>Ga0066336_11_pt1 | contig 1157690 bp, 1305 predicted proteins | sample RifGroA2_FD_59260 | JGI IMG/M metagenome (GOLD analysis project Ga0066336, IMG submission 59260) | Archaeon GW2011_AR15
AAAGATAAATAATGGATATTATAAAAAAGAAGCTGGCATCTTAGGGTACATGCCCAAATCCAAAGGTAGAATTAAATCGCAAAAATATGTTAAAGATTTACTAACTAAGATTACTAAAAAAAAGACTAAACAAGGAAAAGGTAATCAATTGATTGTTTCTGGAAAAATATATACAACCATAGAGAAGATGTCGGAAGCGTACACACACTTATATGTTGTAGAAAATACGCTGAGAGATTTAATTAGGAAGGTATTATCTAACGAAGTCGATTGGTGGAAGAATAAAATCCCTCCTGGAATTCAAAAAGAAGTTGAAGAAACTATCAAAAGAACCCCTTACCACGCAGCCAAGAGAAAAGATGAGTTAGAATATACTCATTTAGGACAATTAAAAGAGATAATTATTTGCAAAAATAATTGGAATGATTTTACGCCCCATCTAAACAACAAAGATATAACCTCATTTTCAGTATTTATAAACCAAGCAATTGCTTCTAGGAATGCTATCGGACACTGTATCCCATTAGAAAAACAAGATCTGAAGATTGTTGATGTTAGATTTCAAGATATTCTAAATATGATAAAATAAGCAACCAAAAACTACGGCACCAATCGGATTCCCACAAAAATTAAGAATTTTTGGGGCACAGAAAATCCCTGATTTTCTCGTGTTCGGCAGTAAGAAAACTTCTCCGTTCGCTTCGCTCACTCCGACCACGCTGCGCTCTCACTCCGCTTCGCTTCGTTCGGGTCGGCAAACAAGAATTAGCCAAAATTGAGTTTTCACTTAACAGAAGATGAGGCAATGTTTTTAATGTGGTGCGTAGAAGATTATCAATGCGCCTAGAAGTGCTACTAATGCTCCAATAATTTCGTATCGGTCTGGACTTTTCTTATCTACAATAAATCCCCAGATGATTGAAGAAATAATAAAAATTCCTCCATACGTTGCGTAAACTCTGCCAAAATGAGCTGGTTGTAGTGTGGGAATTACTCCATATACAAAAAGAACTAATCCACCAATCAATCCATATAACCACGTTCTTTTTTCCTTCAGCCATCGCCAGACTAAATATCCTCCTCCAATTTCAAATAGGGCTGCTGCAAAAAATAGTGCCAATGTTGTAATAATTAGTGTTGATGCCATATTGATTCCTCCTTTCTTGGCCAGTAGAATATTATGCCAACACCAATAAGTGCGATGATACCCCCAATAACATCAAACTTGTCTGGCGCAATTCCTTCAAAAATCCATCCCCACAACATTGCCATAACAATGAACACTCCTCCATAAGCAGCATAAATTCTATGAAAATGCGATGGCTGAAACGTTGGAACAATTCCATATAAGAATAGTACAAACCCGCCCACAACACCGATCATCCAGCTATAACTTTCTCGCAGCCATAACCAGACTAAATATCCTCCACCTATCTCGAAAAGTCCAGCTAGGAAAAAGAATAATATTGTTGTAGCAATCTTTTTTGTTTTTTGACGCATTGATAATACAAAAGTTTCTATTTATATAAAACATCGCCTTTGATGAACGTGAAAACTCAACTTCTCCGTTCGCTACGCTCACTATGACCTCGCTGCGCTCTCCTCCCTTCGGTTGTCGGGTCGGCTAACAGGAATTATGCACAATTGAGTTTTGAGGCACTAAAGAAGTTTAAAGAAATCCTCTCTACTTAACCCAGCTTGTCTAATAATAGCTCTCAATGTTCCTTTAGCGATTTCTTTATGATTTGGAACAGTCATTCTTCTGAAAGGTTCTTTATTTTGTCTTAGAATAATATGGCTTCCTGTTTGATGATCTATTTCATAGCCAAATTTTTTAAGAGCTTTAACAACTTCAAGTCCAGAAATAACAGGCAACTTAGGCATGAATATCCACTACTTCTTCATCAATAGATGAAGGTATTGGTTCATTATGCTTTTTTAGGCTTTCCAGATAGCCTTTCATGGCATCTTTTATATTAACTATAGCTTCGCTTCTAGTTTTACCTTGAGAGATACAACCTGGTAATGTTGGACACTCAGCCACAAAGATACCATTCTCATCTTGTTCTAACATGACTCTAAATTTCATTATACTCACCTTTCATAAGAAAAGAAGGACTTCTTTAAATAAATTGTGCCTCAAAACCCAACTCTTCGTCGCTTCGCTCCTTGTCCTTTCATCTCTCAACTCGCCAAGAGTGACTTCACGCAGTTCGTCCTTGGCTCGTTGGAGGAAAGGAGCGCATAACATGAATTATACGCAATTGAAAAAGGGCAAAAACTTACTGTTCATCCTTGTGATAGATGTCTAAAAAAATAAGTAACTCTGCTTGTTTATCAAAAGAATAAGAGATTCTGGAAGGGGGCACATATAACTCTCTAGTCCCTTTTCTTCCATATCTCATAGGTTTACCAATTTCTGGATTTTCAACTATTTTCTTAATTTGTTTAATTACTCTTTCTTTTAGAGAATTATCTTTAATTTTTGATAATGTCTTAATAAAATTTGATTCTCTTTCAATCTCTAGCATTTTTCAAGCTCTTTAAGAAAATCATCTTTTGATAGAGATTCAAACTTACCATTTTCATACCTTTTCCAAGCTGCTTCGGTCCTTCTTGCAAATTCCAGATCTTCTTCAAGGTTCTTGTTCAGTTTGCTAGCTTTTTTAATAATTAACTGATCCTTATTCTTTATAACAAGCAACTTTTCACCTATATTAAACTCAGCTCTAAGATCGTTAGGTATAACAATCTGGCCTTTAGTACTCATTTTTGTGATTCCGACATCTATCATTTAACTCACCTAAGTAAGAATATTCTTACTGATTATTTAAATCTATCGTTTTTGCCCTTTTTCAACTCCTGCGAACATTCGCTTGCTGAATGTTCTCGGCCCTTTCAGAGGCGCATAACATGAATTAGTTTCAATATTACTCAAGCGACCCCCTAGAAAATCTTAACTGTTACCTTTATTGGCAAATTATATAAACGATGTAGTCCTAATCGGTTTCAAATGGCAGAAAAATATCTTATCGATACTTCAATTTGGGTTGACCTTTATGAAGATAGAAAAGGCTACCAGAATGAGCCGTTAGGCGATTTTGCTTTCAATCTATTCTTGATGATAAAAACAAAACAGGACAAGATTGCCATTACTGATCTCACCATCAGAGAATTAGAAATGAATTATTCAATGGAAGAGATAAATGGCATGATGAAGCCTTTCGAAGACATCCTGGAGAAACTAGTTGCTTCTAAAAAACAACGCGATGAGGCTAAACTATTGGCTAAAGAAAGAAACGTGCCAAAAGGCGATGCTCTTCATGCAATCCTTGCAAGAGATAACAAATTCATCCTTGTATCAAGAGACAAGCACTTTAGAGAATTAACTAACATTTCAGAGCATCATAAACCTGAAGAGCTTATCTAATCCTTTTATCAATCTCTTCAAAAGCTTTTTCCCTTATTCTTTCAAGCTCTTCATCGCTTGTTTCCTTCTTTGAAGCACCCTTCAATTTAGAAATCTCCATCATAGCTTCTTTTAATTTGGAAGCTTCCACTTTCTCTCTAAGGGCATTTCTAATGAACTCTGTCCTGCTCTGGTAGCCTTCTTTTTTCACAATAGTATCTATATTGTTCAGAAAACTATCTTCAAGTTTTAGACTTATCATTTCAGTAGTCATATATCTATTGTATATACAACAGATATATAAGCATTTCTATTTTTCTGCCATTCTCTAAGATATAATTGACGCTATAAATCTAACGTAGGGGGGGTCGCTTTCCGTCATACTCAAAAATTTAATCTCAACAAGTTGAGTTAAATTTTTGGTTTTTCTTCGAAAAACTCGCATAACATGCATGCATTATATTCAATTTTCGTGCATATATTTTTTTAAGGAGACCCAAAAAGCATACCTTATTTTTAAAGAAATATTCTAATTATTTTTTTGTTCCTTGTATTATATACAAACTCGCTAACGTTGGATCTTGACTTGGAAATATTCTCTCTCCTTCAATACCCAAGTAATATTCTGTTTTGACTGAGAAATATTTGGCCATTGTCTCCACAATTCCAGATAAATCAGTGTGTCTAATCTTACTCATATATGAATCAGGATCTTGAGTCCACCTCTTGAAATGCTCTGATTTGGAATTAAGAAGCATTATTACAATTCTGCTATTTGGTCTTAAAACCCTGGCTGTTTCACGGACAGCTCTTTCATAATTATCAATGAATTGTAAAGATGCCACATAAATAGCAGCGTCAAAACTTGAATCTGAAAAATCCATATGTTCTGCAGATCCCACCACTGTCCTAATACTATCTGGAGCCCCATTTAAAGCTTCTTCAGAAACATCCAGTCCAGTTACATTATAACCATGCTCTGCTAATCCTCTTTCTATGATGGCCGGACCGCAACCTACACTTAAAACGTCTTTACAACCTTTTAGGGATTCTAAAAGATAATCCAATTCTTGTTCGAATACTTTTCTCCAAAATTCAGATTGACATGAGTCTAAATAGCCGGGCATATCATGAGTTAACAACTTATAATATTTAAATAATTTGATTTTAATTACACATAAAGGCTATAGGGGTCTCACTGTTTTAAACTATGCACGAAAACTCTTCGGGATTTTTTTGCTTCGCAAAAAACTGCCTTGCAGGCTATCCCTCGTCCTCCTTTCAGTCGGGTCGGTTAACAGTGATTATGCGCAATATTACTCGGGTGGGCTAAGATGTTTAAATAGAAGACAACAAAAAATTATAATTCTCCAATGGCAGTCAAGAGCTTTTCGTGGCCTTTTACAAGATTCTTAAATCGCTCAATCTCTTCAGATACAATCTCCAATTTTTCCTTATCGTTTGAACTCTCTGATTTTCCCATTTTTTATCCACTCCTTTATTTCTTCATCAGTATAATGATTTTCCCTGATGCCAGTCATGACTCTCGCATTTGCTGGGTCATCTTTGATGCCAAGTTTTGCCTTATTTGATAAAATAAATTCTTTCATAGTTATAAATGCTGTCCTTCTGTTGCCGCTTGCAAAGGCATGTTTTTGAACTAATCCTTTTAGCAAAATTGCAGCTTTGTCGTATATATCTCCAACTTTATTTTTGCAATCGTTAAGGACATCATTTATCTTGCTGTAACTCAAAACTTTTGGCTGGTCTGCCTTTTTCACTTTTATGAACTGCAAAGCTAAGTAGTTGTATTCTATTATCCTATCCGATGTTGGATAGACTATTTCTGCCATTGAGTATACTATTTAAAAACAACTATATAAATATTGTTTTTATGAATGTTTGTCGTTCTATGTTTCACTCTATTTTACGCCTACCCTGCGTCATACTGTCCGTTCGCTTCGCTCACCGCATAACATGAATTATGTTCAATTGTGTTTAAGTTCTAAATTACGGTAGCTGGGGGGAGTCCGGGTGCTTCGCACATTCCAAAACAAAACGTTTTTATAGAATCTTTAAAACATATCTGGCATGGCAGAATTGTTATTTTTCCTCTTGGCTTTTGTAGCAGAAGTAATTGGAACTATTGCTGGTTTTGGCTCTTCAACTATATTTTTGCCTCTCGCCCTGTTTTTTGTAGATTTTAAAACTGCATTAATCCTTGTTGCATTTTTTCACATTTTTGGCAACTTGGGCAGGATAACATTCTTCCGTCATGGGCTTGATAAAAAACTAATTCTGGTTTTCGGCGTACCCAGTGTTTTATTAACTGTCTTTGGCGCACTATTGGTAAACTACACCCCGCAGGATATCCTAAAATTTGTTTTGGGCATCTTTTTGCTAGTATTCTCCATAACTTCATTGATAAAACCAGATTTAAAATTCAAACCTTCAAGAAAAAATGCGGTCATCGGCGGAGGTTTGTCAGGATTTTTGGCAGGTTTAATTGGTACTGGAGGTGCTTTAAGAGGCGCATTTCTGACAGCATTTAACCTAAAAAAAGAGAATTACATAGCGACTGCGGCGGCCATCGCACTTGCTGTAGATATAACCAGAATCCCAATCTATTTTGGGAGCGGATTTCTTGGACAACAATTTTATTTGTATCTTCCATTGCTTTTTGTAATTGCCATTGCCGGCTCATTTACTGGCAAAAAGATTGTTGATAAAATACCCCAGCAATCATTTAGAAAATTTGTTTTGACAGTAATTGCAATAGTAAGTTTGAAATTTATTTATGATGGAATTTTATTCTTTTTGTAGGCGTTCCACTCTTTTTTTAGAAAAAAGAAACAAAAAATCTGACGCCCCTCTCTCGTCCTTCAGACATATACACTCCCTGCGGTCGGATTTATCAGTAATCCAAAAACTCTAAAATTTTCCTTCGGAACGTTGCACTAAATTTTAGGTCTTCCCGTTGGTCAGATGAATATAACATGGCTTAAATGGCAAGCTTTTTATAATCTCTTTAAATCAATAAACCAGGGTGATTTAAGATTTTAGTTATCGTGGGCAGCCAGTGGGGGGACGAAGGCAAGGGTAAAGTGACTGATATCCTTGCTGAAAAAGCCGATTATGTTGTAAGGTACCAGGGCGGGAACAATGCCGGCCATACTGTCGTTGTTGGCAATGAAACGTTCAAGTTCCACCTTCTTCCTTCCGGGGTAATACACGGGAAAAAGTGCATGATAGCAAACGGAGTCGTGCTTGACCCGAGAGTGCTTATAGAAGAAATAGAAGCATTAAGAGAAAGGGGGATAGAAGCAGATCTTGTAATAGACCCTCTTACAAACATAATCCTTCCATACCATAATGTACTGGACGGCATATCAGAATCCTCAATGGGAAAATCCATGATAGGAACAACAAAAAAGGGCATAGGCCCTGCCTATGAGGACAAATACGGCAGGAGGGCAATCAGGTTCATAGATTTGCTCAGCAAAGAGGTCTTCAGGAAAAAACTGCATGAGAATTTTGAACTGAAGAAAAAAACAGTCGAGAATGTATACAACCAAAAATTTGAACTGGACGAGCATCAGATATTTGAAGAATACACAGCACTGGCGGAAAAACTGAGAAAATATCTGGGGGATGTTTCAAAACTTGTCAGCGAAGCAAAAGATAAAAAAGTGATATTCGAGGGCGCACAGGGAGTTTTCCTGGATATAGCATACGGCACATACCCTTTTGTGACAAGCTCGCATCCCCTGAGCGGAGCTGTTTTTGCTGATGTCGGGATTCCACCAAGGAAGCTTGAGGTGGTTGCAATAGTAAAAGCATACACAACAAGAGTAGGGAAAGGGCCTTTCCTTGCAGAGCTCCACGGCGAAGAGGGAGACAAGATAAGGGAGACGGGGAATGAATACGGCACAACAACAGGCAGGCCGAGAAGGTGCGGCTGGCTTGACCTGGTGATGCTGAAATACTCCCACAGATTAAACGGCTTCAGCTCACTTGCAATAACAAAGCTGGATGTATTATCTGGGCTGGATAAGATAAAAGCTGCTACATCATATAAGATGGCCGGAAAAGAAGCAGAGTTTCCATTAACAATAGAGCAGCTTGAAAAGTGCGAAGTCATCTATAAGGAATTCAACGGCTTCACTATAACGGGAAAAGAGAAAAAATACAGCGACCTGGATGGAAATGCAAGGGAATATCTTGAGTTCATAGAAAAGTATTTAGGCGTGCCAATATCGCTGATATCAATCGGCCCAAAGAGAAGCGAGACCATAATCAGGAAGAAAATAGGTTTCGGGGGATTTTAAGGGGAAGCCCCTTAATACATAAAAATGAAAAATAATCTAACCGCTATATCACCTGTTGACGGAAGATACCAGAAGAAACTAAAAGAATTGTCAGAATACTTCTCAGAATACGCTTTGATAAAAAAAAGGGTTTTTGTCGAGCTGAAGTATCTCAGAGAGCTTGGCAAGGGGGATTATCTGGATATCCACAAAAAATTCAGCCTGAATGAAGCACAGAAAGTAAAAGAGATTGAGAAAAAGACAAACCATGATATCAAGGCAGTGGAATATTACATAAAAGAGAGGGTTCCTGAAAAAGTAAGGGAATTCGTGCATTACGGCCTTGCATCCGAGGATGTAAACAATCTTGCCTACAGCCTCCTGGTAAAAGAGTTTCTTGAAAAAGAGTATTACGGAAAGGCAGAATCACTGCTGAAAAAACTAAAAGAGCTGAGCATGAAAAGCAGGGATGTCGCAATGCTTGGAAGGACGCACGGCCAGCCTGCTTCCCCAACAACACTCGGAAAAGAATTTTTTGTTTTTTATTCAAGGCTTGAGAAGCAGTATGAAAAATTAAAGCAGGTAAAGCTTGCAGGCAAATTAAACGGCGCGACAGGAAATTACAATGCGCTGGCATTTTCAGAGCCTGAGAGGGACTGGGTTTCATTCTCAGAAAAATTTATTCCCGGGCTGGGGCTTGAGCCTAACCTTATAACAACACAGGTAGAGCCGCGGGATGCCCTTGTTGAGCTATTCCAGAATGTGAAAAGGATCAACAACATCCTCCTTGATATGAACAGGGATTTATGGGCATACATCTCATACGGGTATTTCACGCTGGAAAAAAAAGACTCTGAAACAGGAAGCTCAACAATGCCGCACAAGATAAACCCGATTGATTTTGAGAATTCTGAAGGCAACATAAAAGTGGCAAATGCCCTGCTGACTGCTTTTGAGGAACTGCAGATCTCAAGGATGCAGAGGGATTTGTCCGACAGCACAGTCATGAGAAACATCGGGGTCGCATTCTCGCACTCAATCCTGGCTTATATCTCGGCTCTTAAAGGCCTTGAGAAGCTCCGGCCAGATAAGGCCGCAATAAAAGCAGACCTGGAAAAGCATCCTGAAATCCTGGCAGAGGCTGTGCAGACAGTGCTGAGGAAGCACGGAAAAAAAGACGCATATGAGAAATTAAAGGAGCTTTCAAGAGGGAAAAATATCAGCATGGAAAAGCTGAGGGATTTCATAAAAAAGCTTGACATTGAGAAAAAGGACAAAGACAGGCTTCTGAAGCTGGAGCCGGAAGATTACACCGGGCTGGCTGACAAATTAGTCAAATAGGTTCAGGTGGCTGACCATGTCAGCCATGTAATGGATCGGAGATGCTTTTTTGAAATCTTCTGTGGCATGGTTTTTCCCGCTTTGGGAGAGGAGGTCATAGTTCTTCCCCTTTATCAGGCCCCATAATCTGTCTTTCCTGATTTCTTTCCTTATGTAATCCTCATATTGTGCAAATGTCGGGCCGAGCGGCTCTGGATTCCTGTCAATGTAGCGGTATGCATTGTTCAGAAACTCGTGGAGATGCAATTCAAAGCTCTCAGCTGAGCTAATCCGGGCGTCAATATTAATCCCCCTGGCTTTTAACCTCGGTATAGCCTCTTTAAGCTCTTCCTCCATCTCCCTCTCATCAAAAAGATTATTGCCGTTAAACTTAGTTACTATATAAGCAGATGCCAGATGATTAAAGCTTACTTTCATTGAAGCTTTTAATACGGACTCAAGCTCTGATGTCAGGCTTCCTTTCTGCTTATACCTGCCGCTGAAATCTTCTTTTCTGACTATGACAGGGTCGCCTGCAGTCATGCAATACCTATCCTGGAAAATATCATAGCTTAATGAGACGGGGATTATATTGTGGTTTATCTTATCCCCAATCCCGTGCCTTACTGCCCTCTCAAGCCCTATATTGACTTCACCGAATCCGCTGCTCATCCTTGTCCCTGTGAGCAGAACCAAAACCGCTTTATCGGGGTCAGCGACAAGGCCGTAGAACGCCTCAAGCTGCCTGCGTGTCGTGTTCTCCCTGTCTATCGGGAAAAGGCCGAGATTCAGCGATAACGGCCTTGCCAGCCTGTAGATCCCTGTGAAGTTCTCTATCTTGCTCATGGTGTATATATATCTGTCCTGGGGCAGCTGGTTGAGGAATATTATAAGGGCATCTATCTCTTTCAGCCCGAGAATATGGGGTGCGCCTGCTATTTCAACAGCCCCTTCCAGCCTGGGGTATTCAGATATAGGCTTCAGCTCTGCTTCTTCTCCCCTGTGGAGATATTCCCCGTATAGGCTGCCGTTGGTAAAGTAGTTCTGGTGGTATGCCCTTTCTTTTGAGAACAGCCACCTGTCAAACTGGCTGAACTCTGTTTTCTTCCTGTTAAGCTGGAAATCAAGGATTGCATCCTCACTGAAAAGGGCTTTTACAGAGTCAGCTAAAGACATGCTGTTCTGAGAATAGGCAGCTATATATAAATCTAAACTAAATTAACATCATGCGCATGGCTCTCCTTGAGGCCTGCGGAAGTTATCCTGACAAATTCCCCTTTTTCCTGGACTTCTTTTATGGTCATCGCGCCGCAGTAGCTCATGCCGGACCTCAGCCCGCCCATAAGCTGGTGGACAATCTCAGAGACATTTCCCTTGTAAGGCACTGTGGCCTCAACTCCCTCAGGCACAAACTCCATTATTTCTGTGCTCGTCTTTTCCTTTGCATCCCTCCCGAACTTTGCGCCGAATGACGCCATCCCCCTTATTACCTTGAATTTCTTGCCGTTCTTTATTATCGGATCGCCTGGGCTTTCATCTGTCCCTGCGAGCAGGCTGCCAAGCATGACAGTTGATGCTCCTGCGGCAATTGCCTTTGTTATGTCGCCTGAAAATTTTATCCCGCCGTCCGCAATCACAGGAATGCCGTGCTTTGCTGCCTCTTTTGCGCAGTTCATCACTGCACTCAGCTGAGGGTAGCCGGAACCTGTGACAATCCTTGTCGTGCATATTGAGCCCGGCCCTACTCCCACTTTTACTGCATCCGCCCCTGCTTCTATAAGATCCTTTGTTCCTTCTGCTGTTGCCACGTTGCCTGCAATTATTTCAATATCCGGGAGTTCTTTTTTTATTTTTTTTAGGACGTCAATCTCCAGGTCAGAATGCCCATGCGCTATGTCAATCACAAGCACATCAGCCCCTGCCTCAACCAGTTTTTTTGCTCTTTGGATAGCATCTTCCTTCACACCTACTGCCGCCCCGACCATCAGCCTGTCCTTGCTGTCAACTGTTGAATCCGGGTGCTTTGTTTTCCTGTAAATGTCCTTGCCTGTATAAAGGCCGCATATGTTCCAGTCATTATCAACTACAGGCAGCTTTTCAACCTTGCTCTTCATCATCATATTTTTTGCTTCTTCAGGGCTTATCCCTTTTTTCCCCACTACGAGCTTCTCTTTCGGCGTCATGAGCTCTGAAACTTTTGTGTCAAGAGGCGGCTTGAACCTTATGTCCCTGGCTGTAAGGATTCCTGTAAGCTTCCCTTTGCCATCGACAACAAGCAGGCTTGTAATCCCTTTTTCATCCATGATTTCCCTTGCCTCTTCCAGCGTGCTGCTGTATTTCACTATAAGAGGCCTCTCAATAAGTGCGCTCCTGTATCTTTTAACGCGCTCAACTTCCTTTATCTGCTGCTCAATCGTGTTGAACCTGTGTATTATGCCTATGCCACCAAGCTGGGCTATCTCAATAGCCATGCCTGACTCAGTCACAGTGTCCATGTTGGAGCTGACAACAGGAATCTTCAGCTTTATTTTTTTTGTAAGGTATGTTTCTGTAGAAACGTCCTTTCTTGATTTTATAGGGGAGCGCTTAGGCACAAGAAGAACATCATCATAGCTAAGTCCAAGTTCCATTTTACCCCGAAGCATAAGCGTAAATCAAGTGGCTATAAATATTTTTTGTCTTTGATATTTTTGTATATTATGCCAAAAACCTCATCAAGGCCCTTCCCTGTAGTGTCAATAACAAGGTCATAGTTTTTCATGTCAAGGAAATCAAACCCGTAGAATTTCATCCATCTTTTCCTGTTTGTCTGCTCCCTCTGCCTGATTGATGCAGCTGCTTCCTCAATTGTTCTGTGCGACTCTGCCTCCCTTGTCTTTGTGATCCTTTTTGCCCTCTCCTCCAGATTGCCGTCAAGGAATATCCTGTATGCATCCGGAATGAAATATGCGCTCAGCCAGGAATCAATCACAAAATCCCCCTCTCTCCTGCCTATCTCTCTCTGCCTTTCATCAATCATATTATCGATGCCTGGGTCTGTCTTCTCCAGCTCCCCAAGCTCTGCTATTGAAATCCCCTTCTTTTTTGCTATCTCTCTCTGTATGTCGCCCATTGAATAATGCCTGTACTTGAGCTTTCCGGCAAGGAGCTTTGCAACAGAACTCTTTCCCGTGCCCGCTTTCCCTGATATTGCTATTTTCATAACAAAGAAAAAAAGAAGTTGATATTTAATTCTTTTCTATATGGGGGTGGGTATGGTGCATTTCCTGCCTCTGCTTAAGGTGGGCAAGATGGCCGACCTTTTCCTTAATGAACTTGTCAAGGTCTGTGCCGTAATTCTCTATAAGTGCTGCAGTATAGTCTCCGCCAAGGAAATGGGGCATTATAACGTATGTTGCGCCGATATTGTATAGCTTCACTGCATCCTCAATCTGGTGAGCTACTGTAAGAACAATGGCATTTTTGTTTGCTTTTCTCATTTTGTGGATAAGGAGCGCATTGACTTCCATGTCCGGGATTGTTGAGACAAGAAGCTTTATTTTAGGGAACTTCAACTCATCCAGCAGTTCATAGTCATCGGCATCTCCGTACCTGCAGTGGATCCCCTTTTTCGCCATCTCAAGCACAGTATCGGGATTATAGTCAATTACCATAAATTTCATTTTCAGTTTCCTGAACGCCTCAACTATCCTGAGGCCTATCCTGTTGTAGCCGAAAAGCAGGACCTGGTAATTCCCGTCAGGGTCATGGTACCTGTACTCATCAACTTTCTTTGCTTTTCTCTCAAACACATTAAGGTATTTTGATATTGCCTGAAAAATTTTCTCGCTGTATATTATGAAGTAGCTGCTGCCTGCAATAGTGATTATCCCGACCATTGTCATTATGGAAAGCACTCCTGCGCCGAGATAACCAAGATTGACGCCCAGTGCAATTATAATCAGGGAGAACTCGCTTATCTGCGCAACTGTCAGGCCCGCAAGGAATCCTGTCCTTTTTGTGTAGCCCATCATCCCCATCAGTATCATGACTATCAGAGGGTTTCCTATGAGGACGAAAAAAGAGAATATCAGTATTGCCGGAAGATAGCGCACAACATCTGATATTACCATCTGTGAGCCTAGCCAGATGAAAAACAGCACAATGAAAAAATCCCTGATATTTTTTGTCTTTGAGCTTATCTCATACCTGAAAGGCGACATTGCAAGGGTGATTCCAGCCAGCAAGGCTCCTATCTCAATTGAAAAATTTAGATAATAGAATAAGGATGCTAATGCAAGGCACCAGCCGAGTGAAAATAAAAGCAGCAGCTCTTGAGATTTCGCAACAAGCCCCATTACTTTTGGGAGAATATATTTACCAAAAAATAAGAACAGTGTTACCAGGCCTATGCCGACAAGAAGGGTAGTGAACAGTATTGACTTAAGGTCCTGGCCTGATGAAAAAGAGGAAACCCCCATGAGTATGAACATTGCAACCAGGTCCTGCACAATAAGGAAGCCTATTGATATCCTGGCATAGAGTGATTCAATCTCCCCTTTATCTGAAAGAAGCTTCATTATTATAATGGTGCTGCTGAATGTCAGGGCGATTGAAATAAAAAGCGAGGCAACTACTGAGTAGCCCAGGGCCATACTTATGAGAAACCCTATTACTGAAGTGAAAATTATCTGCCCTATTCCCGTGACAAGCGCTGCCTTTCCTGTCTGGCTGACTATGCGCGGGTTCAGCCCCAGGCCGACCATGAACAGCAGGAAAACAACACCAACCTGCCCGAATATTGCAAACGACTCTGTCGATTTGATAAGGCTGAAATAATTGACGAGGATCCCAGTAATGATATAGCCAATAATAAAGGGCTGCTTCAGAAACATCATAAGTGCTGATATCAGGACTGTAATCCCTATAATCATGCCAAGCTCTATGAGCGCTATCTCCATGTTTCCCCTCTTTTTATAGAATCATGGACAATGTCCTATATAAATTTAATGCCGTGGAATTTTGTATTCGGTGAATTTTTCAGGCACATTATGGTTATAATATCCTGCAGGAGGAAGACCAAATCCTATTGCTGCAAACCTGTTTTCTAATTCAATCATCTCATTGTCTGGAACATTCCTCGGGATATAGAGCCTGTTCGGAACTTTCCCTGTAAGAGGAAGTATTGTTTCCCAGTCAACTCTTCTCGCATCAAAAGGAATGATGTTTTTGTCAGTGAATTCTTCAGTTTTGAGATTATATTTTTTCTCAACAGCTTTATATGCTGCCTCATAAAACCAATCAATGCCTTCGGGATGGCAGACAGGGCATGTGATAAATCCAAGTTCTATTACTTTTTCCAGGCCATCATCTCCCACAAACAACATTACCTCACTGTATCCCTTTGGTCCAAGATTCCCGATTTCACAGTTGGGCAGGCCAAATAGCCCTGTGGAAAGTCTGGCGGACCAGATATCTAGATAATCCCCCTCATTACGGTATTCTGAGATTTTCATCTCTTCTGGCAGGGTAAGCTCTTTTGCCAATTCAGCAAGTGACAGCTCTTTAAAATGCCCGTTCATAAAAACAAGATATCCCGACTGCATTATGAACCTGTTTGGATATTGTATATTAAAATCTTTTCAAAACAAAACATATTTAACTTACTCGGAGTTCATATGGCTGGGTGAGTTACATGGGAATGCTGAAAGAATTTGCTGAATTCCTCAAAGAATACAAAGTGCTTGGCCTGGCAATAGCTTTCGTGATGGGCGCTGCTGCCACTACAATGGTTAAGTCGATGGTTGACAATGTGATAATGCCTATCATAGCCCCGTTTATTCCGGGAGGGGCATGGCAGACTGCAACAGTGACATTAGGACCTGTTGTAATTAACCTGGGAGCCTTCCTGAGCGATCTTATATATTTTGTAATCATAGCATGGGCCATATTCCTGGTTGCAAAGATGATAATGAAGGAAGAGAAAGTGAGCAGGAAATAAGCTAGGTTGCAAAGATATAATCTTTTTCTTCTTCTATTCTTTTCTTTATATCAAACAATTTCCTTATCTCTGACTCTATGAACTCCGCTTTTTTTGATTTCTTCAGAAAAGTGAGGATGAAGCTGCTCTTTCCTACTCTTTTTATCTCCTTCAGCCCTTTTTCAATATCCTGAAAATTCTGTATTGCTGTTATTGATATCACGTGGTCAAAATAATTATCTGGGTAGGGTATTGATTCTGCAGGCGCCAGCCTGTATTCTATCCTGTCTTTCTGCCTAGCCCTTTCCAATAATCTGGGCGCCGGATCAATCCCATATCTTTTACAGTCCCATGGCTCTGTTGTCACCCCTGTCCCGCACCCTACATCAAGAAGCCTGTCTGTTTTTTCAGGCCGGAAGAATGTCTTTATCAGCTCTACCTTTTTCAGCTGCTCCTCTTTATGCAGCTCCTCATATCCTTCTGATATTCCGTCGTAATAGCCCATAAAAGAAAGATATTTATTCCTGGTTTAAAATATTATGCCTATGAAGCAGAAATGCATTGATATCCTTAAGAGATTAACAGGCAAAAAGCATATCTATTTTACAGACAGGGGGAACACCTCCCTGCTTCTGGCACTTAAGCTTGCAAAAGAGCTTGGGAAGAAAAAAATATTTACCCAGGACCAGGGCGGCTGGCTCACTTATGAGCAGTATATTAAAGAGCAGGGCTTTGAAATGGTCTCCCTTGAGACTGACTACGGGCTTGTAAAGCTGGCGGATCTGGAAAAAAAAGCAGCAGAGGACTCTGCACTCCTGATAAATTCAATGCCCGGCTATTTCTGCCTGCAGGAAAACATGGCTGAAATACACAAATTGTTCAGGAAGAAAAAAGCCCTGCTGATAAACGATGTTTCAGGAAGCATCGGGACAGATGCAGCAAAGCACGGCGACGTCATTGTGGGGAGCTTCGGCAGGTGGAAGCCGGTAAATGCAGAATACGGCGGTTTTATTGCAGCAGATGAACATGCTGATTTTTTTTCAGGGAACAAAGTTGAAGTTAAAGATTTCTTCAAAGAGCTTTATGAAAAACTCAGCGGGCTTCACAAAAGGCTGAAAGAATTTGAAAAAATTTCCGGAAAGATAAAGCACGAGCTGAGGGATTATGACATTATCCACAGAGAGAAAAAAGGGATAAACGTGATTGTGAAGATGCACGGTCCTGAAGAAGAGGCCGAGATTATAGATTACTGCAAGTACAGGGGATATGATACCACTCTATGCCCCCGCTATATAAGGGTTCTTGACGACGCAATAAGTATAGAAATCAAGAGATTATGAGATTACATATGTTTATAAACGAAGTGTATATCCAAAAGCATTATGGCAAGATTTGACCGCGGAAGCAAGCCGGAGAGGAGAAAACCCAGAGGATTTGGCGGAAGAAGAGAAAGGGATAATGATAGCGACGGCTTTGACAGGCCAAGAGGAGGAAGGCCAGGCGGATTTGAAAGAAGAAGCCCAAGGGACAGGGAGATGTATAAGATAATCTGCGACAAGTGCGGCAAGGAATCAGAAGTGCCTTTCAAGCCGACTTCAAGCAAGCCGATCTACTGCAGGGATTGCTTTAAGAAAGAGGACAGCAGGGAAGGCGGCAGGCCAGGAAGCGGCGGCTCTGCAAAAGAGTTTGATGAGATAAACATGAAGCTCAACAAGATAATGAAAGCCCTTGACATAGAATAATTAGTTCTAAACCAAATATTTTTATATTCCATTGATTATGTCTGAAGATATGGACTTAACTGCCTTAGTTCAGGAATATATAGTCTCTGAAGAAAAAGAGCTCAGGGAGCTGAAAGAAAGGCTTTCTGACGTGCCTGTCTCATTTTCCCCCTTTGAAGAATACCTAAAAGAGCATAAATGTTTTCTGGATGATCTTAATATAAGGGCAAAGTTTTTTGACCCGCAGATGAGGATCCTGCTTCTTGATGATATGTTTGAATTTGAGGAAGCAGATGAGATTACAGAGAAAATGGCCCTGCCCTACCCGATTATTACTATAAACGGCCTGTCTGCTTTTGATAATTTTTACAGGACCACAAAGAAAAAACTGGGAAAGCTTATCCTGCCTGATGAATCAGATGAAACTGCAAAAGTACTGCATAAGCCATACTCAAGCGCTTCTGTAATCCTATACGAGAGAGGCGACAAGATGCACTATATTGAGGTGCATCTGAACAATAATCCTATCTATTATTCACAATAATAACAAAAATAAAAAGATTATTTCTCATACCCCAGTGCATCCAGCACTCCGTCAAGAGATGGATTGGCTTTGCTCAGGTGTCTCAGATGCAGCAGAGGCTCGCCTGAATAAAGATAATCTTCCAGCAGCCTGAGTTTTCTGTTTGCGCCGGGATATTTGGAGACCTGCCTGCTAGCTTCCCATGCATATTTTCTTGCTCTCTTCTCAAGCTCTTCGTATTCTTCATGGTGCTCTTTCAGCAAAATCCTCAAAGCAGAAAACAGGCTCAGCACAGACTTGCTTCTGTTAAAACTGACATGTGGTTTGTCAAATCCAAGCGCTTGGGTTATGCTATAAGATTCTGTCTCAACGCATGCCCCTCTCTGTTCTCCATCAATAAGCTCGGGCTCGAGGTGCTGGCCGTATGCCTCAATCTCAATATCCGGAGAAAGACTTCCTATCTTTTCAACTGCCTGTTTTATTGTCTCATCTTCCCGCATCCTGTAGTTTACTTCTAAATCCATGACATTATGCCTGTTATCTACTGCAACAATCCTGTCCACAAGGTAGTTTTTCAGCTCGTGAAAGAATTTTTCTGCAATTTCCCTGTGTTCCCATTTTGGCCCGACAAAATTTCCCTGCCAGCTGTCATCAACAACAACCATCATCCCATCTTCCGCCAGCCTTTTGGCTGAGCTGAGCCATTTCGGAATCTTCTCTTTTATGTGGACATTATATATTCTATCAAAAAACGGGTACACCAAAATCTCAATTCTGTTGATTGTTTTCATTTTTATTCCTCCTGGAAGTTTATAGATAAAAATTCAAAAATCGGTTCAGCAATAACAATGGGAAAGAACTAGCAACAGCTGTATTTAAAACTGAATAGAATATATCTCAGGTAGTTGTTTTGTAAAATCATAAGAGAGGGTAATGCAGTTATTATATATAAATATTATTATTAAGTAGTGAAAATAATTTTAACATCAAGAAAATTTATAAAGATTCTTTATTTTGTTTAAACCATGGCACTCAAAATCCCTGACTCAATGGACGAGCTTGTGTACTGGACTTCCAGGAAGATTGACAGCGGCTATGTGAAAGCATGGGTTGAAAGGGAGAACTGCCCTAAGTGCGAAAAAGGGCTTATGGGCAAGCCTGTAGTAAAAGGAAAAGTAAAGATAAGGGCTTCTGAATATGTCTGCCCTGAATGCAGCCATACTGTCCCAAAACAGGAATACGAAGATACGCTGACAGCAAGCATTCTTTATACATGCCCCCACTGCGGGAATAAGGGAGAGGCCCGGGTCCCTTTCAAGAGGAAAAAATACCAGGGAGCTGACGCAATCGTGTTCTCATGCGGCAAATGCAGTGAGAAGATTCCGATAACAAAGAAACTCAAGGACATCTAAAAGTTTATAAATCTGCTCTGTTTCGCTTTCCTCAGGTGGGGAGTAGTTGAAGGATACCAAGGTTAAATTCGACATTGAGAACGGTCAAAGCTTTTTTGCCGATGAGGTCGGCGTTATCCACAACCCGCTGAAGATAATTCTGGATTTTAGGAGCATAACTCCGAGAGTTGATGTAAGGAACCAGGAATACCAGACTCTTGTGCTCAGGCACAATGTCATTCTTATGGACCCTTACACTGCAAAGAGCTTTTTTGATGTGCTGGGAAAGAACATAAAGAACTATGAAAAAGAGTTCGGAAAGATAGAAAAGCCCAGCCAGCTGAAAAAGCTCGAAAAAAAGGCTGCTGTTAAGTCATCAAAAAAAGGAAACAAGGATTCTCCGACATATTTCGGATAATGGGTGTTTAAATGAAAGTAACAAAAAAACTTATAAGGGAAGTCATTGGCGAATTAGTTGGGCCTGAATATGTTGATGTTGCATTATACCTCCATGGCAAGAAGGATGTCTCAGAGCTTGTCGTTGCAAAAGACCTCAAGATAAGCATCCAGGAAGCAAGGGCACTTCTGTACAGGCTTTACGAGAGCAATGTGGTTGTCTTTGAGAGAAAAAGAGACAAACACAAGGGATGGCACATAAGCCACTGGGATTTCCTTGATGCAAATGTCATAAAGCTCTACCAGAGGTCACAGCAGGAAAAGATAGAAGAGCTAAAGACAAGGCTGGAAAGGGAGCAGCAGAACGAATTCTACATGTGCAAGTACGCCTGCTCAAGAGTTGAGTTTGACAAGGCAATTGAGCTGAATTTCAAATGCCCTGAATGCGGCACGCTTATGAACCCGCAGGACAATTCAAGGACAATAGAAGTCATCAACGGAAGGCTGAAAGAACTAAAAGAGCTTGTCTCTTAATCCTGATACCACAGGGCAGTCTCTTTAATCCCGAGGTAAAGGGCGTATTTTGGCTTCCACCCTAAAACTGTTTCTGCTTTTGTTATGTCAAGCCTGCTTCTTATTATTTCCCCGGGCTTCTCATCAAGGTATTCGGCTCCGCCTGTATAGCCTATTATTTTTTTTACCAGGGTGAACAGTTCATTCACTGATGTCTCCGAGGACATGCCTATGTTTATCTCCCCCTCGCCTTTTTCCATTGCAAGAAGATTGGCTGAAACAACATCTTTTACATATATGTAATCCCTTGTCTGGTTCCCTGTCCCGTATATCCTGGGCTGCTCGCCATTGAGCATTTTGGATATGAATATTGATATGACTCCCTCTTTCTGCCTCGGGCCGTAAACATTTGAATACCTTAGTGAGACATAATCAAGCCCGTAGGTCCTGCTGTAGAACTGCAGGAAAAGCTCTCCTGTGAATTTTGATATGCCGTACGGGGATTTCGGGTCTTTTTTTGAGGATTCCTTTGTAGGAAGCTCAGCATCATCCCCGTATATTGCTCCTCCGGAAGATATGTTTATGAACTTTCTGACATTATATTTTATTGAATTCTCCAGGAGATTTACCAGGCCGAGTATATTGCTTTTTGCATCCAGGACAGGATTCTCAACTGAGATGTTCACATTGGCCTGAGCTGCATGGTGGTTCACGATGTCGAACTTGTGCCTTTCAAAAACCTCCCCCACTCTTTTATCCTCAACATCCATCTCATAAAGGACTGCATTTGGATTGAGATTTTCTCTTGAGCCTGAGGAAAGGTTGTCTATGACCACAACATTATGCCCTTTTTCTATGAGCGCATCAACTACATGGCTGCCTATAAAACCGGCCCCACCTGTAACAAGTATATTCATGAGAACAAAAGAACCGGTATACTATTTAATTATTTTCTTTTTTAATGAGCCGGCTTAATGGGGTGCAGCCTCTTTAAGTTCTGATCTGGTTAATATGCTCTCCACAATAAATTCCGGAATTAGTTCGAGGTCTTCAGAATGATATATCCCCTGGGCCAGGCCTGCTGCTTTTGTCAGGTCGAACTCTGCTATTTTTAGAGGCTCGCTGGTTCTTTTGCCATTTGGAGCCAGAGTATACTGGGCAAGCTTCAGCGGGTTCCCTGCTTTATCAGTTTCCAGCTCAGCAAACAGGCCGAAATATGGGTCCGGCTGCACTCTTTCAAGCGTCATTGGATCTATCCTTCCTGTTTCCCCGAGATTGCCGGGATTGATTGCAAAAGTTCCTTTCCCGCGTGAATTTACATAGTATGCAATGCCTGAGTGATGCCCGGCATGGGCTTTTCCGAGCGGGCCTTCTTCATGGATGTGCCCGCTGAAGACTGCATTGTATTCATGGCTTTCCAGTATATCTGTTATGTCCGCTCCTGTATTCTCGCCGGCAACATTGTCAAGCAGCCCTTTCAGGGGATTGTGGAGCAGCAGGTAATCTGAATCATCCTTTTCTATTCTTAACCTCACCTGCTCTATGTCGTACTCAATAGGCCTGAATGCCCTTGCAACATTGATATGGGCCGGGAAAGCATCTGCCCCTCCCTGTCCGAAGACAGAAAAGCCGTCCAGTTCAATTTTCCTGTTATGCATAAAACTTTCTTCTAATACCTCTGCTGTCTCTTTTGTAGGCTCATAGTTTCCGTAGACAGCATACCATGGAAGGGCTGTGCTGTCAAGTATGGATTTGAATTCATGCAGCTGCTTGCCTGTAAATTCAGCCATGCTCTCAAGAAAGCCAGATGGATTAAAAGTGAGTTCAAGCATCCATCTCTTATCATTAAACTGCTTTTCCAGCAGATCCCCGTTGCACAGGATATATGAATCTTCCCTCCCTCTTACATAATCTGCAAATATCCTTAGGGTATCCGTATCAGAATGGACATCCCCTATAGTATATATTGTGGTCATGAAGGCTGCTACATGGGCTTAATTTATAAATATTATCTTTTTTACTACTTAACCATAGTTAAAATAAGTTCCAATTTAGTAATATTGATAAAACGAAAGCTTTAAGATTATATACATTATTGGATTGATTATGAAAATTTCTGGGGGTATGGAATGAGCGGCGGCGGACACGGTGAGGAAGAGAAGAAGCCGTCATGGGAGAACCATGAGACTCTGGATGATTTAATTATCGGAAGGCACAAGCTGACAAGGAGAAGCCTTGATTACCTTGAAGGTATGCAGGGGGAGGTCAAAGCAGAGGTTGCCAAGATATTAAAGAAATATGGCATTTCAGCATTTGAAGTAAAAGGCCATGGTAAAGAAGATGAAATAAAGAAGGCACTTAATGATGCCATTGAAAAAAAATTATCGTATGAAAATGAGCTTCATCCTCTTAATCCCTATCTGAAAACCAGCGATCTCAAGAAAGACGAATTTATACAAAGGCTTATCGATGAGATATTCACCCCTCATAAAAGAGAGATTCTCAATGCTGTAGGTGAGAGAGAATTCATGGATATTTTAAGAGACAGGACACAGAGGCATTACAGGAATCTCGAGGAGAAATCCGCCCAGTATATTCTTTCGGATTTTAAGACAACAGATGATAAGCACAGGACAGCTGTTGCAAAATACCTTACAAATGCAGGGATAAAAGCGAGTGAAAAGGATGTTGGGCTAAGGCCTGATAAGCACCTTTCAGACCTTTACAGACTTGCGCTTACAAAGTATTCCTGAGTTATCTTACTTTCCCTTCCTTTACTTCTGATACTAATTTCTCCTTATCTGTCTGGAGCTGGCTGCCCTTGTAGAGAACCTTGTTTTCCTGCACATAGATGCTGACTTTCATGAACTCATCAAACTTGACTGTTTTTTTTCCTGTCCCTATGCCTTCTACATACACCTGGTCGCCCGGCTTTGATTTGGGGGCTTCAACCACTCTTACTGTCTTGACATCATTTGTCTCTGCTGCCAGCAGCATGCCTTCTGATTTTTCCCCTCTTAAATCTGCATGCTCGAGGTTTGACACCACCACAATATGCTTTCCCACCAGAATCTGCGGATTTTCATAGAACGGCCTGAGGCCTGCAACTATCTGCCTTGTCTCTTTTCCCAAATCAACATTTATCAGGAGCAGCTTGTCTGCCTTGTAGTGCTCTGAAACTGACTTGATTTTTGCGACTCTAAGGTTTAATCTTGAAAAAGGCTCTTCAGGCTCTTCTTCTTTTTTCTTCGGGATATCCAGCTTCAGTTCTTCTATTTTCTTCAGTATTATTTTTGCCTCTCCAATCTTGTGGTTTTCAAGCTTTTTGCTTAAATCTGAAAAATTCTGCTCTTTTATATTGAGCTGCTTTTCAATCTCCCTTGAAAATTCAGGGAGTATGGGCTTCACAAGTATGCTGAGCGTCTTTACAATATTAACGCAGTCCGTAATCGTTTTGTGCGTCTCCCCTTTGTTTGTTTTTACCAGCTCCCATGGCTGGTTGTCCTGGAAATACCTGTTCCCCATTGAGCTGATATCAAGTATTATTGAAACTGCCTTCCTGAAATCAAGGGACTCATACGCTTTGACTGCCTCTCCTGATTTTCTTTCTATCTCTTCAAGAAGCATCCTGTCCCTTATCTTTGATAATTTTGAGTCAAAGGCCCTGTTCGCAAAGCTGAGTGTCCTGTAGGCAAAATTGGCTATGTTCGCCACAAGCTCATTGTTTATCCTTGCCTTGAAATTCTCTATGTCAAGGTCAATGTCTGTCATTGTATGTGTAAGGCTGCCTGCTATATAGTATCTGAAAAACTCCGGCTCTGCGGCTTTCCTGAAATCCTCTGCTGTGAAGAATGTCCCCCTTGACTTGGACATCTTCTCTTTATTCACATTAAGGAAGCCGTGCACTACAACATTTTCAGGCGGAGTGAAATCTGACCCCATGAGCACCGCCGGCCAGAACAGCAGATGGAAATAGATTATGTCTTTTCCTATGAAATGGATTATTTTTGATTCATTCCACTGCTTTTCAGCTTTCTTTAGGTCTCCTTTCAGGTAATTGGCCAGGCTTGAGATGTAGCCTACAGGAGCGTCCAGCCAGACATAGAAATATTTCTCTTTTTCTCCGGGAATTCTGAACCCGAAATATGGCGCATCCCTTGATATGTTCCAGTCCTCAAGCCCCCCTTTGATCCAGTTCAGTATCTGGTTTTTTATCTCGGGCTGGAGATTCTTGTTTCCGCCTATATACTTCTCAAGTTTTTTTGAAAATGAGCTTAGCTTGAAGAAATAATGGTTTGATTTCTTCCTTACCGGTGTATTTTTGCAGAGCACACAGTAGCTCTGTATAAGGTCAACAGGAGTGTAGGTTGTGCCGCAGCTCTCGCAGATGTCTCCGTACTGGTCTTTTGCCCCGCACTTGGGGCAGATGCCCTTGACAAACCTGTCAGGCAGGAATCTTTTGTCATGTTCGCAGTACATCAGCTCAATGTCCTTTGTGTAGATAAGGCCTTTTTCTTTTAATCTGCTGAATATAAGCTCTGTGAAGTGCTGGCTTTCTTTTGAATGCGTTGTGTAGAATGAATCCTGGCCTATATGATATGCTTCCAGCTCCTGCTTGTGCTTCCTGAACCATTCCTTTATGAACTGTTCAGGCGTCTTTTTTTCTTTGGCTGCATTGACTTCTATCGGGGTTCCGTGTGTATCATCAGCGCACAGGTAAATCACATCCTTGCCTGCCATTTTAAGAGCACGCACATAGACGTCTGTCTGTATGTATTCAACCATGTGGCCTATATGAAGCGGGCCGTTGGCATACGGCAGGGCGCTTGTAACCAGAATCTTCTCTTTCATTCCTGAGAGAGTAATAACGCAGGATTTAAAAAAGTTGTTGAGCAAAAGAGGGAAATTACAATAAACTATAAAAACTGCTGTCCTTTTCGCAGTCTGAGAGGGCTTGTGGCGTAATCTGGCTATCGCGCCCGACTGGCAGTCGGGAGACTTCGGGTTCAAATCCCGACAAGTCCATCAACCCTTTAAGAAAGCCCTAAAAAACCAAAGGTTTTTGGGGCACGGAAAATCCTATGGATTTTCCAGTGCGTTGACGGAAACGGGTGCGGCGTGCGCTTCGCTTAGCCACACTTGTTAAATGCCTCTGTAGCATAGTGGTATTGCGTTGCCTTGGTAAGGCAAAGGTCGAGGGTTCAAATCCCTTCAGAGGCTTTTTCTTTTTCATAAAAAGTTTGATTGAGGTGGAGAATGAGGTTGATAAGGGTAGACTACCCTTATGTGGGAATCCCTTCAGAGGCTTATTATTTATTTCTTTTCAATTCATGCTCGGCAAAGAATGCCAGCTGCTTAGGCTGGTAGCTTCCCTTGTAGTCAACAAATCCGAGTCTTGATGAGCCTAAGAATACGTAGCGCATCCCAAGATGCACTTGTGACCTGTCTTTTTTCCTAACCAGCTCCCTGAATTCTTCCCCGGACATTTTAGCCTGCTTCTCGGATTTCCTTAATGCAGGAAGAAAATCCCTCCCGTCTGTTGAGTAGATCCCTACGAGCCTGTCATCCATAAGATAATAAGCTATCGATGATTCAATGCCGCTTGCATGCTGCACAATGTTCTGGAGGCATTCCTCTATCGGCTGCCTGGAAGGCAGGCTGTATCCTGAAATCCTTATAATTTCCAGTGTATTGTCCGCTATTTTTTGCAGATCCCTTGCAGCTACTGCTTTCTTTATTCTGTATACCGGTTCAGTATCTCCTTTCAGAAGCTCTTCTGATGTGATGTATTCAACCAGGTCGGCTATCATATATGGCAGGATAGTTAGAATATATTTAAAACTAATCCATTGGCACTTCTATTGCCATAAAATAGACATGGAACATTTTTTTGGGGACAGGGGCAGATACCAAAAAGTTTTATATAGTATATAGTTCAAGTATAGCCTATGAGGTGGCCGTCTGTATTTATTCTCTCTATAATTATTCTTGTGTTTATAGCAGGATGCACCCAGGAGACTGCTGATGCTCCTGTAGCAGCCGGCGGACAGGAGATAGAAGAGCAGGAGGCTCCTCCTGAGTTAAGTGAAGAAGAAAGGCACTGGGAATCACTTTTCAACAAAACATTTTCTGATGTAGACTGCCCTGAAGCTCCAGAGCGCAATTTTTCAGATGACTATTATACCGGCCCTATGATTGACGCCCATATCCACATAATGAGCCTGCCTGATGGAGCGCCGGGGCAGGACTATGAGGGTGATAATCTTGGGATAGAGTTCAGCATGGCTGACTGGGTATGCATGATGGATTACGAGGGCACAAGCAAAGCCCTGGCTTTTTTTCCTGTGTGGGACCCTATACGAAAAGAATCGCTGGATGTGGTAAAGATGACTATGGAAAAATATCCGGGCCGTTTCATCCCATTTATTATGCCTCCAGATGATGACGGCAGTCCTGATGGCTCGCCGACAGTGGATGCAGAAACACTGCGGGAGATGCTGGAAGTCTACCCCGGCCTGTTTGAAGGGTATGGTGAAATTGGTCTGTATGCCCGCTCAGGAGGGGCGCCTGCACTCCCACCGAATTCAGCCAGACTGCTGGAAATTTATCCTATGATTCGCGAGCACAAGCTGGTAGTCTATGTCCACCTTGGGGAAGGCCAGAAAGCTGCATTTGAGAAAGTGCTGGATGCAAACCCGGATATTACTTTCATCTGGCATGGCGACCAGCTGATAAGCTGCGGGGACTGCGAAAATAATCTCGATGATGTTGAAGATATCCTTAGTGACCATCCTAATGTTTACTATGGGGTTGATGAATTGTATGGAGATGTATTCCTCATACGCCCCGAAGTCAAGAAAGAAGAGTTTTTAGCCCATTTTGAGGATTATGAGCCGCTGCTCGAGAAAGACCTGGATACCTGGAAAAGATTTATTGAGCGCCATCCTGACCAGGTCCTCTGGGATACTGACAGGGGGGTCGGCGCTCCCTGGTCGCTTGACCCTGAAGTGGCCATTGCCCTCAATAATTACTCGCGCTATTTTATAGGGCATCTTGACCCTGAAGTTCAGGAAAAATATGCTTACAGGAATGCGGAAAAAATATTCTCAGGATAAAAAGCAGGGTTCTAAATCAAAAAGCTTTAAAATAAGATATTATTATAGGTCGATATGCCGCAGACAGTAACAATTCCTCTTCCGGGAAAGCAACCTGAAAAGTCAGAAGTTCAGGCAGAAATCAGAGATGGCCAGGTATACATAACAGGACTGCCTGACGGGCACACTCTTGAATATGTTGCCAGGGATGTTGAAACCAAATCAAAGTTATATGTTGTTCACCGGCCTGAGGAGTTTTCTTTGGATGCCTTTAGGCTGCATATAGGAGCAGAAGCAGAATTAGTAGAAGCTCAGGTGCAAAAGGTAAGAAGATATTTTGACGGAGGAACAACACTCATAGATTATATTTTAGCAGGCAATCAGGGAGAACTGTATTTCCCGAGTCCAGCATATAAGGATAAAAAACCTAGAGATAGATATCAGGGAAAAACTATAGAATTAGAAAAACTAATTTAAAATTATATTCTACAACTCCAGCCTATCATCAATCTCTTTGGCAACGTCTCTGAGGCTCTCCATTGTCCTGTAGATGTCGTGCTCAATCTCTTCCACAAGGTTGGAAAGGCTGTCGACACGGAGCATATACCTGCTCCCCTGGTTTATCACAACGCCTGACTTCATCAGTTTATTCAGGTGGTGGACAACTGTGCCCCTTGACAGATTAACTTTCTCGGAAATCTCGTCGCTCGTCAGCCCGTCTCCGTGCTTTACTGATCTTAATAAAACTATGGCAGTCCTGAAGCAGCTCTTATCCTTATCCCTCTCCCCCAATATGCCGAGAGAATCAAAAAACCACTGCAGCTCATCATTCACGTTATCCGCTGCAGGCTTCCTTATCCTGTTGATTGTAATCCTGTTGCTCCTGATTATCATGGCTATAGATTTGCAGCAATAATATATAAACTTTTCCGAAATATTTATAAATTAAATGATTAAATGTTCAACTTCGTTGAACTAAGCTCAACGAAAACTTTATATAGGATTTATGTTTTTACATAGAAAATCGGCATAATTGGGGGTATAACAATGATAAACCAGATAAAAACCGTCATGTTATTGGGATTGCTTACAGCATTGCTATTATGGGTAGGCCAGCTGGTGGGAGGAGCATCAGGGCTTACAGCAGCATTTGTAATTGTATTATTGATGAACTTCATAATGTACTGGTTCTCTGACAAGATAGTGCTTGCGATGTACAGGGCAAAACCTGCCCATAAGAATTCAGAGCTTTATGCTCTTGTAAAAGAGACCTCAAAAGAAGCAGGGCTTCCTATGCCAAAAGTATATATGATACCCTCCAACAACCCGAATGCATTTGCAACAGGGAGAAATCCGAAAAACTCTGCAGTCGCGTGCACAGACGGGATACTTAATTTGCTAAGCAAAGAGGAACTGAAGGGAGTGATTGCACATGAGCTCTCCCATATAAAGAACAGGGACACATTAATCACAACAATAGCTGCGACAATAGCAGGAGTGATAGCATATGTGGCAGCAATGGCACGCTGGGCCGCAATATTCGGCGGGTTCGGAGGCAGGGACAGGGATGACAATAATATAATCAGCCTTTTGGTGCTTGCAGTACTTACTCCGCTGATTGCAACAATAATCCAGCTTGCGATTTCAAGACAAAGGGAGTATATTGCTGATGCAACAGCTGCAAAAATAACAAAAAAGCCTGTGCACCTGGCAGATGCCCTCATTAAAATAGAGCAGGGAATCAAGCTTCATCCAATGGCAATGGGAAGCGAGGCTACAAGCTCATTGTTCATAGCCAACCCATTCAGGGGAGCAGGCCTGCTTAACTTATTTTCAACACACCCTCCTATAAAAGAGAGGGTTGCCAGATTGAAGGCTATGAAAATTCAGTAATGTTAACTACAAAATCGAAAAACAATGCGTAAAGGTGATGAAAAAATGAAAATTAAACCATTGGGAGACAGAGTTTTACTAAAACCAATCGAGGCTGAAGAAAAGACAAAATCAGGCATTTACCTGCCTGAATCAGCAAAGGAAAAGCCTCTGGAGGCAGAAGTTGTTGCAGTTGGCAAAGGAGAAAAAGTCAATGTCAAGCCAGGCCAGAAGGTAATCTATGAAAGCTTCGGCGGCTCAGAAGTCAGTATCAACGGTGTAAAGCACATAATCCTGGATGTCAAGGACATCCTTGCAGTTATAGAATAAAAAAATCATGGGGGAAAAATAAAATGGCAGCAAAGCAAATCAATCCTTTTAACAAAAGCATTGATGGAAAAATATCAAGGACTACATTAACTGCGTTAAGTAGTCCGAATGAAAAACTCAAAGGGGGAAAATAAAATGGCAGCAAAACAGATCATATTCGATGAAAAAGCAAGGCAGGCGCTGTTGAGGGGAGTCAACAAGGTAATGGATACTGTCTCAGTTACACTGGGGCCGAAAGGAAGGTGCGTTGCGCTTGACTCCGGATTCGGCAGCCCGACAATAATCAATGACGGCGTTACAATAGCAAAAGAGATTGAGCTTGAGGACAAGTTTGAAAACGTCGGGGCCCAGCTTGTGAAAGAAGTAGCTGAAAAATCACAGGAAGTCGCAGGAGACGGCACAACAACTGCCGTAGTTCTTGCAACCCACATAATAAGGGAAGGAATCAAGAACATAACAGCAGGAGCAAGCCCGACAGAGCTGAAAGAGGGAATTGAAAAAGCAGCAGAAAAAGTTGTTGCCTATCTGAAAGAGCAGAGTGTTGATGTGAAAGGGAAAGAAAAGATTGCGCAGGTCGCGACAATCTCAGCCAACAACGACGAAAAAATCGGGAAGCTCATTGCAGACGCAATGGAAAAAGTCGGAAACAACGGCGTCATAACAGTCGAGGAGGCAAAAGCCCTTGAGACAACACTTGAAGTTGTCGAGGGAATGCAGTTCGACAAGGGATTCGTATCGCCGTACATGGTGACAAACCCTGACAAGATGCTGACAGAGCTTGACGACCCTGTAATATTATTGTATGACAAGAAGATAAGCTCAATGAAGGAGCTCCTTCCATTGCTTGAACAGGTTGCGCAGGAGGGCAGTCCGTTCGTGATAATAGCAGAGGATATTGAAGGAGAGGCACTGGCAACCCTTATACTGAATATGATAAGGGGGGCATTCAAGGCAGTTGCTGTAAAGGCTCCCGGATTCGGGGATGACCAGAAAGAGATGCTTGAGGATATTGCAGTCCTTACAGGAGCAAGAGTCATCAGCGAGGACAAGGGGATGAAGCTCGAGACAGCTACGCTTGACGACCTCGGAAGGGCAAAGAAAGTGAAAGTTGACAAGGACAAGACAGTGATTGTAGGGGGCCACGGAGAGCCTGCTGCAATAAAGAAAAGGGTTTCGCTGATAGAATCCCAGGTAAAAGTAAGCGATTCAGATTACGACAAGGAAGACCTCAAGAAAAGGCTTGCAAAGCTGAGCGGCGGAGTTGCCGTCATAAATGTCGGAGCAGCAACAGAGACAGAGATGAAAGAGAAGAAATCAAGGGTTGACGACGCGCTTCACGCAACAAGGGCAGCAGTTGAGGAAGGCGTTGTTGCAGGAGGGGGAGTAACCCTGCTGAAAGCATCCAGGGTGCTTGACTCATTAAAGCTTGAGGGAGACCAGCAGGTAGGGGTTGAGATAGTAAAGAGGGCATGCCAGGCTCCTGTAAAAGTAATTGCAAAAAATGCAGGAAAAGAGCCAAGCATAGTGGTTGACAAACTGCAGAAGGGCGAGGGCCACCTGGGATACAATGCAAAGACTGACAAGTTCGAGGACATGTTCAAGGCAGGCGTGATAGACCCTACAAAAGTAACAAGGACTGCGCTGCAGAACGCAGTCAGCATAAGCACAATGCTCCTTATAACAGAGGCGGTTGTGACAGACATCCCTGAAAAAGAGGGCAGCAAGCCGCAGATGCCGCAGATGGGCGGAATGCCCGGCATGGGCATGATGTGAGGTTTTAACTTTTTTATTTTAAGTTATTATGGGGCAATCCCAATAAAACCCCCTGAAAAATGGCAAGGAAAAAAGAAGAGAAAAAGCAGGAAGAAAAGGTTCAGGAAGCAAAAGAGCTGAGCAAGGATGAAGTAATTGCCGAGCTTACTGACATGCTGAAGAGGACCCAGGCTGAATTCATCAACTACAAGAACCGGGTTGAGAAGGAAAATAAAGAAGCCTACGAATACTGTTCAGCAGACCTTGTAAAAAAGCTGCTGCCTGTGCTGGACAGCTTTGAGCTGGCCTTCAAAAATACCGGAGAAGCCGGGAAATTCAGGCAGGGGATGGAGATGGTGTATGCCCAGCTGGTTGATGTGCTTGAGCATGAGGGACTGAGGAGAATAGATGCAGAAGGAAAGAAATTCGACCCTTACAGGCACGAGGTGCTGATGAAAGACAAGTCAGACAAGAGCCCTGACATCGTGCTTGAGGAATTCCAGAAAGGCTACATGTTCAAGAATAAAGTGGCAAGGCATTCAAAAGTGAAGGTGTCAGAGTGAAGATAAAATATGATACCGCAAAAGAGCAGGTTTTGAAGCTTGTGCACCCGTGCAAATGCAGAAAATGCGAGAATCCCTGCAGCTACGGCTCAGGGGCTTTTATCGGGGATGAGGCAGAGAAGCTTGCTGAATTTTTGAAGATAACAAAAAAAGAGGCAGAGGAAAAATACCTCGAGAAAATAGAGAAATTCAACACGACCTTATGGAGGCCGAAAGTCGAGAGGAAGGAAGGCCTTCCTTTCGGGAAGTGCATTTTTTTCGACAGCGAAAAGGGATGCACAATACACCAAGTAAAGCCTACTGAATGCAGGCTCGCAATGGGCTGCAAGGATTACGGGGAGGACATCATAATCTGGTTCATGATGAACCATTACTTCAACCCTGATGACCCGGAGTCAGTAAGGCAGTACAAAATATATGCAGAATCAGGCGGGAAAATACTGGAGGGCGCAGAGCCTGAGAAGTTCACTCACACAGTGGCAGAAGATTACAAAGACCTGAAACAGGAAAGGGACTGGGAAAGAATCCTTGGAATAAAAGACGCAGAGGCAAAAGAAAATGGAAAACGCAAATAAGCAAAAAATGTACCTCAAGCCAGAAGCCATACTGAAATACCTTATGGGAGAGGAAAAGCTTCACACGCTGATTACGACACAGAACACAGAAGTAAACCTGATAACTACAGATCAGAGCCTTTACGAGGCACTTGGAAGCGTTGATGACAGGAGCAAGATAAACCTTAACCTGCTTGTCAAGCTGCTTGAAGTTGTGAAGATTGTGCCCCATGATGAGATGGCAAAAGAGGAGAGGAAAGTGCTGAGCCCTGAGAGGGCAGAAGAGCTCAGGAAGAGTGTGGAATGGAAATGAAAGAGTTTATACTGGAGGTCGCAAAAGAGGTCGGAGAGCTGGCGATGGAATACCTTGGAAAGGCAAAAGTCTCAGACAAGGGTCCGAAGGATGTTATAACTGAAGCAGACCTTGCAGTAGAGAAGCTCATAATAAAAAAAATCAGGGAGAAATACCCCGGCCACAATATTGTGGCAGAAGAGTCCACGAATAAAAATTCAGGCTCAAGATACAGATGGTATATTGACCCTATAGACGGCACCCATAATTACGCGCACGGAGACCCGAATTTCGTGGTTTCAATAGGAGTGACCGAAGATGGGGAGCTGAAATATGCGTGCATAAATTTCCCGTACATGAAGGACATGTATTACGCAGAAAAAGGAAAGGGCACAGAGCTCAACGGAAAAAAAGTCCGTGTCTCAAGAGCCTCAACACCTGACAGGGCAATGATACAGCTCGGCATAAGCCCGCTGAAGGATGCAATTGATGATTCGCTGAAATTGTTCAGGTATTTCACAGTGCACTACCTTAAAGCAAGGGATTACGGGTACACTGCGGGACAGATGGCATTTGTTGCTTCAGGGAAGGCAGACGGCTATCTGAAGATAGGGCAGCATCCGTGGGATGTTGCTGCAGGAATACTGATTATTGAAGAGGCAGGAGGGAAAGTGACTGATTTCAAAGGGAATAAAATAAAACTAGGCGGGAAATCAGAGCTTTACAACCTGGTTGCCTCAAACGGCCTGTTACATGATCAGCTACTAAAAGAGCTTGACAGCAAAGAGCTGAAGAGCATTGATAAAAATAAAACATGGTATTGAGAAAAAACAAGGAGATGATATGAAATGTCAAAAATAATCGGAATGAACCTTTTAAGAAAACGTTCACGAAAACAAATTAAGGACTACATTGGCAAGCCAAGTAGTCCGAACAAGGAGATGATATGAAATGTCAAAAATAATCGGAATAGACCTAGGAACTTCGAACAGCGCAGCCGCTGTGCTTGAGGCAGGCAGGCCAAAAATAATCCCCTCAGCAGAGGGGACAACACAGTACGGGAAATCCTTCCCGAGCGTAGTTGCCTTCACAAAAGACGGCCAGCTGCTTGTGGGAGAGCCTGCAAGAAGGCAGGTAGTGAGCAACCCCGAAAGGACAATCACAAAAGCGAAAAGAAAGATGGGAACATCCCACAAGTACAAGATAAACGGCAAGGAATACACGCCGCAGGAAATCTCAGCTTTCATACTCCAGAAGATAAAGAAGGATGCTGAAGCTTATCTCGGAACAAAGGTTGAGAAAGCAGTAATCACTGTGCCTGCTTATTTTGACGACAACCAGAGACAGGCAACAAAGGATGCCGGAAAGATTGCAGGCCTTGATGTTGTAAGAATAATCAACGAGCCTACTGCGGCATCTCTTGCATACGGGCTTGACAAGGCAAACCATGAGCACAAGATACTTGTGTTTGATTTAGGGGGAGGAACACTTGACGTCACAATCATGGAATTCGGCGAGGGTGTCTTTGAAGTCAAGTCAACTTCAGGAGATACGCAGCTCGGAGGAACAGATATGGATGATGCCCTGCTGAACTTCCTTGCTGAAGAGTTTGAGAAAAAAGAGGGAGTCAACCTGCTCAAGGACCCTGTTGCGACTGAAAGGCTGAAAGAAGCAGCAGAGAAGGCAAAGATAGAGCTTTCAACAGTTATGGAAACCGATATGAACCTTCCTTTCATAACAGCGACAAACAAGGGGCCGCTGCATTTCAGCAGGAAGCTGAAAAGGTCAGAGCTGGAAAAGATTATAGACCCTATTGTAAATAGATGCAGGAAGCCTCTGGAGCAGGCAGTCAAAGATGCCGGCCTGGGCTTCGGCGAAGTTGACAAGGTCATCCTTGTAGGAGGGCCGACAAGAATGCCTGTTGTGCAGAAATTTGTCGAGGATGCAGTGGGCAAGAAAGTTGAAAGGGGGGTTGACCCTATGGAATGCGTTGCGCAGGGCGCTGCAATCCAGGCAGGTGTGCTTGCAGGAGATGTCAAGGATGTGCTGCTGCTGGACGTTACTCCGTTGAGCCTTGGAATTGAAACATTAGGCGGGGTATTTACAAAGCTGATAGACAGGAACACCACGATCCCCACAAAAAAATCCCAGGTGTTCAGCACAGCTGCTGACAACCAACCTGCCGTAACAATCAGGGTTGGCCAGGGGGAAAGGCCCATGTTCAATGACAACAAATTGTTAGGGCAGTTTGACCTTGTCGGAATACCTCCTGCGCCAAGAGGCATACCTCAGATTGAGGTTACTTTTGACATTGACGCAAACGGCATAGTGAATGTCTCTGCAAAAGACCTCGGGACCAAGAAACAGCAGTCAATAAGGATAACTGCCTCAGAGAAACTCAGCGATGAGGACATAGAGAGGATGAAGAAAGACGCAGAAGTCCACGCAGAAGAAGACAAGAAAAAGAAAGAAGAGATAGAAACAATCAACCAGGCAGACACTCTTGTCTATACAACTGAAAAGCTTTTTGAGGATTTCAAGGGAAAAGTCGATGACAAAAGGCTTGAAGACATCAGAAAAGATGTCGATGAGCTGAAGAAGCTTCTTGAGCCTGAAAAGAAAGACGTTGACGCAGTAAAGAAAAAGCTGGAAGAAGTCAACAAAAAGGTACAGGAAATGAGCACTGAGATGTACCAGAAGGCAGCTGCAGAGCAGCAGGCTGCTACAGAAGCATCAGCTGAATCTTCAGGGCAGCCGAAAGCAAAAGGCAGGAAAAAAGAGAAGGTTGTCGATGCCGAGGTTGTTGACGAAGAAGAGGACGAAAAAGAGAAGAAAGGCAAAAAGAGATAATTTTTTTATTTTCTATTTTTATTCCAAGCAGATTTTTAAATAACTCCCTTCTCCACACTGCATGAACAGATATTTCGTAGGGATTGCAGGAGGCTCCGGGAGCGGAAAGTCTACCTTGGCCTATAATCTCCAGAGCAGATACCCTCCAAGAATCGGAGTCCTGGAATTAGATGATTTCCAGAAAACAAATGAGCTGCTTTCTCTCCTTGAAGGCATGCCAAACCGTGACCATCCGAGCTCTGTGGATTTTGACAGCCTGATAAGCAGCATTAACCTGCTGAAAAACGGCGAGCCTGTTTCTCTGATGACAAAAAGCCTGCGCCTGAATCCGGGATACGCTAAAGGAGGCTGGAGGATCCCTTACACAGTCATGCCAAAAGAAATCATGCTTATTGAAGGATACTGTGCATTGTGGCATCCTGAAGTGAGGTCGTCTTTTGATTACAGCATCTTCCTTGATGCTTCTGAGGAATTGAGGGTCACAAGAAGGAGCTGGAGGACAAAATCCGACTATATTGAGAAAGTCCTGCTGCCCATGCATAACCAATACATAGAACCCGCGAAAGTGCATGCTGACTTAATTATAAATGTTGATGGGTTAGATGAGGGTTCCCTTGCATCTTTAGTTGAGGAGCATCTTAAAAGCCGGAATATATTATAAGCCATAAGGACAACATAAATAAATCCCCCAGTTTTCTTTCCCCATATGGAAGACATTCTTCTCGTGGATGAGGATGACAACATAATCGGGAAAGAAGAAAAGCTCAGCGCCCATAAATCAGGGAAATTGCACAGGGCATTCTCTGTTTTTGTGTTCAACTCAAAAAAAGAGCTTCTTATACAAAAAAGAGCACAGGGCAAGTATCATTCAGCCGGCCTGTGGTCCAACACCTGCTGCAGCCATCCGGTTACTGAGGACACTAAAAAAGAGGCTGAAGAAAGGCTAAAAGAGGAGATGGGGTTCAGCTGTGAGCTGGAGGAATTATTCAGCTTCATATATGAAATAGAGTTTAAGAACGGGTTAAAAGAGCATGAGTTTGACCATGTCTTTAAGGGAAAATATAACGGGCCTGTAATGCCTAATATAAAAGAGGTCATGAACTATAAGTGGGTTGCTCCTGAAAAACTTCATGAAGATATTAAAAAGAACCCCGGCAGCTACACGCACTGGCTGAAGCTCTGCCTGAGCAGGGTCATTTCTTTTTCCTGAACTCCAGGGCAGCGGAATTAATGCAGTACCTTTTTCCTGTCGAAATTGGTCCGTCATCAAAAACATGGCCTAAGTGGCCACCGCATTTCCTGCAGGTGACTTCTGTCCTTACCATGCCGTGGCTTTCATCCCTCCTCAGCTCAACAGTCTCAGGCATTGATTCAAAAAAACTCGGCCAACCGCAGCCCGAGTCGAATTTTGCATCAGAAAAAAATAATTTCTGGCCGCAGCCAGCGCAAACATAAAAGCCTTTTTCTTTATGGAGATAAAATTTTCCTGTAAAGGGAAACTCTGTCCCTTTCTCTCTAAGTATGTGATACTGCTCTTTGGTCAGCTTCTTTTTCCAGTCTTTGTCTGGCATTGCAGGCATGATTAAAACATAGGCCGAGAATTTATATAGTTTTTCCCTTCTTCCTCTCATAAACCCTGAAATAATAGTCATACGGGTTCTTCTCGTTCTTTGGCCCTTTTTCTTCAGAGATAAGTTTCCACTCTTTCATGTCAAACTCAGGGAAGAAAATGTTTGCGTCAAAATTATGGTCGATGTAAGTCATGTATAATTTACCAACAGTGGGCAGAAACTGCCTGTAGATGGATGCCCCGCCCATGATAAAAGCCTCATCATCATGCTTCAGCGTAGCAAGTGCGCCCTGTATTGAAATGAAGACCTCGCAGCCGGGGATATTCATCTTCTCAAAGCTGAGGATGATATTCCTCCTTCCCGGCAGGGGCTTGCCGAGCGACCTGAATGTTGTAAGCCCCATGATGACAGGCTTGCCCATTGTTGTTTTCTTGAAATGCTTGAAGTCCTCAGGGATATGCCATGGTATCTGGAGATCTTTCCCAAGCTCCCTGTTTTTTCCCATTGCCCAGATCATAGAAAGTGCCATTCTAATTACCTATACTGCCACATCGCCTTTTATTGCAGGATGCGGGTCATATCCGGTGAGCTCGAAATCCTCAAACCTGAAATCAAATATTGATTTCACCTTTGGATTTATTTTCATTACGGGAAGTTTCTTCGGCTCCCTTGTAAGCTGCAATTTCACTTGGTCAATATGGTTGAGGTAAATATGCGCATCCCCGAAGGTGTGGACAAAATCGCCCGGCTCAAGCCCGCAGACCTGTGCCACCATCATTGTCAATAGCGCGTATGAAGCTATGTTGAAAGGCACTCCCAAGAACACATCTGCGCTTCTTTGATACAGCTGGCAGCTCAGTTTCCCGTCAACAACATAAAACTGGAATAATGTATGGCAGGGCGGCAATCCTGCCTTTGACATTTCCTCAACTTCAGGGGGGTTCCATGCTGAAACTATAAGCCTTCTTCCGTTCGGGCTCTCCCTGTCCTTCTTTACTTTCTTTATTTCATCAATAACCCACTTTATTTGGTCAACGCCGTTGAAATCCCTCCACTGCTTTCCGTAGACAGGGCCGAGCTCTCCCCATTTTTCCGCAAATTTCTCATCCTGCGCAACTTTCTCTGCAAATCCCTTTATATCTTCACCCCGGAATTCAGCACTTTCTTTATACCTTCTGTATGGCCATGCATCCCAGATATGGACATTGTTCTGCGCCAGGTATCTCAGGTTAGTGTCTCCCTGCAAAAACCACAGGAGCTCATGTATTATTCCCCTAAGATACACTTTTTTTGTGGTAAGAAGCGGGAATCTCTCCTGGAGGCTGAACCTCATCTGGTAGCCGAAGACGCTTATCGTGCCTGTGCCTGTCCTGTCTTCTTTCTTTACTCCGTTATCGAGGATATGCCTGGCAAGCCTGAGGTATTGTTCCATTGTAATTTTTCACTTTTAATTATTTAAAAAGATTGTGACATATTCTAATATCTGCTATGGCATCCACTTGGTGTCTTCCTTTCCCTGCCTGTGGCTGGCTAAACGGGCTGCTGTGAAAAGATAGTCTGAAAGCCTGTTCATGTATTTCAGGATGTTCTTTTCTATCTCCTCTTCCCTCATCAGCCTTATTATTTGTCTCTCCGCCCTCCTGCATACGACCCTTGCCATGTGAAGCAGTGCGCTTTCTTCAGTGCCTCCTGCAAGTATAAAATTCTTCAGCACAGGAAGCTCTTCCTCATACATGTCAATAAGCCTTTCAAGCTTCTTGACCATATCCTCTGTCACCCTTGGGATCTTGTTTGCCATCGGGTTTCCGTCTATCTTTGACTGTGAAAGCACAGAGGGGTATGCGAGATTTGAGGAGATTGCGTGCAGGTCTTTCTGTATATCCATAAGATGCGATTTAAGGTCCTCCTCTTCCAGCTTTACTATGGCAAGGCCCAAGAATGCATTGGTCTCGTCGAGCACTCCGTATGCCTCTACTCTCGTTGTATCCTTCAGTGTCCTTGAGCCGTCGCAGAGTGAAGTCTCTCCTGTATCCCCTCTTTTAGTGTAGATTTTTATCTTCCTATCTGCCAATGTTTATCACCTGCTCGCTCAGGCTGCCTTCCCTGTAAACTGTTATGCCCCTGCAGCCGAGCTCATATGCCAGCAGGAAGGATTTCTTTATGTCCTCGGTGGTTGAGCTCTTTTGGAAATTTATTGTCTTTGAGATTGCATTGTCGACATGCTTCTGGAAAACTGACTGCATCTTTATGTGCCACTCAGGCTTTATGTCATAGGCAGTCACAAATATCTTCTTCATATCCTCGGGAAGCGCAAGGTTCTCAAGCGAGTTTGACTGGATTATCTTCCTTATTATATCCTCTGAGAAATCAATGCCGTGCTCTTTTGAGACTTCCTCAAGCACCTTGTTCACATGCGTTATCTCTGTGTTCCCAAGGACTTTCCTTGTATATCCGAGCGCAAAGTTGGGCTCTATCCCCGGAGAGGTGTCTGCAAGTATGCTCCTTGCTCCTGTAGGCGCGATTGCTATCAGCGAGCAGTTCCTCAGCTTTGCCTTGTTGCAGAATACGCTTTGCTTCCACATCGGGAAGACTCCTTTTTCCTCTGCCAGCTTCTCTGACTCATTCCTGGCTGTTGATGATATGAACTTCATGACCTTCTCAGCAACCGCAAGCCCCTCCTCGGAATTATAGGGAATCCTGAGTTTGTAGAGCATATCCGCAAATCCAAGCACTCCCAGCCCTATTCTTCTGTTGCCCTTGGCCATGTCCTCTATCTTTTTCACAGGGAACCTGCCAAGGTCGACTATATTGTCCAAAAATCTTACAGAAGACCTTATGACTTTCTCGAGGTTCTTCCATCTTATCTGCTTCCTCAGCACGAACCTTGAAAGGTTTATTGCGCCGAGGTTCCCTGCGTCATAAGGAAGCAGGAGCTGGTCTCCGCACGGGTCGGTTGTTTCTATCTTCCCCATATCTGGGAAAGGATTTCCTTCATTTATCCTGTCTATGAAAAGCACTCCGGGGTCCCCTGTCTTCCATGCCATCGTAACAATGAGGTGGAATATGTTGTTGGCATCAGCCATCTCAATTACTTCGCCGGTTGCAGGGTTCTTTATTGCATATTCCTTCCTTTTCTTGACAGCTTCCATGAACTCGTCTGTCATCTCGACAGATATATTGAAGTTCTTTATTTCCCCCCTCTCTTTCATAGTTATGAATTCTATTATGTCAGGGTGTTCCACGCTGAGCGAGCCCATGTTGGCAGGCTTCCTGTTTCCCGGGACAACTGTAAGGTCAGATGCATGGTCAAACAATTTTATGAATGCTATGGGCCCTGATGAAAATCCTGCTGTTGTCTCGAGCACCTGTCCTTTCGGCCTCAGCCTTGAAAATGAGAATCCTGTGCCTCCCCCCAGCCTCTGTATAAGGGCTTTGTCATAGAGTGCCCTGAAAATCCCTTTCATGCTGTCCTCAACAGGAATTACAAAGCTGCTGTAGAGCATCCTGTTTGATGTGCCTGCATTCGCAAGTATCCTTCCTGAAGGTATAAATTCAAGCGAAGACAATATTGTAAAGAAATCTTCCTCTATCTCCTCTGTCTGCTTCTCGCTTTTCTTATATTTCTTTTCTACAGAAGCGACTGCTTTTGCTACTCTCCTGAACATCTCTTTCGGCGTTTCAATGATATTGCTTTTCCTGTCCCTTGCCAGGTATCTGGATTTTGCTATCAGCAGCCCGTTCACGCTCAGCCTTGAGTCATCCATCCTGCCGAGTATGCTCTGTTTTAGTTTTCTTAATTCAGTCCTTTTCTGCCTGTAGAGGATGAATGCCTTTGCCATCTCAGACTGGCCGTTCTCCATAAGGACTTTCTCAACAATGTCCTGCACTTCCTCCACAGAGATGATGTGGCCGTCCTGGGCTTTCTTTTCTATCTCAAGGATGACTTTTCCGGCAATCATATCAGGGAGCTCCTGATTATCTATATTTACAGCCAGCATCGTCTTCTCTATTGCAGAAGAAACCTTGGCAGGGTCAAAGTCTGCTATTGTCCCGTCCCTTTTCCTTATTTTAGAAATCCCCATCTATCAGCCCCCGATATAATAAAGAAATAATAGAAGTATTTTTAAAAGTTGTTATTGAAAATAAAGGCATTTTCAATTCCGAAACCCGAATCATAAAATTGGTAAGTTCGGGTTTCGCTATACAGTGCATACGCTGAAGCCGCAGTCCGGACATAGCACACACCCTTCCTGCTTGACAAGAGGCGCATCGCATTCCGGGCAGTTGGTCATCTGCTTTTTGTCGAAACTCACCATGATTTTGCCTTCCGGCACCTTGTCATGCGCGGTTTTTCCTGACGATTCCACAACTATCACCTGTTCAGGCATCCCTTCAACTTCCAGCTCTTCTGTCTGGACAACTATTGTTTCCTCGGTCTCGACAACAACAGGCTCCGCTGAGCTCCTGGCCTCCTTCTTGACCTCTTTTATGTTCAGCACCTGGTTGCCCCTGCTTCCGTCCCTGTAGACTGTGCATCCCTTGCAGCCTGTCTTCCAGGCAAGCATGTATCCTTTCTTGACGTCATCTATGGTTGCGCTTGTGGCGAAATTGATCGTCTTTGAGACTGCGTTTGTCACATATTTCTGGAATGCTGCCTGCATAAGTATGTGCTCCTCAGCTGATATGTTGAAAGAAACCTCAAACACTTTTTTCACATCTTCAGGGACTTCATCCAGGCCGTCAAGCGTTCCCTGCTCTGCAATCTTTTTCATAAGCTCTTCAGTATAGAATCCCCTTTCCCTGGCAACCCTCTCGAAGTGCTTATTCACGTAAGTGAACTGCTCTTTTATTGAATGGCTGTTCTTTATGTAGGCAAGGGCAAAGTTGGGCTCGCATCCTCCGCTTGTATCCCCGACCATGCTGAGCGTCCCTGTCGGAGCAATTGCTGTTATGGCGCAGTTCCTAACTCTCCTGCCCTCTTTTTCAAATTCGCTGCCTTTCCATGCGGGAAAAACTTCCCTTTCCCTTGCAAGCTCTTCTGACATCTTCCAGCCTTCCTCATCAATAACTCTCATGACTTCTGAAGCCACCATCCTGCCTTCCTCGCTTGAATAGGGAAGCCCGAGCTGGTAGAGAAGGTCTGCAAATCCCAATACTCCAAGACCTATGCGCCTTGTCTTCTTGGCCATCCTGGTTATCTTCTCTGTAGGGTATTCCCCCGCATCTATGACATTGTCCAGGAAATGGATTGCTGTCCTGGTTGTCTTCCTGAGCTTATTCCAGTCAATCTCAATCCTGCCGTTGACTTTCCTGACCATCCTGTCAAGGTTTATTGAGCCGAGGTTGCATACCTCATAATCAAGAAGCCATATTTCCGCACAGGGATTTGTAGCCTTGAATAAGCCAATGTGCTTGATTTTATTGTGCCTGTTTGCTGTGTCTATGAAAAGCACGCCCGGCTCCCCTGTCTTCCAGGCGTGATATGCAATTTTGTTAAAGAGCTCTTTTGCCCTTACTGTTCTGGCAACCTGCATTGTGTGCGGATCTATGAGATCATACTCACCGTCAGCCTCGACTGCTTTCATGAATTTGTCGTCAAGCATGACTGAGATATTGAAATTTGTAAGCTGGGTAAGGTCATCCTTTGCTGTTATGAAATGCTCAATGTCAGGGTGGCTGATGTGGAATGTCCCCATCTGGGCCCCTCTCCTGTTGCCCTGCATTATTGTGCTGCACATTACATCAAATACCCTCATGAATGACAGTGGGCCTGAAGCAATCCCGCTGCATCCTGAAACCCATGAGCCGCCCGGCCTGAGTGTTGAGAAGCAGTATCCGACCCCGCCCCCCCTTTTCTGGATAAGCGCTGCCTCCTTGACTGCCTGGAATATGCCTTCCATGCTGTCCTCAACAGGGATTACAAAGCAGTTCGCAAGATTCTTTACAGGTGTGCCTGCATTTGCGATTGTCCTCCCGCCAGGGATGAACTCAAGCTTTGTAAGCATGTCAAGAAATTCTTTTTCTGTCTTTTCAACTTCCCCGTCTGGCCTGTACACTGCGTCCGGGCCTGCAATCTCCTTTGCTATTCTTTCGAACATGTCCAGAGGGGTCTCTACGACAGTCCCGTCTGCGTCCCTTTTCAGGTATTTTGCAAATATTATCCTAAGCTGGTTCTCGTTCAGCCCCAGTTTTTCTTCTTCACTGATGCTTTCCATAAATGTTTTGTAATCCTGCATTTTTCCGCTCACCGTTCTCTTTAGTTTTTGTTATCCTTGAAATATACAAACACACAATATGTTGTGTCCCAACATATGAGAATCTACAATATGTTGTGTATCATAATTAAGTAGGAAAATTAGTATTTAAACATTCCTACAAATGAAAATAGATAATGAAAAATATATTTTTAGTCATTTCTTTTTCCTGTGGCCTTGCTCAAGATGCTGCTTTATGGCATCCCTGAGAAGCTTTATCTCAAGCATATGCTCAGACTGCAGCATTGCAAGCTCCTCCTTCATGTTCTCTGATATCGCTGTCTGTATGACCACAAAGAGCAGCAGCATCCAGATGAACAGGGCTCCGAGCCTGACCCATGCAAGTATTGTCCCTGCCTGTTCTGCAAGGAATATGAGGTATAAGCCGATGAATATAAGCGCCATCCCTGCCGGAAGCAGCAGCTTCTCGAATAGATTTATTTTCCTGTTGCTAAACATTGATAACCACCCCTTTTTATCTGAACTGGACTGATGGGTTCAGGTTTATAAAATTTTCTTTCCCCATGCCAGAAAAAATAATGTCAAGGAATCCTTTCTTCTCTTCCAGCTCAAAAGCAGAGACTGTTATGTTATGCCTGGACGCTACAAAATCCAGCACATCCTTCCTTGTGCCCAGCTCATCAACCAGGCCGAGGTCTTTTGCTTCGCTTCCGAGGAAAATCTGGCCTGTTGCAAGCCTCCTTACGCTGATAACGCTCATGTTCCTGTTCTCTGCGACTTCCTTTATGAAGAACTCATTCATCTTGTATATTATATCCTGGAATATCCTCCTCTCCTCTTCACTGGGCTCTTTGAAAGATGAGCCCATGTCCTTGAGCTCGCCTGAGACATACCTCTGGTAGGTTATGTTGTATTCCTCGAGGAATCCGGAAAAGTCAAGGTAGGAGCCTATCACTCCTATGCTTCCTGTCAATGACATCCTGTTTGCATACACATAGTCTGTCGAGCTCGCGACCCAGTATGCTGCGCTTGTTCCCATATCCCTTATCAGGGCGATTGTTGTCCTGTTGGCTGATTTTATCCTCTGGGCTATCTCATCAGCAGCAACCCCTGAGCCGCCCGGTGAGTTTATGTCAAATATTATCGCCTTTACACCCATGCCCTCTGCCTTGTCTATGGCTGCTATTACTGCCTGGCTGGAGATTGTGTCGCCTGTCAGGCCGCTGCTCTCCTCTACGCCTATGACTCCGTGTATCGGGATTATGGCAACATTACCTGTCCCAAGGCTCATATCAGGGCCGAACAGGAAGGATGTTGCAAAGCTTATAATCCAGAGTATCAAAAGTATCTTCAGGACCGGGAGTATCTTTTCCTTAAGGCCAGTTCCTATCATATTGAGATCTCCTCTATGATTTTTGTTTTTGTCAGCCTGTCTGAAAGCCTGCTGCCTGTTATGAAAAGGTATGCGGGGTCTGCTATCCAGAGCAGCCACAAGGGAAAAACAGGGAAGCATGCAAGATTCCTTATTGCCACATTGAGAAAAGTTATCCTCTCTTTTTTCTCGGTCTGGAGCTTCAGCCTCATTATCATCTTCCCGGGCGTCTGGCCGAACTTCAGCTCGAATATCACAAAATATGCAAACACCAGAAGGAACATGACAGCAAATGCGGGAATCAGGGAATTTATTGCATCAGGATTTGCCGCGATATAATTATAGTTCTGCGTGAAATCCCGGCTCGTGGGAATAACCCTCTGCACAACCCCTGAATACGGCATGAAAATCACGAACTGGATAATCAGGATATCAATGGCAAAAGACAATGTGCGCTTCCATGCAGGAGCGTTTGCAGTCATTACCCTTTTCTTGGGAAGATTCAGGTCCATCAGCCCTGTTAATTGGAAGTGGTTTAAATTGTTTTCTAAAGAACTGTGCCAAGATCCACCATGGGCTTTGCTGTCCTTTTCGTGTCATCCCACCCTATTCTGGGGCAGGCTGTATTGACCCAGACATCGACAAAAGGGAAATCCTCTAACTTGTCAAACTCAATGGTGTCAAATGCAATATAGTAGAAATTTTTTTCAGGATATTTTTCTTTTAGTTTTAATGCCTGCTGGAGATAGCTCTGGCCTGATTTTGTGCTCACCAGAACCCCGATGTTCTCTTTCATCAGGAAGCTGGAGTAGGCTGCTTTCTGCCTCTTCACTTCTTTTTCCATCAGGGATTTTGTCACAACAGAATATTTTTTGTCCACAGGATTCCAGATGTGAACATGCTGCTCATTTCCCAGCACAAGCGCCTTTGGATGGAACAATCCGTCTCCGACATAGAGGAATGCATCCACCCCGTCAAATTTCTCAAGGTTGCACCCGTATATCTGGCCCGGCTGCTTTGTGTGCTTGCCTTTCAGCAGCTTCACTGTCCTGCCTGTCTTTTCTATATCTTTTTTTATTGATTCAAGCGAGTCAATGAACTGCACTGTGAAGAACAGCCCTATTGTCTGCGGGAGCTTTTCTATCACGGATTTCGGCACTTTTATTATGCCGTCGTATTTTGCCTCGATAAAAAGGAATTTCATGATGGGAAGAAACAAAAGTTAGTTTAAAAAAGCTTTCAAAATCAGGGCTTGAGCCCTGTAAGCTCATAGATTACTGCCTGGGGCTCTGCATAAAAAAGATAATATGCCCAGAACTTAAAGCCGTCAAAATCTTCTGGCATCGCTCTGCTTGTCAGCTCATATCCCCAGTCTGTATGCCCGTCTGCTATATGGTAAATCTCATGCTTGAGGTCTGAAACTGTTCCTGATACGGGGATTATAATTGTATACTCTTTTTCAGCTGATTTCCATGAGCATGATACTGTGGCATATCCATAGCATCCGTAAATATAGTCTGAATTGAAGATGGCATTGATAAAAATATCTTCGCCTATCTCCAGACTGGCTCTTTCTTCACCTAATAGTTGCTCAAGCTGGCCCTGTGATTTGATTTCCGGGGAATTTAAGCTGGCAAGTTTGCTAAACCCCACAAGGGACCCTACATATAAAATACCTCCTGCTAATGTAACTCCTATTGCTCTCATTGCCGATTTAATTAAGCTCATCAGCCCTGAAAGAAAAAAGTTATTTATAAATTTAACAGAAGATTCTGATAGACTTATTCATCCTGTATAAAAGTAACAATCTTGGTTATGTCCCCTATATGGGAGAGCATGTTAAAAATATCTATTGTCAGCCGGGTTGAGCTTGCGCTCTGGCTTTTCTTGTCATAATCCTCTATTTTTTTCATGAGCGCCTCGCGCTTTATAGATGCCTCAATCGCGTCCTTTGTGGAGTTTGAATAAAATGCATTCATGACTTCCACATAAAATGCGCTGATCTCGGTGAAAAGGCTGAGGAAATCCCCATGCTCTGATTTTTTGAGCCCTGATACTTCACTGGCAATGTATTTTATCCTGTCCCCGATTTTTTCAAGCATCATGTTGAGCTCCCAGTACTTCATTATATTCAGCCTTTCAAGGTTCAGGGATTCCTGGACATCCCTTCTCGCCTGGGCGGATTTGAGAATCTTTATAACTACATAGTGCAGCTTATTGAGTTCCCTGTCCCTGTCCCCGATTGCAAGCAGGAGTTCTTTGTCATCAACGGACTTTGTATCTGCAATCATAGACCTGACAATGTTATCCATCCGCCTCATGAGGACCTGGAGGTCAATGTCATGTATATTCAGGAAGCTTCTTGCGGTTATTTTTTTTGCTTCTTCCTCAACCACTTCAAGGGCTATGAACTCCGCTATCCTTTTCTTATAACTCTTTATTTTCTTCGGGAGCGTCTCTCCTTTCAGGACTATGTGCATGTAATCATTCAGGTAGGCGCAGGTAATCTCGCGGAAGATAAAATCAAGTGGCTTGTTGTCCACATCAATAGTCTTTACCCTGTCGCTGATGCCCTTTTTCTTAATATCTGCCGTCAGCCTGAGATAATTATCAATTTCCTCAATATATATCTCATCCCCGCCTTTCATAGAATTATCTTTTATCCAGCTTTTCGGCAGGGCGACTACCAGAGAAGAGAGCCCGCTTTTTACAAGTTTCCTGATATACATGCTTTTGAAATACATATTTGTATATATATAATTTTTGAATAACCTCCTAACTATAAAACCATTCTGGATGCACCCTGCCTTCGCCGGCATAATCTTTTCTGAAGGACTCCAGCACATTGACTGCCCTTCCAAGCTTGTCTCCGTCAAGACAGAGCTCATCGCACAATAGCATTTTCCTGTAGCCTATATCATATATCCATGAAAGCTCTGACAAGTCTGCAGCTGCAGGGACAGGATGATTGATTACAGAAAGGAGCATCCTTGAACCGATAACTGCTTCAGGGTCCTTTGCGATAATCAGTTTCATGGCTTCCATCATATGATGCGGCTTGTCAATTTCCACATAAAGGTCTCCTCGGGCTGCGCAGAGATAGACGTTTTTCTGCTTCCTATACTCGTTCATTACATACTGGAGGCCTTTTTTGCTCTCAATCTTCAGCACAATTTCGGAATCCCCGACTATCTCCCTGAACTGGTCAACATCTTTCTGGGATTCGACAAATGAAAGGTAATACCTGTCAAACCCCGCTGCTTTTGCCTTCTCTATTTTTTCTATCTCATAGTCAAGGAAAGTCGGACCTATCATATTATAGCTCGGATCTTTTATGTGCAGCGACTCTCCCCTATAGACCATGTACTGCGACCCGCCTTCAAAGACGAGCCTCTTCCCGCCTTCAATCCTGTTCAGCAGCGCATAATCCTCTCCTCCTTTAAAGAGGACCATCGTAGGCGTCCTGGCTTCAATAGGGTGGTTGAGTATAACTTCAAGATGGTCATTGTTCGGGACCACTTCCATCACCCTGAGCTGCCTTCCCTTTATATCAAAATAAAGAGGGACATGCCCGGCAAGCGCCTGGGCATCCTTCAGCTCTGTCCCTATCTCTGCTGCCTTGATCATGGCTGTGTTCAGTCTTATCCCTGCAAGCCTCTCATCAGTTGCAAATTTCCGGAAATGGGGGAACGTGGGCCAGAGCGTCACAAGCAGCTCCAGGTCCCTCTCCTTCTTAAATAAGTGATTTAGATAATTCCTCATTTCCGTCCCTCTGCATCACTGACTTTCCTGCATCCTTCCCCTTTATTTTGTCCGGAAGAAGATGGACATCGTGCAGCGACTTGTACACTGTCTTTACCTGGTTTGGCTTCTGCCTCCCTTCAAGCTCTCCCTTAAAGTAATCTACCCTGCCTGTTTCCTTTGCGAGGATGCCGAATATCACATCGACTACCCTGCCTGCTTCAGGAAGGTTGCAGATATGGTCTGCCCCAAGCAGCCCCTCCCACTGGGCATAAACTTTTTTGTCCTCGGAACTCATGGAATCTCCTGATGAGACATTATACGGCTTCCTGACAAGATATACAGAGTATTTGTTCTGGAGCTCGCTGAGCATCTGATTTGATGAGAGCCTGCCCTCGATGTTCTGGCCGCAGATGTCTTTTGCCTGGTCTTTATCGACAAAATCGTAAAGCCCTTCATCCCCTATGAATATTAATATCGGGCTCACTGCATTTGGCATGCTGACATTCCTTGAATAATACATTGCCGCCAGGTCATAGCTTTCCATAATCTGCCCGCCCCCGCCGCCTTCAATCACAAGCTCTTTCAGCCTGTCCGCCAGCTCTGTGCCTTTTGTAAAAGGCCTTACCTGCAGAGGATAATTATCTGAGTATGCATCCCCTACTGCTGCAAAGCTTATCTCCATGTCCTTGCCGAGATATTCCTGGCCTTCGAGCTCAAGATACGGCAGTTTTGAAAATATTACTGCGGGCCACTCCCCCATCGAGCCTGTCACATCAGATATTATCACCAGCGGGGTTGTGCTGCTGGTGCTTATGTTTTTCGGGAGCACGTCCTCCAAAGATTTGTTGCTCTTGAGGGCGCTGTCATAGCTCCTTCCGACATGCACGTCGTATACTTTTCTTGCCTTGCCAAAATCATAACCCTTCCAAGGCCCCGGGTCAAAATCTCCTGCTTCGCTCATTTTTCCTACCTCCTAGAAGCCCGGTATGGGCTTCATGCCTGATCTCCTTCTTCCGAATTCTTTCTGCCTTATGTTTGAAATTGTTTCTGCCAGGTCCTCTTTTCTCCAGTTCGGCCTCTGGATGACGTCCCTGACAATAAGCTTCTTTATGAAATCGCAGAGTGAATCGGGAACATCAGCAGGGACTCTTCTCGTCAGCGGGTCGCCGCCAAGGGCATACAGCATGGTCATCCCCAGGCTGTAAAAGTCTGACTCTGGGACAAGCGGCTTGCCTGATATCTGCTCAGGAGAGGCAAACATTGGTGTATATCCCTTGCTGGATGAATTCTCAGAAGGCCTTATCAGAGAAAGGCCGTAATCAACAAGCACAACCATGTGGGAGTCAGGCTGGACAATGAAGTTCTGGGGCTTCACATCGCCGTGCACAACACCGTTGTAATGAAGGTATTTCAGGGCATTAAGCGACCTTTCAGTTATCCATGCGACATTTTCAGGGTCCAGCTTCTTGTTTTTTTCTATTATCCTGCCAAGAGTAGGGCCCGGGACATAGCTCATCACAAGCACAGGCGAGCCGTCCTCCAGTTTGAAAAAGTCCCTCATAGTAGGGATGCTGTAGTGCCTCAGGTCCCAGATGGATGCTGCCTCTTCCATCAGTATCCTCTCATCCTGCGGGGAAACATAATGGCCGTGCTTGAGGCATACGGGAGCGCCAAGCATCACATGCTCCCCGTAATATGTTTTTCCAAATCCTCCGTCTGCAATTTCCTTTATCACCCTGTAATCTTTTATTATCTTGCCCTCTAGAGAAGACCTGTCCCTGTCATAATCTGCCCTGCTGGCAGGATTAAGCAGCGTGCCGCTTGCCTCATTGAGAAGCTGGGCAATATCGCCTTTCCCTTCATTTACATCAGGGTGGTAGAGCTTCATCAGGACTTTGTATGCTGCAGAAATAACCTCGGGCCTGGCTCTTGGGCTGACTTCCAGAACATCATAGTAGTTGACTTTTGTACCTGGTTTCATAGCATAATAGATGGAAAGCAAAAAATATATATTTAACGTACTTATTTAAAGTTTAATATGTTTTGTATATACTTAAGGTTTATTAAAAGAAAGCAAAATCCCGGATATCCTACATCTTTTCCTTTGCAAAGAAATATCTTGCCCTTTGCAGGCTTTCTCCTTTAATCTGGGAAATGTAAAATCCCTGCTCCAGGAAGCAAAGCATAGGATGATAGTCAAGAAAAAAATCACTTACCTTCATCTTATCGCCAGAGTCCTTCCACATAACCCTTGCTACCGGCTTCTGGAGCCCGTCCCCATATTCAGCTCTTTGCGCAGTCGGCGAAAGCATGTATGCTATTGTATAAACTCCCGGGTTGGAGTCCTGCTCTTCCCAGAGAGTCTCCTCCTGCCCTGATCCTGTCCCATAATAAAGATGAAACACCGGATTTTCTGAAAAATATTTCTGCAGCTCCACAAGAATCCCATGTTCCGGGACTTCCCATTCCCTGAGTGCAGGGATCGAAAGCATAATTTCTTCCAGTTTCTTGTCCATTGCTTTTTTTTCTGGCATTAATACTAGTAGGCATAATTTATATTTAAATGCTTCCCAGACCGAACATTTTTTATATCATGACGGCTATAAGAGTATAAAAAGATGGTGAGCCTTGGTTTTGAAAGCCAGATAGTTGTTGTTATCGGCCTCTGTCTGGTGTCCTCGTATCTTCTCAACCTTGTGTTAAATAAAAAATTTAAGCTTCCGCTGATGATTGCCCCGCTTATAGTCGGCCTGCTGCTGAATTATAATTTCTTTGACTACCGCTACCTTGTCCCTGATTTCAGGACAGTAATTTCTGTGTTCGCCAACATGGGTGTTGCTGTTGTGCTTTTCTTCATCGGCCTGAAAGTCGATCTGAGATATATGAAGGACCTGTCAAGGAGCGCCTCAGTAATAGCCCTCAGTTCCGGGCTTATCCCTTTTTTGCTTGGCTCTGCTGCAACTTTCCTGTACACCGGCAACCTCTTTGAATCCCTGTTCGTGGGAGTTGCGCTTGCAATCACGGCAGAGGAAGTATCCGTCGGAATACTTGATGAGCTGAAAATGCTCAAGAAAAGAATCGGGCAGCTCATACTGGACGCAGGCATAATAGGCGATATTTTCGAGATAAGCATAATCGCGCTCCTGGGGATCCTGATCAGGTATAATTCCATGCAGGGCTCTGCCCTTTTCACTATGCTGCTGGAGATAGGTGTATTTCTGGCAGTCATACTCCTGATGAGGTATTTTGTGATTGACATGCTGCTCAGGATTGCAGAAAAGACAAAAAGGGGCTTTGATTATTTCGGCGTTGCCCTTATTACACTGCTGGTAATGACTGTGGCTTCGGAGCTGCTTAACTTCAGCATGGTCCTCGGCGCTTTATTGGCCGGGATTTTGCTGAAAGACAAGCTCGTAAAAGACAAGCTCTATTACGAGGAATACCAGATAACAGAAGCCCTCGAGGTTTTCAATTTCGGGATATTCCATCCGATTATATTCATCTGGATCGGGCTGAGCATTGATTTCAGCATAATTTACAATAACATCGGGTTCGGGCTGCTATTGACTTTCCTTGCTCTTGGCGGGAAACTGCTTGGAAGTGTATTCGGGAATTATCTTGTCAACGAGCCTGCGAGCGAGGGGATGCTGATAGGCTGGGGCCTGAATGCAAGGGGAGCGACAGGGCTGTTCGCCCTGCTTATAGCAAAGAATGTCGGGCTTGTCTCCCTCGGAGTTTTCTCAGCAATAGTTTTCATGGCCCTGGTAACAACAATCATCTCCCCTGTTGTCTTCAAGATGCTTGCAATGAAGGGCTACGGGATTGTCAATCATGCTAATCATTACAAAGCGCACAGGCACAGGAAGAAGGTTGGGATTGTATAAAAAAAACAGAATGCTTATCTGGAACTATCCGCCTGTCTCTCCATCTCCAGTTTCTTGGAAATGGCTTTTGAGGTCGGGCTCATGCTGTATGCACTTATAATCTCCTCAACCAAGTTGTCAACTGCATCTTTCTTGTTGTTGAATGATGCCTGGTAGACGCCCTGTACCATGTACTTCATAGCCTGGTCAACCCTTCTCTGCGGGGCGACTTCAACTGCCTTAGGATACCTTGCTCCCCCGTACTCGATTGTGATAATCTCCTCCCTCGGAGCTGCATTCTCAATTGCCTTTGCAAAAACCTCAATCGGGTTCTTGTTAAGCTTTTTTTCGATTCTCTTAAATGTCTCTTCCACAAGGTCATATGCAGAAAGCGCTTTTCCTGTGTTCCTTCCTGAAGAGATGACGTGCTTCTTGGCCTTGTGGCCTGCAACCATAAGCCTGTTCATAAGCCTTTCAACAATGAATGTCTTTGACTTGTGGAACCTGTTGCCTGCATATCTTGCGCCTGTCCTTGGGACTATCCTTGGCTTCAGCGAGATGTAATTCTTAAGGCCGGGATCACTTATCTCAATGCCTTCCACACCCCACCTGTTAAATGCCTTAATGCTCATTTTCTAGCCTTCTCCAGTTTTCCGTGAAGCAGTGCATGGAGCGACTGGTCGTTCACCTTGATGACCTGCCACCTGACGCCGGGAATATCTCCTTTTGACCTTCCCTTTGCTCCTCCGATGCATTCAATCATTACTTCATCGTGCTCGTCTACAAATTTGGTTGCCCCGTCTCCCGGAAGGAATGCAGTGACCTGCTTCCCGTTCTTGATAAGCTGCACTTTTACGCACTTGATAAGCCCTGAGTGAGGCTGCTTCCTCTCAATCTGCGTCTTCTCTATGACGATGCCGTTTGCCTGTGAGACTCCTCCCAGAGGGTCGGATTTCTTTCTCAGGCCAAGAAGCTTCCTCTTATACCTGATATCCTGCCACCTGGAGTTGATTCTCCTGCTTACCAGCTTGTTTGCTGCGTTTATCCCTGACGGTTTTTTTCCCATATCAAATTACCTTCAAATCCTGAACATCTTTAAAATACTTTCGCATGATGTCGAGGTTGTTTTTTATGTTCGACTGGTTCCTTCCTATGAGGAAGGCCTTTGTCCTGGTGTCATCAGCCTTCATGGTGATGACCCCTTCTTTAAATTCCACCTCTGCCCTAAGCGGGTGGATAAGGTTTTTTGCAAACTCTGCCTCTGATTCCGTAAAGCCTATGATCCTGACCTTCTTTTTTAGCATGGACTCCATCTTCCTGACGTTTGCCGCATGCTTGCCTATTGCCTTGCCCAGCATCTCCTGGGGGACAACAAAGTTCATCAGGTTATTGCTGTCTATGAAATAATCCTTTACCCTTGTCCTTGTTATTTTTTCAAACAGGGTCATCACCTTTAAACTGTCTGCGTTATATGTGATACGGGACATGTTAGCTCAGTAACCCGATTACTGAAATTGAATAGGGCCTCTTGCATTGGACGCCCAGCTCGTCGTTGGGAACTTCCAGCATCACTGCCTGCACACCTGCAAGCCTGGCATAATGCTCGATATCCCTGACTACTTCTGCTGGCGCATTTGATGATATGAAAACCCTGCTCAGCTTCCTGAGCTTCAGATTCTTTATGGTGCTGTCAGTACCTATTACAAGCTTCTTTGTCTTCAGGTACTTTTTTATTTCTTCCAACCCTGTTTCTGTCATCTTTCCTCATGAAAATTCCGACTGTTTATAAAGATTTTGCTCTCGGACAGACAAGGAGAAATCATTCAACATTCTGTATCTGGTCGTCGTTGTCTCTCCTGATAACCTTGACAGCATCCATCTTGACTGTAATAGGAATAGGGACTGCTGCCTGAAGCAGCTCGACAACAACTTCTTCCTTAAGCTTGTCAACCCTTATGATCTTGGCCTTCTCCCTCTTGAACGGCCCGCTTATTATCTCGGCAATGTCATTCTTCTGTATATTAACTTCCTTCTTGACCTGCTCAAGCATATGCTCTATCTCCTTGTACTGGACCTGCTTCGGAAGTATCCCCCTTGCATAAGGTATATTGAATGCTGCCTGCTCTGCATCTGACTTTGTGGCAGCTTCCAGGAAAATGTAGCCTCTCATGCCGTGCGGCCTTACGACTGCATATACTTCAAGCCCTTTTTTCTGGGCATTGCTTGTCACGAAATCCATGACCTGGTCTTCCCTGTTGGCAGTTGTCCTTAGTGCAAATATGTTCGGCTCGCTGCTCTGCGGCGCTGCTGCATTTTCTGTTGTTTCTTCCGGCATTTTATATAAGCATCTCCTTTGCTATGAAAAGCAAAAAACCTACTGCACCTATCAGCAGTACACCCATCCCTGAAATCTTGAATATGTTCTTGAATTCAGTCCCGTCCGGCTTCTTTGTAACAGCCAGGACCCTTTTGCATTCTATGATAAATGTCTTTAGGTTGCTAATCATTTGCTTAAAAGCAAAAACCCCTAGTATTTAAAGATTGCCTAAATGACCGGAGCAAGCAGATCATAGAGTGCGCTGAGCAGGGGAAGATAGATCACGAGGTTGAAGAACATCTGGGAAGTCTGGTGGGTAAAGCTCTCGAAAGGCGATATCCCGACCATCGTGAACCAGGGGAAGGCGATTACTGTCCTTATTATTATGGCAGCAAAGTAAGCGGTCGCAAAGGGCATGCCGAAGGCGCTGTGCATTGTCCCTGTAAGGAAGCCTGCCACTCCTGCAAGTATTATGGTGGAGACATAGGTTATTGAGACAAAGCTGTTCATCACATAAGAGAACCCGCCTACTGCAAGGCCGTAGAATAACCCCACTATAGGGCCGAATATGTATCCTATAAAGCATGACATTGCCGTGTTGCTCTCAATCGAGATATGCGGCACCATCTTTGCATACCTTACAGTTATGAAAGTTATGGGGGCAAAGACGATGACAAGGAGTATTCCTGTGACATATCTTGACCAGATAAGCGCCACAAGAAGGATGACAAGGGCAATAAGAACGTTTCTGAGATTTAGGTATTTCCTAAAATCAATCTTCTTTTTGCTCATTAAAAAACAGAGTAAAATGCCTTCCTTTTTAAATATTCTGATAAGGGAGTTTATTCCCTCAGAAACTTTTAAATAGTGTAAACATCTTTCCGATTTTATGAAGGGTTGCTTTTATTGTAAATTCTCTGCTTCTGGGGGCGGCTGTGCTGGATGACTAAGAAAAAGAAGATATATTTTGACAGCATAAAGAAGCATCTTACCCTGAGGAATTTCCTGATTGCGGGCATAGCCCTTATCATCTACCTTATGTTTGCAGACCTGGCAAAGGCAATATTATTTACAGCCCTCTTTGTCCCGCTCGGCACAGTCTCCATCAAGGTAACCAGGCTGCTGCCGCAGGCAAACATCGAGGTCATAACGCCTTGCAGCTTTTTCCTCGGCTACCTCTATGGCTGGCCCGTGGGCGTCTTTTACGGCGTAATCCTGGGCGCATACATGTGGTCAACCGCATACAGCATTTCCCAGTTCGTCGTCATGTCGCTGTTCCTGAACGGCGTTTCCGCATTTATGGGCCATTACTTCAGCACCTCTTTCGGATGGAGCTTTACATTCGCATATCTTCTGGCAATGGGCATAAGAAACATACTATATTTCACAATAGGCCTTCTTATAGGCGGCAATCCTGTGGAAAACACCATGCATACAATCACTGCCACCCTCACCAACATGCTGATTTTCCCTACTTTCATGATAATGCTGTATAACATAGCAACAATAATCTAAGGGAGCATGGATGAAAAAGACAACAATCACTGAATTCATAAAGCAGAACGGGAAGATGCTTCTCCTTGCTGTTATCTCACTTATAATTTTCAACAAGTATATCATAATAATCGGCGTCTTCATACTCTTCGGCATCCTGGGCATAATAAGCCTCCAGGTGACAAGGCTTATCCCCCATGTCTCAATAGAGACAATCTCGGCATCATCAATACTATTAGGCTATCTGTGGGGATGGAAGCTTGGGCTTGCATTCGGAGTCATTTTCGGGCTCTACGGCTACATGAAAATCTCGCTGATAAAGCTGAAGACAATTATTGCAGCAATGCTGATGGGCATCTGCGGCGTCATCGCTGCGATATTCGCCTCTCTCGGCTACTCTTTTGCCTCTGCATACCTGCTGACTTTCCTTATCAAGATGGGGCTCAACCAGATTATATTCCCCCTTGTGGAATCAAACATGACAGAAAACTTCATCCACTCTTTCGGAGACCCTATTTTCAACATGCTCATAACATTCCAATTAATGCAACTAATATATACTATACTCACTTTCATAGCATGAGGAGGCATAAAAAATGAAAAACCTGTTCAAAAAACTTGACAAGATCGCCACGGATATTCCTGCATCAGAAATAATGGTCAAAGATATCAAGACAATAAATGAAACAGAAACTGCCCAGAAGGCTGTTGAGCTGATGTCAAAGCACTCAGTATCGGGGCTGATTGTGCAGGACACGACAGGAAAGACAATAGGGATAGTGAGCGAAGGCGACCTCCTGAAGAAAGTTTTCCTTAAGAAAAAAAGCCCTGCCAAAGTTAGAATCAGCGAAATTATGACGCGCGGCCTTGAGACAATCCCCCCTGAGAAAAGCATAGGGGAAACTGCGCTGATGATGAAGAGGCTCGGAATAAGCAGGCTTCCTGTAGTCAAAAATAAAGAAATACTGGGCATGGTCACAAAGTCCGACCTGCTTGAGGAGCTGAACGAGATCTACAGGCAGAACAGGAGGCTGCTCTGGGTTGCAGCAGTAATAACCCTGCAGTTCATAATAATAGCCGTACTGGTTGCAATGCTCATAAGCAAGTGAAGATAATGAAGAATCCAAATACAATAAAAAAGGAGAACCAGAGATACCAGAGGCTCTTTGATAAATATTTTAAGATAAGGTATATACTCATCGGGGTAATCCTTATTTTCCTGTTCTCGCTGTACACTGATTTTTTCAAGGTGCTCATCCTTGTTGCGATGTTCCTTCCGCTGGCAGCCTACAGCATGATAGCCAGCAAGTTCGTGCCTCATATTGCTGTTGAGACTCTCTCAGGCAGCGTCTTGCTGCTCGGGTATCTTTACGGGCCGATGGTTGCGCTGATATTCGGCATAATCGCAGGCTTCTACGGGATGTACAAGTCAAGCCACATAAAATACCTCATGATTATAAGAGTGGTCGTCACTGCACTGGTCGGCTTTGTCATGGCTTTTTTTACAAACATAGATTTCAACCTGAATTTCATCATCGGAATAATAGCCATGAATGTTATACTGTACTTCCTTTACCTCCTCGTTGACCCTGACCCGATACAGAATTACACGCACAGGGCAAGCCACATACTCTCCAACATATTCCTTCTCAGGTATCTGTTTTTGCTTCTCTACAACATAATAAAAATAATTTAATAAATGGGCAGTGGTTTTCTCCGGCTATGAAAATACTGAAAATACCTTTGTCAGCAGGTAACCTGAAGCAGAAAAAAGGACTGGAGAAGGGGCCTGATGCCGTAGCAGGAGAAGTAAAGAATTTCTTCCTTAAGGAATCCGAAGTGCTGCCTTTCCTTGATGTAGAGGATGTAAAGATAAATAATTCCAATATAGAAGAGGCCAACAGGCAGATTGCAAAGGCTGTCTCCGGCCTTGACATGCCTGCAATACTTCTTGGGGGGGACCATTCAATGACATATTCTGCTTTCAGGGCATTCTCAAAAAAATACAGCAACCCCGGACTTCTTGTCTTTGACGCGCATCTTGACTGCGAAAACGATTTCAGCCCGCCCACGCATGAGGATTACCTCAGGGTGCTTATAGGAGAAGGCCACCTGAAGAAAGAGAATGCTGTTGTCATAGGGGTGAGGAACATGCATACGAATGAACTTGAATTTGCAAAGAAGAGCAAGCTGAAGATTTTTTCAATGCCCGAGATATACCAGGAAGGGAGGCACGTGGTTGCCGACTCATTCATGTCAGTTGCAAGGAAATTTGATGCGCTCTACATCTCTGTTGATGTTGATGTGCTGGATCCTGCTTTTGCCCCCGGCACAGGGTATACGGAACCTGGCGGGCTTACAACAAGGGAGCTGATCTATTTTATACAGCGGCTGAAGAACCTGAAGAACATCCAGATGTGGGACCTGGTTGAGGTCAATCCTGATAAGGATATTAATAATATTACTGTCATGGCTGCTGCAAAGCTGGTTGTTGAGATGAGCTGAGAGACGCATTCAGTATATTGTGAAGTCTGGGTGTCTCATTGAGCTGCTTGTATATCAGGGTAAAATATCTCGGGTTCTCTTTTGTGGAATAGGCAAAATATTTTCTTTTTACAACAGCCTCATACCCCATTCTTACGGCCGGCAGCGGGTCCCATGAAATCATCCCATAGAGCTCCCTGATTCCCGCTTCCCACATCTTATGCTCAAATATATTTGCAAGTACTGGACCAAGCAGCCCTCCCCTGGCCTCCTGCCTAATGTTAAAGTGCATATGGCCCATTCTTCCCGGAAATTTCCATTTCCTGTTTTTTGCCAGGTTGTGGACAAATATGTCAAGCTTGTAAGGTGCAAATGCCGGCACTGACGCAAGCAGTTTTATTATGAACCTCCTGTTCATTGAGTTGCTGTATTTGCCACCCTCCCAAAAATACTTACCGATATTTCCGGAAAACATTTTTACCCACAGTTTATTTCTTTCAGCATCAAACTTTTTTCCTGATGCTGCAATCATATATCCGATTACCCTGTTGTCCTGGCTGGCTGCTACGTAGGCATTCTCAGCCTCTAAATCAAGGTAGGACTTTGTCAGCAGTCTTCCGTAGAAATCCCTGTCAGAAAAAAACCTGTCTATGCCGATGCCGCTGACTGCAGTATCGCAGCATATATCCTCTATATACTTCCTGTCAGCCTCTTCAAATTTCCTTATAGTAAACCTGCTGCCTATCCTTGGATCTGCATAAGTAAAGGGGATAAGCTCATCTATGCCGGATAATTTGCTGCCCATGCTAAAAATTAAAGAAAATGTTATATTTAAAGCCTGTACTCAACCCACTTTATTTTCTTGCTTTCAATTGCCTCTTTCAGTTTTTTCTCTACATCTGAGAGTTTTGCATTCCCTGTCTTTATCTCAACAAACACAACTTCCTCAGGTTCTTTATTGTCAAGCCCCCTGAAAACAATAAGGTCAATCGGGCTGCCTATGAACCTTGATTCTGTCGGGGAATACGGGAAGTCCGGAAGATACGGGGCAAGCTGCTCTGAGAATTTTCCTGTCAATACTTGTCGTGATTTTTCCACAGAATCTTTTCTTAATTTCGGCAGGCTTTCTTTCCATTCCTGGTCTTTCACAACAGAGCCTATCCAGTACCCTATCCATATCAGCACCAGTGCACCTGCAAGAAGAAGGACAATTGTTAATGGATCCATGATGAAAAAATAAGAAAAGAAGTTAATATAAGTTTCTATTGGACTATGAGCCTTCCTCTCATTTCCTGATGGCCAGAGCCGCAGAAAACGTTGCAGAAGAATGTGAACTCTCCTGTCTTGTCAGCAACGAACTCAACTGTGACTTCCTCGCCTGGAGAAAGCTTCTCGCTCACTCCGAATTCAGGAATGGCAAACCCGTGGTCAACATCAACGCTTGTTATCAGAAGCCTGACAGTGTCCCCTTTATTTACTGTGATTTCAGCAGGGTCAAATTCCCAGTTCTTTGCAACAATGCTGAATTCCCTGACTTCAGCAGCTGCATTATCTGAAACATCTGCATTATCTGATGTTTCCTGCTCCTCTCCTACCGGCTGGTCTGCCTCTTCCTGTGTCCCTGCACTGACATCTGCCTCTGCCTCAACATCTGCATTATCTGCATTATTGCCTGATGTTGTGCATGCGGATATCAGAAATGCTATAACCAAAATAACTGCTAATATCTTCCTCATGGTATCACCCGTCTTCTGGATAATGGAAATCCAATATAAAGTTTTCGAATTCCTCTGAATGCATAATTTTAAATATAAATTTCTTCTCGGGTAGCTTTGGGGAAATAAAATGAGTCTGAAAAGGGGAATCATGGATGCGGGGTTTATAGTCCTGGATGACAAGGTCATGGGAATAAACCTTGGCTGGGATGCGGCTACTGAGCATGAAACTGGGATAAGAGAGTTAAGGAAATCATTCGGCATCGGGCTTGATGAAAAGCTTCTGGGCTATGAGGCAAGGAAAAATACAGCAGTACCGAAAACTCTTTTTTACCATGAGGATGAGACAGCATCTCTTGTATTCGTTCCTTATTCTTCCATTAGCTCAATTGAAGAGGCATTGGGATACATCCCAAAACTTTATGACGGGGAAGATCTTGCCACAGGATGGGAAAGCGATGCATTTGCAGTCAGGACTACATTAGAGCACGGCGCTGCTCTGAAAAATGTGTATGAGGCTTTCAGGAAAAAGAGCGGGATAATAATGCTCGGCAACAGGACAACGCCTTTTGCGAATCCCGGACTAATTCTTATGGACTACAGGAAAATACCTGAAGAATATCTTGAAAAAGCAAGGGAAATTGACAGGACACACAGGGAAGAACAGGCAAATTACAGGAGACTGGAAAAGGAAAGTGGAGTGTTTGAGCTTCTTGAGAAAGGAGGCAAAGAATATTTTGCCTTAAGCATAAGGGGTCTTGGCGAAAACGGAAAGCCAAGGTGGTGGCTGTACCCTGAGCAGCAGGATAGGTATGAAGCAGGGTGGTACTCTACAGAAGATTTAAAGCTGTGGGCAAAAAACAAGGGCCCTGTAATGAGAGAAGCGGACAGCAGGTAAATTCTTGCAATCACAAATTTAATAAAGGAATCCTGATAAGAAAAAAAGAGATGGCATTAAAACAGAGAATAGAGATAATACGCTCCATCTATAAGCATAAGGAGGCGTTGCCGATTACAATTTTAGCGGGCTCCCTCATGGCTTTTGTGCTGTTCTATTTCACGTATTTCGAGCAGATATACTGGAGCATGGGAAAGCTGTATGCATATGCACAGGTCATTATCCAGATATTATTATCCGCGCTCTTCGGAATAAACATTGCGCTGCTATGGTTCAAGCTGAAATTTGCTGCTTCTGCTAATTCAGGAAAAGAGATAGGGAGCATAACAATAGCTTCAGTGATAAGCATCATTGTTTCAGGCTGCCCTGTGTGTGGGATAACTCTTGCGTATTATCTCGGAATAGCTTCAATATTCGCTTCATTCCCGCTGTACGGGCTTGAGCTGAAAATAATCGGGCTGCTGCTTTTACTTTATTCGACAAACCTGCTGGCAAAAGACCTTTACTCATGCAAAATCTAGAAAATTCCTTATAATCTTTTCATTCCTGACTTCGGGGTGGAACATTATGCCGCAGAGATTCTTTTTTTTGTGCTTCACTGCCTGGACTGATTCTTCAGACTCTGCCAGCACATAAAATTCATTAAGGTTATCAACCCCGTTCCCGTGCAGGCTGTATGCTTCAAAGTTTCCTGAAAACAGCGGATTCTCCCTCAGTGTCTTTATTTTAGTCATGCCTATCTCTTTGTTTTCAGTGATTCGTGCGCCATAGAGCAAACATAGAATCTGCATGCCTGAACATATGCCAAGCACGGGAGAGATTGTTTCTTTTAGAAATAAAAAACCGTTAATATTTTTCAGATACTCATTATCTTTCAGTGCCGTGCCGCAAATAATTATTTTATCATATCCAGACACATCCTTGACATTTGTATAATGCTTTACATCACATTTCCCTGCAATCCCCACAATCGGTTTTACAAATTCCTCCTCGCTTAATTTGTCAGCGCAGGTGCTTACCACAAGTATCATTCCAGCTCTGCCTCTTTTATTTCGAAAACACCGTGGTTGCCTGAAAATCTTGCGCTGCTTTTTTTCACATTAATTTTTTTCCTGAAAAAAGGCGCACTCAGTACAAAACTCTCAAATTCACCGCCCTCGCCTGCAGGGTTTATTTTGTATTTTTCCTTCAGCCCCGCCAGCTCTTTCACTGCTTTCCTGTCAAGTCTTTTTCCGAGCCATGACTCATCAAAGGGGTATGCTGCAACGCCCACTATTATTACTTCAAATTTATTTTTCAGCAGGTCATCAAGAAGCTGCAGCTGGTCAAGCTGCCATAAAGGATTGAAGCACCACAGCCCGAGCTCGTCGCATATCTTCTGTATCCTTGCTGCCTGGTAGACTGACCCGATTGCGCCTGTGACAACACCCTCAATCCGGAAAAGCTCAACAGCTTTTTTTACTGCCTCCTTCAGGTCCGCCAGTTCTGCTTCTTTTTTCCCTTCTGTCTCCGCAACAATCAAGGGAAGCCCTGCTGCCTCTGCCTGCAGCTGCGTAATCCCTGTATTGGGAGTGTGGAACATGTAGCTCTCGGGATTTTTTGATTTTATGGTAATAAGGCTCGCAATTTCATGAAGCTGCATTGCCCTGTATATTGCATACGCAGAATCCTTCCCGCCTGAGAACAAGCCTGCCAGTCTCATTTTATCCTTGGATATGTGCCCGGCTCCATTATTACCTTGCCTGCTTCCACTGCCATGCCCTTTTCTCCCATCATCTCTTTTGAGGTAAAGATAGCTTTCCCGTAGCATACAAGCTCGTCTTTCAGTGTGAATACTGCGACCATCTCCCCCTGGCTTATCCCTGATTCCAGCTTTGCTATCCCGGGAACTGCAAGAGAGGCTCCGTGGCACAGGCTGTCAACAGTGGTGTCCATCACCCATACCTTCGGGAGATGCCTCACAGCCTCCTCAACAGGCCTGATAACCTTTCTTATGAATTTCTCATTGTGGTGCTTCTTGTAGTAATACCATGCATCGGCGACATCCTGCAGGGTAAACAGCCCTTCTTCGCTGAAAGGCCCTGCCCTTGTCCTTCTCAGCTCTGCCATGTGCGCCCCGCACTTCAGCTCCTGTCCCATGTCATGCACCAGCTTCCTGATGTATGTCCCTGCCTGGCAGCCGACCCTGAAAAGCACGTCCTGCTTTTCCAGGCCAAGCACTTCAATATAGTATATCCTCCTCTCCCTCAGCTGCCTTTTCACAGAGCTTTTTATCGGGGGCAGCTGCTTTATTTTTCCTGTGAATTTTTCAAATGCCTGGTAAAGCTCGTATTCAGGGACTTCCCTGTGGAGGTGCATCAGGCAGACATATTCTTTTCCTGCATTCAGCAGCGTCTGGATCACTTTCGTGGCCTTGCTTACTGCAACAGGCAGCACTCCTGTGACATTGGGGTCAAGCGTGCCTGAGTGCCCTCCCTTTTTTACCCCGAGAATCTTCTGGAGATAAGCAGAAACCTGATGGCTTGTCGGGCCCGCAGGTTTATCTATATTTATTACCCCGAGATTGAGAAGCTGCTCTACTGTCCTTTTGCCGGGATAAACCCCGAACTTGTCGCTTGTCTCTGAGTCCTTCCTTACAAGAATCTCCCTTTTATTCTTCTCAAAAGGCAGTGTCGTTTCCATAAGAGCAGGGATTGAAGTTATTTATATAAATGTCGCGATTTCCTTTTCCTGGATTTTTTCCCGCCCCTGTTCTGGTAAAGATAATAGCCAAGGAGCAGAGCGTTTGCAGCAGCAGAGTATACCCAGACATTCATCCGGGAAAGCCCGCCCGTAATCCTGTATGTGAATTCATTAAAGCCAAGGATAACCCCGAGGGCTGTTGTGAAACCTATGCTCATAAGCACAACGAGAGCTATTTTTTCAAGCAGAGGCTCATCCTTAAAGAAGATCATTGTAAGCAGGAATCCCGGGACAACAAACACAAAAAGAAAGCCAAGAAACTGCAGAATCATTCTTTTTCCTCTACAAGCTTAAATGAGAACTGGATAAACCTTTTGTACAGCTCCCTGTTGAACATCAGCGTCATCGCGACATAGAGCCCCAGGCCCAATACTATGAAAAAGACGAGAGAGATTAAGCCTGTTATAGGGAACCATTCCTTCAGCAGCCCCAGAAGGAGGGCAGTTCCCACGCCTGAAAAGAATATGTAAAAGTAATCCCTGGAAACTGTCAGTATGTCCAGCCTTGTCAGCTTCTCGGCTGTGCCGAGGTAAAGGAGGGAGCTTGCGACAGAGGATATTGCTGCTGAGAGCGCAATCCCCTGTATGCCTATCCTGCTGTAAAGGAGGAATGAGAGCAGCACAAGCAGGCCTGACTCTATATATCTTATCCTGTGCATGACGTCCTGCTTTTCCTCAGTGAAAAACACAAGCCTCGTAACCTCTGCTATGCTCTTCAGCATGCCTGCAAACAGGAACATTATAAAAATCTCTGAAAAATTCCCCCATGTAAGGAAATACTGTATAAATTCTTCTGAAAGCACCATGAGGACAAGCGAGCAGGGAACAGCAACAAGGGCAGTGTATTCAATCAGCCTTATCAGGTTGAATTTGAAGACATCATAGCCCATCTCAGCAAACTTATTCTGGAGATGGCCGGCAAGGAAAAGAGTGATGTTCCTGTATAAGAAAGAGCCTATGACAAATGAGATGAAAAGGAAGGAAAACTCCCTGAGGCCTATGAAAAACCCGGTGAGGATAAGCACCACATAGACAAGGTCAATCCCCAGCATGCCTTTCCAGAGCTGAATTAAAATCCTGTTCAGCTCTGCCCTGTGCTTTTCCAGTTTTATCTTTATCGGGAAGTTTTTCCAGAGCAGGAAGGCTGCAATTGCCTGCACTGCCAGATATCCTGCAATAGCTGAGTAAAATCCGAATTTAAAGAGCACAAGCACAGCCATGAGGGGCAGGGCAATCGTATATGCCCTTGAATATGCCCTGTAAACTTTTTTGGGAGACTTGTCCAGGTAATAGACCTCAGGCATTGTCTTCAGCCCTATGAATATTGCAATGGCTGATGAGAGCATAAATGATATGTAAAGCTGGCTGGAGACTGAGGAAAGCAGGATCATGATGCCTGCTATTACAATTCCCAGGAATATTGAGATTATGTTCAGGACATTATAGAATTTATTCTCTTCATTTTCCCCGCTGCTGTGCCTGGCTGTGTCCAGGAAGGATGTCAGAAAAGTCAGCGTCAGCAGGGGGATGAATGCGATTGCGAAATCAGGCCTTGAGAGGAACCTTGCAAAGAAAAGTATGGCAATTATTTCCAAAGATTTCCAAAGATAGAAATATCCTACCTTGCTTAATTTCCTGGCTGCCATATATGCTGATTAAGGGTTATTCACTATAAATATTTTTGCATTATTTATTCTCAGCAAAAGCAAATCCCAGCTCTTTTCCTGTCCGGGGGTCTTTGACCCTTGAAGTCATATCCACGCTATCTGCAGCAACCGCCAGCTTTTTCGGCGGCCTGCTCTTGTGGTGCACCCTTGCAATTATCTCCTGACCGACAAAGCATCCCTTCTGGTAGGAAACATAATCCTCTGAGACATTCAGGAGCATCTCGCTGTCATAGTCAATGCCGTGGAGCGGGATATTGTTCTTCAGCCTGAAAAGAGTAAACTCCTCATCTGAAACAGTTGTTTCCAGCTCTTTTTCTGTAATGACCAGCTGCCCTTTTTTCTGGGGGATTGCGATGCCCTCTCTTATTTTGCCATCCAGGTCAAAATAAACTTTCAGTTTTGTTTTCCCGGCCTCTGCCTTGACCAGCTTCATGTATTTTTCAATGGCTGCCATGAGCCTGCCGTAGAATTTCGGGTTGATGATGATAAAAAATTCCTCTCCTTTCCTGAACTGCTCAAACGTGACTATTATCTTTCCAAATCTGTCAAGCAGCGCATTCCTGTCAGCATCCAGGGTATTTGAGGTTACATTTCCCAGAAGCCTGTCTGCCCTGGTTATTTTCAGGACAAGCTTGTCCAGCCTGTAGATTCTTTCCATCTGATTCTGCATCCCGTAGAGGGAAAATGGCTGAGCGTTTAAATAAATTTGTGTAAAAGTTTAAATATGAGAATGAGCATTAAATGGTGCTGAATGGGGTTTATAGCGGCTGCAGTAGAGCATGGCACATTTACAGCAGATTACGACAAGTTTCTGAATGATCATTACAACCGTTCCCTCTCCCCGCTTCTAAGGAGGCTTGCCAGAAAAAAAGAGATTATTGACAAGTCTTTTTTTGAGTCCTGCTATGCGCTCTATTCCCTTGGCCTTGATACAAGCAAAGAAAAAAATGCCGCATTTTACGACAGAGGGTTCTACAGGCTGATAAGGGTAGCGAGGAATGTCAATAATATAGGCTACAGAGACAGGATAGAAGAAGCTCATTCGGATTTCCCGATGTGGCTTCTCCCTACTGAGTTTATGAGCAGAACCATGCTTGAAGCAGAATATGTCTACAGCCTGCTCTACGATACCGACACAGAGCCGGAGATAAGAAGGACCCTTGATAGTGTTTTCCTCGGTTCTTATTATTTCGGCAGGGGGCGCTACGGGAGCACAGTGCACACCGGCCTCCTTATGATGGAAATAAAGGCAAAGCACGCAATCGGGAGAGACCTGGCTGAGAAATATTTCTACGGCAACGGGCTCGATAAGAAACTGAAGCAGATGGCCTTCGACAAAAGGATAGATGAGATTGCTAAAATATATCTGAACAATCAAACATAGCCCCGCAGTTAGGGCAGAGAACCTTGCAGTGCCTTTCATACATCTCATAGCCGCATCGTACACAGTGCATTTTCTTCATAGATAGAGAAAAGCAGCATTGCAATATAATATTTTTTAATTTTTAAGTTATCAGAGGGAAGTATCCCTCCGAACCACCCTCTGCTTATTCGAAACTTTTTTAATCTGGAAGGTTATTGGATAGGCTATGAAGATAAAAATAGGCGTGATGGGCTCTTCTGAAAAAATCAATGATATGACTCTCGTGCGCAGGGCCAGGGAAGTTGGAAAGCATATTGCCAGGCACAACTGCATCCTTGTAAATGGGGCAACAACAGGTCTGCCTGACCAGGCTGCGCAGGGCGCAAAAGAGGCAGGCGGATTTGTCCTTGGGATTTCCCCGGCCGAGAACATGAAGGAGCACAAGAAAAGGTACAAGCTTCCTTCAAAAGGATATGACGCAATAATATTCACCGGATTCGGATTCAACCAGAGGAACATCCTCAACATAAGGACTTCTGATGCCCTTGTTTTCTTAAGGGGCTCTCTGGGAACACTGAATGAGTTCACAATTGCATTTGAGGACGGGAAGGTTATAGGCGTCCTGGAAAACATGGGCGGGATATCCAGCTTCTTTGACGAGCTTATCCAGCTTACAAAAAAGAAGACAGGAGCAAAGATAATCTACGAGGCAGACCCAAAAATTCTCATCAGCAGGCTTGTAAAGGAAGTAAAAGCAAGAGACAGCCGGCGCTGATGTGTCCTAAACAACAGAAATAATTATAAACAAAAAAATATATCTCCTTATTTTCAGAATGAGCAATACAGGCTGTTCTGAAAAAATTTCTCAGGCACTTTGCTTTGTTCATCGCGTTAAGTCAGCAGGTTAGGGAATAAAATAAGGGGGTAGCAGCTCTTCAGGGAGAGTGAATAATATACATGGCAAAAAAAGATGTGATTTCAATAAGGGATTTCTCAAAAAAGGAAATAGAGGACATGCTGAAGCTGGCTGAGAAGATTGACAGCATGGCTGAGGAAAAAAGGCTGAAGCTGCTGGCTGGGAAAAAGCTGGCAACATTGTTCTTTGAGCCTTCAACAAGGACAAGATTAAGCTTTGAGTCCGCAATGCAGGGGCTCGGCGGCTCTGTGATAGGGTTTGCGGATGCAAATACCAGCTCTACGCAGAAAGGGGAATCCCTGAAAGATACTGTCAGGACAGTCGAGAAATACTGCGATGTTATTGCAATGAGGCATTCTTTAGAAGGCGCTGCAAGGGCGGCTGCCGAGTCTGTGAGCATACCTGTAATAAACGGCGGGGACGGCGCAAACCAGCACCCGACCCAGACCTTCCTTGACATGTACACCATACTGAAGCTGAAAAAGAAGATTGACGGGCTTGTCATAGGTTTTGCAGGGGATTTGAAGTTCGGAAGGACAGTACATTCCCTAGCTCTTGCTTTAAGCCATTTCAATGTAAAGCTTTACTTTATTTCTCCTGATTCGCTGAAGATGCCCCAGGAGTTCCTGGATGAGATAAAAGAGAGGGGAACTAATTATATTGAAACAGAAAACCTTGCAGAGACCATTCCGGAGCTTGACATACTTTATGCGACAAGGATACAGAAAGAAAGATTTTATGACCTGGCTGAGTATGAGAGGGTAAGGGGATTCTACAGGATAAACAAAAAGCTGATGGAGTCTGCAAAACCCGAGCTGAAAGTGATGCACCCCCTTCCGAGGATTGACGAGATTGATTATGAGCTTGACAACACGCCGTATGCAGTGTATTTCGAGCAGCTGGCCAATGGGATACCTGTAAGGCAGGCGCTGCTCTGCAGGGTGCTGGGGGTGCTTTAGAATGGCAGAAGAAAAAGTCGTGAAGATGGCTGTAACTGCGCTGAAAGAGGGTACTGTGATAGACCACGTACCTGCGGGCCAGGTTTTCAAGGTTGTTGATGTCATGAACCTCTATGAGTACAAGAAGGCGCTGAGGATCGGCATGTATCTTGACAGCAAAACCTATGGAAAAAAAGATATCCTGAAGATTGAGGACAGGTATCTCACCCAGGACGAGGCCAATATGATTGCGCTAATAGCGCCGAATGCCACGATAAACATAATCAAGGACTGGAAGGTCGCAAAGAAAATACAGGTCTCTGTCCCAGATGTTGTGACAGGGCTGAGGTGCGGCAACCCGAGATGCATAACAAGGTATGATAAAATAAAGACCGTGTTCAGCGTGCTGGACAAAAAAACCCTGAAAGTAAGGTGCCACTACTGCGAGCATGTTTTCGGGAAAGAGGAAGTGATCTGATGAAAAAAGATTTCCTGAAGATGACCGACCTGACATCTCAGGAGCTGAAAGAAGTTATTGAGCTGGCTGTCCGGATAAAAAAAAATCCTGAGAAGTATTCCAAGAGTCTTTCCGGTAAAACTTTGCTGATGATTTTCGCCAAGCCTTCACTGAGGACAAGGGTGAGCTTTGAGACAGGCATGACAAAGTTAGGGGGGCATGCAATATATTATGACATTGCGACTTCTCCTCTCGGCAGGGGCGAGACAATAGCTGATACTGCAAAGTGCTCTTCGCGCTATGTTGATATTATCTCTGCCAGGCTGTTTGAGCATGCTGATATTGTTGAACTGGCTAAGAATTCAGATGCCCCTGTCATAAACATGCTTACAAATCTTACACACCCGTGCCAGGGGCTTGCTGATTTGATGACAATTAAGGAAAAGAAAGGAAAGCTGGAAGGGCTTAAGCTGGCATACCTGGGCGACGGGAACAATAATGTAACCCATTCTCTCCTGCTTGGCTGCGCTTTGAGCGGGATTAATATTTCTGTTGCAAGCCCCGAGGGAATGATGCCTGATGCTTCAATTGTTGCAGAGGCAAAGAAATTGGGAAAGGTTGTGATTACGCATAATGCCGGGGAAGCGGCAAAAGACGCAGATGTCATTGTCACAGACACATGGATGAGCTACCACATCAGGCCCGAGAAAAAAGAAGAAAGGGTGAAAAAATTCAGGCCATACCAGGTCAATTCCAAGATAATGAAGCTGGCAAAGAAGGATGCCATTTTCATGCACTGCCTTCCTGCCTACAGGGATTATGAAGTAACTGCAGAGGTCATAGACGGCCCCCAGTCAGTTGTTTTTGACGAGGCAGAAAACAGGATGTGGACTGAGATGGCGCTTATGGTTGCACTGCTAAAATGATAATAAAGGGCGGGAATGTTTTTCTTGACAGCAGGTTTGTTAAGAGGGATCTTTTTATTTCAGGGGAAAAGATAGTTTCTTCTTCATCCGGTGAAGTTATAGATGCTTCAGGAAAATATGTTGTGCCCGGCCTGGTTGACATGCATGTACATTTCCGAGATTTTGGCGAGGAGCATAAGGAAGATTGGAGGAGCGGCTCTGAGGCTGCTCTTGCTGGAGGGATTACGACTGTGTTTGACATGCCCAACAATAAGGTTCCGATAACTTCTAAAAAGCTTTTAGATCAAAAGAGAGACAAAGTTTCTTCCAAAGCCCTTGTTGATTTTGAGCTATATATTTCTGTGAACAATTCCAATGTTGATGAGATTAATGAGAACAAAATTAAATTTGTCAAGCTGTATTACGGCCATACAACAGGGGATAATAAGGTTGATGATGCCGGGGATATCTTCAAGAGAATCTCAAAGGATATTGTGATAGTTGTCCATGCCGAGGATAACAGGGTGATGGAGGAGAACAGGAAGAAGTTTGATGTTTCAGAGAAGAGATATCATTCTCTGGTCAGGGATAATAAAGCAGAATACACTGCTGTAAAGGATTTGATTGGGTTTGCTGAGAGGTATGGCAATAAACTGCATATTACCCATGTGAGCTGCAAGGAATCTGCTGAAATGATAAAAAATGCTAAGAAGAGAGGAGTTAAGGTTACCTGTGATACCTGTCCGCACTATCTTTTTTTAGATGATTCGCTTTATGATAAGATAGGGAACAGGGCAAAGGTAAACCCTGCCCTGAAGTCTGGAGAAGACAGAGAAGCATTGTGGAAATATCTGAATGACGGAACAATAGATTGTGTGTGTAGTGATCATGCGCCACATACATTGGAGGAGAAAAACAGGGATTATGAGAATTGCCCTTCCGGCTTTCCCGGAGTCGAGACAACACTGCCTTTAATGCTCACTGCTGTAAATGAGGGAAAGATAAAGCTTGAAGATTTTATTCCAAAGATGACAACAGCGCCTGCAAAGATATTCGGCCTGGAGAGAAAAGGACAGCTTAAAGAAGGTTTTGATGCTGACGTTGTTATTATTGATTTGAACAAGGAAGGAGCTATCTCCGGCAACAAATTGCAGACAAAGGTTAAGTGGAGTCCGTTTGAGGGGATGAAAACACAGGGGAGTAGCGTTAGAGTAATTATTACTGACAAAGTATATTAGAGCAAAACGGCTACGCAGTAATCCTGCTGTTTCTCAGAGCATTCTGGTACCAAGCTAGATTCGCACTAATGAGCTGGCTGTTTTGTTCCGATGGTAGCTTTAATACATCAACGCCATATTTCCCCAAAACATAAAACGCCCCTATATCAGCAACCAGTTCTTTTTCATCGTGAGAGCATTTTTCAAAATGCTCATATCCACTAAGTTCTATATCAAGTCCTTTCTGCTCTAGTTTTTCCTGGAGCAGATAGATTTGCCCTATCGCGTGCAGGACATGAGCCTGCTCATGCCCAAGCCTGTATAGGTTAGTTATGTTGCTGGCAGAATACTGGTAGAAAGCAATCCATATTGTATTATTGTCTAAAGTTAAAGACATAACTCTTGCCCCTGGTTTTTCATGCCTGTATTTTTCCAGCTCTTTCTCTATCCCTTCTTCAGAGCCCATCCACATTTTGTACACTTGTTTTGTAAACTCTGTGACATCAGGGACAAAGCCAAGATCCAGATAAGCATGGTTCTCTCTCTGCACTGTTATTCCTAAAGCTGTCAGTTGAATATCAGTCATAACCAGGCAAAAACAACTGCAATTTATAAATATTATTGTTTTAGTTACTACTCAGTACTAACATCTATCCCGACAGCCTCTCTGACATTCCTGAAGCCGTCCCTCTTCAGAAATCCCACAATCCCTCTGTTTATGTTTTTAGCCATCATAGGCCCTTCATAAATAAACCCGGTATAGACCTGGACCAAAGAAGCGCCTGCCTTAATCTTCTCATAAGCATCCTCTGCTGTGAACACTCCGCCTACTCCGATAATAGGCAGCTTCCCTTTTGTCTTCTTATAGATATGCCTGATAAACTCTGTTGCTGTCCTTGTCAATGGCCTGCCGCTCAACCCTCCGGCCTCATTTATTTTAGTCCTCAGCCCTTTCCTCGAAACTGTGCCGTTGACAGCTATCACGCCTGATATTTTTGTCTGCATGCACACATCAACAAATTCATCCAGCTCTTCCCACGTCAGGTCAGGCGAGACCTTGACGAACAGGGGCTTATTCTTCCTGTTGGCCTTCTGCAGTGTTTTTATTATTTTCAATAAACTGCTCTTGTCCTGCAGCTTCCTCAGCCCCTGTGTATTAGGGGAGGAAACATTTATTGTCATGAAATCAGCAAAATCATAGAGCTTCTCATAGGTATAGAGATAATCCAAATAAGCCTCTTCAAGGGAGGTGTCTTTTGATTTCCCGATATTGAGCCCGACTATGAGCCTCTTATGTTTCACAGCTCTTAATTTCCCGGCTGCCCTGTCCGCGCCCATGTTGTTGAAGCCCATCCTGTTTATCAGGGCAAGGTCCTTCGGTAGCCTGAATATCCTCGGCTTCTCATTTCCCGGCTGCTCATTCCTTGTTATTGCGCCTACCTCAATGTGGCCGAAGCCAAGGGAGGGCATAATCTCTATCAGCCTGCATTCCTTGTCAAAGCCTGCAGCTATGCCCATGGGATTGTCAAACTTCATGCCTGCGACCTCTGTCCTCAGCATCGGATGGGAGTAGCCATAGAGTGATTTCAGCAGGCGTCTGGTCAGGGCAAATTTCCCGAAAAAAGAGAGTGAAGACGAGACAAAACCATGGATTTTTTCAGGGTCGGCTTTGAAAAGAATCGGCCTTATAATAGCTTTATACATGCTAAAATGATAATAAGCCCAAGGTAGTATATATAATTGATTGTTGGATAAAAAATATAAACTAAGGATTTTTACCTTATCCCAAATGAAAGAGAGAGTCGCTGAGATACTTCTTAAGATAAAAGCTGTCGAGATATGCCCAAACAGCCCTTTCACGTACACATCAGGCATGATAAGCCCGATCTACATAGACAACAGGAAGATAATCTCCTATCCTGAAGAGAGAAGAAAGATACTTGAAGACCTGTGCGTCCTGATAGGCTCCCTCAATATAAAATTTGATGTGATTGCAGGAGTGGCGACAGCAGGCATACACTGGGCAGCATGGCTCTCAGAAAAATACAACAAGCCCATGGTATACATAAGGGACAGCGCAAAGGGCCATGGAAAGCAGAACCAGATCGAAGGCTATCTGGAAAAAGGAAAGAAAGTCCTTGTCATAGAGGACCACATAAGCACAGGCGGAAGCTCAATAGCTGCTGTGAAGGCTGTAAGGGAGTTTGGCTGCGAAGTGACTGACTGCATTGCAATAACAACATATGAATTCAGGGAAGCAAAGGAAAAATTTGATGAGGAAAAATGCGGCCTGCATACGCTGACTGATTTCACGACCCTGATAAAGACAGCTGCTGAAAAGGGATATATCAGCAGTGAAGACGAGAAAAAAGTGCTGGAATGGAATAAATCCCCCCAGAAATGGGGAAAAAAGCACGGCTTTGAAAAATGAGCTATCTTGACATCCTGAAAGAGAAAGCAGAAGAAGCAAACAGCATCCTCTGCTTCGGCATTGACCCTGTGCTTGAGAAGATGCCTGAGAAAGATATTGTAAACTTCTATTCAGACATATTTAACGCTATGGAAGGCGAGGATGTTTCTGTCCCATCAGTAAAGCCGAACATTGCATTCTTTGAACAGTACGGACTGGAGGGATTATCCTCATTAAAGAAATTGCTTGAAGACATAAAAAAAAGAGACATCAGCATCATACTTGACGCAAAGAGGGGAGACATAGGGACAACAGCAAAGGCCTATGCAAAATCTGTTTTTGAATACTGGCAGGCAGATGCAGTAACCCTTCACCCCTATCTCGGCCATGATTCAATATCTCCCTTCCTTGAATACAAAAACAAGGGCGCATATGTGCTCAACAGGACTTCCAACAAAAGTGCTGTTGAGGTGCAGGATCTGAAATCAGACGGCAAGCCTGTCTATGAAAAAGTCTCTGAATTAATACTGAAATGGCATTCTCCCGGGCTTGGCTCTGTAATAGGCGCAACATATCCTAAAGAGCTTGAGCATCTCTCAAATTTATTTGTAAAATCAGGAAAACAGGTGCCATTATTGATCCCCGGAGTCGGAAGCCAGGGAGGAAGCGCTGAGGAGGTTGTTTCCATTCTGAAAAAGACAAACAATCCTCTTTGGCTGCACAGGGTCAACAGCTCTTCGGGCATAAGCTATGCCTATCTGGAAAAAGACACTGGTGATTATGCAGGCGCGGCTGTTAAAGAGATGAAAAGGCTGAATAAAATTCTGAAATTATAGAAAGGCTTAAATAATACTACCTTTCAATAGTAACAATGCGAAAAGCCAGCATGAAAATTTATTATGATCCTCACCAATTCTCTGATGTTAAGGCACTCATGAATCTGTACTGGTATACGGCCGGTAAAAGCAGCAAGGCGATATTATTCAAAGATTCCCCTGTAGTAAATGACCATAACAGCGTATCTGAAGAAAAACTTCCTATAGCAGAGACTTGGAGAGGCAATACGCTTTGTATCAGCACTTACGCAGATTTTTCTAATTCATTGAACTCGGGCGGTTTAACCCTTCAGATAGATGCAAAACTTCTCCATAACTGCGGCTCTGTTTCTTCATTGGAGGATAAAATAAAGGCAAGAAAAAAACTGGACATTCCAGATGATATGCCTATTGTAGTGATAGGGTTTGTGAAAGGATCAAACATTGGCTTGCTTAACCATCTGCTGAAAAAGATTTCAGAGCTAAGCAGGATATATCTCTTTCCCAGCTGGGGGACACTGGGCACTCTGCCGCATAACCCAAACTTGATGAAGCATCCGAATATAGAAATAATAGATACATATGGTGAGCTTGAGAATTATTTTAAGTGTGCTGATATCGCCCTTTATGCTGACACAATTTCACCAAGGGAGGGGATAATGCACAATTATATTGAGGCAACAGCAGGCGGATTGCTTTACTGCGTTGAGCCAAGCAGGTCAAGAAGCCAGTATGGATTCAAGGAACTGCTCAAGGGAGGCTCAATAGTTTCATGCCAAAGTCTAGATGAGGTGAGCAACAGGATTGCAGTGCATCTTGGGTGCGGGACTCTGGAAAAAGATATCGAAGCCTCACAGATACCGAGAGATCGGCACATAAAAAAAACTATTGACACCTATCTCCCTGTATTAGCAAAATGGATAAACTTTATATCAGATGCAGGAAACCATGCTGAAATAGAAGGGTTTCCTGCTGCAGACCTTAAAGTGTACTGGAGAAAAGACCCTCTTGTTGTCAGGCTTCTGCATCCTGTCAGCAGATATAAAGGAGTGTCAGACAGTATAGTGCCTTAATTCTGTTATCAAGCACACAATTAAAAAAAATGGGCCTGACTTGATTCCCACCAATCCTTTTCAGCATTGATGGGGAAAGTGTGTTTCCCTTCGGTCAAGCACACAATTAAAAAAAGTGGGCCTGAGCGGATTTGAACCGCCGACCAATGGCTTTCTTAGATAACATGTACCAATGGCGGTCATATAAGACCATCGCTCCACCAGGCTAAGCTACAGGCCCGTAAAAAGACCCTGGTGTGATGCCATGGAAACTTAATCGATTTTTATAGTTTACTCATTCCCGACGACTTCATTGTGCTGGGTTTCGAGTTTCTTCACGAAGAAGTTGAGGCAGTCTAGCCCGCAGAAAGTTGCTTTTTTCCTGAAATCCTCAGGGCCGAAAAATAATGCGTATCTGGGCTCGCCTTCATGGACTGTGCCGCAGGTGGCGCATATGTTGGAAGGGAATTTTTTCTCAAACCCCTCCAGCCTGGCCTTCAGCAGCCTGGCTATGTTGCCCTCATACAGGTCCTTCTCTATTGCTTTTAAGTCCTTATAATTCATAGAACTAATCATGTTTGAGAGCCGGTTCATATGTAAATCCTATATAGGAGTGCTGTTTATATTCTTTTTCCTTTTCCAATTATGAAAATTCACTGAAATCTCTTTTTGTAGTGAATTTTCAACTTGAAAATCAGCTAAAGTGATTTTCAATTAAGAAAACTATAAAAAACAACATGAATTACTTGGATAATATGCCGCGGTCGCATAGCCCGGCCATTGCGATGGATTGCTAGGAGCTTTTGTTCCTCAGAAACCTACACTGGCCCACAAATATCCATTGTCCTTTTTGGGACACGTGAGTTCAAATCTCACCCGCGGCGTCTTTTTTTCAAGTGTGGCTAAGTGAAACGCATGCCGCACCTGTTTTCCATCAATGCTTTTTCTAAAAGGATTGGTAAGAATCACACTTCGCGGCGCTTTTTTCATCAGTTTTATAAACCAGCACTGATTTTCTATATGCCATGAAAAGCAAAATATTCCTTCTCTTCATAGGCACATTGTTCTTAATAGCTGCATGCACAAAAACACAGAATATTACCTCATTTGAGGAATGCGCAGCAGCAGGCTATCCTGTAATGGAAAGCTATCCGAGGCAGTGCAGGGCAAACGGAGAATTATTTGTTGAAGAAATGGTTGAACTTGCATGGACAGGATTTATTCAATGCCCTGATGAAAAGCCTGAAGTATGTACAGCAGATTATAGACCAGTATGCGCGCTAAAAGACAACGGTCTCAGATGTATCAAAGCACCATGCCAGAGCTTTGATGCTGTAACAATGGGCAATGACTGTACAGCCTGCGGAGATGCAGAGGTATTTGGGTATTATCCTGGTGAGTGTGAATACAGAAGGTTTGTAATATGTGAAGAAACAGAAAAAGGATTTAATATAACAAAAATGGCAGAAGAATATGGGTGGGATTGTGTGGACATCTGCCCCGGCAACTATGATGAGTATTATACGCAGATAGGGTCAACGGCATGCATAATCCATTACGGAGAGGAAGAGATAAGTGAGTGGGAAACCTGCGATAGGTCTTCTGATTCTTGCAACTGCGTCAAGGCATATGAGACAACAGATGGTCACAAGAGTGCAGAAGAAGTGCAGGTTGAAAACGCAAAATTCAGGTGCGTGCCTGAGGAGTATGCTGAAAGGCTGCTGTTCAGGGGCGGGCAGGAAAGATTAGATGAGAACGGCGAATCCTCCACTATAATTGCCTAAGTATTCTGCTTTGATAAAGTATTTATACTCCTTCTGTTCAATAATACTAAAATGCTGAACAAAGTTGCTGTTGTGACCGGGGCTGTAAAGGGAATCGGCCTGGGCATAGCAGAAGAATTTGCAAGGCAGGGTTCTTATGTTGTCATAGCTGACCTTGAAAAAGAGGAGTGCGATAAGACAGCAAAGGAGATTGAGGCAAAATTCAAAGTAATGGCCCTCGGGATAAAATGCGACATGGCCAGCCAGAAGGATGTGAAAAACCTTGTCAGCCAGACAGTAAAGAAATTCGGGAAGCTGGATATTTTCGTCAATAATGCAGGCATCTATCCTTTCAAGCCTATTCTTGAAATAACTGAGCAGGATTGGGACAAAGTCCTGGATATCAACCTTAAGGGCTCATTCTTCAGCATATCAGAGGCTGCAAAAGCCATGCAGCCAGGAGGAAAGATTGTCATAATCTCCTCAATCGCATCACTGGTCGGCTTCAGCGGGCTGAGCCATTACTGCGCTTCAAAAGGCGGAGTAAACGGGTTAGTGAGGGCTGCTGCCCTGGAGCTTGCAGCGAAAAAAATAAATGTAAATGCTGTTGCACCCGGAGCAATAGAGACACCAGGGGCAACAGGAGCAATGGATGAGAAAGCAAGACAGCAGACTATGGCTGCAATCCCATGGAAAAGATGGGGCCAGCCGGAAGATATTGCCCACGCTGCAGTATTCCTGTGCTCAGAAAAAGCAGACTACATCACCGGCCAGGTAATTGTTGTGGACGGCGGCTGGACTTTACAGTAGGTTTCTATAAAACAAAATCAATAAAAAAAAATTATATTGAGAATTCTTTTAATCAAGAACCTGTGTTTACGCTTTTGACACGTTGACAGCTTTAGGGCCTTTGTCGCCCGTGGCTACGTCAAAAGTTACTTTGTCATTCTCACGAATTGAAACGCCGTCATTTAATCCGGTCTGGTGGACAAAATACTCTGTTCCATCATCGCCGGCTATGAAGCCGAATCTCTTCATGTTGTTAAAGAACTTAACAACTCCTTCCATTATTCTCCCTCCTGGTGTGTTTTAATAAGTCTAATAAGTGTGCAATATTGAACTTGTTTATAAAGCTTCATCTTCTGCCGTGCCTGAACCCGCTTTTTCTGAAGAATCTCCCTTCTCTTCTCTGCGGGGCTTCTATCATGATCCTGTCGATTCTCGGGACATCCACTTTCTGTATGTTGATGCTCGTATCCCTCAGCACCCTGTCAAAATTCTCATAATCCCTTTCAGTGAGTATGCTTATTGCTTTCCCCTCGTGCCCTGCTCTTGCAGTCCTTCCTATCCTGTGGATATACTGCTTGCTCTCTTTCGGGATGTCGTAATTATAGACATGGGAAACCCCCTCTATATGGAGCCCCCTGGCTGCAACATCAGTGCATACCAGCACCCCGACTTTGCCTTCGTGGAATCTTTCCATGGTATGGTTCCTTTTTGACTGGGACAGGCCGCCATGTGTTGCCATTGCCTGGATTCCCTGCTTCTGCAGGTTCCTGGCCACAACATCAGTAAACCTCTGCGTGTTGCAGAACACCATCACGAGCCCTGATGTCTCGTTCTTAAGAAGGTGGGCAAGCAGCGAGAATTTCATGTTCACCGGCACCTGGTAATAGAACTGCTCCAGTTTTGAAGGATCAACATATGCTTCAACCCTGAGGACAACCGGATCCCTCATATATCTCTGGGCAATACCGCGGATATCGCTTGATATCGTGGCAGAATATAATAAAGTCTGTCTGTCTGCCGGGCATTCCCTAAGTATATTATTGACATCGTCAATGAATCCCATGTCCAGCATCCTGTCAGCCTCGTCAAGCACAGCAATCCTGATTTTGCTTAGGTCCAGCGTCCCTCTTGACATGTGGTCCAGGACCCTGCCCGGGGTGCCGACAACAACCTCTGCGCTGTGGAGCTTTTCCATCTGCGGGTTTATTGAGACTCCGCCGTATATGGACGCAACCCTCAGCCTTTTGTATTTTGAAAAAAGAACCATTGACTCTGATACCTGCTCTGCAAGCTCCCTTGTCGGCGTGAGTATGATTGCCTGTATGCCTTGTCCGGGCTCAACTATTTTTATGACTGCGCTTGCAAATGCCAGTGTCTTCCCTGAGCCTGTCGCAGAACCTGCGATAACATCCTTCCCTGAAAGTATGACAGGGATTGATTTCTCCTGTATTTCTGTGGGATCCTGAAAGCCCTGCTCCTCAATGGATTTCAGCACAGGCTCTATTATTCCTAATTCCCTAAATGTTTTCATTTAATTTACCTCTTGAAAATCTGCAATTATGTAAAGAAAAAGTCGGGTTGTAACTGCCTTTTCTTTCTAACCAGTTTTCTGTATTATTATGAAGAGTTGGCCCTCTCTATATAAAGCTATGCATTCAGAGGAGAAAAACAGCTTTTTCCGTCGGGAGTTTTCGGTAAAAAGATTTATATACTATTATACCCTAATATGATAAAAATCTAAAAGGTGAAAATCAATGGAAGAACATGAACACACACATGGCTGTATGGGAAGTAAGTGGCTGGTCGTAGGCCTGCTTGTAATAGCAAACAACTATTACGCATGGTTTGACTGGTGGTATTTCCTGGGTGGCCTGTTGGTGCTTAAAGGGCTCTGGCTGCTGGTAATGAAGGGCCACTGCATGTGTCACGGGAAAAAATCCAAGAAATAGGATACCCTATGATACATAATGCTGTTAAGATAGTTTCACTAATTTTTATTTTTCTTCTTTCCCTTAACCTGCTGCTTCTGGCTTTGGGAAAAATAAGCGTCCTGCTTTTCTGGATCATACTCCTGCTTGGGGCAGTTGCATCATTTCTCATAAACAGGGTCATAAAACAAAAGTAATTTATACATACCCCTAATCTAGATAAGCATGGCATATCCGGGACAACCTGGCGGGCATGGTCATGGGCTTAAGCACGGCGATGACCACGGCCATTATCCTGAAGAGGAGCTTCTCAAGCAGATGGGAAACAGGGCATACAGCCTGACCCATAATGAAAAAGAGAATGTAGATGAGATTGAAAGGCAGCTGAAATCAGGAAACCGGTTTTCGCATGATGAGCTTCACCAGTTCCAGCATTACCTTGAGCATGCAAGCCACGAGCTGAAAGAAATACTCCAGGAAGAGCAGGAGGACCATATACATAACCTCCAGCTTGAAAAAGACCTCAGGCGGGTAGCACAGCTGCTCGGGGAAGTATCAATGCTTCTTGAGAGGCACCATCACTGAGTCCAGGACTTTCCTTATCCCTTCTGATGTTTTCTCCCAGGTATAGTTTTTTACTATTGTCTCCCTTGCTTTTTTCCCCATTCTCTCCCTTGCTGCTTCATTTTCCATAAGGTAAACTATCTTCGTATAGAGGGCATACGAGTTCTTTTTAGGGAATATCAGGCCGTTGGCGCCGTCATTGATATATTCCCTTATGAAACCCACAGGCGTAACTATGACAGGGACTTCGCAGGCCATTGCCTCCATTGTTGTAAGGGAGGTTGTTTCAATAAGGCTTGGCAGGACATAGACATCCATTGCCTGGTAATACGGCACAAGGTTGTCTTTTGGCCCTGTTATTATTATATTTTCTTTTCCCCTGAAAAGCCTTTCAATCTCCGGCCTTCCTCCGCCTGCTATCAGAAGAATGCAGTTGTCGTATTTTTTTGTAAGCCTGATAAACGCCCTGTGGAGGGTCTTCAGGTCTTTCTCAAGGCTTACTCTCCCGCCGTAGCCAACCACAAACTTTCTCGGGTCAATGCCTATATCCTCCTTTGCCTTTTCTTTGCTCTGCGGCGGCTTGTAGAGATTTATATCAACCCCCAGATGGACAACGCGCTTCTCTGAGTTTATCCTCAGCAGGCTGAGAAGCTCTGCGTGGTCAGATGAAGGGACTATTATTATTGTGCACATATTGTACAGCCATATTGCGATTGCCTTTGTAATTATGTTAATCGGCAGCTTTATGAAATCAATGCCCTGGCTGTTAGGGAAGACTTCCCATTCCAGCATGTGGTTGTACATTATTACGGGCTTCCTGTGCCTTTTTCCCGCAATTATCCCTGCAATGCCTATCGGGCCTATGCACTGCACCCAGACTAAATCTGCCTTCTGCACTTCTTTGGAAACTGTCCTATAATCCACAATTGCAGAATAATAATTGTCAGCCAGCCTTACTTTCAGTATCTTAAACCTTATTATCCTTGCCTTGTACTTGGGGGCAAGCTCTCCCAGGTCAGGTGCAATCACAGTCAGCTGGTAATCATCCTCAATCCTCGGGATGAGCTCATTAAGGAAGCTTGAGATGCCGTCCCATCTCGGAAGGAAGCCGTCTGTTGCAATCAGCAGTTTTTTCATTTTATTCGGGTCCCCCGGATATTTGAAAATTTTCAATTTTCATTTTACTTTATTTTATAAAATACCTCTGCATATTTCACATGGTTGTTGAATCCCTGGGTTATTGCCTGGAAGTAGATGTTCCACATAAGGGAGAGTCTTGACGGCAGCTGGCTCTTGTGCTTGTTGAATGCCTCAATCTTTACCTTGAAAGTGTCTGTTATGTCCACCACAAGCTTCGGCTGCTCCCTCTTCCTGAAATTGAGGAAAAAATTCCAGATGTTGAAAGAATACACTTCCCCTTTGTAGCTGATCTTTTCAATCAGGTCCATCGTGAACCTGTAGACTGCCCTGTGGTCAGGGTGCGGGTCGTCAAGGGAATGAGTGAATATCTTTGCAGGCTTTATTCTTTTTATTATCTCCCAGACTTTCTCATCAATCTTCCTCTCTGCAATCTCCTCTGCAAAATTCCCCTCTCTGATGCCCAGATAATAGACTTCATCTTCTCCCAGGAGTTTTGCTGCCCTCTTGGATTCCTTGACTCTTGTTTTCCTTGAAAATTCCTCCTGTATGTGGGGAAGCGAGGTCTCGCCGAAGGAAAATATCAGGGTAACTATTTTCTTGCCCTCCTTGGCATATTTTGCTATTGTCCCCCCTGCGCCAACCAGCTGGTCGTCATTATGCGCGCACAGGAAAAGCACTGATTCAGGCTCCATTGCAGCTTTTATAGAGAAGGGGATTATTTAAAGTTTGTTATAGGAGAGAAAGGAGAGAGATGCCAAGAATCAGCCCCGCAACAACAACTGCAATCACATAGAATACTGCTATGAAAACAAACTGCAGCAGCCATGCAACAAAAGCCTTCCACCATTTCAGCCTGAATATCTCCCTGTATATCCATATCATCAGCACAAATGCTATTATCCCGCCGAAAGTCCTGAAGAGGTATCTTACGGCTGAGACAACTATCCCTGTAATGAACATGACAAGAAGCGTTGTGAATATGGTTGTTTTTCCGCCAAGGAGCCTCACTGCAAAATAGAGGGGGAGGGCAGAAATAATCATGACTACAATTATAATCAGTATTGGGATAAGCACCTCTGATAATGCCATCCGGTGAGGGAAGTGAAATAACTATAAAAATATTACCTGAGGGGTATAAAAAGCATACAACAGCAACCTTTATAATATTCCCCAATGTTCTTTTTACTAAAATAAATTATTTAAAAAATATTAGGTGATATATATGCCAAAACATTCAGACCAGAGGGTCGGAGTATTTATAGACGTACAAAACTTATATTACAGCGCCAAGCAGCTGTACAATGCCAAAGTTAATTTTGCGCACATCCTTAAGAGGGCTGTGGCCGGAAGGAGACTTATCAGGGCAATTGCCTATGTCATTAAGGCAGACATAAAAGAGGAGCACAATTTCTTTGAAGCCCTTGAAAAGATAGGCTATGATGTGAGGTCAAAAGACCTGCAGACATTCTACACCGGAGCAAAGAAAGGTGACTGGGATGTGGGCATTGCCATGGATATAATGAGGATGGCAGCAAAGCTTGACGTTATTGTTCTTGTCTCAGGAGACGGGGATTTCAAGGACCTGCTTGAGCACGTGAAAGCACTTGGCTGCAGGGCCGAAGTGCTGGCTTTCGGAAAGACATCCTCTTCAAGATTAATAGGGGAAGCTGATGAGTTCGGCGACCTTGGAAAAGAGCTTGACAAGGTGCTGATAAAGGGGAACAGCAAGGCATTCAGGACTGACAATAAGCCTGCAGCAAGCAGCGGGGGAACTACCGTGACCGCCGTACCAGCAGAAAACAGGCCCGAGAGCAGTGGCAGGGCTGAAAGCAGTGTAATCGCTGCCAATGATATCAGGAATGAGATGAGCAGGGAGCGCAGAAATTTCAGGCATGACAGGATGAGAGGGAACAGGGGTTTCAGAAGGCCTGACAGGAATATGGGGGGAGGCAGGGATTTCAGGAGGCCAATGGAGCCTTCAGACAGCGCATCCCTTCTTCAGAAGATAAATATGGACCAGCCGGTTCTTGAGCCAAGGAAAGAAGAGGCAAAGCTGGTCATGCCAAAAGACGAACCGAAAAAAGAAGAGCCCAAGAAAGAAGAGCCGAGAAGAGAAGAGCCAAAAGAAAGGGCTCCTGAAAAGCCTGCTGAGCAGCCGGAGGCAAAAAAAACAGCAAAAAAGCCGGCGAAAAAGGCTGTTCCGAAGAAAAAGAAATAATCTTTAAATATAAATTTCCATAGCCTCTTATAATGCTGTCCGCAAAGCTGCTGGAACATAGTGCTATGGATTTTTTCTACAGCATGCTTGAGAGATATGCCAGGTATGGCATCACTCCCGATAAGATAGAAGGCATAGTCACGGATGAGATCAAAAAAGAGGTTGAATACTGGTGGCAGTACTATCAGGAGGTCGGGGCCAATCCAGGCTGGAACGAAGGCAAGAGAGAGCTTGTCCTTGACATATATACAATATGGCTGAAGCTTGACGATCTTTCCGGGAACCTCCTGGAAAAAACAGATTACAGTACATTCTATAACTGGCATCAGCTGAAAAAACCTCTTCAGGGAGTGAACTGAGGATGAGAACCCTGCAGCAGAAGGCAGATGAGCTCTTTGAAAGCCTTGAATGGATGTACAGCGATATTTTCACAGACAGGAAAATAAAGGCGCCTTCTGCCAGGTACAGCATAAGGGTAAGCCCGAAGATAAACAGCAGGGGGCTCGTAGAAATCCATATGGCAAAATTTGCCATGCTTCCCCAATACCATGATGAAGAGCTTGCTATCCACACCATCTCTATCTGTGATGTTTCTGAAATGTATCCGTTCAGGCTGAGGCTGAAAAGGAATCCTGATTTTGATGATTATGCCCTTGATATGTTTCTGCTTGATGAGTTCGGGATAGAATATGTTGTCCAGACAACTGACAGGAAAAGATATGTCGATGACGCCACATTATTCGCCGGAAACATGGATGAGGAAAACAGGATTCACAGCAATTTCCAGACTGCCGGAAATTTTGAGGAGAAGGTTCTTGACAGGGTCATGAAAAGAGCAATGAAATATCTCCCTCCTGAAAACGAAAGCTATCTTTCTGCATACAGCTCATAAGAAAACTTTAAATAGTTTCATCGCGATTCCTAACTCAGGTGATTTAAAACATGGGAGAACTTTACGATAAGGAATACAAAGAAGGCACAAAAAAATTTCTGGATGAGACAAAGGAAGCTGCAGAGGCATACAAGCAGTACCAAAAGGCTCTTTCTGACACCAGCCCGTTTGACAAGAAGACAAATGAGCTTATCATGGTTGCTGTCAGCGCAGCACTGCAGTGCGATTACTGCATTGAGACGCATTCAAAAAGGGCAAAGCTCGCAGGCGCAACAGACAAAGAGATTGCTTTTGCAGTGCATCTTGCGGCTTCTGTAAAGCACGGGGCAACTGTAAGCTACGGAGTGAAAGCCCTCTGAGATGCAATCCGTAATTATGAAGCCCGAGTGGCTCAGGATAATGCCTCCAAAGGAAAAGTTCAGTGAGGTAAAAGGGATAATAAGCAGCCACAGGCTCAACACTGTCTGCCAGGAAGCGCACTGCCCAAATATGTCAGAGTGCTGGTCTTCTGGGACAGCAACATTCATGCTGATGGGAGACACCTGCACAAGAGGATGCAGGTTCTGCGCTGTAAAGACAGGAAAGCCGGGAGAGCTTGACAGGACAGAGCCGGCGAGGCTGGCAAAGGCAATAAAAGAGCTCGGGGTCTTTGATTATGTTGTGCTTACTTCTGTTGACCGCGATGACCTTGAAGACCAGGGCGCCAATCATCTTGCCGAATGCATAAGGGAAATAAAAAAGCAGTATCCGGGGATTATTGTTGAAATCCTTATCCCTGATTTCAGGGGAGACAAAGAGCTTCTCAGAATTATAGCTGATGCCGGGCCTGAGGTAATTGCGCACAATGTTGAGACTGTTGAAAGGCTTCAGAGGAAAGTGAGGGATTACAGGGCAAACTACATGCAGTCATTGTCAGTTCTCCGGAATGTGAAAAAGCTCAGCAGAAAAATCTATACAAAAACTTCCATAATGCTCGGGCTTGGTGAAAAAGAGGATGAAGTAATCCAGGCAATGAAGGATTTAAGAGCCATTGATGTTAATATTATAACATTTGGGCAATACCTAAGACCATCACAGAAACATTTGGCAGTCAGCGAATATGTAAAGCCAGAAAAATTTAAATATTATGAAGAGGTTGCCAATAGCCTGGGGTTTTTATATTGCGCGTCTGGCCCTTTTGTAAGGAGCTCATATAAAGCAGGGGAATTATTTTTGAAGGGGAAAATAAATGGTTAAGAAAGTCATAGGGAAATTCGAGGTTGAATACCTGCAGGTTCTTGATGAGGAAGGCAATGCTGATGAGGCCCTCATGCCGAAGCTGACAGGCAGGCAGATAAAAGAGCTCTATGAAAACATGATCCTTGTCAGGACTTTTGATGACAAGGCTTTCTCAATGCAGAGACAGGGGAGGATAGGCTCATACCTCCAGGTAAAGGGGCAGGAAGCAGCACAGGTGGGCTCTGTCTATGCCCTACAGGACAAGGACTGGCTGTTCCCTATGTACAGGAGCAGTGGGGCATTGCTTGCAAGGAAGCAGCCCATGCATCTTCTCTATCTTTACTGGGGCGGAGATGAACGCGGTTTGAAAAGTCCGGAGAATGTGAATAATTTTCCCATTGCAATACCTGTCGGGACGCAGATACCTCATGCAGTAGGTGCTGCCTGGGCATCAAATCTCCTTGGAAAAAAAGAAGTCTCGCTGGTATTCTTCGGAGAAGGCGCAACATCAAAGGCAGATTTCCACACTGCAATGAATTTTGCAGGAGTCTATCAGGTTCCGTGCATTCTTGTCTGCGAGAACAACCAGTGGGCAATTTCTGTGCCGAGAAAAATACAGACGCATTCAGAGACAATAGCACAGAAGGGAATTGCATACGGGGTTAAGGGAATCCAGGTCGACGGGAACGATATTTTTGCAGTCTACAAAGCAGTAAAAGAGGCTGTTGATGATGCAAGAGCAGGCAAAGGCCCTGCATTAATAGAGTGCATGACCTACAGGATAGGGGACCACAGCACAAGCGATGACGCAAAAAAATACAGGGGCGAAAAAGAAGTCGAGGAGTGGGCGAAAAAAGACCCTGTGCTCAGGCTTGAGAGATATATGAAAAAGAAAAAGCTGCTTGATGAAGCGTATAAGAAAAAAGTCCTTGAGAATGCAAAAGAGACTGTTGAGAAAGAAGTGAAGAAATATGAGGAGTATCCTGCGCCTGACAGGGAAGATATCTTCAAGTACACATTTGCGGAGATGCCGCAGCAGCTGAAAGAGCAGTTTGAGGAGTTCAAGAATGGTTAGCATGAATAATGTAGAAGCAGTGAGATCCGCGCTTGACCAGGCGCTGAAATCTGATAAGAGTGTTGTTGTGCTTGGGGAAGATGTCGGAGTAAACGGCGGAGTCTTCAGGGCAACTGACGGGCTGCAGAAAAAATACGGAAAAGACAGGGTAATTGACACTCCGCTGAGCGAGGAAGGCATTGTGGGAATGGCAATAGGCCTGGCTGTCACCGGGGTAAAGCCTGTTGCAGAGATACAGTTCTCTGGATTTTTGCCTGCTGCATTTGACCAGATATTCAGCCATGCCGCAAGGATAAGGTCAAGGAGCAGGGGAAGGTTTACATGCCCGATGGTGATAAGGGCGCCTGCAGGCGGGGGAATACGGGCTCTTGAGCTTCACTGCGAAATGCCGGAAGCGCTGTTTGCGCATATCCCTGGGATAAAGGTTGTCTGCCCGAGTACGCCTTATGACACAAAAGGCCTGCTGCTGGCTGCAATAAAAGACCCTGACCCTGTGATATTTTTAGAGCCTATGAGGATCTACAGGGCAGTAAAGCAGGATGTCCCTGAAAAGGAATACACAATTCCGCTGGGAAAAGCCAATGTCATAAAAGAAGGAACTGACATCACAATAATAACCTGGGGCTCAATGGTGAAATACACCCTTGATGCTGTTGCCGGGCTTGATGATGTTGATGCTGAGGTAATTGATCTGCGGACAATATATCCTTTTGATACTGAGGCGATAATAAAGAGCGTCGGGAAAACAGGCAGGGCGGTTGTCGTGCATGAGGCCCCGAAGACCTCCGGGTTCGGAGCTGAGATTGTGGCAACAATAAATGAGAAAGCTCTTGACTCCCTGGATGCGCCTGTGCTGAGAGTTACAGGCTATGACACTGCGCTTCCGTTTGCAAGGCTGGAGATGCAGTTCATACCGAGCAAAGAAAGGATTATAAAGGCAATTAACGAGGTTATGGATTATTAATTGAAAAATAGAATGGTATTTGATTTTAAGTTCCCGGATGTTGGAGAAGGCATTACTGAAGGGACTATTGTAAAGTGGAAAGTAAAAGCAGGCGATTCTGTCAAGGCTGATGAGCCTATTGCTGAAATCGAGACAGACAAGGCAATTGTTGATATCCCTACGCCAAAGGCCGGAGTAATCCTGAAAATCAATCACAGAGAGGGAGAAACAATAAAAGTCGGGGAGACCCTTGCAGTTATTGGCGAGAAGGGAGAGAAGGCAGGAGAAACAAAAGAAAAAAAAGAAGGCAGGGAAGATGAGCACTACACAGGCAGTGTCGTCGGCTTCCTTGAAGAGGCAAAGGATGAGTTTAAGCCAGGAAGAAGCTCCAAAAAAGAGTCGGAGTCTTCAGAGAAAAGAATAAGGGCCACCCCGAAAATAAGAATGCTTGCAAAAGAGCTCAATGTTGAGCTGAAAAATATTGTCCCGACAGGCCACGGCGGAAGAATAAGTGAGGAAGACATCAGGAAGTCTGTTAAAAAAGCAGCTAAAAGAGAATATCACGGCAAGGTTACAAGGAGGGAACTGAAAGGGGTAAGAAAAACTATTGCAAAAAACCTTGTTGAAGCCCACCTGGCAACTGTTCCTGTAACCACAATGCATGACGCTGATGTAACAGGGCTCTGGGAAGCAAGGGAAAAAGAAAAAATAAGCGCAGAAAAGAAGGGAGTAAAGCTTACCTTCCTCCCATATATAATAAAAGCAGCAACTGAAGCGCTGAAAAAGCATCCTGAGATAAACTCAACTCTTGAGGGTGATGAAATTGTGCTGAAAAACTACTATCATATAGGGTTTGCCGTTGATACTGATGACGGGCTTATAGTGCCTGTGGTAAAAGACGCTGACAAGAAATCCCTGATGGAACTTGCGAAAGAACTGGCAGAGCTGGGAGAAAAGGCAAGGGCAAGGAAGCTTGGGATAGATGAAATAAAAGGGGGTTCTTTCTCAATAACTAATTTAGGCTCTGTGGGAGTGAAATATTTTACGCCGGTAATTAATTATCCTGAAAGCGCCATACTCGGCCTGGGAAGCATCGGGAACATGCCGGTCGCATCAGAGAATGACATCAAAATAAGAAAAATACTCCCTCTTTCGCTTACATTCGATCACAGGGTAATAGACGGCGCGCAGGCGTCAAGGTTCATGCTGGATTTAATCAAAAATCTGGAAAGCATAAAATAGAGTAAATAAAAAACATTGGGGGTGCAAAAAAAAATGGTAAACTGGTTATCTGTACTAGGAACTGCATTAGCAGGCTTTTTGCTGGGATGGATTTGGTATGGCCCGTTGTTCGGAAAACAGTGGATGAAGCTGATGAAAATATCCAAGAAAGACATGCAAAAAGCAAAGAAGAAAAGCATGGTTACACCGATGGTCGGCGGGTTCCTTGCTACGGTTGTTATGGCTTATGTGCTTGATACATTCGTTAGACTTGTGGCTGCCACAACTTTTGTTGAGGGAGCAATCCTCGGATTCTGGCTGTGGCTGGGGTTCGTGGCAACTGTTCTCCTGGGAAAAGTCCTGTGGGAGAACAAATCATTCAGCCTCTACCTTATTGACTCGCTGCATTATCTTGCTGTGCTTGGGTTGATGGGCGGTCTATTGGCTGTCTGGATATAATTCTTTTTTTATTTTTTATTAGTTAACTTTAAATATAGTTTAATTACTGGGTTGCTGGGGAAAACTTATGGCAGAAAACAGGGTTGTTGTTATCGGCGGTTCCGGTGTGCATGACAGCCCCGGCTTCAAAGAGGCTGTATGGGAAACACTGGATTTGGGAACACCTTATGGCAGGATAGAATATCAGGAAAGAGAAGATGGTGTAGTCTTTATACCAAGGCATGGCCATAATGTGAAATATGCCCCCCATCTTACGCAGTATATTGAAAACAGCCTGGCAGCAGCCCATCTTGGTGATGTCGTTATAGCCACCAGCGCAGTAGGGACATACCATCCTGAAAAAATCAAAGTCAAAGGCCTGGTTATTCCTGATGACTATATAGACATGACAACAGGAAGGAAATCTGACCCTTATGGCGAGGGAATTACGGTCCATGCAAACCCAAGGCCTGCATTTACTGAAGAAGTCAGGAAAATTCTTCTTGAGAGCGGGAAGAAGCATTCGCATGCTTTTAATGGAGTTACAGATGGCGGCACATACCTGACTATGGACGGATCGAGGTTCGGCACAAGAGCTGAAGGGAACATGAGGGCATATTATGCTGACCTTGCGGGAATGACCTGCAATCCTGAAGCTGAGATAATGATGTATCTTGATATGCCTTATGCACTTGCTGCATTTGTTGTTGATGAGGATGTTGACGCTGACCACGAACTGTCAACAATGGCTGTTATGAAAGAGCTTTCACAGCCTGATAAAGTCCCTGCTTTCATAGAGACTGCAATTGAGCTTGCAAAAGAAATGAAACTGCCTGAACGTGACCCGAGAATTGCAACAGGAATAATAGAACAGGGTCTGGAAAGGATCGCCAATAAATACGCAAGACAAAGAGCAGGATATCTTATGCAGAAATACAAGTAATTATTTCATGAAATTCCACTCTCTTGTGGAATATTTTTCTTCTACCAGCTGCCTTGCCCGCTTAATCTCCTCTTCAGCAAGCTCCCCGAAGCTGAATTCCTTCCCTTCTGTAAATCCCTTGAGCAGGGCATTATATGTATCTTCCCTCGTAACTTTTTTGTAATCTATCACTCTTGTAACCCTTTCTTCAACAGACTTTATTATTTTATCGCGGATTTTCTCATCAGGAATTTTGAGAACAGTGAACATCCTCTTCACATCAACATCATATAATATTGTGCCGTGCTGCAGCAATACGTTATTCCTCCTTGTCTGCGCATTGCCTGATATCTTCTTATTTCCGACAACAATATCATTTATAGGCACAAACTGCGCATCAATCCCTATATTTTTCAGCCCTTTGACCACCCAGCCGCATATTTCTTTATAGCTCTCGATTATATTTTTCGGGAACATTCCAACCGGACCAATTACGGAATAAGTTATCTCTCCGTCATGGGAATGATAGACTGCCCCGCCGCCTGTCCTTCTTCTCACTATGCTGATGCCAAGCTTCCTGCATTTTCTCGCGTCAACAACATCATCCATGCTCTGGAAATATCCTATGGAAACCGCACTCGGAAGCCATCTGTAGAATCTTATTGTCGGCTCTCCCCCTTCTGCAACTGATTCAGAGACTGCCTCATCTATCGCCATATTCATGAAAGCATGGTCCATTTCCAGGGGTATGACTCTCCACTTCATTTTTGATCAACTGCCTTTTTCAGCACTCTTGCTATTGCGGCCGCATCCAGGCCTATCAGCTGGTAGCCCTTTTCTGCTATGACTTTCTGCAGCTCTTCTGCAATCTCTTTTTCATCAAAATCCTTTTTTATGCCCGCCAGTCTTTTCTCTATCTCTTTTATTGATTCTTCAGGGTGCGCAAAGAAATCGCCTGTAATATCAACTTTCTCTATTTTGTCACCGAAATCTACTTTTATAACTAGAAGTTTTCCGCCCTCAACTTTCTCCATTGCCTGAGTGTGCACAATAAATGAAAGTGATTCACTTATAAATATGTTTCCAAATACAAAATATCAATTTGGAAAATCTTAAATAGAAAATATCCTTACCCAGGCCTAAAAGGGGGTGGAATATGAGGCGAGCATATCGCTTTATAGTCAATAGTTTAGTTCTTAATAGTTCTTTTAATAGAGGGGGTAATCTGAAATGAAAAAAATATTGTTTGTAGTGTTAGCTTTGATAATGATTGTTTCTGCAGCGGCTGTTCAGGATAATATTGAGAGAAAGGACGGCGGGATAAAGACTGAGAACAAGGATTTTGTCCTTGACTGGGACTTGGAAGTTACAGGCTACAGCCCGCACTCAGGGAAATTCATACTTGAAGGGACTGCGCTGAGAAGCAAGGAAACAGATAGGAAAGCAGATATTGCAATAATCAGTCCCGTCCCTCTGGTGTCGATGAGCAGCGCTGTTGTATGGGAAGATATTGAAGAAGTTTTAACTGAGGAGAAAATTTATCCCTGTGACGGTCAATACGGCTGGAATAATGAAGAACACACCCAGATTTATTGTGCAAGAACATACACAAGGTTAAATAATCAGACCGAGCAAATAGAGAACTATACTTCAACTTCAGTCATTGATGTTAACTCCGGAATATCTGTTACTGATTTGGGGGATTCAATTGCATGGAACAACACAAAAACAGTAAAAAGGATATCTGAGAATGTAATATCATCAAAAATATCTTCCATTGAACATAAGACAGATTATGGAAATTACGTCTACTATGTAAAAAACAATACTTTCAAAGCAGATGAAGATTACAGGTTCAGGTTTGAGATTGATGTAGCTAAAGAGATGCTTCCTGTAAAATATACTGTTTGTATAGGTGATGCAGAAGCCAACATATATTATTTCTGCCTAGACCCTACAATTGTCGATGCAAGGACATGGACAACTGATGCTGACTTCACGAACGGAACAACACTTCTTAATTTGACTGCGGAGAATGATGATTTAAGGTTGGATATTGACAATGATGCTGCCTATTCAGATAGTCTAATTCATTATTATTCGTTTGATTCTAATGCCAGTGATAGTGTTGGCAGTCTTGACGGAAGCGTGGATGGAGCAACCAGCACTACAGCCAAGAACAATAATGGGTACTCCTTTGATGGAACTAATGATAGAATAACTTATGATGGTGGCAGTAGATTTTATGATGATTCTGGCGATTTTTCAGTTTCTTATTGGGTATACATAGATTCTGATGGAACAGGAGTCCAAAAGCACATTTCAGCTCTTCAATGTGACTCTAATGCGGGAATGGCATATTACTATACTCATACAGGAGACATATATCACGTTCAGATGAATAATGTAGGAGACATTTTAAGTGATAGTGCATTAACAGAGGATGCATGGACACATATTGTCTTTACAAGGAATGTCTCAGGGACAATCCAGAACGCACTATACATAAATGGGGTATCTCAAACTTTAAGTGCTTCAGAACAAACCTACGACCCGATTTCCGGTGGTAGTTCATATACTAATGTTATAGGTGCACAACAGAGTGATTGCTTTTCATATGTTCAGTTTACAAAAGGGGATATTGACGAAATTGCTTTCTGGAACAGGTCTTTGACAGAAGAAGAGGTAGTATCTCTCAATAATTCCCATTTCTACTCTCCAGGGAGTTCAGAAACATTCTCACAGGGATTATACAGCGATGTTCAAGGTTGGTATCCTCAGAATGGATCAAAGCTAACAAGTGTTGATGTGCAAACTGTGCTCGCTGTTGATAGCTCTATCTTATTTAAATATAACAGCACTAATGCTTCACTGGACAGTTCTGAGTGGATAAATCTTACTACTAATGGAACTAACATAATCAGTTTAGATCTGTCTAATGACCAGCCAATCTACTATCAGTTCAAGCTAATAGGGCCTGTTTCAACACCAAGTGTAACTTCATATACTCTTCAGGAGACGATATATTCTGAGTCAGGAGCCAACAATTTTATTGATTTGGGTATACAACAGAGCTCAGCATGGCCTGAAGCGAATGTGTATAATGGCCAACAAGTTTACCTGAGAAACCTCAATAATGACCAAATATTAGCAACCGTAGACAGAGTTGTGGTGTATGGGAATAAAAGATGGATTATCAACTATGCACTACCAAATGAATCTCTTGTGGGTTTGACTTTCAACATAACTCCGGTTGTTTATGTTCTTGATATGGCAAACCTGTCTTCGACAGAGCTAACCACAACAGTAAAAAATCTCATAGACGCAACCATTAACTAAAGGAGGAAACATGAAGAAAACTAGTTTCCTCCTGCTTTTTGTATTTTTATTAGTGATTAGTGTGAGCTATGCGGCTGATACGTACAAGCCTTACATACACAAAGCCAATCTTCCTGAACACCCTAAAATAATCCTGTACGGCCAGTACAGGACCAGCCTGTTTCCTGGGGCAGCCACTTATTCTTACGGCATTGAAGTTCCTAGAGGAACAAACGGGCTGCAGCCTCTGGTTTTTGCCAGCTACAACAGCCAGTCTGCATCACAAAGGCCCGGGATACTTGGAAGCGGCTGGGCAGAAAGCAGCATATGGACGATTCCTGAGGATTTCATAAACAGCTCAGGAGACACAGGCATCAGGGTTATAGATATTAATGGAGATGGTCTGCCTGATATCCTGCAGGGCGCAGCCAGTACTAAAAAAGCATGGCTCAACAATGCAAGCGGCTGGGAAAATTATGATGCAGTGTGGCAGCCGCCGACCTCTTTTATAGACGGAAACGGGAAAGACGAGGGAACAAGGTTTATAGATGCCAATCTTGACGGGCTGGTTGATATCATAAAGCAGGATGATTCAGCATGGCTCAACAATGGCTCAGGCTGGCAGGCTACTGATGGCTGGAAATCGCCTGCAGATTTCATTGTCAGTAATGAAAACCTTGGCAGGAGCATCGCAGATGTCAACGGAGACGGGTTTGCCGATATAATCATTTCAACTTCAGGAGGGAATACAACATGGATTAAGAATTCAACATATCCTCAAATGCTGAAAAACATAGAGAATGAATATGGCGGGATTACAAATATAAGCTATGCCAGCTCAACACAGTTCAATAATTCAGAAAATGTGACTTCCCAGCTTGGCTTTAATATTTATGTTGTTTCCAATGTAACAACAGCAAACGGGCTTTCGGATGATTTTAACTTTGCTACTTCAACATCTTATAATTATTCTCTTGGAAAATACAATTACGGAAACTCTGAGTTCAGGGGTTTCGGAGTTTCTAAAGAGATAATGCCGTCAAAGATTGTCAGCCATTATTTCCATCAAGATAATCCTAGAAGGAGCAAGGAGTTTAAGACTCAGATATATGATACGAATTTAAGCATCTTTTCAAAAAGCGAGAAAGAATATGCGGTTGTGTTTTCTGATGGTGTTTATAATATAAGTCTTGATTCTTCTGCTGAATATCTCTATGATGGTTCTAATTCTCCTGTAATTACAAATAAAAGCTATACCTATGACTGGTACGGCAACCTGCTTTATTTAGAAGATCAAGGAGATGTTTCTGTTGCCGAAGATGAGAGATATTTCAACTATAGCTATGGTTTTGACAAGCAAAACTGGATAATGGATAGGGCTGCGAGAGAAACTATCTATGATGATGAATTAGAGAAAGTAAGCGAGACAAAATACTATTATGATAATTTGGGCCTGGAAGGAGTGAGCGGCTATGGCAGACTGACTAAAACAGAAAGATGGGATTCAGGCGGAGATAATGTGTTTACTTACTTTAGTTATGATGGTTTTGGGAATGTGATTAAGAAAACAGATAGTTTAGGGAACAGCTATAAGTTTTCGTACGACAGCACGCACACCTATCCTGTTACAGAGATAAATCCCCTGGGGCATATTACCACAAGGGTTTTTGATTTACGGACAGGGAATGTTTTGTCTTTCACACAGAATGATATTACCGCAAGCTTTGTTTATGATGCTCATGGAAGAATAGCTAAAGAGGTCATGCCTTTTGACACGAATTTCTCTCCGACAAAAGAGTATGAGTATAGCTTTGATGGGGCGGCTCCTGAGAAGGTAAAGGTTAGTATGAAAACAACAGCTAACAGGACAGACCGCATGTCCTATTTCTATGACGGGTTTGCCAATCTTATTCAGGTCAAGTCAGAGGTTGAAGATGGCCGGGAGATTGTCAAGAATATCTTCTATGATTCTGAATACAGGGTTGAGAGTGAGCAGAACCTTTATTTTGCTGATTATTCTTTAGAGCTAAGTCCTGCGGACAATGAAAGCAATTATGTTTTCTATAACTATGATGCTTTAGATAGAGTTGTTTCTGTAACTAATCCTGACGGGACTTCTAAGACTGTCAGCTTTGAAAAGTACAATATAAGCTCTTATGATGAAAACGGGAACAGGCATGATTACCTATTGGATGCGTTCGGCAGGATTGCTGAGGTCCACGAGTATAACACAAATGATGTCGGCCTGCAGAAAGTCTATAACACAACCTATGAATATGACTCCAATGACAATCTGGTTAGAATTACAGATGAGGAAGGCAATGAGTTTTTGTTCTTCTATGATTCGCTGTCGAGGAAAACAGCAATGGATGACCCTGATCTGGGCAGCTGGAGTTATGGCTATGACAAGAATTCAAACCTGATCAGCCAGACAGATGCAAAGAATAATACTATCAGACTTGGCTATGATGCCCTGAACAGGGTAACAGAAAAAAACAGCTCAGACGTTAACATTACTTTCAGCTATGACGGGGCTTACTCCGGTGTGCTGACAAATATGAGTATGAATGATATCAATTTCAGCTTTGAATATGATGATAGGTTAAGACTTATAGAGATGATCATGCTGGCAGATGACCAGTCTTTTACAACTGAATTTATCTATGATTCCCAAAACAGGCTTATCTCAAAAGTTGGATTAGGAGAACTGGATTTTATATTCAACAGGCAAGGCAAAGTAAGGAAAATCCCGGGATTTGTTACAGATTCTTCTTATAATGCCTTTGGCAGTATTTTGAATAGAACTTATGGCAATGGCCTGATACAGCAGTTCAGTTATGATGAGGAGAATAACAGGCTTACAAACATCTATATTTCAGGAGTCCAGAACTTGACTTATGATTATGATTCTGTAGAAAACATTATCTCCATACTTGACCCTGTGAATAATAGAAACCACTATCTTGGCTATGATGGATTAAACAGGCTGATCAATGCCACAATAGGAGATGATGTCTACAAGTATTCTTACAACCCCTTAGGAAACATGATGAAGATAGTGCATAACAACGAAAGCAAGAAATTCGTTTACAATGGCGATCAGGCTCACGCCCCATCCCAGATAATCGAAGGGGAAGCTGGAGTGGACGTCTATAACCCAAGGGAGATAGACACAGGCAGGAAATCCCGATTAACTGAATTCTGGTTATTGAATGACAAAAACACAAGCATTCTGGCCAACATATCTGTCTGGTTTGATGATAATAAGAATTTCACGAATAATTCCATTACTCTCGACAGCAACATTTGGTTCCTTGTTGAGAACAACTACAGCTATGGCAGGGATTACAGCGTCAATATAACAGCAGATTCAGAGAACATATCAGACAGCCAGCTATACAGTATAAAATTCGGCACACGGGCAAAATCCCTTAAGGTTATAGATCCAAATGTCTCAGTCAAGACATTTGAGTTCATTATCGAGAATGATGTCTCTGATAAGGTCTATAACGTAAGCTGGAACTGCTCTAATGACATAGACACGATATATTCGACTGATTTGGCAGGAAATCAAAGCCTGTATGACTATCTCCAGCACAATTACACTCTGCCTGGAGAAAAGACATTTACATGCACAGTCACAAGCAATGACGGGACAGAATCAGAGACAGTAGAATTTACTTTAAACGGCCTGGAGATAGAAGATTATGACATCCTGCTGACAAACATAAGCAGGAGAGTTGTTGCCTATGATGTTGTGAACTATTTCACGCCGATAGAGGCCAATATTTCAATGGAGGACGAGACTGCCTCATTCTCCAGGATAACAACTCTTGAATCAGACGAGGATGTGATGGTTTTCGTCGAGACAAACTATTCCTCAGACGGCTCAAAGACATTCAGCATTGATGTCTCGTCAAGCAATTATTCTAATTCGTACAGCGAATCATTTGATTTAGAGAGTGTCTCAATAGAGAATTATGAGAGGGTAAATCAAAATACCGGTCAGATATTAGTGTTCGGCATCAGGAACAAATGGTATTCTGGGGTGGTAAACTGGTCAGTGTCAGAGCCCAGCATACAGAACCTTAGCACTTTGAACACAGGCGAATTATTATTGGTTGCAATTGAGCATAATTATACTCAGGGCAGCAAAACACCGAGAATAACTGCTGTTGTGTCTTCTGTTCAGGACGAGGTAACAGATTATTTCTCTGTTACTCCTCTTGAAATCAGCAGTTTAGCAGTGATATCAGAAGACCGTTCCAAAGCAGTTTCCGAGCTGGTTGTGCTTAATAAGCTGGATGACAGCCAGCAGTTTTCATGGAGACTGGATACGGAGATAGAGAACATAACCTCCTCCTTAATCAATCTCACTGGCAATGTTTTCATCTATATTGGCAGCTATTACAACACAGAAGGCATCTACAGGCAGGTTGCAGTGATAAACAGCAGCAGCTACGATGACAATGAGAGCATCGGGGTGGTTATCTCGTGAGAACCGCCAGATATATAAAGAGAATTGCCCTGTTCTTCATCATGCTTATTGCTCTTCAATCTGTTGTTTTTGCTGGAACATTAAATTTAGAATATGACGCTAATGGCAATTTAGTTAGCGGAGACGGCCTTTTCAGGGAGTATAACTCACTGAACCAGTTATGGAGAGTGTATAATGGCTCAAATTCCTCTGGTGATTTATTGCAGGAATACACATATCATCCTACAGAAGAGAGAGCCCTTATAAAGAAAACATACAATAATTCTGTTCTGGTTGAGAGAGCCTATTACGTTGATGAAAACTTTGTCAGGATCATAAATCTATCTGGAACTTTCGATTTTACGTATGTGTATCATAACGGACAACAGATAGCACAGATACTGCCTTCAGGAGATAAAGAATTCATCCACGCAGACCATATCGGCTCTTCCAGTGTTGTAACTAATGAAGCCGGTCAAGTTATTGAGAATACTACGTATGCTCCTTTTGGCTCAATTGTCTCAGGAGGAGAAGAGACGAGATATGATTACGAGAATAAGGAATATGATGAAACAATAGGCACTTACGACTTCCATTTCAGGCAGTACAACCCAGAGTTCGGGATATTCATGCAGCCGGACACGCTCATACAGAATGTCTATGACCCGCAGTCTCTAAATAGATATGCGTTTGAGAGGAATAATCCGTATAACAGGGTTGATCCGACAGGTCATTTTGAACTAGTTTCTGGTACTGTTTTTGTTGGGGCTCTTGCAGTAGCATCTATAGCAGCATTCATTGCATGGTCGAGTCCCATTATTGGACCTAGTATTGATTGGTATAAGTCATCAAGACAGGTTCTTCAAGCAAAAGCCACGGAGAATAAAGCTAAATCTCTTTATGATTTGGGAGAAAAATGGTATCAATACTATGAGGATGATACTCCAGAAAACTTTAAGAAAGCACTTCTAGAAACAGCTGGTTTTGCTGTAGATGAGATAATTAGTAGTGGATTACAAAGAACAGCAGGTAAAGTCTTTTCAGATTATTACGAGGCTAATCAAGGCATGGGAGGGATAACAATAAATGTTTTAAATAATATACTTGATTGGAATAATCAAGCCAATGAAATAATTGGTATCTCATCATCAGAAAAAGGTTCAAAAGCATTACTTCGCTCAAGAAGAAGTGGAGGATATAGTCTAGTAGAAAGTAATGCCAATGGAGAAACGAATACTTATACAGGTAATATCTATGACATTAATGGTGAAAAAAGATTTATTGGAATAAGACCAGTCAGTAGAGACTGAGACACATATTTAAATAGAAAAACATCCTAATAGCATAAATGGTATTTTTTATCCAACAAAACATTGAAGCCATACTGCTTTATGTAGGTCTTTTCTCACTGCAAATTAGTTTTTTAATAACAAGTATTCTTGGTTGGAAAGTATATAAAAACAAAACTAAACTAGTACACAAAAAGAAACTAAATCACGATGTTGCTGAGGATAATTTTCTTCTAGTTTTCTATATTTTAACAATATTACTGCCAATATTTTTTACTTATGTAATTTTTTCTCAAAATACCTATTTAGGTTTCATTAATGTGTTCATATTATTCATATACTCAGTTGGAGTACATAGATTATCGATTTCAGAATTTGAAAAAATAATTTATTCAAGAAGACTAATAAACCCAAAATTTAAAAAAAATATTTATAATTTAATTTTTAGACCATACATATATTTCGGCATAGCATTTTTTTGTTTAATAATAAACCTAATAATTAGATAAAATGACAAACACAAAAACATTGAAAGTGTTTTATTTAGGGTTAACATTAATTGTATTTATCATTCTAACTATCTCTTTAATAATTAATATTAGTATCCCCTTTATTGGGTGGGTTTTTGGATTGTCTGGTATAGGACTCTCAATCTTCCTATTTTTTTATATTGATTCAACTAAGAAAATCAACAAGGACACAAATCAAATTTTTCATATTCTAGAAGAAAATAGATTATTTAAGATTAACTTTATACAATTGTCAATAATATATTTGATTCTAGTCTTTATATATACTCAATTTAGATATTCTATAGTCAAAGAGGCGTATTTTTCAGACACACTACCAATTTCTATATCTGTTATCTGCGTTTATTTTGTTTTGTTAACTATTCAATATCATAAAGGCTTGTTAATTTTATTAAGAAAAGATCTGAAGAGTTTCAAGAAGATAAAATAAATACCAATTCATCATACAATGCTTTCGGCAGCATTCTCAATAGGAGCTATGGCAATGGCCTGATACAGCAGTTCAGTTATGATGAGGAGAATAACAGGCTTACAAACATCCATATTTCAGGAGTCCAGAACTTGAGCTATTCATATGATTCTGTAGGAAACATTATCTCCATACTTGATCCTGTGAATAATAGAAACCACTATCTTGGCTATGACAGCTTGAACAGGCTTGTAAATGCCACAATAGGAGGTGATGTCTACAAGTATTCTTACAGCCCCTTAGGAAACATGATGAAGATAGTGCATAACAATGAAAGTAAGAAATTCGTTTACAATGGCGATCAGGCTCACGCTCCGTCTTCAATTATTGAAGGAGACGCAGGCATTGACGTTTTCAGCCCGAGAGAGATTGATACTAACAGGAAATCCAGATTGACTGAGTTTTGGCTGCTTAATGACAGGAACACGAGCATTGTAACTAACTTTACTGTTGGCTTTTGAGACGGGAATTCCTTCAGCAATGATTCTGTTTCAGTAGAGAACAACATCTGGTTCCTTGTTGAGAACAATTATTCCAACGGAGGCAATTATTCTGTAAATGTGAGTGCTGTTTCCTTAGGCATCTCAGACAGTGAGGTTTATGATAACAGATTTGGAGCAAGGGCTAACAACCTGAAAACTATTTATTCAAATAGCTCATTGAGAACATTTGAGTTCATTATTGAGAATGATGTCTCTGACACCATATACAATGTTACGTGGAACTGCTCAGACGGCCTTGACTCAATATACTCGACTGATTTGGAAGGAAATCAAAGCCTGTATGACTATCTTCAGCATAATTACAGCAGCCCAGGCCAGAAGACCTTTGGCTGCACAGTTGTTAGCAATGACGGTGCTGAAAGCAAAGCAATAGTGTTTACTCTCAATGGATTAGAAATAGAGAATTTTGACATTTTGTCTAATAATGCTTCATGGAGAGTCGTCAGCTATGATGTAAGGAATTATTTCATACCAATGGAAACAAATATCTCCATGGATGACGGCGCAGCTGAATATTCCAGAGTAACAACTTTAGCTTCCAATGAGAACATATTCGTGTTTGCAGAGCAGAATTTCAGTTCTGACGGCTCAAAGACATTCACGATTTCACTGAATTCAGAGAATTATACCAATGATTATGCAGAAGCCTTTAGTTTAGAAGGAGTCTCAATAGAGAATTACAACAGGCATTCATCAGGGACTGACCAAATCTTTTCTTTCGACGTGAGAAACAACTGGAACCCTTCAGTAGTTGTGTGGAACATCAGCGGAGTTCTAAGCAATTCCTCCTCTCTTGACAATGATGAGCTTTTGATGGTAATCGTTGAGAACAATTATACAGTGCAGGGCAAAAAACAAGCAATAATTACAGCCAGAAGCTCATCATATGAAGACACAATAACGGATTATTTCCTAATTCAACCTTTATTAATACAATCTCTAATCACATTGTCAGAGGATGATTCAGAGGCAGTCTCAGAATTAATAGTAGAGAATACGATAAACAACACGCAACAGTTTTCATGGAGACTGGATACACAAGAGGAGAATATAACCTCCAACTTAATCAATGTAAGCGACAACATCTTTGTTTATATAGGCAGCGAGTACAATGATGAAGGTGTCTATAATATCCGGCTGAATATCAATAATACGAATTATAACGACAGCGAGAAAAGAGGAGTGGTGATATCGTGAAAAAAGCCACCTATCTAAAAATCATCGCCGGATTATTGCTCTATTTGGTAGTTTCGCTCCCTGCCGTATTCTCAGCTGAACTCAGTCTAACTTACGATGCTAATGGCAACCTTGTAACAGGAGACGGCAAGTATAGAGAATACAATTCATTGAACCAGCTCTGGAAGATTTACAACGGCTCAAATTCTTCTGGTGATTTATTGCAGGAATACGAGTATCATCCGATAGAGGAGAGAATGCATGTAAAAGTTTCTTATAATGGGGATGGGAGCAACGAAACCACGATTTATATCTCTGAAAACTTTGTCAGGGTAATCAACAGCTCAGGTACTTTTGACTTTACTTATGTTTATCATAACGGACAACAGATAGCTCAGGTAAAGCCTTCAGGAGATAAAGAGTTCATACATAACGATCATTTAGGCTCAACATCAATTATAACAAATGAAAGTGGAGCAATTATTGAAAATACGACATATAGTCCTTACGGTGAAATTATTGCAGGAGGACAAGAATCTAGAAAAGATTATACAGGAAAAGAATTTGATTTAGGTCTAGAGGAGTATGATTTTGGCGCAAGAATGTATAAAGCAGAGTGGGGGTTATTCACCAAAGCAGATAGTATAATCCCTGATCCATTTGAACCTCAAGCTTTCAATCGTTATTCTTATGCAAAGAATAATCCATTTAGATATATTGACCCAGATGGTTTTGCATACTGTGATGCTGTTCAAGGGTGTGTACAATTAGTGGATGTTTCAGGTGGAGTACATACTTCTGGTCCTTTGACGTTAGAAGAAGGAGAACTTGGAGAATATTCTGAATATAATGGTTATGAATATAATCCACCATGGTCCGTAGATAAAGCACCAGAAGGAAAAAATCAATTTTGGAACCAGTTAGTAGGAGATTTGTTTACTGCTATTGGTTTTAGTCTTTCAACTTCACCATTTAGTTTTACTGGTAGAACTTCAATAGCCCCACCAAAACCTGGCGATGATGTCTTAAGTGAAGCATCTAAAAAGGGATTCTCATCTGATGAACTGCTACAAAAGCATTTTGCAAAGCACAAAGATGAATTTGGATTTAAAACAGTTAAACAATATGATAATGCCGCAAAAAGCTTTGCTAGCTCAAATAATGCAGATATACAACAATATATAAGACCAAATGGGGATGTTTTAAGATATAATCCTGCGTCAAATGAGTTCCTAGTTGCTTCTAGTAAAGGGACAATAAGGACATATTTTAAACCAAGAGCAGGATATAGCTACTACTATCAACAGACAATTAGTGGAGAAGAATTTATTATTGGAATACGAAAACCTAAAAAATAAGCGAATCTTCCAAATAGTCATTAAAATGGTAATTGATAAAGAAAAAAGTCATTTTAAAGCACCCACCACGAAGATTGATAAACTAATTAAAGAATGGAGGGAGTTTGTTAATTCTTGTAAAGCAGGCTATGAACTTTCTTTTTATGATTATAAGAATGATTTGGATATTAGGCTTCTTATTCAAAAGATAATAGACTCAAATACTAAAAAAAGTGAAAAAATAAGAAGACAAATCCAATTTGAGGATACGGAATTTAGGGAGTTATTAGTTAATATTAACGCTTGCATATATCCTAAAAATACGGAAACACAATTTGATGAATCTAAAAGGGACAAGTATTTTTGGTATTGGGGAATTATCAAAAATGCACGTGGGGAATTATTGAAAGATTTAGAATCAGAAAAAAGATTTGAGTATTATTCTTAAATTAATATACTGATCCAGCCAAGAAACTTTTGACTTTACTTATGTAAAACACGAAGGGCAGCTGATAGCGCAAGTCAACCCGGATGGCAGCAAATACTTTATCCATTCTGACCATTTAGGCTCAACATCTGTAGTTACCGATGAAGCAGCTGCTGTCATTGAAAACACGACTTACAGCCCATTCGGAGAGATTGTAGCAGGCGGTTCTGCTGTCAGGTATGGCTATGAAGGCAAGGAGTATGATAGTGTTGTTGGGGATACGGATTTTAACTTCAGAAAGTATAATCCAAGCTGGGGAATATTTTTACAACCAGATACAATAATCCAAAACTTATACGATCCGCAGTCGTTGAATAGGTATATGTTTGAGAGGGGGAATCCTTATTATTATATTGATCCGACAGGACAGAACCCCGTTGCTATTGCTGCTGGAATATACATAGGAATTATGGCATTATCTGGAGGGGGACAAGAATTGGCAGTTCAATTAATTTATTCAGGAAGAGTATACGACTGGAGCAGGATAGGATATGCTACATTAGAAGGTACAACTATAGGAGCTATAGCTATTGCTACATTGTTTATTCCCTCTATTGGTCCACATATATTTTCAGCAATAACATTTGGGTATGAATGGGAAGGATATAAAGAGTTAGAAGAATCTATTGGCACAGCAAAAGAAAATAGATTAGAAGATGATGAAAGTACACTCACCTCTAAAGTGACTATACCAAACATGCAAAGTCAAGCCAATAATCAACATATAGTAACTCCTCCTTCAACACAAACTGCAATAGAAAATATAATATGGTTTGTTTCAAAAACGGCAAGAAGATATCTTGGTGGAAGTACATATACAATATCAGGGAGAGAATATGGACTAAGTGTTTATCAACCTGCCAGAGACGCAGAAGGCAAAACAAGATGGGATAGAATTATAGAAAGGAATAAAGAGAGAAGTCAAAAAAATACATAAATTTTTATAGTATGAGCTATGTTAATATGATATAATGAGTAAGAAAATTGCGTCCAGATTTGGAACATATTTATCATTGAATTTGATTGTTTTTAGTGTCTTATATACTTGGGGGATTATTACATTAAAAAATATCATTACTGATATGTTTGTGCCATTGATTGTATTTTATCGTAGTTTAATAGTCACAATTGGATTAAATTTAGCAGCGTTTATATACATTAAAATTAATAAAATTGAGTTAGATAAATTTCTTTAAATCATTTTCAATTACTTTTTGATCCAGCCATTGCTTATACAATCGCTTGTAACGCTCTCAGAAGTTTGACAGCACCGCAAACAAAAACCTTAAAAAACAATTCTGTTTTCATGCCCAGATGGGGAAATTCAGGATAATATACGACAGGAAGGCATGCATCGGTGCGAATGCCTGCGTTGTGCTTGACCCTCAGCTTTTTGAGATGGACAAGGACGGGAAGGCCAACCTTATAGGCGGGAAGAAACTGGCTGACGGCACGTTTGAGCTTGTAACAGATGCCAGAGAGTCAATAATAGAATCTGCGCGCGGCTGCCCTGTTGAGGTAATAAAGGTTATTGATTTGGAAACAGGGAAAAAGATTGTCTGATTCATTCTGAGAATAGCTTTATAAATAAGCTCTTTACACTACCACTTGATAGTAATGGCATTGAAGACAAAGTTTGAGGCACGCCTTGACAGGCACGCATTCGATCAGCCTGATGTAGAAGATTTTGAGCAGCTTGAAGATTCCGGCCTTGCGCCATTGATTATTTCTTTGTACAGGAGCATAGAGCAGGGAAAGGGGCTCCAGAGGACATTCAGGGAAAGCCTGGGCAAGCACGGGATTATATATGCTGTTGAAGAGCAGCTCCGCGTCCTGCCTTACAAGCTGACCGGCTTTATGAACTCTATACTCCCGGGGATAGAAGAATCAGATATCTCTCCTGACAAACTGATAAAAAGGCCTGTAATCAGGGATGGAAAGCTTGATGCAGAATACAGCGACCCAGGGTCATTTGCAAGGTTAGTGTCATTGCTTCCCGGCTATACTGTGCAGAATACCCCTCTCTGGACAAAAAATAATCTCGGGCAGGCAAGAGAAAGAAATGTAATGAAGATATATGCCGAGACAATGGAGCTCGCAGAAAGAGTTTCCCAAATTGGCGACGGGGCAGACAGGGACAGCATTGTATCAAAAATACAGTCTGCAGCAAAAGGATTCCTGAACAGGACTGCCAACTATCACGCCATAAATGATATGTTCGGGGAAGTGCTGGAATCTGTGAAGGGGAAAATAGACCAGAGAGAGCTTGAGCTGATATACAGGCTTCATGAGCTGCAGTCAGGAGACAAGGCACTGAAGCACAAGTTTACGAGGAAATTCATAGAGCCTTATGAGAAAAAAATCAAAAGCGCAGAAAACAAGGAAGATGTTTTCAGGCAGACTGTTTCAGACAGGATATCATCTGCATTCCAGTGGGTAGCCTCAAGGCAGCCTCTTGTATATGCTTCTCTTGTTGGAGTTGCCCTGGCTTTGGGAGGAGGGCTGCTGGTAAAGAACGGGGTATATAATTATCTCCAGCATCAGGACAAGAACAGGGTCTCTGAAGTTGCAAGGGTGCTTCCGCCTGACTATGAGGGCCTCGGAGCAATAATACCTTTTACTGTGCATGCTGCCAACACCTCGCACTGGGCTGACCAGGCATATGTTGCGCAGTTTCCTGAGGAATCAGAAATAGATGTGCCATTAAATGACGGACAGCTTTATGTCCTGCTGGATTCGCATATAGAAACAGGGCTAAGGGATTCTGGTGCCCTTTTGGAGCTTTACAGGGATAGCAGGCTGATAAATGCACTTGATGCAATAAATAATGGCGGCGGCACGATAATCAATAGTTTCAGCCACTGGTATACTGAGTCAGGGCATATGAACTGCACCACACGCACAGATTCTGACGGGAATACAACAGAAACATGCTACTATGTGTGCGATTCCCGTACACATTTCCAGTCAAAAGACCAGGGGCAGATAAACCAGGGCGTTGAAATGGCAAGGCAGGGCCTTGCAACAGAAGTTTTCGGTGAACATTTTGGGGATATATTCTTTCCTGTTATTGATGTAAGCCAGTATGTGAATGCAGATACTACTGCAGTGAGGGATTACCTTGCAGCAGCACAGGGACAGGCTCAGCTTCCTGCAACACTGGAAAGCAATGCATCAAGAATTGCACAGCTTCCTGACAGTGATGTATTTTACGATTGGGGATGCTGGTATGGCTACGGCTATCCTCCTTACTGGGAACCAAGAAGCCTTGCCGGCCAGATTTACGGGCTTACAAATGACGTGCAGAACTTCAGCTCTGTCAGCTCTTATCTTGAAAAAGCAAACGAAGCGCTCCAGCAGGGAAGCGAGATAATGCATTCAAGCAGCGACGCCGAAACAATTTTCAAGGAGGAAATGGGGGATTTTAGCATATACTTGCACAAGGCTTTGGGAATTCCCGGAGCAGGCCACTTGTTCCAGGATGAGATAAAATTCATAAGCAATCTGGCAGGAATAGGCATGGGCATAATTGGAATTGCTGCAGCATATGGGTTCTACAACAGCCTCATGAACGGGATGTTCGGAGTCGAGATGGGAAACATCAGAAGAAAATACGGCCTTTCCTCATATTCCTATTAAACCATAATTTTTTATAAACCGGACTTTTCATCTGTTCTATGCTAACTGCAGGGAAAGTATGTTCTATGCTTGATAAGGAATATCCAAAAGCTGAGATTGCGCTCGGCCATGAAAACCCGCTTGAGCTTCTTATTGCTGTGATGCTGTCTGCGCAGTGCACTGACAAGCGCGTGAATATTGTTACAAAAGAGCTTTTCAGGGAATACAGGAAGGCAGAGGACTATGCATACGGCAGCCCTGAAAAGCTGAAGAGATACATAAAGTCAACAGGATTCTATAATACAAAGGCAAAAAACATACAGAACGCGTGCAGGATAATAATTGAAAAGCACTCTGGAAAGGTCCCGGGGACAATGGAAGAGCTTACAGCGCTGCCGGGAGTCGGAAGGAAAACAGCCAACATTGTGCTGAGCAATGCTTTCGGCAGACTTGAGGGCATGGCCATTGATACCCATATGAAGCGGGTTAATTTTAGGTTAGGGCTGACAAAAAACACAGACCCTGTGAAAATAGAGCAGGATCTCATAAAGCAGCTTCCCAATGAAAAATGGAACCATTATACCTATCTTATAATAGAGCATGGCAGGGCTGTCTGCAAGGCTCCGACGCCCAGTTGCAGCATCTGTGTGCTCGAGAAAGAATGCCCTAAAAAGGGAGTTTTGAAGAGTAAATAATATGCTTTTAAAGGGTTAAAAAGGGGTTGCAAACCCGTTTGAACGCAGTTTAGTTCAAGAGGCCCCGAAAGCCATTTAAAGGCTTTCGAAAGCTTTATATAAGCACTTTTTCTCTTGGGATATATGGCAAAAGGATTCAAAATTCTGCACGATAAACCCAACTGCATAGGCTGCGGAGCCTGCGCTGTGATAGCCCCGAAATTCTGGGAGATGAACGATGACGGCAAGGCAGACGTGATAGGCGGAAAAAACATGCCGGACGGCAAGCAGGAAGGAAGGATAGACCAGAAGGACTTTGATATCAACCTTGAGGCTGCTGAATCATGCCCTGTTGAAGTCATACACTTAATAGATGAGGAAACAGGCGAGAAGATAATCTAATCTTATTTTTTCTTAGACAATAATTCTTTCTTGAACCTGCTTAATGTATTAGGTATGTGCTGGGCCTGTGTCTTGAGAAGGTTGGCTGTGTTCTTGAGTATCATGGGTTCTGTGTTATTCGACTCTGCTGTGCTTGCCAGCTTGAAGTCATCAGGCGAGTCAATCCTGCCTTTTTTCACGACTTTCTTCCACTTGTTGAAAAGCTCTTCTGACCTTGCCTCTACCTGGTTTATCCTGCAGTCAAGTATTTTTGCTGCCTCTTTCAGTATATCTGATTCCCTGTTTATCTCCTTGGCAGCAGCTTCCCCTGCAGTGAATTCAATCCTGACCATGCCGTCCTGTATCTTGCTCGTCTTGATAATCTTGATTATCTTTGCTTCTCCTGTCAGATGGAGGTGTGTCCCTCCGCATGCCTCTGTGTCAAACTCTGGGATAGAGATAATCCTCAGCATTTTTCCCGGGACTGCTCCTCCCTGATATAATACGAATCCGTATTCTTTTTCAGCAAGGTCCCTTCTCATGAGTGTTGAGTATACAGGCCTGTTTTCCTCAATCACTTTATTGGCAAGGTCCTCAATTTTCTTCACTTCTTCATCTGTTAAAGCATCATAGTGGGTTATGTCCAGCCTTGCCTTGTCCAGCGCCTTGTGCGCTCCTGCCTGCCAGATGTGGTTGCCGAGTATCCTTTTTGCAGAGCCGTTTATTATGTGGGTTGCTGTGTGGTGCTGGGCCAGCTGCAGCCTTCTTTCAAAATCAATATCGCCGTGCACAATATCTCCTTTTTTCATTTTCGGCTTGTCTTCAAGGACATGGATTACATGGCCGCCCTGCTTGTATACATCAACTACCTTATGGCCTTCAAGAGTTCCTATGTCATGTATCTGCCCCCCTGATGTCGGATAGAATGCCGTCCTGTCAAGCACGACATTGCTGCCTATGACTTTCTGGACTGCCCCCTTGAATTTCACGAGGCTGAAATCGCTGTAGTATAATATCTCAGTTTCCTGCACACCTTCCAGGTCAAGCTTTTCTTTTTTCTCAGGCTCTGGGGCTTCCTCTTTCTTCAGCTCAGAGACTTTTGCATAGAAATCTTCAGGATAAGTGATTTTCTTCCCAAGATTTTTTGCCTGCTCTGCAATCATCTCAGGGCTTATCCCCTGCGATGTGTAACGCTCAATGAATTTTTTCTCCGAGATTTTCTCGTCTTTTTTCAGCAGGTTAAGGATTATCTGCCTTGATTTGTTTTTTGTCTCTTCATATTTTCTTTTCTCAACGTCCAGAACTTTCTTTACAGTGTCTATATTTTCGATAAGCTCAGGGAACAGCGGCTTCAGGTATTCAGCGTGCCATTCTGCGATGTCATTCATTGAGATCTTCCAGCCATATTTGTCTATGAAATCCATTGCCCTCCTTATTATGACCCTTAGGTTATAGCCTCCACCTACGTTGTTCGGCAGCGCGCCGTCTGAAATCGCAAACAGTGCAGAGCGAGTGTGCTCGGCAACAGAATACAGTGCTGATAGCGGGAGAATTTTCTCTTTCAGCTCTTCAACATCAATTTTGATTTCTTTTGCTACTTTTTTCCATGCTTCCTCAATATTGTCAACCTCATCAATGTTCAGATATGATGAGTAAGGCAGGAATTTTTTCATCAGGCTTCCCTCAGGCCTTATGCCTGTTATTTTATACAGCTTTTCTGAGACTGTCGGGAATGTTGTCTCGTAGCTTGTGCTTGCCCCTTTTGTGAACCATGCAATCCTCTCGTGGCCCATGCCCATGTCAAGAACCTTAAGAGGGAGCTCTTTTGCTCCTTTTTCAGTCTGCTCAAAAAGCATGTAAACCTGGTTTCCCAGCTCAAGGCCCCTGCAGAAATACTCCATGCACGGCCCAAAATTCCCGCCGCCTGCCCATGCGTCCTCGTGGAAAGTTATCTCGCTGTTCGGAAGCCCCAGTCCGTCTTTCAGCCACATATGAATATGTGAGAATACCATGTTCTGGTCCCATTTTTCTTTTGGCACGAACATGTGCTGACCTATCATCACGAATCCTGTGTAATGCGCCCCGGTTATGCCTACGTTGTCTATGTCATTGAACCTCAGGCAGAACTGCGGCACAACAAGAGGGTTTGCTGGCGGGTCGACTGCCCCTGATACAACATGCGGCTGGAAATCATATATTGATGCGCCCACCCAGTACTGGTCATCCCTCCATCTTGCAACAACAGGATAGCGCTTTATTTCTGTATATCCCAGTTTCTTGAAAAATTTTGAAAATTCCTTCCAGACCTGGATATAGTCCAGCTCTTTTTTTGCAGGAGACCTGCCTATGAACCTGAAGCCGCCAGAGCATGAGGGGTCCCCGCATAATTTCTGGTCTTTGTTTACTGTCCAGAAGTGTGTTCCGCAGCTGCACTTTTTCCTCATGAATCCCTCTTTCTTGAGGTGCTTTACTGCATAGTACTTTTCAGGGCTCTCAGAGGCCCTTTTCTTGAACTCCGCCTTTATCTCCTTGTCTGTCTTCATTATTCTCCTTAATTATTGGGAGTGGATTTAAATATTTTGGGATGGGTTTATATATAGGAATCAGTGATAACTTTTATAAACAATTCATATTTCTCATCTATTGCGCGACGATAGTTGAATGGTACAATACGACGTTGCCAATGCGCAAGCAAGCAAACACGTTGTGGCCCGGGTTCGATTCCCGGTCGTCGCATACATATTACGTCTAAAAATAAAAAGTTTATATATTCTATAAGGTATCCCGTCTTTGGGGGCTATGAAAGAAACTGCGAATTCTAAAGGGGCAAAAATCTTCCGATGGAATGAAGAAGACATTGAGAGAATTCGTAAAGAAAATACTGAATCTAGTAAAGAGTTTAAAGAGGCTTATAATGAATGGAGAAAAGAAAAGAAGCGCCCGCATTACCATATACCTAAACGTAAAGATATTATAAAAAAAATATACCGACCAAAGAAAAATAAGCCAAAGTGGTTAACACCAAATTTTAAGAGTAGTATACTTCTCCTTTTTGTAATTATTTTAGTTCTATTTTTATATAATGTCTTCATAAATAGACCTGTAAATGAAGGAGCACAAAAACTAGTAAATCAAACTGTTGAAGAGAATATCTCGTTTCAGGAATATATCAACACACCTTCAGAATATTATAACGAGAAAATCACTCTAAAAGGTTATCTCTCACTTACACCTTCAAATGACAAGGAAAATTCTCTTTTAGTGCCCGTTATTATAGACGACAAAAATACTCAAATTAAACTTGCTAAAGTTACTTCTAATTTTTATTCCTTATTTCCAAAAAGTGCAAAAACCATAGAGGTATACGAAGTCAATGGTATCTTTAAGAGATATGGAGATTCTTTTAATGTTGAGGTAAACAACATAAAACTATCAAAGAAGGAGTCAAAAATTATACAAGTTTCTATTAATGAAAATGTTGCAGATAAAACAAAAGATTCATTTATTACAAATATACTAAATATATTTAAGAGCAATTTCCAAGAAACAATTTTTTATAATTGCAGTGATGGAACTAATCATAACGGCTGTTCATCAAGTAAGCCATTTTATTGTACTAATGGGACCTTAATCGAAAAACCAAACACCTGTGGCTGCCCTGAAACGCTAAAATTATCAAATAGCAAGTGCATGGAAACTTGCTCGGATGGGACCATAGTAGGTAGCTGCTCTAGTAATAAACCATATTATTGCGATAATAAAAAATTAATTGAAAGACCGTCTAGTTGCGGCTGCAAGAATAATGAAGTACTAAGTAATGATAAGTGCGTGAGCCAGGTTGAATATATCGAATTAAAGGTTCATGAATATACCAACTTGGAAAGAGAGAGAAACGGATTGGATTTACTTGAGTGGGATTATGAAATAAATAATATTGCAAGAGAACATAGTGAGGATATGATAACTAGGGCTTTCTTCTCTCATACAAATCCAGATGGCGATGAACCTACGGATAGAGGAGAAAAGCATGGATATGATTGTAGAAAGGATTATGGTTCATACTATACTTATGGTCTGGCGGAGAATATACATCAGGGATGGACGTATGGTTCAACCTACTATATAGATGGAATAGAATCTGGGAAAGATTGGCTAACGTCAGATGAAATTGCCAAAACTGCTGTCGATGGATGGATGAATAGCCCTGGCCACAGAGAAAATATACTAGAACCCAACTATGATAGAGAGGGTATTGGTGTAGGAATCTCTTTTGATGGTAAAGTATTTGTAACACAAAATTTCTGTTAAGTTATATCCTAAGAATTACCTAAGCCCTGAACTGTAATGCCTGGCTAACATATGGAATAAATGTTCGGGGATAGGCCACCTATAAATTACTCTGTCCCCTCCTCCTTCTGATGGGATTCTGACAATTTTAGAGACTGCAAGGTTGCTTATTGATGACATCTCTGTCCTGCTTTTTACAAGGACATCTGCCAGTTCTTCAAGTGTTTCTTTTTCAAAAGCCTTGATATCCTGGTCTTCATCCACAATATTAGTCGGGGTATATCCGAATCCGTCTTCCTTTCGGACTCCGTTTACATAAACTGTGGTGCAATAGACCGTGCCATGCAGCATGTTAACCATAACTTCAGGAAGGGGATATTTATTTATAAAAATATTCATTTAACAGTAGTAAAGATAGGTAAATTTATATATATCCTGTATCTACTTTTCTGAATGGCAGATTTAAACAATATTGTAAGAAAAATGCTTCTTGAGGATTATGGTATAGCACAGGGTGCAATAGATGGTATCCTTAAAGGAGGCAAAAATTATCAGGTTATAGACGAGGATTATGTCAGGCCAACTATGAACCCCAGGGCAAATCTTCCTCTGGAGAGCCATGGCGGTGCGTTCTTTTATTACAAGACAATAAGAGATGCTCTGGAATCTGCTTTGGCATTCGGCCAGATTTCTGAGGAGCAGCTGCCTCCAAGATCACCGCAGTACCTTAGCGTTTTGGTCAAATAATTTTTTCTGAATTCACTAAATTTAAATATAACTTCCTTTCCTTTCAGCGGATGGCAGAGCTGCTGGATGCTTTATTTGATGAGGACGGAGAGATAGATCTATCCAGCGAGCGTCTTAATGTGGGCTGGGTTAATGTAGACGGGAAAATGATTGCCGCTGCCTGCTTCACGCACCCCATATGGTATAAGGGCGCCAGAGGTGTTCTTGTAACCGAAGGCCTTGCGGATAAATACAACACTGAAGTAAAACAGGAGAGCTACGTGTATTCCATAATCCCTGAAAAAGAGACGCTGCCTGAGAGTTATTCTGTGCTTGAGACTCTTGCTGCAAATCTGGCAAAGAAAGGGTTTCCTGTCGTATTCTCCGATGATAAAAGTTACAGAAGACTGGAATATGTAAGCAATTAAATAATAACCCATTCTTAAATAGTCAAAAAATTTTATAAGCATATCTCCATTACCTTTTCATAATGAGGTGGTCAGTATGAGCAATTTGCCGGCATTTTCTGAGCCGTTGGAAAACTTTCTTAATAAAAAGGGGACTTTGGAAGAATACTTAATAGTTGATTTCTGGGCGCCCTGGTGCATGCCATGCAGGGTGCTTGACCCTGTAGTGGAAGAGCTGAGCAATGATTACAGGGGAAAAATAGGGTTCTATCAGATAGATGCTGATGTGCACCCGAAAATAGCCCGGGAGTATGAGGTCTTGGGCATACCTACTCTGGCTTTCCTGAAGGCAGATAATGGAAAATACAGTGTTGAAGAATTAGGGAGAATAGTCGGAGTCCAGCCAAAGCACAGGATAGAAGAAAAGATTAAGGAATATTTTTATTCCTGATTTCTCCTCTGAAAAACTCTTTAGGCAAATTATTTAGTTTTCTTTACACTGGACTTTCTAGTGTGAGATATATAAACTAATCATTTAGATTACACTCTAATAAAAGTGAGCTATTTATGGAAAGTCCAAGATGGATTATTGATATTGAAGATTTGCTCTCAACGTATGAGTATTTTATACCAAAAACAAAAATTTTACAGGCAGAAAAATGGCTTCCGCTGGAGGATAGTTCGAGATTGTCTTGTGAGTTTGCTTATCTCCTGGGGAAATCATTTGGTGACGGCCATCTTGATAAAAGATTTACATTCAAACACTCGGGTGAGAAAGAAAATCAAGAGCAATTAAAATATTTTTTAATAGAAACTTTTGACTTGTCAGATAGCTCGGTTAAATTAATAGAGAACAAATACTCAAAGGGAAGCTCAACAATTCTTCAAGTAAACAATTCAATATTCGGTCGCATTCTATATACACTCGGTGCCCCAATTGGAAATAAAACAAAACAGTCCTTTCTGGTACCTACGTGGATTATTGAAAATAAAGAGAACTCTAGATCTTTTCTAAGGGGGATTTTAGAAGATGAATTATCAACTATAAAAATCAGGAATAAAACTCACTCTTCTAGTGCAATGTTAAAAATGACAAAAAGACCAGGGCTAATAGCCTCGCTACGTGAGTTTCTAGAAGAGATAGGGCATATGCTAGAAAGCTTAGATATTGAATGCAGTGAAGTTTCAGGTAAGACTTACTCCAAAAAAGAACAAAAAACGCAGGAATTATATCTCCTCATACACGGTAATAAGAAGAATATTTTACAGTTTAGAGATAATATCGGGTTTAGATTGCACAAGAGGAAAATCAACGAATTAGAAAATTGTTGCAAGATAATTGAGAATTCTTTATTGAAAGAAGATGCGGGAGACCGGATTTGAACCGGCGAACTCACTAAGAGACAGGATGACCAAGGTACAACCAAGGCTGTCCACTTAAGTCCTGCGGATTTGACCATGCTTTCCTACTCCCGCATAGTATTTTAGAATCTGACTAGGATTTAAAAAGTTGTCTAAATGCCCTGTTCAGACTCTTTAAATATTGATCTTTTCCACAATCTTTAAATATAGTCTATTTAGTTATCCACCACAAATGGATGCTAAAAGCTTTTTACTGGGTGCTGCTGCCGGAGCGCTTGTGCTATATTCTGCTTTATCACTGGCAGGAAAAGATGCAAAGTATTTTTATACTTTGAACAGGATTGAGAATGCTTCTTTTTACGCTGATATGACCCGGGACAATGCTGTAACCTATGGATTATGCAATGTAGAAGGCATTAGCATAACAACAGAGAAATGGAGCCTTGATGCTGTAGTCCAGGTAATGCTTGACGAGACGCAGGAAAGCTGCCAGAACCCATGGCCGCAGACAGTAGAAGTATGGGAAGCAAGAGGCCTTCTGGATGCCGGTACAGGAGAGCCTGTAGGATATGAGCTTATCTTCAGGCCAACATATATAGGGGTTAACCTGGATATGGAGAATATTATGGGATTTAACTCTAATGGCCCTGCTATTCTGGATACTCTGACCCTGACAACCAGGAAAACATTATCCGTAGGTTATGCAGACGCTCCGGTCGGAACATTCTATGATGTAGTTGAGAATTAATCTCTAATTAACCAGCCCTTCAACAATAGTTCCTGCATTTGCCTTAAGCAGTTCAAGATATGTCGGAGCCGGGCCGTCGGCTTCAGAAAGTGAATCGACATACAGCACTCCTCCGAACTTCGCTCCTGTCTGGGCCGCAACTGTCCTCTGCGCCTTGTCATTGACTGTGCTCTCGCAGAACACAGCAGGGATATTATTTTCTGCAACCTCATCAATAACATACTTTATCTGCTGGGGCGTCCCCTCCTGGTCAGAGTTGACAGCCCACAAATACAACTCTCCCATCCCGTAATCCCTTGTCAGGTAGGAGAATGCGCCCTCGCATGTTGCAAGCACCCTCTGATTCGAAGGCAGTGATGACAATTCTTCCCTAAGGTAATTATCAACCTCTTTGATTTCATTAATATAATCCTCTGCGTTCTCCCTGAATGCTGCCTCATTCTCAGGATCCAAATCAATAAACGCATCTCTTATGTTTTCTACATAAATAATTGCATTTGTAGGGGACATCCATGAGTGCGGGTTAGGCCTGCCGTCAAAAGGCCCTCCGGAAATCATTATAGGGGTTATGCCTTCAGTCAGTGTTGCATGCGGGACATCAGGGGCATTTGCATAGAATCTTTCTGCCCATGCTTCCAGCCCGAAGCCGTTGTCAAGTATGAAATCAGCGTCCTGCGCCCTTACAATATCGCTCGGCGTCGGCTCGTAATGATGAATCTCCGCTCCCGGCTTTGTGATTGAAACAACTTCAATTTTATCTCCGGCGACATTTGAAGCCATGTCTGCAAGGATAGTGAAAGTCGTAAGGACTTTCTTTTTCTCAGGTCCTGATTCTGCGGAGATCTGGCAGGCTACTGTCAGCAACAGCAGGACGAGCGCAGCAGCTACTAACATGGGTTTATCCATGCTAAATCATCTCCTGCTTTGACTCATGCCTGAGCCTGCGCACTGCAAGCAGTCCCCTTTTAGGCGCGAGTATCATTGCAGCTACAAATATCAGGGCCTGCAGGACTACAATAGTCCCGCCTGTTGATGCATCAATAAGGTAACTGATGTATGTTCCAGCTACGCTTGAGAAGACCCCGCATGCTATTGCAAGCATCATCATGTGGTCAAACCTGTCAGTCAAAAGATAGGCAAAAGAGCCCGGTGTTATAAGCATTGCAATTACCAGTATAATCCCTACTGTAATCTGCGAGGCAACAACAGTAAGGGCAAGCAGGGAAAACAGTGCATAGTACAGGAAATCAGTGTTCAGCCCTATTGAGCGGGCATGGTTCTGGTCAAAGCAGTACAGCAGCAGGTCTTTCCTAAGTATAAAGACCCCGAGCAGCGTGATAAGGCTTATAATTACTGTCTGGACAATATCAGAGGGAAGCATGCCCAGCACATTCCCGAATAATATGTGGGTTATATCGACAGTGCTGGGGGTTTTGGATATTATGACAATGCCAAGTGCAAAAAAGCCTGTGAAAACAACGCCTATTACTGCATCTTCCTTTATCCTTGTTTTTGATTTTATGTAGCCGATGGCTATTGTCGCCCCGAATCCGAATATGAATGCACCTATTGCAAAAGGGATCCCTAGTATGTAGGAAACTGCAACTCCGGGCACCACTGAATGTGAGATCGCATCTCCCATAAGCGACCATCCTTTCAGCGTGATATAGCATGAGAGGACTGCACAGACCAGCCCGACAAGGGCGCTGACCAGCACTGCCTTTACCATGAAGTCATAGGCAAACGGCGCAAGGACAGCCTGAAGCAGGCTCATGACAGCAGCACCTCTCTTTCAATGGAAGATGCATTACTATTTCGCTTCAGGCTCAGAAGCACGCCTCCAAAAGCATCTGTAATATTGCCTTCTGTAAAGACCTCTTCAGTGCGGCCATATGAGCGCAGTGTCCTGTTAATCATAATCACATGGTCGCAGAATCTTGGGACTGAATTCAGGTCATGCGTTGATACCAGTATAGTGCTTCCCTGCCTGCTCAGCTCTATAAGCAGTTCAATTATCGCGTGCTCTGTCTTTGCGTCCACTCCTGTAAAAGGCTCATCCAACAGCATTATATTGCCCTGCTGGGCCAGTGCCCTGGCAAGGAAAACCCTTTTTCTCTGCCCGCCGGACAGCGCTCCGATTTGCCTGTCCTTAAACTGCGTCATGTGCACTCTCTCAAGGCACTCGGCAGCAACATCTTCATCTTCTTTGGAGGGCTTCCTCAGAAAATTCATATGGCCGTATCTTCCCATCATGACAACCTCCCTTACGCTTACAGGAAAATTCCAGTCAATCTCCTCAGACTGCGGCACATATGCAATCAGGTTTTTTTTCTGTGCTTCCCTGTTGGAAAGGCCATTGATAGCAACACTGCCTCCTGAAGGCCTGATGAATCCCATAATTGCCTTGAACAGCGTTGATTTTCCCCCTCCGTTGGGACCGACAAGGCCGTTGATAGTGCCCGGCTGCAGCTCAAGATTGATACCACTTATTGCGACTTTCCCATCGTATGCCACGAATAGGCCCTCTGTCTTTATAGCTGGCTGTATTTTATTTTTCATTTTTCATTTTTCATTCCCAAAGAATCAGGAATTTGGTATTGGCTCTCCGTGCGGATCTGTCTTCGGATTCCCCAGAAACTCCCTTATTTTTTTTATTGATTTGTCGCTGAAGGCATGCTCAAGCCTGTGGGCTTCATCATGAATCTCCTTCCTGTCCATCTTCAGCACTTCTGTCAGGAACAGCTCTATAATCCTGTGTTTCATCGTAAGCTTTCTTGCAATCTCCCTCCCTTTTTTTGTCAGGCACGGGGAGGCATATTTTTCATATGTGGCAAGCCCTTCTTTATCCAGTTTCTTTACCATTTCAGTCACACTCGGCTTTGCAATATTGAGCTTTTCAGCTATTTCAGTTATAGACGGCTCTTTATTCTTCTCCTCCATAAGATAGAACTCCCTCAGATAGTCCTCCCTGCTCGCTGATTCCATAATGTTAGGTAAGCCTAACATATATTTAAATCTTTGGATTACGATAAAGTATTTTAATCAAAGGCGCTTCTGTGCCGGAATGAAGAAGATAAAATTTGATAAGAAATTGTCTCTCTATGCCGTGCTGCTGTTAGCAGCCCTGGCTGCCCTCATGATTTTTGGAAAAACAACTCTTTTGCTGCAGGTAGCACTGTTTATCTTCTGCTTTTTCTTCATGCTGAGATTCGGCTCTGCATTCCCGCTGGATCTCGACCCTGTTCCGTTCTGCGGCCTTGTGGTACTGCAGACCAGCGGCATGACTTCAGCAATACTCTTTCTTGTGCTTGCAGCCATTGCCATAGATATGCCTACAGGAAGATTCAACCATTTCACCCTGATCAACCTGGCCTCGTCGCTTTCAGCAGTCCTTGTTTTCAGCTATCTCCTTCCGACAAATTTTGCTATTGTGCTGGGCATACTGCTTTTTGACATCACCAGAATACTTATTGCACTGGCTCTGAGGCTCGGCCCGCAGACTATACTCTTCTCAGCACTGCACGGAGCAATCTATGCTGTACTAGGAAGTGTCGTAATCTTGTTTATCTAGCAAAATTTATATAGTTATTTCTTATTTTAGATATCAAAAAAGAAATAATTTCCTAAAGTATATATAAAAAATGAAATATATAACTCAAAAGGATATGAGAAAGCTGATAGGCTCAGTCAGCAGCCAGAGGGATTCCCTGGTAATCAGAATTATTTATGAGACCGGATGCTCCCTAAAAGAGCTTGCTGGAATTAAAGTCTCGGATATCGCAGGCAACATGATAAGGACAGGAAAAGCAGCAAGGTTCTCCCAGATATCCGGGAAGCTATCAAAAGACCTTAAGCTTTACACAGAAGGGAATAGCATCAAAAAAGAGTCATTATTATTTGACATATCCGGCAGAAGAATTTCACAGCTGACAGAATCCCATGCTGAAAAAATACTCGGAACCAGGTTAACACCCCATGATCTAAGGAACCTCCACATAATGCATGCCTATCTCAATGGTGTTTATCTGGAAAACATAGCCGGCCAGACTGGGTTAAGTGAGCTTAGGATATTCCAGATAATAAGCAGTTTCAATGTAAAACCTGAAAGAAACTACGGGAATTTCCTGAAGAGAACCTAGTCATCAAAAACAAATACCTTGTACTCCGGGATTTCTTCTTCTATATCCTCGCTGGCTTCAACCTTTCCCAATGCATCTTTTTTGGCATCCACCAGCCTGTTTACCTTGTATTTCTTCTGCCTGCTTTTGTCTTCTTCAGTCTTCAGCTGGTCCGGCGAAAGTTCTTTTGGCTTCTCTTCCGGAACCTGCTGCTGAATCTCTTTAACTTCTTTTTCTTTAAGCTCAAGTTCAGGCTCGGGCCTTTTCTTTTCTATCTGAACAGCCGGCTCTTCCTGCTTTTCAATAACTGCAGGAGTTTCTATAAATTTTGGTTTCTCCTCTGCCTTTTCCTGCTTTGGAATCCTGTTCAGCTGCCTCTGCTTCTTCCTTTTTTCTTTCTGTTCTTTTATTGCTGCTGAAAGTGCGGTCTCAACATGGAAATCAGTAACCTTGAGGTCTTCTGTCTCAACAGCATACCTTGCTGCATCCTCGCAGTATTCAAGGAACCTTCTCGGATTTTTGTCTGAAAGCGCATATATCCTTGCAAGGATTTTGGCCGGGAACAGGTCTATATTTCCTATTCTGTTCCTGACAAGCTCGAATGCGTCTTTCTGTGTGAGGGAGATTGTCCTTAGCATATTGCCCCCAAGATGCTTCTCTATCTCCTCAGGCAGCCTGGCAATTGAGGAATCATGATTCACAAAAACAACTGACTGCAGCTGTCCGCTAGTGTAATATTTCAGTATCTGGGAGCTGTCTGACCTGCCCATATAATGGACTTCATCAAGCAGCAGTATCACCTTCTTGGCTTTTATTCCTGCAATCTTTCCGAAAAATGAGCTGGCTCCGTCAAGAAGCTCCTTCATGTTAAACTGTTTTCCGCTGTTAAAGCTGAAATAGATTATCCTGTTCTTCCCCCTGAACCTGGCAATTATGTTTTTCAGGATTGTAGTCTTTCCCGTCCCATAGTCCCCTTCTATAAAAAGCATCTCAGCATTTTCAATTTTCTTATAGATGTAATCCAGGTCATAGGCAACCATCTCATTATTGAATGCTGCCGGCTTTATGCTGAACGGATTGTCATGGAATCCAAGTCTCTTATACCACATCTTTCAACACCCTGAGATCCACTGCCTGTGCCATGCTGCGCCTTTTCCTGGAGGCAGAACTGGCCACATGTTCGCAGTTATGGAGGAACTTCTTTATAGAATTGTCTGACAGCTTAAAAATTTTTTTTAGGAGGGCATCATTAAACAGCTTGCTGTCTCCTATCCTGCTCCTTGCTATATCAACTGCATCCTCTTCTGTAAGCACTGGCAGGCTTATCACTCTCTTGCCTATCCTGTCCCTGAGACTGTCTGAGAATTTTGCTCTCTTATATGAAACTGTTGTGAAGATTATTGACTTTATGTAATTCTGGTCAAAATAATACTTCAGCCTTTCAGTATTTTTCTCTGAAAGCTGCTGCACATTGTCCATCAGCACAATCATGTTCCTCGGCTTTTTATTGAAAAGCTTCCCGAAAAGACCGTTCCTTTCCTGCAGCACTGTTGTTATGTTAAGCTTCCTGTCAAGTGTCCTGCAGTCAAGATAGACTACGTTTCTCATGCCTCCGAATTTTTTTGCAGCAATCATGAGCAGCGTTGTCTTGCCGTTGCCGTCTGCCCCCTCAACAGCCAGCATGCTCCCTGAATCAATCCTGTAGAAAATCTCCTCTACTGCATGCTCCATCCCAACAAGCTTATCGTGGTTCTTTCTCGGGTCAGTGGAAAAGGGATTTTCGCCAAACCCAGATTTCTCATACCATTCCATCATGATTTCTCCTGCTTCATTGCCCTTTCCCTGTACTCATTAGAAAGCATATAGTGATACTTTGCTTTTTCATCATTCCCTTTTAAATGATATTCCTCTCCCAGCTTATGGTGCTTCCTTGCTCTCCTGAAATTATTGCCAGGACTGCCTTTCAGATAAAAATAAAGCACAACTGCAAGGAAGATTACGGCTGCTATTAACCATATGCTGACAATCTTAACCCACCCAAAATACTTGTAAGCACTTTGAAATGGTGAGTATATTTAAGCTTTTCCCCGGGCTTTATTCACCTGGAGAGGCATAGTCTATGCCGAAAGAATCATTGTCAATAGCAATGATACCCGTTATGGAATAAGGGCCCTGAAGGCCGTCTATCGGCCTGTTATTGGTATATGGATAGTCATATAGATTTAAAAAAGTTGATATGTCCGCCACAGTTATTATCTCGCCTTCTTTTACAGGAAAGTATTCCAGCTGCACTTCCGCCCCTGTTATTACCGGCCTGTCTCCAAGGTAGAGAAAAGTATCATAACTATCTATATCGCTTTGTCCGGACTCGCGCGCGATAATCCTGGTAAGCCTGAAATTGTATCCCCTGCTTGATTGGTCTGTAAACATAAGAGGATAATCCACACTTATGACTACATAATTTCCGCTTTCCCTGTTGCTATCAAGTTTTGATGCCAGGGAATCTGAATCTCCGACAATAAGGGAAATCTGGCTGCTCAGTATGCCTGAGCCTCCGGCCTCTATTGTTGCCCGGACATCTGTATCGGATTCTACATAACCCGGTGTACAGGCTCCCAAGACAAAAGCTCCTCCCAGTATGACCGGCAACATATATTTTTTCACTATTGTGTCTAAACCCATTTTTATTCACCTGGCGAAATATACTCTATGGCAGGAAGGCCGTTTTCAATTGCAATAATGCCAGTTATTGAGTAAGGCCCATGGAACCCCTCTATAACCCTGTTAAGGCCATAAGATGAGGAAAACATGAAATCTGTAATATCATCTTCTGTTATAAGCTGGCCCTCTTTTACAGGAAAATACTCAAGCCTGACTTTTGTCCCTTCAATCAGCGGCCTGTTTCCCAGATATAGGAAGGTCTCATAATTCTCCACATCAGTAAACCCTGACTGAATGGCAACTATCCTTGTTATGTTTATATCATACGTCGCACCTTCCTCAAATGTTTCTTCCAGTAATAGAGACGGATAGTCTACTCTTACTATGTTATATGTTCCGCTTTGTTTTTCTGTTTCCAGTTTTGGAATAAGGGAGGCTGACGGTCCGGTAAAAAAAGTAAGCTCGCTTCCGAATATTGCTTCTCCGCCTGCTTCTGTTGTTGCCTGGGCCTCGGCATCAAACCTTCCTGCTGCATCCGGGCTGGGACCGCAGGACACCATAAAAAGCCCTAATCCTAAAGTTATTGGAAGAGTATATTTTTTTATTATGCTGCTTAAACTCATTTCATTCACCTGGTGATATGTATTCTATTCCAGAAACGCCTTCATTATAAGCCACTATCCCTGTTATTGAATACGGGCCGTGGAATCCCTCTATTACCCTATACACACTGACACTCTCCTGCTCTCCAAGGACCGACATGATATCATCATTTGTTATTGCGTTCCCAGGTATCACTGGGTAGTATGTAATCCTTATGCGGCCGCCTTCCATTATCGGCCTATCTCCGAAATACAGAAAAGTCTCATAGTTCTCCACATCTGTTAATCCGGACTGAAGAGCAACTATCCTTGTTATTCTTATATCATAGCCCTCCTCGCCATCATCGTACATTATCGTCGGGTAGTCTACCTGAATGACTGTATATTCCCCTCTTACGGTTTCAGGCTCTATTTTGTCAGTCAAAGATTCAGAATTTTCCGCTATGAAAGTAAGATTATCCTGGAATACCGCTTTTCCTCCTGCATCTACTGTTGCCTGCGCAACTTCATCCTGTTCAGGAGTTATAGGCGCGCAGCCTCCGGCAGCAAGAGCCGCCCCTAATGTGACTGGTAATATGTATTGTCTTAGTATTCTGGTTAAACTCATTTCATTCACCTGGTGAGATGTATTCTATGCCTGGGCCATCTGAATCTATCCCGATTATCCCGGTTATTGCAGAATCGCTGAATCCTTCTATGACACGATCAGTCCCAACATAAGAGCCGCTGCTTATCAAAGAAGCTACGTTATTGTTTGTTATAACCTGGCCGGGCTTCACAGGATAATATTCCAGCCTTGCCTGGGAGCCCTCGATTACCGGCTTGTCCCCAAGGTAAAGGAAAGTAACATAATTCTCCATATCCGTAAATCCCTTTTCCAGTGCAACTATCCTTGTAATTGAAATGTTCAGGGTTCCGTAAGAATCATCAAACATTATAATAGGGTGGTCAACAGCAATAATCGTGTAGAGCCCGGTTTCTGTTTCAGTCTCCAGCTTGTCTGTCAGCGTTGCTGAGTTTTCAACAATGTAAACTAAGTTAGTCTGCAGTATAATCTCTGCCTCTCCTCCTACTTCTGCTGTTTCTGTTGCTGCCTGCTCTGTTCCCTGAGGATCGTAGTTATCATAATATCCTGCGGGCCCGCAGCCTCCAATTATCAGTCCTGCGCCCAGTGCAACCGGCAGAGCATATTTTTTTATTATTTTTGCTAGACTCATTCTAAATCACCTGATGAAACAAAATCAACGGCATTCAGCTCTATTACACCGTCTGTATGTCCGTCAGGAGCAGAGCTTTGAATAAGGAAGTCCATCCTAACATCGTAACTCATATAATGGTCTGGTATGAAAATATCTGTAATGTATGATAGCATATTATTCAGGAGGAGGGCACTCTCATTCATTTCCCAGTACCTTCTTATAACAATCTCCTGCCCTATTGGGAATCTTCTTTCTGTAGGGTAGATGAAGTAGTACATGCTACCATCTATATCCCTCTTCACAGTCAGCCATGTAAACGGCCTCTGTGTTACTTTCTCTCCGTAATCACCGATGGTGTAGCCAAAGTACGTGTCTACCACTGTTCCCCTGAGATTCTCAACTGGCTCAGGCTTAAACATGTACTCAAATGAATCGCTTATAGGATAGTTATATTGTATTCTAAAAGGGCTATTTTCCTGTGATATTGCAAATGTAGGGGCCGGGGTAATCTCTCCGGAAGACGGTGTTGCAGTCCTCTGGATTGTCAGATCCTCTATATTTTGAGTCCGGGGACCGCAGGCTGCCATTGTTGTCCCAAGCAGCACAAGAGCTGCCAGCCCTTGATATAATCTCTTCATCTATTCCCCTCCTCCGACATAATCAACAGCGCTAAGAGTTATGATGCCGTCAACATGGCCGTCCGGAGCTGAGCTTTCTATAAGGAAGTCCATCCATGAACCGTAGGATATACTTTCATTTGTCCCGACTTCTGTAATATATGCCAGCATATTGTTGGTAACAACTTTTGCATCCTCCTTTATAGGCCAGTATTCCCTTATTATGATCTCCTGGCCTAGAGGAAACACCCTTTCAGTCGGGTAGATGAAATAATACAGTTCATTGTCTATATCCCTCTTTACAGTCAGCCAGGTGAAAGGCCTTTGTATTCCTATGTCATTATAATAATTCACAACTACAAAACCCGAGTAGCTGTCAATAACTGTCCCCCTGAAATTTTCAACAGGCTCTCTCTCGAGCAGGTATTCAAAGGAATCTTCGATGTTATACTCGTAACCATCCCTGAACGGATTGTGGTTCTGTGATACGGGAAATGTCGGAACCGGTGTAATCCTGCCGCTGCTCGGAGTTGGCGTTTTTTCAATTGTCAGGTCAACTATATCCCTCTCTTCTGCTGGACCGCAGGCTGCCATTGTTGCTGCCACGACCAGTGCTGCCAATCCCTGATATACTCTTTTCATTCTATTCCCCCTCTGCACTAATATATTCCACTGCTCCCAGTTCTATTATGCCGTCAACATGACCATCGGGGGCTGAGCTCTCTATTATATAGTCCAGCCCGACATAATAATTTATGCTGCCTTCCTGCTTATCATTGGAAGTGATGTAAACGAGCATGTTATTCATTAATGTAACGCCTTTCCTGATTGCCCAGTACTTCTCAATCTTGATCTCTTCTCCCTCAGTAAAAGTCCTTTCTCCGGGATATATAAGATATTCCAGACTGTCATCAACCCTGTCTCTTACAACCAGCCATGTAAACGGCCTGGAAACACTGCCATAGTCCCCACCATAATTATATATCATTTCTGCTTTATAGGTCTCGATTATGGTCCCGTAGAAATTTTCAACAGGTTTTCTTTCAAATATGTCAAATGAGGTCGAAGCATCATACTCAAGTGTGCTTACGGCAAACGGGTTGTCTATCTGCGATATTGATAAAGTCGGAGTTGGTGTTAGTGTCGGAGTCGGGGTGAATGTCGGTGTGCCTTCAAGTACTGAGTCTATTGTTTCAACTACTGGGGTCGGTTCTTCCTGTATCTCTGTGTTTCCGCCGAACCCATCTGTAAAATAGTACACTATCCCAACTACAGCAGCAACAGCTGTTCCCAAACCTACAAATAACAGGCAACCATCACTTTCATCATAATACATCCTATTCGCCCTCCGGCCCTATATATTCAACTGCACCCAGTTCTATTATACCGTCAACGTGGCCGTCCGGGGCTGAGCTCTCTATCTGAAAATTCATCCTGTCATCATAAGTGAATTCCCCCGGAATATCTGTTATGTATGTAAGCATATTGTTAAGTAATACTGCATCCTCTTTTATTTCCCAGTATCTTGCTATCCTGACTCTCTGGCCTTCAGGAAAAATTCTTTCAGTAGGGTATATCATGTAATAGAGGTTATTGTCAGTTCCTCTTAGTATTATCCAGCTGAAGGGCCTCACTGTTCCTTCGTCGCCATAATCACCAACAGAATAACCTAAGTAGCTGTCTATAATTGTCCCCCTCAGCCCTTCAACTGGTTCTTCTTCAAAAAGATATTCAAAAGAGATTTTCTCATTAAAATTATAATTTATTCTGAACGGGTTATTGTCTCTTGAAATCGGGAATCCCGGGCCTTCTGTATAATCTTCGCCTGAAGGCGTGGCTGTTTCAGTATCCAGGCTGATAACTTCTCCTTGGGAACCTGGTTCGCACGACGCTATGGTTGCAGCCAGAACCAATGCTGCAAGACCCCGATATATTCCTTTCATCTTACTTTTCCTCCGGGCTGATGTATTCCACAGCGCCAAGCTCAATTATCCCGTCGACATGGCCATCGGCAGCCGGGCTTTCTATAGTAAAATCAAGGAGAGTGTAAAAGTCCTCGCTGCCCCTGTTATCCCTGGTGACATATGCAAGCATATTGTTCATCAGTGTTACTCCTTCTTTTATTTCCCAATATCTCTGTATGTTAACTTCCTGGCCTATTGGGAATATTTTTTCTGCCGGATAGATAAGATAATGTATGCTGCCTATCTGGTCTCTTAAAATCATCCAGCTGAACGGCCGCAATGTCCCAGAGTCATATTCCACAGCCATATACCCAAGATAGCTGTCAACTACTGTTCCCTTGAGATTTTCTGAGGGATATCTTTCAAATATAAGGTCGAATGACTCATCCACATTATACTCAAGCGGGCTCTTGAAAGGGTTGTTCTCCCATGATATTGCCAAGGTGGGCGTCGGGGTCAATGTAGGGGTGGATATTAGTGTAGGTGTCGGCATAGCCGTATATTCAGGTGTGCCTAATGCTATGGACTCAAGAGTCTGTACTGCTGCTGTCTCTTCCTGCTTCTGCTGCTGTTCTGCTGCTGCCAGCTCTGAATCAAATGCCCCTTTGCACATATAAATCATCGCTATCCCTAGAACTATATACAATGCATTGTCCCATAGCCATTCGCCAACACTTCTTACCACCTTATTCGCCCTCTGGTGTAACATATTCGATTCCGCCAAGCTCTATGATGCCGTCTGTATGTCCGTCAGGGGCAGGGCTCTCTATACGGAATACTGTTTCAGCATAATAGTAGAGATTTTCTGGGTTGATTGAAATTATATATGCAAGTATATGATTTGTAAGTGCTACATTTTTCTTTATCGGCCAGTACCTATCTATTATAACTTCTCCACCCGGAAAAACTCTCTCTGCCGGGTACATCAGGTATTCAAGTGAGTCGTCTTCCCTGTCCCTTACAACAAGCCAGGTGAACGGCTTGGCATACATCATCGTATCAAGATAATTTATATAAAGCTGGCCGGGGTAGCTCTCCACTATTGTGCCGTAAAAATTCTCGACTGGCTCTGCCTCAAATATGCTGAATGAATCTGCAGGGTCGGTCCATGGCTGCGAGAAAGGGTTGTATTCTATTGAAGGAGGCACATCTGCAGGTGTTGGTGTAGCTGTAGGTTCCGGAGTGTGTGTTGCTGTTGCCTCCTCTAAAACTGTCTCTATTGTTGCTGCTGCAGGTTCAATTGTTGCAGTCGGCTCCTGCTGTGTTTGCGGCTGGCTGAAAAAAGTATAAATTGTGGCTGTAACTACGCAAATTGCCATAGCGGCTGCAGGCACCAATGGCCAAAGGTTGGAGTTTGAATTACTCACCACTACCACCATTCACAAACTTTATCCCCGCTTCCCTGCATTCCTTTGCACTGTTTTTTGAAAGCCACTCGTTCACTTCATAATTATACTGGTCGTGGTAGCTTATTCCTGCTGCAAGTCCTTTTATCATTCCAACCCTTTGTTCATGGGATGACTGCTGCCATTGTTCTATGAAAGGCTGGCCTTTGTGATATGCCCGTGCAAGCTCTGTCTGCGTGCTCCTGTTTATAATCTCATAGAGCACAGAATCCGCTCTCATAGGAACAATAAGATCAAGCTTTGTCTCCAGAGGAAGGGATTTGAAATAGAGCCCCTTGTCTGCCTGGCTCTCATGGCTCAGCGTGTCAAGCACAGTGTAGAAATTCTCTACTTCCTGAGGTATTGCGCTGTTGTGCTCTTTTATCTGCTTTATCAGCTCAAATGTGTCAATATCCTGCCTGTTTTTCATCTTAAGCTCTTCAAGCTTTTCCTTTCCTCTCTTGAAGGAAAATGTGACGAGCCCGAAATCATACAGAGTATTGATAACCCTGTCTGTGTCATATCCGTTTACCAGCTTTATGCTCCTGTTCTCGTATGATGCCTCAAGCTTTCCTGAATCGTCAAAATAGACAAAAAGGAACTTCCTGTTCCTGAACGCATAAAGCTCCTGCCCGTTTCTCCTGAGCTTGATGAAATCCTCCACACTCTCTACAGGGAACACATCAGGAAGCTGTATCCTGTCAAGCTGGCCGTGTATCTCTTTCGGTTTTCTGGAAAGCTCAATCATGCTTTCAAGATATCCTGGCTTCAGTATAAGATCCGGATCTTTCTTGACATCATTATATGAATCCTGGATTTTCTTTACCGCATCTACTGTGGCTGCTGCTGTATCAAGCGAAAGCTCCAGCCTGAAAATGCTTTCCGTGTAGTCTTTGATGTTCAGGAGTATATCCTGCAGGCTGAGCTCTGATATCTCTGTTTTCACTTGCCCGAAAAGCGCTTCTCCGAAGGTTATCTGCTCTATAAAAGGCGCTGCGGACTTGTTGAGTTTCTTGAGAAGGTTTTTCTTGAATGAGTAGTTTCCTCCGAGTATGTCGCTGTCAAACTGCTTTAAAGACACAATTATATAATAATTATTCAGGCCTTCAATATCCGGGTCATGGCCGAGAGCATCTATGAAAAATGATTTCCTTCTTTGTCTCCTGCCGGTTATTGCATGCACTACATCTGCATATCTTTTTGCCTCCTCTCCTTCGATAGAATAAAGGAGCGGCTGCTTCAGCACAAGCTCTCCGGGATTTACATGCTTTCTTGTCTTTGAATGTATCTGCAGAAATGTGTCTTTTATCAGCGAAGACATGGATGAATCGCTTGGCAGCTCAACAGGTTCTTCTCTTGGCTGGGGCTCTGAGCGTATCTCTTCGAAAATAGACTCAAGGAAGTCCGGATTGCTGCTTCTCTCGCGCAGATACTCTTCCAGCATCTGCCTGTGCCTGTCGCTGTCTCCAGTCCTGCTACTCCCTGTTCTCCTTCTCCTTGGAGTTTCAGATGCCTGTCTTGCTCCTTTCTGAGTGAAACTTGAAAGGATGTCATCTATTTTTTTGTCATCCATCTTTCTTCTTACCTTTACCCAGTTTCTGCTTCATCCTCTCATAAAAACCCCTGGGTTCTTCGCCTGGAATGCTGCTCAGGCCCATAATTGCATCTGCATCTGCCTGCGCACCCCTGTTTCTCAGGATATATTCAACATTGGATTTGTGCTCTTCCTGGCGCTGCCTATCCATAACATCTTTCTCTTCTTTGAAGTAATGCCCTGCTATGCCCCTGATATCTTCATACGACAGCGGTTTTGAATGTTTTCTTTCCATCTCCAGGCATTCTTCAAGCGTTGTGTCAGGGTCATAATACTTTTCAGGAAGTTCTGAACGCATCGGCCTTATGCGCTTAATGGCATTAGTGCTGATATGGTCCACTGCTCTCCCGTTCATGCCGTACTCTTCATAGCATAATTTCCCGAACTCTTCCCACTGCTTTTCAGTTATGCTGCTTATGTAATCCTTATAGTCTCTCAGCTTGATATCCCTGAACAGCTTCACAACACCCTCTCCGCTTTTTACTCCTTCTCCTTCCCACATATTTTCTTTCAGCCTTGAATATGCAGCAGCATCTTCAGGGAGGAAGTTGGCGTCGGCCCACCAGAACCATTTCCCGTTTTTCTTGCCGAGCGTGCCGTCAAATATGCCGAACATGATGTTCTGCACCTGCTTCTGCTCATTTGTGGTATGCGGGCTTTCCCTTGAAACCAGATAAGTGTCAAAGTCCGGCGTGTATACCATCACTGCGCCGTTCCATCCCACAATCTCATCCTCTATCCATCTCTGCAGGTTCTTGGCGCTTTCGAACTGGTATGCGGTCCCGTAGTCTGTAGGCCTCAGTATAATAACCCTTGCCGGAATATCCCTCTTGCTGCAGAATTCAAGGAATTCATTTGCTGTCGCATGCGCCAAAAATGTTTTTCCCTCTCCTGGCTTTGAAACGACAAACGCAGAGTGGCTGAAAGGAAGCCTGGGGTTAATCCACTCGTTATTCTTTTTCCTCAGCCCCCCTAAATTCCCTATCATTTCCCTTGCCATTTCCTTTACTTTGTCAAACCCGATAACATAATCCAGCTTTGCACTGTCCATCAGCTCAGCCGGCCTCATTATCTTGAATGAGGAATATGAGTAGCCGTCAAATGTTATCTCGTCAATCTTAAATTTCGTGGTCAGGTCCTCTTTTCTTGCAAGTGCGAGGAACTGGTCTTTGTAAATTTCTGCTGAGTTTATCATTGTTTTATAGAATGATGACAGGATAGTCATCATCTTATCTTCATCTGTATTTTTTATCTGCTCCTTGTTCTGGAGAAGCATAAGATAAAGCCCTCTTAGCGAGTCGCCGATTGCATCATAAAGAGGTCTCCTGAAATTGAAGCTTATAACTCTTGAATTATCTGTGATATCCACCATGGCTTTGTCTTCCAGCGTCTTTAGTCCTATAACAGAACCCACATAGACTGAATAGGCAATAACCCTCCCTTTATCTTTCATCAGTTTGTCCTGTTCTCTTAATTTTAGCTCTTCATCACTTATTTTTTTGAGCTCAAGTTCCCTGTCTGTTATATGGAGCTGGGAATCCAGCGCGCTGTATGCTGTAAGCGCTGCTGCTACCATCCTCTCAAGGCTGTTAATTGCGTCCAGCTGCTTATCAGTATTTTTTTTCTGCGGGAAACTCCCTATTGCATCTCTCATGAAGGTATATAGGTTGTATCTTCTGCTGCCATCAACAGGTGGTGTGAGCTGATTGAGATATTCTATTGCGGCACTAAGGTTAAGATGATATTCCTCCTCACTTATCTCGATAGCTGTTTTGCCTGTAATGTCTTCAAGTTTCTTTGCTGCTACTTTATCGTCTGCGATTTTTTACACCTCATATATCCTTGCTTCTTCTCTCATCTTTGCCATCTCTATCAGCTGTTTCTGGAGCTGCTTGAGTTCTGTTGGAAGTACTATAAATTCATCAGACTTCATATCTTCCCTTGAAAATTCTTCTTTGGTTTCCCCAAGTATTTCTTTCTGCCCTGTGCTTACAAGATAGTCCCTTTTGGAAAGCATTACAAATGTGTCCGGGTGGTCCATGAACATTTTAGTTAGGGTCTCTGACATACTGGGTTTTCCGGGAAAATAGAAACCAGATATATAAACTCCTGAAACCATTTTCGGATGTATGCCCGGCAGTTTATTGAGAGACCACATCAGATGAGCTACCCCAAAGCTCCAGTCTCTCTCAAGTATCCCGAGAAGATCTTCTGAGATATGTTTTGTGCCATCGGCATCAACATAGATATGGCTTATTTTTCTTGTCTGCTTTTTTCCAAAAAGGGGCTTTGTTGATATATCTATCTCTTCTTTTTCCAGATCGCATGCATAGACTGCCCAGATGCTCTTTAGCTTATCAGGAATGGCAAACACTATCCTGTAAAGATTTTGGATATTATCATAGGGTATAATCTCCATGTTATCACTTACTGAGTTGATATCAAGCAAGTCTGCATTATGTATGCCTTCCATGTATTTTCTCGTCCGGTATTCCTCTCTAATTTTTGCAAGCAGGCCCGATTCATCCTCTGTGGAAACTGAGTTGTCAAAAAGCAGCTTCCTGTAGGAGCCGAGGACTTCTTCAAGATCTTCTGCACGCTGAAGATGCTGCTCAGCAAACCTTTTGTCTGAGTGGAGTCTGGCATGCATCCCTATTTCAGGAAATCCATTTTCCCCGATTTCAGTCTCTGTATAAATTCCTCCGTTATCATGGTAATTCTGCTCATTGTCCAGCCTTCTCATCCAGCGTATGTCAGAAGAAAGTTTCTTTATGTGTCTGCTTATGTCCGGATATGCCGGCTTCAGCTTGTAATCTTTGCTAAGCTCAAGCTTAGTATCTGATAGAAGCCTTGATGAAAGTGCAGTGAGGCTTCTCTCCAAATCAAATAAGTATTTGTTATTAGCCTCACCTTCAAGCAATGCCATGCTTCCCTCCGAAAAAATGAAATAAAAAAATTAGTTAAGCTTCGGGACCTCATAAGTGCCTACATCTGCATTGGCAGCTTCGTATAAAGTCCTTGTAAGCTCTTTTCTTTTCTCCCTAAGCTCTTCCCATTTTGCCTGCCTGTCATCCAGGATCTTCTCATATTCAACAATCTTCTCAGGATCCCATTTCTTTGTCAGGACATACTGGCTCAGCGCATCCATTATCTGGTCGCCTTCCTCAACTGCCAGCCTCAGCATCTGGTCAAAGACATTCCTGTAGTCAAGAAGTGCCTGGAATGACCTTACACCGAGTGCCTGCGCAAGGTTTATCTTTGTAAGCAGGTCTGTTGTAGGCTTTCCATACTCCAGCTCTGCGTGGTATTCGTTTGCCAGCAGTTCCTGCTGCCTTACAAGGCCTTTTATTGTTTTCTTGAGAATCCTCTCGTTAAGAGCGTATTCCTCTCCTGCCCTTGCAATGAACATGTCATAGCCTGTCTCTTTGAGCTTAAAGTCGTCAAGAGTATCTGTAAGGTCTGAGAGCTCTTTATTGAGTTTGTTGTATTTCTCTTTCTCAATAACAAGCTGCTTGTCTTTCTCCCTCTGGTCTGCATTTGACAGCTCTTCCACTGAAGCCTCAAGGGAAAGAGTGGGCATTATCCTGTTACCCTCACCGAATATTACTCCATAGACAGCCAGCACTTCTTTCTGCTGTGCCAGTCTATCATGAGTTGCACTTACAGTTATCTCAAGTTCTTTCTGCTTTTGAAGGTTTGTATATAACTCCTTGCCAAGCCTGTGTATATCTGCGGCATAGAAATCTGATGCCTGCTTTGACTCCTCGCTTACCCTGATAAGCATTGTCTTCAGTTCCCCGACAACCTTCTGGTTAGCATATAGAATTTCAATCATATCCTTATACTGGTCAGGGATTATGTTCATTTCTCCTTTTACAGAATTCCAGAAAATATTCTCAGCCCAGTTTCTTATTCTCTCAGAAGGGAAATTTTCTGCAATATATCTCCAGACTCCTCCCTTCTTTGTTATGCTGGTTATGCTTGATTTAAAGAGTCCTGCCTGCACGCCGTATCTTTTGATAAAATCCCTTTGTGTCTTGGCAATCTCAAAATATCCATCCATCCATTTCTGGAGCCTGGCGCTGTCAAACTGCTTTGACTGCACACCCCGTACTGTGCTCTTGAACTCATGCTGCATTGTACCTTTAGAAAATACGTCATCCCATTCTTTTTGTGAAGGCGTTGTTACATTTCTTGCCTTAGCTAGTTTTTGTTCTAATGATTGTCCTGACTGTCCTGCCATTTTTTAATTCCCTCCTGTCAATATAATTTCATTCCCCTTTTTTAAGTTCCAGAACTTGAAGTCTATATTTAAAGCTTGCGTTGTGTTGTTACGGGCAAGTAGATAGTAATAGAAATGCTTAAATATTAACATTATATCCGGAATCTGAATTTAAAACCGCTTAAAAATTTAACAGAGGATGTTGAGGGGGAGACAATGGTAACAAGTAATATTACAGCACCGCAGAACAAGGCAGACTTAAAGCCGGTAACCGTAAACAGGTATGGAACACTTGATGAGCTTATTAAAATACACAGGGAAGATATAGGTGTGGGAAAGGTTGTTCCTATGCTTCCGTTTGTATTCTTCAGAATTGGCTCTGTGAATTCTCCGCCTGATAAGTGGTATTTTGCGCTGTTGAACAGGGACCAGCTAAGGTCTTCAGAGGAAGTAATAGAGAATTACAGGAATGGCGGCGATGTTGAAGTGCTTCCTAAGGAAGTGCTTGATTTTACACTGAGCGAGATGCTTGGGAGGCATTTGTTCCCTACACAGGATGTAATGGCTGATTACAGTGTTAGTTATGATGCTGCCCTGGATGTTGTATACGGAAGAGACGCTGACAAGCCGACAATCAAATCCAATCATGAAGGAAAAAGAATACTTTACAGCCTCCAGGATAATCCCTTCGGAGGTAACCAGGTTGAGCTTTCAACACGGGTAAAGGATTGCCTCTCTTATATCACAATAGATGATAAAAATGAGTCGTCTGTGCACTACGGAGCAATTACTGTTGATATGACATACGCCACTGCAGGCAAAGGCGGTAGGTGAGGCTGCAGGCCGAAAGGCTTGGGGGAAAAAGAATGAATCTTCCGAAGTTCTACTTTTTTAATTTTAGCGGGATTACTATAGTACATAGCGGAAGAATCTACACTGCGAGCAGCCAGGTTTCTGATTTTACTGATGAGATAGCAATAGAGAGCCTTGTGGATGCCGGTCCGGAATCCCAGGAAAGGTTTCCGCTTGAACCGCAGGAAACCCTCCTTGGCCTTGAAGCGCTTTATTTCATACATAATAACAGTGAGATAGGAAAGTGGCAGGCCGAGTATATGAAGAAATTCAACATTGATTCGCTTTCAGATATAGACATGGCCAACAGAATTAAGGAATCTAAGCTGCTTGAGTTTATAGTAAAGGAAGTCTTCCCAAGGTTCGTAAGCTCAGGGAGGATAGACATAGAAGGGATGGGGCTAAATGTAAAAGCGCCCTCTGCAAAGAAAAAAAGCAGCAGAAAGAAAAGGGCTTCAGGAGGAATTGCCGGGACTGTATTTGATATAATTGAGGGAATCGAGAATGAAGGATATACACAAAAAGATATCGGTAAAATTGCAAAGGAATTCAGCCTCAAAAGATCTATCCTGCAGTCAGATGTGCTTGGAAACGAGAGCATATGCATAATAGATAATGAAGTATATGTGATGAGATCTGCAAAATCAGAAAAGGTCCTGGACGGCATACAAATAACTCTTGGCCCAAAAAAATTCGGGCTTGTGTATTACGGCTCCCTCAGCACAATTGAAACATCATTCAGCAGTGCGCTTGGAGAGCACCTGAAAAAACAGGCGTTCAAGAACAACCCTGTTATTTTAAGGCAGATTGAAATCAGGGATGAACTGCTCAAAGAGATAAAAAATCCGAAATACCAGGAAGCCGGGCTTGGCATTGAGAAAACAGACAAGGACGGCACTTCATACATGATTTCCATTGATGTTCCTGAATTTGTGAACCTGGGAGAAAGCCAGAATTACTTTTATTTCCCTGCAACAAAAGTCGGCCTTCAGGTGTGGATTCAGGGAGAGGCGATAAGGCATTCAAAGAAGCCTATTGTAATGGGAAAATACAAGCACCCGTTTGTAGGGGACTGGTCATCAAACAGGGATATATGCACGGATGAATATGAATCCAGTTACACTACACCAGAAGAAAGAATTGCAGATTACCTTAATTACGGCAAGAATATCCTGATGTCCGGATACTTCGGCAGCGTGAGGCCAAGGGCGCTGCTGAACAAGTCCACTTTCCATGAAAGCCAGTTCAGAAAAGTAGACGGCATGAGCAGGGAAGAAATAATCAAGCAATATCCAATCACAAATGTAATAGCCCAGAGAAGGTGATAAAAAATGTCCGACCTAGTAAAAAACCTAAAAGCAATTGTCAATGAAGATGTCCATGTCAGTTACAGCCAGCTGACAATCAATCAGCAGATACTGACAGAGGGCGTTGTCAGAAAAATCTATGCAGTATACAATGTAATCAACAAGATTGAGGGCAGCATGGAGGCCTATTTCCTCCCACTGAGAAAAGAAGGGGAAAATTTCACAAGGGATATCTTCCTGCCAACCCAGTATGATGCCTCGCATGCCCATGTGCAGGTAGAGCCTGAAGCTCTTCAGGAATTTGACAATGACAACCCCTATGGTCTTGTGGTTGACGGATGGATGCATTTCCACCCCGGATACGGCTCTGTCCATCCCTCAGGGACTGACGATGACAATAACAGGCAGGTGCTAAAGCTTGTTCCGCACAACAAGATTTCGGGTGTCCAGGAAACACTGATGAAAAACCTTGATTATAAAATAAAAGGCGGCAAGGTCATAGTATCCGATCTTCTTACAGGAATGGAATACGGAATACCTACAGACCAGCTTACTTCACTGATAAAATCATTTAACGCCCATCACAAAAAGGGCAAGGAAGCCAGTGATGAGGACATTGCAGGCTTTATGAAAGGCTACTTCAGCGAAAAAGGCCCAGGGCTGAAAGTAATGTCCAGCTACCTGAGGGCAGAGCTGCAGTATGCAAAGAGCACAATCTTCAACGGGCTTAGCCTTGACCACGTGCTAAATCTTGACGGCACAGAGAAAGGAGGGAGGAGCAGGAACGTGTATTCTGAAGCAATTGTGCAGAATTACCTCGACGGCAAGCCAAGAGGGGATATGAAGCTCATAGAAAATATTCCTATAAAGGTAATCCAAGTAGAGAATGACGTTGCATTTACCGTAAAAGAGATTGAGGAGCTTGTAAGAGAAAAAATAGTCAAGCCGAGAAAGAGCGGGTTCTCATATGAAGTACATGAGCCTGTCAGGGAAGAAAAGGAGCCAAAGAAAGACTATGATGCCCCTGAAAAGCAGGAGAAGGTTGTTGTTGACAGAGGGGATAATTATAGTGGACTGGCAAGATTCCTCTTGTGGCTTGCCAGGCTGGCCGGCGTAAATATACGGGAGACCACAGAACCTGAGGAAAAAAAGCCAGAGGCAGAAAAGAAAGATGAGTGATAGGTACTTAAGGCAGATGATTATTGAAGGATGGGATCAGTCAAAGCTATATAATTCAAGCGTGGCTGTGGTTGGTTCCGGTCCTGTTGCCATCTCAACACTCGTTGCACTGAGTATGCTTGGGGTCGGGGATATTGATATCTACAGCAACCGCATCTTAAAGCAGTATGACCCGTCTGAATTCCTATATTTCGGGGAAGAGCCGGGAGTCTATAAGGTTGATGCCCTGGAAAGGATAATGAAAAAAAGCAATCCTGACCTTGAGGGCAATATAACAAACCTGAAAATGGGAGTTACATGGAATTTCCTCAGCGACAGCGAGCTCATCCTTATGGACAAAAGTGCAGGAAAAACAAGGTATAACCTTGTTGTAGATGCGACAAATAATCCTTCCATTGAGTCACTTATGCTTCAGTATGGTATCTCAAGGATGGTTCCTATCATAAATGCCTCTGCAATGGCATACAAAGGCGAGGTGAAAGTAGTGACGCCTGACGGCAAGGAAATCTCCAGAGGAGCACTTTCAACTGAATACGCATACAAGCCGCAGGACCCGGTTATGGCAGGCCTTATAGGCGGGCTCGTGGGAGAAGAGGCAAGGAGACTGCTTATGCCGCTGAAAGGCGAAAGCATAGAAGATATTGATGTCAACCTGAATTTCCTTTCAAGAAAAATAGTAGGGCAGGAAGACGATTATGAGAATCTGAACCCAGACTACAGAAAAAGTGTGCTTGTTGTGGGTGCAGGCTCATTGGGAGTGAATGTAGTGAGAGAGCTTGTCCAAAGGGGCGTAAAGAAAATATGGCTATATGATGCTGACAGGGTGGAAGAGTTAAACCTGAACAGGCAGTATGAATATACCCTTGCTGATTCTGTCGGACAGCCAAAGGCACTTATGCTTAAGGAAGTGGCTTCCCAGTACAATCCAGCAGTTCAGATTATAGCAAAAAACGAGTTCTTTACAGGAGAATTCAAATCCGCTCTTCCCGATGCCATATTCAGGTGCACTGATTCCTTTAAGACGTCTGCTATGCTCAATGCGACAGCCCACAAATATAATATTCCGCTGTTCTATGCAGCAACCTCCAAGGATGACGGCCAGGCATATGCTGTAATACCCGGAAAAACACCCGGGCTTGATGATATCTTCGATGTAAACAAAGCAGCAGAAGAGGAGATTGTGCCCGCCGGCTGCGTTGAAGAGCCTACTCCTTCAGTAGGGACCGTGAACATGATAATGTCAAGTGCCATGGTCGGACTGTTTGATATATGGTGCGCCGGCGCAGAAGTGCCAAGAGGCTACCTGAATTACAGCAACAAAGAATTTAACAGATTTTCGTTCGTTGAAACTAATTTTAAAACGGCACAAAATAAAGGGGTATAAAGCATATGGCAGTAAAAACAAAAACCAGCGCAGCAGATGAAAAGCTTGATAGCCTCCTAGGCTCAATCATGCAGCCTGCTGAAAGGCGCGTGGAAAGACAGGCAGGGGATACAAGCCCCTATCAGGCAATCCTGCCCATGGACCTCTACACAACAAGGATACTTTCATCAATGCTTAAGACTCCGGCTGCACAGAAAAACCTGGAGAAAATAAGTGATATTGAAGAATTCTATCAGCTGCTTCTGGCAGATCTTTTCGTTAGCAATGCTGGAACAGAGGAGTCAAAGAAGAGTATGGAAGAGATAATGATGGATGATTCATCTTCCATATATTCAAAATCAAAAGATGTTGCAGGAATTTTCTATAAATCACTTCCTGAAGGTGAGGTTGCCGGCCAGGCAGAAAAGCTGAAGCAGGTAATTGGTGAGAATTATATCAATAATAACAGGGAAACTATTGAATCCATGCTAAGCAAGGCATATAATACAAAAATTGCAGTAAATAACGCAATTGCAAGAAGGAGCATCATACCCAGATGGATTTTCCGCATTGCCGCCGCTGCTATCATCGGCGCAGCAGTTTATTTCGGGCTTGCAGAGCATCACCGGCAGCTTGAGTATCAGGCCCAGTACGGCCAGTACGTAGAAGATACCTATGGTGCCACATTGCCTGACAATGTCTACGATGAAATAATCCCAGATTCAATATACACTACAATACAGGATACAGTGCAGAAGCTGTTTTCAGGAGAATAGAATGGCAGAAGAAAAAAGGACGCGGGGGGTTGTAAATCTTGCAAGAGTGGTCCAGAAATCAAGGGAGAGGTATGCTCCAAAGGATGCTTCTAAAGATCTTGCCAAAGATCCCAGATGGATGGTGTTTCTCAACAGGATAGGGCAAAGTAAAAACAGTGAACTTGCCCAGCAGCTGAAATCAGCCGCAACTGCAGAAGAAGCTACTGATGTCCTGATAAAAGCCTATATGTCTTCTTCAAGCCTTTATCCTGTCCAGAATATTGTGAATTCAGATGCAAAGCCGGGAGAGATGATTTCTGACCTTGCGGCAATAGTCTCAGGAAAGCTGAGCAAAAGTGACCTGAAGTCTCTTGAGCATTCTGTTGTTACAGATATTACTTCAAAACTGCAGAAGGAGCATCATGAGAGCATTGACCAGAAAATAAAGGCGGGAAGCTATTCAGACAATATAAGAAGAGAAACCAGGCAGGGCATATTCAGAGGATTAAAAAGGACCATAAGCACTGCTGTAATATTTGCCCTTCTTGGCACAGCAGCATATGTCTATTTCAACGTGAGTTTTGAAGGGAGAAGGGAGGAGGCCATACGGCCTGTATATGAGCAGGTTATGTCAGAGGCCATCGCTGCTGAAAATGTCGTGGTCCCGATGTCCAGCCTGATAAATCTTGGAGTGGATTATTCTCCTTTAACCTTCCTGCCGTATCAGGAGCTGCCGTCCTCTGCAGCTGTTGCAGAAAGGTATCTGGCAGTAACCGAGATGCCGGAAACTGGCGAAACCCCGGAGATAACCCTGGAGCTTCTTAATGCAAAGGTAGATGCTTTTGCAGCAATCGTGTCTGAATATCCCGGAAGCCTTGAAGCCTATAAATCAGATTACCAGGTATATATACTAAAGTCATTCAACCAGAGCATCTACACCCAGGAGGAGGTAATAGGGAAAATAAACGACATTGTGCTCTCCTATCCCAATGCTGAATCGCTTTCTGCAAAAAGGCTCGTTGAGCTGACTGAAGACTATTATACTATCCAGCTAAGGAAAACAGGAAGTGAGGCATCTGCCAGGGCAGAAACAATAGACTGGATAAATGAAACTATAAATGAGAATTCAGGAAGCCACATCTCCTACAAACTGAGCTATATACTCGCCAATATAATGTCAGGAAACACTGAGTTCGTATCACCTGATGATACAGGCACAATTTCCCTGCTTGATGAGATTGCCTCAGAAGCGGATAATGAAGAAGTTATTGCCCTTTATCTTGCAGGCATGAGAGAGAGCCCAATGGCTGCGTCTCTCGTGCATTATTCAGCTGCACAGCTATACCTTGACGGGATTGACCTGAATAACCCGGAGTCCTATGCCCTTCTTGAGAGCCCAATAGATGTAGCAGGCTATCTGGAAGAGAGCATTGCTCTTGCAGAGGAATATGGATCTGCTGATGCGAGCTGGCTTCCGGAGGCATATTACAGCCTTGCTCTTGTAGCAAGGAACATGGGGCAGTTTGATTATGCAACAGAAACACTGAATGCACTGATACAGAAATATTCAGACAGCTCTCCGGTTGTATCCGGCAATGCCCAAAGCGTGATAGACAATATGGATCAGGCCAGGGTTGAAAGAGAGCAGGCAAGACAACAGGAGATAGAAAACCAGTTCTACACCTGGTATGAGCAGTCAAAGGACGATGCAGGCATAACTGATATAAAAGACGAGATAATAAGCGTGCTAAATACTGTCGGCGGCTGGTTTGGCTCTGGGGAGTGAGTGGAATGAGCACAATAGAGGAATGCCTTCCTTCCACAAAATACATACTTGATTTCCAGAAAAACAGTCTTGACCCCGGAATTGAGATTAAGCTGGAAGTTCTTATCCCTGCAGAATACAGGAGAGATGAAAAACTCCACGGCCTGATGCTTGATCATAACTGCCCTATTGACAAGATAATAAGGTCGCAGGGATTCTTAAAACCTAACAGGATAATATACGAAGGCTCTTCTGATGAATTTGGAGACTACAGCCTTATTTTGAATGTCAGGGGGTCTGAGTTCTGGGAAACGCAAAAAACATACATAAGCCTGAAAATATCAAAAGGAGACGCTGAGACCGGCAAGCTGACAGGACTTATTGAAGTAGTCAAGGAATATGTGGATTCATACGGGAGAAAATAACTATGGGCCCGACCAGATCAATCCTTTAAAAAGCATTGATGGAAACAAATCCGGTTCTGTTAACAAGTTAACAGAACGACAAAAGAAAAAATGGGCCCGACCAGATTCGAACTGGTGATCTTCCGCGAGTCAAGCGGATGTCATGCCTCTAGACCACGAGCCCCCGTATGGCTGAGAATAAATGCCATGTTAAAAACGTTTCTTTTTTAGGCACTGGACACCAGGTTGCACTGGACATCGCCTTGTGAGGTATATAAATCATTAGGGCATACAATGTCCCAGGTGATGCAAATGTACGACCACAGCACAATAGAAACCCTGTTTTTCATCCAGGCAAAAAACCTGAGCATGAAAAGCTTAAATAAAATATAAAAAGCCATTCTTATTCTCTTTTCTTCCCATGCTTGTTTTAACCAAAAAGGAATTTATGGAAGACAGGGAAAAATGGATGAAAGAGATACTCAATGGGAGTGTTTTCATCTATCCGACTGATACTATATACGGTATAGGCTGCAATGCAAAAAATGACAAGGCGGTCTTGAGAGTCAGGCAGCTGAAGCAACGGCCTGAAAACCCTTTTTCCATTATTGCGCCAAGAAAAGAATGGATTATTGAAAACTGTGAGGTTGATGGGATGGGCGAACTTTCCAGGCTGCCAGGACCATATACTTTTATTCTCAGCCTCAACAGTAAGGATATCATATCAGAGCATGTGAATCCCGGAAGCGATACTGTCGGCGTGAGGATTCCGGATAATTGGTTCTCAGATATTGTAAGGGAACTGAATGTGCCTATAGTGACCACCTCTGTAAACAAGTCTGGAAAGGCTTTCATGACCTCTCTTGAGGATGCAGACGAAGATATTAAAAACAGCGTTGATTTCATAATATACGAAGGGCCTAAAAAAGGAAAGCCCTCCACAATAGTAAGTTTTGACAAAAAGGAAATGAAATTCAAGCTGAGGCAAAAATGAAGATACTTGCGGCCGGCGATATCCACGGCGACATGGGGCTGGCAAAGAAGCTGGCAAAGAAAGCAGAAGACGAGAAAGTAGACTTAGTCATATTGTGCGGCGACCTGACCTACAGGGAGCAGAGCACAGAGAATATTGTGGGTCCTTTTGTCAAGAAGAAAAAAAGAGTCCTGATTATCCCGGGGAACCATGAATCTGTCGCCACTGCTGATTTCCTCGCAGAGTTGTATGGCGTGAAAAACCTCCATGGATATTCTGTGAAATACGATAATATCGGCATATTCGGGGCAGGCGGCGCCAATATAGGCCCTTTCTCAAAGATGACAGACAAGGAAATATATGACCTGCTCAAGCAGGGCCATGACAGGCTGAAGGACATAGAGAAGAAAATAATGGTAACACATGTGCACCCTACAGAAAGCAAAATGGAGAAGCTATCTGAATTTGTGCCTGGAAGCAGCGGAGTGAAAAAGGCCATTGAAAAATTCAAGCCGGATATATTATTGTGCAGCCATGTCCACGAGGCAGAAGGCATAGAGGAAGTCATCGGAAGCACAAAAGTCTTCAATGTCGGCAGGCATGGAAGGATAATTGATATATAGTCCTCTATTTTCTTGTACGCTATGGAAGAGACAGTTTACGAGCCGCGTGAAGACTCTTACCTACTGCAGAAATATGTTGAGGAATACTCAAAAGGCTCAGTGCTTGACATGGGCACCGGCTCAGGGATACAGGCAATAGCCGCTGCAAAAAACGCCAGAGGGGTCATTGCTGCTGACATAAATCCTGAAGCTGTAAATCAGACCAGGCTTACCGCAGAGATAGAGAAGCTGAAGAACATTAAAGCAGTTGAATCTGACCTGTTTGAAAAAGTTCCTAAAAAGAAATTTGACCTCATATGCTTTAACCCGCCTTATCTGCCCAAAGAAAAGAATATTGATGATATTGCGCTTTTCTCTGCCAGGAGAGGAACAGGGACAACTACAAAATTTCTTGACAGCGCTGCTGATTACCTGAAAAAAGACGGCATTATCCTGCTTGTCAACTCATCAATTGCAGACCAAAATAAAATAAACAAAGCCCTTGAAGAAAACCTTCTGGATTCTGTAGTTGTAGAAAAGGAGCACAGGTTTTTCGAGGATATTTTTGTGATGAGGATAACCAAATCGCCTCTGCTGAAAAAGCTTGATGAACTCGGTATCAGGCATGCGATGGTGTTTGCGCACGGCAAGAGAGGAGTCATAATAGCCGGGGATTACAAGAAGAAGAAAGTTGCGGTAAAAGTAAAAAAAACAGGAAGCACAGCACAGGGCACGATAGAGAATGAGGCGTCTTTCCTGAAAAAGCTGAACAGGAAAGGCATTGGGCCAAAATTAATCATGGCTGAAAAGGACTTCCTGGTGTATGAATTTGCAGAAGGGAGTTTCATTGAGGAATTCTTTGAAAAGGGCTCAAAAAGAGATATTATACTTGTGCTGAAGAAATTATTTGAGCAGCTTTACACTATGGATAAAATGGGCATAAACAAGTTTGAGATGCATCACCCTGTCAAGCATATAATCATAAAAAATAATTCTCCTGTTCTTATTGATTTTGAACGATGCAGATATACAGAAGAGCCAAAGAATGTAACCCAGTTCTGCGATTTCCTGATTGGAGACAGGGTCACTGGACATTTGAAGAAAAAAAATATAAATCTGGACAAGACAAGGATAATTGAATTAGCAAGGCAGTACAAAGAAAATCAGACTAAGGCTAATTTCATGAAAATACTGGAGGAATTAAAATGAGCCTGTCAGAAAGAGCATACAGATTGCTGAAAAAAGTTCCGAAGGGAAAAGTAACAACATATAAGGAAATGGCAAGAGCCCTTAACACAAAAGCATACAGGGCAATCGGCCAGATAATGAGGCACAATCCGGATGCCCCGCATACTCCATGCCACAGGTGCGTTGCCTCTGACGGAAGCATTGGTGGGTTTTCCGGGCAGACAAAAGGAAAAGAGATTTCCAGAAAAATAAGCATGCTGAAAAAAGAGGGAGTTAAGTTTGAGGGGAACAGAATAAAGAATTTTGAAAAAGTCTTATACAGGTTCTAATCCTTTGACTTTTTCTTCAGCTTCTTTATCTCGTTCTCAAGGTCCAGCTTGTCAAGAAGCTCCTTATACCTGTTCCTGATAGTAACTTCTGTTACGCCGGCAACATCAGCAACTTCCCTCTGGGTTCTTTTCTCGCCGTTAATCAGGGCAGCGACATAAAGCCCTGCTGCTGCGATTCCTGTAGGCCCTCTCCCTGAGGTGAGCTCCTGCTTCTGCGCCATCTCGATTATCTCGACAGCCTTGCTCTGCGTCTTTGGAGACAGCTTCAGTGAACTGGAAAATCTTGGTATATAATCAATAGGGTTGCTCGGCAGTATTGAGATTGCAAGCTCCCTTGTTATGAACCTGTAGGTCCTCCCGACTTCCTTTTTCTCGATGCCTGATGCCTCGCTAAGCTCGTCTAAAGTCCTGGGCACTTCATGGCGCCTGCATGCTGCATACAATGCTCCTGCAACAACGCTCTCCATGCTCCTTCCCCTTACAAGCCCCCTCTGAACAGCCATTGTATATATCCTTGCTGCCTCTTCCTCAACTGATTTGGGAAGCTTTAGGTATGATGAAACCCTCTTCAGCTCTGCCAGGGCAAGCTTTAGGTTCCTCTCTATGGCTGTTGATATCCTGTACTGCCATTTCCTTAACCTGAAAAACTTGTTCTTTGACTTGTTTGTAAGAGAATAAAGGTCTGCCTTTCTTCCGACTTCTGTCCCAAGCCCCTGGTCATACTGCGTGTATGTTATGGGCGCCCCAGTCCTTCTTCTGCTCTCGCCTGAATCAGAATCGAACTCACGCCATTCCTGGCCGAAGTCCACCATCTTTTCCTCGACAACAAGACCGCAGTCCTTACAGATGACTTCGCCTTTCTCTTTGTTCCAGAATAAATTAACTCCCCCGCATTCAGGGCACTTTCTCACAATATCTCTATCCACCCTTCACACCCCCACCTATTAGTAAAAACATTAAGTTTAAAAAATGAACAATGAGAAGATTTAAAAAGCTTTCGGTTGCCTGGACTTTCTGCCCAAAATTGAAATTAAAAAATAAAGTATATTAGAAAGGAGGAGTCGGGTATAATCCCTGGCCTCCTTTCCGTTGTTATAGTATAAGAATAGTTATAACTTATATATAAATTTACTGGAATATTACAGGAATATTATTGGGATAATACCCTAATATTACTTAAATTATATTAAGATTATAATACTATTTTATCAAACATATCATCTAAACGAATAACTTTATCCGCCGATCTCATAGTTTCATCTCCTAGAGCAGAAATAAACGAAACAACCCATACTCTCACTCCTTTTTTCTTTATATAATTTATCGCATCTTCAAAATCGTTATCTCCACTTACTATGATTGCAATATCATATGCTTTCTCGAATGCTAAACCCATTATGTCAGTAGCTAAAGAAACATCAACACCTTTCTGATATGGGATGTTCGTATCGACTTTCTTACAATGTTTACATTCATTTTTTTTATACCTTAAATCTTTGGTTACTATAGTAACACCTAATCCACGCAGCATATCAAAAAAACCCTGTTTTTTATCACCTATTGGATTTGGTATAGCATCGTAGAAATATCCCCTAATATAGTGTGTATCTTTCGTAATTTCTTTTAGAAGTTTTGCGTAATCAAGTTTCTTCATTAACTCCTCTTTTTTAGATGCTCCACTTGTCTTTGTATATCCCTTTTGCTTACAATATGTCCACCAACCACCTAATATATTACTTGCGTCAATAAAAACCATGCTCTTGTTTTCGGTTGCCATCTTCAAAATAATAAGGGACCTATTTATAAATATTATGAAACAGAATAACTTTTATTGATTATATTTAATTATGAAAGCAACTATCAGAGAGCCTAATGCAGCAATAAACCAATATCCTCCTCTCAATAAATCTATATCCTCTGTATTATGAGTGGCACTTTGGAAGAACATGCCGTTACCGAATGCCAAGTTTATATATTGAGCCAAACAAATTAGACCAACTATAAAGAATACCCAGCCCAGCATAATTACTGGATTTAATTGTGCTTTCTTGTTCATGTTTGTGTAACTTATCTTATTAACTATATAAGTCTGTGCTAACATAATGTTAACAAAATTACTTTCCGCACACCGCTTTGGGTTTCTAAACAGGCCCTGATTTTTGCACAAAGTCGGTTGCTCAGACTTTGTTCTAATAAGAAACAATAATCTCCTTGGCAATATTAGTCAGGTATCCGCCTGCTTTCTTCATGACCTTGAGTGTCTGTTCATGGCTGACAATCATGTCTTTTGAGAGCCCTTCTGCATAATTGACATTAGAGGCAATGGCTGCAAACGGGATATTCATCTGCTTCAGCAGCATAACCTCTGGAACTGTTGTCATGCCTACTACCCGCATGGCATTAAGGCATCTTGTCTCCTTTTCTAAAACTTTTATCTCTTCAGGGGTTTCAAAAGCATCCCCGCCGTTGTAGATGTATACCCCTTTCATCATATCATATCCTGCAGCCTTTATTGCGCTGAATACCCTCACTATAAGCTTTGGATCAAAAGGCTCTCCCATGCTAGGATGGACATTAAGGGCACTGGCTCCAAAACTGTGCTGGGAAGCTGCAACTCCCCTTACATAAGAATAGGGCACAACAAAGCAGCCCTTGTCTGCCAGTGGTATCTGCATGTCAAGAGCGCCGACAGCAGTAGTGCCATAGACTGCCTGGACACCAAGTTTGTAAAGCTGCCAGATATTGGCCTCATACCCTCTCTGCCTCACAAGTTCTGCAGGGGTCCTTGTCGGCTTGCCTCCTTCTGACTCGCCATGCCTCGGAAGGATAACTACATTTGTATTCCCGTGCTTTCCTGTATAATATGAAAGAACTGTGCCGAATTCATTTGCAACATGTTCGTGCTGCGTAACTTCTGCAAGAAGGCCTTCAAGCCCCTGCGCAAGACCGCTGCCGCCGATAAAAGCTACTGTTTTAGATTCAGCCATTTAAGGCAAGAGAAATATGTTATATTTATAGCTTTTCAAAAACATACGGCTTCATCCTGCAGACTTTTTCAAGGTATTGCACTGCCTGCTCCCTTAAAGGCTCCAGTGTTTCCCATCCATATAAGTAGTCGTCAGGTGCATACGCTATGTCAACTAGTTTACCGCTCCCGTTGCTAATTACTACCCTTATATGCTGCAAACCAATATCAGTAACATCCTTAATCCAAAAAACAATATCTGATTTTCTTAAATCCTTTTGTCCAAAATACTGCACAGCCTGCTCAATATGGGAATCCAGATCGCTATGCAATTCAGAATAAAATCCCTTTTGCATAACGAGGGGAAGGTAAATTTATATAAAAATCTATTTCCTGGCGCTCATTAGAAAATTTTATATATTCTTTAAACAAATGGAGGACTGATGAATAAGAACTATCTCTTCATGGCTGCCTTATTGCTTGTCCTAAGCTCATGCACTTTTGCAGGGAACGGAGGCGGCCCGGAGCTTCCTGAAGAGATGCATCTGTGGGCTGTGTCTGCAGAGGCAAGTGACTCTTATGGGGGTGCATTCGGCGGAAACAGGGATGACCAGAGCGCTTTTGCAGCAACAGGAGAATCAGATGTAGCGGAATGCGGGGACAACCCAAGGGCATGGGTCATCAGCCAGGAGGATGACGGCCTGCACTGGATTGAGCTTACATATGACAAGTTTGTCTATGTCTCAGGAATAAAAGTTGCAGAATCATTCAGCCCCGGTGCTGTTGTGAAGATAGAGCTGAAAAACGGCTCAGATTATTTTACAATGTGGGAAGGAAAGTACACAACAAAGACATGCCCCTATGTGCTCGAGAGAAAATACAGCGCAATGGAAGGCAACATAACACTGAACATGACCCCCTTCAACACAGACACAGTAAGGATTACCCTGGATACTGATGTGCCTGGATGGAACGAGATAGATGTTGTCCAGCTCAGCGGATATGCGCAGAAATGGTATTTGTTCAACAGCACGCTTGTTATAGAAGAATAAGCTTATCTTCCTACAAATATAAGATACTTCTCATCGCCCTGAAGCTCTGAAAGTATCCTCTTTATTATTATCTTTACCGGGTCAGGCATCAGCTTGACTCTTGCCTTAAGGTCATCAAAACTCTTGAAAGGCTCTATTCTCCTCTCTTCAACAATTTCCCACATGTGCTTTTTTCCGAGTCCTGGAAGAAGCTCAAGCACATGCATCCTTGTCGTAAGCGGCTGTGCCTTGTTATAGAAATCCAGATACCTCTGCGGGTTGCTCATTACAATCTCCTTGACAACAAGCTCAAGCTCTGCTTTTGCTGTTGCTGTCAGCTTGTTGGGGTCAAGCTTGCCATTGACATGGTGTATCTTATCACGCTTGCCCTCTCCTATATAGACCTCATCATGGATATTAAGAGTAATATCTTTCTTTGGGACTGCTTCCAGCAAAACAAGGGTTGTTTTCCCCAGAGCCTGGACTATTGCAGTCTTCCTGTAGCTTGGGGTATTGTCGAAAGCATACCCGTGAGGAAGGTAGTCCAGCACTATTGCGTATTCTTCTTTTTGCATCATTTTTGGTTATTGGTGAGAAATATTTAAATGTTTGCGCTGAAAGTTCTTTTCAGCTGTTAGGAATGTATTTCTTGAGTGTAGAAATCATTTTTTCCATGTTCTCTTTATTGACGGTAAGCGTGTATCCCTGAAGTATGACTTTCAGCTCCTCGACACTTGCAGGCAGAAGGTCCAGTATTTTTTTTACATGGACTTCCTTAAGCCTTGGGACCTCCAGTTTCAGCAGCTCTTCTTCAAGTGCTTCTGCATCTTTTGGCTTTAGGATAACAAAGTTGTTCAGGTATTCCTCTGTCTTTGCAGCCCTGACTGAAAGCTCTTCATCTCTCTTCTTTATCTTTGTCATCTCTTTCTTGAGATCATAGATACTGATAGGGACTTCTTCCTGCATCTTAGGCTTCATTTTTCAGACCTCTTAAGATGAATAGGATGGACAATAAGAAGCTTTTCTTTTCTGCCGTCTTTTATGAGAACTTCATAGCATTCTCCTCTTTTGCCGAGGACCATGCCTGATTTTCCATGAAACCTTGGATAATACATGCCATTCTGGTAAGCCGGCTCTGCTTTCATGACTACTTTTTCTCCATTTTTAAATTCCTGGAAAAATTTCCTCAGAGAGATTTTGCCCTTTTCCTTATGGCCTTTGCTGAGCTTTCCTCTGGTTTTCCTTCTGAAAGATCCATGGTGTTGCATAGTGCTGAGAAAAAAGACACAGTTTATAAAGATTATGATTGGCTATCTGAGGTGGAGCTCGACAATATCCCTGTCCTGGAGCTCATGCGCCAGCTTTGTAATTTTCTGGCCGTCATACTTTACAGAGCCCCATATCCTAGCAAACCTGAATTTTTTCACAAACTCCCTGTGAAGCTTGATGCAGAGCTCATTGAGCCTGTCCCCCTGCCTCATTATCAGCGGCTCTTTCACGTCTGCCTCTTTTCCGGGCTGCTTCAGGTAAATCCTTATCATTTTCAGGCCGCTGAATATCTTTTCTTTCAGCTCTTCGAGATTAATTCCCAGCTCTGCTGAGACGAATATTGCCTCAGGATATCTCGCTTTCGCCTCCTGGAGCTTTTCCTCGGAAACAGTTTCCATTTTGTTTACTATCACTATGCCGGGCAGGTATTTCTTATTGCCTTCAACAACATCTATAAGCTCATCATCGTTTATTCTGGTCCTTATAAGCACGTCTGCGTTTGTTACTTTAAATTCATTCAGTATCCCCTCAAAGGTCTTCCTGTCTATGTCAAGAGGCACTGTAGAATTTACTGAAATCCCTCCTTTTGGCGTCTTCTTTATCTTGACATCGGGCATTTTTTTGTTCAGCCTGAAGCCTGAATCATAGAGCTCTTTCTGGACTATCTTATAATGGTCAAGCCTATTGATATCAATGAGAATCATTATCATGTCTGCTGACCTTATTGCAGCAAGCACTTCCTTTCCCCTTCCTGTTCCCTCTGCTGCCCCGCCCACAATTCCCGGGACGTCAAATATCTGTATCTGGGCACTCTTGTATTCAAGCATACCCGGTATGACTGTCAGCGTAGTGAATTCGTATTCTGCAACTTTTGATTCTGCGTTTGTCAGCTTATTGAGAAGAGTTGACTTGCCTACTGACGGATAGCCCACCAGGACAACTGTGGCATCGCCTGTTTTCTTCAGTACAAAGCCCTCGCTTTTTCCCTTCCCTCTTTTTTTTGTCTCTATCTCTTCCTTGAGCTTGGCTATCTTAGCCTTGACAAGGCCCACGTGGTGCTGTGTCCTCTTGTTGTATTTTGTTGTCGAAAGCTCTTCCTCAAGCTCTTTTATCTTATCTTCTCTGGACATATACACAATTAGAAAACTATCCCTTATAAAAAGATTTATGGAAATACAGAAAAAACAGGGATATAAAAAAATCTGTTCAGAAACTGATTATGTCATCTGTCACTTCCAGCTTTGGCTTCGTAGCTGACTCCCCTAATCTTTTCTACTTCTTTCCTTAGCCCTGCTATGTAGCGCGGCTCCCTGCCGTTGTATTCTACTTTCACGTCATAAGGTGTTACTTTAACCCTTACATCATAATTCTTGCCTAGAGTCCATTCTATCTCTCCCAGTGTAACCCTCAATAAGTCACTATAGTGGGGCTCATCTTCCTCATGTTTGGGAGTTTTATTTGCTTTGTGCACGCCGGGAGAGCCGCCTTTCCTTTCAATCTCATAATTCTTCTTGTAAAGCTCCAGAACATCTCTTTTCGTTGCATGGCCCAGGCTGGCTGTCCTCATATTATCTATCTCCAGGCCCTCTAAAAACTCCCCGGTCTGCCTTGATATATCAGAGTAGTCGAAATTGTATAGTTCTACTTTAACATCGCTCGGGTCCGGAAGATGCTTTAATATTTTTTCAAGATCAGAAGGCTCCATTTGTTGAAGAATTGTTAGCATTGTATCACCCTGTTTACCCCCAAACTTATCTTATATTTAAAGATTTGCCAACTTTCTTCGTCGCATTAAAAAAGATTTAAATATTAATACCAAATCTTTTAAAAAATAAAGATTAGGGGGTTAAAACATGGTATTGAATCTTATTTTGGTTGCGAGCCTTCTCGCCTTGTTGTATGCCGGCTGCCTTGCCTTCTATATACTAAGGCAGGATCCGGGAAACAAGAAGATGCAGGAAATCGCAGATGCGATTGCACAGGGCGCAAAGGCTTATCTATTGAGACAGAACACAACAATTGCTGTTGTTACAATTGTATTGGCAGGAATTATATGGTATCTGCTTGGCATGACAACTGCCCTTACATTCGTGCTGGGCGCATTCCTTTCCGCTGTAGCGGGGTTCATAGGAATGATGATCTCAGTCAAGGCAAACGTCAGGACTGCACAGGCAGCCAATAAGGGGCTAAGAGAGGCAATGGACCTTGGCTTCAAAGGCGGAACTGTAACAGGAATGGCAGTTGTCGGGCTTGGGCTGCTTGGTATCTCACTCTTATTTGGAGTTTACAATGACCCTAAGGCAATAATAGGGTTTGGCTTCGGAGCTTCGCTTATCAGCTTATTTGCGAGAGTGGGTGGGGGAATCTACACAAAAGGAGCTGACGTAGGGGCAGATTTAGTCGGAAAAGTTGAGAAGGGAATCCCTGAAGACGACCCAAGGAATCCTGCGGTCATAGCAGACAACGTGGGAGACAACGTGGGAGACTGCGCAGGAATGGCTGCCGACCTTTTCGAATCATATTCAGTAACACTGATAGCTGCAATGCTTCTTGGGCTTTCAATCGTGGGAAGCATGCCTAATGCAGTAATATATCCTATGGCCCTTGGCGGAGTGGCAATCCTTGCTTCAATCCTGGGGACATTTGTGGTAAGGACAGATGACAAAAATAAGATATGGTCTGCGCTGAACAGGGGGATACTTGTAACTGCACTGCTTTCAGCAGTCGGGTTTTACTTTGTGACTGTTCTGCTGATGGGCAGCATGGCTTTCTTCTATGCGGCTCTTACAGGCCTGGCTGTTACAGTTGCCATCGGCCAGATTGTTGAATACTACACCTCAGCAGACAAAAAGCCTACACAGGATGTTTCAGAGGCATCAACAACAGGCTCAGGAACAAACATAATCATGGGGCTTGCTGTTGGAATGGAAAGCACACTGCTTCCGGTGCTTGTGATATGCGCAGGAATCTTCGCCTCATTTTATTTTGCAGGAGTCTATGGAATTGCAGTCGCTGCAATGGCAATGCTTGCGATGACAGGGATTGTTGTGTCAGTTGATTCCTTTGGCCCTATAACAGACAATGCAGGCGGAATAGCAGAGATGTCCAACCTTCCTGAAAAAGTAAGGGAAAACACAGACGCGCTTGATGCTGTAGGAAACACAACAAAAGCAGTGACAAAGGGATTTGCAATCGGAGGGGCTGCGCTTGCTGCACTCTCACTTTTCGTTGCATATTCCGAGGAAGTCGGCCTGACAATAATAAATATCCTTGACCATAGGGTTGTCATAGGACTGTTCATCGGCGGCGTCCTGCCGTTTGTATTCTCATCAATGACAATGAGGGCAGTCGGAAGGGCTGCAAAGCTTATTGTTGAGGAAGTCAGGAGGCAGTACAGGGAAATAAAAGGCATCATGGAAAGAAAGGCAAAGCCTGATTATGCCAGATGCGTTGACATAAGCACAAAAGCAGCAATAAATGAGCTTATTGTTCCAGGGCTGATTGCCGTGCTTTCACCTCTTGCAGTGGGCCTTCTTCTGGGACCGGCTGCTCTTGGCGGAATGCTTGCAGGGGCAATAATCACAGGACTGCTTATGGCAATAATGATGACAACAGGAGGGGCTACCTGGGACAATGCAAAGAAATACATTGAAAAGGGAGCCTATGGCGGAAAAGGCAGCGAAGCCCACAAGGCAGCTGTTGTTGGTGATACTGTCGGTGACCCATTCAAGGACACAGCAGGACCGGCACTTAACCCGCTGATAAAGGTTGTCAACACAATAGCACTGCTTGCAGCAGGGCTGATATTGACTTACGGGCTTTTCTAAACAGAAAAGCTTAAAATTTAATTTTTTCTCCTTTCTTTTATGGATATTGAAGAATGGTTCCTGAAATCTGAAGAACTGATCCTGATGCGGCTGACTTCAGAGCTTGAACATGCTGCTGCAGGGACCAGGGCGCTGATAAAGCCAAGGGGAGCATACATGCCTCATGGATATGACCAGGGCATATTCTATGGATATGTAAACCCTGTGCCAAACAATGGCTCAAGATGCGGCTATGCAAAATTCTGCTGGGAAACTGCAAACGAAGTTCTGATCGGAATAAAAGTTCCTATAAATCTTTCTTTTATCCACTCAGCAGGAAAATTCTTTGAGGTTAATTATCCTCCAAAGCTTAAGCTGGAAAAAATATTCCCCGGAGATCCCAACCACACAGAAATTCTTGGATATCTGGATGATCTCCAATATGCCTAGGCACTGGACATCAGTGCAAAAACTATTTAATTTGATTTCGTATTTCCTCCTTTATGGACTTTAACTGCCCTTACTGCGGGAGCTCCAGGCTTCATCACCTGAGAAGCTGCCCAAAAATGTATTCTATGGTGAAGCAGAAGCAGTTCAATGAAAAGGCAAAGCAGGATTATTTCGGGGAATCGCCCAATGTCTTCATAGGAAGATACGGCTATCCGAAAGTTAATGTGGGTTTCCTGTCAAATGAAGAGCTGCCTAAAGACACGGATATGCCTAAATTATGGTCCAGGGAGAATTATGACATCCCGAAGATTGTTGACCTGAGAAGCAACCTGATAAACTCGAGGTTCAAGGCCGACATAAAGAGCTTTGACGAGAAATTCATGGATGTCGCAAAAGAAGTCTCAATGGCAGAGAAGCCTGTTGATGTTGAAGTCCATCTTAACAAGAGGCCTGTCTTCAGCCTGAAGCTTGACAATGACATAACACCCTACGGCCCGTCTGTGGAGCTTGAGAAAGCTGAGATAACTGAAAATCCCTCAATAACAAGGCAGGTCGACAAAGTTGTGGGCGATGAAGACATGAAGGCGGTTGATGCGATGGATTATCTCTACAGCAAGGGATATGATGAACATTTCCTTACAAAGCTGATTTCTGTGGGGAATATCGGAATAGGAAAAAACAGGAAGCTCGTGCCCACAAGATGGTCAATAACTGCTGTGGATGACACGCTTGGGAAAAATCTTATCTCAGAAATAAAAAATTTTTCTGAGTATGAATATGCTGCGCATTTCGGAGGCTATCTTGGAAATTACTATCTCATACTGTTCTTCCCGGAGATCTGGTCATACGAGCTTTTTGAGACTTATGTGGGTGACCCAAGCCAGCCGAAAAAAAGCGAGATAGAGACATCGACAGACTATGAGTCCTACGAGGGAAGAAAGGATTATGCAAGCAATACTGTCGGGGGCTATTATGCAGCCAGGCTTGGCATACTTGAATACCTGATATCAAAAAAAAGGCAGGCATCTGTGCTGGCATTAAGGTTTATCACAAACGAGTATTATATGGGACTCGGTGTCTGGGTTGTAAGGCAGGCAACAAGGCATGCCCTTGAATCAAAAACAATAAAGTTCTCATCAAAGGAGCTCATGCTCAGTTATGCAAGATTAATGATTAAAAAAAAATTCAGCTTTGATGCTGAGGAACTGCTGAAAAAGAGCATGTTGCTGAAAGAGATAAAAGAACAAAAGAAGCTCAGCAGCTTCTGAAAAATTATTCAGCCTTTTTCTCTGCTGGCTTTTCTTCCTTTGGAGCTGCCTTTTTCTCTTCTTTGGAGTGCTCTTTTGGTTTCTCCTCTTTCTTTGGCTTCTCTTTCTTTTTAGGCTCTTCGGCGGGCTTTTCAGCTGGTGCTTCCCCTTCTGCTGCCGGAGCTCCTCCTAATGGTGTCTTTCCATGCTTAAGGATTTTCATTGAAACTTGTGTAATCCTCTCGTGGATTGTATTCCCGCAGACTGTCCTTCTCAGCCTGATGCCTGCTTCTCTGTTCCTTGTTCCGACGCCGGTTGTGATAAGGACCTGTTTCCTTACCGGGCCCTCGATATCCTTCCTCATCGGGAAGCCGCAGTAGTCTGCTCCGCCTGTAATCTCAAATTCGTATCCGGCAAGGTCAAAAGCCTCTCCTTTTATTGTATCTCCTATCTTTTTTCCAAGGAGGGAATTTGCATTTTCTTCAGACACTGCAATCTGGTGTGTTTTCCCTGACTTAGGGTCTCCTATGCTTAGCTTAAATTCAACCATCTTAATTGTTCACCTTTTGATTTTATGCTGAGAAACCTTTAAGCCCCTTCGGGTCAACCCAAGGCATGCGCCTCAGCAATTGAAATGGAGTTGCAGATGATTTAAAAGCTTTTTTGTTTTGGAATAGAGAAATAAAAAATGTCGGGAATGAGGGGAAACCTCACACCTCCCGAAAAAGCGGGTGTCGGCGTTTCAAAGTTCCATAGATACGCCTGTGACTACACTAGGAAATTACCTGTTATTCTGACTACTTTACATAACTTTTATAAACACTCCATTTTTCCAAATCAGTAAGAAATGTGGGCATATCCTATACGGAAGCCTGAATCTTAAAGGTGATAAAAAATGAGCATGTACAAATATATAAGGCAGGCCTGGAAAAAACCGAAGAAAAATCTTGGTGAGATATGGAAAGAGAGGCTTGTTCAGTGGAGAAAGGAACCTGTTACAATAAGGATAGAAAAGCCTACTAGGCTGGACAGAGCAAGAGCTCTTGGATATAAGGCCATTCAGGGAGTTTTCATTGTAAGGCAGAGAGTCCAAAGGGGAGGAAGGCAGAGGCTGCAGATAAGGAAGGCCAGAAGGTCAAAGACCCAAAGGCACAAGAAGATAGTTGCAAGAAACTATCAGAGCATTGCAGAAGAAAGAGCAAACAAGAAGTTCCTGAACTGCGAGGTGCTTAATTCATACTGGGTTGGCGAAGATGGTGTGTACAAGTGGTATGAGGTTATCATGGTAGACAGAAGCCACCCTGTTGTCAAGTCAAAGCACTACCTGAGCTGGATTGCAAAGAAAAAAGCAAGGGCTTTCAGAGGCATTACATCTGCAAGCAGGAAAAGCAGAGGCCTGAGAAACAAAGGCAAGGGAGCTGAGAAGCTGAGGCCAAGCCTGAGAGCGCACAACAGGCAGGCTCATTAAATGTCAAGAACCGCTTATCTGTAAATGGCGGTTCTTGAGTATGCTCACGATTTCCACGATGTGGTGTTGTCATTTTCAACTCGCTATTGGAACACGAGTGGAAATCGCGACATTTATATATTATTTTTATTTCATATCCATACACGGGCCCGTGGTCTAGTGGTTCAAGTGGTTAGAAATAACAACTTACACAAATGACGTTGCCCTTACAAGCATATGCTAAGTGAGGCGAAGGTCACCAGTTCGACTCTGGTCGGGCCCACTATTTTTCTTTATTCAGGAAACAGATACATTATCCTCTCTTCAGCAGCCTCATTAACGAGCTCAATAATCCTGTCTTTCATTCCCTGCGGGATTCTGCCCACAGATTTCAGCATGCCAAGATATCCGTCCAGAATAGGCTTATATGCTGCCCTGAACTCATTGCTGTCCTTAAATTCGGCTTTTACAGCTTCTTCATACGTGTCAACATTATGCCTTATCAGCCTCTGGTAAAACTCTACTGTTCCACGAAGAAGGCCCCTATCAATTTCAAATGACTTAAATTCATTGGCCAGTGCATCCAAATCGCCTTCGGAAGGCGGATAATCCATCCTGTATGCCTCATCAAGGAAAAACCTGGCTTTTTCAGCTCCGAGATCGAAAAATTTGGAGCGGGCTGCTTTCAGCATGAGCTTCATAACCTTCCCGCTCTCTGAGTAAAGTTTGCCATATATGTCCTCAAACCCTTTCATCTCAAATTCAAGGATAGCATCATAAAGACTCATGCTCCCGGAGAATTGCATTTTTATTATAAAGATATCCAAAGATTGAAAAAATTTTTATACTAATCAGACAAACAAAACCCATGCGCAAGAAAAACGGGAATGCAATAGCCATGATATGGCTCATATTCGCCCAGCTGTTTATGCTGATAACCCTGCTTCCCTGGTTTGCTGTGTTCGGGCCTTCTTTTATGGTATTCGACAAACAAAATCCAATACTCTCAGCATTATACGTCGGAGCTGTGGGAAGCTATCCTGTTGTCTGTATCCTCCTCTCAATATTCGCCTGGAAAGCGTATGCCGAGGACAAAATAAGAAAAGCCGTTGTTCTTGGCTCAATACCCATAGTAATAGCTATAATTTTTATGCTGCTCATAATTTAAACCCAAACTTTTAAATAACTTCTGCTCCTTGCATCTTTTCTATGAGGAAAAAACCGAAGAGCTTTCTCGGGAAGGCATGGGATTTCATCTGGCATGACAACTCTATATGGAGCTGGATTGTGAATGTCATACTTGCATTTGTGCTGATAAAATTCCTTATATACCCCGGGCTTGGCTTTGCCTTTGGGACAAGCCACCCTGTTGTTGCTGTTGTCTCAAGCAGCATGGAGCATGAAGGCATGGACTATGATGAATTCTGGGCAGAGACAGGAAAATGGTACGAAGAAAACATGGGGATAACGAAAGAGGAATTCAGGAAATATCCTTTCAGTAGCGGATTCAGCAAGGGAGATATAATGGTGCTGGTCGGCGTTTCGCCTGATAAAATAAAAAAGGGGGATATACTTGTATTCTGGAACCAGGAAAACAATCCCAATGCATATCCTATAATACACAGGGTTACTGGTTTTGTGGAAACAGAAAAAAACGGCTTTTTCTACCAGACAAAAGGCGACAACCCTATAACAAACAAGGAGCCTATAGACTTCTGCAACAGTACAGGATGCATTGATGAAAAGAACATACATGAGAACCAGGCCATAGGGAAAGCAATATTCAGGATACCTTTCATCGGCAACCTTAAGATATGGTTTGTTGATTTCCTTCATATGGTCGGCGTGGGAACCACAGTGGACGGGGTGCTGAATTAAAATGATGTTCTGCCCGAAATGCGGCTCAATACTTGGACCGAAAAAAGTTGGGGGAAAGACAGTAATGGGATGCAGTTGTGGCTATATTAACAGGAAACCGGAGAAACTCGAGATAAAAGAAGTCATTAAAGACAAAGAAGAGATAGTACCTGTTGAAGAAGAAGTTGAGGTGCATCCATTAACAGACGACGCTGAATGCCCGAAATGCGGGCACACTAAGGCATATTACTGGGAAGTCCAGACAAGGGCATCTGACGAGCCTGCGACCAAATTTCTCAAATGCGAGAAGTGCAAACACATATGGCGGGACTATAAATGACTTCTGTTGAATTCTCAAGGCCAAAATCATTAGAAGGGTATAGATGCGTGGATATGCATTTTCATACAACCCACAGTGACGGCGCTGCAACTGTTGAGCAGATACTTGGAAAGATAAGGACATTGAAGATAGGCGTTGCAGTCACAGACCATACGACCATCTCAGGCTCGCTGGAAATTTTCAGGAAAAAATCAGAGAAAGACTTTGTTATCCCCGGAGTGGAAATCAACTCAGAAGAGCGCGTTGATGTCCTTTTCTATTTCTATGATATTGAGGAAATGAAATCTTTTTACAAAAAGGAAATCCTCCCGAACAGGGTCAGGATGCTGCGATACTTCAGATCAACACTTTCGCTGCCTGAACTTCACAAACTGTCTAAAAAATACAACTGCGTGACTTCTGTGGCACATCCTTATGGCTATACAATGAGAGGCGGCTCAAATAGGATATTTGAAAAAAATGAAAATGAACTAAAAAAATTTGATGCAGTAGAAGCCATAAACGGCGGAACATCAAGGAAAAACAACCGGCGCGCTGTTGATTATATAAAACAGAACCTTAAATCATATACCGGCGGCAGCGACGGCCATTCAATCTATCCGCTGGGCAATGTGCTGACATGCTCAAAAGCCAATACAGTAAAAGAATTCCTGGACAATATCAAAAACAAAAAGAACCATGTCATTGGAAAAGAGCTGAGGTTCAACAAGTTCAGCGAATATTTTTACTATGGCAAAAATAAGATAAAGAATATTTTTTCAAAATGATAGACGGTTACATAAAAAACAGCAGGCTGACAATCATCGTAAAGCCCAATTCATCCAAGAACGAGATAACCGGCTATGACAGGGAAAGAGAAGCAATAAAAGTAAACATAAAAGCAGCAGCTGAAGACAACAAAGCTAACATAGAAGTTATAAAATTCTTTTCAAAGCTTACAAAGAAAAAAGTAAGGATAGTATTGGGACTAACAGGAAAAAAGAAAATAATTGAAATAGCCTAATCTTCTTTTTCTTCCTTATACTTCACTAATTTCACGCCCGCTTCCTCATATAATTTCCTGGATATCGGATCCAGGTCATAATCCTCGCTGTAATAGACTTTCTTTATTCCTGCGTTTATGATGTGCTTCGTGCAGTATCTGCATGTAAAGAGGCTGGTATAAAAAGTGGCGCCTTTAATAGAAACCCCGTTGTATGCTGCCTGCAACAGTGCATTTTCCTCTGCATGCACGCAGACACACTCGTCAAGTTTTTCTCCTGACTTTACAGTGCCTTTCACCCTTCCCTCGCACCTCGGGCAGCCGCCTTCGTCGCAGTTCTTTATCCCTCTCGGCGTGCCATTGTAGCCTGTAGAGAGAATCATGTTGTCTCTTACAATGACTGCTCCCACCTGCCTTGAAGTGCAGGAACTTCTCTTTGCCACAAGCTTTGCTATTTTGATAAAGTATTCATCCCATGTCGGTTTTTTGTTCATTTAACCACCTTTTGAAATTTTCATATTCTTTTTTTAACTCGTCCATTGTCCCTATATTTCGTATCATATAGTCTGCAATCGCTATCGGCCCCACTTTGTTGATATTCTCTATCTCGCTCTTGTCCCTGCTCTGCGCTTCCTCCGGCGTAAGAGGCCTGACAGGCCTTTTTCCCAGCCATTTATGCCTGAGTGATGGAGGGGAATAGACTGCAAGGACAATCAGCCTGTTTCCAAATTTTTCCTTAAGATAAAGATATTCTTCCCAGCTGTAAAGCCCGTCGGCAACCACGTCAGACTTTTTCAGAGCTTTGGTAATCTTAGGCTCGTTGAGGATTGCATAAGCAGCCATGCCGTGGTCTTTCCTTAGTTTCTCCCTGATGTACCTCTCGTTCTTCTCATTTACCTGCAGGCCTGCTTCCTTTATTTTCTCCTCTGTTATATCGCCGAACCTTATCTTATGATAGCCTTCTTTTTCCATCATGCCCGCAAGCTCAGTCTTGCCAGAACCAGTCATGCCAACTATTGCTATTACTTTCATTATTCCCCCGATCCAGAGATGATAGCATAATAATTTAAATATGTTGCTGTATTGCAGGATACAGATATGGGGGCTACATGAAACCGCTAATGCTTTTGGCAGTTCTTGCAGTGCTTTCGCTGGCGGCATTCGCGGCAGTTCTGCGGGTATTTGTGTGGGTGAGAAGATGAAGGAAAAGGCTGCTGTTCTGCTTAGGATCGGATTATCGCTGGTGTTCCTGTGGTTTGGCTTTAACCAGCTTTTGTTCCCTGAAAGTTTTTTAGGGTATTTGCCGGAGTGGGTGATGGGGCATGCGAGGGACTCAATACCTCATTATATGATGGTAATGATGAGCTATCTGCCGGAGAACCTCTCTATTCTCATAATAGTGAATGGTATTTTTGAAATAACCTTCGGTACTCTTTTGTTATTGGGAGTGTTTACAAGAATCTCCTCGCTGGTTCTTGCAGCACATCTGGCGTTTATAGCCGTAAGCCTTGGGTACAATGATGTTGCAGTAAGAGATTTCGGCCTGGTAATTGCCGCTCTTTCAGTATTCCTGCATGGGCCGGATGAGAAATCACTAGACAGGAAATTAAAAATCAGAATACCAAAAATTCTTAAGCCGCTTTATTTCTTTGATGATAAGCTCAAATGAAACCTGAAGAAGGAGATATTGAAGAGATAGAGAATCTTAATCAGGACAAGAAACTACTCAAGAGGCTGAAGAAAATATATATTGTTGTCATTGCGCTCCTTCTTGCTGCATTGCTTATAATGAATACAAATGCGGGCTACCATATTATTTCACTTCTCTCAGGCAGGATAGTGACTTCAAATCTTGGAGAGGACTATACTTTTGCGCTGAAAAAAGGCGGCCTGGTTATATTTGAAAAAGAAACATATGAAATACTGAGGCAGATGTATCTCGATAACCAGGAGCATGAGATAAAGGCCTGCCTGACCGGATACAGGAATGAAAACAACTATGTTGTGGAAGGGCTCTATGCCCCTTTAATATACAGGCAGGATGTTTATTCAGTAACTTCTCAGCTGTGCAACAGCAGCACTATTGTCTCGCTGCACAGCCATCCCCCGCTGAGCTGCATATTTTCAGAGCAGGACATAGAATCATATGGGGCATTCAAGGGTGTTAACCCTGAAGGTATAATAGGAGTCATGTGCGGGGAAGAGACAATTACCTTCTACGGCTACCAGAATAAAGTTTAAATACTTCTCTTATTACTATATTCCAGTTCTATATTAGAACGATACTTTTATATACCAGTATACAAATATATAATAAAATGCTAGAGGCCTCAGTGAAGTCAAACGACCAGATATTCAACATTCTCTTTAATAGCGATGAGATTACCTGGCAGAATATGATTTATGATCTTGTTAGTTCAGAGAATATGGACCCGTGGGACATTGACGTGTCAATGCTTGCCCAGAAGTTCCTTGAGAAACTGAACAAACTGAAAGATATGGACCTGAAGATATCTGGGAAAGTGCTTTTGGCTGCAGCTATACTTCTCAGGGTGAAATCATACAGGTTCATGGAAGAGGACATAAACGCTCTTGACACCCTAATTGCATCAGCCAACGAGCCTGAGCATGACGGCGATCTGTTTGATGAGATGATGGAATATGAGGAGGGTGCTCTCAGTCTTGAAGGAAGGCCAAGGATATACCCAAGGACACCTCAGCCAAGGAAGAGGAAAGTCTCTGTGTTTGACCTGGTAAATGCCCTTGAAAAAGCCCTAGAAGTCTATGAGAGAAGGCCTCCGAAGATGAAAAGCTATCCTGAGGTAAAGATTCCTGAGAAAACACTTGATATAAGCAGGGTAATAAAAGATGTATATGCAAAGATAGTCCGTCATTTCAAATCAAAGGGGAAGGAAGCCCCAAAACTGACATTTAATCTCCTCCTGCCTGAAAACACAAAAGAGGATAAGGTGTTCACATTCATTCCTCTGCTCCACCTGGACAACCAGAGAAAAATAGACCTGATACAGGAGTATCACCATGGCGAGATTTTCATAGATCTTCTCAATTCCCCTGAAACTTCCTAAAGTAAGGGTTAGGATAGAATGGTTCCTGAGCCTTATCTTTCCACAGGATACCGGAAAATCTAGGCGAAAATTATAAATACCTCGCTTTTAACCCATTTAGCTATGGGGTTTACAAATCTTACGGCAATAGCAGATTCTGTTGATAATTACATGGTTTCTGCCGGGATAAATGAGATACATTTCAGAGCAGGGATCGTGCTGCTGACTTTCCTTATTCTTGGATTAATAACAATGCTCCTTTTCAAGGTTATCCTGAAAAGACTGGTGCAAAAAACAAAAACTGATTTTGATGACAAGGTAATTGATGCAACACAGATGCCTGTGCTCCTCCTGGTCATCATGTCAGGAATATTCTTCTCAGGCAAGATGCTTGATCTGGACATGTCCCTGCAGCCTTATTTTTCAAAGATATACCTCTCAATAGTCTCTTACCTCCTGTTCCTGATATTGCTCAGGGTCGTACTTCTTATTGTGCATCGTGTAAGGGAAGTTACCACAACAAGGAAAGTGAAAGTCTTTGAAGATAAGGTCTTCCCGGTTTTTGAAAAAAGCCTTAAGGTTCTTATGGTTATAGTCTATATTTTCGTGTTCTTCCACATATGGGCTATAAATTTTACTCCGCTGCTGGCAAGCGCGGGTATTCTCGGCCTGGCTATAGCATTCGCAGCACAGAGCACAATTGCAAATATCTTTGGCGGAATCTCTCTGTTCCTGGACAAGACATATGAAATCGGAGACTACATAATCGTTGATGATAAGGACAGGGGCGAGATAATAGATCTCGGCCTGAGAAGCACAAAGATAAGGACAACTGCTGGTGTTCTAATAACTATTCCCAATTCAATAATGGCAAACACCAAAGTGGTGAATGAGTCAGGCATAAACCCTAAGATAAGGATCCACGTTGAAGTTGGCGTTTCCTATGATTCAGACCTGGACAAGGTAGAAAAGTTATTGCTTGATATGGCAGGGAGATCTGATTATGTTGAAAAGAACCCTGAGCCGCACGTGAGATTCAGGAACTTCGGGGATTCAGGGATTACTCTGCAATACCTGTTCTGGATAAAAGACCCGTCCTATAAGGGAATTTACACAAGCCTTGCAATAAAAGAGATTCATAAGAAATTCAGAGAAGAGGGAATAGAGATACCATATCCAAAGAGGGATTTATACATAAAGAAAAGTTCTGAGATAAAAGTGAAAAAATGATAGGATTTGCCGATTTTCTGAAGGTTGATATAAGAGTAGGAAAAATCATTGAAGTAGAGGATTTTCCTGAGGCAAAGAATCCCAGCTATATACTGAAAATTGATTTCGGAGAGCTTGGTATAAAGAGATCATCAGCGCAGCTCGTAAAGACATACAGCAAGAAGGAGCTGAAAGGAAAAAAGGTGCTGGCTGTTGTCAATTTTCCGCCCAAGCAGATAGGCCCTGTCATGTCTGAGGTTCTCACACTCGGAGTTCCCAATGGTAATAAGGGAGAGTGCATACTTGCTGTGCCTGACAAGGACGTGCCGATTGGCGGCAGACTCTATTAAAGGAAAGTTATTTATATCTTGTTAACCTGTATATTTTTATGGTATGCGAACACGTGAAAGAATTGTACAGGTATGTGAAAGAGCATGACCTGAAAATATCCGCGCATGATATCCTGACAGTAGAGTGCAGGAAATGCAGAGATAAAGACAAGTGTGATATAATCCCCTCATAAAGTTTAAATATAATCTAAACATTCCTTTTCGGCATGGCTTATACAGAATCAGTATCCGGGTTCTTTTTCTTTAACTAGTCATAGGCCTAAACTAAAATTCCTTTCTCAACTGGTCTGAAAAACCGCAAGCTTCTGGAATGAAAAACTGGGCCTCCGGGATTCAATAAAAAAACAAAATAAAAAACACGGAGGAGTAAAAAATGGTAGATATACTGGTTAAAGACTTAGAAGATTATGTAAAGGAATATAGCTCGCTGGCAAATGAGCTGCTGAATTACAAAAGCTCTGTGCTGAGAGCAATGCTAGGAAAAAGTATAAATTACAGTTACAGAGAAACCCGGTGGGCTAAATCTAAACTCTCTATCGGGCCCGGTATAAATCATACGCCTGAGCTTCCTGGACTATATCTTGAAAGGAAAAACCTAGATGAAGTCACGGGCAAGCAGGTAGTCAGAATCAGCGGAATAGGAAGTGTGGTTAATTATCTGGAAGAAATAACATTGGACCCTGAGGATGTATCGACCCACGAGATAAGGCAGGCTGCTGTAAATTCCCCACCTTATCTAGGCATAGACCAACCCGATGAACTCGAAATCAATTACGGCAGCAGAGAGGAATTGATAAGTAGCCTAATGAAGCTCCGCAAATTAGGAAGGCACCTGTCTGAGAAGCTAATTGAGCTCCAAGAGAGCTACAAACAGAAACATGGAGCTGTCATCAATCAATATGTTGAAAGTGCAAGACGTTGGCGTGAAACGAGAGAGGAATATTGCTTTTAGGTGATGAAAGATGATAGAAATATTAATGTTGGGTATGTGTACACTGATAGCTGGAATGTTCTGGAGCCCGAGGTTTGGCGATGCCACCCGGTATCTTTCAGAAGACAAAAAAGAGGCTCGGGAGCCGGAAGGATGGTGGAGCGGCATGGCTCAGCTTCCGGGCTCAACGCAATATCTGAAGCACACTACAATAAGCATCCCTGAAAGCATCTCAGGGCTGTTCCCAGAGCATGAGACTATGAGAATAGGGTATGATGTGCATTCCAATGCAATATATCTCTATCTTGTAGGAGAAAACGGCTCAGGCCGGAACAGGATGATTGGCTCTGTTGAGTATCATTCAGATGACCCTAACGATTACAACAGCAAAGCAAGAGAGATTGCCAGGGATGAAAGCCGGCTGCTGGAAATCATCAGGAAATATGCGTCCAACTGGATGAGACCGATTGGAAAAGTGAGATATCGGCAGGAATAATTATTTTTTTTCTTTTTTAACAATCTTTTTAAAGATATTCTGGTTATCTGTATTAATGGCTGAACTATCCAAAAAAAGCTGCGTGCCGTGCAGAACAGGGGCTCCCAAGCTGAAGAGAGAGGAAATAGAAAATTACCTCACGGATTTAGAGAAAGACTGGAAAGTTGTTGATAATCATCATCTCTATAAAAAATTCAACTTCCCTGATTTTATCTCTACTCTTAATTTTGTTAACAAGATAGGGGAGATTGCTGAAGAGGAAGGCCACCACCCAAACATATGCTTCACATGGGGGATTGTTGAAGTTAAGATATGGACCCACAAAATAGATGGCCTGCATGAGAACGACTTTATTCTGGCGGCAAAAATTGATAAGCTGGTTTAAAGCAGCACAAGCGATGAAGTAGCCCCACAGTAGAAATAGATGTTGTTTATCGGCAGGTCAAAATGCTTTCTCAGCGACCGCGCCTGTTTCCTTGCCTTTGTTATCCTGAAAGAGCATTTGACTTCATAGAGATCGAATGTGTCCCCTTTTTTGGCGAGAAGGTCAATTTCGCCGAGAGAGCGCTTTTTCTTTTTTATCATAATGTTGGTAGAAACAGAATCATACCTGTCCTTTATTTTATCGTGCAGGTCCTTTAGATACCTATCGTGCTTGTTTAACCTAAACACCCTTTAGATTATACCAGTATACATATTTATATGATTTATATATTTTGCGATACCACTGATGTTTAGAAACCAATATCTATAAAATTGGTTTTTTATTACAGAAATCTTTAAATAATGTTCGGCTTTCCAAACTTCAAAGGTGAATAAAAATAATTGCTGATTTTCTGATAACCTTCAGGGAGACACTGGAGGCTGCTCTTATAGTCGGAATCATTCTGGCATATCTTAGCAAAACAAAGAATACAAGATACAATAATATCGTTTATACTGGTATTGGAGCAGGTCTTGTTGCCAGCATCATAGCTGCCTTCCTCTTTACCAAGGTATACGGAGGATTCACAGGAGCTGCTGAAGAGATATTTGAAGGTGTTGCAATGCTCTTCGGCTCATTCCTTATAACCACGGTCATATTGTGGATGATGAACCAGAAAAACATATCGCATGACTTAAAAGAAAAAGTTGCCAAGGATATAGAGCATAAAAACAGGACCGGATTATTCCTCCTGACGTTTATTTCTGTCCTTAGGGAAGGTGTTGAAACCGTCATTTTCCTTGGCGCTGCCAGTTTTGTCAACGGCACAAACAGGCTTCTTGGCGGAGCTCTTGGCGTTGCTTTTGCAATCTTCCTTGGCTACCTCTTATTTGTGGCATCAGTCAGGGTTGATATAAAGAAATTTTTCAATATCTCAAGCCTCCTGCTTATCTTGTTTGCAGCAGGACTTGCTGCCCACGGTGTCCATGAGCTTCAGGAGGCGCATGTGCTTCCAACTTATATAGAGCATGTCTGGGACATAAATCCTCCTGCCCCTCTTGCTGATCAGGGAATCTATCCTCCACTGCATGAGAACGGCTCTGTAGGGAGCATAGCAAAGGGCCTCTTTGGATATAATGGTAACCCTTCTCTTCTGGAGGTGCTTGCATATCTCGTCTATATTGCTGTTGTCTTTATTATATACAAAGCTTTAAATTTACCTGATCACTTGCATATTAGGAAATAACTTGCTTAAGCAGTTCAAGGATAAAAATCAAAAAATCAGGCTTGTGCTCCTATTTTTCCTTCTAATAGTTGTTGGTTTGCTTTTCTATCAGAAACTTTTCATATTTTCAGTAATCATGGTTTTTTCAGCGCTGCTGCAATATACTACACATAGGCAGGATATAAAGATAAATCTCGGCCACGTGTTTTTTCTGGGGCTTATAACAGTAAGCCAGATAGGACTAGTCTACGGAATTCTGCTTATTGTCTTCGCTGAATTCCTTCCAAAGGCTATGGTCGGCGATATGGAAGCAAGAACAATATTTTCGCTCCCATTGTCAATTGTGATGATGGTGCTTTTTAGCTCGCTTAAAGACTACAGTTTCACGCTTGTAGGCATATTGCTGGTAATAATAAACTACACGCTTCTGTACTTCTTCTCAAAGATATCGAGGGACCCTATGCCTGAAAAGCTTCTGGAAATAGGACTCCCCTTCCTGCTCAACATAATTTACATCCTGTCTGCATCAGAGCCCATAATAAGCATAGTGGGAAGAGTCATATCAGCTTAAGAGACCCTGTGATCTTATCTATCTTGTCTTCGTCATCAGGCCCAATCCTTTTAGGCGCTCAACTTTGTTTCGCTAAAAGCATTGATGGAAAACTTGTGCGACATGCGCCATAAAAATGGATTAGTCACACTTAATTACATTAATTTTAATTCAGAAGTGATTCCATCTATCTTGTCTTCGTCATCTGGGCCTATTGCCATGCATGTTTCTGTTCCCGGAGCAATCACTGTTCTGCCTGCATCAGTAATGAGAGCTGTTGTAAGCCCTGCGTCCTTTGCCAGCTGATTGTATTTATAGAGCTCATTCCTGTCAGCGACTTTAAGGGCAATCTTGCCCTGGCCATTGTTTCTCCATTCCTTTACTTTCTCTTTGTCAGACCTTAGGGTAGCTTCTACAGAAGCATGGGCTGCCTGGGCTGCCATTTTTCCTTTCGGCAGTTTCAGGTCTGCCCTTATAAGAATTACCTGTTTTAATGCCATATTCGATTAAATAGTCAACTAGTTTAAAATATTTATGGGGTTTTATATAAATAGGCAATGCTGACAGTTGTCCCTGTAGGCGGCTTTGTTGAAGAGTCAATTCTTGCCAATATGTCATTCTTATTTAATGTCCTGAACATCCATCCATTATAATTATAATGTGCATATCTCTGCTCTTTGCCTTCCTGGAAGGCTTTTATTATAGGCTCCGGCTCAAAGCCTTTGCCCTCATCAATAATCTGAACAAGATAACCTTTTTGTCCGAAAACATGCCTGACTTTTACCTCACGCCCCTGTTCGCTGTCATATGCCCTATGATAGGTGTTGTCCAGAGCATGCTGCAACGGGCTTACTATTTCCATAATATCTGCTATCCCTTCTATTTTTGACAGCATTGGCTCAACAACGCGACCAGTATACTGCCTTACCCATAAGTTGCAATCATCTGTACTTGTAAGCACATGTTCCTCAGAACTTATTTCCGGGCCAATCATTTCCAATAGTTCATCCAATGATGCAGATGTAAATGCCATAGAGAGTAAGACACAGGCATACTTTATAAATGTTTCTATTTTTACTACTATTTAGTGCTAACTTTTATTTGATTAAATTATTAAAACATAATGAGTTCCTTTTTCAGATGGAAAAAGTAGAAACTGGTGATGGCTCACCGACTTTCTATAGTGAGAAATATGGCGAAACATATCATTCCAAATCTGGAGCCCTGGAGGAAACTTTTGGGAAATTTATACGGCCATGCAGAATAAAAGAACTGGCTAAGACAGGGAGAGTCAGGATTTTTGATATCTGCTTCGGCCTTGGCTATAATGCGATTGCAGCAATTGATGCTGCTCTTGAAGAGAATGAGAATTGCGAAATATACCTTGTTTCTCTTGAAAAAGAGCTAATTCTGGACAGGCTAAAAGAACTCAACCCCTGCTTAACTCATTACCATATTATCGAAAAACTGCAGTTTGACCCTATCAATAACAGCTACACTTACGAGGAGAAAAATATCTATCTCAGAATAAAAATAGGCAATGCCAAAGAAACAATAAAAACATTAAAAGGCAGTTTTGATGCTGTCTTCCTTGACCCGTTCTCTCCAAAGAAGAATCCTGAGCTTTGGACAGAGGAATTTTTCAGGGAAATTTTCAGGAGGATGAATAAGGGGAGCATACTATCTACTTATTCCTGCGCAAGAATTGTCAGGGATAATTTAAGAAGTGCCGGCTTTGAAGTTTCCGACGGACCGTCTATCGGAAGAAGGGCACCCTCAACAATAGCCAAAAAGTTATAAACAAAACATAACTTCCTTTTCTTTAAGTCCCTGTAGTGTAGCCTGGATAGCACATAAGATTGCGGACAACCGTTTCGTCAGTTGGCGCCGTAACGGGTACCCTCTAAAGAGGGTACGCATTGTGTAAAAATCTTGTAGCCGGGGTTCAAATCCTCGCAGGGACGTGAACATAGTGAACATCCCTAGAGGAGCATGAGCGCAAGTGAGTTCTCCTCGCAGGGACATTTTTCTAAGAAAGGTCGAATTCGTTCTTTTCTGATTCTAATCCTTTCTCACTGCTGCATCTATTGATTCCATTCCTATTGCAGCAACGACCTTCTCATAATAATTCAGGGCCCTGAAACTGCTGCCGAACCCACCCAGGGTAGGGTCCGCAAGATGCCAGCCATTGTCATAGAATGTTGCAAAAGCATGGCCGCGACCATGTGTTGGACGTCTTTTCTGGTTCTGATATTTTAAAATGAGATTATCCCCATAAACTTCTCCGCTTAATTCCCTTGCCGAAATTCCTGAAGCAATGCAAAGATCTTTGAACAGCTCGGCTCTGCAGACGCATTTTCTTGCCTTGTTTGATTTAATAACCTGTGCTGGTGTCATGGGTTTTGCAGGACCGACCAGTTTTTCACCTGTGGAGGGGATTCCAAAAACATAATCGTATATCCTGCGCGCATTCTCATAAGGAGAATCATCTTTGTCTACAAGAGACGTTGATTTGTCTCTTACACTCTTTCCTATGTGCCCATCCTCTCCCAAATCTTCAGGGCCATAATCTCCTGATAGGCTAAAGCGGATGCTTGCATAGAAATCTGAAGACGGGAAAGGATTGAAGACATATCCTTTCCTGAAGGAATCTGCATCCAAAACAGAAAAGCCAGAGCCTTCAGCTGATAGTATCTCAAGCTCCAGCGGAGAAGATTTCTCAAGAGATATCTCCACTTCTCTCCTTTTTCTTTTTGAGCCTGTTGCTTTTGCATGAATATCAAGGATCCAATCTTTTTCTGAATACAAAGGCAGGAAAACCCATGTTCCATATTCTTTATTCACAAAGACAAGTTGCTGCATAAGAAGGGCTATTTGCATTCTTATATAAAAATGTTCTAATCCGCAAAGGAAAGTTAAAAAAATTATCATAAATCTTAAATACCTTCATTAATTATCAATTTCTATGGCAAAGACAATTAAGGAAACGTGCGGGTTCCTGAAAGAGAGAAAAGAAGAAATAACTTTCCTTGAAGGTGCTGAAAGATACCAGTACATTCTGCAGATTGCAGATAACTATGAGAGGAGCAATCCTTTTCCGCCTGAACTAAAAATTTCCGGCAACAAAGTCCCCGGCTGTGTTTCAGAGGCCTATGTTGCATCAGAATTCAAAGATGGAAAAATGTATTATAAGTGCATATCAGACGCAAGGACAGTATTTGGCTATATGGCTATGCTTGCAGAGGCCCTGAGCGGCCTTCCCCCCGGAGAGATAGTAGATAACTCAAAACCATGCATTGATGATTTTGTAAAGGGCACTAATGTGCTTGGCTCCCTGAGCCCTAACAGGGCAAATGCCTTCGGCAATGTATACAGGATGATGGTCGAGAGGGCAAGGCAGCATCTCTGATTCCGTTTAGCTTTAAATATAACTTCTCAGTTCCCCAGTAAATGGTATTTAATGACTATAAACATCTATTTTATGATCTGGAAATGCCACAGATAGATGAGCTAACCTCTTTCAGTCTTATCCCTTTTACTCTTGAAAGACAGGTTACTATGCAGAATGGCGGTCTTGATCTCAGCTCAAAACCGAAGCTGAAGAGGCTTAGCGAAAAGAAGCTTAAGCATTATAGGGAACTCGTACCCGGGTTCGATATAAGAGACTTGGAAGATTTTTCAGAATTGGGGCTATTCAGGGGATACAAAAAAATTAAAGAACCATGCTCAATGCTGCTGGGAGACATGCCGGAGCTGATGTCAAAAATAGGAGAGATATACCAGATAGCATATGCACATTATGTGGTTGCAGCAAATGAAAAGAGCGGGTTCCCGAATTTCTGGTGCGGAGACTCGGGAAGAAATATTGCCGCTTCATCCTGGGTTATGGGCTTTCTCAATGCCGCTTATGTCCTTGATGATCCGGACGATCATGGATACAATGCGTTCCCCTTTACTATAAAAGAGCCCCACACAGAAGGGGTAGTGATTGTCGATCCTACTTCTGATCAGCTGTGGGAAAGCAGAGTCGGCCCAAGAAACATGATTCTTGTAATCTCTGGAAAAGAATGGGTATATAAAACTTCCAGGAGCTTTGGGAAGGATCTTTTTCCAACCCATGCTTTCCACATAGGTTCTTTGTTGCATGCTGATTATTTCAGACACGAAACAGAATATATGGCTCCAATTATGGAATATTTTGCAGAAGCATTTAGAAACCCTGTGGATATGGATAAACTAAAGGACTAACTAATATCACAATGTTTAATAATCTTCTTAAAATTTAATGCCTGAAATGGGAGACATAAAAGGCTACGCCTATGTTCTTATAGCAGTTTTCATGATTGCCATGTCAGCCAACGGCATAGATTACGTGCTTCAGGGAAATAATGTCGAGACTTCAAGCTTCCTCTGGAACCTTTCTGCCCTTATTGGCGCCTCCCTCATAGTTGTGTTCTCAAAAGAAAGGGCCAATCTTATTCCGACTCTTAAAAAATACTGGAAGGTCCTTGCTATTGTAGGAATATTCCAGGGAATTGCGATGCTCGGCTGGTTTTTCTCAATCCAGGCAATAGGGCCTGAGATAAGTTCATTCCTGGGAAGAATCGGGACACTTGTACTGGTTATCTTAAGTGTGGTTTTCCTCAATGAAAAATTCAATTTTGGAGAAGCTTTTGGTGCAGCACTTGTGCTTCTCGGCGTATACATCATAACCTTTTCCCCGATTGAATTTCTTGGCTGGAGAGTAATATACATTGTCATAGGCGGTTCCTTTTATGCAGTTGCACAGCTCCTGATAAAGAAGAATATAAAAGACATCACCCCGCTTATATTCACGTTCACAAGCTCAGTAATGATTTTCCTGACAATCCTTGGGTATGCTTTGGCCTCGGGCAATCTTCATGCCCCTAATCTTGACAGCCTTCCTGTACTGGCAGCAATCCCTGTACTGAGCGAGGTTGTTGCTGTTATTCTGGTAACCTCTTCATACAATTATATCGGTGCAGGCAAGTCGCAGGTGATACGGTCTGCTTTTCCTTTTGTTGTTGTTATATACTCTTATGTCTTATACAGAACCGTGCTGCTGGCTCACCAGTTTTTCAGCGGCACTCTAATCATAGCCGGCGCTGTCCTCCTCATACTTTCCAGGAGAAACTCTGTTAAGCAGTGAGCAAAAGTCATCATCAGTCAGGGGCCCGTTCCATTTGAGCCCCTGCTTTTTCAGGTAATTGTGCACAACCTCATAATTTGAGGGATTTTCCGGGTCTGTTGTGGGATAATTGCTTAGGTAAGGATAAGAGAATAGAATCCTCCCGTTTTTTGGATGTATAAGAAAGAGTATTGCATCATGCTCAAAATCTTCATATAATGAATAGGTAAGAATATCTATCCTTTCCAATCTGTTTGCCAGCCTGATTTCCTTGAGATGCTCCTTTATTTCATTTTCCAGAGTTTCTATCTCTCCAGACTCCCTGTTTTTTACAGCTTTCATCGGGTATGAGCTAATTATATGTTATATTTAAGCGATATGGAAACCAGCAGAGGGTATAAATGCAAAATATAGTTGGCAGGCTATACATTTTTGGATTTGGCAAACTATATAAACTAGTGGGGTATCTGATAAATATAAAAATGGGGAAAACAGATATTGTAAATGTGCTGTTCAGGAAGAAGCCCGCAAACATGCTTCTTGAGATGAGGAGAAATTCAAAAAAAGAGATTTATGCTTCCAACCTCGCAAAATCTGTCGACTGCACTTATTCCCACATTGTTAAGTTGCTCCAGCAGATGCAGAAAGCCGGCTTAGTCAATTTTGACAAGCAGGGTCGCTTAAAACTGCTTAGCTTGACAAAAAAAGGCGAGGAAGTTGCTGCCAACATAGAGAAGATAATGAGTTCTCTCAAGGAATAATTTTTCTGATTTTAAAAAAATAAATAAAAAATAAATGCTTACTCTATAAGCAGACGTACCCTGCTTGAATCATATTTCCATTCTTCCGGAAGCCTGCCTGATTCTTTGTAGTATTTGACAAGCCTTCTTATCTTTGATTCTGTAAGCTGTAATCCTCTTTTGGCTGTCATGTCCTTCTTGTTCTCTTCCAGATGCTTCTGGAGGGAGATGACTCTCTTCAAAAGCTGCGCAAGGTTTTCAGGAAGCTTGGGAAGAAGCTCCTTTTCCTTCAGTATTGCTGAAACTGATTTTTTTGTTATGGATTTTATATCCGGAATCCCGTATGTATCCCTGAGTATAATCCCTGCTTCTGACGCTGATTTTCCCTCTTTAGCCAGCTTCAGGACCAAAAGCTCAATCTCCTTCGGCTTGTAGCTCATCCATGTGTATGTCTTGTTTACAGGCTTTTTTGAGCCTGACTTTCCTTTCTTTCTTGAGTGCATTCTTGCCATTTTAGTTAATCCCCGGAGAAATAGTCTTTGCTAGTCTCCAGCATAAATCCGCTTTCACAGGATTTATCTTTTGTTATGGACATGGAGTTTTACATGATTTAAAAAGGTTTCGGAGACAAACCTAAAATTCCAAAAGACCCTGATTTAGTATAGACAGCGATTATCAAATATTCTCTCCTGTTTTATTTTATTCTCAGATGCATATCTTACTGCATCTTCTTTATTCTCTGCTATGAGGCAGTTTAATGAATGTATATACCTTATTGAATAAATAGATTCAGAACAGATTTTCTTCTCCAGCAGCTCCTCCCCGCATACCAGAAGAGATAGAATTCTCTCAGCGGTTTTTCTGCCATCATATTTTAAGCTCATTTCTTCCCCAAATACTACTTCAGACTTCTCTTCCCAGTCTTCTTTCATGTATGCCAGTTCTCCTCTTCTTTGCGGAGAGTCTGGATAGACAAAGGGGTGTTTATAAGCTCTATTAAGCAGTCTGGGTATCTCGACAGGCACTATTTCTACATCATCATTGCTGACATTAACTGCAAACTCAGCCCCAAGATATGCTTCTTCGAAAGCATAATATTTATCATGCAGATTTATTATATAAGGAGGGATATTTAGGGATATCAGGATTTTTTGTTTTCCTGTTGCCTTGTAAGCGAGGCGGTCTTTGTATTCGGTTTTTGCCATATGTGAACTAAAAAACTCTTCTATGGCTTCAGTTATCTCCATGCTGGCCATAAAAATAGTTTGATAAATAGTTTTTTATACCTTCTTTCTATATTTCCGTAATATTTTCGATATGATCCAGAAATAGATTCTCCGGATTATGTGCTGTTGATGAAAGAATAGTCATGAGAAAACAGCTACTGTGACACCGGAGCCGCCTTCATTCGGCCTGCCTGAACGGGCTTTTCTTACAAAAGTGGTTGCCCTCAGCAGATCCCTTACAGTATCCCTAAGTATGCCCTGGCCTTTGCCATGGATAATATGGACTTCAGGGAAGCCCATGTCATAGAAAGCGAGCAGATTAGCCCTTATTGTACGGACAGCCTCTTCTCTTGTCATACCGTGAACATCTATTACAGGCCTTTGCGTCATGCTAATCCATCTTGGAATAAACTGATAATGTTTATAAATGTGGCTGGTGTTACCTTACCTATGCCAAAGAAGCAACAAAAAAAGAAATTGGTTGTTGAGAAATTCTCCAAGAATGAAAAAGAAATCGATATTAAGAGGAAAAAAACACTTTGGTTTATTCTTGGAATTATTGGAGTTACAATATTTCTTTTGTTTGCCAACCTCGGATTAAAGATAAGATATCTAATATATGATGAATTGCAAGTAGAGATAAATCCTCTACAAAAAACCGTATCTCTCAGAAATGATGAAACTCTTCCTCTGAGCTTTGAAGTGCAGAACAGAAATTTCCATACCTGTAGCAGCACCTGCGAGTTTGTGCTGACAGATACTTATACTGGCAAGGTACTCGGCAATAGAACCCTAGAGCTCAGGAGCAACCAGAAAGTAACTGAAGCTTATAATATCGGATTGGATGTTTCAGGAGAAGGCCAGAGAATATACTATTTTGAAGCCTACTGCTCAAATATAAAAACAGCAATTTGCCAGACAGATGGGGAGACAAGTTACAGGTCATCTATAATAACTATCAATTATACTTATTCTGAATCTGAACAAAAGCTTCTTGATAGATTAAAAGAAGGTATTGCATTAAAACATGATGAACTATCAACTGCAAAACAGCAGGAGGAAGAGAGTGAGGAGTATATTTCAGAGATAAACAAGACAATCCCCACGAATAAATATATAGAGAAGAAAGCTGAAGAGTATCTTAAGGAGCTGGAAAAGGCTGTTGGATTATACAATGAACAAAAATTAAAAGAATCTGATGTTATATTATCAAGAATACCGCCCCTTGATTATTCCTTTGATCTGGATTCATTAAAAAATCAGGTTGCTGAATACAACAGGAATGCTGCTATGCTTAGTCTTCTAAACAGCACAGATTATCTTGCTGCTTATGATTTCTACGCCAGGACAAACATTTCAGAATCAGCTGAATTTGAAGGACTATACAAAAATATCTCTGTGAAAAAGCTTGAAACATTTGAGAACATTACTAAGCTAAGCCAGTTTACTGATAAATTTCTTCTGGTGTCTGAATTAGTGGCCATATATCCTGCAAGGAAAAACAATAAAGAAATCAGCTACAAAAACGTAAATCTTCTGAATTATGGAAAATTTGAAAATCTGACTTTTAACTTTTCGGGAGAAATATGCCCTGATGCTGCTCTTCTTGAGAATGCAGATGAAGAGCACAATTATTCTGTTGCGCTGATAAACTATTCGGAAATTCTGGTATACTGCAATACAGTTTACACTCCTCTGCCGGCAATCAAAACTTTTGAGGGCATTAGTCTTGAATATAAAGAGGGTTCTCAGGAGATTTTTGTACTGGAAGATGATCCGCCTGCCATATGCTGCATATACGGGAACTGCTCGCACTGCTCGGCAGATCCTAAAAATTACCCAACCGTATTTGTGCACGGTCATTCTTTTAACATTCATGATCCGCCCGAGAGCTCTATTAAAACATTTACAAAAATACAGAAAAAGCTCACTGATGAGCATATAATAATTAATGCCGGGGACATAGATTATTCAACCGCATATAGCAGTCATTGGTCTCTTATGGCCTTGCCTGTGGGTGTGAGAGCAACATATTATTATCTCCCTTATTATGAAACAGAGCTGATCTTCAAGAGCATAAAGAAAGAAGAGGGCATTGAGAGCTACTCGCTGAGGCTGAAAGAAATTATTGATATAGTTCTTGCGAACACGGGAACCGATAAAGTCAACATTGTCGCTCACTCGATGGGCGGACTGGTAACAAGGAACTATCTTTCTGTGTTTGGAGAAAGCCATGTGAATAAGGTAGTCTTGATAGGGACACCGAATAATGGTATTAGTGGCAGGGCAGATGCTTTATGCTCGCATTTTGCAGATAAAAAGGCATGTGATGATATGAGTCAGGATAGTATTTTTTTAAAGCGCCTTGACAGATACAGGCCTGATATTCCCGTATATCTTATAATCGGGAAAGGATGCGAAACCGACGGAAAAGATGGTGATGGAGTTGTTACAGCCGAATCTTCTGCTTTGGATTACGCGGACACCACATATATAAACGGGAAATGCCAGGATTTTCTCAATTCTGATTTGCATGGGGATCTTCTTGACCCTGAAAAATATCCTGAAGCATATAATAGGATAAAAGAAATAATAACGGAATAGTTATATTGCTTCATCATCAAGACTGCCCCAATCATTAACATGGGACGGATCTCTTTGATTGTTATCTAAAAGAAATTCAAGGTTCGGAGACCTGCCGAATTCAATAAGGTCCTGCTGCAGTCTGAGAACAGAAGTCATCGAAAAGAGCAAAGATTCCTGTATATACTTTGGGTCCGGTTTGTATCCCGGAAGCGGCATGCCTCTCTCTGCCAGCAATGCATCCAGTTCTTCTTTATCTCTGAATTTAGGTTCGTGCATAGCATTCAGAGAATGCTGGAGAAAAAACCTTATATTTTTCACAATAAACTCGAATAAGTTAGGCTTCCCTATTATTTTTTCAGGTGTAGAGTACGCCCAATTTAGGCTTCCAGATATTGTTTTCAATTTGACATATGCATGGGAGATCCCTCTTTCAACCACCTCATCTTCTGCTATAACCGGGAAGTCAAACCTTCCATCCAATACAAGAGTGTGCTTTAGGAACTCTGTTGAATCATGTAAAAATCTTATGTGCCTTTCCAGATATTCTGACGATTCCGGGAAAAGATGGATACCTACATGCTTGGTATTAGGCAGATTATGGCTTTTATCACCTTCGACGATTTTATCCAGATAGACTGATGGCATTGTTCCTTTCAAGATCCGGTGTGCTCTGGGGACATTTTTCACAACAACCCAATTATCATAGTCACTGAACTGGCTTGGATCTGCTGTTCTTGAAGCAGACCCGTACAGCAATATTCCCAACAGGTCGTTTCCTAATTTTTCCCTTATCCAGTTTACATATGGGAATCTCTCAGTAATTTCTTTTTCAGTAACTTCTGCATTCCTTCTTCTTATGGGGTATGCTCTCGGCCCAATAGGGATTTCATTCAGGTATTCTATGAATTGCATCTTCATCTGGGATAATGCAGTGTCCCAGTTCTCTTCACTCTCCAAATCACCGAACAGAAAAGGATATTTCCTTTCTTCCAGGTGACCGTATATCCTTCCAATCATATACAATCTGTTCAGGATATGCGCTTTATTCACAACTGTTCCGAGTTCTCTTCTGCCATGAACTATGGCGGCATCAATTGTCGCTCCCTTTGCCTCTATTTCGGTCTGCAGCTGCAGCAGTATCTTCTCTCCTTCCGGTATTGCTTCCTGCCCTATGTTAAAATATTCCTGCATGAGGTCCTCCGGCATATTCTTAGTAATCCTCCTAAATGTAGTCGGTATGTAATCTTTAAAACCCTGAACGACACCAACTGACCATGGGTTGGTCAGTGTATCGGCATCTGAAGAAGCGAGTAATGCTGCTAGGTCATCAGGTGTCGGAATTCCATTTAAGAGTACCGGCCTGACATACTTGAATGTATCTTCGTACGGTAGTCCCGGGACCTGGTAATTAAGCCCTTTGTCTTCGAAAATAATGTTTACCATTCTCTATAGACTAAATGGTATTAGTACTTATAAATATAACTAGGACATGTTGAGAATCCTATCATGAATAACCCTGCCAGATAAAGGTAATTCTGGCCATCTCGAAACTATTATATCTGGCGTTGCTGAAATAGCCCCGCCAGGATTCGAACCTGGGTCCCGTCCTTTCTTCTGTTAATCCAAAGGGACGGATGATTGGCCACTACACTACGGGGCTTTAAAGCAAAAGAAGTCCAAGCAGTTTAAATAAATTGCTTCTCCCTAGTCTGATTGGTTGATCTCCCAGAATCTCAGCATCTCCTCTTCCATGAAATGAAGCTTTCCGGGAATTATCAGACAGTGCAGAGGCCCTCCAAAATCAAAATCCAGCAGCTCATGCACACTACCGTATTTTATCAGCTGATTCCGGCTGCCAAGCCTTGCACAACCTATAACCCCGGTCTTCTCGCTTATGACCTTTTCTTTCCTTCTGTTTTCAATCTCCAGCAATTGTGCCAGGGCATGGTTCACTGACATGAATCTGTCGGGCTTAATATCCAGCAACACCAGAGTATGAAGTCCGTTCTTAAGGTTCATTTTTATCACATCATAAGGTGTTTCAGGTTCAAAAGAAGGCTCAAAAAAAGGCATTGAGGTTGTCTTACCATATTTGTAAAGCTCAAGCCCCACAGAGCCTACAGCTGTCAGGATTGAAGCATTGTGAATCATTTCAATCTGTATACCTTTTTCTTTTGCTCTCAAGAATAAGTCAATGTGAGTTGTGGCTGAGAAAATATCACCTACGACAAGAAATGCCACATTACTGGCAGCTGCCTTGTTTATTATCTGGTCTGAATTATTCTCAACCATCTCCCTGTCTGCCAGCACAATTGCCCTGCCGTAGAAGTTCTCAAGCCTTTCCAGAGAGACATTGAGCCTGGAAGTATAGCCTTCCAGGAAAACGTAGTCACACTCCTTTACTGCTTCAAGGCCCTTCAGACTTATATCTTTTTCATCATTCAGCCCCAGGCCAATCATATACAATGTCATAATGGATAGCTATTCAGAATTGTTTAAATAATTTGCCAAGATAGAGTTATTTGAACAGCTTAACATACTCACTAATGGCCTTGGCAAGTCCCTGCAGGGGCTCTATTGATGGACTATATGCAGTCACGGATATTTTATGTTTCCCAAATTCCATAAGATTCCAGTCAAGCTGCCTAGTAATCCTCATTCTGTATTCTACCCCTTTTTCTGTATCTTGAGAAATAGTCCAGCCCGAATATATCTTGCCGGTGTTTATTCTTCCGCACTGCCTTATCCTGTCAATAGGGAGGTTGTTTTCTGAAATGTATTTTTGTATAGAACTGAAGCCAATCTCTTCATTTCTTCCGGTATCAACCTCCACTACAAGCTCAAAGTGCAGTCCTGGTTTTTCATACCTCCTGTCAGTATATTCATTTAATTCCATCTTTTTGATATACTCTCCCTCCGGTAGATATGCTTCAAGCCCTTCATAGATGTCTGTCATTGTAACGGTGTGGAGAAGTAGTTTTCTTATAAAATTAACTTAATTTCCTTAATCAAAAAAAGAAAAACTCTCTTCCCCTCCCGGAGAAGAGAATAAATAGCCTCTATCCTAAAACTTTCGGGGGTGATTTACAGATAGAGGCAAGAAGGGCACCCACAAAGACCAAGGGTGATCATCTAACGATTTCTATGCCTAGCTCTTCTGATACGTCAGCCATCTGCTGGCGGCCGAGCCTCTGGTCGTGTTTTCCAAGTATCCATGGGCTCTTGACGCCTGTCACGATTGTCATGACAGTAAGCTTTCCTTTCATGTCCTCTGAAATCCTAGCTCCCCAGATGACATTTGCGTCTTCATCAAGACTGTCTGTCACCAGTTCACCGATTGTATTGATTTCCTCAAGTGTCAGGTCAGGTCCACCCACAACATGTATCAGTGCTCCTGTAGCTCCCTCATAGTTTATGTCAAGCAATGGGTTGCTCAGTGCGCCTTTTACAGCTTCTTCTACTCTGTTGTTTGTGTCTGATGCTCCTACACCGATAGCTGCGACTCCACCGTTTGTCATTATTGCCTTAACGTCTGCATAGTCAAGGTTGACAAGTGACGGCAATGCAATTGTTTCCACTATTCCTTTTATCATTGTAGCGATAAGCTCGTTTGCCACTGCAAATGCCTGCCTTATTGGCAGGTTTCCTGCAATCTGGACAAGCCTGTTATTATCGATTACAATAACTGTGTCAGATACTTTTCTCAACTGCTGCAGGCCGAATTCTGCCTTATCAACTCTTGCCCTCTCAATCTTGAATGGCATTGTAACTGTGCCAATAACTATTGAGCCAAGGTCTCTGGCAACTTCAGCAATTACCGGTGCGGACCCTGTTCCTGTTCCGCCGCCCATTCCTGCGCAGATAAATACCATGTCTGAGCCTTTAAGTGCTTCTTTGATTTCATTCATCTGCTCGTGTGCTGCTTCATGCCCTTTTTCAGGGAATCCACCGCATCCAAGTCCTCTGGTTGTTTCCCTACCAATAAGGAATTTCCTGTCTGCCTCAGTAACACTCAAGTGCTGCTGGTCTGTGTTGCAGGCAATAATCTCAGCGCCCTTAACACCTTTCTGGTAAAGCCAGTTAACCATGTTGTTCCCGGCTCCTCCTGAGCCGATAACCTTAATGGTTGCCTGATGGGTTTCTACTCCCGCAAAGTCACTAGACTTGCTTTTCAGTGCGTTGTCAATGATATGTTCCATTTTTCTTCTAACCCCCACACGTCTTTGTGTTGTGTTGTTGTTTTTGGCTGAATATAACTACTCCAGTATATATCTTAAACTAGGTAAATGTTTAAATACTAGTTTAGTATATTCTCCTTTAGAACAAGCCACACTTGATCGAACCAACTAATTATTTATAGTCTAAATAATTTTTAACAGCCACAATTTTTAATTTATGTATATAGCTGGGTAGTATTTAAATCTTTTTATTTTTAGATGTATATATTACAGAATATATAATTTATTTTTTAGATCCCTTGCGCTTCTCTATGGCATCCTTTCCCACGTCGATAAGACCTTTGAAAAGCCGTGAGATTTTGTCAAATACAAGGGGATTTTGCATAACTCTCTCTATGTTTGAAACCCTGGTCCCATAAGATTCGAAATAGCAGACATTCTCCATGGTATAGTGGGTCGGAGCAGGAACAATCTCGTCGGGGTAACCAAGAGGAAGAATGGCCTGCGGCCTTATATCCCCTGGAATGTTAAGGGCTCGTTTAAGCATATCTTCGTCAAAATCGCTTACCCAGCAGGATCCAAGTCCTAGACAATGGGCAGTCAGTAGCATGTTTTCTATTGCTGCTGCACAGTTCTGCACTGAATACAGCCTGTCTCCCCTGATTCCATAGAACTGCTTGAGCTTTTCTGTTTCAGCACACACGACGATAATAACAGGGGCGGAAGCTATCCAGAGCTGGTGCATTGCTGCTTCGGCAACTCTCTGTTTGTTCTCCTTATCTTTTACAAGAACAAACCTCCAGTTCTGTATGTTACCGGAGCTCGGGGCATATCTTCCCCCGTCAATAACCACACCAAGAATTTCCATAGGCACGTCTTGGGAGGTAAACTTCCTTATTGATCTTCTCGTCGCTATAGCCTCAAAGACATTCATCTTCATCTTTTCAGGGCTTACAGAATCCTTTATATCAAAGGATGGGTTTTCTTTCTCCTGCATATAGCCGTTTATGGCTTTCTCCTTTAAATAGTTTGTTATAGTTTTTTACTGCTGCTCTCTAAATGTTTCATAAATGGAACAATGTTTCATAAATGAAAAGATTTAAATATTGTATGAAAATTAATCAAGATGGCATGGAGAACCAGGAAATAATAGAGAAGCTGTTTGATGCCAAACTTGTGGGAATTCTGAAGGCCTTTCTTAAGAATGAAGAGAATGAGTACTACCTCAGGGAATTGGCAAGGTCTGCCCAGGTAAGCCCAGCTTCTACATACAGAATTCTGAACAGGCTGGTTAAGCTTGAGCTTCTTGAATCAAGGGAGATAAAGACTGCCAAACTCTATAAGCTGGCCTCCAACAAGAAAGTGGAGTTCATAAAATCAATACTTGAGGTTGACATTCTTGATTATTTTGTTGACAAAGTCTCCAAGATGCCGGGAGTTGAACAGGTGCTGCAGCTGGGAAAAAAAGATAAAATCAAAGCAAATGTGATTCTCCTTGGAACCACAATAAATACAGCAGATGTGAAACTGCTTGCGGGAGAGATAAAGGAGAAGTACGGGTTTACAGTAAACCAGATGACCCTTTCAAAAGAGCAGTATGAGCAGATGGCCTCCATGGGCCTGTATCCAGGTGAGAAAAAAATTCTGTTCAGGGCTGCATAAATCTTATAAAGCTGTGCCAAATGCAATAACCTATGATTTCTGAAGCAAGAAAACAGGAGCTGCTGTTTCCGTATGAGATTGTGAGAGAGGAACAAAACAAGCTGCTTCTGCTTACAGCTGCCACCATAGAAAACAAGAGAAATCTGATTGTGCATGCTCCCACAGGACTCGGAAAGACAGCAGCGACCCTGAGCCCTGCCCTGAAAGCTGCAATAGACAAGGACATGACTGTCCTTTTCCTGACCTCAAGGCACACCCAGCATAAGATTGCCATAGAGACCCTGAAACTGATAAAGGAGAAATTCGGGGCAGATACAAGCTCGGTTTCGATAATAGGAAAAAAATGGATGTGCATCCAGCCCGGAGTAAGCAGCCTATACAGCAAAGACTTTGCTGAATACTGCAAGAGGCTGAAAGAAGAAAAAAAGTGCGAGTTCTATACAAATGCCAGGAAGAACCAGAACACGTTCACTATAGGCGCAACAAAACTTCTAAGCAACATAAAGGGCCTTTCACCTTTAACAACAGAAGAAGTCATAGAGCATTCAGAAGATGAGAGGATGTGCCCTTATGAGATTTCGCTTGGCATGGCAAAGAATGCCAAGGTCATAATAGCTGATTACTATTATCTGTTCCATCCAAAAATAGGGGAGAACTTCCTTGCAAAAGCTGAAAAGGATATCAGCAAGCTGATTGTCATAGTGGATGAAGCCCATAACCTTCCTGACAGGCTGAAAGACCTTGCCTCCGAATACCTTACAACAATAACAATAAGCAGGGCAATAAAAGAGGCTGAAAAATTTGGGTATGACAATACAGTTGATATTCTTGCAGAAATAAAAAATATACTTGAAGAGCTGGCTGAGGGCATGAAAATTGAATCAGAGGCAAAGCTGACAAGGGAGCAGTTTGAATCAAAGTTAGAAGGATATGATTATGACCAGCTGATAGGGGATCTTGAGCATGTGGGGGATGCAATAAGGGAAACCCAAAAGCAATCCTATATTGGGGCTATTGCTGCTTTCCTTGAAGCGTGGCAGGGTAGAGATGAGGGATTCACAAGAATCCTGTCATACAAAAGGGGCCTGAGAGAGCCTTTCATCTCAATCTCATACAGGTGCCTTGACCCGAGCGTTGTCTGCGGGGAGATAATAAACAATACCTGCTCAACCATCCTTATGTCCGGCACCTTACTTCCGACTTCAATGTACAAAGAGCTTCTTGGGCTGGAAGATGCGCAGGAGGTTGTCTTCAGCGATCCTTTCCCCAAAAAGAACAGGATTAATCTTGTAGTGCCAAAGACAACAACCAAATTCACAAGAAGGGATGAAAAACAGTTCCAGCTGCAGGCAAAGATGCTGGCAGAAATGGTGAATGCGATTCCGGGAAACTCGGCTGTGTTTTTTCCGAGCTATTATCTCAGGGACAGGATATTGGTTTATTTTGACAGTGATTGTGTAAAAACAGTCTTCACAGAAAAGCCGCACATGACAAAGGCAGAGAAGCAGAGCATGCTTGACCGCTTCAAGGAATACAAGGATATCGGGGCAACTCTGCTGGCAGTTGCCTCAGGAAGCTTTGGGGAAGGCATTGACCTGCCGGGAGACTTTCTCAAAGGAGTCATAGTAGTCGGGCTTCCGCTTTCCCAGCCTGATTTGGAGAAGAAATCGCTTATTGAGTATTTTGACAAAAAATTCAGCAGGGGCTGGGACTACGGCTACCTGTTCCCTGCCTTCAACAAGACCCTCCAGAATGCGGGCAGGTGCATAAGATCCGAGACAGACAAAGGGATAATAATTTTCCTTGATGAGAGATACATCTGGCCCAATTATAAACGATGTTTTCCTGAAGACTGGGAGATTGAAGTGAGTGAGAATTACAAGGGAATGATAAGGGAGTTTTTTAATACCAAGAAATAATTTAATATACTTTTTTGTATACTAATCGCAATATTTATATATTAGTAGTTCTTTTAATATTCAAATGGTGGTATTATTCGACCAGTTCAACCTGCCTGAGGATATATTCGAAATAATCTATGCTACAAAGCAGCAGGTCATAGTAGCAAAGCTCCTTGTCAGGCATATGAAAGAAAACAAGGGTGAAATCGGAAAGACAGAGATGTCTATGTTCGCCACCCAGCTGCATGACGGCAATATGGTCACCCAGATTGATGACCCCGCCTACAAAGGGAAGAAAGTAAAGATATCATATAACAAAAGGCAGTTTTATGACAGAATCCTTACACCTATGAAGAGCATGGGGCTCATAGACTATGACCTATACAAAAAAACATATTCACTATCAGAAAAATTCAATAAAAACATGATGAGAGTAGGACTAATGTGGCTTCAGGAACTAAGAAAGCCTCCATTAGACTATAAATCAGGTTAACCAAGAGCTCCCCTTGCCTGAAAATTCTCAACCCCCTCCCCAAAAAGGAAGGGGAGCATCTTACCTTAATGAGCTATGGCTCATTAAGGTTCACAATGCTACTTAAGGAACTGAGAATCCTTAAGCTCACAAACGGCTCCCTATTGCCAAGATTCTGATTATACCCCTCCCCAAAAATCCCAATAGGGAGCCATCCTTTTTTCAGATTCAGATGTTGTTGCATGGACAAGAAAACAAAGTTCAGAGAAGAGACTTCATCTGGAGTTATTATCTTCCATAATGATAAGTATCTGCTTCTCCAGTATTCAAAAGGCCACTGGGATTTCCCGAAGGGCCATGTTGAGAAAAATGAATCATTAGAGGAGACTGCCGTCAGGGAGACAAAAGAAGAGACAAACCTTGACGTGGAAATAATCCCGGAGTTTAAAGAAGAAATCTCCTATAAATTCAGGGACCGGGATAAGAAGCTCATAAAGAAAAAAGTGTATTTTTTCGCCGGAAAGCCGTTAAATGATGATGTAAGGCTCTCCTTTGAGCATAAGAGCTACGGATGGTTCCAGTATGAGAAAGCTATTGAGAAGCTGACATACAAAAATGCCAAGAAAATACTGGAGAAAGCGCACAAATTTATCCTTTCTTTGCCTTATCGCTGATGATTGCTGAATTTCCTGTGGGGTCTTCTATCACCAAGGTTATTTTCTCCCTGCCCCATAACACCCTCTGTATCTTCTTCAGCTGGTTCTTTGCCTTTCTTCTTATGGCAGGATCCTCATCATCCTTTTTCGCTTCAATGACATTTTTTATCCTGCTCAGGATTCCCTCCACATTTGTTATGTAGCCGCTTGACATTGGGCCCGGAGAGATGTCAGCAAGCCTTGGTATCCTGACTGTAGCCTGGCTGGACTTCACTACCTTTATATTCAGGTCATTTTCCGATTCAATTTCAAGAGTATATTTTACCGGCTCGTTGTTATTGCTGTCGGTTTCTACATCAGCCATATGGTAGTCGCATTCATTGCAGTCCATGGAAAAGATATAGCAAAGCCCGAAAAATGGTATTTCCCTGCTCATTTCCCTTAGAGTAAGGCTGTTTTTGCCGCATACCGGGCATGGCTGGCCTTCCAGCACCTCAGAATCATTTTCCATAGCCCAAAAAAATTCAACTATCCTTTTAAAGTTTTTTATTCGCCTAACAAAAAGTTTTTAAATCAACATCAAATTCAGAACCACATGGCTACAGAAAAGGTAGATGTCCTGGTTGAAGGAGGCAAAGCAACTGCTGCACCTCCATTAGGACCAGCTCTTGGACCAATGGGAGTCAACATAGGCCAGGTTGTCTTGGAGATCAACAAAAAGACACAGGATTTCAAGGGAATGTCAGTCCCTGTAACAGTTACAATAGACAAAGCCACAAAAGCATTCACTATTTCTGTCGGAACTCCTCCTGCATCACAGCTTATAATAAAAGAGGCAGGCATTCCAAAAGGCTCAGGTAACCCCAACACTGATTATGTTGCAGACCTCAAGATGGAGCAGATAATCAAGATATCACAGATGAAAAAAGATTCTCTCCTGGGAAAAACAAACAAGGACAGAGTAAAAGAAGTTATGGGAACATGCCAGTCCATGGGGATCATGGTGGAAGGAAAGCCTGCCAAGGAAACATTTAAAGAACTTCTTACAGGAAAATACGATAAGAAAATTCAGGAAGGAAAGACAGAGCTTAGTGCAGAAGAGCTTAAAGAGCTGGAAGAAGAGAGGAAAAAGCTTCAGAAGGAGCTACAGGAGAAGCGTGAAGAGTTCATGGCCAAGGCTAAGAAAGTTATGGACGCTAATGTCGGAAAAGAGAGAAAAGAGCTTGTTGCCCTGATGACAGAAGCCGGCCTGCCAATCCAGATAATCAATGAAGTTCTTCCTGAAGAGGAAAAGAAACCTGAAGCCGGAGGCGCTCCTGGTACTGGTGCAGGTCCTGCCAAAGAAGCTGCCAAGCCTGCTGCTGGCGCCAAAGAGCCTGCCAAGAAATAAATTATTTTCTAAACCCTTCTTTTACTGATTTCATAACCAAGCCTATTGAATAGCTTATAACCGGAACTGATGCAAGAAACAGAAAGGGCTGATAAAATGCCATTGTTGCAATCTTAAACGAGACAGCACCTATAGCAAGGCCAGATATTCCGCTCACGACTGCCTTCCTCTTATCGCTAATATGGTACACCCTTTTCACATCTGAGGATAGTATTTGCTCAAGTCTGTGCTTTTCATCTCCATTCTCAAGATAAAACCCGGTGTAATCCTCTATATTACCATATCTTAGAAACCCTTCTTTCTCTGACACCCTGACCCATCTGTCCAGGCTTTTATTCAGTGAAATAGAGTCTGAGATAGCATGATAAGCATCATAGCCGAATTTCACAGTGCCAACCATGGATTCTGCAAGAGCATCAATGCTCAGCGGATCCTCTTCATCCATAGAACTCATTAATGTTACTCATTATATATAAAAACACTCTTTTCGTCTCTTGCCAGCTGGTTGAATCTCATCAGAAGTATATCATAGACGAATCTTATTTCTGTCTCATTAAATACAAGGTTAAGCACTTCCTCATACTCGTCCTGTTTATACTCAAGAATTACTTTTTCCCTGCCCTGGCTGAAAATATAGCTCCTGAATGTCTGCTCCTTGCTTGTCAGGGCCAGAAGAGGCATCTTCGAAAAGCCGATATTCATTAAGTAGGTCTGCGCCTCCTTGTACATGCTGCTTAAGCTGGACCCTGTGCTTTTAACTGCCTTCACTGAAATTTGCTTCGCCATTGGCATGATTATAGCTAACTAGTATATAAATCTTTTTAATTTTACTACTATGCAGTGGTTTAGAAAAGTATATATAGTTTTCAGGCTGAAATATCGTCATGAAGAAGCAGAATAAGAAGCATAATCTTCTTAATGGCCAGAAAGTCGGACTTGCTTTGGGTTTGATATCCGGGATTTATTTCGGGCTTCTCGGTCTGACAGCAACCTATCTAAACTGGGGTTCTGCTCTTGTCAGGACTTTAGGATCAGTTTATATCGGGTATGATGTTTCCCTGAAAGGCGCGCTTATAGGCGTATTGTGGGGATTCCTGGATGCATTTATTATAGGGTATTTGTTCTGCTGGGTGTACAATAAGCTTAATTAATTATCTTCTAGAAAGTCAGGCTATCAAAGCAACAAGCGGTCTGGCAAGTGTGAGATAGTATAATATCAGCATAGCAAACTCAACACCATCTTCTGTAATAAGCTCTGCTATTGGTGTTCCTGCACCCATTCCAAGGACCATTGTTGCAATTGCCTGGAATACTGCAAGGCCAAGGCCAAGAGTGACTATAGGGACTCCTGTAAGCAGTGAAGCAATGAGACAATTTACTATATATACAGCTCCCGTAATTATCATCTCCACATCAGCATGACCTGCCAGCACTTCTGCCAACACATGGGCTATCAGGACCATAAATATCCCATACTTGAATCCAAGCGTATAGCTGAATATGACTGCAAGGAAAGAAACATGGCCAAGGTGAAGGTGGATATTTGAAACATGGATAAAATAGTTTAGAACGGCTGCAGCTGCTGCTATTATAATGAATAGGATAAATGCCTTAAAGCCGAGGAGCAAAAGAAGGACCAGCACCGCTGCTATCACCATAACCACCTGCTTATTCTGCAGCTGCTGCATTAATCCTGTGCTTTTTTTCCTGGTTTGGCTATGCATGCGCCTCTGGTGAGTATGTTTAGCCTGCATTTAGTTTGGGAGTCCGAACTTTCATTTAAATATTTCGATTTAAAGACCTTTTTCCATCAGCTTGAGAAGTATATTCAGCTTTGCTATTGACTCATCAGAAAATGCATGTTCAAGGTTGCAGGCCTCATCATGCACTGTTTCAGGAGATATCTTCAGTATGTCCTTCAGGAAATGCTTTATTACGAGATATTTCCTCACGACATTTTTTGCATGCTCCAGCCCTTTATCAGTCAAAGTTATTTTTCCATAAGACTCGTATTGTATATATCCTTCATCAACAAGCTTCTTCAGCATCTCTGAAACTGAGCCTTTGGATATCCCGAGCTCTTTCACCACATCGACCGGCTTCGGGTCTTCCCCAGTCTCCTCTTTCAGAAGAAATATTATCTTAAGATACATCTCTGTAGAAATCTTATGCTTCTGCTCAACATGGAGTTTCTCTGGATTGGTCATTTATATTTCTCCGGATCGATCCCAATTGCCTTTATGCTGCACTCCTGCAGCACCTGTATCCTTTTTTTCTTCAGCTTTCTTATTATCTCGTCGCTTTCAGAACCTGGATTAAGATAGACTTTCTTTATCTTCTTCTTTATTATGTCATCGGCAACTTTTATCCCAAGCGCGGGCGGGAGGTATATTGATGCCGCATCAATATCAAGCGGAATCTCAAAAACCGAGTTATAGCATGCCAGCCCTTCAATTTCTCTCTCATTCGGATTTACTGGAAAGACAACATGGTGGTTTTCCTTATATGCCCTTACTGCCTTGTTGCTAAATTTTTCCCTGTTCTTTGAAGCCCCTATAATTGCTATCCTCATTATGTGGCGAAGGTTGCGAGCATTATTAAATCTTTTCTATAAGTCTATAGATTTCCTCTTAGTTTTTCAGCTGCAAGTATCCTGCTTATTGCAAGTATGTATGCTCCTGTCCTCATTGTTGTTTTGTATTTCTTAGCTGAATCAAAGATATCCCTTGCGGATTTTACCATTATTCTCTCCAGCTTTTCAAGTATTTCAGGCTCTTCCCAGTAATAGCTGTAAAGGTTCTGGACCCATTCGAAATAGCTTACAGTGACTCCGCCGGCATTTGCCAGTACATCAGGAAGCACTGCTGTCTTTTTCTTTGCAAGTATATCATCTGCTTCCGGTGTCAGCGGACCGTTTGCCAGCTCAAGTATGACTTTGGCTTTTATCCTGTCTGCGTTTTCTTTTGTGATCTGGTTTTCAAGAGCAGCGGGCACAAGGATATCCACATCAAGCTCAAGCAGCTGCTCATTGGAAATCTCAGCTGCAAACCCTTTTACAGCCCCTGTTTTTTCTTTATGCTCCAGCAATGATTTTATATTGAGGCCGTTTTTATCATAAACCCCTCCCCTGCTGTCGCTCACTGCAACAATCTTATATCCCCAGCCTTCAAGTATTTCCGCTATATGGCTGCCTGCATTTCCGAATCCCTGCACTGCAACAGTTGTTTTTTCAGGGATAATATTGTGAAGCTTTGCGTATTCCCTCAGGACATATGCGCCTCCCTGTGATGTGGCAAATGACCTGCCTTTAGAGCCTCCAAGCTCAAGAGGCTTTCCTGTTATGACTCCTGGAGAATGCTCCCCTGTGAGCTTCTCATATTCATCCAGCATCCATGCCATTATCTGGGCATTTGTGTAGACATCCGGGGCAGGTATGTCTTTCATAGGCCCTATCTCCCTGTAAATTGCCTTTATGAATGCCCTTGACAGTCTCTCAAGCTCTTTTTCAGAAAGCTCTTTGGGGTTTACAGCAATCCCTCCCTTTGCCCCTCCATAGGGTATATCCACCACAGCACATTTAATAGCCATCCAGAAACCCAGGCTTTTGACTTCTCCTAGGGTTACATTAGGATGGTATCTTATGCCTCCCTTTGTCGGCCCCCTTGCATCATTATATTGTACCCTATAGGACTGAAATGCCTTTGCCTTGCCGGAATCCATTTCAATCTCGAGATTTTCTTCAATTATCCTCTTTGGTGTAAGAAGAAGCCTCATTTCTTTGTCTGAAAGTTTCATTATGCTGTTGATTTGAGAAAGCTGTTTTTTTACATTGTCAAATACATCCATGCTATCACCATATATGAAGATTAAGTGCTGATTTATAAATTTTATATCTAACTGATGAAGAAGTTCATCAGTGTTATCATTATGGCAAGCACAGGTGCGCAGATCAGGGCAACTGATAGCCCTGTCTTTACCATCTCGCCCCTTTCAACTTTGCCTGTTCCGTAAATCAGCGAGAAAGAAGGCATAGCTATAGGTGTAAGAGCTGCTGCTGCTGTAGCCATTGCTGCTGTCATTACAAGAAGCCTTTGGCTTATATCAAAGTGCTGCGATATCTCCATAAGCACAGGAACAAGTATGATTGTCGCTGAGGAGTTATTGACAAAATTAGCCAGCACCATGGCAATGATAACGATTACAAGTATCACAATAAAAATTGGCATCCAGTATATTGAAGCAAAAAGCTTGTCTGCCAGCAGGGAGGCTGTACCTGTATCTATGAATACCTGCCCAAGCGTGAGCCCTCCTCCTACAAGTAAAAATATTTCCCATGGAATCCTCCTGACATCATCCCATTCCAGCACCCTGAATGAGAACAGCAGTATAGCTGCAGAAAGTCCTATTATCTCTGTCCTGTAGAATGCAGGAGGTATATTAAAAAAACTGCTGATTTGCCCTCCGAAAAGCCAGAGGAATATTGTTGGAATAAATATCATCAAAAGCTTCCTTTGGTTGTATGTGAACCTCGTTTTCTGGGCTGCCTCTTTTATTATCCCTATATCAATTTTCTCATCATCGAGTCTGTATATCTTCAGCATGGTAAAATACAGTATGATGAAAAGGACTACTGATATCGGAAAACCTATTACAAACCAGTCTAGAAAGTCAAATTGTGTTGAAGTTCTCAGGAAGGATGCTGTTATGGCATTGGCATTACCCCCAAGTATGGATGCCAGGCCGCCTATGGATGATGCAAATCCTGCGCTCAGCAGAAACATTGAAGTATGGTCTTTCCCGCCGTTATGCCCGACTTCGCCTGATATTGTAAGTATAACCGGGATCAGCAGGGCTATTGTTGCTGTATTTGACATCCACATGCCAAAAATCGCTGTAACAAACATAAGGTAGAAGAGGAGCATCTTTAGTCTCCCTTTGGATAGAGAGAGCACCTTTACAGCTATAAGCTTGTCAAGCTCGCTCTTCCTGAATGCCTGGGCGATTATAAGGCCTGAAAGAAGCAGGTAAATCATGGGATTGGAGAAGCCTATGAAGGGGTTTTCACCTCCTGAAATCCCCAGCACAACAGAGAGCACAGGAATAAGGAGAGCAGTCACTATCATGCTTATTGACTCCAGTGCCCAAAGCATTGAAATGCATATGAAAAGCGCCAATGCGTTTCTTATCTGCGGCTCAACATCTATCGGCATCTTGAGAACAATTGCCATCAGGATAAAAGGGATAAATAATCTAATGTACTTCTTAAGTTTGTCCGGAAGCCAGCTGAAAAAGAAATCATGCGTGATCTTCTGCTCAATGCCGACAAAATAATGGAATCCGTGGCCAAGCAAATCTCCAGTCTTTTTTACTGTCTTCGGCTGCTCGCTGGGCTTTACCAGTTTCCTTACTTCTATGCCTTTTGTTATATCATGCTCTACTTCATGGAGCTCCTTTATGTCCTGCGAATGCTTCTCTTCTTCCTGCAAAGGCTCTTTTTCCTTCGGCTTCTCTTTTGCGGTCTTATTCACAAGGTTCTCAGCAATAAAAGCATGCTCTTCCTCTTCAGAAGTCCCGGGAGTAATACCCTCTCTCTTTTTGTTATCAGCCTTTTGCTGCTTGCTTTTTTTAGAACCCATAGGAGAATTATAACTCAGGCACACATATTTATATTTTTAGTTTGGGTTTACAGCATCCTGGTCAGGAGATCAACAATTCTGCTGCTATACCCCCATTCATTATCATACCATGCAATCACTTTCAGGAACCTGCTACCTATCATCATTGTTGAGCCGGCATCAAATACAGCAGAATATGAGCTACCTATTATGTCTGAGCTGACAAGCGGCTCTTCTGAATACTGGAGTATGCCTTTCAGCCTTGATGAAGCTGCGGCTTTCTTAAACAGCTTATTGACCTTCTCTGCTGTTGTCCCTTTTTTCAGCACACAGACAAAATCAGTTATAGAGCCGCAGGGCGTCGGGGCCCTTATAGCCATGCCGCTAAGCTTCCCTTTAAGCTCGGGTATGGTTTCAGTGACTGCTGTTGCCGCTCCTGTTGTTGTTGGTATCAGGTTTAGTGCAGCTGCCCTGCCCCTTCTCAGGTCCTTGTGAGGAAGGTCAAGAATCACCTGGTCATTTGTATAAGAGTGGACAGTAGTCATAAGCCCGTGCTCAATGCCGTAAGCATCGTTCAATACTTTGACCACCGGAGCAAGGCAGTTTGTTGTGCAGGATGCATTGCTTATTATATGATCTTTTTTCTTATTGTACATTTCTTCATTGACGCCAAGGACTATTGTCTTTATCCTGTCCTCGCCTTTGCACGGAGCGCTGAGTATAACTTTTTTTGCGCCTGCCTCAATATGCCTTGATGCTAACTCTTTTGTCCTGAAAAACCCTGTTGATTCTACAACGATATCAACTTTCAGCTTCTTCCATGGCAGCTTCTGCGGCTCTTTCTCGCTTAACACAAGGATTTTCTTGCCATCTGCAATAAGATTGCTCTTGTCATGGCCTACCTCTCCCTTATACCCGCCATGGACTGAGTCGTGCTTTAGGAGATATGCAAGGGTCTCAACATTTGTAAGGTCATTTACCGCAACAAAATTCAGCTTAGGGTTTTTCAGGCCTATTCTCAATACTTGCCTTCCTATCCTTCCAAACCCATTTATAGCTACGTTTACCATCTTCTGAATAGATATCTATCCTGAGCTTAATAAATTTTATGGCTCACATTATATAGAAGGCAACGAATACAATCAGGGCCAGTACTGTGTTAATAATCAGCCAGTGGTATTCCCTTATATACGTGAAAGGTTCTTTTTCAACATATTTGTATGGATACAGTTTCCTTACAACTTTCCAGTCCAGGTTGAGAAGGAACGGGTTTTCTATTACTTTTGGATAAAAGAGCATGAGGTATGGGTGTGACGGCAGATCCAGCAAGATATGGGAGGTGAATCCTATTATGCATGATAACACTATCTTCATCAAGCTAAATTCCAGGCCAAACGCGGGGTAGATAAAATATGAAAGCATAAGCAGAAGAGGAAACAGAACAAGGTATATGCCTATTAAGGAGTGGAAGAACCCTGTCTTGAAGGCATTTATTGTCAACTCCTCTTTTTTGGAGCGCTTGACAACATCTTTCCCCATGATGAAAAAATAGTCCAGGTCAGGCAGGACACAGGCTGCCAAAAGTGCAATGAAATCAAGATTATTAGGGAATAAGAAGTAGATAAGAGAGAGTGCAATATGCGCGAATACTGTCCCCATGTTCTAAATATGCTGCAGAGCTTCTATAAATGTTTTTCCAAAATACCGGTCAATCAGTTCTTTTGTTATCCATATCCTTGGGGCATGGAAATTGTGCTCCAGCGGGAATTCCTTCACATTAGAAAACAGTCTCCTGTAGCCTCTCAGGGTCTTGTCATAGTTAATCTGAGGATCGTTTTTAGACATAATGAATATTGTTTCATAAGGATATCTTCTGGTTTTTTTGCCCAAATCATAATTCAGGGTGGTGTAAAGGCTGTACATTGTAGATGTAAAACAGAATGTCCTGAAATTTTTTACATACCTAACCATGTTTTCTCTATCCCTGAAATTCTCCCTTGGAGTTATCAGCCTCATATACCCCAGCAGAATCCTCTCGCTGTCAAAGATTTTATTACCTACCTTAGTGAGCCTTTTTGTTGATACAATCTTTATCAGCTTCCCTCCAACTTTGAGAAGCTTGGGGCTGAAATTTATGCAGCCGGAGCTATACCATGGAGCCATCAGAATAATTTTGTCAATTTTCTTCCTGTCAATCCTGGCCAGCAGGTTATATGCAATCGGCCCTCCCATGGATATGCCAAGGATGCTGAATTTCTCAAGTGCGAGCTTTTTTATCCAGGCAAATATGAATCTTGAATAATCTTCAACTGTATAATTTTTTTTCAGGTGGTTCCTGTTCCCATATCCCGGCACATTCAGAAAATATACCCTAAATCTTTTTCCAAGGTATTTCATAAGCTCCTCGGATCTGTCAATGTCCATGCGCCATGCCGGCATCATAACAAGGTTCTTCCCTTTCCCGCATGCTGCATATTTTGTCTTTATACCATTTATCTCTATATTGAATACTTCTAGCCTTGGCATTGGGTCTACAGAATGAAAACGGATTTAAAATAATTGCTATGCTAAGCTTTTCCTGCAGCCCAGATGAACATACCTGCAGACCATGCAAAGGGCTGCTCTGACTTGTATAGCAGTTTCTGCACGGGCTTCCCGTTTCTCTCATAGCATTCATACACCCCGTTGTATTTCAGTATCTGCTCTGACATAAGCTCAATCTGCTTCTTCGCTTCTTTCTTTTTTCCAAGCTTATTCAGGGCTGCAACATATGCTGCAGCGGGCTGCCACCAGAGCATGCTCTTGTTCTGATAGTTCCCCATCCCTATAAGGTGCTGAAGCAAATCTATCCTCCAGAACGGATATGCCGGAGAGTTGGTCTCAAGAGTAAATGCTATCTTTACTCTATTGCATTCCTCTATTATGGCTTCTGACTCCTGTCTGCTTGTAAATCCCCATGTGACTGCCAGCAGATTCCCATATGGATAAAAATAATCCTGCCTCTTGTAATCATTCCAGTCAGCAAAATATTTTCCGTTCCATAGCCTCCCCCTTATTGCTTTCGCGACATCTTCCTGCTTCTTTACCAGGCTTGCTCCCTGCTCTCCTCTCTTCTTAAGCAGTTTGTTAAACTGGTCAAGGCTGTACCAATAGATTATATTGGAATACAGAAGGTTGCCGAACTTATCTGCGCTGTCATTCCATTCAGCCATTATCCCATCCCACAGCAGGCCATATTTCTCCTTCTTCTCAAGATAGGTAAATGCCTTTTTTGTCTGCTGTATGCGTTCTTTGCTTATTTTGCGGCCCATGAGTCCGAGCTTTGAAAGAAAAATTACTGCAAGGGTTGTTCCGTCAAAAACTTCCTGGTAAATATTCCTAAGCTTATATGTTGGCCTTGGGTATTCATATCTTTTTCTTTCTTTTCCAAGGTATTGCCCTAATGTTATAGGTGCATTCATCAGCCTGTAAGGTATAAGGCCCCTGCTGTTCTGATGGGAATAGAACAAATCAACCATTTTTTCAGCAATTTTATAGTCGCCAAGTGCCAAAGCACCAAAACATGCGAAAAAGCCGTCCCTCCCCCAGTAATCGCTGAAGTGATGCCTGCCTGCAACTATGCCATGTGTGTCATAGCATCCTCTCAATTCTCTTTTTGCTATTGCGTACGCTTTCTTTATTTTGTCCATTCTCTGCAAGTTAAGTTAAAAAATTAAAAATATTTCTATTTCTTTTCAGTCTCTATAACATTAAGAAGTGTCCTGGTGACTGCATCAGGGGTCACAGACAGAGATTCTATCCCGGCTTTAACAAGGAACTCTGCATATTCTGGGATTGAGGAAGGCGCATCGCCGCAGAACCCCATGTGCTTCTTCTTTTTCTTGGCTGTCTTTATGACCTGCTCAATAAGCACCCTCACTGCTTTATTCCTCTCATCATAAATATGTGAGACAAGCTCGGAATCCCTGTCCAGGCCGAGTGTCAGCTGCGTGAGATCGTTGCTCCCTATTGAGAAGCCGTCAAATATATCCAGGAACTCTTCTGCAAGGATAACGTTGCTTGGGATCTCGCACATGACATAGACCTTCAGCTTGTTTTTTCCCTGCTTAAGTCCGTTCTTAGCCATTACATCAAGCACCTTTTTCCCTTCTTCAACAGTCCTGCAGAAAGGAATCATCACTATAACATTCGTGAGGCCCATCTCATTCCTTACTTTCTTTATTGCCTCGCACTCGAGCCCGAATGCTTCTTTATACTTTTCATCATAATACCTTGAGGCGCCCCTCCATCCTATCATGGGATTGTCCTCAACAGGCTCAAACTCCTTCCCTCCTATGAGGTTGGCATACTCGTTGCTTTTGAAATCTGATAAACGCACGACAACATCTTCAGGATAAAACGCCGCTGCTATCTTTGCTATGCCGTATGACAGCTTGTCAACAAAGAAGTTTCCCTTATCCTTGTAGCCAAAGGTCAGCTTATTTATAATCTCTTTAACATGGCTGTTTGTTATTTTTTCATAATGGAGAAGCGCAAGAGGGTGTATCTTGATGTATGAATTTATTATGAATTCTTCTCTCGCAAGCCCCACTCCTCTGCATGGCAGGTGGCTCAACTGGAATGCCTCTTCCGGATTGCCGAGGTTCATCATTACTTTTGTTCTTGTTTTTGCAAGCTTCTTGACATCCTGCTTCACTACTTCAAATTTGAGGAATCCTTCATACACGTTTCCTTCGCTGCCGTCGCTGCAGTCAACAGTGATATCCTGGTTGTTCTTTATTTCATGGCTTCCTGTCAGGGTGCCGACAACACAAGGAATCCCGAGCTCTCTTGAGACAATTGCCGCATGGCATGTCCTTCCGCCTTTGTCTGTGACAATTGCTGCCGCGTGCTTCATTATAGGCTCCCAGTCAGGGTCTGTCATCTCTGTCACAAGCACTTCCCCTTTCCTGAACTGGTTTATGTCCCTGACATTCTTTATAACGTGCGCATGCCCCTGGCCTATTTTGTCTCCAACAGATCTTCCCGAAACAATTATCTTCCCTTTTTGCTTCAGGACATATTTCTCAATAACGTTATGCTGCTTCTGGCTCTGGACTGTCTCCGGCCTTGCCTGCACAATATAGAGCTTCCCTGATATCCCGTCCTTTGCCCATTCCATGTCCATGGGCTTGTAATGCCCTGCTTTTTTTGAATAGTGGTCCTCGATTATGCACGCCCATTCCGCCAGCTTCAGTATCTCTTTATCATCAAGAACAAACTTATGCTGCTCTTTTTCAGGGACAGGAATGTTTTTTACTGGTGTTTTTGAACCAGAGGTATATATCATCCTGACTTTCTTGGAGCCAAGCTCCTTGCTTATTAGAGGGTTTTTTGCCTTCTTCATCGTGGGCTTGAAAACATAATATTCATCGGGGTTGACTGCTCCCTGAACGACATTTTCCCCGAGCCCGTATGCCCCTGTTATGAAAACAACCTCCTTGAATCCTGATTCTGTATCTATTGAGAACATAACTCCGCTTGAGGCCTTGTCAGACCTCACCATCTTCTGGATTGCTACGCTCAGCCCGATTGAGAAATGGTCGAACCCCTTGTCTACCCTGTATGAAATTGCCCTGTCTGTGAACAGTGAGGCAAAGCATTTCATGCATGCCTCTATCAGGGATATCGGGCCCCTTATATTCAGAAAAGTCTCCTGCTGGCCTGCAAAGCTTGCATCCGGCAGGTCTTCTGCTGTTGCGCTGCTCCTCACAGCCACATCAACTGCCGGCGAGTTATATTCTTTGGATAGCTTTTTGTAGTTCTCAATAATCTCTTTCTGCAAATCAATAGGTATGTGGGCTTCCCTTATCAGCTTCCTCACCTTGCTTCCCCTTTCTGCAAGATTGACAACATCTTTTGTGTCAAGGTCTGAAAGAATCTCTTTTATCCTGTATCTTATGCCTGCCTTTTCAAGGATATGAAAATATGCTTCTGCTGTAACTGCAAACCCGTTCGGGATATTGACGCCCTTTCCTGTAAGGTTCCTGTACATCTCCCCAAGCGATGCATTCTTCCCACCGACTTTAGGGACGTCTTTTATAGTAACCTCATCAAACCACAGAACATATCTGGCCATCAATACACCTCTTTATTAAAAATAGAAACAGTACGGTTTATAAATTTGTTGTTCAGATAATTTTAAATATAAACATCTATGACTTTGGAGGATGGATATTGTCAATACAAATGAGAAGCTCATTACAGGAACTCTTGTAGATGCAAAAGATATTGAGGTATCAGCAAAAGGAGAACCGCATAAGCATAGGGAGTTTATGCATAAAGCAATCCTGGAATTATTTCCTGATTATATAACTGCATCTATGAACCTTAAAGATGAACCCTTTTCTGAGTTGGTATCCTGGAATTTTGAGTATACTCAGGAATTGGGGACAAACGAGCCTACATATCATGCACATCTGGCATTAAGAGATGAGACCGGAAAGAACGGGCCTGGGATCATCTACGGAAATAAAACTATTGAGGATTTGGTAAGAAATATAAAAAAAGCTGAAATACGGTCAAGGCTATTCCCAGAATCAACAGGTGTCTCTGACTATGCACTAAAACAGGCATACCTTTTCAGCAATGCAAAATTTGTCGAGAGGACGTTTGAGTTTATGGCACTGTTATTGATGGAAGAAAAGCCTGACATAGAAAAATCATTGTCCGATATTGCCTATTCTGACCCTAACTCCGGCCCCTGGGATTTTGATACTGGCCGCGGCCTGATGCCTGTCCTTTACAACCCGACCACTGAAAGAATAGGGAAAGCCACTGAAGTATTTAAAGAAGTCAACCAGGAATTAAACAGGAAAAGGGATGAATTTCTGTATGCTGCATTGCCTTTTAATGTTGCTCTATATTCTGTTGTTGTCCCGGTAGCATATGTAAATAATCACTATGGGAAGGAAGCGCATATGATACCAAATGAGGCCAGAATAAGCATATTGCCTCATTCATTTGAAATAGCTAAAAGGGCTTTTAATGACTATCTTTCTCATGTAAACAGGGAACCATTCATAAAGATGAAGGAATATACTTCCCCTCTCTCTCCTAACTACTAATCCTCTGAAACCGCCAGCATCCGACTTCAATCCTGTGTATTTTTCTCGTATGGAATTCCTGAGTCTGCTTTAGCGGAAAATCAAACCTGAAAAAATGGGTTATCCTGAATCCCTTGTCTCTGGAAAACTTCTCAACGAAATCTTTTGTCGAAATCTTGTGAAAGGAATAGACAACCTCCGCTATCTCAAATGCTTTTTCCAGAAATGCCTTATCTGCGTGTTCGCTTTTTACGCCAAAAGGCGGGTTTTGCAGAACAACATCAGCTTTCCCATGAAATCCTGAAATGTCATGATGAAGTATTTCATATCCGTCTTTAATCTCCATCAGGAGCAGGTTTTCTCTCAGCTGCTTCAGGGCTTTTTCATCAGCATCCACAAAAAAGACTTTTTCCGGACTGAAAAAGAGTGCAGCAATTCCGAGAGTTCCAGTGCCGCAGCCCAGGTCAGCTATTGTCTTTCCTTCTATATCCCCGATATGGTATGCAAACCACACCACTTCTGCAGCTATCTCCGAGTCTGTAGGGTATTGCTCAAGCCTCCATGACGGCTTCTGGAAGCTCTGCATCCTCGATAATGTAACTGCCAGCTCCTTCTTTGACTTCATTATACCGCTGTCATAAAACGGCAATGTTTATAAATTTATGATATTATCCTGGCAGCAGGGTGATTTGGTGTCTGATAAAACAAAAGAAGACAGGCTGAAGGATGCCTTCAACAAGATAAAGGCTGAAATGACAGACCATCTCGAAGCCATAAACGAGAACACCAGTGAAATAAATTCTTCACTTGACTATATAAAACAACTTGAGGCAATGATATCCAAGCTTGAAGAGCGGCTTGATGCTGCGGAGATGAAGCTCTCCAGGATGTCGGGAGAGAAGACCTTCACAAATGAGGAGTTCAGCACTGTGGTTCTCAACCCTAAAGAAAGGGAGATTTTCCTTATGCTCTATGAGAGCAAAGGGGACCTTCTTGACTATAAGAAAATAGCACGCCATCTTGGACTTACTGAAGAAATTGTGAGAAGGCATACGGCCGGCATGATAGGGAAAGGCATTCCCATAATAAAGAAATACTTTGACAGCAAGGTCTATCTTGTCCTTGATGCTGATTTCAGGAATCTCCAGGCAAAAAGGAACGTGCTTAACCTGGGATAAAAAATAAAAAAATATCTAATGACTTATTTCTTTTTGGTTGCTGCATAGTAGACCATATACAGTGCTGACAGGCCGACTAAGATGTAAACTACCTGCTGCAATAGTGGGACTGATCCAAAAATTAGGGCAACAAGGTCAAGACCAAAAAGGCCAACTAATCCCCAATTAAGCCCGCCCACAACTACAAGCACAAAAGCAGTCCAGTCAAGTGCGCTTTTTTCTGCCATTTTATCACCTCCCCATACCTTTTTGTAAGTTAAAAGCATAAGAATTCTTCAACCTGGTGAAAAACACCTGCGGCATAGCTATAATAGGGGTATCTACTTAATAAATCTTTTTGCTGGGCAGGATATGATTATCTCATCAGTAAAATTTATATACATTCCAAGTTATAGTTTTAGTCATGGCATTATTTGGGCAGGAGGGGAGTTCTGATATAGGGTTCAGCAGGCAGATAGAGAGATTCAGGTCAGGCCTTAACAGCGCTGAAGACCTTGAGAAGGAATTTCACAGGCTGAGCAAGATAGTCAATTCTTTTCTTGCTGAGAAATACGGCGTGCATTACAAGTTTACATATGAAGACCTGAAATTTGAGCTCAGAGAAAAAGGATTCAGCGATGATATGTGGGCTAAAATTGGAGGGCTTTGCGACCTGATGGATAAGCTGGAATTCGAAAAGGATATGATAAGCAGGGAATCTCTTATGGATGCTGCTAAAAGGCTGGCCGGGCTGGTTATGTCAAAAGAGATTCCGGAAACAAAATTCAGTCCCGCTGATCTTCTTCCTGAGCCTCCACAGCTTGCTGAAGAAGTGCATAAGGCGCCCGCAATTGAAAAGGAAATGCCTGAACTCCCTAAATTTGAGCCGCCCCCGTTGAAGGAAAGGATAACAGGAGTAATAAAAAAACTGAAGAAAAACAGGAAAGAGCTGGATAAAGGCCTTGAAATGATAGAAAAGGAGAAAAAAATTGTTGGGCAAGAAAAGAAGCTTATAAAATCAGAATTAAAAGACCTGCCTGAATTCAAGCTTTTCAATAAGACTCTTGAAGATGAAGTAAGAGAGCTTGAGACAAAAAAACAGATCCTGAAAAGGAAAGAGGAGTTTATCCTGAAGCATATTGAGGAGCTTACAGGGCTGCAGAAGCAGACTTCAGACCAAAGCAAACAGGTAAAGGAAGGGCATATATCATTGAACAAGAAAAAAGATTATGTTGAAACAAAAGAGAAGCTTATAGCAGGCATAAAAGAGGATCTTGAGGCAAAATACGCAGAGACTCTAGAGGAGATAGAGAAGATAAAGACAGAGCTGAAGGAGAAGAGAGCCAGTTTCACAAAGCTGCAAAAATTCTACAGAGAAAGAGAAAGCCGGCTTGCTATGGAGGAAGAGAACCTCCTGAATGAAAAGAGGAGATATGCCAAAACAATTTCCAGACTAATAAAAGAGCATCTTGAAATTGCGGCGGGAGACCTTCTCCTTACGCAGGCTAAGATAGAGGAGCTAAAGAAGAGATGCGATGAGGCTGATAGGAAAATCATGGAATACAGTGACAAATACAGAAGCATGGCAAGAAGAAAAGCAGATCTTGAAGAGGCAACAGAAAAGAGGAAAAATTTTTTCATTTCTCTGGAAAAAGAAATGAGATCAAAAGATGCTGAATATGCTTCAATAAAAAAAGCAATTGATGACAGGAGAGACCAGCTGCTGAAACTTGAAAAGAAATTGAGCGTATTCGAGTCCGGGCTTGAGGAGCTGAAGAAAAGGTCAAAAAACAAGAAAGTGGAGCTTGATATGAGGGAGCTTGACCTTAAGGCGACAGAAAGCGAGATAGGAAGGATAAGGGCAGGAATACGGGCCAGCGAGCATTCTCTGGAAATCAAAGCAAGAGAGATGAAAAAGAGGAGTGACTCATTCGTGGAGATGGAAACAAAAATAAAGAATGATATTGCGAGAGAGAAGCGAGCTGTTAGGAAAACGGAAGAGGAGCTTGAGAAACAGGGATATGCTGTTTCAAGAAAACTTAAAAAATTCGAGATAATGGAAAACTATTATGACAAGGCGGCCAAAGTCGCCCTCGAACGTCAAGATGACGCTCATGAAGAAGGCGGGAGGATAGAAAGGGAAATAAAAATCACCCACGAATTCCCGAAAAGAGAGCTCGGAAGCCCTGATGTGCTGGATATACTTGAATCCCTAAAAAGGGCAAAATCACTTATCAGGAAAAACAGCATGGAAGAAGCCAGGGAGATCTATGTTGAGATACAGAAACTTTTTGACAGGCTGGATTACAGGGACAGAGACGAGCTGTACAGGAAAATGATACAGGTCTTCAATTCAACCTCTCCGCAGGATTTAAGCAGCGAGGATATAGATACCCTCATAGAAGAATTCAGGGATTCTGTCAGCAGAGGCGACATGAGGACAACTGCAGACATTTATCCCAAGATACAGTATAAGTATGCATCCCTGCCCCAGGAAGAGAAGGGAAAGTACTACAGCCAGATAATGGAGCTCCAGCAAAAAATCGCCTGATTCTATTATAAAAGCAATAAGCATTTAAATAAGTATTTACTCTTGAGTGGCACCAATTGAGGTGGTTACATGCCAATAACACTTTATTTACCAACCGCAGCCCATAATTATAGCATGAGGACTGAAGTAGATAGCCCAAGCGAATACGGGAGTGGACAAAAACTAATAATCGGGGCTGCAAGATTTGAGGAAGTAGAGCCTGAATACAGGGTAAAGGCAGATTTGAAGAAGTTCAAGCCTGATACAAGCGGGATTGAAGAATTGGCTACTAGGCTGGCAGCAAAAGCTAAGCCGTATGCAGAAGTTGCAGGATCTGCTCTGTCTGAGGCATATGGAGGCCTAAAAGAAGCAGCCGGGCATGCTGCATCAGAAATCAGAGGTAAGCTGGCATCAAGGAAACCTGAAAATGAGGATTTGTCTATGCTTGGAGAGCTTGCCAGCGTTGTCGGCAGAAGGACTTACAAAGGGGCTTCTGCAGGATTAAAATCACTTGGAGCAAAAATATCAGCCGGAGCCAAAACTCTCGCTGCCAAGGTTAATGAAGAAGTACTGCCTAAGGCTGCTGATGTTCTGAACAAAGAAGTAATACCCTATGCTCACGTCCTGTCACAGGATGCTCTTGAAGCTGCAGGACATTTCCTTCAGCAGAATAAAGATTCACTGCCTGATCCTGTAAAGAGGATGGGCATTGTCAAAGAAGTTCTTGCAGGACTTGACGGAAGCGTAAGGCTGGTGCTTGAGCTTGGACCAGAAAGCGGGACAAGGCAGGTATACCGAGTTCCGGGACCGGATTACAGGGCTTTTTTCAGTGACATGAAAATAAAGGATCTAGAGGAGCTTACAGGCCTGCCTGTCAGAGGATACATGAAAAAAAGCAGCCTGAATGCAATATCCGCTTATCAGGAATAAATTTATTATTTTATTAATCTTTCAAATCAATATGGTAGAGCAAAGAGCAGACTGGATATTCTGGATATTGCTTTTCATATCAGTAGCAATGGTATTTTTCCTCATGGCTGCTCCGCCTGAGATAAGGGCTGCACTGCTGCAATAAATTTAAAAAGATATGATTTCTTTTTACCTGTATGGCACTAAATATCCTGCAGATATTCGGAAGGATGCTCGGTCATATCCTAAGAAGAGGAAAGGGGATATTTAAGGCACTTTTCGTAATAGACAGCTTTTTCAGGGTATTTACAATGACAATCATCATCCCGCTGTTTTTTAGCCTTATGCGTTTCAACATTATAATCGTCTATCTTGGTCTCCTGCTCGGGATAATAATAGATGTGCATGACTTCATTGCAGATGCAGGATTCGCAGAGTTCCTGTGAATAGTAATGTTTTTATTTTAATTGATTTTATGATAAATGCATGACAAATGACCTAATAGCTGAAACTGTAGTGCTGACAAAGAGAGAACTGGCAAAAACAAATATGGGTCTGGGTTCTGCATTGAATTATCTTAAAAGGCTCGTTAGACGAAGATTTCTTGATCCAAGAGACGAAAGACTCGCCAGGGAGCTTGAATCTGTGTATTTCCTGCTGAAAAATAACAGGGACGGCACAACTGCATTTAATGAAGGGCTCAGGAGATTCAATATTGTCTGGGAAGAGCTAAAGAAAACCAGGAGAGTGCATTAAATTTCTTTCAGAAGCCTGAGAGCCATTTCCACCTCTTCAGGTGCCGGAAATCTTAATTTTAATATGAACTCCTCTTTTATGTTTCCAAGCTTTTTCAGCTCACTTTCATTTTGAAGGGGCTCATACTCTTTTATTTCTGAAATCAGTTTATCATATCCTTCAGGAGGCTCCGGGATATGCTTCTTCAGCCTTTGCCTTAATTTTTCCTTTATTGAAAGAAAACAGTAAACAATTGTATTGCCTGCGTTCATTTTTGCAAGGTCTGCCAGTTTGTCAAATCCTGCAGAGGCTTCATATCCTGCTTCCCCATTTTCTGCAGCTGCTTCTTCATGGCTTTTATAGCTCGAAAATATAGAGCCTTCATCTGTTTCCGGCTTTGGCTGCTCCTCAGGAATTTTAATTTCCTCGATTTCCGGAGTGTTTTCTTCTTCATTTTCAAGCTCGGTTATGTCCGTTACATCTATCTCATCTGGGCTTTTTTCTTCGGTTTCGGGCCCTGTTTCTGTTTCTTCCTTATCATACTGCTCAATCTGCTCAAGCGCCTGCAGGTCCTCTTCAAGGCTGGGCTCTGATATATCTATTATGTCCGGCATCTTTTCCTGTTCTTCATCATAAACTTCAAGCTCTACTGCCTCCTGCTCCTCTATTTTTCTGTCCTTTGTCTTCATGACATAGAGTGCCTCTTTTTTTTGTGCCCATTCTATACGCTGCTGCCTGCCAAATGAATTAACCACTTTCTTCAGCAGCCGTGCAATTTCCGTTATTTCATACTCAGAGAGAACCTGTCTGGTTGACCTCTCTCCAAGCTTATGTCTTATTGTCTCGTCGGTATCAATGTCCTTTACATACTCATACTGCTTATCAGCAACATCAATGCTCCTTACAGAAAGTGTCCTGTCATCAACTATATATGCATCCGGATAGACGCTGCCATATTCAAAGTCCTGCCCAAGCCCAAAGCAGGCATTTACAACAATATTTTCACCGGCATAGTAGGCTATACCTGACTTATCAGCATTAACCATCTTCTGAACCACAAGAGCAATGGAGAACTCTTCTTTTGTTTTGTTCTCCCTGAAATTTTTTACATACTGAATAAGCTTGTCAGCACATGTTTCGAGAATTGCGCTGAACAGTCTTTCTTTTCCCTTTATGTTAAGTATGGTTTTCTGGACCAGCCTCAGTTTCTCAGGTTCGTTTCCTATAAAGCTGTGCCTTATCCCGACAAAAACCTCTTCTGATTCAAGCATAGATGTTACGCTCATATTGAGGTCTACAGACAGGCTAAGGTAGGCTTCGACAAGCTCTTCAGAGAAATCCTCGTTAAACCTGTATCTCCTGATTAAATCTTTTACCTCCTCGATTCTCTCCCTGAACTCTTCCTCAGGGCACTTGAAAAGGCTGCTGACTGGCCCTTTAATCTGTTTATGCCTTATTATCTCATCAAAAACCTCTCTGGAGATGATGAATCCCGGAGGAACCCTAAACCCTTTTTTGAAGAGAAGTGCAAGGTTAAGAGCTTTCTTCCCTATATATGGAAAATCCTGCTCTCCTGACTCACTGAAAAAAAGGATATATTTCATAACGGTAAAGTGCCATGCAGCATATTTAAACATTTTGGAAATTTTTAGACAGATTTAAATTAAACAAAGTATTTTATAATAAAAACTGCGCAGGGGAGCATAGTGTTGCACAGCATAAAGATAGACGATATCGTCACAATAATAACCCGGCTTGGCAAAGATGGGGAGGAGCTTGTTGATATGCTGAGGAATGAAATATCCCTTGGGAATTACAGGCCCACACAATTCCAGATTGACGATATAACCGATGACCTTGCATCTGTCAACCTGAATCTTTACAGTTTTATGAAATCACTCATGGGCGGCAATAAAGGGATTATTGATTCTTATCTTAAACATAATGTAAGGCTTAAGCCTTTCAATGAATCCCGGTATTTCGCAGACCTGGCGGGCAGGGAAAAAATATTGTTTCTGCCAGGTGTCCAGGAGCTCTTTGAGGATGAAGGATATCTTCTTGAGGAAACTGTGCCCGATTACCGGGCTATTGCGCAGAAAGTGGCTGAGCTGGAAGATGATGGCCTGTTGAAAGTTTATAATGTCAACTCTAAAGGAATAAAGCTCGTTGTAGCTTTGGAAAAAAGCATTGCCGATTACCCATGCATCTCCCCAGATAAGATGGAAAAGATAACAAAGAGGGATCTGTACGGCCAGCCAATAGGTTTTACACTATAGACTCTGGCATAGATTATAACTTTTTCACAACGCTGCCGCTGTCAGTATCATCAATAGAATAGCCTTTTTTCTTTATCTTACCACGGAGTTCATCTGCCAGCTTCCATTCCTTATTCTTCCTTGCCCCTTCTCTTTTTTTTACCAGCCCTGTTATCTCTTCAGGAATTTTTTCTTCCTCAAAGTCCAGAATCCCAAGAATTGTATCAAATGCCCTCATCTGTTTTATGCAGCCCATGGCCTCTTTTTTGGAAAGTTTGTTCTCTGCCATAAGCTTATTTGCTAAGTTCATGAATTCAAACACTGCAGCCTCTGCTTCTGAAATATTCAGGTCATCATCCATTGCATCTTCAAATTCTTTTTTTGCTCTGGAAATGATGTCGTCTGCGCTGCCGCCTTTTCCGTCTGCCAGCTCGAGTTTTCTCATAAATTCTTTAAACTTGTTTATTATGTTTTCTGCAGAATCAAGGGATCGGAATGTAAAATTCAGCTGCTTCCTGTAGTGCGTGCTCATAAGAAGATATCTTATTGCTTTTGGAGAATATCCTTTTCCGAGTATATCTTTTAGGATGTAAAAATTGCCCTTGCTCTTTGACATTTTTTCGTTGTCAACAAGAAGGTGCTCGCAGTGCAGCCAGTAGTTCACGAATTTCTTTTCAAAACAACCTTCACTCTGTGCAATCTCATTCTCATGATGGGGGAAGATAAGGTCAATTCCTCCTGTGTGGATATCAAAGGTCTCTCCCAAGAATTTTGTGCTCATTGCGCTGCACTCTATGTGCCAACCAGGCCTTCCTTTTCCAAGCTCTGACTCCCAGAAAACGTTTCCGTCCGACTTTTCATATGCCTTCCAGAGCGCAAAATCATTTGCGGATTCTTTTTCATACTCGTCCTGCTTTACCCTTGCTCCTGCCTTCAGGTCCTTGAATTTAATCTTTGAAAGCTTGCCGTAATCCTTGAATTTTGAGACGGAATAATAAATCGAGCCGTCCTCGCTCCTGTAGGCCATGCCGTTGTCAAGCAATTTCTTTGTTATCTCAATCATCTCTTTGACTGACTCTGTTGCTTTTGGGTATTTTTCAACACGCTCTATGTTGAGAGTGTCCATGTCACGGAAAAAATAGTCTGTGTATTTTTCTGTGAACTCCTTCAATGGAATACCTTCTTTCCGGCTGTCCCTTATTGTCTTGTCATCCACATCTGTAAGGTTCATGACATGCATAACTCTGTATCCTTTGTACTTCAGGTATCGCCTTAATATATCAGAGAAAATAAATGCGCGCCAGTTCCCTATATGTGCGTAATTATAGACTGTCGGGCCGCAGCTGTATATTTTTACTGTGCCCTTCTTCAGTTCCCTAAAAGGCTCTTTTTTCCTTGTAAGCGTGTTGTAAAACTGCACTACCATCTCGGAGAGTAAAACATTCTCATTATTTATATTTATTCGTATAAAGCTTTAAATATTGGCAGTTTCTACAGTGTGGGGAATGAAACTGCTGTTTTTTTCAGACGTTCACGGGGACATGAAAGCACTGGATAGCCTGAAGGCTAAATCTGGTCAGGCAGACAATGTCATATGCGCCGGGGATTTTACTGTTATGGAAAATAATATCCAAAAGATTATGAAGCAGATAAACAGCTTCAGGAGCCCTGTCCTGATGATACACGGCAACCATGAGAGCGAAGAGATGCTGAAGGAGCTTTGCGAAAAGCATGACAATATAACCTTCCTCCATAAAGCTGTCCATCATGTCGGCGATTATGTTTTCATGGGATACGGAGGAGACGGATTTTCGACAAAAGACAGGTATTTCGAGGATGTTGCAGCGGAATTTTTCAGGCCGCAGGCTATCGGGAAGAGAAGGATCATCCTGGTTACCCATGGCCCTCCCCACGGAACAGAGATTGACAAGGTAAACGGAGAATACAGGGGAAACAAGTCATACAGAAAATTTATTGACGATATAAAGCCCCACCTCGTCATATCAGGGCACCTGCATGAGAACGCCGGAAAAAGCCACAAGATAGGCAGGACCCTTTTCATAAACCCGGGGAAAAGCGGGGTTTTTGTGGATATATAACCCTTCCAGTTTCTTTTTGGAGATATTAAATTTAAATATAAGTTATTTTTTTCTGTATAAGCAACATGGTGGTTAATGTTGTAGCATCAATGTCTCCTTCTACGGATATCTGTGCTGCATCTGCAAGCGGGATATATATCTATGATAGGCCGGAACTGAAAGGGAGAAGATATATTGATTTCTCCGCATCCACAAATAACCTTGTCCTGGGGCACAACCATCCTAATATAACGCAGGCCATTATAGAGCATCTTTCGAGCGGCAGGCCTCTGCATGCCTCCTCAAGGTATCTTATGCCAACTCTTGATGACTACCTGTCTGCTCTCGGGAAGGCGCTGCCGGAAGAGCTAAGCTATGTAAACTACAAACTCTCAGACGGAAGCGACTCTGTTGAAGAGACAATAAAATCAGCTGTAACTTACCAAAGGATGAACAAATCAGGGAAGAGCACAAAAGTAATCGTATTCAACAGCGCGCACCATGGGGAGACTATCGGAACTATTGCAGCCTCAAAGAAGCATATTGACAGGGAGCCATGGCATACTCCTCTCCAGTCTATGTTTGTATATGTCCCTGATTTTTATGATTTGGACAAATTAGAGGCTCTTCTTGAAAAAGAAACCACTGCAGCGATACTGCTGGAGCCCATACTTGTAAATGGCGGCGTTATCATGCCTCCTGAGGGATATCTTGAAAAGCTGAAAGAAAAATGTGAACTGCATAGAGTTACGCTGATATATGATGAGGCCCAGACAGGGTTCGGATGGCTGGGCAAATACACTGCCGCGGAATATTTCTCTGTCGTGCCTGACCTTGCTGCATTCGGGAAGGGGCTTGGAAACGGCATGACTATAGCCTTGGCAGCATTAAAGCCCGAATATGATGTACTTGACTATAACCAGACGGGATTTACTGACGGCGGAACCCCGATAAATATGGCAGCTGCAACTGCAGTAATAAATACGCTGCCGGAATACATGGGCGGAGTGGAGAAAAAGAGTGCTGCTCTTCTCCAGAGATTAGACGAGATTACTTCCCGTGATGCTCATGTAAAAAAAGTCAGGGGTGCGGGGCTCATTGCCGGCGTTGAGTTCGTATCAAAGGAGTTGGCTGGAGAAATATATAGTGCATGCATACAAAAAGGGCTTATTTTAAGAAAATCCGGTCCAGGCAACACACTGATATTCAAGATACCTATAATAGTAACTGAAGACCAGCTGCTGGACGGGCTTGAGAGATTTGAGCATGCCCTAGATGAAAAACAGTAATGAATATGGAGAGCTGCTGGAGCCTTATTTTAAAGAGGGTTCCCTGCCGCCTGATGTCAAAATATTCAGAACAAAGACCGGCGGTCTAAATAACAATCTGTTCCTGAAATCTGAAAATGATCCGGAGATTTATGTCTTGAGAACCCCGCTCGAAACTGCATTGAGGAAGGAAACAGAAGATCATATCTTTCAGGAATACACCTCAATAGGCTTAAAGAATGGCGGGTGGAGATTCAGGAAGATTCCTGAACAGGCCGAAGATATAGGCTGCTGGATTTCTCTTGGGTTCCCTGTTGTATTGCCGATATCGCATACTGAATCATCAATGCTGTATCCCCTTCTCTCAGCTCCAACATACAAAGATTCTCTGATGGCAGGAGACCTCTCCGCGAACTCTGCCCTGCTGGATAATTATTTTTCTGTTATTATGGATGCACACAAAAAGAATGTTGTTTTTGGCGACAGGTGGGGACCGAATGAGTTTGTTTCTGATAAAGGGATTCTGCTCCATGATTTTGATACAAAGCTTCTCTCAGAGGACAGGAAGGACTTTGAGCTGTCGCAAATCATATACTACTCTGTCCACAACGCTGTATCATGCCGCGGGGAGGTTGTCCAGTTCATAAAAAAGCTGCTGGATGATAGAAAGGCTTCTCAAGAATATAACCTGGATATTGTAAGCCAGTTCCTTGCAGGCCATATCAGCTTTTTCAGGGGCATGCCCGACGGCGGAATAGAAGAGGAGATAAGCTCTTTAATAGATTCTCTTTAGGATAATAATCTAAATTCTGCCCCTATTCTATTGCCTAATCCCAGATGATATTTCAGAAAAATATTGGAAAAGTAACTCAGTTCTGAAAGCGCTGATGCATTACTGCTGATAATGATTACCTTGCTGCTCCTTGGCTACCGCAGTAAGAAATTCTATCTTGGTTTTATCCCCGTCAATGGCCGTGAGCCTGTGATAGGCAACTATCTCCTCAATAGGCATTTTTAATGGGTTTTTGATGCCAGATAAATCAAACATATCCGTGGTGCTTCTGGACACTTCACTAAAATAAAGCAGGTTGTACCCCTGCAGTGTTTCTTCAAGCCCCACGACAGCATGCCACCTGTGAACCCATCTGCCTTCCTCCTCTGTAACAACCTCTGCCAGCTCAAAATTTGTGAATCCTGGTTCCATAGAATGCTCTTTATAGTGCGGCAGATGCTTGAGATAAGTATAATCCATCTTATGTGCTGGAAGAGTGAAGTTATATTTAAATTTAGGCTGCTGCTATTTGTTTCTTGCCTAGTTAATTTCTTATATAAGCTGTGCTTAGATTCTCCTATGACCTATACTCCTGATTATGCCAAGGGCCAGGTTCTTGTACTTTTCATAAACCCGGGAACGGACAGGGGGTTTGCAGAAAAATTTGGCAAGGGCCTTGGATATGAACTGTCAAAAGAAGAGTATGCACATAGCAACGCACCTCATTTTATCTACCTTACGCCGGAAGGCGAAGAGCAGGCAGCCATAGATAATTTTCTCAACTACGCTGCTTTTGTTGAGTCAGCAGAATTAAGGGATATAAAACTTGAAAAAAGATGGGAATCAATGGGCAGGCTGGAAGAGCTGATAGGTGATTATACTGAAGCTGCTGAGTCGGATGAGAATTATGGGAAATTACTGGAGGAGATACACAGTAGCTCGGAAAAATTGTTTAGTGAATTTAACAGTGGTGCCGGATGATGGCTTTTCTTCCGCTGTATTTTGAGATTGGAGTTATTGTTGCGATATTCTTTGCCCTGCTTGAGATACAAATTGAAGGCAAGCACGGCTGGGCAAAAAAGCTTCCCACATGGAGAAAGCAGTTCTGGCTTTTCAACAGGATATTCGGAAGAAAGAAAGAGCTCACGGGCTATCATGTCTCTATGTGGCTGTTCATCTTTTCGATGCTGCATACTGCTTTCATATTTGCGCCATGGACTCTGCAGAACGAGGCACTGGTGTTTTCATTGTATATCTTCATAACATTGAGTGAGGATTTCCTGTGGTTCGTGCTGAACCCGGCATTCGGACTGAAAAAATTCAGCAGAAAATATGTAACATGGCACCCGAAATGGCTAGGCCCGCTTCCTTTCCAGTATTATCTGGGGATTATGGCATGGGTGGCTTTGTTCTGGTTTGGTATAAATTATTAGAAAAATGAAAAAATAAAATGAAAATTATACTTTGGCAAGCTCCTCTTCTATCACAGCCTCAAATGCTGAGTAAGGCTGCGCTCCCCTGACACTCTGTCCTATCACTGTTTTTCCGTCAGCCTGTATCACACCAACTAAAAACCCTGGTGTGCCTGAAACTCCTGCACTCGTGCCTGCGCTGAAGTCGCTCTGGACCTCTGCCTGGTATTTTCTTGAGTTAATACAATTGTTGAACAGTGATGTGTCCATGCCGAGCTCTTCAGCCCATGCCTTGTAGTTATCAGCACTTAATGAGTCCTGATTTTCGAACAGCTTGTTATGGAATTCCCAGAACATTCCCTGTTCGTCTGCGCATTCTGCTGCCTCTGCTGCAGGTGTTGCCTGAGGATGTATGCTGCTCAGAGGAAAATCTCTGTAAACAAACCGGATTTTCCCTGTGCTGATATAGTTCTGCTGTATTGAAGGCAGTGTCTCACTGTAAAACCTGCTGCAGTATGGGCACTGGAAGTCTGACCACTCTATTATCACAACCTTGGCTGATGCACTTCCCTTTGACGGATCATCATCTATGCTGCTTGTGTATTCTGTAGCCTGCGTTGGCTGTGTAGGCTGAGTAGGCTGCACTGGTGTTGGCTGTGCCTCCCCTGAAAGATGCCTGTCAATAACAGCCTTCAAATTGTCATATGGCTGTGCCCCCACAACTTTCTCTCCGCCTATGAAAAATGTAGGCGTGCCTGTAACTCCCCTGCTTGTTCCCTCATTGTAATCTGCCTGGACAACAGATGCCTTTTCCTTGCTGTCATAGCAGTCATTGAATTTTGCAGTATTAAGGCCAAGATCTGCTGCGTGCTTTTTCAGGCTGGCTGTATCAAGGGCTTTTGTCTCAAAAAGCCTGTCATGATATTCCTCAAATTTGCCCTGGTCTCGCGCACACTCTGAAGCCTCTGCTGCCTGCTGTGCCAATGGGTGCAGGCTGCTCAGTGGGAAATGCTTGTATACAAACGTCACCTGCCCCTCATACTCATCCAGCAGCTGTTTCACTGTTGGATATGCTCTCTGGCAGAACGGGCACTCAAAATCTGAAAACTCCTCAATAAGCAGTTCTCCATTGCTGCCTGTATTTGATTTCTTAAGGCTGTTGAGAAGTGACCCGACGCCGTTGCCCAAACCAAATCCGTTTGTAAGTACAGACAGGACCAACAATACTCCCAGCACAATTGCATAAGTCTTCCACATATCATCTTTAGGAGCTGCTTTCCCGGATGCTCCTTTTGCGGATGATCTTCTAGAAGCAGTTGACTTCTTTTTAGTGTTTTTAGCCATTATTATATACCCCCTTTTGACAAAAGTATGGCTTAGCTAAATAGAATTGGTTTATATATTTTATCTAAATTTTAATTTTGGGAGAAACTTAAGTTTATAAAAAAATTTAAGAAAATTTCCGGAAATTATCTTCTGGATTTGGTTTTCCTGGCTGCTTTCTTTGTTGCTTTTCTTGCATGTTTCTTGGCAGTCTTCTTGGCAGCTTTCCTGTAGCTTTTTTTTGCTGCCGGCTTTGCTCTTGCCTTTGTTTCGGTGCTTTTCTTGTTCTTGCAGACCTCACAATATAATGAGCCAGCATATTTTGGATAAAAGACTCCGCCGCATATCAGGCATTTCTTCCTTACTTTGTATAATTTTGCCATTTTGCTCTTTCTTGGAAAAACAAGTTACTTTAAAAGGTTACTGTAAAAACGCCTCGCACCCCGCTTTCTGTGCAAGTTCCAGCAGGCCTCTTTCGCCATTAAGCTCTGAGCCGTCTGCAAATCTCCATGTAGGGTAGCCTGTTATACCCTCATTCTGGCACAGTTCTGTCTGCGTCCTCTGGGCTGTTGAGCATTCAACATAGCCGCCTGCAGCAGCAAATGTATCCCATGAGTCCCCGAACAGTTTCTTATTGTTCTGGCAGTGCGGGCACCACCATGCGCCATACATCACAACCCCGTTATCAGCAAGACACTGTGCGAGTTCATCATACTGGCCTGAGGAGCTGGCCGCGGATCTGAAAATCAAAAATCCAACAATAGCTACAGCAATTATAACAACGTAAACCAGATAGCTATTTTTCTTTTTCATTAAATTTTCAGAAACATGGTAACGTGCACCATTTTAAATATGTTTTGTTTGTGGCTGCTGCCATAGTCAAAAAATATATAAAGGCTCAAAGTCCTAATACATAAACGATGAGGAATGAGGGGTAGGGCCCATGATAGTACTATGGATAACTCTATACAACTTTTGTATAAGAAAGCAGGCATAAGGAGAATTCTGTTTCTTGTTGCGCTGTGTTTCTTTGTCTATTTCATGTTCCTCACTGTTTTGCCCGGAAATGAAAGGGTGATTGTGTGCGCTGCCAATGATAATTTCTGCACAGCATCAGACGGCGATACGGATGCAGGAGCATGCACTGCATATGGTACCTGTAATGGCGGTCCGGGATGGAGTCTGGGTTCTGGAGATTGTACTGGAGACGCCTCGTGTGCAACAACATCATGCTGTGGTGATGACGCGGGTGAAGCTGTTGTAGCGGAATCCTCAAGCACAGATACTCCTTCAGGATATAATGATGCTGTAACGGCATGCTGTAATGTCGCTACAGACTGCAATTACAATGGCGCCTGTGTAGCAACAGGAAGCGCAAGTTCTGCTTCCACACCGGATAAAGCCTACTGCGGGACAGGCAGCACATGGTACGGAGGGGATTACTCAGAAGATGCATGCACTGCTGTTGCAGGAACCGGCAGCTGGAATATAGGCGGAGAAATAAACACCACTGTCTGCTGCGGCGACGACTCAGGAGAAAATAAAAATACAAGACAAGTAAGCGAAATCTCTATTGATAATGGGTTTGCTGATAATTCAAGCGATAAAGCATGCTGTCTGGCAGGTGATTCATGCATCAGCTCGGGCACATGCTACGCAAACGGGACCTCACCTGCGGATGTGGACGGCGACGGAGATAATGATTACTGTGATGCAGGAACATGGCAAGACTGCAATTCAGATAGTGACTGTTCTCCCGGACTAATTTGCTCCTCAAACGACTGCACAGATGTAAACTTCCCTTATTTCACATCAATACCTGGTGATGAAACAACAACATACGGTAATTGGGAGGGAGTTGATTTTAATGCTGATGATGCTATAGGCGTTGATACTTATGATGTTAACGACACCAGATTTACAATAAACTCATCCGGGTTCCTTGACGAAGACTCCGCAGTGTCTGCCGGGGCCTACAGTTTAAATGTTTCTGTAAATGACACATCTGGAAATACAAACTCAACAATATTCACACTAACTGTAAACAAAGCAACGCCTTCACTCAGTCTGAATTTCAATAGTACCAGTGGGAATACCACAATATATACAGGAAGCTCTATGGTATTAAACGGCAGTATTGTGTCAGGGGACAGCGGCGCTGTATTGCAGCTCTATAATAATGGAACCCTGGCCGATCAGGCAGCCGGCGCAGTAATCAATGATACTTTATTCGGCAGTGCAGGTACGTATAACATAACTGTAGTTTACATGGAGAGCCAGAATTACACTTCGGGGAGCCTGTCATACTTCATAGGTGTCAGCGACCCTGATTTAACAGCTCCATATTTCACATTAATCCCCTCAAATGCAACAATAACCTACGGAAGCTGGGCAGGTGTTGATTTCAATGCTGATGATAACATTGACATCGGCGACTATACTGTCAACGACAGCAGGTTTACAATAAGTTCCTCAGGGCTTCTTGATGATGTCTCTGTGGTTGCTGCCGGAACATACAGCCTGGATATCACTATAAATGACACATCTGGAAATACAAACTCAACAGTATTCGGGCTGACTGTCAACAGGGCAGCGTCTTCGCTTACCCTAACCGTGAACAGCACATCAGGCAATTCAACTGTGCATCTAGGAAGCGCCATACTGCTTAATTCTACTATAGTATCAGGAGACACTGGTGCAACACTCCAGCTGTATAATAACGGGACATTAATCAATCAGGGAGCCGGATCAATAAGCAACAATACCCAGTTTAGCAGCAGCGGGCTGTATAACATAACTGCAGCCTATCCTGAAACCCAGAATTACACTTCAGGCAGCCAGACATATTATGTAACTGTTGCTGACATACTGCAGCCTTACTTTACCGCAATACCTTCCAATGAAAGCATAATATACGGACAGAACTGGTCAGGCGCTGACTTTAATGCCACAGACAGCAATGGATTTGACTCCTATTCTGTAGCTGACAGCAGGTTTACAATAAATTCATCAGGATTCCTTGATGACGCCGCAATACTTAATGCCAGCGAGTATCTTATTAACATAACAATAAATGACACTTCCGGGAATTATAACTCAGCTATATTCAACCTGACTGTGTTCGCTGATTCAGATGGCGACGATATTGCAGATATAAATGACACTTTAAACGGAAATGAATCAACTCCTGCTGTCTCAGGGATAAACAACCTGAATATAACCATAAGAGGGAACTCTTCAAGAGGAAGCTTCCAAGGCAGGCATCCTGTTGTAATCAAGGAGGATTCAGATGTTCTTGTAAACTTCAGCCATAACTTCACAGCAGCACATCTTAACCTGAGCAAAGTGCACATAACAAAAGGGGATAACTTCATACTCCTGAATTTCTCAGGCCAGCTGCTGACAAATAAGACAGTGTATTTCGATGACAGCAGCTATATCAGCCTGTGCGTGAAAGATGCGCCTGTCTCTGCATCGTCTGATATAAGCGCCGCATGCACAGGAGCCAATGAGACAGACTTTACATCATGCATCGGCAATTCAACAGGGACAACAATAAACAATATCACATGCTATGATGAAGGCTCAAGGTTTAAGTTTGACAACCTACATCATACAGGAATTAAGGGAAGCGCTGCTGCGGAAGAAGAGGAATCAGGAGGGAGCAGTTCTGGGGGCAGCAGCTCAGGGGGCTCTTCTGACCGCAAGTATGATTTCTCTGTTACGCCTGAAAAGACCACGCTAGGAATAAAGCAGGGCGAGACAAGGGAATTCACATTAAGGGTTGCAAACAACAACTCATATAATATTGTGGTGAAAGCATGGTCAACCCTGGCTGAATTTATGACCCTCGAAGAGATAGATTACCATATCAGTGCAAATGACTATCAGGATATTGCTGTTATTGCTGCTGTCCCCAATGAAACAGAGCCGAAATCATATCTCGGTGATATAGTCTTCAGCTCCGGCAGCAGGACTCAATTTATTGATATAAGGATTGACGTTTTCCCCAAAGGCAGCCTGTTTGATATCATAACAGAGATGGACCAGAGATACGCTTCTGTCCTGCCAGGAGAATACCTGAAATTTGATGTCACTTTATTTAAATTCCTAGATGTTGCAACAGAGGATGTAACTATTGTATATCTAATCAAAGACACCTCCGGAAATGTGCTGTGGAAAGAGAGCGATACAAGGGCAGTGCACAAGGAGCTTGAGTACAACAGGGAGCTGAGGATTCCCTCAGACCTGCCTCCCGGGGATTACCTTCTGGAGACAAGCGTCAATTACCAGGGCAAGGCCGCAACCTCAGAACTCTCATTTACAGTTGTAAGCCCTGCTCCTGAGGCTCCGCCTGAAAACTATCTCTTCCAGATAGAGCTTCCTGCAATAAAGATTCCTGCAGAATTCTTTACTTCAAGAGCATTCATATCTGCCTTCCCAAGAGTGCTGCTTGTGGTGATTATTTTATTGTCAGGGTTAAAGCCTCCTGGAACTGCAAGGAAGGGAAAAAAAGCAGGAAAGGGGAATAAAAAGAGAAATTCTAAGTCATAGTCCTGAAAGTTTAGCAAAGTTTTTATATTCCCCAGAATAATATTTGGATATGAGTTTTTTAGGAGAGGTACTCACGAACAGGATAATTATAAGCGTAATCCTGACCTACATTGTAACAGGCGCCCTAAAGCTCCTTTTCTATTATCTTGGTACAGATGAATGGAATTTTATGGTATTTTTCAGGACAGGAGGCATGCCAAGCAGCCATATTGCCTCTGTTACTGCTATGAGCGCCGCAATATACCACCTTGAAGGCGTCTCCAGTCTCTTCATTGTGGCGCTTATACTCAGCTCAATAGTGACTGTTGATGCAATCGGCGCAAGAAGGGCTGCCGGCCAGCAGGCTCAGGTCATCAACAAGGTTGTTGATGAATTCAGGTATTTCAGGAAGTTCAGGACAAGGAGGCTCTATGAACTAATCGGGCATACCCCAAGACAGGCCCTTGTGGGATTTATAATAGGCATTATAGTCGCGAGAATTGTCTTTATGTTCTAGATTAGTGCTATAACAATGCCAATGAACAGGTAGACGATATTATCCCTGACAGGAAGAATAAGGTTATAGGCTAAATTTTCTTTAGTGTCATAATATACTGATGCTGTAAGCAGCCCGAATATGAATATAAGGCCTGCTGCAAATGTGCCTGCTGTCTCAAACAGTATCACTGCAAGAAGGCTGTATGCCAAAACATCATTATACGGCAGGTTTGATTTCACATCCCATAAAAAATACAGGACTGCAATTATCCCTGAAAGCGGTATTGAGATTGCAGGGCTTACTGCGAGGAACTTAAGGAAATAGAAGAAAACCAGGGACAGGACTACGGGCCTTGCAAAAATAAAGTATTTTTTCCCTGCTTTAAGCTCCTCTTTTGTGAAATGCGAGATTATTGTCCCGACCAGAAGCCCGGAATATGTTACCAGCAGGAGCAGGATATGGTTGAGTGTCAGCATAGATCTGTTGTTTTATTCAGAGTTTATATTTGTAACTAAATTTTCTTAATATATCCCCTGACATATTTCAGTATCTCCTCTCCTGATGCTATGTTGAAGCTTATTCCCCCTGCAGAATCGTGGCCTCCTCCTGAAAGCAGGGCGGCAGGGAACTCCTTCTTCAGCTTTTCCAGGAGGTCAACACCTTTAAAATCAACTCCGTCTGCCCTGTAGCTGATTGAATCTGCCGTAACTGCAAGCGTTATTTTGGGCCCCTCGACAAGCCTGTGGGATATCCCTATCAGTTTTGAGGATGCATATTCCCAGTCAGAGACAAGGCTTTTCTCTATTATGACTAATTTGAATTTTCCAAAATCCTCTATCTTTGCATATTTCTTTGCTGCTGCCCTTACTCTCTCTGTCTCCGCTTCAATCCTGGGATAGATTTCATTGATTATCCTGGTATTATTGGCTCCCGGCATGAACAAACCCTCAAGTATGTCTGTCCTCTCAGGGAATTTGAGGTAATAAGTATCATGGTCAATCACAGCTGCCCACTTCTCAAGCTCTTCTCTGGTGTATCCTGACAGCTTTACATACGCATCATTATCCTCTCCTGACGACTTGTCAGCGACTCCTGAGAGACCCGGGAGATGCTCTATTCCCTTTAGTGCAGGGTCAAGTATGACAGCAAGTTCTGTTGCAAGTGCGCCTGCATTCAGCTCTGAGCCGAGCCCGAAAACATGAGGGTTCAGGAAGCTTACTGCCTCGTGCTTGTTTTCAGCATCGAACCTGTGGTGGTCTATTATTACAAATTCAATGCCGTATGTTTTCAGCCTCTTTATTGATGCCATGCTCTGCTCATTTGAGCCCAGGTCTGCAAGTATGATTAAAGGGGGCGTAGTGCTTTTTGAAGAAAGGAAATTATTGAGGTCGCGCAGTGCATCTGTGTAATCATAGAATGGTGTCCTGCTGGACGTTCTCATAATGTTCCTGCTGTAGCCAATTGAATTCAGTGCTTTTTCAAGCACAAACCCTGCAGCATATCCGTCTACGTCGTTATGATGGCGTATTACTACGAACCTGTTCTCGGAAACAGCTTTTCTTATTACTGATTCTGCCTTCAGGAAAGCCTCTTTCATCTTTTCAAGGTTCCCGGAATCTATAAGAAAACCTTTCTTCCTGTCTTTCACAATGTCTTTTATCATCATCTTTCCAGAATATTTCCGTAGTCCCTTTTTCCCGAGTCCTGCCACGGGCTGTGACCGTAATGGACAAGGAGGTCCACGCCGAGCCTCTTGACTTCAAGAGGGAGGTCGCAGCTGCCGTAGCATGAGCCGCCCCAGATTATTACCTGGGCCCCTGTCTGCTTTTCTATCTCTTCCTGCATTTTTTTTGCATCCGGCTTTATGCCGTCCGGAAGATGAAGACAGACTGTCTTTGCTCCCTGCTTCTTTATCTCATCCACCAATCTCTTTATCTCAAGCTTATACATACTGCAAAGGGAGAAAGAGGCCATATATAAAAATGATTGGTAATCTCAGAAAAGGAAAAAATAAATTTAGTCTGCGGCAACCTCAAGGGAATTGTCATCTTCTGACTTTTTCCATTTCTTGCCGTTTTCATCGCATTTTGGAATATCCATAAAATAAGTTGTGTTTGTCTTTGACTTTCTTATTCTTGCCATTGGTTCATCCTTGCTTAAAGCTGTCTCTGCTCTGTTATGATGATAAAAATAACTCGTCCATCTCCTCTTCAGTAAGATTCCTGTCGTTAATTGCCTTGGAGAAGTCCTTATTCCTTCTGGATGCATACCTTTTCACTTTTTTCAGAGTGTCTATGTCGTCTTGGTCGTACATCTTCCATCACGGTTAAGACTTTTTGCGTAAGGGCTGTTCTTGTGGGTGGGGTGATAGTAAGAAATTTGCCCTTACGCAAAAGTTCTTACTATGAAGTAGTGGTGTTGAGTATATAAATCTTTCTATTTTTAACTATTATAGAGTAACAACTTGATTAATATGGAGAATTATTTTGTTTTGGCAGGAGAATATGGAAAGCGCATGTAGTTCCTGCATTTATGGCAGAAATAGACAACTTTCTGGCCTGTCAGCCTTACACGGCAATTAGCTCCAGGAACTAGATAGGTGTAGCAGTGCTTGCAGAACCTTCTCTTGTGCTGCCTTGGCATTGTGACCTTGTATTTCATGCCTATTTTCCTGGCCAGTTCTACATACCTGTCTGCAAGATCAGGGCTTTTCCTGAAAACTTTCTCTGCCTGGCTGAAGAGCTCATTTATCCTCTCCAGGGCTATCTCCTTCAGCTGGCCTGATTTTTTGCTGTGCGGCCTTTTCATGGCAGGAGAGAATTGGGGCAGCTTAATAATTGTTGCCACAAAATTTATAACCCCAAAATGAATTAATAGGGCCATGGGCCACATATTCTGCCGGCTGAGGAATGTCAGTGTAAGTGATATAAGGGCAAGGCTGAAGGCAGATGAAAAAGAGCATGCCAAATACGGCCTCTATCTTGAAAATGTCTGGCAGAATGCAGATAATCCTGATGAAGTGCTGTTTTTGTTCAGGGCATATGACCTGAAGAAAGCAAGGGATTTCATTGAGGCCAAGCATAAAGAGACGCTTGAGCAGAACCCAGAGGCTAATCTCCCGCAGATGATATTTCTTGAGTGAATAGGCTGTTTTCAATCAACTTATAGTTCCAGAAGTTTTTCGAGTAAAGGGAATTCTTTGTAGGGCTGATTGAAAGACTCAGAGCCCATATGCCCTTCTCCATGAAGAATGATTAGCTTGCCGCCGAGATGTTCAAACATAAAATATCCTTCCTTATCATCACATCCCCAGGGATCATTATCTGAATTTATGAAAATAATCTCTTTGGCGTTATGCTTTATCTTCTTCCAGTTATATTTTTCCTGCAATATTAATTCAGTCTTCTTTGCTTTTCCTTTGGGTCTTGCATAGCCTGCCACTAAAACTGCCTTATGGATTCTTACTTTGATGTTTTCTAAAACTGCCAATGCTAATGGAGCCCCTGCAGAATGCCCGATTATTATGGTCTTATCATTGAATTCCCCGCTTTTAAGCACAAAAGGAAGCTGCGATTTAAGATTTGGCGTATCGGGCTCCGGAAGCGAAGGTACCCACACATCATACCCTTTGTTCTGTAAAAATTCTTTTATCTTGGGCTGCCAGAATGAATTTGGATTGCAGGAGGTTCCATGCAGGATAATTGCATTCTTCATGCATGAAAGAGGTTTTCCTTTGTATATAAATATTACCTGATAAAACAGGACTAAATAAATATTTAAACTGGCAAATATTTGCTGTGATTATGGACGTGTCAGAATATTTCGGGATACTTGCAGACAAGACAAGATTAAGGATAATAGACTTTCTGCAGGATGGGGAAAAATGCGCCTGCGAAATAGTGCCATACACCGGCAAATCACAGCCAAACGTCTCGCTTCACCTCAAAAAGATGGAAGAAATCGGGATATTATCTTCAAGGAAAGACGCTACCAGGGTATTGTATAAAATAAAGGATAAAAGAGTAAATGAACTTCTCAAAATTCTAAAATAACAAGATATTTAAGTTAGTAAATATTTGTGAATATAAATATTTGTAAAGAGGATTAATATCATGGATATTTTTAGCCCTGTCCGGTCATTTGCAGACCTTATTACCTATGATTTACTTAATCTGGGAAAGGACTCTTATCTCGGAAGTGCGGCAAATTTCTTCATATATGATGTAATAAAGATTGGTTTCCTCCTTCTGATAATAAACTATAGCATGGCAGTCATAAGATATTATTTCCCAATGGAAAAAGTAAAAAATATCCTGACAAAAAGAAGATGGCTCGGCCTGGATTATCTGTTTGCAGCCCTGCTCGGCGTCATAACTCCCTTTTGCTCATGCTCATCAATACCTCTCTTTATAGGCTTTGTAGGAGCAGGCATCCCGCTTGGAGTGACCTTTGCTTTCCTGATCAGCTCTCCGCTCGTGAATGAGGCCTCCCTTTATCTCTTCCCTGCAATGTTCGGGATAAAAGCTACCCTGATCTATAATATAATCGGAATTGCTGTAGCAGTAACCGGAGGGATGATTATACAGAAGCTTAAGCTTGATAAATATGTAAGCCGGGAGCTATTGAAATTCAGGTCCAGGCTGCAAATCTTAAAAGAGCAGGGTGGCAGGCCGCTGCAGCTTAAAGAACTTGTTAGATACTGGTGGCAGGACGGATGGAATATAACAAGACAGGTTTTCCCTTATGTTCTGCTGGGCGTTGGCATCGGAGCTGCTATCCACGGGTTTGTCCCTGCCAGCCTGGCAGAAAGATACCTGTCTTCAAAAGAGTGGTGGGCAGTGCCTCTTGCAGTTCTCATCGGTGCGCCGTTTTATGCAAATTCTGTAGGAGTCATCCCGGTAATGGAAGCACTGGTCGGAAAAGGAGTGCCTCTTGGGACTGCATTGGCATTCATGACGTCTATAGTAACTGTCTCAGTCCCCGAGCTACTAATCCTTAGAAAAGTTATGAAATGGCAGCTTCTAGCCACATTTTTGAGCATTACAATTATTGGAATTGTTATTATGGGGTATGCTTTGAATGCAATCCTATGAATCTTTAGAGAAAAGGAGTAGCCCCGCCAGGATTTGAACCTGGGTCGCAAGGTGCCTCCAGTGAAATTATTCATCTGCCAGAGCCTTGCATGATTGGCCGCTACACTACGGGGCTAAAGTGTGTTAGTTATAATTTGATGAGAAATCTAGGTGTTTTATAAGATTTATTCTTTTTTCTTGGCTGCTTTTGCCTTTGGCTCTTTTTTTACAGCAGGCTTTTTTGCAGCTGCCTTCTTCTTTGGCTTTTCTTCCTTGGCTTCTGCTGGCGTTTCCTCGGTCTTGGGAATGCCTGCTTCAATATCCTCAGCTTTTGGCTCTTCAGCGAGAGCTTTCTCCTGTGCCTTCTTGCTTACATATTCATCCGGCTCTTTCTCCACAACCCTGATGATGATGCCCTTCAGAGGATAAATCACATTGAATTTCTTCTTCAGGTCATTCTGTATCTTGTTCTGTATGATCTCAGTATAGAGCTCTTCATAGGAAACGCCTGTAACAAACTTAACTAGTTCTGCCTTAAGCTCTGCTCTCAGCTTCTTTTCAACAGACCTGCTTACCTTCTCCCTTGTTATAAGAAGCGGCTTGATCCTGATTTTTACACCGTCTTTTGTGGAAACGACGAAAGACTCATCTATCCTTGTAATGCTTCTCCTCATGAGCCTTTTTACAGATGAGGGAAGATATTCATAAGAAACTATTTTTGTCTGGAGCTTGTTATCCTTGAAATCAGCTATCTGGAACTTGACTGCAATATTCTGCGACTTTATGTCACCTGTAACCTGCATAAGATTGACTTTCACAGTCCTCTTTATAGCCTCTGCAGGCTCGCTTAAGAATGATTCCCCTATAACCCTCTCTTCGAGGAATTTGGGAGCAGTTATCTTAATCCATTTCTTCTTCTTTATGCTTATCCTTGATGTTTTTGGTTTAACAACAGCCATATGCTGTTTGAATTTGTGTATAGTTTAAAAAGCTTTTGGAGAATGGTAACAGTTACCGGAACTGTTTAAAGAAGTGAAGATACACTGCTGCTGCATTAGGCCCGAATTCTCCCACGCCTTTCCTGGCTACTTCACCAGCAGACAATATCCTCTCGGCCGAATGCACTGATGAGTACAAAAGCCTGTAATCCCCGCCCAGGCCAATCTCCGGGTTTTCTGGGTCATTCACTCCGTCATATGAGACCTGGGTTCTTACATAGAACGTATGTACCGTGTCTGGCTGGTAAATCCCAATATAAGCTGAATTTCTGGTTAGCCTATCGCCATGCCCTACATTCGCCAGGACCCAGACAAAATCTCCTGGGCTAATTTTTCTCTCCAGGTCTGATTTATTCATCCTGTAACGAGAACTATAAGTTATTTATAAATATATAATCATACGTCAAGATTTACTACATTGACTGCATTTTCCCTTATGAACTTCTTCCTCGGAGCAACATCCTCTCCCATAAGGTCTGTAAACTGCCTGTCTGCCTCAACTGCATCATCTATAGTTATTCTTTTGAGGTATCTCCTCTCGGGATCCATTGTTGTCTCCCAGAGCTGCTCAGGGTTCATCTCTCCCAGACCCTTGTAACGCTGTATATTGATGCCCTGGCTGCCCATCTCTTTCAGCAGCCTGTCCTTTTCTTTGTCATCAAGAGCATAAATCTCTGATTTCCCTTTCTTCAGCTTATACAATGGGGGAAGGGCAAGATAGACATGGCCTTTCTCTATGAGCTGCTTCATATACCTGAAAAAGAACGTCAGCAGCAATATGGAAATGTGCGAGCCGTCAACATCGCTGTCTGTCATGATTATTATCTTGTGATACCTCAGTTTTGAGGCATCAAACTCCTCTTCAATGCCTACTCCAAGCGCAGTTATTATTGCAACAATCTCATTGTTCTTGAGTATCTTGACAAGCCTTGCCTTCTCCACATTAAGCACTTTTCCCCTTAATGGCAGCACAGCCTGTATCTCCCTGTTCCTTGCCTGCTTGGCAGAGCCTCCTGCAGAGTCTCCCTCAACAATGTATATCTCGCATTTTGCCGGATCTTTTTCTGCGCAGTCTGCAAGCTTTCCTGGAAGCGTGCTCCCTTCAAGGAGGCCTTTTCTCCTGACAAGCTCTTTTGCTTTCCTTGCTGCCTCCCTTGCCTTTGCCGCACTTATTGCCTTCTCAACTATTGCAGCTGCAACTTTCGGGTTTTCCTCCAAAAATGTAGACAATGCCTCTGAGACCACGCTGTCAACTATGCCCTTGACATCTGAATTCCCCAGCTTTGCCTTTGTCTGGCCTTCAAACTGGGGCTCTGGGACTTTCACTGAAAGCACTGCTGTGAGCCCTTCACGGACATCTTCGCTTGTAAGCTTTATTTCCTTGTAGCCGCTCCTGTCAACATAGGTGTTTATTGTCCTAGTAAGCGCTGTCTTCAGCCCAGAAAGATGGGTTCCTCCTTCTATTGTGTTTATGTTGTTGACAAAACTGAATATGTTCTCCTTGAAGCCTGAATTGTACTGCATTGCGAGATCAACGATGACGTCATTCCTTGTTTTTTCAAGGACTATTACCTCGTGGACCGGCTGCCTGTTGTGGTTGAGGTATTCTACAAATGACCTCAGGCCTCCTTCGTAATGGAAAACTTTCTTCTCATTGGTTGATTCGTCTGTGAGGGATATTTTTATCCCCCTGTTGAGGAAAGCAAGCTCCCTCAGCCTTGTTGCCAGAGTGTCAAACTGGAATTTTGTTTCAGGGAAGATTTCAGGATCAGGAAGGAAGGACACCATTGTTCCTGTTGCCTCGTCTTTCCCTATTACCCTCAGCTCTGATGCGGGCTTTCCCTTTCTGTATTTCTGCGTGTATACATTCCCTTCTCTCTTTACAAAAACATCAAGCTCTGCAGAAAGTGCGCTGACGACTGCAAGGCCTACCCCGTGCAGCCCCCCTGAGACTTTATATGAATTCTTGTCGAATTTTCCCCCTGAATGAAGCCTTGTCATAATTATCTCAAGCGTGGGCTTCTTGTATTTTGGGTGCTCTTCTACCGGAATACCACGGCCGTCATCTGCAACAGAAACCTTGCCGTTTGCATGTATCACAACCTTGATGTTGCTGCAGTGCCCTGCCATTGCCTCGTCTATGCTGTTGTCAACTATCTCATAGACAAGATGATGGAGCCCTCTCGGGCCTGTTGAGCCGATATACATTCCAGGCCTTTTCCTTATTGCAGAGAGCCCTGCAAGAACTGTGATGTCTTTTGCTGAATACGATGATTTTTCTTCTGCCATTTTTGACTAACTCATTGATGATTTTTCTTCTGGAATTTTATGCGAGAAAACCCCCTTTTCTCCTCTATAAATACTGAAAGTTCGGGCATATTTAAATGTTGTGGTAAGTTTGACAGAAGGAGGATAATTTTAAATATATATTAATTAATCTAAACTTAAGAGGTGGGACACGCACCCGCATGAAACCAGATGATTTAGGATATAAAGAATCACTCATATACCGGCTGGACACATACGGGAACGACACGTTTGTCAAAGCCTCTGAATATTCATCTTCTTTTCCAAACACGCCTTACCAGCATGTAAGGCATTATGCAACTTCCGGCTTTGAAGGCATACTAGCTGTCAGGGATGCCAATAATGAGTGGTATATCCTTACATTAGAAGAGAACCTTGACAGGATGCAGAAAACTATGAAGCAGCTGTTCCTTACCCAGCCAGAGGCTCTTGAAGCATCGCTGGAAGAAAAAAGAAAATTGTTTTCTGATATTCCGGGGGAGCCAGTAGCTTTGAAAGATGCTCCGCTGTTTCTTGACGCAAATAAAGACAAAATCAGGGAAGCCATCATGGAGACACTGAAGATAAATGCAGAAAAAGGCTATCTTGACCTTGATGCAAAAGACGGGCTGATCTACATAAGGCCCAATTTCTACAGGGACCATAAGCTGGATGAAAACGGGAATCTTGTTCCCGGGCTTGGCGTTGCCTCACTTAGCCACCATGCTGTGCTGGAGATAATGGTGCAGAACGTACCTAATTACCTTGCGAGCGCTCCGAAGTCAGGGGCCCGCATTCTTGTATATGATGAAGAACTGCACAGGAGAGTCATAGGGCTTCCTCCCTCAGATACGCCCCATCTGGGCTTCTCAGGCATGTCGAGGAAAGCAAAGCTTGGGGCAAACTACGGCGCCGGTGGAATGGTGAAGAACCTTGCCAATCTGCTTGGCTTTGATGAGGGCCTGCTTACTGATCATGACAGGAATGTGCTGGAAGGAGGAGGGGAAAACGCTTTCATGATAAAAGACAACAAAGTATACACCCCTCCGTTAACCCAGGCAATACTACCGGGGACCAAAAGGAACCTGGTGATAAAAATAACAAGGGCGCTGGGATATGAACTAATAGAAAAGAAAATTCCTCTTGAGGATTTCATAAACGCTGATGCAGCTGCATTTTCTGGAACATGGACAGGGTTTGAGCCTCTCGGAAGCGTGGTGAACTGGAATCCAAAGATGGAGAGCAACTACCGGCCGCACAGGATTTTCGGAAATGTAAGTGAACAGTATTCAAATTATCTTCAAGGGTATCCTCTTGACTCCCGCCTTGAAAAAGTGCTTCCTGAAAAGGCCCATATTGACTTCAGCAGATAGGTTTTTATAAGACTGCTGGTTAACTTCTTATTATGGATTTTTTGGACAAAATAAAACAGGATTTGCGTCCGGATACTTCAGCGCTTGTTGAAATAGGGATATTTGTAAAAGAGATAAACAAAGAAATTAAAAAAAGCAGGATAAAAGCCTCCTGTGTTGCAGGCGGCAGTGTTGCAAAAGGCACATTCCTGAAAGGCGATTTTGATGTTGACCTGTTTGTTAAATTTGATTACTCATACAAAGATAAGGATATATCAAAGCTGCTCAAAAAAATTCTCAGGAAATTCAGGCCGGTAACTCTCCACGGCTCAAGGGATTATTACCAGATAAGGCATGACAGCCTGAATTACGAGATTGTCCCTGTCCTGAATATAAAGAACCCTGAAAAAGCCCTCAATGTAACTGACATGAGCTTCATACATGTTGACTGGGTAAAGAAAAAGCTGAAAAAAGGGCAGGAGGATGAGATAAGATTAACTAAGAAATTCTGCAAAGTCATTGGGGTCTATGGTGCCGAATCATATATACAGGGATTCTCTGGGCATGTTATTGACATCCTGATAGTGCATTACGGCTCTTTCCTCAATTTGCTGAAAGCCTCCCAGAAATGGAAGCCTAAATTAGTTATAGATGCAAAAAAGCACTACAAAAATTCCGCTGATGTGAAGTTCAACATCAACAAGTCAAAGCTGGAAGGGCCAATGATTGTTGTTGACCCTATACTGAAAACAAGGAACGCTGCCTCTGCTGTTTCCATGGAGAAATTTGAGCTGTTCAGGAAAAAAACAAAGGAATTCCTGAAAAAGCCGTCTGAGGAATTTTTTGTTGAAAAAAAGATAAGTGTGGAGTATCTAAAATCGAAGTACAGGAAGCATCTTGTTGTGCTGAAACTAAAAGCAGGAAAAGGCAAGCCAGATGTCATCGGCAGCAGGATACTGAAAGCATTCAGGTTCATGGAATCAGAGCTGGCAAAAAAAGGGTTTGAAATAAAAAAAAGCGGGTGGCACTGGGACAAAAAGCAAAATGCGCTTGCGTGGTTTGTATTTGAAAATGCTGTCCTGCCTGAAACAAGAATTGCTGAAGGCCCCCCTCTCGAGATGAAAAAGGCATGCAGCGGCTTCAAAAAAGAGCATAAGAAAACTTTTGAGAAAAAAGGCAGGCTATGGGCGGAAATCAAAATAGAAAAGAGGGGGATTAAAAAGAATATAGAGGAGATTTCAAGGAAAAAATACTTCAGTGAAAAGATTGGACTTGAAGCTATAGAAAAGTATTTATAAGTTATATTCTCTTCTCTTTATTATGAAAAGATACATTGTTTTGATCTCGCTTGTCTTTCTGATTGCTGTTATTTCCGGATGTGCAACAGATGGGAACTATTCTAATGAAAATAATGGGGCAGACACTAATGAAACTGCACAGGACGGGAAATGTTCGCCAAATAACGATATAGTCTGCACCATGGAGTACAACCCTGTATGCTGCAACGGCAAAACATACAGCAATTCCTGCGTTGCAAGGGCAAACTGCGCTACAGATTGTGTGGCTGGGGAATGTAGCTAGGAAAATATTATAAACTCCATATTGTTTAATTTTCTCTGATGTTTTCAGAACTTACTGCATGGATTCTTGAGGGAATAAGGACGCATGGGCTCCTTGCTGTCATAATCGGCGTTGCAATTGAGACAATAATCATCCCCATACCCAGCCCCCTCATTGTGATGGCTGCAGGCTACGTCCTGATACCGCAGGGAGCACTGATGGCTGTGCTCTGGAACGCTCTCTGGATTGCTGTTGTCGCAGGGCTGGCGCAGACAATAGGAAGCTACTTCCTGTTCTTCATAGGCTATTACGGCGGAAAGCCGATAATCGAAAAATATGAGAAGTGGCATGGCGTGTCATGGAAGGAAATAAAGGGATTCCAGAAAAAATTCAGCAGGGGAGGAAAAGAAGACATAACTTTATTTACAATGAGGCTGCTGCCTATAATGCCTCTCTCTGTAATCTCCGGGGTTGCCGGCATCATGAAATATGACGTAAAAAGATACTCAGCAATGACCTTTCTTGGAGTAGTCCCAAGAAATATCTTTCTCGCGCTGCTCGGCTACAATTTCGGGGAAGTTTACACTCTTATCGCAGGCAGGATAGACCATGCAGAAACAATAATGACTGTGGTTCTTGTCTTGATTATCATTGCTTATGTTGCAGGAAAAAAAACAGGATATATAGATAAAGTAAGGAAAAACCTTTTAAAGTAGAGCAATTCAAAAATATACATGGCAGAGTTCAAGGGCTATATGGTAAGAAGAAAAGTAGTGCATTTCCTGCTTGGAATAGCTTTTGTAATCTTTATCAATTCCGGGATTATCAACTACAAACAGGACCTGATACTTATCCTGCTATGCGGCCTGATACTTGCCTTCATTGCAAGCTGGTACATAAAGGTCAGGAGGCCAAAGCATCTCATTAATCTTCTTGCCCTATTCGACAAGCCAGAAGATCTTGCAAGCTTTCCGGCAAAAGGGGCCGTATTCTACATTCTCGGCGTGTTGATGTCTGTGTCGCTGTTTGACAAAGATATAGCCTCAGCATCAATAATGATACTGACAATAGGGGATCCTGCAGCCCATGTAATAGGAAACTATTACGGGAAAACAAAGACCGTAATCAATGAAAAGAAACTGCTTGAGGGGACTCTTGCAGGCACTCTTGCCGGTGCGGTTGCCGCCATGTTTTTCGTGCCCCTTCCAATTGCCTTCTTCGGCAGCGCTTTCGGCATGATGGCAGAAGCTGTTGAAGTTGAAGTGTTCAACCTGGATGATAATTTCTTCATACCCTTTGTCTCAGGGCTTGTGATGAGCCTTATCTCACTGCTAATTTAGCAGTGCAAGAAGCTCCCTTGGGCTGTCGACAATTATATCCGCATCCTTCAGCCTGTTCTTGTGGTGGAATCCGTATGTAACTGCAACTGTCTTTACTTTCGCAGCCCTGCCTGCTATTATGTCCCCGTCCATATCCCCGATATAGATGGCTTCTTCCGGGCTTACATCAAATTTTTTCAGGCATTTCAATAACAAATCCGGCTTCGGCTTCAGCTCCCCGTCATCCTCCGCGAAGTATCCGTTGAAATATCCTGACAGCTTGTATTTCCCAAGCCTGTAGTTAAGCTCTGATTTGAAATTATTGGTGACAACGGCCAGCTTATATCTGGCAGAAAGCGCCTTAATGGCTTCTGGAATGCCGGGATACGGTTTTATGAGGGGGCTGTATTTTTTCAGGCCGGCCTTGAATATCCTGATGTTCCTCTCTATCTGCTCTTCTGTCACAATATTAAGCTTTCTTAATGTCTCTCTCCAGTCCAGTTCAAGAAGCTCTCTTAAGTATGCGTCATCATCAGGAATTTTGACCTTGAATTCTTCTCCGAGCTCTTTGTATATCTTTCTTGTGAAGGCAAAAGTATCCATTATCACGCCGTCATAATCAAACATTACAAGCTTCATGAGGATTTGGATTGCTGCTTGATTTAAATAATTAGAGCCTCTATTTACTTTCTGCATAATTTAAATATAAGCTCATCCTATTTTGGGCTGGGATGGTAACTTATGAATATGAAGGCCTGCAGCTTTTAAGGAGAAAACCTATAAAAAAAGGCATAATAAGGCAGAAGTATGCTGGCAAGAACAGGAGTGAAAGTGTTGGAAATCTGGAAGCAGTATTGATTGGTGCATTCGGAGCAATTGCAAAAGAGTACACAGGAAGAATTGACAGGCCTGCTTTTACAATAGGTGTGAGGGAAGCCGATTCAGAAGAGCCCTATTCTATCTGGAGAACAGGATTTGTGAACCATCCAGAGCACAACTCCATATACACTTCGCCTTTCGCTTCCAGGTATATCTCATTTGAAGGCTATGAGGTATTATTTAGTAAAATAGAATCTGCGAATGAGGTCTTGGAACTAAAACAATTATTCCATGAATATTTCAAGGCACAACCTTAATTCTCCAGGTCTTTATCTTAAGGCGTTAACTATTTAAACCCCTATAATTTCCAAGCCCTCATGGCTAAAGACCTTCCCAAAAACGTGAAAAGGTTCGGTGCAAGGTATGGCAGGACCACAAGGCTCCAGTACGGAGCTATAGAAAGGACCCAGAGGGCCTTCCACAAGTGCCCATACTGCAACCAGAAGAAAGTAAAAAGGATTTCAGCAGGCATCTGGCTGTGCCAGAAATGCGGCTCAAAATTCACAGGGAAGGCCTATACTCTTTAATCAAGAAAATGGTACTATACAAATGTTTCCAGTGCAACAAGGAAATAGAAGACTCAACCTTAAGGAAGAGAGTCAGGTGCATCTACTGCGGTTCAAAGATGCTGTATAAGCCACGAACAACCACAACAAAAGTCAAGGCAAGATGATAACTTGCACGCTTGAGATAAGCGAAAATGTCGGGGAGTTATACAAAGTTTTCCTGTCTGAAAAGCTGCAGTCGGACCGCGCGAGCTGCAGAATGACAAAGGGGAGGACACTGAAATTCGAGATAGAGGCAAAGGACCCTGTCAGCATGAGGGCATTCACAAATTCGATTCTGAGAATAATTGAGACACATGAAAAAATTTCAAGGGTAAAATGAACAAGGAAACAAAGGAAAAGCTGGAGCAGCTGCAGAATCTGGAGCAGAACATCAATTCTATTTTATCACAGAGGCAGCAGTTCCAGTCCCAGCAGCTTGAAATAGAAAATGCGATGGAGCAGGTAAAGGATACTGAAAAGGTTTTCAGGATAATAGGGAACATAATGGTTGCCTCAAAGAAAGAAGAGGTCAAAAAGGAGCTTAGGGAAAAGCTGGATATTGTTGAGCTGAGGCTGAAGACTCTGGAAAAACAGGAAGCAAAATTCCGCGAGAAAGCATCTGAACTGCAGAAGGATGTTATGAAGGAGATAAAGTGATGGAAGATGTCAGAGCTGGAAGAGATTACAGAAATTCTACAGGAACTGCTGGATGATACCACAGTGCCTAAAAATGTCAAGACAAAGATTCAGCAGATAATTGATTCCCTCAACCAGAAGACTGAGCTTTCTCTGAGAGTCAACAAGGCGCTGAGCCTGCTGGATGAAATATCTGACGACAACAACATACAGCCTTACACAAGAACCCAGATATGGAATGTTGCTTCAATACTAGAATCCATTAATTAGGCTTTTCAGGAGATTTTGGTGCTCTCTTCTTTATCCTAATGCTTGACTTCACGACAGTAGCATTAGGGATGTATATTATATCGCCTGACTTGGTTCTTATTTTCACCTGGAAAAGATCAACATTCTCTATCTCCCCTTTTATTCCAGCTATCTCAACATGTGCCCCTTCTTTAAGTCCTTCTTTCCTGTAGAGCAATGTGCCTGCTATGAGGTTCGGGATGAAATCCCTGACTGCAAGGAAAAAAGACACTGCTATGACTATCGTCAGCAGGACAGACAGCATATAGACTATATAGCCTGCAACCCCAAGCTGGTCGAGCGCAGCTATGAATGCGATAAAATAGATTATGTATGCCAGCACTGAGCTTATGAAACTGTCAGCATTGATTTTAAGTCCTGTGTACTCCCTGATTATCTTATTCAGCTCAACTTCGCTAAGCGCCTTGTATGCAAACCTTTCAACAATCTTACCTATTATCAGCCCGAATATAAATGTAAGGACTGCGAGGGCTATCGTTATCAGCGTAGCGTTGACTACTGAAAGTGCGCCTCTGAGGTCTGCAAATGGTATCTGGAATATCATTTTAGATTAGGGATATTTCATCTTATTTATTTTTATCTGTTCTGAGGGGGACAAACATGAAAGAGCCATGGTTCTCCCCTATTAGCTCACTCCCTTTTTTTCTTATTTTTATCATTGCCTGGCCTGTGTGCTGCTCGCCGAGGGGGAAAACAAGTATGCCTGTGCCCTTAAGCTGCTCTATCCATTCCTGCTTTAATTCAGGAGCAGCCGCAGTAACTATGATCCTGTCATACGGCGCTTCTTTTGCATATCCCCTGCTGCCGTCTGCCTCCACTACTGCCACGTTCTTTATGCTTGCTTTTTCAAGATTCTTTGCTGCGGTTTCTGCAAGCTCAGGAATTATCTCAGTAGCTGTTATCTTTCCTTCTTTTCCTACAATCGTTGACATCACAGCGGCATTATAGCCGCTCCCCGCACCTACTTCAAGCACTTTAAGGCCTTTTTTCAGCTCAAGCAGCTCAATCATGAAGGCAACTGTGTACGGCTGGCTTATTGTCTGGCCATGCCCTATGTAGAGGGGATAGTTTGCATAAGCCTCTTCCATATATCCCCGGGGGATGAACAATTCTCTTTTTGTCTTTCCCACAGCATCAAGGACTTTCCTGTCTTTTATGCCCATCCCGATGAGCTCTTTAACCAGGCTTTCTTTTGTGTATGCCATATACCCAGGTAATCAGTAAAAACATATAAATACTTTCTTGGATTTTCCAGAGCCATGGATGAGAGGGAGAAATATATTGAGGCCGGAAGGATAGCAGGCACTGCACTGAAATATGGGGGGAATATGATAAAAGTCGGAGCTTCCATGCTAGAAGTGACTGAAAAAGTCGAGGAAAAGGTTCTGGACCTTGGCGGAGAGTTCGCTTTCCCTCCGCAGATTTCACTTAATGAGATTGCTGCACACTACTGTGCAGAGCCGGATGACAAAATAGTTTTCAGAAAAGGGGATGTTGCAAAGCTTGACGTGGGCGTGATGATAGACGGATATATCGGGGATAATGCGCTTACTGTTGATTTAGGTGACAATGAAAAGATTGTGAAAGCCGCCAGGGAAGGGCTGAACAATGCCCTGAAGCTTGTAGGTCCGGGAGTGGCAATTTCAGATATCGGGAGGGCAATACAGGACACAATAACAAAATACGGCTTTGCTCCTGTGAGGAACCTTTCAGGCCACGCCCTCAGCCAGTATGTGTATCATGATTCCCCGAGCATCCCGAATTTTGACACAGGGGACAAGACAAGACTGGAAAGGGGTATGGTGATTGCAATAGAGCCTTTCGCATCTACGGGAGCAGGCATAATATTTGAGAGCTCCAATGCAAATATATTCTCAATGAAGCAGAAAAAGCCTGTCAGGAACATGATAACAAGGCAGGTGCTGAAAGAGATAGAATCATTCAAAGATATGCCCTTCACAACAAGGTGGCTGACAAAAAAATTCCCAGAGCCGAAAGTCAATTTTGCGCTGAGGGAGCTAATGCAGCAGGATATGCTGAACAGCTATCCTCCTCTTCCTGACAGGGACGGAGGATTAGTGAGCCAGGCAGAGCACACGGTAATTGTGGATGATGATCCTATAATCACAACTAAGATTTAAGCCTGGAGATTATTTTTTCTGTGCTGAGTGCTTCTTCTTTTCCGGATTTCATATCCCTGAGATTCAGCTTGCCGCTGGCCAATTCCCTTTCCCCGACTATAAGGGCATAAGGTATGCCATAGGAATTCGCAAATGCAAGGTTTTTGCTTATGCCCCTGTTAAGAAGGTCGATGTCCGTGTTTATGCCTGCTTCCCTGAGCTCCTGGGCAATACTGAGCGATTCCTTCACAGTTTTTATAGGGATAACATATACTTTTGCAACTGACTTCTCATCAAGCCTGTCTTTTTCCCTTAGGGCCTCTGTTATGACATCTACGCCGAATGAAATTCCTGTTGCAGGAATCTCTTCCTGTTTCCCAAGGTAATTCCCTATAAGCCTGTCATATCTCCCTCCGCCTGCAACTGAGCTTGTGATTGAGGACTTGTTAAGGAATATCTCGAAAATCGGGCCAGTGTAATACGCAAGCCCTCTTGCAAGGGAAGGATTGAAAACTGCAGTCTTTACATTTAAGTCCTTGAGATAACCCAGAAGCTCGTTCATCTCTTCTATCCCCTGCTTTCCCTCTGCGCTTTTTATTGTCTTTTCAAGTTTTTTCAGGGTTGCGCTGCTGTCTTTTTCCGGAGAGAGCGTGTCAAGTATAAATTCTGCCTTATCTTTTTTCATTCCGTTTGCAGTAAGCTCTTTTTCAACTTCCTTTTTCCCGATTTTTTTCAGCTTGTCGATTGACACTGTAACAGAAAACCAGTCTTTCTCTTTTACTCCGGCATCCGTAAGCACGCCGTCCAGTATTTTCCTGTTGTTCAGCTCTATGTAAAAATCAAATTTAAGTTTCCTGAAAGCTGAGTCTGCCAGTGCAAGTATCTCTGCATCTGCTATCATCTCCCTGCAGCCGACTATGTCAGGGTCAAACTGGGTGAACTGCCTGTATCTCCCAGTCTTTATGGGCCCGTCCCTGAAAACCTCTCCTGCCATGTACTTCTTGAAAGGCATCTTTACATTGGGGTTCATTGCAATGTATCTTGAGAAAGGGACTGTAAGGTCAAACCTCAGCCCGAGCTTCCTGTCTCCCTGGTCTGTCAATCTGAAAATCTCTTTCAGTGCATCTGACTCCTCGCCTGCTGCAAACTTTGCCGCCAGTGTCTCGTATTTCTCAATTATGGGCGTTTCAACAGGGTTGAACCCGTAATTCTCGCATGTCTCCTTGAGTACTTTGATTATCTTGTCCCTGAGTATTTTTTCCTCAGGCGAAAAGTCCCTTGTCCCTTTTGCATTATCCAGCTCCATTATTATCACCTTTGTTTTATTGTTTTATATAGTTTTTGTAGTTTTTGAAAAAAATAAAAAATAAGTTAGTGGATTGATGCCCTCTCGTTTGATGTGCACACATAACCGGGAGCATCTGCTGCTTTTGTTTCTACCCTCATAGGCCTGCTTCCTGCACTATACTCGTCTTTATCCAGCACCCTGACCAGCAAAGAGCACAGGCCTTTTTCAGGGTCAGCACCAAGAGTTACCTGTCCTGTCGGCAGATATGTCACCATGTTTATGGCCTGATTAACTTCATCCGGCACAATGACTCTCGGATTTGGCGTGGACCTGAGAAACACAGGCCATAGAGTAGCAGAGCGGCCGTAAAGGGTTATCCCTGTAATGTTCTCGATAAGCTGCTCTTCCCATTCCGGCTCGGAAAGGATATAATCATACAATTCTTTCCTTACTTCCCCTGTACCTCCCTCTTCATTGCAGGCAATATAGGAATACTCCTGGCTGGCAGGGCTATAACTCCCTGAAGTCACCAGACCTACCCGGATTGCCCTCCTCAACAGCTGCCGGCACGCATCTATATCCTCTTTGGATTCTTCTCCCCATTTGTATGAATTGGCTGCCATACGGCCAACCACAATAGGGTTTGGTATCCTGATATTGCTGGAACCGTTTCTTGCCATACTTAGCCAGTCATCGTAAGACTGAATCTCCCTGACAAGAATGTCGTTTTCCTGAATAAGTTCTTTTTTCTCCAGTTTTTCCAGAGTTTTGTCATCAATATCCCCTCTTAATAGAAGAGAAGGATAGAGAACAACATCTCTTGGTCCTGACATTATAAATCTGTAGAACTCCGGGAAAAGAAAGGGCTGATTCTCTCCTCCATCCAATTCCGAAGCTATTTCTCTTGTTGTATTGATTTGTTTTACCATTTTTCATCATCTCCTTGTTTTATTTTTTGTATTCCGGAGAAGGGCATTCTCCTATCTGCTCTGCATTCATTATAATATAGCCTAGCAGTGTTGTACTTATCCTATACTCACAGCCTTCCTGAAGGGGTTTATCATACAGGAAAAAGCCGCCCACAGGTTTCCCCTGAAGATCAATCTCCTGCCCTACCACTCTAACTATCCCGTCAGGGCCGAGGACACTATAATCAGCATATCGGAACTCGGAATACCAGCCCCTATCCATTAGGTATGCCCTTGTCGTATCTTCCCTGCCTATTACCCTCCCTTCAATATTTCTCAGGGGGAGAGTAACAAGGCATGCTGCTGCAATAGCAAGTCCTGCTGCTGATATGAGTAATTTGTCCTCTATGCTTATTTTATTTAGTTTAGCTAATGTTTTCATTCTCATCATCTCCGCCGCTTAATGCCCGGCCGGCGCTTTGGTTATCTAATTAACAAAACCAGGACTGGAGATGATGATGCACTCGAGAACGAAAATAGTTGAGGGCGACAGGCGAGAATCGAACTCGCGTCTTAGGATCCACAGTCCCAAATTCTGCCACTAAACTACCGTCGCCATTAAACATCAGAATCACCCTTAACAGAATATTCTACAGTTGCCTCGGCTAAAATCTGAAGTGTGTCATACAATTTTAAATCCGAATCTTTCTGGCTTATCAAAAGAGGAAGCTCTGTGCACCCCAATATAACTGCATCGCATCCCTTTCCTCTAAATTGAGAAATTATTTTCAAAATAGATTTTTTATCAGACTCAAGTTTTTTCCCTGCAAGGATATTCAGGATAATCTTAGTTATTTTTTCCTGCTGTTTCGCGGTCGGGAGTTCAGAAGTTTTTCCGAGATTGCTTAGTTTTTTCTGGTATACCCCGGAATTAATAGTCTGCCTTGTTCCAAGTATCCCGGTTTTTCCTGAACCAATTTCCTCCAGTGTTTCATCCACTATGCTCAGAAAAGGCAGTCTGAAATCAAGAGAGGAAAAAAGTGTGCCTGCTGAATTGCATGGGCTCACGATAAATTCAGCGCCAACAGCTGTAAGCTTATCAACTCCTTTCTGGAGTGAATTAATTACTTTAGGGTCTGTCGTTCTTACAATCTCAGGCAGAGGAAGGTTATAGATGAATATCTCAGGGTAATCAAAATCATTTGCACAGCCATATTCTCTCTGGAATATGCTGATAATTCTTTTATAGAATTCCGCAGTTGCCTCTGGCCCCATGCCGCCAAGAATGCCAATTGCTCTGATGACGTAAATCTCCAGACTGGTTACTGGCAATGCCTCTGGAACTGGAATCCGGCTTAGTTAAAATAGACGTAGAACTACTGACAATGAATACAATCTTCAGGCTGGTTACTGATTCTCATAGCAGATGGGAATGTTTAACTGGTATATAAAACTTTTGTGATTTGTAACTTACAAGTGAATATTAGAAAAGTTTAAATAAAATAGTATTATTTCTTTCTCCCATGCACAAGCCAGCAGCACAAAGCAAGTATTCTTATTACTATTATTGCTAGCTGAACCTTTCCCTTTCTGAATAAAGCATGGGAACTAGGTTCCGGTGTGCATTTCTAAAAAACTATTCGGAGGTATTAAAATGAACTTTACAAATGAACAAAACAAAACATGGAGAACGCTTTTTGCCAGATTGAGGCCTGTTGTAGAGGAGCACGCCTGCTCGGATTACTTAGCTGGATTCAGAAATCTGAAAATGGATCCGGAAAGAATCCCTTCGGTGGAGGAACTAAATGAACAGATTGCGCCGAGAACTGGCTGGAAAATCGAGAGGACAAAAGTGAGATACAGTGATGCTGTGCCTTGGTACTTGAAATTTTCAGAGAGGATATTCATGATAACAGATTATATGAGAACTTGGGAAGAGCTTGATTTTACTCCAGAGCCTGACATGTTCCACGACATATTCGGCCACCTGCCTTTCATGACGCTGAAGCAATACACAGCCATACAGGACATGTTCGCCCCTGCTTTCATAAGGGCGACTCTTGAGGAGCAGGAAAACATAAAGAGGCTGGCATGGTTCAGCACTGAGTTCGGGCTGATAAAGGAAAACGGGGAGGTAAAAATATTCGGGGCGGGAATAATGTCCTCAAAAGGCGAGATAGAAAATGTAGTATCCGGAAAAGTCCCCATTCTCCCTTTCACAATAGAGAACGTGCTGAAAAGGAACAAGGCAATCTACAGCTTCAACAAGGAGCTTTTTATCTTCAATTCAGTTGAAGAGCTGAAGCAGGAACTCGGGAAATACTTTGACCCTATTGCAGCAAGAGAAAAGATAATAATCCAGAGAAAAGAAAAGATTGTGGACAGGGAGCTGAAAGACCTGAAGAGACCTATATTTCCCTGAGGTTTTCCATAACCTCGCTGAGAGTAGGATGGATATGGATCATCTTCTGCAGTGTTGAGACTGTCGCGCCCGCATTCATGAGTGCAACAAATTCATGAATGATGTCGTCTGCATTAGGCCCAGCTATCTCTGCGCCTATTATTTTTTTGTCTTTTTTGCTGAAAAGAATTTTCACCTGGCCGTTTTGCTCCTCTATTATCCTTGCCCTTCCCACATTGCTGAAATCAGCTTTCAAAATACCATAGCTGATCTTTTTTTCTTTTGCAGATTTTTCATTCAGCCCGATCCCTGCAACAGGCAGGCTGGTGAATATCGCCCATGGCACTAATGAGAAATCCATTGCTGTTTTTTTTGATTCAAATATATTACTCAGGACAATCTTTGTTTCCCTCTTTGCTGCGTGGGCAAACATCGCCTTTCCTGTAACATCGCCTATTGCATAGATATTTTTGTTTGTTGTCTGCAGGAACTCATTTACCTTTATGCCTCTCCCCTCCAGCTCTATTCCTGCTACAGCGAGGTTCAGGAATTCGGTGTTGGGAACTCTGCCTGTTGCGACAAGCACTGCTTCTGCCTTGACTGACCTGCCCTTGTCAAATACAACTCTTTTCAGCTTTCCCTCTTTCCTGACTTCATGTATTGTGAATCCAGTATGCAGGTCAACATTTCTCTTCCTGTAATATTCTTCCACTATGCTTATTGTGTCAGCATCCAGCATATTGAGAATATCAGGCAGCCTTTCTATCACTGTTACCTTGCTTCCCAAACCTGCAAAAAAACTTGTGAATTCCATTGAGATGTAGCCGCCTCCGATCATCACTATCGACTTCGGAAGTTTTTTCAGATTCAGGATTGAGACATTATCCAGATAATCTATTTTGTCAAGGCCCGCTATTGGAGGCACAATGTTTCTTGAGCCTGCTGCAATAATAATCTTTTCTGCCTGTATCTTCTCCTTTCCCGCCATAATAGTATTATTATCTATGAATTTTGCTTTTGCCTTAAAAAGAACTATATTCTTATTTTTTTTCTGGGCTTTCTCTATATGTTCCCTTCCCTCTTTCACTATGGCATTGACTCGAGCCATGAGCTTCTTAAAATTCAGCCGGGAAGTTGCTGTTATGCCGTACCTTGCTAAATCCCTAGACTGGAAATAAAGATGGGATGCATACAGCATTGCCTTTGTAGGAATGCAGCCGTTGTTAAGGCATGTCCCACCAAGATTACCGGGCTCTATAAGCGCAACTTTTACCTTTTTAGAAGCATGCGCTGCAGCCCGCCATCCGGAAGTCCCGCCGCCTATTATTGCAAGCTTAAATGCTTTCATTATGAAAACTAATAGTAGAAAGATTTAAATAGTTTTTTCCATGCCGGTATAGGTTAATAAAAAGGAGGAAAAAGACTATGAAATCTGTTCCAGAGAAGGCTATGGGAAAAGGCAAAGGCAAGGATAAGGACGACGATGACTGTCCTTTCTGCTGAGGTGAAGAATGTTTAAGGATGCCAACAAGATCCTGAATGTACTTTTAGTTCTGGGTATGCTGGTATCCCTGTTTCTTTTGTATGAGCATTTTTCTCCTAATGCAAGCCAGTTCTGCAATTTTGGTGCTGGTCTGGACTGCGGCATTGTAAACAAAAGCCCATATGCCAACATTGACGGCCTGTCATATCTTTTCACTATAGATTTCGGCTGGTCTCTCCCGCTTATAAATCTCTCAGGCATGAACTGGTTTTTTGACCTGCTGACTGCAAACGCATTCCTTGGATTCTTAACACTTGTATTCCTTTTCTTCCTGGCAAAAGCCCACAAGGAGAAAAAGGGCTTCCTGTTCATAGAAAAGAATAGCACATTAAACTGGATGAAAGGCATCACTGCTTTTGGTGTTGCCTACGGGTTCTACCTGTTCCTCATCCAGCATTTCATACTGAAGACCTATTGCGTATACTGCCTTGCTCTTGATGTTATATTGGTTGCCTCTCTTGTTGTTGTGTGGAGGATGAAGAAATGAGGAAGATAATTGCAGTTGTTATGATATTGCTTCTTGTGCTGCTGACTGCCTGCTCAACAGGGCCTTCATATCCCCGGGAGCAGGTTGACCAGTTTGCCCAGTGCCTGACTGAAAAGGGCGCTGTGATGTACGGAACTTTTTGGTGTCCTCACTGTGCACAAGTCAAGAAAAACTTTGGCAGTTCTTTTAAATATGTTGAGTATGTTGAATGCGATCCGAGAGGAGATAATGAACAATCAGAACTATGCCTGGAAAAAGGAATTGAAAAATATGCTACATTCGAATTTACAGACGGCTCAAGGCTTGTAGGAGAGCCTTCATTTGAAGAATTGAGCGAGAAAACAGGGTGTGTTCTAAGTGGCGGTTGAGATTATCCTGCCTACATGGCCCGTGGTTCTGTCAACAGCACTTGTTGATTCTATCAACCCCTGCGCAATCGGCGTCCTTGTAATAATGATTGCCACCCTTCTGAAACTTTCCAATAACAGAAAAAAGATGCTTAGTATCGGCATAATCTATATAACCACGGTTTTCCTGACATACCTTGCAGCAGGATTCGGCCTGCTCACATTCATACAGAAATTCCCCGGCATCAGCATCTATCTCGGCTGGATTGTGGGAGTCATTGTAATAGCAATGGGTTTTATAGAAATAAAGGACTTCTTCTGGTATGGCCAGGGTTTCTCTCTCCAGATTCCTAAAAAACATGCAAAAACAATTATGGAGAAGATAAACAACCTTACTGCGGGCGGCAGCATTTTTCTGGGGATATTCGTCGCTGCTGTAGAGCTTCCGTGCACAGGAGGGCCGTATCTCGCAATAACAACAGCACTGGCTAAAATCGGGCTGTCATGGAAAGTATTCTGGCTGCTTGTTATCTATAACATCATATTCGTGATGCCTTTGATTGTCATACTGCTGCTTGTGTATTTTGGCGTCGATGCAAATAAGATAAGGGACTGGAAAGACAGCAAGAAAAAATGGATGAGGCTTTTCGCCGGTCTGCTTCTGATAGGGCTTGGCGTGCTGCTTATACTGTTTGCCAACGGGACCATCACACTGACAATCTAAAATGAAATTCAAAAAAATTAATTTTGGCCATATAGACGACATGATAATCGCCTGGATGGACAGGTGGGGAGTAACGCTGCTGAGGTATTCCCTTGCCATAGTCTTTATATGGTTCGGCATCCTGAAGCCGTTCGGATTAAGCTCAGCTACAGACATGGTGGCAAAGACCGTCTACTGGGTTGACCCTGCATGGTTCATACCTTTTCTCGGCTGGTGGGAGGTTGTTATCGGGGTCTGCCTGCTCTATAAGCCCATGGTAAGAGCCGGGATATTTCTCATGGCCCTGCAGATGGCGGGCACTTTCCTGCCTATGATACTGCTTCCTGATGTCGTCTATGTGCAATTTCCTTTCGTGCTTACGCTGGAAGGCCAGTACATCGTCAAGAATATTGTGCTGATAAGCGCTGCAATAGTTGTAGGAAGCAAAGTAAAAGAAAAATAATGCCACAGCAAATTATATAAACAACTTTCTTTTTAGAGAATTCTCATGGCAATAAAAGATTTAGAAGTGAACCAAAGCAAAGTTGATGTTGAAGGAAAGATAACCGAGCTTGGAGAGGTAAGGGAATTCTCAAAGTTCGGCAGGGAAGGAAGAGTATGCAACGCCACAGTCAAGGACGATTCAGGCTCTGTAAAGCTGACACTGTGGAATGAGCAGATTGACATGGTCAAGGAAGGAGATACAGTCAAGGTAAAAAACGGCTATGTCAAGGAATGGCAGGGCGAAAAGCAGCTTTCTGTAGGAAAATACGGCAGCCTTGAAATCGTGTAATAGATTCTACAAGGCCCATAATAATGTAAAAGCACAGAAACCTTTATAATTAAATTTCTTTTTAGGGAATTCTAATAGGGGGTTAAAAATGTCATCAGTATTAGAAGAAGTAACAGAGTCAAACTGGAGGCAACTGGCACTTCATGTCGCTCAAGAAATTTTTCCGAAAGGAAGTCTCGTAGACTGGCACTATGCGGGAATAGAATTCGGGCTAGTGGCTTCAATTAGCAAAACTGGAAAAATCACAATACAAAGAGGAAAACTCCCTCTTGAAAAAGTAACGGATAGCGAGGGGAGCGGCGGGACTTACGGAAAGTTCTGGTATCGGGCAAATTTAATAGAATTCACCCCGCATACAAAAGAAAGCTTAGCCCATCTTCTCGAGGCTCCAAGAACAAGATTTACTCCTCGCTGCTTCTATGGGACAGATTGGAGAGAAAGGGGATATGACAGCCCAATAGAATGGTATCAGGTAAAAGGGAACAGGGGTTTAATTCTTGGAAAGCCGAAAATCACAGAAAATGGTTTAATAATGGAGGAGCATTATTCTCCTTAGGGTTTCAGTGCGGGCTTTGTCCCAGAAATAACTTTTTTATCCACTTAAGTTTAAAAACTGTTTCTGATTCCTTTTTTATATGGATGAATTAGTCAGGAAAGCGTCAGCAACCTATTCAAAGAATTTTCCGGCTGAAACGCATTTTGAAAGGGCAATATTCATCTCATGGTTCTGCGCCAAGCCAACGTGCAAGTTCTGCTATATGTACACTATAAAAGACAAGATAAAGAACCCTAGGCAGGCAAGGAGAAGGCTTGAATCCATATTTGCCGAGGCCCTTATATGCAGAATATGCAGCTGGGAGATCGGGTTTCTTTCTGCAGGAATCGCCTCCTGGGCAACTTCAGAGCTGAAAGAAGTGCTTGACGGCCTTTACAAAATTACAGGGAAAAAGCAGTGGCTTAATCTTGGTGTGCTGAAAGAAAGACAGATAAAAGAGCTTTTGCCGTATATAGAAGGGATTACGGGAACTGTTGAATGCGTAAATGAGGAATTAAGGAGAGACATTGTCCCTGACAAGCCGCTTGATGAGATTGACAGGATGTTTGAAATTGCGGATAAATACGAAATTAAGAAAGCAATCACAATTATAGTCGGGCTGGGAGAGACAATTGAGGATTTCCCAAGATTCACGGAGCTTGTCAGGAAATGGAAAGTTGACAGGATAAATTTCTACAGGCTGGTGCCCCATGAAGACGCGCCTTTTGAGAATGGGCCTGAAACCGGCTATTATATTGAATGGATAGCAAAAACAAGGATTGAATTCCCCAAAATAGAGATAATCGCAGGCTCATGGCCTGACAGGACAACTGAAGTCCCTCTTCTGCTGGAAGCCGGGGCAAATGCAATAACAAAGTTTCCTGCAATAAAGATGTTCGGAAAAAAGCCTGCGCATGAGATAGAGGAAGGGGCAGAAAAGGCAGGAAGGAAATTCCTGAGCAACATGACAGTGTATCCTGATGTTGATATTGACAAGGAGCTTGGTAAGCTGGATTTTGATCATGCCATGAAAGACAAAATAAGGGAAAAATACCTGAAATATTATAAGAATCTGAAAAAATATGAAGCCAAATAGCCGGCCTTATTCTACCCCGTAGTCGAAATCCTTATATTTTCCTGAGTCAGCAACCAGCTGGTCTTTTTCTTCCTTAGGGCTAACCGTGACTTTCTGCGGGGTGTTAAATTTAAACTCCTTCATTTCCAGTCCCTTTGCCAGGTTGATATTCCCGCAGTTTATGCAGTTAAAATAGGGGCCGTATTTGCCTGTCTTCAGCTCAAGGTAGGAGCCGCATGCGCATTTTATATCGGGGAGGACCTCCTCTTTATGCTTAGTGCATACATTCAGCCCCTGCCTGTTCCTGGCAATTGCCCTGTCCCCGCAAAAGGGGCATTTCTCTTCTTTGTACTGCCCGTATCTCTTTGGGATAAACATACTTTCTCAGGTTTGGAGATGTTTTAAATACCTTTGCATAACTATTAATATCAAACCCTTTTAATCAGCATAAATGAAAAACAATATTGTCTATGAGCTGCTTAAGCAGGGCAGCAGGCTTCTTGACGATGTGCTAAAGGACAGGAAGAAGTTTCTTGTTTCTATCCTGCTTGTTCTTCTTGGCGTCCTTACAGTCATAAAATTTGAAAGGATATTTTTCACTGCTGTCCTTATAGGCCTCGGAGTAGTCTCCCTTGCTTATATCAGGTTTTTCAGGTATGCACATTATGTCGGTATAGAGTTGTGCATGATGGCGACTGTGCTCATCAGCCTGGCATATGGGTCTGCTGCAGGGGCAGTTGCAGGCTTTGCAACAATAACAGGAGCGCTTGTGCTGAGCGGCTATTTCAAGCCGAGCTACATTGTGTCTGTAATCGCCCTTCCTATGGTCGGGCTTATTGTGCCTTTCTTTTCTGCTCTGAATCTGTGGCAACTTGGAGTGCTTATGACGGTGCTCTATGACCTTTTTGTCCTGCCATTATACATAATGATGGGAAGCAAAATAGAATCCTCTGCTGTGTTTTTCATAACACATGTGCTTTTCAATTATTGGGTGTTCACGACAATAGCGCCGTTCTTCTATACTCTGATAATTTAAAGAAAAAGTAAGAAATTAAATTGAAGGCCCGTTGCTATATTCTGCTTGCGGAAGAGGCTTCCCTTCTACTGGGAAATAGGCAACAAGCATCCTGTTTGCAAGAAGCTCAATGCTGTTTCCTCCCATATCTTTTGCCACTACAACCGGAATCTCTATCTTATCATGTGGGGCTTTTCTTTCGAATCCTTCCATTACTCTGCTGGAGATATCATAGATGTCTCTCAAGTTTGATGATGGCAGCAAACGCCCTACGTCCTGATGCAAGGCAACCAGACTTGTGTAAGGCCTGATTTCAGCAGCACCTTTTCCATTCATATATACAAGCTCCAGATCCCTTTCTGCCCATCCTAAAGTCAGGTCCCTGTCCTGCGTCAGGGCGAATGCTGGCAGATTGTTATAATCAAGCGGCACTATTCTTGTAGGCCTCTTTGCTGTTTTTAATGATTTTGAACCATTACCATTGCTTGGCATTTTTATCTTCCTCCTATGAAGTATGAAAAGGGTTAACCTGAACTTATATAAAAACGCGGTGTTATTATTTTAACAAATATTTTTAGTGATTGTTATATTCTCTATTCCCGTTATTTAGCAATCTTTTTATAAACTATGAGATTTAACCAGATGATATGGGAGATCTTGACGTGAATCACTGGGCTGACCAGATTGCAGATGAAGTCATTGAAAGGGTCGAAAAAGACTCTGTTCTCAAAAAACAAGTCGCCAAGACAGGCTACTTCATCTATGACGAGAAAACCCCTTCAGGAGTCATACATATAGGCAGCGGAAGAGGCTGGGTTATCCATGATGCCATTGCAAAGGCACTGAAGGACAAGGGGAAGAAAGCAAGATTTGTGCTGAGCAGCGATGACATGGACCCGCTGGACAAGCCATCAAAAGAACTGAGCAAAGAAGATAATGAGAAATATATAGGAATTCCATTCAGGTATATCCCGAGCCCTGTAAAGGGCTACAAAAATTTCGGGGAATATTATTTCAGGCAGTGCACTGACCTTTTTCCCAGATTCGGCATAGAGGCAGAACTGGAAAGCACAGGAGAAGAGTATGAAAAAGGGACTTTCAACAAAGCAATAAAGACTGCTCTTGACAATGCTGACAAGGTGCAGAAGGTTTATGCTGAGCTTTATGGGGAAGATGTTGCTGCTGCAAACAAGCTTCCGTTCAATGTAAAGTGCCCGAAGTGCGGGAAGATAGCGACAACTCTTGCAATCGAGTGGGACAGGAAGAAAGAAGAGATTTATTTTGAATGCTCTGACAAGGTTGTTGAGTGGGCAAAGGGCTGCGGCCACAAAGGCTGGATCTCCCCCTACAACGGCAACGGAAAATTCCCCTGGAAAGTTGAGTGGGCTGCAAAATGGCCCTCAAAAGGCGTAATAGCAGAGACAGCAGGAAAAGACCATTTCACAAAAGGCGGCTCAAGGACAATTGCGTGCAGGATTTCTGTGGATGTCTTCAATTATCCTCCCCCATATCCGAGCAATGGATACTACACCGGCCAGGGCTATGAGTTTTTCACAGTAGGCGGTAAGAAAATGTCAACAAGCAAGGGAAGGGGAATCGGGTTTGCAGAGTCTGTGAACTTTGCTCCTGCAAAAATGCTGAGGTTCCTCCTTATAAGGACAAGGCCGAATGCCGTGATTGATTTCGACCCTTATGGGACAAACGACATTATCCTGCTTTACGAGAGATATGATACAGCAGAAAGAGTGTATTTCGGCAAGCAGGACCTCGGGGAAAAAGAGAACATCAAGCAGAAGAGGATATATGAGCTGAGCCATATCGGAAAGATACCAACGCAGATGCCTCCGCAGATATCGCTTGTGCATGCCGCAACCCTCGTTCAGATATTTGACAGTAAAGATGATATAATAGAAAACCTGAAGCAGACAGGCCACATAAAAAAAGGAACTACAAAGGAAAGCATAGATTATGTAAAGGACAGGCTGGATTTTGCTGAAAAGTGGGTCAAGGAATTTGCAGACGAGCAGTACAGGTTTGAGCTGCAAAAAAAAGCCCCCGATGTGAAGCTTGATGCAAAACAGGTAAAAGCCATAAGGACACTGGCAAAAAAATTAAGGGAAAAGGAATGGGATGAGAAATCCCTGTACGATGAATTCTACAATATTGCAAGGGATGAGGCAGGAATAGAGCCAAAAGAGCTTTTCACAGCTGCATATCTTGTTTTGCTGAACAGGGAAAGAGGACCGAAGCTTGCTCCCTTTCTGCTTGCTGCAAAAGAAAAGGCAATAAAATTATTTGAAGCTATTTAAACGGGCTGAGATAGACTTCAATCTCAGTAAAATGTTGTGCTATGCCCGGTAGGCTATGCTGCAGATACACCGAGAAAAAAGATAAGATTCAATGAAGAATATGTGTTTTTTTAATAGTCTAAAAGATTTCCCGGCTTTTCTTTTTTGGTCTCTCCTGTGATTTTTGATTCCCTATATCTGCAGTATTCACATCCCTCTGTTTCTTTCGGCATCGGGCCGTCCAGAACTTCAAGTGCTCTTTTCAGCAGTTCCTCAGCAATCCTGTTGTGTGTGTTTATCTTTATCAGGTCCCTGTGGAATATGAATACATTGTCCACGACCTTGTCAGGGTGGTAGAAAAGGAGATAGGAGAAATCTTCTGTCTCATAGCCGTTTTTCCTCAGCAGATAATTGTAAAGCGCCTGCTGCTCAATATAATGCACATGCGTATCATCTTTTACAGGATAGCCTCTTGTCTTATAGTCCAGCACTATCAGTTTTTTTCCTTTTAGAAGAAGGGCATCAATTGCGCCCTTAAGCAGAAATCTTTCTGTGTCATACTGTATCCCTGTATAATTTGACCTCCATTTTTCAAGAAGCTTAAGGTCCGGGAAGAGTTTGACATTCTTCATCTCCTCCCTGCCGTCAAGCTCTGGCGGAAGTTCTCCTTTCCTGGTGAAAGAGTCAAAATGCTCTTTCAGTATCCTGTCCATACCGCTGGGAAGGGACGGAAAGATTCCCCTTGGCCTTATTATCTCCGTGTTATAGTGGAGCCAGAAGCATTTGGGGCATTCCTTCAGCAGGCCTATCTGGGATGGTGAGAACTTGTATTTCATTGACAGTATGGATGAACTATATACTTATAATTGTTATGGAGAAATGTCCAGTGAATATTGCTTCGCTCCTGTCCCGTAAAATGGCAGCCGCATCATTTTTTTATTGTTGGGTGGACAGAGGTATTTAAAATTAGTTATATGCTGTCATACAGGTCCTAGAAAAAGGTGACTAATCCCCTGTTTCTTGGATCAGAATATACAGACGGCTTTTCTGCGACAGGCTCATAAAGGATCCTGTGCGTCTGGCCTGCAACCTGGTGGGAATTAAACAGTTTTGCTTCCGGCATCTTCTGCTCTATAGTTACATGATGGCCGAGGAGAGTATCAAATGTCCCGTCCTGGTACATCTCCAAAATATTATATAAGTCTCCACTAGAGTCGAAAGGCTCCAGCCCTTTTATTTTTGCCTTGTAGAAATTTATCCTTGCCTGTTTCCTCTCTTCTATGATTCTCTCAGCTTCTTTAGAATCTGCGTACATAAAATCGAATGTTTTGTAGAGAAAGCCTGCCAGGCCTTTTTTTTCTTTCCTTGCCCTGGAATCGTTTACAATTTCAGCCAATTCCATGGTTGTCAGTTCATCAAGTGCTGCTCCTGGCACATATGGCATTACTGTTGGGTCCATATAGCGCATTCCAAACGGGTTTGCAGGATCGAAATTTGGCATGCTGGCTGGTGACTGCAGTTTATATTTAAAGTTAACCCCTGCCTATTTCAGACTAGTTTTAAATATAAGTTTTTTCTCAGGCTAAGTATGGGAAACATACTTTTCATCATCGGCACAGTGAACACAGGGAAAATGATGTACAGCATATCTAAGGAGCTGCAGGAGCACAGCTGTTATTTCACGCCGTTTTACCTTAATTCCCTGGATGAATTGCTGACCAGTAGTATGATTGATATTCCTTTAAGGAAGAAGCACTTTGAGAATACCCAGAAATTCATAGAAGACAGAAGACTTCCTCTGGACTACAAGGGCATTGGCCGTGAATATGACCTTGTCGTTACATGCACAGACGTATATATCCAGGACAACATACTCGATAGAAAAGTGGTGCTTGTGCAGGAAGGGATAACAGACCCGGAAAGCTGGACTTATAACCTGATAAAGATTTTCCCTTTTCTTCCGCGCTATATTGCCAATACTTCGGCAACAGGATTGTCTGATATATACGAGTATTTCTGCGTTGCTTCTGAAGGATACAGGGAGCTTTTCACCAGGAAAGGAGTCAGGCCTGAAAAAATAAGGGTTACAGGCATTCCCAACTTTGATGATATGGAGAAATACAGGGATAATGATTTTGAGCACAGGGGATATGTATTGGCAGCAACCTCTCCCCTGCGGGAAGTCTTTAAGCCTGACAACAGGCCTGCCTTTATAAAAAAAGCTGTTGACATCGCCGGCGGAAGGCAATTGATTTTCAAGCTCCATCCTTCAGAAAAAGCTGACAGGGCGGTGTATGAAATAAACACGCATGCTCCCGGAGCGCTTATCTATACAGACGGCAACGGAGAAGAGATGGTTGCCAACTGCGATGTCCTGATTACACAGCTTTCCACTCTCACGTTTGTAGGCGTTGCACTTGGAAAAGAGGTCTATACAGACTTGGATATTGATGAAGTGAAGAGACTGATGCCAATGCAGAATAGCGGCCAGTCTGCAAAAAACATTGCTGATGTATGCATGGAAATTTTAAACAGCCCGGACAATTAGAATCTTTTTTTTATGAATCTTTCCAGCCGGTTATAGCCTTCTTTCAGTGCCTCTTCAGAAGCGGCGAATACGACCCTGAAATGATTTGTCCCTTCTTTTTGTCCGAAGCCTGAGCCGAATACAAACAATACTCCTTCCTCCCTGAGCAAGTCAAGGACAAATTTCTTGTCTGATTCTATAGGCAGCTCTATCTTCGGAAATGCATAGAATGAACCTCTTGGCTTTGCGCAGCTTATTCCGGGAATCTCGTTTAGTCTCTTGTACGTAATATCCCTCCTTGCCTTTAATTTTGCAACAAGCCCCTTCAGATGGTCCTGGGGGCCTTCAAGTGCTGGCTTAACAGCAAACTGCATGGGGTGGCTTATTGACAGGCGCGCACGGGCAAGCTGCTTGACAGCCTCTGCATACTCTGAAAATTTCTCCATTGGCCCTGAGAAAAACAGCCAGCCCACTCTCCAGCCGGGGCACAGGTAATTCTTTGAAAGCGTATTGAATGTAACAACAGGCACATCGCCTGCAAGGGAACCGGCTGCATGGAATTTAAAATTATCATCAAAAATCAGCTTGTCATATGTCTCATCGCTGAATATCACAAGATTATGCTCCCTTGCCAGAGCTATTATCTTCATTATTGTTTCTTTTGTATACACTGCTCCTGTCGGGTTGTTTGGGCTGATAATGACAATGGCTCTTGTTTTGCTGTTGATTTTCTTTTTCATCTTTTCAATGTCAGGCTGCCACTCATTCTCTTCCTCCAGCTCATATTCATTTATTTCCCCGTCAAGATAGTTTACAACTGCATTGTACAATGGATAGCCAGGCTTTGGCAGCAGAATGTTCTCTCCCTTGTTTATCAGTGCGCCTATTGCCATTGAAATCCCTTCAGAGCCGCCTGAAGTCATCACAACGTCCTCTTCAGTGACGCCCGGAATCCCAAGCCTTTTTGCCTCTCTCGCAACTGCCTGCCTCGCCTCTAATAATCCCAAAGAATCAGCATAGCTTGAGCTTTCCTTCCATGACCTGCTCACTGCCTCAACCATATGCTTTGGCGTCTCAAAATCATACTTCAGAGGGTCGCCGACATTCAGATAGATTATTTTTTTGCCCTGCTTCTCGAGCTTCTGTGCTTCTACAACAACATCCCTGATGGCATAGGTTATTTTTCTTGTCCTGTCTGCGGGCGTAACTTTCATTCCAGTCAGATAGTTCTGCTAATTTATAAAAGTTTAGAATTATACTGCGGACAATATTTCCAGGGGCGCATAAGTTGTTGTTTCCACAGTGTTAATTACATGGAACCTGGCCAGGTTATTAAGATGTTCTTTTATCCTTCTTTCATCCCATATTGATTCAACATCAATTGGGGAAAACCCATATGCTTTTCCTCCTATCAAAACATTCCCTTCATATTTTTTGAAGGCCTTCATTATCTCCTCAGGTGTTTCCACTCCCTTTCTTATCTGGTCTACATAGAACATTGCTGCTGGATGCAGGAAGAACCCAAATGCAAGCCCTTCATGATACACTGGCTCAGCCCTTGGGAAGGCATCCACCATGCTTGTAAAAGAAACTAGTCTGTCCTCCCTTGCTTCTCCAAGGAAATAAGCCAGAAAAGTATCTCTGCTTCTGACTGGTCTGAACATGTCCGCAGAATAGCCTGAGAGTCTTGACGCGTTTTCTCTTAATCTGGGCAGGCTGAAAGCAGCATAATCTGAAAATTTAATGGGCTTTTCTGTTCTTAGTTTAAAACTGAATTCTCTCTTGTCACCCTCTCGGGCTATGCCTTCTTCTACCATATAGTATTCACTGTCCCCATAAGACGGCGGACATGCCAATCGTGATTTTTCTACTGCGTCTTCCAGACCCCTGCCGGTTTCAAAATGCAGGACTTCATCATCTGTTCCCTCAAGAATTACCTGGTGGAATCCAAATCCATATTCCTGCTTCAGCTGCAGTATGATATCTAGAGCTGCTTCAATGTGGTGCGTTATATCAGATGTAGCTATATTATTTGCCCTGTATCCAAATTTTTGCGGCTGCTGAAGCCGTGGAAAAATTATATATGGCTCTTTAATGGTTAGTTCAATAGGATGAACGGGAATGTCTGAGGCAGCTCCCACCATATCACTTGGTTTAATATTATCGTTCCAGTACGTGTATATCTCAATATCCATTTTCAGGTTGAGAAAATCAAGTTATATTTAAAGCTTAATCCGTCCTTGGCTTTAAGTCTGGTGAACTCTGCGAAAATTTGGCTCCCTTTCCCGGATAAGCAAGGTTTATATTTCTTACGCAATTACTCTTTTTCATGAGACTCGTATACATAACCGCAAGGAACTCCGCTGAGGCAAAAAAAATATCAGGGCATCTCCTTAAGAAAAAACTTGCAGGATGCGTCAACATATTCCCTGTTGAAAGCATGTACTGGTGGGACGGCGAGATGCAGGAAGATGTTGAGTTTGTGCTGCTTGTGAAAACAGCAAACGACAACTTTGAGAGGATAGAAAAAGCCGTACTGGAAATTCACAGCTACGAGATTCCCGCAATCTATTCGTGGAAAGTCGATAAAATCAGCAGAAAATACGATGAATGGATATCGAAAAACAGCAGTTAATTCAAAGATGTAAGACCTATCTGCTGTTTTTCAAGATAGAAATTTTCTAAATAGCTAAAAAAAAAGTAGAGACTGGAAAATTTCTATAGAAAAAGAAACAAAAAAAATAAAAAGTAAGGTATTTGTAAGTTATGTGATTATCTTCTTGATTTTTTCTTGCCGGATTTTTTGGCAGATTTTTTAGAAACCTTTTTTGCTGCTTTTTTCCTTAAAGTCTTTTTTGCAGTCGATTTCTTCTTGGTTTTTTTCATTGCTACACCTCGTTTATTTCAAAGATTCAGAATTAACCGTGAATGAAGTTTTTATAATTTGCGTTTTTTATAGAAGATTTTGGAATTAGGACGTCAGATTTTTTTCGCTATTCAAGAAGCTGTTTCATCATTTCAGCGAACGCCGGCCTTGTGATGAAAACTCCGTTTGTTACTCCTATTAATGTTGTGACTGCAAATCCTTTAAGCAGGCCTGCTCCCGCAAACAGCAGCGGAGTCATTGCTGCTATTGTTGCAAAGTATGCGGCAAAAACTATGAAAAATGCTTTTTTTATTTTCTGTCCCCATGACAGGTAGTTCCTGTCTTCATCTTTCCCATGGCCAAGAATCTCGTCAGTAATCACAATCTGGTCATCAACTCCTGTTCCTATTGCAACAATTATTCCTGCAATTCCTGCAATATCCAGATTTTGCTTCAGCAGTGCAGCAACCCCGAGTATCAGAAGGATCTCTGACGTTATGACTATGATTATCGGAATTGCAATTTTTATTTTTCTGTATCTTATTATTACAACTGAGGTAACTGCAATTATTGAAATTATGCTTATCAGCATTGCATTTGCAAGGAATTCCCTTCCCAATGAAGGTGATAATGTATCTGTTTTAATTATGTTAAGCTTCACAGGCAGGCTTCCTGTTATCAGCACTGTCTGGAGCTGCTTCATGCCCTTCTGTGCATCCTGGATTGCTGAATTCCTGTCCGGGCCGCTCCCGCTTCCTGAAATTGATATGCTTGTCTCCGCCCTGCCCTTCAGGTCTGCTGATATTGACAATGAGTCAACAAGAACATCATCAAGATAAAGGTCAAGCTGCTTGTCAAGATATGCCTGGCCATACGGATCATATGATATCCCGAGGGTATTTGTTATATTGGCCTGCCTTTCTGCTGCTGCTGTGCTGAGTGAAATGGAGAATATAAATCTGCAGCCATACCCGTCTGAATATTGCTGGCATGTTTCAATTCTGGAGCAGTCGGCTGTTCTGCATACATAAGTTATATCGTTTCCGCCGAGGAAAACTGTGTCGTTCCCGATTTTTGCCTCGAATTTTCCCTGTTTTGCAAGAAGGTCTTTCACTTCTTCTTCATTTGCCCCGGCAACCTCAATTATTATGAACTGGCTGCCTGCAAGGTCACTTGAGGTTCTCACAACAGTGTCTGTAAGCCCAAAGACGTCTATACGCCTTTTCATATTCTCAAGCAGGATATCCATATCCGGGGCAGAGAGTTTCTGCTCTGGCCGCAGGACAACCCTGGTCCCGCCCTGGAGGTCAAGTCCAAGGATAATATTGCTTTTTGGCGCCTCATAGACAGTTAGCCCGAGCTTTTCTTTTGACGTGAAAAGAAGGCTGTAAGCTGATTTTGATGTCCTTATTGTAAGCGTTGAATTTGCAGGAATTGTGGAAACAATATCATCAAATTCCTCAACGCTGTTGATTTCTATATTATTTACTCTTAGTATTCTCTCTCTTGACATGGGTGCATCAGACGGAGACGGGCTCTGCATCCCTGCGTTATATGCTGAGCTGTTTAATGCAACTGTCCTTATTGCAACCCCCTCATTGAAAGGGTTTGGGTTGATGGCAAGTATTGTTATTACAAAAAATACTATGTAGAGCCATATCTTCCAGCTGCTTAAGAGAGATTTAATGCTTCCCATGTTTCTTCTCCAGATAATATCTCAGGAATGCCACATTGCCGATCCATGTTGTCAGCACGTCTATGACAAGCCCTACTATAAGTATAAGCATAATCTGCTTCAGCGTTGTATTGTTTGTAAGCAGGAATGAAACACCTGTCGCTGCAATGCCTGCAACAGACATTGTAAGCCCTGTCTTCATTGCCCCGAAAATAGCAGGAACTGCTTCAGTTATATGCTCCTTGAGAACCTTTGTTGAAAGCAGTATTGACGTATCAATTGAATAGCCTATAAGCATCAGGTATGCTGCAATACCTCCTGCGGTAAGCCTTAGCCCAAAAAGGTCCATTATCCCGAGCGTGATAAAGATATCCATAAATGCCGAGAACAGCGCTGCAAGCGTCGCATATATATTTTTGAAATAGAACTGGAATACAATCCCCATGCTCAAGAATGCAAGCAGGACGGCAATGAACATCTGCATGAAAAAAGATTCGCCAAGTGAAGAGCCCATTGTCTCAACGCTGTAATTGTCTTTCGTCAGCGTTATTTTCTGGTTCACTGCTTCAACAAGAGCATCCTCTTCAATATCAGATGCCTCTATTATTATCCCGACGATTGTGCCTGCGGATTCAATGGTCCTCAGGTTCACAGAGCTTTCAGGGAAAGAACTCTCAAGAAATTCTTCAAGCTCTGCTATATTATCATAGCCTGCATTTATTGTCAGTGAGATACCTCCCTTAAGGCTGACGTCCCTCCTTATTGCCTCGCCTGTTGTGAAATAGGTGTTGGCAAGCACAAGGGCAGAAAGGAGAAACAGTATCAGGGGAATGAAAAAAAGCTTCTTATATTCTTTTACATAAAAATCCTTGATTCTCTTTCCGAGCCCATGTTTATCCCCCAAAGTAAATCAGTTAGTCTGGAACAATGTGGGGTTTATAAAGATTATTGCTGAGAAAGAAGGCCGTAGTTGTGTATTCCTGAAAGCTCCCTTCCGAGTCTCACGATTAATGGTATGCTCCCTTCCAGTGTCGTCTTTTTTCCGGATGTTTTCACGTGCACCCCATATGATTCAAGCTCTCTTTTCCTCTTTGAGTAGCTTTTCCCAAGAATATATTTGGGCTCATTTGATTTCTGAAGCCTGAGCTGTCCGGCTCCATCGCTTATCACTGCTGAAATTAGGGTGTTGCCACCCATCTCTGCCCCTTCTATTTCTGCAGACAATACTTCCAGACCAAGCTGACTTATGCCCTCCATTGACTTAAGCTCGGATTCAAGCAGCTTTTTTGTTTCTTTTTCTGCCTTTTTCCTGTCCATCAGCCCGTATATATACGCGGCTGTTATAGCATGGTTCTTTAAGGTTATCTCTGCATTATCAACATTAAATGTCTGTGGCTGGGTTTTGAATATTCCTTCTCTAAAAAATTCTCCAATAGCCTCAAATCTGCCTTTGTCTGAAAAAATCTCAAACATCCATGTTGCTCTGCCTGGTATTTCATCTGTTACACTTGAACCCGACAGGATTATTGCAATATTCATTGGATTTGGCATTTTTTCTGATGGGTTATTTGCCATCATGCCCAGCAGCCCCTCATATTTTCTGTCTAAGTCTACTATTGCCTTATTCAGGTTTTTCAGGCTTGAAAAGCTGCTTTCAAATGCTTCTCTCTCAAGAAAATTTGAGTATCCGCTGCTTGTTGCTATGGATATTCCACTTCTGCCTAAAGGCGAAGGGTATTCAGCATTTTTCAGGGAAAGGTACACTGAATCACTGCTTGATTTACATTCCATAAAAAATCCCGACGGTGATGCAAAAGACCTCTTTCTGAAATTTGCATCTTTTGGTATTATGCGGGAGACCAGCCCGTTGCTCATGCTGTCAAGGTATTCAACTGTTTTTTTCCCTTTATCCCAGAAAGCCATAGCCCCGGGAAACTAAATGTTATATAAAAATCTGAGTTATACGGCAAAAACAAAAAACTTTATAAATTCCTGCGGGTTCCCAGTATCCAGTTATTCTCATGGGTGAATATATGGAAGAAAATATTATGAAGACGGGAACTACAACAATAGGTCTGGTTGCAAAGGACTTTATAGTTCTTGCAGCTGACAAGAGAGCAACAGCAGGGAATTTTATCGCTGCAAAAAAAGTAGACAAAGTGCTGCAGGTCGCAGACAAAATGGCACTGACAACTGCAGGCAGCGTGTCAGATATACAGCTTCTGGTCAAGCTGATAAAGGCCGAGCTTAACTTAAGAAACTTAAGGACTGGCAGGGATAATAATGTAAGCGAGGCAGCCAACCTCCTTGCAGGAATCGTATACGGGAATATAAGAAGATTCTCAGCCATCCCGGGAATAGTGCACTTCATTTTTGCAGGAGTTGACAGCACCGGGCCGCATTTATATGATATTTACCCGGACGGTTCAATAACTGAAGTCGATGATTTTGTGACTTCAGGAAGCGGCGGATCATTTGCATTCGGTGTGTTTGATTCGCAGTACAAGAAAGACATGAAAGAAAGCGAGGCAGTTGAGCTTGCCATAAGGGCAGTCAATGCTGCTTTGCAGAGAGACAGCGCATCCGGAGACGGCATTGATGTTGTTGTTGTCAGCAACTCCGGGGTAAAGAAAGTTTACAAGAAAGAGATTTCAATCAACCTTTCAAAATAATTTTTTGATTTAATATGGAATGGTGTATTCTTGAATGAGTGAAATTCTGAAAGAGATACTGAAAGAACTGCCCGACGGCAAGATTAGCGACGCTGGCTTTGAGGGGGCAAACATAGTCCTCTATACAAAAGACAGGAAATTCGTCTTCGAAGCCAACGGCATGATAAAGGATATTGTCAACAAGATAAAGAAAAGGATAGAGCTGAGGCCGGATCCAAGCATAACGCATGATTCCGAGCTTGCGGAAAAAGAAATTAGGGAGATAATCCCTGCAGAAGCAAAGATTGACCAGATAATTTTCGACCCGCAGAGGTCAATAGTCATAATCGAGGCTGAAAAACCAGGGGTTGCTATAGGAAAGCAGGGAGAAAACCTCAAGGCAATCAAAGAGAAAGTCCTATGGGTGCCTGTGATAAAAAGAACCCCTGCGATAAGGTCCCAGATTATTGAGAATATAAGGGCTGTCCTTTACCAGAATTCCGATTACAGGCGTAAGTTCCTCCACAAGGTAGGACAGAGGATATACAACGGCTGGCTGAGGGGGAAGAAAGATGAGTGGATAAGAATCTCTTATCTTGGAAGCGGACGCCAGGTCGGAAGAAGCTGCCTTTTCCTGCAGACCCCGGAATCAAGGATACTGATGGACTGCGGGGTTGACGTCGCAGACGAGAATAACGCATATCCCCTGCTTGAAGCCCCGGAATTCAAGATAGAGGAGCTGGATGCCATAATAATAAGCCACAGCCACCTTGATCACTGCGGTTTCCTTCCGTATCTTTTCAAATACGGCTACAGGGGGCCGGTCTACTGCACGCAGCCTACGAGGGACGTGATGGCACTTATGCTGCTGGATTATGTGAAAATAATGAGATACGACGGCAAGGAGCCCATATACACAAGCGAAGAGATAAAAGAAATGGTCAAGCACACCATTACGCTTGAATTTGAAGAAGTTACTGATATCACGCCTGATGTGAGGCTGACATTCTACAATGCAGGCCACATCCTGGGAAGCGCGATGTGCCATCTCCATATAGGAAACGGCCTTCACAACCTTGTTTACAGCGCTGACATGAAATTCGGAAAGAGCGTCATGCTGAGCCCTGCTGCAACGCAGTTCCCGAGGTGCGAGACACTGCTGCTGGAGTCAACTTATGGAGGGAAAGACAACATACTCCCTACAAAGAAAGAGATGTACGATTACCTGAGGGACGTAATCAATGAGACAATAGACAGGGGAGGAAAATGCCTTATCCCTGTGCTTGGTTCAGGAAGGGCCCAGGACCTGATGATAATGGTTGAAGAATTGATAAGGACAAAAGAGGTCAGGAAAGTCGATGTCTTTATCGACGGGCTTATCTGGGATATCACTGCAATCCACACTGCATACCCAGAATTCCTCAACAGCTCAATAAGGAAGCAGATTTTCCACAGGGACAACAACCCCTTCCTTTCAGACATATTCAAGAGGATAGGGAGCGGAAAGGAGAGGCAGCAGGTAATAGAAGAAACCGGATCATGCATCATCCTTGCCACAAGCGGTATGCTTGTCGGCGGGCCTTCTGTAGAATACCTGAGGGCGCTGGCAGACAACAGCAACAATTCACTTGTGTTTTCCTCATACCAGGGTGCTGGCTCACTTGGAAGAAGGATACAGAACGGAGAGAGGGAGATATCATTCAAGGACGGCCATAAGCAGGAAATCTGCCAGATAAAGATGGATGTCCACAAGCTTGAGATTTCAGACCACTCTGACAGGAAAGAGCTTATGAACTATGTTGCAAGATGCAGCCCGAGGCCGAGAAAAATCATCCTTAACCACGGGGAAAGCTCAAGATGCCTTGACCTGGCAAGCTCTCTGCACAAGAATTACAGGGTTGAGACAACAGCTCCGAGGAATTTAGAGGCTGTCAGGCTGAAATAACAGCTCTGCCTATTTTTATAGCATTTTGCGGTAAGATTTAAAAACAAACTGCTATTTTCCATTCATGAGGCTAGACCGGGGAGCCCGTCCTTCCCTGTAACCTTAAACGGACGTAAGAGGGGGTCGAAGCCAGAAGAGCGATATGATTGTCCAATGGCAGTCTTGTCTCCTACAATGAGGTCCTGTCCTGATCGACTGATCTTTTTGAGAACCACGTCAGGTCTGGAAGGAAGCAGCGTTAATCATATAGGTTGGTGCTTTCAGGGTAGCGGGATTAAGGACGAGGCAAGGTAAGCTGTTATTGATTATTGTATCCATCTTTTGGCGTGCCTCATTTTTTCTCAATCTTTTTATATAAATTCAGGTTTTAAAGCCGGATGAGCAGGACTTCAGACATATATCACGAAAGGTATAGGGCAAGTATAGACGAGAGAAGAGGAAGGCCTGGAAGAGCGATGAGCGGAAGCAGCTATAATTTCTCCTCTATGCTCTATGACCCTGACAGGTATAAACCAGCGTCTACAAAATGGCGCGAGTTTGGGCAGAAAAGCCTGTTTAACCTGGTCCTTTCCGGGTTTGTGGATGCTGAATTAGCCAGAAGGCACGGTTTTTTCAGGAAGGTGCAAAGCATGAGAAGGCTTACTCTCAGGATGCTGGAAGAGCAATACTACACCTCTCCCGAAAATATGCTGGACGCCCTGAAGATGTATCCTTATGATGAAAGCGTGATGAAGCAATACAGGCAGGTGAGCCTCGAAGGGATATTATTCAATGGCCCGGATAAGGATAACCATAAGATAAAATGGTTCAATTCCATTTTGCTTGAGTATGCCCTGCAAAATACAGGCCAGGAAATAAATTCCCATTTCCTGAACAAGTCACATGACTATGCTATTGATATTTTTGGCGGGCTGGATAAATGGCTTGAGCTGATGCCTGCCATCTCCCAAAGATATTCTGTAAGGCCGGAGTTTTACAATACAGAGCTGCCTGACGAGCTGACGGCCCCTAAATTTGGTCTGGGTGTTCTCCTGATGGGCAATTTACAGAAAGTAAAGGGAAAAGTGGATGAATATATCGCGCAGTGTGTTGTTCTGGAGCATGTAAAAAGCTACAGGCAAAAACAGAAAGAAGAGGAAAAACTTCTGGATGAGAGTATGGCGAAGACTGTTGTCGATAGGTTTATTGAAGGATATAAGGAAACACCTAGTCAAGTATCTTGACTTCGCAGAAATCACACAGCTTCTTGAATTTCTCTGCGTCTGCCCTGCTCCCTATTATCCTGCCGTAATGCATCGGGATGGCAATCTTTGGCATTATCTTTTTTGCTGCCTGGGCTGCCTCTTCTGCTGTCATGACATATGTTCCTGAGACAGGGAGCATGGCAACATCCGCCTTTACTTCTGACATCTCAGGAATCAGGTCAGTATCTCCTGAATGATAGAACCTCACATTGTTTATTTTGATTATATAGCCGACCCATTCGTTCATGCCCGGATGAAAATTCTTGTTTATGTTGTATGCCGGCACTGCCTTTACCTCAATCCCTCCAAAAGAAAAAGATTCCCCTGGCCTGGCAAGCTTCAGCTTCCCGCCGTCAACTTTTCCCGCAAATTTGCTTGTTGTGTCAGGCGTTGTGATAATCAGGGTGTCTTCCTTCACTAGTTTTGCAATATCCGCGATGCTGCAGTGGTCATAATGGCCGTGACTTATGAGAAGCAGGTCTGCCTTCTCTGTCTCATCAACCTGGAAAGGGTCTATATAGACAACTTTCCCTCCGAAGCTGAATTTGAATGATGAGTGGCCGAGCCACTTCAGCTGGACTCCGTTGATATCAACTGCTTTCATTTCAGCGCCTCTCTAAGCTCATGTATTGCTTTTTTTCTGTCTTTTTTCCCGAAGATTGATGAGCCCGCAACAAACACATTAACCCCGGATTTTTTGGCTGCCTTTATTGTAGTTTCGTTTATCCCGCCGTCAATAAGAATATCTCCAGCAAATCCTTTTTCCCTTAATAATCTGGCCTTTTTCAGCACTTCAGGGATGAATTTCTGACCGCCGAATCCCGCGTAAACTGACATTATCAGGACAGCATCAATCTCTTTCATGACAGGAAGGACAAGCGAAACCGGCTTATCCGGGTTTACTGCAAGGCCCACTTTCACTTTCATTGCCCTTATCTTCTTTATTGCCTTCAGAAGCTCGCCCTTATTTCTGAAAAGCTCTGCATGGAAAAATATCCTGTCAACATATTTTGAGAAATCCTTAGCATACCTGACAGGCTCTTCAATCATCAGGTGGCAGTCCATTGGCAGCTTTGTCTTTATACCTTTGACAACAACGCTTCCATAACTGATATTGCCGACAAAATGCCCATCCATCACGTCAATATGCAAAGAATCAGCATATCCCCCAACATCCTGGATTTCCTGGTTCAGCTTCCCGAAATCCGCTGATAATATTGAGGGTGAAATCTTCAGTTTCATCAGTATGTGAAAACAAAGAGAGATTAATAATACTTTTGTTTAGAACTAAAGTTTGCTGTCAGTTGAATATAATCCAATCAGGTCCCTGACAAATGGCTCCCTGCCTGATAAAAGCCATGAGGCAAAACCAAATATCCCATGTATCGGCTTATGGGGGAAATCAGCCTGGACATAAACTGAAAGCTGCGACTGCTCTTCTCCCCATGAAAAATGATAGAATCCGACTTTCCTGTCAAGCGACCTCACTTCGCCATTCTCCGGGTCCATATATTCTGCTCTTGTGCTGTGGATGTCACCCTCTACGGTTCTCTTGTTTGTATCCAGCCTTATTTTATCAAACCCGAGCAGATATTCATCAGGCAGCACTGCATCAGGCAAAGAGAAAATCAGTTCTGCAAGATCCTTCCCTGCCAGGGATATCTGCCCATCCCTGCCTGGCTTCAGGTAATTATCAATCCTTGGATTTTTAATGATGACCAGTGTTTCAGGCAGTATCCTCTTGTAATCTATTTCCTGCCTGCTTATTTCAGCTGCACACAGCCTTGCACCTTGGTTAAGTGTAGACATATTAGGGGGAAACAATAATTTATTTATAAATCACTTGCTTTTAGAATTCTCATACTGCCTTATTTTTTCCAGCCTTCTTGCATGCCTCTTTTCATTGCTGAAATCAGTCTCAAGCCATGCCTTCAGTGCTTCTGCTGCTTTTTTCTCATCCATCCAGTCGCCTGAAAGTGCTATTATATTGGCATTATTGTGCTCCCTGCTGTGGACTGCTGACTTCTTGTCAAAAACTGCTGCTGCCCTAATCCCCCTGACCTTGTTCGCTGCTATTACCATGCCTGCTGCTGACCTGCACAAAAGGATTCCCTTATTCCCTGAGCCTGCAGCAACCTTCTCTGCAACTTTGAGCGCATAATCCGGATAATCGTCATCCTTCTCATATTTCAGATTGCCCAAATCCATGAATTCATGGCCTGATTTTTCAAGAAATTTTTTTATGTGCTCTTTCAGCTCAAATCCGCCATGGTCAGAACCTATGTATATCATGGCAGAAATTAACCCTGCTGCTTATATATAATTTTCTATTCTATCTCGAAAGTTATTTAAATTTATACCTAATCCAAAGCCGTGTGCCTCAGTATAGCAAACTGAAAGTTTGCTTATCTGAGATTTTGTTTAAAAAATGCCTCAGTAGCTTAGCAGGTGGAGCGGTCGGCTGTTAACACCTATGAAAGAAACCGACAGGTCACCAGTTCAAATCTGGTCTGAGGCGCTTTTTTTTCTATGTGGGCTTGAACGAAGTGAAACCCACCTGTTTCGTTCAACCATTTCTTAAAGGGTTGGTCTGAGGCGCTTTTTTCCTAGCAGTTTATCCTGTTTGGCTCTCCCACAGTGCACACTATCCTGTCATTTGAGACTACATAAGAATCAATATTTTGGTCGTCTATCTTGTTTTTGCAGCATATGTTGTTTGCTGAAGTCTGCACTATAGTCTCGTGCCTTCCAACAAGCTCCTGGTAATCTGCTTTCAGCTGGTTCAGCTCTACCTCTGCCTGGCTCCTGTTCTCCTGGTATCTCCTCTCCACCTCTGTCATGTTCCTGCTGTATTCTGACTGCAGCTGCTCTATATCAGACAGAAGCTTCAGGTTTGCTGACTGGCACAGGAAGGTCCTGTTTTTCTCATTTCTCAGCTCTGCAACAGTCTCATTGTTCACTATCCTGCAGCTTTCAAGCTGCGTCTCGGCAAAAAGCACGTCTGATTTCAGCGTGTCAAGCTCGCTCATTATGTTTTCCACATCCAGGCCAATCCTCTCAAAATCTTTTGACAGCCTGTAACCTATGAATGCCGGCCTGATTATTATGATCATTATAAGAACAAGGACTATAAGAAGAATGATGGCAAGGCTTATGTGGTGGTGATGCACAGCCACATGCGTCCGCCTCTTAAGCGGCTGCATTGGCGGTACTGGTCCACTTGTTTTCTTGATTGGTTCCACACAGAATCACTAGATTATCCTGTATATTTCCACTATATAAATCTTCTCTCTATCCTGTCAGGACCAGGCCGGAAACGACTGTAGCTGCAATTATGTTGAACATCATTATGACAGCGAATGCTATTGCGCTGTAGAGGACTCCGCTCTTTCTTATGAAATTGCCGAGCATAAATCTCTCATTCAGCGGGTCATATCCGTTTTCTATTGTATTGAGCATTGTTGTAAGAAGATATGTTATCTGGACGACATAGATGCCGACAACTATCTGGAAATAGAAGGTAGGGATGCTGTCGCTGAAAAGCTCAAGAAGCCCTGTTGTTGTTCCTGCGACATTTGAGCTTGAGAATGATGTTACCTGGTTGCCGAGCGTGATAAGGATCGTAGTTATCATGGAGGTAAGCCCTATGACAATCCCTGAGATAAGCGGTGCCAGGAAATTTATCTGCGAGCGCATGCTGCTGGTTATCTCTGACATCAGGTCCTTAAGCCTCTCATCCACCCTGTGCATCTCCTTTATGTATGTGGAGATGTTTATGAGGGACTGCGATGCTATCTCTGGCCCTTTTTTTGCGCTCTCGACGAAAACCTTCATTGAGCTTTCTATAAGTGCAGAGGGGAACTTTGTTATTGCCCCGTGCTTCGGGTCAAATATTGCGTCCTCGACGCCCATGCCTAGAGTGCTGAGGTTCGTTGTCACCAGGTCAAAAAACTGCCCTGATTTTGTGCCTTCCATTATGTGCGAGACCTTGCTGAAGGCTATCTCTGCAGGCAGGCCGTCTCCGATCCTGTTTCCCAGCTGGAATATCGCAGCTGCAAACTCGTTCTCAAGTGCTTTTGTCTCCGCCCTTATCTTAACAAGCTTCTTTGTCCTTGCCGTGAAATAGAACGCCATTGCAAGCGCCAGCCCAAGAGGGATGAATATGCTTATCAGTGTCGCGCCAAGGCCATAAGGCCCGAGCAGCTGAGTGCCGTCCTTGCTCTCTTTGTATCCCAGGAAGGTAAATTTTGCTGCCTTCAGGGCTTCCGGGTCTGTCGTGCTTATTACCTGCCATTTCTCATTTACAATGATATCAAAGAACTGCCCGCTGACTGTGGAGGTAAGATGAAGGATAAGGGGCATAATTCCTATTACAAGAAATACAAGGAATATTATTGCTGAAATCCATATCGGGTTGAATGATACCTCTTTTTTCCCGAGCTTCATGGTAAGCATCGTATGCTTTTTCAGCTCCGGGTTGACTTCCGTGATATCAGCCTGGCCATAGCCTGTCGGCCTTGTTGAAAGTATTTTCTTGCCAAGATACCAGACACTAAGGGGAAGGAAGACATTGTAAAGCACAGAAATATGGTACCACTGCACATTCTCCATGAAGCTCACAACAAGAGGAAGGATAACAAGCCCGAGTATAGGCAGTATCACCCCAAGCATGTGGAGCATTGTTATAGGCTCTTTCAGGTCCTGGGCAAAATGGAACATTTTTTCATATGTAGCCTCAAGTATAAGTGAAAGCGATTTTTCAAGCGCTTCCTGCCTCTTCTTCTCTGACGGCTCCAGCAGGGAAGACTGGATAAGGTGTATGCTCTCGACAAACTCAGGTGTGTATTTTTTCCACCTGCTGAGGTAATCGTCAAGGCTGTCCTTCACGGATTTGAACTTGGAGGACTCTACATTCCACATTATTTTCTTGAAATCAAGGGACAGGGGTGGCGAAATGTGGTCAGATGCGAATTTTATGGCCAGCTCAAGGTTGGAAGTGTGCCTCATGTACGAGACAATATAGAACACGGAAAGCACCATCTGGTTGCTTGCCTTCAGCCTCCAGTTGTTTGCCAGGAGCATCGGAAGTGTTGTAAGCGGCACTATAAGTATAAGCCCGAAAATAATGAACATGAACATAAAGAACATTGATGACCCTGGCGCAATCAGGGAGAAAAGAGTAAACGAAAGAGCTACGCCAAGAAGTATGAATGCTATCGGGAATAGTATTGCAAATGAGGTCACTCCCGCTGGGGTTGTGTTAAGGTGGCAGGTCTCAAGCGCTTCCTGCAGCTCAGCCAGCTTTTTTTTGTCAGGGCTCAGCTTTACAATATTTGAGCAGAAATTGCAGGCCTTCTCGTACAGGGTAAACCTGCCGGGCATCACCTCGCTCCTGAACTGGTTGTACTCCTCTGACTTTACGGACTCTGAATGAGATTCTGTAAATGCCTTTATTTCCTTTTTTAGCTCGTCCTCGCTAAGAACCATAATTTACCTCTTTTTTCAGAGATAAATCAAAGCACTCTACTATAAAAGGGTTTCGAATCAGCAGCGAAACGTTTTAATATAAACAGCTAATTTCACGTACAGATGAACCTGAAAGAAACATACGGGAAACTTGAGAAAAAATACTCCCTGCCGGCATACTCTGAGCTGAACAGGGACTTTGACATTGAGGACATACTTCCTGAGACAGAAGTCATGCTCCAGAAAATAAGGGGAAAAATCACTGAGAAGCTTGAAGGCTACGCAGGGCTTATAGAATCTTTTGTCCAGCCTGACACAAACATGAAGGACATGTACGAGGCAAGGCACATGGATGATGCAGACAGGGAGCATGCCTATGCTTTGTTCAAGAAGATTATGCACATAATAAGGAGATCTGCCCTTACTGCCATCCAGAACACAGAGGAAGGCAATGCTTCATTCATAAAAGAATCATTCAGTGAATGGAATGCTCTTAAGAAGCAGATAGAGCCGCACATCAGGAAGCTGGAGGAAATCTGGAAAAAAGAGACAGATATAAAAACGGATCTGAGTTATTTTGGATAGTGAACTTATGATGAGACTGGTGTTTTTGGGGCCTCCGGGCGCAGGAAAAGGGACACAGGCAAAAATACTTTCAGAGAGCCTTAATATCCCCCACATATCAACAGGCGATATCTTCAGGTATAATATCGAGAACAAGACAGAGCTCGGAAGAGAGGCATCCGAGTTCATGAACAGGGGATTTCTTGTGCCTGACAAGATAACAAACGCCATGGTCCTCAACAGGCTCAGCATGGACGACTGCAAAAACGGATATATTCTGGACGGCTATCCAAGGACAATCAACCAGGCTGAATTTCTCGACAGCATGCAGGAAATCAATCATGCAGTCTATTTTTACCTGAGGGATGAAATTGCAATTGAAAGGCTGATGAGCAGGGCCAAGCAGGAATCAAGAAGCGATGACAGCCCCGAAGTCATAAAGAACAGGCTGCAGGTATACAAAGAGCAGACACAACCGCTTATTAACTACTATAAAGAAAGAGGTACACTTCTGGAGATTGACGCAGGAGCGGGTATAACCATGATAAGCAAGGATGTCAGAAGGGCACTGAAGCTATCCTAACTTATTTGAAGAATGAAAATACTTTTTGTCTGCAAGGGCAACATGTTCAGGAGCCAGCTGGCAGAATATTTCTTCAATAAATCCGCAAAAAAACACAGGGCAGAAAGCGCAGGGATAAACGCAAGGTATGCTGGCATCAGGCTTTCAAGGCTTTACCACATTGAGAGCGGAAGGGCGAAGGACGCCGAGAAGTTCATTGCAGAGCTTGATAAGGAAATGCTTGAAAAAGTGCCGAAGCAGCTTACCCCTGAGATGATTGATGCGTCTGACAAGGTTGTTGTGCTGCTGGAATCAGAAAAGGAGATGCCGGATTACCTGAAAAATTCTCCAAAGCTGATATTCTGGAAGATGATAGACGGGATAAAGGAAGATGGAAGCACAAGGCCTTATGGTGAGCTGTGCAGGATAAGGGAGCAGATAAAGGAAAAAGTAGAGAAGCTTGTGAAAAGCATCAGCTGAAAATCCTCTTTATAACAATTGTTGCATAGCTCCCCTTCCCTAATTCAAACTTAATTGTGCATTTCTTCATGCCGTCATTAAGCTCATCTTTTTCCAGCTCCCCAACCTCCATGTTCCTGACTTCTGCAGCTAAATTTCTTGAAGCGCCCATCGGCGTCACATCTGGGATGTTCCTTATAACAAAATCCCTCAGTTCAAGCCCGCTTCTTTCAAGGGTTTCCTGATAAAGTTTTTCAATTTCCTGGTCTGTGAACTCGGTATCAAACGCAAGGAGCGGGATCTCTATATCCTTTATTTTCTTACGGGGGAAAATAAATCTGCCGTGCCTGTATTCAGCTTCAGAGAAATTTTCTGAATGGTGCTTTACATATCCTGCAGCAACCTCATTCCACAGGTAGCTCTGCACAGCATGGAGGTATAGCTTTAGTATCTTGTGCGGAATCTTCCTTATTGCTCCGATAAAATCATTTTTGCTGTGCAGAAGATGCATGCTTACTTCAGGATGGTCCATCATTGACGCTGCCTTTTCAAAATTTTTTTTCAGGATTGCAAGTCCGATTTCAAGGTTGTTTCTGCCGAAGCGCTGCTCGCCAAAATAATTTATTATGGAATCCGTCTTCTCGGGTGGCCTCTTTATTTTTCTTATAGTTATTGTAAATTTATTTCCTCTCAGGTCGCCAAGGGAGATGGGTTTTCTGCCATGGCCGGCAATCTTTGTTTTGTATCTGCCGAAATCTTTGTCCGCTATCTCCCCTTTTACAGAGCAATACTGCCTTGTAACTGCGTTCCTGTCTTTTGTCCCTGCATAGCTGAAATTTTTTCTCGGAATCCTGAAATCTGCAGAAAGCTCCTGTATAGCTTCCTCTGTGTTGCATGCTTTTTTTTCCAGGAGAAAATAGGTATACGGGCCTTCACCGCCAAAATCATGCAGTGGAATCTCCTCTACTATAAAATCCTCAGGGATTTGTTTTATCATGCGCATCTGTAAAGGCAATATTTATATAAAAATAAGCTTTTGGTAATATTGTAATGAATGAGAATGTCAGGAAGGAGATAATAGATGTCCTGAAGGGATCAATAAAGATTGTAAAGCAGGACCAGTTATTCAGGTTAAGGGAGCTGAGCGACCGCATTATCGAGACTGCTGCTGTCTACCAGGACAGGGAGTCAATAGGCGTTGCGGTGCTGATATATTCTTTGTCAAAAATATACAGGAGCAAAGATGATGTCGATAATTTTGTGCTCCCGCATCTTGCAGATGCCCTGAAAGCCCTGGAAAAGGATAATCTTGTAAGGTATGAAGCAGAGATAGACCATATAATAAAAGATATGTCTGAGAAAGACAGCAAGACCAAATTCTATGTTCAGGAAGTTCTCCAGAGGGCTGAAATAAAAAAGGGCTCAAAAATGTTTGAGCAGGGAATTTCAATGGGTCAGGCTGCGGAAGCCCTTAATGTCTCTATCTGGGACCTTATGGATTATGTCGGCAAGACAAGGATAATTGATGAATTCGGCCACAAAACTAATGTAAAGAGCAAGATTGAATTTACAAGGAGGCTTTTCAAATGAAGGCATTAGTCTTTGACACTTTGACGAAGGAAAAGTCCGAAAATCAGGAGGAGTATCTATGATACGAGGAGTGATTTTTGACACTTTGACGAAGGAAAAGTCCAAAAATCAGGAGGGCATATCATGGTAAAAGCCCTTGTTTTCGATACCGGCCCTCTTATCTCCCTTGCACTGAACAATCTTCTCTGGGTGCTTAAGCCCCTGAAAGAGAAGTTTGGCGGAGAATTCTATATTACCCCCTCTGTGAAAAAGGAGGTTGTAGAGAAGCCGCTGACAACAAAGAGATACAAGTTTGAGGCCCTCCAGGTCTTAAGCCTTGTGGAGACAGGAGTGCTGAAAGTCTATGATTCCCCTGATCTCAGGAAAGAAGCCCTTTCGCTGCTGGATTCAGCCAACAGCCTATTCATGGCAGACGGGAATTATGTAAAAAATGTGCAGTACGCTGAGATAGAATCCGTCATGGCTGCAAAGCTTCTTCATGCTGATGCCGTGGTGGTAGATGAATTCATAACAAGGGCGCTTCTGGAAAATCCTGAAGCTGTTGAGCAAAGAATGGAAAAAAGGTTTCACAGGAACATAGATGCTGACAAAAAAAATATAGACGCGTTTTCCAGGCGGGTGTCAGGTATAAATGTTATAAGGTCATTTGAGCTGATTGCTGTAGCCTACGAGAAAGGATTATTCAGAGAGTATTACCTGAAGCTTGACAACCCGAAAGAAACCCTGCTTGACGGGCTGCTGTGGGGGCTAAAGCTCAACGGCTGCTCTGTAACTGAGCAGGAAATAGCTGAAATCAAGAAATTAGAGGGCTTTTAGCGTTTTCTCCTCTATTTTACCATAAAATTTATAAATATCACGCCCTCATGTTATAGACGGGGGGAGATAGTTTGTATTTTTCCCACATTGTCAATAAAACGGAGGTAAAGTTAAATGGCAGAAAAAGTTGCTAAAGCAGGAGTTAGGAAAGAGAAAGGATATCTGTATTTCGTAGATAAGCACGGAGATATCTCAAGAGCCAAAATGTCAAGAGGCGGAAGAAAAAAGGGCGGCTCAGGAACACAGAAAGTCGCTAAAGTAGGCGTCAAGAAAGCAAGTGGCTATCTATATTTTGTAGACAAGCACGGAGACGTTTCAAGAGCCAAGATGGCAAGGGGAAGGAGATAAATTCTTTATTCTCTTTTTTTTCTTTTTTATATAATTACGGTGAAATTTTTTGGCATAATCTTAAATACAACATTTGATTTCAGGACTCCATGAGCAGGGGGATAGTTATCTCCGGGAAATTCGGGGAGATAGTCGTAAGGCAGAAGCACGGCGAGGAGATTGAACTCGGGGAGCTTCTTATAGCGGAAAACAAAAGCGCAAAGATTCTTTTGCAGGCATATGATCTCGTATACGGCTCGCAGCTGTCTGCCTCCAATCTTGAGCTTGTCTCGGGAATGAAGCTTGAAGAGGATTCTGACCTGATGCTTATGGACGAGAAGCTGAGGAATTACACTCTTGCCCTGCTGAAAAACCTAATAACAATAACTCCAAAAAATGCAAGATCCTCAAAATCCCTGCCTGAGTTCTTTTCATCTGTAAGGGAAGTGAAAAAAGAAGACCTTGGTTTCATAACAAAGCCTGATGCCCCTTTGTTTGTCGGCAGGCTGAGGTCCGGCAGCAAGATTCTTGATTTTGACATTTTCCTTCCGGGCAAAGATGTATTCAGCCACCACATACTCATCCCTGCAACAACAGGAAGAGGAAAAAGCAACCTTACCAGTTTAATGCTCTGGGACTGCCTTGACAAGAATTATGCAGGCGTGCTTGTCCTTGATCCTCATGATGAATATTACGGCAGGAATAAATTGGGGCTGAAAGACCACCCCAAAAAAGAAAACCTTGCGTATTATTCTTCTGAGCCTCCTGCAGGAGGAAGAAGCCTGAGAATAAATCTCAGCCATGTGAAGCCGTGGCATTTCAACGGCGCTGCTGACTGGTCCCCTGCGCAGAAAGAGGCGCTCTCTGCACTCTACAAAAGATACAACAAAGACTGGATAAAGTTTGCGCTCACAATCCCTGACCATGAGGGATTCCAAGAAGGGACTCTGGCTGTAATAAGAAGGAGGCTCTCCTCCCTGCTTGATCTGGATTCTGACGGAAGCAGTGTATTCTGCAACGGCATATTTGACATGCAGGCAGGCCAGACAACCATCTCAGACATCTGCAGTGACCTTGAGAAAGGGAAAGTTGTTGTCGTGGATACTTCTGATTTTTCAGGGAGTGTGGAAATACTTATAGGAAGCCTGATAGCGACAGAAATACTGAACAAGTACAAGAGCCACAAGAACAAGGGAATTCTGAAGGACAAGCCTGTGATATCAATAGTGCTGGAGGAAGCTCCGAGAGTTTTGGGGAAGCAAGTTCTTGAAAGCGGGCCCAATATATTTTCTACAATTGCAAGGGAAGGAAGGAAGTTCAAGGTCGGGCTGACAGCAATAACGCAGCTGCCTTCCCTGATTCCAAGAGAGATACTTGCAAATATGAACACAAAAATAATCCTGGGAATAGAAATGGCTCCTGAACGCCAGGCAATAATAGATTCCGCATCCCAGGACCTGAGCTCTGACAGCAGGGCAATTGCATCGCTTGACAAGGGGGAGGCGATAATAAGCAGCAACTTCACAAAGTTTGCAATACCTGTAAAAATTCCCTTATTTGAGGATTATGTCAGGTCAAGGCCAAAGGAAAAGAAAGATGCCATTGATTTTGAAGGGGTAAATTTAAGCTAGTTCTGTTTCTCCAAGTTTCTGTTTAAGGCATAAAAGTCCTGATGGACAAATGCAGAAACAAAATACGGGCCGTCTATTTTTGCTCCTCTAAACAATAGCCTGTAAGGGTCTTCGGATACTGTTCTGTCGCTTTCTTCTGTAAGTGGGACAAGAACTGTTTTTTCATTATCCAGCTGCCCGAGGAGTGCTGTTAATCCTCCTTCAGGATATCCCTCTTTTTTTCCTACGCATATCATTCTCATGCCGGACCAGAATTCTGAATAGGCATACTCCCTCTCCCCAAGCAGATAAATGCCTAAAACCTCATCATACCCATTTTCTGACAGCTTTGGCAGCAAAGATGCATTTGCAATTTCAGCAGCCTGCAATGATATGTCTGGCATTTTAGCATGGCGTAACTACAATTAATTTAAAAAGATATCCCAGAAGCGGGCTGTTTTCTCTCTCCGGTATTTTGCATATTTAACGCCGAGATATGCCAGCCCGAGTGCTGCAGGAATTCCAAGTTCAAGCAGGCTGAAGTTATTTACACCATTTGTGATGCTGTTCATGAACTCCGAAAACTGCTCTGCCAGCGGCCCTCTCAGAGAGCCGTGCCGGAACGTGTCAATAAGCAGATGAGAGACCGCAACCTGCGCTCCGTAATAGAATGCACCATACGCCACATATCTTAACTTGTCTGATATTGGCGTCTCTTTTGGAATCGACTTATAATATAATATCCCACCTATAATCCCAGCTATAACCACTCCATAAATGCTGTGCAGGGCAGGCGTCCTGTGGCATGCCCACTCGTCACAGGCTGCTGCATAATTTTCCGGAACTCCTCCTCCGGCGCTTAGGCTCTGTGATGTGGCTGTAAGGGAGTCCGGAAGCCCAGGTATAGATGCCCCAGGAAATTTAATCCTGAGAAAGCTAACGTATGCTTCCTGGATTATAACATCAAGGTCAGGGAAATTCGACATAAAATAGCCTAAAATTCCGGGGTTTTTGATATTTTCAAGCATCCATTTCGGACTTGCCTTTATCTTGTCTAATGCAGTTATTCCATCAGTATGCTCCCCTGCTATATCCTCTAGGCTCATGTATCTTTTTTTTCCTTTTACATCAGGCTCAAGAAGCTCGTTGGACAATTTGCCGAAAGAAATGCCTGAAGCCATGTGGACAAGAAAATTTGTGACATATGCAAGGTATGGCATTCTTTCCTGTGGGATTTATGACTATATTAAAAACTATCTAAATAATTTTAAATATACACAAGATTACCTTATCTTCATGAAATTCTCGCACATAGCAGACTGCCATATAGGCGGGTGGAGGGATCCGAAGCTGAAAGACCTCAATACGCAGGCTTTTTTCAGGGCACTCGATATCTCCCTGAAAGAAAAAGTTGATTTCATCGTGATTGGAGGAGACCTTTTCAATACCGCCCTTCCCGGCATAGACCGGCTTAAGGATGTTGTAAGGAAATTCAGGGAGCTGAAAGAAAAAAACGTGCCGGTATACCTTATTCCGGGAAGCCATGATTTTTCTCCTTCAGGAAAAACAATGCTGGATGTCCTTGAGGAGGCTGGGCTCTGCACCAATGTCGTCAAAGGGAGCGTCGAGAACAACAAGCTGAAGCTGAAATTCACAATAGACGAAAAAACAGGAGCAAAGATAACAGGAATGCTCGGCAGGAGGGGAATGCTGGAAAGGACATACTATGAGGAGCTTGACAGGGCTTCGCTTGAAAAAGAGCCAGGATTCAAGATATTCCTTTTCCACACTGCAATAACCGAGCTGAAGCCGAAAGACATGGACCGGATGGATTCAGCACCAATCTCCCTGCTGCCGAAAGGGTTTGACTATTATGCAGGCGGGCACGTTCATATAGTGGAGAAGCTTGATATGCCTGGCTACAGGAATGTCGTCTATCCCGGGCCTTTATTCCCAAACAATTTCCATGAGCTTGAGGAATTAAAAGGCGGAGGGTTTTACATATATGACAACGGGGAAGTAAAGAGGCACGAGATTGCCATAAAAAAAGTTGTGAGCATAAGAGTTGATGCTCTGCATAAAAACTCTGAAAAAGTAACAGAAGAACTTCTTGACAAAGTGAAGAGGGATGCTGAAGAAGACTGCATTATACTTATACGCATATCAGGGGTTCTGCAAAGCGGCAGGGTCTCGGATATTGATTTCAAAAAAGTATACGATATTCTTGCTAAAAAAGATGTTTATTTTGTCATGAGAAACACTTCCGGGCTGGCAACAAAGGAATTTGAAGAGGTAAAGATAGAAACAAGATCTGCTGAAGAGATTGAAGACCGGCTTATAGAAGAGCACCTTGGCCAGAGGGACGCTGCAGGCTGGGGAAAGGAAAAAGAAAGGAAGATGATAAAGGACCTGATGGTTGTGCTCAGCTCTGACAAAAAAGAGGGAGAAAAAGTCTATGAGTTTGAGGCAAGGATCAAGGACGAGTTAAACAAGTTGCTTGAGATTGATTAGTGGCTGTTTCTTTGCCCGAAAATATTTCTCAGCCACTGCGCCTCTTCGATTGTTCCGTGCCTGTATCTTTCTTCAATCCATTCATGTCTTGCTGCCGGACTGGCATACTCAGGCTTAAGCTGCTGGGCTGAGAGGTTAACAATATCCATAAAGGTGTGATCAATATCAGCAACGCTCAATACACTATTATCAATATACCTGTCAAAAATCCCTTTTTCTTTCTTTAATTTTTTTAGCGGATAGATATATTGCTGCGCCATAGGGAAAGCGTCCCTTGTCCACAGCTCATGGGTTTCTTCATATGTCCTGGGGACTTTATGTGCATCCCTTGCGAGCCTTCTCAGCCATCCGACATTTTCATTGCAGTCTACAAACACCCTGTAAGGTATTAATTCCAGTATCCTCTCGCTTACTGCTGCAGGGTTTTCCAGGACAGGGATCTTTTTCTTGCCGCTTGCATAATCTCCCTTCATTGGAACACCTGCAGAAAAGAGAAGGAAGCTTTCAACAAGAAGGACTTTATTTGCTCTTACTGTTATTTTTTCCCCTTTATATGTCCCTGTTAATTTATCATATACATCTACTTCTGTTTCGCCTTTTGTCTTCAGCTCTTCAATGGCCGAGATAACCCTGCCATAGTCAATAAGATTAGGGTCGTCCCAGTTTACCTTAGATATTCTCTCGGGGTCGCTTGGGCTTCCCTCAATCCCCTGTATCTCAAAAACAACGTCAATCGGCCTGTAGAAATTATCAAGGTCTATAGCTGTTACATCCTGGCCGTTCTGGTAAGTGAACTCAACAAGTGCGTCTCTTATTATCTGTGTAAGGGTGGATTTCCCGCTTGCACTCATACCAGTAAGTCCGCCTGTAAAAATATTGTCTATGGTTACCCCCAATCAGACCCATTTTTTTACTATATTTAAAGCTTTTTACTATCAGCCTTCTTTGCATCAGAAACAACTTCCCTGTCCAGCTGAGACTCAATCTCATTTATCAGGTCGAGGGTTTTTTTCATAACTAATCCAATGTATTTGGAGTTTAAATATTTTTCAGTAGGATGTCCAGTGCCTTTAGATATGTTTTTTCAGCTCATCAATTATTTTTTCTGAATCTTTCATATCAACAGCCCCCATTGCAAAATTATCCCTGCCTCCTCCCCTGCCGCCGAATTTAGAAAGGACTTTATTGAGGAGATCCGGGGTATTCAGCTTAAGGTCTTCTGATGCAGCCAGCAGTATTGCTGCCTTGTCACCTGTCCTGTTAACAAAGCATACAATCGTCTTTTCTTTCAGGAGGGAGATGGCCTTGTCTGTCAGCTGCTTCTTCTCCACATCATCAACTGTGTTGTGTACTAATGTTATACCCTTTACTTTCTCCTCGCTGCTGAACTCCAGCAGCTTTGAGGACATCTCCCTGAATTTTTCCTTATAGCTTTCTGCTTCATCCTGCAGGCGCCTTACCAGATCAGGGACTTCTGATGCATCTGATTTAAGCAGCGATGCTGATTTCCTGGCAACTGCCGCCATTGAAAACAGGCTTTCTAAGTTTCCTGTCCTGAACCTTATCTCCCAGCTTCCCTTGACAAAATTGAATCCTGTTATAACAAGGGAGCCGATATATCCTGTTGATCCGGCGTGTGTGCCTGCACATGCAGACCAGTCAAAATCCTTAATCTCGACAACCCTGACAGTATCTGATTTTATCCTGTCTGCCTTTATCCTCAGTTTGCCGAGCCTGACAGCATCCTCTTTTTTGTATTCCTTCTCTATTATCTCCCTGTCTTCACTTATTATTTTATTTACAAGTTCCTCTGCTTTGAAAAGCTTGTCCCATGTGGCTTCTTTTGTTTTGATAAAAAGAGAACTCTCATCTTCTGAAAGGTTTATTTTGTCCAGCTCAACATCTCCCAGGTTGATCTCAAGGCTTTTGAAAAGCACGTGCTCTCCTGTGTGCATTCTCACAAGTTTTTCCCTTCTTTCCCTGTTAAGCTTAAGAGTTGCTTTATCTCCTTTTTTCAGGCTGCCTTTTTTTGCTTTTATTTTGTGGATGACTTTATCATTTTCCTTCCATGCCTCGACAACCTCCCCTGAGAAAGATGCTGTTTCTATAGTCCCTGTATCGCACGGCTGCCCGCCGCCTCCGGGGTAAAAAATAGTGTCTTTTAGCTCCGTAAAAATGAATCCCTCTTTAGCCTCCGCACTAACAACTTCATCCTCTGCTTCAAACAAGAACGCGTTCTGGTAGCGGTGCATCTGCATTGGAAAGCTGCATTAGTTTATAAAAATTATAGATTGATAAGCTTCTTCAGGGTTTCTTTTACCTCTTTAGGGTCTGCCTTTCCGCCTGATTTCCTCATCACACTGCCGAGTATGAAGTTAAGCGCTATATCCTTTCCTGATTTGTAGTCTGAGACTGCCTGAAGGTTCTCGGCTATTGCCTCCCTGCAGTATTTTTCAATCATCCTTAAATCTGAGACTGCCCCGAGCTTTTCTTTCTTCACATACGATTCAACATCAATATCGTCGACTGCCAGCTTCTCGAGTATTTTCTGGGCTGTTGCGTCTGTTATCTTTTTCTTTTCCAGCAGCTGCAGGAGGGATATAAACTGGGCCTGGTTTATTTTCATTTCCGATGTGTCTATTTTATTGTAGTTTAAGACGCGCATAAGTTCTCCCCTTATCCATCTGGCTGCCAGCACAGGCCTGGTTTTTTCCACTGCTTTCTCAAATATCTGGGCCAGGGAAAATTCTCCTGCCAGGATTCGCGCATCATCCTCGGATAATCTGTATTCTTTGGTATACCTCCTGCGTTTCTTATCAGGAAGTTCAGGCAGCTTTTTTTCCAGCTCTTCTCTTTCTATATCTATGGGCACGAGATCAGGGTCAAAGATATATCCATAGTCTTCTTCTGTTTCTTTTTTTCTCAGCAGCTGCGTCATCCCTTTCTCTGCGTCCCATGACCTTGTCTCCTGGGAGCTTATCCCTTCATGCTTCTGCCTTGCTATCTCATACTCAAGCGCCTTCTCTATCTCCCTGAACCCTGTGATGTTCTTTATCTCCGCCCTTTTGTACCCTGTTTCCTTTATCGAGATATTTGCGTCCGCCTTGATTATGTTTTTTGAAGGGTCAAATGCCCCAAGGTATCTCAAAAGAGTTATCAGGGCTTTCAGGAATTCTCTTGCCTCTTCAGGGCTGGCGATGTCCGGCTCTGTGACTATCTCAGCCAATGGGTTCCCTGACCTGTTGTAATCAACAAGGACATAGCCTGCTTTTCCTATGCCTCCGGGATGTATCATTGAGGCGGGGTCTTCCTCTATGTGCAGCCTCTTTATCCTTATTCTCTTCCCGCTGATATCAATACTGCCGTTTTCTCCGATGGGGACTTCATACTGTGTTATCTGGTAGTTTTTGGCTAAGTCAGGGTAGAAATAGCTTTTCCTCGAGAAAATCACCTGCTTTGCCAGCCTGCAGTTCAGCGCCATTGCAAGCTTTGCTGCATGCTCAACTGCTTTTTTATTTGCAACCGGCTTGCTTCCCGGGTGACCGAGGCATACTGGGCATGTTCTTGTGTTCGGCTCCTCTTCTCCCTGCGTTGGGCATGCGCAGAAAAGCTTGGATTCTGTGTTCAGCTCTGCATGCACTTCCAGCCCTATGACAACTTCCCCTTTCACTTCAGCATCCTCTTTATCTTTCTTATTTTTTTTCTTGCTTCCTCTTCTCCCAGCCGGATATATTTCTCTGCCTTATGGAATGCAAACGTGTCTGCTTTATTTCCCCCTATGCCTATGAGCACGACATTGCCGTTGTGCGTATATTCTTCGCCGTACTGGGACAGGTTGGAGAGGGCTATTTCATATGTCCTTTCAAGCACTTTCCAGATGCGGTTATACTTTGCCTTTCCTGTTTTCTGGACCTTGAAAAGGTCTACAGCAATTATGATCTCTGCGCCCATTTCCCTTACCAGGTCAATTGGTGTGGCATTTGTAAGCCCGCCGTCCACAAGTGTTTTCCCTTTGTATCTTACAGGCGGGAATACCCCGGGGAATGTTGAGGAGGCCATGGCTGCATCAACAATCCTGCCTGAGTTTATTGTCATTTTTGAGCCGTCCTCAAGCACGCTCACACCTACTGACAGCGGTATTTTTGTGTGCCTGAATTTTTTGTTCCTGTATAATTTCTTCAGGAAATGCCTTAGCCTGTCTCCCTTAAGCATTGATATCCCCGGCCTGTTGAGGTCCACCAGGTTCAGGAGCTCCCTCTTGGTGAATGAAAGAGATTCTTTTTCAATCCCAGCTATGTCAAGGTTGAGGGCATAATATGCTGCGATTATCGCTCCCATGCTTGTCCCTGCTATATAGTCTATAGGGATATTGTGCTCCTGTAAAGCTTTTATCACGCCGATGTGGGCAAATCCCCTTGCCCCTCCGCTGCCGAGCGCAAGCCCGACTTTCTTTCTTCTATGGTTCATTTCAATGACCTCGCAAAATCTATTATCTTTTTTTCCTGGAAATGGTCTGCTATTATCAGCATTCCTGTAGGCATGCCTTTGCTGAATCCTGATGGCATGCTTAAATGGGGGAACCCTGCAAGATTCGGCCCCACAGTCATTATATCCATCATATAATTTTCAAGCGGGGTCATCTTATCTATTTCCGAGAATTTCGGGGCTATGTTCGGCATTGCGGGTGTTACAACAATGTCATATTTTCTGAAATGCTGCCTGTATTCCTCTATTATTTTCGTCCTTACCTGCAGAGCCTTCATGTAGAATGCGTCCCTGAATCCTGACATCCTCGCAAATGTTCCCAGTATAATGCGCCTTTTCTCTTCCTTTGAAAAGTTTTTGCTCCTCACTCCTGAAAAATATTCATTGAAGTTCCCCTCAAGCTTCTCATGCTTCCCATACCTCATGCCACAGTATTTTGCAAGGTTTGTTGATGCCTCTGACAGGGAGATAAGGTAATAGGCCTGTATCCCGTATCTAAAAGTGAGCGGAAGGGAGACTTCTTCATATTTCAGCTTGCCGAGCTTTGCAATAAGGTTTTTTTTCACATCCTGCTCAACGCCTTTTCCAAGCGACTCCTTTACAACAGCAACCCTGAATCTTGAATCTGATTTTTCTGTATATTTTTCAGCTGGAAGGTCTTTTGAGGTTGAATCCCTCTCATCATAGCCTGAGATGATTTCCATAACCAGTGCAACATCTTCAATATCCTTTGCCATCACGCCTATCTTGTCCATGCTGTTGGCGTAGTCCATCAGCCCGTATCTTGAGACCCTTCCGTAAGTCGGCGTCATCCCATAGACTCCGCAGTAGCATGCAGGCGCTGCTATGCTTCCCCCTGTGCTTTCTGAGATTGCTATATGGGGCAGTTCTGATTTCTGCACCATGCCTGCCGCCCCTCCTGATGAGCCTCCTGTTGCCCTGGTTTTGTCAAAGGGGTTTTTGGGGACTTTATAGCCTATCCCGACATTGACGTTGAAAGAGCCGAAGCCAAAGACATCCTGAGCTGTTTTTCCGACAATTACGCCGCCTTCTGCCTTTATTTTTTCAATTGCTGCTGCATCAAATACCGGCTCATATCCCTCAAGTATTTTTGAGCCTGCTCTGCTCTCAAGGCCCTTGACGCAGATGCAGTCCTTGACAGAAACAGGCAGGCCATACAATCTGCCTTTCTTCAGTTCCTTTGCCTGCTTCGGGGCATCCTCATTGAATTTCAGAAAATAGTGGTAATCGCTGTCAATCTTCTTTGATTCTTCAAGGAATTTTTTCGTGTTTTTAACAGGGTCAATCTTTCCTGATTTTGCCTGCCTCACGAATTCTGCCGCATTCATAATATCCTCGGCCCCCTGAAATAGCCGTCTTTCCTGTGCTCAGTGTTTTTCAGCGCGTCCTCATTTGTCAGGCAGGATGCTGCCCTGTCTTCTCTCACATGGTTCTTAAGCTCAACAGGATGGTAGCTCGGTCTGGTGTTTTTTGTGTCAACCTTCTGTATCTCAGAAAACGCTTCAATTATCTCCTTCAGCTGCGGCAGGAATTCCCTTATCTCTTTTTCTGTAAGCTCAAGCCTTGCAACCTCAGCAACATGCTTAAGCAATTCCTTGTCTACTTCCATCAGAGAGAGTGTATTCGGCGGGATATTTAAAAGTTATTGGTGTTATATCTCAAGGTCTTTGATATTCTCTGCATTAAGGACATTGTATCCTGCACGTTTCGCAATAGCGAGGATAGCAGAAGAATCATCTATCACTATGGCTGTTTCCGGGAAGATGTTATGCTTCTTTGCCAGGGTGACCCAGAAAAGCACAGTGTCTTTTTTTCCTGCTTCAATGAAATCAACATATTCCATAAGCCCGAACCTGCCCAGAAAAATCTCAATTGTCCTGGGCTGCGAACTGCTCACTATCCCTATTTTTTTCCCTTTTGATTTAATCTTCCTGAATATTTCCGGGATGCTTTTTGTTTTCAGGGCAAATTCATGCCTGGCGTATTTTTCAAGAATCTTATAGTACAGTTCTGTTGCATTGAGGTTTTTTGAAAGGTCAAAGCTGTCTGTTTTTTCAGTGCCTGCGCCTTCCCTGATTTCAGACATCAATTTCCTGAGCTCTGCCTCTTCTTTTCCTGTATGGCCTGCAAGCGCCCTTATGAGCTCCCAATGCATCTTCTCGTATATTGATGAATCCACAATGGTGTCATTCATGTCAAAGAGGTATGTTTCCATCTGCTGAGTAAATATTTTAGGGTATATAAAGATACCCTGCCCAGAAAATTTTTAAGGTCTTACTTGTCTTTTCCCCTGAAAAGTATCCCTGCAAGAAGGTTCAGCAGGAACGCATCAAGTATTGTCAGTGAAGGCAATCCGAATATCTTCGGGATTACCCAGTTCCATATCAGCCATAGAGGAAGCGCGTAAAGCAATGCACTTACCAATATGAAGAATGCTGTCATAAGCAATACTCCCGGCACATTGGGCATGAATTTCAGTTTCATTTCTCATCACCTTTCTTTACAAAATCATGTTTCAGGTGCAGCTCTTTCATCTGCCTTTCTGTTATGTCAGAAGGAGAGCCGTCCATAGTATTCTGCGCCTGCTTGTTCTTTGGGAATGCAATGACTTCCCTGATGTCGTTGTAGCCGCAGATGAGCGCGACAATCCTGTCGAACCCCAGGCCTACTCCGCCGTGCGGAGGAGCTCCGTATTTGAAAGCCTCCAGCAGGAATCCGAATCTTTTTTCTGCCTCTTTCTTTGGGAAGCCTACGACTGCCATCACCCTTTCCTGCACTTCTGCCTCGTTTATCCTTATTGAGCCTGAGCACAGCTCTGTGCCGTTAAGTGTAAGGTCATACTGGTTGCACAGGACAGAGCCCGGGTCCTTTTCCAGCTTTGGAAGGTCCTCTTTTTTAGGCGCGCAGAACATGTGATGCATAGGGCCCCATTTGTTCTCTTCCTCATTCCACTCAAACAGCGGGAAGTCGATTATCCAGGCGAATTTCCATTCTTTTTTGTCTATCAGGTCAAGTTTGTCTCCGAGGAACAGCCTTACCTGGCCAAGCGAGCTGCACGCAACCTCAAATTTACCGGCGACAAAAAGCAGGAGGTCATTTTCTTTTGCCCCTGCTGCTTTTACAAGCTCCTGGAGAACTTTCTCCGGGAAATATTTTACAATTGAGCTTTCAGGCTTGCCGTTTTTTATCTTCATCCATGACATGCCTTTTGCATGGTGGACTTTTGCAAGCTCTATCATCCCGTCAATTTCATTCCTTGAGAATCCGGCTGCCTTCGGCACTCTCAGGCATTTCACAACTCCGCCTTCTTTTATCACGCTTTTGTAAATCTGGAATTCTGACTTGTCCATGACATCTGTAACATCGCAGAACTCCAGCCCAAACCTTAAATCCGGCTTGTCAGAGCCGTATTTCTCCATTGCCTCTTTCCATGACAGTTTCTGGAATGGCGCTTGTATATCTATGCTGAGAGTCTCTTTCCATATTGCCTTCATCAGTCCCTCGACAATCTCAAAAACATCCTCTCTTTCCACAAATGACATCTCAAGGTCTATCTGCGTATGCTCCGGCTGCCTGTCTGCCCTCAGATCTTCATCCCTCAGGCACCTGGCCAGCTGGAAATACCTGTCATAGCCTGAAACCATAAGTATCTGCTTGTATAATTGGGGGGACTGGGGCAACGCGTAGAATTTTCCCAAATTGACCCTGCTCGGCACAACATAATCCCTTGCCCCCTCAGGAGTGGATTTCATAAGCATCGGGGTTTCGATGTGCAGGAAATTCTGCGAGTCAAGGTAATTCATGGTTGCTTTGAAAGCCTTATGCCTCATTGTGAGGTTGCGCTGCATATTTTTCCTTCTCAGGTCAAGATACCTGTATCTCAGCCTCATGTCCTCGCTTATCTCAGCCCTCTCATCAATCTCAAAAGGAGGGACTTCGCTCCTGTTAAGTATCTCAGCAGAATCGCACAGGACCTCAATCTCTCCTGTATCCAGTTTAGTGTTTACCAGGCCTTCTCCCCTGAACCTTACTTTTCCTGTTGCCCTTACAACATATTCCCTTCTCAGCTCATTTGCAAGCTTATGGGATTTCTTGTCATGGCTCGGGTCAAATACCACCTGCGTCAGCCCATACCTGTCCCTCAAATCTATGAAAATGACCCCGCCGTGGTCCCTGTAGGACTGGACCCAGCCGCACAGGGTGACTTCTTTTTTTATGTCCTTTTTTCTTAATTCCCCGCATGTGTGTGTCCTTAGCATTTTATTCCTGTCTAATCTCATCCATTATTTAAGTTTATTGAAAATCGGTTTTCGTTATCCCAAAAACCCTCTTATTGCCGCTGCCTGCTCGACTTTCTCGGACATTCCGATGAAGCTGTTGGCCCTGAAATCTTTCAGTATAAGCGAGGTTACTTTTTTGTGCCTTTCATCAGTCTCATGCTCAAACCTTGATGCGACTGATTTCACCTGCTTCTGTATTTTTTCAGGCAGTAGCTTTAGGCTTTCCTCATTGAAATATTTCAGCGAGTCCTTCATATCCTCGTCAAATGATGCTGTTACCGTGCTTATGAAATCGTAGTCCTTTTCTGTAAGGCTGCTCATCCCCAGCAGCTCGGGCGGCAGGCCGAATGAGTACATTGCGCCGCAGAATTTTATTGCCCTGGGAAGGGAGACCCCTGTCTGCTTTCTTGAATATCCGAAAAGCCCTATGTGCAGCTTTCTTTTCCTCCTTTCCGGAACATAAGAAGACATCTGGTTCACTAAGGGAGCTATCTGCGTGACCTGCTTCTGGTATTCAGAGGAAACCTTTTCTATCATCTCCCTTGCTTTTTTCTCGTCGACTTCCATCGGCTTTCCCATTTTTGCTTCTTCAATTTTTTCTACTGCTTTTCTGACAAGCTCCTCTGGATAATCATACTTGAATGCTGACTGTGCTGTGAAAGTCTGCACGCTGGGGTATGCTGCCATTGCATTCTTTACATTGTCAGGCCTGAAATTCCCCCTGAACGGAGCTGACCCGCACCCTATTATAGGGTATAGGTCAACTGATTTTTTTTCTGAAAGGTAATGCAAATCCTGCAAAGCTATTTTATTGAGAAGGATTGCTGAAAGGTTCCCGTAATTCAGCGATGGGTCTGATCTTGCTAACCAAACTCTCTGGTGGCCTTCTATTTTTGCCTTGTCAAGGTATTCCCCTGTTATTTCAGCAGCCCTCAGCATGTGCTCCTTGTCTTCTATCAGCGGTATGACATTTATTGTGTCAGGCTTGAAGTCGCCTACCCACTCTTTTATTGCTGTATTGTTGACTTTCTTCAATTTTTTTCCTGTTATGAATTTGTCATAGTATTCCTTGACCATAAGCACTTCATGGGCTGAGCTTACCATTGGTATTGAAATCTCAAATATCGGGGCTATGTCTTTCTGGTAGAAATGGTAGGCTGTGTCATAATTCCTCGGGATGCTTTCAAGGGTTTCCAGCAATAATTTGCCCTTGTTTTTCTCTACCCTTGGGTTCGGACCTCTCAGCGTTACGAAGACATCCTTGCCTATTTCATGCCTCCTGAAATAATCATCGTATTTTGTAAGCAGCTTCTCTATGACAAAATTATCCACTTCCTTTCCCTCGCAGTCCCAGAGCTGCTCCTTTATTTTGAGGTTGGAAAAGGTATAGAATGCCTCTTTTATCTCATCATCCCCGCCTATGACAGAATTCTCTACAAAGAACGGCTGCCTGACATTGTCAGGGTGCTGGGTTGACATTACTCTGGGTATTCTGGGCTTAATTTCCTATCACCTTAGCTGATAAAGAAAACGCTGCACTATTTAACGATTATCATTATCTGCAGTCATAGAATAGGGTTATGGGGGATTAATATTTAAAATTAACTAAAGAGAACACAACTACCCATTTTTATTTAATCGAAAAAATTGTTCTAAGTTAAAATCCTTCAAAAACGTTGTGACAGAAAATAGTTGAGTTTTATAAACTAGGAAATATGTCAATATAATTGAAGTTAGTACTATCCCAACACCAAATAACCAATAACTTTTTGATGTGTGCTGGAGTAAAAGACTAAAATCAGATATTTTTAATGAAGAAAAATAATTGTATACAATATCAAATAATGGAAGAAGGCTAAAATATTTTAGATATTTGTTTTTCTTATAAAGACAATAGATAAAAACTATAACAAAAAGATAAAAAATATATGGTCCCATATAAAATAGAAAATAGGAGATATTGTTCTCCTGACCGGAAATAAAACAATCTGTTTTACCCCATGTTATATTTGGTTCACCTCCAATCATTTTGCAAGGCAAAGCATGAGAAAACTCATGAATGGGGGTTGCATAATACGTTACTATATAAGTTATGCAAAGCAAAAGAACGATATAAAGTATGTTCAGTATAACAAATAATCGTTTTTTTTCTTTCACCTAATCATCAAAATTTAGGATTTATTTAATATTTTCCAAATAAAACAAAAAAGAACTAAAAAATAAAAACTATTCAACCCCAACAATCTCAACTTCAAATGTGAGGTCCTGCCCAGCTAGCGGATGGTTCAGGTCAAGCACGACTGTTGCATCCTTTACCTCCAGTATCTTCGCAGGGAAAGGCTGCCCGTCAGGCCCTCTAAGGTATATCATGGCGCCTGCTTTCAGTTCCATTCCTTCCGGCACAGGCCCTTTCGGAAGCTCCCTTACCAGTTCTTCCCTTGATTCTCCATAGGCTTCTTTTGCTATGACTTTTATCACTTTCTTCTCTCCCTTCTTCATCCCGAGCATTTCCCTTTCCAGCCCGGGGATTATCATACCTGAACCGGCTACAAATTCTAAGGGCGCTCTTTCTAGCGAGCTGTCAAAAACTTCGCCGTCATTTAACTTTCCTGTGTAGTGGAACTTAACTTTTGATTTTTCTTTTACTCCTGCCATGAAAACACCTCATAACATACAAGAATTAAGGCTTGTATATGCAATTGTTTTTTCTGAATATTTATAAGGTTATTGGTGAAATTAAAGAGAATTAACCAGTTTTTTTAAACCATGTTGAATATAAGGAAGTAGTATTATTGTAGTTGGAATCATCATTAAAAAGGGTATTGCTATAGTGGTATTGTGGAATATTTGAGAGTGACCACATAATATTAAAGGAAGTGAAGTTGGGTTATCTGTTCCACAAATATAATTGCCTGCTATATCATGCAACAGGAATAATACGGGAAAAGAGAATATCCATTTTTTATTCTCATTTTTTGAATATTTATAAAAGATATATGATAAAAATATGCTTACGAATAAAGTAAAAATAATCCCACCTAGGGCAAAATTTAGAGAAAATCTCCCATTTAGAATCATCGTCTGCTGTGGCAGTTTGATGAATGAGAATATAGGTGCATCAACCCAATTGCTGATTATAATTTCAGGAAATCTTCTATAAATCAGTAAATTATCAAGTATTGCATAAATCATATGGCCCCCTTCATGAACATAGAATGAAAGAAAGAAGATTAATGGCGCAATGAATATACTTAATCCTAGAGTTATAACGTAGGACTCTAATTTAAAACACCATTCATCAAATCTTCTTAAAGAAGTTTTATTTGAGACTTTCTTCGATGATTTTTTGTTCTTCTTTTGTGATTCCATATATCTCATAAACTAGTTTGTCAATTTTTTCATCTGTTTCTTTAATTTCTCGTTCTAACTTGGTGGTTTCAGATGTTTTTTTATCTTTTAGAGAAGAAAACCGCATAGTCATATTTAATATTTTATCAACTAAATTTATAAGTGGTCTTTGTTCAACAAGAGTTTTATTTTTAATCGGTAATGCTCTTATATTATCTGGGTACACATGCAATCCAGAACCGATAAATTGTTTAAAATAGAAGGTTATGAGTTTTGAGTTTAGTATAGCTAATAAATATTTCAAATCAAATTTTTTTGAAATCTCTAACTGTTTTTCTGAAATGTTTAGTCCTCTTCTTTGTATTCCTTGTAATTGGTAAAATGGCATACAAATAGAAAGGGTATGTTCGGCATAATAATTTTGTTCATCATACGTGGCTTTTAATCCTTCCTTTGCATTTATATCTCTTATCATTAGTTTTGGGTTTTCAAAAAGCTCTTTGAACATGGGATTATAGAGTCTTTTAATATCATAAATAAGGTATTTATTGTCAAAATTGATAGAATACCTATTGATATCTCGCCCATCAAGCATTGGTTTACAGAGTGAATTTGCCTTTTCTTTTATAACAAATTCTTTAATATTCCCACTTCTGGCCCCCCAATTTACATAACAAATATCATTTATAAAAATAGAATTATTCTCAATTTTTTCTTTAAGTTTGATTGTATCTGTATTCACATCTAGCCTGAACAAATACTCTTCGGTTGTTAGGAAAATATTTTGTGAAATCTCTTTTACTTCTTCCAGAATCTTTTTATTGACTGAAGGATCGACTTTTGGCTTTATTATTTTAACCTTATTATTATTTCTTTTCTTTAGGCTAGTTTCTTTTTTTAGGACTATAATTACATTATCAACCGTTGCTTGCTCAAATATTTTATATTGTGTTAGATCAACAATTTTTACAATGACACAATTTTCTAGAATGAATTTTCTAATATTTTTTCCATAAGGTTGAGAAAGAAATTTATCAGGTATAATGAAACTGAAATATCCACCATTGTTTAGTGATTTTATTGCTTTTTCTATAAAAAGAACATACAAGTCAAATTTTTTGTAAGCACTAAAAAAAATGTTTTGATAATATTTTACCTCATTCTCATTTTTAGAAAGAAGGTAAATATTGACATAGGGGGGATTTCCTATAACAATATTAAACGAGCCTTCATTAAACTCATTTGTCCACTTAAAGGCATCTAATCCTACAATTGATTCATCATCAATAAGAGAGTTTCCATGTCTTATGTGTAAATCAATCTCCTCGGGCAACTTCCTATCTTTTTCAGCAGCTTTCAGTAACAGATTTAATTTTGTAATCTCAACTGCCTTGTTATCTAAATCAACGCCATAGATATTTTTCTTTAGTATTTCAGTTTTTATAGAATATGCACCCTGGCTGTCAAGCTTTTGTTGTCTTGCATAGTCGTTTGTATTCAAGTCCTTATATAGATAATCAAACGCTTTTATCAAAAATGAACCAGAGCCACATGCAGGATCAAGAATTTTAATGGATTTTGGATCAATTTTTTTGTTTTTCAATGCTTCCCACACAGTATTTTTTACTATGTAATCCACGATATAATTTGGGGTATAGTATATTCCTTGTTCTTTTCTATGTGCTTGCCCGTCAGATAGCTTTGCCCTTCCTGATTTTGTCTGTGCTAGAATCTTACCCAAGTATTGCTCATAAACCTGCCCCAAAACATCAGCATCAATCCAATCGAAATTATAAATAAAGTCACCATTCCTTGATTCATATAATAAATAAATTAGTTTTTTGATAATGCCCCCATTGAGCCTTATAATATCACAATCATTATCAAAATTAGGTTTGAAAAGTCCACTATTATAAACATCATTATATCTCACAAATATCTCTTTTAATCTGGAATATGCCTTGTTATCAGGAAAATGTTTAATCTCTTCAAGAGTTATATCTTCGGGGTTTATTCCAACATCTTCACTTCTTCTGATAAAAATTAATCTATCAATTATTCTTTGGGTTATTTCATCTTTTTCATTGATGTTATATTTACTAGGATATGTTTTCTCCAAGTCATCGGAAATAATTTTCCTGATGAGCATCAAATCTTCAAGTAAGGGCTTATCAATTGAAATTCTTTTTTTTAATCTTCCCTCTTCTGCTGCTCTTTTTAATAATAAGTCTTTTTCAAAGCTCTCTTTACTGAGAAAAATTAAATCGTGGAATTTACTTAAGTATTCATCTGGTGATGCAAAATAAGAAAATACTTGGTTTATAGCATTTTCCTGTTCAACACAAAAGATTTTTAATCTCTCAAAGTTAGTAGATACTGCAAAAGGGATTCTTTTTGATAAAGCATAAGAGATAACTTGTCTATCTGCTTCCTTATCCAAGGGAACACCAACTCGTTTAACTTCCAAAAAAAATACAATTCTATCACCAATCTTAAATGCATAATCCGCTTCACCCAGATTTTCCCCTCTTCTTGCTTTAGCCTGTTTAGTGAAATCTGATTTTGTCCATCCTAGAATTTTAATAAATAACTCCTCAATTAGTTTAGTTTCAACATCTGCTTCCAAGAATTTTTTATATTTCTGATAGTTCGCCTTAAAATCCTCTATAAGTGATATCAATTGGATTTTAATCTCTTTTTCATCCATTATAGTTAAACTATTTAAATGGAATTAATAAAGTTTTGTGCAAATTTTAGATATATTACAGAAAGAAACCATGTTTGAAATTAGTTGAAGAGCAAAGAATATAAACAACTCTTTTATCCAAGGACAGATGAAATTCGACAGGAGATATGCAACCATTTTTCTGATAATGGTCACCGAAGTCCTGGGATTCTCGCTTATACTTCCCTTCCTCCCATTCTATGTTGAAGAGCTTGGAGCAACGCCCCTGACATACGGGCTTATACTAGCATCATTCTCACTGCTGCAGTTCATCTCCGCGCCCATAATGGGCAGATTAAGTGACCACTACGGAAGAAGGCCGATGCTGATATTCTCCCAGATGTCAACATGCCTGAGCTTCATCATACTTGCTTTTGCAGATAACATCTGGCTGGTTTTCCTCTCAAGGATTGTGGACGGGATGCTGGGGAGCAACTTCACCATAGCGCAGGCATATATAAGCGACATCTCCTCAAAAAAAGACAGGAGCAAGGCATTTGGAATAGGCGGCATTGCCTTCGGCGCCGGATTCCTCATAGGGCCTGCGATAGGCGGCACACTGGCGGGAATAAGCCACAGCATCCCCTCATTTTTGGCGGCGGGCGCTTCTTTCATGACAATCCTGATGACAATGTTCCTCCTTCCTGAAACAGTAAAGAAAAAGAAGAATATAAGCTTCAGGATAAGAGAGGCATTCCATTTCAGGGATTACAAAAAATATTTCTCAATGCCGAAAATCTCAGGAAGGCTCTGGCAGTATTTCTCCTTTGCCCTGACGCATACAATGTATGTTACAAGCTTTGCATTTTTTGTAGAAAGAGTATTGAATTTCAACTCGTCAAATGTCGGCTTCCTGCTTACATATGTCGGCTTTGTAAGCATCATATTCAGGGGGACCCTGCTGTCAAGGCTTATTGACAGGTTCGGGGAGAAAAAGCTGAGGTATGCCGGCGGGATTTTCATACTGCTTGCGATGCTCAACATGATTTTCCTGAGGCAGTGGTGGCTTTTCCTTGTAACAATGACGCTGTTCTCTGTCGGCGCAGGCATGGCGATGCCGCTGCTTGCAGGCTCTGTATCAAGGGCAGTGAGCCCTAAGGAGCAGGGAGCAATAATGGGGCTTGTGGGATCAATGATGAGCATATCCCAGATAATCGGGCCTCTAATAGGAAATGCTTTGATACATTATTTCTTCCCCGGCAGCCTTGGCATTGCAGCTGCTGTAACCATTTCAGTGGCTTTTATGCTGATGTTAAGGGAAGACAGTAAAAAAAATGCAAAGAAAATGATTGCCTGATTACCTGTATGACTTCTGCTTCTTGGCCCTTGCATGACCGTGCGTGTTCGGCTTGTGTGTTTCCTTACGCCTTACGTCAGCAACAAGAAGGTGCCTGTCATATTCAAGGAAAACCTGCTTAAGCCTTGGTGAATGTTCTACAAGCGCCCTTGCTATTGCTGTCCTTGTGGCATCGCTCTGGCTCATCGGGCCGCCGCCTATAACTTTTACAGTGATGTCAATGCTGTTCCTTATATCCCCTGACAATATAAGAGGCTCTTCTATCCTCATCCTGTATACCTTAGGCTCATACAATTCAAGAGGAACATTATTTATCCTTACCTTGCCTGTGCCCTTGCTCAGGGCTGCTCTGGCAATTGCTGTTTTTCTCTTTCCTGATTCATTTATTGTCTTACTCAACTCTAGCACCTATTTTCTTTGATATTTCCTTCAATGTAGTGTATCTTAAATTTGGAAGCTCTGCCTTTGTCTTGCTTTCAAGCTTCACAGGCTTCTCATTCTTGAATTCTTCTGGCACACCGACATAGCATAATACCCTCTTGTATGCCTCCCTTCCCCTTGTTGTGGCAAAAGGAAGCATACCCCTGACAACTCTTCTTAAAATCCTTTCAGGCCTTCTCTGGATGAACGGTCCTTTTGCATGGGTTCCCTTGTGCATCCTCTCAAGGTAGTCCTTGTATGTGTTCTCTTTTTTCCCTGCCATGATTGCCTTCTCGCTGTTTATGACCCTGACTTCATTTCCCAAAAGCGCCTGCTTTGCAATGTATGTTGCAAGCCTCCCTACAATCATGTCTGCTGCGTCTACTACTATCATTTTATCCTATTATCCTCACTTTTGAGCCCTTAGGGTTTTCCTTTACAAGCTCCTGTATTGAAATTGCCTTTCCGCCTGAGCTCTTTATCTTCTCAAGCGCGCTTCCTGAAAAGGCATGCGCTGCTATTGTCAGCTTCTTGTCTATCTCGCCCATTGACAAAACCTTGCCCGGAACCACAACTATCTCGTTTGCCTTGGCATACCTGTTTATCCTTGACAGGTTGACAGCCCTCCTTCTGGCTGTAGGTCCCTCTAAATCTGATGCAATCCTTTTCCAGATGTTTACATTATGCTGGATTGACTGCTTTTTCAGCTCCGTTATCAGTGATGCCAGTTGCGTGTTTTTCATTTTATTTCATTAATTTGTCAAGCTCGCCAAGTTTGTCATTGAATATATTGAACGCCTCTACAATTATTTCCTTTGGCTCAAGCTGGCCCCATGATTCCAGGTGGAATATGTGTTCTGTATCCTTGTATTCAACCTTTACCACCTTCTCATTGACATGGCCGACAGCATCAACAAGGTTGTTCTTGATGATGAGCTCCTTGTCCAGCTTTCCCTTCTTGTCAAATGCCTGCGGCGGGTAAAGGTCCCTGTATTTCTCAATATCATTGTTGTTGATTTTAATGTCAAAATTGTAAGTATACCATACATGGCCAGGGCACCATTTTGAATGCTCTTCGCCTTTTCCGAGTACTGCAACTGCAACAAGCTCAATTTCCTGGTCCTTAAGCAGCTTTACAATAGGCGTCTTCGGGTGGACTGGCTTTACTTTCGGGTCCTTTGATTTCAAATCTGATGCATATACTGTTTTCGGCCCTTTTGCCTTGAGCGTAAGCTCAAGAGTGCACTTTGCCTTTCTTCCGTCTACGTCTTCCTGTGATTTCGGAAGCTCATATGACTTAAGGTCTGTTGTTAAAACAATAAGGCCGAGCCTGTGCGACAGGACCTCATCATACATTGCTGAGCTGTTCTGCTTTATCTCGACATTCTCGATAGCCATTACAGGCACTTCTGTAAGCATTATCCTTCTCAGCGCGTTGCTGTAGGCTGGTGTTGTAGCCTTAAGCAAAAATGACATCTTTTCCCCTTTTTTTGACAAGACTTCGAATTTCATTTTAGACCCTTCTTCCCCTTCTTCCGCCTTTTTTCCTGCAACCGTCGTGCGGTATTGGCGTTACATCCTCAATTATCCCGATCCTGATGCCCATCCTGGACAATGTCCTTACTGCTGCCTGTGCTCCCGGCCCCGGGTTGCTCGGCCCGTTGTGACCTCCAGGAGCTTTTATCTTTACATGAAGGCCTGTCACGCCCTTTTCAAGGGCAATCTCCCCGACTTTCTTGGCTGCTGCCATCGCTGCTGTCGGCGAGCTTTCAAGCCTGTGCGACTTTACTATCTGGCCTCCTGAAGAAATTGCGATTGTCTCGCTTCCTGTTATGTCTGTTACATGTATTATTGTGTCATTATATGAAGAATAGATGTGGCATATCCCCCATCTTACATTATCCTTGCTGAAATCCCTGACTCTCGGAGGGCCTCTTCTGGCTCCCCTGTCTCCTCCCCTTTCTTCACTGCTGCCCCTTTCCCTTCTTTTCCTGTCTTCACTCATTTTCTGCTACCTCTCCAGCTTTTTCCTGCGTCTCCTTAGCAACTTCCGGGACTTTTTCAGCTGCTTTTCCTTTTTTTGGGGCAGGCTCTTCTGCTTTCTTAGCTGCCATAACCGGCTTCTTTTCTCCCCTTTCAGGGTGATCTTCTGAAACTAATGGCGAACTGCCGCTGAATACTGTCTTCACCTCATCATCAGCACTCACAAGGTATGATGGGGAAGTTATCTTCCTCTCGCCTATTGTAATATGCTCATGCACAATGAACTGCCTCGCCTGGCCTATTGAATGGGCAAGCCCTTTTCTGAAAACAATTGTCTGCAGCCTCCTTTCGCACATATCCTTCAGCGTGATTTCAAGAAGATTTTCTGCAATAGCATTCTCACCTGCAAGCTTCATGCCGCGGAGCTTCCTTATCAGGTCCTGTTTCTGCCTTTCTGAAGCCTCATCGTGCTTTGGGATCAGTTTCTTAATCTGTGATTTGAAATTTCTCAGCTTTGAGCTGAGCCTCCATAGCTCTTCCTTGTTCTTGAAGCCGTATTCCTTCATAAGCTCCCTTTCCTCATCTATCCTGAGCTTCTGCCAGGGATGTGTCGGGGTTGAATACTTCTTCCTTAACTTTCTTGGATCTCCCATGCTTATACCTTCCCTGCCTTGGCGTCCTTGCTTCTCTTTACGCCGACTGCCTTACCCTTGTTCCTTCTGAAATTTGATTTTGTCCTCTGTCCCCTTACCGGCTGGCCTGATGCATGCCTGATTCCTCTGTATGTCCTTATCTTCTGCAGCCTTCTTACGTCCTGCTGGTTTGTGAATGCAAGGTCTCCGAGAAGAAGATGCTTGTCCTCTCCTGTATCATAATCCTTTCTCCTGTTAAGCATCCATGCCGGAAGCTTCTCAGGGTTTTTCAGGACAGCCTCTATTCTGCCCACTTCTGTTTCTGAAAGAAGGCCTGCTTTCTTGCTGATATCAACATGGGCGAGCCTGCATACTGCATTGGCGAACATATCCCCTACGCCCTTTATTTTTGTCATAGAAACTACGATTGCCTTGTTTCCCGGAAGGTCTGTGCTTGCGACCCTTACAAGATGCCTGATTTTCTGCTCTTCTGCCATTTTTGATAGTTTACCGAGAATAACACGTATTAACCCTCAGATCGCGTTAACTCGGGCTTTATTCACAGGAAATACGGGTCATTTATAAAGGTTTTTATTCTAGAATTATTCACGCAAGTGTGCTTTGACTGGAATGCCCATGTAGAAAGTAAGGTTCATTTCTGTTATTGGGCCTCCGTCGACCTTTTGCCTTGATTCTGATTGGTATGTTACCCTAATAAGCCCATCTGCACCCATATCTTTTGCCTGTTTCCTTATGTCAAGCTCAGAGAAATTTTTCGGCATTAGTTTATATACCTCCAAAAGAGTAGCATATGCCATATCCATTATTCCAGATACTGCTTGTCGTTTATCTTCTTCACTAAATTCTCCTAGTTGTGCTTTGGCATCGAGAATTGTCGTTAGGCTTGCGCTGCCCATGAGTTTCATGACTTTCATAGCTTCTTCTTCTGTGGGTATGATTACACCTTCAACATATCTTTTGCTGTCAGTCATTGGTATAATACTATAAAGCGTGCCGCTTCTTCCTGCATTATATGTCATATTCAGCTCTTCTAGGCTGCCAGGAAAAAGTATAATATTCTCAATGCTTTTATGGAAATCATCTGCCATTTTAAGCTCCTATCAGTTTAATCTTATATAAAAAGATTATGTTACATTACCCTTAAAGTGATTACAAACTTTTAAATAGATAATTCCCCACATACAATCCCATGTCTCTGGCTGCAATAGTAAATACTGAAGCAAAGATGTTGACAACGCAGGGAGACCTATACAAAGTCGGAGTAGAGGTGCCTTTTGAATTTGCTGAAGGGGCCACATTCCAGGAATTATGGGATAAGGCCCTGCAGGTTGCGGATGAAGAAGGCATAACTTATCCTATGTCCCTATTTACCGATTGGGCATATCTGGATGATGCAATCCACTGCGGCGGGGAGTGCGGGCAGCCAATACCATGCACTCTGAAAGAGGATAACTGGCAGACCAAGTTCGAAAGATACAGAAATGCAGAGAGTCCGCCACGAGTATTCCTTGTAGAAAGGGATAAGTATAGGTCCATGTGTGAGTAGATGTCTTAAAGTGCTGAGCACTTAATTCTGAGTATATATAATGATGTTCTTATTACCAATATCTTTAAAAAGATTTGAAATTAACTACTATCTATGCCATTAAACATCGCAGTCATATACGGCTCTGTAAGGGAAGGGAGATTAGGGACAAGAGTTGCCAAATTCATAGTCAACAAATTAAAAGAAAGGAAGCACGATGCAGTCCTTATCGACCCTGTGGAGCACAGGCTCCCCCTGCTTGAGAAGCCGCATAAGTATTATGAGCCGGGCACTGCCCCAGAAGTTATGGAAACTCTCGCCAAAATTCTCACAAAGGCAGACGGCTTCATCATTGTGAGCGGGGAATACAACCACGGCATCCCGCCTGCGCTGAAAAACCTTCTTGACCATTTCTACACAAAGGAATTCGGGTTCAAGCCGAGTGCAATAGCCTGCTATTCAATAGGGCCTTTCGGAGGAGTGAGGGCTGCAATGCAGCTGAGGGCTGTGCTGCCTGAACTGAAAATGCCGAGCATACCCACATTGTTCCCTGTGCAGAAAGTTCATGAATCATTTGACGAGAACGGGAATCCTCTGGATGATTCATACAATGAAAAGGCAGATAAATTCCTTGATGAGTTTGAGTGGTATGCAAATGCCATGAAAGAGGCAAGGAAGAAAGGGACGCCTTACTGATTGAGCAATTCTCCCAGTTTATCTTTTAATTTTGATATCTTAATCCTTTCCTGCTTCGTATTATCTCTGTCCCTTATGGTAACTGCCTTGTCTTCAAGCGTCTCAAAGTCAATGGTTATGCAGAATGGGATCCCCTGCTCGTCTGCCCTTGCATACCTTCTTCCGATGCTTCCGCCCCTGTCATATGTGCAGGCAAACTCGTCCTTCAGCATGTCATAGACTTTTCTTGCGTCCTTGTCAAGCTTGTTGATCAGCGGGAAAACCCCCACCTTTATCGGAGCAAGCTTCGGATGCAGCTTCAGCACAATGTTGCCTCTTTCCGTGTCATCATTGTAGGCATCATACAGGAAAGACATGAATGCCCTGTCAACCCCGAAAGAGGGCTCTATCACCCTGGGCACAATCCTCCCTTTCTCATCCTCGTCAAATATCTCAAGTGATTTTCCTGAATGCTTCATGTGCTGTGCCAGATCAAACTGCCCCCTGTTTGCATTCCCGTATATCTCTTTCCAGCCGAACGGAAAGTTGTAGTCTATGTCAAATGTTGCGCTTGAGTAATGGCTCAACTCTGTTTTTGTGTGCTCCCTTACTCTCAGGTTTTCTTCTTTCATGCCAAGGCCTGTAAACCATAAGTAGGATTCTGCAAGCCAGTAGGCGTGCCACTCGTCCAGCTTCTTTTTCTTCAGCATGTCTGAAATTTTTGTCTGGCTGTGCTCTTTCTTCTTCTCCTGGTCTTCTGCTGAATAGAAAAAGAAAGCGAGGTCAAGGTGCTTTTTCTCCAAAAGAAGACATTTCCTGTCATCAGGCTTTATGAAAAATTCCAGCTCCATCTGCTCAAACTCCCTTGTCCTGAAAAGGAAATTCCTTGGGGAAATCTCATTCCTGAACGCCTTTCCCACCTGCGCTATACCGAATGGAAGCTTTACCCTGCTTGAATCAACTATGTTCCTGAATGCCGCAAAAATAAGCTGGGCTGTCTCTCCTCTCAGGTATGCGGTTGAGTCTTTTGTCTTCTCTGCCCCAATCTGCACAGGGAACATCAGGTTGAATGATTCAACAGGCTTCAGGTCTGATTTGCACTCAGGGCATTTTATATTATTGTCTGCTATTAATTTGTTCAGGGCATCTGCCTTTATCCCGTCTACATTTATCTTCAGAGTATCTTCAACAAGGCTGTCCGCCCTGTGGCTTTTCCCGCATTTCACGCACTGCACAAGCATGTCAGAGAAGCTTGCCAGGTGTCCTGATGCTTCCCATATCTTTGCGCTTGAAATCAGGGAGCCGTCCAGTCCGAAAACATCCTCCCTTGACTGCACGAATGTCTTCCACCAGCTGGCCTTGATGTTGTTCTTCAGCTCAACCCCCAGCGGCCCGTATTCAAAAAAGCCCGCCATTCCGCCGTAGATTTCTGTGCTTGGGAAAACAAATCCCTTTTTCTTGGCAAAAACAGCCAGCTCATCTATAGATAGTTTAGACATCTTCCCTCAGTAAGCATGTTTTATCCTTTTTTTATATATTTATTGAAAATTTCAGCTTGAAGAAGAAATTTTCAAGGTTTAATTAACCCTCGGGCTGAAATTTTCAAGACTAAAAATCCGCCAATCAATGTAAAAATCCTCCTGTTCCTGCTTTTAGTCCGGATAACTCCTGATAGCGGATTTTTATTATCTACTTCAGCAATATATTGACTGTGAAGTCTTTAAGCTCCATGTACGATGTTTCTGCTATCAGTCCAAGCTCCTTTCCTGAGTATTCCGGTCTTAGTGATAATCCCTGGGCAGTCCATGACGGGCTGCCGAGAATATCATACATGAAGACCTGTTCAAATGCATACTGTAATTCTTCATCTTTTACCTGTTCCAGTTTCCTGTCTTTCCCAATGAGGAAAAGTTTGTTCTCTATAATTATGTAGTTCTCTTCTGCTGAATCATTGATGTAATCCACGCTAAAAACATACTCGCTTATCTCAGGAGTCGCAGCACTTATAATGTATGCTGCGGGAGCTGCTATTGATAATGCCAAAGCTCCAATTGCAAGAGTATCACGTATTGCTGCTCTAATGTTTGTCATGCTAATCACCAAAAAGTTGGTAGTTGGATGTTTTTTAAATTTAGCTGAGAATTTTTTGTCATTATATAGATAAAAACGTATTTTATTAGATAGAATATTATAAAAATGATAAAATTTAAATAAAAATATCCATTTATACATAATTTATGGACGAAATTGATAAGAAAATACTAAATGAGCTCCAGACTAATTCCGGCAGAAAGATTTCAGAGCTTGCTTCTTTACTGAATCTTCCGAGGACAACTGTCCACAACAGGATCAGAAAATTGCAGGATGATAAAACTATCATTAGGCAGAAAGCAGTGCTGGATATGAAGAAGATAGGCAAGCCAATATGCGCTCTTGTGCACATTGTAATAACTTCAAAGGAAAGCGTGCATGAAGTGGCCGGGAGGCTGAAAAAAGACGGGAAAGTGGAAGAAGTCTATATCATGGCAGGCCAGTTTGATATAATCGCAAAGGCCAGGCTTAAAGATAATGAAGAGCTTTCTGAATTCATATTCGGCAAAGAAAAAGGGCTGAGGTCATGGCCTTCGGTTGAAAGGACAGAAAGCATGATTGTGCTGGATACTATGAAAGAAAATGGCGTAATCCGGCTTTAGTTCTCCTCTATAAACGCATTATTTTTTTAGATAATCTATTTCCGCATCATCCAATTCAAAATACTCAGCCAGCTTCTCAGCCTCTGCCTTGTTTTTCTTAAATATGACTCTGACATAAGGCAGCGTGTCCTGGATTGCCCTCCTGGAAGAAGTGTGCGTCTTCTCAGCAATCTTGCCTGCTATTGACTTTCTCTTGGCATTTTTCTGGTTGAACATCCACATCTTCAGTATCCTTGTGGTCCTTGTATACTTGTTGAATCCGGGATATCTCTCTTTTTTTGACAGGGCAATCCCTGCTGTAAGAAGGTCATTGATATAGACCAGAAACCTCCAGTGCTGCCTTCTCAGTATCCTTCCCCTGAAAACATCAGCCCTGCTCAGGACATCATAGGCTTTTGCAAGGTCCTCATGGTCCTTGTATTCCTTAGGCAGGTTTTCATCTATCCATAAGAATATTTCATCAGTATCCTCATCAACATCCTCAAGAGCAGGGAGGGCAACCTCAGGGCTTGTAGTCTTCAGTATTCTCATAAGGGCATTAATCATTGTGTCTGCCTGCCTTCTTCCTGAAAGCTCATCAACATCCCCTTTAGAAAGTTTTTTGGTGTTCTCTGCAAGTGTCTGGAGGTCGTTTATTGCCCCCCTCAAATCTCCGCCTGCCCTTCTCGCAAGAGTCTCAAGGGAAACCTCATCATATTCTATTGATTCTTTCTCAGCGATTTTTTTCAGCACTGCAAGGACAGACGGATATGCCAGTGTCCTGAACTCTATCATTGCTGATTTTTTTCTCAGCGTGGAGAATTTCTTGTCAAAGGGGTCGTTGGCAGTCATTATCACGGGGAACTGTGTCTTGTCCAGCAGCTTGGCAAGCTCTGAAATCCCTCCCCTGTCTGCGCTTCCCGAGACGCCGTCAATCTCATCAACAAGAATAAGCTTCCCTCTTGAAAAAAGGGACATCTGCATCATTGCAGGCCCGAGCTTCTCTTTTATTGATTCAGCATTCCTTACATCAGAGGCATTCACTTCAATAATCTCAAGCTCGTTCTCTCCGGCAACTGCATGCACCATGGAAGTTTTCCCGCTTCCGGGAGGGCCATAGACCAGCGCTGCCCTTTTTTTTGGAAAACTGCCAAGAAAACTCTTCACTTCCTCAACTGCCTTGTTCTGCCCCTGGGTAAACTCAGTTGACTTAGGCTGGTATTTTACAGACCATGGTTGCATTAGAAAAGAGAAAGCATGAAGGTTTAAAAGGTTTATTGATAATTATTTTTTCTTCACGACAAATATGCAGTGGTCCTTCTCAAAAGGATCAAGGAGTTTGAAATCAACAACAGTAAGCTCTTTTTCCAATTGTATTCTGACTTCCTGGTAGATCTGCTTTGGCTTCCTGGTTATGTCTACTGAACGGGACTTAACAGCAAGCATTCCGAACCCGTCTTTCTTTAAAAACAAACGGCAGTTTTTCAGGAATATCTCTGCCTGGTTTTTCTGCGCAACATCCATGAAGATAAAATCAGCGCTGTGTATCCTGTGGCTGTATAAGTGCGGCTGGTTTGCGTCCGCCATTATGGGCGTCATGTTCTTTCTTTTCTCGCACAGGAAAACTAAATCGCGCACAACCCTCGGCGCAAAGTCAAGCGCAAAAATAAACCCGTCCTTGCCGACAATGTCAGAGACATATGAGACTGTATAGCCGTGGCTGGCTCCAAGATAGAGGACTGTGTCGCCAGGCTTCACCCCTACCTGCGAAAGGCCTTTGACTATGCCTGCTCCGAGCTTGCTTCTCCTTGCGTCCAGCTGCCTATATTCTTTCCCCTCTGATTTCTCTGTTTCCTCCTCAAAAAAAGTCTGGCCTGGAGTGAGATTAAGGGTAAATAGCCTCTGCCCTCTTTCATAGATATTCTGGAATTTTGTCTGCTTCATCTCTGCTCCCTCAGTTCATTTAACAACTCAACCAGTTTCGGGTGCTTTACCATGGCTTTTGTTGACTCCCAGAATGAATCAAATGACTCATCTGGTTTTTTCTCGTACTCAAATGCCTGGAAAACCATCTCAAGCTTGTCAAGCTCTTTTGCAAATCTTGCCTCTCCTGTTTTCTGCTCTTCAAATTCATCCCAGACTGAAATCAGCTCATGTGCTGTTTCCTTATCAAGGTCTTTCACAATATCCCTCATTGCTCTTTTCTCTTTCTCATGCTTTGCTTTTTTGAATTCCGGTGTGTCATTATGGTTTGTGATTATATCCCCTACAACAGTCTCTGCAAGGTCATGTATTATTGCCATTTTCAGCACTTTCCCTTTGTCCAGCTCCGGAGGGCATAATACTATTGCCATCATTGCTGTCCTGTATGTGTGGTCTGCCACGCTTTCCGGGTTTTCTATATTCAGCTTCACCCAGCCCGCCCTTTTCAGGATCTTCAGCTTGTTGGCCTGCTGGAGGAATTTTACCATGCCTTTCATTTAAACTTCTCCTCCAGCTCTTTCTTCAGCTTGTCTCCTATAAACTTGCCCTTGAAATAATCAACCTTTACTGCCATTGATATCTTGTCAGCAAGCGCCCTGGCTGCCTTTCCCTTGTCTCCTTTCTCCGCTTTCTGCAGCAGAGGGTGGTCTATTATGATCCCGTGCTTCGGCGCTTTTGCATTCCTTGTCATATGCCTGAAAAGAGCCTTCTCTGCTCCCAATAACTGTATTGTTGAGGCCGGCATCATTACCATATTCCTTAAAGAGCCTGCAATCACAATCAGCTTTGCGCCTATTGAATATCCTGCAACAGCGACAAGATTGGGGCATGTCCTGTCCATGTGCGCTTCCATGTTTTTTTCCTGCCTTTCCTTATGCCTGTATAAATCAAGAATAGTGGCTGCAAGGTCTTTCGCCCCTGTATTATCCTCTCCAGTCCCCATTGTCCTCTTTATGTCAAATTCTTTCTTCAGCTCCTCTGCTGATTTTTTCGCTACAAGCTCTGCAAAATGCTGATGATCAGTTATTATCCCGTCAAGCTCAGGCAGGACATGGCCGTACATCTCCCTTAATCTTTTGGAAAGCATGTTGATTGCCTTGCTGATTTCAACAACAGAGCTTGAAAGCTGCAATATCAATAAATCGTCTGTAACTGATTCCCTTACCTGCTCTCCTGTAAGGTAGAGATTGTTTTTGTAGAATTCCTCCCGGTATTGCTCGAGTTCCGGAGATATTTTTTCAAAATCAGCAGGATCGTCAGAATAAGTCAGTGATTTTATTGACTTGAATTTCCTGAGGAACTCTTTTTCTGTGTCAAGCTCTTCCCTGTTCTCCAGCTGTTTTGCTATCTTAGGGATGTCTTTTTCCTTAAAGAGCACTTTCTCCCTTATCTGGAAGTTCTGGTTGAATACAAAAGTCCCGACGATGTTTGAATACAGGTACATGAAATTTGTGAAAGAAGAGGTATTTTAATAATTGATGGTTTTGCTTGTCCGCAGATCTGATTTTATCACCATAGAACAAAAAGCAAGAATTTAAATAGTTATAATGCTTAATATTAAATCCCTGAGTAGGAGGTACCAATAAGCAAGTTCCACTAACGGGTTAAGCTGAGTATGGTCTTGATGAGGGTTTGATTCCTACAAGGGGACTTTCTAAATAACTTTTTTCAGGTCTTGATTAATGTGTACCTGATGAATGTCGGCAGAAGCGTCGGTTCAGCACAGTAATTAAATCCTGATAATTCTATTAAATTTTCGAAAAACTTTTTACTATGTGAAAATACGGTCACTCCCAGCCATTCTCTGGCTATCCATACCCTAAAAGAACCAATCAATTCGTCAAACTTATTTTTACTAAAAGAGTCACGAAAAGTGATAACTCCCCCTTCAGCCAGGACATTCTTCCATTGCGCAAAAAGCAGTCGAAGATGTCTTTGATCAAAATATTCCAAAAATCCGTCTGTTTCTATCCAGTCAATGCTATGCTTTTTTATGAATGAATCAAGTTCCAGTGCATTTATTTTTTTTACAATTATATCCAGAGGGGAATATTTTGCACCAACTAATTTTCTGACTGCACGTATCTGTTCATCTCCTATATCAATAATAATGATTTTTGCATTTTTGTTTTTGCCGGTCACAAATTTTATGAATTCATCCGCTGTAGCCTCATTTCCAACGCCGCAGAGCAAAGCTGAAAAAGATTTTTTTGAAAAATTTAAGCTGAAATTAAGTCTTTTCAGATTTTTCAGGCATTTTTTATATGATGAGCGGAGATAAATGCGCCATAATGGGGTGCCGATAATAATCTTGAATCTCCGATAATAGCTTTTATGTTTCATTTTAAAGTAATTTTACGGCGTGTTCTGAGAAGTTCATAAGTGCCTCTTTATTTTTTATAGAAACTCCCGATAATATCCGCTTTAAATCATCCTGAAACTGCATTATCAGCTTCCTGCAGTGCGCTTCAGAAGTTATTGTTGCCAATGTATTCTTGCCTGCTTTCCTGTCCTGCTCAATATCCCCAAGGTCATCCTGGAGCTGGAACATTACCCCAAGTTTTTTTCCGAATTCATTCAGCTCGTGCTGCGTATGCCCGTCTTTTCCTGCAAGCATAGCCCCAAGCTGGAATGATGCCCCAAATAATGCTCCTGTCTTGAGCCCTGCCATTTTCAGATACTCCTGCTCTGTCGGCTTCCTGCTCTCAAACATCATGTCATACATCTGCCCGTGATGCAGAAGCTGGTCTGTTTTCTCCAATAGCTCGACTGCCTTGTATTTTTTCTCATCCGGAAAATCAGAACTGAATATTGCTTTTTTTGAAAGTATATTTGTAATATTCCCAAGCATCATTGCAAAGCTCACAGCCTGCCTTGAAGGGCTGTCTGAAAATAATTTGCTTTCTGACTTGCCTGTTTTCTGCAGTTTCCTTACCATTTCGTGGACTGTTGGCTTCCCTCTTCTCAGCTCATCCTCATCCATTATGTCATCCAGGATCAGGGAGTAATTATGGTGGAGCTCAACTGCAACAGCAGGCAGCATTATTTTTTTAGGGTTTCCCCCTGAAGAAACATAAGAGAGGATTGCGGCCATCGGCCTCAGTCTCTTGCCGCCACTCATCACGTATCCTTTTAGTATATTATAGTATGGCCTGAGGTTTTCAGGGGTATCCCTTATTTCATTGCCAAGAAAAGCATCGAGAATTTCTTCAAACTTTTTTTTATGCTCAGTTATCATTTTATTACGGTTTAACTTCAGTGTATATAATATTTTTTGAAAGCTTTTTCATGGAGTTCATCACACCGTCTTTTTTGTCCTGCTCAACCAGCGCAACCATGTTCCCTCCTTTTCCTGCTCCTGCCAGCTTTGCCCCAAGCGCGCCTGCTGATTTTGCTGCACTGACAAGCTCGTCAAGTTCTTTGCAGGAGACGCCAATCTGCTGGAGCAGTGCATGGTTCTTGTCCATCAGCCCCCCAAGCTGTGCTGTTTCCCCGCTTTCAAGGGCTGTTTTTGCATTTCCTGCTATCTGCCCGATTTTTTCAAACAGCGCTGAATATTCTTCCCTGTCTCTCTCATATCTCTGCCTGACTTCCAGCACAGCCTCTTTTGTCGGGGACTTTATGCCTGTGTTTGCTATTACAAGATGCAGGGGCTTTTTCAGTTTCAGAAAATACATTTCCCCGTCGTAAAAATAAACAGGCTTTCCATAAGTCACAACTGTATTGTCTATCCCGCTCGGCGTGCCGTGGAACATCTTCTCGCATTCAAATGCTATCTCATTCACCTTTTTGTCATCAATTGCCTTCCCAAGATGCTCTGCTATTGCCCTTATAAGTGCAACTGAAAGCGCTGCAGAGCTTCCCATGCCTGATGCAACCGGAATCGTCGACCTTATCTTTATCTCCATGTCTTTTTTTTCAGCATGGAGCTGGAAGAACAATAATTCAAGCAGGTCATTCAGCCTCTCTTTTTCCTCCTTGTACAGCTCCCTGTCAGTCTCATAAGAAAAATAGTCAGAAGGACTTATGGAAACTTCGACTGCCGCGTCTTTCACAGGGACTGCAATGCCGGGGTAGCCGTAGACAACTGCGTGCTCACCGAACAAAATTATTTTTCCTGATGCCTTGGCCATGATTTAAGATATTGCCAGACTATATATAAGAATAACGGAAAATCCTGAAAAACGCATTTAAAAGTCCATAATAAATATGGTTTATGCCGAGGGTAATTGACAAAACTGAGAAACATTTGCCAGAATTTAAAGAATTAATGGAAAAAATTATCTGACTCTTTTTACCCGCCCTGCTTTGACATCATCTAATCCTTTCTTGAATTTCCCGACTAATTCCCAGTCTACCTGTTCCAGTTTCTTGAGCCTATCGTATTCTTCTCTTGGTATCGTTACAGTATCCATATTAGCAAATAACAGGATATTCTTTATAAAGTTTGTTGCTGTCTACCTGTTTAATTTCTGATGCGAGCTGCTGAGCTCTTTAGAGCACAGTGCACCCAATAAAGATATCTCTCCTGCAAGGACGGCAGCCGCGGTTATCTCTGCAAGTTTTTTTGAGTTTGCCCCAGGCGGATTCCCCGGGCCGGCAACACCCATTATGGAAAGCGCTTCCTTCTGCGTCTTCAGCCCTGTTCCGCCTCCTACTGTGCCGACCTGCAGGCTTGAAAGAGTAACAGAGAAATTAACTCCTCCCTCATTTTTTTCAACTGTTGTGAATCCGAGAGAACCGTCAACAACATGCGCGGCATCCTGACCTGTTGCAATGAACATTGCAGCTATTATATTTGCGAAATGCGCGTTGTATCCGAGGCTTCCTGAGGCAGCGCTTCCGAGAAGGTTCTTCCTGTAATTCATGTCAGCCAGGTTATCAGATGTTGTTTTCAGGACTGACTCAATGACTTCTTCGGGTATGCTGACAGATGCAATAACTCTTTTCCCTCTTGACTCTATTAAATTCATTGCGCCCGGTTTCTTGTCAACGCACATGTTCCCTGATTCAGAGACAAATTCAATCTCATAATTTTTTGAGACATAATCAGCGATTTTTTTGCCTGCAATAGTGACCATGTTCATTCCCATTGCATCGCTTGTGTCTGCCTTTATCCTCAGCCATACATTCAGGCCTACAACATATGAATCAATACCAATAATTCTCAGGAACCTCTCTCCCTCTTCCCCTGCTTTCTTTAATTTTTCAAAATTTTCCTCTGCCCATTCTGTGAATTTTTTTGCTTCTTTGACTGATTTTGCTTTGAACAGTATTGAGCGCGTCTGCTCATTTTTTATTATGACTGCCTCTGCCCCGCCTGATTTGCTTATTACTGAGCATCCCCTGCTGACAGATGCGACAAGTGCGCCTTCTGTTGTTGCCAGAGGGATGTAGAATTCGCCTTTTGCATGCTCCCCGCTGACTTTGACAGGCCCGGCAATTCCCATGGGAAGCTGGGCTGAGCCGATTAAATTTTCTATGTTTGCGTCTGCTTGTTTTTCATTAAGTATGGATTTTTTTATGTTTTCAAGATTAACTCCCAGTTTTTTTTCCAGAAAAGCTCTTCTTTCTTCTTCTGCCATCTCATGCAGTTTTTTAGCAGAGCCTGAATTTGTACCCATACTGGATTACCCCCTTTGCGCCGTGCTCCATTATCTTCCTGAAAACAACTTCAACATTTTTTCCAATCTCAATATCCTCAAAATTGCAGTCGACTATCTCTGCTGTCAGCATCGGGCCTTCCTCAAGCTTTATCACAGCGACAGCATAGGGAACGTCCCTTGCAGGAATCTCTGTGTTCTCCCCCTCAGGGTCGCTTATCGGAGTCCTTGTAATAGTGAACGTGACTATCTGGCCTTTTCCCTCAAATTTATAATCTGTCATCTCAAGGCAGCCGCATTTTTTGCACACGTCCCTGACAGGAAAATACAGCTCCTTGCATTCAGGGCACTGCCTGCCTATGAGGTTGTAGTATTCGGGTATTTTCCGCCAAATCTTGGGAACTGCCATTTTATCTTCTGAAAATATGGACGACTGCTGTGCCGCCGCTTCCTCCTACATTGTGTGTTAATGCTATTTCTGCGCCTGTGCTGTTGCCTGCCTCTCCCCTCAGCTGTTTTACTGCCTCTATTGCCTGGGCAATCCCTGTTGCGCCCACAGGATGGCCTTTTGCCTTTAATCCTCCAGAGGTGTTTACCGGGATTTTTCCTCCGACCATTGTCTGGCCTTCTTCTGTGAATCTGCCAGAGCTACCTTTTTCCACAAATCCCAGATCCTCCAGCGCAAGCAGTTCTGCTATTGTAAAGCAGTCGTGGACTTCCGCAACCTGTATATCTTCAGGAGTTAATTTTGCCTGCTCATATGCTTTTTTAGCTGCCTCAACTGTTGCCTTTAATGTAAGGATGTCTTCCCTGTCATGCAGGCTTATTGAGTCTGTTGCATGCCCGCTTCCTGCTATCCATACCGGAGTATCACTAAGCTCCCTTGCTTTTTCTTCAGAAGCCAGAACAACTGCTGCCCCGCCGTCTGTTATCGGGCTGGCATCCAGCAGCTTTATCGGGTCTGAAATCAGTGTGGATTCCATAACGTCCCGGACCGTGATTTCTTTCCTGAACTGCGCATACTTGTTTGTCATTGCATTCTTATGGTTCTTTACAGCCACTGCCGCCATCTGCTCCTCTGTTGTGCCGTACTTGTGCATGTGCAGCTTTGCCATCATTGCATACAGCCCCGGGAAAGTTGCCCCAAAGATCCCTTCGCTGTCTGTGTCAGCTGCGGTTGCAAGGACTTTTGTGACAGAGTAATTCCCTAAGTCAGTCATCTTCTCGACGCCGCCTGCAACCGCTATGTCATGCTCGCCTGATGCAATGTCCAGATATGCCTGCCTCAGTGCCAGGCCTCCTGATGCGCAGGCTGCCTCAACCCTTACAGATGGAATATTTTTGAAGCCTGAGTAATCCGGAATCTTGCTGGCCAGATGCTCCTGGTTTGCGAAAAGCCCGCCCGACATTGTGCCGCCGTAAAGCACTTCAACATCTTTCTGCGATATGCCTGCATCCCTGACTGCCTTTACACCTGCCTCTACACTTAAACTTGTTAATCCTCTTTCCCAAAGCTGGCCGAATCTTGTCTGCCCCAGTCCGATTACCGCTACTTTTCTCATGCTAGTTTGCCCGTGTTTTTCAGATATTTTGGATAGCTGATATACACCTTGTCATTGATTTGCGATTCAACAGATTTCGTCTGCCTGTCTGCTATCCTTCCTGTTACAATCAGGTCAAAACTGTCGCTTCCTGCTCCTGAGCCGTATGATGTCAGGAGAATTCTCTGGCCTGGCTTTGCTATGTCAAGTACTGCTGCTAACCCGAGCAGTGATGAGCCTGAATAAGTGTTCCCTATCTTCCTTACAACCATTCCCGGAGCTATCTGCTCTTCTGTGAATCCCAATAGTTTTGCAACCCTTGCCGGGAATTTTCCGTTCGGCTGGTGGAAAACCGCATAGTCATAATCCTCCGGCTTTGTGCCGACATCTTTCATGAGCATTTTTGTTGCCTCTGTTATGTGCCTGTAATAAGCAGGCTCGCCTGTGAATGCCCCGCCATGCCCGGGGTATTTCTGCTCTTTCCTTCTCCAGAAATCAGGGGTGTCTGATGTGAAAGAAAGTGTCTGGTTTATCTCCGCAACAACATTCTCCTCGCCTATTATGAAAACTGCCCCGCCTGCTGCTGCTGTATATTCCAATGGGTCTCCGGGAGCTGCCTGGGCTGTGTCTGCGCCTCCTGCAATGACGTAATCAGCCATTCCCGAGCGCGCCCATGCAGCAGCAACCTGCATTGCCGCAGTCCCTGCCTTGCATGCAAATTCAAAATCTGCTGTTGTGTAGTCATTCGATAATCCTATGGCTGTCCCCACTATTGTTCCTGTTGGCTTGACAGCATAAGGGTGGCTTTCAGAGCCTATGTAGACAGCGCCTATTTCCTTCGGGCTTAATTTTGATGATTTCAGAGCCCTCCTTGCAGCCTCGACTGCAATCGTCGCAGTGTCCTCGTCAATCCCAGGCACTGATTTCTCTGTTATGCCTAATCCTAACTTGATTTGTTCTGCATCCCCGCCGTGGGCGGCTGCAATATCCTCTACCTTAATCCTGTATCTTGGTATATAAGAGCCCCACGCAACAATTCCTGCCATTTTCCCCCGTGTATAGTAATTTGATGATGGTTTTTAAAGGTTGTGAAAAAGACATACCATTCACTACCTATCGTATCTACAATAGTAGAAATTATTAGAAGCTTCTAGACATAGATATTCTGCCACAGGCCTAAGGACCCCTGTAGGAGAGCCGTTCAGGATATATGTAAGGGCATACGGCGACAATGTTGTTTCTGATGAGATTACAAGCGAGTGGGTCTACTGGGAGTAATCATATCCCCTGCTGACAATTTTCACATCCAGCACAATTAATTTTCTCTCTTTGCAGTATCCCAGAAGTTTTTCTTTATTTTTCAGGCAAACCGCAAGCATGACATCCCCTCCGCCTGCACCGGCAAGCCCTGCAGTATAGGCCCAGTTTTTTTTAAGGGCATCAATAAGCCCTGTCATTTCCTCTGGTTCAATATCAACCCCTGCAAGCTCCCCTAATTTTTTTCTTGCCTGCCATGACTTCTCCAGATAAAATTTTATCTGTTCTGTATTCTCCTGCTCAAATGCTTTTTTGCAGAGGAGGTTTATGTTATTGTACTCTCCCATGAAGTCCTTATATTCTCCCGGCTTTTTTTTCTTGTATGCCAGAACTTTTGAAACCATCTCAGCTGTTGATGCCGGCCTGCCTGTATATATCAGAACAGGAACCAGTTCAGAAGGCCATTCAAATTCCTCTCTTGAGCTGCCGGAGAAAAACTGCGAGCCGTAGCACGCAGCAGAAATATCATATCCGCTCCCCTTGTTTCCCTGTGCCCTGTAATGCGCTTTTTTTGCTGTCTCATACACTTTGTCCCTGCCATCAATCCCGTGTATTTTCAAAACAGCAGCAGCAACTGCAACAGCAGCAGCAGCAGAGCTTCCAAGCCCTGTTTTCCCGTCTAAAAACATCTCCTTATCACTGGATGTCTTTATTGATAAGTTTTTCACAGCAATCTTTTTTTTCTTCAGGAAAGCATGCGCTTCTTCAAGGGCAGCTTTCACAAACCTGTCATCCCTGCCTTTCGTGTCTATCTTATTTTCTCCTGATTCCTCAACTTCAGCAGTAACTCCTTTATCGACATTGACAACCAGCCCTATATTATCAGCCTCGAGAATAGCATAGCCTCCGAAAACAAGTATCTTGCCGTATGCTTTTGCTTCCATCAGAACAGGTGCTCCTCTGTATACCTGACTCCTTTCCCAGGCCTTGAGATTATTATTTTCCCGAAGCCGAAAAGCGCGTCTTTTGCTTTTGTGAGATTTTTCTTTGTTGTTATTATGTGGGCATTGGGGCCTGCGTCAAAAGTGTAGGCTGCTATTATCCCGCTGCTGTTCAGCTCCCTTACTATGTCTTTTATTGCATAAGACTTTTCATTCAGATATTCTATCCCTGCTTCTTCTATGCATGCGTGCATATTATCAGAATCTTTCATTATTGCCTCTGCCAGTGCAGGAAAATCTTTTTCCGCAATTGCCTTCCTTACTGCATCAAGCGTCCTGCTGATACTTTTTATTCTCTCCTTATACAATCTGCTTTTCTCCTGCGTCAGCTTCATTGCCTCCCTTGAGCTTATTTTTTTCTCGTCGCTGCTCGTTATAACAACAATGTCCCTAAGCTCTTCCCAGTAAAGCCCGTCATGCAGCTGCACAGCATGCTCTCCTGACCATTCAACAAATCCGCTGTATACTGACCGGGAAGCACTGCCTGAGCCTTTTCTTGCCAGGGCAGACAGCTGCTCGTCTGTGAGCCCTAAATCAAGTGCCTTATTGCATGCTGCTGCAAGCGCTGCAAACCCTGATGCTGACGATGCAATCCCTGATGCTGTGGGAAACGTATTCACAGAAACAACCTTAGCCTTTGAGCCGCACCTGAACAGGCTGATGAATTCAGAGACCTTTTTCAGCTTCTCCCCTGTCTCTTTTCTGTCGTTCAGGATAAATTCATCCTCGCCATATTTATCAGAGAACTCGACTGTCGTCCTTGTTGACAGTGTGCTGTCAAGCGTCATTGAGATGCTCGGATTCATGGGGATATTATCCTCTGATTTCTTCCCCCAGTATTTTACGAATGCTATGTTAGAATTTGCTATTGCTGTTGCTTTCATAAGCCAGGAGAATGCAAGAAGGTATAAAAGAATTTTGAATTATGACCTTATTTTCTTGACTTCTTTCAGAAGCTCTGTGTTATCCTTCCTGAGCCTTGAAATAGCATCCCTAAGTGCCTTTTTCGGGTCCTTGTCATCTGTCTCGATTATGAATTTTGGCACGCCTATGATTGGGTGGCTTATATTGTAGGCTGATACTGTCACTTCCTTGTCATTCCACAGCTCCTGCCTCAGGGCGTTGCACAGCGTGTGGCCTTCTCCCTTAAGCTCAAAAACCAGCCTTTTCTTCTTGTCTTCTAGAATGTTTATTTCCATATCCCCTGAGAAATCGCGTTTGGTTTAAAAAGGTTTTGTGTGCCCGCGCAAATATTCCGGAATATGCCGGCTTAGTTTCATTAATCTGCTATAGGGATAAAACAGCAATGAAAAAACATCCTGTCAAAAAATGGGAGGTAAGCATCAGCGAGCTTCAGGAGGGAATAGACAAAAGGTTTAAGGTCACGAGAAGGCTCCCGGACATGTCTGTAGCTGAAACCAGGATATTCAGGGATAAAAAGAAAGCCAGGGCACTATTTGACGAGTGGCTGAAATAACTCCTCAATTCTTGAGTTCAAGATTTCAATAAGCTCGGGCTGGTTATGGGTATAGATATCCGGGATATCTAGATTAAGAATGCGTTTAAGCAGATACTGTTTAGGGAACCTCTTGGCTATCTCGCCCCGCTGGTGCCCTTCCATTACTATGATAACATCAGCCCAGGAAATCTGCTTCTCAGTAACAGGCTTCTCGTTATAAAGCCCTGCTGATCTAGTGTTGAACCTGTCTTTAAAGAGTTCCTCTGCTGTTTTGCTCCTGTTCTGGTTCTGATTGCATATGAACAAAATATTCATAACAGATAATATTGGATGCCTGAATATAAAGTTTGAGGTTTAACGTCTTGTAGAATCAAAATATTCCCTAATCTGAAAAAAGAAAATAAAAAGAATTATTTCTTGCTTTTCTCCCTGAGAGTATTATACAGCCCTATTACCTTTTTCCCAAGATCGCTCCCTGCAGCCTGGTTTAGTGCTTTTTTAACCCCTTCAGAAATCTCTTCACCTTTCTCTCTTAGTTTATTGGCCATCTCTTCCCTGTATGTCTCTGCCAAAGCTTCCACATAGTTCTTCTGGGATGCTGCTGCTTTTTCCGGGTCCTTTAGATGCTCGCTGGCAATAAAATCAGCCAGGCTGTAGTCCCCGCCGCCCATTGCGCGCTCATATGCTGCATTCCATGCGTTTCTGGCCAATTCCGGCTGCTGCCTGAAATAGTGCTCTGCAAAAAGACCTGCTCCGACCACTGTTTCCGGCATCATAAGCTCATTATACGTTTTCATTAAGGATGCTTCATATGCCATCTCTTCCAGTGTGTCATCATTAAGCTTCATCCCTGCGATAACCTGGGCTGTGTCATACAGCCCTTTGTCCATTGCTTCATTAAATTCTGACAGGTGCAGCTGCTTTTTCGCGTCTGCCATCATGCTGCTGTCATTCATTTTTGCAGCAAATTCTATGGCCCCGGCATAATCCCCGTTATTCATTGATGCCTCATATGCAAGCCCCCACGCAGTCATGTTTCCTTCATGTATTACATCTTCTGCCTTGGCTACTAACTCCCCTTTTCCAAGCCTTCTTGCAAATTCAAGCGCAGTGGAATAATCTTTGCTTCCAAATGCTGCTTCAAATCCTGCTGCTCTTGCCTGCTCAAGAAGCTCCGGCTTTTTAGGAAGATATCTCTCTGCTACCATTTCTGCCAGAAGAAAATCCCCGCCTTTCATTGCCAGATTATACTCTCTCTGGTGAACCAATCCGTCTGTTATTGCCATTTTTATACCCCCCAAATATGCTAATTTTGTATAAAAGAACAGAAAGTTATATTTAAAGCCGATTATCAGTTTCTCAGATTATTTTCTAAAACCTTAAATATCATATTTGTTTCCAAGGGTGCACAGATGAAAGAGTTGAGAAAAACACAGGAAAAGTGGGTAAAGAAGTGGGCAACTGCAAAGATATTTGAGACTAAGCCGGACAAGAGGAAAAAGTTCTTCGGCACATTCCCATATCCCTATGTCAACGCCTACCTTCATCTCGGCCATTTCTATTCTTCAATGAGGCTGGAGGCGCTGTCAAGATTCAAGAGGATGCGCGGATTCAACGTTCTGTATGCCCAGGGATGGCACTGCACAGGCTCTCCTATTGTAAACGCCGCAAAAAGGATTGAGGAGAATGAGCCGAAACAGTGGGACATCATGAGGATGCAGGGCTTCTCTGACAAGGAAATAGAAAATTTCTCAGATCCTGTAGCCTGGGTTGAGTATTTCCCTGATGAGGCAAGAAAGGATTTCACAGCAATGGGATATTCCATTGACTGGAGACGCGAGTTCATAACAACAGAGCTGAACAAGTCATATGACGCTTTTATAAAATGGCAGTTCAGGAAGCTGAAGGAGAAAGGCTATGTAACAATCGGGAAATTCCCTGTTGTCTGGGATCCTGTTGACAACAACCCTGTCGGAGACCACGACAGGATAGAGGGGGAAGGGGAAACGCCGCAGGAATATGTGCTTGTCAAGCACAGGCTAGGGGAAAAATATGTTGTTACGGCAACCCTGAGGCCGGATACGATAATGGGAGTAACAAACCTTTATGTCAATCCCGCATCACAGCTGGTGGAGGCAAATGTTGATGATGAGCTGTGGATAATTTCAGAAAAAACTGCAAGAGAGCTGGGCTTTCAGGAAAAAAGTGTAAAGATATTCAAAAAAATAACAGGCCTTGATTTAATAGGGAAAAAAGTTAAAGAATTTTCAGGAGCTGAAGTGCTTATACTGCCTGCAGCCTTCGTAAGCACAGAGATAGGGACCGGGATTGTCCACTCTGTCCCGAGCGATTCAGCAGACGACCTTATTGCGCTTTATGACCTGCAGAATGATGAGAAAGAATGCAAAAAATACGGCCTGAAGTTTGAAGATGTGAAGGCTGTAAAGCCTATTGCAGTGCTTGAGATTCCGGGATACGGAAAAATCCCTGCCGAGGATGTGATAAAAAGGCTTGGGATAAGGAACCAGACAGAAAAAGAAAAGCTGGGTAAAGCAAAAGAACTGCTCTACAAGGATGGCTTCTACAAGGGAAAGCTGAACAGTCTCTATGCAAAAAAATTTTCAAAGGACCTTTCAGGAAAGAAAGTTGATGAGGTAAAGGAATTAATCAGGGAAGAGCTTATTGCCTCTGAATTCGGGGACAGGTATTACCAGCTTACAGGGAAGGTTATAGCAAGGACGCTGGCAGAGTGCGTCGTGAAGATAGTGGACAACCAGTGGTTCATGGCTTACGGCGACGGGGATTGGAAAAAGAAAGCCCATGAGTGCCTTGACAATATGAAGCTCTACCCTGAAAAAACAAGGAGCCAGTTTGACTATGTTCTGGACTGGTTGAGGAACTGGGCCTGCACAAGAGAATTCGGGCTGGGCACAAAGCTGCCGTGGGACGGGAAATGGCTGATTGAATCGCTTTCAGATTCAACAATCTACATGGCATATTATACAATAGTTCATAAAATTAAAGAGGTTCCTGCGGAAAACCTTGATGATGCTTTCTTTGATTATGTCCTGCTTGGGAAAGGGGACAGGAAAAATCTGAAGGTTCCTGCAAAACTGGCAGATGAACTGAGGGAGGAATTTGAATACTGGTATCCGATGGATTTCAGGAACACAGGAAAGGACCTTATCCAGAACCACATGTCCTTCTGCATATTCAACCATACTGCAATTTTCCCGAAAAAGCACTGGCCCCGCTCTTTTGGGTTGAACGGCCATGTCATGGTTGACGGCGACAAAATGTCGAAGAGCAAGGGGAACTTCATCTCGATGAGGCAGGCAAATGATGATTACGGGGCAGATGCTTCAAGGTTCACTGCGCTTTCAGGCGGGGAAGGGATTGATGATGCAAATTTCGACAGGGAGCTTGCAAAAACAATGTCCTCAAAGCTCCTCTCGCTCCTGGATTTTGCAAAGGAGAACTACAACAAGGGCCGCGACAAGAAGCTGGCGATTGATGAATGGATGGACAACAGGATAAGCTCAATAATCGCAAAAACAACAGAAAACTACGAGGAAACATTATTCAGAAGTGCGCTGCAGAACTGCTATTTCGATATGCAGAATGCCCTGAAATGGTATATGAGAAGATGCAACAACAAGCCCAACAAAAAAACAATAAGCAGGTTCATTGAAGTCCAGGCATTGCTTATGTCCCCTATAACCCCTTTTGTTGCCGAAGAGATATGGGGAAAAATAGGGAAAAAAGGATTTATTTCTGAGGCAGAATGGCCGAAAGCAGGAAAAATTTCAGAAGACAGGAGCGAGGACATGATAAAGGACACTCTTGAGGACATCCATTCTGTGCTTGACCTATTGAAGATAGGCAGGCCAAAGAAAATAAGGCTGTTTGTTGCAGAGAAATGGAAGTATGACCTTTACAGGCTGCTGAAAAAAGAGCTTGAAAACACAAGGGATTTCGGAAAGCTGATGGCAGCTGTGATGAAAGAGCAGAGATTCAAGGAGCACAGCAAGGACATAGCAAAAATAATACAGAAGGCTGTGAAAACCGGCATAGAGGAGGCCATGCCGCAGGACAGGGAACTGAAAGTCCTGAAGGAAAGCGCTGATTTCTTCAAAGAAGAGTTCAGTGCTGAGATAGAAATCCTTGAAGCTGAAAAAAGCAGCGAGGGAAAGGCAAAGCAGGCCCTCCCCGGAAAGGTTGCAATAATAATTGAGTAGGTGATAAGAATGAAAAATATTGCCCCTAATGTATTCAGACAAAGGCTACTAATTGAAGGGTTCTACACCATAAATGTTAATAAAGACACTATAAAAAAATACTTTCACGGTATAGTAAGAGAGTTAAAAACAAAGATGTATGGTGACCCTATAATTTTTTCTCCTGCTGGCGAAGGAAAAGAGGAGAATCAGGGGTATGACGCTTTTGCTCCTCTGATTGATTCAGGAATATCTTTGTATATATGGGCTAATTCCAAGTTTTTTTCAATAATTCTCTATACATGCAAAGAATTTGATGGGAAGACAGCAGTAAACTTCACGAAAAAGTTCTTTAAGGCAAAAGAAGTTGTTTATGAGGGATTTTAAGGAACTGAGTAAACTTTTTATATTCTTATAAATAAACAGGTTTAATGGTAAAGAATTTACTCTATAATTCTCTTGCAAAATATTACGATAAAATATACCACTGGAAAGACTACAAAAAAGAGACAAAGAAAATAATTGAACTGATAAACAAGCATAAAAAGTCAAAAGGAAAGGAGCTATTGGATGTTGCCTGCGGGACAGGGACGCATATTTCTCTCCTGAAGAAAAAATTCAATTGCACAGGTGTTGACCTCAATGAGGATATGCTCAGAGTCGCAAGGAAAAAGGTAAGGGGAGTCGTTTTCAGAAAAGCTGATATGGCTTCTTTCAGCTTAAACAAAAAGTTTGATGTCATTACCTGTTTATTCAGTGCCATAGGTCATCTTAAGACAGACAGGCAGATTGAGAGGGCAATAGAAAGTTTTTCCAGGCACCTGAAACAGGGCGGAGTGCTTGTCATAGAACCATGGATAACAAAAGAAACATACAGCGGAGACCTGCCTTTCATGAGGACATATGATTCTGACAATCTAAAGATAGCGAGGCTCAATGTCTCAAAGAAAAAAGGAGACATGTTCATACTTGAAGTGCACTACCTTGTCGCAGAGAGGGGCAAAGGCGTCAGCTATTTCAGGGAAACCAGCAGACTGAAATTCTCCGAAACCGGGAAGATGCTGAAATACATGAAAAAATATGGTATTAAGGCAAAATTCCTGAAGAACGGGCTTATGAAAGGCAGGGGTTTGTTTGTCGGTGTGAAATTGTAATCCATGCGATATCTTTATAAAGCAAACGTTTTTTCCAAGACACTATGATTATACCCGTAAGATGCTTCAGCTGCGGCAAGCCAATTGGCCACCTGTGGGAAGATTTTGTTTCTAAGACCAACAACAGGACACAGAAAGTAAAGGAAACACTGGATGACCTTGGCGTGGAAAGATATTGCTGCAGGGCAATGTTCATGGGCCAGGTAGACCTTATGGACACAGTTTCTGCTTTCAAGAAATTCTAGTTTTCTGCAATAACTGTAAAATACTTCAGGGTCCACATCGGATAGTGCTTCTTATACCCTATTATTCTGAATCTCTTCTGCTTCAGGAATCCTATAAATTCATCGCGGCCGAACATAGTATCATACGGCCTGTCAAACAGCATTTTCATAATCCTCCCTATTGGTGTCCTGAATGTTTCTCTTGATAATTCCTCAGCCACTAAATAGCCTCCGGGCTTCAGGACCCTCCCCAGCTCTTTTATGCATTTTTTCCATTCTGTGATATGGTTTATCACCCCAAAGCTGAATACGACATCAAAAGAATTAGCAGGATATTTCAGCCTTGTTGCATCCCCTTTTTCAAAGACTATTGCCGGGTTCTTTATTTTTTTCCTGGCAATGGCTATCATTTTCTCATCCAGGTCAACAGCATATAATTTTTTGAGGGAGAAATATTCCAGCAGCGCTTTTGACTCAGAGCCGTTGCTGCATCCTATGTCCAGCGCAACTGCATCCTTTGGCAGGCTGAGCCTGAACTGCCTGGCCTTTGTTTTTCCCTGCAGAAAATCTGCAAAGGGATTGCTTACAACCGCAAACTCAAGCTTATTTAGCTTCATTTTACCTGAAAATAGCATACCTGCTGTTTTTCATAATAATCTTTTTTCCCAGTCTTGCTTCTGCGACAGAGATTGTAGGCTGCATGTCTTCTGTATACACATAATCCTGGTGCCATACATTCTCCCTGTGCTTAAAGCTCTTTACCCCGTAGCTCCCACCGAAATGGTCATTCCTCCCGAGCGCTATGTGCATGCCAAGCTTCTCATCAAGCAGCACTTTCCCTGAGCTCTTTAGGCCATACTGCCCAAGGACACCGAAAGCCAGCTCTGCTATATTGCCCACTGCAGGGTCTTCCCTTATTTTCTTCATTAGTTTGGTTTCCCTGTCTGCATCAGTTATTTTGTTTCCACTGACTTTGTAGACCGTAACCTTGCCTTTTTTTTCCTGTATTGGAAGAAACCCTTCTGTCCTGCTTCCCCCTGTATCGACAGGAGTGATGAATGCCTCTCCGCTCGGCAGGTTTATTATCTTGCCTCTTGCCTTGCAGAGCCCGTCATCCTTTAGCGGCTTTCTTTCCTTCAAATCAACAAATAACCGGTGTTTTTTTCTTCCTACCCTGAAAATAATTTCCGCAGAATTCTCTTTAAGCATGATGTCATAAATCTTAGAGACCTTTTTTGCAACATCCTTATAGTCCACTTCCATTGCAGGCAACATTTTTTCATTGAAGCCGGGCATGCTTGCTCCCCTGAACCCGTATTTCCTGGCGGCCCTTGACAATGGGGCAGTTGCTGAGTATCTTGTCAGGGCAATAACTATGTCTGCTTTTGAGACTTCAGAGATTGCCTGCACAGGGATGTCTGCATTGTTGGAGCCTGTGGCAGGATAGCTTATCAGTTTTGCCCTGTATCTTTTTAGCTCGGCATGCCATTTTTTTGCCAGCTTTTTCCTGAATTTCCAGTCTGCATCCTCTTCTTTGGAAGTATCAAAAAGAATGGCTATTTTTTCGCCTTTCTTGTAGCCGAAAACATCCCTCATCAGGCCGGTTATCATAGGCCTGCTAATCCTGGCCTGCTTAAATAGTTAACTGGGCCATATACCTTTTTATATACAATTTTTCTACTGCCTTAAATGACATCAATAGGTCTTGATTCGCGGCTTGAGAACTATCTGGAAAGATATGACTTAATCAATGATCCGCTCTATGCACTAAGAATCAGTTTGCTATATGACAAGGGAGTAGAAATGAATTCTGAGGTAAATCACAAAATGGCTGTAGCCACAAGTAGCCTGGTCAAAACAATAATCCACTCCTCTGGATTAGTAATGGCAGGAGTGCCTAGGGAGGATGTCATGAATATACTTGGTGATATTATAGACAATAATCGCCTTCCCCCTGTTTTTTTTCATATAGCAAACTCAGTTACCAGAACTTATGAGGATTGCATTAAAACTGAGCCTGACCTGCAGAAAAGGCAGCATAAAATGGCCATGCTCCATGCAGCATATCTGATTGGAAGCAACCTTGACCCTGAGGCATATTTAAGAAAAATGGAAGAGACGTTCAGGTATGTAGATTATGTCAGCAGGATAATAGATTCCGCTAAACTGAATTAACTGGCCAATCCACAATCTTTTTATATAGATAGACCATTCTTTAAACCATGTGCGCACGCATACTTTTTCTGGGAACAGCAGGGGATGCTATGGTTGCGGGAAAGCAGCACAGGGCATCCGGCGGAGTAATCCTGGATTTTGACGGAACGCAGTTCCATGTTGACCCCGGCCCTGCTTCATTGCTCATGGCCAAGGCAGCCAGCGTCAATCTCAGGGAAAATACAGCAGTGTTTATTACAGGTAATGACATGCTGAGGGCCAATGACGTGAATGCCGTCATAAGTGCAATGACCCATGAGGGCCTGGACAAAATCGGCGTTCTTGTCTGCCCATCTTCTGTTGCAGAAGAAAAAGAGAACAGCCAGCCTTTCCTTAACAGGGAGCATAAGAATTTCCTTGAAAGGATGATTATTATCGACAATACAGAGAAAATCGGAATCAATGATATTGACATAGAGATCATAAAGCTGAAAGAGCCTGTCGGAAAGACCTGCGGATACAGGTTCATAACCCAGAAATTCAGCATAGCCTACCTTCCCCAGACACCTTATTCCAGCCTGATAGTCGATGCCCTGAAAGATACAGACATAATCATAATAGGACTGAAAACGCCTGGGGAATCAAAAGAGAATGAGCCGATGTCCACAAAAGATGCTGAGAAGCTGATCAATATTGTGAAGCCCCAGCTCGCTGTGGTCACATCATTCGGCGTCAAGATGCTCCAGGCAGACCCGCTGTATGAGGCAAGGGAAATACAAAGAAATACAGGCATCCAGGTTATTGCAGCAAAAGACGGCATGACCATAAACCCAATGTCATTCACAACAACAGTCAGGCAGAAGAGCCTGAAGGGATTCTAGCAATTGCTTTAAGAATAAGCTAATTTTCTCTGCCTCTTTATGGGTGGGGAAGATATTGCAGGCGTGCTGAAGTTTTATTATCATTCCCCGCGCTCAGAACTGCCTATTCCTGATTTTGCGGGAGATAGGAACGACAAAGGGTCAAAAAAAACAGAGCCGCATTTTCTTCCTGATAATATGGTAGCTGAGAATTTTCTCAAGACATGCTACCCCAGGAACATAAAAGCAGTAATTGACATGGATCTGCCATATCTCTTCTGGGTGACAAGGAAACAGGAGGAAAACTCAAAAATCAAGAATTCACAGGTTGTGATAGGCTATCTGGAAGTCGCCTCCCACGAGATGAGAGAGGATACTGTCTCCGGAACTGAACTTACCGGAAAACCGCATCACACCATATACGGAAAAGGACACCTCTATGCTTTTGACAACGCAATAGAAACAAGGGAAATATTCGGGAAGGTGTTGACAAGGGTTGATTTCACTCACAGGTTCCATGTGAGCCATGCGCAGGCAGAGAGGATGCTGGACCATTTCTCAGAGCTTGATGATATTGTGCATCAATGCGCAGATGAAATAGCTAGATTAGATGTGAAAGGCTACACATGTTTCCCTGAGATATGCCCTGTAAAGCAGGGCTGCGCACTCTATCATAATCTTTAATCTAGTATTTTCACAACAGTAATTTTTTTAAATCAGTGTGAATTACAAAAAAGAATGCTTTTTGCAACCCTGGGGAAACTTGACCTTATAACCGTACTCATACTCTTAGGGGCTGCTATACTCCCGTCAAAGCTGCTGATGTATGCTGCTCTCTATCTTATTGTGAAGGGCGGGCTGTTCGTACTGATGAACAGGGACCTTGCAAGCTATGGCGACCTTTTCTCGGGAATCTACATTCTTGTCCTTTCATTCGGCATAAAAATACCCTATCTTCACCAGATCGTCTTCTTCTGGCTGCTCCAGAAAACCATTCTGACATTCATAGGAATCGGCCTGAAGCTGTTCCTGTTCTATCAGGAAAGCAAAGACGGGCTTCCTTTTTCAAGATAGATAAATTATTTATAGGACCGGTCCTTTAAAATTTTAATGGAAGTTCTTGCTCTTGATATAGGAGGCACAAATGCCAGGATAGGGCTGCTGGAAGCCAAAGGCAAAAAAATATCATTAAAGGAGAAAAGGATATTCTCCACAAAGAATGTCTATAATATCCCTAAACTGATAAACGGATTCGGGAAGAATGCAGAAAGAGCATGCTTTGCAGTTGCCGGCCCTATAGCAGGAAAAAAGGCAAAGCTGACAAATGCAGACCTGACTATTGACATATCAAAAGTAAAAAAAGAAACAAGGCTGAAGCATGTCGCTCTTGTAAATGATTTCCATGCAAATGCTGCTGCACTGCCCTTCCTGAGAAAATCAGACATTTTTGCACTGAACAAGGGCTCTGCAAAAGACGGGATAAAGATGGTAATTGGGGCAGGGACCGGGCTGGGCAAGTCATATGTTATTGACGGGAAAATATTCCCAAGCGAAGGAGGCCACACCATTGTCGGAGTAGAGGATATTGATGAATACGCCCTTGTTGACTATATCAAGAAGAAGATAAAAGGCACTGTCTGCTATGAAGATGTTCTATCTGGCCGGGGCATATCAGCGATATATGAGTATCTTGAGATAAAATCCAACCTTACAATGAACGGCAGGATGCACAGGCTGATACAGGAAGCAAAGTACAAGCCGGAGATAATAACAGAGAACTACAAAAAGGACAAACTGTCGGGCCTGGCAGTCCGGCTGTTTGTGAAATTCTATGCCAGGTTTGCCAGGGACTCCGCCCTTAATACGCTTTGCTCTGAGATATACCTTGCCGGCGGAATAGCAAAAGCCATAAAGGACCCTATGAAGGAGGGATTCATGAAAGAGTTCCTGAATCACAGGCATTACAGCAGCCTATTGAAGAAAATGAAAGTGGCCCTAGTCATGAACCCTGATATCGGGCTCATCGGCGCAGGAGCAATAGCTGCCGGCTTACAGAAGTAATACTATGCCGTAGCCTATAAAACAGCCTATGCTTATGAAGGGCATTGCAGGATAGAATTTCCCCTTCTCGCTTTTTATGAACAGCAAAAACAGCGCTGCGCCTGCAAACAGTGATATGGGCAGGGTCCTGAAGAATGCCATCTCTTTTGAGATTCCTGCCTCAATAAGGAAAGTCATGACGCTTCCTGCAAATATCATGGGGAATGCGACGTCTCCCCCGCCAAGTATAGCTGAAGTTGTCTTTCCTCCCTTGATGTTTTTTGAAATTTTTATCTTAACTTCTGCTTTCTTTGTCTTTGTTTCGCTCTTATACGGGATCATAAGCCCTGCAAACATCTCATTATCCGACTGGGCCTCTGCCAAAGTTATCATATGCTTGCTTTTCCATACTGCTATCATATCATAGATGGATATCGCAATCAGGAGCATTGCCGCCCAGAACAGGTTGAACATAGGGGAGATTATTATCGCTATTCCCGGATATATAAGAACCTCTGTCATGTTGTGTATGACTGCGTTCGGTTTGTAAATCTTGATATATGCAAGGACAAATGAAATTATTGCAGACAGCATGTCATCAAGGAATACTGAAAATGAGATTGACAGGGCCCCCCATATTGCAAGGAAAAACCACAGCTTCCACAGCCTGAAAAGCCTGAGCTTTATTATAACAAGAAGTATCGCAGTTCCTACAAGCACCATGGCCAGGATATAACTAAAAGATGACTGGCCTTCCAGTTCCGGCCTGCCTGTAATGGGTTGGCTGTACACCACCTCTATGTCCCCTTCCGGAGTCTGCTCAACTGTCTCTATGCTCTGGTTCAGAAGATAGAGTCCGACTATCTGTGTCGTGAAAAAAAGAACCATGAGATATGCGATTATCCTAAGATTGTGCTTCATCATCCCTTAACTGTGGCCCATTATTAAAAACTCTTTGTTTTCATAATATTTTAATAGTCCAGACAAAATAACAGGGTATATGAGGGTACTTCATGTGGTTGACGGCACCTTCCTTCCAAAGATGGATGGCGTTGTCGTATCTCTGCTCAACAATGCAAATTATATGGCGGGCAAAGGCCATGCCGTTGCCATCGCCGCCCCCGAATACAAAGGGTATAGGGATAAGAAGCAGAAAAACATAACAGTGCATAGGTTCAGTGCCTTCTCTTTCCCTTCATACCCTGAAATGAGAGTTCCCCATCTTAACCTGGCAGCCTTCAGGAAGCTGGTCCTTGACTTTAAGCCGGATATAATGCATACGCATGCCCCCGGAACACTTGGAATACTCGCCCTTCTGCTTGGAAAACGCTACAATATCCCTGTCGTGACAACATACCACACTTCCTTCCCTGACGTGCTGATGTATCTCAGCCCGTCAAAACTGCTGAAACTTGATGAGTTTGCCGAAAGGCTGTCAGAAAAAGGCCAGACAGAGAGCCTCGAGAGCATCCAGCAGGCACTTCATGATATCCTGGCCAGACTGAAAAACAGTGATGCAGAAGAGAGACGGAGGGAATTTTCAAGAAGCGCTGTGCTTTCGCTGACAAATGTATTCTACAATAAGCACGAGGTGGTGATTTCCCCTTCAGAAGGCATCAGGAAAGATCTCAAGAGGCACCATCTTAAATCTAAAGTTGTTGTCATATCAAATGGCATAGAGATAGACAAGTTCAGGAAAAAGGGGAAATACAGAAAATTTCCTAAGTTCCTGCATGTCGGAAGGATTGCCTTTGAAAAAAAGATAGATATTATACTGGAGGCGCTGGCAATTGTCTGCAGAAGATATCCTAAGGCTCAGCTGACCATTGTAGGAAAGGGGCCTGCGCTAGGGCGTCTTAAAAGGCTCTCAAGGAAGCTCAGGCTCACCAGGAATGTAAAGTTTGCCGGCTTTGTAAAGAGAGACATGCTTCCGCGAATATACAGGAGCCATGATGTCTTTGTGACTGCCTCTGAGATGGAAACTCAGGGTATTGTGCTGCTTGAGGCAATTGCTTCAGGCTTACCTGTTATAGGGGTAAATGTGCTGGCAATCCCCGATGTTGTCCACAATAAAAAAACCGGCTTTCTTGTGAAAAGGAGAGATTATAAAGGGATGGCAAAAGGCATGTTAAGGCTTATTGAGAATCCTGAACTGATTTCTAAATACGGAAAAAATGCCAGGGCTGAGGCAGAAAAGCATAATCTTGCCGAATCCTGCAGGAAGATGGAAAGGCTATACGAAGAAATTATACACTAGTTTTTTTTCTTTTGAAGAAACTCATCATGGCAAACAGTGCCCTCATTCCGTAGAATACCCCTTTTTTCAGCTTGTTGCGGTCTTCCCCGAACCCGAAATTCTCCACCGGCCTTGAATAGTCATATCTTCCGGCATTATGCACGATAGGGATTTTTTCACCATCCTTGAAATAAAATACGCCCTTTTCAATGCGGAATTCCCTTGACGAAGTTGTTATGACAAAATTGTATTTTCTGTCAAGCTTTACAAAGCCGTCCCTGTAGAGTATGTAGTTTATGGCAAGCTGGTCCGGTCCGAACTTGTCCATGCCCTTTATCATTTTTATTGTCTCTTCTGAAAGGCTGGCAAATTTTTTTGCAGGACCCAGCACGACCCCCACGTTTACCATCTGCGTCCCTTCAAGCATCTTCTTTATTTTCTTCTCATCTTCCTCGAAGAAAGCGTCTTTCATGAAAAGGTCTTCAAAAACATGCTGGATATCCTCGCATGCCGCCCTCATCTGGTCCTTGTTCTCCTCAAAAAGAGGGCTTATGTCTGTCTGGAATATCAGGTCACCACCATCTGTTATCATCACCTGGTCATATTCCTTTTCTTTCAGGAAGCTTGCTGCATCCCTGAACCTTATATTGTTGACGAGGTTGTCTTTCACGCATTTGTAGACTATGACTCCTTTCTTTTTGAGTTCTTCAACCTGCTCTTCACTAAGCCCGTAGTCGAATATGGCGACATCTATATTGCTCAGATTGACATTTGCCTGGAGCGATTTCAGCCAGTGGTTGTAGACAAAATCCTCGAATCTCGCATCAGAAGTGGTTATTATAACATGCTTCATTGGCCTATTGGTTCATATATTAGTATAAAAAACTTATGCTAAAAAAATTTATATAGACAGCCTGCAGATTATATTGGCATGGATGAATTAAGGAAGGATTATTTTCTTGACAGGTATGTCCTTATCTCTCCCGTGAGGTCAAAAAGGCCCCATCTTGTAAGGCATGAGAAAAAGAAAAAAGATTCAAGGTGCAGCTTCTGCATAGGGAACGAGGGAAAAACGCCGCAGGAGCTCTACAGGTATCCTCACACCAAGGAATGGCAGCTGAGGGTTTTCTATAACAAGTATCCTGTTGTCACGCCAGGCAAGAATCCTGAAATGAAAAGAAAAGGCTCACTGGTATCTTCAGGCTCTTTCGGATATCATGAAGTTATAGTTGATACTCCCGGGCATGACGAAGAATTGTGGGATCTGCCTATAGAAAGGATTGCCGATGTCTTAAGGGTGTATAATGAAAGGATAGAAGCCAACATGAAAAAAAGAGGGATAAAATATGTATCGCTGTTCAAGAACCACGGCGGGCTTGCCGGAGCATCGCTGCACCACAGCCATTCCCAGCTTGTTGCCTACAGCCAGATCCCGGAGATTATAAAAGAAAAAGAGAAGGCTATTGCAAGTCGTGATAATCCGTATGGGCATCTCATTAAGGGTGAGATGGATTCCAGCAGGAGATGCTTTGAGAACATCCATTTTGCCGCTTTCTGCCCTTTTGCCTCAAGATTCCCCTATGAGATAGTCGTATTCCCGAAAAGGCATATCCTGAATGCAACTGAACTTACAGAGGATGAGATAATCTCGCTCGCAGAAATCATGAGAATCATTTTGCTGAAACTGAGGGTGGTTGGGGAAAACTACAATTTCTATTTCCAGAACGGCATAAAAAACATGAGGTTCCATATAGAAATGATGCAGAGGAAAGGGACTCTTGCAGGATTTGAGCTGGCGACAGACTGCCTCATAAACACGGTCAGGCCGGAAGATGCTGCCAAGTTTTACAGGGAATAATTATTTTATTACCCTTTAATTCCACAGAAAATGAAATACGCTCACAACATCGAGATGCGGGTTTTTTCTAAAGAGGGTGAGGATGACGAGGAAAAGATAATTGGAAAAGTGCATGAACTCTTCCCTTTTGATTTTGAAAAAGAGAAGGTTGAATTTAAGTCAAAAATATCTTATGGTTTTGAGGACAACAAGATAAAAGTTATCACTGTTTTCGTGAAAAAAGAAAGGCACACAAAGAAAGTGCTGAAGAACCTCATGTCCCGGCTTAGTGAAGATCAGAAAGAGATGCTATTGCGGCAGATGGATAGCAGGCTGGACAATGGACTGCATTTCTACATGAGGCTGGATAAAGAGAAACTGCTGAACGGAGAATACCGGATAACAGACTCGGGGAACTGCTTCTGGCTCAAGATATGCATTGCTGCTTACCCGCATAAAAGGGAAACTGCAGAGAAAATTGTGAGAGCGATGCTGAAGCACCAAAGTTAATGGTATGCCCTCCGGATATAAAAACATTTTGCAGACAGGATTTCCTTTCATGAATATATTTTTATATAACTTTATATTAACTAATTAGGGGTGGTCAAAATGGGAAGCTTTGACCAGCTTGCAGATACATTAGAACATAGGAAAGCATATTATGGGGAGGACCAGCTTGCGCTGGTAGACCGCATCATAGCGACAACCCAGAATCATTTCAGCAGGATAAAAGACAGTGAAGAGCCGTCTTATATGGCTGCAAACCTGTATGCAGTAATGGCCCACGTCTACCTTGTTCTTGAAGGGCTGTCAGGGATAAAAACAGAATTCTCGCAATCCGTCCATCCGAGGCTGGAAAAGCTGGAAGGCCTGCTTGGGCAGTATGTGCAGGATGAAAAAAGATATAGAGAGATTTCCGGAGAAGGGCTGGACTTTACTCCTGTAGAAGACCTTGGGTCTGTGCATGTCCCGCACTGGAAAGGCTACAAGGGGCTGGAGGATGAAAAAAAGGCTTTTGCGGAATATTTCTCTGATGTTTCATCCAGGGTATCATCTCTTATGAAAGAACATACATGCATAGGGGAATACCTTAGCCAGAGGAAAGAGAAGCTCTGGAATATCGGCTATGTTATGAACAGGCTAAAAGGATTTAAAACCGATGGCCAGAAGGCCGTGCGGAGACTCGAAACAGCGCTGCAGCGCTGATTTTCTTTTTATTTTTTCAGATATATTTATTAATAATAAGTTTATACCTTGCATTATGAGCGCTGGTGATTCACGCTGGACTTTGTAATTTCTTGCTTAGGTTAACCTGTAATAAAGATCTGCTGTTCGGATGCTGGCGATATTGTAAAATGTATTCTGAAAAATTTAGTTGTTTTATTAAGGGGCTTCCCCTTAAAATCCCCTTTCAATTTAGCTTCAGCTAGGATATATTCTGTAACATATATTTCGGAAACTATATAAATAAGTTATACTTTCCCTTTCCGCATGAGAAACACAAAAGGCGGTTCACGTTGGCGTTCTTTCAATTAAGTTAGATAATATTACATTAAATTTTTCTGCGGGCTCTTGGTGGCAGCCCTGAGTTCATTGTTTTAAACCAGATACGGGGCTGTAGTTTAACGGGAAAATTCTTGGCTCCAGACCAAAAGATTCAGGTTCGACTCCTGATAGCCCCATCAAAAACCTTAGGAGGCAAAAATGAAAAAACAAAATGAACCTGAAAACGAAGATGAGATATTAAGAAGGCTTGGCCTGGATCCTGTAAAAGATTACCAGCTGATACATGACACTCTGAGCCTGTATTATGCAAAGCCAAGGCCTGAAAAAATTAGGATTATAGAGTTCCGGCCAAGTGACTTAACAGACAGGATGAAACAGGGCATCATCGATATAGGACTGGTGGCGTTCGGCCCCGGCATGACTCCTGAAGAAATTATAGAACATGTTATGCCAACTGACAGAGTCTATATGGGATTCAAAGGAACAAGGGCAATTGGATTTGCAACTGCCAATATTCAGGAAAACGCCGTTGATTTTGTCGGCGCTGCTGTTGAACCCCAATACCAGGGGGATGGCCTTTACAATGAGTTTGTGATGAGGCGCGTCAGCCTCGCATTCGAGCATGGCAAAAACACAGTAAAGCTGAGGACTCAGAACCCTGTTGTCTATCTCGGTGTGACAAGGTCTCTTGACAATCTTGCGGAAATAGGCGCAATAAATAGCTACACAGAGAAAAGGGAGCATGTGAAAGGGATGTATGGCAGGATGCTGACTGAAAAAAGGCCTCTTTCAAACATCGGGGAGATTAACCGTATCTTTGATGTTCTGGATTATGAGAAAGGAGATACGTTCTCTTTGGAATTCAGGATGGTGAGATGAAATGAGGATCTCAAAAACCGGTTCAGGAAATCCGAAAGTTGCCTTTGTTGCCTGTGTCCATGGAGATGAAAAAATAGGTGAGAAAGCAATAGAAAAGCTGAAGAACATCCGTCTGGCAGGGGGGACTCTTTTTTTTGTCCTGGCGAATGAGAAAGCAGCGCAGGAAAACAAGAGATTCACTGAATCAGACCTTAACAGGGTGTTTCCGGGCAATCCGGAGGGAGATCATGAGGAAAAGCTTGCGCATCAACTACTGCATGAGCTAAGGCAAGCGGATGTTGTGATAGATATACATTCAACAGAAGCTGACACAGAGGATTTCATAATTCTCACAAAAAAAGAGCAATTCAGAATTGCTGAAAAAGTTCCAATTGAGAAATGTGTATTCATGGAAAAGTCTATTGCCAAAGGAAAGGCATTGATTGATCATGTAAATCTCGGGATTTCCATTGAGTTCAATAAAGATAGGGGAGATGTAAGCGGAATCCTGAGACAGATTCTCATCAATCTCGGCATGGTTAAGGGAAGAAAAAGGATTGCCAGTCAGGTGGGCTACAGTGTCTACGGCATCATTGAAAAAAAAGATTATAGCGGCCTGCTTGTCAATTTCAGGGAAACAGAAATCAACGGGGAATTGTTTTTTCCCCTTTTTTATGGCTCAAAAAATTATGAAAATGTTGCCTGCCTGAAAGCAAGGAGGGTGAGATGATTAATGCTTCACTGCCTGCTGTAAAAAACCTGGATATGCTCCGGAATATTGTAGCTTCAGGCCTTGGGCTCTTGCTCTCATTTTTCATATTCAGGGAGCATTTTGTAATCGTGCTTTCCATACTTGTCTCTATCCTTGTGATGCTTCACAAGAGATACATCGGCATTGTGCTGGGGATAGATGTCTGCATGGTGTTTGTTATGCTTTCAGCTTCAAGATACGGCGCATTTGCAGGCGCAGCTATAGGCGGAATATCATTTCTTGGAGGGATGCTTGCCTCCCTGGAATTCAGCAAAAGCCCGATGGTGACTTTCTACGGCACGTTTTTTTATATCATCCTTGGGCTGGCTTATTCCCTGATGCCAACCGGCATAATATATGCCCTGCCTCTGCTTCATATCCTGATAGCAGGCCTTCTGTTTTCGATTGGCGCTTTTTTTGTCGGTGCCCCTCTCCAGTTCCTGATGAAATATGCAGCAACAAATATAATCACAAATTTATTATTCATAAGAATATTCGAAAGCTTGCTGAGGCTGATGTTCTGATGATAAGGCAGAAAATAAGGGAAATACTGGAAGAGATAGGGAATGCAGAGCTTGTCACAGTCACAAAATCAAGGAGCATCGAGGAAATTATAGAAGCAATCGAGGCAGGAGCAAGAATAATCGGGGAAAACAGGGTTGATGAAGCGAGAAAAAAATACGGCATGCTGAAGGATTGCCTGAAAAAATACAATGTGGGATACCATTTCATAGGCCATCTCCAGTCGAACAAGGTGAACAAGGCAGTGGGGTTTTTTGACCTGATACAGTCAGTCGATTCTGTAAAGCTGGCTGAAAAAATAAACAAACGGGCAGAAGAGCTGGAGATAGTCCAGGACATTCTCGTGCAGGTGAACATAGGGGAAGAAGAGCAGAAATACGGGGTACCTCCTGGCGAGGTAAGCAGCTTCATAGGGAGCCTGTCCGGCCTGGGAAACATAAGGATAAAAGGGCTGATGTGCATTGCCCCTTACTCAGAAAACCCGGAAGACGCAAGGCCGTATTTCAGCAGGATGAAAAAGATATACCGCACTTTTGATTTTGAATATCTGTCAATGGGCATGACAAATGATTACCGGATAGCACTGGAAGAAGGCTCAAATATGGTGAGAATAGGGACAGCCATCTTCGGCGAGAGAAAATATTAAATAGTATGCATGATAAAGTGAGAAACAATGACAAAAAATGATTTCATAGTCACACCATGGAGCGTTAAGGGAGATATAGACTATGACAAATTAGTAAAGCAGTTCGGGACAAAAAAGCTGGATGAAAAACTGCTGAAAGAGCTTAAAAGCATTACAGGAGGAACCCACCATTACCTCAGAAGAAAGATATTCTACTCCCACATGTATTTAGATGAGGTATTAAAAGATTACAGGAAAGACAATAAATTCTATCTTTACACAGGAAGGGCTCCAAGCGGGCCCGTGCATCTGGGGCACATGATCCCATGGATATTCACGAAATGGCTTCAGGACAACTTTGATGCCCATCTGCTGTTCCAGATTCCTGATGAGGAAAAATTCCTTTTCAAGAAAGACCTGACTCTGGAAGAGACAAGGAAGTGGGCTTACGACAACATACTGGACATAATCGCTGTAGGGTTTGACCCAAAGAAAACCCACATATTTTTGGATACTGAGTACGCCGGCCATATGTATAAGCATGCTGTCCAGGTAGCCAAGAAGATAAATTTCTCAACAATAAAGTCAACATTCGGGTTTGACAACGACAAGAACATCGGGGAGATTTTCTATACTGCAATGCAGTCTGTTCCTGCAATACTGCCAAGCGTCCTTGAAGGAAAGAAAACCCGCGTTTTAATTCCATGCGCAATTGACCAGGATGTGCATTTCAGGCTGACAAGGGATGTCGCTGAATCACTTGGGTATTACAAGCCCGCAACAATATTGTGCCGGTTCCTGCCCGGGCTGCAGGGTATGAGTGGAGAGGGCAAGATGTCCTCCTCCGTCGAGAGCACTGCAATATACACAACTGATGATGCCAAGACAGTAAAAAATAAAATTCTCAAGTATGCATTCTCAGGAGGCCGTGATACTTTAGAAGAGCACAGAAAGCACGGCGGCAACCCTGAAGTAGATGTTTCATACCAGTGGCTAACATTCTTTGAGGAGGACGATGCAAAGCTTGAGAAAATCTATAAAGATTACAAGTCAGGAAAGCTGCTTTCAGGAGAGCTGAAGATGATTCTTGTAGACAAGCTGAACAGTTTCCTTGCTGAGCACCAGAAGAGAAGGAAGGAAGCAGAGAAAATAATTGAGAAATTTATGCTGCGGGACTAGGCTGCTTTCAGTTTCCTGACCATTTCTATTGACCACAGCCTGAAGAATGCTGCTACAGGGACAAATATTACGGATATTGCATATATAATCAGCAGGATGACAACCGCTGCGTATGTAGCAGTCACAATTATGGCTGCTGTCTGGGATGCCATCAAAAGCAGGAAATAAATCCCCAGGCCTATAAGGGCAAATGGTATCAAGAGGATTATTGCCACGAATATGGCCAGGATAATTGTTGCTATGTTAAGCGCAATGGAAAGCCCGACTTTTATAAGCCAGTAAAGGCCTATCTCCCCTTTCCTGTCCCTGATTTTCTTAATAACGTGGTGCCATGCCCTTGCAAACCTGTAATTTTTCAGGTACATTACCGGCATTACAAAGTCATAGACTATGAACCAGAATATGATAAGTGCCAGGAAGAATATGAAGAATCCGAGGAACATCGGCACAAACAGCCAGTAGTTGAAACTTGATAATGTGCCGTTGAGGAGGGCTATTATGACCGGTGACAATATAACGGCAATGCCTGCAATGGTTATCATGCCTGTAATCAGCTTGACGAAAAATATGTTCAGGCCCAATGAATGGTTTGCCCTGAAGCTTTTCCTTATCTTTATGCTTTTATGGAGCACCCCTTCAATGAACATGAACGTGAAGACGCTGTTTAGATAGGTGAAAAAGAGCATGAGCACGAAAAAGGCAATAAAGGCTATCCCAAGCAGGAGGCCGTATCTGGTTATAAAACTGGCAAAATTCACATCAGGCGACTCTGAGGAGGTACTATAGCTATTTCCTCCTGAGAACCCGTTCCCGGGCCTTCCGCCAAACAGGTTAATGAACCCCATGCGGAGCCAGTATGCCCTGTCTATCGGAAAAAATAGTTTCTTTGTTTTGCTGAAAGCAGAATTCAGAGTATCAATTGCCACAGTCATGGGATATTTTTGGGCGTCCTAGTATAAAAATATTATTGTTTCAGGCAGAAATTTACAGTGCTTTCGGCAAAAATCTTCATTGTATCATATATTTCAAGTTTATCATGCTCAGGCATCAGCAGCTGCAGGTCTGTGCACGCAAGAATCACCGCATCTGCTTTTCCTTCAAATTTATTTATCATAGTTACAAGCTTTCTTTTATCTTTTTCAGCATGCCTGCTCAGGACAATGTTGTTTATAATCTCTCCGAGCATCGCCTGGTCTTTATCATGCGGAACAATCTGTGATATGCCTTCTTTTTTGAGGGCTGTCTCGTATAACCCGGATTTAAGGGCTGTCCTTGTTGCCAGCAGCCCAACATTACGGAACTTCTTCTCCCTGAGGAATTTTGCAGTCTCTTCCACTATGCTCAAGACCGGGATTTTGACTGCTTTCCTTATATCTTCTATAAATATGTGAAGGGAATTGCATGGCATGACAATAAAATCCGCTCCCCCTCTCTCGAGCTTTTTCGCTCCGGCAACAAGATAGGGTATGTATCTTTCCTCTCCCTTTGAGCTCCTTATCAGGTCTTCTTCTATATCATATCTCAGGGGGACATTCCATATTAGTATCGGCGGCCGCTGCTGCTTATTCTTCTTATAGCTGCCAAACACAATCTCAAGGTAGAATTCCGCTGTTGTTTCAGGCCCTAATCCCCCTATAACACCTATTGTTTTCATCTGGGCTAGGAGTATCCCGGTTATTATAAAAACATTATCATATTTTTCCTATAAATTTAAATAGTTAAAGTGCAGAATTGGTATACAGAGGTGTTTTTATGGCAAAGAGAGTATTCAAATTCGCTCCCTTGAATGGCGCATTTATGGCAACATCAATACTTGGAGTGCTGATTTCGCTTATGTATGTCTACCCAAGGTCAAGTGACTGGGGTGTCACATTTACACTGGTGTTCGGGGCTATGTTCCTTGCTGCCATGGCTTCCATGACCCACGCTGATCCTGACACCTTCGTGGAGATTGAGACCAAGAACAGAAGAAAGTAATTATTTTTTGAATTCTTTATCAAACTTTTCCTTAGCCTTGTTTTCCTTGTAGAATATCTCGTGGCTTGCCCTCTTGTCAAATAAGGAAAGTGCCATGTTGACCATGTCTGTCTGGTAGGGCTTCAGCCCTTTGGATTTCATTATCTCCCTTGCATCATCTATGCTTTCCTTCATCCTCTGGATATTTTCCTTCCTTGCAAGGACTTCCTGCTCTTTCTCCTCTGCCTCGCTTAGCTCTATCTCTTCCCATCTGGGATAGACGGATTTGTCAGTTGTCCTCGGGAATGATTTATTGAATGCCATAAAGATAGCTAATGAAAGAAGCTTTAAAAAGATTATGCAGATTATTGCGGAAAATCAGAAATTGAATATTTTCTTGTCTGCAGGCAGCGCGACAGGAGCCTCTCCGCCGTGCCATGTGAACCTCGGCCTTACACGCATAGGATACATCTTTTCGTTGTTGTCATCCAGTATTATCGCTGCCCCTGCCTCTCTCGGCAGGTCATCAAGATATTTGTCAAGCCCCTGCCTCATGTAGGACTGCATCAGCATTCCCAGGGCATCTGTGTCCAGCTTTGCTGTTATCCTGTGGGAGATTATTACGTCAGACTGGGTCATGACATCTGTATGTATCTTTCCTGGCTGCTGGCTCGCCAGCACAAGTGATATTCCCGGTTGCCTTCCTTCCCTCAGTATAGTAACCAGGGCGTCTGTTGCGGCTGTCTTGCCTGATGCAGGAAGGAACTCGTGCGCCTCGTCAATTATTATCCATACCATCGGGTATTCCATCTTCTCCTTTTCCTCTTCTGAAAAGAAGTGCACTGATTCGTGCACTGACTCAAACTCCTCCTCCCTTCTTGAGACCATTCTCTGGACAAAAAGTTTTTTTGAGACAAGTCCCGTAACAAGGGATTTTACGTCCCAGCCTCCGGGAGCTGTCGCATAGATGCTGACATCAAGGATTGATATCCTGCCTGGCTTTATTATTTCTGTCAGAGGCGTCCCTTCTTCATCAAAAAGCCCCCATGATTCCGCGCTGGCAAATAAGTTGGTTGCCTTGTCCTTTGCTCTTTGGGAGACTTTCGCATCCTTCTCCACACATGCTTTTATGTCTTTAAGCGAAAAGTCTTTTCCTGTGTCTTTCAGCTGGGTTATAACCCTCTCGAGAAGCACACCTTCTTCAGAATTCTTGTCCATGCCCAATGTCAGTATCCAGTCATCGATATCCAGCTCGCTGGGCTTTATTGAGAACGGATAATCAACAGGGATTCCCTTCTCTTTGAAACTTGCGAAATAGCCCTTCGGCGTGAATACTGTAACATCAAGAGGCTTTGGCTTTATGCCCCATTCATCCAGTAAATCGCGCTCCTTCTGGTTTGGGTATTTCATGGTCCAGTAGATTCCCATTGTGTCCATTATAAGGACTGATATATTTGACCTTATTTCAGGAGGCAGGTCTGAAATCCCTTCTGCAATGACCCCCATTGTGAAGGATTTTCCTGAGCCTCTCTTGCCGCAGACAAAAACAACGTGGCTCCTTATCACATCAAGAAGTATGCTGCTTGACAGGGAAGTTTCCTGCCCCATCTTGACATAGTGCTTTCCCAGGAAAATTGTTCCGCTCAGCCCGTATTTCTGCAGGTCAGATTTATTCCTGCCAATGACGATATCATACATAAGGATTAATGCTGGCTTAGAAGTTTATATAATTTGTTGTTTAAATAGGGAATCAGCCCAGCAGAGCCATTGCCCTGTTCATATTGGTCTCAGCCGCAACTTCATATTTATTCCTGAAGAATTCTGTCTGGTATATTGAGGGCCTTTTTTGCTTGTTCATGAAGCCCTCAAATATTTTCCTTGTCCCTGCAGCGAAATTTTCGTAAGGGATACGGGAGTATTCCTCTCTTATGTTTTTTCTGTTCCTGTTAAATTTTTCCCATGGCTGGCCTAATGTAGCAAGGTCAATATCTGCCATGAGCTTTGCATCGCCCTCCTCAGGGATAGTTTCATGTTTTGTTGCCATTATCAGATACCTTACTTTTTCAGCAAATGCCTCTGAAACTCCTGCTTTTACAAGAGTGCTATAAGCAAGATCTGCACTCTCTTTTTCATTATCTGCGCTGCCATCTGTCTCATAAATTACATCATGGTACCATATTGCCATTTCAAGAGCAAGCGGATCGCTGGCGAGATGCTTTGCAGTATCAAATTCCGCCAGGCAGTCTTCAATATGCCAGATATTGTGGTATGCCCTGTGAGACTCAGTGTATCTTGCGTATAATTCTTCAAACTCTCTTTCGCCGCTTCCCTCTGCGCCTATCCTGCTCCATAAATCAAGAAATCTCTCCTTCATAGAAAAAGGTAATTTCCGCTTATTTTAATACCTATTTAAATCAACAACAACCTTTTTATATCCTGTTGAATTTTGTATACTTCTCATGGCTAAGAAAATTCCGAGAAAGAAGAAAAGCAGTTCTAAAAAGGAAAAAGCCAAAGTCCCTGATATGAAGAAAAGGCAATATGCCACCATAGCGCTTGGCGGCGGAGTGGCTCTGCTTGTATTATTTGTTCTCGGCATGCTCTACGCCAACTCAGTTGAAGTTTCAGAGAACTCCCCTGCTCCTGTAAAATTTTTCAAGGGCATAAATAATGCCATCTTCCAAAAAAATAATGAAGTGGCTGCAGTTGTAAATGACGAAACAATAACAATGGAAGAGCTTGACACCCTCTACGACCGGCTGCCTGAAGATTCAAAACAGTTTACAACAAAAAGCGACGTGCTGGAAAGCCTAATTGACGAGCGTGTGCTGCTGCAGGAGGCAGAAAAAAGAGGCTATACTGTTAGTGAGGAAGAGGTTGATCAGACTTTAAACAGGATACTTGAACTGAACAGCCTGACAGTCGAGCAGTATTCAGGCATGCTGGAGAGCGTCGGCTCCTCGCTGGAGGAGGCAAGGAATTATTACAGGAAAAGCCTGATGCTTAACAAATTGCTGAATGAAACAGTCTACAGCAGGGTGCAGGTGACTGCAATAGAGATAAGGGACTACTACCTTGAAACCGTGAAGCCTGTATCCAATGCCACTTACGAGGAAGCTTATGACCTGATAAATGAGACACTGACAGCAGACCAGCAGTCTGAATTGTTCTTTGAGTACCTTGATGAGGTAAAGAACAATTCAAACATAATCATATTCTATAAGGAAGAATAAATTAAAAATAAAATTATTAAAAGTCTTCAACAGTCATCAGATTGACCTTTGTGCTCCTGCCCTTTACTTTGTTGTCCATTCCTATAAGGAAGTCAACTCTTGCTTTTTCTGCTGCTTCAAGAAGGTCCTTTTCTATTGCTCCGTCAAATATCACTGCATGGACGCCTGTATTGAGGGATTTCAGCGTTGTGTTCAGCTCTGAAATCGGGACTTTTCCGAGGATATTGAGCTTGCTGTCCAGCACATATGCCCCTCTTGTCCCTACAAGGTCTTCAAGCATCTCACTGAAGGTATCTTTCTCTGCCGTTGTTATTTTTGAATGAGTCTCTTTCTCTTCCGGCTTTGGCATCTGCCTGCCCTGCACCGGCTTTGGCCTTTCAATGGCCCTCCTTGGAGCTGATGCTGATTCCATCTTCATCTGCTCTGCAGATACCTTGCTCCTAAGGGCCTTATGTATCTCCTTCTTTGTCAGTTCCTCAACTTCCTTTCCGTCAGGGGCTCTTGCCACAAAATCAACCTCTGTAACGCTCATAAGCTCCTGCACTATGAGGTTTCCTCCCCTGTCTCCGTCAACAAAAGCTGTAAGCACCTTTGATTTCCCAAGCTCTATAATCTCAGGAGGGACTGATGTGCCGTTAAGCGCTATGACATTCTTGAATCCGTGCTTAAGAAGTGTCAGGACATCCGCCCTTCCTTCCACAACAACGACTTCCTCTGACTCATCGACTGACGGGCCAGCTGGCAGCCTGCCGCGGCCATACTCCTGTATTTCCATAACTCTTACAGAATAGGCCACTTCATCGCTCAGCTCCTGGGAATCAGGCATGGTCTCTTCCATCATCTGCCTTAGCAGGGTCTTGGCCCTGTCAATGACATGGTTTCTCTTTGATATCCTTATGTCTTCTATCTTGCTGACTTCAATCTTGGCAGTGCAGGGGCCTATCCTCTGGATGACTTCCAAAGCAGCGCCGACTATTGCTGTCTCTGCCTTGTCAAGGCTTGAAGGTATCAGTATTGAGCCTACTGTCTTCCCTGATTTTGTCTCTGTGTCTACCTCTATCCTTCCTATCCTGCCTGATCTCTGAAGCTCTCTCAGTTCAAGCTCACTTCCGAGAAGCCCTTCTGTCTGGCCGAAGACAGCGCCTATTACGTCCGGCCTGTCTACAACGCCGTCTATGTTTATGCCTGCGTGAATGATATATTTAGCTGATACTGGGCTTATTTTTCCCATTGTTATCTCCTCCTCTAAAGCCCGGCATAAGAAATATCGGTTATATCAGGTTCTTCAAAAATCTCCTGCAATCTGCTGAATGAAATGATGAACATGATTGTTTCTCCTTATGCCTTGGCCATTGTAATGATTTGTTTAATAAGAACAAGCAATGTCTGCTTTACCCTAACTTACTTATGTGATGAATGTGATGAGTGTGAGCTTACTTGTCCTTATTCGTTGAGCGTAATAAAATATTGTCGCCCGAGACACTAACTCCCAGGTTCATAGCTTGTCTTTGACGTATGCTTCCCCGGGTACTCTCGTGACGGGCTGTATTACGCAAGAGTGTCTCAAACTCATTGAGTTCCCTACAAGGGAATCTCATAAGAGGACCCATTTGTGTAATTAGGAAAAGGGATATAAAAAGGCTTTATAAAGGTTTGTGTCATAATATAAAAAATTGCAAAATTTTTAAATATCCTATGATGTTCTTTCATCTGAAATGAGTTTAATAGAGAATGTTCCAAGGCACCTTGGGATAATCATGGACGGGAACAGGAGATTTGCCAGAAGGCTGACTGCAAAGCCCTGGAAAGGCCATGAATGGGGCGCAAAAAAACTTGCGTCTGTGCTTGAATGGTGCAGGGAATACGACATAAAAGAACTTACAGTCTATACTTTTTCTATCCAGAACTTCAACAGGCCGAAAGAGGAGTTTGACTTCCTCATGGCTATTTTTGACAGGAATTTCGAGGAGCTGAAGAAAGACAAGAGGATATACGAGAAGAGGATAAGGATAAATGTCATAGGAAGGCTCTGGATGTTCCCTGAAAGCATACAGAAACGAATGAAAGAGATAATGGAGCTAACAAAAGAGCATGACCAGTATATTATAAATTTCGCAATGGCCTACGGCGGCAGGGAAGAGGTCATTGACGCTGCCATGAAGATAGCCAGGAAAGCTGTTTCAGGCGAGATTAAGGTGGATGACATAAACGAGGAAGTTTTCAAAAACAGCCTTTACATCAAATCAGAGCCCGACCTGATAATAAGGACCGGCGGGGAAAAGAGAAGCTCTAATTTCCTTGCATTCCAGAGCGCTTATTCCGAGTATATTTTCATAGAAAAGATGTGGCCTGAGTTTGAGAAAGAGGATTTCGTGGCCTGTCTTGAGGAATATTCACAGAGAAAAAGGAGATTTGGGGTTTAGGAAACTGTCGCCCTTATCTTTCCTGTTGCTGTCCTTTCTATCTGGCTTCCTACTGTGTAGAAAGTTAGGGTTATGTCTCCCTGTATTTTCTTGCCGGAAGGGACCTGGATATCGCAGTCAAGGGTTACTACATCGCTCAATACTCCGTTTACAAGAATCCCTGTAACATTTGCAGGAGAGCATCCCCACAATCCCTCATTATCCCCCTCGCCTTCTATAGTAACTGTGAAGCCATCTATATTTTTGCCGAGGGTGTTCCTCAGCTCAAGCTGGACGCTGTCCTGGAGGACCGCATAATTCTCGCATGTAAATGCATTTGAAATATCGCATCTGTCAGGAAGAAGCCTTCCGAGGTCAATCACTCCGAAGCCTATCAGTGCTCCTATTGCAAGCATGACTATAAGTATTGTAACTCCGTATATAAGCAGCGTTTCAACTGCTACCTGCGCCTTTCTTGTTCTCATTTTTACCCTTTTTTAGCTTTTCTGCTATTGATGATAATTCATTGATATTTTCTGTAAATCTGGGAAGCACTTTTGAGAATACTTTTTCCATTGCCTGTATCTCTGAGCCGACTTCCTGTATGTGCTTGTCATAGTCATTTACCTTGCTGAGGATTGCCCTCTGCAAGTCTGAAAAATTCTCCCTGAGCCCTGCCAGAGTTACTTCCATCTCCGAAACTCTTGACTCAACCTTGTTTTTCCAGTCAACAATCTTGTTGACATCCTTGACAAGCTCTTCCCATTTCTCTTCAATGACAGCCTCGACCAGTTCCTCAACCTTGACCTGGTTTTCATCAAAACTTGTATCCTGCTGTGGTGCCTGGTAATTACTGCTCTGCTGCTGTCTTTCCTCTTCCATCGGCGGCTGCGTGAATATCTCCTGGTCCAGTTCAGACTCCTGCTGTGGCATTGGATATGACTGCCTTGGCGGCTGGCCGCCGCTGATAGGCTGCATGTTCCCCTCAACTGCTATTTTTGTATCCGCCTGGCTCATCGCATCAAATATCTGCGTATTGGAGTATCCCTGCCTCTGCAGGTTCTGGATTATCTCGTTGTTGGAGAGCCCTCTCTGTTTCATTTCCATTATATCATTCATAGGAGAACCGCTTGCCATTTTCCAGTATCAGCTAAGAATATTAGCATATATATAACTTTCGTTCATTTTTTCTCTCTAATGAGCTTCTCTGCCTCTGCCCTTGTAATGAAATCAAGGGGCTGCCAGTAATCAAGATATTTTGATATGACATTGAGGTCTGCCTTGCTGACCGCCTGGCTCACTTCCTCACTAAGCTTTGACAACTTGTCAGCCATTTCCGCCATTGAATTCCTCAGCTCTGATATAGATTCATTGAGGGCATTTATTTCGCTGAAAATCTCTTTTGTGTCATCCAGCATATTTTCCTCAGTGAACTGGGCCTTCTTCCTTATCTGGGAATATCTCTCTTCAAGAAGCCTTATTCTCCTCATTATTTCCTCCATCTGCCTTGAGACTTCCTCGGGGACTGCGGGGGCCTTTTTTGGCTGGGGCTGGGGAACCGGAGAAGGCGGCGGTGCGGAAGCTGGAAATTGCTGCGGATTTCCCTGGCTATCGGCCTGTTTTTTATCTGCCATTCTAAAAGAGGAATTTTTTTAAAGTATAGAACAATTGTTTATGCCTATACTATATAAAATTTGCTAGACTAAAATGGATGACATCAATTTCTCTGTAGAAAGGCTGGGGGAGGATACAATACTGAAATGCGATTTTGCAGGCAGCCCGCTTGTGCCTTCGCTTGAAGACAATGATATCACCATGTCAAAGGTCATGGAGAAGCTTGCGGAGACCAGCGGCATAACAAAGGTTGTGTTTTCCCAGAAGCGTGAGTATGAATATGACTTCCAGCAGACTTCCATGCTGAATGAAATAGCAATGATTTACAGGAAGCTGTCAAGGGAAAAGGACAGGTTCAGCATAACCTCTCTTACATTAGACAGGTGCGCGAATTACGCCAATATCTGGTATACCCAGCTGAAGAATATAACTTCAAACCTCCTGCTCAGGGATCCGCTCGGCGCCTATGTCGAGCTGAAAAGAATAAGGAGAAGAGAAAGAATCCTTTTAGACAAAAGCGGGGAGGATGCTGCTGTCTGCATCAGGCACTACCTTTCAATCCTTGATTACCTTATTGTCATGCTTGACGAGACAAAGCTGGTCATTATCGCTACCCCATATCTTGCAGGCTACAGCACAGATGACAGGTCTGTCTACAGGACTCTTTTCAGCCCTACAATAAAGCCTGATTTCATGTATACAAAACTCATGTCTTCCTATCCGAAGAACAGCAAGGAAATAGACAGCTTTACAATCGGGGAAACTGAGATTACCATCTTCAAGATTGCCGATTCAGTCCAGACCCTTTATCATATCCTTCCGCCTGAATTCAAGCTTTCAGAAGAGAAATACGAACTGCTTGACACGGCCAGGAACATAATGGCAGAGCACAAGCCGAAAAGGGAAGATTTTGTTGACCCAAAGAGGATGAGGGAAGTTTTCTACAATGTAGGGAAAGACCTCATTGAAGAGCTGGCAAATTACAGGAGGATAAAATTAAGGGAGAAGGAAGTCGATGAGCTTACAAGGATACTTGTGAGGTATACTGTGGGCTTCGGGCTGATTGAGGTCCTGCTTCAGGACGAGGAGATACAGGACATTTCAATAAACAGCCCCATGGGAAGGATGCAGATATTCATTGTCCACGGGAAATATGACGACTGCATGACCAACATTATACCGACTGTCCAGGAGGCAGAAAGCTGGGCCTCCAAACTAAGGATGATCTCAGGCAGGCCGCTGGACGAGGCCAACCCTATACTTGACACTGAACTTGAGCTCCCGGGGGTATCAACAAGGGTTGCTGTGATAAACAGGCCGCTTAACCCTACGGGTCTTGCATTTTCTTTCAGGAGGCACAGGGACAAGCCGTGGACCCTTCCTCTATTTGTCCATTACAAGATGATAAACCCTCTTGCAGCAGGCCTCATAAGCTTTTTTATTGACGGGACCAGGACAATGATGGTATGCGGTACCAGGAGCAGCGGTAAATCCTCCTTCCTTTCAGCAATCATGGTAGAGATTATGAGAAGGTACAGGATGATAACTATTGAAGATACTCTGGAATTGCCTATCCCCCAGCTGAGAGCACTGGGTTTTAATGTCCAGTCGATGAAAGTGGCATCTTCCCTTACGCAGACAGGCAGTGAGGTTGACGCAACAATTGGGATAAGGTCAACGCTTAGGCTCGGAGATTCCTCCCTTATTATTGGGGAAGTGAGAAGCAAGGAAGCAGTTGCATTGTATGAGGCAATGAGGGTTGGGGCAGCCGCAAACGTGGTTGCAGGAACTATTCACGCTGACTCACCCTATGGCCTGTATGACAGGGTGGTGAATGACATCGGCGTGCCGAAAACAAGCTTCAAGGCAACTGACATTGTCATAGTTGCTGCACCCATAAAATCAGCTGACGGCCTGCATAAGAACAGGAGAGTCATACAGATAACAGAAGTCCAGAAGCACTGGGAGCAGGACCCTCTTCTTGAAAAAGGCTTTGTTGATTTGATGAAATATGATGCAAAAAAAGACGAGCTTGTGCCCACGGATGACCTTGTCAACGGTGAATCTGAGATATTGAAAATAATAGGAAGCAAGATAGCTGATTATGCGGGCAACTGGGATGCAATCTGGCAGGATATACTGACGAGGGCAAAGATGAAAGAGGCTCTTGTAAAAAAGGCCGTGGAGAACAAGGACATGGACATGCTTGAGGCTCCTTTTGTGATACTTTCAAATGACATGTACCATGTATTCAATGAGAAAGTCAGGAAAAAATCCAAAAAGCTCGACCAGAAGCTCATCTACCAGGAATGGGAGGCGTGGCTCAACCAGGAAATAAGGAAAAGGAAATACAAGACAGAAAAATAGTCACTTCTCCAGTATTATTATGTTGCCCCTTCCCTTTTTTATTTTCTTTACTTTTCCGAGGGATTCAAGCTCTGCAACCATAAGGCTGATCTTTGCTTCTGACAGCGGAAGTTCTTTCCTGAGCTCCCTCTGCGTCATCCTGCCGTCATTTTTCTCCAGAAGTGAGATTATTCTGGAAAGGTCAGGCTTTGCTTTCTGGATTTTCTCTTTACTGTATTCTGTTTTGCTTTCTCCTTTATTCTTCCTGGCCCGGAAAAAAAAGAAAGCAGCAGCCAGGATTAAAAGAAGTGCAGCTCCAATCAGCCATGAAAACTTTCTGTCAGGATATGGATTCTCTATATCTAAATTGAGGTCGTCAAACAGCTCATCATCAATATCCGGGTAGAGAAAAAGGTCAAGCACATAGTCGCCATTCTGCACTATGGTTATGTTTTCGGCGACTGCCATTGGCTGGCCATTCCTGTAATATGCCAGAATTGTGTATTTGCCAGGAGGCACTTCAATGCTGTATGTCCCGTTTACAGCCACGAATCTCTGCATTGGATTTGTATTGATCTCAACAACTGCTCCCTCAACCCTGTCAAGCGAAAGGTCATATATGTTGCCGTATATTGTTGCTGCTGACGCTGTATAAATCAGTATAAGAAATACTGCAAACATCAACGGCCCCCTCATTGAAGGTGGGTTGCCTTTCCGACTATAAAAATATTTCCCTGCGACGCCTGTGGAAAAACAGGATATAAAGCTTCTAAAGCCTGTTTTCCGGGAATATAAAGCTTCTGACGGTCAAATCTGAAAAGTTTCTTTATAAGAAAACCGCAATATCTTAACTGTAAAATAAAATAGCGAGGTGGCTATTCATGGAAATGAAAAAGATTATGGCTTTGTCCATGCTGCTCATATTTTTGATGAGCGCATTTTCTGTGTTCGCACAGGAAGTCAGGACAGAGGCAAACACACAGGCAAGCGTAAGGGCAAATGCCGGCTCTGCCAATGCAGACGCTGAGCAGAATGCTTCAGTAAATGCAAGGATTAGCCTGAGAGACAGGCTGCTGGAAATCAATGAGCGGCACAGGGCTAAATTAGAATCACTTACCGATGCTCAGGTGGAAAAGCTGGAGAGTCTTAATAAGACACAGCTTGAGGTGCTTTCCATTCTTGGAAGAGCCAGAATGAATGCTATTGTCAATTCAGGCAATGCCCCAATGGCTCTTGCTAAACTGGAAGTCAGGACATTCGCTACAAAGGCTGACATGTTCAGGGAAAGAGTTGTGGAAAACTTCCAGGGCATCAGGGCAAGGATAGAGAGCCTCAGGGAAGAGCATGCCGAAATAAGGGCAGAGCTTTCAGAAGAGAGGGCTGAATTCAGGGCTGCTGTTGAAGCCGGGAATGAAGAAGATGCAATTGCTCATGCAAAGGCATATCTTATCAGGGTTGCAGATATTATAATAAACAATCTTGAGAAGATAAAGGCACATGTCGAGGAAAATGACGACCTTACAGAGGAAGAGGCTGCCAATATCACTGCAGACATTGATGCAAAGATAGAGCTTATGACAGAGGCAAAAGCTGATGTCGAGGCTGCTGAGACAAAAGAGGAGGTCAAGGCTGCAGGAGCCGCCATAACAGAAGCATGGCACAGCATGAGATTCGGCCTGAGGCTGCATGCTGACGCACTGCTGAGGTTAAAGGTAACCGACATCCTGAAGAGAGCTGAATACCTTGAAAACAAGTTCGAAAGCGCCCTCGCCAGGCTTGAAGAGGAAGGCCATGATGTAAGTGACGCCAATGCTCTTCTTGACAGCTACAGCGAGGCAGTTGCTGAAGCCCGGGTAGAGCTCAGGGAGGCCCATTCACTGCTTGTCGAAGCATATGCTTCAGAAGACAGTGAGGAGATGGTAGAGCAGGCAAAGGAGCTTATCAGCCAGGCACATGAGCACCTGAGAGAAGCCCATGACTTTTCAAAGCAGATAATTGCTGAGATAAGGGAAATTTCAGGCTCAATAGATATTGTGCTTGAGGAATCTTCAGATGCATACGTGCTTGTTGAGGAGGGGGAGGCATAATGAAAGAGAAAAGGGCATTTGCCATTGTGGTCTCTCTGATGCTTCTTTCAGCATTCATACTTGGCTGCTCAAACCAAGAAGCAAGCACAGGGGACAATGCTGATGAAGACCTTGAAGAGGGCATCAGCGAAGTCGACAGTGCTAAAGAGGATTTCAATCAGGAAGAGGTAGACTCTGGAGTCAATGCTTTAGAGGGAGACTTCTCTGACTGGTAAGATTTATTTTTTATTTTTTTTATTGCGTACTCTGCTATTTTCTTGAGATTGATTACGTCTTCCTCATTGTATTCAACCAGCAGGTCAAGATAATATTTGTCGCCTGTTGCCCTGAACATTCTCCATAGTTTAATAGGGTCACCGCCATACATCCTTTCAACAATAACATTGTTTCTTGTTATGCCAATCTGCTTCTCTATTTCCTTCAGCCCGCCTTTCAGCCCTGCTTTATTGCAGAGGTGCCTCACATCAATATGCGGGATATCCGGGATTAGGCCGGGAAATTTCTTGTTCAGATAAGGAAGGTCAAATGAGGAACCGTTGAATGTCACAATCAGCTTGTATTTTTTCAGCTCGTTTTTCAGGGCAGCAGGATTCAGGTTTATGCCTTTCACCATTGTCTTTGTGTCAATGCCATCATACAAGCCGATAACTGTAAGATATGATTCCATGCTTGTTGAGGATGAAGTCTCTATATCCAGGAAAACTATTTCGTCTTTGAAGAATTCATATAATCGCCATGTCTCTGTTGTTGGCACTTTGTCTGTAAAATATGCAGAGTTCCCCTCATAAAGCTCTTTCTTTGCCTCAAGTATCTTCCGGTCATAGAATGCTTTTGTCTTTTTTGAAATGCCTTTAATATCTCTCTCCAGGAAATCATCCCAGTCATTTATTCCCTGCTCCCTTATTATAAATTCTTTTTTCAGCCCGACTTTGGGGAGGTGAATATAGGTATTTCTGATCATGGAAATTTTGTTTTTCAGAAGTTTAAAAGGGTTGCGTGGGGATGTCCAGTGAACAATAGCTTATGCACCAGCCATATCTACCAAAACTTTAAATATTCCAGTTTATAAGTAAATAGGATGGCAAAGAAAGAAGCAAAAAAGAAAGAAGAAGTCAGGAAATTATTCAGGTCAAAGAGCAACAGGGTAATCGCCGGTGTGTGCGGCGGTATAGGTGAATATTTTGCAGTTGATCCTGTTGTCGTAAGGCTCGCATGGGTGCTGTTCACCCTGCTTAGCTTCGGAACCGGAATCCTGATTTATATCATAGCCTGGCTTATAATACCTGAGAGAAAATGATTTTATTCTGATTTTATCTCTACTACGTATTTCGCATCAGAGCTTGGCGTATAAAGGGGGCATGGCTCTTCATAGCAGGGAGGCACATTCTCAAATGTATCGACAATCTCCATGCCCTCATCAAGGAAGATTATATCTATAGGGAATCTCATGTTCTTCATCCAGAAGCCATATCTCCCCGGCTCTTCAAAGACAAAAAGCATTGCCCCTTCAAAATCATTTCTGTACATCAGCCCCAGCTGCCTGCCCGGCGGCGTGTTCCTTATTTCTGCTGGATAGCATGTGTCATCGATGCATACCTCTGTATCATTGACAGGGAGAATGTAAAGCGCACCCACAATCAGCAGCACTATTGCCGCAAAATATATTTTTGTTTTCAGGGATTTTACCAGGAAAACTGACCTATGCGCTGACCTGCCAACCTTGAGAAAGAGCTTTTCAGTCAGGCTGTATGCTGTCAGGATCCCGTAGAGCCACAGCAGCAGTTTACTCTCAAATACAAGGGAAACAAGGACCAGCACAGGGAAAACAACTGCTGCTGCCAGCGCTGCATAGTTCCTCATGAAGACCGGCTCTTTTGTATGGTAATAGCTGAGTGCCTGCACAAGCAGGTAATATGACACCAGGAATATGGCCTGGTAGATGTATTTTTCAAGCACATAGATGCCGAAAAGATAGAGGCTCAGCACAACGCATACAACAATGAAATTGTCAGTTATAGCATCAAATTTCGCCCCGAATTCTGTCTCCTGCTTTAGTTTTCTCGCCAGGAAGCCGTCAAGGAGGTCAGTGGCAAGCGCAAGAAGGTAAAAAACCACAAAAGCAAAGGAATGCGCATACGCAGACCATACCATGAGGCCACCGAAAATAACCCTGAGAAATGTAACAGAATTCGGGACATTCAGTTTCATCCATCATATGAATTCAGTAATGTTTTTAAATCATCCTCCTTTTCCATCATTTATGGCAAAGGACAACAGGATAAGCATGCCTGCTTCGGGAGCAGGGATAACAAGGTATTTTGATGACTATAAGTCAAAGATAGAATTTTCACCGGGCCATGTTGTTTTTCTTGCAATAGTCGTAATGCTTCTTGTCATAATTCTTAACATCTGGGGCGGCAGCATCCTTGGAATATAAGAACTTCCGGCTTTATAGTCTTTAACAAAAGAAAAGATTTAAAAGAGTCATCATCTACTTCTTTCTCTAAAAAAGAGGGTTAAATTGGAAACTAAGGCAATTGATTCTTACAAGATATACTCAGAGAAGATACCTCTGCAGATACATATCTACAGCCAGAGGGGCCAGCCCGTGCCATTTTATCACCTTTCCCTGCTCAATATTACCCCTGAGACAAAAAGGACAATCGAGAGAATAAGAAATGACATAATCACAGGGCTGAGCTTTGACATAAGCCAGAAGCAGGGTAAGCAGGGGGAGGAAGAGATAAAGGAGCAGTTCAGGGAAAAGCTTTCTGCCCTGATAGAGGGGCAATTCGCAGGCGCTGACCAGGATACTGTTGAGCTGATAACCGACTACATAATCACAACAAGCCTTGGCCTTGCTGAGCTGGAGTTCCTGCTGAATGACCAGCAGCTTGAGGAGATTGTAATAAACGGCGCAGGAATCAATGTGTGGGTCTACCACAAAAAATACGGCTGGCTTAAGACAAACATTGTTTTCAATGACGAGAATAAAATAAGGCATTTTGCAACAATAATAGGGAGGAACGTGGACAGGGGAATAAGCCTCCTTGATCCGCTGCTGGATGCCCACCTGAAGACAGGTGACAGGGTGAACGCCACTCTTGCTCCTATAACAACTGCAGGAAACACCCTCACCATCAGGAAATTTTCAAAGGTGCCGTGGACAATAACAACTTTCCTGAAAAACAAGACAATCGATTACAATGCCGCTGCTTTAATATGGCAGGCAATGCAGTATGAGCTGTCAATCCTTGTTGTCGGGGGAACAGGCTCCGGTAAAACCTCTTTCATGAATGTAATTTCAGGATTTTTCCCGCCAAACCAAAGGATAATTTCAATTGAGGATACAAGGGAGCTGCAGCTGCCCGCAACCCTTCACTGGGTGCCTATGCAGTCCAGGCTTCCGAACCCTGAAGGAAAGGGTGAAATAACAATGCTTGACTGCATGATCAACGCACTGAGGATGAGGCCGGACAGGATTATAGTCGGAGAAGTAAGGAGAGAAAAGGAGCTTGAGGTCATGTTTGAAGCCCTGCACACCGGCCATTCTGTATACAGCACTTTCCACGCAAGCAATGTAAATGAGACCATTGCCCGTCTTGCAAATCCCCCTATAAATCTTGCAAGGCAGCTGCTCGCATCGCTTGACCTGATTGTTGTCCAGCACAGGAACAGAAGGACTGGAGTAAGGAGGACATTCCAGGTAGCTGAGCTTGACGAATCCGGGAACCCAAAAATCATAATGCAGCATAATAACATGCAGGACAGGATGTCCCAGACAGCCCTTCCGCAGAGGACAATGGCCACTCTCATGCTTTACAGCGGGATGAGCCAGGAGCAGATAAGCACCGAGCTGCAGGAGAAGATATCTGTGCTTAAATGGCTTGTTGCAAGGGACATAGAAGAGATAGGCAAAGTCGGGCTTATCATAAGCGATTACTACACAGAAAAGCAGCACCTTCTCGACCTTGTCAAAAAGAATAAAGATTATGTGGCTGTGAAGTAAATGAGAAATATATTTTCAAAGGAATATACAAAAATCCTGAAGAAGACACAGACAAATCCTGAGAGGTTTTCAAAACTGGCCGTGGCTTCAAGCCTTATTGTTGCCCTTCTTATTTCCGGCATAGTGCTGGCGCTGCTGATTTTCAGGGGCTTGCCGCCGTATTATGCAGTTATAGTTTTCCTGGCTGCGTTTTTTTTGGCATTTGAGATGATAAAACTGATTCCGGCAATGAGCCTCAGGAGCCGGAAGGCAATGCTTGAATCAGACCTTCTGTATTCCGCAAGGCACCTTCTTCTGAAGCTGGAAAGCGGCTCATCACTTGTGAATTCCCTGGAGAGCGTAAGCACACTCAATACAAAGTCAAGCGCATATTTCAAGAAGCTCATGCTGGATATCTCGCTTGGGACACCAATAGAAGATGCCATAGAAAAAGCAATAGCCTACAGCCCTTCCCTTGCATATTCAAAGATACTGAGTGAGATAAAGACCTCACTGGAAACAGGCTCTGACCTGCGGAAGACAATAAAGAATATTGTTGAGGATGTCACAAGAAACCACCTTATCCATATACAGGAATACGGCAAGAAACTGAATCCCATGTCAATGTTCTATATGATCCTGGGGACTGTTTTCCCGAGCATTGGCACTGCCCTTATAATAGTAGCTGCAAGCCTTCTTCCCGGAGTCCTTGTAATAAACTTCACCGTGCTTATGTTCCTCCTGTTTATGCTGCTGGTAGTCCAGCTGTTTTTCCTGTTCTCATTCAGGTCGCTTAAGCCAGGGGTGATGGAATGAGTTTTTTCTATAACCTCGGGAAAAGCATCCTGCCTGAAAGGATAAGGCAGAGAATAGGCATATATCTTGAAAAGACCGGAAAATATGAGGTTCCTTTTGATACATATGGGAAAGTTTTTGTGTTCTCTTTTGCAATAAGCATCCTTGCCTATGCCTTGCTCCTTTACTCTTATCTTAAGTCTGCAGGGCTTGCGCTTTTCCTGATACTCTCCTTCCTGAGCCTGACAGCGCTCCAGCTCGGCCTTGTTTTTGTCATGCTTATAGGCTTCTGGCTTTATTATGAGTTCGTGATATTCAGAAGGACGAGAGAAATAGAGGAAGTCCTGCCTGATTTTCTTGAGCAGGTCTCTGTAAATCTAAGGGCAGGAATGAGCTTTGACAGGGCTCTCTGGAATTCTGTAAACCCCGACTTCGGAGTGCTTGAAAGAGAGATAGAGATTGTCTCAAAGAAAGTTATGACCGGAGACGATACAGAGCAGGCCCTGAAGGAATTTGCGAACAAGTACAATTCAACATTGCTGCAGGAATCAATGGATATGATAATAATAGGAATACGGGCAGGCGGCAACATATCTGAGCTTATAGACAGGGTCGTGGCAAATGTAAAGGAAGCCCACTACCTCAATGAAGAGCTTATAGCAAGCGTAACCAGCTATGTGATATTCATAAGCGTCATAGCCGTCGTGATTTCCCCTGTGCTGTTTGCACTGTCATTCAACCTGATGCAGATAATACAGGGGCTTGGGGACAAGCTTACTGTGACAAATTACGGAAATGTGCTGAATTTCGGGGATAACCTGCTTAACCCAAAGGATTTCATACTCTTCTCAAAGATAGCCATAGTCATCATCGCAGGCATATCCTCCCTTATAATTGCTGACCTGAGGGAAGGCAGCATAAAGGCAGGGCTCAAATACATTGTGCTGTTTGCGCCTATAGCGTATATTATCTATCTTGTTGCGCTTGCAGGATTGTCAGGGGCGTTTGGCGTTGTCGTCTAGAACATAATAAAATCGCCTATTTCTGTCCCGCTCCTCTTTACTGCACCGTCAGGAAGCTCCAGCACGTATTTTGCTTTCTCTCTGGGATAATAAACTGTAAAGGGGAGGAAGTGCTCCTTTATTTCTATAATTCTTTTCCTGTTATCAAGAAAGACAAGGTCTATGGGAAAAAATACGAAAAGCATATGCAGTCCCCTTCTCTCTGCCTTGTCAAAGACAAAGACAAGCCCCGTGTCTGTTATTTTTCTTGAAAACATCAGGCCCCTGAGCTTTGAGGGAATGCTTCTGCAAACCCTCATTTCTGCTGTAATCACTATGTTTTTGGTCTTATTCAGTATCATAACCTAATTTGATATAATTTGGAATTTAAAAAAATTTATATATAGAAGGCATAATTGATATAGTACAGGGGTAGGTAGAAATCAGCAGCAAATCTTTCAACGTGGATATGGATGCTTATCTTTCCAGAAGGACGAAGGATAAGCCTAAAAAAGAGGATAAGGAAGAGAAGAAGAAAGAGGTAGAAGTAGTTGAAGTGGAGGAGATAGTGGAAGAGGTTGAAATTACCCCCAGAAAAAGAAAGGTCTCTTTTTTGAAAAGATTTTTTGATTCCCTTTTCGGGGATGCTGAAGAATATCCTGAAGTAGGAGAGGTAGAGAGGATGAAAGAAGAGAGGGAATTTGAGGATATGGAACAGAAGCCAAAGAAAAGGAAGAAGGATCTGCTTTCAAAATTATTCGGATGGCTCGGCGGGGAAGAGGATACTGCTGCTGAAGAGGTTGCTATTCAGGCGCATGCTGAAGTGAATGAAGACCTCAAAGATGCGCTTAAGATACAGAACAAGTGGCTCCAGAAACTGCCTGCCCAGAGCATAAGGGATTTCAAGGCATCAGAAGATTACAAAAGATACAGAGAGATACTTGAAAAGTATAAGCTGCTGAAGAAATAATAAAAATTTTTATCTGTTTTTATGCCTATTGCCCAATATAACCTATTGGAAAGGTATTTATACTTATTATCCGGCATATTAATATATGAATTTAGGCTATATTCTTTCAGGCATTTGGTTCTATTTTATAGATTCATTCGTGCTCTGGCTGAAAGCTATATTTGTCGCTCCGTTTACCAATCCTGACATGCTCTGGATACTTATTCCTATCTGGGTCGGCTGGATTTTTGCTGATTTTTTCCAGGAGAAGAAAGGAACATCACTGGGAAACGCGATATCAAACGGAGTGCTTGCCCTGTGGGCCGGGTTAGACTGGATCCGCACCAGCATAAGGGCAGTGCAGGCAGGTGATAGCGCGCACTGGCTGAGCTGGCTCGGGAAATCTGTTGTTGCCCTATTTGTGCTGTCATACGGCTGCTGGATAATATACCTCGGTGTCAAGGGAAAGCAACTTACAAAATATCTGGGCAGAATAAGGGAAGTCACCTATGTTGTAATAATATTCAGCCCATTGTTTTACAGGAACCCTGTAATCAGCGGGCTGTCCTTCCAGCTTCTGTTTTCAGCAGTTATTTTCTTTCCCGTATTCTACTATTTTACAGAATTCCTGAACTGGATAATACCGGACCCTGAATCAATAAAGCAGGATGATAAGAAAGCAGCAGGCATTCCTGCGGGTCCGCAATCGTGGAGCCCATCTGGCCACAGAAATGAGGGATATAACCATAACCCCTATTCATCCCATTACCCATATCACCATATTGCCACAATGGGAATGAGAAACCAAAGAAAGCCTGATTACAAATTAAGGTAGATTATAGAATAAATAAAAAAATCAGCAGACGCTCTTTCCGCATCCGCATGTGCTTGTCGCGTTTGGGTTGTCTATCTTGAATCCTGAGCCGTGCAGGGAATCTACAAAGTCTATTTTGACTCCTTTAAGGAACTCCACGCTGTCCTTGTCAACAAAGATTTTTACCCCGTGCTGCTCCATAACCAAGTCTGTCTTTTCAGGATTTTCCTCAAAATCCATGCCATACTGGAATCCTAAGCATCCGCCTGGAAACACATAGAGCTTAAGTCCGTGCTTTTCCTTGTTGTCCTGTTTGGCAAGCTCCATTATTTTGCCTGCAGCTTTCTCTGTGATTGTAACAACCTGTTTTACTTCGGTTTTTTGCTTAGCCATGATGTCCTCACCTTGTTTAATGAATCAAACTTTGATTATAAATCTTTCTCTATGCTCCCCAGACATCCCGCTTTATGTTCTGCCTGTCTGCTCCAAGCTCCTTCAGTGTTGCCCCTATGTCCCTGATGAAAGGTATCGGGCCGCAGATATAGAAAAGTTTTTTCGGGCTGAAATTCCCCTCAAGCAGCTGCCTGTCAATCCTCCCTGCCCTCCCGTCCCATCCTTCTGTCTGCCTTGTAATCGTATATAGAACTGTGATGTTCCTGTTTTCATCTGCCAGCCTGTTGAGCTCTTCCCTGTAGATTATTCTGTCAACTGTCTTGGCGCTGTAAAGCAGCGTAATTTTAGTATCCAGCTTCTTCTGTGTGCAGTATTTCATTATGGACCTGAAAGGCACGACTCCTGAGCCGCCTGCGATAAGAACAATCTCATTGCCCATCTCTTCTGTATATGTGAAATGCCCTTTAGGCTGGCTTATCTCAAATTCATCCCCAACTTCAACTTTTTTGTGGAAGAAAGGCGTCAGCCTTCCGTCAGGGGTCAGCTCTATGGTCAGCTCAATGGATCCCTTATCCAGAGGAGACGATGCTATTGAGTATGCCCTGCCCACTTCCTCGCCATCTATTTTTGCATAGAGCATGACGAACTGGCCGGGTGTAAACACTATTTCTCCTTCTGCAAGTATGAGTTTGAATGTTTTTACATTGCCCGTTTCGCACCTTATTTCAGAAACTTTCACTTTTATCCTTGGCTCATCCATGGAAAATCCTGAAATCATGATGTTTTAAATAGTTATTCCTTTAAACAAAATTTTAAAAACAAAGTATGTTTCCGTGTAGATATGGCTGAGTTTGCATACCAGGTAAAAATCCCGAAGGAAAGGGTTGCCGTGCTTATAGGCAAGAAAGGGGAAGTCAAGAAGCAGATAGAGGAGACTACAGGCATAGCCATGGAGATTGACTCAAAAGAGGGAGAGGTTAATGTCATAGGGGATGATGCCCTTATGCTCTATTCCACAAGGGAGATAATAAAGGCCATTGCCCGGGGATTCAACCCGGAAATTGCCATGCTCCTGCTGAAGCAGGACTATGCTTTCGAGGTAATCAGCCTGCCTGACTTTGAGAAAAAAAGCCAGTTCATGAGGATAAAGGGAAGAATTATAGGCGCTGAAGGAAAGACAAGGAGAATCATTGAAGAGCATACAGAATGCTTTGTCTCTGTCTACGGCAAGACCGTTGCCATAATAGGAAGGAGCGACTCAATTCATATTGCAAGGAAAGCTGTCGAGATGATAATAAAAGGAAGCCCGCACTCAACTGTCTACCAGTGGCTCGAGAAGATGAAGAGGCAGCTGAGAAGAAGAGAACTGGAAGATAATTTTGAAGATCATCTAAGATATCCTAAAGACGATAAAAAGTTAGACAATCTTTAAATATCCGTCTGCTATTGCTATTCCTGGTGAGGACCAATGGCTTACATCATAACAGAACTCTGTCTTAGGGATGGCGCATGCGTAGAGGTGTGCCCTGTTGACTGCATCAGGCCGGGAGAGCCGCAGGAAGAGCATCCCACATTTTACATAGACCCTGCTACCTGCATTGACTGCAATGCCTGCCTTCCGACATGCCCTTATGAGGCAATTTTTGAAGGCCTTGAGGTTGATGCTATGAAAAATTTTGTGGCAAACGGCGGCGAGCATCTTGCGGCAAAACTTGGAACGCCCGGTTTTAATGAGGTATATGAAGGGCATGACGCAAAAGGAAACCCCGTAAAGCTGGAAGCGACAAGGACTTTGCAGAAAGGGGAGGCAGTTGACCTTACAACCGCGATAGAGCAGAACGAGAAGTACTTCACAGAAGGGCTGGGATATAACGCCAAGAAGTTTTGAATGATGGCAGAAACAGCAACTTTTGGTGCCGGATGCTTCTGGGGAGTTGAGCACGAGTTCTCAAAAGTCAAAGGTGTACTCTCTACAGAAGTCGGCTTCATGGGCGGAGATGCTGAGAACCCTTCTTACCAGCTTGTCTGCACCAATACAACAGGCCATGCAGAAGTCGTGCATGTAAAATATGACCCGAAGAAAGTTCCGTATGAAAAGCTGCTTGAGGTTTTCTGGAGAGTACACGACCCGACTCAGCTCAACAGGCAGGGCCCCGATGTGGGAACACAGTACAGGTCTGTGATATTCTATTATAATGAAGAACAAAAGAAAAAAGCTGAGAAATCCCTGAAGGAGGAGCAGAAAAAGCACAGCAAAAAGATTGCGACTGCAATTGTGGAAGCTGAGGAGTTCTACAGGGCAGAGGAATACCACCAGAAATACTACGAGAAAAAAGGATGCATTGAAAACCTTTTTAAATGAACTAAGACTCCCTCATTCTATGGAAAGCAGCGTCCGGAAAAAAGGCGTGTAAATCTGTTCTTAATATCATTAGCTTTCAATATACTTATTTGGTGAATATCTGTGGAAAAAGTAAAAGACTTCAGGTGGAAAAAAGGAATATCTGTGAATGAATTAGTTGAATCGCTGGGAAATGTGGGGTTCCAGAGCAGCGAGATGAAGAAAGCTGTTGATGTCATTGTCAAGATGAAGAAGGATGGGGCAAAGATCTTTTTCACATACACCAGCAACATGGTTACTTCCGGGTTAAGGGGGTTCTTTGCCCAGCTTATAGAATTAGGCATGGTGGATGTGGTTGTAACTACTGTCGGCGGGATTGAAGAGGATATCATGAAGGCAGAAGGCGAGAAATTCATAATAGGCAGATTCAGCGCTGACGATATCGAGCTTTATGAGAAAGGCGTCAACAGGGTGGGCAACCTTTTCATAAGGAATGAGTCATATCTTAAATTTGAAGATACAATAGGGAAGATGCTCCTTGAACTCTATAAGAAAAAGCCGCGATGGACTCCCTCCGAATTAATACATGAGCTTGGGAAAAGGCTGGATGACAGGAATTCAATATTATACCAGGCATCAAAAAATAATGTCCCCATTTTCTGCCCGGGAATAACAGACGGCTCATTCGGGTTCCATCTGTTCATGCTGCAGCAGAAGCATCCTGATTTTGTTATAGATGTTGTCCAGGATTTTAGGAACATATTATTCTGCACAAGCCATGACGACAAAAAAGGCCTTGTCTCGCTGGGAGGAAGCATTTCGAAGCACCATGCAATACTTGCCTGCCTTCTCAACGGGGGGCTGGATTATGCTGTGTATCTTACAACTGCGCATGCAAGCTCAGGCAGCATGTCCGGAGCAACAACAGAAGAGGCAAAGAGCTGGGGAAAAGTCAAAGATGACTCTGATGTCTCCACTGTAATCGGTGATGTGACCTTCACTTTCCCGCTTATAATGGTCAAGGCTCTTGAGACGCTTGAGAAGGACGGCATGCTGAAATGAAGGCCCGTTTTGTAATATCAAAAAAGAAAGTCCTTGGACAGTATCAGGAAATAAAAAAATACGCTGACGCTGTTTCCTACAGCTACAAGACCAATGTTGATGTCGGGAAAATCCTTGAGGAAAATACAGACACGATGTTCAGCATCCATACACTAGAAAGCCTTGATGACTTAAAGGACATGAAAAGGGTATGGTTTTTCTCCCAGGCATGGAATGATAAAGATTTAGGGATGCTGTTCAAAAAAGGAGTCAATAAATTTGTTGTTGACAATGACACAGACCTGAAAATACTGCTGGATTATGCAAAAGAAAAAAAGAAAAAACTTTCTCTGCTGCTGAGGATGAGGCTGAAAGAGCACACAGTACACACGGGGAAGCATTTTGTCTATGGGTTTTATTCGGGCAGGGTCAACGAGCTTCTTCCTGAGCTGAGGAAAAACAAAAATATTGATCGGCTGGGGATACATTTCCACAGAAAAACCCAGAATGTCAGCGAGTGGGATCTCAAAGAAGAGCTAGAAGACACTATACTGCACTGGGATAAAATAGATATTGTGAATATCGGCGGCGGGCTTCCTGCTGAATACAAGAACTACAGCCAGGGCGTGCTGAAAGGGATATTTGAGAAAATAGCAGAGCTGAAGAAATGGCTCAACAAGCAGGGGATAAAAATGGTAATAGAGCCCGGGAGGTTCATAGCCGCCTCTCCTGTAAGACTTGAGACTGAAATACTCAATGTGATTGAGAATAACGTGATAATAAACTGCTCGGTCTATAATTCCGCCATGGACACTTTTGTGGCGCACATAAGGCTGATTGTTGAAGGGGAAAAGGAAAACGGCCGGGCATATACGATAAAAGGCTGCACACCTGACTCCATGGACATATTCAGGTATAAAGTGTTCCTTGAAAAGCCGAAAAAGGGCGGGAAAATAATATTCCTTAATGCGGGAGCATACAATTATGCCTCAGATTTCTGCAATCTTCCTAAACTGGAAACTGCTGTTGTGGATTAGATTGCGAACTCCCTTCTTGCAACTGCCCTGTTAAGCTCGTATAATTCAGCATAATCCTTCTCAGTTACGTACCTTATGAGAGCGCTAATTTCTCTCCTTGTGTAAAAAACTCCCACGAGCAATGTTGACAGTAACACAATGATTTTTATCATGCAAATCACCTCTTTAAGAAAAAGAGGGCAGTTTTGTTTAAATAGCTCACAAGAGGATGTCTACTGTGTCCAGTGGCTTATAGGCTGATAAGGACCAGCCCTAAAAGAATTGTGAGTATTCCAACTTTCTGGTTAAGGACAAGCTTCTCTTTGTAGAATATCATGGCAAGCGTAACAATTATTGCGGGATAAAGCGAGCTTATGGGCGTTATTATTGCAGCATCGCCCACTGTGAACCCGTAAGTAAGCACGAGCCATGCAAGAGTGTAGAGGACTGTAGAGCAGAAAAGTATGAAAAATGGCATCTTGTCTTTAAACTCTGATTTTTTCGGGATGCCTTTGTTATAGAGCGCAAACAGCATCAGGAAACTGCCGAAGGATATGTTTGAGAAAAAGAATACTGATATGTAGTGGGTTGCAGGAAAGTTGACTCCGAATAAGGTTATATCATTGGAAACAAGCTCCAGTATGAAAAAGTAGATTCCCCACATCATAAGTGTTATCAGGGATTCCTTCACTCCCCTTACTGCATGCATGCTTTTTATTTTTTTCAGGTCTGTTGACACAAGCACGACGCCTGACACGAGCATCAGGATAGCTATGAATGTAAAGAGGCTTATGCTCTGCCCCAGGAACAGCACAAGCAGCAATACAGTTATTACAGTATATGATGCTGAAATGGGCGTTACTATTGAAACCTCTCCTATCTCCAGCGACCTGTAGAAATTATAGATGGCTATTGTCTGGCAGATTCCGCCGATTACAAGCAGCATCAGGTTTGGGAGGGCGATGCTTACGCTGAAAAACAGCAAGAAAGGCAGTGTAAAGGCCAGCCCGAAAAGATTGGCAATGAACATAGTCTTGTATGTCCCAAGTTTTCTTATCACAACACTCTGAATAAAATCAGCAATTCCCCATGAGAACATGGGAATAAGTCCTGCGAGTATGCTTATAGGCAACATAATCTCCGGGAGTTTTAGGTTTATTTTAAGCTTTCCTAATTATATCCTGTATCAGGCGGGCTCCTTTCCATATTCTTGGCCCCGGCCTGTTCAGGAACGTGTCATCAACTGCAAAAACCTTTTTTTCTTTTACAGCCCGCAGATTTCTCCACCCTCTTTTTAGTAAATCTTCCTTTTTTGATTTATCATGGAAGCCGCACCAGTGCAGGAGGATTATATCGGGGTCAAATTTCTCGACCTGTTTCAGTGTGACTTCCGGGCTCAGCTTTCCTTCTTTTATCATGGGAATCCCGCCCGCTGCCTTTATCAGCTCAGGCACCCAGTTCCCTGCAACTGTCGGAGGCCTGTGAAATTCCTCTGTGTATATTTTTGGTCTTTTTCTTTGTGCTAATTCCTGTATCCTGCCTATCTCAAGTTTAACATCAGAAACAATTTCCTTTGCTTTCGTGCCTGTTCCTGTAAGCACCCCTATCATCATGAAGCTGTCATATACGCCCTTCAGTGTCTGTGGAAACAGGTTTACAAGCCTGACATTGTTTTTTTCAGCCCATTCCTTTACAGCGGGCGGCACATACATGGAGGTGAGGATTAAATCCGGGTTGAGTTTCCTGATTTTTTCCATGTCCCTGACATGTATCCATGAGCCTGCTTTGGGGATTTTTCCGGCTGCCCCAGGATAGTCGCAAAAAGTTGTTACCCCGGCAATCCTGTCTCCCAATCCCAGTGCAAAGAGTATTTCAGTGTTGCTCGGTGCCAAAGATAAAATTCTATTGTACATTTTTCCAGGATGATCCTGATATAGGGTATGGATCTGTCCTTAATAATGCTTCTCCTTCATCCGCTCTGAGGTTCCACATTCCCTCCCAGTAAACATAATCAATCACCTGCTGGGATTTTTTCAGCAGGAGGATGCCCTCAGAATTTTTCAGAGCAAACGATGGCTCTATTTTAGTTGTACCCCCGGGCCCTAATTTTCCCGAAAGCCTTGAATTAGTCTTGCTGTTGCTGAGAAAATAATAGCCTAGATCAATTGTACTGTTTCCGGTGTTTTTTATTTCTACATATTCTTTTCCTTCGTCAGCGCCTTCTGCGTCATACATTATGCGGTATAATATTATGCCGCCTGCTGCATTCGGCATAGTTTCCTCAAACTCATATAATCTTTCAAACTCTGCAATAAATTTTTCAGCGGTTTTTTCATCATGGATTATCAGTATGTTCTCGTCATTGTTCTCGTTTGCGTTTTCTGTCGGGTTGTATGAGCCTGTAATCACAATTTTCCTGTCGATTATGAAAACCTTGTGGTGCATTGTATACGGATTATTGTCCAGTATTGTAAACTCTCTCAGGTCATCATATCTTGAATAGTCCGCTGCCTGCCTTGTCTCCATTATGCCTTTCACATCAAGGCCTTCATAATCCTTGTTCCAGAGCAGGTTGCCTATATCCTCATCAGTGAAGCTGAAATCCATGAAATATACTGAGCTGTTTGCCCCTCTTAATGCATTAATCACGTGCAGCTTGCAGCTGTCCTCGGGACAAAAATAATTCTCAATCTTTATTTCTCCTGAAAAAATAGCAGGATATTTTACTTCATCTCCCTTCCCGTAAATTCCATTGTCAAACTCTTCAAATTCAGCAAGATAATTTTCTGCAAGGTGGTCTGATTCTATGAAAACAATGTTGTTATTGTTGCTGTAGTTATCCCTTTCAGTCGGATTCATGCTTCCTGTCATGACTGTCCTGTTGTCAAAAACGCAGAACTTGTTGTGCATAAGGGCATAGGAACGGCCTGTTCTGAATTCGCCTTCTGATGTGCTGTCCTCTATGATAACTTCTGCATTTTTCTCCTTCAGCTTTGATATCAGCTCTGGAAGGTTAAGCTCATAGAAAGCGCACTTTATTTCTGATGAATTATCAATCTGCTCCATAATCCTGTCAAGGCACGCATCTTCAGGGCAGAAATAGACTTTGATTTCAGAATAGGGCTCCCTTATCTCTGATGGTGTGCACGATGCAATGAACAGAAGAACCAGGATAACCTGCCATCTCATCTTGAGAATTCCCTTGAGCTCTTCAGCAGGCTGAATTTCGCTTCAGGGTATTCTTCTTCAAGCTTATCCATCATCTCCCTTATGGGGCTTTTATCTTTTTTCTCTGTGTAGCTGAAGTTCCTTATTTTTGCAAGCTGCTCTGCCTCAGAAGAAAGCACAGGAAGGAGAAGCTTCACATATGTCTTGCTGCTGGTTGTATAGTGCCCGAGGAATTCCGCTTCCCTGTTCTGCATGACGCAGCTGAGAAAATATTCATCCTCAAGGTCAGCATTCCACGGCACAACAACCTTATTGTAGTCTCCCTTAATTTCCATGCCCGGCTCAAACTCCTTTTGTTTTATCTCTATCTGCACAGGCATGCCTTTTATTATCTTTTTCAGCAGATATCCGGAAACTTTTCCGGACGCAGAGCCGTCATCTATAACAAGAATCTTATCATTTTTCTCTATGAGGCCGGCTGTCCTTACCTCTTTTCTCACTCTTTTTTCTATGATTTTCTGGAAGCAGCTCCCGCATGTATCAAGGTTCTGCACGTGGACAGTTGAGGGCTTCCCGCACTTGACGCATTTCATGACTTAGAGAAGCAGGAGTTGGTTTAAAAAGATTGGCCATAGACGAGAAATTATTTGTCACCACTCTGAAATTTATACAAAAAAGAAAGCTTTAAATATTGTGTAACCATTCTGAAATGAGTACAATTTAACAAATTTACTTTCACCTCTTTTTCCCTGGAAGGGTCTCCCTCGGGAGATCTTTCTGGGGTTTTAAAATCCTAAACATTTATATAACACGTTTCAATCATCTCTCCTGATGGCTAAGAGGAAATCCGGGGGAGAGGATGCTGATTTTTTCCAGACGCTTAAGAAGTATAAGATAGGTGTGGCTTTCGCTGTCCTCATTGCAATTCTCCTGCTGGGCTTCTGGCTTAGACTCTATCATATCGATTACCCTGTCGCAGGCTATCATAACTGGAAGACTGCGCATTATATTACAGAGGCAAGGAATTTTGCTGAAAGGGGTTTTTTTGAGGATGGCCTGTTTATCCCTATGAGGGACACAATGGAAGCTGTTACTGAACCGCCTGACGGGGCCCACAGCGACACTTTCCCTACGATAGCAATAATTGTCGGGTTCTTATTCAGATTTTTTGGAGCCTCCCTTGTTTTGGCCAGGCTTGTTGGGGTAATATTTTCAGTTGCCGCTGTCGCGGTGTTCTATTATCTGGTAAAAGAGCTGTTCGGGAGCGAAAGCCTTGCCCTGCTCGCTGCCTTCCTTGCGGCAATAAACCCATTATATGTATTTTTCAGCCACAATGTCCAGCTTGATAACCCTGCATTATTCTTCATGCTTTTCGGCTCCCTGTATTATGTAAAATGGCTGAACTCGCTGGAGACGCACAAGTATCTTTACATTGCTGTCCTGTTTGTAATGCTGGGAGCTATAACAAAGTATTCATTCTCGCTCATCGGCATACCAATACTGTTCACGCTTCCATACAAAAAACTGCTTAAAGATAAAGAGAAATTTATGAAGCCTTTGCTGGTTGCGGGCATTATACTTGCTGCATTCCCTGCGTGGGCGCTCTATTCTGAAGTCTATGTCAGGTCAAAAATCCTGGCAAGCGGCGTTACCCTTAACTCTGAATCAAATTTCGGCGGCCTTATTGATTTCAGCATGGTCGCTGACCCGGGTTTCTGGCAGGTCATGAAAAGCTATGTTGCGGATAACTTTACCCTCATAGGGATATTTTTTGCAGCCATCGGCCTTGGGCTGCTGCTGATGCTTTATTTTACAAAAAACAAGGACGACACCGGATACAGGTTCATGGTCGGCTACTCAGTAGGGCTTGTTGCATTCCTGTTTGTCATGGGATACAAATTAAGCGGGCACAATTACCACCAGTTCCCTGCTGCCCCCCTCATAATCTTCCTTATTGCCTATTTCATTGAGGTTGTCTCAAAGAATGTGCTGAGGCTTGTCAAGCTTGAGAAAAACCTGAAATCTGCTGCATATATAGGTATAGTGCTGGTTATACTATTTGCCCCTCTTGCCGGAGGAAGTTTCATGACGCAGAGCAGGGAAGCAAGGGACAGGATGTTCAACACACAGTTCCCCGGGCTTGATATTGCAGGGGAATACATAAACACACACAAAAATCCGGGCGACAGGATGTTCCACTCTTCCCACCAGAGCTTTGGTGTGCTGTGGCATGCTGACGTGCCGGGATATAAGCCGCCTGCAAGCATAGATGCTTTCAGGAAAGGCGAAGAACTCGGTGTGGAATGGGTATTCGTCTACCAGTGGGGAATGCAGAATTACTGCATACTTGACACTTCCGGCTGCAATGAGCTGGAGACTGAAAGAGGGGACTATATCAGAAATAATTACCGGCTGGTCCAGATTGCCATGTTCCAGAACGGCCAGCAGCTGCAGCCTGTCTATTTCCTTTTCAGGAAGGGAGGCACTTTCAATGAATCAGACCTAAACTCCCTTATAGGCGGAAAAGCTCCCCTAAAGCAGCAATATGAAATGACAACAGGAACTTATGAGCTGCTGTATATAAACATAGAATGAATCTCAAAAATATTCTTAAGTGGACAATGGCTGTCGCTATGTCGGTTTTTCTTGTCTTCATCATGCTGTCAAGGGTGAAAATTGAGGATATAATATCGACGCTCGCAAATGCCAACCTTCTTTATCTGGCAATATTCTTCCTGCTCTACGTGCTGCTTATGGTCCTGCGGACTGTAAGGTTCACTATGGTGCTGAAGAATAAGATGTCTTTCAGGCAGATGCTTCCGGTTGTATTGCTTCAGAACCTGCTTCTTAACCTTATCCCCTTCAGGATCGGCGAGCTGAGCTACATCTATTATGTGAAAAAAATAGGGAAGCAGTCATATCACAAAGGGATTTCCACGCTTGTCATCACAAAAGTCTTTGATTTATCCATCCTCATCATATTTTTCGTAATCTCTGTCTTCTCCCTTCACCTTGCCTCTTCCGGGTTCGGGCAGTCAGTACCTTACCTTGTTGCTTTACTGGCCCTGATGTCTCTTGCCCTTATCCTCCTTATTTACCAGCAAGGGATTATTATCCGTATTGTCGAAGTATTTGAAAAGATTGCACTGAAAATAAGCACCAGGCTCAGTTTTTTTACAGAGCAGGTAAAAACACTTGTAAATTCATTTGAGGAATTCAAATCCCCGAAAATGCTTGCCGCCATATTCATCCAGTCTGTGCTTATAATGAGTGTCAGCATGGCGTGCTTTTATTTCACAGTCAATGCCCTTGGATTTTCCATACCCCTTAATGTCCTTATCATAGGCTCAACTTTCGGCGTGCTTTCAAACCTTATCCCTGTCAACGGGATAGCGGGGTTCGGGACTGTCGAGGGTGTCTGGGTCCTTGTGCTGACGTTCTTCGGCTATCCTCTTGAATCAGCCATTGTGCTTTCCTTCAGCCTACATATAATACAGCTTATATCAATAAGCATAATGGGTTCTGTAGGATGGCTAAAGCTGAATGCTCTGCAGTCATCAGAAAAAGCTAGATGATTTTTTCAACTGCATAGTTTCTTTTTTTTCCGCTGTAATACATCTTAAGAAGTATGTCTGCGATAAGGCCGAATATCAGGAACTGTATCCCGATTATCACCAGGAGAACTGACAGCAGGAGCAGCGGCCTGTCTGCTATAGGCTCTGCATAGAAAAATTTCCTGAAGACCAGATAGCCTCCTGCAAGGAATCCAAGGAATGAAGATAATATTCCCACTCCCCCGAACAGATGTATGGGCCTGTTGGAATATCTCTGCCAGAAAGCTACAACAAGGAGGTCAAGAAAGCCTTTTGGCAGCCTGAGCAGCCCGTATTTTGTCTTTCCTTTTTTCCTCGGAAAATGATTTATTTTAACTTCCGCAACTTTGTATCCTTTAAGCACGAGGATATCCACTATATACCTGTGCATTTCCCCATCCATCTCAAGATCTTCCAGGCATTCTCTCCTGTAGGTTTTCAGGGAGCATACGGGGTCCTGGAATTTCCCTTTTATTATGATCCTCCTTAAAATTCTTGAAATTACAGAGAAAGCCCTTTTTGAGAAGCTGTCTTTTCTGTTATATCTCCATCCTGAAACAGCATCATACCCCTCGTTAATTTTGCTTATAAGTTTGGGGATGTCTGCAGGGTCATTCTGCAGGTCTGCATCCATTGTAACTACAAGCTCTCCCTTTGCATTCCTGAAACCCATGTCCAGTGCGGCAGTCTGGCCGAAATTCCTCCTGAATTTTATTACGCGGACATTCCTGTCAGATTTAGCGGCTTTTTCAAGCTCTTTGAAGGTATTATCTGTTGAGCCATCATCTATGAAGATAATCTCGTATTTTTTCCCGAGCTTTTTCATTACTCCGGTTACTTTTTCATGGAGCTCTCTTATATTGTCCTGCTCGTTGTATGCTGGGATTATGACTGATATGTCCATGGCGGCTGTTAAACTGGCTCTTTATTTAAAAGTTGCTGATTTCACTAATTTTAAATATGCCATAGCTTTTGTTTTTTCCATGGCCTACACTGTTTCTCCAAACACTGATGTTATCGGAAAACTCATAGGCGATTATGAGTCGGGGAAAATAACAATGGTCTACGGGAATTCCGCTTCAGGAAAAACAACGCTGTGCCTGCTGGCTGCAATATCCGCTGCTGAAAAGGGAAAGGTTATTTTTGTTGATGCTGAAAAAGGCTTTAATCCTGAAAGGCTAAAGCAGCTGTACGGAAAAGACATCGGGAAACTGCTTGACAATATATTTTTGATCCAGCCCAAATCATTCAGAGAGCAGCATGATACAATACTGAAAGTGAAAAAAATATGCAGCGGCGAAAAGATAAAGCTGGTTGTCGTAGATACCGTCGGCCACTATTACAGGAATGTTCTCAACGAGACGCCGAAGGAAGTCAATGAGGCAATGGCTGAGCTCATGGCCAACCTGATAAGGATTGCAAGGGACTATGACAAGGTTGTGCTGCTTACAAATCCGGTATATGCAAGAATGGATTCTCCTGACGGGATAAAAATGGTCGGCGGCTCGCTCATGGAAAGGATGTGCAAAGTGATTGTTGAGCTCCACAGAAAAGATGACAAGAGGACTGCAACCCTAAAGAAATACAAGAGAGATGATGAATCTGAGCATCCGAATATAGGAAAAGAGATCAGTTTTGAGATAAGAGAGAACGGTTTGTTTTCTTTAGAACATTAATTTAGCAGCCATCCTCAGTTTTTCTTTAAGGGGCAATGCTATCCCTGCTTCATGCATATCCTCTTTTAGCCTGACCTGCATCTTCTCACTTGTCTTTTTTGCCTGGTAGAATGCTTTCATAAAATAATGCTCTGCCTGTCCTTTATCTCCAAACCTGCCAAAAGCCAGCGCCACTATTCTGCTTCTTCTGGAATCCCTTGTAGCATTCTCAAGGTATTCTTCAGGCTGTTCAGCAAACCATCTCAAGGCCCTGCCACAAAGCTTCCCAAGATTAACCTTGCTGTCTGGGCTGCTGTATATTTCCTTCCAGCTTTCAGAAAAATATTTCGCCCAATAGGGATTATTAATCAGCTGCCTGTACGTATGGGCAAGGTCCATGTGATAATCAAAAGCTATATCCCTGAAAACAGGATTATGCATCTCAGCAAAATATTCCCACATTGCTGTCTTTGCTTCTTTTAGCTGCATTTCCGCGGGGTGTATTGCTGATGAAAAATTCCTTAGTATCCCGCTGAGATATTCGTAATCGTTTTTTTCTTTTTTGCCTGCCTGCCTGTTCGGTTTTTTTCCTGTAAGATATCTTATGTATCCCCATTCAGCTGCATTGAAGGAATCCGCAATGTCAGAATAGCTGCTGTATGAGAACATCCTGCCATATTCTGCAATAGCCTTGCTTACTGATGTCCTGTCCCTAAGTTTTTTCTCCGGCAATTCAAGCACATCATCTACAAGAGATTCCATGCCTTCCTGTGGAAATCCGCACTCAACAGTAAGCTCCAGCCTGCTCTTTACCCTGTCAGCAAGCTCTGATTTTACGCCCATAAATAAGGGCAACCTGAAGTTATATTTAAAGTTAAAAGGAATCAGTAAGTAAGAGAGGCATGCTGAAGAGTTATGGTATTGTTTCTGACTACAACGTCTTTTAATTTTTCCAGAGGAGAAAGAGGGCCGTAAATAATGCCGCTAAGCTGGTACCTTTTGTGTGTCACCGCCCGAACTACATCCATGGTATGCTTAACACCTTTTTCTTTATACGTATCCTCTATAAGATCTCTGAGGTGCTGGGCATATTTCTCCGGAATGTCCTGGGTATAATACCACTCTGACGAGAAAGTAAGTGTTGCTGTATCTATGATTTTTGCTTTTTCTACCATCACCGGAAGTTTTGTTATGTACTCGTTAACTGTATCCATATCATCTACTGTGCCTGAAAGGACCATTTCCAGCGTGCCTTCCTGTGCTGATCTTTTGAATAATCCGGGAAAATGCCTTGCCCTATCCAGGCTATACCTTAGTATCTCAAATTCTCTTGACAACGGAAGCTGGGACCTCTCTGCATATTTGGCTACATTCTCTCCGGAAAATATATTTTCCAGCAGTGCAACTTCTGATACTTTTTCAAGGTTGTCTTCTGATTCCTCTATAGAAAGGATATATTCCCTGGCCATAATCCCGTTATCTGCGAGCATAGAAGCCGGGAACATTGAATTAATTTATAAAATTATTCAGTATCACAGTTTTTCAGCAGTAACTCCGTTGAACACCCTCTGCATGTTCCTGAAGCCTGCCTTCTCAAGCCTTTTTATTATGCCCGCCCGTATGTCCATGCCTCTTTTCTTGCTGCCCGGATCTCCTGTGTAATGGTATAGTTTCCCTCCGGGTTTCATTACCCTGTAAAGCTGGTTGTAGAACTCCTGGGAATAAAGCAGCGTGGACAGTGCAAGCCTTGGCGGGTCATGTATCACCCTGTCAAAAAAAGCATTCGGGAATTTCTTTATCTCCGCAAACGCATCCCCTATTATCATTTTTATTTTCTTATTGTCAAACAGTTCCTTTGACCACGGGTTGATTTTCTGCAGCTCAGCCACGTTCGGGTCTATCTCTATGGTATAGACTATTTCTGCTGTCTCTGCTGCCTTTATTGCCGTATAGCCGAGGCCGCAGCATGTGTCAAGCACTGTCCCGGTGCATGGCGCAACAAAATTAATTTTCTGCTTCGTGTCTTCCAGGGGTGAAAATTTTTTGGTGACGTGCATCCTTATTCCTGATATCTCTATTGTCGGCGGAGTCCTGTACCCTGTCGGGACGAGCTTGTAGTATCTCTGCAGCTCTTCTGAGAATATTGCGACCTGAATTATCGAGCTGTTCTCAACCAGAAAGCACATAGTGTCTTTTTTTATTATTTTTTTTATATCCGCAATGCCAAGCTTCTGGCCGTCGGGAAATATGAAGTACTCTCCTTCCCTTCTTATTTCTGATTCTGTCAGGCCGAGGTCAAGCGATGCCGTGGCCTTGTCTCCCGCCGGGAGGAATTTCCTGGCCTGGTATGCTGAAAGAAGTATCATAAGGAAAAAGAAAATAGCGGAAAATAAAAACTTATTCAGACGTGAAGTCCTCAATTGTGTACTTGAAGTCCTTCTCCTTGAATTCGCCTCTCTGCTTGAGGTATTCCCTTGTAACAATGTAGAACAGCAGCCCCAGGCTCTTCTTTCCTTTGTTGTTGCATGGGACAACGAGGTCAATGTTGTTTGCCTGGTTGTTTGTATCGCAGAGTGCAATTACGGGTATGCCTACCTTCATTGCATCCAGCACAGCGTTCCTGTCGGGCCATGCGTCTGTGACCACAAGTATCTTTGGCTCAGTGTAGTTCTTCAGCTTTGGGTTTGTCATTATTCCCGGCGGATACCTGCCGGCAAAGAATTTTGCACCTGTTATCTTCCCGAAAATCTTTACAGGAAGCCAGCCGTTCTCTCTTCTTGACACAATAAGTATGTCTTCAGGAGCATATCTGGCAAGCATGTTTGCCATCATCCTTATTCTTTCATCTATCTTCTGGACATTCAGCACTGATAGTCCGTCCGGCCTTGTTTTGTAGATGAAGTTTTCCATAAACCTTGTCTTGAATTTTGTTCCTATGTGTATACCTGCCTTAAGGTAAGTGTCGTTGTCAACAAGCAATTCTTCAGTCATCTTAATTTCCTCCTATGCAACAGTAAAGAAACAATCTTTACTGCATCTTTATCGCCTCAGCAGTGTGTTAAAGGTCCTTTCGCTTTCCCTTTAACGTCGGCAATATATTACTGGATAAAGAAGCCATTTATAAAATTATCTCCCTCTTCTCTTTTTCCTGCTCATGACGAGCACAGCAAACGACGCTCCTGCGACAGCTCCTAGGCCAAAGAGGAGGAGATACCTGTAGTTTATTATGGGGAATCTGAATCCCTTCTCCTCAAAATATATATCAAGGCTCCCGAGCTCAAGGGCATATTCAAGATAGAGCAGTGCAGAGCCTTTGTCTGTTTCTCTCAGGGAACCCCCGTATTCATAATAGCTGTAGGCTGCTATGGGAAACATGCCCCTGGCTGTCTGCTTTGCTATGAGCGACTTCACTATGCTGAGCCTGTCCTCTATTATTTTTTCATCATATTCAGGGTCGACTGACATTGTATTAAGTATGACGTCAACCCTTGCTTTTGCTATGCTGGCCTCATAGAGGCAGATTTCAGGGTTCCCGTTGTTATATTCCGTGTTTGACCTCACAATCGCTTCCCTTGCCTCATTGCCTCCTTCCGGAAGGTAGAGCTCAAGATACTGTATTCTCTCCTCAACCTCGGATATTTTCTCAAGGCAGGATTCATTGAGTGCTTCTTTGTCAATATTGAATTCTGTCCCGAAGGTGTTGAAGAAGCCTGACCACGACCTTGCTGTGTTCAGCCTCTCTGTTGCGTATGCAATGCTGTATATTGTCGAATTGTCAAATTCTCCCCTGCTGATTCTCCTGGATACGTCGCTGAGGCCTGCCTCTGCCTCTGAAATCCTGGAGGAGACTATCATATAAGTCTCAAGGTCCGTAAGCGTATCTATAGGGTTATTCTCTATGTTTGCCCTGAAAAGTATTGCATCTGCCTTTATCTGATCTATTTTTTCCCTTGCTTCCCTTACTGTCAGGTTCTGCCTCATAAACTCCTCATACTTCAGGTTGACATTTGCAACAAAGCAATAGCTGGCTGCGCTGTAGTATCTCCCGCTTTCCTGCGCAGCTCTTGCAAGGCTGTAATATTCCTCCTCGACACCCAAGCTGAGAAGAAGCTTCTCTGCCTGGCTGCATATGTCGTCTGAGAGGCGCTGCATGACTTCAACATATTCCTGGCTAAGCTCTATATCTGCTTCTGTCGCATATTCTTTTCCTGTTATCTCTTTTACCGCATCGCTGAGGTGCGAGATCTCTATTATCTCAACAGTATTGTTTCCTGTCCCGTTTGTCAGGTTGAGCTGCATGTATTTCGGGATAAGGACTTTTGCTATGCCGTTTTTTGCTGCCGCATCCAGTTTCGTTGTTATGCCGCCCACCTGCCCTATTATACCTCCTGAATTTATCGTCCCTGTTATTGATACGCTCTGGTCTATTGCCAGGCCTTCAAGGACGGCAACTGTAAGCACTGCTGCCCCTGCCCCTGCGCTCGGGCCGCCTACAAGCCCGCTCGTCGACCTTATCCTGTAGAAAAAATCATACCTGCTGCAGTCCCTCTCAAGGAAATTGCAGGCAACCTCTTTTGCAAATCTTGTGGATATCTGCGTGTCAAGTCTTGAGAGCGGCAGGGAGTCTATGAATACCCTTCCTGTGCCTTCCTTTATCTCCAGCTCCATGTCAGCGACGCTGCCTATGAGCTCTTCTCCTGTATTTGTCACGGCAAGCAGCTTTATGCTGCCTGATTTTGCCATGGCTGCGGGCATAAGGATCAGCACCAGCACAATCATGAAATATTTTTTGAGCATCCTGTCTGGGAATTCAGGAGGGTATATAAGTTTTTTTTAAATTCTGACCACAATCTTTTAATAGGACTGTAATATATTCTATGCTGGGTGATATGAATGGAATTTTTCGTTGATACTGCAGATGTTGACATGATTAAGAAGCTTAATGATATGGGTCTTGTGGACGGGGTTACAACAAATCCCACGCTGATTATGAAAGCCGGGAAAGGGCACAAGGAAACCATCCAGAAGATAAGCTCCATTGTGAAAGGCCCGATAAGCGTTGAGACGCTTAGCACTGATGCAGAGGGCATGGTGAAAGAGGCCCTTGAGTATGTAACCTGGGGTAAAAACATTGTTGTAAAAATTGTGATGACTCCTGAAGGCATGAAGGCTGTAAAGATACTCTCAAAAAAAGGCATAAAGACAAATGTGACTGTTACTTTCTCCCCGCTGCAGGCCCTGATAGCTGCAAAGGCAGGCGCAACTTATGTGAGCCCTTTTGTAGGAAGACTGGATGATGTCGGCCACTTCGGCATGGATACTGTTGCGCAGATAAAGGAGATATATGAAAACTACGGCTACCAGACAAAAATACTTGCGGCAAGCCTGAGGCACCCAACGCATGTCCTTGAAGCTGCTCTTATGGGAGTAGATGTTGCAACAATCCCTCCTGATGTGATGCTGAAGCTGTTCAATCATCCGCTGACAGATGCAGGGATAAAAAGCTTCCTTGATGACTCAAAGAAGTGGAAGAAATAGGCCTTCCGATATCTTTATATATTTACAGGAAAACAAGAGGAACAGGTGATAGCAAATGACACTTTTGGGATTCCACTTTAAGAAAATGTCTGTCGAAAAAAACAAGAATGCGACAGGCAGCATTAACATAAAAAACAACATGACTGTTACAAAAGTCAGGGAAGCAAAGCTGAACCTTGGCAAGGACAGGCAGACTGGCATCGAGTTCTCATTCACATTCCATGTCGGCTATGAGCCGGGAATTGCCTCAATCGACCTTGAGGGCGGTGTGCTCTATGTATCCAACACAAAGCAGGCAGAGGAAATCCTGAAAAACTGGGAAAAGAAAAAGCAGCTTCCTGAAGACCTCATGAAAGAGGTATCACTTCATGTAGTGTCAAAGTGCAACGTGCAGGCAATTGTGCTTGCAAAAGAGATGCAGCTTCCGCCTCACATCGCTATGGTTAAGATAAGCGATGAGAAAAAGAAGAAATAAAAATTAATTTCCTAATTTATTTTTTGCCCATTCTTTCTGACAGTGCGTAGAAATTAGCAGCTGCTATCCCTGCCGGCACAAGAGGGTTTGGCGGCACTCCGTATGCCTGCATGATTGTGCTGTCTAAATTTGCGCTTGTGCCTGGTCCGAGTGTTGAGTCCAGGGCAGTTCTCATGATTCCTCCTGTCAGAGGCGTGTAGTATAATGCGGCAAGTGCATTGCCTGCTACAATCACTGCCTGAAGGGCTGTGGTAGCATATTCAAGAATCTGTGCGCCTTTCTTTGGCTGGCCTGATGCTGCGTCCCTGCTGCGGAGAGAGTCTGACATAAGCTCCATAACATATGGCAGGGCTGTCTGCGCAAGAACAACAGGGTTTCCCCAGTTTGGCTCCTGGCCTTCAATCCCGACATAGCTGGCATTATGGCCATATGCTGCATTTGCATATGCTGCCAGGTAAGCCAGCGGCTCGGTAAAAAACCTTGTTACCGGAGATCTTATGCTCTCTCTGGCTCTGCTTGTAAATCCTCTTATTTTATCTTCCAGAAAGCCTTTTTTCTGGGGTGCGATTGGTGTGTTGTTCATTTTTTCATACCTCTTAAGTGTTATTACTCTGCGGTAACACATTTTATTTATAAATCTTTTGGATTCCCTCGTTTTCGATAGCTTTATTTATCTTTTCTTATTTTTATGGCATAGGTGGTTTATCATGGTCAATGAACTAAAACTCAAAGTTGCAGAGGCTATCCAAGATGACGTAAACAAGGGAATCGTCAGGATAGACAGCAGTTTCATGCACGACCTCGACATAAGGCCGGGTGATATTATAGAGATAGCAGGGGAGAGGAAGACTGTTGCAATCGCAGACAGGGCATATCCCGGGGATATCGGGCTGAACATAATAAGGATGGACGGGCTGATAAGGAGAAATGCAAAGGCAGGAATAGGGGAGCTTGTATCCATAAAAAAAGCAGGCGTCATAGAAGCAAAAAAAGTAATAATTGCGCCGCAGAGAAAGGGCATTGTCATAAGGGCCAACCCGATAATATTCAAGCAGGGGCTTCTGGGAAGGGCTGTCGTGAAAGGAGATATTGTTTCGCTGGGAGGGACAAGGAGGAGAAGGACCACAATGTCCTCAAATCCGCTGTTTGGAGATGATTTCTTTAATATGCTTGACGAGGGCCTGATGGGGTTCGGGCTCGGCGACCTGAAGTTTGTCGTCGTATCAACAAACCCGAAGCAGCCTGTGCTCATCACAGAGCAGACAGAGGTTGAGTTCAACCCTGAGGCCACAGAAGTTTCGGAAGAAAGGGTCCTTGAAGTCACTTATGAGGATATCGGCGGGCTGCAGGACGAGATAAGGAAGGTCAGGGAAATGGTAGAGCTGCCATTAAAGCACCCTGAAATATTTGAGGCACTGGGAATAGAGCCGCCAAAGGGTGTTTTGCTGCATGGCCCTCCGGGAACAGGAAAGACTTTACTGGCCAAGGCTGTCGCAAACGAAACAGACGCTAATTTCAGTCTCATAAACGGGCCTGAAATCATGAGCAAGTACTACGGCCAGAGCGAGGAGAACCTGAGGAAGAAGTTTGAGGAAGCCGAGAAAAACGCCCCGTCAATTATTTTCATAGACGAGATTGATGCAATAGCAAGCAAGAGGGAAGAGAGCAGGGGAGAAGTTGAGAGAAGGGTTGTAGCACAGCTGCTTGCGCTTATGGACGGGCTGAACACAAGGGGAAGGGTCATTGTAATAGGAGCGACCAACATCCCGAATGAGCTTGACCCTGCACTGAGAAGGCCGGGAAGATTTGACAGGGAGATGGAAATCGGAGTCCCTGATAAAGAAGGAAGGCTCAATATCCTGAAGATCCATACCAGGAACATGCCTCTTGCAAAGAATGTCAACCTGAAAGAATTTGCAGAGATAACGCATGGTTTTGTCGGCGCAGATCTGTCTGCACTGGCAAAAGAGGCTGCTATGACCCTGCTGAGGAGGATTTATCCTGATTTAAAGCTTGAGGAAGACCAGCCTATTCCGAAAGAAGTCCTTGAGAAGCTCAAGGTTTCCAAGATAGATTTTATCGAGGCGCTGAAAGTCGTAAGGCCTTCTGCATTGAGGGAGGTCTTTATTGAAGTCCCTAATGTAAAATGGGAGAATGTCGGCGGGCTGGAGAATGTAAGACAGGAGATTATCGAGGCTGTTGAATGGCCGCTGAAGCATCCCGATGCTTTCACGAAGATGGGAATAAAGCCGCCCAAGGGAATTCTTTTATACGGCGCTCCCGGAACTGGTAAAACTTTATTGGCCAAGGCTGTCGCAAATGAGAGCCAGGCAAACTTCATACTTGTAAAAGGCCCTGAGCTTTTGAGCAAATGGGTTGGCGAGTCAGAAAAAGCTGTAAGGAAAGTTTTCGAGAAGGCAAGGCAGACATCGCCTACAATCATATTCTTTGACGAGATTGATTCCCTTGCACCGAGAAGGGGAATGGGCTCTGACAACCAGGTTACTGAGAGGGTCGTCAACCAGCTGCTTACAGAGATGGACGGCTTAATCGAGCTGGATAATATTGTGATACTGGCAGCAACCAACAGGCCGGACATGCTTGATACTGCATTATTGAGGCCGGGAAGGTTTGACAGGATCGTGCTTGTGCCTGCCCCTGACGAAAAATCAAGAGAGGAGATATTCAAGATACACACAAAAGACATGCCTCTTGATAAGGGAATATCAATCAAGGAGATGGCAAAAGAGACTGAGGGCTATGTCGGAGCGGATATTGAATCTGTTGCCAGGGAGGCAGCAATGCTCGCCCTGAGAAAAGACATGGCTGCAAAGAAAGTCACAAAGGAAAATTTCAATGCCGCGCTGAAGAAAGTCTCTCCGAGCGTGACAAAAGAAGTTGCGGACGCCTACAAGGACCTGCTGAAGCAGTTCAGCTCTGCCCGCGGCAAAGAGATGAAAGAGACCAAGCCGGAGTATTATGGTTAAATACGTTGTTTGAGTAAACTTAGGTATATTTCAAAGAATCTGGTGTTGGTCTCGGCCCACCGGAATGTAATTTACCTTGATGTTTGCCTTGACAATTATGATTGTAAACATTAAAGTGAGATTCACAGAAAGTCCCACCGCAATAAATACACATATTATTTCTTGATGGCTTCAACTTGGATTTACATAATAAACAAGAATCTCTTAATTTATAGGTTTTATATTTTGGAGTTTTTTTCATAATTCTTCGGAGTTGTTTATCAATCTATTTCTCAACTTCATGCCCCCCAAATTCCTTCCTCACTGCGGCAATTGTCCTTTTTCCTAATGCAAACTTCCTGCTCTTGTCTTTCCTTATCTTCACAGCAGCATCAAATGCAGGAGCATATCCCTTGACTGCGTTTTTCGTCCTGATGAGCTCATCTATTGTAACGCTTCCGATTGCAGGCTTTATCTTGCCAAAATCTTTCCTTGAAACTGCCTTCACTGTCAGGTCAAGCAGCCAGCTGTTTATCACAGAAGCAGGCTGCCACACAGAAACCGCTTTTTTTATGTCGATATTAAAATCATCCAGCAGCTCAACTCCCTCTGCCAATCCTTCTAAATAAACATATTCGATTATGTTATGCACACTCTTGACATAATGTCCGCTTCCGGCCGGCCCGAAATATCCGTAGCCGTTTTTAGGAGAAAGCGCTTTGCAGAAAGGCTCTATGTGCCTAAACTCTGATTTAGGCCCACCAATCATTAAAGTATATCCGTTCTGAAGCCCCCATACCCCTCCTGAAACCCCGCAGTCAAAGAAATGAACTCCCTTTTTCCTGCACCACTTGTCGTGCTTCTCTGCATTCCCGTAGAAATCATTTGCACCATCTACAATAATGTCCCCTTTCTTCAGAAGGGGAAGAAGCTGCCTTATCATGCCATCAGTTACCCTGCCTGCGGGAAGCATCAGCCATATTATCTTTCTTGAAGAAAGCTTCCCAACAAATTCATTTAAGTTATAGGCAGGTATTGCGCCTTTTCCTGCAATGCTTTTAGTTTTTGAGGCTGTCCTGTTCCAGACAACAACTTCTTTTCTATGGAGGAGAAGCCTCTCGACCATGCCATGCCCCATCCTTCCCAGGCCGATGAATCCTATTCTCATTTTAGATCAGTAACCACTACCACTTTTCTTATCCTCTGCACAAGTTTTGCAGGGCAATCATCTGTTGATACCTTCGGATTATTAAATTTTTCATATGCCTCCCTTTTCCCCTCGCCAAAAAACAATACAACTGCCATCCTCGACCTTTCCAGTAGTTTCCTGCTGGAAGTCATCCTGTCCTTCGGGGGCTTGGGAGATTCGTGGGTTATAAGGAAATAATCTGAATTGTCTTTTACTGTCAGATTCGGAAACAATGCGCCGACATGCCCGTCCTCCCCTGCACCTAAAACTATGATGTCATAATTTTCTTTTATCATCCTCAGGTTTATTTCATATTCCCTTATGCCGTAGTCCGGCATGTCCTCGTCCATTATGAAAGGATGGATGTTCTGCGGAAGCAGTCCCCCTTCATCAACAAGCCATGAAAGCAGTCCCCTGTCAACCAGCCTGAAATTGCTCTCTTCATCATCAACAGGAACAAGCTTCTCATCAATCATGAATATGTGGACCCTGTTCCAGGGTATGTTCACTTCTTTCAGTGCCGGGAACAGCTTGGTTATGCTCCTCCCTCCCGGAAATGCCATTGTAACATTGTCATGGCTCTCAAGCAGGAAATTTATCTCTTTTGCAATCATCTCTGCAGCTTCGTTAGCATTGTCTGTCGTGTGCATTTTACATGTGCTCCAGGCCCCAGTGGTGGCCGTTTTTCTTCACAAGCCTGTCAGCTGCTTCAGGCCCCGGACTTCCTGAGCTGTAATAATGCAGCCTGATTTTTTTCTTTTTCGCAATTACCGGGTCAATCACTTTCCATGCTGCCTCTACTTCATCCCACCTTGTGAACAGGGTCGGGTCTCCAAGAAAGATATCATGCAGCAGTTTTTCATATGCCTCGGGGGTATTTATGACGAAAAGGCAGCTATGGCAGAAGTCCATGCTTACATTTTCTATTTCAAAATTATTCCCGGGCGTCTTTATGTTCATCCTGAGGTATATGCCTTCATCAGGGAATAATTTTATTATAAGCGCGTTCGGGTGTATGCCGCCTGAAAACTTTGACAGCAGTGATGTGTTCCTGAAATAGACAATAATCTGGACGAGCTTCCTGTCAAGGTTCTTGCCTGTCTTGAGATAAAAAGGGACGCCTTTCCACCTTTCATTGTTTATGCAGAATTTTATTGCCGCGAACGTCTCTGTCCTTGAGTCTTTTGCAACACCCTCTTCATCTTTGTAATCAACAGAGCCTTTCAATGCCCCTTTCCTGTACTGGCCTATGACAATATCATTTTTTTTCGGGATTGATATTTCCCTCAGCACTTTTACCTTGCTGTCCTTTACTTCACCGGGGTTGAAATTCTTGGGCGGGGACATTGCTATAAGGGACAGTATCTGCATCATGTGGTTCTGCATGACATCCTTTATTGCTCCGTACCTGTCATAGAATCCTCCCCTTGTGCCGATTCCCGTGTTTTCCAGGAGGGTTATCTGGACATTTTCTATGTTCCTCTCCCCCCATGCAGGCTCGAATATCTTGTTTGCGAACCTCAGCGCAAAAAGGTTCTGCACTGCCTCTTTCCCGAGGTAATGGTCTATCCTGAAAATCTGGTTTTCTCTGAATGCCGTATTTATTATTTTATTCAGCTTCCTGGCAGATTTCAGGTCGTCCCCGAAAGGCTTCTCTATTATCAGCCTGTGGTCTTTTCCCTTTGCAAGAAACTTCTGCTTCCTGAGATTCTTTATTATGGGCTCGAATTTGTCCGGGAGAGTGGCAAGGTAAAAAATCCTGTTTCCTGCTGTCCTGTATTTTTTATCTGTATCTTCAAGGAATTTTTTCAGCCCTGCATAGGAATCCGCTGTATCAAAATCATTCCTGTAATAGAAGACTCCTGAAAGGAACTTGTCCAGCCTGTCAAATTTTTCTTTTGGCAGGAATTCTGCCATTGATTTTTTTACATCCTGCCTGAAATCATCATGGGTCTTGTCTTTCCTGGCAACCCCCACTACTGCAAAATTCTTCGGCAGCTCATTTCTTACATAGAGCCTGTAAAGCGCGGGCATCAGCTTCCTGTGCGTTAAATCTCCTGTGGCTCCGAATATGACGAAGATGCAGGATTCAAGCATTTTAAGTTGTCCCCCCATTCCATTAAATCAATCGGGATTCTTATATTAAGCTTTCGATACAATCTTTAAATATAACCTGCTGTTAGAAACCAGGATGCTAAGGTCAGATATCAACAGGATGATAGAGGAGGCAATGCGGGAATTTGAGAAAAAAGGGCTTATCCTGCCTGCGTGGGCCTATTGGGATGTCAAGGAGTGGTATAAGAATCCTGGGCTTGGAAATGAGATAAGGAAAGATGGGCTTGGGTGGAGAGTGAGCGATTTCGGGCTTGGAGATTTTGATTCTTATGGCGGAGTGTTCTTTACAATGTCTAATTCACAGGTTGAGGCTGGCAGCAAAGAAAGCATAGATCAGCTGCATTCACTGAAATATATTTACAGAAGAAATGGGCAGGGAGCCCCTCCGCATTTCCACTGGTCAAAAAGGGAGGAATATCTTAATCTGGGAGAAGGTATAACAACTGTGGCAGTGTACAACAAGACTGATAAAAACATGATTGATTATTATTCCCCCATAAGGATAAAGATAAACCACGTCTGGGCTGAGATTTCTGCCGGAGAGCCGCAGAGAATACCTCCGGGCAGTTCAGTCTACATTCCCGACAGGATAATACATTCATACAGCGCAGAAGGCAATTCTACTGTTGCCATGGAGATTGCAAGCAGGAACAATGATGATACAGACAACTACTGGGATGTTACAGAGGATAATAAATCAGGAACTTACACACAAACCGAAGAGAACATTATTGTTCCCTGCGACAGGACGGCCGTTGCAATATTCCCGCAGCTGAATGAGCTTCCCGGAAGCGAGACGTTTGATATTCTTACCCTTCTCTACTCCCCTTATATCCCCCGCTCTTTGGCAAATTATAAAAAGTCCTCCTGATTTTTGTATTGCATGAAATTCAGCAAGCTTCTTTTCGGCCCTGCCGGCATCCCCCTGTCAACAAAAGACAGGAATACGCCAAACGGGATAGCAAGGACAAAAGAGCTCGGGCTGGGATGCATGGAGCTGGAGTTTGTAAGGAATATAAACGTGAGCAGGGAAAAAGCTCCTGAAATAAAGAAAAAGGCTGAAAAGGAAGGGATAGTGCTGACATGCCATGCCCCATATTACATAAACCTTAATTCTGAAGAGCCGAAGACAAAATATGGCAGCATGAGCTACATAACAAAATCTGCTGAGATACTCAACCTGTGCGGCGGCTGGTCTGTCTGCTTCCATCCCGGCTATTACCTGAAGATGGAGCCTGAGAAAGTGTACAGCACAATAAAGGAAAGGATTGTGGAAATGAGAAAGAAGCTGGACGGCGAGGGCAACAGTGTCTGGATAAGGCCTGAGACAACAGGGAAGCCCACGCAGTTCGGGAATTATAAGGAATTACTGAAGATATCGCAGGAAGTGGAAAGAGTGATGCCTGTTTTTGATTTCTCCCATTTGCATGCAAGGACTAACGGAAAATACAATACTGAAGCAGAATTCAGGAAAATTCTGGAGGATGTGGAAAAGGCTCTTGGAAAAGAGGGCCTGCACAACATGCACATCCATCTTTCAGGCATTGAGTACGGAGAGAAAGGGGAGAAAAACCACCTCATACTTGAAGAGTCTGACATGAATTACAAAGAGCTGCTGAAAGTGTGGAAAGAGTTTGATATCCGCGGCTGCGTCATTTCTGAGAGCCCGAACATAGAGGAAGATGCGCTGCTTATGAAGAAGTATTACGAGAGCCTATAATCTATCTCTCATACATTTTTGCATTTTCTGTAAACCCTGTAACCTCTGACGCATCTTTTCCCGGAAATGCTTCAAACCTGATTTTTCTTTCTTCTGTCATCTGCACGAGGACAACGCCTTCTACCTGATCATATCCCTCTGTATAGATTCCTTTTGCAAGGAATTTTCTGTCCCAGTAATCCCCGTCTGCTGTAAAGTAATCATATTGGACAAGCTCATATTCTACAACTCCTGTTTCTGCGCTGAGATCCGCAGGATCGGGGGTATTTCCTTTGACTGCATACTGCCTGGAATTTTCCCCGTCATAATTACCGATTGATAGGACTATCCTGTCAGGGTCCAGATAATCATATGCAAAAGCAAGATGGCCCAGCCAGTATCTTCCGGGCCCTCCGGCGTAGCCCTTTGTTCCCTCCAGGAACCAGTTGCCAACAAGCCTGCCATCAATATCATAATCAATCTTTCCTGATATCGGCTCGGCTGTACGGAGATTTTTCTCAATTAACCTGCTCTTTACAGGCTCGTTGAAGTAATCAAATGTATTTGGGGGGACATGTATTTTCCACGGCTCTCCGTTATAATGCTCTTTTACAACAAAACCAGGCAGGACAACTTCTGTATCAACAAGGTTATAATCCACATTCTTTGAATAATAGCCTATTATTTCCCCTGCTTCAACAGGGACTCTTACACTGACATAGCTATTGGCAGCAGGAGCATTTTCTTTTAGTTTTTCAGATAGTATATCAATATGGATATAGATGCTTGAAACAGTGCAGGTGTGTTCTATCACAACCCTATAATCCTTCCCCGCTGGTGCCCCTGGCATATGCTGTATGCTTGTCACATAGCCGTCCCCCGGGGAATATACTTCTATATCCGCCTCTTCATTATCAAAGTCCTGGAAATAGTGATGGTCAATGGGAGTAACATGGCTATCTATCATTAGTCCGAGAGGAATCATGACTTTTGTCTTCTCCAGATTTACAGGAGGATAATCAAATTTTATATCGGCTTTGCATCCTTCTTCCTGTTCCCTGGGTTCGGAGATATCATTGCTTTCTGCTAGACCGTTGTTTTCCTCTCCTGCTCCTTTTTCAATATTATCCCGAGTGCATGCGCTGATAAAGAGAATAAATACTACAAAAAATACAAGAAAAGGCAGTTTAGATATTCTCATCCGGCATTATTATTTTTTATTCTTTAATAACTTTTTGGGGCATGCATAATTTTTTCTAAATCCTTGGCAGCCATCTTGGCACTTTTTTCAAATAGTCTCTATATCCCTTTCCAAATCTCTTCTTTAGTTTCGGCTCTTCTTCAAAAACAACATAAAAATGTAGAACCATTACTAATATTAGCAGATAGATTAACAGCAATACATGCCCAAGAATAAGGAAATAAGAAAGAAAAACAGAAAAATGCCCCAGATATATTGGATTTCTTACGTATCTGTAATTTCCTTTAATGATGAACTTTTTTGCTGGTTCTGTCGGAAGAGGAGTGCCTTCCCCAAATTTGTTAAAAAGGGATATGCAGTAGAAGAAATTTGCTATACCCAATATGAAAAAGAATATGCCAAAAATTTTCATCTCCATATTTGAATAACGCGGAAGGCCAGTTATGTTGTTTAAAGTAACAGCGCCATAGGGCAGCAATATGAAAAAAATTAACAGTATGGAGATAACGAGCAAAAGTGATTTGATTTTCATAATCAATATGTTTTGTTCCCTGTTTATATGGGTTACGGAATATGTGTTCTCTGATTCAAAACCTTTTTAAATCCCTGCCGAATCCAAGAGCCTATGGAACAATGCTTAACATGCAAGACAAAGATTACCAACCTTAAAGGCACTGCAAGATTCAAGTGCCCAAGCTGCGGGAAATACGAGATAATACGGTGCCCAAGCTGCAGGACAATTGTTGCAAAGTACACCTGCCCGGAATGCGGCTTTATAGGTCCAAACTAAAATGGCGAGGGTAGTTGTCACGTTCAGCATCATGCCTGAATCTCCTGATGTTGACCTTAAGGATATTGAAACTAAATCTCTGGAAAAAATAAAATCATTTGCAGGCACGGATGACTACAAGGTATCAGTAGAGCCTATTGCATTTGGGCTAAAGGCAGTGAAGATAATGTTTGTCATGGACGAAGACAAAGGCTCAACAGACGACCTTGAAGCGGATATAGAGACAATTGACGGCGTGAATTCTGTTGAAGTTACTGATGTCAGAAGGGCTATCGGATAAATTTATTCTGAAATGAATCTTATTTTCAGTAACCTTTTTTAATAGCTTTTCTCTACACGTATCATGGCAAATGATTCTGATATAATATCTTATATTACAAAAAACAGGTCATTTATTGATTATGTAAGGGAAATAAAGAGGGTTTCAGGACTGGATATAAGGGACATAGTAATAGAGGCTGCCCTGGAAAAAGACAGAGCCAATTTTTTTGATCTGGGATGCGGCTACGGCTATGCTTCCCTTGATTTTTTTAATGTTTTGGAAGAAAGATGCCTTCAGAAACGTGTGAACCCTGATATTCTGCAAAATGTTAATTATTATGGCTTTGACCTGTTTGTAAAGCCTGTAGAAAATAAAGACAGGAGAACTCATTTTGCTTATCCAAAAGATATATGCGATTCATTTGAAGGTTTTCCTGCCGCGGATATTGCGGTTTCTTTCTTCTCTTTTCCCTATCTTGATGATAAGCTTGGAGCCCTGAATTCCTGGTATACTTCCCTGAATAACAACGGAAAAATAATAACAACTCATTACTATCCCCATCAGATAGAGGCACATGGCCTCAAGTTATCAGAAAAGGTTAATTTTGATTTGACGGAGATTTTCCCTGCTACTATAAAAAAGGGCAGCGACCCTCTTTTATTGGTTACCCGTAAGAATCCACCTGGCCATCTGCCGAAATTTCTGGCAAGTGAAATGGAAAATACGCACTGGTGGAGAGGAACTCCAAAAGGATTTCATGCGGGACAAAAAATATCACATTATCTTATTGATTGAATTGCGGGTTCTTACACCCCACCCCAGGAAATGCGTCCTTGAAACTCCTTTCCTGACAACATCCTCCACTTTCGGGATGGGCTTTTTCTTTGCCTGGCTCAGCCTGTGCAGATCATAAAAGCCCACAGCATCAATCTCAGATTCCTCTGAAATCAATGAAACCAGGCCAAATAATTTTTTGTTGTCTTTATCGCTGTTTTTCAGCATTGCCTTAACCAGTTTTTTATCCCACAATCCTCCAACCCACATCGGCCCTGCATAATCAAAGCCTTTCAGGCAATTATGCTCAGAGACCTTTCTCTCCTGTGTTTTCCTGTTCCAGAGGAGATATGCATGCTCTTTCAGCAGTTCATCCGCTTTTTTCCTCCCTTTTTCAGCCCTCAAAAACACCCGGTAGTAATGGTCTTTTGAATATGAAAAAATAGGCCTGAGGGATTTTTCATGCTCTGCCCCCACAAGCTGCACTTTCCTTATCAGAATTCTTATTGCAGTCTCATGCATGAATTCATTTCTCAGGGGCTTTGCCCAGTATTTCCTTCTGCACGCAAGAGGAGAGCTGCCCGCGAGCGCTGCTGTGTCTGTTGCTGTAACTGCGAGTATGCCGTTCCTTGCAAGCCTTACAATTGCAGAATCGAGAAAGGGATTTGGGGAGCCGAATGGGTCAATATCAATATAGTCAAACCCCCTGCTTTCCAGCAGGAACATATTGGCATCCTTGCCGAATACCTCTCCTTTAACCCTATTCATCTCAAGGTTTTTCTTTATGCTCTCAGAAGTTTTGTAGTCATTGAATGCAATGCTCTTTATCTTGCCCTTTTTCAGCTCCTTAAAGAATCTTATTCCCCTTACTCCTGACCCTGCAAGCGGCAGCGCAATCTGCATGTCTTTGTCAGGCACAGAATCCAGAAGCAGGACAGAAACATCCCTGTTCAGCTTCATCACAGGATTATAGAAAACTCCCAGCTGCTTTGATATTTTGCCGGAAGGCACGTCAATTTCCGCGCTCTCTTCAGTGACCATAATGGATAAGTAAAAAGAAAGGGTTAATTAAATTAATTGTATAAAAAGACCCAGCTGTGCGTTGTGCTCCTGTGGCCGTCATCATTGTATGTGTCGATTATTACAGGATAATAACCCGGGACTGCATCCTGCGGAAGCTCCATTGCAAGGTATGCCCTCTCGCCTGCCTGTTTCTTTATTGTTACTTCATCTGTTCCTGTCCTGGATCCGAAATCCGGGAAGTAGCCTCTGACACTCACATCGTGCAGTGTTGACGGGCCTGGATTAAAGAATGATACCACCAAGGTCTCCTCATCTGAACTAAAAGCATCAGGATAGACCCTCACGCTAAGCGCAGAGACGCTCGCTATTAAAAGCAGGAATATTGCTATAAGTGCCAGTTTTTTCATTTAAACATCACCCTCTACTATTCCAAAGTGGTACTTTATATTTAAAGATTGCCTTCTCTCTATGTTCCTATAACAAATTTTAAAAGCATATCTCTTGTTCTCTCATTTATGGCAGAAAAATTAAGGCAGCCGATAATATCTGTGCTTGGCCATGTTGACCATGGAAAAACAAAATTATTGGACAGGATTAGGGGGACCGCTACGCAGATAGGGGAATCCGGAGGCATAACACAGGCCATCGGCGCCTCAATCATCCCGCTGGATACTGTAAAAAAAATATGCGGGAGCCTGCTTGGAAACAAAATAAGCCTCACACTTCCGGGGCTGCTGTTCATAGACACTCCGGGCCACGCTGCTTTCACCACGCTGAGGAAGAGGGGGGGAAGTATATCGGATATTGCGATTCTTGTGGTTGACATAAATGAGGGCCTGATGCCCCAGTCGCTGGAAAGCATAGACATCCTGAAAAACTCAAAGACGCCTTTTGTGATTGCAGCCAATAAGATTGACCTTGTCCCCCAATACAGGCAGGCTGACAAGTTTTTGGTGAAAAACCTCAGCGTCCAGGATCCTTTTGTGCAGGAGAAAATTGAAACAAAGATATATGAAATCGTCGGGAAGCTGTCAGAGATGGGCATTAATTCTGAAAGGTTTGACAGGGTTGAGGAGTATACAAAGCAGGTTGCCATAGTCCCTGTATCTGCAATAACCGGGGACGGCATCCCAGAGCTTCTCATGGTTCTTGTCGGGCTGGCCCAGAAATACCTTGAAAACTCGCTGAGGCTGCATGTGAGCGGGGGGGCAAAAGGGACTGTACTGGAAGTGAAAGAGACTGTCGGGCTGGGAAAGACTCTTGATGTCATAGTCTATGACGGCCTGCTGAAAAAAAACGACAAAATAATCATAGGGGGACTTGAAAAGCCCATAAAGACCAGAGTGAAAGCCCTTCTGGTGCCGCTGCCTCTTAAAGAGATGCGGGACAAGAAAACAAAATTCATGGGAGTGAACGAGGTTGTTGCCGCAACCGGAGTAAAGATATCCGCCCCTGATATTGATGAAGTTATTGCAGGCATGCCCCTCCAAAGCTATACAGAAGATACAAAAGAGGAAGTTATGAAGGAGATAAAGGCAGAAATCGGGGAAGTTATAATCGAGACAGGAAGCTCAGGCATAATAATAAAAGCGGATACGCTCGGCTCTCTCGAGGCGCTTACTTTCCTGCTGAAAGAAAAAAATATTCCTGTAAGAAAAGCAGGCATCGGGAAAATATCAAAAAAAGATGTTGCTGATGCGGAATCAGGCCATGAAAAAAGCCCTACGGAATCTGTTATACTGGGCTTCAATGTCCAGAGGGATGCAGAGATTTCAGGAAATGAGAAAGTCAAGATAATAACAGGCGATATAATATACAGGATAATCGATGAGCTTGAAGAATGGCAGAAGCAGCAGGAGGAGATTATGGAGGCAAGGGCGCTTGATAATCTTGTGAGGCCGTGCAAAATCCAGATTCTCAAAGGGTTTGTTTTCAGGCAGAGCAATCCTGCTATTGTCGGCGTTGACATACTTGAGGGGAAGCTGGCAACAGGCACTGCACTGATGAAAAGCGGGGCCGGGATAACAACAGTAAAAGAGATCCAGCATGAGAAGGAAAACATAAAGAGCATCACGAAGGGAAAGCAGGCAGCACTTTCCCTTGACAAGGTTACTGTAGGCAGGCAGATAAAGGAAGGCGATATCCTGTACAGCTCCATCCCGCAGGAAGATTTCAGGGAAATAAAGAAGCTCGCGAAATATCTTTCCAACGGTGAAATTGAAGTTTTGAAAGAGGTTGCTGAAATGATGAGGAAGGACAATCCTGTCTGGGGTGTCTGAATGAATGTTCTCAACATCCTGAATTCAAGGGAGAAGAAAAACATAGGCAGGCTCCTTGAAGGGCAGTTCGGCTGCAAAGGGGTGCTGGAGTATGAGTTTTTTATGAACAGCAAAAACAGGATCTTTCTTCTGAGCAAGGATGCCGGAAAAATTGACATGGAGGAGCTCAGGGTAAATTCTCTCGGCATGTATTTCGGGGAAATAAATGACAGGGAGCTGAGGCTGAGCATTGAGGGGAGCCAGCTTATAGGGCCTTTAGCAAAAAAAAATGTGCTTGAGCTGGATGATGAGCAGGCTGCAAGGTGGATGGCAGGAGAGGACTTCGAGGTTGAGACCGGATTAAAAGGATTTGCACTAATAAAAAACAGGGAAGACTTCATGGGATGCGGAAAGATTGCGGGGAAAAAATTACTCAACCACGTGCCTAAAGAAAGAAGGGCGTAATTTATTGATTTTTGTATAATATTTATATATAAGGTGCGTATTTCCGATGCGATGGTAGCTCAGTTTCTTGCCAGCATAGGAAAAGGAGAAGTTCCTGAAATTTTTGGAATTGAAAATTTCCTTACGGATTCCACAACATGCTGCAGGACTCCTGTGGTCTTGTTAGACACATCCGCTGTCATCGGGATTGAACAGAACTACCAGAGCCTGACAGGCCGCCAGGGTGAAGCATGGAAAATAATCAAATACCTTTCCAGGGACTATGATGAGGAAGGCAGGAATTATATCGTCTTAATTACTGAGAATATTTTCAGGGAGCTTACTGCGAAGAAAAAAAACCGCGAGATATCCGATAGGACATATGACTGCCTTATGCAGCTGTATCAGGGCTCAGCTCCTTTTATTGATGGGAAAAGAAGGGGCGGGAGCAGCATGACAAGCATTGAAGCAAAGGTTGTGCAGGCATATGAAAATGGCATGGCTTCTCAAAACAAAAAGGCGAAGGAAAGAAAACTGAACGGGGATTATATCTCTGCTCCTGATGTTGAAGTCCTGGCTACTGGTGTAGCCCTTGAAAGAAGCGGGACATGCAAAGTAGTTGTCTGTTCTGCGGACGCCCATTTCAGGATTACTGCAAATGAGCTGAAAATCGGGCCTTATTTCGGAAACCTGAAAAGAAACAAGGATAACCTTCCGCACTTCCACTATCTTCACACCAGAAATTGAGTTGGTTATTTTCGCACCCAGCGGTCTGCCCAGAAAAGGTCTGAAAGCCCTATGCCTTCCCTAAGAGTGTTCTGGACCGGGTTTTTTGGGAATTGCGTTTGCTGCCTTTTGAGCCAGAACTCCCTATTTACAAGCTTAAAATATCCCTCCACGCCTCCCTCTTTTTCTATCCTTCCGTAAAGGCCTTCAATTTTTGTGGAGCCAAACTCTGAGTTTCTCCCAAGGAGAGGTGCCAGCTGATCATATCCTGATATCTCTCCTGTGTATAACAACGGCGCATGTGGGATTCCCATTTCCTCAAAGAGTGCATACCTCCTTTCTGTGCTGATTGGTCTGCCCTCCTCCTTATCCCATACCCCGGTTCCTATGAAGTAATGCGGGAGATTGTCATAGGGTACTGTATGCTTTGCGAACATCCATTCGCCAAAAACCACGTATGTTTCCCCTATAATTTCCTGAAAATGATACCGCATTACTTCTGCCCAGTTTTTAAGAAGGTCGTACTGGCTGTGGCTTCCAAGCTTATGGCCTCTTGACTGCAGTACAAGCTGTCCGTACTCAAATCCGATGCCGACATTAGAGCCGTCAAGCTTCTCTTCAAGCTTTACTGTTTTTCCTTCAAGCAGCTTGTCTGAAGCCTCATCTGTATAGAATGCATGCACCTTCTCACCCCTAAAATGGGAGTTATAGTAAATATGCGGCGTGCTAGGGAAATCTACATAATCAATATGGTCCATAGTGCAGAAGAAAAACAGGCTATATATAAATATAACTCATTTCTTCACTGTATAGTAACAAATTATATGTTCCAGATTTCATCCCCTGCATAATGGATATTTCTTATTGCTCTGCCTGAACCCATTGCCCTTATTTCCTCTGCTGGAAACAGGGCTTTCCCTATTGCAAGGGGCTTCCCGTGCGTCTCATCAACAACCGCAATGATCTCGTCTTTCTTTATGCCATTATCTATCTTTGTAATGCCCGGCCGCATTATGTCTGCGCCTTGGGCAACAAATTTTACTGCACCCATATCAACTGTTATTTTTTTCAGTATGTCGTTTTTAAGGATGAATTTCAGCGTCGGAAGCAGCTCATTCTCATGGTAGAAAAAAGCAGGCTCATTGTTTATCAGGACTATGCTTTCATCTGTCTCATACCTGTCTTTCTTCGGCAGCTCTATTGAAAATTTTTCCCTGGCTTTCTCTATAAATTCCTTTGCGTCCCTGCTCTTCATTGCTTTTTTCATTCTATTCCTGCAATTTCCACGCTGGCCCTTGCCCCCGGATTTTTCAGCATTTCAATAATCCCCCTGTTAAGGCCAATGGCTGCCTTGTCTGCTTTTATGCCGAGTGTCCTGGCTGAAATAAAATCAGTTTTTCTTACAACAATCTCATCCGGATGGCTGAAATCCTTATTCAGGGCTGCTGTAACCGTGTCTTTCAGCCCCCCTGCAGTTATAGTGATTTTCATCCTGCTGTATTTTTTAGCCAGTTTTTTCAGCTCATCAACAGAATAATCCGCGCTGACACCGACTATGCAGTCGCCTTTTCTTGTTAGGTGCCCGTGCCTTGTGAACTCGAGAGTATTCCTGTGAGTCCCGAGCAAATTTTCATGTCCAGAAATGCTGAAGATCATTATTTCTTTCTGCTTTCTTTTTTTACAAGGTCTTCTATGGGCTTGCTGCCTTCCTTGGCTGCATCCTCTGCCATCTTCTGAAGGTCAACTCCCAGCTCCTGCAGTGCCTTTACATGCATCTGCATAAGCTGTTCTACAATGCCCACGAGCTTCATAAGCTCCTGCCTCTCTTTGGCAAGGGTTGACAATGCGCCCTTGTGAAAGCCTACCTGTTCATTATTGGAAACCTTATCTGCCATCATATCACCTTTGGTTCTGTGAATCCTCTGTTTTATTTAATAATTTCCTTTTTAGGTTTTCTGTAACACTGTCGTCCATCTGCACGCCATGCTTTGCAAAAAACCTCTTTATATTTTTCATATCCCTCTCAAGGTATTCTGCTGCATTACGGTCTTTTACGCTTGTTGACTGCGAGAAATCAATGAAATAGGGCTTTTCCCTGTGGTTCAGGATATTGTATTCTGAAAGGTCGGCATGGACTATGCCGAGCTCAATCAGGTCTCCGACTGAATCTATTATGCTCTTCAGGAATTTTTCCATGTCTTTCGGCAGGCTGTCCTTGAGCTGCGGCGCTGGCTTTTCAGAGCCTATTGATTCCATTATAAGAACATTATTGCGGAAAGCTATCGGGGTCGGCACGTTTATCTTTTCCCTTGCTGTGAGCAGGTTCCTGTATTCCCTCTGCACCCACTTGAATATCACCTGCCTCCTCTGGTTCTTTAATCCCATGAACCTTGGGTCTGATTTTATGTAGGAATACATCTTGTTGAAATTGCAGGACTCCAGCCGGTATATTTTTACTATGACGTAATCATCCGCTGTATCCGCAAGAAAAACATTGGATTCCTTCCCTATCATCACAGGCATCAAAAGGTCGTCAAAGTGCCTCTGGGAGCTCAGCCTGAAGAGCGTTGAAAGCGTAAATTCATCAAATACGTTCTTGTATATCTTAAATTTCTCCCTGCTCTTCTTGACCATAAAGCTGAGATAATCCCAAGCTTTATAAATCTAGAGAAAAAAACAATTCCCGTGCCTTTTTTGCACCTGGGGTAGGGGCTCTAACTGTTTACAACGGACTGTGTCCATAACAATTTAACCCTAATATCCCGGCAAAGAAAAAGGCATAATTTTAATTTCTGGTTACTCTTCTTCAGCTTCGTAAGAAGGAACTGCTGACTTGTTTATTATCATTATGTCGCCTATGCTCTTCACAAGAGGGTGGGGGACGACAACTCCCTTTGCGCTTCCGAGAACAGCGTTCAGGAATGAATTTCTTGTTGCTTTTACACGCCAGCCGAATATCTTGTTTGTTGTGACAATGACTTCCTCAACATCTCCGAAATAATCACCGCTGTCTGTAAATACCTTCATGTCATAGCATTCTGAAATTCTTTTCATCTTTAGCATTTTAATCCCACCTAATGTAAACTAATTTATTACCATATTTATATAGTTTTTTATATTTCAATAAGCCATGACAGTCATAATCGTGACAGGGACTCCCGGGACAGGAAAGACCACGATAGCCAGGAAGATAGCCGGAGAGAAAAATCTCAAGTACATAGATGTGAATAAGCTTATTGAAGAACAGCATCTTTATGATGCCCTAGACTTTGACAGGGATTCCAAGATTGTAGATACTGGAAAGCTGAACAGGGCCCTTATAAAGATAATAAAAGAAGAGAAGGATGTTGTGATTGACTCGCACCTTTCCCACTATCTGCCGAAAAAATACGTGGATAAGTGCATAGTTACCAAGTCCAGCCTTGAAGAACTGAAAAAAAGGCTGAAAAAAAGAGGATATAAGGAGGGCAAGATAAGGGAAAACCTCGATGCTGAAATATTTGACATATGCAGGATAGAAGCAGAGGAAGCAGGGCATGATGTTGAGGTTGTGCAGACCTAGCTAGCCTGATTCGTCTTTATACCAGTGGTTGCTCAATTCTGTATCTGAACTTGTCTGGTCTTGCTTCCTCAGTTTGACAGGCCCAAGCTCAAACGGGATGCCCGCATTTATGTCGGCTTCTGCCTGATTGACCAGAAGCGTTATCAGGTGGTCATATGAATCCATGAATCTGTCGTCACTCTTATCCAGATCTATGATTTTCCTGCTGGCTATGAATTCTTTAAGAATGTCTGCCATGGACTTATCTTCTGTTATCCTGCCGGCAATGAATTTCTGGTTTTCCGGCCTGTCTAAAAATCCTGCCTCTTTATAGAGGAATATGTCACCGTGGCTGTCCATGGCAACAGATAGCTGGGGGTAGCCTGATTTTCTCATCTGGGTCCCCTTGACTCTTGCCAATGGCTTTCCCAGAATTCCTTCTCCCAGAGCCGCCATGGCATATCCGAAATCAACGTGCATATCCGGGCACTCTTTCTCTCTTCTTTTATTGAACTCTGCAAACAGGGATATCAGCTCTTGCCTCTGCTCTTCTGTCAGGAAACCTTCCAGATAATACTTCCTCCCCTCGACTGATTTGTCCACATCATCTTCTATCTCTGTAACGCTCCCGAAATCTTCCCTGATTGTAAGAAAATCAATTCCCGGCCCATTGTCTACTTTAGAATTGACTTCATTGATATAATCAAGCAAGGGTAGTATTGTATGCATATTTTCAGGCAGGATAATGTAGTTGAGTCCTACTTTCAGGTTTGATTTCCTTTTGTTTCTCTCTTTCAGGAATTCTATTATGTTACCCTTAACCATTTCATAGGCCTGTGGATGCCTCGTGACATTGAATGTGGATTCCTGATCTGTTCCATACAATGATACTCTTAATGAATCAAGATCCCAAAGCCCCGGCTGCATTGCCACATATTTAGGAGTAAGCATGTGGGCGTTTGTAATCAAAGGCACTTTATATCCCAGCTTTTTTGCATGGGTGATTATCTCACCCAATTTGAAATTTGTAAGCGGCTCAAGCCCTCCTGAGATTGATATCCTTGAGCCTTTTGGCAGCCCTGAAATGGCATCCTTAAACTTTTTTGCTCCTGATACCAATACCTCGCCAGGCTTGTAGCTCGCCTGCTGATTTCTGCCGCAAAAGCCGCAATAATACATGCAGGACATGCCCGGAAACAACGTCAGGCGGAAAGGCAGCGCGTATTCATAATTCAGCACCTTGCTTATGTTGCCGCTGCTGACATGGGTCAGGATCGTGTTCCAGTATTTCTTGCCTAATCCTTCAAAAACTATCATTTGCTGTAAGAAATCAGAATTCTGGATTATGGCATTCAGCTCAATTAATTCTTGTTTTGATAATTCTGTGTCTTCAAGCAGCTGCTTTTGTGTGTACCAGGGCATTTCTGAAAGGTGATGGATTATCATTGAAGCAGGCACAATCCATTTTTCAGGAATACCTTCCTTAAGAAGAGTATTGGTTACGTGTGTGGGAATACCTGTTTGATATTCTTTATATAACCAGTCTTTAAAATTCTTCATTTTTTAAATATAAATGTTCATGAATACTTTTCACTTTTAACATTTTAACGAATATTTATATAGTTTTTTATATTTCTATAATTTTATTCAAGAATCTCAACGCTGTCTATCTTCCCGTCGCCGTCCAGGTCAAATCCCTGCACAATTGCATGGAATTCCTTCTGGCCTGTAAACCTGTGTATGACCTGGCCTGTGTTTCTCGTGAAAGCGAATACAGCAGCCTTTGTGCCTATGAACCTTATGCCTGACAGCACAAGCACGAAATATTCCGGGTTATATGGGTTGGGAAGCCTGGATATCATGCCTATGCTCTCTTCTGTGTAAGTTGCTTTTTTTGTTATTATTCCCCACGGCTTCTTGTCTGAGAACTTCGCAGGCAGGAAATCGTTTATCTTGCTCACAACATGGTTTGTTACAGGCCCGCCGACCAGGATCAGATTTCTGCTCTCCTTTAGGTCAATATCAACATCCAGCTTTGTTGAGAAATTCTCATCCATGCTGCAAAGACCTCCTAAAAACAGGCCGAGGTCTATTGCGTAATGCCCGTCGCGCGCCCTTGCCTTGTGAGGGCCGTGCGGGTCAGGGGAGCCCACGACAATGCTGGCATTCAGCCTGTTGTTCTGTATGAACGGCTTCAGGAAATTCAGGGTTGTATCATCTTTCTTTTTAATGAGGGAAGCAAGAGGTTTCCATTCTTTTGACATTGTAAGGGCGAAATTAAGCTGTTTTGGGGAAAGCTTTTTGGCAACTGTGCCCCTTATCTCTTCCCTGCCAACAACATCAAGTATGCCGGAATTCATCATCTGCTTTATGTGGTAATAGATTTTCTGCTCATGCATCTTCATCTCTTTTGCAAGCTCTGCAGGATACATCGGCTTTTTTGCCAGAAGCTCAAGAATCTGCATCCTTATGGGATGATCTACAATCTTCAGGGCCTCCGGACTGTCAACTATGAGTGCGTCGCTGTAAAGCATGCTGCCGTCCCTTTCCTGCAATATATAGGATTTCACCATTTTATTATCCTATAAGAAATCTTATAATATTTATATATCTTTTCATAATATAATTAAAGCCTGCTTCCTTTGGCTTATAGACGAGAAACCCTGTTTTTACTATAAATTCCGTTTGAATTAACTATATAAATAGACTGAACTCAACTGAGAGCATGAAATTATTCGGAACAGACGGCATAAGAGGAGAGGCCAATAAATTCCCTATTACCGGGGAAGTTGCCCTCAAGCTGGGCAAGGCTTTTGCCAAGGTAATGTCCAGAAACAAAAAGCCTGTTTTCCTTATAGGAAAGGATACAAGGCTTTCAGGCTACATGCTGGAATATGCACTTACTGCGGGGCTTACATCCATGGGCGCTGATGTCCTTCTTGCCGGCCCTCTTCCCACTCCCGGGGTTGCCTATCTGATAAGGGAATTCAGGGCAGATGCGGGCATAATGATAACTGCCTCCCACAATCCATACATAGACAACGGCATAAAATTATTTGATTCTGAAGGGAGAAAGCTGCCTGACAAAACAGAAGAAAAAATACAGGACCTTATCCTCAATCATAGGATTGACACTGCGCACGTGACTTCAAAAAACATAGGAAAGGCAAAAAGGATTGATGACGCTGCTTTGAGATATGCCCAGTATATCAAAGGAACAATAGATAACACCTCCCTGAAACCATTGAAGCTTGTGCTTGACTGCGCAAACGGAGCTGCCTACAAGGTGGCTCCAATGGTTTTTTCAGAGCTCGGAGCTGATGTAACCACAATATTCAGCACACCGGACGGAAACAACATAAACAAGGGCTGCGGAGCCCTGCATCCTGAAGTTGTCAAAGAGGCTGTGCTGAAGCGCGGGGCAGATGCCGGAATAACGCTTGACGGCGATGCCGACAGGGTAATCATGGTCGACGAAACCGGAAAAATAATTGACGGGGACTACATGCTTGCAATCGCAGGCCTTTATATGATGGAAAAAAAGAAGCTGAAAAAAGACACTGTGGTTGCAACAGAATATTCCAATCTTGCTTTTGACGAGCTCATAGGAAAGAAAGGCGGAAATGTCGTAAGGTCAAAGAACGGCGACAGGTATGTCATTGAAGAAATGATTAAAGGGGGCTACAATCTTGGCGGAGAGTTCTCAGGCCACCTGATTTTTTCAGACTACAATACAACAGGAGACGGGATAATTGCAGGAGCGCAGATACTGAGGATAATGAAGGAAAAAAACAAAAAGCTCTCTGAGCTTGCTGCTGTGCTGCACAAGTACCCGCAGGTATTGATGAGCACCCCTGTGAAAGAAAAAAAGCCTTTTGAAGAAATGCCGAGCGTAATGAATGAAATAAAAAAAGCTGAAAAGGCTCTCGGAGACAAGGGAAGGCACCTGATAAGATATTCAGGCACTGAGATGAAAGCAAGAGTCATGATAGAAGGCCAGAACGAAGAGCTTATAACAATGCTCTGCAGGGATATAATTTCAAAGATAAAAAATGAGGTGGCTTAAGATGCAGGCAGTTATACTGGCAGCAGGAAAGGGAACAAGGACATATCCGCTTACTCTGGAAAAGCCAAAGCATCTGCTTAAAGTTGCGAACAGGACAATAATAGAGCATAATCTTGAGCAGCTGAAGGGCCTGGCTGATGAAATCCTGATTGTTGTGGGAAAAGAGAAATTCACAGAAAAACTTCTGGGAAATAATTACAAGGGTATCAGGATAAGGTATCTGATACAGGAAAAGCCTGAGGGAAACGGTCAGGCACTGATGATTGCCGAGAGATTCATCAAAGACAGGTTCATAGCAATGGTTGCTGATGACCTGTATTCAGGAAGCGACATAAAAAAATGCCTGAAGCACAGATACTGCGTCCTTGTAAAAGAAGTTGATGATCTTTCAAGGTTCGGCGAAGTAAGCCATAAAGGCAGCCTGGTTACAGGATTCATGGAAAAGCCAGGCAGGAAAAAAGGGCTTGCAAATACAGGGCTGCAGGTTTATGACAGGAAAATATTCTCCCACAGGCTGATGAAGTCAAAAAGGGGGGAATTTGAAATTGTGGATTACATAACATATCTTATTGAAAAAGGCGAAAAAGTGCATTATGAAAAAATAGCAGACTACTGGTTTCCCATAACTTATCCCTGGAGCCTGCTTGAAGCAAATGAGTTCCTTCTCTCAAAAATAAAGAAAGCAGTCGGCGGGGAGGTCGAGAAATATGCTGTGCTGAAAGGCCCTGTCGTTGTCGGAAAAGGCACGATAATAAAATCAGGCTCATACATTGAGGGCCCTGTCATCATAGGAGAAAACTGCAGCATCGGCCCGAACTGCTACATAAGGGCGCACAGCTCAATAGGAAACAGCTGCAAAATAGGGAATGCTGTTGAAGTGAAAAATACAATTGTCGGAGACAGGACATCAATAGGCCACCTCAGCTATGCCGGCGATTCGGTAATAGGGGATGATGTCAATTTCGGCGCAGGAACAATCATTGCGAATTTAAGGCATGACGGAGAAAATATCTCCTCTCCTGTAAAAGGAGAGATGACTAATACAGGAAGAAAAAAATTCGGCGCGGTAATAGGGGATGGCGCAAAACTCGGGATAAAGACAATAATATATCCCGGGAGAAAAATCTGGCCGGAAAAGACAACACTGCCGGGAGAGATAGTAAAGAGGGATGTGCAGTGAAAAACAGGGGAGAGATCTATATCCTGCTTACTGCACTTATAATCTCAACGTTCGGCATTTTCATAAGGGAGCTCGACAAGGAAGTTCCGCCTATAGCACAGGTCTCGCTTAGGTTCATGATAGCTGCTATAATTTATTTTGTACTGTTCGCAAAAGACAGGGCTTACCTGAAAATCACGAAGCCGCAGTTTTTCAAATTGCTGATTGCCGGGTTTCTCGCATACGGCGTGATGGTTGTGCTGTTTGTATTATCATATCTCAACACGAGCTATGCCAATGCGTCCGCATTCACGAGCATGACCCCGCTGTTTGCAGGGATATTCGGCTGGATGCTGCTAAGGGAAAAAATAACAAACAGCAAGATTATCGCATTGCTGCTTTCTGTCTCCGGAGTCATGATAATTTTCAGGCCTGATTTTTCTAATTTCGACATCGGCATTGCATATGGCATTGCCTGTGCCCTGCTCTACGGGCTTTATTTCACAATCATAAGAAGCTTTAAGAAAGATGACTGGAAAACATCAGCTTTCTATGTCCCCCTTTTTGCAGGATTTCTCCTTTTTCCTTTTGTGCTTATATTTGAAACAACAAGCTTCAGCTACAGCCTGACAACCTGGATTTACATAATAATAATGTCCCTGCTGAATGTTGCTGTGCTGTTTTTTCTTAACAGGGGGATGCAGACAGTTGAGGCCGGTGTCGGCGGGATACTCTCATCCTCAGTTATTGTATTCGGAAGCATAATCAGTATATTGGTCTATCGCGAACTGCCTTCCCTGGCTGAATTGGCAGGGTATGCTTTCATACTGCTTGCAGTCGTAGCTGTGCATCTGAAATTCAAAAAAGGTGATCGATAATGTGCGGAATTGTAGGAATGGTTTCTGCTGATGAGTTTTACGCAAGGGAAGCAGTGCAGAGGCTGAAAAGGCTGGAATACAGGGGATATGACTCATTCGGATATTATTATGACGGAAAGCTGTTCAAGAAAACAGGCCACATAATTGTCCCGGAGACAAAAGACAGGACCAAAATGATAATAACGCACACAAGGTGGGCGACTCACGGCGGTGTAACTGATGCCAATGCCCATCCCCACAGGGCAGGAAAGGTTACAATAGTGCACAACGGCATAATTGAAAATTATGAAGAGCTGAGGGAAGGGCTGAAAGAAAAGGGGCGTGTGTTCAGCAGCGAGACAGATTCAGAGGTCGCTGCGCATTATTTCGATGAGAAGCTGAAGACAAAACCAATGAAAGAGGCGTGCGTTGACTTCATTAAGGATATTAAAGGCGAATTTGCAATACTTGTTATGATAGACAGGGAGGATACTCTGTATGCGCTGAGAAGGGATTCCCCGATGGTATTGGGAGTCGGGGAAAACATAAACATACTTGCATCTGATATCTATGCTTTCTCTGATGTCACAAGCAAGGCCATATTTTTTGAGAATGATGAGTTCGCTGCTGTGAAAAGCGGCTCTTACACTTTCTATGATAGGCACGGAAAAGAAATAAAAAAGAAAATCCAGCAGTTCAAGTGGGAGCAGGAGGAGTCAACCCGTGAAGAGTATGAGCATTTCATGCTGAAAGAGATAATGGAAGAGCCGAAAGCTGTCAGGAGGCTGATACTGAGCCTGGAGACGGAGCAGAAGGAAAATTTCGGCAAATTCGTAAAGCTCATGAAAGAATCAAGGAAAGTCACTTTTGTCGCCTCAGGAACGAGCTATCACGCTTCCCTTCTCGGCGTGTATTACCTGCACAAGTGCGGTGTCGAGGCCCAGACAATAATTGCCTCAGAGTTTGAGCATTTTGTGGGCGTTGACAGGAACACCCTGGTTGTGGCAATATCGCAGTCAGGAGAGACAATGGATGTTATTGAAGCGCTGAAATATGCAAAAAAGAACAGGGCAAAAATCGCCTCTATTGTTAATGTGCCGTATTCAACTGTGCAGAGGATGTCAGAAATCTCCCTGAATATTGTGGCCGGCCAGGAAATATGCGTTGCTGCGACAAAATCTTTTGTCAATCAGGTAACCCTTATGCTGAGCATTGCCAGGGAATTCGGGTTCAGGATAAATACAAGCAACATTCCGGGCAAGATAGAGAAGATATTCAGGCAGAAAGACAAGATAGAGAAAATGGCGAAGGAACTCAACAGGCACAATGATATCTATGTCCTGGGCCGGGGCCTGAGCTATCCTGTTGCAAGGGAGATTGCCCTGAAAATAAAAGAGATATCATACATGCACGCAGAAGGAATGATGGGCGGAGAGCTGAAACATGGAACAATAGCCTTGATTGAAAAAGGCACACCAGTTATTGGACTGATAAGCAACAAAGATTATGACATGCTCTCAAACATAAAAGAGGTTGAGGCAAGGGGGGCCCATGTAATAAAAATCACAAATGAGATGAAAGGAGATTTCATGGTCGATACTTCAAACGACGGAAAATTCGGGATACTTGCGACCATAGTGGGCCAGCTTCTTACATATTATGTTGCGAAAGAAAGGGGGCTGCCTATTGACAAGCCGAGAAACCTCGCGAAAAGCGTGACAGTCAAATGAGCTTTGGAAACTGGAATCCGAGAAGGTATCTTGAGATATATTTTCCAAAAGATATAGGCTATGAGCCTGCTATTGAATTCATAGTCCAGCAGAGAAAAAATTTCCAGGGCAAGATTGGGGTAGAGATAGGGAGCGGTCCGACTGTCTGTTATTTTTCTGCTGCTGCAGACTCTCTCAAAGGGATATATGTCTCTGATTTTCTTGAAGCTAATCTTGAGGAGATAAAGAAGTGGGCTGATGGAAGCGGATATGACTGGGGTAATTTCTCAAGGATGATTCTGGAATATGACGGGTCCAATCAGAGCATATCTGAATATGAAAGGGAAGTGAAAGGCAAACTTTCGGGATTTCTCCACTGTGATATCAGGGAAAAGGATATTTTCGGAAACAAGTTTGATTTTGTCATGTCGTTCTATTGCGCAGACAGCATGACTGATGACAAGGAAAAATGGAAAGAGTATTTTACGAACATTCTGAATGTTGTCAGGCCCGGAGGCTTTTTCATAGGCGGGGCGCTGTACAGATGCAGGAAATACATGATTGATGGTGCTGAATTCCCTTCTGCCAACCTTGATGAAAATGATGTCAGGGATGCCATGATTGATGCGGGGATGTATGATATAACCGTCAAAGTGGCAGATGACAGCATGCCCAAAGATAAGGAAAAGAGGGAGCAGCTTAATTATACTAAAATCATACTCATGTCGGGCTTCAGGCAGGGCCGGCCATCATTAGAGGATATTACCGGGTCCCATGCGCTTGGGTAATTTACCAAAACAATATTAATAGGCAGATAAATTCTATGGCCATATGATTAAAGATATTTCAGTTATTGTCCCTGCCTATAATGAAGAAAGAAGAATAGGTAAAACCCTTAGGAAGATAACAGCATATCTTGGAAAAAGGAAAATCAATTATGAGATTATTGTTGTGGATGACGGCTCTTCTGACAGGACCTCTGCGGTTGCCGGGTCTTTTAGCAATCCAAGGATAAAAATACTCAGCAGTGAAAAGAACAGGGGGAAAGGGTACTCTGTGAAAAAAGGCCTGCTGTCTGCAAAATACGGCATTGCTCTTTTTTCTGATGCTGATCTCAGCACACCGATTGAAGATATTGGGAAGCTTGAGAGATATATTGATGATTATGGCATTGTCATAGGCTCGCGAAAAGAAAAAGGGGCAAATGTAGTCGAGAAGCAGCCGCCGTGGAGAGTGATGGCGGGCAACATATTTCCTCTTTTTGTGAATATCATGACCGGGCTTGGAATCAAAGACACGCAGTGCGGGTTCAAGCTCTTCAGGGTGAAAAAATGCAGGCAGGTTTTCAAAAAAATGACAATTGACGGTTTCAGCTTCGATGTTGAGATGCTGTACATTGCAAAGAAAAAAGGGCTTAAAATAAAGGAAGTTGGTGTGGACTGGAATAATGACAGGGCAACTAAAGTAAGGTTTGTACGGGATTCTTTTTCTATGCTCATGGATTTGATTGGAATATGGGTAAAAAGCATTGCAGGCAGATACTAATTTTTTCTGAATTCCATTACTGAACCGAGTGAAATAAAAAAAGGGAGATTAAATGGAATATTGTACTGTGATGCTGTTTTAAGGCCTATTGATTTTCTGATTTTTTTAGGACTGAATGAGTTCACGTGGTCCGGGACTTTTATCGGCCGCCTCATGAGAAGGGCTCTGCTGAGCGTCCACATATTTTCATTGGGAAAAGTCAGTATAAGCCTGCCGTTATCTTTAAGCACTCTCCTGAACTCTTTAAAGACTTCAGTATATTCATAGATATGCTCAATAACTTCTGTACATGTTATTATATCAAAAGAATCATTTTTGAATCCGAGTTCTGACAGGTCCATTTTTCTTATAGTGGCATAGGAGCATCTCTGTCTGGCTTTTTTGAGGGCTATTTCTGTTATGTCAATCCCGTAGTACTCATTACTCTGGTTTCTACTATGCATCCTGGCTATGAGATGACCTTCCCCGCACCCAGCATCAAGAATTTTTTGATGTCCGTTTCTATTTATTTTATTCGTGATAATCTCCAACCTTTTTCTATGTATATAACTTACAAGGGGATTTCCTGAATTGTACAATTTATCCATATGGTCATCCGGCATATAGATATGGTCAGTTTTTGCCATGAAAATTATAGTTTGAGTAGTTTATTTAAGCCTTGCCTTTATATTATAAAAAAATTAATAAGCTGAACAGGAATTACAGTAACAGATGGGGGGATTTTTTAAGATAAACGAGAAGCATGCACCTTATATACTGTTTGCTATTTTTATGCTGGGATTATTACTTTATCTGAATCTTGACGACGTGCCTCTGACACACCCCGGCAATATTAAAGCGGCAGACCCTTTCTATCATGTGTTGGCCGCAGAAAGCATAATAGATACCCAGCAGTGGGAGTACTACGACCTCTATATTTCCCTCGGAACTGAAAGAGCTTCAAGTGTCCAGCCTCCTCTCAATTATCTGAATTCAGCGATCCTTACACTATTTTCTGGCGTGCCCGCTTGGGTGACTCTGTATTTTATTATTTGTCTGTTTTTTGCATTTTTCATATTACTTGTATATCTTATAGTCATCGAGATTTTTGGTGACTGGAAAATTGCCCTTTTAGCTTCTGCTGCATCAATACTTCCCATTCCTGTTCATGTCTGGCTCTACAGTCTTTATATCGGACTGTGGCTACAGGTTTTTTCAAATGTTTTCATGCTGGCTTTCCTCTGGATGTTTATAAGATACCTAAAAAAAGACGGACATCCGGAGCTGTTTTTTATGGGGCTCTGTTTGACAGGCATTATGCTTGTTCATCCGCAGGATCTCAGCATCATGCTGCTACCTTCGCTGATTGTCGGCTGGAAAATACTGCAAAAGCATCTTGTGAAAAAAGAGTTTGCAAAGCTTGTGAAAGAAGCCGTGCTGTTTGGTGCATTGCCGGTTATTGTGCTGCTGGTCCTTCTTCCAACCTTCCTGTTTGTATGGAAAGCACACGGAGCACAACAATTCAATATCGGATTTTATGGCGTAAGAGAAAATTTCTTTTCAAGAAATTACACCGGCGGCCTGGTGTATCCTGATATCTTTTTTATGCCATGGATAGTTCTGGTGATACTGGGAGTCGGAATATTGCAGATGATCGCTAATGCAAAAAAATACAAGATTTTCCTATATACGCTTCTCTATTTTTTCATTGTAGCCTATATTTCCGCGCTTATATTCAGCGACCCTTATTATTTTGTAAGAATGAGGACCATGACTCCTTTTCTGGTAATCCCTGTTGTTGCATACACCATGGTATATTTTATTGAAAAATACATGAAGGACAAATCCTGGCACATGCCTGCAATAGCCCTGGTAGCTGTCTTGTTTATTATTTCCGGATTTGTACAATACAATAAACTTGTTCCGCAACTTAGTGGGGAACATATAAGCATGGATGAATGGGAAGCCTACCGATGGATTCATGAAAACACAGAAAAAACTGACAGAATACTGTTTTTTGGATCTGTATTCCAGCAGGAGTTTCTCTACACGAAAAGAATGGTCGCTGCTATTGACATGAATGAATACCAAAGATTGTTGACAGAATATCTTGCAACCAACAGGACAAGCCTGTTCTTTACAGGAATGTATGGAGGAGACACTTTAAGGTCTGTGCATAAAGTTAAGAATTCATATTTCTCATACGGAACCTATTCCGAACCGAATTCAACATTATACCTCCTGGATTTTGATTATGTTTTCTTCCAGGACATATCACAGCAGGTTGCTCAGGCAAATTATTTGTTTGGAAATGAGTTCATAAATAATTACGGATTTAGCCTCGTGTACAATAAAAACGGGTATATTATAATAAAAAATGGCCAAAAATAAGCATATATCTGAATTGAAGGAGCTTGTCTTAGCCGGGGCTGTCGTATTTTTCATAGTGTCGTTAGTGCTCATGGACCTCTGGGCATCCCTAAGGCTTTTTATGGCATACATGCTTTTCATCTATCTCCCTTTTGTCCTGCCTGTCGCCACGCTGAAGCTGCCGCTTGTTGAAAGCTTCCTGCTGGTAAACCTGGCAGGGTTGAGCTATGCTGCAATATATGTGATATTCGACCTTGTGCTCAATATCCCGCTTACAAAACCTGTATTTGCTGTCACGACCTTGCTGGCCTATGCTCTTGGATACTTCTATTACCGCAAAACTTCCGAATGAATATTGATTAGATTTTAATTGTATCTTCTGTATTACCTGTCCATGAAAATAAAAGACATCCCACTGCAGAACCAGCCGCGCTACAGGCTGATGAATTTCGGGGCTGAGTCGCTGAGCGATGCAGAGCTGCTTGCCATAATACTGCAGAAAGGGACAAGAGAGGAGAATGTCGTGGATATGTGCAACAGGCTTCTCAGGCATGATATTGGCTCCCTTTCTCTGGCTGAGCTGCAAAAAATAAAGGGCATGGGGCCGGCCAAGGCAATGCAGGTGATTGCTTTATTTGAGCTCTCCAGAAGGCAAAAGCCTAAAAAAAGCAATGTCCAGGTAACAAAATCAAAAGATGTCTATGAGCTAATGTCTTTCCTGAAAAACAGAAAAAAGGAGTTTTTCTACTGCATTTCCCTTGATGTCAAGAATCGGGTTATTGACAAGGCAGACCTGGTTTCTGTGGGCATCCTGGATGCCTCTATTATCCATCCCAGGGAGATATTCTCAAATGCTATAAGAAAATCGGCCAAATCTGTCATTCTTGTCCATAACCATCCCTCCGGGGATGCGAGCCCGAGCAAGGAGGATGCCGAGATTACTGAGCAGCTGAAAAAAGCCGGGGAGCTGCTGGATATTGTGCTGCTTGACCACGTGATAATAGGCAATAAGTGGTATAGCTTCAGGGATGAAAACAGGATTTAATAAGATTTATAAGCAACCTCCAAAATACCTCTTTATTCTAGGCGATTTGATGCTAAAGAGACTAAGAAAATTCATTATAGGGGAGAGGCTTCCAAGCTGGGAATTCAAGCATCAAAAGCTTTCCAAGACTTTGGCTCTGGCTGTATTTTCCTCTGACTCGTTGTCATCAGTCGCATACGCTACAGAAGAGATATTACTGGTACTGGTTACTGCAGGTGTTGCATTCCTGTCATATTCGCTGCCTATTGCCCTTGCAATACTGATTCTCCTCTGGATACTTATAGTATCTTACAGGCAGACAATAGAAGCATATCCAAATGGTGGCGGGGCATATATTGTGGCAAAAGAAAACCTCGGGAAATACCCCGGGCTTGTTGCTGCCGCAGCACTGCTGCTTGACTATGTCCTGACTGCCGCTGTAAGCGTGGCTGCTGGTGTGGCTGCTGTCACTTCTGCATTCCCTGAATTATTGCCGTATAAAGTGGCTATCGGAGTATTTGTGCTTATACTGATTTCACTGCTGAATCTCAAGGGCGTCAAAGAATCAGGGGTTATATTCTCAATACCTACATATTTGTTTATAATCACATTTTTCATCATGATTGGCGTAGGCTTTTACAGGTATTTTACAGGCCAGATTGTCCCTGTTCCAAGCGAAGGCGTAACCATTGTTGCGGGCTTCTCTGCTTTCCTCCTGCTGAGGGCTTTTTCTTCAGGCTGTGCTGCGCTTACAGGAATTGAGGCTGTCTCAAACGGTGTACCTGCTTTCAAAGAGCCCGCCAGCAAAAATGCAAGAACGACACTCCTTGCCATGGCAATCATACTGTCCATCCTGTTTTTTGGCATAACCTTCCTTGCGCTCCAGTACCATATAACGCCGGCCAGTGAAAGGACTGTAGTCTCAATGCTTGCAGAAGGTGTATTCGGAAAAGGCGCGATGTTCTTTATAGTACAAATATTCACAATGATGATTTTATTTTTGGCTGCAAACACAAGTTTTGCTGATTTCCCGAGGCTGTGCTTTTTCCTTGCAAAAGACAAGTACCTGCCAAACCAGTTCAAGCAGCTCGGGGACCGCCTTGTTTTCTCAAATGGGATAATCTTTCTCGGCATAGCAGCATCTGCCCTGATAATCTTTTTCGGAGGAAGTGTCCATCATCTTATTCCCCTGTATGCCATAGGTGTGTTCACTTCTTTTACACTATCGCAGGCCGGGATGGTAAGAAAAAACATCAAAGACAAGGTGGTGCCAGGCAGAAAGAGGGCCATTGTAATAAATGCTGTGGGAAGCGTAGTGACTTTCATCGCGCTTATCATAATCGCTGTTACAAAATTTGCTCTGGGAGCATGGATGATTGTTATTTTGCTGCCGATTTTTGTCCTGCTGCTGAATAATATACACAACCATTATGCCAAGCTGGCCAGGCAGCTTTCTGTTGAAGACCTGAAAGCCCCGCTTCCGAAAAATGTTGATGATAAGCATCTGATGATTGTGCTTGTCCCTTCATTCCACAAAGGCGTAATAAAATCAATAAGATTTGCAAAAGCATTCTGCAGGAATGTAAAGGCTGTGCATATAAATATGAGCGGTGGCGAAAAAAAGAAACTTCTGGAGAAATGGGAGAAATTCGAACCGGGCATTGAGCTTGTTATACTCGATTCTCCTTATAGGATACTTGTCGGCACATTGATGAAATACCTTGATGAGCTGGAAAAGGACCCGAAGCTGAATGTCACTGTTGTTGTCCCGGAGTTCGTGCCTGTAAAGTTCTGGCACCACCTGCTACACAATCAGACTGGGTTTGCCTTAAGGACAGCAATCTATTTCAGAAAAAGAACTTCTTACATTAGCGTGCAGTACCATCTTGATGAATAGGTTTTAATATAACTCTTTTTAACTCTGGTTGATGATGGGAAAATGCTGCGCTTATTTTGAGCTTGATTTGAACAGCCTGGAATACAGCAGGAGAGCCTCTGCAAGAGATGATACTGTGTTTAGCCTTTATTTTAAAGGTTGGGCGCCTGATTCTTTGGAGGCAAGGGGAAGCAGCTCATTTGTTTCAAGGCATGATTCTCTGCCATCTGCCTCGCTGGGAGAGATAGAGCATACCCTCGAGCTTATAGGCTACCCTGCGCATGCAGGGGTTTCTGTAAATGAATACCTGGCCAAGCTGGCAATGATATATTCATTCAGATGGGGAAAAAATCCTTTAATTCTGGGAATGGGTGATGTTACTGATTTATTGTACCGGGAGCGTCTGGTACCGGGAGCTTTGCCTGGCATAAAAAGAAAAATATTAAGCGGTATTTTCAATTATTACCAGAAATCTGAGCTGACAATCGGCGATTTTGCATACATGTCCCCTTCTGAACTGAGAAACTTTGCCAATGATAAAGTCATGGGCATACACCGCCAGCTTAACGGGAAGGTTGAGCCGTAATCCTGCTATTTTGCCAGATATTCCAGGATCTGCGGCAGTGTCAGTCCTGCATTATATATAGTATATACTGCTGTAGCAAGTGTCACAGTATTAGCCGCAGCGCCTATCGCTTTAGGGATTGCAAATATTGTTCCCGCAACCCTGCTGCTAAATCCGGTAAATCTTTCGATGTTGCCAGCCAGGGCAGCTGACGCATAAATATATGCTGCACTGAGACCAAACACTCCTATTTCCGGGCCGAAGATTTCAAATGCTCCTCTTGCCGGAGCGTATAATTCGCTGTCAATTCCGACTATCTTTACACCAATATACGTTGTGACTGCATCCAGAGCTGTTGCTGCGCAGAGAAAAATAAAGAGGTTTTTATTATCTTTTATAAAGTCCTTCCTCGCCTCTATGAAGTCCTCAAGCCCCATATTAAATGTGAAAAAGAGGTTATTTAAGAATCGTTGCTTTTTATTTTAATTATAAAGCTTAATTGCCTCATTAACAAGCGCAACAGTATTGAGAAGTCCTAAAATATATTTATAGGCGCCACCCGCCGTCATTATATAGCTTGCCTTTATTCCCAGGCCTTTCTCAACAATATCGGCAGAATAAATAAAAAGGGGCAGGTATGCCAGATGAACCCCAAGCAATCCTATTTCCGGGCTAGTAGTGTGCATCAGAGATCTAAAAACCGGATTTATTTCAGTATCAATCCCATAGACCCTAACCCCTATATAAGTTGAAACAGAATCCAAGAGAAACCCTGCTGTGAGAAAAAGAAATGCGTCTTCATTATTTTTAACTATCTCTTTGCCCCAATCCACAATTTCTTCAAGCTTCATTCGGGGCTGTAGATAAAAACTATATAAAAAGCTATCCCAAAACAACATTTATATAAAATAACTCCAACCACCCCATCTCTATGAAAGAGCTGACCTCATTAGACCTGCACTATCTCCTGCAGGAGCTGAAAGTAATTGAAGGCGGAAAAATAGACAAGGTATTCCAGAGCAACAATACTATATGCTTCCAGCTGCACATACCCAATGCAGGAAAGAAATACCTCACTGTGATACTGCCAAGCATGCTTTTCCTTACAAACAAAAAAGATTCAGGGGAAGGAAAATTCGGCCTTTCAATAAGAAAGCACATAAGCAATGTCTGGATAAAGAGCATAGAGCAGCTGGGATTTGAAAGGATAATAAAATTGGAGCTGGAATCAAAAAACAGGTGTGCCCTTTACATCGAGCTTCTCAGGCCGGGCAATATAATCCTTGCAGATGATAAAAATAAAATCATAATGGCCCTGGACTACAAGGGCTTCGGGACAAGGACAATAAGGCCCAACATAGAATACGAATATCCAAAGAGGGATGTTGACTTCCTCACGCTCAAAGAGGCAGAACTGGTTAAATTACTGGAAAAATCAGACAGGAACAGCATTGTGGTGACGCTGGCAACTGAGCTCGGGCTGGGCGGGAAATATGCAGAAGAGCTCTGCGAGCTGGCAGAAATAGACAAGAAAAAATCGCATATTGATATAAAAGAAATAAAGAGGCTTTACGGGGCTATTGAAAAACTCAGGCTGCCGAAGAAAATAAACGAGCAGCTGGCAGAAGAGCATAAAGAAGAGAAAGAGGAGAAAAAAGAAAGCCTGCATGGGAAAAAGAAGCAGCAGATCCTGAGCATAATAAAGCAGCAGGAAATGACAATAAAGGGGCTCGAGATATCAGCAGGGGAAAACCAGAAAAAGGGCAACCTGATATACGAGAATTACCAGAAAGTTGACAAGCTGCTGAAAGAAAGCAAGGGAAAGGTTTCTGTGGACATAGAGCTTTGAAGATGATAGCAGTAATAATCCCGACTTATAATGAAAGGGAGAACATAATGCCTTTGATTATATCTATAGAAAAAAATCTGCCTGGTGCAGAAATAATTGTCGTTGATGATAATTCACCGGACGGCACAGGGGAGCTGGTCAAAAAAAACAGGAAAGTCCGCCTTATAACAAATCCGGAAAAAACAGGGCTTGGCAGAGCATATCTTAAGGGCATGGATTATGCAGTGAAGAAGCTGAAGGCAGATGTTCTTATAGAGATTGATGCTGATTTTTCCCATGACCCAAAAGACCTTCCTGCACTGGTAAAGATGGCAGAAGAGTATGATTTGGTATTGGGCTCCAGATACATAAAGGGCGGCTCTATCCCAAAAAAATGGCCTTTTTACAGGAAATTCCTGAGTGCTGCCGGAAACTCTTTCATAAGATTCATGCTAGGCAGGAAAATAAGGGACTGGAGCACAGGCTACAGGGCAATAAGAAAAAAGGTATATCTGGACATAGGAAATGAGATAAACCAGGACATGTTTTACGGCTACACGTTCCAGATCGGATTTCTTTACAAAGCAATGAAGAGGGGCTACAAAATAGCAGAAGTTCCCATACACTTCAGGGACAGGACAAAGGGAAAATCAAAGCTGGGCATGGAATACCTTCTCAACACATTCATATACATAATAAAGATAAAATTAGGCATGAAATAGGGCGGTCCGGAACATCAGGGAAAGGGAGTCGTAGAGGGGACATTCCCCTCTGCTATATCAGGAGCTCAAATTTTCTATATCACATTGGCAAAATATAAAAACAAAGTAAGCTTCAGGGGCAGTATGGAGTTAAAAACAAGGCACATTATACTTATAGTGCTGTTCACGCTGTATTTTTCAGCCAGGCTGTTCTTCTCCCTGCAGACCCCGGAGTTCAGCTCGGACTACTCTTATTTCGCCCTGAGGCAGATAGAGCATATACAGCAGACAGGCCTCCCTCTTTCGGATGACCTGCTCAGCTATGGCGGAAGGAACTTTGTGGTCATGCCGTTTTATTTCTATATACTGGCAGCTCTTACCATGTTCCTCCCAGAGATAATAACAATAAAAATAGTCAACACGCTGCTGGCTTCCTCTCTCATTGCTGCCATGTACCTTGTCTGCAGGAAAGTATTGCAGAACAGGCGGGTTTCCATTATCTGCTCTGTTGTGGCTGCAACAATGCCGGTCTATATAAGCCAGACCCTGAATGACATAAGCCCGCTTTCCCTTATCCTGCCGGGAAGCCTGTTCCTGCTCTATCTTTTCCTGGTGCTGGAAAAGAAGCGTGCAATAGATTATGCAATACTTTTAAGCATCGTGCTGGCCCTGGTCTCTTCCTCAAGCTTCATACTTCTCCTTGGCTTTATTGTCTACCTTATACTGAAATATCTTGACAAGCATGCAATCTCAAAAGCCAGATTTGAGTTTACTGCCTTTTTCCTTTTGTTCCTGCTGTGGATAAATATAATCGTCTACAAGCAGGCTTTCCAGGAGCACAGCTTCTCCATTGTGCTGAGAAACCTCCCGCAGGTTCTCCTGGACAGCTATTTCGCAGACCTGAGCATACAAAAGGTTATCCTCGGAATAGGGGTTTTTCCCTTTTTTTTCGGGCTCTACACAGTCAGCATATACCTTTTCAGGAAAAAGAGCGAGAACATCCTTCTTTTCATCAGCCTGTTCATCTCAGCTTTCGGCCTGCTGTGGTTCAAGGTCGTTGAGATTGAGGTTGCCCTGGCTTTCCTGGGCATAGCTCTGGCAGTATTGTTCGGACAGGCGCTGAAGAGCCTGCGGGTCTATATGAAAAGGACAAAGTTCGCAAAAAGGGCTGAGATGATATTCAACATACTTCTGGTGGTTCTGATGATAAGCCATATTTTTCCAGGCGTTTATCTGATATACCAGGAATCGGGAAAAAGCTTCAGCACAGAATATATTGAGGGATTCAGGTGGCTCGCAAATAACACCCCTGAAGACAGCGTTGTCCTGGCTCTCCCTGAAGAAGGCCACCTTGTGGCTTATTTCGGAAAAAGAAAGAATGTTATTGACAATGATTTCCTGCTTGTTGGAGATGCCAACGAGAGGTTCAACGACGTCCTGCTGTTCTATACCTGGAGGTTCAAGGTGCCTGCTGTCAGGGTCCTTGAGAAATACAGTGTGGATTATGTCATAGTTTCAGAAAAGATTAAGGATTACAGGATTACAGAAAACCTGCTGAAAAGCGAATCATGCTTCGTGCCTGTCTATGAGGGAAGCATAACAGTATACAGGAACAGGTGGGACAAGGATGTGTGCAGTGTAATATGATGCCGGAGGAAAAAAGGGAATTGCTTGTAATTATGGCTGTTGCCGCCCTGGTGCTCGGCGCCATGCTCTTTTTCAGGATAGGGAACACTGAAGTCCTGCCGTTCTACGGCCAGTACGAGCATCTCGCTGCGATAAGGAGCAGGGAAGTCTCACAGATAAACCCTCACATGCCGGACCTCCTCCTCTCATATTCTGGCACTCCTGTCTTCCTTATGAGGGTCCTGCCCTTCATCATTGGGCTCTGCAATATCGCCCTGCTTTATTTTATACTTGGAAAGATAATAAAAAAACCAAAACAGAGGCTCCTGACAATGGCTGCAGTAATGGCCTCCCCCGTATTCTTTTTCCTATACGGCTCGTATAACTCGCTTTTCCTCCCTCTCTTTTTCATACTTTTGGGCACTTTACTTATACTAAAAAACAGCTACTTTTGGGCCCTGCTCTGCTTTCTCGCAGGACTTGCAGCAACGCCAAGGATGTTTTTCGCTATTGCCATATGCCTGATTGTGATATTTGAAAGGCTGAAGAGCAAAAAGGGATTGTACCCTTTCCTGGGGATTGTGGCTGTTGTCATATTCTTCATGGCTGTCAATGCCGTCTCCTTTGACATCAGCTTCTATAATATGCTGACTGAGCACATAGCCGACCTCGGGGCGGTGGTGGGCGTCGGCATATTCGGGATTGTGCTCTCCTTAGTAGGCATAATTATTTCCTGGAAGGATAAGCACAGCCATGCGTTTATCTATGTGGCTCTCCTGTCTTTTGCTGTCTTCACGCTCTACGACCCCCACTATATTGTCTTCGTTGACCTGATAATGTCATACTATATCGGTGTGGCTCTTTATATCATGGTCAGCAGGAGATGGTCTGCAAAGATTGTGGGGAACTACATCCTCGTGCTTGTGGCCTGCGGGCTGATATTTTCCCCGGGCGCCTACATAAAAAAAATTTCCGAAGCCGGGCCTTATGATACAGAGGTCAGCAGCCTGGAATGGCTTTCCGGCCGGAACAACACGGGAAAAGTGCTCTCACATTATGAATTCGGCTCTCTTATAGAGGCTGTGAGCGGGCTTGATGCTTATATAGATAGATCATATTTCACTTATTCAAAAGACAGAACAAGGATAAACAATGCAGATGCAATATTCCAGTCAAGGAATCCTACAGAAATAATGGGTTTTCTGGACAGAAATAGTATTGAGTATATCTGGATTAGCAGCGAGATGAAAAGCGGACTTGTCTGGGAGAAAGAAGATGAGGGTATGCTGCTGGTAATGCAGACAGACGGCAGCTTCAGGAAGATATATGACTTTATGGATATTGAAATATGGAAGTATGAAACTCCTGTTAATTAGCGTTGGCCTCTGCCTCGCATATCTCTGATTTTTCCTCGTAGCCGCCGCATATCTCAAACATGAGCTCATCCCTTGATGTAAATCCCTGGTAAACCCTGTCTCCCACCACGACTGCAGGATATGATGTTATGTTAAAGCTTTTTTTAAGCACTGGGATAAGGGGCTCTTTTTCATAGTTTGAGTCCAGTGCAAATACCATCAGCTTAGTCTGGAACAAATCTTTGAGATATGTAAGTATGAACGCCTGGTCAGCGCAGTCTGGGCATGCCTCATCTGTTGAATAGAAATAAAGGACAGTGACAACATCAAGGCTGCACATCTTCTCAATCCTCTGGAAAAGCAGCCAGTATCTCAGCTGGGCCTGCAGGTATTCCCTTCTCAGTATCTCAAATTCCTCCTGGTTTATCTTAGACTCCTCATCATATGACTCCAGCCTAAGCCTGGTCTTCTCAAGATGATCAAGGGAAAGATCGTATATATTCGGGATTGTGCTGCACTCGTTTGTCTGGGAAAGCTGGTCTATGTAGAGATACAGCAGCTGTGCGGAGTTGTAGTCAAGCTTCTGGAACTGGTCCTCTTTTGTTATATATTCCAGCCTGTAATTTTCAACTATAAGGCCGAGAAAAAGCCCGAGAAGGAATATGCCGCCTGTAAGTATTGCAGCAAAAAGATATCTTCCTGAACTAAGATTCCTCATACCCTCAGTGTTTTTCTCATGGTTTATAAAGCTTTACGAAATTACCACTCCTGCACTCTGGAAAAAATAATCTCAATGACTATGGCGCTCCATACAAAGGCCAGAAAAAACGGGTACATCAGGAGAAATACGAGTGTCGTCAGCTTTCCATACCTGAAGACTTTCTCATTTACCATCCTGTGCGAAAGTATAAATGTTATCGCTCCCAAAAACAACATGAGGGCTGCAATGAGGAGCTTTGTGTAATCCCCGTCAAGTATATTAAATCCAAGGTTCAGGTTTGAAACTACTGTTGGCAGGTCGAAATTTATGGCATATATCCTGAAAATAGCATCATATGCTTTTTCAAGGAAATAATAAGTGTATATTGAAAACATGATGACTGCCAGGAACCCCGGCACTATTATGGTCGGCATCTGTATAAACCCGAAGTCCCCGTATTCCCTGTTGAACCACATCTTCCTGTAATCCTTGCTTACTGAGTTGAATATTGAACCCTTATACCACCTGTTTCTCTGCTTGTAAAGGTCCTTCAGGCCTTCGGGGGCAATTGTCCGGACTTCTGCATCTGTTGTCTGGATTACCCTGTAATGGTGCTTATGGAGCTTCAGAGTTATCTCAAGGTCCTCTGTCAGGTTGGGATGGGAGAACCCGCCAAGCCTCCTCAATATTTCTGTCCTGTAGACTGAAAACGGGCCCGGAGCGACATGCACACAGTCAAGGTTGCCCATTATCCTTTTGAAGAATATGCTGAGGATATACTCATGCCTCTGGAGCTTCTGCAGGAAATTTTTCGGGGCGGCAACTTTCATCATCGGAAGCACGCAGGCTATGCTGCTGTCCTCCCTGAAATAAGGAAGGAGCTTTTTCAGTGCCTTGGGCTCCGCATATGAATCTGCATCAAGAAGGACAAAAAAGTCCCCTTTTACTATCTTTAGTGCCCTATTCAGGGCAATGCCCTTGCCCTTCTCCCTGGTGCTTATTATTTTTATGTTTGTTTCCTTATACTCTTTTTTTATTCTTCTGGCTATCTTAACTGTGTCATCGGTGCTGGCATTGACAGCAACTATAATCTCATATTTGTTTCTCGGATAGTCTATGGCTATGGCATGCTCCATTGTCGATGCTATTACCTTTTCCTCATTGTGGGCAGGTATGACAAGGCTTACTTTCGGCTCATCTTTCGGCCTTTTTTTCGGAACCCATTTGTCCCCGTCAAGAAAATAGACAATCAGCCAGAATATATTGAGATACATCAGGAGTATGTAGATTATCCATAATATTGTGTCTGTAACAGTATTCATGGGGCTAGTAAATAGGAAAACATATTTAAACCTAATTGCAGAGAATATAAATATGGATAGCAGGCTCCTGAAATACGGTCTTCCTGTATTGATTGCCCTTTTTATTGCGCTGAAGATTCTGGATATTGGCGGAGTTTCATGGGACGATTCTGTATATATGGGTATGGGAAAATACCTGTTCTCTGGCGGAAACACCGGTCTGTGGGAAACAATAAGGCCCATCGGCCTCCCCAGCCTGCTTGGTTTTTTCTGGGCCCTTGGGGCTGACATGATAGTGGTCTCAAAAATCATATCCTTGCTGTTCAGCGCCGGCACCATAATAGCCGCTTATCTCCTGGCAAAAAAGATTTTCAATGAAACAGCTGCATTGCTGGCTGCGCTATTGCTCATGATGTCCCCTGTCTTTTTCAGCAGCTCGTCTGCAGGTCTTACAGAAATCCCTTCTGTGTTCTTTGCCCTGCTTGGAATATATTTTTTCGCTGAAGAGAAAAATTTTGCCGCAGGCGTGCTGGCAGGGATCTCCTTTATGTTCAGGTTTCCCATGGGGCTGCTGCTTGCTGCCCTGCTTGCATCTTCATATATCAAAAAAAAGAAAATCGACCGGGCACTCCTGTCCGGATTCTTCCTGGCTGTGCTGCCTTTCCTGATATTCAATTACATGGCATACGGCAACCCCATCACGCCGTTTGCAGATGCCGTCCTCCACCAGGACAATCCTGCCTACAGCGTAATCTCAGACTCCCTCGTGTCACACATATACAACCTGTTTTATTATGCCATATGGCTGATACGGCAGAATCTTCTTCTGCTTTTCCTCATTCCCGGAATTTATCTGGTGGCAAAAAACAGGAAAGCGGATACTGTTATCATATGCTTTGCGCTGTTCATTGTATATTTTACTTTTATAATAAACAAGCAGCCAAGGTTCATGCTCTCCTTCCTCCCTTTCGCATGCATCATTGCGGCATTCGGGATGGTTAAACTCTATCCTGCAATGAAAAAAAGAGTGAGGCATGCCGGAATAAGTCTGGTTTTGATATCGCTGATTCCTGCCCTGCTCATGCCCGGAGAATTCGGGCCAAACGGCCAGGAGGGCACATCTCTTGAATTTTACACTTATTTCAGAAAACATGGGACAAATCTCAGCATCCTAGCGACAACACCAATCCCGATAGCATATTCAGATGTGAAACTGGTGCATTTCTACAACAATGTCGATGAAGCAACAGAAATCTATGAAAAGGAAAAAAATAATGTGGGCTATATCATGTACACCTCTGAATTCTATCCCTGCCCTGATGACATATGCAGAGGAAAAAAGCAAGAGCTGTTTGAGTCAATAAGCAGCCAGAATGAGCTTATCTATTATAAGGAAGGGAAACAGGGATATTATATTTTCAGGACTTATACCCCCGGATGAATTTCTTCAGGCCTTCCTCAATCGTAGTCTGAGGGACATACCCAAGAATTTTCCCTGCTTTGCTTATATCTGCGTGCGTCGCCACCACGTCTCCCTTGGGCATCTGCTTTTTTGCTATTTTTGCTTTTTTTGAAAGTTGTTTTTCAATCAGGCTGATGAATTTCTTCAGTTCAACCGGGTTTCCGTTGCCAAGGTTGATTATTTCAAATTTTCTGCTTTTTTCAACTGAAAGAAGAATGCCCCGGACAACATCATCAACATAAGTGTAGTCTCTCTTTGAATTTCCATCTCCATACATATTCACAGGGTGGCCTTTGTCTATTGCCTCGGTAAATCTGTAGGGTGCCATGTCCGGCCTTCCTCTTGGCCCGTAGACTGTGAAGAACCTGAGGCAGGTTATATTCAGGCCGTATGTTTCGCTGTAAAATTTGCACAGCATCTCCCCTGTTTTTTTGGTGATTGCATACGGGCTCTCCTGGCTCTCTGTGATGTCTGCCTCTGAAAAAGGCATTTTTTTGTTTGCGCCGTAGACGCTGGATGAGGAGCTGAATATGAATGTCTTTACGCCGTGCTTTCTTGCAAGCTCAAGAAGGTTTATTGTCCCGAGGATGTTAACTTCTGCGTAAAGCAGCGGATTGTCAAGAGACGGCCTCGCGGCTGCCCTGGCAGCAAGGTGGACTATTGCACTTATGTCTTTGTTTTCCCCGAAAACTTTTTCCAGTGATTTTCCGTCTGTTATGTCTGTTTCAGCCAGGATGAAATTTTTACTGGCTAAATTGCGCTCTATGTTCTTCCTTTTTTTTTCTGGCGGGTAATAATCATTGAAGTTGTCAAGGCATATGACTCTCTCGTTCTTCTTCAGAAGGGCATCACATGTGTGGCTGCCTATAAATCCTGCTCCGCCGGTAACAAGTATTGCCATTTTACCTTACAACAAGGAAGCATCCTGCTATTATAAGCATTATGCCGAGCCACTTCATGCCGGTCATCTTTTCTTTCAGATACTTTACAGAAAGCAAGGATACAAAAATGTAAGTTATGGTACTTAAAGGATAAATAACAGATAGATCGCTGAACCTGAGTGCAAATATGTAAAGAAGCATGGAAAGCCCGAACAGGAACATGCCGAATGCTGCCGGCATGCTTTTCTTTATTTTCCTGGGGTCGAGGGAAAAGTCGAGAGAGCCTTTTTTCATGAATATTGAGCCGTATGCTGCAAGTATCTCTGCAGGTATCAGGGCAAGAATTGAGTATATGCTTATCATTTTCTGCTCTCCTTTGCCGCCCTATGCTTCCTTGTTATGAAAATAACTCCTGTAAGTATCAGCGCATTCCCCGCAATCCTGGCAGGAGTGATGCTTTCATTGAGCAGGAAATAGCTTATCAAGGTAACCCAGACCAGCGAGAGTGATATCATCGGGTATATCATGTTGAGCTCGCCGTGCCTCAGTGCAAATATCAGCACGACTGCTCCTCCGGCATAAAGCACAATCCCTATCAGAAGGCTGATGTTGATTATGCCTGCTATCGGTATCTGGCCTGTGCCGTCCTTCAGGAAAAACTGGCCGGCTGCTGTGAAGAAAGTGGTCAGGAGTGCCAGCAGAATGCCTTTGTGATGTTTCATTTTACCAGCTGATCTTCCATGTTATAATCCTCTGGCCTGATATGTCAGTAACATCATGGAATTTCCTGAAATGCGTGAGTCCCTGGCCGTCGAGGTAGAACATCCTTGTGAACATGCTGCCTACAAGCTCGTCTTCCATTACCAGCAGGGAGCTTTCTCCCACAAGCACGATGCTGTAAGCCATAGTCTCTCCGCTGTATTCTTTTATCCTGAACTGCCCGTTTTCAACATAGCCGAATCTCTTCGGGTGTATTGTCTGGGTGCTTGTCACTATTGATGCGTCTTTTGATGCGAGGTTTACAGTGAGAGGAAGCACTCCCCCGTCTGTCGTCTGGAGGTTGCATCTCAGTGTGCTCTCATCCTGCTTTGCACACCCTATCTGGCCGCCGTAGCTTGGCCACGGAGCTATCCAGCTGTTTATCTGGCTGTCAGTGCTGAGCGAGCTTATCTCGTAATAAATTGACTGTGCTTCCTGCTCTGTATAGCCGAATTCCTGGACCAGTGCTGCTGTGAAATTGGGAAGTTTTTCTGTCTGAAAATAACTGTATATTTTTGCCCTTTCAAAATTCCAGCTGCCGAAATGCGCCCATACCGGTGCCTTGCCTACCATGTCCTCGCTTGTTATGAAATAATCCTCAGGAGGCTGGCAGAACATGTATGACAGTATCTCATCTGCCTTTTCTTCAGAAGCTGTTTTCATCAGGTCTGCCTTTACAGCTGCACTGTCCATCTTCAGGTATCTGTAAATCAGATTCACGGAATCATATGTGTCACCGGTGAGCTTTGTTATTTCCTGTTCTGCTTTTGCTCCGCCGCAGTCAAGCATCCTCAGGATTCCAACTGAAAGCTGCTCGTCATCTGTCAGCAGGGCATTGCCCACCCAGTGCGCCTGCTGCTCGTTCTGCGATGCACCGTCGCTTGTGACCCGCCTGTCTGCAAAATACTTGAACCAGTGGCCGAAATCCCACCACGAATTTATAATCGCATCAGGCTGGGACTCTGCTTTTATTTTTTCAAGGGATTCAACCCATGCGTCATTGACTCCGGGGGCGTATGAATATGATACGGCTATGCCGTTTTTTACGGGCTGTATCAATACCAATGCTATCAGAAGAATGAAGACTGCCTTCGGGATTGTCTCCGACATATCAAGGGATTTGCCCAGCATTGATGACATCTTCTCTGCTGCTGTGCCGAAAAAGACGCCGAATGATACTGCAAATACAGGCGCTATCAGCACGATAAACCTGACTCCCTTTGTTATTGCATATAACGTTGCCATCAGCCAGATAATTGTCAATATGGAATGTGCAGGCTCAAGCTCGTACTTGTAATACCATGAGAGTATAAAGCCTGCAAGCATGGGAACCACAAGCAGCGCCGCAAACATTATGGTGCTGATGCCTCCTGAGCTTGCGCTTCCTACGATAATCATGAAATAAAGGGCCGCTCCTGCAAGATATGCCGCTGTCAGCATTGAATGGTTTTTATTTTTGAGGTTGACAAAGGACAGTGTTGCGCCCATCAGCGCAAGTATGAAAAACAATGCTCCTCCGAGGCTGACGATTGCCTGCCCGACATCTGCGGAATTAAGCTCTGCAACTGTTGTATATACGTTCGGCCAGAGGCTCCCTCCTTTTGCAGCATCCTTGAGATTGACTATCCTCAGCGGGTTTGTGAACGATTGGATGAATTCCCCTGCATTGCCAAAGACAGCAAGAGAGATAAATGTCACAACTATATAAACCCCGAGAAGCATGAGCATCCTGCGGATGTTTTTGTTTGAGGCTATCTCCTTGATGTCTCTCTTCTTATCTATAAACTCGTATACTGCGATATATCCGATATATATTCCAAGTGCAAGTATTATGAAAAGGAACATGAACCACCAGCCTGACCATGCAAAGCTGTAGGCCCCGAGGAGCAATCCTGCAACAGCTGAAAATATCATTGTTTTTTTCTGGTCTTTCGAGTCAAAAGCATATACTGCAAAGAGCATTACCAGCAGCGGAAAAACCGCATTCACCATGTCATTGTCAGAGCCGAGAGACCTGCTCAGCACTGTCGGATTGACTGCTATCAGCAGCGCTGCGATGAGGCCTGCAATGTCCCCCGAAAGCTTTTTTCCGACCAGGAATGCTGCAATTATGGCTATAAATGAGAGGAAAATAGGAGTATAGAATCCTGCCTTGAGCAGGTTCATGCCTGGGTCAAATATTCTCATGAACTTATATATGAATGCTTCAAGGTAAGGGTAAAGGTTCTGGGTTGCGGGAAGGCCGTTGGGCGCATTCATGTGGTTGTCATATGCAACTCCGTCCCTGTACTCATCTGCCAGCTGGCCTGTGTCAACTATGTTCCTTGCATACCTGAGCCAGAAATAAGAATCAATATCCCCCAGATATGTTGTGCCTGAATCATCCCTGTATAATGCCCTTATCTGCTCTGCATGGCCGGCTATCAGCGCCTCTATCTGCGACTGCTGCTGGGAAACCACTGTCTGCAGCTGCTCATTTATCATGGCTTCCTTGCTCTGCTGCGGCAGATTCGGATATTGCGTGTCAACCTGTGCCTGGATGTTCCTTGCTATGTTATTATATATGCTCTGCCTGGCCTGGTCTTCTGCCATCGGCAAATGATAGGGCATCATCCTTATGTAGGCTGAAAAAAGCATTATTAAAAGCAGAAGGGCATACACCCCGTATTTTTTTGCTGAGCTGCCTGAAAATATCTTCTTAAGTGACGAGAAGTCAATAGCCATGTCTGAATCTTCTTTATCTTTAGCCAAACTTTTCCCCCAGAAACCGTAAGAAGTGCATCCTATATAAAGATTATGGATTATTGCTTATTTGCCCATGAATTTCCTGACAGCTGGGTTGAGGTCGTACATGTGCTCCCTTGCAATATCTTCATAGAGCTTGTATATAATCATCACAGTAAGAAGTATACCTGTTCCCCTTGACAGTGCTCCCATCAAATCTGCTGTTGCTGCCAAAAACCCGACAACAATCCCGCCCATCACTGTAAGCGGCATTATGTATCTTGAAAGAATCCTCTCGAGTATTCTCTTGTCTTTCCTGAAACCGGGTATCTGCAGGCCTGAGGACATCATCTGCCCGGCAAGGCTCCCTGCATCCTGGCCGGATGTCTGGACCCAGAATACTGAGAACAAGACAGCGCCCCCTACCATAAGCAGGATGTAAATCAGCGAGTTGAGCAGTGTAGGCCATATTATTGCCCACTGGCCCCCGCTCTGTATCAGTGTCTGCACAAGGTTGGGGCCGCTGAGGACTGCCATCAGCCCGACAGGGACATTGCCCTGAACAAATCCCCCCAGGACAGGCAGCGGGTTTCCTCCTGTCCAGTTCTGCAAAAGCCTTACCCACAGCTGCATTGTTGCGAATAATGATGCGACCAGGATGACCGGCATGTTGCTTGTGTATATGAACTGCAGAGGCCACCTTATGCCGTGCCCCCTTATCCTGCCGAATGACAGCGGGATCTCAACCTTCATTGCCTGCGCATATATTGCTATTGCAAATACAAGAAGGGTTGCTCCTATTGTTATCAGGCCGAGCATTGCGCCCTGTCCGTCTCCTGATGTCAGGGAGGATATTGTTCCCCATAAGGTTCCTACAATAGGCCCCTGGTAAGCAGGCTCCCAGATAAGGTTGCCTGTCGTATCTGTAAATGAAAACAATCTTATGAATATCTGCTTGCTGATTCCTGCGGCGATAAATAATGAGATGCCGGAGCCGAATCCCCACTTGCTTACAATCTCATCCATGAAAAGCACGATAAGCCCGCCCAGAGTCAGCTGGAACACCAGAAGGAATTTCATCTGGGTCATTATCCCTGCTGCCATTGCCGGCGGGGCGATTCCTCCCATGAAAACATAGATGAATGCCTCAAATACTATGAAAAACATCGATACCAGCTTCTGCACTCCCTGGTAATGCTGCTTCCCCTCATGGGTTGTCAGGTCAAACTTCAGTATTCCTGCGCCGTTAAGAAGCTGGAGTATGATGGATCCTGTAACAATAGGCCCGATTCCCAGCGAAAGCAGGGAGCCGAACTCTGCCCCAAGAATGATTGAAAGGTATTCAAACTGCGCAAGGGTATTCTGGCCCAGAGGCCATAACGGGATCATTCCGAGCACAAAGAATAGTACAAGGACAATCAGCGTCCACTTGAGTTTTTCATTGAAAGAAAGCCTTTTTTGTTTCGGAGATGCAACTTCTGGAAGGTTCAGTATTATGTTGTCTAAGACCCCCATTTTTACTCTTTGTCTGCCTTTTCAGGCTCTTCAGATGATGCTAAAAGCGTGACCTTTCCTCCGGCTTCCTCAACCCTTGCAACTGCATTTTCTGTTGCAGAGTCGACGGTTATGTGAAATTTAAGGCTGACATCCCCTTTTGAGAGCAGCTTCCTGTAGCCGAGCTTTGAAAGGTCTATTTCATAGGCATCCTTATTCTTTGATGCCTCCCCTCTTTTTACAAATGATTCAATCTCTGTCTGGAGTATGCTAAGGTTCATTGCCTTTATATGCTTTTTCAGCGATGTAAACCCGTGCTTTCCCAGGACCTTCTCTCCCTTGGTAACCTTCATTATCTTGAAGTCTCCCCTTTTTCCTGATCCGGACTTTCCCCTTCCGCCCCTGTGGCCTGCGCCCCTGTTCTTTTTCTTGTGGCCGTGGCCTCCTGTTGGCTTGGCTGCCCTTATCCTGGATCTCTTGGTTCTTTTTGTCTGCATGCTACATCATTCTCTTTATCAGGTCATTTATCTTGGCTGCCCTGTAGCCAAGCGCCCCGTTCTTTGAGAAGGACATCTTGACTCCGTTGTTCCCGTATCCTTTCCTGGGAGGAGACAGCCTGAAATATTTCCTGTATTTTTTCTTGTTATGCGTAAAATACCTTCTGTACTGTATCTTCTTCTTTGAATCCTCTGTCCTTTCAGTGAATTCTTCCCCTCTTTTCTCTATCATTTCCTGGTGCACTTCATCTGATATCTCCCCCCATGTGACATAATCCTTCGCCCTCCTTATCATGCCGAGGTTTGAAGGCGTTGCATCTATCACAACGCACCAGTTCTTGTTGTAGAGGTTGAGCATTTTCAGTGTCTTCTGGGCATCCGGGGCCATGCCTATCCCGCCCCTTACCCTGACTACTGCAATCTTTCCGGAAGCTGGCTTTTCCTCTTTCACAGCCTTTTTCTTTTCTGCCGGCTTTCCTGCTGCTTTTTTCTCATCCATTCTTCTTTTCCTCCGGCCTTTCAGAAATGCTCAGTATTTTGTAATGCTTCTCCTGAAGCTTTGTTGTGGTAAGTGTCTTAAGAGCCCTTTCAGCTGCTTTTATAAGGTTCAGCTTTGAGGTTGTCTGGCCGTTTGTCTGCGACCATACATCCTTTATCCCTGCCAGGTCAAGTATCCTTGCTATTTCCCTGTCGACCTTAAGCCCTGTTCCCTTGGGAGCAGGCATGAGTATAAGCTCTGCTGAGCCGCACTTCCCTTTTATCTTGAACGGCAGCGAGTGGGCTTCTCCGCATCCGCATTCCCAGCTTCCGCATCCCCTTCTTATCTTGAAAACATTGAATTTTGCATTCCTTGCTGCCTTTTCCCTTGCAGGCACAGTCTCTTTTGCTTTTCCATATCCAAGGCCTATTATCCCTTTTCTGTTTCCCACAACTGCAAGTGTTGCGAACCTTGGCTTGTTTCCCTCTTTTGTCTTTTTCTGCGTCTGCCTGAATACCCTTCTTTTTCCTCCTCCAAACTTTCCCTTTGCCTGGCCTATCTGGAGAAGGTCTGATTCTATGTCCGGGAGAAGCACGTCAATTATCTCTTTCTCCATTATGACCTCTCCCCGGTCAAGGATGGTGTAGATGTCCCTCAGCTCACCTGAAGCTACTTTTTTCCCAAGCCCTGTCCTTGGTGTCCATACCAGCTCCTCTACTTTTTTATCTCTTGCTGTTTTCAGGGTTGCCTCATCCTCAAATTCTGCTATTGCCTCTATCTCTTCCACTTCCTCAGGTTTTGTTATTTTCTTAGCCATTTTATTTTGACGATGCTATCTTCTCCTTTGTTTTTTCAAAAGCCTCCTGCATCTTTGCAGGGTCCTGCTTGTTCTTTACATATGATGAAAATAATCTGTTGAATCTCTCAGTGTCTGACTTAAGCAGTGCTGCATAGTCTGCAATGTGCTTTCCTGAAAGCCTGTCTGCCTTTGGCGCAATCTCTTCTGAATATTTTATCTTCAGGCCTGCGTCTGCTGCTCCCTTGAGGACTGCGAATATCCTTGAGCCCGGGATTGGCGTGTGAAGCCCTATGTCCAGTATTGCCTCTTTTCCTTTTGCTGCATGGCCTATCATATACCCTACAAGGTATGATGCGGGGATGTTTCCTGTGTTGTATCCCCATCCGTGCTTTTCAAGGTTTCTTGAATGGGATGATGCTATCACCCTGTCGCCGTCAGGATGGTATTCTATAAGCTGTGCAACGATGTTCTTGTTGAACCTTCTTACCACAAGCCTCGGCGTCCTTGACTTCAGGAGGATTATCCTTTTCCTGTAATCTGTCTTCCCTTCCCTCTTTCTCCTGTACTGGACTGTGGCTATTTTTTTGTGTACCATTTTACTTCTTTGCCTTTATGAGCCTGTGCTCTGTTATGTATAGCTTGATGTGTCTCCTGCTTCTGAAAAATCCGCCCTTTGCTTTTTTGTAAAGCCCCTTGTATGCTTCCTGCTCAAGCATCTTGGCGTCTTTCAGCTCCTTGAGGAACTTCCTCTGGAGCCTTATCTTGTTCATCCATTTTTTCTTGCTTGAGCCCCTTGCATTTGCAGAGCCCTTCCTTGAGCCCTGGCCTTTCCTTCTTCCCTTTGACTTCTGCTTCTGGTGCTCTTTTGCCCTGCCCCTTGATATTCCCTTGTTTTTCTTTACTGTTATTGCTCCGTCCTTCATAAGGGCCCTGACATCTGCCCTTGTTATGGCTTCCTTTATCTCGTCCCTTCTTGATTCGTCAATGATGACTTTCTTGCGGGATCTCTTCGCAATCTTTGCTGCCAGCCTTTTTTGTATTGTTGATTTCACTTGATTACACCTTCTGAGTAAGCAGTTTGTCTATCTCCTTTTTTTCTGTCTTTTTCTTTTCTTCTTCAGACACGTCTTCCTTGACCTTGTCATCTATGTTATCCTTCTTCCCTGCTTTCTCTTTTTTCTCTTCCTTTTTCTTCTCTGCTTCTTTCTTGAGCTTCTTCTTTTCCTGGAGCATGCCCTCTTTCTCTGATATGTATTTCTCAGGGTCTGCAAAATTATGTATGCTTATCTTGTGCTTTATCAGCTCCTTCATTATGGGCAACTTCTTTTTCAGGCCGAGCTTTCCTGAGACTACTGCTGTGTGCTTTTTCGGGTCAAGCTCTTTTACCTGGGCAAGGGAGTTCACAACGACTACTTCCATGCCCCTGTATTTCCCTCTCTGGGATCTTGCGTTGCCGTATCCCGGCTTCGGTATGACCCTGTTTATCATCATTATCCTTATCTTTGAATCGATTCCCCTTGGCTTCCTCCATGTATTGGCAAGCCTCTTCTTCTTATGGATGTCCTGCCTGTTGAACTTCCTCCTTTTCCTTGCTGGCTGGGGCGTTTCCATTTTCTCTAAATCTGCTCTCCTTCTTTTTCTATTATGTATATGCCGTCCTGGAATATCCTCCTGTCGAAGCCCGGCCTCCTTGTTGCCTGCTCGATGTCAGCTGCAACCTGCCCTGCCTTCTCGATGTCAGGGGACTCCACTGTGATTGTGCTTCCGTCAACTTTTACTGCTGCGCCCGGCATAAGATTAACCTTTCTCGGAATCTTCTCGCCAAGGAAATTCTTTATCTCAAGCCTGTTGCCTGAAACAGAGACTGTTATGGGAAAGTGGCCTGAGCATACCTTCAGCTTGTATACATATCCCTCTGTGACTCCCTTCATGGCATTCCTTATATGGGCCTTGTATGTCTTCAAAACTGTCTTGTCCTTCCTTGTGTTGCCTGATGCTGAAAGCGTTATCTGCCTGCCTTCAAGCTTTATCCTGGCTTTCGGGCTGTTGAATTCTCTCACAACATTGCCTTTCGGCCCGCTTACAGTAAGGGATGTGCCATTCAGGGATGCGTTTGCTCCCTCGATGACTTCTATTTCCTCTGTAAGTGCTTTTTCTTCGGTCATTTTAGTAAACGTATGCAATTAGCTTTCCTCCAAGCTTTTTCTTTATTGCCTCTTCCTGTGTCATCAGCCCCTGGTTTGTTGACACAATCAGGAAACCGAATCCGAATGCCGGAAGGTATCTTTTTTCAAATTTCTGGTATTCTTTCAGTGTGACGCTGTGCCTCGGCCTTACTACTCCTATCTTGTTTACAGCCCCAAGCAGGCTTATCTCTATCTCTCCTCCTCTGCCGTTTTCAATGACCTTGTATTCCCCGACATAGTTGTTTGCTTTAAGCAGGTCAAGCACAGCCCTTATTATCTTGGAGTTATTCCTGACTGTTATCTTCTGCTTCCCTTTTTTCTCCTCTATGTGGATGTGGGAAAGCACGTTTGCCAATGGATCGTTTAAGCTCATTTTGTTCTCCTGTCTATCAATCAGTTATATTTCTTGAACCCAAGTTTTGTTGCTATGTCCCTGAAGCAGCACCTGCAGTATCTCAGGCCGTACTTGCCGACAAATCCGCCTACGCCTGTCCTACCGCATCTTGTGCACTTTGCCGTGTGCCTTCCGCATTTCCTTTCCTTCGGAAGGTTGTATTTCTCAAAGCGCTTCAGCTTCTGCGGCTTGTTCTTAAGCTGGCTTAGCATTTTCCTGGGATCTGAAGTTGTCATTATTCTTCCTCCGTTGTAACATTGAATTCTTTCTTGAAATAATCCATGCTGTCCTGCTGTGTTATATGGTGGCTTTTTCCCAGCTTCCTGTTCAGCTTCTTCCTGTATTTCACCCTGTGGCCGGGCCTTGACAGCGTTATTGTAACCTGGAAGCCTATTATGCCTATGGCTGAGTCGTACTCAAGCCCCGGAATATCTATATACTCGTGGATTCCGAATGCCACGTTTCCGTTTGAGTCAAATGCTCCCGGAGGCAGCCTGTTGTCCTTTGCCTTCAGCAGCCTCTTCAGCAGCTCCCTGGCATGCTCCCTCCTTATTGTTATCTTGCATCCTATAGGAAGGCCCGGACGGACTCCCCAGCCAGGTATTCTCTTGTCTGTGATAGTCTTTACAGGCTCGATGCCGGTTATATTCTTCAGCAGCTTCATGCCCTTCTTCAGCTTTTCCTGGTCTGTGCCGGCCCCTACATTTAGGGTAAGTTTCTCTATCCTTATCTCTCTCATAGGGTTCATTCTTTAAATTTCACCACAGGTTCTTTTTTCCCGACTACATATACGGATTCTCTCGGCGTCTCGAATTCCTCTTTCTTTGTCTTTATCTTCACAAGCCCAGATGCTGAAACATTTTCTATGCTTCCGTGCTGGCCTGTGTGGCTTCCGCTTGTAAGGAAAGCATAGCTGCCTTTCTCAAGCTTCAGCGTGTCCCTGATCTTATAGTCAGGAAGCGAAAGCACTGCTGAATCGCCTACTGCGAATTTGCCATCTTTCACAATAATGTTCTTGCCGTCATACATGTTAAGCTGCATCTTTCCGCCCTTCAGCACTGTCTTCCCTATTATCTTTGATACCTTAAATGATGATTCTTTCTTGTCTATCTTCTGGAGGCAGAGCTTCTCTGACTCGTTTACAAGCAGGACATATTGCTCGTCTGAGACGGGTATGGAAAGCACGTCCATCAGCCCGAGCGGATATTTTGGGTCTTTTACCCTTCTTCCGTCTACAAGGATTTCCTTGTCGTTCATGATTGCCTTCACTTCTTTCATTGTCCTTGCATCCTTCAGAAGGTTCTTGAATACCAGTCCCATCGGCATGCACTCATGCATCGGCTTTCCTGGAAGCGGCCTCAGTGAAAACTTGGTTGTCTTTCTCTTTACAGGCCATGATGCCGGTGCATTCAGTGATTTCAGGTGGTTTGCCATTTTATTTCTTCAGCCTCTCCTGCCTTTTCTTGTCGTTCAAGTTCAGCTCTGTTATCATTATGTTTGAGACGTGCACTGATTTTCTCAGCTTGGTGCCGTCTGCCTTCTGGATATCTATCCCTATAACATATACTTTTGAATTTTTTACATCTACTTCTTCAACTTTTCCTGCCCTTCCCCTGAACTGGCCTGCCATTATGGTGACCTTGTCCCCCTCGGCAACCCTCACAGTCCTTTTCTTGTGCTTCGCGCTAAGGGGTTTTGCAAGGTGCGCCTTAAGGAATCTCCCTTTTACATGGAGAGGGGCAGCCAGCCTGTATAGCCTCTGCTTTGCCGGCTTCACGCTTGATTTCTGTGTTGTTGAAAATTTCATTTTTTTAAAAATACCCGGTGTTTTTGAAATTTGAAAATTGTTTTATTTTCATTTTTGCCTCATAATATTATGCTTGCAACCTTTGCGACTGCAGGCCACCTTTCTGTTGCCTCTTTTGCAATCGGCCCCTTGAATATTGTTCCCTTGGGGTTTCCCTTGTCATCCTTCAGCACAACTGCTGCATTGTCTTCAAATTTCACCCTTATGCCGCTGGCTCTCCTGTATTCCCTTTTCTGCCTCACTATTATTGCATATACCATCTGCTTCATCATGTCCGGCCTTCCCTTCTTGACAGCCGCCCTTACTATATCCCCGACTCCTGCTGCGGGCTTCCTGTTCTTCACTCCCTTGTAGCCGTATACTGAAATCAGCTCTATCACTTTCGCTCCTGAGTTGTCGCATGTCGGAACATTGGCTCCGACCGGAAGCCCCCTTGTGACCCTAGCCCTTACTGCTTTCATCTTTCAATACCTCTACAACCACGAATTTTTTTGTCTTGCTTATCGGCCTGCACTCTTTTATTATTACTGTGTCTCCCTCTTTTGCGTCCATCTCAGGAGGGTTGTGCGCTTTCACCTTGCTCCTCTTGTCATGGTAACGCTCGAATTTCGGGACATATACTCTCCTGTTCCATTCTACTGTGACAGTCTTCTGGGCCTTGCTGCTTACAACCTTGCCCTTGAATGTCCTTCCTCTTGTTTTCAGTGTGGTTTTTTTCATTTTCAGCACTCTTTGATCCTGTCCTCAGGCCTTTTTGCTATTTTTTCTCCTTCGATTGTTTTTCCGTTGATTTTGATTTTTGATGTTTTCTTGATGAATTTTTTTATCTTGTTTTTTGTCTCCAAATGAAGCATGTTTTTTGTTTCATTGACGATTGTTCCCTTGTGCGTCTTTCCGCTGCTTTCTGTTATCTCCGCCTCCTTCCCTATCAGCTCTTCTTTCATCTGACCCTGATAGTCTCCTCGGGGAAGCCCAGCTTTACCAGCTCCGCAAACACTTTCTGCTTGTGGTCGCCCTGCAGCTCGATTTTCCCGTCCTTGAACGTGCCTCCGCACGCAAGGGTGTTCTTCAGCTTCTTCGCCAGGTCCTTAAGGTCGATCTGCCTGGTGTCGATGCCTTCAATCATCGTGTGAAGTTTCCCGAACTTCTTTTTTTCTGTATAAACCGTTATCTCCTGGTTTTCCTTTGCGATGTTTTCGCAAACGCAAAGTTCTTTTGGAAGCCCGCATGTGTTACAAATCATTTTTTCAGCTGTGACATTAGCCTCGCAATATTTTTTTTGACCAGTCCTGCCTGCCCTGGGCTTTTCAGTGTTGTGCCTGTTGCAACCTGCGTGTTTATTTTTATCAGTTCTTTCTGCAGCTCCAGCAGCTGCGTTTCAAGTTCCTCACTGCTTTTTCCTTTCAGCTCTTTGGATTTCATTCTTTACCTTCCTTCTTTTTCGCTGCCCTTGCTTTCTTCGGCTTGGCTTCCTTTGATTCAGGCTCTTCTGCCTTTTTCTTTGCTGCTTTTTTCTTTGTCTTATCTTCTTTTGATGTTTCTTTTGTTTCTTCAACTGCTGTCTTTATCTCTGCTTCTGCCTCTTTTGATTCCTCTTCTTTGACTTCTTCAACTGTTGCCGCGTCCGGCCTGAACCTGATATCATCAGGCAGCCTTACTCCGGGAGGCATGATGCTTACCTTTATCCCTACAATCCCTGATTTCAGGTTTGCTATTGCATATGCTGTGTCAACTATTGAGACTGCTGCGTCTCCGCACTTCTTGATATAGCCCTGGTAGAACCTCCATGTCTTTGCCCTTGCGCTCGGTATCTTGCCTGAGATGAGTATCTCGATTCCCAGTGCGCCTGCTGCCAGTGCATCCGTCATTACCTTATGGCCTATTCCCTTGAACCTCATTGTGCCGTATTTCTCAAGTGAGATTGCTATTTTTTCCGCGATTGCCGCAGCAACTAAATTCTCATTCTGTATCTCTGATATCTCTATCTGCGGGTTCTCCAGGCTGAACTCGTTCTTCAAATCTTCTGTAAGCTTCTTGATATTTGCGCCCCCGCCCCCTATGACAAGTCCGGGCCTTGACGCGTAGATTACTATTTTTTCTCCCAGCGGAGTCCTCTGTATCTTTGAGTGGCTCAGCCCGACTCCCTTAAGGTTTTCCCTCAGGTATTCCTTTATCTGGAATTCCTTCTTCATCCTTGATATGAAATCGCGCTCAATCATTTTTTATCCTTTTTCTCCTGCTTTGCTTCTTTCTTTTTTTCAGCCGGTTTTTCTCCAGCTTTCTTTTCTGCTTTTGGCTTTTTTTCCAGCAGCACGACCTGGATGTGGCTCCTCTTCATCACAGACCTTTTTTTTCTCCCGTACCTTGCCGGCCTTGATGCCAGGTGTGCGGAAATGTGGTATATTATTAAATATTCGGTGTCGAGGCCCTTGTCTTTTGCGTTTGATTCTGCGCTCTTGATTATTGAGAGGATCTCCTTTGCCGCGCTTACAGGATATTTCCCTGCAGCCATACCTTTCTTGTGGGCTGTGTCCTGGTTGTACCTTTTCATAGGCACTGCCCTTTCCAGTCTTGTTACCTGCTCAAGCATCAGCTTTGCCTTTTTTACAGGCATGCCCCTGATCATCCTTGTTATCTCGACAGACTGCTTCGTGGATATGCCCAGCGAATTCCCGTAGGCCCTTGCCACGTTTTCCCTGTCTGTCTTGAATGCATAATTTACTGTCATTTTATCTCACTGACACCCCTGCGCTGCTCCTTGTTGCCCCTATTCCCGGAGCGCTGTGGTGCACTCCCCTTCTTGTAAGGGCGAACTCGCCAAGGAAATGGCCGAGCATCTCTCCTGTTATCACAACATCTGCAAATTCCTTCCCGCTGTGGACCTTTATTGTCTTTCCCAGCATTTCCGGGATGACTACCATGTCCCTGCAGTGGGTCTTTACCCTGTCTCCTGCCCTTATCTTCTCCAGCAGCAGCTTCTGCTGCTCTGTGAAGCCCCTTTCAAGGCTTCTTCTTGCCCTTGAAGGTATGTGTTTCATGAAGTCCTTTAGTGAAAGCTTCTGCACTTCCTCTATTGTCATTCCCCTGAATGTGAATTCTTTCTTTGCCATCTTTACCTCTTCATACCCGTCCTTCTCGGCCTTATCTTACCTACTTTTGCTCCCGGAGGCGCGTTCTTGTCTGCGATTGTAGGCTGGCCTTTCTTGGATGACCTGGATGTACCGAATGGATGGTCGACTGCGTTCATGGACTGTCCTGATACCTTAGGCCATAGTTTGTTCCTTGCCTTCATATAATGGTATTTCCTTCCTGCTGTCAGGAATGGCTTTTCTTTTCTTCCTGCTCCTGCAATCATGCCCACTGTTGCCCTGCATTCTGCATGGAATGTTTTTTCCTTCTTTGAAGGAAGCATGATTACCACGTCATTGTCCTTTTTTGACAGCAGCCTTGCAAAGCATCCGCTTGACCTGACGAACTTTCCCCCGTCTCCCGGCCTGCCTTCTATATTAAATAGTGCCGCTCCTATCGGGATGTCTTTCAGGTGGAGTGTGTTGCCGTTCTTCGGCTCTACGCTTCCTATGTTTACTGTGTCGCCTGTCCTCATGCCTTCTGCGGCAATGACGTATGTCTCTTCTCCTGAATCATACTGTATTTTTGCAAGCGGGCTTGAGTGGCCCCTGCATTTTATGAAATCAATAATTTTTCCGAATGATGCCCTTTGCGGGTATGATACTTTTGCCTTGTACTTGAAGCTCGGAGCCCTGTATGTCGGGCTTCCCTTTCCCCTTGCCTGCTGTATCAGATTCTTTCCCATGCTGTTCTCACATTATCCCCAGTTGTGTTGCCAGGTCGATTGCGGGCGTCTCGTCTGAAAGCTTGACGTATGCCTTTTTCCTTCCTTTAGGGTCAATGGTTGTGTTTACCCTTGCCACCTTGACTTTATACAGTGATTCGACTGCTTCCTTTACCTGCTTCTTTGTTGCTGACCTCTCGACTATGAATATCAGCGAGTTGTCTGACTCCATCAGCCTTATTGTCTTCTCTGTTGCAAGCGGGTATTTGATTATCATTCTTTAACCTTCTTTACTGCAGGCTTTTTTACCGCAGGTTTTTTGGCGGGCTTCGGCTCTGCCTTTTTCTCTTCTTTTACCGGCGAGTCTGTAAATAGCCTCAGCTCTGCAATTTTCTTTATGCTGCCTTCTGTGTATAATGTAAGCCTGCCCATGTCTGCTCCCGGGGCAAGCACTTCCGCGTTTAAATTGGCGACTTCAACAACTTCCACTCCCGGGATGTTGCATGCTGCCCCGATAAGGCTGCATTTCCCTGAAACAACTATTAGCGGGCCGATTGCCTGCTGGTATGGCCTTCCCCTTCTTTTTGCGTTCCCTGTTTTTGAGGATCTCCTTGCTGCCCTCTCAAGCTCTTTTTCAAGCCCAAGCTTGGCAAGCATGTCAAGAACCTCTTTTGTTTTCTTCATATCTTCTGCTGAGTTCTCAATAACTAATGGATATTCTGATACTACGTGGCCCCTTGCTGAGACAAGCTCCTTTATTACAGATGCTGCCATTGCAGACCTTATTGCCTTCCTTCTCTCTTTCCTGTTCAGCTTCCTGTAGATAACTTTCTCTGCCTGAGGGGGGTGGGCTTCCCTTCCGCCCCTTGTGTTGGGGTTTGTGGCTCCCATCCAGTTGAACCTTGTTCCCCTGTGGCTCATTATTTTTCTTGAAACCCTGGATATTCCTATCCCGTATGCGCCCTTATAATGCCTTCTCCTTCTTGATAGCTTTGATGAGTATTTTTTTCCTGCTTCAGGGTCTGTCCCGTATGGCTGCTTTTTGTGGCTGTGTATTGCCAGGACTGCCCTCTTGATTAAGTCATCCCTTACAGGCTCCTTAAACTGGCTTGGCAAATCTATGTTCCCTTTGCCTTCCCCTGCTTTTGTTTTGAGTATCGCTTTCATATTATATTCCCTGCATCTCGTGCAGGCTTATTTTTTCTATTGTCGGAAGAGACTGCTTCTTGTTGGACCTTACTGCCAGCTGCATGACCACAAGGCGCTTCTTTGCCCCTGCAACCCCGCCCTTGACTAAGGCTGCTGCGGTCTTCACATTGCCGTATCTTATTATGCCGCCCTTGAATTTTATCTCCTCGGGCTTTACTATTTTGAATAGCTGCTTGTTGTATTCTGTCCTCTGGTGGTAGCCCATCTTTCCTGCATGCGCGACCCTCCACATTACCTGGCCCTGGCCTCTCCATGCTCCCAGTGATCCCGGGTTCCTTATGGATTTCTCGGACTTGGCCTGCCTTATGTGGATGCCGAACCTCTTTAGCGGGCCCTGGAACCCTTTCCCTTTTGTGAATGATTTCAGGTCCAGCATGGTGCCGTCTGCAAATACAGAATCTATTGATATCTCCTTTCCTATGTTGCTTTTTACAAATTCAATCTTGTCTTTCACTTCAGTGCCGCCTATGCCGATTTCCGCCATGTCGGGCATTTTCTTTCCTATGCCTGTTGCTGCAGGCTGTGAATATACTAACACCCTTGCATCGTCGTATTCCTCAGGGTTGATTTTCTCCAAAGTGTGCGCTTTCTTTGGCAGGCTCATTCTTTTCTCCAGATTCTTGTCTTTTGACGCCAGGATTATTTCTGTCTTCAGCTTCAGGTCTACGCCGTCTTTCTTGTATAGTCTCAGAGAAGCAATCTTTACAGGGGGGCACTCGATTATTGTCACAGGGAATGAGACTTCCTGTCCTTTAAGGTGGGAATGCTTGCTGGTCTCTGTTGTCTGGACATGCGTCATACCTGCCTTGTATCCTAAGAAGCCTGTCAGCTTTACATCCTTTGATTCTGCATAGGACCTGATCCTCGGAGTGCTTCTCTTAGACCTGACTCTAGGCCAGAACTGCATTGACCCTGCTCTTGGTTTTCTTACTGTTGGCATTTCTAATATCCCTTATTTTTCTTCAAACAGACCTATTCTTGGCTTCTCCTCAGAAACACTCTGAGCAGCCTTTTCAGGTCGCATTAAGCATGTGAAGTGCGTGCTTAGTATAACTTCGGAATTATAAGTGGTTTATAAATGTTGTGGATGGAGGAGTTTTGCCTTAAAAGTCTACAATAAGTAAGACTTATTAGGCAGATTTCACACTTATTGGGCAAAAAATTATTTATCAAAAACTGATTTAAGCTTGTTCTCAATAACAATTTTAGTATCTCCTTGCGTAATTATAACATTATTATTTATTATTATCTCAATTGGTTTCTTAGTTTTTGACTTTGTTTTTTCAAAGAATCGAATAATATAATGTGCTACTAACTCACTAGCTACACCAACACCAATAACAAAAATCAGATTAGTAGCTACTTCTTTAAATTTAAGGAAGCTTTCTTGAATTCTACCATAAACACGTAAATTTTCTATTGAGTTAAGGTTTTCAACTAATTCACTTACTCCAAAATCATCTACCCCCCCAATCCTAACGTCTATTTCTCCAATCATTTTCAAATGCTTTTAATTTATATCAAAAATAATTTATTCTTCTACTTTTCCATCTATTAACTCCTGGACTGTCCTTAGAATAATAGTAATTCCTTTTTGATTTTTAACTCTAGCTACTTCTTCATATGCTCCCTTTGCAAATGAAAAAGCGACTATATATCCTTTCTTTTTATGGACTCTGTCCATAGCTGGTTGAAAATTATCTATAACATTCCGTCCTACACCTTCGCTTTGTTTAACCTGTATAGGATAACCTCCAGATATTTGAGGAGTAACCCCATCTATTCCCATATCTCCTGATTTTGTTCCACTAACATTGCCAAGAAATTTATCAACAACAACCCAATTTTGAAAATCAAAGGGGTTTAACTTCTGAACATATTTTAAATCTACTTTCCCTTTGATAATTTGTGGGCTTACTCCCAAATCTTGCCTTAATCTTCTTGCCATAACTTTACAGGCAGTGGGACTTATATCAATACCAATCCACCTTCTTTTAAGTTTTTGAGATACAACTAAAGTGGTTCCACAACCACAAAAAGGGTCTAAAACTATACTACCTTCATTTGAAGAGGCTTTAATTATTCTTTTTAATAATGGTTCTGGTTTTTGCGTTGGAAACATTTGTTTTATTGGTGGAACTCTACCAATATCCCATACATCATCCATTGGAACCCCCTCAGAGTCTTCTTTTGACATTTTGGCAGGAATTCTTTTACCATTATCATCATAACCTGAAATTATTTTTGCATTTCCAAATCGCTTTAAGGTTGATTCTGACCTTTCCATAAACATCTTATTGAATACCCTTTTGTCATTATCTGTCTTTGAATAGAATAAGAGGACATCATGATTTCGTTGAAATTGTTGCCATCCTCCCGACCATTTTCTATAATGCCATATTATCTCATTTCTAAAATTATTTTCTCCAAAAATATTATCCATTAATATTCTTAGATGTGCGTCGGCGTGCCAATCACAATGCAAATATATACTACCTGTTTTTTTAAGGATTCTATTACATTCCCTTAATCTTGGCTCCATCCATGTTATATAGTGCTCTATTCCCCCTTGCCATCGGTCTTGAAATGCTCTAAGTTCAGCACCATCTTTCCATATAACTTCATAATGTCTATTAGAGAAGAAAGGTGGGTCTAAATAAATTAAGTCAACGCTTTCACTTGGAAATTTGCTTAATATCTCTAAGTTATCTCCTTCATAAATAGCATTTACTTCCATTAATGTATTCGTTATCGTCTTAGTTATATAAATTTTTTCAAAAATGAACGGGAGCAACACAAAATTTATATTAAATTCCTACTAGATTATGTTCAAAATAAAGAAAATGGAAGAAATTATCTCACAATTGCCCAAATCTAGAGTGAAAATAGTCTCAAAAAATAAAACTTCTCATGTTTTGGTTAATGGAAATTCACTAAAATTAATGAAAAATATGCCGGAGGAAAGTATACACTTGATAATAACGGACCCTCCATATAACATTGGATTGGATTATGGAGATGAGTATAATGACAATAAGTCTAAAAAGGAATATTACCGGTGGTGTGAGGAATGGTTAACTGAATGCGCAAGAATTCTACATAAGGAGGGAAGTTTTTATCTGATCAGTTACCCTGAGATAAATGCCAGATTACTACCATTTATTGAAGATAATTTAAAATTAAATTTTCAGAGATGGATAACTTGGCATTATCCAACCAATATTGGACACTCAAACAAGAATTACACAAGAAGTCATAGGTCAATACTATTTTTTACAAAATCAAGAAAATATGTTTTTAACAGAGAAAAGGTGTTACAGGCCTATAAAAATCCTGAGGTTGGTAAAATCAAAGATAAAATCAGAGAGGGTTCTATAGGAAGGGCCGCATATGATTATCTTGAGAACAAAGATGTTCTAGAAATGCAGGAATTAGAGAAACTGCAGGAAAGATATTATGATATTCAAAAGATAAATCTCCTAAAAAATGTATCAAAAGATAGGGTTGGATCACTAAAAAAAGGAGACAAGGACCACCATCCATGCCAATTACCATTACCACTATTGGAGAGGCTTGTTAAGGTTAGCAGCAAAGAAAAACAAATTTTATTTGACCCATTTGCTGGAACATTTACACTCGCAAAAATTGCTTCTGATTTAGAAAGAAATTCAATAGGGATAGAGCAAAACCGATATTTTGTGAAGCTGGGAAGAGAGAGATTAGAATGAAACAAAAATATTCAGCTAATGATGAGTTAAAAACCTTTGCTCAAAATCTTGGATTTAAAATATTTTTATTTGATGATATTATTACACTTGGCCCAGAAATTAAACTTAGAGAACAAAGCAAAAGCTGTGAAATAGATGCTATTTTGATATATGAGAATTTAATTATTTTAGTTGGTATAACTAAAGGGGATTCTACAGGAACGAAAAAAGAAATAAACAAGTTTTTTGAAAGATTGGATAAAGTATATTATACAAAAGATATGAAGTTAAATTTAGAAATAAACACTTCAAATAAAGAGGCAATTAAAAAAAATATAATTAAGGCGAATATTTTGTATGAAGAACTTGAAAAAAATATTAAAGAAATTGAAAAAAATTATGAGCCAAAATTAACTAAGCTTTTTTTCTGCCCGAGACATAGTCTAGATGAATTAAAATTAAGAGATAGAAGCTCCTCTGGTGAATATATTATAGACAAAGATGTGAATGGGTATTTTATTGCGGTTGTAGACAGGTTAAACACAAAAGTTCTTTTTAATGATTTTATGTATTTTTTAAATATAAAAAAAGTGGATTTGGAAAAAAAATCACCATCCAAAACAAAGAAACCCGGAAAAACATCACCTTACAGTCATGTAAGCAGGATGGAACTTGAGAAAGATAAAAGTATAATGTATTCATTTGCGGTTAAAGTAGAAGAAATAGTAGATTTTATCACTGTTCTAAGAGTATCACAAAAATATAATAAGAAAGGGTTCCAAAGGATGATAAAGAAGAAAAGATTAGATAAAATTAATGATGGGTACCTAAATGAAAATGAAACATTTCCAAATAATGTTATTTTGACTCTAAACCCAAAAATATACCTAAATGAAAATGAGTTCTATGATAGAAATGAAAATGAGTTTAGATTTCTCGATGAGTTTAATTCATTGTATGTGATTGATGGTCAGCATAGAATTTTTTCCTTTATTAAAGGGGAAAAATTGGATAGGCCTGTGTTAATTTCTTTAATTTTCTTTAAAACTGGAAATGATGATGAGAAAGCACTCAGTATGGATAGAATGTTTTATGAAATAAATAAAAAACAAGAAAAAATTGATCCGAATTTAAGTTTCATTCTTAAGGCGAGGATTGATCAAGATTCCAATGAAAATTTCTGGTATGGTGTGTTTGATAAGTTAAAAGAAGATATATTGGGCAATTCTTATTCTTTTAAAGAAACAACAATTAGAGATAAAGAGAAAAAAAGTATAGTGAGCCTAATAACGTACGGTGGTGTATTCGCACTAAATGATACAAAAAAGAAAAAAGGAATAGAGCTGTTTGGTCTCAAAAAATTTTATTCAGAAGAAAAACAAAAGAATATAGAGTTTGTTATTTGTTTTTTAAACAATTATTTCAAAATTATAGCTAAAGTTCTGAATAAACAAAATATAGATGAAAAAAAATTAACTGTAAGAGATATAGGTGCACTTTTGAGATTAATTAAACATTTCTTATTGTCTAAAAAAGAAGAATTAAAACTTTTAGGAGAAGTTAAAAATATAATAAAAAATGAAGAAAATAAAGATCTTATCAACTATTTAGAAAAAATATTGAACTATATACCATTCAAGGAGGTAGTAATGTTAGAGTATGGGTCAAGTAAGTGGGCAGCAATAGAAGGATATATGCTTAAAAAAATTAATGATATTGATCAACGTTTTGGCAATAAAATTTTGCTCTCAAAAAAAGGACTTGAAGTATATAACCAAATATAAACTAGATAATTATTTCTTTTTTATTAGGAGAGTCTTCAACCCCACAACATCTACATCCACAACCAAAAACCTCTATCTCCGGATTAATCCCTCCAGAACATCAATACTATGCCTAAACTCCGGCTCATTCTGCTCAAGGTAAGAAGGCTCTACAAATATGCCGTCATAATTGATCCTGTTTCTTATGTTTTTCAGCTGATGAACTGTAAATGACTCATACTCATATTCCGGATATGTTTCTTTAAAGAAAGATATCAGGCACTCGTGATTGCCGGATTTAAGGCCGTTTTTCAATAATAGAGCTGTCAGCAATTCTCTTATTGTTTCATAATACATAACAGCAATTATCGACGATGTCTCCCTGTCTTTTTTGATCTGCTGTATTGACTTAACCCTGGCCTTTGAAACTTTTAATATAGATATAATTTTGTCTTTATCAGGTTCCACTTTCTTAAGAAATTCCTTTTTGCACCTTTCATAGTGTATGATTTCCCTCATAACCTACCGTATAAAGGTATGCCGTTGATAATATTGTTTCTTAGTTCCTCGGACAGTTTCCGGAAATCCGGCTCAAAGAACAAGTTAACCCTGTGGTTAAGTGCTCTCTCAAACTTTCCTAAATTAACTTCTTTTTCGTTTGCCATGATATACAGATCAATGTCGCTCTCTTTGTCATATTCCCCTTTTGCCACGCTGCCGAATAAGACTATTGCTTTGGGGTATATGCTCTCTGCAAGGGCCTGTATCAACCCTGAGCTGTAAATCTTTTCTATAAGAAAATGCTTTTTATACACCTTATACAGCATATTTTCGGTGGCAGCCACATATTTATCATACGGCTCGTCTTTTTTCCTTATTACTATCCCCTGCTTTACCAGCTCTTTTAATTTGCCTGAAGCGGTTGTTTTGGGCGTTTTAGTTAATCTTGCAACTTGCCTCAGGTAGAATTCTTTTCCCGGGTTTTCATAGAATAGTTCTGCTAACTGTCCCATTTTTAGTACATTTGTCCCATAGTTGGGACATATATTTAAATGTTTGTAAAAAAATATCCTAAATTACTAAGATTATTGCAAAAACATATTATAAATACAAAGTTCTAAACTGTTTAAACCTCCTCTTTCCCTGTTCGTCCCGCAGGTTCTCATTTTTATCTAAAGAATACTCCTCTATCATCTTTCTATATTCAAACACATTCAAAAACATACATCAAATCCCAACAATCTTTAAATATCAGCCTATCCAATAAAATCACATGAAATGCCCACATTGTAATAAAATAATTGAATCTAAAGAAACTAAACTAGTTAAGAAAATATATGAATTAGCTATTCAAGGCAAAAAAGACGAGATAAATGAAAAAATGGTTCCGCAATTGGAAGAATTAAAACTATCTGTTGAGTAGATTCTACCCGACCAGCACCCTCTCCTTAGCCCCTAACAAACTCAACCCCGTCAACATTCTCAAAGTCTTTGTCGCCGGTAAGGAACTTCACGCCGTTCTTTACAGATAAAACATAACCCAATGCATCAACATAAGAGATATTACTGCCCTGCTTATGCTTAAAATAATTGGCATTGATTATATCTGTTTCACCAAATTCAATCATAAACCCTCTAAGTTCATTGAAAAACATCAGCGCATTTTCTTTCCCGAATTCTTTCATGGTTGAATAATGTAGCTCCATAAGATTGAGCAGCGTAGTAACAACTTTTGCATCCTTGTATTTTTCATAATTTTTAGAGCCTTTTATTATCTCTATAAGGGCATACGTGTCGAAAAAATAAGCTTCGCTCATTTTTACGGACTCTCCGCTTTGCTGCGAGTGTCGAAAAAATAAACTATTTCCATCCTTCATCTATATCATCCATTATTTCTTGTGTAGATTTATTCCAGCCCTTTCCTGACCCAAATAATCTCTCAAGAGACTTTCTGCTCTGTTTTTCATCTATTATTATCATCTTCACTCTCCCTTTCAGATTATTCCTTTCCACTGTTTCTTTCCTTAATCTTATCCCAAATGAGTTGCCCCATCTCTTGACTTCTCCTTCAATTTCAACTGACATATAATTATACAATGTATAATAAATATTTAAAGTTATCGGGGATAGGATTTAAGACAGGAAAAAATTAATAAGTTTATGCAGGAATTTTCCGAAAATTATTTATATTCTCAACCCATATATTAAACAATGGTCAAGACGACAAGACACCATCGTTCTGTCATGTTTCTCAATCTCGTTGCATTAGTAATTGTCCTCTTGGGATTAATATTAACAAGCAGATTATCCCACCCGACAGCCCACCTGGTAAGGATAACAGAAGGCAACAGCTTAGATTCTAAATTATTGAAAACAGAAGACAGCTCGGCAATCATCTTCGAGACAGAGGACCGCAACACAACAACATACATACTCTCAACTTACCTAAACCACAGGAAATCAAATTACAACTCATTTATCGCACTGGCATTTTTCATAGCTGTTTTAACTTTCATCTATTTCATGTCTAAATTATATGTTTCTTACAAATCAGAGAAAACTATATAAACCAACCAATCCAAATCAGTTAAATGGTCTTCGAGGACTTGATTGACCCTGCCAACGCAGAGTCCCATCCAAGAGCTGTCTTTCTCCACAGCGTTATATACGTCTCTTTGGGGCTTTTTTTAGGATGGTGGATATTCGGGGAGTATGCCTCTTTAGTTGCAGTATTCCTGACGACAATGGCTGCCATCCCCCTGATGCACAGCATAATAAGGATAGAGGAAAAGAAAGATACAGTAATAGGTTCTGAAAAGAACCTGCTGAAAGAGCACTCAAAGGCCCTGAATGTCTTCATGGCATATTTCATAGGCGCGACGCTGACATTTGCCTTCTGGTATATAATACTGCCGCGGGACCTGAGCACTGCCATGTTCAATGTCCAGGAGAGCACCCTGACTGCGCTGGGCGTCCAGGTCACCGGGTTTACCTTTGCTGATTTCAATACCTTCCTATCCATACTCGCAAACAACCTCAAAGTCCTGCTTTTCTGCATACTGTTTTCCTTCCTTTACGGCGCGGGCGCGATATTCATACTCACGTGGAACGCGTCTGTCATAGGCTCGGCAATAGGCGTTACAATACTGAAGGGGATGGCAGAATTAGGGTTAAGACTCCACGAGAATTTCAGCCTGAACCACCTGACCGTGATTTCATACGGCCTGCTGAGATATACAGTGCACGGCATCCCTGAGATACTTGCCTATTTCATAGCAGGGCTGGCAGGCGGGATAATTTCTGTTGCAGCAATAAGGCATGACTTCAGGACAAAAAGATACAGGCAGATAATAACAGATGCTTCTGTGCTGCTGCTGCTGAGCTTCATAATACTGGTTCTCGCTGCGTTCTTAGAAGTGTACGTGACGCCGGTATTATTCTAGTATCTTCACGCGGCCCGGGGAAATTTCGAAAATCTCGCCCTCTCCTATGAGGTCCTGGATTATTTTCTCGGAATTCTGTATCCTTATGTGCTTGACTATCTCTGAAATGTCGACGCCGCTGCCCTTATCCATTATCGCGATTGCATTGAGTATCTTCTGGTAGGGACCTGTCTGTATCTCCTCATCTGCACCCTCTGTCTCCACAGGCAGTTTCGGCGTAATTTTTTTCTGCAGCTTCAATTCCATGCTGTGCACCTTGTGCCATTTCTTGTCGCTCTTTACAATGACCTCAGGCACAACATATATCTCATTATTGCTTTCCCTGACCCTGCCGATGACCCTCATTATCTCGCCCAGGCCCGGGTCTGAGGCCAGCTTCTCAAAAGACCTCACTGTTATGCTGCCTGAGCCGTCATCAATAAGAAAAGACGCCCCGTTCTCAGAATCAGAGACAGAAACAACAAGCCCTATAATATTTACGCGGGAGATTTCGCCATATTTCGTGAGGACGCCGCTCGGCTCCCAGCCGGGCCTCTTTATGTAGGTGCCTTTCAGAATTTCAGCTACAGGAACTTTTCTTGCAACCTGCCTCTTGAACTGCTCTGCCATCAAATCTTGGAGATATAGCCCTTCTTCGGCTCGTATATGTCTCCTGACCTCTTCAGTTTCTCAATGACTTCCATTACCTGGTCCTGCGAAAGCCCTCTTGAGGAAGCCTCTATGAATATGTCTTCAATGGCTACTGTCCTGCCTGATTTCACTTCAATCTCGGTTATGATTTCCTTGACCTGGACGATGTTGCCCCTTTCAGTTGCAGTGACGCCCGATGTAATCCTGTCAATGTCGAATTTCCCTGTCTCAGGGTCCTGGCCTATCTGGCTCAGGCAGTAATGCACAAGCTCGATTGCTCTTCTTGCATCTTTTCTCGTTACCTTGTCAGAAAGCCTTACTTTCGCGGATGCCTCTGCCAGCCTTACAAGCGCCTCAAGCTGCCTCGGCGATATCGGGATGGATTTCACCCCGCCGTCATCGCTTCCGGCCTTTCTCATGTCAACATAGTATTTCTTTATCTCCTCGTTGGCTGCCGCAGTAAGGGTAGGGTGGACAGACTGTCTTGCATATGCAAAATATTTTTTCAGCATGTCTGTTGATATCTCTGAGACTATCTCGGTCTTCTTTGTATGCAGGTCAAGGATAAATGTGGCCATCTTCTCATCTTTAACCTCGTCAGGCAGGTCCTTGATCGGGAAAATCAGGTCAAACCTGTTGATAAGCGTTGAAGGCAGGTCAATCTGCTTCCCTATTACTTCATACGGGTCGAACCTCCCGAATTTCGGGTTGGCTGCCGCAAGCACTGTTGTCTCAGCCCTCAAAGTTGCCTGGATATTCGCCTTGGAGATTGTAACTGTCTGCTGCTCAAGGGCCTCGTGCATCGCGCTTGTGTCTTCCTTGCTCATCTTGTCAAGCTCATCTATGCAGCACAGGCCGCCGTTTGTCAAAACCAGGGCCCCTGCCTCAAGGGCATATCCCCTGATAAATTCATCTTTCACAACTGTTGCAGTGAGCCCTGCCCCTGATGCGCCTTTTCCTGAAATATACCTTGACTTCGGCACTACCTGTGATATCCTTTTCAATAGCTGCGATTTCCCTGCTCCGGGGTCGCCCAGCAGTAATATGTGCATGTCCCCCCTTGTCCTTGAGCCTTTCTGCCTTGATTTTTTCACTCCGCCCATTGCCTGCAATACCAACGCCTCCTTGATTTTTGTGTGGCCGTATATCGTGGGCGCAATTGATTCGACAATCTTTTCAAAAACATTCGGGTCTTCTGCAAGCTTCTTTATCTGCTCCTGCTCTTCCTCGGAAACATTCAGATCGAGGAAATCCTCCTCTATAGGCTCAATGTAGTTTGCCTCTATCATCAGGTCAAACCTTGTGAGCTTGCCGCCCTCTTTTGCAGGTATGGGGACTTCCTTCAGCACGCCGTTTATTATTATCTTGCTGCCGGGGTTTGTCCTTTTCTCTGACATCGGACTCACCAAGTCTGATTTCAGGAAAACATCCAGTCTTTTGGGCTGCTCCCCTCCGTCAAGGTCTTCAGGGGCCTCCTCAAGGACTATCTTCTGCGCATCCACAAGTTCCTTGCTCAATAGCCTGAATTTCCCCTTCCTCCCGCAGCCGCACCTTGAAGGCTCCTTGAATTTTGAGTCGAGCTGCAATACAGTTATTATATTGCCGCAGCTGGGACATTCAAACCTTGCGCTTGTTACCTGCGGCCTTACATCGGACTTCTGCCTGACAAGGCCTTTTGTGCTGATGAACTTATTGATATGGCTGCTCCTGACGTCCTTTATCATGATAGAAGTTGTCTGCGGAAGGTTCTTCACCCTCAGCCTGAAATTCTTTATGTCGCCCTCAAGCTCAAACTGCTCCAGCGCCAGCTCTCCTGCCTTCAGCACCTCTTCTGTATTCTCAAGCATCTCCTCGGAAAGCTCCGGATCGTGCATCGCCAGCAGGCCGAAATCTACTACGAGGTGCTTCTCCCCCTTCCTCACCTTCTCGGAAAGCTCTGGGAGGTGGTTCTTCTCCAGGAATTTCTGGAATCTTTTGATTATCGCAGTAGGCTCCATTCTACAAAAAAATATGAAAAATAAAAATCAGTTTACTTTTTTAAGGTTGGCTATGAGCATGTCCAGTGCCTTGTGCACTTCCTTTTCGCTCTTTGTCCCTGTGCAGACAATCTTTCCGTTGCTGAACAGCAAAAAAGTAGCCTTTGCCTCATTAAGCTTGTAGACAAGCCCGGGAAACTGCTCCGGCTCGTACTCTGTGTTCTCCAGCTTCATTGCCAGGACATTGAGGTTTAGGTCCATGCCTATTGATCCTGATGCAACAATGTTCTGCACCGTAATTACAGGCGTTACCTTGATGTCGATATTTATTTTCTTCAGGCTCTTGATTATCTTGTCAATGGACTCATGGACTTTTTCCATGCTCCTTGCTCCTGTGCAGACAACCTTTCCTGAACTGAAAATCAGTGCAGATGTCTTAGGGTCCTTTATCCTTATGACCAGCCCGGGAAACTGCTCCGGATTGTACTCTGTATTGCTCAGAGTGGCAGCCATTTTTTCCAACGGTATGTCGTGCTCAAGGCTTGTAGAAACGACTATGTTCACAACTTCAATATTTTTTTCTCCCAAATATAACACCCCCTGTTGTTTATAAGGAGAACCTGGGGGTATTTATAAAGCTTTTTAAATAGAATACGGAAGGCAGGGATCACTCTTCCTTGGCCAGCATTTTCCTGACAACGCCGTAAGTTACAATAACGTATGTCCCGAATGCCGGGATAAGCGAGCTTCATCCTGCGGAAAACCAGGCAAAATACCTGGACAGAAAAATAAGAGAATTGTATAAATAAGTTATTTGATGAATCTCCACAGCTCTTCAACCATGTCAAATGCCGTGTAGCCGTAGCTCTTCTGCTTATACATGAACTCGCCCAGCCTGCCGTTTATATAAGCAGCCTCTTTTGCCGAGTCAAAAAGGTTTCCGGATTGTGCGAGGAATCCTGCGCAGATACCGGCAAGTATGTCTCCTGTCCCTCCCCTTGTCATGGAATTGTGGCCTGTCTTGTTCGTATGCCTCCTGTGCTTTGTGAATATTATGTCCTCCGGGCCTTTCAGGAGCATTATATTATTCCCCAGCTTTTCCTGCATTGCCCTTATGTTCGGCTCCATATCAAGTTCGTCAAATTCCTTTTTGACAGTGTTCTCGTAAAGTATCCTGAATTCCTTCGGGTTCGGGGTAAGTATGCTGTTCGTGGGAACATCCAGTGCAATCACCTTCAGCGCATCTGCGTCTATCACAAAAGGCTTTTTTATGTCCCTGAGAAGCTTGAGCACGAATTCCTTTTTCTCTCCGAGGCCGGGACCAAGCAGCACAACGTCGTAATGTTCGCTCAGCGCCGCAATCTCCTTGGCATGCGTGGGCGCAAGCTCCTCTCCGAGGAATTTCCTTGTCATCAGGTCAGGCGAATAGCTGTTTATCTGCCATGCCACCCTTTCAGGGGCGCAGACTGTTACAATGTCAACCCCTGTCCTGAGTGCGGCTATTGCTGCAAGTGCCGGAGCTCCGACATATTCCCTGCTCCCCCCCACAACAAGGACCTTTCCGTTCTGGCCCTTGATGTCTTTTCGCGTTATTCTCATGCTGTACCCTTCCTGTTATTTTCTGCAATATAAATTATTTGCCCTTATTCTTTAAAGAGTCCCTGTACGCCTTCCTCATGGCCTTCTGCTCGTCTGTAAGCCGCCTTGATTTTTTCTTGTTCTGCTCATATAGTGCCCTTGCATAGCTGACGGGATTCTTGTATCTCATCATTATTGTCTCGTTGTCCGCAATTCCCAGGTCCCTGTAATACCCTGTGTTATAATTTGGCGGAGGCACAATCTCCTTGTTCTGTTTCATATATCTCAGCTGCCCTGTTATGTAATTCTCCTTCAGCGGCTCCGGGTTCTTCTTGTTCCACTCAATAACTAATTCCTCGATGTTCTTGTCAGACCATCCTGAAGACCTGAGGAAATTTATCAGTATGAATAGAAACCTTTTCTTCCCGTCCTTCAGGCCTGCCAGTCCTTTTTTTATGCTCTCCGGAAAATAATCAACGGGAATTGCCTGCTCCGGGAGCTCGTAGCTCTTCTTTTTTGCAGTCTTTGATTCGCGCTCATAAAGCCTCCTGTAAATCATGTCTTCCTTGTCATAGTCAAATGCGCTTATCACGAGCTGCAGCGCCTCATTCTCCCTTGCCTTTGAAGCATCCAGGAACTGCCTGTCTGCATTTTTCATGTTTTCCGGGGATGCTGATTTTTTCTCGAATGCCATTATTGCATCTGCATCAATAGGCAAGGACACAAGTTCGGATTTTTCATGCAGGCTGTACGGGCACCTGTACATGTGCCTTGATGAAATAAGGAGCGTGTCGAGCTCGATTATTGAAAGCGGATCGAATTTCTCCTGCCTTTTCCCGGTTGCCTTCTCTATGCTCTGCAGGGTTGTCCTGAATTTCCTGTCAAAGATGACTTCTTTGCCTTTTGTCTCGATGAGGTTCTTGGAAATATAGCCGACAAGGTAGATTGCAATCCTCCTCGGGCCTTCCGGGAACCATTCTTTTATGTGCACATTATTGACTGCCTTGGGGAATGCCTCGAACGGCACGCCTATGTGGAATCCCTTGTTGCCTGAAAATTTGCATCCGATTGCAGTTATGCCATGCAGCCTTAATGCTTTCACAAAAAGGTACGCTGTAAGCTTTGAGTAGGTCCAGTTCGGGCAGTCAATGTCCAAAACAAGGTCCCAGCCTTTCCTCAGGCTGTCAAGCTCGGCCTGCCTCATTTCCGGGCTCAGGCTCAGCGGGTTCATCCATCTCTCCTCTGAAATATGAAAACTTGTTGCGCCTTTTTTTACGGATTCAAGGATATCATTTTCATAGACTAGCACGTCCGGCCTCTTGCCGAATCCTGTGCCGTACCTTATGCCTACTTCCCTGCCCTTTGCGGCATTCACTATGGCCTTCTGCACGTCCCTTCTCTTGTAATACAAAAGGCGCCTGCTTATGTCGAACATATTGCCTGATAATATCCATAAATTTATATTATTTTAGTTGCTGGAATCGTTTATGGAGGAAGCAGAGGAGATACTTGGGGAAATAGAGAGGCTGAAGGAATCGGGGAAAGCTGTCGTCGCCGAGGGCATAAAAGACCTTGCTGCATTAAAAAAGCTCGGCCTGAAAAACATATATATTATCTCCGCGCCCCTATTTGAGGTCTGCGAGAAAATCGGGGAAAATAATGATGAGACAGCCATACTTACAGACCTTGACAGGGAAGGGAAGCTGCTTTACTCAAAAATAAAGGAAAATCTCACAAGGCTCGGCGTAAAGATTGACGACAGGCTTAGAGAAAGACTGTTCAGGACAAAGCTCGTGCACATGCAGGGCCTTGACACATATATTGAGAATTTAATGTCTTCTTAGCCTGACGAGGAGAAGATATGCTGCAATGACAGCAGCCAGCACAATGAAATATTTTGAATAGGCCTTTATTCTGCCTGCGGATGATTCATAGACAACACTCCCTGCGGCCTTATTCTGGAAAAGCTTTTCAGAAATCTCCTCTGGCTCCCGCGGCCCGGCTGTTTCTGTTTCCTCTTTCTCTTTTTTTTCTTTTATCTCCTCAGGGCATGAGGGGTTGTGGCTTATGTCAATCTTTTCAGAAGCATTCAGCCCAATCCCCTCAGCAATCAGGTCGTAGCTGCCCTCATTATATTTCCTGTTGCAGTTGTCTTTCAGCAGGATTGGAACTGTAACCGCATATTTCTGGTTGCTGCCATAGAGATTCATCGAGGAGACCTCGCTGACAGTGTTCTCCCCCTTTACATACAACTTGACTGCATTCTTCAGCGTATCCCCTTTTGTAATATCAAGCTTTATTTTTACAATATCGCCGAAAGCAGCGCCCGGAGGAATTTCACTTATGGCAATGCTGTCCGTGAGCCGGCTTTCTTCTGCATCCGCCCTGAAGACAACCAACTTCTGTGAAAAAGTATTATTGTTAATGTTGCTGCAGGCAACCTTCGTCAGGTTGGAATTTATTATAAATGCCTTTTCTGCCCCGCTGATTTTAGGGGTATATGATTTCCTGTTTGTGTTTGATGTAATTGCCCTCTGTTTTACAGCATCTCCGAAAACATCCTCGACCCAGTATTCAATCTCAAAAGGGAATGTCCTGTTACTGACCCTGTGGGCTATCCCTATGCTCTCCCCTTCATCATAGACCTGCTTGTCTGTTTCCAGTTCCAGTGTGATATTGCAGTCAGCTTCTTCAGACGGGGAAACTGTTATTCTGCTGCAGAGCCCGTTGTTGCTGCTGTTTGTATCGTTCGCGGACATATCTACAATCTTTCCGCACACGTCATAGCTTCCGAAACTGCCAAAGACAAACTCTGCAGCCGTAGTTGTATATGATTTGAAATCCGTTTCTTTTGTCTCCTCATATATTATTGTGGAGTTTTTTGAGATATTATAATATAATGTTGCGTTTATCTGTTCGCTGAATTCAGGATAGTCAGTATTCTCCAGCATGAAAAGCCTGTAGTTTATGTTTGTAAAGATATCTTCAGGAAGGAGGAGGCTCAGGACAATATCGGGAATTTCACGGACAGGCTCGTGATAAAAAATGTTCTCTGCTCCTGGCGTCGGCTCTGTCTCTATCCATGCTGAGCCAATCAGGGAGAGCGATTTCCCTTTTCCTGTTTCTGCTGAATATGACATGTTGTCTATTGTACTGTTTTCTTTCTTTATCCTTATCTCATCTGCTGAATTTCCAAGCCCGTTGCCTATTGAATTGTCATCAACGCAGAGCATAACTGCCGAAAAATTCAGTGTGCTGTCCTGGTCAGCTATTATTATATGTGTGTTTTCCTGGATAATGTACTCACAGGCTGCATTCCCGCAGCAGATTATCTGGTCTGTATTGAGATTGTCAGAAAGCTCAAGCCCGCTCATGTTGTAGCTTTCATTTGTATAGAGTTCAATCCATTCATTCCCGTCTTCAGGATTGTACATGACCTCTGAAATGTAAATGGCCGAGGCAGCATCAAGGCATACAAAGAGCAATATAATGTAGCACAGTTTCATGCAGCCTTGCCATAGAAACATCATTTTATAGACTGATGCGCATTTTCCGTTGTTTTTCCGCAGGAATAAAAAGCTTTAAAAATATCTGGAGTCTTATTGTGAATAGGATGGGGTTTTTTGACAATTTAAAGAAAAGAGATAGTTCTCCTGGTAAAACGCCGGAAAAAGAGGAGTTCAATGAGCTTCCTCCGGCTCCGCCGGGATTAAAAAAGATTGAAGCGGAGAAGCCTGTGGAAATGCCTGAATATTATGCTGACACAGAGGAGGAAAAAAATGTTTTCACGGATTCGCCTGTGCAGGAGGATGTTGCTGAAAGCAATGCTGAGATAATAAAGGATGACAGGCCGAAGATCAGTGTTCCCGACAGCCTGCCTGACATTGACATCCCTGTGCCTCCTGATATTGAGGAAATCCCTTTTTTCAGGAATGCTGCAGTTGCAAAGCCTGCTGCAGAGCTGCCTGAATTCGCAGTAAAGGAAATAAAGAAGGGGCCTGTCTTCGTAAGGACTGATGAATACAGCGGGATGCTTTCCGGCATAGATTCAATGGAAGGCGTGATGAAGGAGGGGCAGGAAACAGTATACCTGCTGAAGAACCTGAAGAAGAATGCCGATACTGTGCATGAGAAATACTTAAATACGCTGGAAGATATACAAAAGAAACTTATGTATGTCGATCATCTCCTGTTTGAATCAATGAAGTGATGAAAATGGAAAAGGAAACTAATGTGTTTGTGAAAATCTCTGAATACAATGACCTGCTTGATGTCATCGCCCTTATCAACGAAAAAGTGAAGGAGGCAAGGGAGATACTTGCAAAGATATACGACCTCAAGAACCAGGAGGATGCTGAGCTGGACCACTGGAAAAACTCGCTGGACGATGTTGAGAGAAAGCTGAAATATATCGACCAGGCGCTGTACCGCCCGAAATACTGAGAATGGCAGATAAGGATTTTTACGTCGGCATATATGAGCCGGAGGATGTGAAGAGGAATGTTCTTGAAAGCTCAAAAGAGATTGTGTCCTCAATGCAGTCCTACAGGAACCTTGAGTCAATAAGGAATGCCAAGGTAAAGGAATACGAAAACCTGAGAAAAGTGATGGAAGAGATTGATTACCTTCTTGCAAAGTTAAAGCTAAAGATGCCGAGGGGTGTGAGAAAATCCCACGGTTCTGTGAAAGACGACTTGTCTCCCGGCGTGAGGAAGCTGGATAAGGAGCTGGATGAGCTTGAGGACAGGTTCTCCAAAACCGGCTAAAATATAAATATGATTTCACCTTCTGTTTGCCCATGAAGACCTTTATTGTTATTGCCGCATTCAATGAGGAAAAGAAGATAGGAAAAGTCCTTGACAGTCTTCTGGCGGAAAAATGCGGAAATATTGTTGTTGTGGATGACGGCTCTGCAGACAACACAGCAAAAATTGCTGAATCAAAAAAAGTCCATGTGCTGAAGCATTCCCTTAACCGGGGGCAGGGCGCTGCGCTTAAGACGGGCATTGATTATGCCCTGCAGGAAGGCGCTGATATTATCGTGACATATGACGCAGACGGCCAGTTTCTCCCTGAAGATATAGAAAAGGTTGTTGCGCCTGTAAAAAGAAAAGAAGCTGATATTGTCCTTGGCTCAAGATTCCTCGGAAAGGCAGTCAACATGCCGTTTTCAAAAAAGATTGTGCTGAAGCTCGGTGTCCTTGTCGTTTTACTGCTTTACAGGATCAAGATAACAGACTCGCAGTCAGGGTTCAGGGCACTGTCAAGAAAGGCAGCGGAAAAGATAAAGCTCACAACAGACAGGATGGAGCACGCCTCTGAATTTTTCTGGGAGATAATGAGGAACAGACTTAAATACAAAGAGGTCCCCATAACTGTAATATATGATGACTATTCCATTTCCAAAGGCCAGAAATGGACAAAGAGCATAGAATTGGGCCTGAAGATGCTGTTCAGGAGGTTTTTGATGTAAAATGATAACAACAATACAGATAATCGTGCTTGTTTTTGTCGTGTTTGCCGCCAGCAGGGTAATACTGAGGGCCAAGGACAAAAAGATTTCAGTGACTGAGCTGTTCTTCTGGCTCGCTGTCTGGGCCGGGCTGACGGGTGTTGTTTTCTTTCCTGAGCTTACTGCCCCTGCTGCCGCGTTCCTCGGTGTAGGAAGGGGGATTGATGTAATAATATATATGAGCATCGGGCTGCTGTTCTATCTCATATTCAGGCTCTATGTGAAAATAGAAGAGCTGCAGCAGGACGTAACCGCTGTTGTAAGGAAGGAAGCAATAGACAGGAAGAAAAAGAAGTGATTGCTTTCTTTGAAACCATAATCTTTTAATTCATGCTGTCTTACCCGCTATCCATGAAATGCCCATACTGCGGCTCTGAGAGAAGCAAGGTTGTTGACAAGAGAGAGACTGAAGAGGGTGCGGCAACAAGGAGAAGACGGGAGTGCCTTGAGTGCGAAAAAAGGTACACAACTTATGAGAAGATTGAGACGGTAATCCTTACTGTAAGGAAAAAGAGCGGGGAGATTCAGGCATTTGACAGGAACAAGCTGAAAACTGGGATAATGAAAGCCTGCGAAAAGCGCCCGATATCCGCAGGGCAGATAGATGATATTGTATCTGATATTATTTTTCACCTGCGGAACAAGGAGAGCACTGAAATAACCTCGGCGCTGATAGGCAGGCTTGTAATGACACGGCTGAAAAAACTGGATAAGGTTGCATACATAAGATTCGCCTCTGTATATAAGGATTTCAAGGACCCTGAAGAATTCCAGGATGTTGTCAGCAAAGTGAAATAAAGTTCTGTTACCCTTACTTTTTCGAAAAACTTTATAAAGAATTAACAATTGTTAACTTTTTATGGATACTCCGCAGGAGATTGAGGTGTGGTTTATACTTCCCGGCCTGAGAAGGGAATTTGTGGTTGCCCTCAAAAGGCAGGGCATTGCGCAGAAAAAGATTGCCAGGCTGCTGAACATATCAGAGCCGGCAGTAAGCCAGTATCTCAGCAACAAGAGAGGGGCAACAACATTCAATGATGCCCTCCATAAGGAGATAGACGCTTCTGCAGGAAAAATCATTGCAAAAAAGAGCGATTTCAGGACAGAGCTCCAGAAAATGCTCAGGATAATCAAGAAAACAAGGTTCATCTGCGGTGTCTGCCACGAGCATCTGGACACTGAGGATGACTGTGAAGTATGTTATGTATGAAACCAGGAGGTTTTTAGTATGTCAGAACTGAAGATTGAAAATTTGCATGTCAGCGTTGAAGGAAAAGAGATTCTTAAAGGCGTAAACCTAGTAATAAAGAAAGGGGAGATACACGCCCTGATGGGCCCGAACGGCTCAGGAAAGAGCACGCTGTCATTTGCGCTTATGGGCCACCCGAAGTATGAGATAACGGGCGGGAAAGTCACGCTGGACGGAAAGAACCTTTTTGAGATGGAAGTAGATGAGAGAGCCAAGGCAGGCCTCTTTCTAAGTTTCCAGTACCCGAGCGAAATCCCGGGGGTCTCGCTGGCAAATTTCCTGAGGACTGCATACAATGAAGTGAAATACCCGGATTCTGAGAAAAAAGTCAATATTGTTGATTTCATGAAGCTGCTCTACGGGAAAATGGAGCTTTTGAAGATGGACAAGGAGTTTGCAAAAAGGCATCTCAATGTAGGATTTTCAGGAGGGGAGAAGAAGAGGACTGAGATACTGCAGCTTGCAGTGCTTGAACCCAAGTTTGCAATCCTTGACGAGACAGATTCCGGGCTGGATGTTGACGCGCTGAGGGTTGTGGCAGCAGGAGTCAAAAAGCTTGTAGGCCCGCACCTGGGTGTGCTTGTGATAACACACTACCAGAGGATACTGCACCACATCAAGCCGCATTTTGTCCACATACTTGTTGACGGAAAGATCGTGAAGTCCGGAGACTACAGGCTGGCTGAGGATGTTGAGAAGTCCGGATATGAAATCTATGAAAAAGAAAAGGTGGCTGCATAATGGCACAGGCAGATGCAGAAGAGGTAAAGAATTTCCTGGGAACTGAATACAGGTATGGGTTCAGCGACCCTGAGAAATTTGCATTCAGGACAGAAAAAGGACTGAGTGAAAAAGTTGTAAGGCAGATCTCAAAAATAAAGAAAGAGCCTGAGTGGGTGACGGATATGAGGGTAAGGGCCTATAAGCATTTCATGGAAAGACCTATGCCGAAATGGGGGGCTGACCTGAGCACAATAGATTTCGACAATATATATTATTACGGCAAGCCTGAGGGAGAGCAGACAAAGGATTGGGACAAAGTCCCACAGGACATCAAAAAGACATTTGACAGGCTTGGGATTCCTGAAGCAGAGAAAAAATTCCTGGCAGGTGTCGGAGCGCAGTATGAATCAGAAGTTGTATACCATAATCTAAGAAAAGATCTTGAGAAGAAAGGCGTCATCTTCCTTGACATGGACGGCGGGCTTAGGGAGCATCCGGAAATTGTGAAGAAATGGTTTGGCAAGATAATACCTTTCAACGACAATAAGTTTTCAGCCTTAAACACTGCTGTCTGGTCCGGCGGCTCATTCATCTATATCCCTCCGGGAGTCAGGGTGGACCTTCCGCTGCAGGCGTATTTCAGGATAAATGCAAAAAACATCGGGCAGTTCGAGAGGACACTGATAATCGCTGACAAGGGCTCATATGTCCATTATGTAGAGGGATGCACTGCGCCTGTATACAGCACAGACTCGCTGCACTGCGCAGTGGTTGAGCTTGCCGCGCTTGAAGGGGCCACAATAAGATACACTACAATCCAGAACTGGTCCTCAAATGTATACAACCTTGTTACAAAGAGGGCTTTCGCTTACAAGAACGCAAGGGTCGAATGGATCGACGGGAACCTTGGAAGCAAGATAACCATGAAATATCCGGGAGTTGTGCTGCTTGGCGAGCACGCGCATGGCGAAGTCATTTCAGTTGCGTTTGCAGGAAAAGGCCAGCATCAGGATGCGGGCGCAAAAATAACCCACCTCGCCCCAAATACTACCTCACAGATAATCTCCAAGTCTGTTTCAAAGGACGGCGGAAGGACAACATACAGAGGGCTGCTGAGGGTTGCAAAGGGATGCAAGAATGTGAAAAGCTCTGTTGTCTGCGACGCACTGATACTGGATCCGAAATCTGCAACAGACACTGTCCCTTATATGGAAGTGGAAGAGAAAGATGTTTCAATAGGACATGAGGCCTCTGTCGGCCGTGTCTCAGAAGAGCAGTTGTTCTATCTGATGAGCAGGGGCTATAGCGAAGAGCATGCCCTCGGCATGATTGTAAGGGGATTCATGGATGCCTTCGTAAGGGAGCTTCCGATGGAATATGCTGTCGAGCTTAACAGGCTGATTGAGCTGAACATGGAAGGCTCTGTAGGATAAAAATGAAAGGAAAAAGCACAGAAGGAAAAAGAACTGAGGCACTGAGCATTTTCCAGAAGCTTCCGATGCCCTCACCCAAAGAAGAAAGCTGGAAATATACTGACGTGCGTGACCTTAATCTCCAGGAATTCGGCCCGGCCGCCCAGAAAATAGAATTTCCCGGCCTAAGTGATGAGCTTAAAGAAAAAGGCGTTATTTTTACTGACATAAAAACAGCAGTGGAAAAGCATAAAGAGCTGATGGAAGACCATGAGCCGCTTTCCCTTATCTCCCCTGAAGAAGACAAGTTCACTGCAATGCACGGTGCATTCTGGAATGACGGCGTGTTCATCTACGTGCCGAGGAATGTCTCCCTTAAGATGCCGCTGAGGAATATTTTCAGAGGAAGCGGAAGCGGCGGAGTGTTTTCGCATACTCTCATCATTCTTGAAGAGGGCGCAGGTATAGATTATATTGAAGAGCACTACTCAGAAAAATTTGAAGGTGTGTGCCTGAGGAATGATGCTGTTGAGATCTTTGCAGGGCCAAATTCCCGCATAACCTTCCACAATTTCCAGAAATGGGAAGATAATGTGATGAACTTCACTTACTGGAAAGCCCGGCTTGCAAAAGACGCAAGGGTAAACTGGATACTTGGGCAGTTCGGCGGAAAATTCAGCAGGGTAAAAATAGATTCTTTCTTCGACGGCCCGGGCTCAGAGTCAAAAAACCTTGGCGTTTTTTACGGAAGCGGGGAGCAGCACTTTGATTTCACTACAAATGTCCACCATCTTGTTCCAAATACAACAGCAGACATACTTATGAAGGGTGTGCTGGACGGGAAGGCAAGCTCTGTCTACAGGGGAAAGATAAAGATAGCCAAAATCGCGCAGGGCACAAATTCTTATCTTTCAGACCATTCGCTCATCCTCAGCAATGGCGCGGTTTCGCATTCAATACCCTCTCTTGAAATAGACGCGAATGATGTAAAGGCAAGCCACGGCGCAACACTAGGCAAGCCGGATGAGGAGGAGATATTCTATCTCATGAGCAGGGGCTTAAGGAGAAAAGAAGCAGAGAGACAGATAATTTTAGGCTATTTTTCTCCTGTAACAGATAATATCATGTTTGATGATCTCAGAGAGAAATTCAACGAGGCACTGCATGACAAGGTTAGAGGATAAGATAAATATGTATGATGTAAAAAAGATCAGGGGAGATTTTCCGATACTGAAAAGAACAGTCCATGGAAAGCCACTTGTTTACCTTGACAATGCAGCAACCACACAAAAGCCAAAACAGGTAATAGATACTATTTCTGATTACTATACGCAGCATAATGCAAATATACACAGGGGCCTGCATACGCTTTCGCAGGAAGCCTCTGACATGTATGACAATGCCCATGTCCTTCTGGGGAAATTTGTCAATGCAAGATATCCAATGGAAGAAACAATCTTCATAAGGAACGCAACAGAGGGGCTCAATCTTGTTGCGAATGCGTGGGGAAGGTATAACCTGAAAGAAGGAGATGAAATTGTAAGCACAGAGATGGAGCATCATTCTAATATTGTGCCCTGGCAACTGCTGAAGGAGGAAATGGGTGCTAAGCTTAAGTTTGTGAATGTAAGGGAAGACGGCACCCTTGATATGGAAGACCTCAGAAAGAAAATGTGCAGCAGAACTAAGATTGTTGCATGCGTCTATGCATCCAACATGCTCGGTACAATAAATCCTGTTAAAGAGATTGGCAAGATTGCGCATAAGTATGGTGCATTGTTTGTTGTGGATGCTGCGCAGGCTGTCCCCCATATGCCGGTTGATGTGCAGGAGATTGGCGCTGATTTTATGGCCTTTTCAGGGCACAAGATGCTTGGGCCGACAGGCATAGGGGTATTGTACGGGAAAAAAGAGCTTTTGGAAAAAATGCACCCGTATATGGCCGGGGGAGATATGATAAGCGAAGTGAAGCTTGAAGGCTCAAAATGGAATATTCTGCCGTGGAAATTTGAGGCAGGGACGCCAAATATTGCAGGAGGAATTGCCCTGGCGGCTGCAGTGGAATATCTTAATGCATTGGGCATGAAAAATGTAAGGGCCCACGAAAAGGAGCTTATTGGATACGGGATTGAAACGCTTTCCAAAATTGCAGGGGTTGAGATATACGGGCCTCTTAATACCGATATAAGAGGCGGCGTGCTTACGTTTAACATAAAGGGGATTGACCCGGCTGATGTGGCGGCTGTGCTGGACAGTGAATACGGAATTGCAATAAGAACCGGCCATCACTGCGCACAACCCATCACCGAAAAGTTCGGGCTGAAATCCACGTGCAGAGCAAGCTTTTATGTATATAACACAAAAGAAGAAATTGATTTCCTTGCCAGTTCGCTTAAAAAAGTGAAGGATATTTTCAGAAAATAATCAGTTCCCTATAATCCTGTCGTATATTTTTCTTGCTTCTGTTTCATTCTCTGCCTTCACAAGCGCCCTTCCGTCTTCAAAGAGGGTTATACTGCCAAAATGAAGCAGGCCGTTAAACATTTTCACTTCACCAAGTTTTTTCAGATTCTTTTCAACTGCAGCAAGGTCTTTTTTCCGCCCCCTTATCTGGTAGCTTCCCTTTTCGCACATCCTTACAAGAGAAGATTTCCTTTCTCCTGAAAGATATTCATATTTTCCTGTGCAGGCCGGACAGTCCTTATTCTGCGCTACCTTTATCTTTGAAAAATCATTTTTCCAGAAATCTATTCTGACAAGGTTTTTCTCATAGTCTTTCCCAAGAATGATTTTAATTGCCTCGTTTGACATTATGGCTGCAACCGCTGCTGTATTTGCGTTGAGCACCCCGACAGTGTCACATGTCTCCTCTGTGCTTCCTTTGAAAATGCACCGCAAGCACGCGCCTCCGTGTACTACATTAAATACATAACCCCTGTCTGAAACAGCCCCGCCGTAGACAAATGGGATTTTGTTTTTGAGGGCATAGTCATTAAGCAGAAACCTGCTTTCCATGTTATCTGTGCAGCCGAGAATTATGTCGGGGTTTCCTATCCCGCTGATATTTTCGAAAGTCATGTCGATATTCTTTGCTGTTATTTTTACTTCAGCATTTATTTTTCTCAGTTTCTCTGCTGCTGTTTCTGCTTTTAGTTTTCCGATGTCGGATTCATCAAACAATGACTGCCGCTGCAGGTTATTCAGCTCTATAAAATCCCGGTCTATAAGTATAAGGTTGCCGACGCCTGCCCTTGCCAAAAGTTCTGCCGCGACTGTTCCCAGTGCCCCCATCCCAACAACAGAAACTGTGCTTTCAGAAATTTTTTTCTGGCCGGCTTTACCTATGTTCCTGTACAGCTCCTGTCTTGAATATCTGTCCATGCCGCAATGGAAAGCCGGCATGCTTTTTAATATATTGGATAGTTTTAAGAAGACTTTTGGATTCTTTTGATTCATGGATGTGTTTATTGACAAGGACAACAGGGAAATGAAAATAGAGTTCACTGGGGATGTAAAGGGCCTTCTTGAAAAGTTGAAAATAAACCCGGAAACCGTGATTGTTGTAAGGGATGATGAGCTGCTGACAGATGATGTTGTGCTGAAGAATAATGATAAGATAAAAGTACTGAGCGTAATAAGCGGTGGATAGATGAAATGCGGCCTTTGTGAGAAAAATGCAGTATTCGGGAATCCTGCATACTGCAAAGAGCATTTTTGCGGTTATATTGAGAAAAAAGTTCTTGGGACAATAGAGAAATACAATCTTATAGAAAAGGGGCAGAAGGTCGCTGTCGCGGCATCTGGCGGAAAGGATTCACTGAGTGTTCTATATATTCTGAACAAATACGGTTATGGTGTAACCGCGCTGGCGATTGATGAGGGAATAAGCGGGTACAGAGACAGAACTTTGGCTACATTAAAAAAAATCTGCGGGGCGCATAAAATAAAGCTGAGAATCGTGAGTTTCAAGGGAAAATTCAGCAAATCGCTTGATGAGATACTATTCACAAACAGAGAGCGGCCGTGCACTGTGTGCGGCGTTTTCAGGCGATACCTGCTTAACCTGCATGCAAGGGACTATGACGTGCTTGCCACAGGGCATAATATGGATGATGAAGCACAGGTTACACTAATGAATCTTATCAAAAACAACCTTTCTGCAATGCAGAGGATGGGCCCGAGTGCCGGTGTTGTTTCCTCGGAAAAATTTACCAGACGGGTAAAGCCGCTGTATTTCTGCACTGAAAAAGAGATTATGACTTATGCCTTCATAAATAAGCTGACTGCAGATTTCAACGAATGCCCCAATGTGAGCAGGGCTTTCAGGCTTAGGGTCAGGGATATGCTGAATGAGATTGAGCAGGAAGTTCCCGGCGCAAAAAAGAATCTCATTGAATGGTCGCTGAAAAGCAAAACCGGAATGAAGACAGGCGAAGAGGGCTTGAGAGAATGCCGGGCCTGCGGCGAGCTTTCATCGGCTGACGTCTGCATGGCCTGCAGATATATGGAAAAAATAAGTGTATAAAATGTTCATAGATGTATGCTTTCCAAAAAATAACGAAGAGGAATTCCTGAGAACTGCTGAGAGGCTTTCTATTGGTGGTTTGTGTTTTGTATATGGCGGGCAGGCAATGGGGCAGATAGTGCATGGCAAAATGCCGGTCTGGAGCGCCTCTTCCGGTGCTGCAAAAATCCCAGGTACATTATTCGGCCTTGTGCCCTTGTCAAGGAATATCTCAAAAGCAGGAAAGATTGTGTATTATTATATACCTGCAGAAGAAAAACCGCGGTTTCATTATCCGCTGAAAGAAATAAATCAGGTTGTCATGAAGGACCTGAAGATGCATGGCAGAATACTTGGGTTTTCATTTGCTTCTGTGCTTCATGGCTCTCCAAAGGATATTGAGAAAATAAGATTTGTTGCCGGATTGGCTGAAAAATATAAAGTAAAGACATTTTTTGCCTCTTTTGCCGCATCGCCCGAAGAATTGAGAAGTGAGAAAGAGATGCTCGGGGCTGCAAGAGCCATGAGGATGAAGTGCGGCATCGGGGTTCCTGAAGATTTTTTATCAGCAGACAACAAGAACTTTTAAATATGGTCTCTTTTTCCCTAAACATATGGATTACGACAAACTCCTTAAGAAAGCCAGGGAAAAGCTGCCTGACTCTGTTCTGAAGAAAGAGCGGTTTGAAGTGCCTAAGATAATGGGGCACCTGCAGGGAAACAAGACAGTGTTATCAAATTTCTCACAGATAGCAACACATCTCAACAGGGATCCTGACTGGATGCTTAAGTATATACTGAAGGAGCTCGCAACACCCGGAGAGATGCAGAAAAACCTGGTTGTGCTTGGAAGGAAAGTCAGCGCATCAAACATAAATGAGAAAATAAGCGAGTTCGCCAGAAAATATGTCATATGCAAAGAATGCGGAAAGCCTGACACCAAAATCAGCAGGCAGAACAGGATTATTTTCCTCAAGTGCAATGCCTGCGGGGCGCGATATCCTGCAATATGATCATAAAAAAACATGCCAGACAGGGAAAGCTTGTTCTTGCGATTTGCGACTCTGATATTCTTGGGAAATCATTTTCAGAAGGAGATGCTGTTCTCGACCTTAAATCCGAGTTCTACAAAGGTGAAAAGATGCCTGAGGAAAATATCCTGAAGCTTGTCAGGGTATGCTACATGATCAATGCTATCGGAAAAAAATCGACCGGGTTCCTGATAGAGAAAGAGATCATATCAAAAGAAGATATAAAAGAAATCGGCGGTGTTCCTTATACCCTTGTCCTTTTTGGCTAGCCAAACCACTTGCCCAGGCCTTCCTGCCTTTCCTTTTCCTTTCCAAGAACAGAGTCAACCTGCTTCTGCAGAAAATACAATGTCTGCATCAGGTAATCCGATACTTTATATTTTTCAGCGAGGCTTATTGTCGGCTGCAGATACTTAACTATGCTTCCCTCTGCCACTGTGAAGATTATCTTGCCCTGGCATGATGTGCACCTGCCGGCCAGCGGCGGCCTCCTGTATTTCTTATTGCATGATACGCACCTGAATCTCTGTGTTGAGAATTTTCTTAGGTTTCCCCTTATGTCCTTCAGGAAATGCTTTTCTATCACAAGCTGGGCAACGTCTCCTGTATTGACTGCGACTATCTTCTCAGCCAGGTCCATCTGCCCCATCAGCTTGTCCTGCATTGTGGGCAGAAGCTTATATGCCGACCTGAGTACTCCTGAATTTATATCTGATATTTCATGCGTGTATCCCATGCCCTCATACTGCTCTTCTGTGTTGAGGACATCATCTATCTGGAGGATTTCAACCTCCCACGGATACTTGTATTCAAGGGCTGCCTCATACAGCTCAAGAGGATAGCTCCATGCAATGTCCATGCCGTGCACCTCGTCATCAACTTCTCCGGGCACAAGCAGGGAAGTCAGTACTAACGGAGCGTCCATTGTCCTTGAGCCTCTCTTGTCCGGAAGATATGACCTTGAAAAATTGAGGAATGCGTCAAGAAGAAGTATTACGCTTGCCTCGTCCCCATCGCAATTCCTCCTCATTGCTGCGTGGAACATGGGGTGGGTGAGCATGCCCTGTGTTTTTGAAAACCCTATTACCCTCCCGACTGTCCCTGCTGACGTATGAGGCGCAAGGCCGACAACAAGATGGCCTATGATGTCTTTTTTTGTTTTAAGGTTGTAATACGGCGGAAGCCTGTACAGCCTGGCCAGCAGCTCGTCTATAAAATTTGCTGTCCTGTACAGCATCTCATCTGCAGGCTCTTCTGCTGATTCCGGAGATCCGGGAAGAATCATATCCTGCGGCTTAAGCTCCGCTACCTGCTCTGCTGACTCCAGTTTTTTTCCATGGATGTCGTGCTTATATCCCAGCTTCTGCAGTTCTGCTATGCTTGTTCCTATTTCTTTCGGCCTGAAATGTGTTATAGGAAGCTCTATCATATCATACCTTGTTGTGCCGTCTTTGTTAACGTATATTTTATGTTTTGCGCGCAGGACGCCCTTGAGCAGATTTTCTGTAATGTGCGTTCTGTTGCTTGTTCCCCTTACGCCTTTTATCAGGTCCGGATAGATGGAAAGCCCTGCTCTTTCGAGTGTTTTTGTGAAGATATCATTTATGTCAATGTCTCTTTTCATGTATTCGTAGACCCTGTCATGCTGGCATTTTTCAGCTATTATCTTGCAGGTTTCGCAGTAATATCTCTTTCTGGTTTTTGTTGCGCAGGTTTCACAGACAGAGAAGATTGTTTCTTTGCTGCATTTTTCGCAGAAAAAGACAGGGAACTCTGCTGTTATTTTTTTCTTTTCAAATGCAGACTGCAGGCTCTTCAGCCTTCCTCCCTCTGCGCCGACAGGAAATAGGAAATGCGGGCTGCCTGTCAGCTTTCTCATTTTTGCCTTTTCCGGCCTGCCCATTCTTGCTCCGATAAATGTGCCTCCCTTATCCATTATTTGAATTCCTGACGCTGCGGAGAGTATTTCCAAGGTTCCCTCTTCTTTCTTTAGCGCGTCTTTTATTTTCTCCTGGTTTTTTATGAAAAGCATGTAAACAGTATGGGCGTGCTCCTTTTCTATGACTATAAACTCCCTGTTCACCAGAAGGTGAGGCATGCCTATCTTTTCCAGGATCTCTTTTTCTTTCTGGCTGTTGCCCAGTATTAATTTTGTTATTTTTTCATCTTCTTTTTTGACATTGGCAGAAGATATCCATTCTGACAGCGCAGAAAGCTCTTCTTTTGTGATGTTTTGCCAGAAATATGTGTAATCGGGATGAAGCGGTATCCTAAATTGTTTTGAGATCCTGAACGCCATCCTTGCGGATATTTTTATTTTCATTGGGCTTTCGAACAGGTGCCTTATGTTTTCCGGTTCCGCGCCTATAATTTCCGCACACTTGTCAATATCAAGCGAACCAAAGAGTCCTACTGCCGCCTTTTCAAGGTCCTTTATCCACCATTCCTGGCAATATCCTGCAGGCACAAGCCTGTGCCCGTTCTCTGAAAAATCTCCGTAATTGAAAAGCACGTCCCCGAGAAACAGTATCTTGTCTATTTCCTCCGTCTTTACTTTATTTGAAGACAGCTGGAGCACTGACCCGTCTTTTATTTTTACTATTGGCCCGTCAATTGAGTCGCATGGCACAATTGCTGCTGCTTTTCCCGGCCTCTCCATTTTTAGCTGTGTGCCTGTCGCAATATAATTATTCAGAATGTCCATTGTCCTCGGGTGGATTGCTGCCGCTGCAAGCCCCGTCGTCCTTGTCCTCCCGTATCTGAGCCTAAGCCCCCCTACCCTCATGGGAAAAGACAGCACCGGACGGCCCGCAACGAGATCTTCTATAAAAGTATAGTTGGGGGTTATCTTTGCCTTTGTTTCTGTTTTCTCCCCCTTTGCCTTTGCTTTTTTCTGGAGTTCAAGGAATTCTGTGAGGAAGCCCCAGTCAATGCCGAATTCTTTTCCCCATATCTGGAGCTGCTTGTCGATTTTTTTTGCCTTCTGTGCCATTCCCTCTGCAACAACAAGGCAAATTCCCCCCCTTATCCTGTTTGTTTCGACTCTCTCAAGGTCCTTATAGTTTGAGACCTCAAAATCTTCTGTCGGGTCGCCGTTGATCTCTATCGGCATATGCTCTACCAGATATGTAATCTCTTCTTCTGACGGCACATACTGGAGATTGGTGACCCTGTCATGGTAGTCCCTTATTTCTATTGCTGTCCTCAGGATTTCTTTTGCTGTGGGGTCATACGGATAGTAGCCCATCTTTATTCGGACATAGTCCGCAATGATGACAGAAAAGGCCTCTGCTGTTCCTCCTGCTGCCCTGATTGGCCCGGCATAAAATGCAGAGAGATATTCCTTGCCGTCCCTTCTTTTTTTTATTTTAAGCTCTATAAATCCCTCCAGCGGCGCTGAAATAACCCCGAGGGTTATATACGCCAGGCCTACCCTGATTCCTGTTTCCATTGCCTTTAGTTTTGATTCGTGCCTGTAGAATTTATCCTGGGCAACTTCTTCTGCAATCTTCAGCGCAACCCTCCAGTCGAGCTGGCCGTATTTTTTTTCAAGCTGGACTATCCTCTGGGCAACTCCCGAGCCGAGTATCTTCGGAGAAACAGCACTTATCAGACCTTCAACTCTCTGGGCAACTCCCTTTGCAATTGGTATGTCAACCTTTTGCTCAGGGTCAAAAGATAGTTCCCTCGCTTTTTTTGCAAGCTCGTATGTTTCCAGGACTCCTGAATCTATCCTGTCAAAGTATTCTGTCATCCCTTTTGAAGCGTTCATTTTGATTCGAAGTTTATCTTGGTTGTTTTTCTTGTCTGGAGGTCTATGTATATTGCCCATGCCGGCTGCGGCATAAGTCCCCTCCTTTCCTGGTATTTTGTCTGTGATATCCAGCAGGAGCAGTTGAGGAGTGTGACATTCCTGTAAGTATCGACAGATATCCTGTGAACGTGCCCGGTTGCGAGTATGTCCGGTACATCTTCTATTACAAGCGGGTCTCCATCATATCCCAGCTGATACTGTGTTGAGCCGTGTGTGGGGGCCAGGTGCCGCCTCTTTAGAAGGTATTTTAGAATGTTTTCTGTTGCCTCAAGGCCGCCTGCCTGCCTGATGGAATTGATGCTGGAAGCATAATAAGGGAAGGAAAACCCGTGGTAAAGCAAAATATCGATGCCGCTGAATGCCGCTGTCCTCCCTATGTTCACTATGCTCGGGCTGGAAACGAGTATAATGTTTTCCTTTGATACAAGTTCCGGGATTAACTCTGACGGGAGTTCCGGCTGGGGCTCTGCTATTCTCACCGGGTCGTGGTTGCCGGGGCAGAGGATTATGGTAATATGCTCAGGAATTTTTTTTATGTAGTCGCTGAACTGCCTGTACTGCCCATATATATCTTCAACCTCAAGCTCTTTTTCCTGGCCGGGAAAAATTCCTATCCCCTCAACCAGGTCGCCGACTATGAAAAGGTATTTTATTTTTGATACCAATTCTTTCTGTGCTGCATCTCCTGTTTCTCCCCTTATCCAGGAAATAAATTTTTCAAATTCTTTTCTCAGAAAAACCTGTGAGCCTATGTGAATGTCACTTATGAACACGGCTGCTTCTGCGTCCGGGCTTTTTTTAAGTTCTTTCGTGAGCGGAACGTCCGGCTGGACAATTGTGTTAAGGAAAATTATGTCGTTTCCTTTCATCCCTCCCACACCAACAACCTCATCCGGCGTCAGGTCTTTTGCCTGAGTGTGGAGGTCTTTGTTGTTTTTTGTGACAACTGCCTTTATAGTGCCTGTCTGGTCTTCCAGAACAAGCATGACATTGTCATTTTTTGTGACGCTAACATCCATTATCATGGCAATCAGTGAAACCTGTTCGCCTTCCTGGGCGGTCTTGCACTTTCTTATGGACATCGCATGCTCAAGCTCTCTCCTGCCCATAAGGATAGACTGGAGAAGTAGGTATCTGCTGTTATAAGTGTTGACAAAATCCATGAGGTCTTTTTTTGCGCTCTGTTCCTCATATGTTTTCACAACCTCCACTTTTCTCCTGTGTGCCGGATGTTTTTTATCCTCTTTTCTTATTGGTGTTGTCTCGGTGGCGGGTTGGCCCTCCTGTTTTTCTGGGATGTTGCCAAGGTCTGCCTCGGTCATGTCTGGGCTTACCAGTATGCCCTTCTCCAGATATTCCTTTATTTTATCCCTCATTCTACAAACCCAGGGCCTGTGTAAGAATCGTTTTGCATTTCTGCTTTATTGTACTCCCTATTTCTGATTTTATCTCCCTTGTCCTCCCGTATCTCCCCTTTGAAATTATAGTTGCATTTATGATTCCGAGCATGTCAAGTTCGCCGATTATATCTGATATCCTCCTCTGTGTAAGCGGCCTAAGATCTGTCTTGAGGCAGAGTTTCTTGTAAATTTCATAAACATCGCCAGTATATACGCTCAGACTGTTGTTTTTTTCAAACATGAAAAGGATGCTGAGCAGTGCAACCTGAGACTGCTTTGGCTGGGTCTTTACTATCTCCAGAATCCTTTCTTTCTCTATTTTTTCCTCCGCATCGTCCAGGTGGTCTATTCTGACTTTTGAAATCCCTTTTCTTTCAGCAATCTCTCCTGCAACCCTCAGCAATTCCAGCGCCCTTCTGGCGTCCCCGTGCTCCCTTGCCGAATATGCTGCGCATTTTTCAATCACTCCTGCTTCAAGTGCATCATTTTTGAATGCCTGCTCTGCTCTTTTCTTCAGGATTTCCTTGAGCTGCACTGCATTGTATGGTGGAAACACGAGCTCCTCTTCGCTAAGCGAACTCCTCACCCTTGGGTCCATGCTTTCTGTAAATATCAGGTTGTTGCTGATCCCTATCAGGGTAATTGTTGTGGCGGAGATTTCCGTGTTGATTCTCGTCAGGTTGTAAATAACTTCGTCTCCGGCCTTTTTGATCAGCTGGTCTATTTCGTCAAGAATTATAATCACGTTCTTTTGCTTGGATTTCTCAAGAATCTTGAAAAATTTGTTGTATACCTCGTCTGTCGGCAGGCCGGTGTACGGCACCTCTTCTTCAAATTCTTTTATCAGCTGTGCAATCAGCCGGTATTCTGTGTCTGCAATCCTTTTCATCTTGCAGTTGAGGTATATTATTTTAAGCGGAATTTTTCTTTCTGTTGCAATCTGCTCCATCTTTCCGGAGACGTGCTTTATCGTAAGTGTCTTGCCGGACCCGGTCTTGCCATAAATGAAGAGATTGGAGGGTTTGTCCTGCTTCAGTGCGGGCGCAAGGATGGCGGCAATTGTGTTTATCTGCTCCTCCCTGTGGATAACTGTTTCCGGAGTATATGATGCCTGAAGGGACTTCTTGTCCTTGAAAATAAGATTCTCATCAAGATACTTCTCAAAAAACCCCGCCAGCCCCTTTTGTGCCATTCGGGTTTCCAGATGAAATATAGGTTTATAAAGTTTTGTGTTCTCAATCTTTCGTGCCCCCCTCCCCATGTTTTCCTGTGGAACTCGCGTATTTGGTTTTTTTGTTTCTTGGTTTTTATTTTATTTATTTTTATTTTTCAATATAGTAAATAATATAATTTTAAGAATTCTTTTTTATTTTATACCCGTTCCAAAAGAAACCGGGGGGGCCGGGCGGATGCCACCACTACCTAATGATAAATAACCTAAACCTTTAAATATAAACAATTGTTCACTTCCACTCTCACAGGCAGAAGGTTCAGGGAAGCCACAAAGAAAAGGGAGAACACAGCAAAGAAAGAACGCGAGGGGAAAAAGAATGATTGTTGAAAAAAAAATATTATCAAAACTAAAGGACTTTGGCCTTAATTCATATGAAAGTAAGGTGTGGGTTGCTCTGCTCTCAAGGGGAGTTTCTACCGCAGGGGAGCTTTCTGACATTGCAAATGTTCCAAGGTCAAGATCCTATGATGTTCTGGAAAGCCTTGAAAAAAAGGGATTTGTTGTGATGAAACTGGGAAAGCCAATAAAATATATTGCAGTGCCGCCGCCCGAGGCAATAGAAAGGCTAAAGAAGAGAGTTGCTGCAGAGGCCGAGGAGCACAGCAAGATTCTTGAAGAACTAAAGGACAGTGAGGTTATGTTACAGCTTACCTCTCTCCATACCGACGGGATAGAGACACAGGACCCAAGCGAGCTGACAGGGAGCCTGAAGGGAAGAGAAAATATATACAACCACCTCGAATATCAAATAAAATCTGCAAAGAACCGCGTTGTTATAGCAACAACAGAAGAGGGGCTCAAAAGAAAAACAGTGGCACTCCTTAAGCAGATAAAAAAAGCAAAAGAGAGGGGAGTTGAGATTATGATTGCAGCACCCTATACAGAAAAGACAAAGAAAGAAAGGGAAATGCTTTCAGAATATGCAGAGATGAAAAACATAACCATGCCAAGCACAAGGGCATGCATTGTGGACAACAAACAGGTTACGCTGATGCTTACAGACGACAAAGAGGTTCATCCGAGCTATGATCTTGCGATATGGATGAACTCGCCATATTTTGCCAAATCTTTGACGTCGGCTCTTAACTGATTTTTCTCTTACTTTATTCTCTTTTTTCTTTATCAAAAACTTTATATAGTCTATTCTTTAATTTATATTTAAAAACTCAAAGAGGTGCGCAAAACATGGTATTTTCATCAGGAGAACAGGTAATTTTAGCGGTCATAATCGGCACGCTTGCGGCAATAGTGTACAGTCTCAGAGTCCTTGTATTAATGGAAAGAAGGATTGCAAGGCTGGATGAAAATATTGAGAAGCTGGTTAAATCCGTGCTGAGAGAAGAACTGAAGATAGAAAAAGAAGAGCAAGTGATAGAAAAGGAACTGGGTAGAAAAAGAAAAATAAAGAAGAGATAAAATGGAACACCAGGTAGGGAAAGAGCTCCTTACATACTATAACCAGGACATTTCTGCAAAAGCAGGGCTTGAGACAATATATGCCCTTACACAGGAGGAAGGAATAGGGTTTGCAGAGCTGTTCCACGCCAGGGACGCGCTTTTGTCCAAAGAGCCGCACAATATTGTTCTCAGGAATATTACAGAGCAGTTTTTAAGCAAACTGTCCCGGCACAACCTTGGGCAGGAGGCGGGAGAAAAAAAACAAAGGCTGCAGGAGGCACTTGACGAAGCAGAGAAAAACGTCGCAATCCACGTATCAAAGAAGATAAAAAAAGGCAGCACCGCCTTTTTTCATTCATTGAACCACCACCTTGTCTCTGCGGAAAAGCACACATCAAAGCACAAGAACTTCTGGGTAAATCTTGTTGATAACTATCCGCTGAACTTTGGGTCTCTCTTTCACAATTTTCTTCAGAAAAACAGAAAAAATTCAAAGCTCTTCTTTGATCTTGCAATGGAAAAGGCAGTAGCTGAATCAGACGCGTGCTTTCTTGGTGCAGATGCAGTTACAAACAAAGGAAACTCAATCGTAAAGACAGGAAGTCAAATGGCTGCGGATATGGCGGCAAAGAACCGCGTGCCCCTCTATGTCTGTGCACCCTCATGGAAATTTGACTTCAGGGGGGAAGCAGCCAAGCATTTTTTCAAAGAAAAAGAGATAAAAAACAGGCAGGGCCACATCTTTGAAGAGCTCCCGAAGAACAAGATTACTGCCTATATAACGGAAAACGGAATTTTCAAGCCAGACCAGGCGTTCTCGGAGCTGAAAATCCATGGCAACCTTTTTAACTTCTGACCAGGGTATCAAAGTCCAGGCCTTTGTTTTCACACTCTTTTTTATGAAATACCATGTTCTGCCCCGTGTCCTCAAGGTCCTCAGGATTGACAAATACCCAGTCTCTTGAAAATTTTATTGCGATCCAGGGCTCTGCCCCAAAATACTGTGAGAAATTGGACAGCTGCTTTATCTGGTCTTTCTGAAAATATTTTTTATCGGCTTTTGTTGCCTTTACTTCTATTGCCAGTCTTCTTATGCCGTTGCCTGCAAGAAGATCAGGAGAAGGAAAGTGCATGCTTCCTGAACCTGCAGACCGCATTGCTGCCCAGGAAGCACCCCAGAGCATGTTAAGAAGTTCTCTCTCAGCATTGCTGCCTTTTATCTTTGACATATTTTTAGGGCCTGATTTTCATGAAATCGTGCGCAATTCGCACATCTCTGAAAACAGTTTTTGCCTCTTCCAGCACATTTTCCGGAGTTTTATATCGCTGTGACAAGTGAGTAAGTATAAGCTCCTTTACCCCGGACCGAGATGCGGCTGTTGCTGCCTGCCTTGCAGTCATATGCTTATATTCCTCTGCTTTGTTCTCCAAATCCGAAGTAAAGGAAGCCTCGGAGATAAGAAGATCCGCGTCCTGTGCCAGATCATAGACCCCGTTGCAGAGCATAGTATCAAGCACAACAGCAATTTTTTTGCCTTCTACAACATAAGTTGTGTCTTTAGGCGACACAATTTTTCCCTTCCACCTCACTGGTTTATTTTCCTGCAGTTTTCCCAGCAGCGGCCCATCCGGAATCCCAAGTTTTTTTATGACATTTGTCTTTATCCTTCTTTTATCCTTTTCTTCAATCCTGTAACCAAGGCACGGCATGCCGTGTTCAAGTTCCCTGGAAATGACAGAAAAGTCCCTGAATTTCAGTTCTGTGTTTTTTATTTCCTTAATCGAATGTTCAAACTCTATATTAAATGAAAATGCCTTAAACAGGTGTTCAAGCCTTTCTTTTGTCCCTTCCGGGCCGTATATCTCGAGCTTCCTGTCATAATCTGACGTGCCGAGCGTCTGCAGAAGCCCGGGGAGCCCAAGGACATGGTCTCCGTGCCAATGCGTTATGAATATCTTTGATATCCTGCCCGGCCGTATATCCGCTATTTTCAGCTGCCGTTGCGTCCCCTCCCCGCAGTCTATAAGAAGGCCTTCGCCATTATGAGAGATAAAAATAGACTGGTGGTTTCTTTCCTTTGTTGGCACCATGCTTCCTGTGCCGAGAAAAACAACTTCCATTTATGCAGGTAATGTATGTTTGTTTTTATATATTGTGAAGGGCAAGTTATTATTTTCTATATAGAAAATAATTAATAAAATAAAATTCTTTTTATACCCGGCAGGGTTCCAGACATATATGCCAAAACAAAAAGAAGATCCGGGGCCAAGAGAACCAGTCATGGCAAAATTCTACAAAGGAGAGGTGTTGCTGGAAAAATCTCCGGCAGCCCTTGAATTATTTAACCAGAGCAGATACGGGGCACTGCGCGGGGAGAGGGTAATTCTTTCACCAATAGAAGGGCTATACCTTCTTGAAAAAGAGAGACTTGAAGTAACAGATGCCAGAAACCATAAGCTGGACTATGATGAATATCTGAAAAAAGCAGCAAGGGCACAGCCGAATTTTCCAACAAGATATGCAGTGTTTAGGGATTTGAGGAACAGGGGATATATAGTCAAGACAGCCCTCAAGTTTGGAGCAGATTTCAGAGTATATGAAAGGGGAGTCAGGCCAGGAGACGACCATGCAAAATGGGTTGTTTATCCTGTCCAGGAAGGAGAAACCCTGACATGGTATGAATTTGCAGCAAAGAACAGGGTCGCGCATTCAACAAAAAAGAGGCTTCTGCTTGGAGTTGCTGATGAGGAGCAGGATGTTTCCTACTGGGAATGCCGCTGGGTGAGACCATAATCTTTATATAAGTACTTCACAATTTCTGAATGTATGATTGACAGGAACAAAGTGCTTTCTATTGTTAAGCTAAAAGGGCCGGTGCTTCCAATGGAGGTTGCAAAAGAGGTCGGCAGCGACACGATTTTCACAGGGGCGGTCCTCAGCGAACTCCTTGACAAAAAACTCATCAAAATAAGCTCTGCAAAAATAGGCGGAAGCCCGGTTTATTATGCAGAAGGACAGGAAGAAAGGCTCCACAGGCTCTATAATTATCTGAATGAAAAGGACAGGCGCGCATATGACCTGTTGAAGCAGCAAAAGATAATCAATGACTCAGAGGCAGATCCCCTTCTCAGAGTCGCGCTTAGGAGTATAAAGGATTTTGCAAAGGCACTTGAAGTAAATATGGACGGGGAGAAGATAATTTTCTGGAAATGGTATTTATTATCTGGAGCAGATGCAGAAAGAATAATAAGGGAAAAGCTTGGTATCAGGCAGGCTGAGCCAGAAGAGAGGAAAACAGAAGAGCCAAAAGAATCAAAAAAAGAGCCAGAGCAGAGAAAAGCCCAGAGAGAAGAAAGGAAAGAGGAGAAAAAAGAGACCCTGCCTGAGAAGAAAGAAGAGCAGAAAAAGCTTGAGAAAGAGGATACAGATGAAGGCGGCCACGAGCTCCTTGCAGATGTAAAGAAAGTTTTCAGGGAGAAAGGGATTGAAGTTCTTGAAACCGCAGTTATAAGGAAGAATTCAGACATAGAGATGACTATAAAAGTGCCCTCCCAGGTCGGCAGGCTGACATATTTCTGCAAGATAAGAAACAAGAAGAAAAGCAATGACAAGGACCTCAGCAGTGTCTATGTCGACGGCCAGGTAAAAAAACTCCCTGTATTGTATGTGACCACGGGGGAGCTGACAAAGAAGGCGCTTGAGAAATTAGAGAACGAATTCAAGATGATATCTGTACTATACCTGAAAAATGGGAACTAACCTCAGCACGATAATAGTGTCAAAAGAGATTACCCTGTCAGACCTTTCCGGAAAGCCTCTTGCAGTTGATGCATACAACCTTCTTTACCAGTTTATCACAACAATAAGGCAGCCGGACGGCACGCCTCTTATGGACTCCAAAGGGAATATAACAAGCCACCTTTCAGGCCTCTTTTTCAGGGTGACAAAGCTCATGAACAGCAACATAAAGCTGGCATTTGTGTTTGACGGAAAGCCGCCGGAGCTGAAGAAAGAAGAGATTGAGAGGAGAAAAGAGGTAAAGCAGGACGCCCAGAGGAAATATGAGAAGGCGGTTGAGGAAGAGGACATTGAGCTGATGAGAAAGTATTCGGCAAGGACAGCAAGGCTTACCCAGGAAATGATTGATGAATCCAAAGAGCTTGTTGCTGCACTGGGGCTTCCTGTAATCCAGGCGCCTTCAGAGGGAGAGGCGCAGGCATCATACATGGCAAAAAAAGGGGACGTATACGGCATAGTCAGCCAGGACACAGACGGGATGCTGTTCGGCAGCCCTATAATTATAAAAAACCTCTCTATAACAGGCAGGAGAAAAATAAGGGAGGCATACCATAAAGTCCTGCCTGAACAGATTTCACTTTCCGACAACCTTAATGAGCTCGGGCTGGATCAGGAACAGCTTATCATTGTTGCGATGCTTTGCGGCACAGACTTCAATGTGGGAGGAGTTAAGGGGATTGGACCGAAAAAGGCGCTCGCTCTTGTGAAGAAGCATAAAAAGGATTTCAATAAGGTTTTTGAAGAAGCGAAATGGAGCGAGTTTTTTGAGTATCCCTGGAAAAAAGTTTTCAGCACAATAAAAAATATTCCGACGACAGATGAGTATAGCCTGAAATGGGGGGCAGTTGACAGGGAAAAAATCTATGAAATACTTGTTGAAAGGCACGAATTCCTGAAGGAAAGAATTGACAGCTCAATTTCAGGAGTTTCAAAGAAACAGGCCCAGAAAGGCCTTTCAGACTTTTTTTGAATTACTTTTTTAAATCCAGATATAGTTCTAGACAGCATGCTTGCAGTAAAAGTCGAATTAAAAGATGCAGAGAAAGTAAAGAGAGAGATGATAGCCAAAGGCATATATGACAAAAATTACAAGCCAAAGAAGACAAAGACACACATTTTCTTTCCGGTCCAGGAAAAGCCAATGCCCCCGGCACTGAAAAAAGCAGTTGTCAAGACAAAGCTGAAAAAGACAGAACCAGAAGATTATAAAAAAATGCTCCTGGCCAGCATCCCAAAAGGTGTCAGTCTTCCCGCCTCATATGATATTGTCGGCGACATAATTATATTGGAGATAAAAGAGGACCAGGAAAAATACGAGAAGGAGATTGCCGGGGTACTTCTGAAAGCCCATAGGAACGTGAAGACAATCCTGAAGAAAGCCGGGATTCACGGAGGGGAATTCAGAACCCAGAAACTTAAGTGCCTTGCCGGAGAAAACAAAAAAGAGACCACATACACGGAGAACGGAGCAAGAATGAAGCTTGATGTTGAAAAAACTTATTTTTCATCCAGGCTTGCAACAGAAAGAAAAAGGATTGCAGCGCAGGTAAAAAAGAAAGAGAAAATTCTTGTCATGTTTTCAGGCATAGGCGTCTATCCCCTGGTTATATCCAAAAACACACCAGCCAGAAAGATAGTCGGGATAGAGAAAAACCCGGTTGCGCATAAATATGCAGAACAGAACCTGAAGCTGAACAAAGCAGTTAATATTGCACTGTATAAAGGAGATGTCAGGAAAATAGTGCCGAAGCTGAAAGAGAAATTTGACAGAATAATAATGCCCCTCCCGAAGGAGGCAGCAGGGTTCCTTGATGTTGCAGAGAAAGCATGGAAGAAGGGCACAATAGTCCATCTCTACGGATTCTCGCACCAGGATAATCTGGATGAGACAGAGAAAGAAGTCAGAAAATTCTGCAAGGCTAACAAAATAAAGGCGGGGATAATCAGGACCATAACCTGCGGCCAGTATTCACCAAGAAAATATCGTGTCTGCGTGGATTTTAAGATAAAATAGAAAAGCACATGCTCAGCAGTTACTACCCTTCTTCATCCTTGCGTCAGCGGGTGTTCACCTAATCATCGCATGCATCATATGAGAATGAGTATTGTTTTAAAAACTTAACCAAACATGTTCTTGTATTCCTTTGCTTCTGAATCTTCCTGTTCTTTGACCTTCTCCACAGCCCTTACAAAATCACTCTCAGTAACCCTGTCCCTGTTGTCCCTTATTGCAAAATACCCTGCCTCCGTGCATACGGCCCGTATCTCTGCTCCTGAGAAATCATCCATCAGGCTGTAAAGCTTTTCCTTATTTACTGAATCGGTGCTCATATTTTTTGAATGTATCTTGAATATCTCTTTTATGCCTTCTCTGTCAGGCAGAGGGACATTCACCATCCTGTCAAGCCTTCCCGGTCTTGTTACTGCAGGGTCAAGTATATCCCTTCTGTTTGTGCAGCCTATTATCTTTACATTGCCTAATGGCTCAAATCCGTCAATTTCTGCAAGAAGCTGCATGAAAGTCCTCTGCACTTCCCTTTCTCCTGATGTGCCGATATCAACCCTTTTTGCGGCAAGAGCATCTATCTCATCAATAAAAACAATTGAAGGTGCCTTTTCCTTGGCAAGCTGGAAAATTTCTTTCACAAGCTTTGCACCCTCTCCTATAAATTTCTGGACGAGCTCAGAACCGACAACTTCTATGAATGTGCTGTCTGTTGCATTAGCGACTGCCTTTGCCAGGATTGTCTTTCCTGTTCCCGGAGGGCCAAACAGCAAAACTCCCTTTGGAGGAGTTATGCCAATCTTTTTGAATATCTCGGGCCTCTTAAGCGGAAGCTCAACAACCTCTTTCAGTTCCTGTATCTGCTTATCAAGCCCGCCGATCTCCGCGAAGGTAAGTTCGGGCTTTTCAAGTATTACAAAGCGCTCAACATTGAATCCCTTTGTGCCCTGTATTTTCCTCAGGATATTGAGATTCTTCTGGTCAACAAGCACGTTGTCTCCTGCCCTAAGCCTTCCGCAGGATTCTGAAATGCATACAAAGAACTGGTTGCCATTAGGGACTTTTATGATGGCATTCTTGCCCATTATTTCCATTATCTCGCACATCATCAGAGGGGGGGTCCTGAACCTGTCAATCTCATTCTTAAGATGGTTGACGGTTTCCCTCAGTATCTTGTTCTCCTCTTCAAGGTCTGAAAGATTGGTAGAATAGGTAAACATCACATTGGATATTTCGTCTCCGCCGCTGTTGCTCCCCATCTTTATCAAGGATAGAAAATATATTAATAAATCTTATGTATAAACTATCAGAGGACAAAAGCCCCGGATTTTATTATCCAGTGCCTGTTTTTCTTTTTGTCTACGCCATAGATATCCAGTTTCTGCCTTGGAGAGTCTATGACAACATCCATATGATATTCTGTCGCGGCGTCTACTTCAAAACCAGAGCCAAAGGCGACATGGATCATATTGGCAATCTTCTCATTGACTATCAGGTAATCGCACAGCCTGGCGCTCGGGCTTGTGTTTATGGCGAACTCACCGACGTGGTTAAAATTCCTTTTTTTCAGCTCAATTATTTCCTTATCCAGGGATTTGTTCTTTTCCTGCTCAAGGATGGTTTTCCACGCATCCCTTTTTCTTTTTCTGAAGGCGTCACCAACAATTTTCGGGGCGCTGATTAATTTATAGCCGTTCTTTTCCGCCTCGACAATGAACAGATTGTCTTTGTCAAGCCTGTAGCTCCTGTCAACATTTATTATGACATCCCCAACAATCCTCCCGATAACATATGTTGGTGTTGTAAATGCCTCCCCGCCCGGGATATTGGCCATCATGCCGGTTTTCTTCTTCATTATTTTTAGTATCTGCGGCTCGATAATGTATCTGGCGTCCGAATCGCTGTCCATTATAAGCCTTCTTGTCCCGTCTTTTTTCACTAAGCCGACTTCGAAATCACAGCCGTTTTTTATGTTGCTCCTGACGACAATTTTTTCACATTTTTCCATGATTGCAGCGATTTCCCTGTTCCTTGCCCTCATCTTCTTGTAGTCGACAAGTGTGCTGTCAACAAAGATATCAATCGGGACAGTAGAGGTGAATGCCAGTCTTGTCCTCGGCGGCCTCGGGTCAACCATTGCCTGCGGATACCAGTGGAATTTGTATATTATCCCGCCGGGAGAATTCCATTTTGTCTTGAGGTCCGGGCTCGGGTATCCAATCATTTCTCCAAAAAGATGCTTTCCGTGGTATCCTTTCCCTGAAATAAAGAATGAGGCCTCGTTTGTCTTTATCCTGTCAAGCCTAAGTGCCTTTGAAAGCTTCTTGTATGCTTTGAAGACAGGCAGTTTTATGTCTTTTGAAAGCTCCAGCCCAAGCAGCGTGGTTGAAAGCTCAGAGACCTTTTCAGGCACATCCCTGAGCCCGGACCTCGGAGTGGAGGCCTTTATTGATATTGATCTGCAGAATTTTGAAGAGAGGAACATGTCATAGGCAATAGCATAGGAATCCATGTAATCCTGCAGAGGGTGTGCCAGGAATTCCTTCTCCCTTATCAGCTCAAACCCTATTCCGAATTTCTCTGATTTCTTGATGGCAAACACATTTTCTACAACAGCGTCTGTTGTTTTCTTTAATTTTACTGCCATAAAGGGCCTGAACCATTTTGTTTTGTATGCCAGCTTCAGATCGCCCTCAAAACCTTTTGCTCCGACCTTCAGGATTAAATCCGGCTTTTCAAAAAACTTCTCCAGCCCCTTTATGTTTGCTTTGTCAAAGACCTCTCGCAGGGCTTTTTCAGCGGCTCCAGATTTCTTTGCCAGAAGGTTTTCATATGTTTTCCAGACATCAAACAGCACTTCATAACCTTTGTTTTTGTAGCCCATTGAGACATGCATGTCCATCTTGAGTTCTGATGCTGCCCTGGAAAAAGGGGCGAATGAGAAAAAGGCATCCCGGTTTATCTTGCCGCAGACAAAAATATTTTTTGCCTTTTCCTTTCCTAAGGCTTTTTTATAATACGCGACTTCCTTATCAAATATTTCCTTGTTATATCTCATTTTATTATCACTAGCTCCTTTTTTGACTTTGTCAATATCTTCAGCCTGCTATTCTTCAGGACAACAGTGTCCTCCACCCTTATCCCGTATTTTCCCGGAAAATAAAGCCCGGGCTCTATGGTGAATACAATGTTCTCCTTAATATGCTTTTTGTCTTCTGAATAGAGAGACGGCGGCTCATGTATTTCCAGGCCTACGCCGTGCCCGAGAGCATGCGTGAAAAATTCTGCATGGCTGTTGAACATTTTTATGGCCGAATTGTAAAGCTCGCTGAAAGCCACCCCTTCTTTGACTTCGCTCTCGCAGGCAGCAAGCACACCAAGCACAAGGGAGTAATTTCCCAGCTCTTCTTTTGTGGGATTTCCCATATAAAGCATCCTGCTCATGTCAGAGCAATAGCCCCTGTATTTTGCGCCGAAATCAAGCAGGAGAAACCCATTTTCAATTTTCTTATCTCCGGCATAATGCGGCTGGGAGCTTCCTTTTCCGGAAGCAACAATAGGCGGAAATGACAGCTCGCACCCTGCCTTTCTTATGTTTCCCTCTATGAATTTTTTCAGTTCCCCTTCACTTCTGAACCTGAAATTCCTGCATATGTCAGAGAAAACCCTGTCTGCAACATCGCTTGCTTTTTGCATATATGCAATTTCCTTATCCTCTTTTACCATGCGTATCTCAGCGCACAGCCCGGAGATATCGGTATATCTTGCTTTTACGGATTTCTTAAGCCTCTTATAGAGTGCTACAGAACATTTGTTTTCCTCAATCCCTGCCTTATCAATCTTGGACCTTGACAATATTCTTGAAAGGATCTCCAATAAGAATTTCTTTTTTTCAGCTTTATATACTTTTAATTTTGTCTTCAGCGCCCTCTCATATTCCATTTCGGGTGCAAGCAAGAATGAAGATTTCTGGGTGATAACAAGAATCCCAAGCCCCAAATACCCAGCAAGATATTCCATGTTGACATTGGGCGGATTGTCAAGGCAGAAAAAGAAAGCAGCACCTATGTTCTTTTCTTCTAGTGCAGATTGCAATTTCCTGATTCGCATTTCCAGCAAATAAAAGTCAGGGCTTAATAAAAGTTGCTATCTTATGGCATTATGTTTCTGCTAAAGAAAAACATAAATGCATATATTATACAGAAAATGATAAAGAAAACATACCAAGAAGACAACAATAAATCCAAGGTTTTATTAGTAAAACCTTTGGAAATTTCAGTCTCATTAATTCTCCTTCTGTCTTTTGCTTTCCTCTTCTGAATCTTCTTTTTAAATACTTTAAGTTCTTCCTTCCTCATCTCAGGAAATACAATTGAGGAATAATTACAGTTTCTACACATTTTTCTTGTGGAACCGCCCCAAGCAAGCATATCTCTAGATAGGTCGTTTTCGACATTAGTACTTCCGCATCTTGGGCAAACCAGAAAAAAGCTTTTTCTCATCTTTTCAAAGAGACAAATTTTAGTATTATCTAGTTACCTGATAGCTTTCAACAAGCTCTTTCAACGCCTTTGCTTTTTTGTCTTTCTCAAAATGCTCCCTGACAGGGTGTACAAGCTCGTTGATGTAATATGCAGTTGCTTTCTTCAGGTCAAGAGGATGAATCTTTCCTTCTCCATATAGCTTTTCAAGTTTTGCATAGCCTTTTACAGTGAGATTTCCGCCGAACTTCTCAGGCCTCTTTATCTCAAAAGCCTCAAATTTCTCAAAAACAATATACCTGCAGTATTCCAGAACAGGATTTTCGGCAGTCTGTCTCTCAGGACACCAGGCCTTGTTCATCTTTCTTTCAATGTCCTCTTTTGTGTCTGTCATGAAGATGGCTGTATCGGGTTTTGACTTAGACATCTTGAGGTCGATGGTGCGCTCTGCTGCATCCTTTCCTTCTGTTTTCGGAGGCTCATTAAGCCCCATAAGCATATGATGCGAGACAATGACGGGCTTCCAGAACCCTATAGACGGCCCGATTTCCCTTGCCAGGACATTGACTTTCCTCTGGTCCATTCCAAGCTGGCAGATGTCTGCTTTCAGGTGAAAAATATCAGCAGCCTGCATGCAGGGGTAAATGATATGGGATGCCTGCAGTGATTCACTTTCTGAGCGGCCCATGATCTGCACTGTCCTGAGAATTCTTTTCACTGTGCTGTGCCTTGCAATCTGCATTACAGTCTTCCAGTATTCGCGGTTGTTAAGGAGCTCAGAAGCCCAGACAAACTCAACATTCTCGAAATCCATGTCGCAGGCTTTCCACACCTCTATGAAATATTTGCCGACATTCTGTATCCTGTCAAGGTCGCCGCCCATCTTGTTGTTTGCCCAGCCGTGCCAGTCTGCAACAAGCATCTTGAAATGCGCCCCGGCCTTTACCATCTTGTTGACATTGATGGCTCTAAGGATTCCCTGTGCAATATGTATCCTGCCGGACGGCTCAAATCCGTCGTAGGCAATGAACTTCTTTTTTTTGCTGAGAAGCTCTTTCAGCTCCTCTTCCAGAACAATCTCTTCCCCGACTTCCCTAACCAGCTTCAGCCTGTCTTCTGTATTCATACGGGAAGCTTAAAGGAGAATGATTAATAAATTTTATGCTGAAAATAAAGAAAGGCGGACAGCGAACCAGTTTTCCCACACATAGTGCAGTACCGGCTGGAACGTCGGCAGTTTTTACTTCTGTGTTCGAAATGGGAACAGGTAGCTCCCTGCCACTATGGCCGTCCATAGTGGTGGAAACAAGGACCCTTTATAAAGTTAACTTTTTATAGTCACTCACGAAAAAACTAGTGATTATTTCTTACTTCGACCATTTCTTTTATAATTTCCCTTATATTCATAGTTATTTTCCAATCAGGATAATCTCTCTTAAATTTCGACATATCAGTATAATAGCATATATGGTCTCCAACCCTGTTTTTGTCGCTGTATCTGTAATCCAGTTTCAGTCCGAATTCTTTTTCTAGGATTTCTATTATCTCAAGTATTGAAGCAGAATTTTCCTTGCCCCCTCCAAGGTTATAGACAGCGCCCTTTTTCGGTTTTTTATAGAATTCATAGAAAGCAGAAACAACGTCCCTGCTGTGGATCTGGTCCCTAACCTGCTTTCCCTTGTAGCCGAAAATAGTATACGGCAGTTTTTTCTTTGCGCAGTTCACAATATAAGCCAGGAAGCCATGCAGCTTTACTGCGCTGTGCTGCGGGCCCGTCAGACAGCCCCCCCTGAACACACCAACATTCAACCCGAAATATTTCCCGTATTCCTGGCACAAAACATCAGCGGCTGTTTTTGAAGCCCCCATAAGACTATGCGTGCTGTTGTCTATAGACATCTCTTCACTGATACCTTTTTGCGATACCCCAGCCAGCTTTTGTTTTTTCCTGTAATCAAATCTTGCAGCGGTCTCTGTAAGCTCTGCCATGTTAGGCATATCACCGTATACTTTGTTTGTTGATGTAAATATGAACACGCCATTCTGGGAATAGAGCCTGAATGCCTCGAGAAGGTTAAGAGTGCCTACAGCATTAATATCAAAATCAGTGAAAGGCTCTTTTGCCGCCCAGTCATGGGAAGGCTGCGCTGCCGTGTGTATTATCAAATCGAATGGTCCTTTTTCTTTAAACAATTTCAGAATCTTTTCCCTTTCTCTTATATCAACATCCATATGTTCAAAGTTTTTGCTGAGTTTTGTTAGGTATGCGGTATTTCCTCTGGTATCTCCGCCTTCTCCGAAGAAATATTTTCTCATATTGTTGTCAATGCCGATGACAGTTGCCCCCTTTTCCAGGAAAGACCTTGAGGATTCAAAACCAATAAGTCCGCCGCAGCCGGTAATGAGAATTTTTTCTTTTTTCATCTTTTATTTTCGTTTCTGTATTTATTTAAATCATTTTTTGATTTTATCTTTATCACGCCGGAAGTGCTCAGATAGCCGTTAAGCAGACCTTTTTTGGCAAGCTCAGGGAACAGCTCGTTTTCCAGGCTGTTGTTTGTGTATTCAAGTATTTCCGGCCTGGCAACAAAAACAGAGGAAAACCCAAGGTAGATGTCATTTTTATCAGGCTTTTGTATGAAATCCAGTATTTTTGAGCCCTCAACCTTAACAATCCCCTTTTTGCCTGGATCAGGAGAAGCAGTCAGCAGCAATGTTGCAAACCCCTTTTTCTTGATATGCTCATTCCAGAGCTCTTCCACGTTAAGATGCGGAAACAGTATGTCGCTATAAACAACAAGGAAATCCGAGGTTATTTTGCCTTTTACAAGCCTCAGCGAGTCAGCTGAGCCTAATGATTCTTTTTCCTCAACATATTCCAGCACAACTCCGTATTTTGAGCCGTTCTGCACTATTGAGAATACAGCGTTTATTATGTTTCTTCTGGCAATAAGAAAGACTTTCCTAAAGCCATTTTCCTTCAGGGTCTTGAGCGTGCTTTCAACCACAGTCATGCTGCCTGCTTTTGCGGTTATCCTGTAGTCTTTATCTGACAGCTTAAGATCCTCTTCAGGCCCGCCTGAGAGGATTACGGCAACTTTGCTGTCTCCAAGCGCATTATTTACAAGAAGCTCTATTGCCTGGCTCCTGTTCCTTATGTAGATATTGTCTATTATTTCGTCTATTTCTCTAAGCGTGCTTTCACTCAGAGTAATAGATATTTTTTCCTTCATATACGGGGGTGGGAAAATCAAATATATAAACGTATCGTATAAAGTAGGATAAGGGTAAGATATTTATATAATCTGCATTACCAGAGAGCCATGAACATATCAGTTGTAGGTTTGGGTTACGTAGGCCTTATACAGGCCGCAGGAATGGCAAAACTGGGCCATAATGTGCTTGGCTCTGATATGGATAAGAATAAAGTTGATAAAATCAACAGCAAAGAGCCGCCGATATATGAGAACGGCCTGAAAGAAATACTCCAGGAGACAGTTCCTTCCAGATTTTCAGCTTATCAGGAGCTGAAAAAGCCGTTTATGGAGTCAGATGCCACATTCATCTGTGTCGGCACGCCTTCAAAGAGGCAGGGAGAGATGTCCCTGCACCAGCTTGAAAATGTGATGAGGCAGTTGGGAGAACTTCTTAAAGAGAAAAAATACCATATTTTTGTAATAAAAAGTACAGTTGTGCCAGGAACATGCGAGAACATTGTAATCCCGGTTGTTGAAAAAGCAAGCGGAAAAAAGTTCAAAAAAGACTTCTCAGTTGTAATGAACCCGGAATTCTTAAGAGAAGGGGAGGCGCTTGAGGACTTTTTTGACCCTGACAGGATTGTCCTGGGCAGTTCAGATAAAACAGCACTGAAAAAAATAAAAGAGATCTACAGTCCATTCAAATGCCCTGTGCTTGAAACAGGTTTTAAAGAGGCAGAAATGATAAAATATGCCTCAAACGCCTTTCTTGCAACAAAAATATCCTTCATCAATGAGATTGGGAACATATCAAAGACATTTGGGATAGACACAAACATAGTTGCAAAAGGAATAGGCATGGATAAGAGAATCTCCCCACATTTCCTGAAGTCAGGGATTGGCTTTGGAGGCAGCTGCTTCCCTAAAGATGTCAATGCTATAGTCTACAAGGCTACAGAAAAGGGATATAATCCAAAATTATTAAGGTCTGTACTTGATGTCAACAGGGACCAGCCCCTTAAGATGATAGAGCTGCTTGACAGGAAAGAGGGCCCGATTAAGGGAAAGAAAATAGGCCTGCTCGGGCTTACATTCAAGGCAGGGACAGATGACATAAGGGAAAGCCCGGCGCTTGTTACAATCAAAGAACTGCTTATGGAGGAGGCAGAGCTTTACATATATGATCCGAAGGCAATGGAAAAGACAAAGAAGCTCTTTCCTCACCTGAATTATCTTAGCTCAGCACAGGAAGTTGTTGATGAGTGCGAGGCAGTACTAATACTTACAGAATGGCCGGAGTTCAGGACCCTTGATTATGGCAAAAAGCTGGTCATAGACGGCAAGAACCTCTTCTTTGACAACCACAGGCCAGAGAATTACGAGGGGATTTGCTGGTAATTTTTCACCTATAAAATCCTCCTTTCTACATATATTTTAAAGACAAGATATTTAAACAAGAGTATTTTAATTTTGAAAAATGTTTTTTAAAACCATATTAAAGAAAATATCTAAACACAAGATTGTCCTGTTTTTGATATTATTGAATTTAACCTTAAATCTCATAGGTATTAATTTTGGTCTTCCTGATACGTGGCATCCCGATGAACTTACACATTCTGTTACAAGAATGCTGTCAGAAAAAACACTTAATCCTGGAAGATTCACGTATCCTTCTTTTTACCATTATGTGCTCATAGCTGCGAATATACCCTATTCGGCATTTTTACTGTTATCAGGAAAAGCGGCGATGTTAGCGACAGATTCAGTACTAAGGCAACAGACAATAGCAATAATCTTTCTGACGTCTAGGATTGTTACTGCCTTTTTTGGAAGCATACTGGTTTTTCTTATATACATTATAGCAAAAAAAGTCTCGAATGAGAGAGCGGCCATTATCTCTGCTGCCTTTGCATCTCTAAACATGGCCATAATTACATACTCACATTTTGCAACATCAGACATGCCAGTAACTGTAATGTCTATGCTCTCTATCTATATGATACTCAGACTTTATGAAAAGCCAATACGTATGAATTATATCCTAACCGGGCTGGCCATAGGGCTTGCTACAGGAACAAAATATTATGCGGTAGTGTTGGTTCTTTTATTAATAGGAGCGCATTTACTTGCAACAAAAAAAGTTTCAATAAATAAAAATTTAATAATCTCAGGTATGTTGTGCGCTGTTGGATTTCTAATTACTACCCCTTTTGCAATTCTTGACTTTAACACCTTTTTTAGAGATACCACACTTCTTTTTACGACCGTGCAAACAGTCCAAAATCTTTACGACCCCGTAACAGCGTTATCCTATTTTTTCCATCTAGATAATGGTCTCGGAACACCCCTTTTTATCCTTAGTTTAATAGGAACAGCATATTGTGTTTATTTGGCAAGAAAAAATAATAAATTACTGCTTCTTTTGTCATGGGCAATAGGATATTTTTTGCTTGTATCTTATATCATACACTTCTCATTTTTAAGATACATACTTCCTGTTGTGCCAATAATTATTATCTTTGCAGGTGTTTTTTTCAATTATTTGCTTTCATTTAAGAGACACAGAATAATCACTTACTCTTTTCTTTTTGCAGTTTTGTTATTCAATTTTTCATATGCAATAAAAACAGATATGCTCTTTGTAAAAGATTCTCGTTATTCTTCCACGGAATGGATAAAAGAGAATATACCTGATAATTCTAATATATTGATATTTGCGCAAAACCTTAGGTATTTTCCTGACATATCCTCTGAAAAGAACGTAAGTTATCTTAATGTTACAGATTTTTCAAGTGTTGAAAGTCTAAGAGAAGCAATCAAAAAAATATCACCAGATTATATAATCGAGTCAAGTCTTTACTATAATAGGTACCTCTACTATACCAACATGTATCCAAAAAGATCCCCTCTGCAAGATCTTTTCGGTTATGTGAGCCACGAGCCAGTCGCAACTGATTTTTATAGAGAACTTATAAATGAAAAATTAGGATATTCATTAATTAAAAAATTCCCGGAAGAAAAAGAGGACGTGCCTGATCCTGAGTTTATAAATCCAACAATTTTAATATTCAAATTAAATAACTAAGGCAACCTAAAGATTATTTTGATACCAATCCACCGTTTTTCTAATGCCTTCTTTAAGTTTTGTTTTTGGGGCCCAATTTAATTTTTTCTTCATTTTTTTAGCACTTAAAATTTTTTTCATGGCACCATCCGGCTTTTCAGCCTGCAAAACAAATTCTCCTTCCCAACCAACAATTTCTTTTATTAATTTAGCCATATCTATTATAGAAATCCCCTTTGTCACGCCAACATTCATAATTTCGTTGGGCTCAAATTTTTCAATATTCTCTATAGTTTTCAATATTGCCATTGCACCATCCTCAACATAGAGCCACTCTCTGACAGGTTTTCCTGTTCCCCATATTTCAACATGCTTTTTGCCTTTATTTTTTGCGTCTACAATTTTTGAAATCAATGCCCCCAAAGCATGCGACTTGATAATCTCAAAATGGTCTCCGGGCCCATACATATTCGGAAATATCAGATGTACGGGTCTGAAGTTTGGATTGATCTGGCAGTAAGCAAAACAATGCCCCCAAAGCATCTTTCTTGGCAGACCATAGGTAAGCACGGAAGGATGCATTTCGCCATCCCACCATTTTGATTCCTCATAGATTTCCATATTTCCCGGATATGTACAGTTCGGCATTATATTGATTAATATTGGGATGCCTGCTTCATTACATACTTTAACAACATTCATACTAATTATAGAATTATCTTCAAATACTTCTACAGGATGCAGTTTATTATATGCTATGCCGCCGACATGTGCGGCACAATGAATCATAATATCTGGCCTTATTTTCAGAACATGTTTCCTGAATAGATCGTAATTAGTTATATCAATACCTTCTTTCCTGCTGACAGAGAAAACTTTGAATTTATTGGACTCAAGAAGTTTAATCACATTCTTTCCCAGAAATCCGGTTCCCCCAGTTACAATAATCTTTTTCATCTTTATTTAATAAATACACAAACAACTTTTTAAGTTTATGCTCTACTTTTCTTTAAAATAACAACATATGATGAGCCAAGAGGTCCAGGCTTTCTTTTTTGCACACTTCTTTTTACTATGCCAATTTCAGCATCCATTATCCAACTAAGTACTTTATTTAACGGTTTAGGGAGGGGTTTCAGCACATTTGAAGACTTCTTGTTTGGGAAGAGCTTTTTCAGAAAAGTAAGAAAAACAAACAAAGGCAACAGAAGAATGTTAAAATGGCTTATAGTGAGGATTTTCAGCTCGCATTCTTTGGCGATATACCTGATTCTTCCTATATTGTATCTTCTATGATGATGGTATGCATCGTCATTACTGCTCCAGAGCCATTTATGGGCAGGAACAATAAGAAACAAAATTCCATCTTTTTTGCACACTCTTTTCATTTCGCCTAATGCCCGTATATCGTCTTCAACGTGTTCGATGACATCAAGGGCAGTTACAATATCAAATGTGTTTTCTTTAAAAGGAATATCGAGAATACTCCCATATCTTATATTTTTTTCAAAACCCCTCTCCTTGCAGAAATTAATGGCGTTTTCATCCACATCTATGGCCATGAAATCCAGTTTATTTTTTTTCAGATAATCGAGAAATGCCCCTTCACTGCACCCAACATCCAATAACTTCTTTTTATCTAAATCAGCATACATGTCTTTCAGTAAAGAAATCACTAACTTGTTTCTTGCATTCCCAAACCACCAACCACCTTTTTGCAATGCATATATTTTTCTGAACACTTCCACTTCCATATTAATAACACCGTTTCTCCTTATTTTTATAGATATCTTATTTATTAATCAGCCAAGATGATTTCATCGACTGGAATGTCCCATTCATTCGTTTCTAGTTTATTCATTAATTGATGTCTGTAACAAAGACCTACAATTCTTTTTTTCCCTTTTATTTTCTCCAAAAATCTATCAAAATAACCCTTTCCCCTCCCTTTTCTGTTTCCTTTCTCGTCAAACATCCTTCCCGGCACAAAGAAAATTTCAATATCTTCTTTTGTCACAGCAATTCTCTTTTTTGGTTCATCAATCCCGTATGCCCCCTTCTGCAGCAACTCAAATTCTCCGATTTCCGATAATTCAATCTCATTTTTCTCTATATTGGACAGCGGTACCACAACACGCTTTCCACTAAACATCAGATATTTTATTATATTTCTAGTCTCGACTTCGTCATCCTTTGAAATATAAATAAATATAGTCTTAAAATCTCTGCACATCTCCAGAACTTTCCTTTCGTAGTCTTTAATATCCATATTAACAGGTTAACCATATGTATAAATAAAGTTTATAAAGATTTCTTAATTATCTTGGATGATGAAACTACTAGATGGCATGAAAGTCAGTGAAGGTATCTCTACCAATCTTGCAAAAATTACAGGCAAATTAAATTTAAAGCTTTCAATAATCTTGGTTGGCAAAAACCCATCATCAGTTGTTTATGTAAATGCTAAGAAAAGAAAATGCAATACATTAGATATTGAATGTGATGTAGTTCATTTTGATAATGATGTTAAAGAAAAGAAAATTCTCGAAAAAATTGAATTACTTAACAATGATAGGATGGTTTCCGGAATTTTGGTCCAGCTTCCTCTCCCCTCTCATCTTGACACAAGAAAAATACTAGATTCTGTTGATATAGGTAAAGATGTCGACGGCCTAAATTCATATTATCTAACAAAAATATTCCTGAATGAGGAGAAAATAGTTCCATGTACTCCAAAAGGAGTTATAACATTGCTTGATTATTATAAAATTAATTTATACGGCAAAAGGATATGTATTCTTGGTTTTAGCAATATAGTTGGGAAACCCCTAGCTGCAATGTGTATTAACAGAGGGGGGACGGTAACTATATGCAACAGTAAAACAAAGAATATAAAAGAGCACACACTAAGGTCAGATATAATCATGAGCTCTGTTGGGAAACCAAAGCTGGTAACAAAGAACATGGTTTCGGATGGAGCAATTGTTGTAGATATAGGTTTTTCAAAAATTAAAGGAAAGACATATGGTGATGTTGATTTTAACAACGTCAAAGAAAAATGCGCATATATATCTCCGGTTCCCGGGGGAGTCGGGCCAATGACAATAGTAAGTCTAATACAAAATTTAATTCTCTTAAAGAAACTTAAGGACAATTTCTGAATCTTTTATCACATTGAATTCCAAAGTTCTTCAAATCTAAAAAACCTCTTTTTATTTTTTCTGAATAATGCATATCCTTCTCTATTTGGCCATGAGAAGTAAGAATGACCTCCTTCTTTTTGCTTAATCGATTTTATTTTGCCTTTCTTTAACTTATTATTGATTTCAGAAATCATCTTCTCTATCAATTTTGAACTCTTATAATATACTCTCTGCATAGTGTCATTGGTATCTATAGTATATTTTTTCTGCAAAATTATTTCTCCGGTGTCCAGCATCGTATTTATGTAATGTGCAGTTACGCCACCTTTTTTCTCATTGTTCGCCGTGACCCAAAAATACGCACATAGCCCCCTGTATTTTGGTAATAAAGAATCATGAAAATTTATACAGCCATTCTTTGGGATTTTCAAAACCTCTTCCTTTATTTTCTGTGGATAAGAGACACTATAAATAATATCTGGCCTTAATTTTTTCATTAAATTTATAGTCTCTTCGCTATTGATATCTGCCGTCTTAAATATTGGAAATTTATATTCTTTTGAATATTTGATAAATGGTTTTAATTGTCCAATATTTAGTGAAGTTTTGATTCTATAGATTTTCTCTTCAAACCATTTGTAAAGACAAAACTGAAAAAAACTCTTCTTAAGCAAGAACCGCACCGAGCCAAAGAAAGATTTTTTAGGGATAATGAAATCAGGAAATATTACACCAATAATCTCTTTTTTATTTTCCCTCAAAAAATTTTTCAGGGCAATATTTGCATACATGTGGTCATTAGATAAGATAAGTATTTTCATTCTATGCTTTCAGTTCCAACAATTATTTTTCATAAAATTTGATAATAGTTCTGCAAACATATTCTATCTGTTCTTTTGCGAGGCTGCAAAACACAGGCAGAGAAAGGCCACAAGTATAGGCCATCTCGGAAATATGATAGTTCTCATTCTTGCTCTTTAAATCAGAGAAGCATGGCTGCTTATGCAAAGGATAAAAGAATCTTCTTGTCTCTATCTTGTTTTTTTCAAGATAATCAACAAGTTCTTCTACCTTTTCTGCAAGAATGTTTGCACGGAAAGGTACGATATTTGTGTAGCTATTTTCTCCAAGAAACTTTATCTGTTTTACATTTTTCAGAAGATTTTTGTACATAGCATAATTATTCAGTTTTATTTTCTCAATTTCTCCAAATTTTTTTATTTGAGCAACACCAACGGCGCACTGCAAATCTGTCATTCTAAAGTTCATTCCAATCCCCGGATGGATAAATGTGCTGCTATGTGGTCTTCCCTGATTCCTAAGAAGCTTTATTCTTTCATATATAATCTCATTATTTGTTAGTATCACCGCACCTTCTCCTGTTGTTATTGTCTTATCTGCAAAAAAAGAAATCATGCCCACATCCCCAATAGTGCCGGTATGTGTTCCTTTGTAAAATACGCCGAAGCCTTGCGCAGCATCCTCGATAACCAGCAGATTGTGTTTTTTTGCAATACGCATTATGGGATCCATATCACATGACTGGCCATAGATATGGACAGGCATTATCGCTTTGGTTTTTTTGGTTATTTTTTCTTCAATTTTTTCTGGATCCATGTTTAAATCTGTCTTTGCAACATCCACAAAAACAGGAGTTGCACCAGTAAATGCAATTGAGGAGCCAGAGGCATTAAATGTAAAATCAGACACAATAACTTCATCGCCTTTCTTGATCCCACAGCCAAGCAAACACAGGAACAATGCAAGAGTGCCATTAGACGCCAGGAGGGCATATCTGGCTTTTGTAAATTCCTGCAGCCTGTCAAGAAATTCCTTGGCAAAAAGCCCTTCAGACAGCCATTTATTCCTGATAACAATCTCTAGATTTTGCAATTCCTCCTTGCCAACATAAGGCTCTAATTGTGGTACTTTGTATTCCATGTTTCAACACCTAAAACCATCACTATCGTCTAAAATAATTTAAATTTTACAAATGCTTTCCAGGCCATCTTGAGCAACAAAAATAAATGCTTGAATTTACTGATTATATTTTTTCCATAGGCCTTTGGTTCACCATATATTCTAGGAACATAATGTACAGGTATTTCAACAACTTTTAAATTATGCCCTATTGCTCCGAATATCAGCTCAAAATCACCAAAAGGGTCAAAATCACCAAAATAACTTATATTTTTTCTTATCTTAAGATAATTTTTTTTGGAAATGGCTTTGAAACCACACAATGTGTCTGTGAACCTTTGGCCTAAAATAACCGTAAATAGGTTTCCAAAGAACCGATTTATTATAAAATTGCCAAAAGGCATAGCATCTTTTTCCATTGCATAGACTAGGCGCGTGCCATTTACATATTCTCCAAGACCAAGTGCATATGCATCATAAAAGAGCTTTATCTCTTCCGGCGGGGAAGTAAGGTCTGCTTCAAGCCAGCACACAAAATCACCTTTTGCATTATCGAATCCCATCCTGAAAGCATCACCCTGTCCAATCCCTCTTTGTTTCAGGAATTTTATATCTTTATCAGGGTATTTCTTAATCATTTCCTTGATTTTTTTGACAGTATTGTCTTTTGAATGCCCTTCAACAAACAATATTTCTGTGTTTTTTCCCATAGAAGGTATTTTTTTTACAAGCTCCTCAATATTGCCCTCCTCATCTCTACAAGTTATTACAACCGAGGTGGTTATGTCCTTGACATTGTCCGGGGGGCACATTAGCCGGGCTATCACGACTTGTTCAAGGCAAAACCGCCTTATTACCGGCAATTTTGATATTAATGTGTTTGATGCTTCAGAGACAATGGGAAAATATTTCGGAAACAGGAGGAAAAAATCCCTCTTAATCACTTGGTATCCGGCAATATAAAGGAAATTATCAATATCATCTATAGAAGGCCAGTTAAATATCATTTCAGGCTTCTTCATTCCTAAAGATTCAGATATTTTTAGTATAGGGTTCCACAGTTGATTGTAATAGTTTATTATGAGCCTTGTGTCTGAACTACACATCTTTGAGATATTCTGAAGCAGTCTCTGTATATTCTTTACAGACCCGATAGTACCGGAGATTATAATATAATCAAATTTAAAATCAACAGAAAAAGATTCAATATCTTCACAATAGAACTTTATTTTAGGATATTTTTTCTTTGCTATTTTTATCATTCCATCACTTATATCAACTCCAACACCATAAGAAGAGTAAAGATTTCCAATTAAATTACCAGCACCACATCCAAGCTCCAGTATACTGCTGTTTCTCGGGATGTTATTTCTATAATATCTTAGTATTTGACTATGATAATACATATTTTTTTTATACCAGGTGTCCCATCTTTTAGAAACAGAATTATTGATCTCCCTTATTTTATTCAGCTTATCACCCACCATAATAGCATTCCAACCCCGCCCTAATCATAATATTCGCTCGCGGAGCTTTCCTTCCAGTCAGATTCCACCATAATTCTCACAAGCTCTTTAAACTTTGTTTTTGGTTGCCATTTTAGTTTTTTCTTGGCTTTTGTTGAATCCCCAAGCAGCGTATCAACCTCTGCAGGTCTGAAGTATCCTTTGTCTATTCTAATTATAGCTTTGCCGGTTTTTTTATCGATTCCAACTTCATCCAGGCCTTTACCTTCCCATTTAATCTGAATTCCAAGAACATTACATGTTTCTTCAATAAACTCTCTTACAGAATGGTTTTCTCCTGTTGCAATGACATAATCTTCAGGTCTCTCCTGTTGCAGCATAAGCCACATTGCCTCAACATAATCCTTAGCATACCCCCAATCTCTCTCTGCATTAATATTTCCAAGATAAACACAATCCTGCAATCCTTTTTTCACTCTGCACAGCCCCAATGTTATTTTTCTTGTTACAAAAGTTTCACCCCTTCTTGGGGATTCATGATTAAACAGGATTCCATTGCAGGCAAATAAATTATAGGCCTCCCTGTAATTTACAGTTATCCAGTAAGAAAAAACTTTTGCGCAGGCATACGGGCTTCTCGGATGAAACGGGGTTGTTTCTTTCTGTGGTGTCTCCCATACTTTACCAAATATCTCTGAGCTTGATGCCTGATAGAACCTTGATTTGAACTGATTTTCCCTTAATGCTTCTAGTATTCTCAGCGTGCCCAACGCAATAGTGTCAGCTGTATATTCAGGAATCTCAAAACTGACTTTTACGTGACTTTGGGCTCCAAGATTGTAAATTTCATTTGGTCTGATAGTCCTTAATATGTGGTTTATGTTACTAGCATCTGTAAGGTCACCGTATATAGTATCAAATCTTGGATGATTGTAGATATGGTTTATCCTTTTTGTATTAAATGAGCTTGATTTTCTTTGTATCCCATATACATTATAGCCTTTTTCCAATAGAAACTCAGCAAGATAGGAGCCGTCCTGCCCAGTAATTCCGGTTATCAATGCCCTTTTGGCGCTTTTTGTTGTCTCGTTAGTCATCCTATTAAGGTGTTAAATTAGTTAATAATCTATATACTTTTTGTTTTTTAAAAGATAAAGCTTAAAATTAGAACAGGTTTCTCTATTATAGTATGTATAAAGTTGCAATAATCGGCTTAGGTTATGTCGGCCTTCCTCTGGCATGCCTCTGCGCAAAAAAAGGGCATAAAGTCATAGGGCTGGACATAGACAAAAACAAAATCGATAAAATCAATATCGGAGTAAGTCCTCTTGATGATGAATACATCAAAAAAAATCTGAAAAAAGGCGCAATTGTAGCAACTGATGATTTTTCAAAAATAAAAGCTGCAGAAATCATTGTTATATGCGTTCCAACCCCAGTAAATAAGGAACATCTCCCTGATTTGTCTTTTGTGGAAAAGTCAGTCGAGAGCGTGTCAAAAAATCTGGAAAAAGGACAATTAGTAGTCTTGGAAAGCACAGTCTACCCCGGCACAACAGAGGAAATAATCAAACCCATTCTTGAAAAATCAGGAAAAGCATTTTACCTGGCGCACTGCCCTGAAAGGATTGATCCCGGAAACAAAAAATGGACAATTGAGAATATTCCAAGGGTTGTTGGCGGCACAAATCACGAATCAACAGAAAAGGCCGCAGAATTCTATAGGACAATAATAAGCGCCGATATCATTGAAGTTAAATCATCCAAAGAAGCTGAAGCAACCAAAATAATGGAGAATACCTTCAGGGATGTCAACATAGCCTTCATCAATGAGATGGCAAAGAGCTTTGACAGGGCAGGAATTGATATTATTGATGTGATAAAAGGGGCGTCCTCAAAGCCGTTTGCATTCATGCCGCACTATCCGGGGGTAGGAGTCGGTGGCCACTGCATTTCAGTTGATCCCCATTACCTAATTGCAAAGGCAAGAGGATACGGGTTTGAGCATGAATTTCTGAAGCTGGCAAGGAAAATAAACGACAGCATGCCCGAATACACTGTCGAACTTCTGGAAAAAGAGCTGAAAAAATCTGGAAAAGACCTTGCAGGAGCAAAAGTAGGTGTTCTTGGCCTGGCATACAAAGGCAACATTGACGACATAAGGGAGAGCCCGGCGGTTGAGGTAATAAAGATATTAAAAGAGAAAAAAGCAAATGTTGTTGTTTACGATCCCCACATTCCGATAAAATCAGATGCAAAAACTCTTTCAGAACTAGTGGATAAATCAGACTATCTTATTCTTGTGACTGCGCATGACGAATTCAGAAATATGGATCTTGAGAAACTCAAGGGAAAAATAAAAATAATAATTGATGGAAGGAACTGCCTTGATAAAAACAAAGTAATAGCTTTGGGCATAAAGTATAAAGGCATAGGAAGGTAGCTTCCTATGGCAGAATACTCAAAAAAAATAGTAAAAGGCACAATAACAGTGCTTATTTTCACGTTTCTTTCTGCTCTTTTGGGATATGTTCTGAAATTCGTGTTTGCAAGATATCTGCAGGTTGAAGAGATTGGTCTTTTTTATTCCGTTCTGGGATTTATTCTTTTCTTTGCATTCATCAGAGATTTGGGTCTGTCTGATTCCCTTACGTATTTTATTCCAAGATTTAAAGTAGATAACAAAAAGAAAAATATCAAATCAGCTATTTTATTTACACTCTATATCCAGATGGCAATCGGAATTCTGTTTGCTGTTGTTTTTGTTGCATTGTCAAATACTCTTGTAAAATATTATTTTAAGGATGAACGGGCACTTTTTCTCATACTCGGGCTTGCATTTTACTTTGTTATCGAAGGGATTTATGAAGTATTATTCCAATCTTTCCAGGGATTTCAGGATATGTTTCTTTTTCAGGGGCTGGAGTTTTCTTTCCAGGTCATATCACTTGCCTTTTTTTTGGTATTTATATTTGCCAAAATACCAATAACATATTTTGCCATAGTTTATCTTATTAGCATGATAATTTCCACAACAATTTTCTTCGTTTTGTTTGTTAAAAAGTTGTTTCCGGATTTCTTTTATATAAAGACAAAAATATCAAAAAAACTGAAAAAAGAAATGCTTGAGTATTCATTTCCAACAATGATGGGTAGCCTTGCGGGTACAATCTTTAGCCAGCAATCAGTATTCTTCCTCACTTTTTTTGTAGGACTTGAAGCAGTGGGCTATTATGTCATGGCGCACGCTCTTGCAAAAATCTCAATCTTCTTTTTCAAGGCTGTAAATTTTGTTTTTTCCCCCATAATGTCAGAGATGTGGAAAAAGAAAGACATCAAAAGCCTGAATTATTATTTTAATGAAATGATAACATACACATATGTTGTTGGGGTTCCGATGGTCCTCGCTCTTGTTGTTTTTCCCCAAGAGATTCTTAGGATATTATATTCAGACTCCTTTTTGCCAGCATCACAAGCCCTAATGCTATTAGCATTTTATTACCCTTTTTTTAGTTTTAACAGCCTCTTCAAAAGAGCATTTTTAAGCGCCGGCATGCCAAAACTTGCAAGAAATGCAACGTATGCCACACTAATAGTAAACCTGGTTTTTAATATTGTTCTTATCCCCACATATGGCCTTCTTGGTGCAGTAATAGCCGATATAGTATCTATCGCTATTACAACAATTTATGTATTATATCTAAACCACAAACACCTATCAATCCTCATAGATAAAAATAAACTTGTAAGGGTTATCGTAGCTTCAACACTTTTCATCATATCTGCGGCCGTCCTTAAGCACATAATTAACATGCCAATAATCCTTGAATTGATTTTAGTATTGATTATTGCAGGCGGCACTTATATAGGGGCCATATTCGCTCTTGGCATAATATCGTTTAAGAAAATAATTTTTGTTTTGGATTTAATTACCAATAAGAAGTTTAGGCATTATTTTTTGAAAGAAGAGAAAGTGCCAATTAAAGATACCCCCAAATAGGTCAGAACTTTTCACTTAGTTTTGCAATAAAAATATTACTGTCAGCATCATCAGGGGAAACACCTTCTTTTATACAGCTAAGGAAGGCCGCCACTTCCTCTTGCAATGGCTCTTTTTCATTTCTAAAAATAGGCTTCAATCTGCTTTTTTCAGACACCAAAATCGTGTTATCTTTCCAGACAAATTCTTTCCCGGATCTTGTTTTTACTGTAACGCGCTTTTCTTTTTTCTTTGAGACCCTATCTATGTTTATAGTTGCATTATACTTTTTAGATTCTAAACTTAAACTGATGATATCGGCATCTGTTTTTACTCCCTTTTTAGTTTTCATGACAAAGCTGTCGGGAGGGTTGCCAGTTAAATCATATACCAAAGTCCAGTCATGCACCGCCAGATTCTGGAATATGCTTTCCCCGAAGCTCCCATATTTTTTCCAGTCTGTTTCTATCATAACAGGCGCATCATTCCCCACCAGCTTTTTTAGTTCGATATAGCACGGATGGTATAAGAAAATATATCCAACAAACAAAACGAGTTTTTTCTTTCTCGCCAGATCATACAATTCTTTAACTTCGTTTTTATTCAATGCCAATGGTTTTTCCACAAACACGTGTTTTCCTGCAGCAAGAGCATCTTTTGCAATCTTATAGTGCGTGCTTATGGGAGTTGATATGATTACAGCATCAACTGTTTTGTCATTGAGAATCTCTGAATATTCTCTTGTTATTCTGACAGCAGGATAATGTTCCTTTATCCATCTCTCAGTTTCTTTGCTTTCCTTGTATGCTGTCCATTTGACAGTGCTTAGCTTATCAAAAACTCTGAGAAGATTTTTACCCCAGTTGCCTACCCCGATTATTCCGACACTTACCATGGCCAGAAATATATCAAATTTCTATAAAAAACCTTCTAATTTCTTTTAAGATTGTTTGCAACCTCAAGAACTTCCTCAGCAGCCTCCATGCACGTCCCTATTTTCCCTGAGAAAACAGTAATTATCTTTTCATTTACCTGTTCCACCATGGTTGGCCTGGCATCATCATGCTCCCTGTATGGGAGCACAGTCCTGTAAGTATACATTGAACCAATATGTTCTGCTTTGTTTATTCCAGGAAAGAACTCTTCGGCCGCCCCCATAAAATTTTTTATTTTGGTTGCCGGTGGATTTTTTATTATTCCATTATTCAGCAGCTTCTCAAATCCTCTGGGAACTTCCGGAAGCTTTCCAATGGTTCTCTGGTGTATGGCATGCACGACGTTTCCCATTGCATGATATTCAGTATCGCTGTAAGGGTCTATGCACATGAAAGGCCCATCAAGTATAACTACGCTCTTTTTACTGAATTTTTTTGGCAGTTTGAGAATAGGTTTTTCACACAGTTCATACTGGTACTCCTTTTTTGCTTTAGGAAATTTGTCAAGGAGAGCATTATTCCTGGAGTATGTTGTAATGATTATCAAATTATATTTTTCAATATCAGCCATGCTGACTCTCTTGTTCAATTTTACATTTACCTTATGCTTTTTCAGGTAATTCCAGCAAATCTCTCTCAGTTTCTTTGGATCAAAAAGGTCCTCCCTTACCCCGACAGAAAGCCCAATTTTATCGTTGTTAACTATATCTAAATCAGTTTTTTCATATTCCAGCCCGCATTCATCCCATATTTTAAGGCATTCTTCAGGAGAGGATAGAGAATTTTCATTGGCCACGCAGTAATAATGCCCTATATCATGATTCATAATAGAGCCGCCATATGCTCTTTTGAACCCTGACTCTCCCTTTATAGACATCAGGACAGTTTCCCTGCTTCTGGGATAATGATATCCCCTGTGGAGCCTGTACTGGTTTATTCCTGAAGCCGCCTGCAGGATATCTCCTTTCTCCTCAAATAAATCCACAGGATATCCGTTTTTGGCAAGCAGCCATGCTGCTGAAACGCCAAAAATACCAGCCCCGACAATGGCGATTCTCATACTTTGCAAGATATGGTGTTTTTTATTAAACCTTTCTATAGCAGGTAAATATTTAAGTGGCTAATTTATTACTGGTTACATGTCCAGGATATTTATTATTGTCAGAGATTTTAGGGAGAATAGCGGATCATACTCCGGCATGGTTGAAAAATTTTCTAAACATGCCTCAAAGAAAGGCTACAAAATAGTTATTTTGTGTGCTAGAACATCAGAAGGACTTGCATCATCCGAAAATCTAGAGTATGCAGAAGTCATCCGCTTCCCTCTAAACTCGTTCAGGATTGCAGGGATAGGAATGAATAATGATTACCTCGTGCTGGCAAAACATGTCAAAGAATACTTTTCAAAAACACATACTGAGAAAGAAGATATCATACTGGCAAATGGAAGAGCAGCGCTAGGTCTAAAAGGACGTAAATACATTCTTAGAGTTGGTCAACCGGCGTTATATTTTCTTGAGAGTTTGGAGATTGCAAAAGAAAACACATCTCTTTTAACGAGGGCAGCAAGACAGATACATTTTAGGTTTCAGTTATACCTGGAAAGGACGGCTTTTAGAAATGCAGAAGCCTACATCTTTTCTTCCATGGAAAGTATGAATCTAAACATTAAATACTACGACGGGAAGAGAAAACCATATTTTATACCTATATCAGGAACCAATTATGAAAATTTGAAATCAACCAATAAGGGAAGGAAAAAAGAGAAGACAATCCTCTTTATTTCAGCTGGAAGCGGAGAGAAAATCCGAAAAGGTACAATTCATCTAGAACAGGCATTGCCAGGCATTTTTTCAGAATATAATGGTGTTTCCTTAACACATGTTGGAACACCCTTTGAATGGAATCTTCCTGGCTGGTGCAAAAAAAGAATTAATTCAGTAGGAAGAGTTCCTTGGTCGGAAATCAATAATTATTATAGAACTTCAGACATAGTGGTAATCCCCTCCCTCTATGAGATTATACCCAATGTTCTTCTGGAAGCAATGTCTGCAGGGGGAAAAATTCTTGTTGGGAACATGTGCGGAGTAAGCGAATATGTCAGTCATAAAGAGTCCGGATATATTTTTCAACGCGGGAATGTAGAATCACTAAAAACAGGACTTAGATATTTCCTGGATAATCCAGATAAAACAAAAAAATTCGGTTCAATAGCACGGAAAAAAGCCGCAAGGATATCGTATGAGAATTATTCTAAAAACCTCCTAAACTTTCTTGTGTCTGTAAACAACGGCCAAAAACCGAATATAAACCTTCTCGAGGGATAAGATTTAAATAATGTTTTAGGTTTAGGTTTTTCAGATGCAAAAAGTGCTTGTAATCGGGGGTGCAGGATTCATTGGGTCTTTTATAGCAAGAGCCTTAGTTGAAAGAAAAATAGATGTTACAATATTTGACTCCTTTTACCAATATCTTCCAAAACTTGTTCCTGACGAAAATAAGATACTGGCACAGGAAAATAGGTTTAAGGATATAGAAGGCAAAATTAAGGTTATTAGGGGCAATGCTGCAAATTATGGAGAAGTAAGGAGGGCAATTGAAGAGCAGGACCCGGACTGCATAATACACCTTGCAGGACTCCCATTAGCGAACAAATCGAATATCTATATCGAAGAATCGCTTGAGGGTGTGAAAGCTACAGGATGCATACTGCAGGTCATAAAAGACACAGGAAAGAAAATAAAATTTATCTACACCTCGTCAAGCACAGTGTACGGCGATTTTGTATATCAGCCGGCAGATGAGGATCACCCCAAAAATCCGAGGGGAGTATATGCAGGGGTTAAGCTTGCAGGAGAACATATTACCTCATCATTCTGCCGCCAGTTTAACATTTCATATGTAATAATCAGGCCGAGCGGAGTTTATGGGCCGACAGACATAAATGAAAGGGTTGTGCAGAAATTCATAGAAAATGCAATTGAGGGAAAGGAGATTGTCGTAAAAGACCCGACAAATATGATAGACTTCACATATGTGAAAGACCTTGCCGAAGGATATGCCCTTGCAGTTATAAAAGAAGAAGCCAATAACGAAACTTTTAACATTACTTGCGGCCAGGGAAGAACACTTGGTGAGCTTGCAGAGATAATAAAGAAGCATTTCCCGAAAACTAAATTGAAGATTGATGAGGCAGACAAAGACCTTCCAAGAAGAGGCGGGCTTAGCATAGAGAGAGCGAAAAAGAAGCTTGGGTATGTACCAAAATATCCACTCGAAAAAGGAATTGAGGAATATATTGTGTATTATAAGAGAAATGTCAGAAAATAAAGTACCATTATGCAGGCCAGAAATTGGAGAAAAAGAGATAGAGGAGATAAAAAGAGTTCTGGATTCCGGCTGGCTGGCGCATGGTCCCAAGGTAAAAGAATTTGAAAAAAAATTTGCCGAATATATCGGTGTGAAGTATGCGGTTTCCCTCAATTCCTGTGCATCAGCCCTTCAGGCTGCAATAATGGCAAAAAACCTGAAGGGAGAGATAATTCTTCCTTCTTTTACCTTTCCTGCCTCAGCCAATGCAATAATCAATGCAGGATGTATTCCAGTATTTGCAGAGATAAGAAAAGACACAATGAACATAGATATTTCCGATGTAGAGAAGAAAATCACTTTAAGAACAGTTGGCATAATGCCAGTCCATTTTGCAGGTCAAAGCTGTGAAATGGATAAGATAATGGAGCTTGCAAAAAAACACAATATGACGATCATAGAAGATTCTGCAGAAGCAATAGGAACAACATATACTGGCAAAAAAACAGGAGCTTTTGGAGAGGGATGTTTTAGCTTTTACCCGACAAAAAATATAACCACGGCAGAGGGAGGCATGGTTACCACAAACAGCAAAGAAACTGCCGAGATGGTACAGACTATAAGGGGGCACGGAGTAAGCAAGGGCGCATATGAAAGGGAACATGCTGAAAAGCCATGGATAAGAATGGCAACAATGCCGGGATATAATTTCAGGATGAATGAGATACAGGCCGTGCTTGGTATTGAACAATTGAAAATCCTGGATGAACTCAATGAAAAGAGAAGAAAGAATGCTCAATATCTGAACCGAGGATTATCTCGGTATAGGGAAATAACAACACCATATGAAGATAAGAAAGGAAAGCACACATACCAGATGTATGTAATTCAGCTTGATGAAAAAATAGATAGGGATGCTTTTGTAATATATTTGAGAAATAACGGCGTGGAAGCAAATGTCCATTTCTTTCCCGGAGTCCATCAGCATCCGTATTATGAAAAAACATTTGGGAAAAAGAGTCTGCCAGTAACAGAATCAATTTCTAGAATAGTTGCTACACTACCGATGTTTCCATCGATGACAAAGAAGCAAATGGATATAATAATTGAGAAAGTTGGAGAAGCCCTGAAAACAGCAAGATGGCATTAATCATAAAAGAAATTGACGTTGATATTACAAAAACACAGTTTGAGCATATTAAAAATCTTCTGATACAGCTTTATCCGAAAAATATGCCGCTCAGCTATCAGAGTTACAGAAATACACTCTTGGAAAATAAAATACGTGTTTTTTCAGCAGAAGAAAATAACAGAATAATAGCTATTGCAACATTAGTCATCTATAAGAAGCTTGGTGGCATTGTTGCGACTATAGAAGATGTAGTAGTTGATAATTCAGAAAGAGGAAAAGGCGTAGGCACAAAACTGACCAGAAAACTGCTTGAAGAGGCAAAAAAAGCAGGGGTTAATTTTGTGGATGTAAACACAAGAAGACCGGATGCAAAGGCATTCTATGAGAAGTTGGGATTTACAGATAAAACGAAAGATAGGCCATTTTATTCGCTGAGATATTATTTTTGAGAAACAATTTATAAATTTTGACATACTTCGGCTTCTTATGAACTTGTTAAATTCAGAAATAATAGAAAAAACGCTGCAGGAAGCAAGAAAGTCAGAGAGGGGAAGAGCCATATTTTGTTTTCACAAAAAAACAGACGGACTTCAGAGAATGGTAAATGCGGTTCTGAAAGAGACATATTTAAGGCCGCATAAGCATGAAAATCCAGATAAACTCGAGATTTTCTCTATAGTGAAAGGAAAAGTGGCAATTTTAACCTTTGACGATTCCGGAAGAATAAACGAAAAAAGGATACTTGATGAAAACGACGAGATAAAAATAGCAGAAATCCCACCAAAAACATGGCATAATTTCGTTGTACTAAGCAAAGAAGCAGTGCTATATGAGATTATTGATGGTAAATACAACCCAAAGACGCATAAAAAAGAAGCTAAATGGGCTCCTGAAGAAAACACACCAGCAGCAAAGATTTATCTAACTAGATTAAGGAAAGAGACCAACAATGGTTAAAAAGATGTATATATTGGCTCAGGGATTTGCTGAAAACGGCGGAAGCTTTTTTGGTTTTGTTGAGGAAATTGCCAAGGCATTTTCAGGAAAGAGGTATGCAGTCAAAATCCTGTGCAGAAAGATGCAAAAAGCCGAAAAAAATTATGAGAGATTTTCATACGCAGAGGTCTACAGATTTCAGTTTTCCAAATTTCCATTCTTCAATGCAATTGCAGAAGAGCTGCTCTTCGCTTTCAAAGTAAACAGCTTCCTTAAGAAAGACAATTTTCAAGAAGGAGAGATTATAATAGCAAATGGGCTTACGCCACTTGGACTGAAGAAAAGATATATTCTCAGAGCACCTGACCAACCTGTACTTACATTTCTCAAAAATATGGCCTTGGCGTCAAAATATACTCCATTTATTTCCAGAATAGCAAGAGCACTTCATTTTCACATTTTTTACTTCATGGATAAAAGAGTAATAAGAAATGCCACTGCAGTGATATATTCATCAGAAGCAAACAGACAAGAAAACATAAAACAATATGGCGTTGTTGGGAAACCGTACTTCATCCCAAACAAAGGCATTGACATATCTTATTTTAAACATATTCCAAAAAAGAAAAAATCAAGAAAATTACTGTTTGTTGCTCACCGAGATGAGAAAATAAGGAAAGGAGCAATATATCTTGAGAGAATATTGCCAAAACTATTTACAAAGTATCCCGATGCGGAGCTCACACATGTTGGAGAAAAATCTCTTTGGGATGTGCCTGATTGGTGCAGAAAAAGAATAAACTCAACCGGTAAAGTACCAAAAGATAAAATGAGAGAATACTACATGGCATCAGACATACTTGTGTTTTGTGCTCTCAACGAGGGAATTCCGGCAACGATAATGGAAGCAATGGCGTCAAAACTGCCTATTGTAACCAGTGATATAGAAGGCGTTGGAGAATATATCGAGCATATGAAAGGAGGGTATATTTACAAAAGAGGAGATGCAAAAGGATTGTTGTCCGGAATTTCATATATGTTGGATAATCCTGAAAAAAGCATGAAAATGGCAGAGAATTCTTTTGAAAAAATAAAATCTCTTGATAGTAAGAAATATTATCCTCTTCTTTTGAAATTTGCTGAAGATATATATGCAGGCAAACCAGAGAGTAAAGATATACTTAACTCATAAAATGATCATACGTTTAGAAAACAGGGGAAACAACAATTTATTGATTCAGCTCACCTTTTATTATTCTTGTAGATGACAGTCCAGGCAGAAGCTTTACAATGTGGATGCTCCCGCCATGTTTCTTTATGGTAGACGCTTCCACGCAATCCTTGCCGTATTCTGACCCATTTACATGGACATCGGGTCTTATTTTTTCCAAGAGCCTGACAGGCGTGGTTTCGTTGAACACAGTTACATAATCTACTTCCATGTAGTTAGCCATCATTTTTTGCCGGGACAATTCATTGTTTAATGGCCTGTCATTGCCCTTGTTCTGCCTGACAGAGGAATCAGAATTGACAGCTATTATAAGCACATCTCCCTGTTTTTTTGCCTCTGAGACTATATAATCATGACCCTCATGGAGAATATCAAAGGTGCCATTCAGTGTAACAATTCTTTTTCCTGTGCTTTTTAATTTGATTGAAATCTCTACTAATTTTTTGCTGTCTACGATTTTGTCATAATCAGAGAATTTAAGGAAGTCAGCGGCTCTTGACAGATTCCCGGCGATGTAGCTTGGATTTTTTTCTCTGGCTACTGCTAATTGCGATGGACCGAGGCCAGTCAGCAAAAAAACAGATTTCATTCCAGAATTAATGCCCAGCACAATATCTGAGGCTTTGTCGCCTATGACCCATGAAGAAACCAAATCCAGTTGATATTTGTCTCTGGCATCACGGATCATTTTTGGCTTTGGCTTCCTGCATGCGCAATTGTCTTCTGGAGCATGGGGGCAGAAATATACCCTTTCTATATTGATATTGTGTGCAGACAGCACATGCAATAATTTATTGTTATAGGATTCCATATCTTCTTTTGAAAAAATCCCCCTGGCTATGCCGCTTTGGTTTGTGACAATGAAAAGTTTATATGTTTTTAACTTTTCTAATCCTTCTATGACACCTGGAAGAAGGGCAAAATCCTCAACTCGGTGAGAAAAACCAATGTCTCTGGTTAATGTTCCATCCCTGTCAAGAAACACAGCGCTATTGCTCATTTTTCAGGCTTTGACGAAGCTCATCAAGCATCACAGGAGCAGTGCCTATTTTAGTGACTTTCACGCCAGCACAATGGTTGGAAATTATTGCAGCATCATAAAGCGCTGCTCCAGAAGCGATAGATAATGCAAGTGCAGCAACAGCGGTGTCGCCAGCACCAGACACATCAAAAACTTCTTTTGCCAGGGTTGGTATCTGAATTATGCTTTTTCCCTTTTCAAAAATTGCCATTCCTTTTGCTCCTAGTGTGATTATTACATTGCTTTGGAATAGCTCTATCAACTTATTTCCTGCCCTTTGCAGATCCTCAGGATTATCAAGATGGATGCCTGTCATCTCCTCTGCTTCCTTCCTGTTGGTCTTGATAAGGTAGGCGCCTTTGAAATAATTCTTGTGTCTGGGCTTCGGATCCGCAATTAAAGGAATATTTTTCTTGTTACAATAACTGACTAATTCTGATGCAAGTTGCTGGGTCAATACCCCTTTAGCATAATCCGAGACTATCACTGCATCTGGATTATTAATCCCGACGGCATTTAATACCAACTTCTTGCTTATCCCATGCTCAATCGGCTCTCTTGATTCATAATCTATCCTTACTATCTGCTGTTTCTGGCCAATTACCCTGATTTTCTGGGTCGTGGGCCTGTTAGATGAAAAAACTACGCCCCCGACATCAATGTGATTTTCGTCAGCACATTTCATAAATATATCTTTAGCAGCATCCTGCCCTAAAACACCCAATAAAAATGCCTTGCCGGAGAGCGTCACGATATTGTTTGCAGTATTGGCAGCGCCCCCTAGCACATATTTCTCGTCACTGACATCGATAATGGGAACTGGAGCCTCCTGGGAAATCCTGTCTGCTCCTCCAAAAATATATTTATCAAGCATCAGGTCGCCTACTACCAGAATCCTTTTTTTAGAGAATTCCTTTAGATATTTTTCATACATGTATCATCACTGAATATTCTTTTATAGCATCGGCAAGCTTATGCACAGCCTTGAATCCCAGGTATTTCTCAGCTCTATGTGTATCAGCCTGTGTGTGCATCTGATATGTTTTAAGGTCATATGGAACATCTATGTATTCCGGCTCAATATCTGTTCCCAGTGCCTCTTGTATCATGCTGTATAGTTCCTTGAATGATGTTGCTATGCCTGTGCCCACATTATAGATCCCGGCCCGGGAATCCAGTGCCAAAAGATTTGCCCTTACAACATCTTTGACATAAATATGGTCCCTCTTCTGTTCGCCCCACTTGAAAAGCTTTGGCTTTTTGCCTTCTTTAATCTGCCTAATCAGGTGGTAAATCATGGAGGCCGGCCTTCCTTTGTGGAGCTCATTTGGGCCGAAAACATTAAAATACCTCAAACCAACAATGTGCATATCATCAAAATGGTATGTAGCCATCTCGTCCATAATCAGTTTTGACTGGGCGTAAGCGCTTTGTATATCCTTTTCCTGATCTTCTTTTTGCGGAGTCGGGCTGTTCCCGTATATGCTGGCACTTGAGGCGTAGATAAGTTTTGCATTGCTACCTTTTGCCAATTTAAGCATATTCTTGAATCCGTTGATATTTTTCCTAATGGTTTCTTCATCATTTCCATATCTTGGGTCAGTAATTGCTGCCTGGTGGAATATTGCATCAAATTTTTCTTTTATTGACAACTGGCCTGACAGGTCTTCATTAATGAATTTTCCTTTCAACCCTTTCAGATTATCTTCATGGCCGGAAAGCAAATTATCAATTACAACTACCGAATGCCCCAGCTTCTCAATCTCGAGTGCAATATTTGATCCTATGAAACCTGCCCCGCCTGTGACAAGACATTTCATTTTAAAGCTTCCCTCTCAACAAGTTCACAGATAATGTGGTAGGCTGTCATATGGCATTCCTGAATTCTTGCAGTCTCTTTTGCCGGGCAATTTATATTATAATCACTCATTGCCTTAAGTTTCCCGCCGTCCCTTCCAGTCAGAGAGATATTTACAGTCCCTATTTCCTTTCCCCTGGCAAAGGCATTGAGTACATTTTGAGAATTTCCAGAGGTGGATATGCCAAGCAATATATCTGAAGGAGATGCAAGCGCCTCAACCTGGCGCGAGAAAACCCGATTATAATCATAGTCGTTTGATACAGCAGTCAATATTGAACTGTCTGTGGTCAAAGCAATTGCAGGCAGGCCCTTTCTTTCAAGCTTGTATCTTCCGACAAGCTCCGCAGCAATATGCTGTGAATCAGCAGCCGAGCCCCCGTTTCCGAATATCAGAATTTTATTGCCTCTCATTAATGCCTCACTGATTACATTGCTTATCTTCTCAAGCATGTCTGCCTGGCTGAAAAGCTCATTCTTGGCAGCGATAGATTCCTGAATAATATCTTTAATTGATTGCATGGGCAGAAAGAGGCGGGTTTTATTTATATAACTTTTTGTATTTTTCGAACCGACCCCGTCGTTTAAATAACCCACCCCAAAATATTTAAAACCATTAAATATTATAAGCGGAATGAAACAAAAGATTTTATTCGGTGCAGCATATTCAATTATTGAGCCGCTCGGTCTTTTGCATCTGGGTGGATTGGCTAGGGATTTAGGGTTTGAAACGGATTATTGCTTGGTCAAAAACCAGGAGTATTCAGAGTTCCATGATAAAGTAAAAGCTGAAAAGCCAGATTTCGTAGGATTTAATGTATATACGGGCAATCACCTCAGCCTTTACAAATATCTTGGACTCCTAAAAAAAGAATTCCCTAAAATCAAGACCATACTTGGCGGGCCCCATTCCAGCTATTTCCCTTATGAAGCTGTCAAGCATGCAGATTATGTGGTGATGAGCGAAGGCTTCACAGGACTTAAGCAGATACTCCTGGGAGAGGCTGCCAAGGGAGTGATTCCGCCGGCAAGGGAGAGTTTTACATTTCCAATTCCCGACAGAAAAAAATTCTATTCCTTGTATCCAAAGCATGGCAGTAGCCCAATAAAAAGCATAATTACGATGACGGGCTGCCCTTTCAGGTGCACCTATTGCTACAATAGCTCAAATATCGAAGATGTAACTTCCGGCCTTTCTAAAGAAGTACTGCTCAAATTTGACAAGTCCAGGCTGCCAGGAAGGCTGTTCGCCTGGAATATAAGGACTGTGGATGCTGTGATTCAGGAGGCTATAGAACTTGTTAAGAATTATCCGACAAAAATGATATATTTCCAGGATGATGTTTTTGGTATGAAACTCAAATGGCTTGAGGAATTTGCAAAGAGATGGCCAAAAGAAGTAGGCATCAAATGGCATGCGCAGATGAGGTGGGAAATGACTGTAGGAGAGAGCGGGTGCCAGAGGCTGGATTTGTGCAAATCTGCAGGATGCAGCGGACTCACCCTGGCAATAGAAGCTGCTGATCCTGTGATGAGGGCAGAAGTGCTGGACAGAACAATGCCGCAGGAAATGATCTTTGAAGGAATGAAAAACTGCACAGACAGGGGACTTATGATAAGGACTGAGCAGATAACCGGCCTGCCGTATGGTGCAACAAGCGCACCCACAAAAATAAACCTTGGCGCAGACCTGCAGATTCTTGAATTGAATGTCAGGTTGAGGGAAAATACAGGCGGACCCCATATTGCATGGGCATCCACTTTTGTGCCTTATGCAAGGACAAGGCTCGGCATATATTCAACAAACTACGGATTTTACGGCAATCCCGGAGACGAAAACTGGGACATCAAGGATACTTTTTTCGAGAAAAGTGTGTTAAAATTTCTGAAAAACTATGTTGGCCCGGAGCTCAAAGAAAAGAAAAATTTGCAGGATTTGTGGCTTTCGGGGCAAGAGCTCGAACAATACAGAAACCAAAATGCGCAACTTAGGCATCATTTCAATGTATTTGCATACCTTGACAAAGGCCACGAGTTTGCTGAAAAATACATTAAGCGTGGTGAATACACCTTTGAAGCTCTTGGAGAGATGGTGAGGGACTGGCAAAAGCACAAAATCAGCAAGGAAGATGAGAAGAAGTTTATATCTAAAATCTCTCAATATATAAAAACCGAATCACAGAAAAAATCAGTTGTTTCGCTGGCCCCATATTTGATGTCTGTGCCTTATCCAGAAGAACTGGCAAGACGCTTCCTAAATTATGCTGAAAAAAAGGGACATGAGATGAGTGTATTGAGCGATGCTGTGAGGCATCATCTATATGATTATGTTGTGTATCAGGTTGAAGCACCATCAGATACGTCATCATCCTATTCAATCAAATTGCCTGGCTCTGCAATTTCTTATGAATGCTGACTTTGCTTTGTCTGTTTCAGATTACTAATGCAGACCATAAAATACGCAAATTTATAATAATCTGCAGAAATCATTCCTTATGATGAAGAAAATCCTGATATTAAATCTGGTGCCGAACACAATAGGTGATTCTATCTTGATGACCCCTATGTTCACTACAATAAAGAAAAACTATCCAGATTCTTTCCTTGCCGCTACAGCAGACAGGCTCACCAGGGATTTGTGGCTTAATAATAAGGAGATTGATAAGACAATACTTGTAAAAGAACTGGAGACTATTGGCAATCACAATGCAGGCAAATTAAAAAAAGCCTATGCATACTTTAGAATGTTTTTCCGATTGATACGACAAATAAGGGCAGAGAGATTTGATGCCTGCTTCATAGCTTACCCCAATTTTTTTCTAATGCCCCTAATCCCCTATCTGGCGGGAATCAAAACAAAGGTAGGATATACCTACAAGGGATCTTATCTGGCTTTCCTTCTGACAAAAAAAACACCAAGCATGTTGCTTTTCGATGATTGCTACGATAGGCATATTGTTTACTCCTTTATGGACCTACTTAAGGCTGCAGGGCTATCTTATTCAGAATCTGATATAGTGCCCCGGATTTTGGTCTCGGAAAAGGAATTGTCTGCAGCCAGAAAAAAACTGAAGAAATTTAAAAGACTCATATCCGTGCACGCCTTATCAAAGATTGTCTCAAAAAACTGGCCAAAAGAAAAATTCAGGGAACTACTGCCGATTCTCGCAAAAAAATATAATGCGACAATCCTGCTGTTCGGCTCAAAAGGAGAATTTGGATACAACGAGGAGATAAAAGGCAGTTCAGAGCAGATTGTCAATTTATGCGGACAATGCAGCATCAGGGAAACTGCTGCCCTGATAAAGCTTAGTGATTTATTTATCGGAAATGATTCCGGGCTTGGTCATATTGCCTCAAGTGTCGGGACAAATACAATCTCGTTGTTCGGCTCCACGGATCCAGTGCAGGCAAAGCCCATTGGTCCCGGAAAAGTGATTGTAATATTCAAAAATAACAGGAAAAACTTATTCCATTATTACAAGACTGGAAGAATTGAGCTGGATATTGAGTCTATGAACAGCATAACAGTTAGGGATGTTCTTGCCGCAGTAAAGACGTTTCTGGGTTAATTTTATATAGATATATCCAATTTTTGCATTTATGAAGATATTTATAGTAGACATGCTTGGATGCAGGAAGCCCTATCTCGGTTATCAGATTGAATCTGCCTTCAAGCAACTGAAACATGAGACAAAGACATTTGATTATAGGGCATTCAAGTTTCAGCATCTTCCGCTGACAAATTTTCTGCTGAATAAATTGATGGTTCTGCAGGCAAAATCATGGAAACCCGACTTGGTAGTCGTAAATAAAGGTGAATCCATTCTCAGAGGCACTATCTCCGACATAAAGAAAGAAGGCATAAAGACAGTCAACTGGAATCCAGACGAGCCGTTTGGGCTGTTGCAAGCCTTCAATAAAATCCAGAACCTAGAGGAGTATGATGCCTGCTTCAATTATGATACGCAATATATTGAGCCAATGAAGGAGATTAATCCGAATTCCTATCATCTTCCTCCCGGTGCCGATCCATCATATGTCCACAAAGAACAGATTCCTCTAAAGCAAAGGAGATATCCTGCTGATATCTGTATGGTTGGGACTGCTTATCCTAATAGGATCAGCCTGCTGTCAAAATTAGAAAGATATACGATGAAGGTTGCAGGTCCGGGCTGGGATAAAGCGCCGAGAAATATTTCAGAGAACTCCTTGCCATATGTTGATAATATTGAGATGGTCAGGCTATTCAATGAATCAAAGATAGTACTTAACCCGTATGGCTCATCAAAAAACTTCATTTGCCCTAATCCAAGAACTTTTGAAATACCTGCATCACGTTCTTTTGAACTCACGGATATGCCCAGAGAAACCAAAAAATATTTTACTCCCAAAAAAGAATTTGTTGTCTACAGAGATGAAAAAGAATTTGTGGAGCTTGTAGAATATTATACAGAGAACAAAGAGGAAAGAGAGAAAATTGCCGAAGCCGGGTATAAGAGAGTATTAAAAGAGCACACAATGAAGCACAGAGTCAAGAGTCTTCTGGGTACTCTAAAGAGATCAGATTAACCTCTTATTCTTAAGCTCCCTATAAGCCTTATCAACCATATCTTTTGCTTCCTGATCCCTTGACCAGTTTACAAGCTCTTCCATACCTTCTTTAAGGGTTATTTTAGGAGAATAATCAAGCTTAGACTTTATCTTTGATATGTCTGAGAAACAATGCCTTATATCGCCTTTCCTGAATTCACCCGGAAATTCCGGCTTTACATCAGAGCCGAATATGTCAATAAGTGTTGCTGACAGCTCATTCAGGGTAATCTTATGCCCGGCCCCCACATTAAAAACCTGGCCGTTTGCAGCCTTTTTCTCCATTGACAGCACACAGCCCTGCACAATATCATGCACAGACACAAAATCCCTGCTCTGCTCCCCATCTTCAAATATTAGTGGGGGCTTGTTGTTCTTTATCCTGCTCATGAAAATAGCAGCAACACCAGTATAAGGGTTGCTAAGGCTCTGCCTTGGTCCGTATACATTGAAAAACCTCAGGGCAACAGAAGGAATGCCGTATGCTTCCCCTATGTTCAGGGTCATTTCCTCCTGGTTCTTCTTTGTTATTGCATATATGCTGCTGTTGGAGAGCGGCTTTGTTTCCTTTGTGCCTACTGGAGTAAGCTCTTTCCTGCAGTCAGGGCATGCAATATTCCACTGTTTTTTCTCAAGCTGTTCATTTGTTCTTCTGACATTATGGAATTCCCTGCCGCAGCTTTCGCATTTATAGCTTCCCTCCCCGTAAATGCTCATGCTGGAGGCAATAATCATTTTTTTGACGCTGTGCTCTTCATTGGCCATGGCATGAAGAAGGTTTGCAGTTCCCAGCTCATTAGCTTCAACATATTCCTTTACCTGATACATGGACTGCCCGACTCCGACACGCGCAGCGAGGTTGAAAACAACATCAGAATCAGAGACAAGCCCTTTGAGCTTCTCGTAATCAGCCATATCGCCCTTCACAAATTTGGCATCCTTGTTCAGGTAATCCGGAGTTTTCCCAAGATGAACCTGCGGCTCAAGACTGTCAAATATAGTGACTTCATGGCCTTTCTCTACAAGGTTGTCAACAAGAAATGAGCCTATGAAACCTGCTCCGCCGGTAACAAGTATCTTGTGCGTCATCATACCTGCTAAAAGTTAGGTAACTTATAAAGTTTATTGCAAACCAGCCAAATACTGCTTAAGTGTTTTCCCCATTTCAACTGCACTGCATTTCTCCTCAAATAGTGCATTTCCGCCGGATGCAATTTTTTTCCTCAATCCTGCGTCTTTTTTAAGAGCCATTATGGCATCAGCAAGGCTTCTCTCATCTGCAGCATTGCAGAGATAGCAGTTTTTTTTGTGGCTAAAGAGTTCTTTTATTGCCGGAGTATCTCCTGTAATCAAGGGTTTTTCCATTGCAATTATCTCATATGCCTTATTTGGGATAACTCTCTGTGTTTTTTCAGACGCCCCGAAAATGCCAAGGCAGACATCCCCTCTGGAAATATATCCAGGCAAAGTTTCCAGTTTCTTAAACCCAAGAAAATCGATATTTTTTATTTTCAGCTTCTTGCATAATTCCTTTATCTCATTATATGTCTGGCCCGCCCCCACAATTTCAAACTTTATTTTCTCCTTTTCAAGAATCTTGGCAGCCTTTACAATATATTCTATGCCCTGCAAAGGTATGAAAGTGCCGTGAAAAGACACAACAAATTCTTTGCTTTTATGTGCTTTCCTCGGATAAAATATCTCTTCATCTGCGCCAATAAACACTCTTCTAAATTTGTTTCTTTTAAGCCCGAATTCTTCCACAAAATAATTTATGTGGTTGTTTGTATCGAGCAAGACAAGGTCAGACAGCAGGCAGGCATATTTATCCCCTTTCCAGAGCATCCACGCCTTTCCCGAGTTTTTTTCCACGGTTTTCCTGTCATTTACCAGATTATCATAATCAGATATAAATGCGTCAAAAACAATTGGTTTCCTGTGGAATGCCTTGAGCAGTTTTGAAACAAGAAGGACAAATTTTCCTGTTGCTATTATAATATCATAATCATTTCTTAGAACTCTTCTGGCAATATCAAAATACTTTGTCCATTTTCTGCAAAGATAAATATCCACATCCGCATTGTTTTTTTGCAGACCTTTGTAAAGTATTCTGCCTCTGGAGTATCCTTTTATGTTATAAGTCCCCAGCATAAGGACTTTCATTTTGCATACACTCTCTCAATCCCATCAGAAATCTTTTTCCAGTCATATTTCTCAACAAATTTTGCTTCTGTTATTTTCTTATCATAAAGCTTTTTGTCATTAATAAGCATCATTACTTTTTCGGCAAGGCTCTTATAATTGCTTGCTCTGAAATGCAGGCCGCCTTTTCCATTCCCTGTAACTTCCCTGAACACGTCAATATCCGAGGCAACATAAGGAACCCTGGAGGCCATGCTTTCCAGCAGCACTATGCCGAACCCCTCAACAGTCCCGGGATGGCATAAGACCCATGAGGATTTTAGTGTTTTTATTGCATCCCTGCATTTCTTTACATAGCCCAGAAACACAACATTTTTTTCAACCCCAAGTTTCCTGCTCAGGGACACAAGCTTTTTCCTTTCCGGGCCGTCTCCGATGATTCTGCACTTTACATCCGGAATATTCTTCTTTATTTCAGAAACAGCCCTCAACAAATCATCAACTCTTTTGTGCTCCACAAGCCTGCCTATGTAGCATATTGACGGGGTTTTCGTCTTTTTCGCCTTTATAGTCCCATAATAACCAGTGTTTATGCCGTTGGGCACAACAACAGAATCAAGCCCGTATTTCATAAGCTCTCTCTTAGTGGTATTTGAAACAGAAATGACTTTTATTTTCAGCAGCCTTGACAGGAACAAAATTTTTCTTTCCATTATCTCTCCAAGTATTCCTGCTTTTTTCCCTGTATTTTTTACCCAGTTATTCATCCATGTCTCATGATAGGTTATGTGCGCCCCGGCTCCCAGCAATTTTGAGAATATTGCTGCAGGATAGCAGAAAAAACTCTGGCCGTCAACAATTGCTATCTTGTTTTTAATCATGAGCCACGGAATCCTGAGTATTGCACCAAGACACCATAAACCCCTTTTAAGAATGCTGCCAGTTGATGTATACTCATAAGAAAAGCCATGCCTTAATACTCTGATTCCTGAAAAAGTAGCTTCTTTGCCCTGCCCGGGCCGCCTGGAAGTCATTACATAAACATTGTGCTTTTTTGCCAGATGCCTGGCAAGATTGAAAGCCCTGTTTTCAACTCCCCCTGTTATCTCAGCCCTATCGCTTTCAGGGAAATACTCGCTAAGTATCAGTATGTTCATTTTAACCTTTTATAGACAGCTGCAACGTCTTTTTTTATATGTTTTGCAGCAAACTTCTTTTTTATCTCCTGCCTTATTTTTTTAATGTCAACAGATATCTCTTTTTTCAAAGCTTTCTGCAGCAAACTCCTTAGTTCGTTTGCATCTCCGGCCCTGAACAGAAATCCTGTCTTGCTATTGATTATATCAGGGATGCCTCCAATATCAGAAGCAAGCACAAGCTTTCCTGCTGCGCATGCCTCAAGCACAGCCCTGCCGAATGCCTCGCCGACAGCAGAAGGATAGACAAGTATGTCATGCTTCTCCATTATTTTTGGAATCTCAGAATATGAGACCTTATCATTTATCTTAACACTAAGATTGTTTTCATTAACCTGTTTCTCAAGAGTATCTCTCAGCACGCCGCTCCCGTAAAAATTGCACACATATTTTTCCTTTATCCCTTTCAGCGCCTCAACAAGCAAATGGGCGCCCTTAGGCTTGCTGTATTCTCCCAGGTATAGAATCTTAGGTATCTTGTTCCTGGGCTGCTTTAGCTTGAGGAACCTGTCAAATTCAGCTATGTTGTATATTGTTTTTATTTTTCCTGGCTCAATGCCTGCCATCAGCAGCCTTTTGCGCATGTAATTGCTTATAGGCATGTAAAAATCAAATTTGTCCATGTGTTTCTGATAAGTCTCAAATCTGCGCCTTATAGTGTAAATCAGGCCGGGATTAAGCCTGCTGAAAAAATTCAGGCGCATCTTCCCTATATTCTCAGAATTCATGTAGCAATCCAGGAAAACAAGCCTCGTGCACTTCCTGTCGCATATCTCTTTATCCTTATACATGAGAGTGCCTTTAGGGCAGAAAAGAACTGGGCCGTTCACATGAAGCACAAAAGGGACATTCAACTTTTTTTTCAGCTTTACAGCAGCAGCACTGCTGGCGTTCATGCAGTGGATAATGCCAAACTTTTCCTGTTTATGCAATATCTTTAGTTGTTTTAACAGGGAGCGCTCAAAAAACAGCATTCTTCTGAGATTTCCTGCAAATGTATTCGGGTCCCTGCCTGTTTTAAGGAGCCTGTGTATCTTTACCTTCTCCAAAGTCTCCTCTTTTTTCAGCCCCGGAAAATGAGAAGTAAGGACATGCACTTCGATGCCTTTTTCTTTGGAAAGCTCTCTAGCCAAAAGAAAGGCGCTTATCTCGCCCCCGCCCCTGCTCTCAGGAGGAAAATACTCTGAAACCATAAGTACCTTCATAGGGCCAAAAGAATACAGTGTTATTTATTAAAATAGTGTATAGACAAACGGGCTTACAGCAGAGCTCTGTCCGAATATTATCAGGATTGCAACTAGCAGGAGCATAATTATAATCGGTGTGAGCCACCAGACTTTTCTGACTTTAAGGAAGTCCCAAAGCTCTACCAGCATAGATTTATTTTTGGACATAATACCTGTTTGTGAGATATTTGATATTTTAATCTTTCGCATATTTCTCACTGTCCCAGAAATCCTGTGGGTTATCTTCCCTCTTAACCAGGAATCTGTCAATGACAAGGCAGTCTATGCCTGTCCCCGTCATGCATCTGTAGGCATCATATGGGGTGCAGACAATGGGTTCGCCCCTGATATTGAAAGAGGTGTTTATCAGTATCGGGATGCCGGAAAGCTTTCCGAATTCTTTTATGACATCATAATACAGCGGATTCTGTTTTCTTCTTATGGTCTGCAGCCTTCCTGAGCCATCAACATGCGTGACAGAAGGGAGTTTCTTGTGCCATTTTCTGAATACTGGATAGACCATGAGCATGAAATCAGTTGGCCCAGGCACCGGCCTGTCGCAGTCAAAATATTCGAGAGCATCGTCCTCACATACAACAGGGGCAAATGGCCTAAAGATTTCCCTATGTTTTACTTTTGTGTTAAGCAGTTCCTTGGCATCGGGATTGCACGGGTTTGCCAGTATGCTCCTTGCCCCCAATGCTCTCGGTCCCCATTCCATTCTCCCCTGGAACCAGCCGACAACTTTATTTTCGAAAATCATCTTTGCTGTTTTTTCAATAATTTCCCTTTCGTCTTTGAATTCTGAATATTTTATATTGTTCTCATCAAGGAATTTCTTTATTTCCTGCCTGCTGAATTCCGGGCCAAGATAAGCATTTTCCTGTACATAACCTCTTTTTTTCCCGAGAAGTGTATTGTATATGTAGCATGCAACGCCAAGGCTTGTCCCACCGTCGCCTGCCGCAGGCTGTATCCATATTTTTTTGAAAGGCGTGTTCCTCAGAATCCTCCCATTATATACACTGTTTAAGGCAACTCCTCCTGCCATGACAAGAACATCGCATTTTGTTTCCTTATGCAAATGGTTGAGGATTTTTGTCAGAGCCTCTTCTGTTATGATCTGGAGAGCCGCAGCAATATCTTTATGTTTTTGGGTAAGTGTGTCTTTTGGCTTTCTCACTGGGCCTCCAAGAAGCCTGCATAATTTGTCAGAGGGCATCCTGTCTGTATATACATACCTAAAGTAGGAGAGGTCAAGCCTGAAGCTGCCGTCGTATTTTATGTCTATAACTTTCTTCATTTTCTTGTAGAAAGGATTTGTTTCAGGGTTCATGTCACCGTAGGAAGCCAGGCCCATCACCTTATATTCTGAGTTATTCACAGAAAATCCGAGATATGCCGTTATAGTGCTGTACAGCAATCCGATAGAGTGCGGGAACTTTATTTCTTTCATCAGAGTTATCTCATTTCCTTCTCCAAGGCCGTAAGCTGTTGTAGTCCACTCACCAACACCGTCAGCAGTAAGTATGGCAGCCTTCTCAAACGGACTTGGAAGAAAAGAAGACGCAGCATGCGCCATGTGGTGATCCACAAACAGCACGTCCCCTTTGTATTTCAGCTCTTTTCTTATTTTGCTTACAACCCTGAGCTTTTCATTTATCCATGAAGGCATGGAGCTCAGAAAAACTTTATAACTCCAGGGGAAGGTGTCAATATACTGCGAAAGCAATCTTTCAAATTTCAAAAAAGGTTTTTCATAGAACCCGATATATTCTACATCATCAATCGCTATCTTTTGACTCTTAAGACAATACTTTACGGCATTTATCGGAAAAGAAGTGTCATGCTTCTTCCTTGTAAACCTTTCTTCTTCCGCTGCAGCAACTATCTTTCCGTCCTTCAGCAAAGCAGCTGAAGCATCATGGTAATAGCACGAAATTCCGAGTATATACATTTTCAGAACTGCCTGTAATGGTCCTCCATTTTCTTCTTTTTGAGATTCAGGTCTGACCAGTAACTTCCTTTCTTTTTGATATCTTTTTCCAGGAACTTTTTCCCGAACAATCTGGCAATCACAGAAGTCAGGCCTACACCAAGAAAGTATACAGGAGTCAGCAGGGTTGAATTTATGATTAAAGTGATATTATGCCCGAATTCCTGAAACCCTTTCCTGAATCCCTCTAAAAAACCTTTCAACCGAACCACCTCTTCACTAAAATACCTACAACAGCAAGAGCAGCAGTGTAAGGCAGAATATTCAGATAGCTCCATGAAAGAGGGAGCTTTTCAAGAAAACTTAATACAAAATATAAGAGAAAAGAGGAAACAAAATAAGCAGAGATAACGCCGACATATTTTCCCAGCGAGTATAATTTCTGACTTCTTTTAAAATCCATTCTATCTTTCAATTTGTTCCTTAAACCAGGCTATGGTTTTTCCGAGACCTTCCTCAAATTCAACCCTCGGCTCCCAGCTCAAAAACTCCCTGGCCCGCGATATGTCCGGCTGCCTTCTTGTAGGGTCATCCACCGGGAGTTCTTTGAATATGAACTCAGATTTTGAATTTGTTAATTTTTTAATCAGTTTTGCTGCCTCAAGCACAGTAAGCTCTTTTGGGTTTCCAAGGTTTTTCGGGCCGATCTCTTTTGATTTCATCATCTTTACAATGCCGTCAACAAGATCGTCAACATAACAGAAAGACCTTGTCTGGGAGCCATTCCCGTAGATTGTTATAGGCTTGTTCTTCAGACACTGGGTAATAAAATTAGGAATCACACGGCCGTCGTCAATCCTCATCCTCGGCCCGTAAGTATTGAATATCCTTACAATCTTCACATCAAGCCTGTGCTTTCTGTGATATGCCATAAGCAATGCCTCACCAAATCTCTTGGACTCGTCATAACAGCTTCTTATGCCGACGGGATTCACATTGCCGAAGTATGACTCCTTCTGCGGATGCTCTTTCGGCTCTCCGTAGGCCTCGCTGGTGCTTGAAAAAAGTATTTTTGCATTCTTTGCGAGTGCAAGCTTTGCCATCCTGTCTGTCCCGACAGAGTTGGCTAAGGCAGTTTCAACAGGATACTCCTGATAATCTATGGGGCTGGCCCTTGAGGCAAGATGAAAAATCCAGTCTATTTTGGCATTCTTTAAATCAAGCCGTTTTATCACATCATGCTTTTTGAATCTGAATCTCTTGTTTTTCCTGAGATGCTCTATATTCTTCAGGCTTCCGCTGCCGAGATTATCTATGCAGAGGACATCATGCCCGTCCTTCAGCAGCCTCTCACACAGATGGCTCCCTATAAATCCTGCTCCGCCGGTAACAAGGCATTTCATATCCGCTAAAGAAACCGGGATTTGTTTTAAGCTTTTTGCTTTTGGAAATTTTTTTTGTGCTTTTTGAGGAGTAACTATCATAGTCCCAAATAGTGGAAAAATATAAATACTATAGTGTCCTACAAAGGAAAAATGGGTGGTAGGTATATGAAGAAATTCAGATTTACAACATTATTTCTTATTTTGATAACAATCTTACTGGCATTTCTTGTCAATGCAGTTATAAGCAGCATTGTGCTGGTTTCTCCTGCCAACGATACCTGGACAACAGACACCACTCCGGATTTCAGCTATAATGCAACCAGCACATCCAATGCAACGGTTCTATGCGAGCTTATTGTAAGCAATGTAGGATATGGCGTGAATGATACAGCAGCCAACAATACAGTGATTACAAGAACTGCCAATGACACAATAGCAGAAGGTTCACACCTATGGTATGTCAACTGCACAGATACAGATGTGGCAGTTGAAGTGCAGAGCGAAATATGGACATTGAATATAGATGCAACCGCACCCACTACAACAATAACTTCACCAGCGAACAACTCCTGGGTATCAGACAGTAGCCCAGAACTGCTTGTAAACATGACTGATGCTGTTGACACAACCCTTAACTACACGGCATTTGTAGATGGAGGGGCAAATGCAACAGGCACAGCAACCAGCGGCGCAATAACAAGCATAAATTTAACCACGCTTTCCGCAGGAACACATACAGTTTTTGTTGAAGCTCTGGATGAGAATGGAAATAATGGGACATCATCAGTATGGACATTAAATATTGACACAACTAACCCCACTTCCCAGATAACCTCTCCAACGAACAACGCTTGGACAACAGATACCAGCCCGGAATTTCTCATAAACCTGACAGACACACAGGACAGTGTCCTTAACTATACAGTATTTGTAGATGGCGGCTCAAACGTAACAGGAACAGCAGATAACAATACAATAACAAGCGTCAACCTGACTGTGCTTGCTAACGGAGCCCATACAGTTGTTGTTGAAGCGCGGGACGAGGCCAGCAACAGAGTAAACTCATCAGCATGGACAATAAATATTGATACTGCCAATCCGACAGCGGTCATAACAAATCCGCCAAATAATTCGTGGTTAAGCGACGAAACACCAGAACTTCTAATAAATTTGACAGACGCTTTAGACACTGCTCTTAACTACACAGTATTCGTGGATGGAAGCTCAAATACTGTTGGTAGTGTGCTTAACAATACAATAACAAGCGTCAACCTGACAACATCAATATCAAACGGCACGCACACAATTGAAGTCCAGGCCACAGACGAGGCTAACAACAGCGCCAATTCCACAGCTTGGACGCTGAACATTGACACTGTCCTTCCTACAGTCTCACAGCTGAATGCTCCGGCCAACAACACAAACGTTAGTGACGGAGACACAGTCACATTCAACTTTACCTCATATGATAATCTTGACACAAACTTAAGCTATATACTCTTCCTGAACAAGGTAGCAAATGAAACAGGATATACAGCAGGCAACAACACCTCAACACAGTTCACAGTATTGCATTTGCAGAACAGTACACTATACAACTGGACAGTGCAGGTAACAGATGACGCCTCCAACATAGCCAACTATTCAGGGCTTTACTATTTCAGGGTTGCTGACACCACACCACTGACAACCTTCCCGACACTGGTATCAGCAGGAGTCAATGATTCAGACTCAGACGGCAACATAGAGATAGGATGGACTGCAGACTCAAACGCATTCTCATACAGGCTTTACAGGAGTGCAACCAATATCACCAATGCAACTTCCCTGACAGAGATAGCCAATCTTACAGCAACATCGTTTGAAGACAATACAACAATAAACGGCACAACATATTGGTATGCAGTGACTTCCCTGGATGACACAGACAACGAGAACAAATCCCAGGTATCAGCAAGTTTCAGCGCAACAGCAAATGATACAATAAAACCAAAACTGCCAACCAATGTCAATGCGACCACACTTTTAAACGGCTCAGTCAATGTAAGCTGGACAGCTCCTGTACAGGATGTCAACGGCGGCGCAGAAACAAACGTGAGCTATAGGGTATTCAGGACAACCAATGTTTCATTATTGAATACCAGCTTATCCACAGAGAACATTCGTAACACTACAGAGCTTAACTATATAGATACCACCCTAACAACAGGCACAAACTACACTTATGTTGTTACATCCCTTGACGATATGAGCAACTACAACGGTTCAATAGCGTCAGGAAACCAGAAGAACATAGTTCCAAGCGGATGTACAGCAGAATATAACTACTCAGCATGGGCTGCATGCACAGACGGGGCCCAGACAAGAACAGGTTCAAGAATATGCAGCGGCGGCGACACAACCCTAGTTACAGAACAAAGGTCCTGCGGCAGCGGCGGCTCATCAGGAGGCAGCTCAGGCGGCACAGCATCAACAAACCCAACATCAACATACACTAAGCTTTGGGCATCAACAGCCGCAGGAGAAAAACTGACCCTTGACAGCACAGTAGTTGATGTGGATATAACTGAAGTATCCCTTGTCGTAGGCAAGCAGCTTTACGGGATTAAGATTATAATAGAGAAATACTCAGAAAAGCCAACAGGGGTTTCAGAGGGGCCAGCAGGAGAGGTCTACAGCTACCTGAGCATTGATAAGGTAAACTTTGACAACGCAGATATAACAGGAAAAGTAACCATCAGCTTCAAGGTAAGCAAGGCATGGCTTGAGGAGAACGGCGTAGCCGAAGGAGGCATAACTCTGCTGAGATATGTGGATGGCGAATGGCAGGAATTATCAACTTCAGTATCAGACTCAGATGAAGAGTATGTATACTATGAGGCACGGGCAGAAGGGTTCAGTTTCTTTGCAATTGCAGGAGAGAGAACAGAAGCACCAGTAGAGCAGCCTCAGGAAGAAGAAACTCCTGAAACAGAAAAGCAGCCAGCAGAGCCGGAAGCACCGGCAGAAGGATGGAAGTGGAACAAGTTCCTTGCTCTAGCCATAATACTGGTCCTGGCAATCGGATTGTTCTACTATCTCTTTGCACATAAGGGACACAGCAGGAAACATCCAAAGCATTAAACTTTTAAACCTTATTCTGTTTTTATTTTATTTATGATACTCGGGAAGATATTCGGCAGAATAACCACAACAGAGTTCCAGTTCATCGTAGAAAAAGAGACCAGAAAATTCGAGTTTGTCCAGGTACTTCACAAGGTCTATGACTATGTGCTCTGCCAGGTTGTTGAAATAGAAAGGACAGACAGGGATATAGCCAAGTGCGTTGTCATAGGATATAAAGATGAACAGGGAAGAATCAAGCCGATAAGAATCCCGTTTGACCAGAATTCTGAAGTGCTGAGGGCAGAGGACGATTTCATAAAGGAGATAATAAAGCTCGAAGATACAGAAAAGGGAGCATTCATAGGCAGGCTGGAAGGGAAGAATATTGACGTCCATCTGGACCTGACAAAACTTCTTACAAAGCATGTTGCAATACTCGCAAAATCAGGGGCAGGAAAATCATATACAGTCGGGGTTCTTGTTGAGGAGATAGTAGACAAGAAAGTCCCTGTGCTCATAATAGATCCCCATGGAGAGTATTCCAGCCTGAAGCAGCCAAATGAAGAAGAAAAAGAGGAGCTTGCCAAATACGGGCTTGAGCCAAAGAAATTTACAAACGTACAGATATACGGGGATACAAAGCTAAATCCGGAGCTAAGGCCGCTCAGGCTCAACAACAACCTCACTCCAGCCGAAATACTCCACCTCATTCCGGGAAAGCTTTCAAATACCCAGACAGGCCTTCTTTACAGTGCATTAAAGCACCTTGATACCATCAACTTTACCAATGTCCTGCTTGAGCTTGACAAAGAAGAAAACAGCACAAAATGGACAATCATCAACAACCTTGAATACCTGAACAACCTTGATATATTTACAGAAAGCTTTACAGCATACAACGAGCTTATCCAGCCCGGAAGGTGCACCATAATCAGTCTGAAAGGCATTTCTCCCGATGTGCAGGAGATAATTGTCTACAAGCTCATTAAGGACCTTTTTGAGCTGAGGAAAAAAGAGAAAATTCCGCCATTCTTTACCATAATTGAGGAGGCCCACAACTACTGCCCTGAAAGAAGCTTCGGGGAGACAAGAAGCTCCAAGATACTGAGGACAGTTGCGTCAGAGGGCAGGAAATTCGGGCTTGGGCTGTGCATCATAAGCCAGCGCCCTGCCCGCGTGGACAAGTCTGTCCTGAGCCAGTGCACCACCCAGATAATCCTGAAAATAACAAACCCCAATGACCTCAAGGCTGTCTACAACAGCGTTGAAGGCCTTACAGCAGAATCACAGGAGGAAATAAAGAACCTTTCAATAGGCACTGCCCTTGTGACCGGAGTCGTTGACATGCCTTTATTTGTCAATATAAGGCCCAGGATGACACAGCATGGCGGACATGCCGCAGACATGCTTGAGCAGGCAGAGGACAAGGATTTTTTTGAGGAAGTTAAGGAATTCCAGGAATCAGACCTTCTTCCGGTAATAAAGCCGAAAATAACAGTCAAGGACCTCAAGCTTATGTCTGATAAGGAGATAAAAACTGTCAGTGAAGTGCTTATCCCGGGTTTCCTTTTCTTATGCCAGGAGAAAGACAAGGAATTTAACCTGCTGGTTGAATCTGCCACCGGAAAAATAATAACAAATGTAGATGATTTTATTACAAAAGAGCTGCCGGATCTTGAGGAGATGACGCCGAACCAGATAAAACTGCTCCATACATCCTTCAAGCTTAAAAAATTCACTGCAGAGGAACTCTCAAAGCAGGGATTCCCTCTCAGCATTACGAACCAGCTTGATTTCCTGGAAGAGCAGGGCTACATAGAAAGATCATCCGGAGGCAGCTACATACTTTCAGAAAGATATGTGCTTTCCCAGCTTTCAAAATATGCAAGCTATGCAAAGATTGAATTTCTCAGTGTAAAGTATGATTCAAAAGAAGAAGCAAAAATGAACGTTGATGAGATAAGGGAAAGGCTCTCAAAATTCACTACATTGAAAGACCAGAGAGAATGCTGGATACTGAAGCATGATGTCAAGTATGCTGAATAAAGATGGCAGAGAAATCAAATGTAGTGAAAGAAGGGAAACTTGTGCCTTATGACGAATGGTCTTCTTATATTGACAGCCTAAGAAAAGAAGTTTCAATATTCGCAGCCGTAAAAGACGAGAAAAAAGCAGTAGAGCTGCTGAGGCCATGTTTCACAGAGGCGGTAAAATCAAGGGTTCCGAAGAAAAAGTTCGGCATATTTTTCTCAGGCGGGGTCGACTCAACCTTAATAGCATATACATGCAAAAAATTCACCAGCGATTTTGTGTGCTACACAGTAGGTATAGAAGGCTCGAAAGATATTGAATGGTCGACGAGAATAGCCAAAGAGCTTAGGCTGAAGCATGTCAAGAAGGTGCTTACGCTTAAGGAAGTGGAGGTTCTCTTCGGGAAAATAGCAAAACTTCTTGACGGGGAAGTATATAATGTGGTCAACCTCGGAGTCGGCAGCGTGGTGCTGGCAGCCATAGAGCTGGCTGAAAATGATACTGAAAATGATAAGATAAGCACATTCTTCGGAGGGCTCGGGAGTGAGGAAATATTTGCCGGCTACAAAAGGCATGAAGATTCCAAGGACATAAATGAAGAATGCTGGCAGGGGCTTAAGACAACATGGGCAAGGGATTTCCAGAGGGACTGTGCAATTGCAGCCAGCAGGAAAGCAGAATTCCTTACGCCATTCCTTGACAAAGGGCTTGTTATAGCAGCGATGAGAGTATCAGGAGATTTGAAGATAAATAAAGGCCACAAGAAATACATCCTGAGATGTCTTGCAAAGGATATGGGGCTAAAAGATGAATATGCATTCAGGCCCAAGATAGCAGCCCAGTACGGCAGCAGCTTTGACAAAGCAATAATGAAACTGGCAAAATCCAAAGGACTCAGCCACAAAAAAGAATACCTTGATTTTCTCAAGTCACAATAAAGAGAATAACAACCACAAACAAAAGAACGAATAAGAATATATTCACCCAGTCGACAGATTTCTTCCCAGAGGTCAGCCTGTGTTTTGAGTTTTTCTTCCTTTCTATGTAGAGACCCTGTCTACTGTATTGCATCATCGTGGGTAAGCTTTTCAATGTAAATGTCTGTTTAAATATTTTTCTATACAGCAAAACATGTGATGTTTTTGATACTATTCAGCCAGAAGGGGATAGATTTCAGAAAGCAGATACAAAGAGCCGGTAACTACCAGAATTCCGTCTTTCTTCATGCATTGCCTGAAAGCCCTTTTCGGCTCTCCAGCCACTTCATATTCCCTGTGTCCAGACCTGCCAAGCCACCTGCCGATATTCTCCGGCTTTTCTGAAAGATTGGCCATATCCTGACTGATAAAAAAAGAGGTTATTGCAATGCTCTCTGCAACAGGAAGCATGTGCCTGAGCATGCCTCTGAAATTCTTGCCTTTTTTGAAAGCTATAAGGAAATGGAATTTTTTGCGGGGAAACATTTTCTTAAGTGATTTTACAAATGCAGCCATTTTCTGGGGATTATGCGCGCCGTCCAGAACAACTGTTTTTCCGTTAATCTTCCTGGTGTCAAACCTTCCCTCAAACCTGGCAGACAACAGGATACTTCCAATCTTTTTCCTGCTGCAGTCAAATCCCTCCCTTCTGCCCAGCATTTCAACAGCCTTTACAGCGAGTGCAGCATTGCTTTGCTGATATTCGCCGGCGAGGCCGGTCTTTACCTTGCCTGTTACATAATGCACCACTGCATTTCTTCTCCGGCACGCCATATCAATAACTTTCTTTGCTTCTTCAGGCTGTACGGTTGATACCACAGTATTATTCTCTTTTATTATGCCGGCTTTCTGTGCCGCAATCTCCTTTATTGTTTTTCCGAGAATATTTGTGTGGTCCAGGCCTATTTTTGTCAACACAACAATCTTGTCTTTTCCCTCAGCAACATTTGTGCCGTCATAGAATCCGCCCATGCCAGTCTCAATTACAGCATAGTCAACTTTTTTTTCCCAGAAGATATAATAAGTAAGCCCGGCAAGAACCTCAAAATATGTCAGCCTGCCAAAGCTGCTTTTTCCTGTTTTTCTGATGGCAGGAAGAACATCATTGAGATATGAGACAAATTTTTCTTTTGATATTAATCTGTTGTTTATCTGGCATCTTTCCCTTATGTCGCGCAGGTGCGGGCTCAGGTGAAGCCCTGTCCTGAATCCGAGCTTTGCCAGGATAAGGCTTGCCATATAGGCTGTGCTGCCTTTCCCGGAAGTTCCGGCAATATGGATTATCTTCAGCTTTTCCTGCGGCTCTCCAAGAAGCTCCAGAAAAAACTTTGTCCTGTCCAGGCCCAACTGCCCCGGAAACTTCTGCGAATCCCGCTTCGGCACAAAATCTAAAAGAAATTTTTCAGCATCATCAAATGTTTTCATATTCTGTTGGGCCACGGGAAAGGCTCTTCGCCTTCTTCATATGCAAGCTCTCCGTTTGCCTGCATTGTCTTTACCCTGCCATCAAGATATTCCTTCCAAACAATGAATTTTCCGTCCTTAAGCTCTCCGATGATGCCGTCGCTTACAACCTGCCTTTTCCCTGTGGCAATCTCAGTCGTGGCAAACTGCCATTCAACAGCAACATCACTGCCGTCAACAATAATCCTGTTTATGTAGACTTCTGTGTCACTGAAATGCTCCCTGAAATAAATAAGGTCTTCAAGTGTCTGGTTCTTGTTCAGCCTTCTCCCGGGATATGCAAACACGACATCCTCATGCAGGACGCTGTCAAGAAGCTCCAAATCACTGGTTTTCCATGCGTTAGCATGGTCCTGCACAAGTTTTACGGCATACTCTTTCGAATATTCCTTAGTTGTGCATGAGGAAACAAGCATAGCAGCAATAATAAAAACCAAAAATAAAATTTTCTCTCTCATCTTAGGCCATGGCTTTGTCCTTATCAAGGTGCAGGATATCCTGCGGGATTTTCCAGCTGAACTTTTCAATGAGGGTATGCAGCACAGCGTTCATGGTGTAATATGATGCAGCTATTCCTGCAGTGAAAAGAGTCCTCTCGACAATTACAATGGGAAGCAGGCTTATCCACAGATCCGGCGTTGTTTGGATAGACCATACAAAAGCAGCGCTTCCAACAGCATGCGCAGTAAATGTTGCTCCGAGACTTTTTCCGATTATATTGTCAAATTTTTCCGGAAGCACTTTTACAGCTATTGGGATAAGCCAGAATAATGAGTAGGCCCATGCCTGCCTTCCTACAGGGTGCATAAGATAGGCAAGGCCTGCCAGAACAGGAATTAATAATGTATGTTTCTTTTTGGTTCCGAAATAGTATGAGGCAAACAGCATAGGCGTCAACCTTATCAGGTTTATGACGCTCCAGGCTTTCCCCGCAATAAAGAAATCAGCCAGCTCAGCCCCCAGTACGGTTATAACGCCGTAGACAGGCCCAAGGAAAGCTCCGGCAATAGGCCCGAAAAACTGGAACAAAGTAAAGAACTGGTTCTCAACGCCAAGCACAGGCGAGAAATTGATTCTCATGCCAATGAAAACCATTGCTGTAAACAGCACGATGAACAATACCCTTTTCGGAGAGAATATTTTTTTTAAATCCATAAGACCACCCTGCATAATAAGATTACCTGAAAGCTTTTTAAAGGTTTTGACACACGAGGTCTTTTCAAGACCAGTGTTTCAAACCCCAAAGGTTTTGACACAACAGCTAACCAACACTATCAAGCACGTCGTGCGCATCCATGCTCTTTATGTATGGAACCAGCTTTTCAAAATCTTTCTTTGCCGCTGCTTCCAGCTGCATCTTCAGCATCTCCTTTTCCCTGTTGCTGACCCTTGCAAACTTATCTGCCTCAACAAGCCCGTAAGGGTACCCTGGAAAAACAGGGTCTTTGCTGTTTTCCTGCAGTATTGGAAGAAGCTCATCAACAGAATTTCCAGCATCAAGCCTGAAAATGTATTTTGACTTTGGATGAAGCTTCACAAAACAGACATCACCGGCATCATAATACCACGTTTTCTTTCCAGTTAACCCGGAAAGAGCTGCCGCAGCAGAGCCGCCATTGTCTGTGAGAAGCCCGGTTGTTTTTGAAAGCCCGTAAAATTCTTTTTTCAGGAGCTCTTCTTCATGCGGATATGCTGCCTCCAGAGAGCCGTCAACCACCACAAAATCAGCTTTGATGGTTCCGGCAACTATAAGCTCTGCAAACCTCCGTATTACATTCCCAACCAACGATATGCTTGCCCTCCTGCCCCCCAATGCCAGTTTTTTGTCAAAGGAATCAAATTCGTATTTTTTTATATCGATTTTCCCGGTTGTGAAAAAATAGTCGGTACTGAAACATAATTTTCCGCTTTTGTTTTCTGTGCTTATCAATGTATAAAATTCAAATTTTCCGCTTTTAGTTCTCTTATTGTTTTGGTATATAGTATAATATATCCTGTTGAAAAACAGGCTCAGCGACGGGCTTTTCAGGAGTTCAAGATTTCCCCCGTCGACAAAAGCGACTTTTTTCCCTGTCTTTTTTCCACTTATATCATGGAAATTTTCTTTTTTTATTTCAACAGGATTCTTTGCAGAATCATCAAAAACAACAGAGCCGGAGCTGTCTTTCCCTATTTTTTCAAGCAGCTTTTCTATAATTTCCCTCATAAAAAGAAGATAATTCCCTTCTTTTTAAAACTATTTTTGTTTCGTTTTATAATACAAAACTTTTTTATAGACCCCGGAGATTCCTCACTACTTATGCCTCATGAACTTATCATAACAGAGAAACCTTCGGCAGCCAAAATGATAGCAGAAGCCCTGGCAGACTCAAAAATAGAGACAAAAAAAGAAAAGGGCATTGCCTACAAGACGATAACACACGACGGGAAAACAATCACAATAGTTTCCGCAGTAGGCCATCTTTTCACTGTCGCAGAAAAGGAAAAATCATTCAAATACCCGTCATTTGACATAGAATGGAAGCCGGTTTATGAAGTTGTAAAGAATGCAGACTATGCAAAAAAATACGCAGACCTGATAAAAAAAGAGGCAAAGGAATCAGATTCTTTTGTTGTTGCATGCGACTATGACGTCGAGGGAGAGGTCATAGGCCTCAATATAATAAAATACCTTTGCAAGAAAAAAGACGCAAAAAGGATGAAATTCTCAACACTTACAAAGCCTGACCTTGTGGAGGCATATCAAAACATGTCAAAGACACTTGACTGGGGCCAGGCAAATGCAGGGGAAACAAGGCATTTTCTCGACTGGCTTTATGGCATCAACACATCAAGGGCACTGATGCATGCAATAAAGAAAACAAATTCCTACAAGACGATGTCTTCGGGGAGAGTCCAGGGACCGGCATTAAGGATACTTGCGGAAAGGGAAAAAGAGATACAGGAATTCAAGCCGCAGAAATACTGGGAAATAAAGGCAAAGCTGAAGAAAGACGGCAAGGAGTTTGATGCAAACCATATCGAAGACAAATTCTGGGAGAAGGAGAAAGCAGAGAAAGTCCTCAAAAAAATAAAGGATAAAAAAGGAACAGTTGATGAAGCAGTAAAATCAGAGAAGAGCATACCTGCGCCCTATCCGTTTGACCTTACGACACTCCAGACAGAGGCATACAGGAATTTCGGCATCAGCCCGACAAAAACACTGGAGATGGCCCAGAGCCTATATACAAAAGGCTACATATCCTATCCGAGAACAAGCTCGCAGCAGCTTTCAGAGAAAATAGGGTTCAAGAGAATTATAACAGAGCTGATGAGGCAGGAGCAGTATTCAGAATTAGGGAAAATCGTTCTCGGAGGCAGGCTTTTCCCGAACAACGGCCAGAAGACAGATCCTGCGCATCCGGCAATCTATCCCACAGGAATCATGCCCAAGGCGCTTCCTCCACCAGTCAAAAAAATATACGACCTTATCGCAAAAAGATTCCTTTCAACATTCGGCCAGCCGGCAGTCAAGGAAAATGTAAGGGCAGTCATAGACATAAGCTCAGAGAAATTTGTTGGTCAGGGCTCTGTCGTCGTGGATAAAGGATGGCATGTGCTTTACGAGCCGTATGCAAAGTCCAAGGACGAGATACTTCCGGAGCTTTCAAAAGATGACAAGGTTGATGTCAGGAAAATCGAGGAAGAGGAAAAAGAGACGCTGCCGCCAAAAAGATACACAGAGGCATCAATAATAAAAGAACTTGAAAAAAGGGAGCTTGGGACAAAATCAACAAGAGCCCAGATTATCCAGAACCTGATAGACAGGGAATATGTTTCAGGAAAATCGCTTGAAGTGTCAAAGCTCGGAATGGACCTCATTGAAACGCTCAGGAAATACTGCCCGACGATTATAGAAGACGAGCTTACTGCCCAGTTTGACCAGGAAATGGAAAAGATAAAACAGGGCAAGGCAGACAAGGAAAAAGTTATTGCCAGGGCAGAGCAGGAGCTTACAAAGATACTTGAGCATTTCAAGAAGCATGAGAAAAGCATAGGCGAGGGCCTTATAGAGGCATACAGGGAGACAGAGTTCAAGCAGAATTTCATAGGCAAATGCCCTGTCTGCAAAAAGGGAAGCCTGAAAATAACATTCTCAAGAAAGAACAGGTCAAGATTCATAGCATGCGACGCATACCCGGACTGCAGGACAACATTCAGCATACCTCCCGGGAAAGTAGTTCCAACAGAAAAGGAATGCGGGGAATGCGGATATCCGATGATAACTGTGATTGCAGGAAAAAGGCCAAGGCAGCTGTGCATAAATCCCAACTGCAAAACAAAGCAGCTTGAGAAGGCAGACATACCAAAGAAAAATGAGAAATGCCCGAAGTGCGGCAAGGGAATGCTTGTGTTAAAACAGAGCGTATACGGCCAATTCTATGCCTGCGACAGGTATCCGGAATGCAGATACATAAAAAGCAATGGAAAGAATAGCGGAAATTCAAAAGAAAAGGAAACTGAAAAAGGCACTAAATCTTCCTGATTATTGTTGATTTTTCTATGTTGCTGTGCACAGTGAATGTCCTGCCGCAATAGACGCATCTTTTCTTCTTGCCGTCGAGACTTCCACTGGGACTGTACTTCATCTGGTTTCCGCATTTAGGGCATCTCAATAGAAACATTTTACATATTGAACTCTTTTCTGAGCGCCTCAATCTCTTCCATCCTCGATTTTCTTCTCATTATCTGCCTTTTCATGCTCTCAGGCTTAAGGAACCTTATGTAGACGATAAGTATGTTGAAGACAAATGCAAGCAGGAAATTCACGATTGCCAGGCCCTCAACATCCATGCCGCTGAATAATGCCAGCCCCGTAAATCTGCCAATAGCATAAAACACGCTTGCAACAAGGATAGGTATGAACATGTAGAGGGGGACATTATCAGCCATCTTAACAGCAAGGAAAGACACGAACATGCTGAATATGACCGGAAGGAACCCGATTATGACATTTGTTATAGGCGAGTCTGTTGCGCCTGCAGAAAATAAAACTATCAGGCCAATAGTAAGCAGGTAGACGAAGAAGGCAATTGATTCAAAAATTGTCTTCTCTTCAATTATCTCCACTTCTTCAATAGCCTCCTCAACAAGCTCCTCAGTATCTGTTTTCTCAAAATCTTTTTTTGCATCCTTTATCTCTTTTTTTGAGGCGCCTGCCATGAACTGCCCGAATGCCCCCTTTAGCTGGCCGACAAGGTCATTCTCCACAGGATCCTTATGCTTTGTTTCTTTCGCAGGACTTTTTTCCAGCTCAAGGAATACTTCATCAACTATATTTTTGTCATGGCCGGCGTCAAGAAGGACTTTTTCAATATTCTTCAAGGGTATGCCTTTTTTCCTCTCAGCTTCAACATACTCCACTAGCTGTTTCTTCAAAAAATGCTGGAAATTGTCCATTGCATAGAGTAGGAATCTTGGGGTATATAAGTTTTGTGCTGGTTATCCAAATGTTTTAATATGCCTTTACAATCAAGAGAACCAATGCTTGATTTTAAGAGACTGAATACATTCTCCAAAGAAATATCCGGATTAGATTATCAGGCGGCCAAAATGATTGTCCAGCACAAGCAGGTGTCAAAAAGGGAAAAGTGGATTTTGGACAGGTTTTTGAAAGGATATTACAACAAATTAGGTATGCCTGATTCAACCGAGATTATTCTCATGCCCACATCAGAAACAATTGCCCAGTCTACCCTTGATGTGTGCAAGGAGGGTATTGAACTTTTTCTTGATCAAAGCAGTATAGATTTAAGTGTTAAGATTACCGGCACAAATGGGATAGTATCAAGCTTTGTCAATGATCGGGTCTATGAATCTAACAGAGGAACTATCTTCCCTGATGCAGATTTTCATGCTTTTGTTTACAGGAGAATGAAAATGGGAATATTCCCTATGAAATATACTTGCTATGTTGATAGTTCGGATTTTTTTCAGGCTGAAGACTATGCAGCAGGAAAAACATTTATTTTGGGAAATATAGCAACATTGCTGGAGCGCGGTTTTATAAAAGGAAGATTATTGGATAAATCATACCTCTTTATGACAATGGCAGAGAAAACCGAATATATGAAACTAGTTGCTGCACACGAAACATATCATCTTATTGGCAAATTAACGGATTTGGAAAAACAAAGCCATGAAGAAATGGGATTGACAGAAGACCCCAATTGCCTTGGCTATTCCAAATTCAAAATACCCTCTTATCTATGTGGAGGCTGTAAAGATAGCATTGCTTCACTATGGCATGGATATAGATTGCGACAAATGTGCAGCCCGTAAATATATGACTCCTAACCGCATCCAATATTGATTATCGGACAGAGGTATATTATCTCTCTTTCATGTCCTTTTATGTTCTCCTTTCTAATTGCATTTGGGAAATCTAAAAAACATTTTTCATTATAAACTCTGAGTTTTTTTTCAGAGATATAATTTAGTGGAATTATCTCCTCACTATCTTTGTCAAGGGCGTACAATCCAAAACTATAATTTTCTCCGGTTTTGGAGTAATTATAGTCCTTTTTCAATTGTTCTAGGTAATAGTTCACATGATCCCTGGCCCCGTCTGCTTTTGTTTCCTCCAAAAGAGAATCTAACACGTGCTCAAAAACATTAACAACAGGTTTTGATAAATATTCACGCCCCACTTTTGTTGTCAACTGGCTTGGATCCAAGTAAGCATAATCAAAGGCTATGTATAATGGGCATTCTTCCATGCATAAATGATGGCAATATAATTTAAATGTATTTTATGTATAAAACCGGAAAATTTTCGACAGGGGTTATAGTTCACTAAATTCCTCTGGGTCTTCCTTTTTTTCTTCAGCCCGAGGTTTTTCATGAGCCTTTTTTTCATTAGCCTCTGGCATGCTGTTTTTCTTAGCCAGGGCCTCCTCAAGGAATGCCGCGCCCTGCTTATACCAGTCAGGCTCCCCTTCAAAATCATCGACCTTCCTCTGGTCTGGCTCGCTGATTTTCTTGAAAACTTCCCTGATGTCCTTTGAGCCCTCAACATCAAAATACTCATAGAATTTCTCAGTCAGGCCAATCCTGTAGCTTCTTCCCTCATGCTCTTTTTTTATGAAGCCGAGCTCGAGAAGCTCTGCAATATGGTCATAGGCCTTGTTGTGCCTTATGTCCACGACCTCGCTCTGCAGCACAGGGGCTTTCCAGGCAATTACTGCAAGTGTCTCAAGCATTGTCTTCGGAAGCTCTGTTTCAGAGACAATTTTCCTTACCAATGGGAGGTATGCCTCCCTTACAGTCAGTTTCCAGCCGTCTTTCTCCTCCACAACCATAAGCGGAGAACTCCTTTTTTCATATTCTTCTTTCAGCTTCTTTACATTATTGACCAGGACCAGTTTATTGGATACACCAGTAAGCTGGAGAAGTGTGTCAGCATCCATGAACCTGCCGGATGCAAAAAGAAGCGCCTCTATCTGGTTTTTGTAGTCCTGGCTCATTTTTTCGGGACAGCCTTATACAGCTCCCCATCCTTTTTAACTTTTCCTTCCTTAATAAGAACATTCAGGACCTGCTCAATATTCTCTGCCCTTACACCCATAAGCGGCTGTATCTGCCCTATGGTCATAGGCCTTGAGCTCAGCAGGACAACAATGAAATTCCTCAGCAGGACAGCGGTGTTTTTTATGTAATGCGTGTTTGACTCCTTGGCCTGCAATATACCGGTATTCATAGCATGCATCCTTGCCTGGAGGTCATTGAGGAAACCCATCAAGTCGTTGTTTTTCACAACCAGATTTTCAGGAGCAATTATTTCGATGCTTGCAGGCATGAAATCAAAGCAGAATGAAAGCAGGCTGTTCATATCCTTTACAAGCAGCTCAACCTCTGCGAAAGTGCTGAAGAGCTCATCTTTCTTCTCGGCAGTTTCTGCATGCTCGCTCACTATCGTAAATTCCTTAACTTCCTTTATCTTCTTTATATGGGTCTTAAGTGCATCTTCCACATATTTTTTCGGCCTGCCTACAACCTCCAGGATTCCCACAATATGTATCCAGCCTTCTGAGACCTTACCTTCAATTTCCCTCTGATTCATAGGAATTAGCTAAATCTTAGCCTGTTTAAAATGTTTTCGATAAGCTTTTTATATAAAGCAATAGGACAGGCAAATATGGCAAAGCTGAAAGAGCTGGAATACAAATCAATAGAAGTGAGCAGCCTTTCTATTGAAGAGATGCTTGGCATAGGCATTCCTGACAGATACTGGGGCACGGTCAGAGCGGGATTTTCCAGCCCTGCGGGGAGAGAGTATCTTGCAGTGCATGTCAGAGAGCATCCGGAAGGCCCGTATATCCTTCTGGTCAGCGATACGAGAATGGATGCTGCTGATTTTCTGGGAATTGGCGAGGCAGTGAAAAGAATAACAGAAGGAGAACAGGATTATAGAGGGGGTGAAGAAATGCAGGGTTTCCTTGAAGACTGCTTTAAGAAAAGCAGATATGACCAGAGGATTACAAACAGGTCCGGGGATTTGTGCGAAGTTATAAGGCTCAAGAGAAAGCCTGACAGGGAATACCTTGCAGAGCTTGTAGAAAAATACGACAAAGTATTTACTGGCGTGCATATAGAGAAAATATTTTTCAGTGATGTTCCTGTTTCTGTTTATTGGGCTTCTGAGCTTCCGGCATTCAGCAAGGATAAAGTGCATGTCGATCCTGTCTAATGCTCAAAAAACTTTTTATATTAAGCAAGATTAGCAGTATTAAATGAGAATAGTTTACCTTCTTATAAGGGCAGAGCACGGCAAGATAGGCATAGTGAAAGCCCAGCTTGCAAAGCACGAAGAAATCTCTGAAATCCATGAAGTCTTTGGAAGATATGACATTGTGGCCAAGGTGCTGGCAGAGAACTACGGTGAATTCAAGAGGTTCATACAGAACAAAATAAGGGTGCAGGAAGGAATAAAGAGCATAGAGCCGATTTTTGTTGCTGAAGACCTTGAATGATTAATCAGTATATTCAGAATCAGTTATCTCTTTTATCTTGGAAGCCTTTTTCTCGCCGATAAGCTCAACTTCCTTCAGTTTCTCTTCAGAGGCGTTGATTATTTTTTTCACAGAGCCGAATTTCTTCAGCAGAGGTTTTGAGAGTATAGGGCCGACGCCTGGAAGCGCAGAAACAATATATTCCTGCTGCTCTTTTAATGTAAGAGGCTTTGAGCTGTGCAGGGTAAATCCCTTTTTTTCTTCTGTCTGCTCTCTCTTGGCTATCATAGCCATCAGCAGCGCAGTATCATCGCTGTTTTTTGTCGCAAGTATAGGGACGCCATAATCAATTGTTATTGCAGCAAGCATCCCTCTTATTGCATTAGGGTGGAGCTGCCTCTGGCTGTAGATATCCTCGTCCCCTTCAAGTATGATTATCTGCTTCCTGTATTTCTGCATGTCCTTTAGCTGTGTGAAGAGCCTCTTGTCAATAAGTGAATCTATGAAATCAGGGATTGTCTTGTATTCAACGCAGATATCGGGGCTAAGCACATAATCTCCCACATCAAGCTTCTCAAGGTTTATCTTTATGCCAAGCTCAATCAGCTTCTTTATCACACCCGAGCTTTTTTCCCTGTAATCGGCAAAAATCGTTATTTCTGTTTTAGGCAGGACGAATTCAGTCAGCTTTTTTTCTGTCCTCTTTTCAGCATTGAATTCCTTTTTCAGCTTTCTCAGTATGTCTTCCATCCTTCTTTCCTTATGGTATGAAGACCACCTGTAGCCTTCATCCCTTGTCTTCTTTGCCACAAGCACAATTACGTCTCCTTTCTTCTGCCTGCCTGTCCTTCCCCTCCTCTGTATTGTCCTTATTGCACTTGGCACAGGCTCATAGAAAATTACAACATCAACCTCGGGGATGTCAAGCCCTTCCTCACCGACGCTTGACATTACAAGCACGTTGAAATCATTGCTCTTGAATTGTTCTATAAGCCCTATCTGCTCTTTCTGGCTTAATCCTGTGCCTTTCTTTTTCTGCTGGCCGACAAACATCTTCGCTTTCATCCCCGGAATCTTGTTTATCTCTTCCACAAGGCTCGAGATGGAATCCCTGTACTGCGAGAAGACAATTATCTTTGCATCCTTTTCCTTTCCGTATTTCTGGAGTATGCTTTTCAGCTCATAGTATTTCGGATGCTCAATTTTCATCTCCTTCAGATTCCTTATTGTTATAAGTGCAGACTTAAAATTCAGGTCAGAGACAAGATTTTTTACAGCTTTTGTCTTTGTTGTCTTTGCCTTTGCCACAAGGGATTCCATATATTCCAGCAGCGGAGTTATGCCCTGGCTCTCCAGCAGCTCAAGAGCATGCTGCACTTTCAGCGCCTCTGCAAGAAGGGAAATGGCTTTCATGCTCTCATAGTCCCTGGAATCCTTTACATTGACCAGCAGCTCCCTCTGCGTTGCAAGAAGATCTGTCTTGTTGTCCAATGCCCTGTTCATCGGCACAAGCTCCTTCATCCTTGATATCTTTTCCTTGAAGCAGTCGCTCAGGAATTTCTGCGCAGACCTGAAATGCTCAGGAAGATCAACATGAACCCATTTTACATTGACATCCTGCACATAAGGGGCAACATCAGGGTCATCATCAGTTCTTATTTCTACATCTTCGATGTGCAGGTTCTTTATGACTTCCTTTATTTTCTCCAGCTCGCTCCCGGGGCTTGCAGTTAATGCTAATATCCTCTTGCTTTTGGCTTTCCTCATGTACTGCCCAGCTATCCACACATAGGAATAGTTTCCCACTGCCCTGTGGGCCTCATCAAAGCCAAGCAGGGAAACTTCCTCGAGCCTTATCCTGTTTGCAATTATGTCATTCTCCAGGCCCTGCGGAGTTGAGAAAATAATTTTTGATGTCTTCCAGAGCTCTTCTCTTTTTGCAGGCGTTACATTGCCTGTAAAAATCGCCATATCCTTTTCATCTATTTCAAGATGCCTCAGAAAGACATTATAATACTGGACGACCAGGGGCTTTGTCGGGCCAAGCAGAAGGATTTTTGAATCCGGGAATTCCTTAAGCCTCAAAGAGGCCAGCATCAGGAAGATATATGTTTTTCCGAGGCCTGTCGGAAGGACTACAAGAGTGTTCTTCTCAGAGGCAGTCGCAAGTATTGTCTGCTGGTACAGCCTCGGCGCGAAATCTTTTATCATGCAATTAGAGAAAGGAGATTTCTTTAAATAGGTTTATTATTGCTGATGCGAAAAAGCTGATTTTCTTCAGCCCAAAATTTTATATACCACATATGTTTCTTGAACTGGATGGTATTTGATACATTGCTTGGATGGACATTATCATTCCACCCCGCGCTTTCAATATTGATTCTCTCATTGATTGTCTCAATTATAATCACGCTGGCAATAAAATTCTTCACAGACCAAAGCCTTATGAAAGATCTTAAGGAAGAGCTGAAAGAACTGCAGAGGCAGATGAAAGAGTTGAGAAACAACCCTAAAAAACTGGCTAAAGTCAATGACCGGGTTATGGAAGTCAATATGAAATACATGACGCATTCCATGAGGCCAACTTTATTTACATTCATTCCGATAATCCTTGTTTTCGGCTGGATGAACATGCATATAGGGTTTTATCCGCTAATGCCAAACGAGCCTTTTCAGCTTACTGCAGTATTTGAAGATGGATCAGACGGGCAGATATCAATGGTTCTTCCTGAAGGCATAACCCTGCTTGAGGGAGCTGCTGAAAGGGAAGTGCTGGACAATGAAGTCCAGTGGACACTTTCAGGGGAGCCGGGAGAATATGCTTTAGATGTGATGTACAAAGGCAAGACATACACCAAGGACATCATAATAGCAGATGAGCCAATATATGCTCCTGTTGAAAAAAGCTTCAGGAAAAGCTATGTCCTGTTCACTTCTCCTGACGAGAACGGCCTGAATACAATAAAGCTGAGCAATAAGCAGATAATTCCCTTTGAGGATGTCCCTGTAATGAAAGATATTCCGTGGATAAGCACATTCAACTGGTTCTGGACATATTTCCTGTTCTCACTTGTTTTTAGCATGGGCCTGAGAAGGGCATTAAATATATATTAACTCATATTTTGGATTAGCATGCCATATAAAAACATGAATAGATGGTCTTCTGAAAAAGCAAACAACTGGTATAAGAAGCAGGGCTGGATTGCAGGAATTAATTTCATCCCGAGCAATGCCGTCAACCAGCTGGAGATGTGGCAACAAGAGACTTTTGACCAGAAAACCATTGACAGGGAGCTGGGATATGCTGAAAAACTTGGCTTCAATGCTGCAAGAGTTTTCCTGCACAATCTCCTCTGGGAGCAGGACCCAGAAGGGTTTGTAAAAAGAATAGAAGCATATCTAAAAATAGCTGATAAGCGCGGCATTAAAACAATGTTTGTTCTTCTTGATGGCGTATGGAATCCTTTTCCCAGACTTGGAAAACAGCCGGAGCCTCTGCCCTACATTCACAATTCAGGTTGGGTCCAGAGCGCCGGAGCAGAATATCTCAGAGATGAAAGCAGGCATCCGCTGATAGAGTCATATGTGAAAGGCATAGTAAAGCATTTCGCGGATGACAGAAGAATCCTGATGTGGGATATTTTCAATGAACCGAACAATCCCAACAGGGGATATATCGGAAAAGAAATCGTGAACAAGGAAAAAGCAGCCTTCAGGCTGCTTGCAAAGGCATTCTCATGGGCGCGGGATGCAAAGCCATCACAACCTATAACAGCAGGTGTATGGGGCAGCATGCTGTTTGGCATAATATGGAAAAAAAGAATAAACCAGTTTATGCTGGCCAATTCAGATGCCATCACTTTCCACAGTTATAGGTCCGCAGGAAAACTGGAAAAGGAGATATTATATCTAAAAAAATTCAAACGCCCGGTCATCTGCACTGAATACATGGGAAGGCCATACAGCACTTTTGAGACATGCATGCCGGTCTTCAAAAAGCACAATACCGGCTGCTTCAGCTGGGGGCTTGTATCAGGGAAGACGCAGACAATTTACCCGTGGTCATCATGGGCTTTAAGGCAGAAAAAAGAGCCAACAGTATGGTTTCATGACATTCTGAGGAAAGACGGGACAGCTTTCAACGAGAAAGAGGTTGAATTTATAAAAAATTTCACTAAAAAAACCTCCCACCATATTATCTGAAAAGCTAAACCTATACGATATATTTATAAAGCAACTTTTTTTCCAAGAAGGTATGCCAGAGCCAAGATTCAGGTCAAGGACATATAGGAGAATAACTAAGAAGCTCCCAGGAGGAGACCATGTTATTCACTATGCCAAAAGGAAGCCCGGAGTGGCCAAATGCGCCAAATGCGGCGCCTCTCTTAAAGGCATACCAAGAGAAAGACCATACAAGATGCAGATCCTTGGCAAGAGCAAGAAGAGGAACGAGAGGCCATACGGCGGAAACCTCTGCTCAAAATGCTCAAGGCAGCTGATAAAAAAGGAAGCTAGACAATAAGTACATAACGTACTTGGCGGCAGGCGTGATGTGAAAATGTACGAAACAGGAAGATTATGCGTGAAGATTGCCGGCAGAGATGCCAGGCAGAAATGTGTTATAATAGAAGTTCTTGATGATAATTTTGTCATGATAGACGGCCAGACAAGAAGAAGAAAGTGCAACATAAAGCACCTTGAGCCTCTTGATAAGGTCCTTAAGCTCAAAAAAGGAGCATCCCATTCAGATGTTGTTTCTGCTCTCAAAAGCGAAGGTATTGAAGTGACTGAAAGAAAAACAAAAACCAAGAAAGAAAGAATAGTCAAAAAGAGAAAAGCAGCAGGGGAAATTGCCGAAAAGACAACTGAAGAACCTGCAAAAAAAGAAGAGCCTAAAGCAGTCAAGCCTGCCAAAGAGACAAAGAAAAAAGCAGAACTAAAAGAGAAGAAGAAAAAATAATTTTTCTTAATTACTTATTTTTGGCAACAACCTTCATTTCTTTCCATGCAAGCTCGAACAATTCTCCAAGCGCGCTTGCGAAGAAAGGCGTGTTTACCCAGATTCCCACGTCATAAGTTGGGTGGACATCCATGTCATCATTTACCATGAACATCATTTCTTTGTTATCCACTATGATAAGCCTTGCCTTTATTTTTGTGTTCCTTATCTCAGCATGCTTTGCAGCTTCCTTAAGGCCTTTATGATTAGGGTCTGTTATAGGGGCGGCAATCCTTATTTTGACCCCTCTCTTGTGGAGCTCGTCAAATAAGGGACCGAGAGCCTCAACTTTCCTTATCAGGCCCTGCTCTGTTGATATCATATCAACAGTCTTTTCAGCGCTCCTTATCGTCATCTCCATATGATTATAGAGATTATGCCTTCCTCTCAGGCTTCCGCTCAGCTCGCTTGGCTCTATAAGCTCAATTCCCTGTGTGTGCAGTGAGCTAAGCTCCTGAAGAACATCAGTGGTTTTCAGGTTGTTAAGCCTCTCCACAGCGTCATCGGCATCTTTTCTCATATTTTTTTTGACACGCTCGACAACTTCAGTTGGCGGGACTGCAATATATTTTATCGGCTTGCCGATCTTCAAAACAACAAATCCTTTTTTCTCAAGGCTTTCAAGGACATCATATGACCTTGACCTTGGGACATTGGCAATATCAGAAAGCTCTCCTGCTGTTGATACTCCCCTTGAAAGCAGCGCTGTCCAGATCTTTACTTCATACAGATTTAGATTGAAATATCTTCTTAGCTTGCTAAGAAACTCATCTTTGACTATCATACTCACACCCCGCGGTTATTTTAACTGGTTAAAAACTTAAAATAATTAATTGATACTAGTATTAATAGGTTGCGGTTTTTTTACCCCTATGTAGTATATCTTCTTTGTCCCTGAATATAAAGAAAAATATATATAGACGCCAAATATAGCAATCATAATATGCAGTTGTCCCAAAAAGAGGTGGGGAAACTTCTTAAAAAATACAGGATAAGTATGCCTGAGACACATATTCTTAGCAGCAGCCATATAACCGGCACGGGCCTGAAATTTCCTGCAGTTCTGAAAGTGGATTCGCCTGAAGTAATCCACAAATCAGACATGGGGCTTGTATTTACAGGGCTGAGAAGCATCCATGATATCAACAGCAGTCTCCATACAGCGCAGACAATACTGGAAATGCACATGATAAAGGATTACAGCTTTGTATTGCAGGAGACTGCCAGGGGCCATGAGGTTATAATGGGGATGAAGCGCGACAGGGCATTCGGCCCTGTTATTATATTCGGCCTTGGAGGCATATTTGTTGAGGTTATCAAAGACGTCAGCATGCGGATAGCTCCCCTGACAAAAGAAATGGCCGCGGAAATGATTGAAGAGATAAAAGGGGCAAAAATACTAAGCGGCTACAGGAATACAAAGCCGGCAAATAAGGAAAAACTTGCAGGCCTGCTGGTGAAATTATCTGAATTATCAATAAAAGAAAAACATATACAGGAGATTGATTTCAATCCTGTAATCGCCAATGAAAAAGAGGCCGTAGTTGTGGATGCGAGGATGATAACAGATGCTTGAGAATTTCTTCAGCCCAAAATCAGTGGCAGTGATAGGTGCGTCAAGGGAGAGAAGTTCTGCAGGCCAGGGAATCCTCAGGAGCCTTCTCAAAGGCGGAGTTTTCAGGAGCAGCACAAACAGGCCGTTCAGAGGAAAGATATATGCTGTTAACCCGAAGGCGGATAATATCCTCGGTGTAAAATGCTACTCCTCTGTGCTTGGCATAAAGGGGAAAATCGACCTTGCTGTGATTGCAGTCCCTGCAAAAATAGTCTCCAAGGTAATGAAAGAATGCATGCAGAAAAAAATACATGCGGTCATCATAATTTCGGCCGGGTTTTCAGAAGCAGGCCAGGAAGGGAAAGAATTGGAAAAGCAGATTCTTGAAATAGCCAGAAAAGGAAAAATAAGGATCTTGGGGCCGAACTGCCTGGGGCTGATGAGGCCTTCCTCAAATCTCAATGCATCTTTTGGTCCCTGCATGCCGAAAAAAGGAGATGTTGCTTTTTTTTCGCAGTCAGGAGCACTGATAGACAGCGTGATAGACTGGTCGCTTGAAAACAACTATGGGTTCAGCACAGTTGTTAGTATTGGAAACAAAGCAGACCTTACAGCAGAGGATTTTTTGCTGTGGGCGGAACACGATAAGGAGACAAAAGCAATTGCATTATATCTTGAAGACATAAAAGACGGCGGGAGATTCATGGCAGCAGCAAAAAGGGTTTCCGCAAAAAAGCCTATTGTGGCCTTGAAATCAGGAAGGCTGGAAACAGGCATGAAGGCTGTGTCAAGCCATACAGGAGGACTGTCGGGAAGTTATGAAATTTACAAGACGGCATTCAGGCAGTCAGGAGTTCACATAGCGAACAGCGTAGATGATTTGTTTGAGATGACTGAGGCGCTTGCCCATCAGCCGCCGTGCAGGAACGGAATTGCAATAATAACAAACGGCGGAGGGGCAGGAGTGCTGTGCGCTGACCACTGCGAAGAGCTCGGCGTAAAACTTACAGAGCTTAGCGAACATACAATAAGAAAGCTTGACAGCTCAGGAAAAATGCATCCGGCATACTCAAGAAGCAACCCGCTGGACCTGGTCGGCGATGCCCTTTCTGAAAGATATGATACTGCAATAGATACATTGCTCCAGCAAAAGGACATATACGGGCTGATAGTAATACAGACGCTGCAGACAATGACACAGCCTATACTTGACGCTAAGGCAGTTCTAAGGGCAAGGAAAAAATATCCCGGCAAGCCCATAATAACAAGCTACATGGGAGGCAAGTTCTCAAGGGAGGCAGCCGAGCTTCTTGAAGCCAACAAAGTCCCTGATTTCAACGTGCCGTATAAGGCAGCAAAGGCAATGAAAGCACTGATAGACAGGTATCTGTGGCTGCATTAGGTTTGGAAAGCTTTATAATTAAGATAATTCCTGGATTCTGATTGGTGGGGTAAAATTTCATTGCGTGATAATATGTGGGAATATGCATTTCTTGACGGGACAAAATATGAACCTTCTAAGCATGATGAATTAATCAAGAAACCGTTATGGGCATTTAGCTCAGAAGAGATGGAAGAAATGGGGCTCCCCCTAATAAGAGATACGGCAATCACACAGAAATATTTTGACGTAATCCTTGCAGCTGACAAATCAAAACCTACTCCGGACCAGTCCGGTTTCTATGTTCACACAGGCGGGATGACTGAGAAAGGAAATATTGTATATGGGGGCAACCATGAAAAAGGGAGAGGAAAACAGGACACAATAACACACGGAGAAGAATCAGTTCTTGCAAGAGCGCTTGATGATTACGGAATAGAAGATCAGATTTCAATTATAGGCTTCTTAAGAGAAAAAGGGTTTGCCCCGGCCCCAAGGCATTGCGGACCGTGCAGGGACGGAATCCTGAAATATGACACAAGCAGGCTCAAGGTTTTCGGAGCCTCTAAAGACGGCGGGCATGTTGTGGTGTTGCCTTTCTCCAAATACCTGAAAGAAGATTTTGAAGAGACAGATGAATTCCTGGATTTTCCAGGAGAGCAAATTGAAACAGCTGTACATGGCCTGAAAATAGCATCATACAGAGGGCTTTCAGGAACTCCGGAACTTGAAAAGAAAATGGAAGACGGATTATATGGTGCAGTGATTGTGGCAAAGAACGGAAAGATGTGGAAAGGCAGTTTCAGGGGGGATACAGCATACCACTCTTCATATACAATTTCAGCTGCAATAGACACATTCAGGAATTCCGGATTGTTAAGAGGAAGGGATATAGATATAGAAAAACTGATTCTGGTGTCTCAGAATTCCGCTCCGCAAATTCCTTACAAGGACAGGCAATATTTCCTTGATTTTGCAGAATCAGTCCAGCTGTTCAACAACAGGGGGGATGAGCCTCTTCCTGTTTACATGCTCCAGGCTGATGAAAAAGGGGATATAGTGAAAGGATGGAAAACAGACTCATACGAATGGCTGCCTCTTCCATTTTCCGGAAAGCTGTTTGGTCTCGGCCCGTCCTACGTGAAGAATATAGAAGCGTTATTAATCTAGAAAATTACAGACAGATAATCTTCGGCATATTTATCTTCAACCCTCTATATTTTCCGGTTTATCCATATTCTCAAAAATATATAATACAATACTATATAATCTAAGATAAGAAATCTTTATAATTAAGTTTATTTTTAGGATTGGGTAGAATGGCGGGGTTGGATAATTTAGTTTCTACTAATATACGCGACTTCCATGCAAAATTTTCAACTTCACCCGCCGAGCACATAGAAATTCCGAGCACACAGAAACTAACCTCTACTGATAAATTTGACAAGACTCTTGAATACCTTACTTCTATCCAGAAATACAGCGGACTGGCTGCCCCGTCAATGCTGGCCAATATAGGTGGGGTAGATGCAGCACTCAGTCTCTATGCCAATGTTGCACAAAAAACAAAGGGAACCCCACATATTCTTTTCATTGACAGGAACCCAAGCCATATAGATAATCTCCTGTTCAGGATGATTACTGCAGTGCTAAATCCGGGAAGCAGGAGGGAATATATTGCTGACATCTTTGGAGTTACTGATCCTGAGCAGAGGAAGAGCATCAACCCCGATTCAATCTCACTCGACGACAAGGTAATCAAAGCTTATGATGTAAGTAAGCATTACGAGATGCTTAAAGCAAAAGCAAAGGAGAAGTTTGCGGAAAGTCCCAAATTGCTTGAGGAATATCTTGAATCTATCTACAGGATAACAAACCATCTTGGGGCAAATTCAAACTACAGGCAGTTTGTAACTGGCCTCAGAGCAAATATAGACGCAAACCCGAAAACCCATTACCTGGCCTCAGATGGCCTGTACAGGAGTGTATCAGGAGTAATAAAAAACGGCAGCACATATGCCCACGTCATGTGGGGAGACATAACCCTCCCTGACGGTGAGGCAGCAATAAGGAAAGTCATAAAGAAATATGGGCTTTCAAAGGGAGGCACACTTCCTTTTGATATTGCATTTATTCCTGACCTTAAAAACAGCATGGACAGCCTTGTCCCTTTCCTGAGAAAAAATGTAGGGGACGTCATATATACCAGGAAAGATGTCAAGAAAAATGAGAGGTTTTTGGATACAGAGGACGCCAGCCAGCTTGTAATCTCAACAAAGAAAGCCAAGGAAATAGAAGGTTATAAAGAAGAAAAACTGAAACGGGTAAAGATAGGGGAAAAAGTGCGGGTCTCAAAGGCAGAGGCAAGGGAAGGCATCCCTCCGGTCCTTTTCCTTTCAAAGCTGGATATCGGCTCAAAATACTGCGATGAGAAAACCCTTGAATATATTACAGAGAAGGCAATAGGCGCGGGCGTGGAGCTTGCGCTGGTCAACGGGGCAGTTTACGGGCCTTTCTTTTTCTGGGAAAACAAGAGAAGAGCGCTGATTGATCCGGAGTATCCGACACTTGATGCCCAGTTGAGGAGATATGCTGAGTGGAGGCAGGGATTCAAGAAAGTAGTCCATATAATGAATGATAATGATTCCAAGATTATTGAAGACCTGAATGCGCTCTTTGTGAATGAATATATGAGGAGGACAGAAGGAAAACTGAATATAGGAACAAGCGTGGGATGGCAGAGGGAATACAGGAATTCAAGGTGGGATGATGCAAAAAGAATCATAAGGGACTGCGTATATCCGTTCCTTCTTTATCTGGGAGAGGATGCAGCAGGGCTATACACCGAAGACAACTACAGGTCGCCAATATTTGAGCTTGTTTCAGGATTCCAGAGGCTTGAAGAGGGCGGAAACTTAAAGCCGGCGGAAAAAAAGGTTCTCCAGGGAAACAGGAAAAAAAGGAAGGCTTTTGAAGCAGTAATGAACCATGGCAATGACAAATTTGAGGTTGTCCATGAGTTCTCCAAGATGTTTGATGAGAAAAAGAACCTCGGCATAAGATACTCAGGAGGCTGGACATTCTCAAAAATCACAGAATACACAGACCCGATATCTGTCCCAAAGCAGAACGTACTGAGGTCGCAGAACGGCCACCTGAAAGATGTGCTTAAGGAGCAGATTATAGCAGACGGAAGGGCAGCGATGCTGTATTTCAATGCAACAGACGGGGAGAGAGTGACTCTCCTTGTCCCTGGCATGGCGGATGACAGAAGATATTTCACAAATGAGTTCGCGCCAATAAGGCAGGTATTGCAGGATCCAACACACAAGAGGGCGTCACAGCAGAACAAGACCCTGAATGTGCCGGGCGGAGTTGTCATTTCAGGCGACATAAAGAAAAACATGACAATAGAGCCATATATTCCGTTCATAATTGAAAGGATGGAAAAAGTCCAGAAGACCGGAACACCATATGAAGAAACAGTAATCCCTATTATCCATGACGTTCAGACAGGCTCAATCACTGAGAGAGTGGACATGTTCATGAAATTCCTTGACTATGCAATACATGAGAGAAAAGGAAAGGGAATACTTTCAGTAGGCGACCTTCTTCAGGGAAGGAATTACAGGGAAATGCCAAATGAGAACCACTGGCTTTCAACAGTTTCCATCAGTGTGCAGCAGGACAATGTAAATGAAATGATAAGGCCATTTGTCCCTTACATTAAATTCTTCAAGATGGTTGACGGCAACCACGAGTGGAATTCTGACAGGCTGGCAACAGGAGTCAATTATCATGCAAACATGCGCGCAATGTTCAGGGAATACAACAGGCATGTTCCTGAGGAAAAACAAATTGATTTTGAGCACTTTGAATTTATAGAGAACAGCAAAGGCGAAATAGTAAAAGCGCCTTTTGGCAGCCATAAAGAGCAGGACGTAAACATTCTTTTTTCACACATGTATTCCCAAAAAGGCTCAGGAAAAGGAAGCAGCAGGAACCCGGTTACACATATGGCCTCATGGCTTGATACAATAGGCAGCATCGCAGACCCTTTCAATATACTCCTTGGAGCGCATTATCACCAGGTTGAGATGATGGGAACAAACGGCAGGCTTGCTGCTATTCTTGGAAGCAACGCAGGGGAATCAGGGTTTGAGATGGCAAGAGGTTATGCCAGCGTGCCTATGAACGGCCTGCTTATTTTCAAGCCTGACGGAAGCATAGTTGTTGAGATAGTCTCTGAGCAGTTCTTCAAAAACTACAAGCCAAAGAATCCGGAGATAGTAGCTGCAGGAGGAGTTGATGCTTATCTGAAGAATGCATTCCAGCAGGCAGTGTATCCGTTGCATGACGGAATAAGGCAGGGATACGAGCTGCAGCCCTTCTACAAGAGAGAGCTTAAAATATCAGAATAGTTCTGGCAATCAATCCATTTTCTTTATTATGAATTTATAAGTCAGATAGCCACTCACAAGGGAAATGCCAAAAGCAGCCAAAGTCCCGAATACAAGCCCCAGAACAGGATAAAAATATCTTACTGCCCCGCTATAAACAGCAACATTTATCACTCCTGTGACAAGCAGGGTCTTTGCAAGCGCTGCTGAGATTTTCGGTCCCCTGTATAAATGCGTTATTATCATTGTTGAACTGTACATGGCGGGAAATACAGAGAACATCCCTCCGAAAACAGGGCCGCCAAGCCTGCTGGCAAATACTGCAAATACGATTATTGCCCCGCTTATTGCTGCCCTTGCCAAAATTTGTAAGGGAGTATATCTGACTTTTATCCCTTTGGATGATTTTATTTTTAGCTTCTTTTCAAAGATATAATATGACATTAACAGTATCAGCAAACAAATCATAAGGGATACAGCATAATTTTCATATCCCACTGCGACAGCAATAAAAGCCAACACAAACCATACAGCTATCCCGGCTGCAATTGCCTTAAACGGGCCGTATTTTGCCATTAGTGCATAAACAACCAGGAACAACCCGCTGAACGAAAGGAAAAGGGGCTGCATCGTAGTTGCCTGGACAGCAACATCTGTTGACTCTACAAGACCTATAAAAAATATAGTTATCACGACAGTTGAAGGAAGCCCGCCTATTGCCCCGCCTATTTTGCTTCCAAATTTTTCTGCTATGGCTGTTGTAAGAATGACCCACAGGCTGCCGGTTACAAAGGCCAGAATTAAATTTGTTAAAAACTGATTCATTAAGGCAGGTAACAGCAGACATTATTTTAATTTTGCTAAAAAAGGCGAAACCCCTGGATTTTCGCCTTTTTGCATCCCGAAAATCTGCCGGAAGCAGATTTTCATGATTTCAATAATTAATCTTATATCTCAATATAGCACCCATCCCGCCCAGTCCGTCCAGCTTGCTTCCTGCCTCATGCTCAGAGCTGATTATGTGGACTTCGCCCTGCATATTCTCAACAGCCTTCATCATATACTCAACCTGCTCAAAAGTATTGTCTTGCCTTTTCTTCTGTATAAGCCTGTCAGTTACAAGAAGTTCAGAAACAGCCCCGCTGTCAACAGCCTCTTTGATTTCTTTCAGGCCATACTGTGCTTTTCCTTTTTTTGCAATCTCCCCAAGAAACCCCTCGACTTTCCTGCTCTCGTCAGCAAATTTTTCCAGCTTCAGGACCTGCTGGACCTCATCCCTCTTTATCACCTCATTTATCCCGTTGACGCCGACTGAAGAGCATGTGGCATAGACAACTTTCTTCTTTAAATCGCCTGTTATTATTTTCTGTATATATTCTTTCCAGAATCCCGGGCTGGCGATTATTATGTTTGAGAAATTATGCCTCTTGTCATAATCCTCGACTGTTTTTTTTATTGCAGCAAAAAAATCGCTTGTTTCCGTCTTCACATCTGCCTTTTTTTGGACATCCCCTTTTATCTGGCCAAGCATCTCAAAGCCGTATTTTTTCAGCTGCGCAAAATATGCCTCTTCCCTGTCATGCACGACCAGCATTATCTTGCTGTTAAGGCCTTCTGCAGATTCCTCCAGCTTTTCAATCTGGTATTTCAGCAGGGCCTGCTTCTGGAGTGAAAATTCTGTCCCTCCCTCAAGGGATATTGTATGATGGCTGCCGAGCGGGATATCGTCGGGGCCTTCCCTGATTATCCCTGAAACCCTCAGCACATTGGAATATTTTGAGAATTCTATTTTGTCAACCTCTATCGCAAGCGTCACAGGTTTTCTTATTATCTTTGTATTTCTTTCATCTTCCTTCCCCAGCTTCACTTTTCTGTATGTGCTCGCCTTCAGAATATCGGATTTCTCAATAATATAAGTCAGGTACCACAGGTCGTCCATGGATTCGACCTGCGCCCTTACAAAATTTTTCCTGTAATCCTTCTTTATTATCCTCATAATCCTATAGAGAAAATAATAAGATTTATATATGTAATTGACTGTTTTTCCAGGATATGAAAAAAGCACAGCTGACAAATCCCAACCCTCAGTCAATGATTGCTTTGCTGATTTTTATAATCGGGGTTGCCCTTGTTATGTACATACTTTTCCTTCCTCCGGCCGAGAGGGCAGAGCTTCTTGAGCAGAACAGGAGTACGCCGGGAGACGGCACAAGGGATGAGATTTCAATTCTTATGACACAGGAGCCTGGCAGGATAAGCAACATAGCAGACACTGAGATAATAAAAGACCTTCCGTCTTTCAACCTTTTTACAAGGACAGATGCAAAGACACTTGCAGAATTTGATTCCATTTACATAAAAAAATCACTGTTTGAAGAGCAGATGCGGAATATTACTTTTGGGATAGAGGACCTGGAGCACACAGATAATTATGCATTGTCATACAATGTACAGCGGCACAGCGGAGTACTGACCATTATTCTTAATGATAACATTATTTTAAGCAATGAAATAACAACAGCCAGCCCCGCCCCTCTTAAGCTTCCCAAAGACCTGCTTAAGGAAAACAACAATCTTGTTTTCAGGGTATCCGGCCCGGGCATTGAATTCTGGAAAAGCAATCAGTATATCCTTGAGGACATAAAAGTTACAGCAGATTTCACAGACATTTCAGCGCAGGAGAACATACAGATAATCCATGTGACAGAGCAGGAAATAGATAATCTCGAATCCATGGACCTTAGATTTGCAGTAAACTGCGAAGAGCTTGCAAACGCGCCTCTTGAGATATACTTAAGGAAGAGGCTTATCTATTCAAGCGTGCCTGACTGCGGCACAAGCGTGCTTATACCTCCTGTAGACGGCAGCAGGCTTATTGAGGGAGAAAACGACCTTCTTTTCAGGACAGAAAAAGGCAATTACCTGCTTTACGGGATAGAGGCAAAGCTTCACCTGAAAAAACCATTGTTCCCTACATACTTCTTCAACCTTGATGCAGAGACATTTAATAAGGTCAAAAACGATGAAGGAGACCTCAATGTCTCAATACTTTTCCCCAACAGCGAGGACAGGAAAAAAGGGATTATACTTGTAAATGATTACATACTTGAGATAGAGACATATGACACATTCTACAACAGGAAGATAAACTCATTCGTCAGGCAGGGCAACAATGCAGTTGAGATACAGCCCAAGGATGAGAAGCTGGATATCGTCGAGCTACATGTATTTTTAGCAGAGTAAAGTTTATATAGCTTAAATATTCTAGAAGACTATTAGGGAAATGGCACTTGAAAAGTTAAAAGATCTGCTGAAAAATGAGACAGATAACCTGGGATTTGCCGAGGCATTATTCGGTGTCTGCGGGGCCGTATTCTTATATCTCGTTGACCTGACCACAAAATGGAACGGCTATCCGCTGCTGGAGGTATTTTCAGGGGCATTATTAATAGATGCATTGAGAATAGTGATTTTTGGTTTTTTTACAATAAGACTCCTTATGCTGATTGTAGAGCATAACAAGCAGGGATTCCACTGGTCAGCATATATCTCCGAGGGACTGCTTCATCTTTTATGGATAATGACTGCAGCAATTGCCCTAAAAAATCCCACTTCAACACTTCACCTTCTTTTTTCCATCCTTATCTATTTCCTGTTCGGGAAAGCTGTCCCTGAAGAGCATAAGGAAGATTTTACAAGGGCAATCCTTGTGTTGACTTTTATGGACTTCTATGGCTACGCATTGTTAAAAGGCATAAGCATAGGCTTTATCCTGGAAAACCAATTCAATAGGATACTTGTCCCATTATGGGGTTTTTATGTTATAGGATTTGCCATGAAGCACAACAGTTCTGCGATATTCAGCTGGACCTTCTTCATCATCTCCGCCATTTATGTCGCAGCCCTGTTTGACGGGGTTTCACTTATGGCCCAGCAGACAGACAACCTTGACCAGGGAATTATAAACCAGGCAAAATCATCAGTATTCGGAGGGCTTAACCTTCTTTTTGGGATCCCGCAGATGATAACAGACGGATGGAACAATTTCTACCAGCAGACATTCAACCAGTCATACATCTATGGGGGCGAGCAGGAGGAGACAAAGAATCCGCAGGGTGTTTACCTCACTGAAATTGAAAGGGGAGACTATACGAATTATGCAGATTCTCCTATCTATATATGGGCAAGGCTTGAGGCAAGGACTCTCGACAAACCGATAAACCCGGTAACAGTAACCTGCAGCGCCGAGCTGGACGACGGGAACATAACACAGGGCATTGTCAATGAGGAAAGCACAGAATACAAATTCCTCGTCATATCTGGCGTGGACAGGACAATATCATGCAGGTTTAACAACCTTACAGAAGGAAGGTATACGGCGGTATTCAATGCCACTTTTGATTTCGCAACTGATGCAAGGCGCAAGGTCTATCTTATGGACAGGGACAGGTATATAGAGGAACTGCAGGCCCTCAACCAGAGAGGCCAGCAGGCCACAGGAAAGGATGTCCTGCTCCAGCTTGAAATTACAGACACCGCCCCGGAAACAATCTACACCTCTGGGCCGGTGCTGGTAGGCATAGGCAGCGACAATGTTCCCTGGGACATAGGAGACCAGAATAACATAAAATACAGGTTCGGCGTAACAGCAGAGAACGAGTGGACCATAGGCGGAGAAATACTCAAGATAAACAAGATTGAAATGATAGTTCCCCCGACATTTGACATAATTACTACAAGCTGCGACATAAAGATGCAGCCCGCAGGCTCAAGAGAAGGGGACAAGGTCTATGCAACAACAGCAGTTATTGATGATATAGATAACCTTAAAACAATAAACTGCCTTATGAATGTGGACAAGAGGAGCCTTGATCCTGTGCCTGTAACCACAAGGTTCCTGAGGGCACATGTCGACTATACCTATATGATAACAGAAGAAATAGATTTTGAGGTGGAGCCTCTTCCCGGCAATACAACATGAAAAAATATATTGCAGCATTAATTCTGCTGGCAGTTATTACAGCCTGCACAGGCGGCTCAGGAGAGGCAGACCTGGAAAAAGACATATACAAGGGGACAACAGGGGTTGTCCTGAGTTTCTTTGAGAACAGCCTTGGAGACGAGGTATTCGAGAATGAACAGCTTAATCTTCCTATCAAGCTCGAAAACAAAGGAGCATACCAGGTCACAAATTCAAAGCTCGTGGTGGCAACAGAAAGGGGTTTCATAGAATTTTCAAACGGGAACAACATATACCAGAAATCAGGCATAAGGCTGGACGGCAAGAGCGTCTTTGTTACATTTGACGATTTCCATATAGAAGAGCTTGTAATGAATGTAAAAGAGCTTGACCCGCAGAGCGAATATCATGACTCGTTCATAACCGTCAACTTCTGCTATGACTACAAGACCTCTGCATTTGCAGAGGTATGCATAGATACAGACCCTCACGGCCAGAGAGTCAGCGACAAAGCATGCTCGCAGATAAACTCAATAAGCATGTCAGAAGGGCAGGGCGGCCCTGTTGTCATAGAAAGGGTAGAAACAAGGATGCTGGTGGTTGATAATTTCATAAAGCCCCAGTTCAAGATTTACATATCCAACAGGGGAGAAGGCACAGTGATAAGCCCAAACAGGATAGATTCAGTCTGCAGCCAGGGCTCAATAGGCCAGGAAACATACAATTCCCTGAGGCTTACAGCACTGGACATGTCAGGATTCTCAATGGGAAGCTTTGAATGCATTCCCTCAGAGCTTGTGCTTTACAATGATGAGGATTTCATAACCTGCACCCTGAAAACAGGGATAAGCAGGGACAGGCAGCCTTACCTTACTCCTCTGAAAGTGGAGCTTTCATACGGCTATATGGAGACAGCATCAAAAGAAATTAAAATAAAGAAAATATTAAGATACTGAGAATGAGAAAAGAGCTTATTGTTTTGTCCTGCCTGCTTGTATTCCTGAGCGCATGCGTCATTGATTCAGGAAGCACAAACCAGCAGAACTGGAGGTCAGGAACACAGGGCATAGTGATGAGCTTTGTCCAGAACAGTCCGCCGTCTGAGGTCGTAAGCAGGTCAAATGTGGTGGTTGTTCTTGAATATTCAAACAAGGGAGCAGCTACAACAAGCCCGACATTCTATCTTGGGGGATTTGACAGCAATATACTTCCTTTCGGCAATACAAGGGTTTCTCCGGGAAGCATAGGAGGCAAGGACCAGTATAACATAGCAGGCTCCCAGCCGGGGTTCCTCAAATGGGAGACAGGCATAAACCTTGGCTCGTTAAGGGAGGTCGACAGCTTTAAGCAGTATCTTAGTGTGACAGCATGCTATCCCTACCAGACACTGGCTTCCCCTATAATATGCGTCGATCCGCAGAAATACGAGTATATTGCGCCTGCAAGATGTGATTTTGATGTAAAAGAGCTAGGCAGCAGCCAGGGAGGGCCAATGGCAGTCACAGAAGTGAAGCAGAAAGCCACCACTAATGAGATATTCCTTGAGATACATGTGGAAAACAAAGGCAGCGGCACTCCCTACCTGCAGGGAGACTGCCTTACCCTCGGTTATGAGCAGGTTGACCAGGTAAGCCTTGCTGAGGTTACAATGTCAGGCAGGAAATTCAGCTGCTCACCATCAACAATAAGGCTTGTAAACGGAAAAGGCTATGCCATATGCAGCCTCGGCATAAATGTTGACTCATATTACGAGACGCCGCTGACAATAAGGCTCAATTACAATTACAGGGATACGCTGCCAAGAAAGGAAATAACAATAATAAATGTGGATAAAAAGTAGAAAGCTTTATAATGTAGAAATGCAGGACTTAATAGAAGGTGAATAGCATGAAGAATTTCAGATGGGTCATATTTTTGCTAATTGTAGCTATGCTGACAATGGCTCAGGAAGGGTGCCAGAGCTCAGGCAAGGGCACAGACAAGATAAATCCTTATATTGGCGGCACGAGAGGCCTTTCAGTCTTGTTTGCAGATGGTGCCCCTCCGGAAGAAGTGTTTGACAACAAGCAGTACCCATTTGACATTGATGTAAAGCTTCTTAATGTCGGGGAAAAAGATATCTTAAAAGATGATGTAAAAATAGTAATTTCAGGGCTTAACCCGTCTGATTTCGGCAAGACAGACAACTTCTTCATAAAAGACGGAATTGAAGAGGATGTGCTGGCAACATACAAGGATTTTGAAGGAAACATAATAAATCCCTCAGAAGTCTATGTGACCTTCCCCGGGCTTAATTTTCAGGACAAGCTTACAGGAAACTTCCAGCTTAAGGCAAGGGCAGATGTATGCTACGGATATGAAACAGAAACTGTGGCAGACGGGTGTATAAGGTCCGATGTATTATCAGTTGACCCTGATGCAGTCTGCCAGGTAAACGAGGAAAAGACAGTATATAATTCAGGAGCTCCGATCCAGGTAACTGGGTTTACAGAGCAGCCAAGCGGGACAGATAAGATAAGATACCTGTTTACAGTCAAGCACGTGGGTTCAGGAAGAGTCTATCTCCCGGACAGCAAATGCCCGTCTGTAAGAGGCTCAGAAGACAGGCTTTACTTCAAGATTAAGTCAAGTGTAGCTGACCTTACATGCAGCGGGCTTGTAGGCGGCAGCGGAAAAGAAGGTGAAATAATCCTGAGAAACGGCGAGCAGACAATAAGATGCGTCCAGCAGACCAAGAGCCAGATTGACTATATAGACAGGATAACAATAAGCCTTACATATGACTACCAGGATTCATATGATGAGACTATACTGGTCAAGAAGAGCGATTAAATTTTTTATACTCTTTTTTTTAATTCTTGCTGTTATTTATATATGAGATTCCTGCAATAAGGGCTTCCAGCTGTATAAACTCATCGCTGCCCTCCACCATCCTGAACTCTATCTCTCCGCAGAGCTTTATCATTTCCAGCTTTTTCAGGTCATCCACTTTCTGCTTCCAGATTGAAGACTGTATCTGCTTTATTATATCAAGCCCGGATAAGCCATTCTCAAACATTGTATTAAGGAGCTTCTTTCTTGCCTCCAGCATATTGTTTTTGAAAGCCAAATCAAGTATCTCCTGCACTTCTTCAGGAAGCGCCTGCGAAGCTATGCTGTAGACAGCCTTTTCTGTAATCTCCTGCGCCACGGCTGCAGAGCTCTGGAGCAAATTCTCAACTTTCCTGCAGTCCCCTCCGGTTACCTCATAAAGGGCCTGCTTTGCATCTCCTGTAACCTTTATCTTTTCCTCAGAGGCAATCTTATCTATGATGCTGAATATATCCTCTTTTGGCAGGGGCTTGAATTTGAAGACAACGCACCTGCTCTGTATTGGGTCTATTATTTTTGATGAGAAGTTGCATGACAGGATGAACCTGCATGTCTTGGTGTAATTTTCCATTGTCCTCCTCAAAGCCTGCTGCGCCTCCCTTGTAAGGGCATCGCACTCGTCAAGGAATATGATCTTGAAAGGCACGTCTCCTATAGCTTTTGTCCTGGCAAAGTCCTTGACCTTGACACGGACAACGTCAATACCGCGTTCGTCAGAGGCATTCAGCTCAAGGAAATTCTCTCTCCAGATATCTTTAAAAAGCTCCCTTGCAACCACAAGGGCAAGTGTGGATTTGCCGACACCAGCAGGCCCTGCAAAAAGCAAGTGGGGCATGTTCTGCTGCTTTACAAACGCCTCTGCCCTCTTCACTATGTCTTTCTGGCCTTTTATCTCCTTAAATGACTTTGGCCTGTATTTTTCTGTCCATATTTCCATAAAAGGAGTAGAAACTGGTTTAGTTTAAAAAATTATAGGATAAAGTGAAATAAGAAAAGAAGAGTGATTAATATTAAATTATATCTTCTTCCGCAATTAATGAAAATTTAAGAAATTTTCAATATTGCCTCAGAGTTATATAATATCCTCTTCGGCAATCACCATGAAGTCCCCCATGGCAATCACAGCGCTGAAAGGTATAAGCAGCCTGTCCTGGCTGTCTTTTTCCAGTTCAAGCTTCTCTGTGTAGGTTGTAGGGTTATTCACGACTATATGTATAAGCTCTCCTGATTTTGTCTCGAAGATCAGGTCACCAACTTCACCGAACCTTTTGCCTGTTTTGCTGACAATAGTCTTTCCTAGCAACTGTTTTGAGAATTTCTTTGAATCGTTATCTTCAAATGATTTTTTTACAGCCATGATCTATCTACCCCTTATTTGGTTGAAATACATAAATTAAATTGTTTATATAAAGATTTCTATTAATAAATCTTACTATATTTCTCAGAATTCCCCTATCCTCTTGTCTACTTTGTCATAATGCCAGAACATTGCTATGGCGCCAAAAAGAAGACCGGCCAGCAGGGCAATTATCGGGGAAAGGAAAAAGCCTATGGCTGAAGCCACAACCACAAATGCAAGGGTAAATGTCCAGAAATATATGTGAGGGTAGAACAGGTATAACCCCACATTACCGGGGAGAGGTATAAGGGAATATATGGCAAACAGGAGGCTGAGCACCATAAGCTGCATTACAAAAGGGTTTGATTTGAACGGTGAGAGCAGAAGCAGCAGTATCACATTAAAAAAAGGCCCCATAAAGCCTGCCTTGGCCCATTCCCAGTCGTTTGTATAGTATCTGAATTCACCAAGCCTTGAGGCTGTCAGATGCCTTATATTTATGGCTCCGGGCAGGAAGAATATGAGGTATCCTCTTGAAGCAAAAGTCACAACCAGGGCAATCATAAGCCCTATAATCCCGTATTCATAGACAGGGTCATATCCATAGTATACAGCGACAACCCTCTGCCCAACCTGGTTGAAAACAGTACAGATGAGCGCCATAAGGCAGCCAAGGCCGAAATTCTTTATTCCTTCAAGGAAATTGAAAGTCTCTCCTCCCCATTTGTTGAAAGACCAGACAAACCCGATCATAACAACAGTTATAATAATCTGCTTTATCTCTTCCTTTGAAAGGGAAAAGCCAAACCTTTTCAGGTTATAGAAGAAAGTCCTGTATTCTTTTGCATATGAATGCGATGGCATGAGAAGAAATTGGCTGGGAGACTATATAAAATTTTCTTATTTTATCTCTACTGCTCTTTATTGAGATAAGCAAGAACACCGTCTATATGGCCTGCCCCCATCACAGCAAGGATTTTCTTGTCCGGAAAGAGCCTGTGCAGCCTGTGCAGCTGCCTTGCCATGTAAATATCCCTTTCATCAATGAGTATCCTATGCAGGGAAGGATATCTCTTTTTCGTGTATCTTATCACTTTCCTGACAAGCTCTTCAGGCGGTATTTTTGAAAAATCAAAAGCCATTTCCTCAGCAGGGGGCCTAAAGGAGTCTATGAGAAGCCTGAACAGCTCCCTTTTCCTGAAATTCTTTGAGAACCTTTTCATGGTTATTGATATGTCCCTGTCTATAAGGGCGATATCTGCCTTGCTTTTCTCTGCCAGCTTCAGTGCAGCAAGCATCTCGCTTCCCGGTTCTATATTCACAATCTTTCCGATTTTCTTCTGAACGAATTCTCCAATCACATAGAATATGAATCCTCCGAGCCCAAAAGCTTTGATGAGCTCAAGGTTTTTCGGCCTTCTTACTTTGTTTTTCAGCGCATAAAGCCGGTTCCTGTCAAGCTCCACAGCAACAATATCAGGCGATATTTCTCCGAACGCAGCATTTACTCTCCTGGTGCTTTCGCCGGCAACATGGGAAGTTCCGACAAGTGCAATGTTCCTAAATTTCTTCATAGAAGACAAGCCATATTAGAAAAAATATAAATCATTTGGTTTTCAGGGCAATTCTTGTCCATACAAAGTACACAAGCAGCGCCATAATGCTTCCTGCCAGGAACCATAGGGCGTAATTAGGCCCACTTTGAATAGCTGCAGCAGCCATATCAGCTTCTGCTGCCAGCATTTCAGTTTTGAGGGCAGCAGGAGCAGGATTGTTTTGGGAAGATAAAAACTGCACTGCCAGGCTTGCCACTCCCATAATGAAGACAACAGGGAGGAATTCTTTCAGCCTTGAGGCCATGCCTGCTGATTTTTTCGGGGCTATCACGACATATTTATTTGAGAGCGAGTAGTGGATTATCTTTTTGCCTTTTTCTGAATATTTGTAATGCTCGTCCTTCACAAGGTCGGATTTGACAAGCAGCGCCATGTTGTAATGGACAGTTGAGAGCGGAATTTTGAGCTTTTCTGCAATTTCTGTTTCAGTCATCATCTCTTTTTTTGACATAATGTCAAGTATCTTCCTTGCAGTATCATTGCTCAGCACCTGGGCGAGCTGCTTTGACTTTTCCTCGTCAAGGCTTACAAGAAGAAATGACTCATCTGCCATAAGAGAGGTGAACAGAGACATATATTTAAATAATTGCAAGACTTTAATCCGGATTGAAATGAAGACGCATTTCCCGACACTGAGGGGACTCCTTATCAGGCTCAAGCTCTACATGTCAAGGACAGGCAGCTACATAAGCCTTGTCAACACAGCGATGATACTTTTCATATTTCTTTCGGATCTTGAAAAATACAATATAGATATTGAAATAAGAGATTGGATAATCCCTATCTTTATCGTCGGAGTCCTAGGCATGCTCACTTTCGGGTATCTTGAAGACAGGTTGGGATTCTACAGCGAGGAGCAGAAGGCATCGCAGTCAAGAAGCCCCTATTTCAGGGAGATAATAGAGAGACTGGACAAGATTGAGAAGCAGTTAGAGAAGAAATCAAAATGATTCTGAGGTATCACTAACTTTTTAAGCTGCCATGCCTTTCCCTGTTAATGTAGGGCAGTGCTTAGCTATCGGTGCTTTAGGAAGGTGATAAAGAATCATCGGTCTTCGGAGGGCTTTATGTCCTCCTTAAGGTGTTTCCATCAATGCTTTCTTAAAGGACTGAGGAAAGTCCACCCACTATCGTAGCCACTCGTGAAAGCGAGGCCCTGAAAAGGGCGGCAACCACTCAGAAACGAGACCGCCCATATCCGCTGTGATGCATGCGAAGGCTCTGGTGACAGAGCTGAGTTCCTGCTGAGTTTGTTTATGGGAACGGATGAAACGGTGAGCCCTGGCTTGTGCAACCCGCAAGGGGCTCAGTAAAATGCTAAGACAGGCTATCCTAACGGAGCCTGACAAAAGGTGGCTTACAGCTGCCCTGCTTTTTTTTAAACTTCAGGAACAGAGCTGAATAGTGATTTAAGCCCGGTCTTGAGGCTGGCAGGATCTGCAAACTTGTGGTGCAGATGCGGCATAATAGACCACTGCATGTTGATTTTGGGGTTTGCAAAGATTACCTTAAGGGTAGTATTTGATGAAAGTTTAGGCCAGTTCTCTATCATAAATTTCAAATTCTCTCCTGTATTTAATGTTACAAGGACAGCCTTATCCCCAAGCCTTTCAAGCACACTATTTTCAAGCCTTTCCATTACAATATACTCCACAATTCCTTTACCCTCATGCTCGCACGTGATTATATTTCCTTCTGCAAATTTCTTGGTCATATCTCTCTTAAAAGAATTTAGGTAATCAATAAATGCAGAAGTCCATTCTGATAAATTCATTTTAGGCCCAGTCTTTTCATAATATAGTCAAACAAGTTATCGTTCTCTTCAGCAGACGCAACATACTTCTCTCCAAGCAGCTCGGCGGCAAGCTCTTTGTAGCTCAGTGATGCCGGGGCATTGGGATGCGTGTGTGTTACAGGATTTTTCATTTTTACTGCTTCCCTGACAGTCTCGTCTTCAGGAATCATGGCAATCACTTTCGTCTCCAGCATTGCCTCAACATCCTCTTTGCTGAGCTCAAGCTCATCCTCATATACCCTTGAAAGTATGACCCCTCTTACAGTTTTCCCATGCTCCCTGGCTGTTTTTATTGTTCTCAGCGCATCGCTTACAGCGGGAAGCTCAGGAGTTGAGACAACAAGCACCTCGTCCCCCATTTTTATTGATTCAATTGTGTCCTCTGTCAGCCCAGAAGGGCTGTCTATTATCACAAAATCAGCCTCTCCTGCCAGATCCCTTAGCATTTTGGCCAGCTTTTTCATGTCAATCCTGCCTTTGTGCTTCAGTGAAGGGCTGGCCGGCACAACTTTCAGGCCGTGGGAATGCATGTATAATGCATCAGAAATATGCTTACCCTCTTTTATGACATCCTGCAGTGTTACAGGAACCTGCGGCGAGCCCAGGTAAAGGGCAATATTAGGGGTTGAAAAATTGCAGTCGACAACAATGACATCCCTTCCGAATACAGTCAGGGCTGTCCCCAGGTTAATGGCGGTTGTTGTCTTTCCAACCCCGCCTTTGCTGGAGGCTATTACGATGAATTTTGTCATTTTACGATTTTTTCAACAGTTTCAAGGCATTTTTTAAGAGTGTGAAAATCCTCAGTGATGCTGTCTATATCCACTTTTATCTCTGCTTCATCAACAACAGAAGTCATTGTTACATGTCTCCTGAATTCGCTTGACTTGTCATGGGTTACTCTCCTGAGTTTCCTGAAAAGAAGGTATTTTTGTATGTTTTTGCGGATATCTTCTACATCATAATATTCAAGAACAGCATGAGCCTTGGCAATCGGGTTGCCCGGGATTTCTGCGATTTTTCCGTCATCAAACGCCTTCTGCACAAGCGCATCAACAACAAACTCATAAGAATTTATCATCCTTTCAACAACACTGAGCAGCACATCGACCGTCCTCGTGTACTTCAGTGTCACATAGATAAGATGGTCAATCCTCTTTAATTCTTCTTTTGCATTTTCCAGGTTCTCTGTCATTTTATCACTTTTTGCATTTCCTTCATGAGAAGCTTTCCTTTAATAATGTATTCCTTCAGTTTCTCCTTTGATATGATATTGAGCCTGTAATCCTCTGAGGCAAACACGAACCTGTCCTTCCTCACAAACTCAACATCAGATTCATTCTGGGTTTCCATGAACTGGTTGAGGTCATCCAGGAAATTATAGTATTCAATGTTTATCTTATGTTTCTTCATCACCGGCTTCACTGCTTCGAGAGCAGAGGGGAAATCACCAATAAATTCAGGAATTTTAAAATGTTTCGTTTCATAATGGAGCAAAGCAAGCACAAGGTTCTGCATTGACATGAAAAGATTCTTGAAGACCAGTTTCAGGAGCTTTGGGTCCTGCACAATAGGGTAAGTCATTGTAAGCACATGGTCAGCAACCCTCATATACCTGATTGCGTTTTCCTTTGCTTCCTGATATTTTTCCATTTATTTCTTCAAAGAGAGGATAGCCTCAGCCAGGTCTCCCCTGCTTTTTTCCAGCGCACTTTTTGCTTTTTCTTTTGATACGCCTGCCTGCTGCATGACTGTCTTTATGTCCTCTTCGCTTATTTCAGGCTCTTCCTCTGCAGCCCTTCTCTCTTCCTGTCCGCTTATCTGATAAGAGCTTTGCCCAGAAATCTTTATTTTCTGCACAGAAGGATTCCTTATGATTATATCTTCCTTTTTTGTCCTTATTATTACAGCAACAGCATCTATGTCTTCCTGCTCCATCCCAAGCTTCTTCATGGCCTGCTGCATCTGCTTTGGATTCATGCCCGGGAACATAGTGTAAAAAAGAAATCAAGCCAATTTTAAAAAGATTATTGAAAATTGTTAGGTTTTACAATTTTTAATCCCGAAAACTATAGTTTTCGTTATTATTAAAGAGGGGAAAAATAAAGAAAAATTAACTTTTTCCGCCTTTCTAGTAATCTCTTATTATGGCATCATCAAGCGACCGGATAAGCAGTGGAAGGCTCAGCTCGTGCATTCCGATTATGCTGCCGACAACAGGGACATATCCTTTCGGAAGGTGCTCATAGAGATTCGGGATTTCTTCCCTCCAGGGGTCCACATAATAATAATGGTTCTGATTGTGGATTATGTCTATGTTGACCATGTACTTATTTCCTTCCTGATACGGCTCTATGCTTCTCACAATAAAAGCCTCAAAAGGCCCGCTTTCTTTATACCCGACGCCGTAAAGCTCGTTCATCGAGTCCAGCAGTTTATGTAATCCCATTTTCATTTCTTCATCAAGTTTCATTTTACATTCCTCCTTGTATAGGTTTATGCAGGCTCCAGACAAATCACACTACAGGTTAAGGGAAACTAAGAAACAATGCTGCACTTATGCAGCCGTAGCCGTAGAGAAAACACTTGCAGAATCTGATATTTTTTGATTCCCCATTGGCATTCAATAAGAGAAGCTGACGTAATATTTAAACATAATGGCCAATCTATATTACTCTAATTTTATATATAACTTCTTTTTACCACTTAAAAAAAGTAAATCTTATGGAGGAATTAAAATGAGCAAAACAATTGAATACGTTGTCAAAGGAGAAGGCAGCACAGTAAAGAAAGCTGAAGCAGAGCTTAAAAGAGATCTTTCAGCAGCAATAAAGAAATTCGGCAAAGAATTTGGAGAGCTTGAACATGTCTCTCTTTACGTTGCAGAAGCAAAAATAAACGGAGAGCCACATAAGGCACACCTAGTGGAAGGGACATTTGAAGGGCCAAACTATACAACACTCGAATCAAAGATGGAGACAGCATTTAACAGCGAAGGGTATAAGATTGGCAAAATTTCAGTGGCACAGACATACATGGTTCCGGAGGAGATGTATAATGCAGCAGTAAAGCCAAAATCACCAACAGCATATGCTGCTCCACAAAAGCCAAGCATTACTGATACCATTATAGACATATTAAAGTAGTAAAGGAAACAAAATGCCCTTTCCCCAGGAAACTGTAGATAAAGCCAGAGCCATAGCTCATGAATATTCCATAAGAGACAAATCTAAGCTTAATCAGGCAAAGCGGCTTTTCGACGGGGAATTTCTTCATATTAATTACGGCTTTGAAGATGCCATAAGGCAGGGCAGATGCGGCCATTATCTCCATCAGGTCCAGAGAGATGCAGACTGCTTTTCCCTGGCAGGCATTAATTATATTATTGCAAAGGAGGCAGGTCTGAAGCCCAGAATATGGTGGGTTACTGAAATGAGGGATGTTTTTCAGGAAGATAAATCAGATGACCAGCCGATAAGTGATCATTCTTTTATAACTGTAGAGGCTAAAGGAAAAACATATCTGAATGATCCATTCTACAGCACATTTGCAGAAATAAAATTTGAGCCCGGAAGAATAATAATTTTCGGGAAAGACGATCTATACGGGAAAATCATCAGGACAAGGCTCTATAAAACGATGAAGGAAATTGGCGAAGAAGAATATGTAGAAATGATGGACAGGCACCAGTCCCCTGAATACGGAAAGGAAGTGCTCAGAGCAGGCCAGGTTGTCCATAATTTCGGCAAGAGAGTAGCATTACAGCTGCTGCCTCAGGACGAACTGGCATCAGCAGCCATATATTCTGTTGACACTCCGCTTTATGAGAAGACGCCGAATATCGAAGAAGTATATATGTTAAAGGGAGGAGTGCATAAAGACGGAACTTGGAAATACGAAGACGGGGAAGTTGTAACATATTTTGCGAAAAGCGCAGGGTGGCTGCTTGAGCAGCATCAGCTTAAGCATATGCAGATAGTTCTGCCCTATTCAGCTGTCATGTCATATATTGAAAACCTTAGGCAGGCATCAGAATTCTCAGGAAGGAGAACTCCCCTCCACCGGCTATACTCAAAAAACAAGCTGCTTTATTTCAGGGAAAGAGGATTTAGTGTTACAGGAGAAATCACAAAAGAAAACGGCGTTGATGCCAAAAAACATCAGCAGCTCCTGGAAGAGATTGTCAATAACGGGCTTGTTTCGTTTGGAAGGGAGCCTGAAGAAGCGATGCCCTTCATCCACCAGTACAGCAGCTATACAGCACAAAACATTGCAGCAATGTGCGAGGCAAACCCGCACGGATTTGTCTATTCTGAGGATATGAGGGACAATTTCATAGAGCAGAGTCTTGAGCCAACAGGAGCATTGTTTGAGGAAGGGGGGAGGAAAATCTGGGGGGTTATACTGGCCAAGTCAGGCCTGGCATCAGGCCTCAAGGAAAAGCAGAGAGACCTGATCAGATACAAGTTTAACACCAAAGATAATTTTATTGAAAAATTTGCGGGAGCCCTTAGGGAACGCAGAGACAACATACATGCATTTGAGGGAGTAATTGATTTTGCGCTTTTCCAGAGAGACAATCCCATGGGAAAAATTACTGCAACAGGAGAAGAACAGATGCAAACGTACAGGCATATAGTCCACACAAGAATGATTGACCTCTCAAAAATACTCAGGGTTCTTGAGGTTAGACAGTTTCAGCATGGCCTCAAAAAAATATTGGCTGCATGACTATATCAACTTTTTTAATTCTCTGAAAGGGAAATACTTTGCATATTTCATAAGTGACGGTCTCGCAGCAATTATTTTTATTATCATGCTGACAATCCTGTCCCTGCTCTCATCATGCAGTATTTTCTTCATTTTACTGCTGGAGAAAGTCCCTATCAAATCATTCCAGTCTGTTGCAGTGAACCTCTGGTGCATCCTGTGGGCGAGAAGGTGGACATATAGGTTCAGGAACATCTGTTTTCTCCATTCTTTGTCATAATCCAGTTCTTTGTCAACGCATTCTGCCAGTATAATGGCTGCCTTTAGGCTCTGGTTTATGCCGCCTCCTGAAGTTGCCTTGACAAAAGTTGCGGCATCCCCTAGGATATATACATTGTCTTTCTGCGCCCTTACTTTTGGGTTGAAGACAGGGATTACTCCGGACTGATTCTCTATGGTTCTTTTATTATAGTCTTTTCCTATCTTTTTCATGGCAAATTTTTTGAAAAGTGCCATTGAATTCTTATAGGATGCCACTCCGATCCTTACAGTTTCTGGGTCAACAGGCACTATCCAGGCATAGCAGCCGATATACGGGTAAAACTCAACAATATTGTTATTTTTCATCTTCGCCTCTATCTGCGTGCCTATGACAAATTCCCGCCCTTCAAACAGGCCTGCTGCTTTTGCGACTTTGCTTAATGGACCGTCTGCGCCAATCAGGACATCTGCTTCTGACTCTATTGCTTTGCCCCTGCAAGATATTTCTGAAATTATTTTCTTCCCGTTTTTCCTGAAAGAATTAAAGCTGTGGCTGAGATGGTATTCTGCCCCTGCACTTTCAGCCATCTTTGCAAGATAGCTGTCAAACTTTTTTCGGCAGACAACATAATTCTTTTTTATTCCTGCATTGACAAATTTTCCGTTCGGAGAAAATATTTTTGTCCTTTCCACAGTATTCAGCACGAAATCTTTTTTCGGCTCAAATATAGTCAGGAAATAATCACTCAGGATTCCAGTGCACTGCACCGGAGGGCCGACAACAGGATTTTTTTCATATACACTCACAGAATGGCCTTTCTTTGCCAGAAGATATGCGGTATAGTTTCCGGCCGGACCAGCGCCTATGATATCAATTTTCATTCCGGAAATGAAAGCTTCCAATTATATATAACTAGTTTACTACTAATAAATAACTACAAATAGAAAACTTTAAATATTGTTTGTAGTTACCACGCGGTAGTTATTTGAATAACGAGAGGAATATCCATGGGAAACTTATACAAAACAGCTGCTTCAGTTTTTCTAATAGCGAGTCTTGGCCTGGCAGGGTGCGTGCGCTCTGCAGGCAGTTCATCTGTACCTACACAAAATTCTCCAACATCAACTATTGGGAATACCCTGACATCAACTCCAACATCAACTTACTCTCCAACACCAGTTCTAATGCCGACCAGGGTATATGAAGACAGGGGCGTCATCAAAGTGTACAAATGCGATGACCTTAACAGGAACGCAATGTGCGACCCAGGGGAATACCCATCAGGATACCAGCTTGAGCTTAACGGCCAGCCATTTGTCCTGCCGCCATTTTCAGAAATTGAGGGTATAATACACTCAGCAGGAATGGACATTCCTTATGTCCAGCAGGGAGGAGTTCTTTACCTATATGTAGAGCCAGGAACATACAACTTCAGAGACCCGATATACGCAGGATGGATCAGGATATCTCCGAATGAATTTGAGATGAGAACTGTTACAGACGAAGATGCAAACCTTGAGAGGCTTGTAAACCCGCCAGTTGTTTTTGTCAATATGCAGGTAGGAGCATCGGCAACGCCTACACCTACAGTCCCTTATGTGCTGCCAACATATACCCCGACTCCACAGAATACTCCGCAGAAAACACCTCAGAAAACACCAACACCACAGCACCCTACAAATACACCGCCTCCTCCGCCTACTAACACCCCTCCGCCTCCACCAGCTACATCAACTCCAATAGACATAGTTTTCCCAACACCTAATGATCCGTAAGGAGAAAAGTATGAAAATCAAAAAACAATTTTCAAATTTCAAAAACACGGGGTGTTTTTAAAAAAATGAAAAAGACAACAATGCTGTTTACAATCTTTTTGATACTCGCGGCAGCTTTTGCATTTGCAGCATATACAGTCAACTGGACAATAAATGGCAATATGCCATTCCATGCAAGGGCATATCTTTGCCCGGGCGGTATATGTTCAGAAAGCACAGCAACACTGGTCCAGAACGGTTTCGGCACCAGCTCACTAAAGCTGAATTTCTCAAGCGCAGGCGCTTCAGACAGGTATGCAATATTCATCTATCCGGAAGATGCATGCCATGTTCCTACAGCAATCCATGTGGATTTTTCAGGATCAGGAAACACAACAAGCAACGTATCATTTTACAAGCAGGGCAGCACTACTTGCGGCTCCAATGTTAATTTTACAACTGTTTCAGATTCAAGCATAACTCTTGGAGATTCAGTTACTGTTACCTCCCAGCTCCAGGGAGCATGGGGATTTGCAGACCCTCTGGTTAATTTTACACCTAACGCAATAGCATCATACTACCAGTCAACTGTGGATGTTAATTTCAGCGCCAATGGCGCAGTCCTGGATTCAGATCAGATAATTATAGAATGGGAAGACCAGTGGGAAACAGTATCCTACAATTTTACACCCAATGCAACAGGAAACTACACGCTGAGAATAGCCACAAAGATGGACAATGAATGCAAGTGCAACGGAAGCAATTACAAATATCAGGAAGTAGTAGTTGAGGTTACCCCCTCGGCATGCGTTGATGAATGTGTACTGGGCGAATATTGTACAAACAACACCGCCATGGAGTGCGGCAACTTTGACTCAGACTCATGCCTGGAATTGAATATAATTGAAGTCTGCGGAAACTCAACAACAGACATATCATGTATAGGTGGCAATGTAACAGAAGTATTTACAAATTCAACATGTGTGGTAAGCTCAGGCAATGCTTTTTGCGATGATGTTGTAAATACAACAGTAATAGAAAGCTGCGGCCTTGATTTCTGCATAGAATACACCGATAAGGACCCTGAGATACTGGAATATGTCCATGATGAGAACACATGCTCGCCCTCAACGCTGATGTGCGTTTATGATCCGGGAGACGTATATGACTTCTGCCTGTCATCTGATATACTTATGCAGGCAGTCTGTGTAGGGGATGACAATGACTTTGAAGCCTATGACTGCAACAGTCTTGACGGATGCTATCCCTTTGATATACCAGACAGCGGCTCATGCAGCTGCCCTTACGGAGGATGCAGCCAGCCATGCCAGGAGCCACAGACAACAGGCATGCTGTACAGGAATTACTCATGCGGCGCAGGAGCATGCTCATATGTGAACCTTTCAATGGTAGATTCAGATTCAGATTTTGTAGATGACAGGTGCGATGCCTGCCTGGACGTAGACCACGACGGGGCATGCGACTCAGTGGACAACTGCCCCCTTATAAGCAACCCGACACAGGTTGATTCAGACGGGGACGGGCTTGGAAACGCATGCGACGAAGATAAAGACAGTGACGGATATCCTGCAGGACTTGACTGCAATGACTGGAACGCAGATGTTCACCCCGGAGCTCCGGAAATACCGAATAACGGAAGGGATGATGACTGCAATCCATTTACAGATGACAAGGGAACTGCTGAGCCAAGGCAGATATTATACATAGACACAATCTATGATGAAACACTTATGCAGCCGGGCAGGGACTTTGTTGTAGTGGTTTCAGTGACAAATACAGGCAAGCACAGGCTGGAAGATGTCAAGATAGAGGTAAGCATGCCAGGATTCCAGGAAAGGCAGTCTACGCTGCTTGGAGACCTCAGGTCAGCTGAAACAGAATCAAGGCAGTTCATTATATCACTGCCTGACAAATTCACCACAGAATATGAATACCTGAGAATAACTGTCAGCAATGATGACTACAGCAGAAAAGTCTACAGGGAGCTTAAGCTTCCACCCCAATAGTCATTTAAGAATGGTTACAAATAGTATTCACTTACAAATGCTAATATAAACGAAAGCTTTAAATATTAGCTCAGAGTCATTCAAACTTAGACATCCTGTTATAGGATTGCAAAACAAAAAACTCGAGGAGGAAAGCAAAAATGAAAATAAAAAGCATGATGCTTATAGTAATGACGTTAGTTCTAGCTATAGTAAGCATGTTCGCAGTAAGTGCTGCTACAAACGACACACCCTGCTGCGGAGATCCGGCAAATACATCAAAACTTGATGTGGCTGAATGCCTGGTAGAAGTTAACGGCAGAGCTGTATACAATGACGTCACAGTTCTGAAAGCATTCGACAGAGGAGAAGAACTTGAAATTGAAGTGGAGTTCGTATCTCTACAGGATGCTGAAGATGTTCAGGTAGTTGTCTTTATGACAGGTTATCACAGGGGACACAAATTCACAGACGATGTTTTCGACATGACACCATCATTTGATGTAGAGGCAAATGTGTCATACAAAAAGACACTTCACTTGAAGCTGCCAGATGATTTCGAGCTTGACACAGGCGACGAGCTTAAGTTGAGGCTGGAAATATCAGACAAGTACGCAAGCTCACACATCAGGGAATACAACCTTAAAGTGGAAGCACTTAGGGAAAGTGTCATAATACAGGACATAATCCTAGACCCTGCTGACAGAGTTCAGGCAGGAAGGGGTCTGTTTGCTGCAGTAAGAGTCAAGAACATGGGAGAAGACACAGAAGAAAGCCTTAGGGTTGAAGTGTCAATGCCGGACCTTGGCATAAAAGCAACAGAATATATTGATGAGCTTGATTCAGATGAAGCAACAACTTCTGAAGACTTGTTCCTCAGGCTGCCAGCATGCGCTGAGCCAGGAACATACAGTGTTGAGGCAACAGTCACATACGCTGATGGCGATGAGTCTGTTACAGCAGAGACAACAATAGAAGTTGGCGAAGATCCAAGCTGCCCATTATCAGGCGGTTCAGACAAGACAGTAGTTACTGTCCCTGGAAAACAGGATGTTGTTAAAGGTTCTGCAGGAAGCGTTTACCCAATAATGCTTCAGAACACAGGCGCAACAGACAGGTCATACGAGCTGTCAGTCTCAGGCCTATCATGGGGAACCTACAGATTCGACCCTGGAGCACTAGTACTGCTTAGGTCAGGAGAAACAAAAACAGTTTACCTGTACGTAGCAGCAAACGATGATGCACCAGAAGGCGAACAGGTCTTCAAGGTAACAGTTGAAACTTCAGGCGACGAGAAAGAAATTGCTCTTACAGCAAATGTTGTCGCTGGTGAATCTTCAGGCCTAGGCGGCTTTGGCGATGTCAGGAAAGCCCTGGAAGTCGGAGTTATAGTATTGATAGTACTCCTGATTGTACTGGGACTTATCATTGGCTTCAACAAGCTTAAGGGAAACGAAGGAGAGCCGGAAGAAGTTTCAGGCCAGACATACTATTAATTTATTTTTTTTACTTAATTTTATTAATTTATTATTAGCTATTGATACAACAGAGGGGAGAGAGAGTTGACAAGCAAAAAACTGCTATTGGTTCTTTTCCTTAGTATAATTGCTCTTGGTATAGTCAGTGCCCAGTCAGCAGAGCAGAATACCCACGAGTTCGTTGTCAATAAATATTATCCGCCGACAGTTGTAAGGCAGGAGATAGTTGTAGTAGAAAAGCAGCCTGAAGTGCAGGAGAGAATGCAGGAGATTATAATCACTCCTGATAAATATGAATACACAATTGATTCATGTGATGCAGCACAAATATCCTTTCTATTAACCAACCCAGGCACAGAATCGCACATATACACTTTCAGCGTTGAGGATTTTGTCGGAGAAGCAAGAATTCCCGCTGATTTGACATTAGGGGGAAAAGATTCACTTACTGTCAATTTTGAGCTGACGCCAAAGTGCGGCTCAAGCGGGGATTTCAATCCAAAGCTTATAGTTGAGACAATCAATGAGAAAGCAACATTCCCTGTACTGCTGCATGTGAACGAAGTCGACCTTCTGGATGAGGAAGACTGCAGCTTCTATTTCAATGAGACAGTATGCAGATCAGATGCATATGTAAAGATACTTCAGGGCTCAACATATGTTGTTGATTTGTCAGCAATCTTCTATGACCCTGACGGGGATAGGCTCAGGTATAGCGTTGAATACAGCGGAGCAGTTAATAAGGTATGGATATGGGGAAATAAGGCAAGATTAAAGCCAAGGTTTGACTGGTATGGTAAAGAAGAGATTGTATTTGTAGCAAATGACGGGAAAGGCGGAAGGGCAGAATCAAGGAAAATTTTCCTTCACGTTGTTCCCAATCACAGATCCTACCTGCAGAACTTCCTTGCAGCATATTTTGTTCCATTGCTTGCATTCCTTGCAATTGTGATTGCAGCAGCCGCGGTGTTCCTTTATGTCAAAAACAGGAGAAAGGAAAGGGAAGAGAAGCAGAGAGAGGAAAAGCTAAAGCTGAAGGCAGAAAGAGAAGCTGCCAGGGCTGCACGGAAGAGCCAGGCTGCAAAAAAAGCGAACAGAAAGAAGTCTAAATAGGTTTTTTCAATATTTTTCTTACAGCATACAGGAACATGCCTGAAGACCAGGCAAAAGGATATTCTGCCTTGTATAAAGGCCTCTTTACAGGCTTTCCCTTATTGTCGTAAATCTCGTATACTATACCATAGTCCACAATCATATCTGCAATTGTGTTAAGTATCTCTACAGCCTCTTTTTCCAGTCCTGCTTTCTCTTTTGCCAAAGCACTGGCGCACCCAAGCCAGAGCCATGAAAGCCCATTGTGATAATCACTCAGTCCAAGCATACTAAGCAGGGGAGCTGTCATTTTCTTTGGATATAGGGGATATACGCATGCAGAAGGGACTTTATCAATTCCGTGCTTCTTTGAATATTCTGCTATTGGAATACTGTGTTTCTCCGGCGCAATATCCCATACCACAGCCAGCATATTTCCGTCTGTTGAAAAATGCTCCCGCCTCTCGTCATGTATCCAGTCTGTATAGTATCTTCCGTTCCAGAAAACTTTTTCTATCTTTTCCTTTGTTCTGTTATACAAAGAAAGGTACTTCAAATGCTTTTTTTTCATTTCCAGCATCATGAACATATCGCTCAGGCATTTCAGGGCATGGCAGTGGCATATATTTGTGTAAAGCACCTTCCCTTCCTTTTTCATGCTGTCTGCCCAGTCAGAGTAATGCTTCTGCTCAATAATAAGGTCTGTATCATGGTCGCATGAGTAGTTCCACAGCAGAGCCTTCTCTATCCTGATAACATATTTCTTCAGAAACCCGATGTCCCCGGTCTCCTTTACATACTCGTGGGAAGAAATCACAATAAGGGAATTCTGGTCAACTGTCTTGTGCTTATTCTTATCTGTCGTATAATATGGCTTTCTTTTCCGCTTCCATTCCACGCCAAGATATTTCATCACAATGCCGAAATGTGATGCCCCGACTTTGAGCGGAATCTGGCTGGATAAGTCTATATTAAGCCTGTGCTTGGCTATCTTCCTCGGCAGCTGCCATTCCTCGTTTATATGATCAAGATAATTAGAAAGGTTCTTCCTGACAATATCATAATCCCTGATAGCCAGGCTGCCATAGCTTGCAAAGCAGGAATCCCTGGCCCAGTAATCCTTGAAATGGTGCAGCCCTGCGAAAATACCTTTCTCTGCATAGCACTCCCTTAGATTCTTTTTGGCTATCTCCACAGCCTTTTCTATATTTTTCATAATTTTTTATCTGTCCTGTTTATTTATATAGTTTTCATAAAGTTTATATAAACACTTTTACACCCTAGTATAGAAAAATGGATTTTGACAAGCTGATGAAATATCAGAACATGCTCCAGAACAGGCTGAGGCAGGAGGAGCAGACAGACAGGAAGATAGATATTCTCTCTATAATTAACAGGCTCACATCAGGGCCGAAGAACATTGTCCAGAAAGAGCAGATAGTCCTTGAAGCATCTTCAATGGGGTTTACAGAAGAGGAGATAGACTCCCTTATAGACACTTTAATTGAGGACAATATAATCTATGTGTCTTCTCCGGGATACATCAAAAAAAGGTAAACTTTTTTTGGGCTCTGGAAACAGGTGAGTTTTCAGGATATAAAGAAAAGATAGTTATTTCTGATAATCAGGAACAAGTATAGCATTAAGCCCCTTCTTTCTTGCATCCTCTATCTGTTTTTTCATCTCTGCATCAACTTCATTTATCCCTGAAAAATTGTCATCGGGGCTGAATGCTGCCCAGGCTTCTTTTATAGGGTATTTTATGAAAATTTTTTCTCCTGCATCCGGTGTAACCCACGATTCCGCCCCTGAAACATATCCCTTCATGTATGGCCACAGCTTTCCGTTATTGAAAAAGAAAGAAGGCTGGTAATCATTTTTTTGCTCTTTCCCCTCCAGGCTGTAAAAAAAAGCATGCGGAACAATAATATCCACTCCATTATCCAGAAGCCAGTCCCTTGTCTTCTCAGCCTGTGCAATCGTTAGCTCTTCGCCATAGCCCGCAAAAGCCTCAGTTAATGCAGGCCTGCTGCCATACAACTCTTTTGCGGAATTCAATAAGACCGGGTGTATTTTATTCTCATCAAAATAGAATATATCGTCTGTCCCGTATATGTCAAAATATTGCTGGTGCGTGAAGAAATCTCCTTCATAGATTACAGTTTCCCACAGGTTCTCTTCACCCATCAGATGCCCTGTCAGAAGCACGCCGTGGCTGCTGGTCCAGTTATGGAGTTTTTCAAAATAGTTCTTTGAATAGGCATATGTAAGCACCTCAAAATAATCTGCCTTTGTTTTTTCTGAGAGTTCCCCAGAATCATGCCAGATGTAATACAGGTTTTCAGAAATATTGTAGCCCTTCATTCCGTAAAATACCGCATCAAAATCATCTGTCCATGCTATTGCATTATAATTTTCAACTGCACCATACAGTCCCGGTTCATCAGTAAAGAACCCGACGATGGTTGTTCCGAAATATTCAGGAAACCTCTTGTAATATTCCTCATAAGTTGTTTCTATAAAAAGCTCTGTTGTCTCGGGATCAAGAAGATCAACATATTCTTCTCCGGTGGTTTCAGTCCTGTAATTTGCATAATCTTTATAGAAGATTACGGCGTTAGAATTTATTTCGAAGTTGCAATAATCTTCCGCGCAACTGTCCTTTCCTATAACTTTTATATCTGTAATATCTGTTACATCAAGAATAACTTCAATCATGCTCTTATCAGTATTAATATCTTTCAGATATATGCTTCCGCCCTCAACAATTTCAATATTGAGGTTCTTTGCCCGTAAATCATAATCCCCTTCGAGAACTTTTCCTCCGGCTCTGCCGCTAGGCCAGTCAAATTCGTCATATATCCAAGCCCGCATACCTCTTTTTTCAAGCTCTTTCAGGGCATAGCCGACGAAGTAAAACCATTCCTCTGACAAGTATTCCTGTTCGAGTCCTGTTCTGGCATGTATAATAACCTCGCTTATCTCTATATCCTGCATCAGCTCAATCTGTCTTGTTATTTCACCTTCTGCAAGGTTTCCGTTCCAGAACCAGTACGGTATGATTTTAGAAGGAGTATAGTTCACAGGCTGCCTTATTATCTCATAGACCATTATATCCCCAAACTCCTCCGCCAGCATCAGTCTTGTGTCTTTGAAAAGCAATCTGAAGCATTCTTCATTTTCAAAGTCCTTTTCTGTTAAGACATATTTTATATGCTTTTCAATTTCCCAATATCTATAATCTTTCCAGTCATCTCTCATTAAAACCTTTGAGTAATTCAGTGTGCTGCTGTTGCAGAAAGTTGCAAAATTCAGTGTTCTTCCTTTTTTCCCGGAAAGCCAATAAAGTCCTTCATTCCAGCCATAATAATAGAATGATTGATTTTCTTCTAGATTATCGGAAAGGAATTCAGTGATTTTATTTTGCTCTTCTAGAGAACTGAAAGGACCAAACTCCAGCTCGATTGAATCCACATTTAAATTTGGATATAAAACTACAGAAGAAGATATTGTTAGTATCAGAGTAAATACAAGCCCGGCAACAAATATTTTTTCTTTAATGAAATGCCTCGCCAGATTTGCAGAAATAAGTGCCAGCAGAGGAACAATATTTAGGATATAATGGCCATATGTCGGAAGCACCAAGCTAAATAGAAGATACATAATGCAGAATAATGAGATTAATGAATAGGGGGCTTTCAATTCCCTGCGCTTTAAATATGAAAACAGAGTAATAAAGATGAATATGGAAGACTGGAGCAAGAACAGTGGGATATACGAAGGCTGCACATTATGCTGGTAGGGTATGTTCAGGTACCAAATTCTAGTTGCCTCAAAAATACCCGCTGCTCTCTCGATTAAGTTGAAATTATATATATATAATAAACTGGCAAAAGACATGGCGAATAAAGCAAAGATTCCAGTTATCAGCGGCACATATGCATCTTTTCTTCTTATTGCAAAAAGATAAATTATGTGGAACAGGCTTAGATATATTACCCGCGGATCTGAGAATATTGCCAGAAAATACACAATACTAGCTATGATGAGGTCAACTTTTTTCCTGCCTGCAAGGTATTTATTGAGAAAATACAGGCTTGAAGTGAAGAATAGTATATAGACGAGGCCGACTTTATTCAGGAAACCGTGATAAAATGGAATTGCCATAAGAACAGCAAAAATACCGCCTGCAAGATATGTCTCTTTTCTGTTTTTTGAAAACTGATATGAAATAAGCACGATAAAAATGAAGCATAGCAGATAAAGAAGAAACCCATATAGTCTGTAAAATAAAAAAGAGTGGTTCAGGATAAACAATGGCAGCATATATACGGCATAGACTATGGGTGATTTGTCGAATAACCCTGTTAGAGGTGATGAACTCAGATTGTCTTTCATATACTCTGAGAATGAAACAATCACGCCCTCATCAATTTCCATTGGCGTAATTAGCCACATGGATCTCAGTAGGATTGCAAACAGCAAGAGCAGGATAAACTGCTTTGTAAAAAATAGTTTTTTCAGCTCCCTCATAATAATATGCGTAGTTGGGACATGTGATTTTAAACTTTTCTTTTGCATAAACTATTTATAACCCTCTTCATTCTAAAAGCAAGGTGTGTTCATGGCAGAAGCTCTTTATATGGAAGATTCATATCTGAAAGAATTTGATGCAGTAGTTAAAGCAGTAAGCAAGGGCAAATATGTAATTCTTGACAGGACAGCATTTTTCCCTAAAGGAGGGGGGATAGAATATGATACAGGAGTTATTACAAGAAAATCTGACTATAAGGAGTTCAAAGTCGTATTTGTAGGCAAATTTGACGGAGAGATAAGCCATGAGGTTGACCAGGAAGGACTTAAAGAAGGCGATGAGGTCCACTGCAGGCTTGACTGGGACAGGAGATATCTCCTTATGAGATACCATACAGCAGCCCATGTCTTAAGCGGCGTATTCTATAAAGAGTACGGTCTGATGATGACAGGCAACCAGATGACACTGGAAAAGGGCAGGATGGATATGAATATGGAAGAGATGGACCCCGAAATGATAAGTGAGGGGTTTAAGAAGGCAAATGAGCTGATAAAGAAGGATTTTCCGGTAGAGATCTACTCCAAGACAAAAGAGGAGGCAGAAAAAGACCCGACATTGTTCAAACTGGCTATAGGCTTCCCTCATAAGCTGGATAAGATAAGGATAGTGGATATCAAGGGCTTTGATGCACAGGCTGACGGAGGATGCCACGTCAAAAGCCTTAAAGAAATAGGGAAAATAAGGTTTACAGAGGCAATCAACAAGGGAAAAGAAAACAGGAGGGTTTATTTTGTTTTAGAATGAGAGAAATATCATGCCCAAGGTGCGGCTCTTCTGAAATCAGGGAGATTGCAGACGGCTATTATAAGTGCGATTCATGCGGGTATACAGGAAGCCTTGACATGGATAAAAGCATATCCAGAGAATAGTTATTTGCAGTAGGCTTTCCCGAAATTAATGTAAATATAGGCACCCCCTTCCGGGCCTTCAAGGTATGGGTATTCGTAGGTTCCAAGGTTTGTTTCTATTGTTGCAATATCTCCAATTTCCTTTTCACCAAAAAAAGAATAGTAAGCATCTGTATCTGTGCCATCCCATAACGAGCTTGCCTCTCTTCCATCAATAGAAAGAATTATTTCAGCTTCACTCATCTTTTCTAAATACTCTTCCCTTTCTTCTTCATAGCCGGCAAAATACCAGCCGCATACACGCGCTCCACCAAGATTCTCTGTTTCTCCCAAATAGCAATGATATGCATCAATTGAAGAATTCTCATTCTGACATGCCGGGAAATCATCCAGTGTCAGTAGTTCTGAGGAAGATGCACTTTGAGTAAAGATAACAATCAATGCTATTACAAGCACTATTGCAGTGGGGATTGCAATAAACTGCCACTTGATATTCAGCTTGAATCCGGGCTTTTTTTCCGGAGCAGACGCAGATTGTAGGGTAGGAAGAGGCGGGACAGCAGGAGTTGGAGAGGCAGGCCCCAGCGCCTTATCAATAATATCAGAAGGGACATTAGAACTCTCAAGTTTCTGCCTTATAACCTCCACAGAGAAACCTTTTTTTAGATTATCATCTACATATTTTCTAATGTTTTCTAAATAAGTCACCTCTTTTTTATCGTCCATCTTATTTAGTCTGGCTTACAAGCTTTATAAATTTTACCTGTAATGCTTTAGTTTTTTGATGTAACGTACAATGCTTTCAGTGCCACTACAGCAGCTCCAGGAGCCACAAACAGGGTTACGTTAGCCAACAGAGGATCTATGAATGTAATCCATGAGCTAACAAAAGGAACCACCCCTACAACTCTTGTCAGTGTTACGGAAAGCGCATTAGCGGACAGCAGGAAAGTCAGGCTTGCCAACAGATACAATGAAAGCTCTTTTTCTGTTATGTTCATCAGACCCACAACCAGTCCAAGCACTCCGAGCATCCAGAACACCTGTCCTGCGAATGTTGCAGCTACAGCAATCAGCAGGCCGAAAAAGAAAGCCCACGGCCCTATACTGCCTAGCATACCTTTATCATTTTTTTTTGCCATAAAACCACCCCAGAAATAGTCTAATATATGCGTATATAAATATGTTTTTATTATCTATTAAAAAACCTTTATAAATTACAGCCGTTTCTGTGAACTTAATGGAGGCGTAGTATAACCAAGGCCAACTGATAATGTCGGTTGACACCATAGTGGGTTTCGCTACGCTCAAGCCCACATAACGGGGACGTAGTACAACCTGGCTAGTATAAGCGGCTCCAGTCATGGAGCGATGAGGCGTAAGCCGATGACATGCAGATAAAAGTTCCGGGAAGTAACCGCTGGATCGGGGTTCAAATCCCTGCGTCCCCACCTTATTTTTTTCGTTCTGTTAACTCGTTAACAGAACTGGATTTGTTTCCCTCAAGGCTTTTTTAAAGGCTTGGTGAGCATCCCTGCGTCCCCACTTTTACTTATAGGAAATATTTTAACCAAGACCGTATTTTTGTTTAACATGGATATTTCCTTAGGCATAATAACTTACAAAGACAGGAAAATAGATGGACTTCTGGAAAGCATCAAAAAACAAAAGCTGCAAAAAGTAAGGGTAAAAGAGATTATCGTCGTTTGCATTGAAGCAGACAAGAGACATATAAGAAATCTGCTGAGAAAATATGGATTTGAGAAAGCAAAAATTCTAACAGAGAAAAAAAGAAAAGGAAAATACAACGCAGTCAATTTATTTTTTAAAGAAGCAAAATCAGGCATCCTTGTGATGAGCAGCGGGGACATTCTGCTGCATGAAGCTGCAGTTGAAAGTATATGCAGGCCGTTTTCTGACAGTCGGACAGGCATAGTGGCAGCAAGACCTCTGCCTATGAATATTAATTCCGAAAACATGCTGGGATTTACTGTTGAACTGCTGTGGGAGCTCCATCACATCATTTCATATCAGCAGCCGAAATTCGGCGAATTTATTGCTTTTAGGAATCTCGGATTTATCTTACCGAAAACAGCAGTAGACGAAGAGACGATAGCGAGCATAATATATTCAAGAGGATATAAAGGAAGATATGCAGAAAACGCAGTAATTTATAATAAAGGGCCCGGCACAGTCCATGATTACATAAAGCAGAGGAGGAGAGTGTATTGCGGGCATATGCAGCTTAGAAAAATTTCCGGATATAAAGTTCCGACCTTAGATAGCGTTAGAATTATCAGCCATCTTCTGAAAAGAAAAGAACTCCTGAAGCATCCACTTAAAGCACTCTATGCCATCTCACTGGAATCTGCCGCTAGAGCCCTTGGTTTTTTTGACTATATTGCCGGAAAAGATTACGCGGTATGGAAGATAATAAAAAAGTAATCAAAGGGATTTTTCTGTTATTTCCACTGCTTTTTCTAAGGTAATGAATTCAGGCTTAATTCTTTTCTTTAATTTGCTTATGCTGACCGTCCTTGTCTCTGTAAAGAAATTTACCCTCTGAGAGTTTATCAGAAAATCTCTCTTGAATATTTTTGACAATAAATCTGCTAATTTTGCGAAGGGCATCATAAAGACACTACATAATGGGATAAAGATGATTTTTTTATTTATCATTTTTGCAAATTCTCTCACTGAAACCTGCCTTTCTCCTGCAACAACAAACAATTCATTATTTATATCTTTCTCAATAATTTTGATCAGTATATCTGTAAAATCCTCAACAAATAATGGCTGTATAAGATTCCTGCCTGAATCAATAAGAGGGAAAAACCCTCTTCTTGCCATCCTGAATATTTTCATGAACCTCCTATCTCCGGGCCCGAATATTATTCCAGGCCGTAAGATAACATAGTCAAGGCCGGAATCCTTCACAAGCTTTTCTGCCTCCAGCTTTGTTTTCTCATAAGGTGTTCTGGGGTTTGGCGGAGTATTCTCCTTAGCATTTATGCATGGTTCGTAGATTCCTGCAGTGCTTATAAAAATAAATCTTGCCCCGGCTTTTTTAGCTTCATTCAGCATGTTTTTCGTCCCGGTAACATTAACTCTATAATGGGAATCGTCAAATGAGTTATCCATCAGCTTCCCGGCCAGGTGGATAACTATATCAGACTTTTTGGCGCAATCTATGATTGTTTCTGGCTTTGTTATGTCCCCGCTGAGAAGGTTTAATTCATACCCTCTATTTTTTAGTTTTTTCACAAGATTTTTACCTATAAAACCCCTATGTCCAGTAACAAGAACCCTTGCCATAGCAAATTATTTAAAAAAACGAATGCATATAAAAAACCATGTTTCCCACATACGTCAGGCTAGGGTATTCAATACCAGCATACAGGCTGTCAAGAGTTCTGAATCATCCTCTTGCAAAACCGATTAACATCACCCTTTCTGTCACGAACAGGTGTTATTCAAGATGCCGAAGCTGCAATGTCTGGAAAGTCCATAAAGAGAATCCCGAGATAGCAACCCAGGAGATGACAACAGAAGAATGGGGCAAATGCCTGAAAAGCCTTGGCAGAGGGCCAATATGGTTCACAATCACAGGAGGAGAAACAACATTAAGGGATGACCTGCCTCAGATAGTTTCGCTTATAGCTAAGCATAACAGGCCAAGATATATAAACTTGGCAACAAGTGGCATTTATCCAAAAAAAACAATTAGCATTGTCAGGGAAACTCTGAAGATAACCTCAAAAAACAACATTCTGTTTACTCTTAACCTATCTATTGATGAGATTGATGAGAGATATGAAGAAGTAAGGGGCGTCCCAAAAGGCTTTGAGAAGGTAAAAGAGACATTTTTCGGACTGAAAGAACTTAAAAAAGAATTTCCGGAGTTTGTTCTTGGTGTTAATATGGTAATCTCAAGGCTCAATTATAAGCGCTTTAAAGAAATTCATAACTATATCATGGATAAATTGGGGCCGGATTCTTTTGTTTCAGAGATTGTAGAAAGGAGAAAGGCGATATACTTTGATGATGACCTTTCAATACCTGATGAGGATGCACAGGAAATACTTAATTATCTCATAGAATATGAGAACCAGAAATCAGAGCAGGCAAAAGTAATTGGCTTTTTCAGAAGGCGATATTACAGGATACTAAAAAAAATAATACATGATAAGAGGGAAGCTATGCCCTCGTATTCCGGGATAGCCTCCTGCACCATCTCTTATAACGGCGATGTATGGGATGCCCCAAAAGAGACAAACATCTTTGGCAGCCTCAGAGAAAACGGGTATGATTTCAGCAGGGTATGGAAATCAGACAGGGCAAGAAATGAAAGGAAAAAACTGAGAGCAAAAAGAGAGTATTCAACAACAGCCAACCCCCTGTATACAGATATGCTTTGCAATCTTAAGATATAACTACATAGCCCTGTTCTTTATCATCTTCTCATACATGAAATCAACAAGCTCAGGATTCTTGGAAAGATGGACGCACAAGTGGCAGATAAACGGATAGTCTTCCTTTTCTATCTTTTTTTCTTTTATAAGGAAATCATATAATTCTTTTCCCTTGAATCTCTTTAGCAGCATGAGGTGCCTGTGCTCTTTCATAAACACCTCCTCCAGCGAAAGATTTTCACTTAATTTTGCAATAGTGTATTCTTCTTTCATAACAGCGGGCCCTGCACAGAAAGAGATTCTCTCGTCAGGCAGCAGTTTAAGCATAGTGCAATATAGATTATCAGGATATTCAAACTTGCCTTTGTTCTCTCTTATAATCTCATCTTTATATTTTTTCCCGGCTCCAATTGGAATAATCTGCCTCCATCTTGATTGGTGGTGTTCCATTAATTTGGAGAACTTTTTTCTGCTTTTTTCATAATCACATCTGGAAACTTCTTCAATCTGAAAATCAAACACATTCCAGCCAAAGACATCTTTTGATATGTCCTTGAGTTTGAGGAAACTTTCTTCATTTATTCCATATTTTCGATGTCCGATGCCTATGCTTATAGTTATAAATCCATTATATCCGGCGTCCTTTAGCCTCTGCATATATTCCCAGGCTTTTTTTGGATCGTTGCACCAAAAACCGTTTGTAGTCATTCCAAAAACTCGCATACCTTTTTTTTGGGCCAATTTGATGGCTTTACAAAGATGATCCATATAGAGAAAAACTTCACCACCAAAAAAAGAAATTTGTCTTATGTTTACTTCTTTTAGTTTATCTATAAACAACTCTATTCTATCGAGTTCCAGTAATTTATGATCAAAATTTGTCTGATAGCAATGATCACACCTGTAATTGCAGGCATAGGTCAATATAACAGTGGCATAATTAGCGTAGAATATATATGATGGGTAGAGAAAGAGGTCATTCTTTACAAGTTCTTTTGAAAATTCAAACTCCAGCTTTTTCAGATCATTGTATGAATTAAGTTTTGTTTTTTTTCCTTTTGTTACTTTATCGAATAGCTTATATCCAAGTTTTAGTTTACGTATGTTTAATTTTATATAATCTCTGAATTTTTGATAATCACTTTTAAAAGGAGAGCAATAGAAATACTTCAGTCTGGCCGCAAGGCCAGCCTTATACTTCAGCAACCTGTATTTGTTTTTTATAGTACTGTACATTCTATTCCTTTAGAGGATAATCTCTTTTTCATTGAATCTAAATGGTCATTACCAAGTATTACATATACCTTTTTAATGCTTTCTTTTAAACAGTCTTTACTGATTTCTTCAATCATTGCAGTTTCTCTTTTTTTTATGAAATATTCTTCAAAAACAGGATTGTTAGTATTATTAGACCCTGTAGTTGCCATCCTAAAGAGATCTTTTATATTGGAATCCCTATAGAATTGCTTTGCTAATTTTATACCTTTTATATCTATATATTTGAATTTAAAACCCTCTTTTTTTAGATATTCTGTCAGGTGATAGAATTCATAAAATCTGGTCTTTTTTAATCCAAAAATCCCACTAAAAAATCTGGCAGTTATGGTCTTTCTCCGGTGTTTTTTGTATCTTAACATATCATATTCAAGCAAAATAAGAGCATTTTTTGCATTAGAGTTATTAAGAATAGTTTTTACTTTTTGAAAAGAGGTTGGGTTATTATGCTTAACCCCCATGATAATAATCTTACTCATATTAAGGCGACATAGTTTTTGTCTAGATTAATTTAACTGTTTTATGAAGGCTTTAAATTATATCTTCTCAGAATTCTGTTTCCAAAAACCTTTTCTTTAATGAAAGTAAAGACTCTTTCTCCGAAGCTTTTATACATGGCTATAATAAGAGTCTTCCCTTTTATATATTTTTCGGGCGGGAGCAGCTACCAAAAGGTTTTTTAAGCATTAGTACTTAATTTTAAGATTATGAATGAGAAAAAGAAAATACTGTTTATCAAATATTTTACTCCGGCAAACTTTGACCAGCGCACTATTGGAGCCATACTTAATCACAGATACGATGTCAGCTACCTGACTATCCTAAGCGATGATGGTTTTAAGTCGCTTAAAGGAGAAAAAACCCACGACAGAGAGAATTATCGGAAACTTGGCAAATTCTGCAGCAACTACGATTTCATACTTATAGGCGCGCTATCTTTTGATGAGAAAAGGATATTTGAGTTTATAACCTATCTAAATAGGAATTATCCGGATCTTAGACTCCTCCTTGGGGGGCCGTTGGCAATGGCAGAACCTGAAAAATGCCTGAAATATGTTGATTACCTTTGTATCTGGGACGCATATAATATAATGCAGCTTTTTGACTATATTGAGACAGGGAAGTTTCCTGAAGGAGGGTTGGATAATTTTGTGATAAAGGGAAAAAATGAGTTTCCAGGATTATCATTGCCAAAGACTTATGATGAATACCCGGTCCCAGATTTTGCTTCTGAAGAAAATTATTCTTATCTTAATGGAAAATTGATGAAACTAGGTAAATATACTCCAAAAATGGTTTATTTTGAAACAGAAAAAGGATGCATCTTCAACTGTAGTTTCTGTTCTATTTCTCATTATAACAAAATAAAGCGTCAAAATAAAATGCCTCTTGTAGTAAAGAGCTCTATGATAGTTGTCTTAGAGAAACTTAGAAAAATAAAATCCAATTTAAGAAAAGATGCATGTATTGACATCTTGGACGATAACTTTTTTGTCTATAGTGAAGAAGAAATACAATATTTTGTTGATCATTATGACAAAGAGATAGGTCTTCCTGTTATAATTCAAACCGACCCCAGATCAGAAAATTTCATTGAGAAGTTTAGGATTATTTCTAAAATAAAAAATATGAAAGTATTTGCGTGCGGAATTCAAACTGGATCAGAGCAATTTAATCTGAGAGTATACAACAGATCTCAGAAAAATAAGCTCATAATAGATAACCATAGGTCTATGAAAAAAATAATGAGACGACAGGGTGTGAAATTTACAGTCTTATATTATATAATATACAATAACCCATTAGAGAAAAGAGAAGATGTTCTTGACACAATTAACCTCATGCTTAATCTTAGAGGGAAGGAGTTTGAATTCCAGCTAAATGCCTATTCGTTAATACCTTCAACAATACTTGGAGAGAGATTAAAAGACTATTATAATGATATATATACTTTCAGAGACCCGCAGTTTAATGTTTTCAGAAAAAATGCATTCTATAATCTATTCCTTTTTATCATAAACAAAATTAATTTTATGGGTGCAGATTTCCTCCTGCCAAGCAAATTTAAGGAGAATATAGTTACTGAACTATTGAACAATAAATTCCTTGCAAAGCCGTATTACAAAGCATTAATAAACGCTACATATACTCACGAAAAAAGAAGGCTACAAAAAGAAAGAGAGGACATTCTAAAGAGAGCCACGATAATTGCATAGATATATGAAAAAATTTAAGGCAATATTGAGAGGCAGCAGGAAAGTCCTTCTAATAACTTCCTCCGGATATATGAATCTGGGTGGAGAAGCAGTTGTCCATAAGATAATAACTGAGGTCCAGTCAGCAAATCCAAAATCCCGGCTGAGAGCTACTTCAAGCAACCCTGGACACTCAGAGAAACTGCATAAATTTGAAAATATCAAATTCATAAATTCTCTCTCAGTCAAACTTGTTTCCAATCTATTGTTAGCAGACACAATTGTTATTGCAGGCGATGAGATTACTTCTGCCAGGCTTAATCAGCTTTACCCAGGAGTTCTGTCATATCTTCAGGGAAAATTCAGGATATTTGCTGCAGCTCTTGGAGTATTTTTAGGGAAAAAAGTCATTTTCTACAAGATCGGTCTGTATTCTTTTCAAAACAATTTCCCAAAAGGTGCCCTTAATTACGCACTAGAGAATTCAGTTCTTATTGTTGCAAGGGACAATGAAACAAAAAAACAGCTTAGGTTGTTCGGGTGCAGAAAAGAAATCCAGGCTGGGAGAGACCCCGGTTATGATGTGGAATACCGGAAACAGAAGGGAACTAGAGGGATGGGCCTGATATTGAGCAACCCCCTCAATGACAGAAAAGAGCAGAAATTAACACAATTCCTGAAAAGCCTGTCTGACAAAAAGAAAAAGCGCAAACTCTGTTTCTTTGTTTTCTGCAGACATCCGGAAAAAGAAGCGGAAAATGATTTAACTTTTGTCAATAAAATAGTTTCTAAGCTCGGCCTGAAAAAGAAAGATTATGAAATATTTGTCTCAGATGAGCCCGCCAGAGTCAAGTCAAAAATGTCATCTATGTCTTTTATTATAACCTCAAGATATCACGGCGCAGTTTTCGCAGATTCAACAAAAGTCCCTTTCATTGCACTGCCCGTCAGCAACAAATTAAGGGCATTCGGAAAAAGGACAGTTGAATTCGAGGAGCTGGAAAATTTTAACTTAAACCATATCAAGTAACTTCAGCTTACCTCGCTCAGAGAAGCCAATCTTTTTATTGATTGTAACACTGACTTTCTTAAAGGCTAATTTCATAAATGCTTCTTTAATTTCCCCATTGATTTCCTTGTCATGCACTTGTTTTGGGAGTATGTTTATTGTTAATCTGTTCCCAGAACACTTAAAAGTAAATAACTTTACGGTCTGGAAATCAAGCATCTTATCTACCATATCCCCAAGATAAACCTCTTTTTTTCCTGCTTTTATGAAATCGCTTTCCCTGCCTAAAATACGCTTTATCCTGCTGTTTTCAGCCATTACAAGGTCATCAGTCCTGTATCTTATCAAAGGCATAAAATAGTTTGAGAGAGAAGTGATAACCGGTCTTTTTATCCCTGGTTTTCTTGTATCTTCAAATTCAAGGACCACACTATCCCAGTTTGTCTTATAGTAGGTCATGCCAGGCTTCCTGTAAGCAGCAATATTGAACTCAGTGAGCCCATAATTGTCGGAAACAGGACAGCCAAATCTTTTCTCAAAATATGCTCTCATTTTCTCTGTCAAAACCTCCCCAATGCAGAATATTCTCCTTAGCTTCAGGCTTCTCAGATGCTTTTCATCAAAAGAATTCGCAAGTTCGAGAAGCTTGAACGGGAAATAATAGAGATACTTTATTTTATGTTTTCGGATAATCTCAACTTGCTTTTCAGGGTTGGAATCCTGCCTTATTATGACTTTCCTGCTTATCCCAAATTTGTTGAAGAAACTGTTGCTTTCTTCTCTGTACCAGTAGAATCCAAGCTTCCTGAAAGGAGTGTATCCCTGGTCCATCAGTGTTCTGATAAAAATGGCGTTGTTGTAATCATTGGCCTCATCATCAAGGTAAACAGAGAATTCTTCTCCAGTAGTCCCGCTTGTGTATGTGACTTTGTAATCTTTCATCTTTTTTCTGTCAATCAGCTTCCTATAGTTTTTTAGAAGAGCAGACTTGTCCACACAGGGGATTTTTTTAATATCTTCAAGGGCCCTTAACATATTAGGATGAAATTTTTTTTTTGAGTAGAACTCCCTGTAAAACTGGTTATTCCTGTATGCATGATCCACTATGTTTTTCAGAAAAAAAAACTGGAGATCTCTCTTTTTTCTGTGGCTGAATTTATCCTGACTGAATATCTTGTATAAGTAGTAGAGCTCTCTTAAAAACATAAAAATATAGAGGGAAACGTAATATTAAAGCTTATTGCTTATTTATGGAATTTTTTAACAAGCTCCATGATTTCTTTGCCCGGCGCCTTTCCCCTCAGCTTTCCCATAACCTTTCCTATTACAGCATTCCTGGGAATTCCTTTATTCTCTTTCAGTATTTTCTTCACTTCTTTCTCAAGCAATTTTCCCGTCAATGGCTTATATTGTTTATAGTCAGGTGATTTTCCTTCTGCAATGCCGATAAGTATCTCAAAGACAGCATCATCTGTTATCAAACCCCTGTTCAGTTTCTCCAGTATTCCAGGAGCGTGCTTCTCAATCTCGATTTCCTTATTATATCTCTTTTTTATCTCCTTCGGAGATTCTATAAGTGTCCTTGCTATAAAACCCGGCTCTACTTTCCTGTATTTCCTGACGTATTCTTCAAAATCAATGCCTTCATCGACAACCTCTTTCGCAAGCTGTCTACTGACATTATACTCTTTTGCCAGTCTATTGATTTTTTCAGGTATAAGTTCAGGCAGCTCTACAGACCCAAGAAGCTCTTCTGTGACATCAATATTAGGTATATCTGTCTCAGGATAAAGCCTGTTGGCCCCTGGAAGGGGCCTTGCATAAGAATTTGTGGCATTGTGATGGTTTGGAATCCTTGTTTCTTCGGGAACTCCTTTCAGACTATATAGGGCCCTCTCATAGACAGCGTCTGCGGCTTTTTCTGCAATTGCTTTCTTCTCTGCCATCACAATTATCAGGTCATTTTTTCCTGCCTTGAATAACTTCCTAAGCTCTTCAAATTCTTTTCCAAGGTTGTATTTTGAAAGATCCTCATCAGTATGTATCATTCCCTTTGTGCCGTAAGCCATTGCGTATTCCGCAAGCTCTTTCCCGAATGTCTTCTCAGGGCACAGCTCTTTTTTCAGCAATCCTGAGAAATTTGGGAGAAGAAGGGCAATAACAGAGCCGCCGCTCTGTATTATGCCTGAAATCATCCTTGACTCGGAATTTCTGAACAGCTCTGTGGCATCTTCTGTTTTCTTGCTGAATTTTCCTGTTTTTCTTTTTTTCAGTTCTTTCTTTATCTCAATCAGGTTATACTGCCTCAATACTTCATTTTCAATCAGCAGCTCCAGCTTTTTCAGGTCCTGCCAGCCCTTTACCTCTATTCTTGCCCCTTCTTTAATCGATATATTTACGTCCTGCCTTATTGAGCCTATACCTCTCCTTACATTAAATGACCTCAAAAGAGTCCCTATTGCCAGGGCGGTTTCCCTCACATGCTTAGGGTCTTTTAATGAGGCATCCGTGCCGATTTCAAGCAGGGGTACACCGAGTCTTGAAAGGGAATAGTATACAGCATCGCCTTCTTTTTTCTCTATCTTAGAAGAATCTTCCTCGAGGTTAAGCTGGACAATCTTTACTCTGCCTTCAGGAGTTTCAAGGAACGAATCCTTATTCTCATAGCCAAGCAGCATTGTCCTCTGGAACCCTGATACCGCAGAGCCGTCTGTCACTGTCTTGCGCATCACGCATATTGTTTCCGGGACATTCAGCTTAAACATCTTTGCCACGCCAAGGCCGATCATAAGCGCTTCATTATTGACAGCATGAGGAGGTTCCTCATCAAGCTCGACAAGGCAGTATTCACCTTTATAGCCGTGGTACAGAAATTTCCTGTTCCTGAACTGCTCATACTGGGCTGCAAGGTCAACTTCTCCTGTCTCTCCTGCAGATGCCCTCAGCTTTCTCGAGGTCTCGGAAATAAGCTCTTTTTCCCCCATGCCGGAAGAGCAGTCGCAGAACAACTTTCCAGTGTTAAGCTCCTGATGTATCTCAATGCCTGCTTTGAATCCCAGTTTATTGTAATCTACCTTCATAGTATAGGTGATATATATAATCTTTATATAGATTTTGCGTTAAGCTGAATCTTGTTTCTTCATCCTTACTATTCTCTCATTTTTTTTTGTAGTTATTTTTGGTATTTTAGTCTTCACTTCTTTTTGCCAAAACGCATCATCAAAAATAATTTCTCTTACCCAGGGTAAATGACCGTCATGTGAAAATATAACTCCATTAGGAACGATTAACGGATATAAATTTTTCAGACATATTTTTGTGGAAGAAGCATAGTCAACATCTAGGAAAGCAACTGCAATATTTTCATCAAAAGAAGGCATTGTTTTTTCAAATAATCCCTTTATAAATATACAGTTGTCAATTTCCCCATATCTCTTTACGTTATTTTTCACTTCATCTAGAGATCCTTTAAATAATCCTTTTTTGTAGAGCTCTTCAAGAAATAGTTTCCCTTCTTTCTTTTTATCAGGTTCAGGCAGTCCTTCAAAAGAGTCAAATACATAGAGTTTCTTGTTTACCAATTTTGCAGCTATGCTTAGTTTACAAGTGCTTGCTCCTTTCCAACATCCTGCCTCCACAAGTATCCCTTTAAGGTTAGATAGTTTTAATATTTCTGTAATAATTTCAAATATCTCTTTTTGAGAATGATAACCCTCCACATTTTTAGAAATAATATGGGCTCTTTTTATTATCTCAACTTTCTCTTTAAAACTGATTCCCAGATTTTCCTTTAAAAACCGGGAGTATGTAAAAATATTAGCTAAAGGATAAAAAATACTAATTGCATTTATAATAAATTTTGGTATGATTTTCTTCAATATGCTCTCTATGCTGGGAGGCAGGCGCCCTTCTTTCAATAAATAAATGGGCTTGTTGATAACCGGTTTAGCAGAGGACATTGAGAGTAATAATACTCTCTCTCTTTATATTATTTCTTAACATTTTTTCAAAAACAATTTAAACACCATTTCATTAGCTATTCCAATGAGAACATATACCAGAGAACAACTCCTGTTTTACCTCACAAGCCTTTCTAAAGAACTGAAGAAAACACCGACGATAGATGACATGAACAGGAAAAAAGACTATCCTTCCGCAGCCACCCTTGCAAAAAGGTTCGGCTCCTGGAACAATGCCCTCAGGAAAGCGGGCCTCAAGGTAAATGTGAGGAAGAAATACACGAAAACAGAGCTTCTGGACAACCTGAAACTGCTTGCGAAGGAGCTTGGCAGGCAGCCAAAATCAACTGATTTAAAGGGCAAGAAATGGGCGGCTTCATATACGACTTACAAGAAGCACTTTGGCAGCTGGAAAAAGGCCCTGGACTTGGCCGGGGTCACGGAAAGCAGGGTAGTCAATCTCAGGAAATTCTCAGGGAAGTAATAGAAATACATTTAAATTAAGTTCCATTGATTTTTCCTATGTTGTATAAAGAGCTGGCAGAGCTGTATAAGAGGCTGGACAGCACCTCAAAAAGGCTTGAAAAAACATACTATATCTCTGAACTTATTAAAAAGACGCCGAAAAAAGACCTTGAGAAGGTTGTTTTGTTGGCGCAGGGGAAGATATTTCCGGACTGGACAGATAAGAAGATAGGTGTGGCATCAAAACTCGTTGTAAAGGCAATAAGCAAGGCTACAGGAGCCTCTGTAAGGGATATTGAGGAAGCATGGCGGAAGCACGGGGACCTGGGCGATGTTGCCCGGAATCTGCTGGAAAAGAGAAAGCAGGCCTCTTTAATGCCAAAGGAACTTGAGCTTGACTGGGTTTTCATGTCTTTAAGGAAGCTGGCTGAGCATGAGGGCAAGGGCAGTGTGGAGAGCAAAGTTACGCTAATCTCCGAACTTCTCATAAATGCAGGGCCTGATGAAGCCAGATACATAACGCGAACAGTGCTTGATAAGCTCAGGGTAGGCATAGGCTCAGGAAGCATGAGGGATGCCATAATCTGGGCTTTTTTCTCCGAAGAGCTTGGCATAAGGTACAACAGCGGGAATAACGATATTGAGCTTTCTGAAGCTGACAGGGCGAAATACAACCAGATGTCAGAGAAAGTCCAGTATGCATATGACCTTATCAATGATTTCGGGGAATTGGCATTAAGGCTGAAAGAACGCGGACTAAAGGGGCTTGACGAAGTTTCTCTGGAGGTTGGAAAGCCTATAAATGCAATGCTTTTCCAGAAAGCCAAGGATATCGGGGATGCTTTTTCAATAGTGGGCAAGCCTGCAGCATTTGAGTACAAGTATGATGGTTTTAGGATGCAGATTCACATAGTCCAGAGTAAAGTCCAAATATTTACAAGAAGGCTGGAGGATGTTACAGAGCAGTTCCCTGAGGTTGTCGATGCGCTTAAAAAAAGCATCAGGGCCAAATCATGCATCCTGGATGCAGAGGCGGTGGGGTATAGCCCGGCCACAAAAAAATACGTGCCTTTCCAGAAGATATCCCAGAGGATAAAGAGAAAATACAATATAGATGAAATGGCCAAAAAGTTCCCTGTTGAAATCAATATATTTGACATAATCTACTATGATGGCAAAAGCACTATCAATGAGCCTTTCCATGAGAGAAGGAAGTTCCTTGAAAAAATTGTGAAAGAAAAGCCGTTCAGCCTGGTTCTTGCAAAACAGCTCATTACCTCAGACGAAAAAGAAGCCCAGGATTTCTATAATGAATCCCTGAAAATGGGGGAAGAGGGAGCAATGGCGAAGAACCTCGAAGGCATCTATAAGCCAGGCTCAAGAGTAGGATATGGTGTCAAGATAAAATCAATAATGGATCCCCTTGACCTGGTTATAGTCGCTGCTGAATACGGGGAAGGCAAAAGGTCAGGATGGCTCACAAGCTTCTATCTTGCATGCTCTGACAACGGGAAACTGGTCGAGATAGGGAAAGTAAGCACAGGCCTGAAGGAGCTTGAGGAACAAGGAACTACCTTTAAGGAGATGACAGGGCTGCTGAAGCCCCTGGTAAGAAAATCCTCCGGGAAATTTGTTGAGCTGAAGCCCGAAATAGTGATTGAAGTCGGGTATGAGGAGATACAGAAGTCGGTAAATTATTCTTCAGGATATGCCCTGAGGTTTCCAAGGTTCATCAGGCTCAGGACCGACGAGAAAACAGTAGATGACATCAATACAGCCGAAGATGTTGAGCAGCTGTACGAGCAGCAGAGGGCGAGAGGTTAATTTTAAAAATTAGTGATTGATCCTATAAAAAATGGCAAAATGTTCAATATGCGGAAAAAAGATTGAAGAGATATTTCTTGGAAAAATACTGGGCACGTATATCAGGAATGAAAAGGGCAAACAGTATGCAGTCTGTTTTGAATGCCAGAAAAAATTCAGCACGAAAGACGAACTTCTCAGGAATATCAAATAAATTTTTAAACAGGCTTGTTGTCTAGCAGAATTATAGGCTGCCCCTGTAGCTCAGCGGGAGAGCGGCGGTTTCGTATGTTACAGAAAAAACCGCAGGTCGGGAGTTCAATCCTCCTCAGGGGCTTGTAGTAAAATGAATATGGGCTTGAGCGGAGCGAAACCTATTTGTTTCCGCCAACGCTTTCCAAAAGGGTTGGTGTAATCCTCCTCAGGGGCTTTCCACCAGGAACTGGGACTGAGCAGAGCGAATGTCGCACATGTTTCGTTCAACCCTTTCCTAAAGGGTTGGTGGGATTCAACTCAGGGGCCTGTATTAACATGTTGGATTAGGGAAATGAAAATAATAGCAGTAGTAAACGACCTCTTCTTTGCAGCAAAGATAAGGGAGACAGCAAATCAGCTAGGTATAGAGCTGCTCATAATAAGGAATAAAGAAGACTTGTTTAGGCAGCTGGGCGGCTCTGAAACATACAAGCTCATAGTTGATCTGAATTTCAGGAGCTTTGACATCCTAGGAGCACTCAGGGAGGTAAAGAAAAAACACACAGTCTATACAATAGGCTATCTTTCGCATGTCCAGGTTGAGCTGAGGAAAAAAGCAGAGAAATGCTGCGACCTGGTGCTGCCGAGGAGCGCATTCTCAGAAAGGCTTCCAGAGTTATTGTCTTAAAAGCAGAGGTTTTTTATATATCTCTTTAACTAATAAATCTGATGGCAACCTCTCAGAGGCTAAAATACAAAAAATTCAGTGTAGACAGGAAATGGATTTTTCTCGGCCTTTCAGTCTGGTTCATATCTTTTTTTATTGAGATCATACCAATCATTTTCCTGACATTTTTTTGCGTGATAAATTCAGCCATGCTCTCTTTTAAAAGATACTTTGATGCCCCCCTTGACCCGGAGTTTTCAACATTCTCGGCAATACTTATGACAGTGAGATACGGGCTGTTATTCGGAATTATTACTGCCATACTTACAAAGCTTGTCTCTATGATATACATAAAAAACATCAAGGTAAATTATTTCTTCATGATGACGGGATATATTGTAGCGGCCCTGCTGGCAGATGTTTTCAAGGGATACGGGGTTGTAACACTGGGGCTGATTGTCACGCTGCTGGCAAATGTCTATCAGTTTTTCATAAGGAAATTTGTAGTCAATTACTCCACATTTGAAATAATCTCATACGGAGTCACAAATATAATATTTAATTCAGTGCTGTTCATAGGGTTCGCAGATATTTTTATTAAGATAATGATATAGGCAGAGATAATGGAAAGAATTTCAATGTCCAAGGTAAGAGGACGTTACAGGAAATTAAATATAGACAGGAAATGGATTATCCTTGTGCTTCTGGCTGCCATTGCCTCAATATTCATCAACCTCTGGCCACTCATATTCCTATCCCTGTTCTGCATCCTGAATGCAATCCTCCTTAGCATAGACAGGTATGTCCAGATGCCTGTTGATATTGAGATTTCAACCTTTTCTGCAGTCCTGATGACATATTCATACGGCCTTAACTGGGGGATTGCCGCAGCAATACTGACAAAACTGGCAGCAATACTCTATAACAAAAATGTCAGAGTCGACCATTTTTTCATGATGGGGGGCTATGTTGTCGCAGCCATGCTTGCAAATTCCCTGGCTTTTCCGAGCATAATAATGGCCGGAATCATAATTGCATTTATGGTGAACCTTTATGTCGTCTTTGTCTCAAAATTCATAACAATGCTGTCTGCATATGAGATACTGATGTACGGCACAAGCAACTTCATATTCAATGTCGTCCTGTTTGTCGGATTCGCAGATCTGTTCAGGCTTCTCATGATTTGACAACAATTTTTTTAAACTAGGACAATTCTTCATACTGCATGCCCCATTATTATTCTGAAAAGCAGGACTCAGAGCTTAACCTCAAAAAAATAGAAATCAGGCTGAAACAAATATCTTTCAGCATGTATACTGCCGGCGGCATATTCTCAAAGGGCAGGCTTGATACAGGCACGAGGCTGCTAATAGAAAATGCCCAGATCGGAAAAAATGACGACATCCTTGATCTCGGGTGCGGTATCGGAGTAGTGGGAATTGCTGTTAAGCTTATGCATCCAGAAGCAAAAGTCACCATGTCGGACATAAATGAAAGGGCAGTTATGATTGCCTTAAAAAATGTTAAAACCCATAACCTTGGCATTGAAGTTTTGAAAAGCAACCTGTATGAAAAAATAAACAAGAAATTTGACACTATCCTTGTTAATCCCCCGCAGACAGCAGGCAGAGAGGTATGTTTTGCAATAATAGAAGGCGCATACACCCATCTGGAAAAATCCGGAAGCCTGCAGCTTGTTGCAAGGCATAAGAAAGGCGGGAGCATGCTCGAAAAAAAAATGCAGGAAGTTTTCGGCAATGTTGAGACTTCTGCAAACGGCTCAGGGTACAGGGTATACCTAAGCAGGAAAACTATTTCTTAGATTTTGAATTCTTCTCTTCTTCAGCAAGTCTCTTTTTCTTATCCTCGCTTCTCCTGAAAAGTATTGTCCCGAAAATTGAGACTACAGATGTCGAGAATATAAGGAGAAGCACTATTTCCGTAAATCCGGGGATAATTATGCCCTCATTGAAAGGGAGGAATGCAAGAAGTGTTGCTACAAAACCGCGCGGCACCATGGTTGAAATCAGGAAAGCATGCTGCCTGTATTTTTTTTCTATGAGTGATATGAAACCCACACTGACGTATCTTGTAAGTATCATGATGGTTATTATGCCCGCAGCCATGACAAGGAGAGGGGCAGTCATAAGGGATATATCAGTTATCATTCCAAGGAATAAGAAAAAGAAGGTCTTTATGAAAAATGAAAGATCAAGCTGGACAAGCCTTATGGATTTTAATGATTCTATATGCTCTTTCCTGTAGTATTTCTCTTTCAGGTTTAAGGATTTCATTATGCCGCGGATGTTGCCCAGGAATATTGCGAAGAACAATGCAGCAACGACACCGCTTCCCTGAAAGAACTCAGTTACTCCATAAAGTATGAATATCATCCCGAGGATGAATACATAATTCCTTTTCTTGTGTGCAGGTATCTTTTTGACAGCCTTGAACCATATTACAAAGAAGATTACAGCAAATAGCAGCCCTATGGAAAATTCAACCACAACAGAGGTTATCATTGTCCTTATTGAGTCTATTATTGAGAAACTGCTCTGCCTTATCATATTGATAAGGGCAACAGCAATTATGATAAGGGTGGTATCATTTAGGATAGATTCCAGCACAAGAAGATGCCTCGTGTCTTTGCCTATATCAAGCCCTTCCAGCAGCACCTGGACCATGACAGTTGTAGTCCCGCTTGACACAATACCCAAAAGAAAGCCGTGAAGGAGATTCCAGCCGTAGACATAATGCACAAAAAAACCGACAAAAAGCGTTATCATTACATTAACTATTATTGTAAAAATAGCTGCGTCAAACATCTTTTTTACCAGTGTTGAAACGTCAAACTCAAGCCCGCTGTCTATTAGGATAATTACTATGGCTATTGTTGCAAATATCCCTGCAAGGTCTTTCAGCCCGGTCGGGTCTATGAAGCCGAAAACAGGGCCGATAAGCAGGCCGATGATAATCATGAACAGGGATTCAGGGATTTTGCTCTGCTCAGAGAAAAGATTGGCTATATAGCCTACCATTATGACAAGCCCTAAAAATAAAAGTGTCTCTATGGCGATTTTGGCACCTCAGGGGTATACAAAGCCTGCAAATATTAAAAAGGTTTCTAAATCTCTTTTAAAGAATCATTCACATAGCTCACTAGTCTTATTCCTACCCCTAATTTCAGAAGTGCAGAGAGGACTGCCATATGCTCTTTTCCCGAGCCTGAGACCATATTGAAAGCAACATCTGTACCTGAAATTTTTCCGGACATTCCCTTCCTTATTTTTTCTATGAGCACAGGAAGTTCATCATTTGCATTTACGACTATTAGCTCCATGTTTTCCTTTTTGCTGAAATTCTCTCTGCCGAAATCATTGGTTATTATGAATATCTTCTCCCATTCTCCTGCAGAGATTATTTTAGCTGCTTCAGCCCAGGTCCCTTTTCCTGTTGACACCACAATCACAAGCTCTGTCATAAGCCTGCTAAATCAGAAGTTCTTTTTAAGCCTATTGCTAAATTTTCCCGCTGTTTATGTAATCCTTGAAATCCTTTGAGGTTATGTGCACCCTTGTCTGGAATTTCCTGTCGAATTTCTTTTTCTTCCCTTTCAGATACAGGCCATAAAGGATTCCGGTTGCGACTCCGACAAGGTGCGCGAGGTTTCCGACTCCGGAAGGCACAAAGACACCAAGGACGTCCAGAAGTATCCAGATTATGCCTGCTGTCCTTAATGACATGGGTATGAAGAAGAGGAACAGCAGCTTCAGGTCAGGCATAAGCACTATAAGCGCCCCAAGCATTCCCATTATTGCTCCAGAAGCCCCAAGCGCGGCAGGGGCGGTGCCGTATATGAGCATGCTGAAGACTATGTGCCCTATGCCGGACAGCAGCCCTGCACCGAGATAGAGCAGCAGGAACCTGTTAGGGCCTATCCTTCCCTCCAGAAGAGGTCCGAACATAAGGAGACCGTACATATTCCAGAAAAGATGGCCGAAAATATAAGGCGAATGGAGAAACATAGAAGTCAGCAGGATATACGGCCTGTAAATCACGTCAGCAGGAGTGAGCATGAAGAATGATGTGAACCAGTTGCCGAGGAATATCTGCAGGGCAAACATGGCTACATTGATGACTATTATCGGCAGTATGACAGACCTCAGCTTCATTCCGTGGAGTAATATCTGTTCATTTTAATTTCTTTTGATATTTTCCAGAACAACAATTTTTAAATACAACTTTAAGCATTCCTTAATAGTGCACCCAAAACTTTTTTCAGATTCTGCATATTTTTTAAGAGGTGGAGCCGGCCATGTCTGACCTTCTTAAGGACGTGATGAAGAGGTCAATAGACAGTGAGTTCTACAGCCCATTCCCCAAAGGCTACAGGCCCGGCAGGACAAAGTATATTGTTGTATTCGGCACAGTGATATCAGGAATAGGCAAGGGCATTTTTGCAGGTTCGCTTGGGAAGCTGCTGAGGTATAAGGGATTCACGATTTCCCCCATAAAGTTTGACGGCTACCTCAACCAGGATGCAGGCACGCTTAATCCATACAGGCACGGGGAGGTCTTTGTGCTTGAGGACGGCACAGAATCAGACATGGACCTCGGCACATACGAGAGATTCCTTGACATTAATCTTACAAAAGACAACTACATCACAAACGGCAAGCTTTTCCAGGAGATACTGAATAAGGAGAGGAGAGGGGATTACCTTGGCAGGGATGTGCAGGTCATTCCCCATGTTACAGGAGAGATAAAGCTGTTTCTGAGAAAGCTGGCTGTAAAGTCAAAATCTGATATTGTCTTGTTTGAAGTCGGCGGTACAGTAGGGGATCTGGAAAGCATGTTCTGCATAGAGGCAGTAAGGCAGCTGATGTATGAGGAAGGAAAGGAGAATGTCTGCGCAATAGCAGTCACATATATCATGGAGCCGGGGTTTTTGGGGGAGCAGAAAAGCAAAGCAGCCCAGCTTGGCATAAAGAGCCTGCTTTCAAGCGGAATCCAGCCCGACATAATCGCATGCAGGGCAAAAAATGAGGTTACGGAAAAAATAAGGCAGAAAATAAGCCTGTATTCCAATGTAGAGCTTCGAGATGTCCTTAGCATCCCTGATGTCGGAAGCATTTATTTTGTTCCTGAGATGATAAGGAAGACAGGAGTTGCTGAAAGCGTGATGAAGAAGCTGAAGCTTGGCAGCAGGATATCAAAAAAAGAAGAAGAAAGCAAATGGCAGAAATGGTCTAAGTTTACAGGCAGGATAAAAAACCCGAAAAACAGGGTTGTTATAGGCATGTTCGGGAAATATACCAATCTAAGGGACTCTTATGCCAGCATACTGAAGGCGCTGGAGCATGCAGGAGCTAATCTTGACACTGCAGTTGAAATAAAATGGATAGAGACAACAGATATTGAAGAAGGGAAACTTAAAGTTGAAGAGGCCCTGAAAGGCATTGACGGCGCGCTTATAGCTCCAGGATTCGGGAAGAGAGGGACAGAAGGCAAGATTGCCAGCATAAAATACATCAGGCAAAAAAATATACCCTATCTCGGAGTCTGTTACGGCATGCAGATGGCCATAATAGAGTTCGCAAGGAATGTCTGCGGGCTTAAGGATGCTAACTCGACAGAGATAGATAGCAGGACGAGGCACCAGGTTATTGACATACTGCCCGAGCAGAAGAAGATTGAAGGATTAGGGGGAAACATGAGGCTGGGCGCAAAAGAAGTTTTAGTAAAGAAAGGCACAATGGCATATGAGCTCTATGGCAGAAAGAAGATGATAAAGGAAAGGTTCAGGCACAGATATGAAGTAAACCCAGAGTATATCCCCCTGCTGGCGAAGAAAGGCATGGTTTTTTCAGGCAAGCATCCTGAGTATGACATAATGCAGATAATGGAGCTTCCGGGGAAGAGATTCTTTGTCGGCAGCCAGTTCCACCCCGAATTCACATCTAAATTACTCCATCCCAACCCTCTCTACCTCGGTTTTGTCAGGGCGGCTCTTGGATCGGGCCTCAGTAAACTATAAATACTTACTTTCTCTTTAAGATAATAAAAAAAATAGAGGGATGGGTTTTTGAGGAAAGTACTGTTCGCTGCTGTTGTACTGATTATATTATTTTCTGCACTCTCGGTTAGTAAGCCAACAGGCCCTGAAGTAAGTGCAAAAGTTCTCGAGATATCTGAAAAACAGGAAAAATTTGATGTTATTGTAAAATTCAGGGACACACCAGATATAGCTTCACTTAGCAAAACCGATTCTGCCAAAAGCCTTTCAATAAAAGCAGCAGAAATAGCGGATTTTCAGGAAAATAAACTGGATGAGATACTTGATAAAGACCTCAGACTAAAAAGGCAGAATAGCCTTACAAATGCAGCAACACTCTCAGTAACGCAGGAGGGCCTTGAAAAACTGATAAATGACCCGGATGTTGAATTTATCTATGAAGATATGCCCGTCCAGGCATTCCTCGATGTTTCTGCTCCGCTGATAGATGCAAACGATTTCTGGGCTATTAACATCAGCGGAATTGAAATAAACGGGACAGGGGAGACAGTGTGCATAATTGATTCTGGGATAGAGTATAATCACACCTCGTTGGGTGCATGCACGATAATAAACGAAACACGCTTCGGAAATAATGAGTCGTTTGCGAACGAGTCAGCACATGATTACACAAATGATCTTTCGCAGATATTCAAAGTCAACTACACAGGATTTACAAACATAGCAGTCCATTTTGTGAATATAAGCACTGAAGCAGAATTTGATTATGTTGAGATACTTGACCCGAATAACAACAACAATACTATTGCAGTATACACAGGCAACCACGACAATGTATGGACGCCTTCTGTTGATGGGGACACAATTTATGTCAAGCTTGAAACAGACTTATCTGTAACTGGCTGGGGATTCAAGATTGACCAAGTGATAAACGGCTCTGTAAATACAACCCTAAACTGGTCAACATGTGAGAAAGTTATTGGAGGGTGGGATTTCACAGGCACTAACTCAAGCCTTGACGATCAGGACCCCATGGATAATTATGGCCACGGAACTCATGTTGCAGGAATAGTCGCATCAACACATAGTACATATATGGGCATTGCTCCTGGGGCGAAAATTGTTGCAGTCAAAGCACTAAACAGTACAGGCGGCGGAACAACGTCAGATATCCTGGCAGCCATAGAGTTTTGCATAGAGAATAAAGACAGGCTGAATGTATCCGTTGTTTCCATGAGTCTTGGAGTCTCAACTCAATATGCTAATAACTGTGATGCTGATAATTCATTATTTGCTTTATATTCTCAAACCATACAGCAGGGAATTGCAAATAATATCTCTTTTGTTTCAGCATCAGGGAATGAAGCGAATTCATCAGGAATAACTTTCCCTGCCTGCCTACAAAATGTGACTTCTGTAGGAGCAACAACAGAAGCAGATGCAGTTGATACAAGCTATTCAAATTCAGCGGCCATACTTGACCTACTGGCCCCAGGAACGAATATAACCTCCACCTACATAGGCGGCGGAACAACAGAACTGGATGGAACATCAATGGCAACACCCCATGTAGCAGGAGCATTTTTGCTGATAAGAAATTTCAAGAGGCTGGAAAACGGTACAATATTAACGCCAAAACAGATTGAGAACATACTGAAAGCAACCGGGATAAATTTAACAGATTCAAGAAACTCTCTAAATTTTTCAAGAATAAACCTCTCAGCAGCCCTAGAATCTATCGACGACATTCCCAGAATAACATTTGTTGAGGGAAATGCAACCGGGAATACAAGCATAAGCTCCAGATTTGTGAATATAACCACATCAGAGCCACTCCATAGGTCATATGTGGAAGTTGATAGCACAACAAATTACACAATGAGCGGAAGCTCTGAGAATTTCTACTACAACATTACGGGGTTAAGTGTTGGCAGCCATAATTTCACAGTGCATGCTGTAGATTCAACAAACAACACAGGAAACAGTTCATTAGTCAGTTTCACAGTCACGCCGGCAGCACCGGGCATAACTCTGAATTACCCGACCGAATCATTGGTCGTAAACAGCTTTACAGTTGAGCTTAATTATACACTGAATGAAACAAATCTTAACCGGACGTGGTATACAAAAAACAGCAATGCTACAAAAATTTCATTAACAGGAAGCAACGGGAATAATCTCCAAAATATAACTTTCACAAAAGCAGGCAGGCAGGTTCTATCAGTCTTTGCCAACAATACCAATGGCGGAGTCGGCAGTGCAAATGTTACTTTTTTCATCAATCAAAGCTTTAATATCACACAATGGACAAGCGCGGTCTCAACAGCATCCCCGAATATATCTTCTGTAAGAATACAAGATCCAACAGGAGGTACTTTGACAGGAAATATTTCTGCAGATATGAATTTTACTCTGAAAATAAATTTTACAACTAGTGGGATAAATCTTACAGCACATAATCTGACAGGTCTCAACACAACATGGGATTTCGTACTTATAGCAGATGATGATTCGGCTTCTTTTGTTTCAGACATCGGGGATGCAATAGGTACAGGTCCGGTAGATTATGTTCACCTGAAGAATTTTTCCAATTTTTTCAATGATTCAGATGATTACTTCGGAAATGTAAGCCTGCCGCTAAACGCCAGCGCATATAACGGAATTTATTATTGCCCGACAGGAAACTTCTCAGCATGCACGCAGATAAGCAGCTGCTCAGGAGAATTCAATGAGACATCATCAACATCATGTTACAACACCTCAACAGGAATTGCAAGAGTATTCGTGCCTCATTTCAGCGCAGTTTTCGGGGCCAATGATACTGTTGCACCTACAATTACAATGATTAATCCAGTGAATAATTCAATAATTAATTTCAGCTATCATGTTCCTGTTAATTTCACGACAAACGAGAATTCAACATGGTGTTTCTACCAGCATAATGCCGGCACAGCAGTTAATGTTACCGGCACAACATCATTCAATACAGTTTTCAACGCTACAAGCAATAGCGCCCAGAATATTTCAGTCACTTGCCGCGATCAGTATAATAACTCTAATTCGCCGGCCACTGTAGTTTATTTTACAATCAATGATACAACAGCTCCAACAATCTCTTCCCTAAGTGATACTTCAACCACGTCAACAGTCAGGATAACATTCAACACAAACGAGCCCGCCAATTCCTCAGTAGTTTTAAGCAGCGGGACAACGACAACAAACACAACGCTCAGGCTTTCCCATTCATTCAATCTCACAGGCTTAACTGAGGATACAAGCTACAGCTATAATATAACTGTTTGCGACAGACTCTCCAACTGCGGCAACACATCTGGAACAGAAGCTACAGAAGATTCATCATCAGATGACAGCTCAAGCAGCTCAGACTCTTCCAGCTCCTCCGGAGGCAGCAGTTCCGGAACAGCATCAGCCACGGCAAAGATGACGCAGATATGGGAAACCCTTGAAAGAGGAGAGCAGATAATGAATGTTGCAAGCGTAAAGATAGCCTTTACCAGACTCACACTGGCTGTCCTGAATACTATAGACTCTCAGGTGACTGTAAGTGTGGAATCCCTGCTTGAACTGCCTTCATCAGTGCCGGCGCCAGGCAGAGAGATTTTCCAGTACCTTGAGACTGAGGAAACTGGAATAACAGATGTGGATATAGGAGCAGTCACTATAAATTTCAGGGTGGATAATTCATGGATAGAAGAGAACTCAATAGATGCTGAAAGCATAAAGCTTTACAGGTATACTGATGCATGGGCTGCGCTTGAGACAGAGTTCCTGTCGCAGGATACAGTATATGCCTATTATGAGGCACAGTCTCCCGGCCTGAGCTATTTTGCAGTAACAGGCGGCAAGCTGCCGCAAAATGTTGTAGCAGCAAACGAAACAGGAACAAACGAAACAGGAAATATAACGGATTTACCGAATGAAACAGCTAAAAGATTTAACTTTCTTCCGTGGCTGCTCATACTCCTTTTCGTGGGTGCAGCGGGTGTAGGGTTCTATTATTACCAAAAAACCGTGTCAGTCAGCACAGACAAGGAGCTGCATGGATTAAGGGAATATGTGAGAAAATACAGGAAGCAGGGTGGAAAAACAGAAGATATAGAGAAAGCCCTTATCACAGAGGGCTGGAACAAGAACCTTGTTGATCTTGCTCTGCATGAAGTGGAAGAACCGCACGAGCAGCATGACAAGCTGCAGGAATACATAAGCAAGGCATTAAAATCAGGAAAGACAAAAAAAGAGGTAGAGGAACTCCTGAAAAGAGCAGGCTGGGGCGATGATGTGATAAACAAATATCTCAAATAGATTATTTCTTCTTCTTTATCATGTCTTCAATAGTGAGTTCTTTTGTATCCGCCTTCAGGCTTTTGGAAGTAACTTCCCGTTCTTCAATAAGCTTAACGCTCAGCTGCTTTTCCAGCTTCCTTGCTATCTCAAGCGGAGGCACGTATTCTCCTGATTCCATCTTGTGCACAAGAGATTCCCTCTCAGCAAGATATTTTGCGAACTCATTCTGCTTCAGTCCCATCTTTTCCCTTTTTTCCCTGATTATCTTTGGGAAATCATCTATGACGACCTCTATTATCTCTTTTTCAGGCCTCCGGACAACCCTCGACCTCACAACAAGTTTCTTCCTTACTGGCCTGCCGAAAGAAGCGCAGTTCCTGCAGACTTTCAGCTCCACGCCTTCAACCATGACAGTGACCAGCTCTGCTTCTGTTCCGCACATCTCGCAGTTCATTTATCTCCCCCACACCAATATATTAAACAGCTCTCTGCCCTGGTTAAGTGAATATTGTTTTTTTAATTTAAACTTATGGGTTTTGGCATATTCATCAAGTAGCTCATACTCCTTTGCCAGCAGCACAACTTTTCCTGTTTTTTTCAGTATGTATTCCGCCTGGTAGAAAAGCTCATTGTATATTTTCCTCATCAGCCCGACGTCCTTGTGCTTTGACATCCTTGGAGGGTCTGATATTATGAAATCAACATTGTTCTTCCCGAATTTCATGTCCATCCACTCAACTTCTTTCTTGCTTAAAGTTATGTATTTATCCACGCCCGCAAGTTTGGCATTCTTCTGGGCTGCATTCAGGAATCTCAGCTGGAAATCATATCCTGATACATTTGTCATTTCCCTTTTTATTTTCTTATCATGCATTTCAAAAAATTTCTTTTCACCATATTTTTTAAAAAATTCAAAATTGGTAAAAAAGAGCCTGTCCTTGCTGTAGTAATGCACAGGAAACCCCATTGCATACAGCGCAGCCTCTATCACAATAACGCCGGAGCCCATGAACGGGTCAACTATCACTGAATCTTTTTTTATGCCGGCTTTCCTCAGCACAGCATAGCCTGTTGTGCCTTTCAGGGCTTCCGGATGGTTGAATATCTTATACTGCCTCTTTGAGAGATCAATCCCCGCAAAATCAACCCCGAAATACCCACTGTTTCCGTATATGTAGATATAGAATATCACATCAGGCAGGTCATAGTCAATTTCAGGCTTCCCTGTTTTTTTCATCAGCTCAAAAAGACATTTGCTTGCCTCAGCCCCGACATCCACGCTGTGGAAATCATGCTCGCCTTCCCTGCCTGATTCAACCTTATATTTCCCTAGAAACCATTCACTGATGCCATCTTTCTTTAAACTCCCGGTAAGATTCTTTACTGTCTTATCAAGCTCTTTCTCTACCTTAAACTCAAACAGGAGAAGAACGGCTTTCGATATAGACTGGGACCTGTAGCATACGGTGCACAGCTCAGAATAGTCTTTTATGCTGAACTTTGCCAGCGTCTCTGAAACTTCTGCTTTGCTTCCTATAAGCTCTTTTATCTCCTCAGCAGCAACATCCTCAGCGCCTTTGTTGGTTATTGCAATTGCCTCGTGCATGATTAACTGGAAAGGAAAGCTGTTTTTAAGCGTTGCCATGCCGACAGAAATAAGCCCTATCCAAGAATTCTCGCAGCATCAGCTACCTTATCGCCCTGGTTCAGCCTCATCAGCCTGACGCCCTGGGTGTTCCTTCCTATCACAGAAATGAATTTTGCGCTGGTCCTTATTACCTGGCCGTTGACGCTGATAAGCATAAGCTCGTCTTCGTCACTAACTGATTTTATGACGATGACCCCGCCGTTCCTTTCATTTGTTTTTATGTTTATGACTCCGCTCCCGCCCCTGTTAATGAGCCTGTAGTCTGATATGGGGGACCTTTTTCCAAATCCGTTTTCAGTGATTGTGAGCAGGGTCCTGTCTTCCTGGGCAACAACCATCCCTATTACTTCATCACCTTTTTTCTTCAATGTTATTCCCCTGACGCCGAAGGAATGCCTGGCCACAGGCCTTACATCAGTCTCATTGAATTTTACAGCCATGCCTTCTTTTGTTGCCAGTATGAGCTGCTTCTCTCCGTTTGTCTTCACGACGCTTATAACATCATCTCCCTCTCTCAGGTTGATTGCCCAGATTCCTCCCTTCCTGGGCTTTGAATATGCCCTGATCCTTGTCTTCTTCACTAATCCTCCTGTCGTTGCAAATACAAGATATTCATTATCCTTGAATTCTTTCACGGGAATCACAGCAGATATTTTCTCGTCCTGCTCCAGCCCCACGAGATTCACTATTGCCTTTCCTTTTGAATACCTTGATGCATCAGGAATCCTGTAGACTTTTGTCCAGTAAACCCTTCCCTTGTTTGTAAATGTAAGCAGGAATGAGTGCGTGTTTGCAATGAAAAGATGCTCCAGGAAATCCTCTTCTTTTGTCTCTGCTCCCCTTATTCCCTTGCCTCCCCTTCCCTGCTGCTTGTATTCATCAAGGCTCATCCTTTTTATGTATCCTGAATGGCTTATTGTCACAACAACATCTTCCTCGTCAATAAGGTCCTCAATATCAAGATCATCTTCATAGGCTATTATTTTTGTCCTTCTCTCATCTCCGTAATTGTCAATAAGTTCCTGCAGCTCTTTCTTTATCAGCCCAAGCACTTTGCTCTTGTCTGCAAGTATGCCTTCAAGCTCTGCAATAAGGCTGACAAGCCCAGCATGCTCATCCTTTATTTTCTTCTGCTCAAGTGCAGCCAGCCTCTGAAGCTTCAGATCAAGTATTGCTTTTGCCTGCTCCTCGCTTAGCTGGTAATCCCTCATCAGCATGTCTTTTGCCTCTGCTGCATCGGCAGACTTCTTTATTTTCTCAACAACAGCATCAATATGCGCCAATGCTACAAGAAGCCCTTCAAGAATATGGGCCCTCTCCGTGGCTTTCCTTAAATCGTATTTTGTCCTTCTTGTTATTATATTGGTCCTGTGCTCTATGTGATATTCAATAAGATTCTTCAGGTTGAGTGTCTTCGGGATATTATTGACAAGGGCAAGGAACCTTATACCATAGCTCGTCTGGAGCCTTGAATGCTTGTAAAGCTGGTTTATTACCACTTCCGGATTTGTATCCTTTTTCAGGGTTATCACGATTCTCATCCCTGTCCTGTCGCTCTCATCCCTCAGCTCTGATATCTCTGTTATTGTCTTCTTCCTTACAAGGTCGGCAATCTCCTCAAGAAGCAGGGATTTGTTTATCATGTAGGGGATTTCCTTTACAATAAGCGAGACTCTCCCTTTCTTTTCCTCAGTCTCTATCCTTGCCCTTACCTTGATATTTCCTTTTCCTGTTGCATATGCCTGCTTTGCCCCGGCATCCCCGCACAGCAGGCCGCCTGTCGGCAGATCAGGGCCTTTTACAACAGCAGCAAGCTCATTAACGGATATCTCGGGATTGTCAATATTCATTATTATTGCCCTGCACACATCCTTAAGATTATGCGGGGGTACATTGGTTGCCATTCCGACAGCAATGCCGGATGAGCCGTTCACAAGAAGATTTGGCACAACGCTCGGAAGTATTTTGGGCTCCTTCAGCGAGCCGTCGAAATTATCCTGCATATCAACTGTTTCCTTTTCAATATCTTTCAGGATCTCAGATGAAACCTTCTCAAGCCTCGCCTCAGTATACCTCATGGCAGCGGGATTGTCGCCGTCAATGCTTCCGAAGTTTCCCTGCCCGTTAACAAGGGGATATCTCAGGGACCATGGCTGCGCCATCCTCACAAGCGCATCATAGACAGAGGAGTCTCCGTGCGGGTGGTATTTACCAAGCGTCTCTCCCACGATTCTTGCGGATTTCTTGAAAGGCTTGCCATGCTCCAGGCCGAGCTCCATCATCGTAAACAGGATACGCCTGTGGACAGGCTTTAAGCCGTCCCTCACATCAGGCAGAGCCCTTGAGACTATGACAGACATAGCATAATCAAGAAAATCTGCCTTCAGCTCATTTTCAATGATTGCCGGAATAACCCTTTCCTGATTACTTTCTTCTGCCATTTTTTACACAAAATTCAGCCCAGAAAATGCATATTTTTTTGCAATTTTCTCCTCTATAAACCTGAATATTTCCGCATTTAAAAAGGTTTTGTATTTCTTGGCCGAAAACCTGGCCGGGTTAACTATAAATATTAGGAGGATATATGGGAGTATATGGCTACTTTTGAGCAGCTTGAAAAAGACATAAAAGAGATAAAAGAGAGGAACAAAAAAGTAGAGGCAGACAAGGCCTGGGAGACAAGCTGGGCAAGGAGGATACTGGTTGCAGTCCTGACTTATGCTATAATAGCATATTTCTTTTATCTTGTCGGACTGCCTAACCCGCTGGCAAATGCATTTGTGCCTATGATTGCATTTGTCCTTTCAACATTGACCCTGTCATTTGCAAAGAAGCTCTGGGTGGATAGGGTTTACAAAAAATAGCACACTTCTTTCCCTAAAATTTATAAACATATAATAAGCCACCATAAGTAGATGAGAAAAGAGCCTATAATCAAGCTTGTGAACGTGTGGAAAACCTACACAATGGGAGAAGTCCAGGTGCATGCCCTGCGGGGACTTGACCTTGAAGTGAAAGAAGGGGAATTCCTTGCAATTAAAGGTCCTTCCGGCTCAGGAAAAAGCACAGCCATGAACCTTGTCGGATGCCTTGATATACCGACAAAAGGCCATGTCTATCTTGAAGGGAAGGATATTTCAGCGATGGGGGAGTCTGAACTGGCCCAGGTAAGGGGCAGGAAAATAGGCTTCATATTCCAGCAGTTTAACCTCATAAATACACTGACCGCTTTGGAGAATGTAATGCTTCCCATGATGTTCCAGGGATTTCCAGAGGAGCAGAGGAAAAAAAGAGCAGCAGAGCTGCTTACAAAAGTCGGGCTCGGAGACAGGCTTCATCATAGGCCTACAGAGCTTTCAGGAGGCCAGCAGCAGCGAGTTGCAATAGCGCGCTCCCTTGCAGTTGACCCTGATGTAATACTTGCGGACGAGCCCACAGGAAACCTTGATTCCGCAACAGGAAAAACATTCATGGAATTCCTGAGGAAACTCCATAGGGAAGAGAGGAAAACAATAGTAATGGTCACGCATGATGATATGCTTGCAAAAGAGGCAAGCAGGATCGAGCATATTAAAGACGGACAGCTTGTAAGGAGGTAAAAAATGAAACTTAAAACAGTACTAACAGTTCTTTTTATGATGGTCATGTTTACAGCAATTGTAAGCGCGCAGGCAATAATTGCGCCGACACTCGAAATGACTTTGCTCAACCAGGACCCGGACCCTGTAACACCCGGACAGTATGTTGAGCTCAGGTTCAGGGTGCATAATGACCAGACCAATACACTGGCAAGGAATGTCCATGTCAGGGTCCTTCCGAGCTATCCGTTCTCAGCAGTTTCAGGAAGCCCTACAGAAGTAAGCCTTGGAGACCTCCCAGGCACAACACTGAGAAATGAGATGATTACTGTAAAATTCAAGCTGAAAGTTGACGAGAACGCTGTCGAAGGGGATATCCCCCTGAAGCTGGAATACTCATTCAACAACATTTCTGTGACCCAGGAATTTGATGTCAGGATACAGACTGTGGATGCAAATCTCGGCATAGTTTCAATATCCTCATCTCCTGAAGAGATACTCCCCGGAGAGATGACAAAGCTGAGCGTAAGATTCAGGAATTTTGCGGATTCCACAATGAGGGACATCAGCCTCAAGCTTGACTTCGGGTATTCACACCTCCTTGACGAATCAACAGCAATAACTCCGACAGAATCGATAAATGCATTCAACTCACTTCCGTTTGTCCCTGTAGGCAGCTCATCAGAGCAAAAGCTGAGTGTGCTGGAGCCGGGCGAGGAATACACCTTTACATACAATATAATGACCTATACAGATGCAGAATCAAAGGTCTATAAAGTGCCGGTCCAGATAACCTATCATGATGAAGTAGGCACCAACTATACAAAGCAGGATATAGTCGGCCTTGTTGTGGGTGGTGAGCCGGAGATATACGGGATTGTTGATGATTCCACATTAGCCAGGGGCGGCAGGTCAGGAAACGTGGTGATAAGGTTTGTCAACAGGGGGGTTACAGACGCAAGATTCGTCAATGTAAAGCTCCTCGAGACAGATGATTATGAAGTTGTTTCAGCAGGCGAGGTCTATCTTGGAGATGTTGACAGCGACGACTATGAAACAGCAGAATTCGACATCTACTCAAAAAGATCCGCAAGGGAGCCAAGGGACCTGAAGTTTGAGATGGAATACAAGGGAGCTGACAATGTCCTCTACACAAAAGAGCTCAATGTAACGCTCACCCCTGTAGATGCAGGCAAGCTTGGACAGGGCAGGAGCCCAGCAGGCTTGATAATCGTGCTGATACTTCTGGGAGCAGGCGGCTATATCTACTGGAGAAGGCAGCAGGCAAAGAAAAAGCACAGCAGGAAATGATAAAGGATTACATCAGGCTGTCGTTCCTTAGTCTCAGCCACAGGAAGCTAAGAAGCTGGCTGACAATGATAGGTATATTCATAGGAATAGCAGCCGTAATTTCCTTAATCGGCCTTGGAGAAGGCCTCAGGGTGGCTGTCAGAAACCAGTTTGGCTTTCTTGGAAATGATGTGCTGAGTGTGCAGGCATCAGGGCTTGATTATGCAGGCCCTCCGGGAACAGGCGCCGTTAATCCGCTTGAGGACACTCTTTATGAGAAGATACAGCGGCTTAACGGCGTAGAGACAGCATTCAACAGGTATATAGAGACAGGAAGGCTGGAATTCAATGATAAGCAGATAGTAGTGCCTGTAGGGTCTATCCCTATGGGCGAAGACAAAAAAATTCTGGAGAGGATGCTCAACATAGAGATGGCATCTGGCAGAGTATTGAGGGACAGCGACAGCAAAGGAGTCGTAGTGGGAAGCAGCATTGCTGATGAAAACTCATTTGGAAGGAAGCTTGAAGCAGGCAACAGGGTTGTGCTTAACGGAATTGAATTTGAAGTAATAGGGATTCTTGAGCCAAAAGGCAGCTTCATACTTGACAACTCAGTAATGATTAACGAGGACTCCCTGCTTGATATATTCGGAGATGCCGGCACTACGGACGTGATTGCTGTGAAGGTGAGAGATGAAAAAGAGATAGCGTCTGTGAAAACATCAATTGAAAACCTTCTGAGAAAGGAAAGAGATGTTAAAGAGGGGGAGGAGAATTTCAATGTCCAGTCTCCGCAGAATATTCTTGACACCCTGGACAGCACGTTGTTTGCAGTGCAGATTTTTATTTATGTCATAGCCACTATTTCACTGGTTGTGGGCGGCATAGGCATAATGAATACAATGTATACAGCAGTCCTTGAGAGGACAAAAGAGATAGGCATAATGAAGGCAATAGGGGCAAGGAACTCAACCATATTCCTCCTGTTTTCAATGGAATCCGGATTCCTCGGGATGGTCGGAGGAATAATAGGCGTGCTCATTGGATTAGTGCTGGCATATGGCCTTTCATTTATAGGACGACTTGTTTTGGGATCTGACCTGATACAGGCGAATATCAGCATCGCGCTTATAGTTTTCGCCCTTTTGTTTTCATTTCTGCTTGGAACAGTATTTGGCGTATTGCCGGCGGTGCAGGCCTCAAAGATGCAGCCTGTGGAGGCGCTGAGGTCACAATGAGCAGCCTTCTCAAATATGCAATAGGGAACCTGCTGCACAGGAAAACAAGAAGCTGGCTTACTGTGCTTTCTATACTCATGGGCATAATGGCCGTATTTGCGCTTATGAGCTTCGGGTTGGGAATCCAGGCATATGTTGAGGAAGTCGGGGAATCTACTGGAGCCGATAAGCTGTTCCTGCAGGGAAAAGGAATAGGTGCTCCAGGCACAGACACAAGCTTCTCAATCCCGAAAGAGGATGTTGATTTTCTCGGAAAAATAAGAGGGGTAAAGGATATAGCAGGGCTCTATTTCCAGGCTGCTGCAATCAAGTTCAATGACCAGATAAAGTATAACTGGGCAATGGGAAATGAGCCCAGGGACTGGAGGTTTCTGGAGCAGTCTTTTGGCGGCGGGATAGAGACAGGCAGGGAGCTGAAGCAGGGGGACATAAGCAAAGTTGTGCTGGGATACAATTACCAGATTGAAGACAAGGTCTTCGGGAGAGCAGTTGCGCTTGGGGACAAAGTGGAGATAAATGACAGGGAATTTGAGGTTGTGGGATTCTACAGCGAGATAGGAAATCCGTCTGATGATGCGAATATCTACCTTACAGATGAGGCAATGGAGCTCATGTACCCTTCTATAAAAAATAAATACGGCTTCGTGATAATACAGGCAGACAGGGACGTTGATCCAACTGCCCTTGCAGAAAGGGTAGAAGAAGAATACAGGGAGCACAAGGGGCAGGAAGAAGGAAAGGAAGATTTCTATGTCCAGACATTCACCGACCTGCTGGAGACATTCGGCTCAATAATTACAGTCCTTAACAGTGTCCTGCTCCTCATCGCCCTGATATCACTTATCGTGGCCTCAGTGAATATAATGAATACGATGTATACCTCAGTCCTTGAAAGGACAAAGGAAATAGGTGTGATGAAGGCAATAGGTGCAAGGAACACCAGCATCATGAAAATATTCATATACGAGTCAGGGATTCTCGGCCTTATAGGGGGCATCCTGGGAGTGGTACTTGGTTTCCTGGTGGCATCCGCAGCTGGAGGAGCAGCCGCAGCCGCAGGCTATTCTTCATTGCGGCCTATATTTCCTGTTTTCCTTGTACTTGGATGCCTCTTGTTTTCCTTTCTCATAGGGGCAGCGTCAGGCTTTTTCCCTGCATTAAAGGCTTCTAAATTAAAGCCTGCAAATGCGCTCAGATACGAATAACTTGACTTTTTTTTAGGAATCTTTTTAAATGGAACCCCATTTAGCTATGATAAATACATATTTATTTACGGAGGTAAATCATTATGGCAGACGGATATTGTGTTAAATGCAAAACAAAAAGACAGATGGCAGATGCCAAGGAAGTTACAATGAAAAACGGCAGGAAAGCCATGAAAGGCAAGTGTCCAAAGTGCGGCACAGGCATGTACAAGATCTTAGGGAAGTAATCCCCTTATTTTTCTTTTAATTTTTTTACGATATATTTATATACTATATTTCCCTTAAACACTCCCTATGGTAAAGGCAAATGTCGACAGGATTCTCGAGATTCTCAGGCAGAAAAAATCTCTCAATATAAAGGATCTTGCATCACAGCTCGGGATAAAGAAAGAGGACGCTGAGAAATCTGCAGAATACCTGGAGCAGGATGGCGTAGTAAGGATAGAGCACAGGTTCCCGAATACAATTGTCGCGCTTGTAGGTGATGCTTCATCTTTTGGAAATACTGACAGCAGCATGATGCCACCCCTTGACCTGCAAAAACAACAGGAGACAAAAGAGCAGCCAGCTGGGAAAAAGCCAATGCTCCCCAAGCTTAGCATACCGAAACTGAAGCAGGCAAAGCCTGAAGCAAAGCAGCCGAAACCAGAACCCGTAAACCAGTTCCCGCAGCCATCATGGCCAGGGCAGAAAGGCCAGAAAAAGGTTGAGTGGCCCGGACTGGAGAATCAGAAGAAAGCTGAATGGCCGGAAGATATAAAGAAGACAGTAAAAACAGAAGAGAAAAAGCAGGATGTTCCAAAAACACCAAAAAAAGAAGAGCCCGTGATACTTAAGGATGAAAACCCTCTTGAGCCCGAGACTCCGGGATTCTATATGGCTCCGCCTGATCCTGACGGGGAGCATGTCTACCACTTTGAAGCCTATTATGACTTTCCTGAAGACATAAAGACGGATTCTGACAAAATCAGTTTTCTTCTCACTGAGATAAATAAAAAAATAGCATCCAGGAACTATGACGGCCTTAACAAGATGTACAGGGTGCTTTATGACATATACAACAACACAGTAAGCATGAGTCCTAATGAGCTGTACCGGACTGCCGGAATAATCCAGGCGGTCTTTGATAAGATTAAGAATTTATACATGAAACAGCAGGCAGTTTAATAAGATTTTTAAAACACTGTTAATTCTTTCTCTATTCATGCGCCTTGTAGCTCACATGAATCAACTGTCCTGTCGGTTGACACCGGTGTGCGGCGTGCGCTCATTAGTGAGCTTAGCCCCACTAATAAAGAAAAAACATGCGCCTGTAGCTCAGCTTGGATAGAGCGACTGCCTCCTAAGCAGTAGGTCCGGAGTTCGAATCTTCGCAGGCGCGCTTTTCTTTTGCTCCTATACATATATGCCGACAGAATAAGATTTATACAATTTTCCGGCTATATTGCCGCGGGTTCCAAGATTCATCAGCAGGAGATTTGAAAGCTCCTCTGACATTGGTTGTCCGTTCCTTTCAGGGGACCAGATTTTTTTCTCTGCTGAATAAACCAGGTGTGCCTGGGAAACAAAATCTTTCAGCAGGCTTCTCTGGAGAGGGCCGAAGTTAAATTTAGCCTCAATTCTTCCTATCATCTCTTCAAGATAATAATCTGTGCCGGAAGGATTTGAATCATAGATAATTCTATAAGCTGCATAAGCATCAAGAACAAGCCTGAATTCACTCATCTCCAACTTTTCTTTACGTAATGCCTCAAGCAGCTTTTTTTCTTCCTTTGTATAGGTCGGCATATTCAGTCGAAGAAGCATCTTATATTTAAAATTAGCCTGATTAAATTTAAATATCGGGGTTTATTGCCCTTGAGCTATGGACAGGGAGCAGCTTCTGGCAGTGTATAATGTGAGGAGAGACAGGATAAAGTCAAGGCTAGGTGAGTTTACGCGATTCTACAATGAGCCTGTCTCATGGTTTTATGAGGAGAAAAGCATGGTATTGAAGCCTGTTGACAGAGACCATAATGAAAGGATATTTGAGGAGCTCTGCTTCTGCCTTATGACTGCCAACACCTCAGCAGAGATGGGGCTGAAAGGCGTAGATGGCATAAGAAAGATACTTTTTACAGGCTCTCTGGAAGATATACAGCTGGCGCTTGCTGATGCAGGATACAGGTATCCCAACAAAAGGGCAGAGTATATTATCGAAGCGAGAGAAAGGTTTTCAGATGTAAGGGAGCTTGTTGAAAGCCATGAGGACAAAAAGAAGCTCAGGGAGCATCTTGCAGAGAATGTGAAGGGTTTGGGATACAAGGAAGCCAGCCATTTCCTTAGGAATATAGGGGTTTTCGGGCTGGCAATACTTGACAAGCACATCCTCAGGACAATGCATGAGCATGGTGTGATTGAAGGGCTGCCAAAATCGCTGAACAGGAAAAATTATTTAGATATAGAAGAAAAATTTATTAAGTTTGCAGATGAGCTTGAGATAAACATGGACGAGCTCGACCTCCTGCTGTGGTCAATGAAGAACGGCAGGATTTTGAAATAGCACGGTAGTGGTCTAACGGCATGACACGACCCTCCCAACCTTTTAAGAAAAGGTTGGCGAAAACAGGTGGGTTTCTTCACCTTGTTCGTCAAGCCCACATCAAAAAAAGGGAGAGTGAGGTCGATATCCGGGTTCAATTCCCGGCTACCGTATTTTTTCTAATTCAATAGATTTTAATACTTAAATTGTTTTAAAACTGCCCAGAGATGGAAACAAAAGGGTTTTCACTGTGGCTTATGCCCGAAGGCGAGCAGTACAAAAGATTCAGCGGGATAATTTCTGATTTAGGTAAAAGATACAAAGGGCCAAGATTTGAACCGCATATAACTCTTTTAGGAGATATAGAAAGGGGTAAGGAAGATGTATTCAACAGGGCAAACCAGCTGGCGCAGGTTGTAAAGCCCTTTAATGTAAAGCTTGACAGGACAGAATACTCCAATGAATATTTTAAATGTGTTTTTGCCAGGGCAGAAGAAGAATACGAATTCATGAAAGCAGGGGATATTGCCAGAAGGTTTTTCTATATGGAATCCCAGAAATTCATGCCTCACCTGAGCCTGCTGTACGGGAATTACAGCGAAGATATAAAGAAAGAGATTGTCTCGAAACTGAAAATAAATGAGGAAGTGCCAGTGAATTGCCTGCATGTTGCCGAAACAAAGGGCGAGCCAGAAGAATGGAAGATACTGAGGAAAATACCTTTCAGATAAGCAGCCTGTTCAGGGATAAATATAAGCTGAGGCTTGTAATTATTACAGTCCTTACTTTAATGATACTCTCAGTTTTCATAAATATCTGGGCACTTGTATTCATCATCACTTTCTCATTCCTCAATTCCCTCCTGCTTTCCATAGAGAGGTATGTCAGCATAACCCATGATCTTGAGCTTTCTACATTCTCAGCGGTCATGATGAGCGTCTCTTTTGGGCTTGGATGGGGGATGACAGCGGCATTCTTCACGAAATTCATGGAGATAATGTATAACAAAAGCATGGAGATAGAGGACATACTTGCAATCACGTCATTCATGATTGCCGCGGTCCTTGGCTTTATTTTTAGGGATATGAATATAACCGAGGTCGGAATAGTTGTTACCTTTGCCGTCAATGTATTCAACTTCATTACATCCAGCATGGTGGGATACTACACCAAGTATGAACTTATATTCCAGGTAATGACAAATATAGTGCTGAACCTTGTCCTTTTCGTGAGTGCAGCCCCGGTATTGCTTACACTTCTCACTCTTTTAAGATAAGATTTAAAAGATAATGGCTTTTCTTTTGTTTATATGCGGAGGTGCGTTGAAACCGGAAACGGTTCACTGACCTCCTCAAAACGCGGAGGTAGCGAAGTGGCCAAACGTGGCAGACTCAAGAATTTGAGTGATGAGCCGAGAGGCGATGACATACTATTGGGCCATCTGCTCCCTTAGTGGGTTCGCAGGTTCGAATCCTGTCCTCCGCATTTTTATTCTAAATTTGAAAAGAATTATAAATTAAAACAGATTAAGATATTTATGGAGTTTGAAGATAAAAGATTTTCCCTCTTTTTTAACGCCATATTGATTCTTTTCGCATCCTTTTGCTTTGTCATAGGATACTTAGGAGAGTATATGGTAGTTATGTTTATAGTCTCTTTTACCATTATCCTATTTATCGTTAATGATAGAAATCATTTAATAAGGTTTGATGATAACTCGATTGAGATGAGTATTAGCCGGTGGAATCTAAAAGATAGAAAAAAGTTCAGATGGAATGAGATCAAAAGTATCTCTATTATCATATCGTTTATCTCTCTTCCAACTTTAATTATTGAAACCAAGGAAGGAAAAACTTATCTGACATACATTGTTAACGACAAAGGATTTGCCACTAAACTCTCAGAGTTGAAGAATAAGTCAAGAGCATTAAATCATATCAATGTAGCAGTGCCATTTTATTTTAAAACACATTTTAAAAAATCTAATTAAGAGTATTATCTAGTTATTTAGGTTTCTTGCTTTAGCTAGTTTCCCTCGTTATCGTGAAACTGTCCACAACATTGCCATTCAGGGTCTTGAATTCCCCTTTTGCCTTTGTTGTATCCCCGCCTACGTTAAATGTTATGAACAATGCTCCGTAGTTGAAGTTGCTTACAACATTTGTTGTGCAGGATTTGACCTGCTGGATGCCGTTGGTCATGTGGTAGTTGTTTGAGAATATGCTTGCCCACCATGTATCTGAGTCATGCAGTGCACAGCTGTAGTTTCCAAGGCTGTTCCCTCCAAGCCCTGAGACGACAGTGAATGATTTTCCGTCTCCAAGTGTCAGCTGGCCAGGCTCGCCTGCTGTTACTATAGGCCCGTCATCAGGCAGGCTTGTGATTGTCCTTGTCCTGGCATAATTACCATCGTATCCTGTAACTATTATAGCGCCTTCATCAAGGCATTTCTGGTAGTATTTTCTTCCCAGAGTGTCTGCATCGAGCTTGCTTCCTACCCTCAGGTCATGGTTGCTCTTGTGGAATACGCAGATGTTCCATGGCTTGTCTGAGGCTGCGAGCTCTTCTGCTATGAATTCCTCGTGCCCGCTTTCTTCAAATGAAGTGCCTACTCCGGACATCACAAGCAGAATATCCTGGAATCTGCATGTTCCCTTGTTGCCGAATGCCCCTTCGCAGTCCATATCAACAATCCTGCTGTTCCTTGTATCTAAGATAACCCTGTAGTTTGCCCAGTCTGCAGCATCACTGGCCCCTACTACGCCGGCATATGCAAAGCCAGGGTCAAGGCTTGTGTTTATCATTGTCTCCCATTGTGCGGGAGTTGAGCCCATGCCGAGGTTTCCGGCATGCACTATCATCACAGCGCCTTCCTGCCTTGTGAAATTAAGCAGAGTCTTTGCATTGGCTCCTATCCCCTGATTGGCTATGAAGGCAACTTTTATCTCGGCAGGAGGCTCTTCCGGAGTAAATTCGCATTCTGTATCAAGATATTTTTCTCCTGCCTCGCACAACAATTCTTTGAACGCATTGCTGTATGCAAGCTGGTTTCTTACAGTCTTTATTGTCTCTGTTTCGCCGCCAAGCGCAAGCCATGGCGAGAATATAATGCCGTCGAAATTATCCTGTCCGAGTACCCTTTCCCCAACACCAGTAACCCATTCCGCGTCCGGCATATCATGCGTTGCATCCTTGAATACTTTTACAACAGGAATTACTTTTACTTCTGAGAACTTGTCCTTTATATCTGCTGCAAGCCCATCCTGGTTGTCAAAGAAATTATCATTTTCTTCATTTGGCAGCCTTTCATTGTCGATATTGAAAAGTGCTATATCGAAGAACTGCTTATCAGCAGCATTGACAAGCTGTTTTGCGCATGTCAGGTTGCCGAATCCCATTATAACTGGGGTTTCCTCATTCTTTTTCCTGAATTCATCATACAGCTTTGTAAGGTTGGCTGCATTTGCATCCCAGTTGCAGACGTCGTCTATTATCCAGTAGCCCAATATTGCATCATCTGCTATTGCATTCCCGAAATCAACTTTTGTGAAGTCAATCTTATTGTTTTTCCTGAACTTGGTATCATCTAGTTTAAAGAATAGGCCAAGGTCCCCTGCTTCATCAAGGGCAGCCTCAATCTGCCCCTTTGTCCTGTTATTAAGCCCGACAGCAAATGCGCCAAACCCTTCAATCAGCTCGAAATCGCTTGGCAGGGCATTGAATATTCCCACTATTGAACCGCTTTCAACAGGCTCCTCATTTTCAGGCACACATTTTTTGTTTACGCATATATCCCCTTCCTTGCAGTCGTCATCATCTTCACAGGTATTTTTCATATCCAGCAGATGCTCTATCTGGTTAAGCTTGAAGTACAGCTGGTTGTACCCGTCTATTTCCTGGCTCAGTGTTCCAAGCACATAGCAGCTTCCGTCATCTCTCTGTGCAAGTTTTGTAAATGTTATTGTACCAGATGATAAGTCTCCGAATGCATCGCACATCTGTGTGTCCCTTGTGTCAACTGTCCTGTCCAGTGTTGCTGTCTGCGGAAGGTTGACAGACACGCCATCGCATGAGTTCTTTAGTCCGCCGGTGTAGCATGGGATATTGCCCCCGCCACCGCCTCCTCCACCCCCATTGCTTCCGTTAGTGCCAGGGATAGGAACTGGTGGGTATGGAACACCACCCCCGCCACCCCCAATAGGTGGAACAGGAGCGCACACATCAGGAGTAGAAGCACACTGATCAGCACAATACGTGCAGTCGCTTGGTGCATCGCAGGTATCAGGCTTTTCATCGCATAAAGCAAGAGCTTCTTCCCTGTTTTCATCAATTATAAGGCAGCTGTAAGCAACTGCAGCGGCACTATAACCTAGAGTAGTTTCTCCCTCAGTCTCTTCTTCCTCTGAACTGGATGTAGCTAGGCAGGCTTGCTGATCATTAGACCAATATCCTCCGGCTCCAGTGCATTCAACACTGTTTTCGCATAAACTCAGGTGGGCAGCATCACACTCAAAAAATGTTGGTTGGTCGCATGAGGAACATCCACGCTCAAAGGCACCCCAGCTAGGGCAATCTCGCCAGCAGATTAAGCCGTCTACACATACATGTTGATTATTCTTTGGCCATCCCTCACACCACACTGCACCTTCTCCTGAACAGGTTTCACCATTCTTCATAAAAAACCCATCAGGACAAACACCTTGCTCATCTACAACACATTGCCCACTTGACTGGTCACAAGTCTCTCCGTCTTTACTGCAGTCATACCCATACATCTGACCGTTGCTGCAATATGTTGAGGCTGCGCTACTTGAGCATGAGAAGGCATCATTATTAGTGCATGTTTGTCCTTGCAACAATTCATAATTTCTCCCATCTATTACTGGGTTTCCAGTGATATCAGTAATTGTATTTCCAGTAACTGCAGTCACCCCCCCCGTTGGAGGTAAATTATTCAGTGGGTTGTTTTCTCCACAGAACTCATCACACTGGTCGCTCTCCTGCCATTTGCCGTTGATACAAACCTCGCAACTCTCTCCCTCCTGCTTCAATACGCCTTCAAATGTGTATGGACATACTCCTTCACCAAGATCAAAGCATCTTTCACTTGACGTCCATTCCAGTGCATATGGACTGTCTTCTTCAGCTCCATCATTTTTCATACACTCCATGCAGCTGCCCCTTATGAAGTCGAGTGCACCTTCATTATCACAGTAATATTTTGCCTCTACAACACCAATTCCTTCTAAATCTACAACAGCATTTGCCTGCAGGCATGCCTCTGCATTCCCTTCAGCGTTCACTACTTCTATTCCGAAAGTTACTTTAGTATCAACAATTTCGATTTCAGAAACAGGAGTGGCCGATTTATCACTGGGGATTATATAACACTCATCTCCTTCAGTACATTTATATGGTGCTATAGTAGCAGTAATCTTGTCGGTCTTTGCTACGACTTTAGCAACACCCTCCGGTATCTCAACAGCCCTTTCAGTTACTGTTGCTATGGACTCAGCACTGACACAAGAATTCCCGCCTTTCTTAAATTCTACAGTATATTTGCCTGTCCCCTCAAGCTGCTGATCATCACCAGGAACCCCCCACGATGCAGGAAATGGTTCTTCTGGTGTGGTTATAGAGCTGTAATCCTGTGGCTTATATGTTTCATAAAGATAATAATAGGGGTTACAGAGACAGTCATATGTCCATCCCTTGAGTACACCATTTTCTATAATTTCTCCGGTTCTGGAACAGCTATTTAATGTCCCGATTGGTTTACAGGCTGCCTCAGCATCATCTGCAATTGCTGGATCTACAGGTTTGACTTCGGGTGGAGGAAGAGTCTGTCCAGGCTCGGCGTCCAAAGTTACCTCAACAGTAAAATCCTCCTCAGAATAGCCTGCCCTTATTAATGCAGGTATATCTTCTATTACAGCAGGTTCTGCATCAAAGCATTGTGGCACTGCTCCAATCCCAATCCCTGTCTCAATTTCCTGAACAGTCGTTGTATAGGGTCTTGATACTGCAGTTGGAGTCCCATACTTAAAATGATCAACCCATATATCCTGGCAGTTGGCACAGTCCTGCATCACGAGTGTAGGAGTTATTATTGTTGCTGATGCTTCTGCATCATCGCAGTAGCTGACAGTAGCCAGCTGTGAGAAATGTGTTGTATAGGCAGTTATCCTGTTCTTTGCCCTGTCAACTTCTGTCGGAAGGCCGACCCAGACACCAATTTCATTATCAAAATATCCCAATCTCAGGGAATCCTCTGCAATAGTTATTGGAATGTCCCTGTCGTCATAAACGAATGTAACTTTTACTGGCTTCGAGAATTCAGCCCCGTGAGGGACTCCTGAGAATGCAAGCATGCCTGCCAGTACGCTGTTGTCAAGCCCGTTGAATCCCCTGTCAAGCAATTTCAGCCCGACTTCATCAACCTGCTTTCCGTCAACAGTTACTCTTGTTCCTGCAGGGACTTCAAGCACCATTGAGCCGTCAGCAGAAACAACTCGTGTCACGCTGCCGAAATTCAGCTCCTCTGTGACTTCCCTTGGGAAAGTGTATGTCTGCTCCTTGAAATTTATTACTGTGCTGTCTTTTGTAAATGTAACAGGATAATCAATATCAGCTACAAGCGCATCCCTTGTTATCTCAACGCCCACAAACAAATTGCCTTCAGCAACATCAAATCCCTGCTGCCTGAAATTCCTGAAGCCGTTGAAACAGACAGGAAGGCTGTTCTGCAGATAGCTCTTTATCAGGGGAGTTGAATAGACCATGTGCAGCCCGTATCTCTTTTCTCCCTCGATAACAGAGCTCTGCACACACGCTTTTATGAAAGCATCCAGAGAGGCCTGTGTTGCAGGAAGGTTTGCAAGGTCTTCTGATTCCCCTTCAAGTGCACTCTCAACACTGGCGTTCTTGATGATAAAGAAACTGGCGATGATGATTACTATCAATAAACCGATAATTGCAAAAATAGATGCCTGCGACCTCTTCCCCACTTTTTTTCCCTTTATCTAAATTTTTTAATGCAGGGTAGTATATATATTTTATCATCAATCAGAGAGCAAAACTTTATATATGATTATCAGGATTAAATGGTGATGATTGAAATCACAGCAGTCGGCGGCTATTCTGAAGTAGGAAAAAACATGACAGCTGTGAAATACAAAGATGATGTTGTGATTCTGGACATGGGGCTTCACATGGAGACTTATATCAACCTTGAGGATGATGACGATGATGATTCTCACAGCCTGAGGGACCTGACGAACACAGGTGCAGTCCCTGATGATTCTGTTATTGAAAATCTTAAGAAAAAAGTTGTTGCGATCGTGCCCAGCCACGGTCATCTGGATCACATAGGAGCAATACCCTTCCTGGCGCAGAATTACAACGCCCCGGTTATATGCACACCATATACAGCAGCAGTGCTCAGGGCAGTAGTAGCGGATAAAAAAATACCCTTCTCAAATGAGATAGTTGCAATGGAATTTGGGAGGAAGATGAAACTTTCTGATTCAATAACAATCGAATTTGTCAATGTCACGCACAGCATTCCCCATACAGCTATTGTTGTGATACATACCCCTGACGGCAAAGTAGTTTATGCAAATGACTTTAAGCTTGATGAAACCCCGACATTCGGAGAAAAGACAGACTACAAAAAGCTGAAAGAATTAAGCGGAAGGAATGTCAAGGTCCTGATACTTGATTCGCTGTATGCAGGTACTGACAGGAAAACTCCTTCTGAAAGCGTTGCAAGAGACATGCTGAAGGAGGTCATGCTGAACACCGACACGAAAGGGAAAGCAGTGATAATATCAACTTTTTCATCCCACATAGCAAGACTGAAATCAATAGTCGAGTTTGGAAAAAAGATGAAAAGGAAGATAATATTCATGGGCCGCAGCCTGGCCAAGTATGTGGCTGCTGCTGAAAGCATAGGCCTTGCCAAATTCTCGCCCTCTGTTGAGATCTGCGCCTATAAGAAGCAGATGAAGAAGCCGCTCATGAAAGTTGAGAAAGACGGAAGGGACAAATACCTTATAGTATGCACAGGCCATCAGGGAGAGCCCACGGCAGTGCTTACCAGGCTGGCAGATGATAAAATTGGGTTCAGCCTGCAGAGGAATGACCATGTGATTTTCTCGTGCACAGTAATTCCCACAGAAACCAACAGGAAAAACAGGGCATCCCTTGAAAAAAGGCTCTTGAGGTATGGTGTAATCATATTCAGGGATGTCCATGAGTCAGGCCATGCCAGCAGGCAGGACCATAAAGAGCTTATTGAACTGCTCCAGCCTGAGCACATAATACCGGCGCACGCAGGCCATGACAAGACAAAGCACATGATTTCACTGGCTGAAGAGCTCGGCTACAAAAGAAATAAGACAGTGCATGAGATGAAGGACGGAAAGACAATTATGTTATAGTGCAGTTATAATTCCAGCTACCCCTTTCGCAATCATTTCTATTGCAACAGCAGTTACAAACAATCCCATTATCTTTGAGGCTATGCTGACAATCTTTATGTTGACTTTAGGGACTATCAATGAGAACAGGAAGAAAACTATGCCGACAAGCAGGAATCCTGCGACAACATTCGATATAAGTGCAGTAGTCCCCATTTCATAGGATTTTATTGTGAGGAAAGAAATTGTTGCAGGCCCTGTAAGCAAAGGGGTTGCTATAATTGTTGTAATCCCGTCATTGCCTGTTTCTTCCTCTTCCTCTTCTCCCCGCCTTACCATATCTATTCCGAGAACAAACAGGACAACCCCGCCGGCAACCCTGAAAGAGTCAAGGGTTATGCCGAACAGGCTGAATAGGAAGGGCCCAATCAGGACCATTATAATGGCTATCACGAAAGCTGCAATTACTGATTTTACTGCAACCATCTTCACATCCAGCTTTTCCTTGTAAGCCTGAAGCAAAAAAGGGAAGGATGCAATAGGGTTGAGCAGTACAAACAGCTGCGTTATCAGCGTGAAATCGACCATGGTTAAAATTATTCACGGGGTGTTTATAAGTTTATTGATTGCGCTTTCCTTATCGTAACCTTTATAAATTGTTTCCATATCCAGATGTCCAAGGGGGATAGTTAAAAATGAAATTAACACTTGCTGATTCAAGACTTCTAAAAGACAGTGTATCAATAATATCAGACCTTGTCACAGAGGCAAGGTTCACATTTGGCAAAGACTCCATTGACCTTGTTGCCATGGACCCTGCAAATGTCGCAATGGTAATATTCAAGCTTCTCAGCTCAGGGTTCACTGAATATGATTTGAAGAAAGAAGTCAAGGTTGCACTCAACCTTAACAACCTGAAGCAGGTCCTGAAAAGAGCCAACCCTGTAGATATAATCACACTTGAGCTTGAGGAAAACAAATTCAAGATAACAATAAAGTCAGGCACAACAAGGACATTCTATCTTCCGATAATTGAGCTTGACGAAAAAGAGCAGAAGATTCCCTCTCTGAACTTCCCGCTTTCAATAAAGACAAGCACAACGCTTCTCAATGAGGCAATTGAGGACGTCTCAATTGTTGCAGAGTCTGTCAAGTTCATTGCAGATGACAAGAAATTCACAGTATCTGCAGAAGGCGACCTGTCAAAGGCAAAAGTTGAAATCCCTGCAGATGATAATACTGTCATCACAAAGGAGGGCGAGGAAGTCCTCAAGGCAAAATACTCGATTGAATACCTGAAGAAGATGATACAGGCCAGCAAGCTCTGCGCTGACGTGTACATAAGATTCAACACAGATTACCCTCTGAGGCTGGAGTACAAGGCAACAGACAAGCTGATGCTTTCATTCATACTTGCGCCAAGAGTGGATAATGATTAGCAAGGCAGACGGGAGTTATTCTATAATTTCATTCCAACTAAAGTAAATTGTCCTGCTGCAGCAAATTCCATCATTACCTGGAAAAGTCTTGCCCCAAGATAAGGATTTCCGTTTGGATCCAAACAGACGACTTTAACCTTTCTCCCTTCGACACCATCATTAGGCTGCGCAGCCAGCAAACCAATATTTCCGGGCCGGGTAGTTCTGACAAGCCTTATCTCAACTATGCCATAGAGAAAATCCTCTTTATGCCTTGTCTGGAAACTTTCAATAAAACATTTATATGACGCGATGTGATTTGGATTTCCTGTTCCAAGTACAGGGTCATTTTTTAATGCGAGGAAAAATCGTACATGGTCTTTCGTCTTCAGAAGTTCCTGTTGCTCCCTTTGCAATTCAGTTTTCCATTCACTTTCAGTTTTACCTCTTAAAAAGACATTTTTATAGAACTTAAATGCTCCGGACTCCGAGCCTATTATCTTCATGGGGAGCTTCATCCAGCTTGGAGGGGACCCTTCAGGCTTTCCGATGTTTGCTATCCTAAGGTTTGTCCAGATTCTTTCAGGCATATAATCTCCTACTTATTTATTCAATGTATATATATCTTTTGTTTTAAATCTTGCTCCATAAATATCGCAAAAATTTTATAAATAACGTATACAATTAACTGGCGATGGGAGCCATAGACCTTAACTATGAAGAATATTCTCTTGATAATGGTCTCAGGGTGGCACTGCAGAGGACGCCTACGGAAACAGTTCACGGAAGGCTAAGGGTTTTCCACGGCGCACTGCATGAGAAAAAAGGCGAACAAGGATTGGCAAATCTTACTGAACATGTTCTTGTAAGTGGCGGCTCTGAAAATATTTCTCCTGACAAAGCAACCTTTATCAGAACGAGTTTTCCATATTTCAATGCATTCACGTATCAGATTCAGACCAAATTTTTTGTAGATATACTGCCCCAGGATACAGAAACGTTTCTTTTTTTTATCTCTGACAGTGTCTTCCGGCCAATCCCAGATATCAAAATATTCGAGATAGAGAAACAAAGAAGCCTTCGTGAAAATGCTGATGAAAGGGGGAGCCCGATTTTCAAGCATCATGAAACATACCGGGAAGCAGCATATGGCAAAAATTCACCATATCTTCATTCTACTATAGGAAAATATGAGGATATAGCCTCAGCAACAATAGAAAAAGCAATGAATTTTCATTCGCGTGGGTACAGTCCGAATAATGCAGACCTGATACTTATCGGAAACCTTCCAGAAGATACGGAGAAGATGATTGGAAGATATTTTGGAACAATACCAAGGGGAAATGGGGAAAGGCTGGTTATGCCGGGAAGCCCTTCTATAAAAGGTCCAAAAATGCTTCATTTCTATGCTCCCGACCTATATGATCACGGCAATCCTGAAGAGAGCAATGCAGGGATAAATATGATATTTTCTGCTCCGCATGAAAAAGAAAAAGATAGTGTTGATGCTATGGTGCTTGCAGCCCTGCTTGTAGGGAACATGGATTCGAGATTGTTCAAAACCATAAGTCAAGAAAATGGATTGGCATATGACTTCAACGGAGGGTATGATGGATCACATAATGCCGGATTCATACATTTTGGTGGAAAAGTACATGCACCGAGGATAGATAGAGCAATAGAATTGATTTTTGAGGAGATGTCAAAATTGAAGAGCGAACTTGTCCCCAAAATATCTTTGTTGGGACTAAAGAGAAATATGATGTATAATATCGCAAAAATTTTTGAGACAAACGAAGGTCGTTTGGGAGCAATAGAAAATTATTGGGACACAGATATGACTCCAGAAATAGCCCTGGCAAATATGGATAAAATCACGCCCGAAAGCATAAGGGAGGCAGCAAACAAATACCTCCCGTCAGGCAGGGCTACAGGCAATTATGTCCTGATGATAAGGGACCCGCTTAAAGGCAGCACGGTGGAGCCGGAAATCAGCAAGGAATATATATCAGAGCATAGATAAATATGCTATGCAGAAATTTCTCAGATTTCCTACATTGAGCTATCCAAAGCTTACTCTTCTTGTGCTCAGCTACATTCTCACTTACCTCCTTTTCATCAATGGTAGTTTCTCAGCACTCAGCGGCATAATCCACCTCCTTGGGTATATAGGGGTGTTTATAGCAGGCATATTCTATTCATATGGGCTCACATCAGGACTTATAACTCCTGTAATCTTCCTTATGGCAAAAAGCCTGAATATCTTTGTAGCAGGATTCATAGGGGGGCTTGGCTCTTTGGTTGGAGATCTTCTTATATTTGAATTCATAAAAGTTGGATTTAGCGACGAGATACAGAAGCTCGGCCATGAAAAACTGCTGATGAAGATAAAGATGCCCGTGATAGTCAGAAGCTATCTTGCCATTATAGTGGGAGCAATAATAATAGCTTCGCCGCTTCCTGACGAGCTCGGTGTCAGCATAATGGCAATGTCACATATATCAATAAGAAATTTCATTTTCATGGACTATCTGCTCAACACCTCAGGCATACTCTTCATACTATTTCTTGGCCTTTGAGGGCTTGCTGTATTTAAGAAATTCTCTGGTTGCGGCAGCCCTATTGATTTCTTCTGTGTATTTCTGGAACTGTTCTATGTTTTCATCTGTAATAACATCTTTCCTGAGCAGCAGTTCATACTGAAACCCAAACATTGTCTCATGGGGGAAAACGCTCCTTACAAGGCTCATTTTTTTACTTTCAGTATTCATGACAGATAGAGTGATTGTGTATGCGTCATCGAAATCCAAACGGTTAGTGGGTCTTGGGCGATTAGTTTTATTCTTTGAGGCACGTACATCCAGCTGGTAGGTGCATATAACCAATTCTTCTTTTATAGGAAAACGCTCAAACTTTGCATCTTTTCTTATAATCCTCTCAAGAAGGGAATTCCTGTCCCTGGTTTCTTTAAATCCCTCATTGTCTACAGTTGAGCCGTCCGGAAATACAATCTTTCCTGCAATAGAATTAATATTATCCTCATCATAATTAGGGCTCATATACTCAGTGAATTTCTCAGACTCCAGGTACCTTCTTGCATTAAGCATAGCCAAAGCAGCCCTGCCGAAAGAATCAAATTGCACATCCCTAAGGTCAGGATAATGGCCCGTATATTTTTTGTCCATTTTAATCGTCTATTTATTGAGGTGAACTGCAAGTTATTTATAAAATTAGTTTTAAAATAGAAATGAAGTAACTCCTTTATAGTAGTAAAAAATAGAAAGATTTATATACCCTGCAGCCATTATCCTCTTAAAATCAATTGAAAAAGAGGTAGAAAAATGAGAAAACAGCCAGAACCTGCAAGCTTTGCAATAGTGCATGCGCCAGAACTTAACCCTTCCCTTGAAGAGCTTGTCCTCCACAGGGCAGGAGAATATATTGTTGTGGATGGAGACCAGGTAGCAGCCAAAGCATTCCGTGATCCTCTTAATCTTTTCAAAGAATCACCTTTTTCAGGATATCCCCACTTTTCAGTTTCTTCATATAATCAAAGGGATGCTGTGCAGATTACTGTTGAGGAAGCGCTGAATCTCGGAGTGGAAACTCTTGGAAATGTTCCCCTTGAAAAAATTTACGAGACAACACTGGAGATACTTACAGGAATAGGGAAAAGGGTCATAGCCCCGGACCAGAGAAGAACGCTTTTGGAAATGATGGACAGGAGAGCATATCTGGTAAGCCTTCCTGAATATGCAGTGCCAAAGGCAGAAGAAACAAAACCTGCGCCAAAACAAAGCAGGCCATTTGAACTTTGTGATCCCAAAGAAATTGAGGCAATGCTCAGGAACAGCAAAGGCATGGGGGAGCATTACAATATGATAATGCCCAATTATAGCATGCCACCACCAAGGATTGCAATCAGCCCAACCAATAGATAATTTTTCTTATTTTATGAGACGAGAAAAATGCCAATAACAAAAAAATCACAATTAGTGCCGGGAGGGATGTACAGAGCAATCTCTCCTGCAGAATTCTTCATTGAGGTATATGATAGTATATCTAACAGACTGTCTGCAATTGTCAGCAACCTGTTTGACCAGTACAAAATTTTTATGAAAGGCAGTGAAAACCATAACGTAAGGGAGGAGATTATAGACCTTCTTTTCGTGGGGGATTATGAGGAAGCAAAAGAGCTGCTGAAAACAGAAATACAGGATAAGAGACTGGCAGAATACATGGGGCTGCCAAAGCTCAAAGAAATCTTTGATAATAAATTGATGGAGACTGCCGTGCCAATGCTTATATCAGAAGGAGATGTGTCAACTCTTTATGATGAGTTCCGTAGAGATGAAGCAAGAAAACTTATGGAAAAACTTACACCAAAGATTGCGCAGGAATATGGAGTTAGCCATGAGATTGCAATGAAAGCGCTGGAGATATCGCTGAATGTTGACGACGGAATTGGGGATTCTCATGGAAGAGCCACAGAATTCCTGTATCAGAACACAGAAAAAATGCCTGAAAATCCCTCTCTTTTGCCTCAGTTTCCGTATTCAGAGTACGATGCTGTAATCAAGTCCCGTATTCTTGACGAGCTTGAAAATTCTCTTGGAATAGATGAAGACGGCAATATAGGTGACGTGCCCCAATCTCAAAGAAAATTCAGCATAACCAGCGGCTATAACAGTTACGATAATCACAGTCCTCTTAAACGTGGAAAAATGTATGCTGCATATAGGCCGGAGCAGATTAATGATATTGGGCTGGAGACCAGAATAAATAATGGCAATGGCCACAACAGCGAGCCGAGGAAAGGGAGGATTGAAAGAGTCGAGGGAGATGTGCTTCTGATTCCATTAGTTTCAAGAGCAGAAAAATATTTCAGTCTTATATCTTCACCAGAAGAAAAAATAATAGCCGGCATGCCGTATGAGACAGCTAAGCAGTTTTATATGCTTGTTTGCGAAGGAAAGATCGAAGAAGCATATAATTTATTTGTGAGAGAAAGCAGCATACAAATTAAACCCGAACACGTACAGAGGGAATATGAGGATTACAAGAACTTTTTTAATGGAGAAAATCCACATGTTTCTGAGGCATTGCAGCTGCACGAAGAAGATGTGCCGCTATATTCAGCAATTGACCTCGGTATTGTTGAGATGTCGGTTCTCAGAATAGCCAGAGCAGAAGCCTCTGTCAACGGCTCTATAAAGCCAGTGAATATGGTTTCCAACCAAAAGGTGAAGATACATCTTGGGAAAATTGAAGCCGTCTACATTGTTCACCAAGGCCCTATAACAGAAGAATACAGCGCGAAGATAGCAGAATTCCTTGCACAACCTTCTTTAGTCTAGGGAAAAATTATTTAAACTCAGCAACTTCTAATTCTATAAAAAGTAGGTGAACCTGTCTTTATGAAGAAATACGCATATATCGCAGTGCTAATACTTGTGTTTATACTTGCATCTGTCTCTGTATATGCTGATGACACTGATTCTGACGGCCTTGATGACGGCTGGGAGATAGGGTATTTCGGCAACCTCCTGCAGACCAGCTCAGGCGATTTTGAGCCTGACGGCCTGACAAACCTTGAGGAATTCACGCTAACTACAAACCCGAAAGTAGCAGACACAGATGGCGATACTTATTCTGACTGGGAGGAAGCAGTCCAGGGAAGCAACCCCAATGATGCTAACAGCATCCCTGCAGGAAACATACTTAATATAACCCTGATTAAGCCTAAATTTGTAGTTTCGCCTGTAAAGACTTTTGAGCTGCAGATATCCACTCAGAATTCCTCCCAGTGCAAGTACAGCGCCTCCCCCAATGTATTATATGATGATATAGACAACACAAACCAGTTCTTCACTGCAAGCAACGGAGGGAAAACACACACAATATCTGATTTCCGCCTTGATGCGCAGGATAATTTTGTAGTCCCGATTTATGTGAAATGCAGAATAGACTCAAACGGGTTCATAAATGACAACTCGCCGTATGAGATTTCTCTAAGCGTTGATACAACCCCGCCGAAAATAAACTCATTGTATGCAAGCCCCAACCCGGTCATCGAAAACCTTGATGTCGACCTGATTGCAGTAACGGACGACCCGGCAATATGCAAATATTTTGCAAATAACATTACACTTGCAGATATACAAAGCGTTTCAGCAGGAGCAAAAATATCAGATTTCAACACTACAAGCACAAGGCATCTTTCAAAAGACACCACTCCGAAAATTGAAGACAAGAAAAGCTACCTTTTCCATGCAATATGCATGAACAGGGCAGAGCAGGCAACAACAGCAGACGTCAATTTTTCAGTCGACCTTTCAATAAGCAACAGGATAACCCAGAAAAGCCCATCAGGCTACATAAATGTCAAAAACACCCAGCTGAAGCTTGTCACAAACAAGCTTGCGACATGCAAATACGGCCAGGGATTCATCAATAATTTCCCTCAGTCAAACACAAACAACCATTACATTGACCTTACAGAGCTGAATGAGACGTCATACAGCTTTCCCGTACTCTGTACCTTCAGCGATGCAGGCACCCTTTCTGATACAGTATCATTTACAGTTGACACAACACCCCCCTCATCACTGGTGATTAATTCACCAACCCAAAGCTGCTCCCAGGACAGGCTGAGCGTTTCAATGTCAGCATCAGACACAGCAGGCAATATATCTGGTTTTGATGTAAGGCTTGTTGATGCACTTGATGCAGTGCTGTTCCATATAAACACCGTCTCCACTAATGTGAATGCCACGAATCTCTCCCTTGCAGTGGGAAGCACATATTCTTGGGAAGTATCTGCCTTTGACAGGGCAGGCAACAACCTGACTGAAAGGAGTTCAGGGACAACAATATTCAGCAGCAATGACACAGTATGCCTCCAGAACCAGGGCCCCCGGATCACAGTTCTTTCCACGCTTACTGAAAACGGGATCTCTGTAAGGCTGGAATGCATCGATAATGACGGGGTATGCGCAAACATATCCTATCTTGTTTCAGATTCAGCATCATGCACAGGAGATTATCAGGAATATGATGTATTTTCAAAAATAATCGTATCAGAAGAGTCAACGCTATGCTATACTGCTGCAGACAACCAGGGCACTGAAGTTACAGGCTCAAGACTGGTGAAATACGAGGCGTGCACTTCAGAGTTCTGCTGCCTTGAACAGCAGGGATATGTGTGCGAAGACAGTGACTGCACTCTTGTTGAAGATGTGCAGTGCGTTCCTGAGAACAAGGACACTGACCTTGACGGCATGCCTGATTTCTGGGAAGAGCAGTATGGATTCAATATAAACGTGGATGACTCCAGCCTGGACAAGGATGAGGACGGCCTTGCGAATGTCCAGGAATATACTTTCGGCTCAAATCCAACCCTCTCGGACACAGATGCAGACGGATATACTGACAAGGAGGAATTTGACGCAAATTCAGATGCAAATGACAGTGCAGCCTGGCCGACAACAGGAGACCTTGACAATGACAGGATGACAGAAGGCCAGGAAAAATCCTGCGGAACAGACAGGACAAAAGCTGATGCTGACGAAGACTATGACCAGGACGGCCTTACAAATTATGATGAGTGCGTCATACACAGGACAAATGCCCTAAAGGCAGACACAGACGGGGACGGATTTGATGACAAGAAGGAAGTCGACGCAGGAACAGCTCCTGCAAACGGGAATGATTACCCCAACTCGCACTTATTCAGCATTATACTCCTGCTTCTTGGGCTTGGGCTTGTGGGATTTGGGGCAGTATCGCTTTCAAAAAAATCCGCTTCAAGGCCCAGCATGTCGCCAAATGTTGATTTCAGCAGCGCAAGGCAGCAGCTTTCCCAGCAGCAGCCGTCAGCACAGAAAAAAAGGCAAGGCATGAAAATTTCAGGAGAAGAGCTTGACAGGGAAATAAAAAAGAAAAGGGAACAGCTCAGGCTGAGGAAAATGAGCTCTGTGTTTGATGAATTCGCAGAAAGCAGCCCCAGGCACGAGCAGAAAGAAGATGTCTTTGAAGAAATAGACAGGCTAAGGAAGAAAAAAGGTAATTAAAATCAAAAAAGCGCAGGTGTCCTCACAGGTTTTTGTATACATAATGGCTGCAATCATAGTGGCTGTTGTGCTTTTTGTCGGCTACAGGTCAGTCTCCACAATATTGGCGGCGGCAGGAAAGGCTACAATAGATACTTTCAAATCAGACTTCAGCTATGCTGTTGAAGATGCTTCTGACAGCTACGGGAGCAGGCACAAATTTGAATTTACCCTGCCAAAAAAATTTGACAGGATATGTTTTGTCGACTCCATGAATAACGGGAGGTTCAGCATAAACCCCGACAGGATAGATAACTTTTACATAAGGCTGAGCGTCGAGGATGATGCGGAATATAACGTGTTCCTTCTCAAAGAGGAAAAGATAGAAGAAAGGTTCTATGTCCCTAGCCTTGATGTTCTTGCAGACTATATGTGCCTTGACAACCAGGGGCTTCTTGAAGTGTGGCTTGAAGGTGTGGGAGACAGGGCCTGCATGGTAAGTGCAACAGGGTCATGTTTAGGATAGATAGTATAGAAGATGAAAAAAGCCCAGATAGAACAAGGTTTTAATAAAACCTTGAGCAAAACAAGTGCGGCATTCGCTTAAAGCTCAGCCCCACAAAAAAATGAAAAAAGCCCAGATAGAAATGCAGTTCAACTATATCAGCTGGTTACGCCCGGCTGGCATGCAAAAGCAGGTTATATCTCGCCCTGCTCGATATAACTTACTACCAAAATGAAAAAAGCCCAGATAGAAATGCAGTTCAACTGGATATATGTTGCTGTAGTCGGAGTTGCGTTCCTGCTGCTGTTTCTGAGTGTCTCATCAGCAATTAAAAAGAGCTCAGAGGCAAAGATAGCATCAGGGGCAGTTGATTTTTTTGATGAGCTATTCGTAAACCTCCAGGCGTCAGATAACACAGAAGACAGGGTATTGCTTCCCGGCATGACAGTTGAGGTAGCTGTTGATAGGGACAACTGCAATTTCTACACAATAGAAGGGACAGACCAGGAGGGGAGGTCGATAGAATTCACTCCATTTTTCAGCCCTGAGTTTATAGACAGGGAAGCGCTGGCATATACACTTGGATGGGATATCCCGTTCAGGGCATCTTATTTCCTCTATCTCACAAGCCCTGAGGTTGCCTATGTCTCGATAGGAGCACAAGCGGACCTGCCTGAGCACCTGACTTACTTTAATCTCGGCAGTGCAGGGGGGTTTGTAGACCAGAATTACAGGAAAATAAGGTTCTTTTCATCTTCATCAAACCCTGCATCATATTCCCTTGACAGTTCAGTTTCTATGATGCCTGACAGGGATGTAACCGCAGTTTTTATCCAGGGTAATACACTGAGATTCTATGAAAAAGAGGGCAGCAGATTTGTAGAAAAAGGAGAGACTTATTTTTCAGACAGGCCGACGCTGCTTGCTGCCATATATTCAGACAGCAAAGACAGCTATGAATGCAACATGATGAAATCCCTGAAGAGGCTAAATGCGCTTTCGGGAGTGATGATAAAGAGGACGCAGGCGCTGAAGCAGCAGGCATCGTGCTCAGCAGCATATTATGACAGCGCAATTGCACACCTCCGGCAGCTTGAGGCGCAGACAGAAACACCAGGCATAAGCTCGCTTCCGAATCTTGCAGCAATAGCAGAATCCCTTAATGGCGTGAATGAAGAGCTCAATAAAATGGCATGCCCCACAATATACTAGAGTGAGAAAAAGACAATGCAGAAAAAAGCCCAGCTCCAGATAATGGAAAACATATTTGCGATAGTGATAATTGTCATAATACTTGCGATAGCGTTTGTCTTCATGGTGGCTGTTGACAGGCAGGAGCAGAGGAGCAGGGAGCAGGATATAGCAGCCTTGGATGTTGTGAAAAAATCCCAGGTCCTGAATTTCCTTCCTGAGCTGAAATGCTCAGATAACAACAACCTGGACCCTGACTGCTATGATATACTAAAGATAGAGGCATTCACGCAGCAGGTTTCAGAAGACAATTTTTACTATAGGACACTGCTCGGCAACATGAAGATCGAGATTGTAAGGTATGACCCGAGCCCCGAAGTCAACAGGGAAGTAAAAAGATGGGTTGTCTATGACAATCCAAAGGCAGAAGACAGCGGCTACACCCTTGTGCGGCTTCCTGTCCTGCTGAAAGACATTGCAGAAGACAGCGACTATTTCGGCATGATATATATGAGGGTGTACAGATGAACAGGAGAGCGCAGACAGAAGTCATTGGAATTGCGGTAATAGTGCTGATACTTGTAATTGCGGGAGGATTCATATTATCAAGAAACCTGAAAGAAAAATCTCCGGATACAGGCTCTTTCATTGACCCCAAAATCTCGCAGGGATTCCTCAATTCAGTAATGAAGACCAAGACAGAGAGGAATATTGTTGTTGCCGATGCGATAGCATACTGCCATGACCCCAAGAAAAGGGACCTTTGCGGAGGGGACTGCTGCAGCTATGCCCGCCAGACAATATCCAATGCGCTTGATGCCTCGCTGAAAGACTGGAAAAGGGAATATTACCTTACAATAAGGCAGGATAGTGCAACAATGATAAATGCAATCTCTTCGCAGGGGTGCGGGCTTTATTCTGAAAAGGAGCAGCCCGGATTTTATTACATACCTTCTGTTCCGCAGATAACAGTTTCTTTGTATCTGTGCAAATAGAGATTAAACCAAAACTTTTAAATACATAACCGCTAATAATCCAGTAATATAAAGGTGGGAAAATGAATAATAAAGCGCAGTCAATTTCTATAAACACGATTGTTGTTGCAGCAATAGCACTGACAGTCATGATTCTTGTGATTCTTATAACAACAGGCAGCCTGGGGAATTTCAGGAGGTCAGCTGACCAGTGCGAGGCAAACGGCGGGGTCTGCATCAGCGTGGACGAGATAGATGAAAAATGCGGCGACCCTGACTATGATATTATAAGAGGGGATTATGTCTGCTATAGCGGCAGGGACCCAGATCCAAATAAAGTATGTTGCGTGAGCACTTAAGATGAGAAAGGCACAGTCAATTTCCATAAACACGATTGTTGTTGCAGCAATAGCTCTGATAGTTCTTGTAGTCCTGATTGCCATATTCGGCGGCAGGATAAGGAATTTCGGAGAGGATAGTCGAAGCTGCCAGAGCCAGGGCGGTGTTGGATGCTTTGAATCATGTGATTCAGATACGCTCGTAGCTGCAGGAAATCAGCCCGGAATCTATACAAACCTTCCTGGAACAGATTGTGAAGACCAGGGAGAGAATGATAAGTGCTGCGTTCTTGTAGTGCCTACAGGCGGATAAGATATTTTCTGATTTTTTCTCTGCATTGTAACGAAAAGAATATAAACCTGAGTCCCGATTATAAGCACATGAACTCAAGAGGTGAAACTGGGGAGGGCGCCAGGCCAATAATTGTCATTATAGCAGTTGTGATATTGCTGTTGTCCCTGGTAGTGGCAGTCGTGAATATTTTTACACATATCTAAAATGAACAAGAAAGCTTTTAATACTATGATGATGAGTCTCATTCTTGGGATAGTACTTCTTGTATTCGCTATTGGTCTTGTGGACAAGATATTTAAGCCTCTTGATGAAGAGATAATAAGCAAGAATTGCTGGGAATCCGTGCTCTTCAATGCAGAAAGGAGAGTGCCTGGAATAGAAGCCCAGACAGTTGCTGTGAAATGCCCGACAAAATACATAACAATACACATGCAGGGCTCGAAGCAGGAATATGAGGAGTCACCCTCAACAGAGAATGAGCCGTTCAAGCTCCCTGATATACAGTTCAAGGATGAAGATAAGAAAGCATGCGAAGATTCTGATGATGAGGACGCATGTATATTCAGGAATGTGAACAAGGTAATGGCCGATGAAATAGTAAGGTGCTGGAATAATTTCCACAGGGGGCAGAAAAGGGTTTTCAGCCTCTATAAGCCTGACCAGACCCAGTGCGTTGTCTGCTCAGTCATCCTGTTCGACAGCGAGATGGTGGAAGAATATGGGGAAATCGGGCCAATAGGATTCCAGCAGCCGGAGGATGAGCATTACAGCCTTGACCTCTACATGAGGAACAACAACAACCTGAAGTATACAGGAGAAGAGAATTACTACAAATATTCCCTTGACCTCGTTGATGAGTATTTTGACCTGCCTTACTACGATTACAGCACCAACACGGAATATGCTGTTGTCTTTGCAGCATTAAACAAGGAAAGGATAAGCGGCATGACAGACAATGCATGGGAAATCATAAAAGCCGCATTCACAAATTATGTCCCGCCTGAGGAAGAGGAAGGGAATTTCATAAATACACTGCACTTTATACCAAACGAGGAGGTCCCGCTGACATGCGACACATGGGGATGAACAGAAAGGGATTTGAATTCACAGTGGCGCTGTGGATAATATTCTTCCTCATAGTCCTTGTAATCCTGCTTTTATTTTCAAAAAGCATATTCGGCTGGATAGGGACGGCAGTTGACAAGATATTCGGGTTTTAGAAGATGGCAGACATAACATTCGGGCCAATAGTAAAAGGCGTGGTGGGCATAGTCCTGGTTGTGGCATCAATAGCCATAGTAATAAGCCTTTTCAATCCTCTGGCAGGCCAGATATTCGGTTTCTTCAAGGATGTGCTCAATTTTGACCCTATCCCTTTTACAGGAGACAGGGAGGAAATAACTACTGCAACTGCATCCGTGCATGCTCTTTTGTGGTCTATAAACAAGGTCGCATGGTATGACACATATCAGAACAAGAGGGGTGATGAGGCGCTTTTTGAGAGGATAGCTTCTGAGAGGAAGGTTTTCATGGGCACGACAGCAGGCCCTATACTTGATTTTGGGGAGGAAATCCCGTTATCATCGGGCAGCGAGGTTGAGCAGCTGGTCATAGGCACAATAGACTGCTGGAAGATACTTCAGGCAGGAGAGAAAAATTCAGCATGCTTCATTTACGATTTTTCAGGCTCATCAGCAGAAATAACTGTGCAGCAGTTCCATGACTTCGGCGCCAAGTACCATAAAGACCATAACTGTGATAAGGAATGCCAGGAGATTTCCAAAAATGTGTTCGGTGGAGGTTTGTTCAACTGGGCTAACTATGATTTTCATGTTACAGGCGGAAAAATATCAAAGCAGAACCCTATAGTTGTCTGTGCGGACCTGGCAGGGTTCCTCGGAAGGGACAAGGTTCAGATTACAGACTCCGAGACTCTTGCATATGAAAGATGCGAGCCGCCGAGGGGAGGAGGCAAGTATTCAGTAAAAGTTTACAATTTTGAATTGCCGCAGCAGATAAGCACCCCTACAAGCACAGGAGGAACAATAGGCAATATTGTAGAATGGGCAGAGAAATGGGTCAACACCTACGGAGACCCGGAATATGTGCTGTATTATGAGGTTTTCCCGAAGGGCGAAGAGGCATACTGGGAGCCAAGCGCATATGTTGTTGATGTTGCAACAATACTTACAAGCGAGGCAGTATTCTTCTTTTTATTTGACATGCTGATACCCGGGCTGGGCAGTGCAATAAAGAAAGGCGGTGGAGGGATATTAAAAAGCACGCTCTCCAATATAGGCGAGAATTTAGGGAAAGCAATAAAGCAGATTGATATAGGCGGCATTTGGCACAATACTAAAACCCTGTCCACCACAGTAAGAAATATACTCCGCGGATCGAGCAACGAAGCAGCGGAACGACTTGCGAGAGAAATAATTGAAAAAAGCAGCCAGGATGTTGTAGAAGAAACAGTAGAGGAGGTATTGGAGGAGTTTGCAGAACAGGGAATTTCCAGAGAAGTGCGTAGTGCACTGAAAACAGAATTCAGAGAACTATGGCAGGAGAGCGAGGGAAGAGAGGTATCTGCACTATTTAAAGAATCAGGAGAGCTTGAAGAGAGGGCAATAACCAGACTGAGAGGCTCCCTTGATGAACTGGAAGAACTGGATGACGCAGCGAAAAATGAGATTATGGATACAGTATCAGCAAGGCTTACAAAAGACTCATTCGAATCAGCTTCAGCGCGCGCTATCGGCAATCTTAGACTGGCAAACAAAGTCAACAGCGAGCTTCTGGACAGGGCAGCAGTATGGAGGGATGCATACCTGCCGGGAGGGGACAGGGCCAAGATAATCGGAGAAATACAGGGAATGGCAGATAAGGCCGCATATTTCAAGGATCTTGATTCTCTAACTGTAAGAAGGATGACCTCGAATATGGATGATATACTTGAGCTGGCGACAACCGGACAGACAAAAGAGTCTTTCGCCAGAGGGATATTGGGAGAAACATATGATGAGGTTGCAAAAGGAGGGGATGAGGCAGTAGAAAAAGCCCTTAATGAACAAATCAGCACATGGCTAAAGGAAGCAGACCCTCTCCAGTATACTGCAGGGAAACTGAATGCCTACCTGAGAACGCAGGCAGGAAAGCCAAGGCATATGGTTTCACTTCTGATTGCGCTGAATGTCCATCTTGAGAACAGCATGGCAGAGAAATTCAGGCCGGTTGGAACAAATGCAGTAGGGCTGAGGACACCGTTCTTAGCAACAACAATATATGATGACCTGTATACTGAAACATTTGATTATACAAAAGACAAAAATATGTACGAGCAATTTTTTGAGCATTACTACGGATATGAAGACGACACAAACGAAACCGATGAGACTTATTTGAGATACAGGGGGCTTCTGCCTGAAGTCGAGAGGTATTTCCTTACACTGCTCACAGATGCAGGAGAAATGAAAAGGTTCCATTTGGCCAGCCCATGCAAAGCAGATATCATAGTTACTGAGACGACCTGTGAATGCTGGGGCGGGGAAAGAAAAGAGAAGGAGGTAGGCATCCCCATCCTTTCAGGTTTGCTCAGCCATGGCGCCTTATATCAGACAGGAAAAACGTACTATGTGGACGGCGAGCCGCTTAGGCTGGATCATTTTGATGGAGAAAACCCGATGCTCTATGCAGTGCAGGAAGGACAAATAGTTAAAGAGTGCACTCCGAGAGGAGTTCAGAATGTATTTGAAGACATTGGGGAGCTCGGCGAATATCTTCCATGGGCTCAGCCTACGTATACCCCAAGCTGCATCCAGGCAACTGTTGTGATGGATGAGACAGAAGGCTACAATTATTGTTACCACGGAGAACAAGACCTTGGAATGACATTATCCTATCTGGGCCTTAACTTTGCGCTTCCTATCGCAGGCACATTATTCCTCGGGCCAATAGGGGGAGTTGTAGGGGGAGTAGTGGGAGGACTTGGATACGCATCAATGCAGGTCAACCACCAGTGGCCAAATCATAACTAAAATGGAAAACAAAAAAATAATCATTATAACAGGAATTGTTTTATTGATAGTGATAGCAGCGGCCCTGCTGTTAAGAAGCAGCCGGCAGCCGGCAGAATACGAGTATTATACAGAAGAGCCCGAGACATGGGTTGAAGGCCAGAGATTCACAGAGCCGCCAAATGATGTCAGGATAAATGTCTTTAAGGCAACAGGGGGGGAATCAACATTCTCCATAAACAAGCAGGATTTTCCAGGAGAGGACAAGGCATTCTTTGTCCAGGGGCTCTACAAAGGAAAATACTTCGGCACAGTCTACTATGACAATGAAACAAAGGAAAAAATAATCGAGATATCCCAGTCACTTGATCCCGACGATGGAGCAGCCGACATATTCATCCTTGCAAAAAGCGATGGCCCTGGTTTTGTGTTTTACATTTTTGTCGATGAGGACTGGAGGAATTCAGTCAGCTTTACCAACATAATATACGGCATGGACTTCAACAACGACGCAACACTGATAGAGAGGGAATTCAATTTCACTGAACTAAGCACAGGAATATATATGGACAAGCTGGACGACTATAACGGATGGTATGACCAGAGCCCTGTTACAGGAGGGATAATGGTTGGAGAGATGAATATTGAAGACCTGAAAAAGACAAATGTCACTTCCACACTTGTATTATTGAGGTAAAAATGAGAAAAGCAGAGATAACCTTTACAACGCTTGTATATGCAGCGCTTGCTGTGCTTGTCATACTTGTGCTGATTGCAGTATTCTTTGCGCTGACAAACCCGGCAGTTGGAAGCATCTTCGGCATAATCACTGAGACAGGAGAAAGCAGCCAGGGGGCCAGGGATGATATAGCTATCTCGCTTGGAAGCTGCGAGCCTGGAACCAGCAGATGCGTTGCAGGAATAGAATATGTCTGCGGCTCAAACAAAAGATGGGGGAAGACAGAAAATGAATGCTAAGGGAGACCTTACAAGTGATAATGGAATCCAGGCTATTTTGTTCGTTGTGCTGGCAGTGCTTGTAATGGTTTTTATAGTAAAATTCTATCTTGCCATGAAGCCGGTCCCGGAATGGTCAAGAGCCCTTGCAGCCACAGAGCAGGCAATAAACAGCCTTGACCCGGATAACACGGAACTGGTAAGAAAAGTCAATATAAAGCTTGTAGGATACCAGATAAAAGGCCTTTCCCAGGAGTCCTGCCCTGAAAATGAGGAGATGCCGTCCTGCATATGCGCCTGCACTGACCCCGGCTGCAGCAATGCAATGAAAGAAGAAAAAAAATTCTGCAGGAATGTAAAATACAACACAACCAACTTTGTGCTCAACCCCAGTTCAGATGATATAATCACTTACAGCATTGGGCTCAACGAGACTACAAAAGAGGTTATAGAAAGAGTTAGCATTGGCGGAGCATCATGAAATGTTCTCAAGAAAAGCCCAGACTGAGATTTCAGTATCAACATCAGTTGAGATAATAATTCTTGTACTTGTCATCGGGCTGATGCTGGGCATAGCATACAGGGAGACAACATCCACAAGATATTCAATGCTCTTCCTCTCAAAAGACTCTGCGATGTTCATTGACGCGCTGCATGCATCTCCCAATAAGATAATAGTGAGATACCCCCAGAAGACAGAAGGATTCAATTTCAGGATTGCAGACAGCAAGGTTACGGTCTACGGCAATGATACTGCTTCAGTAGGAGGGATTGTTGACCAGATTGTGGGCGAATCCTTCCCGTATACTTCAGAGAAGGACATAGTGTTCCAGCCGCTTCCGGCTGACTATACAGGGGAATACGGGCTGATACTTACAAAAACAAATACAAAGCTGATACAGGACTAAAATGAAAAAAAAGGCACAGACATACACAATCCTGAACTGGGCGCTGTACAGGATGCCGGTTATAATATTTGTAGCAATATTTTTTGCAATAGCACTGAGGTCTTATTACGGCACAGGCCTGGACAGCCATGATGTTGAAAATATGGTTATGATAAAGAGGATAATTTATTCTGACAATATCCTCGCATACAGGGATCCTGTGACAGGCAGGACATTCCCGGGAATAGTTGACATCAATAAATTCTCGACAGAGCATATCGAGGAGAATCTCCTGAATAACAACAACAGGATTGCAGTGTATATGGAACTCCAGTTTCTCGACACAGGCGAGATTGAAAAAGCATACATAAATGAAGAAAGGGCAAGGGCATGGGACGACTATGAGTTTGTCGGCGGGTTTGATTCTTCAAGCCTTGTCAGGTATGTAAGGATATATGACAACGGCAGGCTCCGCGACGGAAGGCTTGGCATAAAGCTGCTGGTGAGGGAATGAACAAAAAGGCGCAGTGGCAGGACCTTGCAGATTTGTTTTTGGGAGGCACACTCATAATAATGGCAGTCCTCGGATTCATAATATGGGTATCCTTCAATGACGGGATCATAGAAGAAAGGGTTGAGAAAAGAGCTGAGGCGCTCAACAATGATGATGTTCTTGTCTCATTCCTGAACACAGAGATTGACGACAGGACTCTCTCAGAGTGGATAATAAGAGCCCATATAGATAGAGAGAATAATTCAACAGAGTTTGAAGAAGTGTTGGACACTTTCCTTGCAGATGTCTACCAGCACAGGACATGCTGGACACTCTACAGGCAGGATGAAGAATGGATAAAAAAAGAGCCATGCTCTGAAGAAGCAGACCTTCTGGATTCAGCAATAGACATTCCGCTTCCTGACAAGACGGCACTCAACATAAGGCTTAACATAAAGGGATACGCAGAATGAAAAAGATGATGGCTTCAAAGAGCGGCAAGGTGTTCTTTACAGTGCTCCTCGGCATATTTTTCATAATGGCGCTCCTGCCTCTTGCCATGAATATTTCCTTCATGAACCAGGGGAAGTTCGGCAAATCCATAGGGGAATCCCAGCTCATACTCCTGAGGACGTATGAGAAAGGCGAAAAGATCCTCTATTATATTGACCAGTCAGCAGTCCACTCCCTGAGGCAGTCTTTATACAATGCCTCGCAGGCCGGGTTTTCATCAGGAGACTGCGGAACATATGACGGCCATAATCTATGGAACTCAGAAACAGAAGAATGCTATCCAAACCTAAAGGAAGCTGTCAAAGAAAGCTTTATGTCTGAATTTAAGGATTATCTCGGAAGCTATGCAGCCTTCCCGGACATTGAATATGAATTTTATTTTGCTGAAGGGGATGTCATCATAGGAAAGGCAGCCAGCGAGCTTGCTATGGATGTTGCGGACGGGAATGCGACAGGAATTGAAAGAGTTGAGCACGCTGAGCCGGAAAATGGGACCGCACAGCAAAGCACAGGAGGAGGTTCAGGGGGCGGAGCATGCACAGTAGGAAGCAGGTTCAGGGCAATCCCATTAAACCCATGGCCTAATTACATAATAAAGGCATTCGGAGTTCCCGCACCATATCAGAGCGGCGGGATCCACACGGGTATTGATATCAGGAACCCTCTCATGAATGGCCAGGAGCCACCGATATATGCAGTTGACTGCGGCCGCATTGTCTATGTAGGCCCGCTATTCCTCAGCGGACCGAATGTCGGCAGGGGAAGCAAGGCAATAATAATAGACCACGGCAATAATGTCTATAGCATATACAGCCATAACTCATATGTTGAGCCGAAGATAATGAATGACATGAATTCAAAAGGCTACTCAGATGTTACAGCCGGACAGGTCATAGGAAGGCAGGGCAACGAGGGATACAGCTCAGGCTCCCACGTGCATTTTGAAGTCCATACAGGGGTAAAGTTTTCAGGCAACTGGGTTACGCCCTGGGTTGGAGGAAGATACGAGGATCCATTAGCATGGCTAACATGAAATTGATTTTGGCTCTGGTATGTTTCATTTTATTAGCGGCAGCAGCAAGCGCAGAGACATATCTTTACATGAAATTCAACTACACGCTTGAAAACCCTGATTACGGAAATGAACTTGAAAATATTGAAAACCTGAAAATAACAGAAATATTCACTATTGAAGATACTTACTGGAACAGCTATTATTTCTCCACAGCAGGAGATGCTCATGAATCATACCAGCTGAAGATATACGGAGGCAGCCAGCTTCTCTATGACGGGCCGGTATTCCCGCAGCTCGGAAGCGCAGCAATAAAATACAGCAGCGGATACAGCGGGCTTGTCATATATGACGGAAACAATGAAGTGCTTTCCAGAAATATAAATTTCTGCAACAATAATAATGCCTGCGAGCCATGCCTTGATGAAAACTGTACAAAGGCAGAGAGCGTTTTGACCTGTGGAGACTGCGCAACAGGAAGCGATGACAACTACTGTGACCTCTACAATGACGGGGTATGCGATGCAGACTGCTATGGCGCAGACGGAGACTGCAGGCAGTGCGGGAGCTCATGCTATTACAGGGATGACGAAAATGTATACACAACCTGTTCAGGAATATATAACGGGAACATCTGCGAGCCAGGAGAGGGATGCACAGGCGCATGGGGATATGCAAATGATTCAGGATTCTCGTGCTGCATGCAGGGAACATGCGTCAAGCCCGAAGCAGGCGATTATGAAATTGAAGGGAAAAGCTGCTCTGATTTTTCATGGACAGAATGCACAGCTGCAGAATCATGCAAGGGAGAAGAGATATACCTTGAGCACAACGGTGCCACATGCTGCCAGGGAACATGCTCTGAAAAAAGCCAGCTGCTTCCGGATATTAACATTGACGCCGGAGAAAAAGGGCCGGTTCTCACGCTGATAGCTGCCGCAGTCCTTGCTGCAATACTCATCGTATTGTTTACCAGAAAAAAGAAGCCCCTGCCTCTTGCCATGCTCATTTTCCTCATGGCGCTGCCGTCAGCATTCCCTCTTGAGTCCCAGGCAGAGCAGATGCAGAAAATCTGCAATGTTGCAGAGGCATACAACATGCCCGCCACAACCCTCCTTGCAATAGCATACAAGGAAAGCGGAATCCAGCATTACAATTCTGACGGAAGCATAAAGGTGAGTGCAGACGGCGGAGTTGGGATAATGCAGAGGCAGTGGGGAGGGGACCCTGCAAACCTCCCATCAGGCCCGCTGTATATCTGCCACGGGAACAGCGCCATAGACAGCAGGCAGCTGGACGCAAAAAAACTGGATGACAACATAGAATGCGGGGCCATTGAGCTGATAAGAAAATGCGAGACATTCAACTGCATAGGCAACACAAAAGAATATTACTGCTCTAATTCCGGCAACCCTCTGCCTGAAAAAAGAGTGCTTTATTCAGGATGGGACATTGCACTGAGGGCATACAACGGCTGGGGATGCGAAGCGCCGTATTACAGGGATTTGTGGGGAGCAAACAGCCAGAAATACATAGACCTTCTTGGCAGGATCCAAAGCTATGTCGAGAGTTTCCATGAAACTGAAAAGCAGTTTACTTCTGTCTGTGACGGCACAACCCCAGGCGGGCCTGAAGAGCCTGCTCCAGGGGAAGATACCTCAGATATACCGCAGGAGATACTTGACGGCACAAAAATAGGGATATATTATATCAATCCTTCTTTCAGGACATATGCAAATGTCAATTTTGAGGAAATATACAATGAGGTGGCATACAGCAGCCAGCTTATTGAAGAAGCCCTGGTCTATATTGGTGAAGGCAGCTCAACCTCTAAGGCAGTCGAAAGAGCACTTCAGGCTAAAGACAACTGGCAGATTAAGTCATGCTCTGGAAAGATGTGCAGCTTCATAGTTGATACAGGCTATTCTGTTTTTGTATACAGTGAAGGGGCATATGAGGAAAAGCCCATTGAGCTGAAATTCAGCCTGACAATAGATGAATCAGGAGTAAAGAACTTTACAGCTTTTGAATATGACGAGCTGCCTTATGAGCAGCAGCCAGTGGAGGAAGAGCCAGAGGAGCAGCCTCCAGTGGAACAGCCGCCAACAACAGGAGGGCACCTGGACGGCATAGATGTGTCGCACTGGCAGGGGAACATAGACTGGCAGCAGGTAAAGTCAGACGGGAAGCAGTTTGCGTTCATAAAAGCGACAGAGTCAACAAATTTTATTGATAATAAGTTCTACTACAATATAAACGAGGCCACAAAAGCAGGTATAATGGCAGGTGCATATCATTTTGCCAGGCCGTCAGCAAACGATGCAAGGTCAGAAGCAAGGTTCTTTGCAGGCGTGGCAGGACAATATGTAGGCAGTGGCTATCTTAGGCCGGTGCTTGACCTTGAGAAAGGCTCAGAGCTGGGCAGCGCAAGGCTCTCAGCATGGGTGAATGAGTTCATGGAGGAATTCAGGGCAATTACAGGAGTTGAGCCGATAATATATGCAAATGCGAATTATGTAAGGAATTACCTCGACTCGTCAACAAACAGGTATGATTTATGGGTAGCGCATTATTATGTCCCGCAGCCCGGCATATCAAGACCATGGCAGTTCTGGCAGTACACAGACAGAGGAGTTGTAAAGGGCATAGGCGAGCTGGTTGACCTTAATTATTTCAGCGGCGACACTGCAGCACTGAATTCAAGGTTTGTGGTTGCCTAATTATCCGAATCATTCAGAAAGTCAAGAAGCAGCTGGACAGAGCCCTTTTCTTTTTCAGAAAATATTTTTTCTATATACCTAGACAGCAGGAAACCGTAGAACATAGGAGGGTCCTGGGCACCAGGCCAGTCATAATCTACAGGATCATAAAAGCTTACCCCGTTTTCCTCCCTGATTAAATATGCCTGTGTGAACTCTACATCATCAATCTCGTCATTATATTCCTTAAGGACGTTGGTATATTCTCTGTTTGCGGCTTCCTTGTCAAATTCCCCTGCATCCACCACTCTGAACCATGGGCTGTGATGTTTTTTCCACAGCTTTTCAGGAGGCTCGCCGCCCTCATTAGCAATCCTGTACAGCTCATCAGCAAGCCTGTCAACAGACATCTCTGAGAAAAAAGTTCCATGGTTGTCATGCCTGAAGCCGGGGTCCTGTGCTATAATCTGCTTATAGAACTCTGCAGTGAGTATCCTCACTTCCCCCATTTCCCCGAGAGGGTGCGTGGTTATGGCAACATACTCATACATTATCCACGGTAATTATAATTTATTTAAATAGCTATTTCTGAAACCATAACATTTTAAATATATAGCGTGTTTCCAGAGTTTCAGGTGGGTGATTGTTTTGATTAAGATTCCTAGGGAGTTTATAATAGAAAAAATAAAGGAGAAGACGAAGCTTTCAGATAAGGATATACAGTCCAGGATAAAGGACAAGCTGGACAAGCTTTCCGGCCTGATAAGCGAGGATGGCGCCCTGCATATAATAGCCAATGAACTGGGGGTCAAGCTTCTTGATGAGCCCGGGGAGCTCCAGGTTAAGAGTGTCATGGCAGGCATGAGGAGCGTCGGAATTACAGCCAAGGTCATCAAGATATATGAAGTCAGGGAATTCAGTAAGGAGAACAGGAAAGGCAGGGTCGGGAATTTCTTAGTCGGTGACGAAACCGGGGTGATAAGGGTCGTTGCATGGAATGACAAGGCAGACCTGCTGAAGAAGCTGAGTGAAGGGGCTGTTGTGAAAATTGAGAATGGCTATTCAAAAGAAAATATGGGAAAGCCTGAGATACATCTCGGTGAAAAGACAAAAGTAACAATTCTTGAAAATGCAGATATTGAAGTGAAGGAAAAGGCAGTGCAGAGAAAAACAATCTCAGAGCTTAATGATAGTGACTCAAATGTTGAGGTAATGGGCACAATCGTGCAGGTTTTTGACCCCAGGTTTTTCACAGTTGACCCTCAGTCCGGAAAAAAAGTTGTTGAGAAGAACGGCGGATTCTTTTTGGGAGACAAGCAGATTGACAATCCTGATTATTCATATGTCACAAATGTTTTCCTGGACGACGGCACAGAGAACATAAGAGTTGTATTATGGAAAAGCCAGACACAAAGGCTGCTTGGAAAAAGCCATGAGGACATTCTTGCCGGAAGGGAGAATGGGTTTGAGGAAGAAAAGAACGAGCTTCTTGGGAAGATTGTGAAATTCACAGGAAGGACAAACAAGAACGAGATGTTTGACAGGGTTGAATTCATAGCCCAGCTTGTTGATACGCAGCCCAATCCTGAAGAGGAGATTAAGAGGCTGGATGGCGAGCTTGAGAAGCAGCATGAGACAGAAGAAGTTGCTGAAAAGCCAGAAGCTGCTGAAGAAGTTGAGGAGATTACAATAGAGACAGAAGAAGCTGAAGAGAAAGATGCTGTTGAAGAAGAGATAAAAGAAGCGGAAGAGCACAAAAAGACAGCTCCCAAGCCCGGAAAAAAGGAAGAATCAAAAAAACAAGAGCCAGATGACCTCGAAGAGATAGATGATATTGATGACTTGATGGATTTGGATTCTATTTAATTTATTTTAATATCTGGTATTCTGTATGGTCGTCATAGCCAAGCATAAAATTAAGTATCCATGCGTCGCCCGGAAGACTGTCAACCATAGACCAGACAACTATTTCAAGAGGACTTTGCTGGTAGAAACTCGTCATTCTCACTAAGTCGCCTGCTTCAATAGAAGGTACTTCTGACTGGTATTTTTCAAAATAATCGCTATTCTTGCTGTAATTAATATAGATATACCCTCTGTCTACCGGGAAGCCCATCTCCAGTCCTTGCTCATGCATTATCCTTGAATAATCCTCGAAATGCTCGATTTCCAGAACATTGACATCATACACCTCTTTTCTTGGTATCCAGGGAAGCAGGCTTCCAGCAACTGCTGTATAAATACCCAGTGCTGCCATCATTCTTTTCTGCCCATTTGAAAGAGTCATGAGTACAGAGAAATATTAGTTATATTTAAAGATAAATGAAGAGGGAGAAAGCAGATAGCTTTTTATTTAACATGTCATTCTGGCCTCTGATGAAAGATTTATACGATATAATAACAGACCCAGAGCACAGCATGGTTTTTGAACTGGATGGCAATTATGTAAGAGCCTATAAACTCACCGAAAACAAGATAGAGAAAGCATGGCATATTGAGGCAAAAGAGGCATACGCAATCCTGCTAGGCAGGGACAGCCTGTATATAGGTTCATGGGGAGGGATATCAAGAATATCAGCGGAGGACGGCAGCCTGCTTGCAAAAACAGAAAAGAATATCTACGTAAGGCCCGGCCAAATCATGAATCTGATAGGGGATAAACTGGTTGTGATGAACAGCATGGGCGGCCAGGCGCTTTATGATGCAGACACACTAAAAGAAGTATATGTCAAAACAGACAGCTATCGTTAGCTATCTTCACTGGCTATCCAACATACTCTATCTCAAAAGAATTCTTCTTAGGATCCGGCCTGTACATTTCAAAAATATCAGTAACTGCGTGTTCTATGCCTGAAAGCTGCCCTACAGGAAACTCTTCATCTTTTTTCAGCCTTTTCATGTAGAAGCTTCCTGTGTGTTTCTGCTCTTTTCCCGATTGCCATTTTCCTGAAATATTAAGCAGCCATTCATTTCCTTCATAGACTGCTTCATATGAAATGGATCTCGTTACAATACTGTCTTTCCCTTTTTCTTGACAATACATGCGCGCATTAGAATTGCCAAACTCCACGCCGGCTTCCTTTAAGAAATCTACTAATGCACTCTCAAACTTGCTTATTGGCGGCTTGTTAAATTTTGACTGGCCGCGAACTCTCGGCGTCCTGAATCCCGGATACATAGATCCCTGTATAATCTTATCCACTTCAGAATTGTTCAGCTCTCCCCTGATTTGCAGAGACTGGTAGCCTTTGGTCATGTAAGGGAGTACTGGAAAGTTATATTTAAAGCTATTCTACGACCTGAAGATGCAGAAAAACAGATTGAGGACAATATCAAAGAATAATATTATTACTTATAAGTAGTTACAAATTGGAAAGGTTTAAATAATAGCAATTTTTACTACTTTTTGCTATGAAAATCAAAGTATCTGTCTCTATGGAGGAATCCACCCTGAAAAAAGTAGAGGAGAAGCTTAAGAAAAGCATTTTCAGGAATAAGAGCCATTTTATAGAGTATGCCACAGAGAAGCTGCTGGAGGAGGCTGCAAATGAGCAGTAGAAATTACACTATAGAGACTTCCCTCACGCTCGACTACAGGAAATCGGCATGGGGCATAGAAAGGATAGTTCTAGACAGCATCTCAAATCATCTGCCTGGAGACAGCAAAGGCACAATAACTTCTGTCAGGCTGAAGCAGGAAGGAGAATATGTTGAACTGAAGCAGGCGGACAAATCAAAGCCTGTTGAGGAGATTGTTTTTGAAGACAACGGCTCCGGATATGATGCAGGCCTGCTTTCAGTTTTGTTCTCACCAAAGGTAAATTATAGTTTTGCTGTCGGGCAGTTCGGTGAAGGCCTGAAAATGATTGCCGCAGCAACTATGAGAGAAAAAGTAGCTGTAGAATACAGGTCAAGGAACTGGATAGCAAGGCCATTTACAAAAAAAGAGAAAATTGACGGATATGATATTGAAAGGCTCTGCTTTGACGTTACAGAAAACGGCGATATGCTTGAAGGCTCAAGGACAGTTTTCCAGAATCCTTCTGAACAGCTTGTCGCTGAAATATTCAAGCTTCCTGAGAATGTGCTTGCTTTCAATGAATCATATGACGTTTTATCCCTTAAAGATGCTTTCGGAGATTCAAGATCAAATATAATTGATTTGAAAAAAGGAGCGACATCACTCTTTGTAAGGGGAGTCAGAATTTAGGGGATGCAGTCAATATTCAGCTATGACCTGCACTCAAATATAGTCTCGCCTGACAGAAGATATGTCGAGAGAGAAAAATACCTGCCAATAATAAAAAACCTCCTTGAAAATCATGCTAATACTAAAGCCATCGAAAGAGCCCTGCGCGAGGCGCATGAGCATCCGCACAGCGGATATGCGGAGTTTGAGGCATTCAGGCCAGAAGAAAAGAAGAAGGAAAAAATGGAGCTTTTTATCAAATTAAACTCCGAGAAAAATTATAAAGAATTAGACTTTCATATCTATAAAGACATAATACTGAGTTACCTAAACAAGTCGCCGGAGAGCAGGTGGGTTCAGGCTTTCAAAAGGATATTCGGGGAAGACGCAGTCATAGCATCCAAGGACCGGAATATAAACACAGATGCAGAGCTTATGGGACACAGGCCGGTTGAATTAAATCAGGATATAGCGGACTATCTTGTCAGCAAGGGACTTCTCAGCGCAGATAATATTAAGAGCACAATGGAATACAGATGGATACCGGATGAAGAGCTTACTGAATACGAAAGGCAGGTAGTTGCTCTTGTCCCGCATATAGTTCAAGAGCTTACAGGAGGAAAAAAAGAAGTAGAAACAAGAGTTTACGCAGGATTATTCAACCAGGCAGGAAGAGAGATAGGCGGCTCAGAAGGTGTCCAGACATTCGATCTTCTTAACGGCAAAAAATTTATAGGTGTAAAAAGGAGCATACTTTCAGAACCGTATGAATTTGTCAAAACAAGCATCCATGAATTTGGCCATTATGAGACAGGGACCAGGGACTACAGCAGGGAATTCACTGATTTCTTTGTCAAGATACTGGGAGGAAAAGTTTTTACCAGCCTGCAATCTTCAAACCTTATACCTGTGCAGCAAAGTGCGCAGGAAGGTATGATAAGAGACTGCAATCATAGTTAAAGAACCTGTTAATGCAGCCTGTCAGAAAGCTCCATTACTCTTTTCTGCCAGCCATTCATACGGTTCATCACCACTATTTCATAATGCTTAGGTTCATCATAAACAAGCTGCCTTGGAAAGTCAGAGCTCGGCTTCACTATTGCCCGCCCGTAGAACAGAAGGCTGCCTTTATAGCGCACTTCAACATATTTTTCAACAGAAGAGCTGTGCTCATGATCAATGGGGTTGTTTGATATGCTTACCAGCTCTATATCTCTGAAAAGATAAGTGCCGTCTGAATATTCTTTCCCAAACTCGTTATCAGAAAACTCTGTATCGCCGACATGACTTGAGCTCAGCTTCTGGACATGCGTGCCATGCTTCTCTGCAATCAGCCTTACTCTGTTGGCCAGATCCTGGTCCGGATCCAAAATATTCATATATTTATACAGAAGAAATTAGTATTTAAATTTTTTCATCTCTCAAAAATTATCCTTAACCCGCTATTTCCTATATGGTCTTTCTTTTTCTAAATCCTTAATAAATTCCAGCGTAGACTCATACTTCAGCAGGGGAGTGTCAGGCGAGCCGTTGAGTGACATGAAGGCAGATTCTACAGGAGTATATCCATTCTCTACAAACATTTTATACCTGATAACAGCATCAGGATGAAACCCGCTGACAGACATGATTGCGGCAGGCAGTTTTGGCACACCCAGCTGTACCGTCATTCTGTAAGCTGACAGAGAAGCATCGGGACTGGTGCTCCCTGAGAGAATGGCTGCTATTAGTTCAAGTGATTCATCCATATAAGGCCGGAGATGAAAGATATATTTAAAGTTATATACTGCCTCACTGGACACTAAACTGCACTGGACATCCTATTGTGAGCTATATAAATCATCTATTCCTTCTTACTGTTTAGCCTGTGCAAAACAGGCCCTCCCATCCCTGGAGCACGGCAAGCCGGAGCTCATAATGAAGGGGATGATGAAATAAGATCCGAAAGGAAAAGGAGGCAAAAAAATGAATGCAAAAAATAAATTCGGTGGGAACCTGCCGGAAAAAAAATTCAGAATAGGTTCAATATCAGCGACTGTCTGGAAAAACCAGTCAGAGAAGGATGGAAAAATCCTCGAATACAGAACTGTTTCTTTTGAGAGAAACTACCAGGACAACAAGGGGGAATGGAATACAACCAACTCCTTAAGAGTTAATGACCTGCCTAAGGCAGCACTGGTTCTTCAGAAAGCCTACGAATACATTTCATTCAGGAACTCTGAAGATGAAGCAACAGCTTAAGCCCATTTATTTTTTGGGCTTCCGGAAAAAATTCCAAAAACAATTTAAAACAGGTGATATTCATGAGTAAACAGGAGCTAGTGCTTGAAACAAAAATGAAAGAAAAAGAAATTGATGAACAACCGACAGTCATGGACCTGCCGGGGGTTGGCCCTGCAACAGCAGAGAAGCTTTCCTCAGCAGGCTATGAGACAATGATGGCGATAGCAGTTGCATCTCCAGGAGAGCTTGTTGAGGCAGCAGGAATGACTGAAGCCGCAGCAAGAAAAGTTATCCAGGCTGCAAGAAGCGTAATGGAGATGGGCTTTGAATCAGGGACAGACATACTGATAAAAAGGCAGAATGTCCTCAAGATTCCTACAGGCTCAGAGAACCTTAACCAGCTTTTGGGAGGAGGCTTTGAGACAGGAGCAATTGTTGAGTGCTTTGGGGAATTCGGCTCAGGGAAGACGCAGATTGCGCATATGCTTGCTGTGCAGTGCCAGAAGCAGGATGAGACAGCAATGGCGGTATTCATAGATACTGAGAACACATTCAGGCCTGAGAGGATAATTGAACTTGCAAAAGGAGCAGGACTTGATCCTGACAAGGTGCTTGGCAACATCAAGGTTGCAAGGGCTTTTAATTCAGACCACCAGATGCTGCTTGCTGAGAAAGTCTCAGACCTAATTACAAAACAGAAGCTCAATGTTAAGGTTGTAATTGTCGATTCCCTGACTGCCCACTTCAGGGCTGAATTCATAGGAAGGGGAACACTGGCAGAGAGGCAGCAGAAACTCAACAAGCATATGCATGAGCTTCTCAGACTGGCTGATTCCCATAACCTGCTTGTATATGTTACAAACCAGGTAATGGCACGCCCGGATGTTTTCTTCGGCGATCCGACAGCTGCAATAGGCGGCCACGTTGTCGCACACGCATCAACATTCAGGATTTACCTGAGAAAAGGCAAAAAGGGAAGCAGGGTCGCAAAGCTTGTTGACAGCCCAAACCTTCCGGATGGCGAAGTAGCATTCGTCGTTGAAACATCAGGCCTTAAGGACATATAATTTCTTTATTTTTTCCTCTTTTCTACACATAAATTTATAAAGCATCAGGATTTCATACCCTTAAATAAAAATAGGTAAGGTGTTATAAAAAATGTACGGAAATAATACAGCGCCAGTTAAAGAAGGCGAGGAACTAGACGTTAAGATAGAAGCAATCGGTGACAAAGGAGACGGAATAGCAAAGAAGGAAGGTTTTGTCCTTGTTGTTCCCGGAACACAGCTTAATGACCAGGTTAGGGTCAAGATTACAAAAGTCCTAAGGAAAGTGGGCTTTGCAGAAGTTGTGGGAAAATCATCAGGCAAAGAAGATGCTGAAGAAGCAGCAGAAGCTCCGGAAGAGCCAGCTGAAGAAGCAGCAGAAGCGCCAGAAGAGACTCCTGAAGACAGCGAAGACTTCGGCGAAGAAACAGAAGAAAGCGAAGAATAGATTTCTTCCAAACTTTTATTATATTAACTATTTTCTTTATTCTATATGAGGCTGTTCATAGCAGTTGATGTTCCTGAAGATATCTGCAGCTATCTTCTTAAAATACAATCAGGGCTTGATCCGGCTGTCAAGAAAACCGGCTCTTTCCACATGACACTAAAATTCCTTGGAGATGCTGGAGAGCAGACAAAAGATAGGGTAACTGAAAGCCTGGAAAAAATAAAAGCAGAACAATTCGAGCTTGAGCTTTCTGAGCTCGGGGCATTCCCCGGCAGGGATTATATCAGGGTAATATGGATCGGCACAAAAGAAAATCCCATATTGATGAAACTACAGAAAGATATTGAAAATGCCCTTGAGAGCTTCGGCTTCAAAAAAGAGCTTGATTTTCATCCCCACCTGACTCTTGCCAGGGTCCAGACAAAGATGGATTTCCCAGATATCAAAATTGAAAACAAGAAATTCAAAGTTGACAGGTTTATTCTCTACCAGAGCATATTAAAGCCGGGCGGCCCGGAATACATTAAACTAAAGGAGATCAGATTATGGCCAGCAGCTCATAAGTAAGCTTTTCAGATGCTTTCAGCATCTCAACAGGATCTGTGCCTTCTACTATCACGCAATTTTGCTCATTATAGACTCTTGTTGAATTGCCGAGCTTTAGGTATACGATACCGGTCGTCGCAGTATTGTTTGCGCATGTCACTATTGCGGACTGTGACCTGTTATCAGGCCTTATTGTAGCAGAGCTGGTATTTATGCCATATATCTGGCCGAGCACTTTTGCAACCTCGACTCCCGAAAGGACAACGCTTGCAGGATAATCAGGGTCTGTAGTGATATATATCTTCCTGAGAGGAAGTATAAGGTTCCTTGAAGCTGCCCTGTTCCCGCCGCTCGTCATTGACTCAACAGTTTCGACTTCATAGGGATTATAATGAAAGAACATCTCATAATTTTTTGTCCAGTTTTCTGCTGAATTTCCGATTACGAAATTTGTCTTCCAGGTATTCCCGGCTTTTTCAAATACAAACCCCCTATATACAATAGTAGTGGGAGCTTCAGTCCTGTCCCTTGTAGCTGCCCAATACAGCAGAGCGGCAAAAAGAAGCACAATTATGCCGATGCTTATTATCAGCATCCTGTCATTGTGCTTTTGTTTTTTTTCTTTGGTCAAATCATTCACCCGATTTCAACGCCGTTAAGTATGTACACAAGGGCGTCTCTTACTCCAAGGGCGGCGCTTGTGCTGAAATCGGCATTTATACAATAATCATTGTCCATTCTTATGCTTGTGACATTGCTTATCCCAAAAATTATTACAGGAGTTTCTGCTGTGGCATTGGCGCAGGTTACCACAGGCAGCTGGTACAATGAAGTTTCTTTCGTGACAGCACCCATTGATACCTTTCCGTCCGGCAGGTTGTAATCTATGTCGTATCTCAGATAATCTATAACATTAAGGCTGGGCTGCTCAGGGTCAAAGCTTATGTAAAATGCTGCTGAATCCCTCAGCAGGCTCTTTGTATCCTCGCTGACATCAAGAAGGATCTGGGAAGGCGGATAATATGATATAAACTCGTCTCTCCCTGAGCTGACTTTGTAATACTGGTTGCCTGAGTTGTCAGTTTCAAGCTTAAACCTGAAATTCTTTCCTGAAGATGAGATGGTGAAGCTGTCCGAGCCCGAGCCGCCATAGTATACCACGACACCGCCTATAGTTGACAGCACGAAAATAATAAGTATGAACCACACAAGTATCTTCTTGTTTTTCTCTGCCCTGTCTTTCTTCTTCATTATGCTTGAAAATCCAGCCGGCTATAAAAAGGTTTTGCAGCTATCATGGAATAATTTTATATATAAACTCCTATAGCCTCTGGTTATGGGCGGCAAAGATATTGTAGCGCTTGCTGAGGAATACTGTAGGTTCTATCATGAAGGGCAGAGAAGAAAAGGCGGGAACCAGGCGCCGTACGCAGTCCATCCTTTTGAAGTAAGAGACCTTCTTGTCAGGTATGGCTACGACGACCCTGAGACGCAGGCTATAGCGCTCCTGCATGACACTGTTGAGGATACCAGGCTGAAAAAAAATAAAAAAGAGATTGAGAAGGTATTCGGCACTTTAGTATATAACGGAGTGTATGTCCTGTCATATAACACTCTTGGGAAATACTCTGAAGAGGTAGCATCTTTGTTTGAGCTTGAAGGTGTGCATCTGATAGATCCAAAAAGAGAAGACAGGATAACCGAGCAGGCATACAGGCTCAGGCTCCTGTTCAACAGGGATAGCTATAAGAGAATAAAGGTCGCAGATGTAGCCCGCAACACTATCTCGCTTCCCGACTTAAGCAAATCAGCCATTGAAAGAAAAATCGAGGATGCAGAAACATTCTACATACCGCTTGGAAAAGCAGTTGCCCCTCTTATGGTGAATGAGCTTATAGCAAATATAGAAAACTACAGGCGGTCAGCGCATTACAACCAGCTTTTCTTGGGTAATTCTTAAATATCGGAAGTGATTTTCCATGGCCATGGATTATATAACCGTCGAAGAGGCTCTGAAAAAGGGTGCAGGAAAAGTAAATCTGAGAGGATGGGTCTACAGGATAAGGATGTCCAACAAGTTTGTATTCATTGTTATGAGGGACCACACAGACATAATCCAGTGCGTTGTCAAAGCTGAAGACAAAAAATTATTCGAGGAAGCGTCAAAGCTGACAATGGAGTCTTCCCTTAAGGTTTCAGGAGAGCTGAAAAAAGATGAAAGGGCTCCGACAGGATACGAGCTTGGAGTTTCAGAACTCGAGGTCGTCCAGATAGCAGAACCCTTCCCTATAACAAAAGATTTCTCTCCGGAATTCCTCCTTGACAACAGGCATCTGTGGATAAGGTCAAGGAAAATCAACGCAGTGCTGAAAATAAGGCACACTGTTACAGGAGCCATACATGGGTTTTTCAGGAGCAGGGGTTACTATGAATTTGACGCCCCGATATTCCAGCCGAACATGAGCGAAGGCGGCTCTACCCTGTTTGAAGTCAAGTATTTCAAGGACAAGGTCTACCTGAGCCAGTCATGGCAGCTCTATGCAGAGGCAGGGATTTTCTCGCTCGGAAAGATTTACAACATGAGCCCGACATTCAGGTCAGAGAAATCCAAGACAAGCAGGCACCTTGCAGAGTTCTGGATGGCTGAGATGGAAGCTGCATGGATGAAGCTGGATGAGGTCACGGAAGTTGCAAAAGATGAGATAAGGTTCATCCTGAAAAAAGTCCTTGAAAACAACAGGAAAGAGCTGGAAATACTTGAGAGGGATGTAAGCCTTATAGAGAAATATGCAAAAGAGAAATACCCCACAATAAAATACGCAGAGGCCCTTGGCCTGCTGAACAAGACATATAAAATGGATGTTCCGTTTGGAAAAGACTTAAGGACAATTGAGGAAGCAAAAATAGCAGAGCATTTCAAGCTGCCTGTTGTTGTTACCCACTATCCGACTGAGATAATGGGCTTCTACAAGCCGCCAAACAGGGAAAATCCAAAAGAGGCGCTGTGCTTTGACATGCTTGCTCCTGAAGGATACTGCGAGATTATCGGCGGCTCTGAGAGGAACCTTGACATAAAGGATATGGAAAACAGGCTCAGGAAAGAAGGGGAAGACCCAAAGACATATGACTGGTATCTGGACTTAAGGAGATATGGCTCAGCCCCGCACTCAGGCTATGGGCTGGGTGTTGAAAGGGTTGTTGCATGGATATGCGGCCTAGACAACATCAAGGACGCCATACCTTTTCCGAGAACAATGTTGAGGAAAACACCCTAACCCTCGAACCACTTAACGAAGTTAATGTGGTTCTTAGTCTGTTTCCTTCAACGCTTTCTTAAAGGGTTGATACCTTTCCCGAGAACAATGTTGAGGAAAACACCCTAATGCAGCACCGGAAAACACCGTAACACATATATACCTCATTTGACACAAAAAAACTGATGAGAAGAAAGTCACAGGTCGCAGTGTTTGTAATTGTCGGCCTTCTTATTGTTGTCTTTGTCTCAATATTAATTTCTGTGAAGAATATTTCACTTGGCAGGGAGAGTGCAGATGCCAAGCTGTTTTCAGCCAACAGGGACAGGCTTCAGAGATTCCTTGACGAATGCACAGAGAATGCAGCAGTAAGGTCCAATGTAGCATATGGCATGAATAAGCAGAGCAGGCAGGAGTATGAATCGTATTTTGAGAATGAGCTGCACACATGCATGCAGAACCTTGTTTCAACATTTGAAGAGCAGGCGCTGGTTATAGGGCTTGGCGCTCCGTCAGCAGAGACGCAGATTAATGAAGATAATATTGTTTTCAGCATAAATTATCCTATAAGCCTGTCAAATAAAGAGCTTAGCTATGAAATTGCGGACTACACATATATTTTTGACAAGACGCACACTGTTGCCATTGAGAAAGAAAAGCCGATGCTGTCTTCAGATGAGCTTGTAAATATCTATGCAGACGAAGATACAAAGCTGGCGGATATAAAAAACAGCCGGGCATCAGAAATCACAATAAAGGTCTTTGACAAAAGAGAGCTTCCCGAGAACGCCAATCTCCTTGGAAACCTTGGGTATGGCATCAGCCCGGGCAATTATTTTGCCAATGATACAATAGAGCTTTCTTTTTTTGCTGAAGAGCTTGGGTTTGAAAGCACAGAAGGCCTGTACATAGCATGGTGGTCCCATCATGGCCAGGAATGGGGTCTGCTGCCGACCACAATTGATAACGGGATAATGAAAGCAAGGACAAGATACCTTACTTATTACGGAGTCATGAGGTGGATTCAGGCGCCGGAGATTGAAGAAGAGGAAGAGGCCCCCCAGTCAGCCATCACAGTCCCGCCTGACCCGCCACATAACGACATCATAGTGTACGGGGGAGATGTGCTCAGCATATTCAACAGTATAAGACAGGATATGGGCGGGACATATGGGCTCAGCCTTAACCCGAAATGCGTGGAGCCGCCTTTCATATCCACGAATGCAATATGCAGGACAGGCTATTCGCCGCAGTGCGGACTGACAGCAGTCCACTGCAAAGTCAACAGGCTGGGCTCGACAGACATCAATATTTTATTCAGGCACGAGATAGTCCATAACCTCCAGCAGCTCAACGGGGGGTGCGGCAATTCAGTAAGGACAGAATGGGGGGCTGAGTATATCTCTGGCAGCACGTATTATACATTCAAATTAAACAACCAGCCGGTAACAGCCCAGCAGATTGCCGGCCTAATGGAAGAAAGGAACTGCACAGGGCAGGAATTGAGAGACGCTGCTTTATGCAGGCCAGGCTCCTATGAACGGCTTGCAGCAAAAGGCTGCCTGCTTGCAGGCAATGACGTAGCAACGTGGTAATCAGTATAAGAACATATCCGGAGTCAGCCTTTCGTTTATCTCTCCCCTGAGATTTTTTGTCAGCAGCTCTTTAGTTTCTTTTTTGCTGTAATTTGAGAGCAGCCATGCGAGCTTTATGAACGTTGTTTCAGGGGTCATGTCAGAATAGTTTCCCAGGACCCCGACTGTCTGAAGCTGCCTTGCAGGCGCATAGACATTCATCTGTAGCTTCCCGTATATGGTCTGCGGTGACATTGCGACAACTGTGCCGTCATCAACAAGCTTCTTTATTGCCTTGAATATCTTGGTGTGCTCTTTTGTGTATTCATCAATCTCTGAGACAGGCATCTGGCCAAGCCCCGTGCCCTCCAGGACAAGCCCGTCAAATCCTGAATAGAATTCAATTTCTTCTGCATACATATTCGGATGGGCTTTCAATATCCCGACTTTTATATCAGGCTTCATAAGCCTGACTTTAAGATCCCCGTAGCCCCTTATCTTATAATCCTTTTTCAGGAATTCAATCCTGTCTCCCCCATAATAGACCCTGGCTATCACGCTGGCATTAACAGGCTTGAATGCATCCCTTCTTGAAGTGTGCAGCTTCCTTGATTTTGCTGCAGGCAGTATGTTACAGAAATCATCGCTTATTGAGCCGTGCATGCATATTGCAACCCCGCTGAAATCACTCTTTAATATGAACCTTGCGGCGCATATAAGGTTCATGCCCGCATCTGTGCTCCCCCTGTCAGAAGACCTCTGCGCTCCAACCAGGATGACCGGAATCCCGAGGTCTTCCAGCATAAATGCAAGTGCAGCAGATGAATAATGGAGGGTGTCTGTGCCATGGGTTATTATCACTCCTGAAACGCCTTTTTTCACTTCTTTCTCAACGTCTTTTGCCATGAGATTATAGTGCGCAAACCTCATATCCTCAGACCACATGTTCCTCATCAGCCTGCTGTTTATGTTTGCCATTTCCCCCAGCTCCGGGAACTGTGCCAGGATTTCCTCAGGTGTAAATCTTGAAATCACTCCGCCAGTCTGGTAATCAACCTTGGAGGCTATTGTCCCCCCGGTATGGAGTATGGATATTACAGGCAGGCCTTTTTTGCTCTCTTTTTTCTTCTTTTTGCCCTTTGCAGGGGTATGTTTCTTCAATACCTTCACTTTCTCTATTTTTTTCTTTGCTATCCCCATATTATAGCCATTAGCGAGCTTCAGAATAAGGGAATCTGTTTTTGACAGTTCAGGCGAGGGCATCACCACTCCGGTGAATATCTCGTTCTTTGTCGTGACTTCAACCCTGTCACCTGGCTTATAGCTCATGCAAATCACTAGGAGCCTGCACTTAATAAATTTTATCAAAAAACAGGGAAATAGAGAGGACAAAGGGGGTTTTTTACCAAAAACTATATAAAACGAATTCCCGCCATCCATTATACTATGAAAAAGAGGGGACAGGTTGCTGTAGAGTATATAATGATAGTCGCAATCTCCCTGTTCATAATTCTGCCTGGAATCTATTTTTTCAGGAACTTTGCATTTGAATCAAATGACCGGGTCCTGCAGTCAAGGGTAGCCGACATATCCGGCCAGCTACTTTCTCTTGGGAAGGAGATGTATTACTATGGTCCTCCTTCAAAATCAGTCAAGATCCTTGAGATGCCAGATCAGGTCAACAGGATGTATGTGCTGACATCTGCGGACAATACAGAATACTACCTTGTTTTTGAAATCCTGACAACATCCGGGCCAGAAAGCGTGCTTTTTGAGGCAGATTATCCTATAGAGCCGCTGGAGACAGCGGCAGCATGCGACGTGGCATGCCAGGGAATCTGCGATTGCTTTCCAGAGAGATACTATTCAAGGGGGCCCAAGAATTTTGCAGTTGAGGCATCAAGCAGCTGCGATACAGCAGATCTCTGCGTCCTCATAGGTGAAGTGTCTCCGGAGCTGGGCTGATGCAGAAGAAATCCCAGGTTATAAGCATGGATTTTATAATGACCTTCGTGATGTACCTTTTTGCCATCTCAATATTTTTTTTCGCTCTGAAAGATGCTCTTGCAGGAGAGCCTAAGCTGAGTGTAAAGCCAGAGACGGTATTCAGCAAATTCACAGGCTCAGAACTGCTGTTCAACAAGCTAAGCAACGTATATGATGAGGATTACGGCTTCCTGGAATCATCCAGGATAAGCAGTAATTTCAATACGCTTATGACGAAATATGAGCCCATGGTCGGATATGAGCTTTATTTCAAGGACTTCGACAATCCAGCCTTCCTCAAGATTGACTACTGCATCTTCCTTGAGGAAATTAGCGGGCAGAATAAGAAAGTGCTCAGGAATTTTGCAGCATGGGAAGATACCAGCCACGAATACTCCGCCCAGATAATGCAAGGAGTAGAGTGCGGAACTGATTATGATATGCAGTACACAAATGCAAAACCCTCCTGCAGTTCAAGAGATACAGATTCGCTGCTGCTTGCAAAGCCGGTGCTCTACAGCGGAAAGATTGTCCACCTTAAGGTGCTGATGTGTGCTGAAAAGCGCGGATAGAAAATGGGAAAAAAAGCATATATATTCATGATAGACGGGATATTCGCGCTTGTCATTCTTATAATAGGGTTCATGGTGATATCATCAAAAGCCGCTCCCGACCTCTCAGAGACCACCCTGCTGCTGACAGCTGAGAATGTGGTTGATGTGCTCTCTACAGTCAAGGTAGATGAGCTCTGCTCAGGATGCAGCTGCCAGCAGTATCCCCTGCTGTCAGGCTACTGCTCTGGCGGGGATGTCAAGAACAGTGACCAGACATTATACGATTATTTTGGCGAGCTTTACTACAGGGGAAAAATAACTGATGCAGGCAATCTATTTTCAAATATTACAGGAAGCTTCTACAGGAAAGAACTGTTCGGAGTGCAGCTTGTCATAGATCGCCAGAATATCTATAGCGACCAGGGAAAAGCCGAGAGCGAGGAACTAATATCAAGAAAAAAAGTCATTTTCGGCTTCTATGAGGAAAAAAGTACAGGTGTTGTCAGATTCTGGGGGCCGTATGTCCTTGAGGTGAATGTATGGTCAAGATGAAAAAATCAGTATTTTTCTCCATAATGAGCGTTTTCATAGTCATACTGTTCGTAGCATTTGTAGAGCTTTCAAATATTTATGTTGCCCAGGAAACAGAGCTGGAGCTGACCAGAAGGAGGGTCAATATCATAAATTCAGTCATTTCAGACATGGAGGATACATATTTTGAGAAGATAATATATGCATCAGCCAAAAGCTCCCTTATAGGGCTTTCAGATTATTATGCGGATGGCGGATTCTCTGAAAACAGGATAAAAAAGCGTCTTGATTCTGCTCTTGAAGATGTAATCTACAACGGTACTCTGAAGGATACAGACGGAAACACTGTGGCCAACCTTGTATCGGCAGGGTATATTGGTGCGAATTATACTCTACAGTCCCTTTCCGGAAATGTGGAAGAGGTATTTAATGACCTTGGGCTTGAGGTAAACCAGTTTGAGATAGAGCTAAACAGGGAGAGCCTGAGACAAAAAGACCCATGGACAATGGAGCTGCAGGCAGATATAACATATGATCTGAGGGACAGGACAGGGCTTGCATCGTGGAAAGGCAGGACAACAAAGACAGTTGACATTACAGTTTACGGATTGTATGCATTTGACTATGAAAACGGGCAGAAATCAAACACAGGCGTCATAAAAAATACATGGAAAGTGGATAATTCACCCTACACTGAGCCTTCTATCCTCAGCAAGCTTAGCGGCCAGTCAGTGCCGAACAGCGGACTGGGGATATGCTCACCGGGTTTCAATTGCGAGCAGGCGGGTATCTAAATGAGAAAAAAATCAAGAAAAGCCCAGATATCGTTTGAATTCATAATGATATTCAGCCTCATATTCATTATGCTCACCGGCTTCATCTATATCATCAACCAGAGGCTTACGGAGCTTGGTGGGCAGAGGGAGCAGGCAACCATGAAAAACCTGGTTGACAACATAATAAATGAGATAGTGCTGGCATCCTCTGTCAACAACAACTACATAAGAAGATTTGACCTTCCTGTGAAGCTTGACGGAAGGGATTACAGGCTCTCCCTGGACAGCAGCGAAATAACAGTGGAGGTGCTTGAGAACGGGAATGTGGTTTCTGATTATTTTGCAGTTTCCCCTGTTGACGTCAAGGGAGGGTTTATAGAGGATATAGAGGTAAATACAGTCTCCCACTGCATAACAAAAAGCAACCTGGACGGGGTGAGGATATCAAGGAATCAGGCCAGCATTGATACCAATATTACAGAGCTGGGACAGGGAGAGATGTTTGATGTCTTTGTCAGCATAAACTGCGTTGAGGATGTGAAAAGCGCCAGCTTTACTGTAAGGTATGACCCTGCCAAGTTAATATTGCAGGCAGCAGAGCCTATAATCGCAGCAGACCCGGAATATAAATCCCTTAATCCTCTTTTTGAAAGCTATACAGTCATATACAATTATGAGGGCACAGACGCAATAAATGAGGCCATAGGACGGTTCACTTACGGGTATATAGGCACTGAATGCGTAACCGGCTCCGGAAACCTGGCGAAGCTGAGCTTTGAGGTCAAGGATAATGCAGAATTGGGCGAAACATATATTGAGTTTGACCCGACATACGAGGAGAACATAAGGCTGCTGGACTGCAATACTGACAAATTCACAGAGGAAGACCTGCCGGATTCCAGGAATAATGCCGAGATTGAGATAACAAATTAAAAAAATTTATATACCTACGGGGTTGAATTAAATATGTCAAATATGGGAGAGAGGGTTTATAGAGGTGAATTAAAGGTTGTTCTCTTATTTCTTATATTTATATTTATGTTCCTTCAGACACCAGAATTTAGTTATTCTTTGACCTGTGGTGGAATAAATGATGGTTCAGAATGCTGGTCTGATCTGCAGTGCAGCGGTGGGGAAAAGTGTGTGCCCGCAGGAGGAGGACTCTGTAAATGTGCAAAAGACGATAGTGGCGGAGGAAATCCGCCCCCGCCACCACCGCCGCCACCTGTCTGCGGGGACGGCTCTGTAAACCAGGGATGGGAAGAGTGTGATGGCGGCACCAGCCCGTGCGGAGTTTTTGCATCAGGATGCTCGTCATGCATATGCAGCTATTATAATGCTTCTCTAAAGAATCTTGCTGCAACAACCCCATGTGTAAGCAATGAGGCAAGCTCAAAGCAGTTTACTGTATCAGGAAGGAGCCAGTACTGCGGAAACATAAACATAACAGTCAATTACCAGGGGCAGAAGCAGTCCTTCGTGGTAACCGGCAGCACATATTCAGATTACACATTTAGCCATGTTTTTACAATCCCCGGCTCAGTTGCACTTCCCCCTTCCCAGCAGATAACAGTTGATATAAACGGCAACAGGAACCAGATAAAGAATGCAAAAGACGGGGTGACCTATGACTGCTCTGAAACACTAGACCTTGATTTAACATATATGAACTTCTTTTATTGTCCGGACCCGGAAGAGAGCATCAATCAGAATATCTTTGACTTTTATGACGGAAGCAATTACTACACTTTCTACGGCGGGAACACAGAATACCAGTGGGATGAATGCGTAAGCAACCAGGCAACCACAGCATGCGCATCCCAGCCAACATACTGTGTCATGACCAACGGAGGCCAGCGTGCTCCAAATACTGCAGTAAACGGGGATGGAGAGCCAGAGGTAGAAGTGTGCTATTCAACAGCAGGGATACAGGGAGGATGGCTTGATGCTGATGTCAATGGGGCAACATGCAATCTTATCTCAGGCTCAAAATGGTTCAGCTGCTCAAACCCAAGCCAGTGCGAAAATGCAGTGGATGATTTCGACAGCAGCCCGGCAACAGGATTATGCTGCGGCGATGATGCAGTGGAGAATGTAAGGGAGACAAAATCAAAAATAAACGGCCAGTATGTAAAAAATAATAACGGAACAGACAAGGTTTACTCAGCATGCTGCCTTGGCGGCCAGACATGCGTAGATGAATTCGGCACATGCAGGGGAGAAGGAGAGGATTACTGCACCTCAACAGGAGGCGTACGGGCCACCTGCACAGCAGGAGAATGGCAATTAACCCTGGATGACTCATGCCAGAGCGGCTGCGAGGTCTGCGATATAAACCAGGACGGGGAAGTGGATGAGATTGATATAACAGCTATAGACAACAACAAGGCACCTGCCCCATATGACCCTGTATATGATGTCACGCAGGACGGGGAAGTGGATAATTCAGATGTTAATCTCTGCAGCAGCCTGAACCAGCTTGTGTGCTATACCTGCGGAGATAATATATTGCAATCAGAAGAGGCATGCGAAGAGGTCAACGGCAACCTGCAGTTCAACTGCGCTCAATATGTCCACAGCACAGACCCCAATAATTATACAGTATATCCAAGAATTGACACCTGCACTACAGGGTTCTGCTCCTGCCAGTACGAGACAGAGCCTACATGCGACCTTGATGTATACTCAGGCCCTGGAGCATGCGAAACAGACAATGACTGTTCAGGAAACCAGGTCTGCAACCCGGGCAGCTGCGGCTGTGTTGATTACATTCCGGGAGAAGAGCTTTCAGTGCATGTATATGATACAGACTGCTCATACAGGTTCTGTGTGAGCGGGGACTCAACCAGCAGCCACAGTGTAGAGGGATATATAGAAACTGACACAAACTTTACCACATTTTCAACACAGTATTTTGACAGCAACGACAATGTCGCAATTACTTCAGGAGATTCAAGGCTTGAGTTTGAAATCAATGTAGAAGGCGGAGAATCCTGCATTGTTTTTGACACAGACGGAAAAGTTGAGACAGACTTCACATATGACGGAAATGACCCGTCACTGGCAACAGTCTATTTTGAGCCTTCAGAAACCCATCCAGCAGCATTGCCATTTGAATTCAGCACTTCTCCTACAAACACATGCAGGCTGTGCATACCAACCCAGGACACAGAAACTATTCTGGATGACGGCCTGGACAATGACTGCGACGGCATGTTTGACGAGCCTGAATTTGATGGATATGGGGCCTATTTATGGGAAGCAAACTGTGATTACTTCATGTGCGTATATGGTGATGATACACAGGATTACACAACGTCAGGAGACGTGTCAGGGGAAGGCACATTTACAAGGCTAAGGGGCACAAGCTGGGAAGCTGAAGATTCATACAGCCTTAGCACAGGAAACCAGAGCCTTTCATTCAACTCAGAGCTTTCTTCAGGGGTTGACTGCCTGATATACAATTATGACGAGCTTGCTTCATACAATCTGGAACTTGAAGGCACAGGCGACAGGGAGAAGATATATCTTGACCAGAAAAAACAGAATCCATTTACAGAGCCGTTCCAGTATGCTGCTCCACAGTGCGCAATGTCCTGCGCACTTCCTGAAGAATGCGGAGACCCTTCAGTAATAGGCAATATTAACTGTGGCTATGAGATGTGTATATTTGACTGTGGAGGATACTGGGTTGATGAAACTTCAGTCTGGGACCTGATGTTCGGAAACCAGAATCCAGGGGATTACTGCGAGACATGCGTACAGAACACCCAGTGCTCAGATTATACAAATGAAGAATCATGCTATTATGACTCATGCAGTGCAGCATCAACATACTTCGGATGCAGCTGGAATGAGACATCACAGACCTGCGGGGATGCATTTAATGAATGCGCTCCTGGAGAGACACTGTGCAGCGACGGGACATGCAGCACTGATTGCGAGGAAATTGCAGGATGCATAGGTTCAGCAGACGGAGTCTGTGAGTCTGGAGAAGGCTGCGCCTGCTCTGACTGCCTCAATCAGACAGCAAGCTGCACAGCAGGAGCTGTCTGCGGTGAAGATGAGTTCTGCGGCTGCCCAATAGGAACTGCTTTATGCAGCGACGGGACATGCAGTGCAGAATGTGAAGAAAAAGCAACATGCATAGGAACTCCGGATGGAATCTGCCAGACTGGAGAAGGCTGCGCCTGCTCTGACTGCTATGTCACCCAGGACAGCTGTGTCGAGGGAGCAATATGCAGCGGCATCACAGAATTATGCAGGGATATGGCAATAGGAGAATGCCAGCCGGGAACAACATTATGCAATGATTTTACATGCGATCCAACATGTGAAGAGAATGGAGGCAAGAGAGGCTGCACAGGAGAGCCAAATAATATCTGCGAATTTGGAGAAGGCTGCGCCTGCTCAGACTGCAGCAGCCAGAAAGACAGCTGTGCCATTGGCTCAATCTGCAACACTGACACTCAATTATGTGAACCGTCTCCGGAAAACTGCATAGACAGCGATGGAGACGGCTATTTCAGCCCTATTGAATGTTCAACAGGCAATGACTGCAATGATAATTCTGCAGCAGTGCATCCTGGAGTTGCAGAAACATGTGAAGATGGGGTGGATAATGACTGCAGCGGCCAAATAGATGATACATGTGTTTCCGGAGTAGAGATCAGTATCCAGGATCAGGACCCAATAAGAGTATTTGACTTAGTTGAGATGAGATTATTAGTAAAAAATAATCTTAATGAAGATATAGATGCCTCAGTTACAACCGGCCTGCCGGCTGATGAAGTTGATAGGCAAAGCGCTTCTCTATCACTGTCAGCAGGTGAGACAGAAGAAGTAACTTTCAATATATTTGTGAAAGATGTTGATGTAATCCCAACAGTGACACTAACAATTCCTGAGAAATCAGCAGAAGCATCCCAGGAGATAGCTTATGAAATAGAGATTCCAAGGTTTATTGTTGCGCCTGACCCAGAACACCTATATGGAGAAGAAGGATGTAAAGACTTCTATTATGTGATTTATGAACCAGGGGAATTCGATATAGAAGTTAATATTATTAATCCGGAAGGGCTCTTAAGCAAGACACTATTTGTGGATTATATCAGCGGGGTAAATGTTGATAATATCTTCTTGGGGAAGATAAATGTACCTTACTGCCTTGGGGATAGGGACTTTGAAATCAGAGGGTATTTATACAAATCAACACCTGGTATAGTTGTGGATACAGTTACCTCAAGTATAACCCACGTTAACGACTTCAAAAAAGAAATAACAGTATCGGTGGATGTCAATAAAGTTTAAATAGGGACTCAATATTATTTAAAAGAAGAGGTGAAAGGAGTTGATTATTTTTGGGATTAATGTTCCACTGCCGGAGATACTGGCACTGCTTATAATAATGTTTGCCGTATTTCTCTATATTATATTAAGGAATATCCAGAGAGTCAGCACAATGTCCCTCCAGAGCAGGAATGAGCTTATGGAGCTTGCCAGGATGACTGAAGAAGAGAGGGAGGAGATTGATAAGATAAGCGGATATGAGAAAGAGACAGCTGAGAATATATCCAAGTTTGAAAAAGAGATACTGAACCTTGAGCAGGAGACAGATACATTATATATCCAGAAGCTCGCCCCTGACCTCTATAAGATACAGAATTATACCCTTTGGGCGCTTAAGAAGGGCCTGAGCCCTGAACAGATAAGGCAGAACCTTAAGAATAAAGGATGGAAGGACAATGAGATTATCCAGATGATAATAAATGACACCCTGAAATACACAAGCTATTACCAGACAAGGAAGGGCAAAGTTGAAATACCTTCAATAAAGATTGAGGAGACAACCAGGATAATAAAGCCCGTGAAAATAGTAAACGTCAGAGATTCTGCCAAGAAAGAAGAAGTAAAGAAAGCAGTTCCAAAGCCACAGCCTGTAAAGAAAGAGATAGCAGTCAGGAAAGAGCCTGCAGAGAAAACAACCAAGGCACAGAAAAAGCCGTCCAGGAAAAAATCAAAAGACTCATTAGGCGACGTTGAAAAGAAGCTGAAAAGGCTTGAGAAGGATATGAGTTCTGAGAAAAAAAAATAATCACGCAATTACATTAAATTTCTTAATATATCTGTAAGGCTTGTTATTATAATAAGGTTGAATAGCAGATGTGAGCCAGCAAAAGTCAGTATTCTGGCAAAACTGCTTCCCATCATGAAATACAGGGAAGAGGCTATCAGCTCATAGACAATTGTCAGGGCAATCAGAGAAGTGACCAAAGGAAGACCAATAAAAAGATTTGACAGCAGAACCACGGCAGTAAGCCCTATCACCGACACAAATGATGTATAGTTGAATTTTTGGCCAACAGCATCAGCAACAACCAGTCCCGCCCATCCTACGACAAGGGAGAGTATAATGTCCCTGTAGACAAAGGAGACCATCAGGGTTGTATAGAGCACAAGGTCAATCCCCAGACTGCTCTTGAAAAACCTGTGGTATATTTTTGACAGGCCTGCGGCTGCTATGAAAATAGCAGCAAAGAATATCTGCCTCAGCACGCCTGACATCAGGACGATGATAATAAAAATAAGCAGAATGACTCCTGTATTCCTGCTCTTCAGCTTTTTGAAGGTTTCTTTAAGGTCCATGCACAGGTTTACTCTGGGGCTGTTTATATTAGTTTTGACATAATAACATTTAAATATACTCTCCGCCTACTATTTCCCTATGTACTCAATCTGGAAAACACTGAGCGTAGTAGTGGCAAACTAGTTTCCAGCGGCTTTTTTCTTCTTATCAGAGAGATTCACATTACCTGAAGAGAAAGCTTTTTATTGAGAAAATTATAACAGAAGGGAAGAATAATATGGAACTGCCTCAGAGATACGATGCAAAAGAAGCTGAAGCCAAGTGGCAGAAGTTCTGGGAGAAAAATAAAATCTATGCATATAATGAAAAAGATAAGAAGAAAGAGACCTATTCCATAGATACTCCGCCCCCTACAGTCTCAGGCAGCATGCATATCGGCCATGCTTTCTCATATTCACAGCAGGATTTTGTTGCCCGGTACAAAAGGATGAAAGGGTTCAATGTTTTCTATCCCTTCGGCACAGACGACAACGGCCTTGCAACAGAGAAACTTGTGCAGAAAAACAGGAAGGTCAATCTGAGGAAAATACCAAGGACAGAAGCTATAAAGATCTGCCTTGAATTTCTGAAGGAAGAAAGGCCAAAATTTGTTCAGGACTGGAAAAACATAGGGATGAGCTGTGACTTTAGTGTGATGTATTCTACAATTGATGATATGTCCAGGAAAATATCCCAGAGGACATTCCTTGAGATGGCCAAAAAAGGCCTTGCATACAGGAAAGAAGCACCAATTATATGGGATACGATGTTCCAGACTGCAATTGCCCAGGCAGAGCTTGTGGACAGTGAGATTGATTCCATTTTCAACGACATAGTTTTCAGGACAGAAGGCAGTGATGAGCTTATAATAGCCACTACAAGGCCAGAGCTGATAGGTGCATGCGTTGCTGTTTTTGTGCATCCGAAAGACAAAAGATACAGGAAGCATGTCGGGAAGACTGCAATTACCCCGCTGTATAATGCAAAAGTCCCTGTCCTTGCAGATGAGAAAGTAAGCATGGAGAAAGGCACAGGAATAGTGATGTGCTGCACTTTCGGGGATCAGACAGACATTGAGTGGTATAAGCAGTATAAGCTTCCCCTTAAGATGCTGATAAACCCTGACGGCACAATGAATGATGCAGCTGGCAGATACAAGGGCATGAAGGCAGATGAGGCAAGAAAAGCAACCATAGAGGACCTGAAGCAGGCAAAACTATTGAAGAGCCAGAAGGCAATAAAGCATGTAGTGCAGATTGGCGAAAGGTCAGGGCAGCCTGTTGAAATAATAAATTCAAAGCAGTGGTACATAAGCTATCTTGATAAGAAGGATATGTTCCTCAAGGCCTCTGAAAAGCTGGGCTGGTATCCAAAGCATATGAAGCACAGGCTTGACAACTGGATAAAAGGGCTGAACTGGGACTGGTCAATATCAAGGCAGAGGCATTTCGGCGTGCCCATTCCTGTATGGTATGACAAAACAGGGAAGATATACTATGCAGATGAGTCCCAGCTTCCTGTTGATCCTGTTGCAGACAGGCCAAAGGGAGTTCCTGAGAAAGTGGATCTTATACCTGAAACAGATGTTTTTGATACATGGTTCACTTCAGGCAGCTCGCCTTTCCTGGCGATAGAGCTCATGCCAAAGGAAACACAGGAAGAGCTGTTCCCTATGAGCCTGAGGCCGCAGGCGCATGATATAATCAATTTCTGGCTGTTCTATACAATGGCAAAGACACAGCTTATACACAGGAAAAACCCCTGGAAGGACGTCATAATCTCAGGCTGGGCACTTGACCCGCACGGAAGAAAGATGTCCAAATCAAAAGGGAATGTAGTTGTGCCTCAGGATATGATACAGAAATATAGTGCAGATGCCCTGAGGTTTTGGACAGCAGGCAGCAAGCTCGGGGACGACATGCCTTTCCAGGAGAAAGACCTTGTGACAGGGCAGAAGACAATAACCAAATTATGGAACGCCTCAAAGTTTGTACTGATGCACCTTGAGGATTATAGATATGAAAAAGTCGAGCTGGAGATACTGGATAAATGGCTTCTTGCAAAGCTCCAGAAACTGGTTAAGAAGTGCACAGAGCATTTTGATGCATATGAATATTCAAAGGCAAAGCAGGAATTTGAGCTGTTTTTCTGGCAGGTATTCACAGACAACTATCTGGAGCTGGCGAAGGACAGGCTATATAATCCCGGGAAGTATAACAAGACCGCAAGGAAGTCAGCGCAGTTTGCCCTTTATGAGGCCCTGCTTAACCTCCTGAAATTAATAGCGCCGGTGATGCCTTACATAACCGAGGAGATATACCAGCTTTACTTTGCTGAAAAGGAGAAGGAAAAGAGCATCCATATCTCGCACTGGCCTGAATATTCCGAATCATATATTGATAAGAATGCCGAGGAAACAGGGGACTTGGTTGTAGGGATACTACAGACAGTAAGAAAATTCAAATCAGAAAAATCCCTTTCACTGAAAGCAGAGCTGAGCTCAATAATAATCTCCTGTTCAGCATCACAAAGGAAAAAGCTTGAGCTTGTCCTGCAGGACATAAAAGCCATTACAATAGCAGAGGACATAGAGTTCAGGGAGAGCAAGGAATTCTCTCTTGAAATAAAAAATTAATAATTATTAGTTTTACCAGAAGCCTATAAGCAGCACTGCAAACAGCGAGACTATGATTATCAGCATCATGGCGAGCACTTTAGGATGGAAGAGGGTGGCTGCAAAATTCTGCGAGAAGCTGCCTGATGCGACATCGCCGCTCCCGCCTGCAATTACATTGTCAGAGTCAGTTGTCTCATTTCCAAGATACGGCCCCACATCCTGGCCAAGCTTCATGGAGATGCTAATCAGGAACAAAATGACTGCAAAAACAAGGATATAAGTCCCCAGGTTGTTTATTATTGCTGCCGGCAGCTCAGCGCCCACTGACTTAGTGGCCAGTAGCGTGAACATAAGCCCGATTATTATCATGACAAACCAGGGTACAGTCTCCTTTACAATATCTATGACATCCTGGGAGAATATAAGCATCATTGCAACTGCAAATGCCAGCAGTGCATTAAGGCCCTTGACATCTCCGAATGGCTTCTGGACCATCAGTATCGCATAGACCCCTGTAAAGACGAATAGGATTACAAATATATCAGAGAAATGCGATAATAAGGAAATATCAAAAAAGGATGCCATTTAGTGACCTCCGTGGCCTCCGCCTCCTCTGCCTCCGAATACCCCGTTCATTGTTTCCCAGATGCTCTGCCTCCTCTCTGCAGGATGCTGTTCCGCAGTTATGAACCAGACAATTATGCCGAATACAAGTATAGATATGACCATAGATCTTGTCTCAGGGTCAGCAAGGAAAGGCAGATGGCCGAATGTGCCTGCTGAAGAAAGGAAAGTCCATCCGACAGCAACGACTGAAAAAAGCACTACTATCCCGACAAGAGGGGTCCCTGCAATATTTATATCGTTTCCGAACACGCCTATCAGCAGAAGAGTCATCATTGAAGCAATCATCAGCAGGGATACATTCGGAAGTGAGTTGTTGATTATTGTAACCACATCAGGGCCCCTGCCTATCACGTGCGGAATGACCGCTGCTGCAGCCAGCACAAAAGAAACCATGACATTAAACCTGTGCGCCTGCTCTCCGAGTATCCTGGACTTCTGCAGCACTGCAAAGGCTATTGTGAATATAAGCAGAAAAGGCAGCAGGACATCCAGCAGCCCTATATTTTCCAGCATCAATACATAATCTTCAAGCAATGACATTTTCTAATCCTCCTCTTGTTTTATCAGTGATGATCATCCGATTTAGAGTCTCCTGACGAGCCTTTTTCTGATTTTGTTATGTATCCCATCATAAAGATGATGAATATTGTCAGTATGATGGCCCCTGAAACACCGGTGTCGACATTGTTTATTATCCATCCCCATGCGAAATAAAGCCATGGTGTGCCGTCATTTGTCTTTATAGCATGAAGGAAGATTGCCAGTATGCCGGCAAACATCAGCCACATGAATATGCCTCTCCAGGGCTGCTCAAGCTTGTATTCCTCCTTCCCTGTATGGAATACTCCGACAAGCAGCAGGAATGAGACCCCAAGCAAAAGCAGTATTGTAAGGTTTGCAATGGCCTCGTTGACAGCCGCAACAAGCCTTGAGCTTGCCACGACAATGAAGGCAGTGACGAACGCGAACATGCTGTTCAGGTTCTTCTTTGCCATCTCTCTTCCGGCGACTTCCTCAGTGCCGAAAATCTTTGATTTCTCAAGTATGGCGAAAACTATTGTGAATATAAGCAGGAAAGGCAGCAGGACTTCATAAACACCAAGCTTATCGAGGAACTGGATGCCTGTTGCAAATGGGGAGGTAGCATCTACCATATTAGTATAGATTTAGATGTCTGTTTCTATATAAATCTTTTGTTTCTCTGTCTCGAGGAATAGAGGGGAATTAATACAAAATATGGCCTGCCAGTGCTATTTCTTCTGGTACAATTTCACTGAGCTGATTGTTATGCTTTCCAGCCTGTCAGGATCATCGCCTATTTTGCTTCCGGAATATACAAGCCCATATAATCCGCCGATCAGCCCTGTGAGGCCGCCGATGTTACTGGCAATATCAATGTCCGAAACATATTCAACTGCCTGCGGGACAGCCTGATTCACATAAGGGACCTGCTCCAGAAGATCGCCCGCGAACATACCGGCGGTATAACAGAGGGCTGCTCCTGCAGCCTTCAATGCAATGTCAAAGGCTACTTTCCTGAAATTAGGCCTTGCAAATGTCCAGCCATTGCCATACGTTGTAAGAGTCTTCCACTTTTTTTTAACTGTGTCTGACATTAAAAACTAATAATGATTCCTGATGTATATAAATGTTATTACAAGAGATAGTTTAGCTTTGCCTGGCTAAACTTTTATAAATGGCCGGCTTTTACCCAGGCATATGGTCACAAAAACATTCGACAGGCTTAGGAAAGAGATTGAGAACAAAGATAAGACAAGGGAGGAACTCATTGTCGGGTCCAGGCCGATAATAAAAGACTCAAAGCAGGCAATATATGCAATCCACAGGGGTTCTGTTGCAGAAGCGGAAAAGCTCATACAGAAAGCTTCCAGAGGCCTGGATGAGCTCAGAAGACTGCCAGACCAGAAATCAAGCTCATTTGACTCAGCAGTCCAGGAATATGTTGAGGCAGTGACTTATCTGGAATATGTGAAGACAGGTAAGCTTGCTGATGAGAAAGAGATTAATGCAGACCCTGAAAACTATCTTCTCGGCATATGCGACCTGACAGGAGAGCTGGCAAGAAGGGCCGTTTTCTCTGTTGTAAAAGAGGATTTTAAGGAAGTTGAAAAAATAAAAGAGTTTGTTTCCAGGATATACGAAGAATTCCTTAAGTTTGAGCTGAGGAACAGCGAGCTGAGGAAAAAATCAGATTCCATAAAATGGAACCTCAAAAAGATTGAGGAGATTCTTTATGACCTGAAGATAAGAGGGAAGCTCTGATGGAGTTCAAAGAGGCAATCGGGAAACTGCAGAAGTCAAAGGAGTTCAAGGACTGGAAAAAGAACTCCCCTAACTCAGTCCTGACATATGCATTCCTGATGATATCCCCTGATGTTGAAAAGGAATGGCAGGTTGGCTATTTTAACCCGAAGCAGGAGACCATATCCACTTTCACTATTTCTGAAAAAATACACAGGAATCCTGATTCTGAAATGCTGAAAGCCGGGAGCATAAGGGAGCTTGATGTTCCAAAAGTTAAAGTGGAGTTTGACAAAGCGCTTGATACTGCAAGAAGACTGCAGCAGAAAGAGTATCCCGAGCATAAGGCAGAAAAAAAGATGATGATCCTCCAGAAGCTCGGCATAGGCCAGGTATGGAACCTAACCTACATAACAAAGACATTCAAGACACTTAACATAAAGATTGATTCTTCTTCAGGAGAGATACTGAAGCACGAACTTCTTGAGCTGTTCACTTTCAGCAAATAGAAATAGTCCCTGGCTAATGAGTCTGTTTATAAAAATTGCTTGGCTAAAAACTATATATTTGAAATTGATAGATTTTATAAACCAAAAAAATAACTGGAATCCTGTTCTTGAAAAAAGAAATTAAGGGAATTGGATGGTAGACGTAAGGATAGTTAAGGATGACAAGGAGATGACAACCCCGCATTATGTCCATGAGGGCGATGCAGGGATTGACCTTAGGTCTTCAGTCGAATATGTTCTTAAGCCTGGCGAAACATATGCTGTCCCGACAGCAGTCAGGATGGCAATTCCCGAAGGATATGCCGGGCTTGTCTGGGACAAGAGCGGCTATGCAGCAAAGAATTCCATACACACACTGGCAGGCGTGATTGACTCGGGCTACAGGGGGGAAATCAGGATAGTCATGAAGAACTTAGGCAAAGAAAATTTTGAGATAAAAAAAGACATGAAGATTGCGCAGATACTCATACAGCCTGTTGTAAGAGCTAATCTTATTGAAGAAGAAACACTTGATGATACGAGAAGAGGACATGGCGGCTTCGGCAGCACAGGGAAACACTAGAGAGGTAAAAAAATGGCAAAAGCAGAAACAGTAACAAAAAAAACAACAATAAGCTATGAATCAATGATAACAAGCAAGAAGCTCAGCTCTTTCTTTGATGAAGAAGAGGAATAATCTTTAAATATAAATTTTCCTTACTCTTTCCTTATGATAGTTGAGATAGATAATGCAGAAGCGGATGTCCCTGTTTTCGGTAAATCTGTCCAGAAATTCAGCAAATGCAAATACGGCGCGAGCTTCATGGGCCAGAGATCCTGCTCTGTCTTCCACCATGCTTTTGACAACAGCATGGACATACTCCACCACTGCGGAAGCTGCAAGCTTAATGTGGCCGAGCCGACAACAAAAAAAATCAATGTAAGATTTTTCTGAGGCTTTCCTTTATCCTGCTGAAAACCTCTTCCCTGCTTCCCGAGGCATCTATTGTTTTCCAGCTGCCCCTGAACTCAGGCATAGCTGAAATTTCCTTGTATCCTTCAGCTATCTCCCTGAAGAAATCCACCCCCTTTGACTCGAACTTGTCCCCGTCTTTGTCAAATGTTCTCTTTAACCCTGACGCAGGGTCAAGCTCAAAGAACAGGATTAAATCCGGCAGGAAACCTTCAATTGCAGTCCTGTTTATTTCCATGACTTTTTTTATTCCCAGTTTTCTTGCGCTGCCCTGGTAAGCAAGGCTGCTTACTACAGACCTGTCTGATATGATAATTCCGCCTTTTTTCAGCACAGGAGAAACAACAGCCCTCAATGACTGGGCTCTTGATGCAGCATAGAGATAAGCTTCTGTCTCAGCTGCCATTATCTCTTTGTAAGAGGTTCCCTGGACAATCTTCCTTATTGACTCTGAAATTTCTGTGCCTCCGGGCTCCCTCGTCAAAAGGATTTCCCTGTCAGGATACAGCCCTTTTAGGTATTTGTGGAGCTTGGCAGCCTGTGTAGTCTTTCCAGTGCCTACAACGCCCTCCAGAACAATGTAAATTCCTTTCATCAGCGTAGAGATTATATCCTAGTTTAAAAAAATTATGACATTACTATAAAAAGCAATAACTTATTTAAATGAACTAATTCTCCACAAATTCTATGGCGATAGTCGTATAATGGTAGTATATAGGACTGTGGATCCTGTGGAGGGAGTCCGATTCTCCCCTATCGCCCTTTCTAATTAGTTAAGTCCGCTTGAACGAAGTGAAACGGACAGCGTGCCAACCGAGCTACCAGTTGGTCTGCTTCTCCCCTATCGCCCTTTTTTTAAGTGGGATTTCAGCGAAGCTGAATGTCGCACCTGTTTGGATTCTAACCTTACTAAAGGTTAGTCTCCTATCGCCCTCAACCTTTCTACTTATTTACTAACTTAGTTTTCTCTGCAACATACTTGAAGAAAGAGGATACATGCTTCAGCACGTTGTATTCCTGGTTTATGTCCGGATCAAGCACAGGGCAGAACAGGGCAGTGTACACAAGCCCGCTCATAAGGTGGAGCAGTGTAAAAGGTATCTGGCCGCTAAGGCTTGCCATGAACGGCATGTTGAACAGCATGCTTGACATGACAGGGCCTGTAATGAAATCAAATACCAGCACGCTTAAGAGAGTGAACCCGAAATAATGGAGAAGATTGATATCTTTTATTTTTCTGATCAGCAGCCCTGCAAGCAGCGCAACAAATGAATAGACGAGGCTGGTTACAATTGTCCAGATTCCAACACTCCCGGTAATCAGGTCAAAGCTTGCCATTGTTACAAACACGAACAAAATGGATTTCCATATGCTTTCCACTCGGGCAGTAGGAAGCATAACTCCCAAAATAGGGTCATTGTTAGGGAAAATCCTCATAAACCTGAATATGTTTACTGCAATTACAGTGCTGAGGAATTTCCAGATTTTTTTCATCTGAGATACTATACTGGGAGATTATATAAATTTGTTGTTGTTATTCCGGAATAAGTCATATCAACAAAATTTATAACTGCAACCTTAATCCTTTCTCTTATGTTTATAGGACTTGTAGGGAAGCCGTCAGCAGGAAAAAGCACTTTTTTCAAGGCAGCAACTTTGATGAATGTGGAGACTGCCAATTACCCTTTCACAACAATCAGGCCGAACTCCGGAGTCAGCTTTGTCAGGATAGAATGTGTTGACAGGGATTTCAGGAAGCAGTGCAATCCGAGGGAAGGATACTGCAGGGAAGGCATGAGGTACATCCCAGTCCAGCTGCTGGATGTTGCGGGCCTTGTGCCGGGAGCGCACGAGGGAAAAGGCATGGGGAACCAGTTTCTCTCAGACCTAAACCAGGCAGATGTCCTGATACATATTGTTGACATCTCAGGAGGACTGAATGACAAGGGAGAGCCTGTTGCTGCGGGGAGCTATGACCCTGCAAATGACATTAAATTTCTGGAATATGAGCTTGACATGTGGTATTACCAGATATTCGAGAAAGTCTGGAGGAGATTCTCATATACCATAAACCAGACGAGGGAGGATGCAATAAAGGCAATTGCCAAGCAGTTTTCCGGGCTCAGGGTCACTGAGGATATTGTGAAGGCAGTGCTGAAAAAATTTGAGCTTATGGAAAAGCCTATACTGACCTGGACAGATGCTGACCTGAAAAACATTACAAAGGAATTCAGGAAAGAGACAAAACCCATCATTATTGCAGCCAACAAGATTGATGTTCCCGGGGCCGGTGAGAATTATGAGAGAGTAAAGAAGCAGTTCCCCGAGTACAGGATAGTCCCATGCTCTGCTGAATCAGAGCTGGCATTAAAAGAGGCAGACAAGCACGGGCTTATAGAATATCTGCCGGGAAATAAGGATTTTAGGGTAATGGATGAATCCAGATTATCAGACAGCCAGAAAAAAGCCCTTGATTTCATAAAGAAAAACATCCTTGGGAAGCACGGCTCAACAGGGGTCCAGGGCGTGCTGAACACAGCAGTCTTTGACCTGCTTGGCTATATCGCCATCTATCCCGCAGGGGACAAATTAGAAGATTCCAAGGGCAATGTGCTGCCTGACTGCTTTTTGCTTCCTCCAGGCACAACCGCACTGGGATTTGCATACCATCTCCACACTGACCTGGGCAACAATTTCATAAGGGCAGTCGACATAAAGACAAAGCAGTCCGTGAAAAAAGACCATCCGTTAAAGCACAGGGACATGATTGAGATAATACACAGCAAATAAGATGAAGCAGCCAGGAATAATTGTCCAGTAGCTGTTTTTTCCTGCCTAAGAATTAATTTTAAAAATCCCGCCGTATTCTTCTGCGTAATGGACTACAAAGTAATCTCATTTTACAAGTACATCAATATAGATGACCCTGCAAAGCTGAAAAACAGCATAAAGAGATTCTGCGAAGAGAGCAGTATTTTAGGAAGGGTGCTTATAGGAAAAGAGGGGCTGAACGGGGCAATTTCAGGAAAAAAACAGGCTGTAGAGAAATACAAAAAATGGATAGCTTCTGACAGGAGATTCTCAGACCTGACCTTCAGGGAGCAGGAGTATGAGAAAAATGCATACCACAAGCTAGTTGTCAAGATAAGGAAAGAAATAGTGCATTTCGGTGCAAAAGTTAATGTTGCAAAAAGCGGGAGATATATAACCCCGGAGCAGCTCAAAAATATGTATGACAGCGGGGAGGAGTTCATAATAATAGATGCAAGGAATGACTACGAGTCAAGGGTCGGGAAGTTTGAAAAGGCAGTTGAGCTGCCTATAAAAAATTTCAGGGAGCTCCCTGGAAAAACAGGAAAGCTTGAGCACTACAAGGACAAAAAAATAATCATGTACTGCACAGGCGGCATAAGGTGCGAGAAGGCGACAGCATACCTTAACGAGCACGGATTTAGGGATGTAAACCACCTGAAAGGCGGGATAATAGCATTTAACAACAAATATCCCGGCACATATTTCAGGGGGGCAAATTTTGTCTTTGATGACAGGCTTATAGACACGCAGGACATGCTCACAGACTGCGAGATCTGTGGGAATTCCGCAACAAACTATCTCAACTGCCACAACCTTGACTGCGACAGACTGTATGCCTGCTGCGACAAATGCAGGACAAGGCTTAACAGGTGCTGCTCGCAGGACTGCAAAGAATGGCCAAGGCAGAGAAAACAGAATAAATTATACAGTACAATAGGCAGGATTGAAAATTATTACAGGAAGCGGAAAGTCGCCATGGTTGAGCTGAAGCAGCCCCTGAAAAAAAGTTCAATGGTCATAATAAAAGGAAAGACAACCCGGGAATTTGAGCTGGAAGTAAAGGAGATAAGGGATTATGATGACAAAAAGATCAGCCTCGGAGAAGCAGGCCAGCTGGTTACAATTCCTGTCACGAAAAAAGTAAGAAAGAATGATAAAATTGTTATAGTAAGCTAAGAAAGCCCAGCATGACTAGGCCTTCTTTAATTTGTCAATGGCTTCTTTAACGCCTTTGCTTTCATTATCAAGCCATTCTTTGTAGCTTTCAAGTTTGCTGATTTTTTCTTCCTTTGTAAGGAATTTTCTTCCGGTATACTGGTTGTCATCACAGCAGCTATCTCCGCTGCAGCCACAGCAACCATCTCCGCAACATGCTCCATGAGTCATTTTTGTTCCTCCGAATTCCCTATTGGGAATACGATATTGGTGATACGATACTTATTTATATAACTATCGGTTTTCCGATATTAAGGGAATAACCAAAGGTTTTTATATAGGTTTTCCGATACCATCTCTTATGACAAGACATGAAATGAAAGGGTTTCTATCTTTCCTCATAATGTGGTTCATATACAAGAAGGAGATGACGGGGGCAGAGATTGCAATAGAGCTGGAAAAAAGAAAAGGAAACAAGCCGAGCCCCGGCACAATATACCCTGCGCTAAAGGACCTGAAAGACAAGGGGCTTATAAAAGATGACAGGGACAAAAAATACTCCCTCACAAAAAAAGGAGAAGAGGAGCTGGACAGCCACCTGAAAACATTTTTCGACACTTTCTGCGACCTTGATGAAATGAAGTCCTGCTGCAGGAAAAAATAACTTTGGATTTTGAACATGATTCTTGAAAAGCTGAAATCACTGGAGACAGAAAGCATTGGCAGGGGCATACCAATAATAGGCTCTGGAAAGGGCAGGTTCCTCTATGAAAAAGTCCTTGAGGCAAAGCCGAAAAAAGTCCTGGAGCTTGGCACTGCAAACGGATACAGCGGAATAATTCTCGGCTATCTCGGCGCAAAACTCACTACAATAGATGTTGACGCCAGGATACAGGAAGAGGCAAAAGAGAATTATAAGAAATTTGGAGTTAAGGCTAAAATAATAAATGGGGATGCTGTTGAGGAAATAAAAAAACTTGGAGGAAAATTTGACATCATCTTTATAGATTTCATAAAGAGCAAATATATTTATGCTCTCGAAGATGCAATAAGGCTCTGCAGAAAAAACGGGTATATAATTGCAGATAACATAACTTTCCCCGGATGCCAGGATTACAGAAGGGAAGTCATTAACGATGCAAGGCTTGAGACAGAGATAATTGATATTGAAGACGGCCTGGCATCAAGCAGAAAATTATGAGTTTATCTTTGTCTCCCCAATCCATTCATGGTCATAAAACCCTTTTGATATGAGATTTCTTACCAGTTTTCCGGTGTCAGGATTATTTTTTGCTGCTATGATGCAATGCTGGTATGAAAAAGACGTTTCAAGCGCAACAGGAAAATTATTTCCAACAACTATTTTTTCATTCCACCATGGCCAGTCTCTGGTATTTTCCTTTCCCATAAGCATCTCATGCTCCCATTGGTAGAATCCCGGGCATCCGGACTGGATACTGAGAAAATCTGCATCAAGTGCAGTCCCAAAATCCCCAATAAAAGCAGGATTCAGCTCATAAGGCATGCCAAGCAGTATTACGTCGTAGTGCCTGTCAAGCACAGGCAGCATTAGGCGTGAATCAAGGCCACTTCCTCTTATGGTTTTATAATCAGGATGCCTCTTTGAGATATAATCGGTAACGTTCTCTGAAAAATCTATAAGCGTATAATCCTTAATGCCTTTTTTTTCAGCAAAAAGAGCAGAGGGACTGACGCCAGCGCCAATTTCAAGCACTGATTCAGCGCCATGCATCTCATAAATCGCCTGGAAGCTTTCTATGGTTATAGGGTCAGGGCTTACCAAATGGCCAGATTCCAGGAGTGCTTCAGACAGGCCGTATTTCAGGCAGCTTTTGTATATTCCACCTTCTTTCTGGATGGTGCCCTGCTCAAGAAGCTTTGATACAGATATCACTTCAACATCATCATTCACAGCAGGTTCAGATGTGATGACATAATTTTTCTCTTCGGAGACCGGGTAGGCATCGAGATATACCCTTGTTTCCGGAACAATCTTTGAAAGATTATTGTAAAGGCTGGTTCCATATAAAGAGCCTATCAGCGACCTCCTTTGGCTAATCCACTCATCAGTCCCGTATTTGCGGCCAAAAAATAAATCTGGAACCACGGTGCTTACACAAATAACCAGGGAATCTCCCTTTGCCCTTTGATTTTCAAAAGAGGTCCATCTTGCGCCTTTAACATAAATAGATTTTTCAGCCAGTTCAGGCCTGATGATATTCAAAAACTCATTCAGCTGCGGACCAATGCCTGAAAATCCGGATGCCATAAATGCTTCCAAAAGTAAGTTATACTTAAATCTACCCGTATTTTCAAAAAACTATAAAAACAACAGCTTAGTCCTTTAGAAGATGATACGAGGAGTGATTTTCGATATGGACGGGGTCGTGATAGACTCAGGAGAGGTAATATACAGCTCATGGAATGACATATTCTACAAAGAATTCAGTATAACCCTGCCGAGGGAGGAGGTTGCCCAGCAGCTCGGAAAAAGCCCGAAGGATTTTACCCAGCATTTCATAGACAAGTACAGGCTTAAAATCTCCAACGGAGAGCTTGACATTAAGATTGCCATGAGGGAGGATGAGCTCGCCCATACAGTTATGCTGAAACCCGGGATCAAAGAGCTGATGGCAAGGCTGAAAGGGAAATATAAGATGGCGCTTGCGACCGGAGCATCAAGGAAAAATGCAGAATATTATGTAAATAAATTCGGACTTGGCAGCTACCTGGATTTTGTGATTGGAGGCGATGAAGTCAGGGAAGCAAAGCCAAATCCAGAAATATTCTTAAATGCAGCAAGAAACCTTAACCTCAAGCCCGGGGAATGTGTTGTCATTGAGGATGCAATCCTTGGAATAACTGCTGCAAAAAGGGCAGGCATGAAAGTGATATCAATACCGGATGCCTTTACAGCACACCAGGACCACAGCACAGCAGACATGCAGCTGAAATCAGCATTTGAGATTAGCGATAATATTTTGAAAAAACTTGGTGATAATCATGGACAGGAATAAAAATTACGAAGTGAAAGATATTAGGCTGGCAGAGCAGGGAGCGAAAAATATTGAACTGGCAGAGATGTACATGCCTGCGCTGCTTGAGATAAGGAAAAGGTTTGAAAAAGAGAATCCCCTGAAGGGCATAAGGGTCGGGCTTGCCCTGCATGTCACAAAAGAGACAGCAGTGCTTGTGAGGACGCTGATAGCAGGAGGGGCCGATGTTGCGATAACAGGATGCAATCCGCTTTCAACACAGGATGATGTTGCTGCTGCCCTTGCAAAGGAGGGAGTAAAAGTATGGGCCTACAAGGGGGAGAGCACAGAGGATTATTACAGGTATATAGGCTATGTCATAGATTTTAAGCCGCAGGTCACGATTGACGACGGCATGGACCTTGTCTCGGAGATACATAAGAAGCACAAGGAATTAATACCGCAGATTATAGGCGGATGCGAGGAGACAACCACAGGAGTAATAAGGCTGAAGGCAATGCATAAGGACGGCGCGCTGAAATACCCCGTGATTGCCGTGAACGACAACAAGACAAAGCATCTTCTTGACAATTATTACGGAACAGGACAGTCAACATGGGACGGCATATTAAGGGCATCCAATATCCTTGTTTCAGGGAAGACAGTTGTTGTTGCAGGCTACGGAAGCTGCGGCAAGGGAGTTGCAATGAGGGCCAAGGGCCTCGGAGCCGGCGTTATAGTTACAGAGGTTGAAAACTTCAAGGCACTGCAGGCTGCCTATGACGGATTCAGGGTAATGCCGATGGCGGATGCCGCCCCTCTTGGAGATATTTTCATAACAGTGACAGGAGACATAAATGTAATAAGGCCTGAGCATATGAAAAAGATGAAGTCAGGAGTTATACTGGCTAACAGCGGCCATTTCGATGTTGAGATTGACCTGAAGGGCCTGAAGAAAATTTCAAAATCATCAAGAAAGGTAAGGCCGTCTTTTGATGAATATGCTGTTGACGGGAAAAAGATTTTTGTAGCTGGAGAAGGAAGGCTTGTCAACCTTGCAGCTGCAGAGGGACATCCCAGCGAGGTAATGTCAACTTCATTCTGCGGCCAGGCCCTTGCAGTTGAGCACCTTGTAAAGAACAGGGGGAAATTAAAGGCCGGAGTTATAATGCTTCCTGGAGAGATAGATGATTACATTGCAGGACTGCAGCTGAAGGCAATGGGAATCAAGATAGACACACTTACAAAAGAGCAGAAAAAATACCTGAGCAGCTGGCAGGAAGGGACATAATCTTTCCCGGACTTTTCTCTTATTAATGCAATCTCTCTATTTCGTGTTCAAGCAGGCTGCGGTAGACATGAAATGCCACGTTCTGGGGAACCCCATTGAAAACATTCCTGAATTCCCGGGAAGGGTAGTACGGCCCTGAAAAATCCATGTCTAGAGACATTCTCCTGTAATCTTCGCTGTCCGGTGGGCTGCGGGGATCATGCGCAGTCACTTCCCATTCAAGAAGCTTATGGCTGGGACTGAGTTCCCTTAATTTTGGGATGTCTGAAAAAACAATTAGGTTGATGGCAGATATTGCTTCAAGCCCCTGCACGCTTCTAAGAAACTTAAACGCCTCTTCATCCAGTTTAGGAAGCCCATATTGTTCAAGATGTTTTTCATAAGCACTGCAATAACTCTGATAGCCGTTGTCTTCTGCCATTTTCTTCTCTCCCACCTCTATGCCTGGAAAAAGAAATCTTTATTTAAATACATTTTCAATATAACCGCCAGATTTAAATAAGAAAATCCCATTCTTTTCCGGATGGGCTTTTTTGATTTTATAGGGAAAGTGGTTTTCATTGCACTGATACTGTTTGGAATACTCTATTTCACAAACGGCCTTGATTTCCTGAGCGGGAAGATATCGCTTGACCCCGAGGCAATAAGGGCAAGCCCGTATGTAAATAAGATTGTCTATGATGATATTGAGATAAGGCAGTTCACTGCATCAGTTACAAAGGGCTGCCCTTCAGGAGACAAGGAATGCCAGCTCAACAAAGTATTCAGGCATGTTGTTGAAAACTACAATTACTATTCTGACCCGGTTGGGAAAGAGCTTATCCAGTCTCCGTATGAGACAAGGGAAGTCGAGGGCGGGGACTGCGAGGATTTCAGCATACTGATGAATTCAATGCTCGAGTCAATCGGCATAAAAACCTATCTTGTTTTGACTGATGACCACGCGTACAGCTTAGCATGCGGGATAGATCCAGGAAAGCTGAGGGATTATGTTGAAGAATCCATCATTGAGGTATATGCAACAGACAGCGAGTTCAGCAGGGATAATGATATCGTCTATGATGACGGGGATATATACATAAGGGAGACATATAACCTGGATTTTGTCGTGGATTCTTTTACCACATATTATTTCGGCGGGGACGGCAGCGAGATAACAGACCCGTTCCTCAGCGAAAAGCTTGACTACTCCATAACCTTCTCTTCTCCTGTTGATATGTATGTTGTGTCAGGCAGGGGAGAATATGAAAAGCTTGCAAAAAGTGAAACATTTTCAGCATACTCCGAGTGCACTGAGCTGGGAGCATTAAGCGTGGATGATGAATGCACAATAGGAACTTACGGAGGCATAGCAATATCAAATGACAATCTTGAGAGAGTCCATGTGCAGATGAAGCTTGACGTTTACATGAAATACAACCCGCAGGAGTTCCTGAAAGACATTACAATAACTTCCTATTCAATCAACGGCGCCTCATGCGTTGTTCTGGACGGCACGAGCGGGAAATTCGGCTATCCTGGACTGAACCCAGCAGAGCTGAAAGGAAAGAAGGTTGCAGTTGACCCGAAGACGAAAGAGATAATATATCTGGAGTAGATTTACTAATTCAAAATCTTTATAATGTGCATAAGATTCGCAGTTCTCCATGAATAAGGAAAAAAAGAAGCAGCTCCTGAACATAGCAAGGATAGTGGCTATTGTGCTGCTGCTCTATGTCGTACTGAAAGGCATTCTCGTGCTTTCAGTATTAATCCTGCTGAGCCTCAGCATGAGCTACATAATAAACAATTACGGGCTGAGGCAGTACGGGCTGGAGCTTGTCACTTTAGTTGCAGTGCTTACAGGAGTCAAATACGGGCCCGTGCCTTCCCTTATACTGACATTCATACTGATAACATACCACATGCTTGCGGGAGGCTTTTTTGCAAAATATGTTTTCTGGGTCATACCTGCATATACTATTGCAGGCTTCATCTCCGGCTTCTTCCCGGCAACAGCTGTAACAGCATTAGGGCTGTATGCAACGCTGGGGATAAACATCAGCAACACTTTCTTTACAGCAGTAACAAGCCCGGGCTACCTTTTCAAGTACCTGCCGTTCGCAGTGACAAATGTGATATTCAACGTGATACTATTTGCTGTTGCAGCAAGGCCCCTGCTCCTCCTGATGATCTAATAGCCGAACAGGCTGGTCTGCTTTGTATCAACCAGAATGTCGTCAAATTTTGTATTGTAGAAAACAAGGATTGCATCAGCAATCGGCTTTATCTGCTTTTCAATGTAATGCTCATAGTCCAGCTTGTGCTCGATTTTCTGCACAGGCTCAGGCCCGTCGCTTGTCATGACATATGAGATTATGTTCGAGGTAATCTTCTTGAGCTTTCTCGCTGCCTTTACATGCGGCGGTGTTGTCTTTATGTACTTGCTCAGGTCCTTCCTTATTGCCTTCCTGTAGACAAGCAGGTTGTCGTATTTTCCTTTTTTCAGCTCATCAACAAATTTCTTTATGTAATCGACCACTTCCTGCTTGTGGAACACCTTGTCAAGAAGCTCCAGCTGGAATTTTTTCGACAGGTCTGTCCAGTCTCTTCTCACGAATTCCAGTCCCGTGAAATCTATCTTCTCCTTCCCGTCCTTCATCAGCAGGCCGGCATATCTTTTCTTTGCCCCTTTTTCTGTCCCCCTGATTGTCGGCATCATGAACCTGGTATAGGTCTTCTCAAACTCCAGCTCAAGGAAATTGTCCATCTTCAGCTTTGCGACATATTTCTTCCAGTGCTCATTAACAAGCGCCTGTATTTCAGCGCCGACTTTTGCAGCGCCTTCTGCCTTGTCTGCTTTTGTCTCTACAAAAATAGAATCAGTGTCGCCATATATGACCCTGTATCCGTGGTTGTCCACAATTTCTGCTGTTGACTTCACTATGAACTGGCCGAAATGAGTTATTGCATTTGCCATATCAAGGGAATAAAACCTGCACATGGGGTTTGCCAGCACGCCGAAAAAAGAATTCATTGTAATCTTGATGGCATAGCTCTGCTCAGCATTCTTGTCTTTCTTTGCATGGTCCCTCTGCTCCCATAATCTCTGGAGTATCTGGGGGAGTATGCCGTATTTTCTCCTGAATTTTGCTCCGTTAGGGGCAGTTATGACCTGAGATTCCCTGTACTTGCCGTGCATCTCTTTTGGTATGAATGAAAGAGGGTCAATGTTGAATGTCCTCATTATGCTTGGATACAGGCTCTTGAAGTCAAGCACGATTATGTAATCATATATTCCCGGGATTGAATCCCTTACATATCCCCCTATTATCCTCTCTCCCCTTTCCCTGAACTCAGAGGTCCTGCAGACATATCCTCTTTCAAATGTCTCCCTTAGGTAGAGGTTGTCGAGCGAGGCTATAGAAGCCTTTACCCTGTCAAGCTGCATGCCTGTCAGCAGGGAGCGCTGGATTATCAGGTCTATAATGCCTTTTTTCTCAAGTATTTTTATTACAAGCTCTGAATCCTTAAGGTTGTAGTCAGCAAGCTTCTGCGGCTCCTTCTCATACAGCCTTTCAATCTCAGCCCCCTTGTCGACATTATCAAAAACCTCAAGCTTTGATTCCTTCAGTATTGCGGCTGCAGCTGTCTGCAGCTTGTAGTCCCTCAGGCCAATGAAGGAAGTTTTCAGCAGGTCTATTGCATCTAAGGCGACCCTTCCCGGAATCTCGGCAGTTGAGCTTTTGAAAAAAGAATTGTATATCTTTATGCTTCCGGGCCACTCAGCCCTGCCCAGGACAAAATCAATCTTGTGCTCATCGAACTTCTCCTTTATCATCTTCAGGTCAAAGTCAATGAGGTTCCAGCCTGTGATGATGTCAGGGTCATAATTGCTTATGATTTCCTTGAACCTTTCAAGGACTTCTTTCTCTGTCTTGAAAGACTCTGTATTTTTCAGATTCTTTTCAGATACTAAGAGGACTTTGCCGAAATCCCTGCAGTAGAGGGATATTGAATACAGCTTTTTCAGGTCCATTGATGACTCAACATCCAGTGCCAGCACTCTCAGCTCGGGTTTCCATCCTGCCGGCTTCAGCTCAGGCTCTTCATAGATCCTGCTTACATAATTCCCTTTCTTATGCTTACCTTCTATCTCTAATGAGCCCTTTATGCCCTTATCAATCATAAACCTGTAGACAAACCTTATGTCTGCCTCGTAGGTAAGTATATCCTTCTTGTGGAAAACATCCCTCAGGATCGGAACATCTCTCGGCACATCCAGTGTTATTTTCACAACAGGCTCCTCAAAGAAATTTTTCATTTCAGATGGATCAACATCGTATATGATGTCAATATCCAGCTTCTCCAGTTTTTTCCTGTCCTTTTCCCTTATATAGAAATACGGCCTGAATTTGCTTATTGTAAGGAAAGACTCGCCGTTCTCCAGCCTGCCGAAAAGATAGACATGGGCCTTGCCATCAATAATCCTGTAGGTAGGATATACAATGAACCCCTTCATATAGAGGAGAAAAGCTAGCCAAATTTATAAATGTGATGGCACAATTAAAAAAGAGGTGCGGGGGCACCTCTCTACATCAAATAAAGAATAAAACTTATCTATTCTTTCTTTGGTTTGTAGTCTTTGTTTGCCAGGTACATTCCTGCTCCGCCTGCTGCAACAAGCAGTCCAAGCCCTCCGACCCCGGCTCCAGCTGCAAGGGCGAGTTCGCCTGCTGCCTGGTTTGCATGTCCTGCTGAAAGACTTGAAAGCAGGCCAAGTGCCTGGGGGCTCCAGGCTGCCCGAAGCTGACTTTCTATTGGGTGAGTTCTGTCAAGCTGGGCGTAGCTCTTTTCCACAGCTATCATATACTCGCCAGGCTCAGTGTATGTCTCTCCCCTGTACTCCAATGGAAGCTGGTCTTCAGCCAGGGTTACAGCAACCTCAGTGTGCATCACATGGTATGAGATAGTTGCAAACTGGTACATCAGCTCATCACGGGTGTTGACCAACGGGTCTTCTGGGTCAAAATTTTTGTAATTAACAGGGTAGTCCCATTCTCCTTCGAGAAGGTTCATAATATTTTGTGCCCCTTCCGCAGCGCCGCGGTCTACAAGCTCTCCCTCTGCGTTGTAGCTTAAGTTTACGCCCTGTGCTGCATAAAGAGCCTGCGCAGATTCAAGGCCGTTAACAGCAGCCGGCACGCCATATCCAAAGCCTACACCGGCAACCATTAACCCGCCGGCGGCAATAAGGCCCCCCAGTGTTCTCATTAGTTTATTTTTTTTATCCATTATATCCACCTCAGTAAATTATCAGGGCGCACACTGAGATTTAAGACACGCCTTCATACTGTTTAATCTGTATATATTGTATAATCATTAGAAATTTAATCAGAAATACATTTTATAGGATGCGGCTGCTAATCAGATAAAGTACCCTTGGGAATGTCCTTTGGATTAAGAATCAGCACTATTCTTGCAATATCCTCTGTTATGGTAAATATTCTGGCAAGAAATTCAAAGACCACCGGGATGGCGCATTTGCAATTATCATCCTCTCCAAACAGGCAGGGAAACCTTCTATTGTTAAGTATGCTCTTGTCCTCTTCGCGGATACTGTTAATTACAGCATTTGCCATAGTGGTATCATTTTTGTAGAAAGAGGTAATAGCATTCCTGTAATTTTTCTCAAGCTCGCCAAGCTTTGAGGTAAGAAGTTCCCTTTCTTTCCCGCTGAATTTCACAGATGAGAAGAAGCTGGCAATATGCTTCCCGCGGTCAGAAATCTTTTCAAGGCGGTCAGACAAGAGCATCAATAAGGCCAGGTCAGTAGGGGAATATCCCCAGTGCCTTGCCATATTGGCGTTCTGGAGCCCCCGGGTAATCAATTTCATGGTAAAATGGTAAAGGCGGTCAACTTCAGCATCAGCGTCTGAAACAGGCTCACGGCTGCCTTTATGGTTTAGGCATTGTTCAATCTCTGTAAACATTGTTTTGATGATTGTATCAATCCTGCGTATGATTTTCATAGGATTGGTTTCTGAGATATCAATGAATGCTTTGGCGGCTATAAGATCAGTTTTGATATCAAGCACTTCAAGCGCCAGAAACTCATGGAAGACATTCCTTAATTCTTTGGCGCGATTCCCAAAATCCCCCTTAAGGTTTATGATTGAAAAATCATTTACATAGGCAACAAGTATCTGGCGCTTAATCTCTTTGAGGGTCATCCTGCTGACATCAATTGTAATCTCTTTGATCTCCGAGGTATGGTCATCTTCCTTTGGATGGATTCTTAGAGAGCCGTCACCCTCTTCTTCAATACTGATGTTGTCCCCTTTAGAAAGCCTGTGGTTTACAACCCATTGCTTGGGCAGGGTAACTGAAAAAGTCTCCTTCCCCAGCTTTATTAGTTTACGATATTCCATAGTCCCCCGCCTATATATTGTATATACATGAGGATAGCAGTTTGTATATTTAAGAGTTTGTATCGGATTTTGGAATCAGAGGAGAAGCCCAATAAATTCAAATGTTTTAGAGGGGGAACTTTTATTTTTTAATTATTAATTTTCAAGTAGTTACAAGCAAAAGCTTTATAAGGTTTATATCGATTCTCTTGGTTAGGTAACCAAAATGGCAGAATATGGAAAAGTTGAAAATCCAACACTTAATGTTAAAGACTATAAGATGGGAGATTTTGTTCATTGGTTGATGCATGATACACAACCATCATTTGCAGTTGTTACTGGAACAAATGGAGATAATGTTCAACTTAGACATTTTGAAGGAGGATTTCCATTTGAATTATCTAAAACTCCAAAATATGGTTCTATGAGAAAAGCTTCAAGAGATGAATCTTTAGCTCATTTTCATCAGATTTCTAAAATGTTTGAAAAAGAATTTGAGGCAGGTGGACTTTCAGGGGCACTTTCAGCAAGAAGACAACACTATATAAATGGAATAATTTCACAACTTGAAGAAGATGGAAGAAATACATTTTATGCTGCGACTATTGACCCACAAGATCCAATGACTGGAACATATGTTCTAATGGGAATTTATTCTGGTCAAGGTCCAAGCGAACATTTAGAAGGATTAGTTGTAGTACCAAGACTTTCAGAAGGAACAGTTTCTCGTGTTGTTAAAGATACTAATCCAAATGGTTTTGGTAAAATACCAAGTGATGTTTACAATACGCCTGCAACTTCTCATGGTTCGCTTGTTGCATATTGGACATATGAAGTTCCTGAAAAGGCATTAGGGCTTGTTGAAAGTCCAAAAAAATTAGAGCTAAGGTTAGATTAAAAGTTCCCCCTTTCTATTATTAAGGATTTTTGAAAATTGCAATTAATTCATGTTAGTTACTTTTCCCATACGCAAGTGGAGGAAAATTGCGTCCGCAGAGCTGTGTTTAAGTTCCAATCAATTCGGGCGTAGCGAGTATATAATGAATAAAGACACTTCAAATAAGGAAACGAAGCCTACAAAGAACGAGCAAAAAATCTTAAAGTATATCATTATTAGGAGAAAAAATATCAGACACAAGATGTTAGACAATAAAGAATTTGAAGTTGAAAAATTATTCTTATCATAATTAACAAAAATTCCGTAACATTTCTGACGTCCTAAAAATTCTCTTTCAAAAAAGTGCGGATTTTTATGATATTGTCTACAATTTCTAGAACCATATTTATTGTATCTTACTAGCTTTGCTTTATTAATATAGGACTTCTTATATATATTATGACAAAAGATGAAAACCCGGTAAAGATATGTTGGCACTGCAAAAGAAAATTCGATGGTAATTTTTCTATAAAAAATCTGCAGATAGTCTGCCCTTTTTGCAAAAAGCCGCAATCTTCTGTATTTGAAGAGGATTCCCAGGCCCAAATAATAAAAAAGTCAAAGGCCGAATAAAAAAGTCAAAATCAGATTTCAAAAAATCAGAATCTCAAAAAAATACTAATAAATTATAATGGAGGGATAAAAAATGACAAATAGAACAACACATAGATCAAAATCAGGTAAAAAACTATATGCAGTAAGAGATAAAGAAGGGAAGTTCAAAGATATACAAGACTATAAAAGAGCACATAGTCAGGATATGAAAAGAACATCCAAAGCAGAGTTGGACGCTGCAGCAAAGAAGAAAAACAAAAAATAGTGATTTTTTATTTTTCACTAAAAATTTAGATAGTATTCAAGGAACAGAGGTGTTCAAAATGACAATAATTGGAGTATTAATAGGATTTATTATAAGTTTAATCATATCAGCAGCCGTCATATTTTTTGCAGCAAAAATAATGGGGGAAAGAGAAGGGTTTAGCACAGCTTTGTTTGCTGCATTTATTGGATCACTACTATTTGCAATCGTATCTTATCTCATAGGGATGGGGCTGTTGGCATCATTGATTGGCGGAATAGCGTGGCTTATAGCTCTCGGCAGTATATACAACATGGGCTGGCTGAAATCTTTTTTTGTGGCTGTAGTCATATGGTTTTTTTCAGCAATCGTCAGTATGGTGCTGCCTAACCTTCCACAATTAGTTTAAACAAATAAGGTGAAAAACATGGAGAATAATTTTAATAAAAAAGGAGTAGTGTAAAAAACAGGAGGGAGAGAACATGGTACTTAAGTCAATACTTGGAATTATAGCGCTTATTGCTGCTATATGGGTTATTTATGATGTACTAGTAAAGAATAAGAAATTATCAACAGGAATGAAAGTACTTTGGATAATTTGTGCGTTATTTTTTAGTATAATCACTGCAGTAATTTATTATTTGGTTGGCAGAGATTCAAAAAAAGACTTGTTTAAAAATTAAGAAAAGCAAGAGCATAAGAGAAGAGGTCATCATATTATCAATACCCTAAATTCCATAAACGAGAAATAGAAAATGAATATGGATGAATCGCAATTTGAAACCGGAAGAATGGAAGCTTATAAGCGAGATTTCCACAAAACAGGAACTTATCATGATGATGGATCAGGGTATTTTGGAAGGCCAAAAAAATTTGATTTTACCAATTCAGTGGAAACGAGTGAAAGCAAAGAGAGGCTTGTTTTCAGAATACCTCTATCAGAAGTGTCACTTGAGAATCTTAAAATAATATCCTCAAAAGGTCATATAATCGTTCAGTCAGACAAGAAGACAATATTCCTTGACCTGGATCAAAAAATTCGATTTGGCAAACCTATGATATCATTCAAGGATGACATGTTAATAATTGAGTTAAAGAATAAAAAGAAAAATTCAAGATTATTCAAAATCAGAAATAAGTTTTACTCGTACTGATTCTGAGGAATATTGCATTTAACAGGTATTAAGTGCATATCAGCCAAAAACCCCCTTACCCCTTCTTTTTCCGCATGATTTAAATAACTCTTAGAACTCCATAAATTCATGGTAAAGAGAATTGCTGTTATTGACAATAACAAGCTCAAGGATATGGAGAAGAAGAAGCATATCCAGAGCCTGTGCCCTGTCAACAGGAAAGGGGACGAATGCATGTACTTTGACGGTCCGAAGCTTCTGATAGATGAAGCCCTGTGCATAGGCTGCGGGATATGCGTTAATGCAGCTCCTGAGGCAATAAAGGTCATCAATCTTCCTGAGGCGCTTGAAAAAGACCCTATACACAGGTATGGGGAGAACCAGTTTGCCCTCTACAACCTGCCCATTCCTGTTTTCGGGAAAGTAACAGGAGTATTGGGAGTTAACGGCATAGGGAAGAGTACAGCAATAAAGATACTTGCAGGGGTGCTCAAGCCCAATCTCGGGAACATCGGCATGGAGGCGGATATCAGGGACATAATCTCATATTTCAAGGGCTCAGAAGCCCAGCTTTATTTTGAGAAAGTAAGGAAAGGGGAGATAAGGACAGCCTACAAGCCGCAGCACGTCGACATGATTCCGAAGCAGTTTTCAGGCAAAGTCAGAGAGCTATTGGAGAAGGTTGATGAAAAAAAGCAGCTGAAAGGAATTGCTGAGAAATTCGAGCTCAATAAGATACTTGAAAGGGAAGTCAGGCATATTTCAGGCGGGGAGCTGCAGAGGGTTGCTATTGCAGCAACATTCCTCAAGAAAGCCAACCTCTATATTTTCGACGAGATAACCTCATACCTTGACATAAAGCAGCGCATCAAGGTGGCAGGCCATATCAGGGAGCTCGCAGACGAGCATACAGCAGTTATTGTAATTGAGCACGACCTCATTGCGCTCGACTACATGGCAGACATGATAAACATAATGTACGGCAGCAAGGGAGTTTTCGGCGTTGTCTCCCAGCTGAGGCCCACAAAAAATGCAATAAACACTTTCCTTGAGGGCTACCTGAAAGAAGAGAATGTCAGGTTCAGGGATTATAAGATAAAATTCCAGGTAAGGAAGCCGTTCGGCGCAGTTGAGACAGCAACCCTTGTAAGCTGGCCGGACATGGAAAAAAAGCTCGGTGATTTCACGCTTAGGGCAGAGGCGGGTGAAATCAACACCTATGAGAAAGTAGGGGTGCTGGGAGAGAACGGAATAGGAAAGACAAGTTTTGTAAGGATATTGTCAGGCGAGATGAGGCCTGACGGGAAAGAGCTTGATATGAAAGTAAAAGTATCCTACAAGCCCCAGTACCTTGAATCAGGTTCAGATGAGCTGGTCATGGTTGTATTGAAGGATGCAGTCTCCAAATATGAGACAGAGCTTATCAGGCCGCTGGAAATAAAGCCCCTCTTATTAAAAAAAATAAAAGAGCTTTCAGGCGGGGAACTGCAGAGGGTTGCTATTGCACTTTGCCTGTCAAGGGATGCAGACCTGCTGCTTCTTGACGAGCCCTCAGCATATCTTGATGTTGAGCAGAGGCTGAATGTCTCAAAAGTCATTTCAAATGTAGTAGAGCAGAGGAAAATATCTGCGCTTGTTGTTGACCACGACCTGTTGTTCCTGGATTACCTCTCAGACAGGCTGCTTGTTTTTGAGGGAGAGCCTGCTGTAAAGGGCATTGCAAAAGGGCCTTTCCAGATGGAGCAGGGTATGAACAGCCTTCTTAAGCATCTTGACATTACAATGAGAAGGGACGAGGCATCATCCAGGCCAAGGATAAACAAGCTTGAATCTGTGAAAGACAGGGAGCAGAAGGGCAAGGGCAAATATTACTATGCGTAAACTCTTACTTGCAGCAGCGGCAATACTTGTTTTCTTCATCATACTTTTTTCATCCTTGTTTTCCTACATCTACAACACCAATTACTACGACAGAAAATATCAGCAGCATGGTGTCTATGACCGGTTCACAAGGAAAACTGCACTAAATGCAACTGGAAACCTATTCGGATATTTCAGGTCAGAGAACCAGCTTGACATGGATTTTTTCAGTGAACAGGAGGCAAGCCACCTCAGCGATGTAAAGCAGCTGATACAGAAAAGCCAGCAGCTCTATTATATCAGCATAACCCTGTTCTGGATAGCCCTGGTTGCCGTGTACCTGCTCGCCAGGAAAAGCTTTATGAGATTCTTTGCAGACATGATGCTTTATTCCGGCATATTTGCTGCCGCCTTGATTTTAATCTTTTCTCTCATATACTTAGTGGGCGGATTTGATTTCATCTTCATAAAGTTCCACGAAATATTTTTCACAGGCAACTATGCATTCAACCCGGCTACAAGCAACATGAAAGCATTATTTCCAGATGCTTTTTTCAGGGATTTGAGTTTAACGATTGTTTTTGTAACCTTCCTGAAGGCAGGATTGCTGGCAGGAGCGGGTTATTTTTTAAGAACTAGACAACTTCGCCTGTAACGCTCCTCAGCATATGGTCGGTTATCTTCACGTTAAAAAATTCTTTTAATGGCAGCCTGCCCTTGATCCCCACTATCAGCGGATAAGTGCCTATCTGCCTTGCGAATGTTGTCTTGCCGTCATACATTTTTGTATAGACTTCCCTCATTATACTGCCTTTTGGAAGCAGTCGCTGGAGCATGGGAAAGTCAATCTTCTGCCTTATGTCATTCCTCCATTTCCAGTAATATCTCTTGTTTTTCCTCAGGTACTTGTTCCCGAACTTCTTTTCCATGTCTGTTCCCGGCAGTATGGCAGCCTGCCTTATATTTATACGGCGAAGCATCCAGCCGTTGTCATAGATTTCCTGCAATGCCTTCATGTTGCACTCATGCGTGCTTTTGGTCTCATGGCCGAGCCCGTAGATTATGTTTATCCCGGGAAGGAATTTCGGCATGCCGTTTGGCCCCCTTTCAGAGCCAAGCTCATTAAGGATTTTTATTGCCTTCATTGCTACAGGGGGGGTTGTATTCAGGGTATTTTCTTTTACGACAACAGGGTCAAATGATTCCACGCCGAATGCCGCTATGTTGCCCTCAGTGCAGTATTTTACGACTGCCTTTGTCTTCTCGAAATCCTTGTCACCAACAACAAAAACAGGATTCACGTTGTCTATGTGCAGGACTTTGATGTCAGGGCATTTCTCCCTTATCTCTTTCAGCAGCCTTACAGGGTCTTCAATCGAGTAGAAATCGCTCTGCTTTCCAAGCCTGAAATACCTGCAACCCATGTCATAATATAATTTGATCTCCTCAACAATCTCATCAGTTTTCCTGTTCAGGAATTTATTTTTTATAGGCTCTGTGCAGAAACTGCAGTGGCCGATATTGCATCCTCTGCCTGTCTCAATCTCAATTATCCTGTAATCGGGAATCTGCTTTATTATCCCTGCGCCTTTTATTGCATACTCCTGCATCCTGAAAACACCGAATTCAAACCCAAAGTTTTTCACTTCGTCAAAAACGCTCATGTCTCCCTTCTCGAAAAACTTGCCGCCCTCGAGCTGAGTCCCGTAGATTCCGGGACCTGTAAGGATTTTCTTGCAATTTAATTTCTTAAGCAGGGGAGTTATCTCCCTCAGCGTCCCGGGGACTGCTGTAAGGTATTTGCCGGGCACGTGCACGCCGAGATTTACAATAAGCGTGTCTGTTTCATCCAGGATTTTCGTTATGTCCTTTCTCGTCAGGTTGTATATCCTTATGTTGGTCTTGTCTTTTCCAGTCACTTCTTTTACTTTGTTGCCGTAAATCATGTTCAGCCTGAGGTCATCTATTGTGATGTATTTTGGGTCATAGCCTTTTGATTTCAGGATGCCGAAGATGTATCTCGGATAAGTCCCGAGATAAGGAGGCACGCCCAAGCCTGCTGCCTCATCAGTATAGCAGTCAAGTATTGTGTAGTTCATTGTTACCAGAGAAATATGGATAGTTTTATAATTTATTGGAAAAATATCAAGCATATGATTTCCATTGTCATTCCCACGCTGAACGAGGGGAGATACCTTCCAAAGCTGCTCGGGTCCATAAAAAAGCAGACCTATAAGGATTATGAGCTCATTGTGTCTGACAATTTTTCTAAAGACAATACAAGAAGAATAGCGAAGAAATACGGCTGCAGGGTTGTTGACGGAGGACTGCCCGGGAAGGCAAGAAACAACGGCGCAAAGGCAGCGAAATATGACCTGGTGTTTATTGATGCTGATATAGTGCTGGCTGATAAAAGCTTCCTGAAAATATTTCTTGAAAAAATAAAAAAAGAAAACCTGGACATAGCGACGTGCAAGGTCCTGCCTGATTCCGGCAGACCGGATTACAGGTTCTATTATTTCCTGAAAAACTGGTTCAATAAAAATAATCCAATGAGGCATATCTCAGGCCAGTGCTTCTTCATAAAAAAAGAATTGTTTGAGAGCATAGGCGGATATGACGAGACCCTCCAGCTTGGAGAGGAGCATGACCTTGTAAGGAGGGGGCTGAAGCACAAAGCCAGGTATAAATTTCTTGCCGGCCATTCTGTAATCAATTCAACAAGGCGGCTTGAGAAAGAGGGATTCTTCAGGCTGCTGTTCAAGTCCGCCTGCTCTGAGCTCTATGCAGTATTTTTCAGGAAGATAAAGAGAAAGCTCTTTGATTATGAGTTCGGAAATTATCAAAAATAACTATTCAAGCAGCAGCATAGAGGCCATTATGGCGATTCCCGCCACTATCCCAAGCAGCTGAAGGGCTGATTTCCTGACTTCTGTCTCTTTATGCAGTTCAGGTATAAGGTCGGAAGAAGCAATATATACAAAACCGCCTGCAGTTACGGGTATCAGCATCTGCACAAATCCTTCAAGGCTGCTGCCTATTACAAGCACAATAAGCGCTCCGATTACTGAGGTGAGAGCGGAAAGGAAATTGTAGAAAAGCGCCTTTGCCGTTTTCATGCCGCTGTGAAGGAATATGGAAAAATCCCCTATCTCCTGGGGGATCTCGTGGAGGACAACTGCCAGTGTTGTGGCAAACCCTATCCTGAAATCTATCAGGTATGAGCCTGCAATTATCATCCCGTCTATAAGGTTGTGAAGGGCATCTCCCACAAGGTTCATGAATGCAACAGGATGCGGATGATGCTTAGATGTCTCGATATGACAGTGCCTCCAGTGTATGAATTTCTCCAGAATAAAAAATATGAGGACGCCTCCAAGCAGGGAGAGTGAAACCTGAAGCGTGAAGCCGGTCTCTTCTATAATCTCAGGGAGCAGATGTATAAACGCATCTCCCAGCAGGGCTCCTGTTGAGAAGCTTACAAGAAGCAATATCATTCCTTTCAGCCTTTCCTTTTTCAGGGCCAGTGTCAGAACCCCAGCAAAAGAAACAAGGCTTACCAATACTACGCTTGCCAGAGATGCAATCCACGCGTCCATTTTGGCTCTTATGCAGTTGCAGGAAGTATATAAATTTATATAGTAAGATGGCAACAGGAAAAATATGTGTATCTTATGCATGGGTTCAGTCTGCACTAATGTGGGGTTGTGCCAGCCGGTCATATACAGCTATTTCAGCACCCTGCAGTATTTCATTGCCCTTGGGATTGGGGCCGCTATTGGCATAACTTACAAGGCAAGAGATAAAATAAAGAATTTTTTCAGGGGATTAAGAAGATAAAACATCCCTGACTATCTTCACAACCTCATCAACATCCTTCTTTGTAAATATCAATGGTGGAAGGAACCTCAGCACTGTCGTACCTGTAGGAATTATTATGACGCCTTTGTCCTGCAGGTCTTTTGCGTATTTTGTGTTCTTTGTTTTCAGCTCTACTGCAATCATCAGCCCCAGGCCGCGGACTTCCCTTATTACAGGAGATTCAATTGTTCTCAGCTGTTCTATGAAATATTTGCCCACAGAAGCAGCATTCTCCAGTATCCTGTGCTTTTCAATATAGTCAAACGTTGCAAGCGACGCAGCGCATACAAGAGGGTTGCCCCCAAAAGTGTTTGTATGGGCTCCTGAAAATAATTTTGAGGAGATTTCCTCTGTTATCAGCACTGCTCCCATCGGAAGGCCGGAGGCGATTCCCTTTGCCATGCATATCATGTCAGGCTCTACATTGAAATGCTCTATTGCAAACAGTTTTCCTGTCCTTCCCATTCCTGACTGTATCTCGTCAATAACAAGCAGGGCATTGTTCTGTTCGCAGAGCTTTTTCACCTTTACAAAGAAATCTTTGCCAGGAATCCTGATTCCGCCCTCTCCCTGTATGGGCTCGAGGAAAACAGCTGCAGTCTTTTCGCTTATAACTTCTTTTAATGAATCAATATCATTGAATGAGAAGTGCTTAACATCCTGAAGCAGGGGCTCATAGGGCTCATTGTATTTTTTCAGGGTGCTTGTCAGGCTCAGTGCTCCGATTGTCTTTCCGTGGTAGCCCATCTTTGCAGCAATGATCTCAGTCTTTCCTGTTGCCAGCCTTGAGAACTTTATGGCAGCCTCGACAGATTCAGTTCCCGTGTTGCTGAAAAAGACTTTTGTAAGATTCTTAGGAGAGACTTCAATTAATTTCTTGGCTATGAGCGACCTCTTGTCATTTGTAAAAGAGCCATGCAGGTTTGTTATTCTTTCAAGCTGCTCTGCAACCGCCCTGTTTATCTCAGGGATATTATGCCCGAGTATGTTGACTCCCATGTTTGAGAAGCAGTCATAATATTTTTTCCCTGTTTCGTCATATACATAGATTCCTTTTCCCTTTACTATTGTCAGTCCCCTGCTTCCGTAAGTTGGGGCAATGTATTTTCCTGCCATTTCCTCATAATCCATTTTCAATCACAGTTCCTTTTCCTTCTAATGCATCTTTAACAGGATGCTCTGTCCTGCCGTCTGAAATCAAAACCCTGCATTTTCCTGATTCAAACAGCTTCCTCAGGCTAAGCATCTTTCTTTTCATCCTGTCATCAACCTGCGCTTCCCTTTCTTTAAGCTCATCAGCAGACATTTTCTTCACCAATGATTTCGGGTCATCCCTGTTTTCCAAAAAGCCGGGGGCTTCTATTAATTGTATGACAGTATCTGCTTTCATAGTGTCCTTCAGCACATTTACTATGTCATCATTCTCTGAGTTTATGGCAAAATTATTCTCGTCAATTATTGGTATGCATAAGACCGGGGTATAGCCGTTTTCCAGCAGCAGGTCCAATAGCTCTTTGTTTATCTCCTTTGGCTTGCCGGAGAAATCCCTTACAATTTTCTGCTTTGAGCCTTCTTTTATCCTTATGCCTGTGTTTCTTTTTCCCCTTATCAGCCTGCCGTCAATCCCTGAAAGCCCGACAGCATTGACTCCGTGCTGCTGGAATATCTCAACAATCCTCTTGTTTCTTAAGCCTGAGTAAGCCATCATTATGCTGTCAATTGCACCCCCATCTGAATAGACACTGGAATATCCAGAAACAGACTTAAGCACTTTCTTTTCTTTTCCAAGCTCTTTCATCAGCTGATCGCGGTGGTAATTGGCGCCGTGGACAACAATGACCTTTTCTTTAAGTCCTGCAATATCTTCTGCAACTCCATCTACATTAATGTCCTTCCCTCCGCCGATTTTTATTATCATAACCATTTTCTACCACACCAGTATTGCATTATTCGGCACATTGCTCCAGTCAGTCTCTCCGGGATACGGGTCTGAGCACACGAGCAGGTCATGGCCTGTTTCCTTGTAGTGCATTGTGTAATACTCCTTGTCTTCCTCGAATGTCGTGTTCAGGTAGACATTCTCTTTTGTTGCGACAATTATATTCATGCCCCTTATGTGCCTGCTCTTCTTCTTTATCAGGGAGACGCCCTTTACAAATGCCTGGATTGTATCGCCGTTGTCAAACCTTTTGAAGAAGTTGAAAATCTTCTCAGCGCCTATCCTCCCTTCCTCTTTTATCCTCACTCCCTGCAGCTCTCCGTTGAATATGAAAACATACTTCGGGTCGTGGAAAGGCATGTTGTTTTCTATGAAAATCCCCTCGTCCTTGAAAGCGCTCCTTGCATGGGCTACAAGCATCTTTGTCTTCCCGAACTGCGAGAGGTCATCTTTCCAGACAGGGTTGATGTTCTTGTAGTGCTTCCATTCATTTTTTTCATCAAGGTATGAGCAGCCCCAGCCGTGCCCCTGGTATTCTTTGCTGTTTTTTGAAATGGCTGCGAAATTCTTAAGATGGGTCTCAATATCAAACACATTCTCTGATTTCACTAAAAGCAATCTGCACATTTCAGCCTCTTTATACAGGATGCAATCCAGGGAATTCAAGCCCTGCTGTCTCAGGGAGCCCGAACATTATATTCATGCACTGGACTGCCTGGCCTGCTGCCCCTTTCATCAGGTTGTCTATCGCGCTCATGACAACCAGCCTGTTGGAGCCTTCATCAATCTCAAAACCTATGTCGCAGTAATTTGTCCCCCAGAGTATTTTTGGCTCAGGATACCTGTAGATACCTGTCTTTTCCTTTACAATCCTTATGAAAGGCTCATCTCCGTATTCCTTCCTGTAAATCTTCCAGATGTCCTTGTCCTGCAGCTTTTCTTTCAGGAAGACATGGCCTGTCATCAGGATTCCCCTCACTAAGTCTGTGCTTGTTGCGCTGAATCCGAAATATCCGGTGTTAAGCTCCTGCATTATCTCGGCCATGTGCCTGTGGCCTGTCGGCCTGTAGCTTCTAAGCACGTCTTTTCTTTCAGGGTGGTGGCTTCCGGGATTCTCCTTATTGCCTGCTTCAGATGAGCCGCCTTTTACCTCGACAACTGTTTTTGCTGCATCAATTAAATTATTCTTGTATAACGGGTAAAGTCCGAGTATTGTTGCAGTCGCATTGCATCCTGCGGCAGCCACATAATCTGCTTTCTTTATCTCTTCCCTGTGAAGCTCAGGGATTCCGTATACAAATTTCTTCAAAAGCTCTGGCCTGGGATGGTCAAACTCATACCATTTTTTGTAATCCTCTTTATTCCTCAGCCTGAAATCGCTTCCCTTGTCAATGACTTTCTTTGCCTTTGACATTATGAAGTCTATTCTCTCAGAGCTTACCTTGTGAGGAAGCCCTACAAATATTACGTCAACATTTTCAAGCTCTTTCATGCTGCTGAATTTCAGCATTGTCTTTCCCCTTAAATTGGGATGGACCTGATGCACGAACTTTCCTGCATTGCTTTCTGATGTTGCCTGCACTACCTCGACATTCGGATGTCCAAGCAAAAGGCGAAGTGCCTCTCCGCCCACATATCCGGACGCTCCTACAATTGATGCCTTAATCTTTTCCATTCTTTGCCACCTTCAAAACATAATCAATCATCTTCTCTGGAATATTGACTCCGGTAGCTGTAATTGAATTCCTGAATTCCATTGTGTGGTTTACTTCATTTACAACCAAGCCTTTCTTTGTCTCAAAAAGGTCAATCGCAAGTATCCCTCCTCCGACTGCCTTTGCTGCCTTCCTGCATATCTCATCAAGCTCTTTTGTAACAGGGCAGTTGCTTGCTTTTCCCCCTCTTGCTGTGTTGGTTATCCAGTGCTCTGAGCTCCTGTAGATTGCGCAGATTGTTTTTCCGTCAACAACAAAAGCCCTTATATCCCTGCCCGGCTTTTCCACATATTCCTGTATGTAGAATACTGAATGCTGGACTCCGCCAAGCACTTTCTTGTGCTCTATCACGGCCTCTGCTGAGTGCCTGTCTGTTATCTTTGAGACAAGCCTTGCCCAGCTTCCGACAACCGGCTTTATCACGCATGGGTAGCCCATCTTCTCAACTGCCTCAAGCGCAGTCTCAGGGGTGAATGCCATAATTACTTTTGGAGTCGGAATCTTGTTCTCTGTTAGTATCCTGCTGGTTACAAACTTGTCCCCGCAGTTTTCTGAAACAGCACTCCTGTTCACAACAGGAATCCCGTAGCCTTCAAAAATTTTTGAGATGTATAGTCCCCTGCTGTAGGATACGGACCTTTCAAGTAAGACATCTATCTTAAAATTGTTTTTTGAAATGTCAAAAAATTCCGAGCCGTCATCTATCTTGACAACTTCCACATTTCTTTTTCTCAGCTCCTGAAGAAGCAATTTTTCTTCTGGCCTTATTATTGAGTAAAGGAATCCTACTTTCATTTTATCCTCCGTGCGACTGCATCGCCTGCCTGCTCTGTTGTCAGCTTTCCTCCTAAATCCTGTGTTACATCCCCTTCTTCAATTGCTGACATCACAGCATCCCCGACTTTTTTGGCTGCTTCATCTTCTCCCAAAAATTCAAGCATCAGCTTTGCAGCCAGTATTGCTGCAGCCGGGTTTGCTACATTCTTTCCTGCATATTTAGGCGCAGAGCCATGAACAGGCTCAAAAACTGCCTTTTCTTTTCCTATATTTCCAGAGTATGCCAGCCCCAACCCTCCGACGAGCATTGATGCCTCGTCGCTCAAAATATCCCCGAACATGTTGGTTGTCACAATGATTTCAAACTGGCCGGGGTTTTTTATGAGCTGCATTGCGCAGGCATCCACAAGCATCTCCTGCATCTCAATAGCCGGATATTCTTTGGCTATCTCCAGGGCAACTTTCCTGAACAGCCCGCATGTCTCCCTCAGCACATTTGCCTTGTGGACAACAGTGACTTTCCTGAGGTTTTTTTCTCTGGCAAGCTCAAACGCATACCTGATAATCCTTTCACTTCCCTTTCTTGTGATGATCATCTCTGTTACTGCTTTGTTGCCGTTATCCTCTACACGCTCAACTCCTGAATAAAGGTCCTCTGTGTTCTCTCTGACAATATACATGCTTATCCCCTTCTGCGAAATCTCATGCGGGAAGGACCTGCACGGCCTCAGGTTGGCGTAGAGGTCAAAGTGTTGCCTCAGCCTTAAAATTGCTGAGGAGTAATTTTCGATATTCGGCGGGGTTGTCACAGCTCCGAACAGCGTTGCGTCTGCCTTCTCAACTTTCTTGATTGTTTCTTCAGGCAGGGCATCGCCTTTTTTCAGGTAGCAGCCGTATCCTATTTCCCCGTAGGTGAATTCAAGCTCAAGAGGCAGGGCTTTCAGTACCTTTACTGCCTGCTCAACAACTTCAGGCCCTATTCCGTCTCCCGGCAGAACGCAGATTCTGTATTTCATTGCAGCTCCTCTATATTGTGGCTCTTCAGGAAATTCACAATGCCTCCTGCGTTCACTATCTTCAGCACGAATTCAGGAAGCGGCTTTGCCTGGAATTCTTTCCCGTTTGTTATGTTTCTTATTATCCCTGTTTCAAGATTGACATCAAACTCATCCCCTTCTTGAACATCATCATAGACATCGCATTCAAGTATTGGCAGGCCTATGTTGATGGCATTCCTGAAAAATATCCTTGCATATGATTTTGCGATTATGCACTTTGCCCCAGAGCCCTTTATTGCAATGGGCGCGTGCTCCCTTGATGAGCCGCAGCCGAAATTATCCCCTGCAACAATCACATCTCCCGGGTTTACAGTCTTTGCATAATCCGGCTTTACCTCGCAGAACACATTTTTTGCCAGCTCTTTTTCGTCTATTGTGATGTTGTATCTCGCAGGTATGATTACATCAGTGTTCACGTTGTGCCCGAATTTCCAGACTTTGCCCATTTTATGCCCTCATGTATTTCCTTGGATCAGTTATCTTTCCTTCTATTGCCGTTGCAGCAGCTGCAGCAGGGCTTCCCAGATATATCTCAGCCTCTGCGCTTCCCATCCTGCCCACGAAATTCCTGTTCATTGTTGTGAATGCCTTTTCTCCCGGCGCCAATAATCCTGCGTGCCTGCCGATGCATGCCCCGCACCCGGTTACTCCGATTGTGACGCCGGCATCCTGCAGGATTTTTACAAGCCCTTTGTCTATCATTTTCTGCAGCACATTCCTGCTTGCAGGATTTACCAGTACCCTTGTGAACCTGCTGACTTTCTTTCCTTTGATTATGTCTGCAAATATCTCGATGTCCTCATACCTCCCGTTTGTGCATGTTCCGAGGAAAACCTCATCAATCGGAAGCCCCTCGACATCCTTCAGAGGCCTTGCATTATCAACATCGGGATGGCATGCAACCTGGGGCTCTATCTCATCAACATTGATTTCTATCTCCCTCTCGTACCTTGGGTTTACAGGCACTATTTTTTCAAACGGTCCTTCTGCCTTTGTCTCATTCTCCAGGAATTTTATTGTTGTGTCGTCTACCGCTATCAGCCCGCATTTTGCCCCGATTTCAGTTGACATGTTCGGGAAGATTATCCTTTCGTGCATAGGCAGCCTGTCAATGTATTCCCCTGAAAACTCAACGCTCTTGTATGTTGCGCCGTCCATCCCAAGCTTTCCGGCAACGTAGATCATGACATCCTTTGCATAGCTGCCCGGCAGGTTTTTTCCTGTCAGCTTTATGTGTATTGTCTCAGGGACCCTGAACCATGTCTTCCCTGATATCCATGCCACTCCGATCTCTGTTGAGCCGAAGCCGACCCCGAAGCAGCCGAAAGCCCCGTAGGTATTGCTGTGGCTGTCTCCTCCGATGATGATTTTCCCAGGAGTCACGAAGCCCTCTTCAATCATGACCTGGTGGCAGATTCCCTGGTGGTAGAAATTCTTTATACTCTGCTCTTTCATGAAATCAACTATTTTCTTCTGGGTCTCGGCAGCCAGCACATTTGGGGCAGGATATGCATGGTCAAAATGGATGACAACCCTGTCCTTGTCCATGATCGGCTTCCCTATATCCCTGAACGCCTTTATTGCCAATGGTGAGGTGTTGTCATGCGTCATCATGTAATCTACATCTACCATGACTATCTCGCCTGCCTTTACAGGCCTTCCGAGCTTCCTTGAAAAAATTTCTTCTACAAGCGTTCCCATTTTATCCCTTTCCGTTTATGCCGTTATGCTTTTTCAGAACTATCTTTGTGCTGGTCTGCTTTATCCCAGGTATTGTCCTGAGCTCCTCTAGAAGGTTGTTGAGCTCCGCAGTGCTGATTACCTCGGCGTAGGCAGAGATATCATGCTCTCCTGTAATCTCAAAGACGCTCTGTATGTACTTGAAATTCTTTAAGTGCCTGACAACAGAAGTCGTATACACATCTGTCTCGACCGATATCAGGATAAGCGCATTTATGTTTTTTGGTATCACTTCATTTGTCTTGCCTGTTACTCTTTCAGCTATCTCGAGTATGTCTGAATCATGGAGAATCTTCCTCTCGTCCCCGATATGCTTTATTTCCGCTACAATAAGCTTCAGCTCGTCATCGCTTACTTTTATGCTGTAGTCGTCAAGCTTTGACTGCACTGCCCTTTTTCCTGTGTACTTGTCAACAATGATTTTCCTTTCCCTTCCTATCAGTGCAGGGTCGAATGCCTCGTATGTCTTCGGGTTCTTCAGGACCCCGTCAGTGTGCACTCCAGACTTGTGCGAGAATGCGTTCTGGCCTGTTATAGGCTTGTTGGGAGCTATGAAAAACCCTGAAACTTTTTCCACATATGATGACAGCCCCGGGAGATACCTGATTTTGTATCTTGTTTTTTTCTCAAGTATGTGATACGACATTATGACTTCTGAAATATCAGGAACGCCTGTCCTTTCACCGAGCCCGTTCACGGTCACGTGGATGCAGTTTGCCCCTGCCCTTATCCCTGCCATTGCGTTTGCCAATGCCAGCCCAAAATCATTGTGGCAGTGGACATCCAGCTCGCAAGGGAACAAGGAATCCTTAAGCTCCTTCACCTGGTTGTAAAATAAATGCGGCTGCATTATCCCGAGAGTGTCTGCAACGCTTATCCTGTCAGCTCCTGCCTTTATTGCAGTGTTGCATGCTTTTGCAAGGAAATTTAATTCTGTCCTTGTAGCATCCTCAGGCGTGAACCTGACCTTCATGCCTTTTTTTCTTGCATAGGCGACATGCTCTTTTATTATCTGCAGAGCTTCTTTTCTTGTCTTTTTTACTTTTGTCTGCAGGTGGATATCTGAGGTCGGGTATAATATCACTATCCTGTCAACCCCGCATTCCTTTGCCTTGTCAATGCCTGCTTTTGTTGCAAGCGAATGCGCCAGTATCTCAGCCTTCAGGCCAAGGGAAGCTATCTTTTTTATTGCCTCATAGACTTTCGGGGAGACGCAGGGGTCGCCCGCCTCTATCATGTCCACCCCGATTTTATCGAGAAGCCTGGCTATCTCTACTTTTTCATCAACTGTAAAATTTACGTACGGGGTCTGCTCCCCGTCCCTTAAAGTAGTATCAAGAATCCTGAGCATCTACTCTCCCCAGTCTTCCTCTTCCTCGGGTGCAAGAACAAGCGCAACAGGATCAACAGATGCCACCTCTAAATCTGCTCCGCAGTCAGGGCAGGTAAGTATCTCCCCTTCTTCAACATCACTCGCGGTCTGCACATCTGCACCGCACTCAATACATTCAGCCATTTTTACATTCTCCCTCCTATGTTTTTTCATATCGAAACATTTATATAATATATTAACATGTTGTTATAAAATTAACATATTTCAAGGAGGAAAGTTATATGAATATTTCATACATGACGAAGAAAATACTGCAGGAGAGGCCGTTTATCCATGAGGCCCTTGAGAAAGATCTGGTCAATGTGGTTGCCCTGGCCGAGCTCATAAAGCCGGATATAGAGAAGGAGATCGGGGAAGTAAAGACTTCTGCAATCTCCATGGCAATAAGGAGATACATGGAAAAGGAGAAGAGCGCATTCTACAATAAGGTTACTTTAACCAAAAAGTCTGATCTGCTGATAAAGTCTAATCTGTTTGAGCTGTCTGTGCTGAAATCAGCCGCCATATATAAAAAACTGATACAGCTCTACAACATAGTCAATTTTGATGTGGGCGACACGCTGAATATAATACACGGCAATTATGAGATACTTATTGTGAGCAATGACAAGTACAAGGAGAAATTCCTTGAAGTCCTGCACGAGGAGAGCGTGAAATCAGTCAAGGAGAACATGGCTTCGATTTCAATCAAGATCCCCAAGGAATTCATTGACAAGCCGGGGTTCTATTATGCCATTGCGAAAATCCTTACAATGCAGAACATCTCAATTGCCGACATAGTCAACACAGAGACAGAAGCCACATTCGTGGTTGAGGACCGCTTTGTTTCCAAAGCCTACAATGCGCTGAAGCAGGAGATGAGCGTGGAGTATTATAAGAAATGAATACTTATTTATTTCATATTATCTATTAAATCTTTGAGAGTAAATGCATTAAATATTATACTAAATGCAACCTGTATAATAAACAAACTTTTTAGTTCATTACCAATAAAGTAAATGCCACCTAAATCAGCAGAATATTGAACTAAAAAAGTGAAATATACATAATCCCATAATGAAGAGATAGTGACACCAACAGGTGTAATGAAATCATTATTAGGAAACACATCAATAATATTATAGCTATAGGCAAATAGTAGAATTATAGAGAAAGATAAGAGTAAATATGAACTAAGTAACACAATAAAACCTCTTTTAGCTTTTTTTGCTAAAAAAACATTTCTAAAGCCATATAGGATTATCCCTAAGAGTATTATGGCAGGTATAAATACAAGCAGTGAAACTGCAATTATAATTTCATTTGAAATAGCAGCTAAATAAGTTATTTCCAATAGTATTAAAAGACCAATAATAAAGAAATTATATGCTTTTGAAAAGAGATAGGATTCCCTCTTTGATGTTATTTTTATTGTGTAAATCCAATATGTTATGATTAGAGGGATAAAACTAAGAGCTTTCCAAAACTTTCCTAAATCTTTGGACCAAATAAGCCAAAAAGCAAATATACTTATGGCAAGAATTCCAAATTCTTTATTCCAAAATTCTTTTTTTAGCCCAATAAAAAACATATTAGCTCTCACTTTTTCCCAAAAAGATTTCTTTTTTTTCTTCGCCATGTTTATTTATTATATAACTGTGTCCTTAACACATTTGCCACTTTTTTTCCTGACTCTGACTTAATTTCTGGAATCCTGATTTCTCCCCGGGCATTAGAGTAAGTTTTTTTGGAGGGTCTATTGGAGATTCAGATTCTATAATCTCTTGTGCCTTCCTTATATGTCTTTCCTCGTCTTCTACAACTTCAGTAATTACAAGTTTGTAGCCGCATTCACCACAAAACCTAGATTTTTCCTTTGTTTTCTCTCCGCATTCAGGACAATATTTTGGCTTTTTCTTTCCCATATTTATTCACATTGCTCTTCTGTACGATATTCTGTTACTGTCTTATACTTGGTCACCTCTTTGAATTTAGTGACCACTCTACTAAGTGTCTTTTTAGCTGGGAATACTTTGTGATATGAATTAAAATCTTCTCCAGCATCTATATCATACTCTTGAATGAAAGTTTTTGTTTCGCTAGGCATAATATATTGACTTGAACTGAAGCTTTTTCCCCCACTATTTAGTGTTTCAAAAGTTTGTTCAACAGTAAACAAACCAGTTTCAGAATCAACATTTCTTATTTCAACTACGCTTTTTGCCCACATATCAAAAAAACCATGGAGGGCGGTAGTCTTATATGCACTAATCTCCTCATATTTCATATCAACATCATATTCCTCAATTGCCTGATACGGTTCTTGATCTATATACGCTTCTTGAACTTCATATGGAACCTCGACCATCTCACATTTTTGGATAGGATTTACAAGTTTTATAGAATTGCCGGTTACATCATTATCATTATTATTTAATCCTCCATTTGTAGTGCATCCTGCTAATAGAATTAAACCCAAGATAGAAACTAATAGTATATCCTTCATACGAATCCCCCCAAACATTAATGTGAGGTAAAGATAATTTACTTATATTCTTTTCCATCCAAAGCCTTTTTAACCATGCAAAACATATACAATATATGACACTTGTAGAAGCCAGCATAACATCATGGTACAGCAGGGGAGGGGCTTTTGAGGCATACAGAATGGAATGCGAGGTCCATCACGGCTTTGGCAGCGAGATGAATTTCACTGACCCTGCCAAGATGGCGTCTGAGCTGGTATTTAACGTCAGGCTTTCTGAAGCAGCTGACCCGGTTTACAGGATTGTTCTATGGGAAGGGCATCACCCATTGGATAAATACTTAGAGAATTGCGGCCATATAAGATATACGCAGAGACCTGAAGACGGGCTGAAAAAGACAATTGAAGCATACCTGAAAGACCCGGAGCTTATTGCAGCTGCAAAACAGAGAGCAGACAAGATATTAGACCCAGAATCGCTTAATAAGATATTTGTGTACGATGGTCTGGGCGGATAAAAATAAGAATTTTCTCAACAGAAAATCTTCTATTTAAAGAGTTGGGCAAACCTTTTTATCCCTGCAAACCATACTATATGCTATGGCAGATGTGAAGATAAGGATAGCTGAAGGCCGCAACAGGGACGGCAGCTTTGACTCCTACAGCCTGAGGTGCAGGATAGACGGCAAGCAGGCTACAATCAACTACCTGACCGACATAGTGGAAATGGCCAGTGACGTCCTTTTCAAGGTCTATTTCTTAGGAGTGGAAAACCCGGAATACAGCATAAAGCTCTGGGAAGGCACCCATCCTCTGAAGGACTGCCCGGAAAACTGCAGCCATTACAGGTATACACAGAAGCCGCAAAACGAATTAAAGGGCGGCCTTGAAAGATACCTAAATGACCCGGAGCTCAATGCAGCCGCAAAGGCAAGGGCAGAAAGGAACGCAGCAAACCTCAAGGCAACCTACATCCATGACGGGACAGGCGGATAAAAACAAAACAATTATTAATAAAAAAATTCTATATATGCGGAATGCCTGAAGAGATGGGTGTTGAGGAAGAAGTAAGACAGATAACCGAAGGCATAGAAGTTCTTGACAAAAAACTCAGGGAAGCCCCGCATGTGCTGATACAGTATGAGAAACTTCTCGACGAGGCTGATGAGATAGACCCTGTTGCAGGGTACTGGAGCGCAGAGGCAGAAGACAGGACACGCAACCAGCGTTATTTCTGGCTGGGCCAGATAAGGGAGGAGATAGCCACAAGGATACTCGGCATGGACCCTGACAACCTGAAGGCATTGTATACACTCTATTATGTCTATGAAGCCCAGGAGTTTGACGGAAATTTCTGGATCATGGAGAGAATAGCTGAACTGGATCCTGAGCACCCGTTCGCAGATGTTGTTGCAGACGTATACGCGGGATGCTATGAGAAGACTGCGGCAGACCTTCTCCCGGATTTGGGATTTTTGGAAAGGGCTGTAAAATTTTATAGCTTTTTCGTAAATTCAGAGGGGAAGAGGATAGAAAGATTCCAGAGCAGCCCTGGATATGTCCCTTCAGGAAGCTCCGCGAGAAAAGCCGAAGCCCTGGAGAAATATAAGAAAAAAAGGGGGTTCTATGGCATAGAGCTCCAAGCGCTTAGCAGGGTAATCTTTGCGGAAGACCAGTATAGCCAGTAATCACTTATACTTTATCTTCAGAAATAATATTATCCCTGAAAACACGATAGTCACTGAATTGGCCATTATTATAGCAGGGTCTCTCAGCATCAGGCCATAGGTAAGCCACAGGAGTGTGCCTATTGTAAGAAGAAGATACATGTGGAGGGAAAGGTCTTTTGTGTGCCTTGTCTTTATTACCTTAAGGGCCTGCGGCAGGAAGGAGGTTGTAGTGCAGACAGCAGCGGATAATCCAATCACAGTTACCCAGTTCATAGCCTCTCATCTAATCATGCAGTATATAAATTTTTGTTTCATTAATTTTAAATATAAATTAATTATACTCAGCCCAAAATGGCAGATTTTTATGTTGATGACATGGCTTTTCTTGAATCTCTCATGATACCGCCTTACACAAGGACGCACGGGTTTGACCCTGCCACTGCAATATACACGCGGAATAATGTGGAAGGCGCCCTGAAAGCCATGGATATCTCTCCTGTGCTGTATGATTCTGCAATAGAGCAGCTTCTCGGGAAAGGCGTGCTTGTTGAAAACGACAAGGCAGCACTCATGTCATTCGGCTACTCAGAAAAAATGGCAGGAGAGCTGAAAATACCGGGGATAATGGGATTTTCTATTACACCAAGAGCAATCATAAGATACCTCAGCGGCAAATACAATATTGACCCTGCGGAAATAAAAGAATAGTCTCTGCTACCATAATATTATTAATAAAGCAAATCTTCTGATATGTTATGAAATGCGACTCATGCGGCAGGGAAAATACCTTTCTTTATTTTGTCGGCAAGAGCAATGTCTGCAACAAATGCATTGCAAGACAGACTGTATTCAAGGAAGTCAGGCACAGCGAGGACAGCCTGCTGAGAAAAGCGATGAGGGCATTCGGCATAAAGAGCTTTGGACAGCTGAAGGACATAACGCCGAAGCAGGCCGAGGATCTGGAGCAGGGAAAGATAAAAGACAGGAAAGGAGAGACATTCAGGCACAAGAGCAACAGGGGAAGCGCAGTGAAAGTTGATTCAGGGGAATATATTGAAGACCAGGAAGAGCTGGATTTAGGATAAGGCCATGTAATACTTTCTTTTTTTCTCATCAAACTTCTCAATCGCATACCTCAGCATTGTCCTGGGCATTCTCCCTGCATGTTTGTCAAGGAATTTCTCCTCAGCTCTCTGGTCTTTTTTGCCCACCTCCCTCAGCATCCACCCGACTGCCTTGTGTATCAGGTCATGGCTGTCATTTAGCAAAATCTCAGAAATTTTTAAAGTGTCTTTGAAATCATTTTCCCTGATAAAAGCTGCTGTCGCTATTATTGAAATCCTCTTTTCCCACAAATCCTCTGACTTTGCCAGCCTGTACAAGACAGACCTGTCCTTATCAAGCAGATATTCTCCAAGGATCCTGTGGGATGTTAGATCAACTAGGTCCCAGTTGTTAATATTTTTTGTATTAGCCAGATAAAAGTCAGCTATCCCTTTTTTATCATCTGACTTAGTATACTTTTCAACCAGTATCAATAACCCGACCAGCCTGTGCTCATGTATCCTGCTCTCCAGCAATTTCCTGATTTCATTTAATTCCAGTGTTCTGAATTTTTTAGCAACTTCCCTTTGCACCGGAACTTTTATACCGAGAAAAATGTCCCCTTCGCCGTACTGCCCCTTTCCTGTCTTAAAGAACCTTTGCAGCAGTTTTGCCTGCCCGGGATTCCCCAACCTCTCTAATTCCTTTTTAACTTTCTCAGATGTCATTTTCCCTTGTTCCTTCCGCGCATCTCTACTTTCTCAAGCCTCTGCAGGACTTCCCTGTAATTTTTCGCTTTTTTCCTGTATCCCTGAAGAACAAGCCCAAATGCCTTTTCAAAAACCCTGTAGTGCCTGCTTTCAAGTGCCTGCCTCAGCAGGTGAAGGTCGACAGCCTTGTCCTCTGCCTTGTCAGAAAAAAAGCTAAGCCCGAAATCAATTATGTAAACATCTTTTTCTTTTACTATCATGTTGGATGTTGTAAGGTCGCCGTGGATTATCCCCTCATTATGCATGAGCGCAATCTTTTCACCGATCTGCATGCACAGCTTAAGATTCCTGTCAAGCACATCCCTGGCTTTTTTCCCCTCAATATGAGACATCTCAATGCTCATGCTTTTCTCATCAAGCTTCAGCAGCTCAGGGGCAAAAACATTTTTCGGAAGCTTCAGCAGGATTTTTGCTTCTCTTTTTGCCCTGGATTTCCTTAAAGTCTCATCGAGCTCTTTTATCCTGTATCTTTTTTCAGGCCTTTTTTTCACTATCTTATCCTTGTCAAGATAGATGTCTGCCTCTGCGCCCTTAGATATAAGTTTCATGGCCAAAAGTAATAAGCCGCGATATTAAAATATTCACTTTTCCTTTTTCCAGAGAAAATAGCTGTAGATAAAAAGGAAAAGACTGATCCCGACAGCCCCTGCTATGATGGCCCAGAATATGATGCTGCTCAGGAACAGGCCGGCAAAAAGCAGCAGCCCTAAAACTTTGAAGAGCCAGCTCCCTGCCTCGTGGGTTTTTTTCCAGACCCTGTCGCTGCTCAGCGTCCACGGCGTCCTTATGCCTATAAACCAGTTCCTCTCTGCCTTCTCAAGCAAAATTCCCATAAAGAACATCAGCCCGCCGATTGCAGGCGACATGGCCCCGCCCATACTAAACCTCAGCCCGAGGTTCCATGCAATTGTAAGCCCGTATATGTAAGCCATGAAGAGCATCATCACAACAATAAATCCGTCATAATACTCCCTGAACTTCTCTATGTTCTTTTTCAGCGGGTCAATTTTCGGGATCAAAACAAACAATACCAGCATGGCTGTCAATACCAGGGGAAGCATGAAGACGCCCCAGAATTTCGGGATGTAGCCGTTAACATTTCCGCTGATATCCCAGTGGCTGGCCATTATCCCAGGCATCAGAGGATAAAAGTAAATGCCTGCAGCAAAACTAAGGATTAAAATAAGAAATGCTATCTGGAGCTTTTTCATGAGTATAGTAAAGAGAGAGGATTAATAATTGTTTGTCTGCTGCAATCAGATTTAAATATAACTTCTCGTTGACAGGCAGGATAGAATCAAGAGGGGATACGGCATAAAAACATACATCGGACTCGGGATAGCTGCCCTTGCAGCAGGCATCATGTCAGCATGCAGCCAGGCGCCAGTAGACTGTGAGAAAGCGTATGATTTCAGGCACGCCCGGGAATATACAATAAGGGAGCAATTTCTTACACTTACGCCTACATATGACATAATGGATGAAAACGGATGCGACATAGGCACAATGAGCAGGAGATTTTTCAGCTTTCTCAGGGAGACAGACATAGAAGGCAATAATGTCAACCTTGGGAGAATAGAGACTGAGCTGCTAAGCTTTGGCTATGATATGAATGTGTATGATTCGGACGGTAATATTATAAACACCGCGGACCATAAACTGATGGACTCCATGCTTAATTTCGGCGGATTCTATATAGAGATAAAAAATACAGAAGGGAAAATAGTCGGTACAATGAAACAGGATCCGTTCTCTCTCTTCACAGGCGGAGCATGGAAATATTTTGATATTAAAGACACTGAAGGCAACATCATTGCGGAGATAGAATATACTTCATTTATTCCTGATACATACAAAGTTACCAATAATTCAGACATTGATAACAGGACAATAGCAGGAATAGTAGGGCTTCTTGACCAGATTGAAGATGAGATGAATGACAGCGATGACAGCAGTTCCGATGACTGATTATTTCTTAAACTTCCTGTAATTCTCTTCCAGCGCTTTTATTCCGGGCAGCTCATGCCCTGCCAGCAGCTCAAGGGAAGCTCCGCCGCCTGTTGAGACATGCGTCATCCTTGATGTAAGGCCGAATTTCTCAATTGCCTCTCCAGAATCCCCGCCGCCGATTATTTTTACTATATTCAGCTTTGAAAGGTGCTTTGCAATCTCCATGGTTCCTGTCTCAAATTTTTCAAACTCAAACGCTCCCAAAGGCCCGGCCCAGACAACAGTCTTTGCCCTGTTCAGTATCTCCTTGTATTTTTTTATTGTCTCTGTCCCTACATCCATTATCATCCAGCCGGCTATCTTGTCATCAACATAGGCAACCCTTGTCTTTGTGTTTGCCATAAATCTCTCTCCAAGGACAAAATCCTCGGGCAGCACTATCTTTTTTGAAAATCCTGAAAGCAGCTTCCTGGCAGCATTAAGGGAATCCTTATTGTACTTTGACAGGCCAATCTCATGCCCGCTTGCCTTGAGAAAAGTATTTGCCAGCACCCCTGAAACAATCAGTGTATCAACTCTCTTGATCAGGTTTCCTATCACATTTATCTTGTCAGGCTTTGCTCCTCCTATTATGGCAACAAAAGGCCTTTTCGGGCTCTTCATGTCCTCGCCAAGGAACTCAACCTCTTTTTCCATAAGCAGGCCGGCACAGCTCGGGATGTGTTTAGGGATTCCTGAAACAGAGGCATGCTCCCTGTGAGCCACCCCAAAAGCGTCAAACACGAAAATATCTGCCAGCCCTGCCAGTTTTTTTGCAAAATCATAGTCATTCTCGGCTTCTCCCCTGCTGAACCTTAAATTCTCAAGCATCACCACCTTATGGCTTTCATCAACTGCAAACTCCTCGCAGAATTCCACCTTTCTTCCCAGAAGCTGCTCAAGCCTCCTGCACACAGGCAGAAGGGAAAATTCCGGCTCCTTCCTCCCTTTCGGCTGGCCGAAGTGTGAGCACACTATAACCTGCTTTGCCCCTTTCCTGAGGACATATTCAATTGTGGGGATAGTTTTCTTTATCCTTGAGTCATCTGTAATCCTGCCGCCGTGCATAGGTACATTAAAATCGACTCTGATGAGAACCTTTTTATTGGTAAAACTGAAGTCTTTCAGTCTGAAGAACATGTTTTATTAGGATAGTCACCAAAGTTTTTAAACTTTCCCATGAGGTGGCATCAAAAGCAATATAAGAGAAGAAATAAATTCAGCCGAGAGCGGCTTCAATCTTTTCCTTAAGAGAGTCTTTTGGAAGGGCCCCTATGACTGTTCCGACAACCTCGCCGTCGCTGAACATTATCAGCGTAGGAATGCTCCTCACACCGTATTTCTGGGCAGTTTCAGGATTGCTGTCAACATCAAGCTTCAGGAATTTGATTCCCTTCATCTCTTTTGAAAGCTCCTCGAACCTGGGCCCGAGAATCCTGCAGGGACCGCACCATGCAGCCCAGAAATCAACTATGGCTTTGCCTTTCATAACTTTCTCATCAAAATTGTCATCGGTTACCTCAACTGGCATTCAACATCACCTGCATTACTGGACCTAAAGGGAGTTTATAAATTTATTTATACCCAACAACCATAATCTCTCTTCCGAAATACCTGTTGAAGAAAGAGCCAGCATCAGAATCCAGCCTCACCAGAAGATCATTCAATTTTTTGAAAGGGGTAGGTGAGATTAGATATTCCTTCTGCTTTTCCCTCGGTAGGAGTCTTATCCATGAGGTAAACGTGCCAGCGCCATAAGATTCTATCTTCCTGAAACCTAGCTGGCTCATTCTGCCTCTCATCTCCATTTGCGTGAAATCGTACTGTGGGCCATATTCCCAGCTGCCGTTAGCCTCAGAGATAGATTTCCATAGCGTGTGAAAGAGATTTAGCTTATTTGGTGTCATGACAATCATTCTCCCTCCTTTTTTCACAACCCGATACATTTCCTCAAACAGGGTTTGCCTCTCCGGGTCGAGATAGTGCTCATTAACTCCGTTTGCTACCAGAAGGTCTATTGATTCAGCCGGAACAGGTATGCTGAAATAATCAGCAGATACAGAACCGGCCTCTGCATCGCCTCCAAATCTTTTTCTGGAATGGTTCAGCACATGATGGTCATAATCCAGAAGAATTAAGTTAAAACCAGAGAAATAACGTCTTGTCCTAAAACCTCCGGCTGAGCCAGCGTCCAGTACAACGGTTTCACCGCTTGGTTCAATATCTCCTGCAGCAGTATCCAATAAATGAGTTATGGTGTCAAAAGCCCCGGAAACAGGAAGACCATGGGCATCTTTCCTATGTATTTTACTGAATGTTTCGATTACATCGTATTTTGACATTGTATAGGGGAGCTAAATTTTATATTTAAAACTATAGCAATAAAAATGTATTTTCCGCAACAAATAAATACTTCTGCAGGAAAGTTATAACCATGGCTGAGCCCATATCCAACATCAGGGAATATATTATTGAAAAAAGAAAAGAGGGAATTCCGGATTCACAGATACTGTTCTCTCTTAGAAATTCAAGCTGGCCTGATGATATAATTGACACTGCATTCCAGGATGCTTCCAAGGTTGTTCAGGCAGTGCCTGAAGCCGAGCCTGCAAAAGAGGACTCTGCTGTAGAGCAGCAGGCTGAAAAAAAGCCAGAAGAAAAACCAAAAGAAGAGCCAAAGCAGGAAAAGAAAGAAAAAAAGCAATTTTCAATAATGGCACTCTTCGCATTCCTTACCTCACCCATACCATTTTTGGGGCTGGGCGTGGCAATGTCTGCCTTTGACGACATAAAGAAAAACAACAAAACAGGGGTTTTTTTAGCAGTGATTGCCCTGCTTATTAATCTAGGGATTATACTTTTCCTTATCTACATGTTCTACCAGATATTCACACTGCCGCCTGACAATTTAGCAGGGTTTGCGAAAGTAGTGAATGATATGTTCAATCTTGTATAGGAATAAGAAAGATAAAATAAAAATTAAGCCTCAGCCCTGGCCTTTTCCATCTCTTTGTCAAGGAAGCTCAGGCTGTCTATAAGCTCCTTGTAGCTGTTTCTCACAGTGACTTCTGTCACGTCAGCAACCTTGGCTATCTCTGCCTGGGTCTTCTTCTCATTGTGTATTTTTGATGCAATGTAAAGAGCGCCTGCAGCGATTCCTTTCGGAGACCTTCCTGAAGTTATCTCTTCTTTTGTTGCTATCTGCACAATGTCAAGGGCCTTTGTCTGGGTTTTTGGCTCAAGTTTGAGCTCTGATGCAAACCTTGTAACATAGTTCATGGGGTCAATCGGAAGCGTCCTTATGTTAAGGTTCCTTGAGACATACTTGAAGTTCTTTGCAACCTTCTTCTTGTCTATCCCCGTAACTTCTGAAACTTCATTAAGCGTCCTTGGAATATCATACATCCTCAGCACAGCATAGACAACTCCGGCAACAACTGCCTCTGTTGAGTGGCCTCTTACAAGCCCCCTCTGCACTGCCTCTGTGTATATCCTTGAGATCTCCTCTTCAACATAACCGGGAAGGCCGAGTACAGAAACAATTCTTTTTATCTCTGACAGGGCAAGCCTCAGGTTTGATTCTATTGCAGTTGAGACCCTCCTCTGCCACAGCCTAAGCCTGTAGAACCTGTCTTTGTCTTTCTTTGAAAGCTTATAGAGGTCTGACTTAGTCCCTATTGTGGTTCCAAGCCCCCTGTCCTCCTGCGTGTATGTCAGGGGCGCTCCTGTCCTTCTCCTGCTCTGCCCGCCGTCTGAGTCGAATTCCCTCCACTCCTGGCCGAAATCAAATAGCTTGTCATCTAGCACAAGGCCGCATGACTTGCATGTTACCTCCCCTTTTTCCTTGTTCCAGTTCAGCAGCTCAGCGCCGCATTCCGGGCATTTCTTGTAATGCATATCTTTAATCATTTTTCTCCTCCACAGGTAGGTCTTTCTAGCTTTTGCCTACCACCCCTAATGAGAAAGACACTTCTGAATACTGTTTTAAAAAGGGTTAACCACACGTTGTATATAAAGGTTTCGGAATTTATCCTCTGGCAACCAAATTCCGAGAGCTCTTGAAATTTGTGGCAAATTTCAAAAGGTTTCGGTGATTTATGAGGGAAAGCCTTTCAAAAATGTTTATAAAACTTATTCTTTTTCTAGGGGTTATGGCAATCACATCAAGGCAGAGGAGGGAGCTGCTCAAATTCATAAAAAAACTGGAGCCTATAAAGGGAAGGCACACTGAGCTTGTCTCAGTCTACATACCTGCAGGATATGATATGATTAAGATAATCCAGCAGCTTGCGCAGGAGCAGGGGACAGCATCCAACATAAAGGATTCTACAACAAGGAAAAACGTGACTGATTCTCTTGAGAGGATGATACAGCATTTGCGGCTATTCAGGAAAACCCCTGAGCACGGCCTGGCTGTATTTTCAGGCAATGTTGCGGAAAAGGACGGGCAGCAGGATATAGAAGTGTTTTCTGTAGAGCCGCCTGAGCCCCTGAATTTCAGGCTTTACAGGTGTGACAAGAGCTTTGTGCTGGATGCCCTGAAAGAAATTGCGGAGAAGAAGGATATATATGGCCTTATTGTGATGGACAAGAGGGAAGGGGATATTGCACTGCTGAAGGGAAAATCAATTATTCCGCTTACAAAATCAACCTCCTATGTCCCGGGCAAGACAAGGGCAGGTGGGCAGTCAGCAGCAAGGTTCGAGAGGCTGAGGGAAGGCGCAGCAAAGGAATTCTTCTCAAAGCTTGGGGAGTATGTTAAAGAGCAGTTCCTCTACAACAAGGACCTCAAGGGCATAATTGTCGGAGGGCCCGGCCTGACAAAAAATGAATTTGTGGACGGGAATTACATCACAGACCAGGTGAAGAGGAAAATCATAGCCATAAAGGACCTGAGCTACACAGGTGATTTCGGCCTGCAGGAGCTCGTGGACAGGAGCCAGGATGTGCTTGCCAATGAAGAGATTGCCAAGGAGAAGGCATCCATGCAGAGGTTCTTTGAAATGCTCTCAAAAAAGCCGAAGCAGGTCGCATACGGCGAAGCGGATGTCAGGAAAAGGCTTGAGGAAGGCGCTGTTGATGTCGTGCTCCTGAGCGAGACTGTTCCGGATGAAAAAATCGACGAGTTTGAGCAGATAGCAGAGAGATACAGCAGCAGGGTTGAGGTAATCTCAGAGGAGACAAGGGAAGGCGTGCAGCTGAGGGATATGGGAAAGTTCGCAGCAGTGCTGAGATATGAGATGCACTGAGTCATAGATGTAAAGCCTTAAATAATCTCTTTCTTTTTTTATCCCAATGCATCATCTCATAAAGAAAGCATTCACAGAGCTGTACAGCAAAGAGCCTGATTTTGATGCAAGGCTGAAATATTCAAGGGCATTCAAGGGATACAATGCCAATGTTAAATACACAAAATTTTCCATGGAGTTCAGGCTCTCACACAGCTGGAAAGAGGTCAGCGATGAAATAAAAATCGGGCTGCTGCAGCACCTTCTCAATAAAGTCTATAAGACCGATATAGAAACAATAAACACCGAGCTTTATGAAATATTTCTAAAAAAGATTCCCGGCCTGGCAAAAAAGACAAAGTCACACCCTCTCCTCGAGGATTCATTCAGCAGGATGAATGATGAGTATTTTGACGGCATGATGTCTGCCCCAAATCTTGAGTTCGGCGACAAGGCATTCAGGACACTGGGCACATATGATTATACAACCGACACAATAAGGATATCAACAGTGCTGAGGAAGAACATGACTCTTCTTGATTATGTGATGTATCATGAGATGCTCCACAAGAAATTCCAGTACAGGAAAACAGGAAAGCGGACAATCCACCATTCAAGGGAATTCAGGCAATGGGAAAGCAGGTTCAGGGAGCCTGATGTCGAGAACAAGCTGAAGTGGTTTTTAAGGAAAGAAAAGCTGAAGAGCTTCTGGTTTACATAACCAGCAAAAACTATAAAAGGAGGTAAATTTATAAATCACTATAAAATTCTGAAAAGGGTGATAGTTTAATGGCAGGAACAAAATTAAGCCACGTGGGCAGCATGAAAAAAGGCAACTATATTGTCCTTGAAGGTGTTGCATGCATTGTTTCAAATACACAGACATCAAGGCCGGGAAAACACGGTCATGCAAAGGTAAGGCTGGAAGCAGTGGGAATTATAGACGGCAAGAAAAGGCAGGTTGTCATGCCAGGCCACGATAATGTCGAAGTCCCGGTCATAGACAAGCTGAATGCCCAGGTGCTCTCAATATCAGGGGACATGGCCAATGTCATGGATATGGAATCATACGAGACATTCGACATGAAGGTGCCGGAAGAGCTCAAAGATAAATTAACAGCAGGGATGACTGTCCTTTACTGGGGTATACTGGGGGACAGGGTCATCAAGCAGATTAAGGCGGATTGAAAATGGTTAAATTTCCAGAAGCAGATGCAAGGATATTCAGGGGGGTTTTTGTCTGCCGAAAGTGCAAGACAAAGACAAGGACATCCAACCTGAAGGTGCTGGCAGGAAAGGTCACCTGCAAGAAATGCGGCGGACATGCTTTCAGGCCATTAAGGAAGAAATAAGCTTCACTGACTCTGGTTTTTAGAAAATGGTTTTTCAGCTTTTTGGAGAGTATACAGGAGTAATTGTATTTTACGGCCTTGTATTTCTTTTAGTCTATCTGAACAGGCACAGATTCGAGAAGCACGGCTCGCTGATGTATCTCTACAAGACACAGTTCGGCATAAAGTTCATGAAGAAAGTCAGCCGGAAATTCAGGAAGCCCATAAAGATTCTTGGCTATACAGGCATAGTGGCTGCATATATAGGATTTTTTTTTGTCGTCTACATTCTTTTCCAGGCAGCATATGATATTATTGCTGATACTCCTGGAGCAGTCGGCGGAAGCCCTGTGATTCCGGGGCTGCCGATAGCAGGGCTTGGGATAAGGTTCCCTCTGATAATCGGCTGGATAAGCCTTTTCATAATAATGATAGTGCATGAGTTCGCGCACGGCATAATGGCGAAGGCGCACAATATAAAGATAAAAAGCTCGGGGATTGCCTTTTTCGGCCCGATACTCGGGGCATTTGTAGAGCCTGATGAAGAGAGGCTGGAAAAGAAATCCCACAAGGTGCAGCATTCTATATTTGCAGCAGGCCCTGTCTCAAATGCAGTGCTGTGGATTGTCTGCATAATGCTTATGGTCCCTGTGGGAGCTGCAATAGTGAGCATGACCACTCCTCAGGGTGTGACCGTTGGGATAATACAGAATGAGAGCCTGCCGGCATTCAGGTCAGGCCTTCCTGAAAACTCAGTTATAACAGGCATAAACCAGTATGAAATAACAAACATAACCTCTCTCGAGAATGCACTGGCAGAAATGAAGCCAAGGCAAAAGATGACAGTCAGGACAAACGAGGGCAGCTACAACCTCACTGCACTTTCGCACCCTGATAATTCCTCAAAGGCATACATAGGGATATGGATATACGGGGAAGACAGGATACTGAAGGATAATACAGTTTTCCATAATGCCGGCTACAGCGCACTGCAATGGATACTTGAGCTGCTGGTATGGACAGCCTTCATAAGCATAAATATAGCCCTGATAAACCTTTTCCCTGTTTTCATAACAGACGGGGCAAGGATGCTGAAACTGAATTTTGAGATGATATTCAGGGATAAAGAGAAAGCTGCACAATACTGGGTATTTGCAAATTCCCTTGGGCTGACTGTAGTACTCATACTATTGTTTTTCCCGCTCATCCGCACAATGCTCAATCTTTTCATAGGGTTTATCATAAGCTTTTAATTGCAGGACTTTTTCCTTCTCACCATGATAACTGTTGTGCTTGTCAGGCCAGAGACACAGGAGAATATAGGATTCATAGCAAGGGCAATGAAGAATTTTGAGCTTGACAGGCTGCTGATAATAAAGCCGGGATGCGATCCAAAAGGGGAAAGGGCAATGGTTGTAAGCAAGCATGCCCGTGAAATCCTTGAAAAAGCTGCTGTGAAAGACTATGCTTATTTTTCAGAGCTGAAAAAAAATTTTGATATTGTTGTGGGGACAACGTCTGTGCTGGGCAGCGACTACAATATTCCCAGGACACCCCTGACGCCGGAAGAATTTGTCTCAAAGATTGATGGCAGCCAGAACATTGCCCTTGTTTTCGGAAATGAAGGAGACGGGCTTTCGAACGATGAGATAAAAAGATGCAATTTTGTAATTACAATCCCCTCCGCAAAAACATACAGTGCATTAAACATAAGCCATGCAGCATCAATAATATTTTACGAGCTGTACAAGAAATTCGGGCAGAACAAAGTCAACTCCCACATAGAGAGAATTTCCAAAAAACAGAAAGAAGTCATGATGCAGAAAATAGAAAGCATAATTTCAGGGCTTCAGTTCACGACAGAGCGGAAGAAAGAAACTCAGAAGATAACATGGGACAAGATACTGGACCAGGCTATGATGTCAAAAAGAGAGGCATTTGTGATAATGGGACTGTTCAGGAAAATAGACGAAAAAATTAACAAGTCTTCACGCCGCTGAATGACATCTTTCTGATGCTGCACATGAATTCCCCACTATCATGCTCAACCAGGGGGGTTATGGTGATTTTCTTTATATCCCCGTTTTCTTTTCCGTACTCAACAACGCTTGTTGCAACATCACCCGGGTTGAGGTTAAGATTTTCTATCCTTCTTACTGCCTTCCCTTTTTCCCCTGAAATCTCCAAAACTGCGCCCTCTATAACAGACCTCCCGTCATTCTTCAGTATCATCTGAAGCCTTGAATTGTCGGGAAAGACGCATAGCACCTGCTCATTGCTTATTTCGTGTATTGAAAGGGAGGATTCTTTGCATTCCTTAGGGGATGAAAGATAGACAAATGCCCTGTATCCAAAAAATAATACTGCAATAAGGATAACAGCATATACTACATATTTCAGAGAAAAATCGGCTTTTTCTGAGCTATGCTTTGGCATCTTTCACCGCCTTCTTCACTCTTGCGTCCCCTTTTGGAGAGGCGCTTCTTCCGAGCCTGTAATACACTTTCTCGGCCATCTCGCCCCAGGAATAATCGCCTTTCTCCTTCTCAACTTTCTCTATCTCAAATTCCCCGAGCTCAACCCCTTTCCGGAGATGGTAATATATCGAGCGCATGGTAACTTTAGGGAAAATTCCCACATAGTGCTTGTATATGTCATAGCCATATCCCTTGCCCAGGAAATAGAGTATCTCAACAATGTTCTGCCTTATCTGTGAACTTACGGGCCTGCCTCTCTGTTTCATCAGATTAGTATTGTAGAGAATGGTTTATATATCTTTTCATAATAGAGAATAAGTGCAGATCAGTTTGGCATGTTTCTTTTGTAATAGTATTGCCCAGGCATCTGTTTTCCAGGGTGGTTTCCAAAATACTTGGAAGGGTCACTCATAATCTCTTCAATGGCATTCTTTGCATTAATCCCCGCAAGATACAGCTCAGAAGGGAGAATCCCGGTTTTGGCAGTTATGCCTACAATAACAGAAGCAGCTATAAGCTGAGCCGCTTCATCAAGGACTATCTTTGCCAGGTTGCTCATAATCAATTACCACAGACATGTTTATATTTAAATTATTCGTTTTACATAATATGAAGCAGATTTTTGTCCTGTCAAAAGAGAACATAGGGCTTGCAAAAGCCGAAGCGCTTTCCCTTGCCAAGCCGCAGGAATATGAGCTTATTGGCAATCTCCTTATAGCAGAAGCAAAAAAAGATTTTAGCCGGAGATTGGGTCTGACTCATTCTGCATATATGTTTTTATTCAGGTGCAGGGAAGAAGAGCTGCCGGAAAAAATAATGGCGTATGACTGGAACAGGATATACAGGAAAAATTTCTGTGTCAGGGTGCATGGCAGCAGAAAGTTTTCAGAGCGCGAAATCTCAACTATGGTATGGAAGCAGCTTGAAAATCCGAAAGTAAAGCTAAGTGGTTCAGGAACAAGGATTAAGTTTTTCTTTGAGGGGGGAATGGTGATAGCCGGACTGTTTCTCTATGATGCAGACAAATCACAGCTCAAAAGAAAGGCGCACATGAGGCCGAAGCTTCATCCGACTTCCCTTCACCCGTCGCTGGCAAAAGCATGCATAAACCTTACAGGCCTTGAAAAAGGCACAGTGCTTGACCCGTTCTGCGGCTCAGGAGGAATACTCATAGAGGCAGGGCTGATGGGGCTTAATGCAGTGGGATATGATATTGATGATGAGCAGCTGAAGAGGGCGGAAATAAACCTGAAGCATTACGGCCTGAAAAACTGCAGGCTTGAAAAAAAAGATGCAACAGCACTGGAATCAAAAGCCGATGCGGTTGTGACAGACCCCCCATACGGCAAAGGCTCCAGGGGGAAAAATCTCGAAAAATTATATATGGACTTTCTCTGGTCAGCAAGAAAAATTACAGGAAACATGGTTGTTATATTTCCGGACTTTATTGATTACAGGCAGATAATAGAAAAATCAGGATGGAAAATAAAAGGCGAATTTAGGGTTTATATCCACAAATCCCTGACAAGAATAATCCTGAAGCTCATTTAGCCCTGCTTTCTTTCTCAGCTTTCATCAGGAAATCCATAAGTGCAGTAATTTTCTTTTTGTCCATCACATACCCTTTTACTTTCATAAGAAGGTAATTCTTGTACGGCCTTACCATGTGCTGGATGCTGTCTATCTTCCTGCCGTTGAAATCGTAATTGCTGTATCCGGCAAGCTTTTTTCCGTTATATTTTTTCTCTTCCCTGAACTGAAGCTTTACATAAGTTCTGGGCATGCCCCAGTATTCCCCGTATGCCCTGCTTGCAAAATGCAGCTGCCACCAGTTGTCCCTGTAATTGCCTTCCATCCTAGGCTGCTCCATGAACCTTGTTATGAAGTGGAATTTGAGCTTATTGGCAAGATTCTTGAACATGATATGTATGATATAGAAGCCCATAGCAAATGCAGACAGGAGAATCTGCAGGAGAACCAGCAGGAGGTAAATTTCCAGGATTATCTCCCCAGCAAGGAATAGATGGGTTATCAGTCCAAAATAAAAGAGACTGGCTAAAACAGAGCCTGCAATTACTGCGGTTTTTTGCGTGTTTCCCATTTTTTTCCTAATTGATTCTATATTATTTTATATTTAAATTATGCCATTATGAGGGCAAAGAGCGGCCCTAAAAACGATATGTAAAGGAAAGTGAATATGAAGCTCGTTATGCATTTTGATATTACATCAAAGGGAGGGTTCTGGATTATAACTGTCCTGTATATGAAATAGAGCACTGAATACATCAGCGCAGCAATGCTTCCGTATAAAATCATAGGGGCATTTCCAAATATGGCTACAGCAGCAGCAGTGGAGACGCTGTAAAAGAAGAAATTTGCGAAAGTCCCGTCTGATGCGATGAAGGTTACAAAATCAATAGCCAACGTATTTATTGCCACGAAGATTATTGCCTCTTTTATCCCTATGAATTTTGCCAGCATAATGGCTGAGAAATGCAGGGTATCCAGAACGACGACTTTAAGGCCGAACATCCCCCTGATATATTTTAGTATATAGGCGGCAATGCTGAAAAGGAATATGAAGAATACAGTCTTGTTGAGCTTTATCAGGAAAAGCATGACTACAAGGGCAAGGACATAATACTTCAGATTCTTCACGAACTTGCTCTTTTTTTTTCCCTCTTCTGCCACGGTAGGGGGTAGAATGCAGGCAGATTATTTAAATCTTGACAAAATCATACAAAGTATGATATTGTTTTACTATTGATTTTGAAATACATTTTTAAATGACCGCTGGTTTTCTCATTTTATGCTTACCGAGAAAAAACGCCTTGAGCTGGAGAATCAGGGCTACAGGATAGTAGGGAACCATTCAGCAGTCAAGATATGCGGCTGGACCAAGAATGCCCTGAGGAGCAGGGGGATGTGCTACAAGAACACGTTCTACGGAATCCAGTCATGGAGATGCGTGCAGATGACACCTGCCCTGCAGCACTGCAATTTCAGGTGCTGGCACTGCTGGAGAGACATAGCTACAGCATCAAGGGAATGGACAGGCCCTGTTGATGAGCCTAAAGAGATTGTTGACGGATGCATAAGGGAGCATCTCGGGCTCTTAATGGGGTTCAGGGGAAACCCGAATGCAAACATGAAAAGGATTGAGGAAATGAAGGTACCGCTTCACTTTGCAATTTCACTGACAGGGGAGCCGACAATGTATCCAAGGCTGCCCGAGCTTATTGATGAGATACAGGGGAGGGGAATGACAGCCTATCTTGTAACAAACGGGAGCTATCCGGAGATGGTCGAGAAGATTATCGGGCATGAGCCGACACAGTTCTATATTACTCTCGCAGCCCCTACAGAGGAAATGTTCATCAAAACAACTAATCCATTGACAAAGCATGCCTGGGAGAGATTCAATAAGACCTTGCAGCTTATGGAAAAAATGAAGTGCAGGAGAGTCTTAAGGCTGACCCTGACAAAAGGCCACAACATGTACAATCCTGAGGAATACGGGAAATTCATAAAAAACCTTCATTTTGACTTTGTGGAATGCAAGGGATATGTCCATGTCGGCTATGCAAGGTACAGGAATACAAGGGACAACATGCCGACCCATGATGAGATAAAAGAATTTGCAGCCAAGGTTGCAGAGGCAGCCGGCCTGAAATATATTGATGAGAAGCCGGAAAGCTCTGTTGTTTTGCTGATGAAAGAGGACAGGCCTGACAGGATACTTGATTTTGAGGCAGAGCTGAGGAATGAGGTTGAGCTGCCGGATATTCTTGACAGCAAACCAGGCGGGCTTCCGATACTGAATTCTAATTCTATGCCAAAGAATTCAGGGCTGAAGATAATACAGGAAAGCGGCTGCGGGGATAACTGCAACTGCTGACTTAGGGGCTTCGTTAACAAAATTCTCCTAACTTTATATATAACTATTATTTGCCTGGCTTTATGTACTATGAAATTGAAAGGACAGACGGATTAAGAATCATAACAGGAGAGAACGACAAAGTGATTTATACTTTTCTCGGTTATACAGAGGACAACAGGATTGATAAGTTTCCGGATATGAAAGAAATTAGAGGCCAGCCAAGAGTTGATACAAAAGGAGAAATTTCAACACTGCGGCTGTCAGGAATACTTGATATTAATTTAGCAAAAGATGATGACTTTAACCATTCAGATTCTCCGCTTCTCCAGATGGGTTCTGTTTATGTTTCGCCTGCAAAGAGGGCATATTCTATCGAGCATATAGAGTATGACCAATATGCAATAAAACACAGGGCAGGAAAGCCTGCGGGTAAGTATGAGCGCCATAGTGATGCCCTGCTATTGCTTTTTGAGGTTCTCGGAATACCTATAGAAGAGGAGTTCATAGACAAGCAGGTGATTGTAAGTGATGGAATTCACGACATATCCGAATATCTGATACCGGGCAGACCAGCATCTGTTGATGTGAGATACAAATACAGCAATGGAGAGGAATTGGCGGAATATATAGAGCCGAGATGGGGTTTCCAGCCTAAGGCAGGATCATGGTTTAAGCCAAAACTTATAGAGCAGGCAACAACTATAACTTATTTTGATGAATATAATAAGAGATAGGATAAATCAGATATTATGTGCATACTCAAGGATAGGAGTTATATTCTCTGATACAACCACTTTTTCAGGTGCATCCGGAGAAGGATAATTAAGCACTCTTTCAGTCCTTAACTTATAGCCGATTAGTGCTTTATCACCAACATTAAATCTCTCGAACAGGTTATAGCCGTCTCCTGTAACAATACGGGTATCCCCCTGGAAATGCACTGAATAAGCATCATAAGGCATCATGCCTTCAGAATAGCCTGGAGAAGGAAATCTTGGGACACTGCCTAAAAAACCCGTTGACAGAACAACAGGCTCATGCTCTTTTGAGGCAACAAAAGCTCGCTCCTCAACCAGATCAGAAAGCTCCACTCTATTTTCCTTGGTCAGCCCAAGCCACCATGATAGCTTTTTTAATGACATCTTAACTCAGAGTGAGTGAAAGCTTATTTATAAAAATAGTGCTGCTGCTAAGCAATCAGGTTCACTCACACGTTTAGATTTACATTTAAAGATTATCAATAAAGAAATTACCTGAGATTATAATATATCAGGGTAAGGATACTCATAAATATCATCGTATTTCAAGATGAGCATATGACAAAGATACCATAAGTATCATTACCAGCGCAAGGCTGAATATCTCCATCAAATACTCCATCCTGTTCACCTCTTTTTCCCTGACAACCATTGTATAATTTTGCATGTTGGTCCAATATTAATATACAAATCCATATACTAGAATGGTTTTTATATATAAATCTTTGCTTTTTTTGATTTAGCAAGCTATTTAAAGCATCAACCTCTTGATTATACCCGATGGTTCTCAGCATAAGCAACGCGATAGGGCTGGTAAGCTTTGTTTCAATAATAGGGCTGGTAGTCCTCTATTTTCTGAGGCCAAAGCCATTCAAGAAAGTCATACCCAGCCTCATATTCCTTGAATCAAACAAGAAGCAGACCAGCTTTGCGGCATTTTTCAGGAAGTTCATAAAAGACTGGATGTTTTTTCTCCAGCTTCTTTTTCTCCTTCTGCTGTGCTTTGCAGCAGTAGGGCTCACTGCTGAGCTTTACATGAATAAGGTAAGCCAGGATGTTGTAATAGTTATAGACGCATCAGCAAGTTCAAATGCAGTGAGCAGCAGCGGGAGGCTGTTTGACAATTATCTTGATATAGCAAAAAAGAATCTTGGAGTGAGGAACACTATTATATTGGCCAAGGACACGCCTGAAATTGCGGCAAGGCAGACAAATCCAGTCAATGCCTTCAGGATCCTTTCCACTGTTAAATCAAGCCAGTCAAAAAGCAACATCTTTGATGCTATGATGATGGCAGGCCAGGTGACGGACAGTGCAGAGGTCATAGTCCTGAGCGATTTTATAGATACAAACTCCAGAAATCCTGTAATAGCAAAGCAGCTTCTTGAAGCCCGGGGATTTAGCGTAAAGATGGTAAAGAGCGGAGACGGGGAGGTATTCAACATAGGCATAGTCAAATCCTCAGTTGAAGGAGAAGAGGCAGTTGCAGATGTCAGGAACTTTGACAGCCAGGCAAGGAAGATAATAGTCGAGAATACAGGAGAGGAGATTGTTATTCCTGCCCTGGGTGTGGAGCAGTTTACAGCGCCTCTTGATGACGGGCTTAATACAATAAGGATAACAACAGGAGACAATCTCAGGGATGACGATATATTATATATCTCCCTTCCTGACGGCTCAGAAGCAGGGGCATTGTTCGTATCAAACAGCGACAGCAATAACCTGTACTCGGCGCTTGATGCAATAGGCTACCTTAATGTGGAAAAGGCAGAACCGCCGATTGTAAGAGTTGGAAACAAAAAAATATATGTGCTGAGCGATGTTGATTACTCGATTATACTTCCGGGAACTATAGAGGATATTGCGAAAGAAGTGAGGAATGGTGCAGGACTCATAATTGCAGCACAGGATAATCTTGACAGGGAAAAGCTTAAGGAACTTCTGCCTGTTGAAATCACAGCTGAATCAAGGGAAGAGAGGGTGGTATTCAACACAGGCCCGACAAAATTTGAAAAATTTGATTTCGGCCAGAGCTCAAAATATTACAGGGCGACCCTGAAAAACAATGGCAGCACAGTGATTGCAGTTGCCAATGATGAGCAGAGCAGTCCGGTTATAGTCTCTGTGCCATACGGCAGGGGAAAAGTCTTTTTCTACGGCATATTCGACCAGTATAATCCCTTTAGGCTCAATACCCAGTATCCTCTTTTCTGGATAGAGGCAGTTGAACACCTCACAGACAAGCAGGGACATGCAGAGCTGAATGTTGAGACAGGCTCTATATTATACGGGAACAACATAAGGAGCCCGTCAGGAAAAAGGAGCAGGGTATATGCAATAGCTGATGAGGCAGGCTTCTATGAAGTTGATAATTATAATGTTGCAGCAAATCTTCTCAGCCAGGACGAATCAGACATAAGCAGGCCGGTTGAACTTGAGGAAAGCCTTGATGTAGCCCAGTCAGAGCAGAAAATAAGGCAGGAATTCAACCTCGCCCCATTTTTTATCATCGTAGCTTTGCTCGCCTCATTGTTTGAAATATACATTATGAAAAGAAGAGGTGATGTATGATGCCTCTGACAATAACACAGCCTGAAGTTTTCTATCTCCTGATTCCACTCGCCATTTTATTATTTATACTGCTCAGGAAAAAATTTGTGAAGGACAGCGCAAGGCTGTTCAACCCAAAGGGGTGGAAGTGGTTCATATTTGCGATAAGAATGGTAATTTTTGCACTGCTGCTGCTTGCATTGTCTGCTCCGTATATGGATATTGTGGAGGAGTCCACCAACCTGACAACACTGAAAGTGCTTGTTGACAAGTCAGGCTCCATGGAACTCTATGATGTTGACAGCGCAGTTGCAGCAATAAGCAGCTCTTCAGACATACCTGTTGAGATACACGAGCTGGAGATGGGGGAGCATACTGCACTCGGGACGGCAATCCTGAGCTACCTTACACCTGAGGAAAATATACTTCTGATTACAGACGGCAGGAATAATTTCGGCACAGAGCTTAAGGATGTAGCACTGTTCGCATCCTCGCTTAATTCAAGATTGTTTGCTCTTAACCTGAAGGACAGGAAAGATGATGCAGCTGTCTGGATAGAAGGCCCGGATAAAGTTGTTTCAGGGGTTGAGAACACGTTCACAGCAAAAGTAAATGCAGTTGGAGAGCCTGACAAAAGCCTGAAAGTCTATGTGGATGACTCTCTTGTATACAATGAGGCCTTCAGGAAAGATGTTGAGATAAAACAGACGTTCACCTCAGGAAACCATGTCATAAGGGCAGTTCTTGGCGGGGGAGATGCATTCTCCCAGAACAATATATTCTACAAGGCTGTCTCAGTATATGAAAAACCAAAGATACTATTTGTATCCAACGGCGGGTCGCCCATGCTTGGCCTGCTTCAGGGATTTTATGCAGTTGATACAGCATCAGGAGTCACATCCAACCTTGACAGCTATTATGCTGTTGTGCTGGACAATATCAATGGAGACCAGCTCGGGAACAGGGAAATCGAGAGGCTTGAGGACTTCCTTGATGACGGCAACGGGCTTCTTGTCGTGGGAGGCAGAAATTCCTATGACTGGGGGGAGTATGATACTTCAAGGATAAATAACCTGCTGCCTGTCGGAATAGGCCAGGCAAAAAAGAAGGATGACATAACAAACATAGTGATGCTGCTTGACACAGGTGCATCAGGAGAAGGGCTGCTGAAGGAAGGCATAACTTTTTTTGATGTCCAGAAATCAATACTTGTGGATGTGCTGAACGGCATAAGCTCACTGAACAAGGTAGCTGTTTTTGAATCAAACCATTACCAGAAAACAATAACCGGGCTGTCAGAGCTTGGGCCGAAGAAAGTCCAGCTTATAGAAGATATAAGCGTGCTTACAACTCACGGATTCAGCGAGCTGAGATTCTCATACCAGAAGGCACATGAAGCTTTAAAACTGAACACAGGAAGCAAGAACATTGTCATAATAACTGATGGGAAGCTTATTCCGCAGGACCAGGCGCTGACGCTGGAGCTTACAAGAGCAGCAAAGGCAGACGGCATAAAGACCTTTATAATTGCTGTGGGAGACAGCGCAGACGAGGAATTCCTCAAGGCTGTTAAAGAGGCAGGCGGAGGAGAATATTTCAGGGCAGACGAGACAAACAGGCTGAAACTTTATTTTGGGGAGCCTGAATCAGGTGATACAGATGACCTGGAAATATTTGTCTATGATTCCAACCATTTCATAACAGAAGAGCTGGACATGTCAAGCGATATATACGGATTCAATACAGTCTATCCAAAGCAGAACGGCAGGATGCTGCTGAGCACTTCAGCCGGCGATCCTGTGCTTACAATATGGAATTACGGGCTTGGTAGAGTGGCAGCATGGTCGACAGACGACGGCTCAGTCTGGACGCCCGACATGCTCAACACCAAGAATTCCCAGGCGCTCATAAGGACGCTGAACTGGCTTGTGGAGGAGCCTGGCAGGAAATCCGATCCTCTTATCGATATCCCAGAACTGAGGACAGGCGAAAATTCAGTGATAACTGTCAAATCAAGCAGGATTCCGTCCGGGTCAGGGATATCATTCTATGAATATGAAAAAGGCATCTATAAAGGAAACTATTTTCCGCAGAAAACAGGGATTGCAAGCATACTGGGAAGGAATGCTGCAGTTAATTACCAGAAAGAATACCTGAACATAGGCATGGACCCGGAGCTTGAAAGGACGCTGGCAATAACAGGAGGAAAACTGATAAATACAGATGACAAAGAAGAGGTCGCTTCACTTTCAACAGTCCAGGTAAGCAGGACCAATGACCTTTCATGGCTCTTCCTGACTATTGCAGGCCTTGTATATCTTTTTGAGGTTGCTGTAAGGAGGATAATGGAAATGAGGGCTTTGAAAAAGTTTTAAAAACCTGTAAGATTTATAACGAATATGGCATACATGAAAAGGGCAACAACGATTGTACTCTTTCTCCTTCTTCTGGGCACACTGGGTTTTTTTGCAGTTTCAGTTGTGAAATACCAAGGAGACCTGACCAGGCTTAATGATGATATAAGGGACAAAAGGGTGGAGATAGATGATCTTAGCGACCAGCTGAAGGAATTCAATGAAAGCAACTCCCAGCTGAATGAGCAGCTTACAGTGCAGCAGGCAAGGGAACAGGACCTGTCAACCCAGTATCTTGATGTGAAAGGAGAGAAAGAGAGCCTGGAATCCACTAATGCCGCACTGGAGAAGGACCTTGCAAATATCACCAGCCAATATACTGCACTCCAGATAGAATATAACGATACAACAGAAGAACTCGGGAATGTCCTTGAGGATGCTGAAGATATCTGCAATTACTCTGCCACAGCAAATATAACTGAATGCGATGATTACAGATGAACATAAGAAAGATGTACACAGAACTTCTTGTAACTTCTGTCACCCTTAATATCTTTGATTCAATACTGACAACAATAACAGCATTCAGCATAATTTATTTTGTGCTTTACTTTTACAGAATCCCATATCTTGTGGCTATTGCAGCTTCTGCTGCATTTTTCCTGTGGAGCTTCATAAGGAAGATAAGGCAGAACAAGATACTTGTGCTTGAGCAGAAATATCCTGATTTCAAGGAAAGGCTGAGGACAAGCTATGAGTACAAGACAGAGAGCAATACAGTAATAGATTCTCTCCACAGCGATATTACTGAGATGATGAAAAAAGTGGACATAAGCGCATACCTTGACTCAGGCAGGGTGGCATTCAAGGTCCTGGCTGCCTGCATACTGCTCTTTTCAACGCTTTATTTCTCCTCAGTGGGCCTGGATATACTTGACATAAAGACAAGGATAGTCACCTCAAGTGCATACGAGAGCCTTGAAGAGTTTGCAACTGGCCTGTTCACTAATGATGACCAGGAATTTGAAACTCCTGCAGCAGGAGACCCAAGACTGATAGTGCTGGGGAACGAGGAGCTGAATGCAAACCTTGATGTCTACAACACAGGACTTGACATAAACGAGATATCTGAGGGAGAGAAAAATGATTTCGGCGGGCATTATCCGGGGGAGATTTCAGGGGATGCCCAGGAGATTTATGAGGAAGACATCCCTGAGGAAGACAAGGAAGTTGTAAGGGAGTATTTCAAGAAGATTAACCAGTGAATTCTGAATTTTTAAAAAAGTATATAATAAGCTGGCTGTTTCTTTGCCCTATGAGCAAACTGATTGCAACAAAAGACAACTGGACATTCCTTGTTAAAGACCCTGATAAAGATGTTCATACTAATTTTGGGCTGATAAAGGCTGAGGACATAAAGAAAGCCAAAGCCGGGGAAATAGTGAAGAGCAACAAAGGGATAGAGTTCACTGTTTTTGACGCTGATTTCATTGACTTTTATCACAGGATAAAGAGAGGGCCGCAGATAATCCCGAGAAAAGATATAGGTCTCATAATAGCAGAGGCAGGCCTGAATAAGAATTCTGTAGTAATTGAATCAGGCTCAGGTTCAGGCGGCCTGGGATGCTTCCTTGCCAAGATCTGCAAAAAAGTGTATTCATATGAGATAAGGGAGGATTTCTATAACATTGCAAAAAAAAATGTTGAATATCTCGGCATAAAAAACCTAAGCCTGAAAAACAGGGATGCAAAAGAAGGCTTCAGCGAAAAGAATGCAGATACAGTTATCCTTGACCTTCCTGACCCATGGGAACTTATAGAGGCGGCAAAGAAATCACTTAAGCCTGGGGGATTCCTTATCTCATACAGCCCGACAATACCTCAGGTAATGGATTTTGTAAATACCCTTGATGAGAGCTTTGCCTACCTGAAGACGTCTGAGATAATTGAGAGGGAATGGGAAGTTAAGGAGAGAAAGGTAAGGCCGAGAAGCCAGGCGATAGGCCATTCAGGTTTTATTACGTTTGCAAGAAAATTATAGGTGAAGAATTTTTCTATCCATCAGGTAAAGAGCCAGCTGGCTGGCTGCAATGGCTCCTGAGAGTAAGAAGAGATAAACGGCGAGAAGCTGCATGAATGTAAGAGGGACGTCATTCCTCAGCGCCCCAAGGATAAGCACAGTATACCATGAGGTCATTGATATTGCTCCCGATGCAAAAGTTATTCTTTTTACAAAACTAAGCTGGTGGTCTGCGAAATCCAGCTTTACCAGCCTCGGCGTTATGTAAAGATTCAGCAAGATGCCATTCAATATTATAATCCCGACAATCACCATCTTCACAAGAAACTTGACTGTAAAATTATATCTTACAGTGTTCTGAAGGTATATGCCAATCCCAGACAGTATCAGGATAGCAAGCCCGACCCATATCATGATAGATACAGTCTTGAGTACCTTTGTTTCCCACCTTGAGACGTGGAAATCCTTGAGGAACCTGAAAACCATGATATCAGCCACAGTCGCTGCCCCCATACCTATGGCCAGGCCTATGAGATGAAGTATAATTAATAGCTGATACGAAATCATAGTCTGTTTATCTGGATTAACAGGTATATAAATTTAGCTGTTAAAAGAAGAAATGAATAACAAGATGTTAATCAGGTAGATACTGCTGCACACCAGACAAAAATTCTTCTGCTTCGCATACGAGACATATGCAAGATACACTGAAAACAGCAAAGCAGGTATTGAGGCATAGAATACGAACCAGGGATAGGTAAAGCTGAGAGCAATAATAGCTGTATAGTAGATACCCCCTATCACAGGATTCGGCACAAGGAACCTGTTATAATACCTGCTGCTGAATGCCTTTGTGCATGAGATATTCCTGCTGATGTCGCACAGCGGCCTGTATTTTTTGTCTTTGCTCCTTTCTTTTACATAAAGTGCATACACAGAGAGCAGCAGCCCAAGCAGAGATAATTCCGGTATCATAGCCTGTGTATAGCTTCAGGATATAAAAAAATTATTATTCTCCCTGTTTATACTAAGGGGATATGAAGATAAGACTGCATCAGTTCCTCAGCAAGTCAGGGCTTTTCAGCAGAAGGCAGGATATGCTGGATGCAATACTGAAAGGGGAAGTGAAGATAGATAGTGAGACAGTAACAAAGCCGCACTACGGGTTTAATCCGAAAAAAAGGAAAGTGTACTATAAGGGTGAGGAAGTGAAGGAGACAGAGGAAACAATATACCTCATCCTGAATAAGCCGCTCGGCTACCTGTCAACAAAGCTTACAGAGAAAGATATCGAGCTTGGGAAAAAATCAGCATTTGACCTCATTACAGGGTTTGACGAAAAGGCAAAGAATTCCCTTTTTGCAGTAGGAAGGCTGGATGAGGATACTTCAGGCCTGCTTATCTTCACTAATGACGGCAGGCTGGGATACAAGATAGCGAGCCCTAAGAGCAGCATAAAGAAGACATACCATGCTGTCCTGGAAAAAGAATTATCCGAAAAGGATATTGCTAAAATAGAGAAAGGAGTGAAAATAAGCCTTGGGGGATTCCCTGAAAAATTTTACACGACAAAACCCTGCAAAATAGAAAAGATTTCTGGAAAAGAAGCGTATATAACCCTGACAGAAGGGAAAAAAAGGGAAGTCAGGAAAATCTTTGTGGCTATGGGTAATGCAGTTATCAGCCTGAGAAGGATTGCGATAGGAAAAATTCTGCTCAAAAAACTGGATATAAGAGACGGGGAATTCAGAATAGTTGACAGGCAGTTCATAAAAGAGAGGTTATGACTATCAGTTTTTTACAGCTCTTTTTTTTTCATTAGTAAAGTGTTACTGACGACACTCACGCTTGACATCGCCATTGCCGCGCCTGCAATAGCAGGGTTTAACAGGAATCCAAACACAGGATATAGTGCTCCTGCAGCTACAGGAATCCCAACTATGTTGTAGAAGAATGCCCAGAACAGGTTCTGCTTTATTTTTTTCATAGTATAATTGCTCAGTTTTATGGCAGTAACAACATCATTAAGGTCATTCTTTACCAATACAAGATCTCCTGTCTCTATTGCAACATCTGTTCCTGACCCAAGTGCAATACCAATATCCGCCTGAGCCAGAGCAGGAGCATCGTTGATGCCGTCTCCGACCATAGCAACATTTCTTCCCTGCTCTTGCAATCCTTTTATTTTCTCTGCTTTTTCTTCAGGCAATACTTCAGACAATACTTCATCAATTCCTGTCTGCAGGGCAATCGCTTTTGCTGTTCTTTCATTATCCCCGGTAATCATCACTATTTTCTTCCCCATCCCATGCAGTTTTTGAACAGCTTCTTTTGAGTTTTCCTTTAATGTGTCTGCCACTGCGATTATTCCTATTAATTCTTTGTCTAGAGAAACTAACATGGCTGTTTTTCCTTCTCCCTCAAGTTTTCTCATTGTACTCTCTGCGCTTAATATCTTTATACCCTTGTCTTTCATTAGTTTTCTACTTCCTAACAATATCTTCTTTTTATCATACAATGCACTAACTCCTTTTCCAGCTATTGCCACGAATGATTTTGCATCATGTATATTGATTCTCTTTTCTTTTGCTTTTTTTACAATAGATTCTCCTAACGGGTGTTCAGAGCCTTTCTCAACAATTGCAGAATACTTTAAAACATCATTTTCACTATAATTATTAAAGGCAATAATATCTGTAACTTCCGGCTTCCCTTTAGTTAATGTTCCTGTTTTATCGAATACAACGGTATCGACTTTCTCAGTTTTCTGCAGTGCCTCGGCATTTTTTATCAGGATTCCGCTATTTGCGCCCATTCCTGTACCGACCATCACAGCAGTTGGCGTTGCCAGACCCATGGCGCATGGGCATGCGATAACCAGTACTGCAATGGCTATTGAGAGTGAAAACACAAGCGTATTCCCCAGCACAAAATACCACAAAATAAAAGCCAACACAGAGATTATTATTACGACAGGCACAAAATATAATGAAATTTTATCAACCAATTCCTGAATAGGAGCTTTGCTGGCCTGAGCATCTTCAACAAATTTAATTATCTGGCTAAGAAAAGTATCCCTCCCTATTTTTGTTGCTTTTATTTTAAGAAGTCCCTGCTTATTTATTGTTGAACCCACAATCTCGTCTCCTTTGTTTTTTTCAACGGGGATGCTTTCTCCTGTGACCATTGATTCATCTACTGATGAATGCCCTGAGACAACAACACCGTCAGTAGGTATCTTTTCACCAGGCTTTACAATTATGATATCCCCTATCTGGACATCCTCTATAGGAATCTCGATTTCCTCCCCTCTCCTTTCGACACGGGCGGTTTTTGCCTGCAATCCTATGAGCTTTTTTATGGCCTCGCTCGTCCTGCCTTTTGCCAGTGCTTCCAGATATCGTCCCAGGAGTATAAATGTTATAAGAAAAGCGGCGGTCTCATAATATAGACCTTGGAATGTATCTGGCACTAATGTAACTAAGAAACTGTATACAATAGCTGCTCCTGTTCCAATCGCGACCAGAGAGTCCATGTTAGGAGACAAGTTAAATAATGACTTAAATCCAGAAGTATAAAAGTTTCTGCCTGCATATATAACCGGGATCAGAAGCAGTGTCTGTATCCATGCCATATTCTGCTCTATAGCTCTAGGCAGAGGCAAAACAGGGAAGAACCCAACAACCATGAAATAGATAAATGGCAGTGAAAATATGAATGATAAAACCAGCTTTTCCTTCAGCTGTTTTATCTCTTTTTCCCTGAATTCTTTTTCCGTATCTTTGCTTTCAAGCTGTGATGCTTTATATCCTGCCTTGTCAATTGCATTTATAATGTCTTTAATGGAGACTTTTGAAGAATCATAAGATATAACTGCTTTTTGTGTTGACCAGTTTGGTTTTGCCTCTACGATGCCCTCCAGCTTTTCAACAGAATTTTTTACTATATTGGCGCAATGGTCAGACATCATGCCCTCAACATGCAGGTTTACCTCGTCTTTCACAACAGAATATCCTTTTTTCTTCACAACATCCTCAAATTTGCTCACATCTGTTTTTGAATCATCATACTCCACAGTGGCTTTGTTTGTTGTAAGATTTACGTTGGCAGATTTTACTCCTAGCGTATTTTTAAGCCCATGTTCTATTTTTGCAGCACAGCTGGCGCAATGCATGCCGGAGATAGTCAGCGTTGTTTTTTTAGAGCCTTTCTCTGTATATCCATGCTTTTCTTCAGCATTGTCATTGCCCAAAAATTTGTCTTTACAGTGCTGACTGCAAAAATAATATGTCTTGCCGTCTTTTTCCCCCTTAAGAGCTTTTTTAGGGTCAACTTCCATTCCGCATACTGGGTCTTTTTCCATTCTAATTCGCCTTCAATGCATGACTTGTAATTTCCAGATTACAGCTATCATGTTCTTTGCACCATTTTTCACATTCATCAGCATGCACTTTATCGTTGTATAGTAGTTTACACTCCTCACACTGATAATACTTGTTTCCCTGCGTTACAATTTTTTTAACCATTAAGCAAACTTATTGTACAACCATGCGAATCCATAGCTGAATATGAAGCCTATTATTGCCGCCTCGATTATGCCGGTTATTATGCTTAACGGGCTTAGCCCAAAAAACATATGCCACTGCATCATCATGCTGACAGCACCCATATACATACCCATGCCGCCAAAAAGGCCAAGCAGCAGCATTCCTGCAGCGGATACAGCTGCTCCTGCATATCCGAATGCCAGTTCATTTAGTTTTCCAGTCATTTTTTACCTCCTTTAACCACAACAGCCTCCGCCGCTGGTTTTTTTAACAGTGCTTACTTCACTTTTATAAGCATTAATATGTTCCTGAGAACAAAAGTTCTTTTTGAATACACCAACATATCCGGGTATTTTGATTTCTGCGTTTATTTCTTTCTCTTTTTCAATAGGTTCTCTGCAATAAACGCATTTTTCCTTTAATAATCCAAATAATCCCACTTACATCACCTCTTTATTGCAACAACAAGAATGATACTTTTTTCCGCTCTTTCCCTTGTTATTGCAGCATTCATGTTCTTTGTTTTCTTTATTCTCCTTACAACAGTTATGTTCTTTCATAGTTTTTGCCTCATCTTGGTGTATTAATCTTGTATTAAATTACCTCCTTTTTCAAAAAGTTCAGCACAGTGCGGGCACTTAGTTTTCTTGTTCATCTGGCTGAAAGCATCCCTTAATGGGCACCAGCAGTAAGCATCGCTCAATCTGTAATATTTTTTCCTGCCTTTTTTCTCAAATTTTACTATGTCTAATCCAGCCATCATCTTTAGCTGATGGGAGATTGCCGATAGAGTAAGTTCTCCAACTGAGCTATGGATGTCTTTTACAGTCATAGGGCCTTTTGATACAGTTACAAGTATCTTCAGCCTGGTTTCATCTGCCAGAGCGTCAAAAAACTTTATGATTCTCTGGTTTATCTCCTTCATCAATAGTTGAGAAATTGCTCAAGTATTTAAATATACCTATTTTTTTAGTATATCCAGCACATCCTCTCTTAGTATAACTTTCCTTATCTTGCCATGGGCTTTTATCATGATTAATTTTTTCTCCTGCATTTTCTGAAGCGACCGGTATGCTTTTACCCTGTTTAATCCAGGAAGTCTGGAAATCTCAGCCTGTGTAGTCTCTCCCGTGGTCTTTACAAGATGCTTTATAATCTCCTCTTCTTCCTTATTGAGAAACATAAGCACTATTTGCAGGATGTTCTCTGAATTTTTTCTTTGTTTTTCCAAAGCTCTGAAACTTAGGCCGGAAATAAAAAAACCAAGGATTATTGAGATCATTATCATGATAAATAATAGTTCAAGGTGATTCTGGGCGGCATAATAAAATAATGGATTGGCATTTGTCATATCCCTACTACCGTAAGTAATTATTGTGATAACTGAAACAAAAATAAATATAATTATGAGCACGGCCAGCCCAAGATATTTATAGAATTTTAGTTTTTGTGTATCCATAGTTGCTGCAAACAATATTGGTTTTATATATTTTTTGTTTCAGAAATTGCAGCATTATTCTTAAATGTTTCGCAACCCTTTAAATATTGTTTCAACATATGAAACATACATGTGTGCCTATTTTGTGCATGAAAAAAGGAGTTGTCAGCTCTAAAAAAAGAGCCTGTAAAACTCCAGAATAAGGAGGTAAAAATGCCAAAAAAGAATAAAAAAGAAGAAACAATAACCATTACAAGATCAATGGTGTGGAAGGGAGCTGCAGGGATATTGGCCCTATTATTAATTATCTCAGTCTTGACAGGAGGATTTAAAATCGGGACTGGGAAAAGCCAGGATAATACCGCTCCTACTCCTCAGCCTACCCAGCCCACACAGCCAACGCAGCCCACAGAATACACAAGCAGCATAGATGACGACCCTTCAAAAGGGAGTACCTCTGCTAAGGTTGTGATAATAGAGTGGGGGGATTTCCAGTGCCCATACTGCAGCAGGTTTTACAGTGAGACACTGCCTTCAATACAGCAGAACTATATCAGCACAGGGAAAATCCGGTTTGTTTACAGAGATTTTCCTCTGAGCAGCATACATCCTCAGGCAACACCTGCAGCAGAGGCAGCAGAATGCGCAGACGAACAGGGAATGTTCTGGGAATTCCATAACAAGCTGTTCGAAAATCAGGACTCATTAAGTGCTGATAACTACAAGGCATGGGCTGAAGAGCTCGGCATGGACACATCACTGTTCAACAATTGTATTAACTCAAGAAAATACCAGGCAGAGGTCCAGAGCGACTTCAGCGCAGGCACAAGCGCAGGAGTTACAGGGACGCCAGGATTCGTAGTGGGAGTTCTCCAGGATGACGGAAAGACTGTAATAGGCGGGTCTGTCAGGGGAGCAGTTCCTTACTCAACTTTCGCGGCAGTAATAGAAGCAGAACTTGCTAAAGTGAATTAATATTTTTTATTTTTTTAATATAAAAACAGGTCTTAAACCATGGAGTATAAATTATTCCGGATTTTGAAAAAAAGAAAATATCTCAGTATCATGATAATCTCATCTGTTTTCATGATAATATTCTTTCCTGTAGCGCAGTCATTAGCTACAGGCGGTTTGCAGAACCTGGATTTATGGTTCAGGGTAATACCGAAGGTCAATTTATTCTTATTGGGGGTATATTCTATTTTGTTTGGTGCTTTACTTTCATTGCAGATATACAATTTTAAATCCAAGGAATGCGATATAGAACAAAAAGTTGCAGGAGCATCTACTACAGGGGTTAGCGCGGTTATTGCTTCATTAGTTCCGGCATGCCCGGCTTGTTTATCATGGGTATCACTGCTATTGCCGGCCAGCTTTGGGTTGACAGCAACAATTTTCATGATAAAATACAACGGATTAATCCTTTTAGGAAGCATTATTTTATTATTAGCTGCTATGTACCTGTTGGGTGGTTTTAAGAGAAAATGAGCAAAAAGAAATTTAATTGTGAATCCTGTGGGAAAGGATTTTCCACAGAGGGCGGCCTGAATATGCATACAAAAGTTAAGCATCCAAGCAAGAAAGAAGAGGGATCACCAGCACTGACAGAAAAGCAGAGAAAAAAGATAAACTGGGTGATTTTCATTATTGCGGCTGTTGGTATTGTTGGTTTTATATGGTTCAGTTCATCAAATGCAGAAGTGCTGCCTCCAATAGATATGCAGGGGCATATCGAAGTAAATCCGCCCTCACATATCATGAAAGAACCTATGCTTTTGACAGTCCAGAAACACATGCTGGAGCATGCAGATGGCTCCGGCCCGCCAGGAGTGATTATAAATTATAATTGCGATGATTATGAATGCGAGCCTGATTTGATAGAGAAACTTGAGGGTTTTGCTGTTGAATATTCTGAGAATGTCTATGTGGCCCCTTTTGAGAACATGGATGCAAAGATAGCTCTTACCAGGCTTAGAAGAATACAGGTTTTGGAAGAATATGACTATGATGCGATAAAGAGTTTTATAGGCTCATAAATAGATTTATTTTATGACAACTATATTTGTCATTCCCCTTCTTTTTCTTTCTATAATGCCCCTGTTTTCCAGTTTATCCAATATCCTTGTTACTTTAACTTTCGACATGTCTAATTTTGCTCCTATTTTGCTTTGATATATCCCATTATCGCTGTTTTTTATAAGCTCAAATACTTCTCTTTCTTTCTTATTCAGACCTGATAAATCATACTCCTTTTTTGTTATTATTTTTTCTTCTTTTGAGAATAAAAGATATGCCCCAATCCCCCCCAATCCTGCTACCAGAATGCTGGCTAAAAGAGGGATTACACTTAAGTTATTGTCTTTATGATATGGGCACGAAGAAATTGAACAGCTGTCTGCCCCGTTCTCACCGCATGCTTCGGCGCAGGCCTGGAGCTGCTGATTATCAAACTGAATTTTGAAATAAATCATTAATAAGATTACAACAACACTTAATATTACTATGATCCTCCCTAATTGTTTTGGTTTCATCGACTTTTAAAAGATTTTTCAACTATAAAAATTTAGCTATTAATCTGTTTTATAGAGAAAAAGACACCACACATTAGGGAATGGCTCGCTCTCTATATCACGTTTCATCATGAGCATGGCCGGTTCCTCCGCAGGCATCAGACAAATCCCAGACATCTGCTATTTGTTCTGCTGTAAAACCTTTTTCAGTAATAAGATATTTAGCAAGCCCCTCATATGCATACCAGTGCCAGCATTTGCAACAGCAGGGGCCTCCTTCATGAGATAAGTCTACTGCGTGGTCATAAACTTCCTGCTGTTCAGCGTTTAAAATTATATTTTTTTGATAATCTAGAAGCTCTTTCGCCAAAGACACGGAGACATCGTAAGGGTCAGGGGGTATTTTTTCAAAATCTGAATATTTTTTCAAAGCGTGAACTTGTTCTGCATATCTATGGAATACCATCGCCCCGCAGCAAGATCCCTGAATTCTTTCCTGATCTGATTTTGAATCGATATAATTAAATGTTCCGCCGCATGAATTTGTATGTGCACTGCTTAATAAGGCAAATTTTACTTCTAGAGCTGTCTGTTCATTAAGTGTTGCAGCAGAATTTATAGAACTGAAAATATAGGCAGTTGATAAAATTAATATAACTATTAGTACAAACAGGATATTTGATTTTTTAAAAGTTACTGTATTTTTCTCTTTCTCTTTCATCTTATGTTTTTCCCATTATAATCAATTCTATAATTAGTAGAGACTGAAACACTTTATTAATATAACCTGAAATGGGTTTCACTATCCTCTGTTTACAAAAATTAAATCATATTATGGCAGAGTTTGCAAATAATGCATCAAATCTCTCAGATCATTATCGTTCATGCCCCATCTTGGCATCGCAGGGCCAAGATAACTCCCGTCAGGATGCCTGCCGTAGACAACAGCGTTCCTGAATTCTTCAAGGCCATATCCTTCATGCGCATCATTGTGCTCATCAGCATGCTCTTCTTCCTGCCAGCTTTCCCCTGACAAAGCAGACCACCTGATATCGGGGACTGAGAGGGAGTCCATATGAAAATATACATTTCCTCCTCTCGCGTCTTCTCCATGGCAGGATACGCATGCAAGGTCTCTGCTTCCAGGCATCATACCCGGACCAAAACCCCCGTCATAATCTATTCTGCCTGAATTTTCAGAAGTGGCTGTAAAATAAATTCTTTCGCCATTGGAGGAATATCCCCTGAAAGGCTGAACAAAAGTACTGCATGATGCAAACAGGAGCGAGGTTCCTGCTATAATCGAGACTAATGATTTTTTTTTCATTTCCTTGATTTTCTAATTAGCTTCCCATTTAAATATCCTTTCTTCAACATCAGGAATACCGGTTATGATTATCATGTGCTCTCCTGGCTCTTCAGGGATTTCAAACCTTAATGTTCCTGAATTATGGTGTCCTCCAAGTGATGGAGCGCTTACAGGATAATACTCGTCTTCTCCTATAACTAATTTAACCTGCTTCTTCAGATCAAACCCGCTCATATCAATAGTGTGTGTGTTTAAACTGATGTCAATCTCCAGTACGCCATTTTCAAATTGATGGGGCTCCAAATCAATAGTTACAGCGCTTTCACTTGTTTTTCCGGCAAAATTTTCTTTTTCCGGTGTTTCTTTGCCCGTGCCTGAGGTGCATGCGCTTATAATAAAAAGCATTATAACGCCGGCAATCAATAATTTTTTATCCATTTTTTATCCTCCTATAATTGCAGAATATAAAGACAGGCCAAATATTGCCAGACTTAATATCACAACATATTTCTGGATAATTCTTATATCCAGTTTCATCATTTCCCCCAGAATACCTTTCCAGGAGTTATGGAGAGAATTTTTTTGTATTGTATTGAGCATGATAGTTATTCCGATTAAATTCGAAAGCACCCCCAACAGGATAAAAGAAGTCTGATACTTAACTAGTACCGTTGATAAAAAAGCAAGGCCGATTAATGGGAGTATATCGGTCAAGTGATGCGCGCAGCATGCTACCATGGAGGCAGTGGATACTCCGCCTGAAGCAGCTACAGAAGCTGTTGCTGCAGCATTTATTGCTTTGAAAGATTCTTTTACATAAACATAGAGACCAATCTGTATGCCGAATCCAAGAATTAAAGGCAGCATTAAGTACCATAGTCTAAGAAATTCTGATAGAGCATGGGATAGTGAGTTTAACAGGCTAAGCAGCAGAAGATATATTGAAAAAAGGAATATACTTCCAAGCAACCCAAACAATACAGATTTTTCGGTTATATTTTTATTCATCTTAAAAAAGCCATCTTTGTTGTTTAATTCTTATCTTGCATTGTCAACAATCTCTATAATGTCTTTTTCGGCCTCTTCAGCTTCTTCTTTGGCGATCTCTGGAAAGAACTCTGAAATCATTGTTGGCTTCATTCCAATAATCTTTATTTTTCCATTCTCTTCCAGAACATTTATTTTGCATGGCATGCATAAAGAAATTAGCCTGTTCCTGTTCAGAAAAGTATCTGCGTGCTTTCCAGAACAAATCTCAATGATCTTCAATGCGTTGTGCTTAAATCCTTTTGCTGCCAGCCTCTCTTGTATATCATAGACCTGAAACAATGCCCAGCCTTTTTTCTCAACAGCTTTCAAAACTGAAACAACTGCACTATCGAAACTTTTTTCTGTCTCTACAACATATGCGAAATCTTCAACATTCATTTTTTGCGCCTCCTGTTTTTTGTATTTTTCCATAGTCTTATAATCCAGAAATAAACCAGGATTATTAATCCTGCCAATAAGATTATATAAAATATAGTGATAATCCCCCAGGATGCATACCCGAAATTCCCCATCATACCCTGCATCATGTTGCCGCCCATCATTCCAAAGCCTGAACTTTCTTTGCAATAAAAATTCTTTCCCATGTTTATGTGCACTATTCTCAAGGATTCAGAGCCTTCGCCGCCCATCATCTCATCCATCCTTTCATGTGCCTCTCCTGGATGCATCTGCTCCATATAATAGTCCCCAAGAAACTCAAACTGAGTATCATTCAGGTCTTCACATGGAGTCTGGCTTTCAATTATCTCCAGCGCCACTGAAAAATCATCATGCCCGTCGCCATAGGAATAGCTTATTGGGATAAGTGTTAAAATCATAATCAGAATTATAGTTATTTTTTTCATCTAGTTCACCTCAAACCCATATCCTTTTGCTCTCCAGGCATTTGTTCCGCCAACAAGATTGTAGACATTTTTGTATCCCATATCTATTAACTCCTGAGATGCCTCTGTGCTCATGCTCCCGCTCCTGCAATAGACAGCAATAGGAACAGATTTGTCATCAGGCAGCTCTGCTTTGTCTATCTCATTATAGGGAAGGAAAGCATCTGTTCCTTTTATATGCTGTTGTTTTGGGATATGGACATCTATGAGGAAAACGTCCTCATTTTCCAGAAGCTCTTTGAATTCCTCGGCCCCGAGATTGTTTATGTTTCCCTTAGTTGTGCAGGCAGCAATAAATATCAAAAAAATAAAAAGTAATCTTTTCATCAGCAACCACCCACCATTTGGGGAAGATTATTCAGGTTGCCTGGCACATTTACCCCGCTTGCGCTGTTTCCTAATTTTGTAGTATCAGGACTTATCCCTTCACTTACAATTCTTTTTTCCAGTGAATTCAGCTGAACTGCCTGTGCAGCAGAGAAAATCACTAAAACAACCAATACAATTGTAATTATCATGTTTTTTTCCATTTTTACCTCCTTTAACATCCCCCGACCATGCCAGGCAGATTTTCAAGCGCAGATGTATCCCCGCCGGCAACAGTCACTGCAAGATTCACCATATCTTTAGGGAAGAACAGGGTTTTCCACCTTAGAGCTTCTCTTAAGATCTCAGCATCATTGTAGTCAGTATTTTTTATCAGCCATTTTGTCAATCCAAGCAGAGCCGGATTATGCTGACAGCCGCAGATTGTCTTGCCGTTCCTGTCCACGCCTATTGCCTGCACTCCGCAGCAGAACTCGCATGAGATACCAATGGGCTTTGTGACAAGGTTGACATACCGCTCATTCTCTTCTTTTGTGAGTTCAAGATTGTACAGCTTAAGAAGCACTGATAATCCTCTAGTTGGATCGTCGTAATTGACACCAAGCTCCTGTCCGTATTCCGGCATTCCTGTCGGAACCATCACATCTACAGCATCCTGAGCTGTCTTGATTGATTCAACCTCAAACACAGCAGCAACAGCATGTCCTGTTGATTTTATAGAACTGAAATCAACATTACTGAGTTTCTTTCCCTCTTTGTGCATATTTGGCATTGCTATTGCCCTTATCCTGAGCAGCGTGTACTGGTTAAAAACCATAAGCAGCACAACAAGAACAAGAAGCGCAATGTTTACTATGCTTAACTTATCTTTTAATTTCATTTTTCTATTTTTTTTCATTTTGTCACCATTTTTTGCAGCATTCTATCAGCCTGCTGACGAATTTTTTCATGTTTTTTCCTGACCTGTAGAGATAGATCAATATGAAAACAGCCCAGACTGCGGATACAAGAATAACAACACGGATTATATCATTGGATACGCTTATCAATGATATGCCAGCAGTTGTCAGCGTCAATAAGAAAGGCAGCCTGAATATCTTGAGCTCTTCTTTTACTTTTGAATCTACAAGGTAATAGATGCCTACTACTGACTGCCCCATGAGCATAGCAACAATAAGAGGATTATCAAACATATTCAGCTTATATAATACTAAGAGAGAGATCCATGTTAAGCTGATGGCCCCGCATATAACGCATATATCAAAAAACCTTTTTACAATAAGGAGGATAAAAAACAGCGTGATTATGCCTGCTATTGGAATCAGGATTTCCATCTTATACCACCACATTGATTATTAGACCTGAGAGTATAAGCAGGACAAAGGTCATTATCATCCCTTGGAAGGGAATTGTTTTCTTTCTGGCTTCTGTTATTTTTCTGCTTAGGTAAGGTGTAACAGAAACAATGGCTGCTCCTATAAGGCTTCCCAGCAGGAACAGGTTAATCACATATGTCCTGTTTAGCAGAGAGCCGTAATTTCCTGCAATGAAAACAAAAACCGGGAGAGGGGCTTCCATTATATTCAGCATGGGCAGCACAGTCGTAATATAAGACAATAATATAAGCACAGCTCTCTGGTATTTTACATATTGCCTCTTAATCAGGTTGGAGAACCACCAGCCCATGGATACTGCAAAAGCCCCTATGAAGAGTCCTATTACTCCCTGGTTGACACCCAGCCACGCTGCACCGCCTGCAGCAGCTGCAGCCCCGATAGTACATAAAGGGCAATGGGCTCTGGCCTGTTGTACCATCAGGATGAATGCAGCCGGAAGGAGGATTTTTTGTTTCATTTTATATTGTCATGAATACCGAAGCCTGGCCGTCTTTTATGGCATATATTGTCCAGATGGTATTTTTTGGACCAGGCATTCCGGGTGAGCCGGAAGGCATTCCAGGCAATGCAATCCCGTCAATATCAGGCCTTTCGGCAAGAAGCTTTTCCACAGCCTCTGCAGGAACATGGCCTTCAACGAAATAGCCTTCTACAAAAGCAGTATGACAGCTGTACATGTTTCCGGGTATCCCATTTTCTGCCTTTATGGAATTTATATCGGCATTTTCAATTATCTTAATATTGTAATCATCGGCAATATAACCTGCCCAGCCTGTGCAGCATCCGCATGTTGGAGATTTATAGATAATCATCTCCGGCTTATTGGCATTGCTAGAAGTGCATGCCGCTACTATAATGCTTAACAGCAATATTACTACGATGAATATTTTTTGTTTCATTCTTTTACCTCTCAGTTAATTTTAGTGCTGGAGAACATGAAACAGCATATATCAGTACTGATGAAACTAGTTTCATTTAAGAATAACTATATTTGTCATGCCCCTTCTCTGACGACCAATTATATCCTTTGAGGCCATCCTGTCGAGAACTCTTGTGGTCTGCACTTTTGAGAGCCCGGTCTCCTTTACAACATCACTCTGGTAGAGAGAACCATTGTTTTGTTTTAATAATTCATAAATCTGTCTTTCTTTTTCATCAAGCTTTGAGGTGTCTATCTTCTTAAACTCTTTTTCTCTATCTTTTTGGAATAGGAGATATATTCCGGCGCCCACCATCAGAAATACAATCCCAAATGAGAGGCTTAGCAGCCATGAGCTTATGCTTTTATGCGCAGGACAGTCTGCCATCTCAAGAGCCGGGTCTGCGCCGATTTCCTCGCAGAGAAAAACATCTTTTTTGTCTGTATCAATTTTCACTAATACCAGTATGATAAATAATAGGAGCGATATGCCAATGATTATTTTTCCCAAATCTCTCTGAGATATCATACTTGGCTAGAAGAACACTAGGATTATTTAAACGTTTTCATTGAATTTTGAATAATGTATTGAAATCGCAATAAGTGGATTATGGGATTAATATTTTTAAAATATTCTCTTTTAATTTTACACTCCTGACTTTTCCAATAGCTGTTTTCTCAATTATATTTTTGTTCTCCATCCTCTGCAACGCTCTGTAGGTCCTGACCTTGTTCATCCCGGGCAGTTTGGATATTTCTGCCTGTGTCGCGGAGCCCTTATTTTCAATAAGAAAATCAATGATTATCCTTTCTTCTCTGCTTAGGAAACCCATTAAAATATTTGTTACATCCTCTGTATCCCTTTTTTGTTTTTTAAACTCATCATAGTATAAATTTGACCAGAAAAAGCCAAAAGAAACCGAAATGAGGGTAAGGAGTATCATGATTGGAACATGGTTCTTAACTGCTATTGATAACAGAGGATTATCAGATTCATGATGCTGGTAAGTGTAAGTCAGTATTGCTATCACCAGAACTACAATTATTAGCAAAGTTGAAATCCCAAACCCGATATTCCTGTATCTTTTTATGTCCACCAGTGTGATTAATTATCCTCCATTTATTAAATCATCGCTTGGAATAACCTGTCTTTCCGTGGTTTCAAAACGATTTAAATATGGTTTCAGATAATGAAATATACGGAATCCACTATATCCGAAAAGGAGATGAGTAGAAAATGCTTAAAATCAGAAAACCGAATACATTGATATATATTGTTTTGCTGGTTATCTTGAGCCTAGTTGCTTCAGCATGCACAAAACAGCAGGAAAATGAACTGGTATCAAACGGAATGGAAGGTATGCCGTGCCACAGAATGCCGAACGGAGAGTTGATGGGAGATTGTGATGGAGTTGAAGAAACACAGGGAGAAGAAACAATGGGCATGATGTCCCAGCAGGCAACATTTAGAATAGGCTCTTCAGCTGATTCTTCTTCTCTTAAGGTGGCAAAACCAACATCAATACTTGACTTGGAAGACGGCGACGAAGTTGATATAACAGCAGAAATAGTACTTAAGGAAATAGATGGCCAGACCTTTAGGATGTATGCATACAACGGGAGGATACCAGGGATTGCACTGAGGGTGAAACAAAATTCGAAGATTACTGTAAATTTTCATAATAAAATAGATCAGGAAACAACTATACACTGGCACGGTCTTAGGCATGATATTAAAGATGACGGCGTTCCAGGAATATCGCAGGATCCTGTAAAGCCAGGGGAATCTTATGTGTACAGTCTCTTTTTTCCTGATGAGGGAATCTATTGGTATCATCCTCATGTAAGAGAGGATATACAGCAGGAAGGGGGATTGGCAGGAAACATGCTTGTTGTTCCATCAGATCCGGATTATTGGAACCCTGTAAACAGAGAAGAATTATTGGTATTAGATGATTTGTTGATTAGAAATGGGGAATTAATGCCATTTGGCAAAGAATATGCAACACATTCCACAATGGGAAGATTTGGAAATGTTCTTTTGACTAACGGCGACACGAATTACTCTCTTTCAGCTAATGAAGGGGAGGTAATAAGGTTCTATATAACAAATGCGGCAAATGTCCGCCCGTTTAAATTATCATTTGGAGGAGCCAGAATGAAACTTGTGGGTTCAGATATGGGAAAATATGAGAGGGAAGAATTTGTTGAGGGAGTCATCATGGCTCCTGGAGAAAGATACATAGTTGAGGTATATTTTGACAAAGCAGGAAAATACTATTTAGAGCATAATACCCCAGAAAAAAGATACATGCTTGGTGAAATTCAGGTTAGCGGGAGTAAAGCAAAGTTAGATTATTCTTCTTATTTTAATAACCTGAAAACTAATGAAGACATTAGTGAAGAAATAGATGAGTTCCGGCAATATTTTGAAAAGCCTGTTGATTACAGTCTTGTGCTTGATATTGATATGCCAGGTATGCAGATGATGGGCGAAGCTGAAAATCATGAAAGCATTGAATGGGAAGACACAATGCAGCAGATGAATGAAATGATGGATTCCAGCGATATGACCTGGATACTAAAGGAGGAGAATACAGGAAAAGAGAATATGGACATATCAATGGATTCTAAAGTTGGCGATAAGGTAAAGATAAGGATATTCAATGACCCCGAATCCATGCATCCGATGCAACACCCCATCCATCTGCATGGCCAGAGGTTCCTCATCTTAAAGAAAAATGATGTTCCTGCAGATAATCTTGTATGGAAAGATACAGTTCTTGTCGGGATAGGGGAGACAGTTGAGATATTAGTTGATGTTACTAATCCAGGGGAGTGGATGATGCATTGCCATATTGCAGAGCATCTTGAAGCAGGAATGATGGCAGAATTTAGTGTTGGATAGAAAGAGTATTTGACGCTATAACATGGCACACACACTCTTTGCCATGGCATTTATCAGGGATTACAAGAGTATTGGTGATACTCCAGTCTTTTACTCTATGCAGTATTACCTTTAGCTCTCTTCCTGAATTTGTGAGATGATAATAATCATCCTGCTTCCTGACTATGCCGAATTCCTGCATCTTTTTCAGCCTCTCGGACAGCAGGGTCTGGTTTATCTTTTTTCCCATGAGATTATGCAGCTCATTGAAGCTTTTGCCGTTCTCATCAATATTTGAGAACACCATGAATGCCCATTTTTTCCCGAGGAAATCAAACAGTTCAATAAGGTCGCAATGCTCCATAACTACAGAAATGTGTAGTGAATATTTAAATATGTTTATGGCTTAGACAAATAGAACATGGACAAACATCAGTATGTATGGGCACTTCTTAGAATATCTCTCGGACTAATCTTCCTCTGGGCATTCTTTGATAAGACATTTGGGCTGGGATTTACAACATGCAGCACAGAGACCGGCATACAGGTCATGTGCGACAGTGCCTGGCTGAACGGAGGCAGCCCGACAGCGGGTTTCCTTAAATTCGCCACAGCAGGGCCGCTTGCAGCATTTTACCAAAGCATTGCAGGCAGTGCTTTTGTTGAGTGGCTTTTCATGTTAGGTTTATTCGGTATAGGATTTTCCTTGGTATCAGGGATGGGAGTCAAACTAGCTGGCTATTTCGGTGCTCTACTGATGGTCCTCATGTGGTCAGCTACCCTCCCCCCTGAACACCATCCTTTCCTTGATGAGCATATAATTTATGCTCTTGTGCTTTTAGGCCTCGCTTTTGCAAAAGCAGGCCGTTTCTGGGGCTTAGGCAGATGGTGGTCCAAAACAAAAATTGTAAAAAAATACCCTGTTTTGGAATAGATTAAAAATAGAGACGTATTTTGATTTCGTATGGATATAGCCTTTTTTGAACTAGAGAACTGGCAGAAACAGGAAATAAAGCAGAAGCTGAAAAACCACAGGCTGGCTTTTTTTGACAGCCCTCTCAAAGAAGAGCATATCAGTAAGATAAAAGATACGCAGGTTCTCGGGATTTTCATATACTCAAAGATTACAGCAGATATAATAGACCGGCTGCCGAAGCTCAGGCTTATTGCCACAATGTCTACTGGCTTTGACCATATTGATATTGAATACTGCAAAAGGAAAAACATAGCAGTATGCAATGTGCCGACTTACGGGGAGAATACAGTTGCAGAGCATACTTTTGCGCTTATACTTGCACTGTCAAGGAAATTATACCCTTCAGTTAAGAGGACTAGGGAGAACCATCTCTTTGAGACTGATATCTCACTCAGGGGGTTTGACCTCAAGGGAAGGACAATAGGCCTTATAGGCTGCGGCAATATAGGAAAACATGTTGCCAGGATGGCAGCAGGGTTTGAGATGGACATACTTGTCTATGATATCTATAAGGATGAGAAACTTGCCAGAAAAATAGGTTTCAGATATGCAGAGTTTGATGACCTTCTCACTGAATCTGACGTAATAAGCCTCCATGTGCCTTATAACAGCAAGACGCACCATCTTATTAATGAGGAGACAATAGGCAGGATGAAAAAGGGGGCCCATATAATCAACACTTCAAGAGGCGCAGTGATTGACACAAAGGCCCTTGTGAGAGGTCTGGAGTCAGGAAAAATTGCAGGGGTAGGAATAGATGTGCTTGAGGGAGAGGGGGAAATAAAGGAAGAGATGGCTGTCCTCAAGGATGAATTCAAATCCAGTTCAGACCTCCAGACAGTACTTGCCAATCATGTGCTCATGAAAATGGATAATGTCTTAATCACGCCTCACAACGCATTCAATTCAGCCGAGGCCCTGCAGAGGATACTGAATACGACAATAGAGAATATCTTTTCTTTTTCATCAGGAAAAAAAGAGAACCTTGTCTGGCAGCATTAACATTAATAAACTTCCTTCTAATCCCACATTTTATGGAATTCTGCCCGGGATGCGGAAAAAAAAGCAAGGGAATATGCAGGGACTGCAGGCCACAGAAGGAGATTAAGGTTAGAGATATCAATATAAAATTCTGCAGCTCCTGCAAAAAATATTTTCACAGGAACAAGTGGACAGAGTATACTGACATTGAAGAGGTAGTAAAAAAAATAGCTTCTGAGAACATAAAAGAAGAGAATATTTCCATAAATCCCATACTTCCGGAAATCAGGATGAAGCCAGGCATTACAGAAGAGGCTTTCATTGAAATTGAGATAGATGGGGATATCTCCTATATCCCGGCGAACCTGGAAATGACCTACTGCGATAAATGCTCAAAAAAACAGGGTGAGTATTTTGAGGGGACATTGCAGCTGAGGAATGTTGATGAGGAGATGGTAGAATTTGCCCGCTCTTTTTTCAGGAAGAATAATGTCTTCATATCAAAGGAAAAGGAGCAGCCGAAGGGCATTGACATGAATGTTACAGATAAAAAAAGGCTGCAGAATATAGGGCTCATGCTGCAGAGAAAATACGGCGGCTCAATAAAAGTCAGTCCGCATATACATACGCAGGACAGGCAGACCAGCAAGCAGGTCTACAGGGTGAACCTTCTTTATGAAGCTCCGGAGTTCAGGATCGGCCAGGTTATCAAGGTCGATAATAAGGTTCTGCTTGTAAAAAACATCTCCAAGACTGTTTCCGGTGTGGACCTGGCCACAGGGAGCAGAGCATCAGTTGATCTGAAGAAGAAGGAATACAAAATATTGCGGCCTTCTGAATCAAGAATCTCCAAAGTGCACCCGGGAATTGAGATTCTCGACCCTGAAACTTATCAGAGCGTACCCCTGAGAAATAAGAAAAAGGTGCAGATTGGGGAGAAGGTAAATGTTGTCAGCGACAGAGGAGTCTATTATATTCTCTGATTTTTTGTAAGGATAAGCTTTTTATATACGCAGTTTAACTGAAGTATTTAGGGGGAGATATTTGGGAAGAAACAGATATGGCTACTGTCTGATTGGATGCGAGGGCGGTAGATATCTTACTGAAAAAATTGATGCTGAGCTTAAAGGTTCTGAGGGATACAGAGGCATAATAAAGTCTGAATCAGTGAAATTCCATGATGGCGAGATTGAAGCCAGGATAATGGAGCATGTCAGGGGGAGCGACGTGTATATTATCCAGCAGCTGTATTCTCCGACAACATCGGGCAGGAATCTTAATGATAATCTGTTTGAGCTGTGCTTAACAATACAGGCAGCAGGCAAAGCAGATGCCCATAAAATAACCGCGGTTATACCGTATCATGCATACTCACGCGCTGACAGAAGGTCCGGAAAAGATGAAGGTATCCGAAAATCAATAGGCGCAAAGCTTGTGGCAGACGTCATTGTAGCTTCAGGGGCTGACAAAGTGATGAGTTTTGATATACATAATGAGAGTATAGAAGCATTCTACCCTAACAGGTTCCCTGTAGAAAATATATACCAGACAAACCTTTTCAATAATAAACTTAAAAATGATTTTCCGGAATACCTGGAAAATGCAGTCATGTTAGCCCTGGACCTAGGAGGCGCAAAAAGAGTCGCACGCCAAGCAAAGATTATGGGACTGCCTCTGGCAGTAGTGGAAAAAGGCAGGGATACTGTGTCAGGTGAGCTTAAAATCGAGGGGATTATGGGTGATGTAAGAGGAAAATACTGCGTCTGCCTCGATGATATCGGGGGAACATTCGGAACATTTCAGGAAGGCGGGGGAGCAGCTATGGCCAGTGGGGCGCTTGGTATTATAGGGGGTGTATCATTCCCTCTTTTTGTCGGGCCCGCAATAGAAAGAATGGATAAAATGCATGAAGAAGGGGGGCTTATTGCGATGCTGGGAACAGATGCAGTCTGGCATGGGGAGGAGTTTCTTGAAGAGCACCCATATTTTTCTTATATACCTCTTGCACCTACGCTTGCCAATACAATAAGAGCAATCCAGAGGGGGGAAGACTCACTGCACCAAGAACTTGATGTAAAGCCGCTGGAACAGAACGGATTAATACTTCCCAAGCCCTAACTGTCCCTTCCTCTTTCCTTTTGAAACTTTTTCGATGTCTTCACCGATCTGCTTCTTGAGGTTAAGCGCAGTCTTCTCGCCAAGCAGCTGGGTAAGCTTTGTCATATCTGCTTTTTTTATGTCTCCGATATCTTTTATCCCGTTCCTGTAAAGCTTTCTTGCCCTTACCCTTCCGACATTTTTCAGCCTAGCCAGAGGTATAAGCTCCTCCTTAACTCCCTTGTCCAGCCTGAACCTTGTCTTTCTTATGTTTTTTATTATGTCCCTGAAATTGAGCAGTGCAGCAAGCTCCTCGCCTGCATAAAGTATCCAGTCGCACAGATTCCTTTTCAGATGAAGCTCTCCGGGTGCGATATTGAATTCCTCAAGTATCTCATTTTCAGTCTTCTCCTCCATCCATGATTCAAGCGCAATAGCCAGCTTCATGCTCTTCAGGAATTCATCATATTCCGGCTCAAATACGCTCGGTTCAAATGCTATCAGGAGAGAGGAGGATTCATTAAGCTCTGCTTCAATAAAATCAGTTTCCTTTACCCTGACAGAAGGAAGAGGCCTCAATTCAAGCGTGGAGCAGGCCAGCTGCAAATAAGAAAGTTCAGTTGCTGTTTTCTGTGTCGCCCTTCTCAGAGCTGTTATTATCTGGTGTGCAGTGAATGGGTCAAGATACAGCTGGGCAACCCTCTCCCCGAGTTTTGTAACTTCTATTTTGTCATCGCCCAAGCTGTTGGCAGAGACGAAATCATCTTTCTTTGACTGCCTTATGAACTCCCATTCCTCAAGGTAATTCAGCATCTTGTCTAGTATGGATTCAATTGCATTCATATCCTGGAATTGATAGCCGTAGAATGTCTTCTCAAAGAAATCGACAAGCTCTTTTTTTGAATGGGCAAATCCTGTTGCTGCAAGGCTCAGGCAGTATGTCCTCAGTACAGGCTCGACAGCCAGTTTCGAGTATATATTTTCAGGAGGGGCATTTATAAATTTCTCTACTATGTCCTCTGCTTCTTTCTCTGTTGATGCAATGCAGATTGCCTCCCCATGTGTATCATTGAAATCAGGCCGGCCTGCCCTGCCTGCCATCTGGTGGTATTCAAGAGCAGGGATGTACTGGAGGCCCCATCTGCCGCCATATCTCTTGAGGTCCTTTATTACTGCCCTGAATGCAGGCAGGTTAAGCCCGAACGCCAGCGTGGGAGTGCTTGCTATAACCTTTATCCTGCCATTCCTGAAGTTATCCTCAACAAGCTTTCTCTGCTTTGAGGCAAGCCCTGCATGGTGGAACGCCATGCCTTTCCTTATGCAGTATGCAAGCCTCCTGCATTGTTTTGTAGGAGAGGAGAGGACATTCAGTATTTCATCTGCAAGCTTTTCAAGGTCATCACTTTTTGAGTCTATCTTCCTGGCCAGCTTTTCCGCAGTAGATTCTGCAGACCTTCTTGTATTGCAGAATACCAGCGCCTGCTTGTTCCTTTTTACAGTATCCAGTGCTATGTCCAGGGCAGGATGATCCGTAAGCTCAGGAATTGAGAGCGGCTTCATAGCAACTAAAAAACAAACTTCATTAATTAAGCTTTGCGATGTTTCTTATTCCTTTTTTGCAGAAAGAGCAGCAGGGTATCATAGGAAACAGGGACATTCCTCGTTAAGAGTGGCTGTAAGAATCATAAAAATAAAAAAAATGAAAAAAATATTTTATTCCTATGCTCCTGCACTACCTTATTAACTTTATCTGTAAGTGAATTAAAAGAAGTGGGCCCGAGCGGATTCTCACCAATCCTTACCAGCATTGATGGGGCTAGTGTGTTTCCTCGCTTTGCTCGTCAAGCACACGTTATATAAAATGGGCCCGAGCGGATTTGAACCGCCGACCACTCGATTGCTGACTGATATGCTATCAGTCGAGCGCTCCATTATCCCATCGCCCAGGTACAACCCAGGCGAGTGACCAGACTAAGCCACGGGCCCGATGGTTCTCAGAATTTGAACTGCATTTAAAAAAATTGCGATAAATATAAGAGATAGCGCATTATTTTGGAGATTATGGATCTATCAGAACTGACACTGATTCTGCAGGTATCAATAGTGCCGGTCGCCCTTATCTCGGGAATAGGGCTTATCATCCTTTCCATGACAAACAGGCTCGGGAGAATCATGGACAGGATAAGAGCGCTGATCGGCAACAAGAAAAAGAGGCAGCAGGCGGATATGCTTTACAGGAGGGCAAAAATAATGCAGCGCGCTGTGATACTGGGAAGCATCAGCATATTATTTGTTGCAGTTCTCATAATAATGAATTTTCTGTTTCTTATCCTAAGTGTGAACAGCGCAGTTATGACCATACTAGTATTCTCGCTTATTCTGGCCCTTCTTATAGTGTCCCTGTTTCTCTTTATCTAAGACTTGACTTTATCATTAAAAGCAATAGAGTTAGAAATAAAAGACAGTTTATGAAGTAAAGAAAAAGTGGGACTTCATTGATTCTCATCAAGCCTTTAAGAAAAGCCTTGAGGGAAACAAATCCGGTTCTGTTAACAAGTTAACAGAACGACAAAATTAAAAAAGTGGGACCTCAGGGATTTGAACCCTGGACACCACGGTTACTAAATTCTCACCAGTTACAGACTGGTGGTGGTGCTTCAGCCGTGTGCTCTCCCAGGCTGAGCTAAGGTCCCGCCAATGCCCTGAAATTAAGCACGATTTAAATTGTTTTCTATAAGCAGCTACAATCTGTACTCGACAGGCAGATGGAAGAAGCCGGAAGGTGATTTGTAATTGTCAAGCGGAAATTTTTTCAGGCCATGCTTCACAGCCGCTATATCTGGAATTGCAAAAGATATGGGCCTGCCGTAGTCGGCATTTTCAACTCCGCTATCTTTTTTATAGTGGGCTATCCAGTACAATTTTTTCCCTTCGTTATTGAGGGTTAGTCTGAACAAATGAAGTTTTTCTCCTTCTTTATCTAAGACAGTGTATTTTCTATCTCCTGAAAAAGCCACTTCAGCGATGAGGTTCCAGAAAAAAATAAGCCCCCCATTCATTCGGTCTATATCAGGATTCCTTTTTCCTTTCAGCCAATTGAACATTGGGCTTATCTTATCACTTGCCTGAACAAAGCCATAGACAGGCCCGAAATCACCTATAAGCAGGCCTTCAAGATGGTCCAGCTCATGATGGGCGTATCTTGCCTGGTCTTTGCTGCTGATAGATATCTCCTCTTCAATCCCTTTTTCAAGAACATACCCTGACAATACCATGCTTTTTGGCCTTGCTACAGGCATATAAGGCTCCCCAAGAGAGCCGCAGCCCTCAAGAAAGTCTGCTTTCTCATATTCCTCTTTAGAGATTATCTCCGGGTTTACTACCGTAATAAACCTATTTTTTGCAGAATAATCAGGATTAGGTATCTGCATCATCCTTAGAGGCCGTTCAGTTTCTTTCCAGTAGATATTCTGTGAGGCTACAGCGTTCCACTTCTTTTTTGTTCTGAATTCTGTCATGAGTTTTGCAAGCTTCTTTACAAGCCCCATCTCAGTATTGGTATCAACGTGCATTGCAGGAGTCCTGACCCATTTCGCATATTCTATGCTCTTATACACGTCGCAGACATCCGCTCCTGTTTTTAGCGCAAGCATTGATTTGAACATCAGGAGAAGAACTATGAGGCTAAATTTAAAACTATCAGAAAATCAGTTTGGCAAAGCAATAAGAGTCTCAAGAGGAACATAGAATCTTGATACTCTGTGTTCGCCGGTGTCATTAATCCCGACAAGAACATATCTCTGGTTATTTTCCTCAAGAAGTATCGGGGATTTCCCGTCATTCGACATTACTCCAACCTTTACAATTCCGTCTCTTACTTTATCGTCAAGAGGCATATCTTTTGGGGATACATCAGTCCGATTTACATAAATTCCCGTTATTCCGTCCTTTGTATGAAAAGTCACAAAATACTCATGGCTGAACATTCCCGGACCGTATTCCGTGTAGATATAATGGTTTACTTCATCACCCATGCAGTGTCCAAAGGAAATGTTATATTTAAATCTTCATAGTTTCCAAAATAATGTTTAGAAAATAAGCCTCCGAAGATATCCTCACTTGCGTTCGGAAACCTTTCGGAGTCTTTAAATTAAGCCTCCGAAGGGTTAAGTCACTTTCGTTCCTGAACCCACGTAGCCTTAATAAATTAAGCCTCCGAAGGGAATTGAACCCTCGACCTGCGGATTGCTCCCAACCTTTTCTTAAAAGGCTGTTACAAGTCCGCCGCAATAGCCGCTATGCTACGGAGGCATTTTTGCCAAAGTAGCTTTCGAAAATCCTTGATTTTCGATGTGCTACGGAGGCACGTATATTCAGGATTAAAAAGCCATTTAAATAAGTTTTTAATATTTCAGAACCACTGCTTCTCTTCAGACATCCTTTTCCTTGCTTCTGAAACCCTGTTCAGCTCTAGATAAAACTTGAGGTCTTCTACAAATCTTTCAGCTCTCCTCCTCAGCTCTATCTCCTGTTCCCTGAACCTGTCCTTATAGATCATTCTCAGGAAATACTCATGCAGCACTTTCCCGAGTGCAAATTTTGAATTGTCGTTGAACCAGCCGTTTATGTCAATCTCAAGTATTGAGTTGAACCACATCAGGAATTCCCCTACATACGGCTTTATCTTTTTTCCCTTGTACATTATCTCTACACGTTTCATATTAGTCGTTAGGACGTCAATATCCCACCTGTACCTGAAAAAGGGGTGCTCTCCTGCTATTCCGCCATGGTTATTTCTCAGGCGCCACCACCACCTTATCTCCTTGTGGCCCTGCTGGTCCCTGTATTCTCCATAGAAATCCTCTATCCACTTCCGGTCGCCGACACTGTGTATTGACGTCCATCCTTCCTCTGTAAGCCAGTGGTGCATAAATCGGTATATATTCTCAAGATGGACTATCCTGACTTGTTTTATCTGTGTGCTGTATACAAGAAGGTTGCCTTCTGTCCAGGAGGTGTCTTCAGGAGGGGGTGCCCACTGGGTCCTTACTCCGCCGGGATGCTTAGGGGTCCAAATAGTCATGCTATATCTAACAGGGAATGTGCTATATAAAAGTTTCGGAAAAATGTATACTAGTTTAGATAATAGCTTATACTAGAAAACTCATTAATTTATATTCCAATGCCAATTCACTCTCCGCATGGTAAACTTCTGGAAGCTCGTGAATAAGGTAATAAAAGAGGCTGATATACTCCTTCTTGTATTGGATTCCAGGATGCCGGAGCTCACAAGGAACAGGGAGCTGGAACAGAAGATCGGCAGCAAGAAGCTTATCTATGTACTTAACAAATGCGACCTTATCCCTAAGGATGAGATGGAGGAGGTAGCCAGGAAATACAGTCCATCAGTCTTTGTCTCAAGCAGGGAAAAGCTAGGAGGGACGCTGCTGTTCAGGAAGATTATGGAATTGTCAAGAGGAGAGCCATGCATCGTGGGAGTTATAGGCTACCCAAATGTCGGCAAAAGCTCAGTCATCAACCTGCTGAAAGGCAAAAAATCAGCTTCCATCAGCCCACAGTCAGGGCATACAAGAGGCATACAGTTTATCTCTGCAAAAGGCAAGATAAAATTAATAGATACCCCGGGGGTATTGGAATTCAGCGAAAAGGAAATTATGAAGCAGATAATGATAGGCTCAAAGAACCCGCAGCATGTCAAAGAGCCGGATTACTATGCGGCAAAGCTTATTGAGCAGTTCCCGAAAATGTTTGAAAAGCATTGCGGGCTTGAATATGCAGGGGACCCCTATGATTTCCTGGAGAAATTTGCCCTGAAAAGCAATACGCTTGTCAAGGGCGGAAACCCGGATATGAACAGGATTGGCCGCATGCTTTTGCAGGACTGGCAGAAAGGCAAAGTGCACGAGAAGTTTCTGGAAAACTAATAGATTAAAAGGGTAAGCAACACCAAAAAACCAGTTGTTTTTCTATTAAAACAGCTGGAAAACCAAATAATTTATATGATGGATTTACTTCCTACCTCTTATAAGGAGTAAATATGGCTGAAGCAATTAACCCAGAAACAAAAACAAATCTGCATCTAAATGTTAAAGATCCTGTTTCAGAAGGGAAAGTAACGCTTACCAAAAATGAGCAAAAAGTGCTAAAGCAGATAATTATTAAGGAAAAGCTATCAGACACTACTATAGCAGGCAGTATGAAGCTTTCCCAGCAGGCAGTTAACCAGATTAGGTCAAAGCTGGAAAACTTAGGCGTGATTAAAGGGTATTCTCCGATAATAGATTTTGAAAAAATAGGCATTACTGTTATCATTTTAATAGGTATCAGGCTTACACATAAAGTTTGGGAGAATAAGAAAGAATGGGAAATTGAACAAAACCTAAAGAAAATCCCTTTTATCTTTGAAGCTTATAGGATAGCCGGCCAGGATATCTCCCATGTACTATGCATGGGATTTAAAGATGACATTCAAAAAGATAAATTCATAAAAAAACTTCAGACTATATATGAAGATCAGCTGAACCTTAAGTGGAGTTATTCTTTTTCTGCTAAAGATATAATACTACAGGATCAACTTGGGCTGTTGTATCAAATTATTGATAAAAAAGATTTTGAATTCGAAAAATTATTCTTGTAGGTTCAATGTGTTTTAGTTCACAATTTTTAATGCTGTAAATCTTGTAGACTACTAGCGATTATTTATGAATTCATGGCTTCTTATAAATGAATATGGTGAATCATAAAAACCCAATAACGACCTGTTGGTGTTGCAAAAAGAGCTTTGACGGCAACTTTGAGATAAAAAATCTACAAATAGTTTGTCCTTATTGTAAAAAACCACAATCGTCTGTCTTCGAAAAAAAATCTCAGGCTGAAATTATAAGAAAATCTAAAGTCACACTAAAAAAGTTTAAAACAGCATTCAAAAATTCACAGCCATAAAAAAAGCGGGGCAGAGAAAATGTTATATGTTGATAATAAAGGGAAATTCTTTTCAGAAGAAGAAACTGCAGCACTCTCATCCTGGGAGATTGAGCTGAGGGGAATCCATGCATATGAAGAGAATCTGGAAAAACGACTCTTCAATCACATGGATGATATGATTATCTAATTGGCAGTTTCAGAAATTAGAGATTGTGTCAGTCCAATATAAATATTAAAAATTTTTCTTAATAGTGTGTATCTGCGTATACTACAAGGTTTCTTTGCAAGAGTATGTTAGTTCACTAGAACCTCTTTATATAGCTATAATCATTAATCTAGTATACAATAAAGAACCATGAGGTGGTTTTAATGGGAAAAAAATATGAATACCATAAACAAAATGACTATCCTGGAGAAAGGGTAGCAGAGCAAAAAAGAATCTCTGATAGAGAAGATATTACAAATAAGCGATCTAATACAAAGTCACTTATTATTGTAGGGCTATTAGTAATTCTAATTGCTGGAGTTACTTGGGGTTATATGGCTTCGTCACAAGAATCTGATGAGCTAAACTCAAATGATGAGGTGCTTTTTACAGCAGACACCATGAGGCCAGGCATAGTTAAAGTTTCACCAGCAAACAACGAGTTGAATGTCGAAACGCAAGACGCAGTGACAGTACGATTCAGCGAACAGATGGATGCGAGTACTATCAATAAATATACTTTCACCGTAGTGCAGAGGACAACTCCAGAAAATGGGCCAACTTCGCCAGATTATCGATCAAGGCAAATTGAGGGTATAGTTACGTATAATGACTTAGGTCTTATCGCAACCTTTACACCAAAAGAGAAGTTTACACCAAACCAAGAATACGGGAACGTGTTTACTGTATCGATAACAACAGCAGTAAAGGATCTTGCAGGCAATTCGCTTTCGCAGGATTATGTGTGGAGCTTTACTACAGGTAGCAACCCGTTTAATACCGGCACTACAACTTCACAAACAGCTTAATTTTTTTTTATTTTTTTAATCAAACCTAAAAATCATGAGTACACTGTTTTCTGAAATATTTCATATTGTTTCACCGATATTAAATATATCTAAAATGCTACCCTGCATTTACGACTATCGGGGTGAGGAAAATGAGAAGAATAATCCTGCATTGCAGGCAATTTGGGACATTTTCTTTGAAATAATCCCTTCTATATCAATAACATCTATAAATTAAATGCTTTTCCGATTGTCTAAAGGGACATTGGTTAAACTTGGTTACGTTCACGGAAACCAAGTTTCCGAGAACCCGAAAAAGCGGGGTTGTGGTCTAGCTTGGTATGATTCGCGGTTCGGGACCGCGAGGTCGGGGGTTCGAATCCTCCCAACCCCACTTTCAGGTACGCTTGAGCAAAGCGAAACGTACCTTCTCCGTCAATGCTGAAAAGGATTGGTGCGTAATCCTCCCAACCCCATTTTTTCGAGGTATTCAAGGTTCGGGACCTTGAGGTCTGGGTTCGAATCCCAGGAACCCCACATCGGGCTCGTAGCTCATCGGCCAGAGCGTTCCCCTCGCACGGGAAAGGCAGCGAGTTCAATTCTCGCCGGGTCCATCCTAGATTTTCCTAAAATTATAGTTATTAAATACACAGAATAAAGAGCGAGGGGGGGGACTCGAACCCCCGATGATCGGGATCTACATGTCATAGCGTTAGCTCATCATCCCGGATGTTGCAGCCGATTGCCTTAGCCGCTTGGCGACCCCCGCGATTCTAGTTACCGTGAAAACAGAGTTGTTTATAAAAGTTTTTGAATGCAGAGAGAAATACTTAAATATGCGCGTAATACACTTCAGCCGATGTTTGAGACGTTTTCAAGGAGTTGGGAGATAACCAAGCAGACATTCAGGGTTATTAATGCAGACAGGGAGATACTGCTCTATCCAGTTGTATCGTCAATAATCTCTATAATCTTCTTCGTGGTGATGGTTTTTCCATTTATAGCTACAGGCCTTGTCTCAGAAATTCTGTCAAGAGACGCAGGTGCCTTTCTGTTCTGGGTAACATTGTTCGGATTTTACCTGGGAGTTTCATTTGTGGCAACATTCTTCAATGTGGCAACAGTATACTGCGCAAACAAGAGGTTCCACAAAGGAAACCCAACATTCACAGAAGGGCTCAAAGAGGCATTTAAGAGGATACACCTGATTTTTCTCTGGTCGCTTGTCTCAGCTACTGTAGGGATACTGATAAACAGCCTTGAGAATTCAGCAAAAAAATCAAAAGGAATTAGCAGGGTAATAATTTCAGCAGTTGCCAGCCTTGTTGGCATGGCGTGGAGCATAGTAACGCTGTTTGTCATACCTGCCATTGTTATAGAAAATGTAGGCCCTGTTGACGCAATAAAAAGATCGGCCCAGACACTGAAAAAGACATGGGGAGAAAGCCTTATAAGACATTTTGGGCTCGGAGCTGCTCAGGGTATGTTCTCATTTGCAGGCTTTTTCTTCTTGTTGGCACCTGCAATAGTAAGCCTTGTATTTTTTCAGAGCATCCTTATGTTTGCCGTCCTGATGGCACTCTTCATTATCTATATAGTCATAGTAAGCCTGGTGTTCTCAACAGCAAACACAGTCTTCAACACAGCCCTTTTTGTCTATGCCAAGACAGGCAAGATTCCCGGATTCTATTCCAAAGATACAATGAAGCACGCTTTCAAGGCAGAGAAGAAATAGTAAGAAAAAAAATGAGCCTGCGAGGAGAACTCACTTGCGTTCGTGCTCCTCTGGTCTCATTCGCTTCGCTTATGAGCCTGCGAGGATTTGAACCCCGGTATTCAGCTTAGAAGGCTGATGTCCTATCCAGGCTGGACGACAGGCTCGATACTCTATAGAATTCTGCAGGCATTTTAAAACGTTTTGGATATAACTAGTAAAAAGCCAAAAGTTAAGGCAGCCATGTCTTCGGGTTTTTCAGTTTATCCGGAAGATAATTGCTTATGACGAAATTCAGGCCGTGCTGTGCGAGTGCCTGCTGCTCCGCCCTTTTTTTCAGCTTTACCATCTCTATGAGGGATTTCTCCCATTGCTTGTAATGTTTTACAAAAGGATCATTCTTTATACCGTCCTTTATCCTCTTTATATCGACTTCCTTCAGCGGATGCGTAGGCAGCTTGTAGTCTATTATATCCTGAGTTGTAATGCCGAAGAATTTTGCATTTGGGACGCAGAAATATTTGTTTATGTGCGCGGCGTTTCCAGAGCCAACCTTAAAAGTCCTGTATATGTTCAGGAAGCCGTATGGGTCGCCGTCTGTGAATACATAGACCGGCAGTTTTCTCTCATCGCTTAATCTTCTTACAAACCGCCTGCATGCCCTTGTCGGCACTCCTCCCATTGAAACCAGGATGCAGTTGGCTGTTTTCCAGTAAGTGTGCTTCACAAGCCTCTGGAACATACCTGCAGTCTCTATAGCGAGTATGAATTTTGCATTTGTCTCGAATTTCAGGTGCTCGACGGAGATTGGTATAGAGTACGCGCCGGAGCCGAACTTGGTGCAGTCTATCCTTATCTCTTTGCCTGTTTCAGGATCCTTGTCTATCACTACAAGCTTTCCTGCAATGTCCCCTCCTTTCTCCTCAGGAACAAAGCCCATCTGCTCCCGGTTGACCATGAACATGGCTTCTATGTCATCCATGACAGTATCTGACTCAACCTGCTCTTTGAACCTTGCATCCCCCCAGTTCTTGCTCACATAATATGTTTCCCTCTTTGTTGCGATATCATCTGTCTCAACAAGGGTTTTGGAGAGCGCCATCATCTTAAGGGTCTGGGCGAATGTCTTTACAGTTGAAGCAGTCAGAGTTCTCGATTTGAACTTATTGTCCAGCTGGAAGTAACCCTCTTTTTCGTCATATGTAACATTCTGCAGGCTCCTCAGTGGCATTGAGACTTCAGGCTTTTCCTCTTTAAGTATTTCAGTATATATTCTCTTGGATACACTCTTTATCTTCTTTGGAACATCTTCTTCAGTCATTTTTACAATTCCTCTTCTTCATTATCAGAGTAATCTCTCTCCTGATCATCTTCACTGCTTCCTTCCTCTTCTTCATCAAAATTATCAGCTTCGTTGCTCTCCCTTTTCCTTTTCGGCCCGTAATCTTTTTTCAGCTCATCAAGCTCTTCTTTCTTTATTGACCTTGTCTTTTCAAGCACAACTCTCAGATGATCCTCCAGCCTTGCCTTCTCCCCTTCATCCAGGGTTAATATTTCCTGCAGTGCCCCGCTGACATGAGGGAGGTATTTTGAGATATAATCTACTTTTGTAAGTTCCTGATGCAGTCTTCTCTTCTTTCCAAGGTATTTCCCAAGCTCACGCCCAAGCTCCTGCAGCGCCAGTTTTATCTCCTTTATTATTTCAGGATAATGGGCAATGGCTTCCTTTGCTTCACTTGTAAAAGGGACCCAGACAGAAGCCATGTGGACAACTATAAGGCATCCTCCTATCGGGATGCTTCCCTGGGACTGCTTTAAGCCATAAGGCCTCCAGTTTGTTGAGGTTATTGATTTTGTCACAGCACATGCGCCCTGCTGGTATAATAGGGGGACTCTGTTTGCGAATCTCATTATCTCTATTGGCTTGTCTTCGGGCATGTTGCCGCCATATGCTATTGCAGCCTCGATAATGAAAGGGTTTCCCCTGTAAACAGAAGGGGATCTTGATATTGAATGATAGAATTCAGCATTGAGCTCTTTTTTCAGCCCTTTTTCTATAAGCTCCTTTCCGAGAGGAGAAATAGAGTCTGTTGGGGGAGCCATTATCTTTGTTTTCTTTATCCCTTCGAGGAGCTTCTCAGCCATTTCCCTGCTTATGTTTCTCGGGGAAGTTGAAGGAAGAAGAAAAGACTGCTCGCATATCTCTTTTGCAGTTCCAGCTCCGACTCTGCTGAATTCATTTGTGAGAAAGGCATTCAAAGTCCTGTATTCAGTGTTCTCCAGCATCTTCATAAGTATGCCGAGCTCCACTCCATATGGATGCGGTTTTATCTCCTTAGGCTCTTTTGGCAGTTCTTCTGTTGCCCTTACGAACATAATCTGGGAATCCTGGGGCGGCTGGTAAATTATTGTGACATGCGGGTTTATTATTGCAGTCTCCCTCAGATACTCGTCAACAGACTGCGCACCTTTCATATAGTCGCCTTCAAGGTCAATCTCGACCCTTGTTCCATGATCCCTATGCCATTCAACTTCTTTTTCTGAAACTATAAGGGGCTTGTTTTTTGATGTGTCAAGCTTCAGTTCTATCTCATGTGCGGGGTATTCAGGCCCTATTTTAGAAATTATTTTGGCAGGCCGTCCTGTTGTAAGCTGGCCATACATGACAGATGCGGAGATACCTATACCCTGCTGGCCTCTGGACTGCTTTAGCCTGTGAAACTTGCTTCCATACAGCAGCTTTGCGAAGATATTTGGGATCTGCTTTCTCACAATTCCAGGGCCATTGTCCTCCACGGCAATCCTGTACCTGTTCTCGCCCATATTAGTTATTTCCACTACTAATTCGGGAAGTACTTTTGCCTCCTCGCAGGCATCAAGAGAATTGTCGACCGCCTCTTTTACAGTTGTAAGAAGAGCCTTTTTCCTGTTGTCAAATCCGAGAAGGTGCCTGTTCTTTTCAAAGAATTCTGCTACAGAAATCTCCCGTTGTTTTTTTGCAAGCTCAACTGCAACAGGAGCGGCTTTCTCTTTTTGTGCGTTTGCAGCAGCCCGGGATTCTGCTTTGTCGACTCCATTTAGGTCAGAAGAGCCAAAATCAAGCGTCTTTTGCATGGATTAATCAAAACGAGCAGTGTTTTTAAAGATTTTGATAATGAATAGAAATATAAATCCGGCAAGACTACCTCCTGCAAATGAAAAAGATAATACTTGACACCAATTTTGTGTTCCTTCCTTTTACACTGAAGATAGACATATTTTCAGAGATAGACAGGATAATGCATGAGCCGTATAATCTTTTTGTTATGGAAGATACAATTGATGAACTTGACAGGATAATGCAGGAACAGAAAGGAAGAGACAGGGAAACAGCCAAAATGGCCCTCCAGCTCCTCGAGAAAAAGGGAGTGGGAAAACAAAAAAGCTTATATATGACTGGCAATTCCAAAAAACCTATTGTAGACGATATTATCCTTGCTCTTGCAGACAAAAACCATATAGTTGCGACACAGGACAGGGAGCTCAGGAAGAAACTTACGGAAAAGGGCATAAGGACAATATATGCAAGAAAAAAATCACTGGAGATAAAAGATGTTCTATAAGACAATAGTTAAGGACCATATAAGGGTGCCTCCAAGCCTTTTCGGGGAACCATTGGAAAAAGCACTGCTTAAGCAGATCAAAGAGAATTATGACGGCTTCATATCGAAAGACATGGGCATTGTAATTGATGTTGCTTCAATAGAGGATGTCAAAGAAGGAAAGATAGTCCCTGGAGACGGGGCTGCTTTCTACGAGACAACATTCAGCCTGCTTGCATTCAAGCCTGAGCTTCAGGAAGTGTTTCCCGGCCAGATAAAGGACATGGCTGATTTCGGGGCATTCATTAACCTTGGACCTATAGAAGGCATGATCCACATTTCACAGACCATGGATGATTTTGTGTCATTCAGCAAAGACAAGGCCCTTCTTGGAAAAGAAAGCAAGAAGAACCTTAAAGTAGGGGATAAGTGCAGGGCAAGGATTATCGCAATAAGCTACAAAGACATAACAAACCCCAAGTTCGGGCTTACAATGAGGCAGAAAGGCCTGGGAAGGCTTGACTGGATACCTGAAGACCTGAACCCAAAACCAAAGAAGTAAGATGGCAAAAGAAAAAGTATGCAAGAACTGCAAGGTATTTGTAGAAGGCGTTACATGCCCGCAGTGCAAGGGCAACCAGTTTACGACAATATACCAGGGAAAGCTGAATATTCTTGATTCAAACAAATCCTTTATAGCAAAGCAGATAGGGATAGCACAAAAAGGAAGATACGCTATTAAAGTAAGGTGATTACATGCAGGTCCTAAAAGAAAACGAAATGAAGCTCCTTTCAAGGAAGAGAGTTACACTAGTGATGGAGAATAAGGGAGCAACCCCTTCAAGAGCAGAGCTCATTAAGGAGATTGCAAAGAAATTCAAGACAAAAGAGGACCTTGTCATAATAAAGCATATCTATCAGCAGTTCGGCAGCAACAGGACCAAGCTTATAGTACACCTTTATGAAGACAAAGAGAAAATGAAGATATTTGAGCATAAGGACCTTCTTAAGAAGCACTCTAAGAAAGAGGAGAAGCAGGAAGGTGCTGAAGCGCCAGCTGAACAGGCAGAGTCTGCCGCAGCCAAAAAAGAGAGCGAAGAGAGTGAAGGCTGATGGCAGACAGGAAAAACAGGAGAGTATCAAAGATGAGCGGGATTTTTGAAGGCGGGAAACCAGCAAGGAAGCACTGCCCTAAATGCGGTCCTGGCGTTTTTATGGGTAAGCACGGCAACAGGCAGTCATGCGGAAAATGCGGATATACAGAATTTAACAAATAATTCTATTGATTCTATCTAGATTTTTTATTACTGCTTTCTTCAGAACTCTCTTTTTCAGCAGTCTTCTGGAACACCAGCAGATCCTCAGTTGTAAGCTTCTTTCCTGTCTTTATTTTCTCATCAACTTCCCTGCTTTTTTCCTTGAGGCTTTTCTTTTCTTCCCTTCTCTTCTCTTCTCTTGTCTTTATCTTATGCTCTTTCAGCTGGTCATTTATTTTGTTGAGTTTCACAAGAAGCTCTTTCAGCTGCTCATTTACCTTGTTGAACTCGTCCTTTTCAGTGCTGAATTTTGAAAAGAATTCTTTTTCCTTCTCTTTTAGGGTATCTATCTCTTTTGATAGTTCAAGTATCTTTTCATGCCTTGTCTGGCTCTCTTTTGCATTTTCCTGGACCTGCCTGTGTGCAGCATTTGCTTTTTTCCTTGCCTCTCTAAGCTCTTTTCTTGCATCGTTCAGCTTCCTGCTTGCTTCTATGGCTCCTTTAGCGCCTTCAAGAGTTTTTCTGAGCTCATTTATCTTCAGCATGACCTTTTTCTCCTTTTCAAAAGACATGCCCTCTGTTTCTATTTTAAACTCAAGGGAGTCTATCTCCCTCCTTACCTTATCAGGGTCTATCCTTGTGTCGCTTTTATCTTTTATATTATCACGGGCCTCAAACTGCTCTTTCAGTACAGCAGAGAATTTCTTGATTTTCTCATTATTCTCTTCTCTTTCTTTTTTCAGCTCTTTTACCTTCCTGGTGAATGCATCCCTTTCTTTTTTGAGCTCTTTTATCTGCGATATAAGGCCGATAATCTGCTCAGAATACTTGTCTTTCTCCTTGAACACGCCCTCTTTCTTATCGTTAAGAGTGTTAAGTTTAGACCTTAGTTCAGAAATCTGGCTCTTTATCTGAGAGTGCTCATTCATTAGTTCCTTTGCATCTGTTGATGGCATATTTGTTCCACTTCATTGTAAAAATCAATAAAAAAATATAATTGATTTAGCCGAAAAGTGCGCCTAGCCCGGCTGCAGCTTCATCTTCGCTTTTCTTTTCTTCCTGCTTCTTCTCTTCAGCTTTTGGCTTATCTGAGCCTGCTGCTGCGTGAGCTGCCGGAGCTGCTTGAGCTACTGGGGTGGCCTGTTTAACAGCCTCATCAATGTTTACATTTGCCAGGGCTGCAACCAGTGCCTTGATTCTTGAAGCGTCTGCTTCAACACCTGCTGCTTCCAGCACTTTCTTAAGGCTGGCTTCATCTACTTTCTTCCCTGCTTTGTGTAAAAGCATTGCTGCGTAAACGTATTCCATTTTTGTTACCTCCGATTGTTTATTTGGCACAAGAGTACCATAATCTATGAATCTGATTTGTTTTCAGGATTTCCTTCTTTGCTTTCTGCCTTTTCCAGAGCTTCTTTCGGAAGGCTTCCTGATAGAGACAGGTTTTCAGCATGGGCCTTTCTTAATATGTCTGCAGTTGTCTCATCTGTAAGTATATTAGCGGACAATGCAAGTGCCCTTGCTTCCCTGCCTGCCTTGCCAAGCAATAGTTTGACGGATTCCTCTGTCGGATATCCTGTAAATACTGCAAGGTTTAGTGATTCCATATATGCTTTCTGGATCTTATTCTTGTATTCTGATTCATCGATATGCAGAACTTCTGCGGTGAATATCTCACTTTCTTCATATACTGCCCTTAAATCAAGTCCTATTTCCATAGGCTCTATCCCAAGCCTGGTAAGTATTGATGCAAGGTCTCCATCTATCCTGCTTCCGCTCTTTGCAACAACAGCATCCTGTTTTATTACAAGCTTTCCTGCCTCTACTCCGGTCTTGATACCGTATTTTGCAAGCTGGCTTATAATCGGGCCAGGCGCAAAGGAGGTAGGTCCTGCCTTTACAGTTATGTCCTTAGGAGCTTCCTGCCCTGCCTTTGCAGGAGCATTTGACTTTGTTTTCTCAAGCTCGGCATATAGTGTGAAAGGATTGTCTTTTGTGAAAATCAGTGCAGGAAGGCCCCTGAAGTGCTTTTGAAGCTCTGCTATGTCTTTTCTTTTGGCCTGGGCAAAGGCAAGTTTCATCAGCCTTTTCTTAGTCATCTTCAGGACAGTGTTCTTATCTCTCAGCTTTGCTCTCATCTGCTGGACTGTCTTTGTAGGCAGATTGCTCATATTCACAACCCCTATGACAGGGTATGAATCCAGGAGTTCAACGAATTCCTTTACAGTGTCCTTCTTTGCCTCTGAGACGCTTGCCATTTTAGATTATCCTCACTGGCTTGCCCATTGTGTATTTTATGAAGCCGGACTTTATATTGTATTCAGCATTTGGAAGATTATGCGAAAGGTTGTTGTATATCACTTTTATGTTCTCTATAAGGTCCTCGTCGCTTGATTCCTGGTTTCCGATTATGGTCTGTATTAAAGCTGCTTTCTTACCGGATATTTTCACAGTTTTCTGAAGTTTGTCATACAGGGTCTTCAGGTTTGCGTTCGGAGGCACAATGCAGCCTGCCTTTGGGTTTGGCATCTTTCCCTTTGGACCAAGCACCCTACCGAATGATGTAGCAACCTTTGGCATTATATTTGCCTGTGCAACAAAGAAATCATGCTCTCCTGCCAGCTTTTTTGCCAGTTTCTTGTTTTCTTCATAATTGGCAAACTGGTTCTGGAGCACAACAGCGTCCATTACTTTGCCTGCCTGGTCTGCCAGCTCAGGGCCTACAAGGGCGCATACCTTTGTTTTCCTTCCCTTGCCTTTTGGAAGCTCAAGGAAGAATTCAACCTGGTGCTCAGGCTTTTTCAGGTCAAGTCCCCTTAAATTGATTATAAGGTCAACAGTCTGCTTAAAATTCTTCTTCTCAGACTTTCTAAGTTCAGATACAGCGTTCTTTAATGTTTTATCATCCATCTTCTCTACCCTCCTACCGAAGTAGTATCAGGGATCTCTATACTCTTGGAAAAACCAGGCATTTATAAAGATTTCTAAAGGAAATTAATGAGAAATAGAAAAAATCCTTTATCCAACCCATCTATTTTTTATAACTCATAAATTCTATTCCCGGGTATCTTCTTGCCCACCCTCCTTCCCCGCTGCCTTCGCCAAGATCAAAAGAAAACTCCTCAGCATATTTCTGCAGATTTATTTCTTTTTCAAACCCGTTTTTCATCGCAAAATAAGTGCATAGCTTAAACTCCGGGCTTTTTGGGTTAAGCATGTCCTCTTCCAGGTATATTACTTTCATCATCTTTTTTTCTGACTTCAGAGTGAGGCTATTATCACCACTGCCTGTTTCAAACGTGGCAGCTACTTTTGAGGCGCTTTTCTGCAGATTTACAAATCTGTTCATTCTCTCTATAAGCTTGCTCACTTCACTGACTGTTGTTATGAGATAGATCTCAAGCCTGCACTGGATGCCATCCACAATAAATTCCAGTATTATGTCCCTGTATTTTCTGTTCCAGTCATTGATGAAAATCCTGAATTTTTTTATGTCGTTGTCCAGCCTTCTTCCTTTTCCTTTCCCGTAGATATAATCAAGCCTTCTGAGTATATTGAAAGAAAGAAAAAAGTCATACACAAATGTCTTTATATCTTCATGCGAATATGATTTCAGTATATCGTCCGTCTCTATTACAAACCAGTTCTCCAGATCTTCCCTTACAATATCTCTTTCTGGATTGAAAAACGGATCTTCGTTTTCACTCATTTTTTTCGTATTTTTACCTTAAAAACTATAAAGCAGCAAAGGCTAGAGAACTATTTAAACTTTTTCTATATATCCAGCTCGCAAACAAAAAAGTTTTCGCCTGTATTTTCCCAGTTTTTTGCAACAGACACCTCAGTGCCCCCATGTTTCTGGATAATCCTTCTTGAACTTGAATTGAAATGGCCAACCACTTTCCTGAATCCTCTCTCTTTTACTGCTTTTATGAATTCCTCAAGCAATGCAGAGCCATAGCCCTTTCCCTGATAGGGTTTGTCTATTACAATATTGAAGAGATAGATAAAATCGTTTGTCTTGTTCTTAAGCCCGTGCCAGCCAAGATCATTTTTTGGCGGCCTATATCCTGCAGCCAGGCCTATGTAGACAGAATCAAGGAGAGCTACTTTGAAGATGTATGTCCTTGATTTCAGTATGTGTATGTACTCTTCTTTTGGAGTCCTTATCTCTTCCTTGAATTCAAGCTCAGAATTCAGGATGCTTTGCTCGTATTTTGCCCAGTTTTTCAGGGTAATATCAACAAATGTCAGCATATAAGAATTAAACCTCTCTCAGGTATCCCCATGAGTGGAGCTTATCAGAGTCTTCATACCACCTATCGCCTATATCTGTTCTGTAATACATGTGCGGGATATTGATGTTTTTTATCCTGGTGTATGCCTGGTTCTGGGCCTGCTTCATTGTGCTGCCTGTGCCGCAGACAATGAGCACGACTCCTGAAGTTCCGGTGACAAGCCATTCGTCATTAACAAGTTTTACGTCTTCAATATGGACGCCTTCCGTGTGGCCGTTATTTGATTTCTTGAAATAGATGACTGAATCTTTTGACTTAACTTCAAATGTCTCGTCGTCTGTATACGGGAAAGGCGGGACTACAATCCTCACGCCAATCTGGAATCCGGACTTAACTTTTATCTTGTCAGCAACTCCGTTTGCCAGATTATAAAAGAAGTCGCTTATTGGCTCCAGCATCCCCTCCTGCTGGATGGAGATTGTAGGATAGCCGAATCTCGTTGTCCATTCAAGGGGATATATTCCGTGGCTGTTGACTATACAGTTCAGGTCGATGTATCCGACATATCCCTCTTCAGCAAGCTTTGTCTCAAATTTTTTTAGTGTTGCATTAAACAACCTGTTTGGGCCTGACCAAAACATTGCTGTTCCCATTTCACCGGTGCTCGGCCCCAGATTCCCAGGAAATAGTTTTTTATGCTCAAAATTTACATTGATAGGATAAATAAATTCCTTGCCGTTGAAAAATGCGCCGACAGCAACTTCAACGCCTGACAGCCTTTTCTGGAGCTGGAACTGGAGTATTTTTTCTGACCATGCCTTGCTGTAATCGCTCAATACCTGTATTACATCCCTTCCGTCATCTTCCTCACCTATGAACAGAAGACCTTTTATGTTAGCTGCCTGCCCGCTGGGCTTTATTACATATTTCCCGGGGTTTTGCTTTACGAATTCAATTGCATCTTCAAAATTTGTGAAATCCCTGTACGGCGCTATTGTGATGCCTGCTTTTTTCAGTTCTTCCTGGCCAAATGCCCTATCATCCTCAAGCCTGTCTGTATAGGGGCTGCCGCCAATGACTTTTTTCCCTTTTTCCCTGAGTTTCTGGGCTTTTTCACCCTGGCCGAGAACGTCGTCAAAAATAATTACGTCGGCCCACTCAACTTCTTTCTCCCAGTCATCTACTTTCGGGATGAATCCGTCGCCGACTTCCTTTTCCTCTTCTTCCTCAGTATAGAATTTGACTTCATGGCCCTCTTTAATGCACTGCCATGCTATATCTGTAATTAATGCGTCTATCGTTACAAAAAGAAATTTTTTCTTCTCCATATATTTTCTATTATTTTCAGATAACATAATATATTTAAATAACTTTTCATCTGTGATTTCAAATGATTAAATGGCTGCTGAAAAAAATTGCGGGAAAAATTCTTGCAAGTGTTGTAATTTTTGCAGTGGTTGCAGGGGCACTATTCTTTCTCGGAAATAATCTCAGCCAGGCATCTCTCGACAGGCTTGATCTCCGTGACATAAAAGAGATTTCAACAGACTCATTTACGGTTGAGGGAGACTTTTTTGTGAATAACCCGAGCAAATTATCAATTCCTGTAAAATCCATAGACTATGAAATAATACTTAAAGAGACAGAAGAAGTCCTTTCTTCAGGCAGCATACCTTCTTTTATCCTTGAAGTTGGAGAATCACAGATCCCTTTTGAGCAGAAAGTCAGGTGGGTTCCTACAGCAGAGCTTGCCCTCCAGCTGGCTACAGAAGAGCATGTTTATGCTGTTGTTGAAGGGAAGATAATAATTGATCTGCCAAAACTTGAATCATATGAGCTGCCTTTCAGCGAAGAGGTTGATATTAAGGATTATGTAAAGCAGTTTGTGACTGATAAGCTGCCAGTCGGCCCAGATATTCCGGGAGCAGGCAACGGGACTATTTTACCTGTTCCTGTTGTTTAGGTCCTGATTTTGTTTTGAGATAAAGAATAACAAGAAATTTTACAAGAATATAACTTAATATTGAAAGCGGTATTGCAACAACAATGCCCCCTGCAAAAAAGTTTCTGATAAACTCGTATGCATAATTAAGCAGCATGGCTTCAAACTCGATTATGGGCGAATTCCCAAAAAGGAAATTGCCTACAGCATAATTCATAGCATATATCGGGATTAAAGTCAGCGGATTCCATAAAAGCAGTGCCGCAAAAAGCGAATACTTGTTAATCTGCTTGAAGAATATTATGAGGGCTATCGCTATCCAGAAATTGATAAACGGTGCAACAACACTCAGAAAAGTGCCTATGGCAAATCCAAGAGCAATTGAATGTGGCTTTATTTCTGCTTTTTTCAGCTCATTTATGTGATTATCAATATGCTTTTTAACGTGTTTTCTGACTTTGCCTATCATTATTATAAGAACAGGGGAGTTGCTTAAATAGTTTTATGAATCAATCTTCTTCTATTTCAATATCTCCCATTGTGCATCTCTGGCAGAGGTAATCAGATTTAGAGTCAGACTCCTCCAGCACAACAACACTGAATTCCCTGTCGCATCCAATGCATTTAACCTTTTTTTCAACGTAGATTTAAACCACCCTTATAGAAAAACCAGGGAGGCTCTCCCTGGATAAAAATCTACCATTCATCATCGTCGTTATCATTATCATCATCGTCGTCATCATCATAATCGTCATCATCGTCATAATCATCGTCTTCATACCCCATATGCATTCGACCTCCGTTATTTTTGCTGTTTGGTTGTATAGTGCATTTAAAAATCTTTCGTAGCAAGACCCAGAGTATCTCCTATCCCATCTTTTGACCACTAGCTCCTCGCAACACTTTTTTTGCATTTTTTACAGTAGAAAATATGGTATATATCCCCGCCTATTTCCCTCGTGGATTTTTCCTCCATTTCTGAGTTGCACGTGCTGCATTTTTTGTCCGGCATATAAACATGGAATTAAGCTGACTAAGTATAAAAAGATTGCTACTCTCTATCTTGGATAGATTTAAATTGTTAATCAAATTTAATTATTGGAGCCGGAACTATGAAAGCAGATGATTTTCTTGGGAAAGAAGTAGAGAGATTGAAGAAAGAGAGCCTGAACTGGAAACTGAGGGAGTTACAGTCCGCATCAAGGCCGCATGCAAAAGTTGATGGCAGGGATGTGCTTATGATGTGCACAAATAATTACCTTGGACTTTCTACACACCCAAAACTGATTAAGGCAATGACAGATGCAACAAAAGAATGGGGCGTGGGCGCAGGGGCAGTTCCTGTCTTATCAGGAAATACTACCCTGCAGAGAAAGTTTGAGAAAAAATTTGCAAAATTCAAGGGTGCTGAAGCTGCTCTGCTGTGCCAGACAGGTTTTGCAGTGAATTCAGGGTTAATTCCGCAGCTTGTAGGAGAGGGAGATATTGCCATTTCTGACCAGCTGAACCACGGGAGCATAATAGACGGCGTAAGGCTGTCAAAGGCAGACAAGGCTGTCTACAGGCATAAGGATGTCAATGAGCTTGAAACAGTTCTTAAAAACTCGAAAGAGCACAAGACAAAGCTCATCATAACAGATGGCGTTTTCTCAATGGACGGAGATATTGCGCCTCTGAAGGAAATAGTTGAGGTTGCTGAAAAGTATGATGCATTGGTATATGTTGATGATTGCCACGGAGAAGGTGTTCTTGGTCAGGGGAAGGGGATTGTGAGTCATTTTAACCTGCACGGCAGGGTCCATGTTGAGGGAGGTTCCCTGGGAAAAGCTTTCGGAGTCATCGGGGGGACAATTGCAGGCTCAAAAGAGCTTGTGGAATTTGCATACAATAAATCAAGGACATGGCTGCTGAGCACAGCCCACCCTCCCGGGGTTATAGCAGCGTGCATTGCAGCTATTGATGTTATTGAAACAGAGCCGCAGCATGTTGAAAATTTGTGGAAGAACACAGAGTATTTCAAGAAGCAGCTTGACGGGATGGGATTTAATACAGGGGAGAGTGAAACTCCTATAATCCCGATAATAACCGGAGACCCTAAATCAGCGCAGGAATTCGGGAAAAGGCTTATGGATGAGAATATCTTTGTAACCCCTATTGTATATCCGATGGTCGCAAAAGAGCTCTCAAGGCTGAGGACTCAGATGTCTGCTTTAATGACTAAAGAAGATCTGGACAGGGCGCTTGAGGCTATTGGAAGAATAGGAAAAGAGCTTAAAATTGTTTGATTTCAGATTATATCATATAGGTTTAAATATAAATTTCTGCCACTTTCTTTGATGGGATTCAGAACAACACTGGCAACTCTTGTTGCACTAGTTACTTTAGGAGCTACTGCGTGCGGAGCAACTCCACAAACTTCACCAACAATAGATAATCTAGTTACAAATACACCAACAGTTTCTGCTACATACACGCCAACTGCTGTTCCTACAGCCACGCCCGAGCCTGTTTATCAGGAAGTACAGGGTGTCAGAGTGCCTACGAACATATATTTAGAAGGAGATTCTTGTATTCCAATGGAATTACAAGGTCAAGAGAAGTGTGTCAATATGTTTGTATATGGGACCTCTCCTGTAGTTCCAGATAACTGGGAAGGTATTGTTAATGTCATTGGTGATATTGAAATAAGAAATTTAACAATAGAACCTGGAACAGAAGTTTATGTGACTGCGCATAACGATATAAATAATTTGTTTACATACCCAGGAAATATGTTGCAAGGAATTAATGAAACACATGAAAACATTGAGGGAGTTCATTATGGTGAATATTTTTATGATGAAGGGAATCACATCACTATTAATGTTACAGGTGAATTATATGCTGTAGGTACTGAAGAAGAGCCAATACTGATAACATCAGATGCTGCTGAGCCAACGAGGTGGGATTGGAATGAATTGATATTTAGAAGTGGTATTATGGAATATAATATAGTAGAATATAGCAGACCAGTGCATATGGGTGGAGAACATGATGCAGGAGTACCGCCCGAGACAATAATAAAAAATTCTATTATAAGACATACAGGAGGCGCAGGACTTTTTGTGCTGTATACAAATATAGTGATAGATGGGATTCAAATATATGATCCCGCACATGAAGGGATAGGGGGCTTAGGTGTTAGTGATGGAGTAGATTACCAAATTATAAGGAATAGTACAATTGGACCTATCTTGGGATATATATGCATAGGTGGAGACGGGAAAGGCACACCACCAGAAATATATGATAATATTATACAAGGTTGTGAACATGGTATCTATTTTCTTCCTCAACCAGAACAAGAGTTTCCAGTAGAAGATTATCTTAATAATAATGAATTTATTAATGTAAGAGTTAAATTTAGCGATACAGGTGATTAAAATCCTGTTTACCTTTTTTTATTCAATTAAGGAATATAAATATACAAGAAAAAATACTATCCTCTTCTAATTCTTTCTAATTATTAGAAAACATTTAAAACTGGGAGATACTCTAATAGGATTAATGTTTTACAAAGAAGAAGATAAAAAATATTACATTTTTTTATTAATTACTCCAGGCATAAACTCATCTTTTTCATGATTAGTCCGACAAATTTATAAAGCAGGATTATCTTAAAATCTTAATTGCATTTTTGGAGGGAAATTTATGATTGAAGTGAAACAAAAGCTGGATTCTGTTACTAAGGAATTAAAGAAAGTCATTGTCGGCCAGGATGAGGTTATGAAGCATATCCTCGTGGCTATATTATGCGATGCAAACGCACTGCTTGAAAGCTATCCCGGATTGGGAAAAACTACTATGGTTAAGACAATGGCAGATGTCATGGACCTTAAATTCTCCAGGATCCAGAGCACTCCTGACCTGATGCCTACAGATATTATCGGGACCTACGTGCTTGAGGAATCAGAGGGGAAGAGAGGATTTAATTTTCATAAAGGCCCGATTTTTGCTAATATAATACTTGCAGACGAAATCAACAGGGCGACTCCAAAAACACAATCAGCATTGCTTGAAGCAATGCAGGAGAAGCAGGTCACTGCAGGAAAAAATACATTCCAGCTTGACAGGCCGTTTTTCGTGCTTGCAACACAGAATCCTATAGAGCAGGAAGGGACCTATCCCCTGCCCGAAGCCCAAACTGACAGGTTCCTTTTGAAAATAAAAATAGGCTATCCTACTGAAGAAGAAGAGGATATGATTATTGACAGGTTTACAGGAAAAACGCATGTTGAGAATGTAAAAAAAGTTTTTGACAAATCAGTAGTTGAAAAGTTCCAGCAGTATACACGGGAAGTTCCTATTGCAAATGATCTGAAAAAAAGGGTGCTTAATATAGTCAGGCTCACGAGGGCTGAAAAGTCCATGATTGAATATGGCGCATCACCGAGGGCATCTCTTGGCCTGGTTATGGCAAGCAAGGCAAATGCGCTTCTTGAAGGAAGGAATTTTGTAAGCAAGAAGGATATTGATGAGATGGCATACCCTGTTCTGAGGCACAGGCTGATACTAAATTTTGAGGCTGAGAGAAGCGGCATGACAACCGATGATGCCATAAAGAAAATTCTTGATAAGGCAAAGTAAATGATAGATACAGCATTCCTGTCGCAGCTGAAAAGGTTCCATATAATAGTAAATAAGAAAGTTACAAGCAGCTTTACAGGGAGCAGGAGAAGCCATTCTGCAGGGCAGGGAATAGTCATAAGCGATTTTAGGCCGTATACGCCAGGAGACGATTTCAGGGCTATTGACTGGAAAGTATACGCAAGGACAGACGAGTTCTTCATTAAGAGATATGAAGAGGAGAAAAACCTGACAACGCATGTACTTCTTGATGCAAGCAAGAGCATGGACTACGGGACTGCGAAGAGGACTAAATTTGAATATGCCTCTATGCTGGCGCTGGGCTTTGCCTACCTGAGCATGAGGGATAATGAAAGGTATACGCTCTCTCTTATATCCGACAAGACGGATTATCTTAGGGCAAAAAGGAGCTCCAACCAGATACTTGGTTTTCTCAACCATCTGAATAAGATCAAATGCAAAGGAGTCATACGGTTTGAAGAAGAGGTGAAGAAGTACAGGAAATCAATAAAATCAAAATCCCTTGTTGTCATAATCTCCGATTTCCTTTTTGACGTCGAGCAGATAAAGAGCACGCTGCACCTTTTCAAGCATCACGAGGTGAAAGTAATACAGATACTGGACCAGTCAGAGACTAATTTCAAGGTTTATGGCTCTGTAATCCTTGAGGACGCTGAGACAGGAAAAGAGCTTGAGACATATGTAACAGAGCAAAAAAGGCAGGAGTTTAGGGAAAGGCTGTACAAGCACATCACAGAAATAGAGCATGAAACCAAGAGCATAGGCGGGAAATTTTTCCTTTTCTCGACAGAAGAGCCGTTATTTGATGCTTTTTACAGGATTGTCAACACATAAACTCACTTCTTCTCCGCAACCACCTCGAGATAAGAGGAGCCGTTGTCTATATTCCTTTCCTCACACATTATTATATTAAAATCTTTGAATAGCTCCTCGACATATTCTGAACTGAAAAAATGCCTCACATAGCCTGTCTCGTCTTGATACATGTCCTTTTCAAGCTCTTTTCCCTTGCCGTAATTTCTGTCATTTACTGATTTCACCTGGAACATGAACAGACCCTCACTTTTCAGCACTCTTTTTATCTCTGAAACTATCTTCCTAAGCTCCTTGTCAGTAAAATAATGCAGCCCAAGCCTGGAATAGGCAAATTCAAACGAATCATCCTCAAAAGGCAGGCCTTCTGAAATCTCTTTGACGAGGGCAGAAATGAACAGGCTGTATTTTTTCTGAAGTTCATTAAATTGTTTCATAGCTTCAGGAGAATAGTCCAGAGCGCTCACTTTTAGGCCTTTATTATGGAAGAATATGCTGTCAGCACCTTTTCCGCAGCACAGATCCAGCAACCTGCCGCTTTTTCTCTTAATAAAATTAGCATAGCACAGCTTTGCAAAACCCGTAACCTGATTGTATTTTCCTGCAGATTCCCTGTGCTTTTCATCCCATATTTTCTTATCGAACATCTGATACTCACTTTTCTTATGTATTCTTATATTTTTCCCATTCAAACTTTCTTTTATTTATTATCTATATTGAAATAAATATTCTATTTGTCGATATTATTCAATATTATAGTTTATATAATGACTTTTTGATAAAATATCGAATAAATATGTTATTATATAAAATACCGAAAAAATTCGTTAAAATTATAAAATAGTAAAAACTTCAATTTTCTAAAATCATTAAAGATTCTTAAGAATAATTAAATATTTTAATCAAAAATTAAAATAAATAATAATCTAATTTTCATCAGGAGAATTGGAATGGGATTCCTTCTGTCTCATAGTCTCAGATATCTTTTCTTTTTTTATTGAATTCTGCAGCTCCCTTACATATTTCAGTGTCAATTCCAGATTATTTTTTATTTTCACAGCCGCTTTTTCAAATGCATTCTCAAGAGTAGCTCCGTTGAGCTTATATCCTATGATAACCTTGCCCTCAAATATATAGCTTGTCTTGATGATAAGGTCAAGATCAATCCACCGCTTTATGTAGTCATACATTGTCTGCCGTGTTATGCCTGCGACATTTCCCATTTCCTCAACTGTGAGGACTGCCAACTCAGGCTTTTTCTCTTTGGCAGAGAGTTTTATCCTTTCATATAGCTCTATCAGGACCCGATACATCTGCTCAGTTGAGCCGACTTTTCTGGGAGAAAGGCCCATCCTACTTATCACTATGGTCGCCAGTTCTTTAGAATCCGGGTTCATAGAGGAGGGTTCTTTCTGCGTGAGATAAAATGCTCTTCTGGCCATAAGTGAGATTATTGTATAATTGCCTTATATATTTTTGTATTTTGCCGACAGGCCAGGCAGTTCATGTATAGCCGGTTATACACAAAGCTAAAACATAGAATTACTTACTAATTTACTTCTGAAGTAGAGATATATGATTAAAATCTGTTATCAAACCTAAAATAAGCCGTTTTTTCATTTTATTGGCAGCTTAAGGCACAGAAATGCAGGCTAAAAAAGCCTGTTTTTTGCATTTTCTCAGCTGAAAATCAAGTTTCAGAAATATTCGGGATAATACCATATTACCCATAAGACACAAAAATGGCAGATTTGGAGATTATGCCATCGCAGTCAAAATAATCCCGACAGGTTTGGCATAATTCCGACAAAATAGTTCAACCCTGTTTGAGGCTATAGGCCCCCCTAATGAATGGAAGTATGGCAATCTAAGGGTAGTTAGGTAAGTTCTATGGGACTTGTCGGGATATTGCCGTTTGGCTAGTCCAGTATACTTTTTTGGTAATTTTCGAAGATAAGTTTTTATATCGGGTTTTTACATAAAATTAGGGTGATGTTTATGCCAATTGTCAGAATTGACCTGTGGGCCGGAAGGACTCCGGAAATAAAGGAGAAGCTAATACAGAATGTTTCAAAGGCAGTAGCAGAGACTATAGGCAAGCCTGTTGATCATGTAACCGTAATCATCAATGATGTGCCGAAAGAGAACTGGGGAGCAAAAGGGATACAGGCTTCTAAACTATAGCTTCAAAACATTATTTTTAATTATCTATCTCTTAACCTATCTAATATAAAATATATTTTATAAATATATTTTTCAATATTGTAATTAAATTTATTTTAATTTTATAAAATATTATAATTTTTGATTAAATATTTTAGTTAATTTTTAATATTAAATATTTTTATAAATAATTAAATATTTTAATCAGTATTTTTCGCCTCTTTTTCGAAAAGATTTATAACCATATAAAGCATTTTAATCTTATGGCTGACTTACGGGACAGGGAGTTAAATAAGAAGCTGAGGGAACTCAAAAAACAGGATATACCTTCTGCTGAAGATATTAAGAAAAAAAGTGAGAGATTGGAAGAAAAAGAAGAGTCTTTCCTGAAAAAATTCTTTAAAAGAATTAGCAGTAAAAAAAGGAAATAGTTGCCATATGCCAAAAACTCCTGCAAATAGTGTGGTTCTGGAATTTGTAAACAAGATTTTCTTAGAGTATAGTCCGCAATATCACAGCATCAAGAAGATAGCTGAGCGTGATCTTGGTCAGGAACTGATAGATAAGATACATGAATTCCTTAAGGACAGAGAAAAATTAAAGCCGATCCAGAGCCTCAAAAAAATCATATTTGAGGACCCCTCCAATGTAGGTGAAGAGGATATAAATGACATTGTAGATGCCTTCATAAAGATGAGGTCTCAGGGGACGCTTGCTGAAATTGATAAAAAGAGTATAGATGATATACTGATATTGTTCAACCAGTGGATAATGATAGGCAAAGAGCACGGGCATAGTGTATTGCCGGGGAACGTATATATCCCGCCGTCAAATAGTGAGGCAAGCCAGAACCTTGAGCAGCAGATAATGCAGATGGAGCCAAGCTTCAGGAACCAGGAGCTTTATCCGGACTTCAGGACAAAGAGCCTTTATTCAAATGCGAACACAGAGTTCTATGAATCTCTAAAAGACCAGGGAGAATTCCGCTTCGGTGAGGATGATGGCAAGAGCATTTATGAGTCAAAGGCCACCTACAAGGCGCAGAAAGGGACTTTTTAGCAAATTATATAAAATCACTAACTAAATTAGTTTCTATGGCATCTGATGACCTGCAGAATATGTCCTCCAGCGAGATTCTGGAGCTACAGAAAAAGAACTGTATATTCTGCAAAATAATAAGCAAAGAAATACCTTCTAATGAGATATATTCTGATGACAGGGTTATGGTTATCCTTGATATAAATCCAGCAGCAGAAGGGCACTGTATTATCCTGCCGAAACAGCATTATCAGATACTGCCACAGATACCTGATGAGCTCGTCGGGTATTTATTCAAGACAGCCAAGAAAATATCAAAATCGCTCCTGAAATCCCTTGCTGTGCAGGGTACTACAATATTTGTGGCAAACGGCGGCCTTGCCGGCCAGAAAGCACCCCATTTTATGCTTCATGTCATCCCACGAAAACCAGGCGATTTGCTGTTCCGGCTGCCAAAAAACAACATGGATGAGAAAGAGCTTGATGCTGTCCAGGGATTGCTATCACTGATGAAAAAGCCGGAAAAAAAACAGCAGGCAAAAGAACAGAAAGAGAAGGCTGAGGAGAAGCCGAAAAAGAAGCCAGTAAAAAAAGAAAGAGAGGCCAAGCCAAAACCAGACAAGTCTGCAAAAGTAAACATTGATGATATTGCCGGCCTTTTCCTTGGAGGGAAAAATGGCTGAATGCGACATCTGCGCCATCCTGAAGAATAAGGAAGAGTTCAGGTTTATCTACGAGGATGAGAAGTGTTTTGCACTCCTTCACGAAAGCCCCGCAGTCCTTGGTCATACACTTGTAATTCCGAAGCAGCATGCAGCTATACTTGAGGAGCTTGAGGAAGAGATAGTGGAGCATCTTTTTGTTGTCTGCAACAAGATGTCCACGCTGCTCTTTGAAAGGCTGAAAGTCCATGGTACGAATATCATTTTAAATAACGGGCATGCTGCAGGCCAGGAGCTTAACCATGTTACTATAAGCGTGCTTCCAAGAAAAGAAAATGATAAGCTGGATCTGGAATGGGAGCCGAAAAAAGCAACAGAGCAGGAATTAAAGGCAGTTGCCTCAATAATAAAATCAGCCTCGGATATAGTTTTTGCAGCAAAAGGGAGTTCTCATAGCACAAAAACTGCAGAACATAATTCTCATGAAACTGAATATCATAATGAAGAAGAAAAAATAGAAGAAAATTATATGGCTAAAGCATTCAGAAGAACGCCTTAGGATGTAGCTGCAATACCATTATCCCATGTAACAGCTGAACAGTCATCAAAGGTATCAACTGTTTCCTCATCAAACTCAAGTTCTGGCTTTGTGCATGTTATTGTTGTGGCTGCTGCAATCTGAGGGCTTATTGAGATAAATGATACTTCACCATTGTTATCTCCTGTACCGCCGAATCGGAAGCTGAACTCGCCCAGTGTGCCTGTTGTAAGGTCAGTGGTATATGTTGTTGAGTTGGCACCATCATCTCCCAGTACAGTAACCTGCCATCCTGTGATGTCCTTTGTTCCTGTATTTTTCATGTATAATGTGACATTACCAATTGTTGAGTTTGTGACGTTGAGGCACATCCTGTACTTGCTGGATACAGTGATCAGGTCGACATCGACATCAACACCGCATTCCAGAAGGTCACTCTGCTGCTCAACGGACTGGGTCTGCTCACTTACCAGTCCCTGGATAACAACCATAATAGCTGCGCCTATGGACACTGTAATCATGACCAACAGAACAGTAGCTATCAAAGGGGAAACTGCATTTTTGTTCATCATTTTTATACTCACCTTATTTTATATCCTTGGTTCTTAATTAAGTTCTTCCCTATTTACTATTTAAATCTTTCTGTGTTCGCATATCAAAAGAAAGGAATAAGAGGTTCCACAAGATTTTTAAAGCATGTAGATTTCCACAGCACCAATGGAAGGAGTAATAGTCAGTTTCAGAAGGGGAAGAAGAACCCAGAATATGCACCAGATGATAATTGAGGTTGTTGGTGTAGATACAAAAGAGAAAGCTGAGAAGCTGGTTGGCAAGACGGTTACATGGGAAACTCCAGGAAAGGCCAAAAAAGTTCTTAAAGGAAAGATAACAGCTGCCCATGGCGGAAAAGGCGCCGTGAGGTCATTATGGGAAACAGGTGTTCCGGGCCAGGCAGTCGGTACAAAAGTTAAAGTTGAATAAGTTCTGTCATTTCTCTCTGGTTTGTCAGAATTCTGTTGAGCCTCATGCGCCTTGTCAGCTCTGTAAATGTATTGAGGGCAAGCTCATGCGTGTTATTATTTTGGCTTATATGCGCCAGAAAAACGGTCTTTAGCCTGCTTGAGGCATTTTCATTTACGAGAAGACCGGCATCAACATTTGAAAGATGTCCGGTATCACCCAATATCCTCTGTTTTAGGTGATATGGATAAGGCCCGTCAAGCACCATGTCAATATCATGGTTTGTTTCAATGACAAGCGCATCAGCATTGTTCGCTATCCTTTCCACAGCACCATCGTATTTTCCTAAATCAGTAAATACCCCGAGTGATTTTATTTTGTTCTTTATATGGAATCCGACAGGGTCAGCAGCATCATGGCTTACAGAAACAGGTGTTATAGCCATCTCCCTGAATTTAAATTCGCTATTCCCAAAAAAATTTGCACGGATGCTTAAGGGAAGCGCACCATGAGTCTTCTTATTCATGAAGACAGGAATGCCAAGCCTGTCCAGCCGTTCAAGCCCACTTATATGGTCTGCATGCTCATGGGTTACGAAAACCCCGTGTATGTCAGAAATATCTTTCCCGATTTCTTTAAGGGAGTTTATAATTTGTCTTGCCGAGATGCCTGCATCAATAAGGATAGAAGTCTCATCGGTCTCAACATAAGTGCAGTTGCCTGAGCTGCCTGATGCAAAAACAGATGTTCTCATGCATTAACCTGTTTAAAACTCACTATAAATAGTTTTTGGTGGATAAGCAGCTATATTTTTGAATTAGCTGATAACCCTGCTGACATTATCAATCTTGTTTATCCTGAGGATACTATCTACATAACTTTCCATCTTTGGCTCATGGCTGACTATTATTGTCTGTTTCATATCAAGTGCCCTGAGCACATCCCTTACTTTGTCAAGCTGCTCTGTTGAAAATCCATCTGTGGGCTCATCCAGTATTATTAACTCCTTGGTTCTTATCCTTGGTATAAGGTCATTTATAACCCTGTTCAGGGCAAGCCTGTAGGCAAGCGCGACAGAAGTCTTCTCTCCGCCTGAAAGACCTTCAACAGAAGCCTCATATCCGTCCTGAATTACTCTGACAGAAAACTCCTCATCCAGCTCAATGTCAATATCATCTATCAGAATCGAGAACCATTCTTTGACAAGAGAATTGAACTCCCTGTGTATTGAGACCATGATGTGTTTTTCCATTGTAGACATTAGATTCAGGAAGAATGATTCAAACCAGTTGAGTATAAGATTCAATTCTTTTATTTTCTCCTTTACCTTGTCCATTTCCCTTATCCTCTTCCTTATATCTTCAATATTTTCCCGCAGGTATTTCCTTTCCTGAGTGAGAGAAACAATATCTATCTCAGCGGCTTTCTGCTTTTCCAGAGCCTCCTCAAGCTTTTTCTTCTGTTTTTCATGAAGATCGGAGATTGCGGAATATGCATTAATGCCTTTTTCCAATTCCTTAATCTCTTTTAGCGCAACTTCAAGCTCTTTTTTAGCTTTTTCAAGGTCTTCCCTTAGCTTATCTGATTCTTCCTTTTCCTGCTTTTCCAGTTCAGCGATATTTTTCTTTTCTCTGTATCTAAGATTATTGTCTCTTGCAGCAGAGAGCTCTTTTTTTACGGAATCTATCTGCTGCTTTAGTGCAGTTTCATCTTCAAGCTTCTTTTCACCAATCTCTATTTTCTTTTCATAGAGCCTGCTGAGCTCTTTCTGCTTCTTTACTATCTGTGAGGCAGCGGATTCCATCTCTGCCAGCTTCTGCTTCAGCTCGCTTCTTGACTCCTGAAGACCTGCTATTTTTCCAATATTTTTCCTCAGCTTTTCCATATTTTTGGAAATTTTCTCTGCAATCCCATTTATTTTTTTCCACTCTTCCTGATTCTGCCTGATTGAGTCTTCTTCCTTTTCTGCGACTTCCCGCCTGTGTTTCTCATCCAGGCTGCGCCTGCATGTAGGGCAGATCTCTGCAGTTTTTATCTGCTCTATAATCTTTTCAGAGTTTCTTATCTTTATCTCGCACTTCTGGAGCGCAAAGTTGGCTTTTTTATCTTTTTCAAGAAGGTCCTCCAGCATCTTTTCCTGCTCTGCTTTTTTTGCGATGCTCTTCTCAAGCCCTTCTATCTTATCCTTTAGTATGATTGACTCTCTTGATTTCTTGGACATCTCTTTTACCTCATCTTCAAGAGACTTAATCTGCTCTGCATATATCCCAAGCTTTTCCCTGACAGAAAATTTTTCTTTTACAACTTCAGAATGTTTTTCCTGCAGCCCTGAAAGAGTCTCTTCAAGTTCTTTCTCATGCTTCAGCTCTCTTATCTCAGCATAACCTCTAAGCTTTTTTCCAAGAGTCTCTATTTTCTTTTTTGATTCCTCTGCTTTGCTGTCCAGAGTGTCAATGACAGATTTTTTTGCCCCTGCCTGCGCTTTCTTCACTTCAAGGTTTTTCTTCAGCTCATTGTACTTTTCTATATCCTTCTCATGTTCCCTTAAAACAGTTTTTTCCCTGTTTACAATTTCTCCCAAGACTACAAGATATTTATCTTTTTTTGATATCTCCTGCTCTACTAGACTTTCTTTTTTTTCTTTTTCCTCCAGCTCCCCAGAAATCTCGCCATAACCTTCCAGCCTGACATTCAGTTCAGAAATTCTCCTTTTTACTTCTCTTACAAAGATTACAGAATTCTCCTTTACTGACTTATACCTGTCTATACCAAACACCTTTCTTAAGGTGTCAAGCCTGAGGTCTTTATCTTCAAAGATTATTTCTTTCATCTCTTCCTGGGCAGTATAAACAGTAAACCTGTATATCAGGGATTTTGACTTTGTAATAAGCTCTTCAGGATAGCCAAGTATTTCTATTATTTTTGCCTTAAGCTCAACAGGAGTCGCCTCCAGCTTCTTCCCGTTTACAAGAAGATAGCCGCTGTCCTGAGTTACAGAAGCCTTTCCCCTCCTGAGAGTCCTTTTTATTACATACTCTGTCTTGTCTATCTCAAACTTTAATTCAACAGAGCCTTTGCTTGCGCTGTGCCTGAGCAATGCTGCGCCGCTCAGTCCTGAACGCAATATCCCAAAAAGGGCAAACTCGACAGCCAGAAGAACAGTTGATTTTCCGGACCCAATGTCCCCGCTGAGCAGCACAGAGCCGCTGGGAAAATCTATTTTCTCACTTATGTAGGTTCTTATGTTTTCAAGCTTTAATGAGCGGAGAATCATAGGCTAATGATATTTTGTTTATATAAAAAGATTGTGCACTAGAAGCTCAGGACATCCATTGCACCGGCAAGGTCTTTTTCATCTACTATTATCATCAGGTCAGTCCAGCAGCTCATCTCCTCCAGGATATTTATCCCTTTTTCTGCAAGAAGGCCATAAACATGATTCACAACTCCGGGAGTGCTCTCTATTTCTGGGTCAAAAAGTATGGCAATCTGGACAAGGTTTTCGCTGCATTTGATAAGCCAGCTCTTAAAGCTCTCTTTCACCTCCTCTGCATATTTGGAATTAGTTACAAGAGTTAGTGTATCTTCCCCTTCTATAAGATTAAAGTCTCCCTTCTCTCTTTTCACTTTCTTCTGAAATACATAGACCCTTTCCATGTCCTTTGGCTTGTCCATTATAGCCACAAGTATCCTGTTCCTGATCCTGATTTTTACGTTTTTCAGAAGCCGAAGTATATCTTTCTCCTGGGTTTCACTCTCCTTAAGTTTTAAGAAATGCCTTCTTATTGCAATCAGTACGGCATCAAACCTGTCTATTTTATGTTCCCTGCATATCTGCCTTGCAAGGGCAGAATAGTTGACCAGGCCTTTGGCTACACAATCTCTTATACTCGGATGGCCCGATATATATTCTTCTGTCAGCTTAGTTATGTTCATAAGGGAATGCCTCTACCTTAAACCTTTTCAGGATATTGAGAATACTGGTTTCAAATACAAACGGCCGTATGTCAAAATATCTTTTTAGTTCTGTCTGCTTCTCCATGGAGCAGGGGTAGTAAATACTTATATTTAAAATTTGTCCTATTTTAGACATAAATGTTCTAAATTGTTACATTCTGGACGATACTTTCTTAAATACTTCCAGCACACCAGGGCTTATGAAAAACGGCTATATGAAAGTATCCTCATACGAAGGCAAAGAAGGAAAGGTAAAGAAAGTAGTGCTTCTTTATTCAGGAGGACTCGATACAAGCTGTATACTGAAGTGGATACAGGATAAATACAGGGTAGAAGTGATTGCCGTCTGCATGGACCTTGGACAGCAGGCAGATGACCTTCAGAAAATCAAAGAAAAAGCCCTGAAGCTTGGCGCAGTAAAAGTATATGTTCTCGATGTCAAGGATGAATTTGCGGAGCAATATATCTCCAAGCTTATCAAGGCAAATGGCTCATATCAGGGAGATTACCATATAAGTACAATTTCAAGGTATATAATGGCAAAAAAAGCAATAGAGATTGCCGGAAAGGAAGGCGCAGATGCTATTGCACACGGCTGCACAGGGAAGGGCAACGATCAGGTCAGAATAGAGGCAACAGCGCTTGCCTTAAAACCGGATATAAAGATAATTGCACCTGTAAGGGAATGGGCAATGGGCCGTGACGAGGAGATTGAATATGCAAAAAAGCATGGCATAGAGGTACTGCAGACAGAAGAGTTTCCATATTCCTCTGATGATAATATGTGGGGAGTCACGTGGGAAGGGGGAGAGATAGAGGATAATTATGCAGTGCCGAAAATCAGCAAATTCCTTAATATAACTCTTCCGGAAAACGCCCCTGACAAGCCTGAGTATATAGAGATTGGATTTGAGGAGGGGATTCCTGTTTCGATTAAAGGGAAAAAAATGAAGCTTGCTGAGCTTATAATAGAACTGAATAAAATCGGGAAAAAACACGGGATTGGCCTAGTTTACATGGTGGAAGACAGGCTTGTCGGGCTGAAAGTCCGCGGAGTGTATGAGCATCCTGGAGCCCACATAATCATTGAGGCTCATAAAAAACTGGAGCTTTTTGTATGCACAAGAGCAGAAAATGAATTCAAACAGCAGGTAGACAGCAAGTGGTCATACATGTGCTATGCTGCGCAATGGATGGATCCCCTGATGGAGGACCTTAATGCTTTTTGTGACAGTATAAACAAGAGAGTCACCGGGAAAGTCAAGGTAAAACTCTATAAAGGAAAAGCCGAAATTGTTGCGCTGGACTCAAAGAATGCGCTCTATGACAGGAAACTTGCAACATTCATGAAAGATTACAGCTTCAACCAGAACTGCAGCCCGGGATTCATTGAAATATACAGCCTGCAGATGAAACTGGCAAATCAGGTGAACAGCAAAAATGAAACATAGAAACAAAGTTTTTTCAGGTTTAGAGAACCATGGATTTTCTAAACTCTGGGATAAAGGGCATGACCTAAATAAGAAGGCAGAGAAATTTACAGTAGGAGATGACTGTCTATTGGATCAGAAACTCCTGTACTGGGACTGTGTTGCCAGCATTGCCCATGCCAGCATGCTGAAAAAAATCGGGATTTTGACAGAGAAAGAATTTTATGAAATAAAAAAAAGATTGCTGGAGATAATTGAACTTGACAAGAAAGGCAAATTCCAGATAAAGCAGGAGCAGGAAGACAGCCATACAGCAATAGAAAACTATCTCACGGGAAAATTAGGGGAGACAGGACAAAAAATCCATACAGCCCGTTCAAGAAATGACCAGTCTTTTGTAAATATTAAATTATATATGAAAAACGAGATGCTGGGAACACAGGAAGCAATCTTGGAGCTGTGCAAAGCACTTCTTTTGTTCAGCAGGAAAAACAATGTTGTTTTTCCTGGCTATACACATATGCAGAAAGCAATGCCCTCTAATGTATCACTCTGGGCAGCCTCTTTTATTGACTCTATGATTGATAACCTGATGTATATAGATTCCCTCTATAAAATAATTGACAGTTGCCCTCTCGGAAGCGCTGCCGGCTATGGTGTGCCGCTTGAGATAGACAGGAAGTATGTTTCTGATCTGCTGGGGTTTTCAGAAGTGCAGGATAATGCTATCTACGTGCAGAGCTCAAGGGGAAAAACAGAAGCCATGCTGCTGTCCTCTCTGGCGAACATAATGCAGGACCTGAATAAGCTGGCTACTGACCTTATTTTGTTCTCGATGCCTGAATTCGGCTATTTTGAACTGCCTCAGGAATTCTGCACAGGAAGCTCTATAATGCCGCAGAAAAAGAACCCAGATGTGCTTGAATTACTGAGGGCAAAATCAAGCGTGGTGCTCTCATTATATCTTCAGGCCATGAGCCTCATCCAGAATCTCCCGACAGGCTATAACAGGGATTTTCAGCTGGCCAAAAAGCCATTGATTGAAGGGATTGATATAACAAAGGAATCACTTAGCATAGCTGCAGAGATACTAGGGAAATTGAAGATAGATAAAGAGAAGTGCAGAGCTGCAATGTCCAAAGAATTGTTTGCTACTGATCTTGCATATGAATATGTCAAAAAAGGCATGCCGTTCAGGAAGGCCTATAAGACGGCAGCAGAAAATATTGATGAAATCAAGACTGAATCATTTATCGGAAGATACAATATGAAATTAGATTTAGATGCAGCTGAAAAAGAGATTAAGGATATTGAGGATAAACTAACAGAAAAGAAGAAATTTCTGATAGGGAAGATTGCTTCGCTTCTTAATTAATCCATAAAATCAACACCAACAAAATTTATAAACAAAGGAAATTTAGTAGCTTCCTTAGGATGGGGGCAGCAGCAGGGTTCTTGGAGGAATTAGTTTGACAATTTCTTTTGATACTTTCATGAAGCTCATCAGAAAAAGCGTTGAGCTTGATCCCTGGATAAAAGAAACAGGGATTGACGGATACGGGGAGTTTATGATTGAGGAGACTAATGAAGTTATAGAGGCCCTGAAGAGCAGTGATACTGAAAACCTGAAGGAGGAGCTTGGTGACCTGCTGAGCCTCTGGGCAATTGTCTGCATGCTTGCTGAAGAAGAGAAGCTATTTGATACTGAGGAAGTCATAAAGAGAGCGATAGAAAAGATAAAGAGCAGAAGGCCTTATGTTTTTGAGGATAGGGAAGTTTCAATTGAAGAGGCAGTCAGGATATGGTATGCTGCAAAAGATAAAGAAAAAGCGCAGAAAAATGGAATTTCAGAGCGCAATCAATCTGGTTTTCAAAAGTAATTTAAGCATTATGTTATTCTCTCTTTTAATTGCTGGAGATGATAAAGCATGACGCTGTTTAGGAAAACGAAATCAGAGTATTCAAAAGCCAGGCAGATTAAAATTAATTCGCCATTAGCCACCAGGATAATTATAGTCCTGATTGTCCTTCTCCTGCTCTCCTTTATAATCAATGTAAAGCTGCTGCTTTTTCTTGTAATAATAACAGGATTCAATGCCTGGCTGGCAGGCTTTCAGCTTAGGAGAGGGTTTCCCACAGACCTTGAATTGTCAACATTCGCGACAGTGCTCACAACAATAGCATTTGGTATCCAATGGGGATTATTTATAGCAGTATTTTCAAAGCTGTTTGCCAGCATATCAACAGGCAACCTTGTAGCTGACCATTTCTTTATGATTATTACTTACCTCAATGCCGCAGTCATAACTGCAGTGTTTGGCGGAATGAATGTTTTTACCTTAGGTTTGATTATCATAACCATAAACGCAGTGATAATGTTTTTAGTGTCAAAGGAGATACTTGGTCTGGATCCGACGTCCAATCTTTCCTATACAGGAACCAATCTTGTTTTTAATTTCCTTGTCTTCTCTATATTCAGTGAGACAGTACTATCTATCCTTAGGTAATTTAGATGTAACTATCATATCTTGTCAAAAATCTTTTTTAGAAAACTCTGGCTTGGCTTCTCGCTCATCTCCCCAAATTCTTTGAGAAGGTCTGCCTGTTTTTTTGTAAGCTTTTTTGGCGTTTCAATTATGACCCTGACTTTTTCGTCTCCCCTTCCGCTTCCATGGATATGGGGAATTCCCCTGTTTTTTATCCTGAAAACTGTATGTGTCTCTGTGCCTGAGGGAATCTTAAGCTTTGCCTTCCCATCCAGAGTTGCAACTTCTATTGTATCTCCCAAAGCTGCCTGGGAAAAAGAGATAGGAACTTCAATATACAGGTCGTCTCCCTCCCTTGCAAAAACATTATGCTCATTCACATGGATTATTACATAAAGGTCTCCTGCAGGCCCTCCCTTAATTCCTGCTTCTCCCTGTCCGCCTATTCTTAATCTGGTCCCGTCTTCAACTCCGGGAGGGATTTCTATCTTTACCTTTGCCCTGTTTTCAACCCTTCCAGAGCCATGGCATTTCCTGCAGGGCTTCTTTATTTCCTTTCCGCGGCCATGGCATACATTGCATGTGGAAGTTGTCTGGAATACCCCGAAAGGCGTTCTCCTCGTCATTGTAACCCTTCCTGAGCCATGGCACTGCGAGCATGTAACTATGTCTTTTTCTGATTCTGCCCCTGAGCCTTTGCACTCCGGGCATGTCTCCAGCCTAGGGATGACTATATTTTTCTCAACACCATTTGCAACATCTTCCAGTTCTATTGTTATGTCAAATCTTAAGTCGCTTCCTCTGTTATCCCTCTGAGGTCCCCTGAAACTACCGGCTCCGCCAAAAAACATGTCAAAAATATCTCCGAAATCAAACTCTCCTCCTGTAAACCCGAAATCCCTGAAATCATATCCTGAAAATCCGGAAGTGTCTGCCTTCCCGAACCGGTCATACTGCTCTCTTTTCTGGTCATCTCCCAGCACAGACGCAGCTTCGTTTATTTCCTTGAACTTTTCAGCAGCATCTGATTCCTTGTTTAAGTCCGGGTGGTATTTCTTAGCGAGCGTCTTGTAGGCTTTTTTAATCTCTTCTTTGGAAGCCCCTTTTTTCACACCCAGGATATCATAATAATCTTTTGCCATGTGGCTAATGGAAACACGTTGGTTTTAAAAAACTAACTCTTATAGAATTAAATAGAGGATAACAGGCAGAATAAGGCACCCCATGGCATGGCTTCTGGCAATTCCCTTCATTGGAGCAATAAGGCCGATAGCGGAGCTTGCTATAAGAATGATGATTCCGAGCCAGCCATTAAGCAGCAAGCCCATTGCAAAAATCATCAAAGTTACAGTGGTTACAAGAATCCTGTAGTTTATTTTCACAACAAGCTTTGAAAACAATTTGGAGAACCAGAGGGTTAAAGGCACAGCCAGCGAGCCGGAAAACAGGAAGACGAGCACAAGCAGGAGAAAGCCGCTGAAATTGATTTCCACAAGCTTCGATATCGCAACAATCGCGCCGTCTTTTGCCTTTCCAAGAACATAAAACGTCACAAGAGAGAAGACAACAGACATTGTTCCCATGGCTCCTACAAGAGCCAGGTAGCCCTCATCTTTTATATCCCTTATGATCTGTCCTGAAATTACGGCACCCTGCGCAGGCCCGAGGCCCGGAAAAAACTGAATGAGGAAAACACCGATTGAACTTCCAAGCAGGGACTTGGCAAGGCTTTTCGGCTTAAGTGTTATGTCATCTGTGATAGTCTGTTTTGGGATACAAGTGTTCTCGAAATAGCTTATTATCAATCCTGAAACCCCAAACAGCCCGGACAGCAGGGGGAAAAGAGGTTCTCTCATATTCGGGATTGAGAACACTACAATACCAAGGCTTCCGGATAAAAGGAACAGGAAAAGGCTCCAGATCCACTCTTTTTCCTTTATAATCATATAAACAGCAATAAGAATGAGGAGATAGGCAAGATAAGGCTTCAGAAAGGCAAAAACCTGCTGTGCTGTGAATATAAAAAGGGGAATAAGTAATATGGCTACAATCATGCCCGTATAAGTTCCGAAAATAGTTATTTTGACGGCCTGATAGCCCTCTCCTCTCAGCAGCATCTTCTGGCCGGGAAGCACAGACAGGGCATTCTCATTTTCAGGAGCACCAAGATAAACAGAGGGGATTGTATCCAGGAAAGAGTGGACAATTGACAGGGAGATTATAAAAACTGCCAGGGATAGCGGCTCCAGATAGGTCAGCAAAACAGGAGAAAGGGCCAGAAGTGTAGTTGCAACCAGATTTACATGTATTCCAGGTGTAAGGCCTGTGAAAACACCTATTAATATGCCTGCAAATACAAGCAAAATAACTTCAAAAAACATACGCAATAGTCAGAAGGATATATAAATAAACCTAGTCAGGGATGCACCGAAAACCTTCCGATATAAGAGATAGAGAAGGATAATTCGATAAGTTTAAAAAAAGACAAATATTTAAATATAACAACCATACATAAATCATGAAGTGTGGAGGGTATGCATATGAAGAAATTTTTCACGTCACTCAAGGATAAAATAAAAAAATGGGGCTTCGAAGACTCTGATGATGAATTTGAAGAAGAGTATCTTGAGCTTGATACAACATCTAAAAAGCCAGTATCATCAAAAGTTATTGTCAGGCCATTTATTCTGGAAGACTTTTCGGATATCAAACCGGTTCTTGATTCATTAAGGGAAGGCGCGACAGTCTGCCTGATAAACATAAGGCCTCTTAAGGATAAAGATCTTGTGGAACTAAAAAGAGCCATCAACAAGCTGAAAAAGACCTGTGACGCATCAGGCGGCGATATAGCAGGCTTTGGCGATGACTATCTTGTTGCAACGCCAGGATTTGCTGAGATATACAGGACAAAAGAGCCTGAAAACAAAGAGCTTTAATTTTTCTGAATCTTTTACCCCTCTTAGTTTATATTATTTCTTTTCTAGTTAAACAGGAATATTTGTAAGCGTCATCACGAAGAAAGATATTGTCATAAGTATAAGTGAGTGCTTCAGCCCGGCAGTTATATCACCTTCTGACATTTTCCCAATAGTTATCCCTGCAAAAAAGCCCTGAATAAGCGACAGCATGATAAACAGCCCTCTCAGGCTCGAAAGCCATTTGCTGAATGTAACCACAAAATCCCTTATGGATGTGAACTTGATTTCCACGCTTAACACAAGAGAAGGCCTGCTTGCTGAGGTTGTCAGGATATTTGATGCACCGGCGCCGCCTCCAATACCTGAAAAAAGTCCGGAATTATCTCCGACCAAATACGGCACGAGCATGTTCTGGACGACTATCATCACACCTATGAATATAAAGAAGATTATGTATGACTGCATAATCTGTGACTGGATATTGGCCCTTCTCTGGTCTTTTATTTTCTTTATTTCTATGAGAGATTCTGTAATAGAGCCAAGCACATCCTCCATGTTTCCGCCTGCTTTCTCAGCCTCTATGACAGTTGCAATTGCCCTTTTTATTATGTCGCTTCTCGTGCCATTCCCGAAATAAAGAAGGGCCCTGTGGACCGGAATTGCCCATTCAACCTGATATCCAAGCTTCCTTACATGAGGGCTCAGAGAGCCGTAGTCCAGTGTAGATATATGCATGATTGCCCTTGATACAGGCATGCCGGATTTTACTGCGCTTGTAAGGTTCCTGACAAAATCAACAAACCTTTCCTCAAGATCTCTCTGTTTCTGGTTTCTTGTAAAGAAATCAATCCAGAGCCGCATCCATGCTATGGTAACTGCAATTACAAGCATAGGCGTAAAGAGGGAGCTATGTAGGAAGAATACAACGTCAGCCAGGAGGATTATAAATCCAACTACGAATCCCGGCACGTACTTCTTGTCAATATTTAGAGTTAGTTTCATACTTCAGGCTGGTTAACCTCCAAAAATACAAGGAAAACTATGTTAAGAAGGGGGATCATAACATAGGTTCCAAGAGTTATAAGGGTGTTTACTGGTATGCCTCCCAGTGTGCCGCCAAAGGCTGATACAAGGGACAGGGCAGTCACAAAAAATAAAGGGGCTGCTATGAGTACACCGGTATATATGTCTGAATAGGTTGATAATGATTCAACATATTTCTGCCTCTCCAGCTTATAATTCAGCAGTGATTCAGATGATTTCTGTTCCAGATATTCCTTCAGATCTCCTCCTGTCTCTATTGTTGAGACAAACCCATCTATAAACTCCTTGAAATCCTGGGAAGGCGTTGTAAGTGCAATAGCTTTCAATGCTGTCAGTATATCGTATCCGAAAAACTCAATATAATTGTTCACTTTTTCAATCTCGACTGAAATTTCACCATACTCCTCAGAGTTGCTGATCAGCTTGAACATTATTGCAGGACTGACTCCGGAAGAAATTACAGAGGCCATGTGGTCTATTGCAAAAGGGAGATTGGTATTTATTGACCTCCTTCTTGCCTTCGCCTTTACATTCGGGTAATAGGAGCCCAGCCAAAAGACCGTTGCAGCTACAAGTCCTGAAAAAAACAGGGCATTCAGCAAAGCAAAGAAGAAATTTGATCCCTGGAATGCAAAGAAAGTGATCAGCACAGGGAAGGATGCTATTCCTGCCAGCAGGGTTATAAAAAATATAATATTTATGTAAGTATTTGCCAGCACCCTTATGTTCGCATGCCTCACAGACTTATAGACACTCTTGAAAAAATCAGGGTATTTCTCTATAAAATATATGCCGAGCTTCCTTACGGTTACATTTGACACATAGCCGAGAGTATTGGCCCTGTATATCTCGGGCTCGTTCTTTGAGATCAGTGTTTTTAATTCCGTAACCTGCTTGCCGAGAAGATAGGGATTGAGCACATCAGCCTTTGATACATTAAGGGATTCCTCAATCCTTTCCCTGTCTTCATAAGAGAGTATTGTGGGGGAAATCTTTGTTTCTCCAAGGAAGGTATCTTTTTTTCTTTTGGCCTCTTTTCCCTTGAATATATAATTCAGAAATTCCTTTGACAGCATTCCCTTAAGGACGACATCATCATCTTTCTTGAGCCATGGCTTTTCCTTTGCTCTTATAGCATATATGATTCTTTTCAAAAAATTCAGCTTTACAGGCTTCGGTGCCTGGGACATTTTTTTTTCGGTTTCTGCACCAAGAAGGGTGCTGGAAGGGATCTTTATTGTGTCTGTTATATCTTCAGGCTTTTCCTCTTTGGCAAATACTACCGGTTTGTCCTCTGATACTGTTTTTCTTTTTTCATGCTGGGGTTTGCTCTCCTGTATTGCAGGAGCAGGCTTTTTTTCAGGCAATTTTTCTTTTTTTGCAGCCTTTCTCTGGTTTAGTGCAATATATCTCCCATATTCCCTGTTTATGTGCTCTATCTCACTCTCAATTACATAAGAATAATACCTGCTGACTTTTTCTAGCTCTTCCTCAATAGTATCTACAGCCAGGCTGAACTCATTCCGCTTCCTTGCGGTATTATATTTTTGCTTTTTCAGATTGGAATATAACTTATGTAGAACTTTCAGCCTGTCTAGATTAGAGACTATATCATCTGATTCTTTTTTCATATTATACCAAACTCTTTCAGAACCTTATCTCTGTCAGAGTAATAATCCTGGATTACCCTATTTACTTCTTTAAATCCCTGTATTTTCTTATCAGCGAGTATCTGAAGGAGTTTTGTCCTCAGTTCAAGCTCTTTTTTAAGTTCCTGATTTGGTATTCCTGTCCTTGAAGTGATTTTCTGGAAGAGATAAAATTCTCCCTTCTGTGTTATTTTGTCAGTGGCAGGATCCCACTGGATAGGCGTATTTGAATTTATTTCCTCTCCTTTAACATCCTTTATCTCGACAAGCTCCTTCATCCTTCTGAGGTTTCTTGTAGTTCCTTTTATGTGGGTCATGACGCATACCACATCAAGGGATTCAATAAGGCTTGCAGAAAGGTTTATAGGAGGGGTTTCCAGCCTCCTGACCAGAGTCACAACACTCCCGGCGTGGAAAGTTCCGAATGAGCTGTGTCCTGAGGCCATACCCTGAAACAGCACAAACGCCTCATTGCCTCTGATTTCACCCACAATCACATAATCCGGAGCCTGCCTGAAGCTCTCCTTCAGAAGATCAAAAAGGGTTATTTCACCATATTCTTTTCCTGCAAGATTCGGAATTCCAAAGCCAGACCTTGTTACCGTAGGCATCCAGTTGTCATGGGAAAGATTCAGCTCCCTTGTATCCTCAATTGATACGACACGCGCATCAGGAGGGATAAAGCTCAGCATTGAGTTAAGGAAAGTTGTTTTTCCGGAGGCAGTTTCCCCGATTACCATAAAATTAAATTTGTGCTCGATGCCCAGCCATAAGTAAGCAAAAGTCTGTGCAGTAGCAGTCCCGAAGTTTATAAGGTGTATAGGCGTCCATGGCTCTTTTGTGAATTTCCTTATAGTGAATGTAGGGCCTCTTGTAGTTATATCTTCTGTATACGTGGCATTGACCCTTGACCCGTCGGGAAGGGTTCCGTCAAGAAGCGGCTTGGCATAGCTGACATACCTCCCGCATTTCTGCGCCAGTTTTTCCACGAAATCAGTAAGCTCCTGAATTTCCCTGAAAATGACATTTGTCCTCAGGTTTTCATATTTCCTGTGCACAATATAGACGGGAAACTGCAGCCCGTTGCATTCTATATCCTCAATGTAATAATCATTCAGCAGAGGCTCTATCTTATTCAGGCCGACGGAATTCCTGAATATGTAATACATGATCTTTAAATAGGTCTCTCTGGATACGCTTGTGCCAAGCTCAATGAGGATGGCCTGCACATTCTTTTCAAGATACTGGAGGATCTGGTTGGCTTTCTCTATCTTGACGAGGCTGATATTTATCATTTCTTCAAGGGCAAGCATGACCAGCCTAAGGATTTCTTTTTCAGAATCCTTGAGCTCAGGCTCCTCTACACTGTAGAGCAGTTCCTTCCTCTCATCGCTCCAGTAAATCCTTGCATAGGCATATGGCGGCAGAAGGGGGTATCTCACATTGATTTTGGTCCTGTCTTTGCCATCAGGAAGATCATAAATTTTCAGATTGCTCTCAATTTTAAAGATGCTCTCAGCCATCTAATTTACCTCAACATTTCTGACGTTCACTGTTAAAAAGTCCGCATAGCTGTCAAGAATGAATTCAAGGTCATACTCTACAAAGGTGGTATTAAGATGGGCAATAACCCTTGCCCTTCCTACATCTGTGTTGTTTCCGGCAGGGACCATTTCAGTATATCCGTTCCCTGTTTTTGAAGTTTCATCATTATTCATACTGAATGTAAACGTCCCGTTCATGTTTATTCCGTTGTAGCTGACATTCTCTATTATCTGCGAAGTATTGAAGGTAACCCAGCTGTCGCTGCTTCCAAACTTGTTTATGACAGCGCGGAAAGTGTCATTCTCTATTCTTGTTTCCATTACATAATAACCAGCAGTCTCATACGTCTTTATGTTGGCATTGCTGGCGATAACAAGATTGCCCAGTTTTGTGCTTGTTTTCGGGCTTATCAGCTCGCTTTCAGTTTCAACTTCCCAGATAAATTCATTGTCCTCAAACCTGACTTTGCCATCCCTGACATCAAATGCAGCAGTTGCCTGTGATCCTTCTCCCTGACTGGCGATTTCCCTTATCTGGTTGTCAAGCTCTATTGCTATTCCTCTTACCCTCTCCAGCACTGCCCTTTCCCTCAATTCCGTAAGAAGAGGAATCCCCGTATTCAGGATTATCACAAGGGCCAGTATAGAGACCAGCGTATATATTATTGCAGATATCCATATCTGCCCCTTTTTCCGTGAGTTAAATTTTTTTTTCATAGGTCAATTCCTCGCAATTGTTGATATAAAACCTGTATTTCTCATTAATTGTGATATTCTCAACCTCAGCCTTCCTTCTTTCTTTCCCTATTATCACAGGCTCAAAGACAACAGTCCGGATATCCCCTGAATCGGAAACAATGGTAAGGCTGGTTATGTTTTGGTTGTAATTCTTGCTGTCAAACTCAAACTTCAGCAGGTTATTCGTATATTGCGGATTGATTACCTCATAATTCATACTGCCGCAGTCAAACTCATCTTTTCTGGCGTTAATAGTAAGGAAGCCGGTCCTGAAAAATCCAAAGATCTGCGTAATAAACATAAAAAGGAAAAATACAAAGGCCATAGTAAGCAGCATCTTTAGTTTTGAATATTTTGCCATTTTCAGCATTGATCTAAGTCTTCAACCTCCAGTTCGCTGTCAGAGCATATATTGACACTGTCTGCGGAATAATCAAGTATAGGCGAGATTATCACTTTTGTTGGCGGGAAAGTGAAGTTTGAGCCATCATCCAATGTCGCAATGCTTATATTGTATTTGGTCCTGTTATGGCCTCCAAGCACAGTGAGGGCATCAGCAGTTTTTATATTATTATTGAAATCAAGCAGGAATATCCTTACTCCTTCTATGTCCACGCTGCCCTGATTTTCTACCACTACCTCCAGGTTGCTGGAGCCGGTGCGGTTGTAGCATATCAGTTCTTCATTACTAACATCAACTATTTTAAGAGAGATGTCAAGAGAGCATTTTAGATTCTTGTCTATCTGCCTTGTTGCCCTCTCCTTAAACTCAAGGGTTGTTCCTTCCTGGAATCTCATCACCATAATGCCTACAGAGATTGTCATGGCTACAAGCAATACAGTTGCTATTAATGGTGATACAGCTTTTTTTAGCATTGTTTCAACTCATTCACTTCTCTTACTACTGCCTGCTCTTCGCAGTATATGTATTTGCCTTTCTTTTTTGCTATTGGAATAACAGTTATCTGGGATAAGGTGCCGTGCTTAAGCACTTTTAGCTTCTCTGTGTCTCCTGTGGTAAGCTGGTCAAATAATACCTGTGACTGAAGGTAAGTTTCTTCATCAGGATGCACACCGATGAACCTGAATGACAGGCCTTCAAGGGCAAGCTTCCCCGGATTTGTTATATTCAGGTAAAGCACACTGTATGTCTGGCATGAGCCTTTAACAGAGAGCGCAACATCAGCGCACACAAGAGGGTCTGTTCTCTGCTCAATCTCCTGGCTCCTTAACTTTGCCTGTTCAATTGACCAGTTGTAAAGGACATAGCTGAGCACCATTACTAATCCGAATATCATAATCCAGCTGAGATATTCTGACTGTGCTTTTTTGCTGCTATTCATTCTGGATCACCAGGGTTTTCAGTTCCACTTCCCGCTGGGATGAGAAAGTAAAGGTGTAAGAATCCTGACCGACTGTTATAGGCACAGAATCGTCAAAGTCTGTCTGATATTCATGTTCCGGCTGCAGCGTTATCCCCAGATCGCTTATAGTGGCATTTTCCTCAAGATAGTTGCCTATAAATATCTGGTCATTATATGAATAGAGATACATGACCCCAAGCCCGACACCTTTTTCCTCAGCATAATCTATAAAATACTCTGTGAAGTTTTTCAGCTCCGCAGATATGTTTTTTTCATGGTAAATTGCATTGTCTATCACTATGGTTGCCTCATACTTGTAGTTATTAAGGTAATTCTGGGTATTGCTTACCTTTCCTGTTTTTATGCTGGACCTGTTTGAAACTATTGCGAAAACTAACCCAAGCAATACAAGTGTTGCAAACATGTAAAACTGCGCCCTCTTTTTCATTTTAATCTACTAATCTACTAGTGTAACCCTTCCTGATTCAGAGCCGGGGTTTGTGAACCTTATAACCCTCTCGCCTGAACCTGATACTGTGTTCCTTATAAGCGTATTATAATCTCCTGTCTCAAGCTCTGCACCGATATCAGACGCTATTGCAAAGTCATTATATCTTAATATGTAGTTTATTATATAGACATCCTGTATGCTGTAAGCAAAGGAAGGGTTTATGTCATCAAGGAAAGTATTGTCATCCAGCTTTCTTTCCCTTTCATTCAGGCTTTTCTGCCTTGTGTTGAAGATGAATATATTGCTTCCGACTTCTATGTCAGATACTTCCAGCCTGTTGTCAGGGTAGCCATATTCAGTAATATCTATTTCAGCGTCTGTTGCAAGTCCTACTCTTCTGCTTGCTCCAATCCCGTAATAATGTATGTGGTTTGTCTTGCCAGATGCATCTGTGATTTCAGCATTTTCATATGTCACATTCAGGAAGAGGCGTGTTACATTCATCGTTGTATTGAATTCAAGGTCATCATTTGCGAGCCTTAACTCATATTCGCCGCTGTCAGGATAAGTGAAGGATACATTAAATGTCCCGTCTCCCACGTCAAATATGTATGCATCAGTCTGCACTCCGTTTACATAAAGCTTAAGGTCACTTATGCCGGTTACGCTGCTGCCTGAATCTGTTAAGTTCACATTGAAGGTCTTTATAAGATCCTGATATGCCACTATGCCTGCAGGTCCGCTAAGCGTATCCGGAGTTGCAGAGGAATTAACTGCAATCCCGAAAGTAGGGTTATGGGTATTTCCGGCCAGGTCAGTACAGCTAATCACAAAAGAGTAATTGCCGTTGCTTAATCCGATTACTTTGGACTCGTGATATGTTGTGTTTGTGTATGAAAATATGACAATCTCTTCAGTAATAGGATCATTGTAATCGCATACAGCCGGCTCATTGGTCCATACTTTAAGTATAGGGCTGTTTGTCACTATAGTTACAGTCGGCTCAAATGACACTGTCGGAGGGTCAAAGTCAAGTATGACGACATCCTGGTTGGACCATCTCCAGATGCCTGCTCCGTTAAGTGCCCCCACAGTAGCATTATATGTTTCTGAGGCCACGCCTGACACAGAATAAGACAATGAGGCAGTATCATTTACCAGCACAAGATACTGCGGCACTCCGTTTGTATCACTAAGGTTTATCATATAGTTGACAACACCGGATTCTTCATCTGTTGCTGCAGACCAGGTATATGTTACATTATCACCGGTCTTTTGCTCGCTTAATATATCGGGTTTCGATGCAGGGGAGTTGTCAATAGAGATATTGATTGAGCTTAATGCACCCCAGTTTCCTGCAGTATCCCTTGCCTTAATCTTGAAATAATATGAGCCTGACTGCAGGCCTGTGAATGTTTTATCTAATTCTCCTGCAAGGTCGCTAAGGCTGCCTTCTGGTATGCTGTCCGGCTCTGCATTGGAGGTTGTTGTAAGGACATAGCTGTATGCGTTCACTCCTGAGAGTACATCACTGCCCAGCCATGAGAAATTCAGAAGAGCAGCATATACCCAGGTGCTGCTTCCTATGCCTTCAGTTGATTGGTATTCACTGGTTGATAGGTTCTTGAATGTCCCATACAGGCTTGAGATTGTCGGGGAGACCAAATCTACTGTAAGTCCATCAGAGGTTGAGTTTGCAGACAACCCCGCAGAGTTTATTGTGGATAGGTTCACATAAAGAGTTGAATTGTGAGCTAGGTTAAGCCCGGAAGTGGTTACAGTGGTGTTTACAGTGTGTATATCCCTTAAAGTTGTGCCGTTCTCATGGTAGAGCACATAATGATAATCCAAAGGTATCCCAAACAGGTCAGACTCAGAGTCGCTTGCGCCTGACCAGGATATAGTTATGCTCTGGTTGTTATTAGTATAGTTCCCGTCATTGATAGTGGCTGCAGTCGGCTCAGTGGTATCAAGCCCTGCCCCTGTTATGTTGTAGTAGATAGTGTCATTAGTTGTGGAATATACTCCTGAATAGTTTATCTGGTAAAAGACAACTTTTAAGCCGTTTCCAGTAGTCAAGTCCCAGAGCCTGTCTGAGACGCAGCTTTCCCACTGCGTCCATCCGGCATAGCCGCTGTCAGGCAGGGAGGTTGCATTTGGATAGTTTGTATATTTGCACCCTATTGCATTGTTATCAAAAGTCAAATGAAGGAAGACTGCAGTTTGTGAAGTATATTCCTGGTTGGTCTGCTCGACTCCGGTTACTCCGAGGTTCCTTATGGTTATGCTTGCACTAGGATCTACACAATTATAGGTTGCAAGTGAGCACACCAGCCCACCTGTGCAATCATCATTGGATACACAGTCTTTCCATGTTCCAGCATCGCAGTAATCATTATCCCCGTCGCCGTCAACATCTGCTGAGTGCACGCCATCATTGTAGCAGGTGCTGCTGGCTACGCAATCAGAGGTTGCCAGGCAGCAGGCATCGTCGCTTGAATTGTCAGCATATCCATTATCCATAGATAGTTCATCGACCACTCTTGTATTCTTATTTTGGCTTGAGTCATCTCCACAGCATACAGTTCCGTTGACTTCGCCGCTTATGTTCCAGTATCCTGAGCCTACTATTGCAGTACATGCAGCGCTTGAAGCATCTCCGCCATACCATGTGCTGCTTGCCCCGCAATATGCCTTGCTTGGTATTGAGGCGGAGCTAGCGCTTCCTGTTGCTACGCATGCGCCATTATAGTTGCAGTCTGTAGCGACATTACAGCATGCAGTTACAGCATTATTGTATCCGGCAGGCGCGTCAGTGCTTGAAGCTTCGGTAATGACTGCCTCTTCAGTATCATCGCCGCAGCAGGTTGTTGTTCCACAGGAGGCGTCTCCTGTACAATCTCCTGCGCCCAGGGCCCATCCAGGGCCGCCGTTGCATGTACCATATGCAGTGCATGCACCCGTACTTGTATCACCGGTAACGCCTGTGCATGAATTATCGTTTACAGCACAAACAATCACTCTCTCATTTCCAGGCAAAACAGTCAGGAATATGAAATAGACAAAGAAACAAAGCACGACAAGAAAGAAAGTCCTCTGGAAAGAGGCTCTTGAACCAATATTAAGATGGAGAATACTATGTTTCCTACTATCTTCAAACCTTATTGGGCTCTTTAGCCCGCCCAGTTTACCCATTATCAACCTCTTTTTCAATATACTTTGATATTATAGTATTTATTTTTGTCGATATTTTGGCATCTGTTTCTCTACATATCTCTTTAACCTTCTCATATAAATTTCTATCGATTGAGATGCTTATTTTTACCTTTGTTACATCATTTTTCATAAAGTATTACTTTCATTACTTTTCCTACTTATATATTTTTGCTAAACTCAAACGCAAACCAACCATATTGGTTGGCTCCTGAGCCCGAAAATAATTGGCATTTTCGAGGGGTTTATTAATGGGACAGCATCTACAATGCTGGGAGAATGGAACTAAAAGGCTATCATTATCTGATTTTAGGGCTGCTGCTGGCATTTGCTTTTTTCAGCACATACAGTGAAACGCATTTGGAGTATCCCTTCCCATACCATCATGATGAATGGCAGCACCTCGGCATCTCAATGCAGGCAATGGAAGAGGGATATAATAAAGTATATAATCCATTTCTTGGGGCCCCTGGATGGCATGCAGATCTCGAGTCAGGATTCCACCTGTTTTTGGCAAACATATTCCTCATGACAGGTCTTAATCCTGTTCTGAGCTACCAGTACCTTGCTGCTATATTTGCAGTAATTACAGGATTTGTCATTTTTCTCTGTGTTTACAGGCTTACAGGCAAATTTTATGCCGGAATTCTTGCATTAATTGTGTTTATCTCTTTAAAATCTAATGTAAATATACTTGGAAAAAGCTATTTTGTGCCTATGACAATGGCAATGCCCTTTATCTTCCTCTTTATCCTTTTCTTCCTCACCTCCCTGAAAGAGAAAAGCCATAAGAAATTCCTTTTTTCCTTTGTCCTGCTGTTTTTGATTTTCCTGATACATCCGCCGTCTGCAATCATACTCGGGATTCCTGTGCTCGTTGAAATCCTCTTCAATATTGGCTTTATGGAGAAGATATATGAAAAATTCAGGTTTTTTTTTCTTGCGCTGCCTTTTTTTGCCCTTTTGGTATTTCTCCTGCTCTGGAAAGGGGAATGGCAGGCAACTCTTGGCTATTTTTCAGACCTGCTGGTCTTTGAGCAGGGATGGGGGAAAATTGAGATTGCATATTTCCTGCCCGCATTGTACGGATGGGCGGCGACCTTGTTTGCAGTCTACGGGTTTGTAGTGGCCAATAAAATGAAATTAAGATTCTTCATGATATTTGCATTTGTTTCAATAGGCATGACTGCTTTTTTCAATATCTTTGGGTTTGCAGTAGTGATACCTTATTCAAGGGCAATCCATTACTCTATGCTTTCTCTTCTCCCACTGACGGCACTGGGGGTTTTAAGCGCATTACAATTAGTATACAGGAAGATTGAAAATAATGATGCATTGCAGACCCTGGCTTGCTTTGTATTTCTCCTGATAGTTGTCAGTTCCTCTTATACTCTTGACACGCAGTATAAGACCTATGGGCAGCTTCCACTGGATAGGCAGGATTACAATGCACTTATATGGATAAAAGAAACTTATGGTTCTGATAATGTTCTTGTTACGCCGTATTTCATGACGTCTGCAGTTTATCCTGTAAGCGGAAGCAAGGCAATCTCCCTGATACCTTCGCAGATGGGTGGTGGCCTTATAGAAGAAAACCTGAACTTCTACACATATACCTGCGATAAGCAGGAAGAAATTGCAGGGCAGGCAAATGCAAGCCTTGTACTGAGCAAGCTTCCCATAGAGTGCAGTTTTCTGGAACAGGTTTATTCAAGAGGGGATTTTGTCTATTCTGTAAGAACTATTTAAGAAGCTTCTGAAGCGTTTTTCCGAATTTGGTCTTCCCTATTGAATAGGTTAATTTGAAAAGTGGATATGTAACAGAATTTCTCAGTTCTCCAAGGCGTTTTTCCAGGAAATCCACTTTCTGCTTAAACGCCTTCAGCTCTTTCTCAGTACTATTCTTCTCAGCTTTCAGAGTTTCCCAGGAGGTAATAAGGCCGTTTATCTCAGCATCCCTTTCTATCAATATTTTTTCAAGCTCGTGTTGTTTTTCCTTTAAATCTGATGCTTTCATTTTTCTTGACTCTATCTCTTCCTGAAGATTTAGGATATGCTTATCCCTCTTTTCTATCTCTTCTTCCAGCTTTTTTATGCTACCCTCCTTCCTGTCCCTTTCATCCCTCAGGCTCATGAACACCTCGCGCCTGCTGTCCAGTAGCTGGCTATGCCGGAACTCAGTTTTTGTCTTGTCAACAGACGGCTTCCAGCAGAAATTATCCAGAGGGCCGACCAGCTTATCCCATGCGTTATCAGAAACAAATTTCTCAATGTTCTTTTTCATAGCAGCCTTGTCTTTTTCACTTAATTTTAAAACCACGCTGGCAGTCTCTTCCGGAGTTTTTCCATCAATAACAACTCCTGTCTGGTATCTTTTCACCAGCTCTGCGACAGTATCCCCGCCGCTTACAATAACAGGCAGCCTGCCGTACATTGCCTCGGAGACCCTTGTCCTGTAGGATAATTCTGTCTCCAGTATGCCCTGCGGATAAGTTGCAATGAACAAGTCAGATTCGTTATAGATGCTATCAATATCCTCATAATCAGCATAGTCAAACAAAAAGACGGACTTGTTCAGCATTTTCTTATCTTTCACGAACCTGTAGAATTTGTTATAATTATCTTCGTAAAGTTTTTTGTAGACAAACGGGCTCTGTGCCCCGACAACAGCCAGAACATACTTATCACTTTTCTTCGAGATTTCATGCATTATTCTCGCTGTCTGCATAGGGTCAAGCCAGTTGAAGAAAGTGCTCATCCACAAAATTATTTTTTTATCTCCAGGAATAGCTTTTCTCAGAATCTTTTTTTTCCCAAGGGGCTTTCCTGATTTCACACCGAAGGGGACAATTCCAACAAGATTTCTTTTCCTATTATATGGGTTTACTCTCCCCACGGCAGCCAGCATTCCAAGATAATACCTTCTTTGCCTTTCACTCGCACAGATGAAATAATCACCGTACTGGAAGGGAATCAGGGTTGAAAGGAATATGTCATCTGTAAACCTCCAGAAATCACTTTGTGTTTTCTTATAATCGTAATGGATATGTTCAAGAAGGTAAGGGGCATAGACATCAACAACAATTGGGATTTTTACCCTGCTCAGGAATTCATGGTCATCAAACCATATCTGTATAAAGGCGACATCGTATTTTCTTATGCCTTTAAGTATCTGTGCAGGAATGTAGCTGATGAATCTTATATTCTCCCTGGTAAGCTCCTTTCCCCTGTCCTTTTCAGCAATAGTAACCTTATGCCCTTTTTTTGTAAGGGCTTTGGCTAATTCCCATAACCTGATGCTTGGTCCAAAGGTCTTCCCGTCAGAAAAAACCTTCTTGTGGCTGAACATGATTATCTTAGACATTTTACCCCTTTGGAATAGAAAAACTATATAAAAAGCTTGTGAATAGACAAATAGACCAGCAACAGGAAAGGTATTTGCAGTGGGGTGGACCCCTCATGCTTCCCTATAGCAGCTTGCTGATTTTGATTAGCTTTTTCTGCAGGGGAGTCATTTTCTCTATTTCCCTGTGGAATATGAGGTTCCAGCCAAGGTTGTCGCAGCAATACAGGCAGCCGTTGCCGGTCTGTGTCGTGTTTCCTATGTTGTTGAAATATGGGTCCTTTACGTCATAGTCAATTGTATGTTTCCTGAAAGTGCATTGTTTTTTTCCTGACCAGATTTTCTTTATACTTTTTTCATAAATATTCCCTACTGGTATTCTTCCGGACTTAAGGCAGGAATTCACTTCCCCGGTTGCCAGTATTCTCAAAAAGTTGAAGCCGGCATAGCATGGGATTTTTCCTATTATGCTCTTGTCATATATTCCTTTTTCTGTCTCTCCTTCAAGCCTCCTTAGGAATTGCTCAGGCTGCTTGAATATTATTTTGTGGCCATATTGCTTTTCCCAGGCATGTATTTTTGGCCGGATATTCCTCATTTTCCCAGCCAGCAAATTCCTCTGTTCCTCATTGAGCATAAGACTGTCTGTCATTCCAGGAACAATATCTGTAGGGGTGAATTCAACAGCATCTGCCCTTACTTTAAATGCAAGCTCAACCATGTTTTCGAAGTCATAATAGTTCTCTGTGGAAATTACATGATACAGAGTTAGCTTTGGCTTGTCTGTCCTGTATTTTTTCTTCAGAAAATGCAGGTAATTCAGCGTATCCACAATCCTGTGAAATGTCTTTTCTGTCTGGTTTGGGTGGGTTCTTGAATATGCTTCAGGAGAGCCTGCCCAGAGACTGCAGTTCATATGGTCTATTTTTGCTTTTACTATTCTCCTGGCTTTCTCTTTTGTTATCAGCGTCATGTTGTTGCTCATGTCCACATTCATGCCTTTCTTCTTTACATATTCCATAATATCAACAGCATTTGGGTGCATAAAAGGCTCTCCTCCGCCTGTGAAATAAATCTCCCTTGTGTTCATGTCAGCCAGGTCATCAACTAGTTTCTTTACAAGCCTGTAGGGAAGCTCTTTTTTCCTCGTCTCCTTATCCATAGTCTCAAATCCGACAAGAGGAGAAAAGGACCAGCAGGAAATGCAGTCATTGTTGCAGTGGTTGGTAAGGTCAAGGTGCACAGAATAAGGCCCGGTGATTGGCTTTTTCTCAAGTATTCCTGCTATTATCCTGTATTTCTGGGCTTTATCCTTCAGGCTGTAGAATGGCATATATTACATAAATAATACTCAAGTATTATTATGCTTTTTGCAAAGACTTCAGGTAAAAACCGATATCATAAAACTCATTATAAAAAAAGCCAGGGAGAGTTACTATGCTTAAGCCCAGCTTTAGGCTCATGAGTTCCTTAAACAGAAAAACAAGAGTAATATAAGGGTTATATACCAAGAGACGCATCATCACTCCGGCAAAGCTGTCCGGAAGAGGATAGCCATGGAAGGTCCACTTTCTTGCGGCTCTTATCACGCTGGAAAAAGTATCCTCTTTTAGATGATAGCAGGCTGCATCAGGCTCATAAACAATATCAAATCCGCTTTTCTTCAGCCGTCTTGAGACATCAACATCTTCGTAATTTGTAGTGTATTTCTCATCATATCCCCCAATTTTTCTAAGAGCGGAGATTCTGAAAACAGTATTGGCTCCAAAAAGGAAATTCGGGTTAGTTATCTTTTGGTTTCCCCAGTTTTGCTTTAAATGAAAAGAGCGCCATTTGTCTGCCAATGCTTTCTTATTCTTTTCTATAAGTTTTCCGCCAACCCCGGCTACCCCCTTTTTATCAAAATCCTTCATAATTTCTTTCAGCCAGCCTTTTTCAAGAACACAGTCAGAATCAACAGCAGCAATAAGTTCTGTCATACAGTTTCTCAGCGCAAGGTTTCTTGCAGCAGCAAGATTTTGCCGTCCTAAGTTGAGAACCCTGACTTTGAATTTTTTCGCAATCTTGACTGTATTGTCAGCTGAATTGTTATCCACTACCAGGATATTCTTCGGGGATATTTCCTGCTTCAATATGCTTTCTATGCATTTTCCTATTGTCTTTTCAGAATTCAGGGCAGGGAGGTAGAACGTGATGCTAAATGTTGTATTCATCTTGGCTTTTCTCCCTCGATAAATATCTTATGCCAGAGTATAAAATTTGTCACAGACCAGAGCTGCCTTGAGTAATATAAACTTGTAAGCCTGTTGAAACTCAGCAGCCTGCCTGAGAGCATCCTGTCGCTTGAGAGCAGCCTGTCAACATAGCTTTTTTTGAAGAACCTGTCTACGATATCTTTTTTCTCGTCCAGGATATTTCTTGCATACTCGCCGAAATCCTGCTTGTACCATGTGTCTGTCGGGACCATAAAGCGCATTTTTTTCTTTTTGATTGTGCTCTTAGGCAGGAAGTCTTTCATGGCCTGCCTTATAATGTATTTTTCAGTCATGAGATTTATCTTATATTGTTCAGGGAGAGAAGCAGAGAATTCAGCAAGAGTATGGTCACAGAATGGGACACGGCCTTCAATAGAGTTTGCCATTGTCACCTTGTCATATTTCAGGAGCATATCATCAGGCAGATATGTTTTCATATCGTGATATATCATCTTGTTAACAAGACCCTCCTGGCCTCTGAAATTTTTTCTTATCATCCCAAGCGATGACTCTTTCACATTATCCTTCAGCAGCACCTTTTTTTCGTCCTTGCTGAAAACAGAGCTGATGTTCAGGAAAGCTGCCGCATCATCAGATTCAAGAAAATCTTTTGTTTTCATGAAAAAAGGCTCTCTTGGCAGGAGATTAAGGCTAAGGCCGCCCGCTTGTTTAATGAACCTTGGAATTTTTTTCATTGCTTTCATTATCCTGTACTGCTCATACCCTGCAAAAATCTCATCTGCACCGTCACCATTAAGGAGAACCCTGATATCCTTTGAAGCTTTCTCCGCAAGCACATAATTTGATATCACGATAGGGTCTGCAAGCGGCTCATCCATATGCCATGTTATTTTAGGAAGAAGACTTATGTAGCTAGAATCTATTGTGCACTCATGATGCTCTGTCCCGAATTTTTCAGCTATAACCCTGGCATCTTCAAACTCATTTTTTAAGCCATCTTCAAAGCCGAGAGTGTAGGTATCTATTTTTTCATCAGTATTCTTTCTCATCATTGCAACAATTGAGCTGGAATCTATGCCTCCAGAAAGCAAGGCTCCCACAGGAACATCGCTTATCATCCTGTATTTTACCGATTGTTCAAATAACTGCAGGAATTGCTTCTTGTAATATTCCAGGGACTTGTTTCCGGGAGAAAAAGTCACATCCCAGTATTTTTTGATAGAGATGCCTCTTGAATTATAAACAAGATAATGGCCCGGGTTTAGCTTGTAGATCTCTTTCAGCATTGTCTCCTCGCCTGAGCAATATCTGAAGCTGAAGTAGCCGTCAAGAAGATTCTCATTCAGTTTCCTGTCTATTTCCTTGTGCTCCAGTATCGCCTTTATTTCAGAGGCAAAGATGAATTTTGAACCATCGTGGAAGTAATAGAGCGGCTTTATCCCGAGTCTGTCACGGGCAATAAAAAGTTCTTTTTTTTCTGTGTCATACAGCGCAAACGCAAACATGCCGTTGAAATAATTCAGGCATTCTTTCCCATATTCTTCATAGCTGTGCACAATAACTTCAGTGTCAGTATCTGTGTAGAATCTGTGGCCTTTTTTTTCAAGCTTCTCCCTCAAATCTGAAGCGTTGTATATCTCCCCGTTAAAGAACAGGACAATGCTATGGTCTTCATTGAATATCGGCTGGTTTCCTCCCTTGATGTCTATGATGCTTAACCGGGTGTAGCCCAATGTAAACTTTTCGTCAGAATAAGTGTCAGCATGGTCTGGCCCCCTATGATTGAGAATTTTTGCCATTGCGGCAGCTAGCTTCCTATCGCTGAAATTAAAACCGAATATCCCGCACATTTAAAGAATAATTGTAATCAAGATATAAATAAGTTACTCCTCAGAGCATTCTGGCTAATTTTACAAGTTTTCTCTTCACAGGCCCCAGTTTCTGAAGCCCGCCATGGGTCGCAAGATTCAGGCCGAGATTATCACAGCATAATAAGCAGCCGTTTTCCTCACGCTGCCACATATTCCCGATGTTTCTGAAATAAGGGTCTTTCACATCATAGTCAATCGTGTGCTTCCTGAAAGTGCACTGCCTGCTCCCCATCCATATTTCTTTTATGCTTTTTTCATAGATGTTGCCTATTGGTATCCTGATTGATTTAAGACATGAGTTGACATTACCGTCTCCAAGTATCCTCAGGAAAGTCCAGCCGGCATAGCATGGGATTGTGCCTATAATTGACTGGTCATACACACCCTTTTCAGTGTTTCCCTGCAGCCTCCTGAGAAACTGGTCATAGTTCCTGAATTCAATCTTATGGTTATATTTCCTCTCCCAGTAATGGAATTTCGGCCAGATGTTCCTCACTTTGTCAGCCAGCCATTCCCTCTGCTCCTTGTTCAGCATAAGCACATCAGTTTTTCCGGGGACAATATCTGTGGGAGTGAAGTCTATTCCAGTAACCTTTACTCTGAATGCAAATTCCACCATGTTTTCGAAATCATCGTAATTGAGGGTTGAAATTACATCGTAGATGAACAAAGTCGGTTTGTTTGTCCTGTATTTCTGCTTAAGCTTATAGAAGTGCTTGAACATGTGCTCTACCCTGTAGAATGCCTCTTTTGTCTTGTTTGGGTGGACCCTGTCATATGCCTCAGGAGAGCCTGCCCAGACACTGCAGTTCATGTTGTCAACTCCTGCTTTTACAAGCCTCTCAGCCTTTTTTTCGTTTACAAGAGTGAAGTTATTGCTCATGTCGCACCTTATGCCTTTTTTCTTCACGTATTCCATTATTTCCACAGCATTGGGATGCATGAAAGGCTCTCCGCCACCTGTAAAGTAGATATCCCTTACACCCAGGTCGTCAAGGTCGTCTATTAGTTTTTTCACAAGGGGATAAGGAAGAAACTTCTTTTTTGTCTCAGGCGTCATGGCAATCTCTCCCAGCAGAGGGGAATGGCACCAGCATCCTACGCAGTCGCTGTTGCAGCTGTTTGTTATGTCAATCTGCACAGTAAGCGGGCCGGTGTAAATTTTCCTGTCAAGTATGCCTGCGGCTATCTTTGCTTTCTGTACATTGTCCTTTAATCTATTCATCAATTGCATTTTGCTTTAACCTGATGTCTGTCTCTATGTTCATTCCGACATTGTCACAGCTCCTGTGGCAGTTGATAACCTTAAAGTAAGGATGGCCCTTTTTTTCAGTCTTGGCCAAAAACCTGAATTCGTTGTATTTGTTTGAATACCATATATCTTTAAAGCTTTTTTCATGGAGATTTCCCAAAGGCATCTTGTGGCCTTTGCAGCATGGCAGCACATCCCCGTTTGGAAGTATCCTTGTGAATGTCCAGCCGATATAGCACGGCATCCTGTCCACGATGTTAATATCATACTTCTGCTTTTTATTGTCTTTTATGCTGCTTATTCTCCTGTAGAGGCTGCCGAAGCCAAGAATCCTTAAAAAGCTCAGCTTGAATGGGTTTTCAGTTGAGTAGCAAATGCTTTTCCTGTCGCAGCCTATGCACATGCCCTGGGAGAAGGCAAAGTCCAGTGACGTTTTTGTTACGTTCCTTGCAGAGCTAAAATAGTCCTTAGGGCACCGTATTTTTTTGCTGTTCTCTTCCACTCTAAACCCTTCCGGTAATGTATTCCTGTAAAACCTGCCGAACTCAATGAACTCATCATTATGCTCATTTCCGAAAGTAAAGTAATTCTCTTTTTTCTTTAATTTCCTGAACTGCTCAACCATGCTCTCCATATGCTGTTCGCTCAGCTTCAGGCTGTCTGATTTTCCCTTCACTATATCCGCAACCTGGAACTCAATAAACTCAACCTGCGTATCAAGCGCAAAATTTATCATTTCCTCAAGCTCATGGTAGTTCTTATTGGAAATTACATTGTATATCTTAACCACTGGCAGGCCGCTATGTTCTTTTTTTAGAGAAGCAAGATGGAGAAGGTTTTCCCTTATTCTTTCAAAGGTTTTTTCTGTCTGGTTTGGATGCGTTTTTACGTAGGTTTCTGCTGTCCCTGCCCACAGGCTTAATGTAATCCTGTCAACGCCAATCTCTGCAAATTCTTTCAGGATTTCTTTTGATACAAGCGTGAAGTTGGTTATCAGATGGAGAACAAGGCCTTTCTCCTTAATTGCCCTGACAATTTCCATGAAATATGGATACATCATAGGATCCCCGCTTCCTGAAAGCTGTATTTCTCTTGTCCCGTTTTCAGCAGCCTGCTCAATAAGAGTCAGGACAGTATCCTTCGGAAGGTGCTTCATCTTCCATTCTCCCCTGAACTTCAGCTTACCCATAAGCTCGGAATGGCACCAGCATCCTACACAGTTCAGGTTGCAGTTGTTTGTCAGGTCGAGCTGTATAATCTGGGGGAAAGAAAAGGCTTTATTTCCTGCCTCAATCCCCTTTATAATATCTCCTGAGAAATCAGTGAAAATGCTCTGGGGATAAGGATCATAGTGCCTTACAACCTCCTGAGTATCCTGTTCCATATAGTCCCCCTCAGCAGAATAATCTCCACAATTAAAAAGATTTGGCTTATTCTATATATAGGCCGATAGTGCTTATTATTTTGCCGAACCCAAGCTTCTGGTTTTCAAAGTCATCTATTTTTACCCATACTCTGCCAGATCTCAGAATCTGGTGGTTTATGCTGAACCTGTATACAATCCACTTCTGATGCCCTGATATGGTAACTCCGCCGATATTGAACCATTCCCTATTATCATAGCTGAGGAATATCTTTATTGGCCCGGATTTCGCCTGCCCGAAAGAGTTGTCCCAGATTTTTATTTTCAGCACAAGGTCAATTTTCTTTTCAAAACAAGTCCCGGGAGTCTTTAGCACGATGCCGGCCCACCCGAGGAATGCCCTTGCATTTTCCCCGTGCATTATATTATCTTTTCCGCCGTAGCACATGCTTTCTGCCGGAGTTTTTATTACCCATGAGCCCAACGGCTCGTGGCTAAGCTCGCTTTTTCTAATGCCAAGATGGACAGTATCAACAGTTTTTCTTTCTTCAATAAACCTTTTGATTTTGCTGTAGATCGGATTCTGTCTTTCTGGTTTTGCCAGTAGGGGCTGGGGAGCCTGCGCTGCTGCTTCCACTGTCTTTTCCGGCATTTGTGTTGGCTCTTCTTTTTCTCCGGACAGGATGCTTTCAGGGTTGGGATGGTATAATGTTCCGTCAATATCAGCAATCTGCTTCTTGAAAAAGTCAAATTTTTCCTCAAATGACGGCTCGCTGCCGCCCCCTTCCAATGCCAGCATGGTCGCTTCCTTGGCTTCCTTGAGGTTGGTCTCAAGCATTGGGATGTCAAGCTCTTTTAGCAGGGCCAGCATCCTTTTTGTCCTGTCCTTCCTGACCTCATATGTGTTTTCCCCGTTGTCAGAAACCCAGTGTATGTGCCTGAAGGCTTCATCCAGTATCTTTATGCCGAATTCCTCGCGCTTCTCATAGACATCTGTATCGTCTATAAGGTGAAGCATGTTCACGGATTTGACTGCTGTGAGGTATTTCCTGTTCTTTCTTATGAAATCCAGAGTCATCTGGAACTCTTCCTCTCCCTCTCCCGGATAGCCAATCATGGTGAAAATGAAGATAGGGATGCCCACTTCATGGGTTCTCTTTAATGTCCCCTCTATTATTTCTCTTGTGTATGGTTTCCTCATGTTCCTCAGCACTTTGTCTGAGCCGGATTCAACGCCATATTCAATCTTGTAGCACCCTGATTTCTTCATTTTTGTAAGGAGCTCTGTCGTCATCCTGTTGGAAGGTATTGCCTGGCCGAACCATTTTATTTTTAGATTTTTCTGGAGTATGAGGTCGCAGACCTTTTCGAGCTTCTTTATATCCCCATTGAAAGTCGGGTCAGTTACAGTGAACTTTGTAATCCCGTTATTCCTGACATGGTATTCAATCTCTCCCACAATGTTCTCCGGCTCCCTGTACCTGTAGCCCTCCCACAGTCCTTTTATCTTGCAGAAAGCGCAGTTGGCAGTGCATCCTCTTGACCATTCAAGAGTGAGGGATTGCGTTGTATATTGTGTTAAGTCAAATCCCCTGTAGGTCGGGAAGGGGAATTCATCAACATCTTCTTTGTGGGGCCGCGGCGAATAGCTGGAATATTTTCCGTTCTTGTGAGTGATCAACCCGGGTATGTTTTCAAGGGGCTTTCCTTTTTTGCATGCATCAAGAATATCGAGGAGGGTATCTTCCCCTTCATTTACAACATAGGCATCCACAAGATTAGGAAGCCTCTCCACAAATATCTTCCTTGAATCTTCGGTTGAGCAGGCAGGCCCGCCGAGGAGTATTATTTTTTCCGGAATCTTCTCTTTTATCCTCTTGATAAGCTCGATAGTTATCCTTTCCTTTGGGTCAACCACAGAAAAACCGACGATTGTTGCATTGCTGTCAAGAATCCTTCTGGCTGCGTAATCAATCAGCTGGTTGATGTGCTGTTTAAGTATGTCAAAAGTATAGTCGTTCCTCCAGAAATTTTTGTTCTCGAAATGCCAGAGGTATTTCAGGGAATCATCTGTGTTGTTATGGACATAAATATTGAAGTCAAATACCTCAACCCTGATTCCCTTTGATTCCAGGAAAGTAGACAGGTAGGCAATTCCTGTAGGAGGGTTGTCCACACCCCATGGAGGCGGGTTTACTAGGATAATATCTTTAATTTTTTCTTCACCTCTGCTGGTTTTTTCTTTGCCTGCTCATCATAAAGATTCACGAGGGGAGTCTGCACGCCAAGTTCTTTGCAGAGTGCTGCTATCCTCTTTACCCTTTCTTTCCTTATCTCATAAGTGTTAGTCAGATCTGAAGTATGCCACTTGTAAAACCCGTCATTTTCATTAGGCACAACAATTCCTGCCTTTTCCGGCTCGGCTGTAAGATTTGTTCCTGCTATTAATAAACATGGAGTAAGGCTTGAAATCATCTTTATATATTTGGCGTGGCTCTTTACAAAATCATAAGTTTCCATAAATTCTTTTTCGCCTTCACCAGGGTATCCGATTATAAGGTTTATGCCGATAGTTATTCCTGCATTGTGCATCCTCGGCAGCAGGTCCTGCAGATGTTTCATCCTGTAGGGCTTGTTCATTTTCTCAAGCACGGTATCAGAGCAGCTTTCAACACCGAACACCATCACTCTACAGCCGGCCATCCTCATTTTCCTCAAAAGCTGGTCTGACATTCTTGAGTTTACAATTCCCTGGGCAGACCAGTTTACCTCCAGGTTCCTCTTTATTATATGGTTGCAGATCTCTTCCAGAGCCTTCAGATTCCCGTTGATGACAAGGTCCCTGAAATTAAAGCTGTTAACCCCGTAGTTTTTTATGTGCATCTCCATCTCATCCACGACATCCTTGGCAGGCCTTGCAGTGTAATTTGCCCTGTACATCCAGTCAAGGCAGAAATTGCATCTTGCGACACATCCCCTGCTGGCTATCATAGGAAGGGAATTTTCTTTGTATTTTTTCAGGTTAAATTCCATAAAAGTAGGAGATGCCAGTTCTCCAAGGTCCTTTTCAAAATGCCATGGATGCATCTTCTCTTTTTCTTTTCTCGGGCCTAATTCCCCAGAGCTGTTGGCTTTTAACACAACCACGCCAGGCAAGTCTTCAATCGGCTGATTTTCTTTTAATCTTTGGACTATTCTCGGCATCATTAACTCCGCTTCCCCTATCACAGCGAAGTCAATATAATCCTTCATTTCAGACTGCCAGAAATAGCCATCGTCGCTGTTAGGGCCGCCTATGCATATCTTTAGCTCAGGATTGTTTTTCTTGAGGATCTTTGCCAGCATGCATGAAAAATTATAATTAGCAGCATTTACAGACAGGCCTACAAGCACAGGCTTGTCATCCATGATCCGCTTTATCATATTGTTCATATATGGTTTATAATTCTGGAAGAGGTATTCGTGGAATTTTTCTTCAGACCATTTGAAATATTCCTCCATGTGCCATGCCCTCTTATCATTTTCAGGCGCAAGATTATAGAGGTCAATATTCATATCAAAGACTTCAGTTTTTACTCCGTGCTTTTTCAGGTTTGAAGCAAGGTATGCAATGCCGAGAGGAGGCATCAGGACATCCCACGGCGGGCACATGATGAGGAAGACGTCGGTTTTTCTCACTATCTCTTTTTCTTTATACCCGGCAAAAGCAGAGAGATTATCTTCATATACCTCAAGATTTAATTCTTTGGCAAGATTAAGTAATCTTCTTAATCTCCCTTTTCTTATGCTGTCTGTATTAGTTCCGTCTTTTGTCCTCCACCTGACTTCAGCTACACTATTATCTTCAGGCAGGATAATCCCATATTCGTCTTTGTTTTCCATGAGTTCTGAGTTGTATACAACATTGCAGGTTTTTGCATTGCAAATTCTATCAATGTACTGCCTATTTCTTTTTATGAAATCAAGGGTCATCTGGAAATCCTCTTCTGTTTCCCCAGGATAGCCTACTATGAAGTTTGGCTGGGCATTAATCCCCATTTCATAGGAATATTTCAGAACTTTCTCTATTGTTTCAATAGTTGTGTATTTTTTCATTGCTTTCAATATCCTATCAGATCCGGTCTCAACACCGAACATCAAAACATCACACCCGGCCCGCTTCATCTTTTCCAGCAATTTCTGTGTAAGATTTTTCATTGGTATGGCATTGGCAACCCACCCTATTTTCAACTTATGACTTATAATAAGATCACAGAATTTATTTAGTTCGGGTATATTGCCATTTATCAGCAAATCACTAAAATTAAATTTAGTAATTCCTTTCTGGACATGATAATAAATCTCCTGGAATACCTGCTCAGCAGGCCTTACCCTGAACTTTCCCATTATATTCACATCATTGCAGAAAGTACATTCTCCAATGCATCCTTTAGAAAAATAGAGGGCAATCCTCTCCTGGGCGATATAATCTTTATTGTAGTCTATTTTCAGGGCTTTAGACTTGCTTAGGTCAAATGCTTCCCTTTCTTTAAACTTTCCTTCATGCCGGAAGATAAAAATACCGGGAATACCTGAAATTTCAAGATAGGTTTTTTTTGCTTTTATAGCATCCACCAGTTCTATAATTGCTTCCTCTCCATCTCCAACCACAAAATAATCTATGGTTGACTTCCTGAATCTTTCCAGTTCTCTCTTTACAGAGCATGAAGGCCCGCCGACTACAATTTTTACATTATTATCAATATTCTTAATTAATTTAGCTAATTCTATGATCATTAATGTATTTTCCTGATAGGCGGAAAATCCGATAACTCTGGATGTCTGCACCAATTCTTTTGCAAATTCAACCAAATCCACCTTAAATCTCTTTTTTAATTCTTCAAAGAAAGGATATTCTGTCCAGTTGATTTTTAAATCCTGGTGCCAGTATTTCTGCAGGTCTTTATGGCGCCTATACAGCTTTAGATTTATATCACATATCTCCGCATTGAGTCCATGTGAAACCATATATTCTTTCAGGTAATTTACCCCAGTCGGCGGAGTATTCACTCCCCATACAGGGCAGACAACAAGTGCCAGATCCACAGGTTCATTCTTTTTCTTGTCCTCCCCTGACTGCGATAGATTTGAGAAATACACATCATAGCCGAGCTCTTTTACAAATTCATACGCTCTTTTTGCCCTGTCTAACCTTACTTCATAAGTAAGCGTTCCGTCTGACCACGCTACAGGGTCAGTACTCGTTATTCCCAGCCTTCCGGAAGCAAGGCCTATAGGCGCTCTTTTGGGAAGAATGCAGGTATTGATGTTAGTTATACCTGTTATCACATCCCTGTTCCTTTTTATGAACTGGAGAGTCTCCTGGAACTCCTCTTCCGTCTCTCCAGGATAGCCGACTATAAAGTTTGGCTGCACATTGATTCCTGCCTCCCTTGTCCACTTCATTATCCTTTCTGCATCTTCTGCTGAAAACATCTCATACTTATTCATCTTCTTGAGCACAGAGTTTGAGCCTGACTCAATCCCGAAATTAATAGTGTAGCAGCCGGCGTCCGCCATTTTGAAGAGAAGCTCTTTCGGCATGTCCTTTCTTGCAATGGCCAGGCATATCCATTTTATTTTCAGGTTGTTTCCGATTATCAGGTTGCATAATTTTTCCAGTTCTTCATAGTTTCCGTTTATTGCAAGGTCATGGAACCAAAAATGTGCAATCCTGTTTACATAGGCATGATATCTTAGTTCATTATAGACATCGACTGGGTCTCTTGTCCTGTGGTGGCCCTGGAACGGCTTGTCCTCACAGAATCCGCAGTTTGCTATGCATCCCTGTGAGAACCTCATGCCTATTGTCTTTTCAGTATATCTGGACAGGTCGAGTTCTTCATAGGTAGGGAAGGGAAGTTTTTCCAGGTCAATAAGCTGTCTTGGAGCATATTTCTCAGGATATTTGCTTGATTTCAGACCTTTTATTTCTGATAGTTGCTCAATAGATTTTCCTCTCTTTATTCCCTGCATAAGCTCAAGAATTGTATCCTCTCCTTCCCCAACAACAAAAAAATCAGCATAATCCTTGTAATATTCCCTTTCTTCAGGCAGCCATACGCCCTTCCCGCCGAGGATTATTTTTATGTCTTTGTCTAGGAATTTTACAGATTTCATCAGCTCAAAGGAGTAGAAAATGCTTGCTGCGGATATTGAAAACCCAAGGGCAAGCGGTTTTTCATCCGCTATTCTTCTGGCGAGTTTCTCAAAATCAAACTTCAGCAGAGGCTTCAGCTTTTCAAACCTGTCTTTCTCCATCCAGAAATGGGCTTTTTCGTTTATCCAGTATCCCTTATCCTTTGCCCGATGATATTCCTCTATATTCAGGTCCAGTATCTTTGTTGCTATGTCATTTACCCTAAGGTATCTGGAGATGGATGCCAGGCTCATCGGAGGCATGTTTATTCCCCATACAGGGCACTGAATCAGGAGTATATCCGGTTGTATGCATATCACCCTCAGCTACAGAATACTTAGGATTTTATATAATATACGAAAAACATAAATAAACTTAATTTAATTAAGTAGTCATGGGGTTTTTTGGAGGTATTGTCTTAAAAGACAGGAATCTACCTGCCGGGCTGCTCACAAAACCGGAGAAAATCGGGGAGTTACGGTTCAGCGCCGGCAAAAAACTGGTCAAAAAGAGGAATTTGGCCGTATACTTATCAGGAAGCATAACAGACTTGTTTACAGAAGATTACAAGCTGCCGCTTAACCATCAGGAAGAGCTTATTTTGGATATGTATACCAGATATGGCGAGAAATTCATCAGATTCCTTGATGGTTATTTCGTAATTTTTGTTTATGATATTAAAAGAGGAGAGTTCTTTATATTTAATAACAGGTATTCAAACACTTTTTGCTATTACTATCTCTCTGATGATTTTCTTGTTTTCTCTGATATGATTAAGCCCCTGCTTAAGCTAACCCCAAATAAAGAAGTCAATAAAGAGGTAATAAGCCTTTTCCTGAATTCAGGATTCTCTTTCTCTGAAAGAACCCCATTTAAGCATATCTACAGGATGATACCCGGCTTCTATCTTAAATCAAAGAAAGGCAAAATAAGCCATGTCAGGTATTCAGGAATGGAGTTTAACAGGAGACCAGTTAAAGATGTGCCAAGGGCGCTGGAAGAGTACGAAAGACTATGGGTAGATGCCATAAAAAAATTTACAAAATATAATAAGACCGGGAATCTCGGAAGTGCGCTTAGCGGAGGCCTCGACACTTCATGGGTTGTGCTGGCAGCCTCAAAAGCATTTGACAAGCCGGTCCATACATACAACTGCTACTATGATTTCACTCTTTTTAATGAAATCAGACCTGCTTCTTATGTCACAAGAAAATGCAAAGGAAAATTCCACAAGATAAAGGTTTCTGAGGAGGATATAGATCTTTGGCCTGAGATAATAAGGGCTGCTGAGGAGCCAGTCATGTCATCTTCTGTTTCCATATATAAAATGATAAGGGAAGCAGGGAAGGAAATCGATACTTTCCTCACAGGAGATGGGGGGAACAACATATATCACCACCTTTATCCGGTCGGGGAGATACATAGATATATCCACTTCCTGCCATATTTTGTCAGGAAAGCGATGTATGAAATTATTGATTTTACCGCAAATCTTACAAGCTGGGAAAGGCTATGGGAGCTGAAATATGCATTCCGCCCGTTTTCATATAAAAACCCCTATCGGAATTTCTATAAGAACCTGATATGCTACAGGCACTTCAGCCCTGAGCAGAGAGATAAGCTGCTTAACCCAGAGTTCCACGAGGAGTTTGATGAAGAAAAATCATTGGGCTATATCCCAATCAGGAAGGAAAGTTTTGATAATGATCTTGTTGACAACAGATTCGTGCACGGGAATATGGAATATGTAAGCACATTCCAGGAGAAATTTGTAAAGAAATTCGGCATGAGGCTGTTCCCGCCATACCAGAATAAGAAAATAATGGATTTTCTCTGCTCCCTTCCTTTTAATTTGTTATTCAGGGCCAACAGTCTTCAGAAGCTTACCAATAAAGCAAACAAGATGCATTTCCAGAAGCTCTCTCTGTTAAGGTATTTCCCTAAGTCCTTTGTCTACAAAACAGGACAGCCCTTTGACCAGCCCTTTCACGGATGGCTGCAGAGAAGGCCTGAAGTCGTAAGATTGCTCTTCGAAAGATTGAAAAGAAGAGGATGGTATAATAATGATTATTTGGATGAACTTTACAGAGAGCATAGGAGACAGCGCCAGCATAAAAAAATACTCTGCCAGCTCCAGAACCATGGATACAGAATAATGACTCTGCTTGCTCTCGAGATATGGTGTATGGAATTCCTTGACAGGGACCCGGAAAAAGAAACCCAGAGGATGCCGCTTGAGGAGTATCTGAAAATAAGATGAAAAAAATGAAAGTCATGTTTGTAATTTCTCCAGACAGCAACAAGGGGAGATATATCTTCAAAAATACAAATATAGACTCTTTTCTTCCTCTCGGCATAGCCCAGCTTTCTGCTGTATTAAAGGAAGGAGGCCATGAGACAAAAGCTGTTGACCTCAGGATTACAAGGAAACTAACCCAGGCGGTCATGGAATTCCAGCCGGACATTATCTCAGTTTCATCATATTTCAGCTCAATAGCCCGTCTTCAGAAGCTGTGCAGGTTCCTGAAATCCAGATTTGATACCCACATTGTTCTTGGCGGAATCCATCCTTCATTATACCCGATTACGATATTTGACGACAATGCCTCAACAGACTACATTCTTGATGACTCCATTGATTTTGTAATAACAGGCGAGGGAGAAGTTGTTTTTCCCCAGCTCCTGGAAAACCTCCAGAAGAAAAAATTCAGAAACATACCCGGGCTCTATTACAGGAAGAAAAATAAATGGATAAAAAACAAGGGAAGGCCGCTTGTAGAAGACCTTGATAAACTTCCTTTTCCTGATTTTGATATCTTTGAATTGAAATATTATGTCCCCAATCCAAAACATTACAAAAGGACGCCGGTAATGTCGATGTCAGCAAGCAGGGGCTGCACCTGGGGCAGATGCACTTTCTGCTGGCAGTCGCATCTGGACGGATATTACAGAAAGCAGTCTCCTGAAAGAGTAGTTGCAGAGATAAAGCATGCTGTTGAAAAATATGGGGTCAGGGAGATAAGATTCTGGGATGACACATTCCTCCACAAGCATTCATGGATCTTGAGATTCTGCGACCTGATGATTAAAGAGAAGCTTGGCGTCATATGGAGCTGCCACGAGCGTGTCAGCGTGGTTACCCGGGAAATCCTGAAAAAGATGGCCAAAGCAGGATGCTGGCAGGTGCTTTATGGCATTGAGTCAGGGTACAAAGCCCTTCTTCAGGATGTAAATAAGGGGATAACAGTTGAACAGGCAAAAAGGGCAGTAAAATGGACCCAGGATGCAGGCATGGAAGCGAGAGTATCTTTTATACTCGGCCTGCCTAATGAAACTCCGGAGATGACAGAGGAAACAATAAGATTCGCAAAAAGCCTTAATGCAGATATAATCCAGTTCAGTCTCATGACTCCATATCCCGGGACAAAAATGTATGCAGATATAAAAAATTCAGAGGGGCTCAACAGAAACATATTTGACTATACAGAAATACAGCCGGTTTACCTGTCCAAAGGATATAGGAGATATAGTGATCTTGAAAAGAAATTCAGGAGAGCATATAGGACAATATACCTTGATCCTGCGTATGTTTTTAGAACTTTAAAGAAAATAAAAAGCCTTGAGGATATAAAAAGATATTACAGCGGGCTGAAGGCAATGATCGGGCTGAGCTATGGCAGGAGGACCTGGAGTTAAATGGAAGATTCAAGGAAGATACATTATTTCTTTTTGGTTCTTGTATTCCTGTTTGGGTGCTACGGGGCATATGTAAATTATAAGGTCCTGCAGGAAGACACTACCCCCTTTATTTATGATATCCTGAATAGCTATGTGACAAGCATTGATCATTACAGGTTCCTACAGCAGGGAGATATCATAGGATTTATCAATCATTACATCACTAAATATTCACGGGACTATCCTGCACTTTATATGTTCCAGACTTTTCCTTTCTATGCTATCTTTGGGATCAGCGAAGATGCCGCAGCTATGTCCAATACAATTTATCTTTTCATCCTTCTATTTTCAGTATATTTCATAGGAAAGAAAATGAAGAATTCCTATGCAGGTTTTCTTTCAGCTTCAATAGTACTCTTCATTCCCGGAGTGCTGTCTTTCTCCAGGGTTTACCTTCCTGACTTCGGTCTTGCAGCATTTTTTCTGTTAAGCCTGGCTCTTTTCCTTTATTCTGACTTTTTTAGAGATAGGAAGTACTCTATCCTTTTTGGGGCCTCTGCAGGGCTTGGCATGCTCATCAAATATACCTTTTTTGTGTATATTGGAGTGGCTCTGTTCATATTATACTTAAGGCATCTTAAGAACGAAAAAAAACTTCTTCTCACTAAACAGCAAAGAAGCAATCTCATGATTTCACTGTCTATTGCAGTTTTATTTATGCTATTGTGGTACCCCATGAATTTTTTAAATGCTCTTGGGTATATCACAAGAAAATCTTCTTATGATGCTACTGTGGCATTTAATGATACAGGCATATTTCAAAGATGGAATCTTGTAATGGATAGGTATGTCTTTGAGATGAATGACATGCTGGCGGGATTTGTTTATCCTGTTTTTTTGATAATAGTATTATTACTCCTGGAAAAAGTTTTTTCCCGCCGAAAGACCCAGGAAAAGAAAACAATAGAACTGCAAGACCTGGTCTACATCTCACTTATTATTTTTTTATTCTCCCTGAATTCCACGGCATCTGTAAGATATCTAATATTTATGCTGCCTTTTGCAGCCCTGCTCATTGGAGTTTACATATACACTAAATTTGATATTTTTCTCGGTTATTTTAAGAACAGGAATGAGACAAAATTCATGGTATTTGTGCTTCTTGTACTCCTTCTTGTATCATCAGCAGGCTCATATTACAGCGCATGGCTTGAACAAAAAAAACCTGCAGAAATAGCAGATGACATATTCATATATGGACTCCAGGTGCCAAAACACCACCATAATAAGCATATAGAAATTATTGAAGCAATAAACAGAAGAATGGAAGGACTCAACGGCCTTTCTGTGCTTTCATTCCAGGAGTCTGAGGTTATGTATATTGTATCTCATTCCAAGCACCTGTCGGGCTACGGCTATGAATTTCCGCCTGCCTGCCTTACGACTCCAGATTACGTCGACAGGGGAAGCTGTTATATCCCGGAGGAAATAAACTGCGATTGGTATTTCCTGCAGAATGATATTATAATAGACTCAGACATCCATACAAGCATAAAGACGGCTGAAGTATGGGCCAAGTTCCCTGAAAGAAAAGAAATCCTGGACGAGATTCTTAATGTGTGGGAAAGCTGCAAGGAAAATTATATCCTGGCGGAAACAATAGAGGATGTGCCTGTTTTAACAAGCTATATCCCCAGAGAGTATACAAATTCGACATTGTATCTGTATGTGAAAAAATCCAAGCTTAGTTCTTAATCATGCTTATGCCGGCTTTAACATATCTCTCCAGCTCAGGAAGAGACTGCACTCTTGACAGCGTCCTCAGAACAAAAGAAGGCCTGAAATAGAACTCCATGTATGCTTTCTTTATCCACCTGTTAAGCTCTTTATCAGACATTCCGCATCTTAGCCTTGGAAGAGGATGCTCAACTCCTCTGTCTTTCACATATTCCCTCCAGTAATCATATCCCATCTCAGACTTGAGCTCTTCATACATTGTCGTGCCAGGGAGGGTGCTTAATCTGTTGAACTGGGCATAGTCAAGCGGGAGGGATTTTGCAAGGTTTATTGTATTTCTTATTGATTGCCTTGTTTCCCCCGGATTGCCAAACATGAAGTAGCCGAAAGCAAGTATCCTGTGCTTTTTCGTCAGGTAAATTGCTTTTCTTATCTGCTGCTTTTTTGTGAATTTTTTTATGTTTCTTAAGATCTGTTCATCCCCTGATTCAATGCCGAAGTAGATCCTATAGCAGCCTGCCTTCTTCATCTCTATCAGCATCTCTTCATCTATTGTGTCAACCCTTGACCTGCAGGACCAGGCAATTCTTATCTTTCTTTTTTGTATTTCCATGCATATCTCTATTACCCTTTTCTTGTTTATTGTAAACAGAGGATCAAAAACATCGATTTCCCTTACTTTGTACCTGTAATAGCATTCTTCCATCTCATCAGCAACATTCTTTGCGCTCCTGTACCTTATGTCGCCGCTTCTCTGCTCGCAGAAAGTGCACTGGAAAGTGCAGCCTCTGCTGGACATCAGGATTGTGTAATTCCTGTATTTTGAGATGAATGAATAATATTTGCTCATCGGGAGGAGATTCCTTGCCGGGAAAGGTATACTGTCGAGGTCTTTTATCTTCTCCCTTGGTTCCGTCAACACAATTTTTTTATTTTCCCTGTAACATATCCCTTTTACGGTTTTCAATGATTTTTTCTTCTCTATCTTTCCAAGAACCTCAATAATGGACTTTTCAGCCTCTCCGACAATGCCGATATCTATCACCTTTTTTAGCAGGGTTTCTTTAGGGAACAAGGTGACATGCTGTCCTCCTACAATAACTTTTGCGGGCCATTTTTCCCTGAAATAGCCAATTACCCTGGCTGTCTCGTGAAAAAGGTAGGTTGTGACTGTGAACATCATTATATCCGGCCTGAATTTTATTACTCTTTCAGCCATGTCATTTAGAGAATAGCCTGAAGCCATCCCGTCAAGAAAAATAAGCTCGTGGCCTGCTTTCTGCAGTGCCCCTGCAACATAGGCCAGGCTGATATTCGGGTAGATACCATAGTTGTCTGCAACCGCCTTTATATTCGGCTGATTGACTACCGAGACAACTCCAAAAGCAGGGTAAATAAGCGCAATCCTCATAACATGATTATAATATTTTAAACTATAAAAGACTATTGCTAGTCAAGATATCCGAGGGATTTCAGCCTTTCTGCAATCTCAGTCTGGTTGTATTCTCTGCTTTCACCGGTGTAGTTGGTATCTTGATTGCCTTTATTTCTCAGCAAATAGACAATCTCCTCTTTGTTACTATAAACGAACAGAGAGATAATTACCAGGAATAAAATTACAGCGATTATAATCAATTTTTTTATTGAGTGTTCCATATTCCCATTAGCCTGTTAATCCTTTCTTTCTCCATTCTGGACGACCGGTATATAGTCTCCCTTTTTCCCTGCCTGTTGAAATAAGGGAACCAGTATTCCCATACAATCTCTTTATCCGGGGTGACTTCTATTACATGGCCTTTCTCGCTCTCTGAAATCAATGTGTTCCCATTAGGCAGCCTCTGGACAGAGCCCATAGACTCGCTGAAAAAGCTGTCAGGCGGATTGCCTGTATAATTCCAGACAATCTCCTGCTTCAGCGGGTCCAGCTCAAGCACTCTGGAATAATCTCTCGTTTCTCCTCCGTTGTCAAAAAGGAGTATGTTTCCGTTTGCCAGCATCGTAGGCATATGAGTGCCTTCCAGAAAATCAGGCCCTGATGCCCACACAATCTCTTTTGAATCTTTATCCAGGATAATCAGCAGGTTGACATTATGCAGGCTCAAAAGCATGTTTCCCTGCTGAAACCTGCTGTCTGTCTGGTCCAGGCTATTTTCAGGCAGCTCCTGGACAGAGTTTATGTGATAATAGTCATATATATCTATATTGTCATCTTCTTTGGCAAACAATTTTGCCCATATGTATTCCGGAATTTCAAGGCTGGATTCATAATGGCGTTTTCTAATCTCATCAAAATGGTCAAATGTTGACCACCTGTCTATTGTCTCCCCGGTTTCAGATATTCTTATTATGCTGTCAAATAATACTTTTCTGCCCTTATAGGCTTTCTTTTCCCTTGATATTGTCAGGAAAGTGTGATTGTATGACCTCCTCATGTCATGGTGAATCATTATGTTTTTTTTCAAGAGCAATGAAAAATTTTTGTCATATAGTGCAAAATAGTTGTCATTGCCTCCCCAATCCCCGTCAGCTACTACCCCGTCATCAAATAATATCTGCAGGTTCCCGTCTCCGGGGAGAGTCACCAAAAGGTTGCCTTCCATATCGATTATAAACCTGCCGTCAACTACAGTGTAGCCGTCATATGCCCTGTCTTTGTCATAAAGCACAACTCCAGACAGGTTCCTGTCCTGCACATCTTCTGTGTATTCCAGATAAGGAAGAGACCTTAATTTCTCAAGCCCGAGCTGGGACCTATACTCAGCTTCCATATATGAAGAAAACACTGAAAAGAGTCCAAATAGGATGAGCAGCACAATGCCGAAGATAAGTATCCTTTTCATATTACATATAGCCGAGGCTTCTCAGTTTCTGCATATTATATTCTTTCTCTGTGTCCCTGCCCTGCCTTTCTGAGTTTCTGTCTTTGTCTATCTCCTTTATTATTTTGTCGATTGTATCTGCTCTGGATTTTACAGGGGAAGAGCAGCATTTGCAGCCGATGCTCCTGAACCTTTTCCCGTCTTTGGCAAAATACAGATTCACGACAGGGATATTCTCTTTTTTTATGTATTGCCAGATATCCAGCTCTGTCCAGTGGAGTAAAGGGTGTATCCTCACATGGTTGGAGTCTTTGAATTCTGTTGCATATATATCCCATCCTGACAGTTCTGCATCCTGAGCTGAGCCTATGCCTGCTTCATTCTTCTCTTCTTTCGTGACATTCCACCTGAATTCCCTGTCTCTTGGGGAGAAATATCTTTCCATGCCCCTTATTGAATTCTCGTCTCTCCTTATGCCTACTATAACTGCATCGAATTTGTGCTTTTCAATCTCCTTTTTCAGTATCTCGGTTTTTCTTGACGTGCATGTTTTTTCTTTGAACTTTTCTTCGCTTTTCCCGACCACCAGGTCAAGTTTCCACTCTTTTGCAATCCTGTCCCTGAATTCATATGTTTCCTCATACTCTGTTTCAGTATCTATGTGCAGGACTTTGAAGGGGATCTCGTCGTAGAATGCTTTTCTGCAGAGATACAGCAATGTAGTGGAATCTTTCCCTATGCTCCACAGCACAACAGGGTTCTTAAATCTCTTCTTTACTTCCCGGAGTATGAAGATTGATTTGCTTTCTAAATCCTTCAAATTTGCCATTGGATAAATTATTCTATATCTGGTTTATCAATCTTTCTTTTTGATTTTAAATGAGATATCCAAGGGAGAGAATTCTTTTTCTGATCTCATCACTTACATCATGCTCCCTTTCCGCAATTCCTATCTTTTCCCTGAGTTTGTCATTCCTCTGCAAAAACTTGAGGTATTCATCTTCAAATCTTTTGCCCGGATACAGCAGGCTATTTTTTTCAAGAGGGTCATTGGAAAGGTTGTAGTATTCAAAGTAATCGGGCCTTAATATATATTTTTCAGTTTCAGTCCTTATCGAGATTCCGCCCCTTGTTTCTGTAAAGAGAAATTCATGGAGCCTGTCTTTTTTTCCTGCAATTAAATCATATGTGCTTTTTCCCTGGAATGTTTTTGGCAACCTGTATCCGAGCGTATGCAGTATTGTTGGTGCGATATCCAGGGACTGGACCTGGGCAGTGATTCTTTTTACATTTACATCAACTTCTTCAGGAAACCTTATTATCATGGGGACTTTGATTATCTCCTCATACGGGTCGCCAAGCCCGTGGCCTATTTTTCCGTGCTCCAGGAATTCTTCCCCATGGTCTGATGTGAAAATTAGTATTGTATTGTCCAGAAGTTCAAGTTCTTCCAGCTTACTATATAACCTTCCAATATACTGGTCATATTCATGCAGCTCAGAATCATAGGCGTTTTTTATTATTTCAACATCACTTTCATTTAATATGCTGAATTCCTCTTCCTCCCACAAATCAAAATCAGGCTTGCTCATGTTTAGTATCTTGCTCGGCTGGTTGTATACATGAGTGTCATATGAATGTATGAAAAGGAAAAACCTCCTGTCTTTCACTTCCTCAAGATGCTTTATCAGCTTTGGGTAAAAATCAGAAAAGGACTGCCCTTCTTCATCATCAAAGAAATCAAATCCTTGGTCGTATCCGAAGTCCCTGCTGACAAAAACATCCCCGGTATAGCCGAAGGTGTAGTATCCCTTTCCCCGCAGGAACTTCTGTATTGTCATTGTGTTCGGGTTTATGAAATTGTCAACTGAGAGGACGCCGTGTGCTGAGCCGTATAAAGAAGCCAGCATGCTCACATGCGAAGGCAGGGTCCAGTCATAATTCACAAAGGCATTCTCGAACAATACGCCTTTTTCAGCCAGCCTGTCTATGTTTGGGGTCACATTGCTGTTTCCATAGGCTCCAAGACGGTCTGCCCTTAGGGTATCCTCGGATATCAGGATTACATTATACTCCTTTGGCTTTTGGATTACATCTGCAATTACAGTTATAGAGATTACGACAGTTATAAGCAGGAAAAAGAAAATCAGGACTTTTTTCATTTTAAGAGAGGCTTGCCGTCAATCTGCTCTGGCATACTTATATTCAGGAAATTCAGCACCGTCGGCGCAATGTCAACAAGGCTGGCTGAGTCCTGATTGATCTGTTTATTTGAAAACAAGACACCAGGCACAAATGTCGGGTCTATAAGATGGTCTCCCTGCCATTTTTTTGTGTTGTCAAGTATTGCATTCCTCGTGAATCCGCCGATTGCGGACTGCCATTCCATCCTGTATCCCGGATTGAAGCCTATTATGAGGTCAGGGGCATTCTCAAGCGAGTCTCCGGAATAGATGTCTCCTCTCCTGTAAACCTTATTTATAACTTTCCTTCCTGTTTTTGGGTCTGTCAGATTTTCAAGCTTTTCAATTATCTCATTTTCCACTGCCTCTTTATCATCTATGCTTACTGTCCCGTGCTTTTCCCTTCCTTCAAGATTTATGTATATGCTGGAGAAGCCGACAGAATATGCTTTTGTCTCATCCCATATCACATACTCAAACAGGCTGTCTTCCACACCCTGCTTTATTACTGTGTTAAGCTTCATGAATCCGTTCTGGGAAAGCCAGGTGTTTATGTTGACAGCGCGCTCAAATGAGCTGAATCCGTGGTCTGAAAAAATCAGGACCATGGTGTCATTGCCTACTTCTTTCATTATCTTGCCAAGCAGCTCGTCTTTCCTCATATAGTAGCCTGTGAGGACCTCATTCATGACAATCTCATCAGAGATGTTGGTCAGCACTTTGTTGTCCCAGAAAAGATGCTGCAGCCTGTCAGATGAATCAAATGCAAATGCCAGCACACCGGTTTCCTTCTCCTTGAATTCATTGAATTCTTTCCAGAACATGGCTTCCCTTTCCTTTTCTATTTCATAGACCTGGCTGAGGAATGCTTTTTCATCTAGGAAGCCGTTTACATATCCATCGGTTTCTTCAGGCATCCCTAAAGTGTAATACAGCCCGAGCTCATCTGCCAGCTCCTTTGCATAACCTTTGGGTGAAGAAATATCAACAATGGGGTTTGTCGGGTCAATCTGGACTGTTGTTATGTACATCTGGAAGGGTTCAGTGCTTATCAGGTATGCCTTGAACATGCCGTGCACACTCCTGAGGAAACCGGCATCAAACTTCACTTTTACCCAGTCGCTCCATTTCTCCCTGTCCAGCTGGTACTCCCTTCCGTCTATGGTTAGTATGGCAGAATATTCGTCTGTTATTTCAATATCCATGCCTTCTTTTACGTCCTCTATTTTGCTGAATTTCCTGACTTTTGGGCCGAGGACATTGGTGTGAATTGACGAGCCTTCTTTTGTTACATGTATTACTTTCTGCTTGTCTATATCTTCTTCTGTGTAGAAAGCATAGCCGCTCAGGAACCCCTTTATGTCAGGGACTCCAAGGCCCGAGAACAGGTTTCCATTAACCTTTTCAGGCGGAAAAGTTGCAGGCCACCTTATTACTGAAGTCGGAATTCCTGCCTTGCTTGTAAGTTCCCAGAAAGGGGTTGCCCTTATCAGAGAGGCATAGCTTCCTCCGAATCCTTTCTGGCTTGTTATTGAAAGCTCAGGGAGGTAGGTCTGCGGATCCCTTATTATGAAATCAAACATATTGTGCTTCCCAGGATTTGTCCCTGTGGAGATTGAAGTCCAGGCAACAGGGCTTTCAGGAGGATTGCTTGTTTCAAGCTTCAGGAATGCACCTGTTTCAGCCAGTTTCTTGAAATTTGGAAGTTTTCCTTCTGCCATAAGCTTGGCAGTTGCCTTATAATCCATGGCATCTATCCCAATAAGAAGAACCTTGCCTTTTGGACTGATTTTATCTCCCCCCTTTGAAAGCGCAAATATGAAATACAGGATAACTACAATAACCACGACGTTAATAAACCTTTTTAATGCCTTATTCATTTTTTGCTGTTCTTCAGTCTCTTTATTATGTTTTTTACAGGGTTTATTATCAGGAAGGCTATGACTGCCCCCAGAACAGCCACAATCGTCTGCCAGAAAGAGCCGATTATAATCCCGCCGGTTCCCGGGTCAATGTATGCGTAGCTACTGTGAACTAACAATATGAAAATCACTAAATATGTCCCCCACATTTGTATTTAAGTTACCCGAGGAGTATTTAAACGTTTTGATTGGTTTTGATGAAAGAATATTTAAAGAGAGAAAATTTAGTTTGTGAAATGGAATTCAAGAAAGAAATATTACTTTTCCTTATTTTTATACAAATTGTTGCAGTTTTATTTCTTGGATTTAATATGGTAAAAGACACTTATTTATCAAATAATTCTTATAAATGTAAAGAATGCAATATAGTACTCATAATTATAGATACAGTGAGAGCAGATCACATTAGCTTTTATGGTTACCATAAAAATACAACACCTAACTTAGATAGTCTCGCAAAGAAAGGAGTTTTTTTTAACCAGGCAATTAGCCAGGGGTCCTGGACAGCGACATCAGTACCTTCTTTAATTACCTCCAGATACCCTTCGACAATCGAGGTTTACCTATTTTCAGATACGAATATATTAGCAAGAGAGATACCAACTCTCCCAAAGGTATTGCAAAAAAAAGGTTATAGAACAGCGTTTATCAGTTCTCACCCACTTCTGTTTGTAGAAGAGGTAGGTATGTTTGAAACATTCATAAAATCCGATGGTGCTAAGGCAGATAACTTAACAAACGAGGCAATTCAATGGATCAGAGAAAATGGTGAAGATAGATTTTTTCTACAACTACATTATATGGATGTGCATGATATTCCTTTCTTTGGTAATCAAACTACCTTGGAAGAAGGCATCTCAATGTATGATGAAGCACTTACATTTACCGATTCAAACATAAACAGACTTATAGAAGAACTTAATAAACTAGGCATAGAAGATAAAACGATTATAGTTTTTACATCAGACCATGGAGAGGGGATAAATGACCACGAACAACTGTTTGAACATAGTGCATACTTGTATGATTATTTAATAAATGTTCCACTAATAATCTACAATCCAAAAGCAAAAATTACAGGATACAACGTAGATTGTCAAGTTCAGCTTGTGGATATTGTTCCAACCATGTTAAATATTCTAGGAGTAAAAGAACAAGAGTCATTTCAAGGTAAAAACTTATTCCAATACACTCAATTTGATGTTTGTACAGACTCTTCAATTAGTGAGCACATACAATTTGAGTTTTATCCTGATGATGCAATATACCTTTATGAACTTAAATCGTTTAGGGTTGGTAAGTGGCATCTAATACAAAACCTTAGCTCAGAAAAAGAACCATTTGAATTGTATAATCTAGAAGAAGATGCCAGAGAATTAAATAACCTTATAGATAATTATACAGAGCTTAAACCAGAGTTAAATACTGAAATAATAAAAAGAATAGAGAACAGAACTTTAATCTAGGTTTTTTACTAACTCATAATTCTCCTTATTCTCCATCAGATTATCACATGTTTTGAGGCAGCCGACTTTTTCCACAAACCCAGGGTGTTCCTTTAGATTAACTCCTATCTGCCTGAACATCTTCTGCTTCTGTCCGTTCCAGATATCTCTGAATCTTTGTCTATTAATGTTTCCAGTAGCCACCATAACTCCACGGCAGCACGGCGCAACATCTCCGTTTGCCATTATCCTTGAGAAAGTCCAGCCGACGGTGCAAGGAACCTTGTATATGATGTTGCTGTCGTATCTGCCTGTTGTCACTGTACTGTTCGAGATCCTTCTCAGAAAATTATCCGGGTTGTCGATTTTTAGATCCCCATAGTGACCTTTATGGTATTTTTCATAAATCCTTGCAAAGCTCTTTTTCAGCTCTTCCTGCTGTTTTTTGTTTAAAAGAAGAGAATCTGTCTCTCCGTCAATAGGATCAACCATCGTAAGGTAGACTTCACTTGCCTTGACTTCTCTGGCAAGCTCTATCATTTTTTCTATCTCTTTATAATTCAGGTTTGATATAACATTGGCAATAACAACTTTTGTTTTCCTGTTTATTGTACTGAAATACATCAAATTCCCCTTAATCCTGCTGAATGCTTCTTCTGTCTGGTTGGGATGTGTTTTCGCGTATGTTTTGGGAGTGGCTGCCCAGAGGCTTACAGTAAGATTATCCACCCCGTATTCTACTAATGTATCCAGTTTCTTTTTGTTCATTAAGGAGAAGTTGGTTGTTATATCAAGCCTGATTCCCCTGCTCTTTATCAGCTTTACAATCTCCATTATTTGAGGGTGTATGAAGGGCTCGCCGCCCCCCGTCAGCCGAATTTCCTCTGTTTTTAGCTCTTTCAGGTCTTCTACAAGCTGCTTTATTGTCTCAAACGGAAGCTGCTGCCTGAACCATTCTTCTTCAGGCTTTTTTTTGTTTAACATAGGAGAATAAGTCCAGCAGGCAATGCAGTTGAGGTTGCACTTGTTTGTTATGTCTATTACAACATATTTTGGGCCAAGAGAGGCATTAAATTTCCTGTTTTTTATCTCGCTTATTCTAATACTGGCATGATTTTTTTCATTTGCTAAATTCCTTTTAAACAGCTTTAGCTGCGATTCCAGATAAGATACCATAGATAAATACAATATTTGAAGATATTTAAATGTAAGTTACCAAGACTAATCGTAACTATGAAATAGTAACAAAAGCGAAAGATTTATATAGGAGTAGGAAATTAATATCTTCATGAGTCTGGCAAATATTGTCAATAAAACGCTCTTGCTTGGAGTAGGGTTATCATTACTAGTGAATGCAGCATGTTCGCCTGTTCAGGCACAGAATAACCCAAGCGCTACAGAGACAAGACCTGCAGTCACAGCCACATACACTCCAACAGCTATCCCTACAAACACAGCTACAGCCACGCCTGAGCCAATTTATCAGGAAGTACAGGGCGTTAGGGTGCCTACAAATGTAACTATAGAAGAAGGTATTCCAATGATGATACAGGGAGAAGAGAAATTAATCAATTATTTCTGGTATGGGGAAGCAGGACAGAATTTTTCAAGAGACTTAGAGCTAAGCGGAAATGTGTATGTTATTGGAGATGTCAATGCGCAGAATGTAACTTGTGTGAATAGCCCACAGGTTTATGTTGATGCTAATCATGATGTACAGGACCTCTATGCGCATTATGGAGAAGCACACCAAAGGTCAGGAATAAACAATGAATACGAAATCTTAGAAGGAGTTCATAGAGGAGAACCTTTTTATGATGAAGAAAACAAAATATCTATGACTTTTAATGGGTTTCTTGATTGTATAGGGATTAACCAAGAATATCCAGTTTTACTAACATCAGATGCAGCTGAGCCTACAAGATGGGACTGGAACTTTTTTCAATATAAAGGGATAATACAAAATGCGATTATTGAGTATGGCAGATCTGTTGAACCAGGAGATAACACCGAAATAAGTTATAGTATAATTAGACACATGGGCGGAGGATCTATAGTTACATGGCATAATAAAAATGTTGTTATTAAGAATAACACACTCTACGATACTAACCATGAGCTAATAGATATCCATCATTCAGATGTAGAGATTATAGAAAACGATATAGGGCCAGCAGTTAATGGCACTATAATGCGACCAGGCATAATTTTAGATTTAGAAGAAGACGGATTTGTTACAATCTATGGGAATAAGATACATGATAATGGAATAGGGATATTTTTTCTCAGTCAACCTAGAGAGGTCCCAGACATTAGTGGAAATACTTTTTATAATAATTTAACTGATTTAGAGTATGAAGAGAATGGAATTATCCTTAATGAATTTTTAGAGGAGTGGATTACATCAAACTATTTTGAATAGAAACTTAGTAAATCTTCTGATATTATTTGTATAAATAATTCATTGCATGCCTCAACGTATACCCCAACCCATGCTCCCTCAAACAATCAAAGAACAGTTTAACAGGCGTTTTATTCTTGTATCTCTGCTGCTTAATCTTGTGGTCATGCCATCTGCTATAGGCGTATCTCTGCGCTCTGGTTAAATCCTCAGAACTCAGTGTTTCAGTCCTTATGACGCTCATTGTGTTGCCGTCATAGTTTGAGAAATTTTCATTCACGATCATTCCCTGCTTTTTGAGCATATCATAAAACTTAGTGCCGGGGAAAGGTGTCATTATAGAGAACTGGACTGATTCAGGGTCAATGAAAAGAGCATAATTAACAGTCTGGTTAATTGTTTCTCTTGTTTCTCCTGGTAGGCCAAGAGTAAATGTGAGGTGCATCTTTATTCCCAGCTTTTTTGTAAGCTGCATGTTCCTTGTAGCAACTTTTAGATTAAGATTCTTTTCAGCAGCATCCACAATCTCCTGAACACCGGATTCAACTCCATATTTGACAGCAGCCAACCCTACTTCTTTTAATCTTACAAGAATTTCTTCATCTACTATATCTGAGCGGCCCATGAATGCCCATGGAGTGTTCCAGTTCCTTTTCTTCAGCTCATCAGCGAGCTCAAGCATTCTTTTTTTCCCAATATTAAAGGTATCGTCGTCAAAATAGACTGATTTAAAGCCAAGCTTTTTGACACAATATTCCATTTCGTCTACAACTTCTTTTACATTCCTTGCCCTGTAATTCCTGCCGCTGTAGACAAGCTGAGGCCAGACGCAGAAAGTGCAAAGATAAGGGCATCCCCTTGTAGCTATCATCTGGACGCTTGGGAAAGGTATGCCACCTGGACAGTCATGGTATTTGTAAATTGGGAAGTCAACCCTGTCAGGCCATGGATATTCTTCTAATGGCTTTCTTTCTGTTCTTCTTTCATTCACGACAATTTTATTCTTATTCCTGAAAACCAGGCCAGGTATCTTATTAAGGGGTTTTTTGTTTTCCAGGTTCTGGACCAGTTCAAGCAGAGTAAACTCATATTCTCCTACAAGGGCAAAATCAATATTAGGGTTTTCTTCCATGAATTTTTCATTAAAGATATCCATATCAGGGCCGGCAATCGCAATCTTGCACACGGAAAAAGCTTTTATCTGCTCTATCAGCTCTAAATCATGCTTTAGGGAGGGAGTTGAAACCTCAACAAACAGCACATCAGGGTCAAATATCTTTAATTGCCTGAAAAATTCAGCATAACTCATATTATCTGCAATTGCATCAATGGCTTTTACATTAACATTGTGTTTTTTTAATAAAGAAGTTGAATAGGCCAGGAAAAAAGGAAAAGGAAGATATCCTTCTTCTTCAGTTATCTTTAGATGGGGCCACCTGCTGCCTGCCCTGACACCCTGTCTACCCCCCACAGTCCATGGCATATTTGCCAGTAGGATTTTCATAGAGGTAGTGAAAGAGAGAGAGTTTTAAATATGTTTCTGAATTATTTCTATTAATCTAGTTAATGGCTTCTTCCCAAGCTCTTTTTTTCTTTCCTGAACATCATACAGACAGTTTACTAAGAAATGACAATTTTCTTTGCATGTGCTTGCTTTTTTTCTTGCATGAGAAAAATCTCCGTAATAGATCTCCATTGGACTATCTCTTATTATGTTCCCGGCAGGCATTTCTTTTATGCATCCATGAACGTCTCCTGTGTAAGAAACAGCAAAATTGTTGGTGCCAGCAGGGCATTTTATCTCCAAATCTGCTTCAGGATTGAGAAAATACTGTATATATTTATCAAATTGGGATGCAGGGTTGGATATTTTGGCACCCTCCAATTTTCTCCTTTTCAGATACTTCATAACCTGTATTATAACTTCCCTGTCTTTCGGCCATAATGGATCATTTTTCCACCATTGTTTGCCCCCATTATGAGTTAACACTTGATTGTATGCCTGGAAATGGATGTAATTAATTGGCAATTTTTCTGTTATCCACTCAACAAATTCAGGAATATCATATATGTTATCTTCTAAAATGATTGCTGAAATACCTATACTTAATTCTGGTTTTAACTCTTTTAAGTAATTTATGGCTTTCACACATTTCTCGAATAAATCAGGTATACCTCTCATCCTATTATGTTTCTCAGCAAAACTGTCTATAGAAAAATCAATATGGCTTATTCCTGCTTCTATAAGTCTCTCACAGTTCTTCTCTGAAAGCAAGCTTCCGTTTGTAACAATAGAAACAATAATTCCAAGTTCTCTTATCCCCCTGATAACAGCATATAAATCTTTATACATGAACGGCTCTCCACCGCCGATACAGACATGCTCTACATCAGAAAATCTCTTAAGGTCTCTTGCGGTTCTGATCCAGTGCTCTGCAGGAAGTATTTTCTCATTATAAATCGGGTTTTCCCATATCTTACAGAAATCGCATCTGGCGTTACAAACACCATTAATCTGGAAATCAACCCTTATTTTCGGTCTTTTTCTATCCATCTACCGCTCCACAAACCTCAGCAAGTCATAATTTAGTGCAGCATCTACCATCATTGTGTTCTGGTCATGATTGTCACAGGAATCGCAATAATCGTCATATAACAATCTGCCATATAATGTGAGGGGGTTCTCTTTATGCATAATTAACCCGTCATTCCTGTATCTGGTATATGCATCTGAAAGCCAGACATCTTTCAGGCCAGAGCCGTCTTTCTCCAGCAGCCCAATCATCCTTGCACCGCAGCACATGAAAACCTCTCTTCTTAGTGATACATAAGTAAAGCACCAGCCGACATAGCACCCCTGGCTCAATAACCCTTTGTTTCCCCAGCTTCCGGAATTCTTATCATAATGTTTTATCTCAAATTCAATGAAGGAGTGGAACTCAATCCCTATCTCTTTGCACACTTCTCTGGCCTTTTCGAGCTCTTTCTTCACAAAATCCATATCACTTTTTTTCATATATAGCTTGTCCACGCTGAAATTCTCCAAATGGACAAGCTGATACCATATCTTGTCAGCTCCGATTTTCTTTGCATGATAGGCCATGTCAACGATTTCTGTAAAATTATACTGATTTATCACATAAAGTGCCTGTATAAACGGATGTCTTACATTATGATCTTTTTTTAACTGCGATAACTCTAAGATATTGTCCTCTATTTTCTTCATTAGCTTAAGTGGGGAATTTGGCCTTACAAGTTTCCATGATTTTTCAGATGCATAAGACAAAGAAACATTTATTGATTGACAATTGCCATATTCCACAATCTGTTTTTTGTATAGATGAAGCATTGATCCGTTCGTCACCAAATCTAAGTTTAACCCCAAATCCTTTGTAATCTTTAATATCTCACCAAACTGAGGATGCATTGTCGGTTCTGCTCCTCCAACAAGAAAAACATTTTCGGCGCCAAGCTCTTTTGCCTCTTTTAATGAATTCTCCACAATTTCTATATCCAGCATCCCAAATAGCTCCGAGTGCTGGTCATCCCAGTATTTTTTATTCCATGGAGAGAATTTTCTGCAATAGACGCAGTCAAGGTTGCACTTTCCGCTTAAATCCAGAAGAATATTTTCCGGCCCGCTAAAAACGTCTTTGACAACAGGACCTAATGTTCGCAGGAATGCGCCCATATTAAACCCTGTACTTCTGGAGTTATTTTCTATGACTGAAAGCAGCTCGTCTAGCTGGCTGTCTATAATCCTGAATTCTATGCCCTGCTTTAGACAGGCCCTGCTTAAATTACTTAGATAGGCATAAAACCGGGATTTTATATCCACTAATGGGAGAATGTTAAATTTAGGGATGTCTGCATTTTCTCCTTTAATTTCCATAACCAGCCCTATTATCCTATAAAGCCTGTGAAAGTTTGTTCTCCTTATTCCGATTATAATATGGTGCTCCTGATTCTTTGAGACGGCTTCTTTTAATTTATCTACTTGTTTGAAAAAATCATTTTCATCCAGATCAACACCCCATCTGTGGTTTTCTGATGTGTCGCCGCACAAGTAGATTAAAGGTATGTTTTTTGAACTTGGCAGAGGAAACTTTCTATCCTCTATATTTTCATATTTTCCTATCACATCAAGCTTTTCAGAATATTTTATGATATCCGGATAGGTAGGTATTCCTTTTTTTGCAATCTCCCTGACTTCCGGAGGTATTATAATCTTACCCGAACCATAGATTCCCATAGAAATAGAATAATATTCTGAGTTTTTATATATGTTTCTGTGATAAATCTCTCTTATACAATTTTAACAGCCTGTCAGCAACAATCTCCCACCTGAACATCCTCTCGGCCCTTTCTCTTGCCTTTTTCTCCAGTTTTTTCCTTAAGGCTTTGTTTTTCAATAGTTTCATTACCTTATCAGCCATTTCTTGATAGTTTCCTGGTTCATACAACAATCCTGCATCTCCAAGCATCCAGGGAATTTCTCCGACATTGCTTGCTACAATGGCCTTTCCGGATGCCATGTACTCAGCTATCTTTAAAGGGGATTTGCATCTCTGCTGCTTTGTATCGGCAAAACTGCCGACAACAACATCTGCAGCAGCAAGATATTCATTAACTTCTTTTCCAACTGCAAATCCGGTAAAAATGATCTCTTTCTGCAAGCCCATTTTCATTACAATCATGTTAAGCCTTGGAAGGTCCTGCCCGCCTCCGACAATCATAAATTTCGCTTTTGGCATTTTTTTTAGTATTAATCTGGCAGAGCGTATAAACTGCTGGGCATACTGGGCGCCGTGAAGCTGCCCAAGATACAGCACAACAGGGTTTTTCTCAATTTTGTATTTTTTCCTTACATAAGCGCCGGGGTATTTTGGGCTGAACCTGTCCAGATCAGCGCATACATTTGCCTTTACAATCCTGCTTTCAGGAAAGCCCATCTCTAAAACCATGCTTCTCAGCTCTTCGCTCGCTACAGACACAGAATCAACAAGCTTAGGCAGTAGCTTTTCCATCACATTAAGGTACCATCCGTAGATTCTTGAAGGCGGTGAGAACATGTATATGCCGTATTCCCAGTCATCCCAGTCATAGTGCACAGGCTTATTATTAACATAAGCAGAGAATATCGCAGGAATTGAGGCAATTGAAAAGCATTTCTGGAAATGAATCACATCGGCCCATTTCCCGAATTCAGCCATTTTTTTCATATTTGAGAACAAATACCATTTGCTCCTGTTAAAAGGAATTGTTTCATATTCTGTTATTTTTTCCTTTAGTTTCCCTCTCTCTTTTCCAGAAAGTGGGAAATATACAAGCTTTACCCTATGGCCTTTTTTGACAAATTCATGGGCAATGGAAGTTATTCTTATTGTCCATGGCTCTGAGGCAGAGTAGATGTCGTGCGGGTGGATTATTAAAATATTCATTTTATTTTTTAAGAATAACTATGGCTATATTTAAATATAGTTATCGGACTATTTCACCAGAAATAGTATTAAACATTTTCTTCTCCTCATTATCTAATATGTTGTACAATTGATTAACCAATTCATAGGAAGGTATCAATTCATCGGTTAGGAATGCTAGAAAAAATTTTTTTTTATCTTCAGAATTCAAAGTATTTAATATTTCCCTAATTTGAGCAGTATATGGCATCTGTTTACCTCCAATATCAAAACCCTTTATAATTCTTCTACTCATTCCACTGAGATAAGCTTCTTTAATAACTGTATCTTTATCTATTTCATTATAGAATTTCATAAAGATAGCGGGAGCCATCACATAGTTAAACCCTGCCTCGAAGACATTTGCTTCCGTATAACTTCTTATTTCTCTGAAAACACCAGGATTATATCTGCCAAACTGTAATGTTGAAAAAAAACCAACACTCATTATTAGCACACAAGCTATAAAAAGAGAGTAGGAAATTTTTTGTAATTTAGAACCAGCTATTAATTGTCCAATACATAAGCTTGTGATTAAAAATAATAAGGGATGGAAGAACAACAGATAATACCCATCATTAGGATCCATAGAGTTGAATTTTGGATTATCACCCGGCGGTGGATTCATAATATTGAAAACTAGGAAACAAATAAAGAAATATAATAGAACTAACATGAAAAACTGTTTTCCCTTTTTCTTTTTATTATCAATTGTTCCAGATATCTTAATATCTTTAAAAGAACTGAAACCTAAAAAAATTAATGAAATAACTATAAAATAGAAGGTATAGGACAATAGTGGTGCCTTAATAATAAGAAAATCCAAAAAATGAAAGGATCGTGGAAGATACAAGACCAAGAATGAGATCATTCTTTCTGCAATTCCAGAGAAAAGAGTGCCAGTTACAAACTGCGGATTAAACAGATTATAGATTAGAGGATCGGAGAAAATACTTGGAAAACCATAGCTTATATTGTAAATTATCCAAGGCAGAAAACCAATTAAAAAAGAAATTGGCAGGATTATCAAATTTCTAAACTCAATACTCCTTATATACATAAATACTAGTATAATAATGAGCAGAATAATTGATATGAACCCGTACTGCACCCATAGCCCAAGTCCAGAAACAAACCCAAGCAATATAAAATTTTTCATATGCCTATCATTATCAATAAAAATTTTAGTTATGAGAGTCATGGCAAGCATAATAAACAAAACAAACACCATAGAGTTGCCAAGTATCATAACACTTTTTTGAAGGAAATGTGGAGTTCCCAATATAAAGAAAATTGAAAATATAATAATTACAACTTCAGAAAAATACTTTTTTAATAGATTTAGACATAAAAGAAAAACAATTAAAGAGTTAAATATTGCAGCCATTTTTAAAGCCAGAAGAGTATTTCCGAATATTAGATAGAAAGGTATTATCTCAATCTGTGCCAGCAAGTGTCCTCCTGAATGAGGCGAGTCAAGATATCCCCACATAGGCACTCTTAAACCCCTGTTAAACACAATATCATAACCTAGAGAAGAGGTTTTTACTTCTTCAGGGTTGTATATATAAGGACTATAAAATAAGAAGAGTAGTCTTGATATTATAAATAACACAATTAAAATTATCATTAGTTTGTTTCTGCTGATATTTGAAAAATAATCCATATTTTATACTACTTTAGTTACCCCAGTTTAAATAAATTTTGTAATGAGAAGAGTTTATTAGTAAAGAATATAAATATAAACTAAACATATGATAAATTTGTTGGGATACTGAAATGAAGAATAAAAATACTAAAAGATATTATCTTAGCATCTGTGACAACCATGATACCGGGGCAGGAATATTTTTTGAAACAGAACCTTTAAGTGTAATCTCAGAAGAACGTCTAAATAGGGAAAAGATCACCAGAAAATTCCCTAAAAAATCAATAAACCTAAACTTTGTATACACTAAACTAAACCCAGAGAAAATAGAGAGAATCATAATTGGATCAAGGAACACTCCAATATTTTTCCTGAGATTATTTAATAAATATCACGCAGAACAGCAAGCAGTTTCTTCTTTTGATATAAGACTATATCTGTACTTCTATTTTCAGATTTTATTAAACATAACCCCTCTTTCATACTTTGATTCTCAATTGTCCGCTATACTCCTCAAAAGAAAATTTAGGAAAAAAATAACTATGGTTGACCATCATTTGTGCCATGCATATTCTGCATATTCCACAAGCGGATTTAGAGGCAAATCTCTTGTAATAACTGCTGATTCCGGGGGAGACGGATTATGCCTGACAGTTAGTATAGGAGAAAGAAGTAACCTAAAAAGGATTTACCAGGAAAGTGTATTATCCTCAATAAGCCAGTATTACAGATCCTTTACTGAAATACTTGGGTTTGTGCCTTCAAAAGACGAGGGTAAAGTTGTCGGGCTGGCTGCGTACGGAAACCCAGACCTGTTGTTAGATTATATGAAGAAAAAATTATATTTTAATGGGATAGGATTTAATAAAAATCTCTTCCAGTATGCAGGTACCAGGGCAAAAATAGAGAAAGAGCTTAAAAAATACAAGAGAGAGGACATAGCCGCAGCTCTTCAAAAAAATTTAGAGGAGGAGGTTTGTAAATTTATTTCACATTGGATTAAGAAAACAGGCATAGGCAATGTATATCTGGCAGGCGGATTATTTGCTAATGTGAAGCTTAATCAGAAGGTACATGAACTTGAAGAGGTAGAAAACATATTCATTTTTCCGCATATGGGGGATGGAGGATTATGTATTGGGGCAGTAATGGCATACTTGCAGCCAAAACCCTCTAAAATAACAACGCTTTATCTTGGGCTAGAGTTTAGTGATGAGTATATGCTAAATATCTTTAAAAAACATAATCTCGATTTCAAGAGACTGAGAAACGCACCAGCAGAGATAGCAAAACTGCTTGCAAAAGGAAAAGTTGTTGCAAGATTCAAGGGAAGAATGGAGTTTGGACCAAGAGCATTGGGCAATAGAAGCATACTCTATAGGCCGGACGATGAAGATACTATTAACTGGCTTAATAAAAGACTTAACAGAAGTAAGTTTATGCCATTTACTCCAACCATACTCGCTGAAGATGCGGACAAATGTTTTGTTAATCTGAGAGGTGCAGAATATATGGCCAAATATATGACTATAACATTCAATTGCACTGAATGGATGAAGAAAAGCTGTCCAGGAGTAGTTCATATTGATGGTACAGCCAGACCACAGGTTCTAGGCAGAGAAGATAATACAGAGTACTATGATATAATTTGGAAATTCAAAGAACTAACCGGACTTCCGTGTGTACTTAACACAAGCTTTAATATGCATGGAGAACCAATTGTATGCAGCCCAGAAGACGCAATAACCTCTTTCAGGAAATCAAAATTAGATTATTTATTATTGAATGACTTTTTAATAAAAAACTAGTTCTCAGGATCCCGGAAATATCTTATGCCTCTTTACCTTCTCCCAGGCAAGAAGAAACACATCAATAACAAGCGTTAAGCCTAATAGATAAATTAAGCCCAGCCATTTGAATATACTTTTCCTCATTTTTTGAGCAGAATAGAATTCAATATTTAAGTTTATCCTGATAAACACTTATTTATTAATTTCCCACCTGCTGTCCAGATAAACAATGCCTAAATCTCTTATCTCCCTGCTCTTTACTTCAAACGAGTATCTCTTATCATGCAGGTCATAAGGCGTGAATGAATTATACGGATGGACAGCAGCACTAACCAGGTAGGTCCCTTCCAGCAAAGGCAGCTTATCTATGATATAGGAGACGCTCCCTTTTCCCTTAACATAGGGGATTTCAATATTGTGGAATTTAGTATTCGGCCCTGTTATCTGCGTTCCGTCATCTCCATGGATTGTTATGCCGAAAACAGGCTTTTCAACCTTCTTTTCAGCATCAAACATAATTTTTATCTTGACCTGTTCCCCGGTATAAAACAACTCTTTATGCTCTTCTTTTGAATCCAGAAAAACCACATTTGTTATCCTGACAGGTCTCTGTTCTTTCTCATCATCCTCTTTTACTGATATTGATAATTTTGTTAATTCTTTCCTAAATTCAAGCAATCTCTCCAGTTCTTTTTCTATTTTTTTCTTTTCAGCCGGTTTTGCCTCTTCTAGCTCAAGCTTATGCACACTAATTAGTTCATGCAGCTCGTGCAGATGTGTTCTTATAATACCGGATATCTGGTTCTCGTTATCTTCAGGGTCAAAATGCGGGACAGTTTTGAGCATATTTTTGCATTCTTTTATTGAATGGATTATAGAAGCAAACTCAGAGTTATCTATCCTGAGTGAGATCAGGAAGTCAAACATATATTTCCGCAGATAGACCGCGCTTGGCTTGTCAACATGATTGAATCCCTCTTTGTATCTGGCAAACACTCTGGAAATAACTTCTTCCCTTTCCTTTTCTGCTGTCTGCAGCTGGACTTCCATCTCCAGCAGCCTTATTCCCAGAAGTATCTCTTCAAACTCAAAAGATTTTTTTGTAACAGCCTGCTTTATAGTCAGCGCTTCCTGCGCCTGCTTCAGGTTCTCCAGCAATTCCTTTTTCTGCTGGGGAGAGAAATTCTTTACTTTGTTTTCCAGCCAGACATAATTCTTGTCAGGAAGAATGATAAGCATGTCGCACAGGTCAATAAGCTGTGATCTTAAGGTTGCTTCCCGATATCCCAATGATTCCAGCTGCTTTTCCAGCCTGCTTCCCATGAAACTGTCTATAATAGGGAGATTGATTTTTCTTTTCAGATCTTTTCTTAATTTTTGAGTTTCATCTGAAACTGAAAGATATGATTTGAAATTCTTCTTCAGCAAAAAGTAATTGTAAACCCTTTCTGATTTTTCGCTGTGATTCAGATAATCCAGTATAACTTTCTGCGCAACTCCCTGGCTTTTCACGACTCCGTGCTCAAGAAAAATTGCCCTGTCACAGATTTCCCTTACTGTTGACATGTCATGGCTCACAATGACCATTGTTTTTCCCTGCTCTTTCATTATCCTTATCCTGTTCAGGCTTTTTTTCTGGAATTCCTCATCACCAACTGCAAGAATCTCATCTATCAGGATCACTTCAGGGTTATTTGACATTGCTATTGCAAAAGCCAGCCTGAGCTTCATGCCTGTGGAGTAATCTTTAAGCTTGACATTGATGAATTTTTCAAGCTGCGAGAAGTCTACTATCCTGCTGAAATTCTTCTTTATCTCAGAAGTGCTCATCCCAAGTATTGAGCCATATAAAAAGACATTTTCCTTCCCAGTCAGTTCCTCCCTGAACCCAGAGCCTGTATCAAGGAAAGTCAGCACTTTTCCGTTTACTTTTACATTTCCTTTTGTCGGAGACAAAATTCCCGCGATTACCTTGAGAAGGGTTGTTTTTCCTGAGCCATTCGGGCCGATTATGCCAAGGCACTCCCCTTTTTTCACAGCTAAATTAATGTTCTTCAGGGCATAGAAATCTTCTTTTTCTGATTTTCCAATAAGCATGCTGTCTTTTTCATGGATCAGGTTAAATTTCTTAGACACGTTTTTCAGTTCTACAGTATTCATAATTTCTCACTTATATCCTTAGACATCTTGTCAAATACAAACAGCCCGAAAAGCAAGATGCTCATGCACAATATAAAAGTTATCATCAGCTGCTCAGGCAGATCAACATAGTCATATATGAAAATATTCCTTAAATGGCTTATTATCCTTGCCAGCGGGTTCAGCATATATATCCCCCTTATTGCCAGGGGTATAACCTGCTCGGAGTATATTATCGGGCTCAGCCAGAAGCCAATAAGGAGGAGAAAAGACCAGATATGGGCAGTGTCTTTGAAATTCAGGAAAGCTCCGGTTACAAGGAGCGAAACGCCTATAGTCAGTAGGAAAAGCATTGTCATATAAAATATCGATAGCAGTGCAATAAGCTTTATCTGGATGCCGAATACAATCAAAAGCATAAGAAACACAGCAAAGCTGAGCAGCAGGCCGACAAGGTTGCTCAGGCAGGAGCTTATAACAAAGATATATGGGCTGACTTTATGTTTCTTTAGAAGGTAGGAATTTTCCATGAGAGCACTGAGGCTATTGCTGGTCGCTTCAGAGAAATAGTTCCACACGAGTATACCAAGGAGCAGGAAGTGCTGGTAATGGGGCACATTCAGCTGCATGACATAAGTGAACACTACATATAGTGTGACTAGCAGCAGTAGCGGGTTAAGTATTGACCAGACATAGCCGAAAAATGCATTCCTGTGCTTAAGCTTGAACTCATTTACAGCAAGCTGCCATATAAGCTCCAGATCCCTGAATTTAACAAATGCTCTGATTGCACTCCCCCCGGCTTATGATTATTTCCCTGAATTATAAAATTTTCTGACAGAATCTCTTTTCTTATTGATAAATCCCCCTTCCTTTTTTATCTCAGAGAGAGCTCTGGAAAAATATTTTATGAAGGAAACTCCTCTCCCAAGAAAAATTTTATTTTCTGTTTTTAGTTTTTTTGTGGCTCTGTCATATCCATGCCAGTTGAACCAGGCGAAATTCATGGCTCCATATATAAACGACTTAGCAATCGCTTTCTTTGTAAATGGGTTGTAGAGGCCAGATTTCTTTGCCAAATCCCCCAGTTTTTTGTATCCGTAAATGAGGTTCCTGACTTCGAGATAATACCTCTCACTGTAGTCAGTTTTTTCTTTGTTTTTGTGCGTGACCCTGGCATCTTCAATATACGATGCTGATAATCCTGCTAATCTGCATCTGATGAAAAAATCGTAATCCTCAAGATAAGTCCCGTAGAATTCATCAAAATTCTCATCCAGCTTTTCAAGCGCATCTTTTTTTATCAGGAAGCAGCCGCTGATATGCGGATACTGTTTTTCAACCTCAAGAAGAGGGTACATTACCTGCCCGTTTTCATAAATAATTTTCGGAAAGACTATATCATAATCTTTTATTCCCTTTATCATCGTGGTTATTGTCGTCTTGTTGAGCCACATATCACTGTCTATGAAAAGGAGGATATCACCGCCGGAATTCCTTACCCCGTTGTTTCTTGCAGCAGAAGCCCCTTTCGGCAGATTGAACCTTAGAACCCTTACAAGTGGGTATCTCTTGTTTACCTCATTATACAGCCCGTCTGTGGAGCCGTCGTCGCAAAGTATTATCTCATAATCATGCTTGTTTATCCCTGCTGATGAATAGATGCTTTCCACAGTATTAAAAATTACAGGGGAGTTGCAGTTAGGGATGATTATGCTGAGTTTCATTTTATTCTTCTGTAGTATTCCTCAATTTTTTTTGCCTGCTTTTTGACACCATACTCTCCGGCAAATTTCTTTGCATAGCTGCTCATTTTATTCAGCTGTTTTTTGTCATTTAAAAGCTCACCTATCTTGTGTGCTACTTCAATCTCTTTCTTTTCCAAAACACACCCGTTTTTCCCGTCTATAAATGAGGCAAGGGCATTTCTTTGGTGAGTTAGAGTAATTACAGGTAGTCCGCATCTCATGGCCTCAAATGCAACGATGCTAAAGCCTTCAAGCTCTGACAGCAATACAAACAGTTTCGATGATTTCATGTAGCTGTAAACCTGTTTATGGTCTTTTGAAAAGCTCAGAATATCGACGTTTTTCTCAAGATCAAGAGTCCGTCTTATTTTTAGTAGTTTAATTGTTTCAGGACCATTTCCTATAATCAGGACTTTTATAACAGGATTGTTTGCTTTCAGCAATGAGACAATCTTCAGCAAAAGGTCAAAATTCTTGTGCTTCATATGCCTGCCTATTGAAATTAAGTCATATTCTACTTCTGTTTTTTTGGCTTTGTCTATTTCTTTTGTATCAATCCAGTTCTCTATTGTTGCTATGTTTCTTCCTCCAATCTTCTTTAAATCATCTGCAACAGGCTTAGAAACACAGATATTATTCTTTGACAGCTTTGCAGCAGCCCTTTCTACAATCTTTCCAAAAAACCCAGTCATCCCAAATCCTGACCAGTATTTGCCCCATATCTCGTGCCAGGTAACAACCAGCGGCTCTCTTTTGAGCAGAGAACAAAGCTTGCACGAAAAGGCAGGGAAATACGGGAAAGCAGTAACATCAATTATATCAAAATCATGCTTCATGAGCTCAAAGAAAAGAGCGAGAGAGTATTTTAGCGGCTCAAATGGTTTTCTTTTCCCTGTAAATTGATATTTTCCCTTATAGCTGGAGACTCCATGGATATAAAATCTTTCAGTTATCTTCTTAGTCTTTGACCCAGGCCACATCTTCACGCCGAAAAGATGGACTTCATGCCCCATAAGCACAAGCTGCTCTGCAAGGCTGAAATTCCTGTACTCAGCTCCGCCTATTGAAAAAGGATAGATGAGGTCATAGACAAGAGCAATTCTCATCTGCCTAATCCCTCTTTTCCACAAGCATCATGCTTATGAAAAATACCGAGAAGACAGTCTGCACACCTATAATGAACACACTGAGGATGAACAGTATCCATGCAGTATTAAGTGTTGTGAAAAGCCTTTGAAAGAACAGGAAAAATCCGGCCAGACCTAAAACAACAAGCCCCAATCCAAGAATTATCCCTCGTTCCAGCGGCACCTTTTTTGCTATAAAATCAATTAGTTTATCCTCTTTCTCAAACCCAGTATGTATCGCGTATATCTTTGAATAAAGCCCAAGGTTCATCAGCTGGTAGCCAAGCACTGAAAATGACGAGCCAAGTAGGGACATGTAAATGCTAACGTCCTGTCCGCTGATAAATAATGTTCCTGCCATCATTGCTCCCAGAATAAAGAAACCGGAAAGCAGCAGTAAGAGACCGGGAATAAAGAAAAGATAGGTCGGGCTGAACATCAGCATGAACCTCAGATGCCTCCAGCCGTCACTAAAACTCTTTAATTTTGATTCGCCAATTCTTGGAGAATAGGTTATCGGGACTTCTGTTATATCAAGGTTATTCTTTGCTGCCTTTATGATCATCTCAGAGGCGAATTCCATGCCTGTTGTCTTAAGGTTAAGGAAGAAGAGATAGTCTTTCCTTATTGCCCTGAATCCTGAATGGGCATCGCTTACTTTTGTCCTGAAAAAAACATTTAATAAAAACGACAGCAATGGGTTTCCTATGTACTTATGATGCCAGGGCATTGCCCCTTTCTTGATATTGCCTTTAAGCCTGCTTCCTATAACAAGATCATGGCCGTAGTCCAGCTGCTCTATAAGCAGAGGTATTTCTGAAAAATCATAGGTGCCGTCAGCATCTCCTATAACAATGTAAGTCCCCTTTGCCTTGTGCATGGCTTCAATAATGGCTATCCCATATCCTTTCTTATTGTGCCTTACAAGCTTCACTCCATGCCTTTTTGCTATTTCAGGGGAGCTGTCTGTTGATGAGTCAGAGACAATAATCTCGTAATCCAGCCTTTCCCTGTCAAGGCTTTTCTTTATCTGCCTGATGCAGCCAGCTAAAGTCCTCTCCTCATCCCTGCAGGGCAGGATAACAGATACATTAACCCCCATAGGCTCCTGGATTACCCCCTAATATATAAATGTTTGAGAAAAAATAAAACAGCTATTTCAGGTCTTTCTTCAGCTTTTCAATAATTTCTACAGGCGTCGGATCCCTGTCATACTCCATTGCCAGATAATAGGCAAAGAAAAGGCCCATCCAGATGCTTGAGAAAAGCCTTGCAAGAAGGGTATTCCCTACAAAATTTACCTCAGCAACAGGGACCTTGTATTCTTTAAGCAGTTTCCTGAATATTCCAATTCTCTTCTTGATTTTTGGGTGGTAGTCATCATAGCTTAATATCAGCGGCTTGAATATCTCCTGGTTGTACTGGTAGGCGCATATCTCATTGTGGTTGAATTCCGGGAGCACATTATAGAAAGCATGTGTCTTTGCGTTCTCATTTATATCCGTCTTCCATTTTTCGGCAATGCAGAAAAATTCCTGGGCAGAATAGATAATCGGGATTTTGTTCCTGTATTTGCCGGCAAGCTCTTTCCCGGTTTTCTCTATACTGCCTGCTGATGATTCAAGCTCGGCTACGCATTTCTTCACCAGCTCCCCCTGGTCTTCTATTATTCCTGAATAGCTAAGCACATTTAATACAGAAATGAAAAGATAAGGAGTAGACAGCCTGGGCTGGATTCCACCGGGAATTGATATGTGGGGATTCTTGTTCAGTTCTGCCAGCTCTTTTAATTTTCCGCCAGAAGATATGCTTATTATATTGCATCCTCGCCTTATGGCTGTCCTGTAGGCAGAGATGGTTTCTTCTGTATTCCCAGAATATGAAATTGCAAAAATAAGGCTTTTCCGTCCTATGAACTTGGGCAGGTTATAATTCTTTACAACATGCACGGGTATTGCGACATCATTCAGATAGGCTTTCAGAAGGTCTCCGGTGTAGCCGCTTCCGCCCATCCCTATAACAACTATACTTTCCACAAATTCTTTCTGGAAATTCATGTCCTCTCCCAGCTTGGCAGCGCTTTCAAGCATTGCCGGGAATTTTCTTAGAACATCAATCATATTTTCTTTATCAGCCATATAACCACCAAATCTGCATTATGTTATAAATTTATTCATATTAAGAAAACTGTGTATTTCATTCTTCAATTCTACAGCATCGCTCTTCACCATGCCTGCAAAATCTTTTCCAGGAGAGCTGAACAGCATTTTGTCGAAAATTGTTTTTATGAAAACATATTCCGGCCTTGCATCCCACTTGCCTCTTATGTCCTGAAGCACAAATGCGTCAACAACAGCGCTCACCCTGCCTTTGTTGAGGGTGACTTCAATCCCGTCAATTTTTTTCTTGACATCCGTCATGTCCCTTATGTCAAGCCAGAGCTGCACTTCAAGCTTGTTTGATTTGACAGGCTTAAAAGGCCTCAGCCTCAGGCTTACCTGCCTGCCTGCCTTGCTTACCTCCTCCTTGTGGTTTATGACATGCTTTGTATATCCCTTTTTCTTGAAAAAAGAATCTATCATGACTACAAGTTCCGGAAAGCTGAATATCCCGGTGTAGCTTGTTGACATGCCCTGCGCAACTGTCTGTATTTCATCCCTTATCATTTTTATTTCTCATATAGGAACCTGTTGAGGTTGAGATAGCTGGAAAGCTCTGTTTTTAGTTCATTTATGACGTGTTTTGACACATTGTCCCAGTAAGCTATCCTTGCTCTTGCAAGGTATTTTTCATATATGACCTTAAAGAGGAAATAGAAGGGCTTTGTGTCCGGGAAAAGGCCGAAATACTCAGTCTGGAGAAAAGCATCGAAAGTTATGGAAAGCCTTCCGTGCCCGGTCTTGACTTTGTTTCCGTCCACCTCAATTTCAGTTTCCTTGTATTCATTCACATAAATCCAGAGCCTTGTCTGCAGCCTGATATAGGAGTCTGTTTTTTTGTAATACTCTGTTTTCAGGTGGAAATACTTTCCCTTTGCAGTCTGGTATTCCTCATCAAACACAATTTTCTTATCAAAGGCTTTTGTCCTGAAGTATTTGTCAATAATCCTGACTAATTCCCTTACGCTGAACAGTCCCTCATAAGTCAGCTGCTCTGCGACAACAGTGCTGTATATTTCAGTCATAGCTTACAACACCTATCATAGTTCTAATATGCATTTGTAGCACTCTCGGCATCAGCTGGTTACGCTCCCCTAAAAAATCAAAGATTTTTGGGGCCCCGAAAAACAAATCGTTTTTCGAGGGGGTTGGCACGCAAAACCCAGTGCTATTCAATTTCATTGAACAGCACGCTGTAAAGTTATTAGTAAGCATTTGTAGCACTCTCCATATCCAGGAATTTTTTGACATCATTCATGAAGTCATATAGGTAATAATCGAGGTAGTCAAAATACTTCAGCAGGACTTCGTGGTAAAGCACTTTATCCACAAGGAATTTTTCAATTTTCTTCAGTCCAGGGGATTTTTCAAAATCACCGTCATAATCAAGTATAAACCCCCCGTTTATTATGATTTTCATCCTCCCTTCTGTGAGATGCATCACTTTGTCGTTTCTCAAAACTTCAACAGGCTTTGCCTCCCATATCCAGACCTCAGGCAGCAGCATAAGCATTGCGTAGAAGCTAATCTTCTTTTTGCCCACCATCTTATGGATCCTGTAAGGTGGGTAGTCCCATATCTTTGTTTCATAGAAGTCAAAATCATGGTCTTTTATCCACTTGGCCATGTATTTATACAGGCCGTCAAAGTCAAAGATTCCCTTGTACTTGATAGTCCTGTGAAACCCGTATTTACTGTAATCTGCAAGTCCCGTGTACATTTCAGTATATAAATAAGTATACTGGTTTATTAAATTTTTCTTTTATAGGGAAATTTAATATTCAAAAATCTCCTGATTTTTGTTTTATATAATTTTTGCTTTATCTTCGTGAATACTAGAATCAATGGTAGGTTGTCCTGCTTCCAAGCTGATATCTTGTCATCTGCCTTATACCGCATCAAGCCTTTAATAAGCCTTGAGGGAAACATATTAAGGACTACATTACTGCGTAAGTAGTCCGAAGAATCAATGATAAGTTGTCCTGCTTCCAAGCTGATATCTTGTCATCTGCCTTATATCCATCTCGCCTTTTTCAGGATGGAGTATGTGCAGGACTTCGTGAGTGAGCACTTCCTGGTATTCGCTTCCCATTAGGGAATCCAGGATTTCTATGTAATTGCTGTGGATGAAAGCCCTGCCGAGGACGCCGTTCCCAAGAGTATTTTGTGAGACCCTCCTGACAATAACGCCTGAAGGTGCAAAAAGACCATAATCTTTTTCTTCCTGCTTCTCGCTTATTGCATATTCAGTCCAGACCGGCTCTCTCTTATCCTGTTTTGTATAAACATAATAAAAGTCTCTGCTTACCTCGTAAAGAAGTATATTGTGCTTTGGATCTGGCAGGTCAACAAGCAGTACTTGCTCTTCAAGTTCCTTTATGCTGATGTTCCTGTTTTCAGGGATAAAAACAAATGCCTTTTTCTCTTCAGTCTGCTTTGCAAGGCTCTCGAGTATTTCATCAAGAGAGAATTTACTTTGTTTGCCTGAAAATACTCTCTCTTTGAGCTTCATTTCACTGGTGGATCATAACCTCTACATCCTTGCCAAAGAGTTCTCTGAGGTTTTCAAAGATAGGCTGCTTTATGAAAACCCTGGTAGGTATGGACTGGTCTGCCAGAGCCTTTTCAAGCTCCTGTATTGAACTTCCACTTATATTCTCCAGCGCACCTTCGGCAGTTATATCTGCTTTTGATATCTGCTTTTCATCAGCATCAAGGTCATGCGTTATGAAAGCGGTTTTTCCCAGGAGCACCACTTCACCAAAAACATCACCGTATTTTACCCTGATAGTGGCTTTCTCTATCTCTCTTCCTCTCTTCCTCTGTATATGCTCAATCAGGAATTTGTGCAGGTCCTTGCTTATCTTCGTGACATTATTAACATCTGTCCTTGTAAGCTTGGAATTGTCATAGTCATCTTTTGCCTTCACGATTTCCTTTATCATCCTGAGGAACTTATGAGGGACTTTCCCAGTGTCTATTATCTCATGCTCAAATGTCCTGAGAACTTCATCTTCCTTGATTTTCTCAACACCCTCAATCCTCAGGATATCCCTTACCAGTGTTATTGTGTTCTCATATGTGGTAACAAGGGACTCTTCTTCCTTTATTTTGTCAATCTGCTTGAACAGCCTCTTGATTCTTTTCAGGAATTTATCTGCATCGCCAAGAAGCTCATCAACCTCTTTTCCGGTAAGCTCTTTCTTTGTCTGGTGCTCAAGCTCTTTCCTGACTTTTATGTTGTTTTCAAGTATCTTGATATACTCTTCCTCCAGAAGCTTTTCTTTTTTCACGAAAATTTCTCTCATCAGATCCGGAGTTTCCTTTGGAGTCGGAGGAGACACTCCATAAAGCATCAGAGCAGCCTGCGATGGGGTCAGGATAGCATAGAAAGTATCCTCCATGCCGATAGAACTCAGCTTGTACTTTACCCTTGAGACCAGCTGCTCTCCTGAACTCATGAAAAGGTCAATTGCTTCAGGGCTTGGCTTTACTTTTCCCATCTGCAGAAGCTGCTTCCACGGCATGAATATTCCCCTGTCATAGAATGGGATGCCATCCCTCAGGAAAGTGAATATGATTGGATTGGCCTCTTTTATGTTGTCCCAGAAGTCTGTCAGTATATAGACCTGGATGTTCAGCTTGTTCTTAATCCTTGTAAGCTCACCTGCCTCGAGCCCCATCCCTATAATGATGGCCCTCAGCTTGTCCTTAAGCTCCACTCTTGTCATTTTCTTGACATCAGTGTCATCTATCACAACAAATACATCGATGTCAGAATCAGGCTTTGCTTTGCCCTGGACAAGGCTTCCTGCAAGAACATAGGTTACAATATATTTTTCAAACTTCTTCAGCACCATCTGCTTGTGTATTTCTGCTATCTTAATTGCTGCAAGCATCCCTGTATCATATACTATCCCCCCTGAAGCTATTTTGCCCAGAACTTCATATTTTGCATCATAGCAGCTCTGCCACACATCACTCAGGATAAGGGTTTCAGGAATCATTGAGGGGTTGATATCTTTTGCAATCTTTTCGATTATCTGGCTGAGCTTGCTTTTCAGTTCATATTTTGACATTTTTTTGCTGTCAGAATCATCCACAAGCACCATAACAGAAATCTCGCTCTCCTCGGCAGCTGGCTGATGCGGCACTGGCACAGCCTTGTTCATAGGAACAGGTGATAATCCGGACAGCATGCCAGGCAGAGCTGGCTGAGGAAACTTCTGCTTTGGCTGGGGAGGCAGCAGGCTTATCCCCATTATGTATTTGTCAAATTTTGCAATTACTTCTTTCTTAAACCTGTCAACTTCTTTTTTTATCTTCTCAAGCTTCTCTTTTGCTTCCTTGCTCAGATTTGGTATTTTATCCAGATTGAATTCGTCATTTTCCTCTTCTTTGACCTTTTCCTGTTCTTTTTTTCCTTTTGCTGCCATAAGCTCACCTTGTGAAAGTTACTATTTATTCAAGGTAGCCGGACTCAATATATAAATAAAATTGTAGTTTAGCCTATAGAAGTGTGACATAAATGACAATTGGAAGTACAGGTATAAGAATAAAACGCCTGTTAAGCTGTTTTTGGATTGTTTGAAGGAGCATGGGTTTGGTTATACGGTTAGGCATACATACAAGTATTTAAAAAATAGAGAAGGTATTTTGGTATAAAATCTATGGGATTCCTGTTCCATCTATGAATCTATCCAAACTACTATAAGAAACTGGTATTTCTGGGCCTTCAAATATATATTCATACATTATTTCGTATCCTGAAGGAATATTAATAAATGTATTAGATTCTGTTATTTGAGTTTCTCTTGGAATACCAAGAAAAACTATTGCCCCTCTATTATCATATGCCCAACTACAATTTTCAAATGAGTTATTATCTAGATATGGTGAGCCTCTACTTATATTAACACAACTACTTGAATTTGGTCCTAAGGTATTATCAATTAAATTAACTGTGCTGCCATTTAAGGCAATTAACTCGTGCCCTTTATCATGTTCATTGTAAATACTATTACCTATAATATCTCCTTCCAAAACATCATATAAACAAAGTGCACATTCACCAACATTTCTTAGTGTACTATAACTTATCTCACCTCTCTTTTCAAAATTAAGATACCTATAGTATTCTATTGTTGCATGTGAGATAGTGCCTTGAACAAAAGTAAAAAAATTCCAATCATAAATCATAGGATTTTCAGAAGCTGAAGTGATTAAAACTTGGTTTTCTTCCGTACCACTACAATCAAGATTACCTAATATCTGGATAGACACATGGTTCTTTTCATCTCTAAATGGTTCCCCTTTATGAACACCATCAAGATTTTCATATTCGTTGTTTATTCCAGATCTTTCATATGCTTCACCGTAATGTGCATATAAATCATGGACATCATTATTCGCATCAACATAAACCTGCGGGCTATCCACGCAGGTAACGTTCTGTGCATTGACATCCCCTATAACATACACATTTCCGCTTAGCTCTAAATCTCTTGAAAAATTCTGTCCTGCTTCCCCATACCAGAAATAGTTGATTAATTTCTCTTCTCCCTGTATCATCATGGGAATAGGCTCTGCTAATGTGATATTTGTAGGCACCCTGACACCCTGTACTTCCTGGTAAACCGGCTCAGGCGTGGCTGTAGGCGTATTTGTAGGGATTGTAGTTGGAGTGTATGTAGCTGTAATTGCCGGCCTGTCTGTTTGAGTTATGTTCGGACTGGCCTGCGCCTGGCCAGAACATGCTGAGGTAACTAATAGTGATAACCCGGCTCCAAATAATAGCGTTTTTTGAATAATTTTTGTTAAGCTCATAGTGAGAAGTGTTAAAAAGTTATATTTAAAGGTAACTAGGCCACTGCAATATTGAGCTTGCTCATCTTCCTGTATAATGTTCTCTTTCCGACATCAATCGCAGCAGCTGTCCTCTGCACATTGTATTCATTGTTTTTCAGGGCCTTCTCCAGGTATTCTTTTTCAAAAACTTCAACTGCGTCTTCATAGGAGTGGTGGCCTATATGCTCTGCAATAATCTGGGAGATGTCATCAAGGTTTGAGTAGATCCTCTTTATCTTGGACTCATCAAAGCCTGAAAGAGTGCCTTCAAGAATCTGGTGTATGTTTTCTTTCATGTACTCTGCAGGCTTTACAAGCTCCCTTCTGTGGCTCTCCGTGTCTATGTCAAGCTCTGTTATTATCCTGTGGATATGCCTCCTGTGGAGCTGGGCTTTTTTTGCAGCCAGGCTTATGTTTCCAAGGCTCAGCACGAGAAGGTCATTGAAATAATTTTTCAGGAATTCTTTCCTGGCCTCTTTAAATGTTTTTGAGAAGTCTATGGTAAACAGGAGCCTGAACTCGAGATTGGTTGCTATATCCTCCTTAATCTCCTTTGCCTCTTTGCCTCTGCTTACGTGCCTGTTTATTGCACTGTCAACGAGCGTGGATATTGTCTCCATAAGATAAGGTAGAAAATCATGGTTTATATTACTTGTGCTCTCAGGTCAAAAGAAGTCACCTTTTTCACATCAACTTCAATTTCTTCTCCAATATTGAAATGCCCCTCTACAATTACAGGCTTATATGCATAATTTCTTCCTACAAGGCTTCCCTCCTTGCCCTGCTCATCTATGATTATCTCCCCTCTCCAGCCAATCCATTTCCTGTTGTTTTCCCTTGCTATCCTGTGGTAGAGCTTTGTGAGTTCAATGCTCCTGTTTTTTATTTCAAGAGTTGGCAGCTGTTTTTTCTTGGCAGCCACTGTCCCGGGCCTTGCCCAGAATCTTGAAATATTCATCACATCCGGCCTTGTTTTCTCAAGTATTCTAAGCGTCTCCAGAAAATCTTCCCTAGTTTCCCCGGGGTAGCCGACAATTATGTCAGTTGCAATTGTTATGTCAGGATGGACTGCCCTGAATTTCTCTATTATCTTCACAAATGTTTCTGCCGTGTAATTCCTCTTCATTTTTTTAAGGACATTGTCTGAGCCTGCCTGTAGTGGGATATGCAGGAATTTGAACATCCTTTTGTCTTTAAAGACCTCAATCAGCTCATCCAGGTAATCCGGCAGGAAGTCAGGGTTGCCCATCCCCAGCCTCACTTTGAACCCCCTCTTCATCTCAAATATCTTCTTCAAGAGAGCTACTATAGTTGTTCCTATGTCATAGCCGTAGCATGCAGTATCCTGGCTTGTAAGCCAGATTTCTTTAGCCCCGTCATTCAGGGCATTTCTTATATGGCTGACTATCTCTTCAGGCTGGTAAGATACAAGATGCCCCCTTGAGAACTTGGTGGCGCAGAAATTGCAGCTTCCGAGGCAGCCTTCATTTATTGGCACAATCTCAACAATGCTGTTCTTCCTGACTTTTGGGATATTGAGCCTTCCTGTACTTTCTTTTTTGAAGAGCTGGACTGTATTGCCCGACAAAGTCTCATCCACAACTTCAACCACCGAATTTATCTGGTTGCTTCCGATTACAGAGAATCTCTCGAATTTGGATTTGTCGCGCTCTGCCTGCGGCACGCAGCCTGCAAGAATCTTTGTTTTCTTTATGTTTTTGAGATCCCTCCAGAACTTGTTTTCTGCCTTATTTTTTACAGTGCAGCTGTTTATTATCACAACATCAGCATCGCCTTCAGAATCAACCAGCCTGTATCTTTGCGATTTGACCAGCAGGCCAGCCATATTCTCTGAGTCTGCCTGGTTAAAAGAGCATCCGTATGTCTTGATGAAGATTTTTTTCATTTTCCCTGAAAAATAAATGCGGGTGAGGGGATTCGAGCCCCCGACCTCAGGATTTCTAGCGCGCATGAAATATCATCGCCTAACGGCTCATCACTCATAAGCATATGAGTCCTGCGCTATAGACCAAGCTAAGCTACACCCGCTTAGTCCAGAAAGAATTCTATGAGTTTTATAAAAGTATTGCTATATACTCTCAATAATTTTGTTTTTTACTGCTATCATCTCATCTTCACTATAGTCCTTCTTTGGCCAGTGCTTTAACCCGTCATTTTCAAATCTTGGGATTATATGGAAGTGTGTATGGAAAACAACCTGTCCGGCAACAGGTCCCGTGTTCGCAATGAAATTAAATCCTTCTGCACTTACTGCCTTCATCACAGCCGCGCTTATTTTCTTTGCTGCCTTCATCACAGCCGCCAGATCCTTATTATTGTCCTCCAGCATGTCCTTTGAATGCTTCTTTGGCACTATCAGGGTATGCCCTTTATTTGCAGGCGCAATATCCAGGAAGGCCATAACATCCTTATCCTCATATACTTTTAATGTAGGTATTTTGCCTGCTATTATCTTACAAAATATACAATTTTCATCCATTTTACATTCACCTTTTGATGCTTAATTTTGCTTTGTATTTAAACCTTTTTTCTAAGCGCAGTATTTTGTCTCAAAAATGTCTTATTTTTGTCTTTTTTTGTATCTTTCTCGTCTCAAAATTAAATTTGAGACACCCCTTCATTTCCTGTGGAACTTTGGCTGTTTTTTGAGTCTCAATCAGGTCTCAAAAAATTCTGAGAAGGTATCAGTTTTGTCTCATCCATCACATAAAAATTTATATACTAGTTAATGATTTTTCATTTTCATGTTCGGGGGCGATAGTGATAGAAATAGCATTGCGAAAGCTTTTTCCAAGATAACCGGAGATGTAGCGAAGCTCAGTGAAGAGCTAAACAGGCTTAAGCAGGACCACAGTAAACTTCTGGAAGAAAATATGGCCCTAAAAAAGCAGATTTCAGCCAATTCTTTTTCTTTTGACAGAGAGATGATAGGCAGCATTGTTAAAGAAACCCTAAAGCATGCGCCGAGCAGCAATAGCCTGATGAAAAAATTCAACAAGAAAAGAAAAAGCATCCTGACTGTAAGGATAAGCAACCTTGCAATGCACCAGAACCTTACTCTCCCGGAGATAAAAGAGATTGTAGTTGACCAGGAAGCATTATGCTCAAAAGCAACTTTCTACAGGTATGTTGACAGGATGAAATCAAGAGGCATGCTTGACTTTGTCAAGATAAATGAAATGGACATTGTTGTCAAGGCCTAAGTAAATATTAAGAAAATAAATTAATAATACTCTTCATTGAAGTCAAACTCTATATCAACAAGGTTGTCTACAGGAATCTCGTTTTCTCTCTTCACTGCATTTGACCTTCTGAAATAATAGACTTCATACAGGAACTCCTCTCCGATTTCTTTCAGACCGAGCCTTTCTTCTATCTGCTCAATAACCTTCTTTTCCTGGACAACATATTTTTCGTGTATCACTATGTCCACTCTTACATGGGGATCAAATTTCACGTAAAGGAAATTCTTTATGTTTTCGTCATCTATTGTGAAAGTCCATTTCTCCAGGAATTCCTCCTTGTAGACACGCTTAAGCATTATTCCCTGGCGGCTTCTGAAAAGCGACGTATCTCTCTTAAGCCTGTTTATGAGCTTGAGGGCCTGCTTCCTGTCTTCTATAAAATGCTCGGATATAAGGTTGGACGAATCTCCGTCAATCCTTGTCTTGAAAACTTCCCACCCGTTATTCCTTTTTCTGGCCTCTATCTTGATTTTATGCTTCTTCGTCTCGTTTTCAAACACAATAATATCATTAGATTCAGCAATTTTTTTCCATGTCATGAATTAGCCCTCCACACAATTCCTCTTTTAAATAGTTAATATGAATTTAAATCTTTTCCTTTAGTTCTCTCTTTCACATCGATAGCTTTTTAAAGACCTGTTTTTTCTGCTATAGGATATGGCAAAATTAAGAAAATTTGTCTGCTACAGGAAGCTTGAAAGGCCTAATACAAGGAAATCCAAGTACAGAAAGAAATCTTTCGTGAGGGGAGCGCCTATGTGCAGGATAGTCAAGTTCAATGTAGGAAACCTTACAAAGGAATTTCCCTACAGGGTTGACCTTTGCACAAAAGACAATATGCAGATAAGGGACAATGCCATAGAATCAGCCCGTCTTGTTGCAAACAGGACACTTGAAAAGGTTCTTGGGAAATCAGGCTTCAGGCTTCAGGTAAGGGTTTATCCCCACCATGTCCTGAGGGAGCACGCACTGGCATCTGGGGCAGGAGCTGACAGGTTTAGCTCAGGTATGGCGCATTCATTTGGAAAACCAGTGGGGAATGCCGCACAGCTAAGAACAGGACAGGCAATACTTTCAGCATATATCAATGAGAATAACCTTGATCTGGCAAGGACCGCATTCAAAAAGTCTATTCACAAGCTGCCATGCAGGGGTACAATAAAAGTCATCAAGCTTTAGATTTGATTATAAGTTCTTTTCTTATTGTTTCGATATCTTTTATATCAGGATATTTATCTTTGATTTCCTCTATTATCTTCCTGTCTGCAATATCAGTCTTGCTCATGTACAGCAGGATTTCTTTGCCGGTCTTTTTTAATTTACTAAGCAGTTTCTCCTGTTCATCAAGAGGAGTTTCCAGCCTAGGGTCAAACACATAGATAACTAAATCTGCCAGGTATTTCAGCGCAAGATAAGCCTGCATCTCTATATAATTCATCTTGTCAACCCTGTTTAAAGTGCCGGGAGTATCTATTATCTGGACAGAAATTCCTGGTTCTCGTATATAGCCAAGATTGAGTTTCTTTGTCGTGAAGGCATACGCCTTTATTTCAGGAGTTGCAGTTGTCAGTTTGCTGAGGAGAGTGGATTTGCCTGCATTCGGGAAGCCAAAAAGGCAGACAGTGAACATTGAGGTTTTCACTGCAGGATAGCCTTTCATTGTTTTTCTTGCTTCTTCCAGATAATTAAGATTGGTCTTTATCTGTTTCAGCACGCTGGAAACCCTTCCATAGTATTCCCTTCTCAGCCTGTTCATTACCCCGAAATCATTTGTCCTGTTTATCTTGTGCATATATGATTTTGATAGCTCAGATACCTTATCGACAGCCCATTTTACAGCGCCAAGGGATTTCTTCAAATCACTGTAATCAAGAGTCAGCTTTATGAGCTCATTATAGAATGGGTCAAGCCTGTCAATGCTGGGGAATGAAGTCAGGATAGCCTGCAGATGCTCACTGAGCACAGATCTTATAACTTCCAGCTTTGCAGTCTCAAGCTTCTTTGACTTTGCAAGCCTGTCGCTTCCTTTTGCCCTCTGCCTCAATTCATTTGCAGCAGCAGTTGCCCTTCTGAAAGCCACATCAAGATAAAAATCAGCAGCTTCTATTTTCTTGAGATCCTGGAAATTCATGTATAGTGGAGATTGCGGTTAGTTTATATGTTTTTAGTTAAATTTTATATATAAGAATTTATGACCATCGGGGATGGATACGTTTTATGACAAAATAGACACTGTAAGGACGTATATTGAAATAGACCCTGAAGAGAGATTTGTCGATTATGTTAAGCTTGGAACAGGAGATACAAAGATCCCTGCGTTCGATGAAAAAGCGCATCTGAAGCCTGAATTCACAGGGTTCGTAAGCATTAGGGGCCATCATGGACTTATTGAGATAAGTGATTATGTCAGCGCCTGCAGGGATACAATCACGATGTGGGAGATTCTGGGAAAAAGCATGGTTCTGCAGCCCAGAATAATAGAGGGGGATTATATGTACATCGAAAACGGCATAGGCAAGTATATGCAGGTTCCTTTGGAAATTAAGCAGAACAGAGCATCTGCAAGCAGCATATATGTTCAGGACAACTGTATTGTGACTGAAGACTATTTTTCTGAGATAGACAGAGAAGCAGGCATGAGAATAGGCGGGAACGATCTGCCGCTGAAATTTGGACTCAGGGAATATCTCTTTAATCTTGGAAGGTGGCACATTAATGCGAAAATAACGACTTATAATCCTCCCTACGGTGGGCCGGAGAATTCTGTCTGGATTGATTTTTCACTGCCTGAGATTAAAAATGGCAGGCACATATGCCAGAGGGAAAACCATCACATAATAAGCCTGATGGAATCAGGAGGAGATAGTAATTATAATGCCATACTTGATGAGATGGAGGCATTAGGCAGCTCTATGTTCAGCAGCATGGAGAATATAATAAAAGCTCTGGGCACAATAAGAATCTACCAAGATTCCAGGATTTATGATGAGGCATGCCAGGAAAAAAACGGGCTTACAAATGTTCCGCTGATGCCTCCAACAGAAGAATTCCTTTCCATGACTTTCGAGGACGCAATATCTTTTTTTAAGGATACTTTTATATAACCGGGTATTCTGGCTTAATTTATGAAACTTTATATTGTTACCACGAACAAACATAAGGTACAGGAAGCAAAGGATGTTTTTTCTGAATTCGGGATTGAAGTCGAGCAGATAAATGAGGAGAAATACGAGCCGAAGGAGTTTGATTTAAAGAAGACAGCAGAATACAATGCAGACATATTTTATAAAAAATACAAAAAGCCGATTATAGTTGATGACACCGGGGTTTTCTTCAAAGCATACAAAGAATTCCCGGGTAACCACCCCAAGCTTATGTTTGAGACTCTTGGGTATAAAGGCCTTCTTAAATTACTGGAGCATGAAGCCAGAGAGGTTCAGTTCAGGACAGTTATTGGCTATTGCGATGCAAATGGGGTAAGGACATTTGAAGGAGTGCTTGACTGCACTGCAGACACAGAAGTCCATGACATGGATAAAGATGTTCTGCCCTATGAGAGAATCCTTCTTGTTGATGGAACACCGATATCATCAATGTCAAGGGCAGACAAGAATAAAATATCACACAGGGCAAAAGCGTTCAGGAAGACTGCTGGGTGGCTGAGAGCCAACGAAAATGATAGAAAGGGCAAGGTGCGCTTTTCCCGCTGAATCTGCTATTCTCGGAAAACAAAAAATTTAAATAGTATATTAAGAGATATAAGATAAAAAAGAGGTTGGTGAAATGCATAAGATGCGCAAAGGGTCCTTAGATCTTTCAATTAATTCAATCGTGGTTCTTATTCTGGCAGTTACCCTGCTTAGCCTGGGCCTGACTTTTATCAACAGGAGCTTTGGCGGAGCAACAGAGCAGCTTGAGAAATCCCTACAGGGGATAAGCGAGGACAGGAAGACACAGTTAAGGGAGAAATGTGTTGACGACCTGTGCCTTGAAACAACATCAATAGTCCTGCCAAGAAACAAGAAAGAGACGATACTTATGGTTCTGAATAACAAGCTTGACTGCGATGTTGATGCTGAGATAGTCATTAATACAAACAACTGCCAGATAATAGGGAATACAAGGCCAAGTGCCAGCGAGTGCAGCGCAGTTGTTCTGAGCACATTTGAAGAACAGAGAGTAGGCTCAAAACAAAAAGAAATAGTTCCCCTTGAGATAAATCCTAAAAATAATGCAGAGACTACAACATACAGATATGAAATAGGCGTTGAAGGGTCATGCTCAAGATCGTCAGAAAACAGGATGGCAGGCACAGAATACCTGGATGTGATTGTTGAATGAAAAAAATGAAAAAGCGCCTGACGCAGGCAGAGGAGTTTGACATACTAAAGCTGGTTCTTGACAAGATATTGTGGTTTGGCTTTGCAGTCATGGGCTATGGGTTCTATCTTTCAGTAGTTTCCCTTGAAATGGCCCGAGGCATGTCATTTGTACTGGGGGGAGCTGTGGTGCTGGTCCTGTTCATGTTCCTTTTAATCAAGGAATATGAGGTAGTAAAGTGATGGATAAGAAGGGATTTGAGCTCTCAGCGACTTTCCTTGTCGGTCTTATTTTAGGTATAATCCTCTTCAGCCTTGGCATGATTTTCGTCTTTAGGCTTCTCGGAGGTGTTGATGACATACAGGTTGCCGGTCTTCCAGGCTATTTTGAAACAGAGGCAGAAAACTGCGTTGAGAGGAATGAGATGGTCTGCGTGCCGAAAATAAAAGCAGACCTCCAGACCACAAAATCAGAATCTTTCGGAGTGATTGTAAACAATATATACGGTTCTGCAAGGAAATTTAAGCTGCACGTAAGGTTCAGGGGAGGCATTACAGAGCAGGGAGAGGAGATAAACTCTGTAGATATAAGCCAATGGACTTTTACTGATTTCAGTGAGGTTTTTCTTGAAAACAACAACTATAAGATTGTAGAAGTGCCAATGAGGCCTCCAAGAGGCACTCTGCCTGGGGATTATATATTTAATGTTGATGTCTGCTTCAATGCCAATGACAATCTATCCGGAAAATGCAGTGCAGGCTATCCTTCCCTTTACGGATTGACGCATCAGGTAACAATAACAGTGATATAAGGATTATTTCTTCAGCTTGTATAGCTGATAAATGCTTAAACCAAGCAGGCTGATGCTTAGCAGCTGCACGAGGCTTAATCCAAGAACATCTACATAAAGCGGAGCCCGGAAGAATTCAGTTATAAGCCTGAGGATGCTGTATCCTGCAATGAAAGACCATATCAGGAAGCCATGCTTTCTTTTTCTTCTGTTAAGGTAAAGCATCATGCCGAACAGGACCAGCATTGAGAAGGATTCATACAATTGCGCAGGATGCCTGCATACATCATCAATTTTTTGGTAGACAACACACCATGGCAGATTTGTTGCTGTGCCTATGTGCTCAGAATTCATAAAATTGGCTATCCTTCCAAAAACCAGTATAAGCGGGAATGGAACAGAAAGGGTATCAAGGATATGCATCATGCTTACTTTATGCTTTTTGCAGTAGAAATAAACAGCAAGCACACCTCCCAGGATGCCGCCATGAAAAGCCAGCCCACCATTCCATATGGCAAATACTCCAAGCAGGTTATTTGCATAAAGAGGAAAGTCAGTAATGACATGCACCAGCCTTGCGCCTATAAGCCCGAACACCAGCATGTAGATGATTACGTCAACTGCCTTGTCTTTGTTGAGGTTCTTTATCTTATGTGCGTTCTTAGATAATATATAAGTAAGCAGGATAAAGCCTAAGGCGTAGACTATACCGTAAAATCTTATTGAGAACGGACCAACAGAAACAAGATCCGGGTTTATATTATTTATGAACATTTTTACCTGTGAATCAATCTCAATATTTATATCTTTCCAGGATATGGTATTACTGTCGAGTTACCAAAGTTACCACAATCTTTTTATATTAGCTATTATTCAACAGTTTAACTAGTAGTCATATCTTAAGGGGGAGAAAACTATGAATAAAAACGCAATTGTTATGTTAGCACTTGTCATGGTGCTGGTATTAAGTGCATGCACGACATATCAGTATAATGTAAACCAGACAGAAGAAGCTACAGGAGAAGTAGAGATTAATGAATCCGCAGGCGAAGTCATAGAGACCACGCCGGTAGTTGAAGATACAGGAGAAACAGCTGATATTACAGTAACAGAAGGCGAGGTAGTAGACCTTAAGCCAGCAGTCTGGGATCCTGACGATGATCTTGTGGAGGTAAGTTTCACAAGTCCATTTGATGCAAACGGCGAATGGGAAACAGAAGCCGGGGATGCAGGATTCTATTCATCAATTGTAACTGCAACAGATAACAAAGGCTCACTTGTTACTATGCAGGTGACAATAAGGGTTCTCCCATTGAACACACCTCCAACCATAGCAGCTCCTGATGTCCAGGAATTCAACGAAGGGGATTTTATAGCACTTGAAGTTGATGCTGTTGACAGAGAGGGAGACGAGGTTGTAGTTACATATTCCGGCTGGATGAGAGCAAGGAGATACCAGTCAACATTTGATGATGCCGGAGAGCACAAAGTCACAATAAAGGCAGATGACGGCTTTAACATTGTTACAAAGGAGATTACAGTCATTGTTAAGGATGTCAACAGAAAGCCAGTATTATCCTTTATAGGCCTTGGCGGGGATGACTCAGTCACAGCCACAGAAGGTGACCTTATTGAGATAACAGTTGAAGCAAGCGACCCAGACGGAGATCCTCTTACAGTAGGCTTCTCACAGCCAATGGACGCAAATGGCAGATGGCAGACAAAAAGAGGGGACGCCGGAGAATACACTGTTTTAGTAACAGTCAGCGATGGCACAACTGAACTGACAAAGGAAGTCTCAGTTACAGTCCTTAAGAAAAACGAAGCCCCTGTAATCGAATCATTCACAGTTTCACCAGAGGAAGTCGTGCTTAAGAAACCAGGCGACCAGGTTACAATAAAACTAACCTTGGTTGCATCTGACTCAGACGGAGACGAGCTTACAGTTACCTACTCAAGTTACATGACCTCAGATGAGAAAACAGTAACCTACGGAGAGAAAGGCGGTGTAAAGACAGTTACTGTAACAGTCAGTGATGGTGAAGAATCAGACACAGCAGAGCTGAGCTTCAACATGAACAACTGGCCATGCTTTGACTGCCAGTAAATTTAATTTATTTTTTATTACCTTTTTTCTTATTGTCCTATAATCCAAAGAAAGTTTTAATTTAGTGAGAACTACGTTCTCACACTCTCCTTAATCGTTGGGGAGCGCGGGGGGATATCCCCTCACCACAATAAAAAGCAATGAGTGATAATATTCTAACTTGTTAATTCTACAATTCGTCCAGCCGCATCTGCTTTGACTTTATCAGTCTGTCAACTTCTTCGACTTCATCCCTAAGTATGTCTTTCTCTTTTGTTTTTCTTGATTCTATTATTATCTTCTCTGAAATGTCATCATCCTGCTCCAGCCTGAATTGTATCTCTCTGCTCCTGCTGATGACCTCTTTAGGCATGCCTGCGAGCTTTGCAACGTGGATGCCGTAGCTCTTGTCGGTTCCTCCCTCAATTATCTTTCTCAGGAAGAGTATCTTGTCCTCTTTCTCCTCAACTGCAATGTTGTAATTTTTTACTCCGCTGAGCTCTTTTTCCAGGTTGTTCAGCACATGGTAATGCGTTGCAAACAGCGTTTTTGCCTTTATTTTCTTTGTTATATATTCAGCGACTGACCACGCAATCGCGACTCCGTCATAAGTGCTTGTTCCTCTCCCGATTTCATCCAAGAGTATCAGCGATCTTTCTGTTGCGCTGTTTAATATCTGGGCAGTATCGGACATCTCTACCATGAACGTGCTCTGTCCTTTTGAGATGTCATCACTGGCACCTGTCCTGAAAAATATCTTGTCAATTATCCCGATTTCAGCGTTTTTTGCGGGCACAAAGCAACCGGCCTGCGCCATTATTATATTGAGAGCGGCCTGTTTAAGATAAATAGATTTTCCTGCCATGTTGGGACCTGTTATTATCATTGTCCTGTTCTTCTCGCCTATAAGAACATCATTTGCAACAAAGTCAGTGAGCTGCTCTATGACGGGATGCCTGCTTTCCTCCAGTACCAGCTTATACTCTTCATCGACACTTGGTTTTCTGTAGTTGTTAATTATAGAAACTTTGGCAAAAGAGCACAGCATGTCAACATATGCTATTTTTTCAGCAGCATCCTGTATCTTTTTCGTCTCTTTTTTTATCTCTCCCTCTATCTCCCCAAACAAGTTCTGTTCCAAAACTATTCTTTTTTCCTCGGATGTAAGGATATCCTCCTCAAGCTTTTTCAGCTCTTCTGTTATAAATCTCTCGCTGCTGACAAGAGTCTGTTTCTTTATGTAATTATCGGGCACGAGATTCAGGTTTGTTTTTGTAACGTCAATATAATACCCGAAGATTTTGTTGTATCTTATCTTTAGGGATTTTATGCCTGTGCTTTCCCTCTCTTTGTCTTCAATCTGGCTGATAAGCTTTTTTCCCTCCCGGGAGATTTTCCTGAGCCTGTCAAGCTCTTCATTATATCCTTCCCTGATGAACCCGCCGTTCAGCGTATTGGCAGGCGCATCATCAGATATGGCCTCATCTATAAGTTCCGCCACATGGCTTAAACTCTCAAATTCTGAAAGCTTTGAAAGAAGATCTGCATCAGTTTCAGCAAGATATTTTTTTATTTGTGGGATTAATTCAAGAGAACCCTGCAGCGACACAAGATCCCTTGGATTTGAATTGCCGTAATTTATCCTTGAAATGAGGCGCTCAATATCTGATACATTCTTCAGCAGATCCCTTGTTTCCTCAAGCACAAAGTTCTTTTTTATCAGCTCTTCCACAGAACTTAGTCTTTGGTTTATCTCCTTTAGGTCCCTTAGAGGCTGAAGCAGGGATTTTTTCAGCAGTCTCAATCCCATTGGTGTAAGAGTCTTATCAAGCACTTTCAGCAGTGAAGGCTTCTCTCTGCTGTTTATTATCTCAAGATTATTTGCAGTTGTGCTGTCAAAAGCAAGAAACTCAGAGTCTGAGTAGTATTTTAGGGTGTTTATGTGTGATAATGAACTTTTCTGCATATCCTGGAGATAAGAAAGCATTGCTCCTGCAGAGGATACAGCATTTTCTTTTCTCTTGAGCCCGAAACCATCAAGCGACATAACTCCGAAATGCTTCTTGAGGCAGGCCCTTGCATTATCAAAATAGAACTCAACATCGTTCCTGAACGTCAGATAGAACTTTTTCCCCCGGAATTGCTCCTCTGTCCTGCTCCCTTCCATGCTCATGGGAAGTATGACCTCTTTTGGCTCATAGATTACCAGCTCAGCTATTGCCTTTTCCATACTTTCTGACTCAGTGGCAAAAAACTCTCCTGTAGATGCATCCACAAAAGATAATCCTATTTTCTCGCCCTTGTATATTGAAGCGATAAAATTGTTTTCCTTGTCAAGCATCTTTTCTTCTATAACTGTTCCTGGGGTAACTACTCTTATGACTCCCCTTTTTACAACGCCTTTTGCATCTTTTGGATTTTCCAGCTGCTCAACTATTACAACCTTATGACCATGCTTTATCATCTTTGACAGGTAGGAATCAAGCGCGTGATATGGAATTCCGGCCAGAGGGATTGCCTGCGAATTCTTCATGCCTCTCCTTGTCAGGGCTATATCAAGGGTCTTTGAGGTTATTTTTGCGTCCTCAAAAAATGTTTCGTAGAAATCGCCCATCCTGAAAAAGACGATGCAGTCCTTATACTGCCCCTTTATCTCCATATACTGCTTCATAGCAGGCGTTAATTTTTCCATTTACCCCACTGGAAAGGAGAAAAGTTGGAGCTATTTAAAAAAGTATACACTTGGCTGTATCATGGCAAAAACCAAGGTTTAGGGATTAAATTTATATATTTCTACTTAGTTATGCTTAGTTTATGGATTCAAGGAAAATACAAAGGTCAGGCACAACCTATTACCTTTATTTGCCGGCATCATGGTGCAGAGAGCACAAGATAACCACGGACTCTATCGTGTACTTGGATAAATCTTCAAGGGGAGACCTTGTTGTAAAGCCAAAAAAATCAGAAAGCAACCTTTCCTCTCTCAGCATAGAGCTTGCTGACAGCACTCCTGAGGTCATAAACAAGATGATTATTGCCTCGTATATCAATCCTGTTAAAGAGTTTACTATCTCCCTGAAAGACAGCATAAGCGCTGACCAGATACTCCAGCACAAGCAGCTTCTTGGCGGGCTTGAGCTCGTTGATTTTGAGGAGTCACAGATAACATGCAGGACATCCCTTGCACTCAGCGACCCGGACAGCCTTCTCAGGGGAGTCATAAAGAAGGTCCTGAGCATAGCAAAGCTGATGAAAAAAGACAGTGGCCATGAGCTAATCAAAAGATATGAGGAAGAAGTTGACAAGAGCAATCTTCTCATACACAAGGCAATAATAACAACACTGATGTACAGGCATGAGTCAAAGCTGAGGCATATAGACCTCTTTTATATAGGCAGGCTTTCAAGGCTTGCAGAGCAGATTGCGGATATACTGATAAGCCTGGGAGATAACAAAAAGCTGGTGGATACAATAGAAAGGATGTCTGAAATGCTGCTTTTTACCCTTGATAATCTGAAGCAGCAGAATGTGATAAGATTTATTAAGGAAGCAGAGAAGCTTGATAGAGTAGAAGTGAAGAGTCTTGAGACGTACAAAGAAAAAAGGATTTATTCTCTCTTTGCGCACATTGCAGAAGTCCTCTGCAACTGGCTTATAACGAAGAAGACAGAAGAGAAAGACTTATATTAGGTAAACTAAGTAGATTAACTTTTTAATATGTATGGAATTTCGAGGACAGGTCAGAAAGAAAAAAATGGAACACAGTGAAGAAGAAACCAAGGAAACTGATAATTTTGCACTGCAGGTTAAAAAGATAGAAGAAGAGGCAGAAAAAATTATCGCGGATGCGAACCGGGAAAAGGAAGAGATTATTTCTGAGGCAAAGACAAAATCTGTTTCTCTTTTGGCTGAAAAGCAAAGAAAGCTTGAAGGGGAGAAAGAAGAGATAGTAAAGAAAGAAAAGCAAAAAATTTCAAAGGAAAAAGATAAGATACTGGCCAAGGGGAAGGAAGACCTTGAGGCATTTGAAAAAAAAGCCTCAAAAAATGTTGCCAAGGCAGCTGAACTTGTTCTAAAAAAGCTCGATGAGAAAATAGGGGAATTATAAATGATGAAAGCAAAAGACATGAACAAGGTTACAGTATTCGGCCCGAAGAGCTATATGAAGGAGATCATAGAAACCCTCTATAATCTGAACGTCGTCCATATAGAAGATTATACAAAAAAGACAGAAGAGGATTATTTTGAGATAGGAGAGCCTTATGCAGAGAATGAAAAGTATGCAGATATCCTTATTAAGCTTAGGACCATGATATCAAAGCTTGGGCTCAGGAAATCAGGAAAAAACCCAAGCAAGATTTCCATAAAGGAAATTGAGTCAAAAACCAATGAGCTTTATGACAGAATCACCGCACTCCTCAGGAAGGAGGAGTATTTTTCAGATATAAAACGGGCATATGAAAAAAAGAAAGTGGAGGAAGCTGTTTCGTCCCTTAAGCTCGGCTCTGAGTCAGATTACTCATCAATGGCTCATTATGTTGGATTTATCAATACCAATGAGGCAGAGTTTAAAGAGAAAGTAGGAAAATTAACAGCAAAATTTGAGCTGTACTGGACAAACTATGACGGAATTCCGGTAATGGCCTTGCTTGCAGGAGTCAAAAAGCATGACAAGATAATCCGGCTGCTTAATGAGTACGAGTTTTCACCAATGGACAACCCACTTGTAAAAAAGCAGCTTAAGCTGAAATCAAAATCAGGGATTAAATTCGTCAAAGAAGATTATCAGCTTAAACTTGTTACAGAAAAACTTGAGCATATAAAAAAAGAGATTGAAAAGCTAAAGGAGCATAACAGCGGATTCTTAGAAGAGGCAGAGAAAAAATTAAGCATTGAAGCTGAGAAAGCGGAAGCGCCATTGAGGATAGCAACCACAAAGAACACATTCCTCATAAAAGGGTGGGTTCCTGTTGAAAACAAGGAGAAGCTCCAGTCTTCCCTTGAAGCAATAACAAAAGGCAGGGTAATGGTGGAATTTGAAAAGCCGACCACAAAAGAAAAGCCGCCAATAGCTTTTAACCATCCGAAAATAGTCGAGCCGTTTGAGGCATTCATGAATCTCTATACGCTTCCGAGCTACAAGGAGATAGACCCGACATTCTTCATGTTCCTTACATTTCCCATATTTTTCGGATTCATGCTCGGTGATGTTGGCTATGGACTTGTAATACTCACCTTATTCTTGATTTTGAAGAAGAAAATGCCGGGAGCAAAGAATTTCCTGAATGCATTTATCATAGCTGCAGTTGCATCAATAGCATTCGGAGCGGTATTTGGGGAATATTTCGGATATGAAGAAGTTTCTCCAGGGGTTGCAGCAGCCCTTGGCATACACCCGGAAGAGATATTTTCCCACGGGGAAATTGAGACAGTATACCCTATCCCGCATCTGTTCAGCAGAAGCCATGGGATAAACGATTTACTCTCAATGGCAATACTATTCGGAGTTGTGCATGTCCTGATTGGTTACATGATAGGATTCATCAATGTTGCAAAAGCGCACGGCATTAAGCACGCAATCTTTGAAAAAGCAGGATGGATGCTGTTATTTCCTGCAGTGATATACCTGCTGACTGATTTTCTCGGTGTCGTGACAGGATTTATAGCGCTGATGCTTGCGCCATTAATACCGCCAATGCCGGTAATGATAGCTTTGGCACTACTAGGGGTATTATTAATAATTAAAGGAGAAGGGGTCCAGGGTGCAATTGAGCTTCCTGCATTGTTGTCAAATATACTTTCATATGCAAGGCTGATGGCAGTCGGCCTGGCCTCATTAAGCCTGGCCCTTGTAGTTAATGATCTTGCAGGCCAGATGTTTTCATCAGGAATAATAGGGATAATAATGGGCACAATAGTACTGGTGCTGGGGCACACAATCAACATAGCTCTCGGCGTGCTGAGCCCATTCTTGCATTCTCTCAGGCTTCACTATGTTGAGTTTTTCACAAAGTTCTTCAAAGGCGGAGGAACAAAATACAATTCATTTGGATACAAAAATTAAGTTCAAAACACACGGAGGTTAAAAAAATGGCAGCAGATATCGGAACAGGATTGATTGCTATCGGTGCATCGCTGGCTGTAGGCCTTACTGCTCTTGGTACAGGAATGGCAGAGCAGGCAATAGGTACAGCAGCAATCGGTGCAATGGCTGAGAAAGAAGAACTTTTCGGTAAAGGGCTTATCCTTACAGTTATCCCGGAGAGTATCGTTATTTTCGGTCTGGTAGTAGCTATCCTGATAATTGGATTGGCAGCAGCATAAAAACTGCTTTGATCTAAGATGGGGATAAACGAAGTAAAAAAAGAAATACTGGACAATGCCGGAAAAGAGGCATCCAGAATTCTGGCAGAAGCTGGGAAAGAGGAGAAAGAGATAGTAGGCTCAATAGCCTCAGCAGTAAAGCAGAGCAAAGAGAAACAGGAAAAAGACATAAAGAGGACAGTTGAGCAGTACAGGTCCTCTGTGCTTTCAGAGGCAGAATCAGCAGTCAAGAAAGAGAGGCTTTCCCTTGAGAAGAAGATTATCAGCAAGGTTTTCTCCAGTGCAGCCGAGAAGCTTGGCAGCCTTAGCCAGAAAAAGAGGGAGCAACACCTAAACAGGCTTTCAAAAAAGATAAAGGAGCTTGGATACCCTACGGTCTATTGTTCTCTGAAAGACCAGAAGCACCTCAAGAAATATAGTCCGAAAGCAGCAGATATTCTTGGAGGCATAGTTCTTGAAAACAAACAGGGAGATACAAGGGTAGATCTGAGCTACGATATGCTTCTTGAAGAAGTTAAGAAGGAGGAAATGTCAGCGATTGTCAGGACATTGTTTGCATAATAAAAATGACAGAGCAAAAATTCAGGTATAAGTTTAATCCGTATACATTTGCCAGAATCAGCGCTATGAGGTCCCTTCTCCTGAAAAAAGAAGATTATGACAAGATAATGAAGATGGACACTTCAGAGATAGTAAAATTTCTCCAGGAGGGAGTCTACAGCCAGGAGATAAGCGATGCGGCAATAAGGTATTCAGGCCTGAAGCTTGTGGAAGTCGCCCTAAGCAGGCACCTTCAGAAAATATTTCTGAAGCTGAAACTGATTTCAGACCCAAGCATTGAATTCCTTATGAACCAGTATCTGAAAAGGTATGATTTCTACAACCTGAAAACAATACTGAGGGCAAAACAGACAGGAGCCCGGGAAGAGGAAGTCAGGGATCTCCTGTTGCCTGTCGGCTCGCTCAGGACAGAGAAACTGAGGCAGCTTTTTGGAAAGGATACGGCAAGAGAGATAATAGCATCGTCAGGCGTGGTTAATATGAAGGATTTCTCTTCAGCAATAAACAATTATGAGCAGACACATCAGCTGAGCGAGATTGAGAACCTGTTTGACTACCATTATTATATTGATACATTGCAGTTCTCAGAAAAGATACCTAAAGAAGGGAAGCTTTTCGAGGAATTTTTCAGGCATGAATTTGATGTATACAACCTAAAGCTGCTGCTAAGGAAGATATTCTTTGAGCTTCCTGAAGACTATGTAAAAAAATACGTCATATACGGAGGAAAGAACATATCAAAGGCTGCCCTTAACTCGCTTCTGAAGGCAGAGAATTATTCCGAATTTATGAATGCCCTAAGCAGGACGAAATACAGCAGAATACTTCCGGATATGAAAGGGAAAAAGGGAGCACTTCTTAGGACAGAGATTGCACTTGACTCGATGCTTCTTGAGAAAAGCATATTATTATTTCACCAGCATCCTCTTACAGTAGATATAGTTCTTGGCTATATGTTTGCAAAAGAGATTGAAGTCAGGAATCTGAGGATAATAATAAAATCAAAAAAACTGGAATTTACAGAAGATTATGTCAAGGACCTAGTGATGGTGAGATAAATGGCAGATTTGGCAGTTGTCGGGGATAGCGAATTCGTAATGGGGTTCGAGCTCATAGGAATAAAAAAAATCTTTGAAGGAGAGACGCCAGCAGAGCTGAAAAACTCATTCAGCCGGGCACTGTCAGATAGGACAACAGGAATAATAGTCACAAATGATAAGGCTCTTGGAAAGCTTGACCTTAATTTCAGGAGAAATGTTGAGAACTCAATAAGCCCGGTCACGGTTGTGCTTTCCACAAGCATGGCAGCACAGCAGAACCTTAGGGACATGATAAAAAAAGCAATAGGAATTGATTTAATGAACAGATAATAGGTGAATCATGATGAAAGAAAAAGGAAAACTAGTAAGGATTGCCGGCCCGGTTGTAGTGGCAGTAGGCATAAATGCAAGAATGTATGACCTTGTTAAAGTCGGTAACGAAAACCTGATGGGAGAAGTTATTCAGGTTGACGGCGACAGGGTGACGATCCAGGTATATGAGGACACTTCAGGCATAAAGCCCGGAGAGCCCGTGGTAAATATGGGCCTTCCTCTCTCAGTAAAGCTCGGGCCAGGGCTGCTTACAAGCATCTATGACGGAATCCAGAGGCCTCTCCCGGTCCTTTCAAAGAAAATGGGGGATTATATCCAGAGGGGAGTTACAGCATCAGGGCTTGATGAATCAAAGAAATGGGAGTTCAGGGCACTTGTCAAGAAAGGCGATAAAGCCTCTCCTGGGATGATTATCGGGGAGGTTCAGGAAACAGAAACAATAAAGCACAGAATACTTGCTCCGCCAGAAGAAAAATATGAAGGAAAAATAAAGGAAATCAAGTCAGGCAAGTTTACAGTAAATGATGTAGTGGGAAAGCTTGAAAACGGCGCAGAATTAAGACTGAGCCATGAATGGCCGGTAAGGGTCCCAAGAAGGCTGGCAGAGAAATCAGCTCCGAATATGCCGCTTATAACAGGGCAGAGGATTTTTGACGGACTTTTCCCTCTTGCAAAAGGTGGAGTGGCAGCTATCCCCGGGCCGTTTGGGGCAGGGAAGACAGTTTCACAGCAGCAGCTTGCCAAGTGGTCTGACGCGGATATTGTGGTATATATCGGCTGCGGGGAAAGGGGGAACGAGATGACAGAAGTTCTTACAGAATTCCCGCATCTGAAGGATCCGAAGACAGGCAAGCCGCTGATGAACAGGACAGTGCTTATAGCAAACACATCAAATATGCCGGTTGCTGCAAGGGAAGCTTCAATCTATACAGGAATCACAATTGCAGAATATTACAGGGACCAAGGATATTCAGTCGCCCTGATGGCAGACTCAACAAGCAGGTGGGCAGAAGCAATGAGGGAGATTTCATCAAGGCTTGAGGAAATGCCCGGAGAAGAAGGCTATCCTGCTTATTTATCAACAAGGCTTGCAGAATTTTACGAAAGGGCAGGCATAGGAAAAACACTTTCAGGAGATATCGGTTCAGTATCAGTTATCGGAGCAGTAAGTCCGCCCGGAGGAGATTTTTCAGAGCCTGTTACACAAAATACCCTGAGAGTTACAAAAACATTCTGGGCCCTTGATGCAAAGCTTTCCCAGAGAAGGCATTTTCCGAGCATCAACTGGCTTACATCTTACAGCCTTTACAACAAGACACTGGAGCCATGGTATTCTGAGCATGTTAATCCAAACTGGTCAAGAATGATGGCAGAGATAATGTCTATACTTCAGGAAGAAGAGAAACTGCTGGAAATTGTCCAGCTTGTAGGCTCTGATGCCCTGCCGGAAAAACAGCAGCTTACACTGGAAGTTGCAAGGATGATAAGGGAATTTTTCCTTCAGCAGAACGCTTTTCACGATATTGATACATACTGCGAGCCAAAGAAGACATATATGCTTGCAGAGACAATCCTTTACTTCGGAGACAGGGCAAAGCAGGCCCTGGAAGAGGGAATTGCAATCGCCACCCTCCTTAACCTGAAGAGCAAGGATGAGATTGCAAACGTGAAATTTGTCAAGGATTATGAAAAAGAGCTTAACAAAATCAAGCTGAGCATTGACAGGGAATTCAATAAAGTTGAGCAGGGTGGTCAATAATGTTACAAAAAGAATATAAGACAATCAGGAGAATTGCAGGGCCTCTGGTCTTTGTAGAAAAGACACACCCGGTTGGCTATGGTGAGCTTGTAGCTATAAAGCTTTCAGACGGCTCTCTGAAGAATGGCCAGGTGCTTGATACAAGCGAAGACCTGGTTGTTGTCCAGGTCTTCGAAGGGACATCCAGGATTGACAAGGCATCATGGGTAAAATTCCTCGGAGAGACAATCAAGCTTCCTGTATCTGAGAAGATGCTTGGAAGAATCCTGACAGGGGCAGGCAAGCCAAGGGATGGCGGTCCTGAAATTGTTGGGGAGAAAAGGCTTGACATTGTTGGGGCAGCCATAAATCCGCATGTCAGGAGAAGCCCGGCTGAATTCATCCAGACAGGAATTTCAACAATCGACGCGACAAACACGCTGGTAAGAGGCCAAAAACTGCCTATTTTTTCAGGCTCCGGGCTGCCGCACAACGAGATTGCACTGCAGATAGCAAGGCAGGCCAAGGTTCCTGGCAGCGAGGGAAAGTTTGCAGTAATATTCGCAGCAATGGGCATCACGAACGAGGAAGCCCAGTATTTTATGAGAGATTTCGAGGAGACAGGAGCTTTGCAGAGGGCAGTTGTCTTCCTTAACCTTGCAGACGACCCGGCTGTCGAGAGGCTTATCACTCCGAAAATGGCGCTTACAACCGCAGAGTATCTTGCATTTGAGAAAGATATGCACGTACTTGTTATTCTTACAGATATGACAAACTACTGCGAGTCACTAAGGGAGATAGGTGCAGCAAGAGAAGAAATTCCCGGAAGAAGGGGATTCCCAGGGTACATGTATACTGACCTCGCATCAGTCTATGAAAGGGCAGGCATGATTGAGGGAAAGAAAGGATCAATCACACAAGTGCCGATTCTTACAATGGTAGGGGACGATATTACGCACCCTATTCCTGACCTTACAGGATATATAACAGAAGGCCAGATTGTGCTTTCAAGGGAACTGCACAGGAAAGGCATCTATCCTCCTGTTGACGTGCTTCCGTCATTGTCAAGGCTGATGAATTCAGGAATAGGGGCAAAGAAGACAAGGGATGACCACAAGCAGGTAAGCGACCAGATGTATGCTTTCTATGCAGAAGGCCGCGACTTAAGAGGGCTTGTAGCAATTGTCGGTGAAGAAGCCCTGTCTGACAGGGATAAAAGGCTGCTTAAGTTTGCAGAACAATTCGAAAAGAAGTTCGTCCGGCAGAGCACAAAAGAGAACAGGGACATAGACAGGACACTTGAGATCGGCTGGGAACTGCTGAGAATGCTTCCGAAGAAAGAGCTTACAAGGGTAAGCCCAGAGCTGAGAGAAAAGTATTATGGCAATGAGGAAGTTGCTCTTGACGGCCAGAAGCATGAAACTCCTCTTGAATCCGATGAAGACGAAGAAAAACTTAAGAGAGCCAAATAATTAGCGAAGGGAGGTTCGGAGGGCAGAGCCCTCTGATGACCCTGGCAAAACAAAAACCATAAAACTGCAATATGACAGACATAAAACCAACCAGGAGCGAGCTGATTAAGCTCAAGAACAAGATTAAGCTGGCTAAATCAGGGTATAAGCTCCTGAAAAAAAAGAGAGACGGGTTAATCCTGGAGTTCTTTGAGATACTTAAGGAAACAAAATCCGTCAGGCAGGAGATGACTGAGAAGTATAGGGAGGCCATTAAAAAAATAAACATGGCAAGAATTCTTGATGGTGATATTGTAATTAAGTCTGTTTCAATGGCCATAAAAGATAAGCCGGTTATTGAAGTTGAGAACAAGAACCTTATGGGTGTTGTTGTCCCGAAAATAAACAGCAGGAATGTCAAGAAAACCCTGAAGACAAGAGGATACGGCCTTGTTACAACAAGCGCAGCAATAAACGAGGCCAGCGATGCCTATGAAGAACTTCTCGAGTACATTATCCTTGTAGCAGAAATTGAGACTGCAATGATACGGCTGCTTGAGGAGATTGACAAGACTAAGAGAAGGGTCAATGCGCTTGAGTTTGAGGTTATCCCGAAGCTTGAGAAGACAAAGAGCTTTATCCAGCTAAGACTTGAAGAGCTGGAAAGAGAGACAATCTTCAGGAGCAAAAGGATAAAAAAGAAGAGATAACAATCTCATTAGATTTTTCAGATTTATCTATCTCAAGTTAGGGTCTTCCAGAGGCTCTTTCAGCGAAACATAATATCTTTTCGGCCTTGGGGCTGCGTTTTCCTTTTCGACCTTGCTTATGGCAGAATTCACTTTATCCTTATCCCAGTGGCTGAGAATCTCGTATATCTTCTCATTTGGATATTTTTTCACGTTTATGGCATACCTTATGTATTTCAGAACCTCGACAGAATTTGGATTCTTCTTTGCCTTTATCTCATCCATCCTTTCCCTGGTATCATGCATTTCTCCTCACCTTTTACATATATATAATGCAGTCCGGGATTTTAAATATTTCTATCTTATAAATAAGAAAAGCACAATATCATCAGCAATAGTCGTGTAAATCATTGCTATAAGAAAGCTTGGTATGAAAGGAATGCCGTATTTCACTTTTACTGTCTTTATTTTTCCCTCTGCCTTATACTTCAGCAGCTTTTTTATCTGGTCTTTTTTTATTCCCAGTTCCTTTGGCCCTGTTATGTATTTTCCGCCTACCTTGACTTCCTCAACTATCCAGTCCCCTTCGGTCAGCTTTTCAGGTGGCACGGATTTTATCATGGAAGCTTCTTCAATTGCCTTTATTACTATAACAAGATAGTTGGCGGAATAGAGGAAGACAGACATAAATGCGAAGATAATCTTTATGCCCGCGGGTATGTCAATAAAAAATATTACTGCAAGCCCCAGAATGACTACCCCACCTGAATAATACCTCAATCTTCTTAATTTGTCATCTTTCATCAGCTTCATAAAATTCCTGCCTATTTTCTTTCTGTTCCTTATGCCTTCTATAATTGTCCATACTGTCACATACAGGGCGCCTGCAAAGAACATATTTATGAGGAATTTTACAAAAAAGTCATCCAGGAGCGGAAAGCCCAGGCCAAGCATGGCTCCAAGGCCGAAAATCATCTTGCTGTCTCCCCCGCCCCACTGTCCTGTATAATACATGAAACAGCCCAAGGCAAGCGCAACACCCAGGCCGGTAAGTCCCTTTAGGATGTATGAATAATCCGAATATATGATTGTATAGATAAGGTTCAGCCCTATCCCAATAGCTATAAGCGAGTAATTGAACCAGTCAGGGACTTCCCGTGTCTTTATGTCTGTATAGGTGCCTATTACAATAGCTATCAGGGCAGTAATAATGAAAAAGTCAATAATCATAGAAGGGAATCTTTCTGCATCCTATATAAATTTTTCTTAGAGATACAGCCTTGGCCTGTACAGTTTGTGGAATATCAGGTAAATTCCGCCAAGCACGCTTCCTCCTGCACAGATATAAATCAGGACTGATTCAGGAATAAAAGGGATAAGGTCGTTTCCGAGTTTCTTTAATAATAGTAAAGCACCAGTAGCTAAAAACAGAAATCCAAGGATAAACTGGGCAGGCAGCTCAAAGTGAGAGGTCCTTGGTCCGCTATAATGCCTTTGTGGATGAGGTTCACGCATAGCCATTTAATAGGATAGTTCCTATTTAAATTTTTGCATATAAACATACCCCCGTATACCCTCTATAGAAAGGTTTAAATATTTCAGAGGGGATTAATTGAGTCATTAAATGAGAATTAATGGAAAATTTGTTGCAGCGGTAGTGATATTAGTTCTTTTGTCTAGTTTTGCATACGCGCAAAGCCAGAATTATTCACAGATATTTGATCCTCTTTTTGACCTTTTTGATTATATCTTCAATCAGCTTGGCACGCAGATAGTGTTCAGGAAATTCCTGCTGTGGATGCTGCTGTTCGCTCTTCTGACTACGCTTGTCAAGAACCTCCCCTTCCTGAAAGATCAAACCGAGAACAGAAGAGGAAATGTGATTGCGTTTGCGCTTTCCCTTATAATGGTTCTGGGAATCCCAACCAATGTAATAAACCTGATATATGACCAGTATGCACTCATAACCGCAATCGCGCTTTATCTTCTTGTTCCGGCTTTGCTGTTCTATGCGACAAAAGATGTGCAGTCCTCACTCATAAGAGGGATATTATTCTTAGGACTCGGCATATTGCTTCTGATACTTTCAAACTCATTTTTGGCAGGCCCAAGTAATTCAATGAGATTTTTCATAAACTGGATGAGGCTGGGAGCTGCCATACTGATGCTGGTCGGCCTTATTATGATACTTTCAGGCGGGTTCAGTGCAGCAAGGGGAGGACTGGGGTTCGGGTTTAATCCTTTAAACAGGAGAGCTCCGGGGGCAATACCCACGCCCGCAACACCTCCGCCAGCCGCATTCGTAAATGCAGGCAATGCGCTTGATGTGCCTCTCAGGGCAGCTCAGGCTGCTGTAAGGGCAGTGTATGACAAAATCCATACACAGCTTATTGTTGCCGGAAATACCCATCTCATAAATAATGCAAATGCAATAAGGGATAATAATGCCACTGCCCAGGCCCAAAACAATAACTTTGCAACAAATTTCCATAATGTGATGCACAGCCTTATCATGACAGACTTTGCAAATGCAGTGAATGCAATAGCAACTGTCAGAGGCCATGCAGCAATAGGATCAATAACAGCTCCCCAGGCAACTGCATTGACAAACCTGAGCAATGAACTGATTGCTTATGCGGATGATGTAGCAGATTACTATACTGTTTACGCTCAAAGACTGGCAAGAGCACAGGAGCCAACATGACAGAGCAACACCAAAATCCGGAGAAAGTCCCAGGACATAACATACCGGAAGGAATAAGGAAGGTAAAGGAAGAAAATAAAATGCATCTTGCCAGAGTTAACCCTCTTATTGAATTGCTGAAAAAAGAAATGGAGAAGTTCAAGCAGGTGCTGGAATCATCAAGAGAGAAGATACCCGGCGAAGGAAATGAGCTTGGAAAAAGCGTAGATGGGGCCGAGAAAGCTATTAAGAAGCTCGATGCTGCAGAAGAAGCAGGCAAGAAGGCTGAAGAAGAAATTGATAAAATTGAGGAAAAAGAGAAGAAGGACCGCTCCCATGATGAAGAGACTATTGAAAAGGAGCTGGAAAAACTCGTTAAATCTTTTGAGAGGACAAGGCATGAGCTTGAGGAAATAAAGGCTGTTGACGATGAGGAATTCAGGGACATAAAAAAACTTCATGACCTTCTTGTGCCTATAAGGGAAGGGCTGCTGTATGCCTCTAAGCTTCCGGAAGACAAATGCATTGAAGCCCTTAAAAAAATGAATACTATACACAGAGGAATATACAGCCTGAGAAAAGAATTCTCCAAATCACACAATGCTATGAAGGGGGCATTGTGGACTATTTACAGGTTCTCCAGGCTGGAATACAGGCACTACAACACTTTAGGGAAAGATGTAAGGAAATTTATAAACAGGCCGGATGTTGATCCTGGTGCAAAGCAGTATTTAGAGAGAATGCTTGAGCAGCTGGAAAGGCCAATCCAGGTGATAATTGCCTATGAGAGAGAGCTGACAGGAAAGGAAAAAGAGGCAGTGCATTCAGAAGAAGAAATAATGAAATATATGGATAGTATGAAGAAGAAAGTTGAGGAGATATTCAAAGGCCTGACAAGCCCGAACCCGAAAAAAGAGACCCTTGAAAAAAGGATAACTGCCAATAAGCAGCACGTCCTTGAGCTTATAGCAATCATAAAGAGACTTGATGATGCAGCAATCGCTTTTAGGAGGCTGCTTGTAACTAATTTTGAAACGACGAGAAACTTCTATAGCGCAGTGAACCAGCTTATACAGGTATTATCACAGAAAGAAAGGGCATTGAAGTCTATAGAAGTCAGCAGAAAAACTGCTGCTAGGGCATGAAAGTAATTCTAAAAAAGAAAGGAATAAAAAATTAAATAATTATATCTCGTAATCCAGGTCGCTTGTCGGCTCAGCCATGGCTACAGGCCTTACGCCGTCTAATACACGCAGTTCGCCATCATATCCTGACAGCTTTTCCCTGTCTATCCTTAATGCAGGATTGCTGTTTACCCTTGCCATTTCCTGGGCAAGCTGCGGTATGCCAAGCTCTCCTTCAAGAGTTGCTACATTCTTGTATTTCAGGGCAATTGCAGCTGCATCCATAAGGTGTCCGTCAAGCATATAGCCCGGGCCTTTTTGTGAAACATAGGCTTCAGCAACTTTCTCAAGCACAGCATATCCTGCTTTGAGCGTATCAATAATGCCCTGCTTTCCTGTCCATACATTCAGATGGATATCTTCATCTCCAAGAGCCTCTGTAAGAGCCCTTTCAATTTGGTTGGCATTTGTTCCGTTATAGAGTGTATTTTCCAGAGTTGAATGGTAGGCTGCTTTTGCCTGTGATGCATGAAGAAGCTGCTCTACCACAGCTACTCTTGCGCGGGAACTATCTGCTCCCCATGCAGTATCCATTTCTATCCCCTGGTAATCAACAGCGACATCAGCTACCTGTGTCTTGCCGAATGCTTCAAGGTATGTGCTTATATCAAACAGAAGCCCTGTTTTGAAAACTTCATCTTCTGCTCTTGTGCCTTGTATCTGGGAAGTTTCCTCAAGCAAATCTGAAAGCCTTAGCATATCGCTATATGCTGTAGAAACATCAAGTGAGGCTACATTAGGGGCTGGGCCATACATTGATTCCAGTGAATTTGTCCTGTAATCAAGATTTTTCTTTACTTCTGCATAATTTTCAGCAGGCACTCCGCCTGAAAGACTCAGGTTAAGAGCCCTCATTTTCTGTCCTTTTGGCGCATGTCTTGCTGCGCTGAATGCTTTGCCAAACCTTGAATTTCTTATTATTGACATAAGTGATGCCATTGTTTTTCACCTTTTTACCACTTAAACGTGGTTATTATTTACTTGTTAGTAACAATTACTATATAAATGTTTCGTTTTCCTATTCTGACAGAGGATAACCAAACATTTTTATACCATTCCCCATATTTTCTTCTGTATGGAGATAAGGCTGTCCAGAAAACCTTTAAGGCCGAAGATAATAGAAGGCTTTCCTGGATTTGGGCTTATTGGCACCATTTCAACGGAATTTCTTATAGATCATCTTAAGGCAGAAAAAATAGGTTCATTCCACTATACAGAGCTGCCTGCCACAGTTGCTGTGCATGGTGGAAGGATAGTTGATCCGATGGGCGTCTTCTACAGCCGGGAGCACAACCTTGTGATATTGCATACAATACTTGATACTATAGGGCTTGAATGGGCCATTGCAGAAAATATAAACAGAATGGCAAAAGAGCTGAGAGCTGCTGAGATTATAGGCCTTGAGGGAGTCTCCTCTCTGCAGAAATCTGACTCAGGCAGAGTTTTTTTCTACTCCACAAGCTCAAAGACCAAAGAAAAGCTGGAAAAAGCAGGCCTTTACCCGCTGAAAGAGTCAGTGATTGTAGGAGTTTCAGGAGCGATGCTGCTCCGCTCAGCCATTCCTGTCACATGCTTCCTTGGAGAGACCAAGACAGAAACACCTGACAGCAGGGCAGCAGCCGGAATAATAAAGGCACTGGACGAATACCTCAACTTAAAGGTTGACTACAGGCCGCTGCTTAAACAGGCGCAGGAAGTAGAAGAGAAGTTTAAGTCCATAATGAAACAGAGTTCAGCAGCCTCAAAGATAGCTGATAAAAAAAGGCTTGATTATCTCGGCTGAATCCAAAAAATATATATACCCCCCTATCTAAGGTTCTTCCATGGCAGAGCTTGTTATAATCCCGGCAATAGTCTTTGGGCTTGTAATAGGGCTTGTAGAGATGATTTTTGTCCATTCTGATGAGATTGGAATGGGCTGGTTCATGCACGGGCTTCATGCACTTCCCTTCACTATCCTGTTCACATTCGCAAGCATGAATGTATCATGGGTGCTGGGATTTTTCGGCGGGATAGGAGAGACATTCCTTATTGATTTGGGAGTCAGGCTCGCAATAGCCATCATAGGCATGATAAAGATAGGAGCAGCCGCCGCCATTGCAGGAAGGGTCGGGGAGAGGTTCTACCACATACTGATAATAGGAGCACTTCTATTCGCCTCTTCATATGTCTGGATGTTCTTCGGCTCATTTATACCAATCCCTAACTGGATATAATGCAGTTGGATTCTGTAGAAATTAAAATCAGATTTCTAATAATTTTTAGTGGGGGGAGACTCCCCTCACGCTCCCCTCTACACGCTTCCCTGGGTGGTGTGGAGGGTATCCCTCCACTACATTAAAATTTATTGTTTCTTCTCTTTGTCAATACAAAAATTTAAGAATAATCAGAGGTTTACACCTGCCATGGACCCGGAACTCCAGGAACTCATAAAGGAAGTTGTATCCTATGATAAGAATGCGGATGTTGAGCTTATAAAAAAGGCATATAATTTTTCAAAGGATGCGCATAAAGGCCAGAAAAGGCATTCGGGCATGGATTATTTCAACCATCCTCTTGGAGTTACAAAAATCCTTCTTGAGCTGAGGCCGGATATAGAAACAATATGCGCGGCACTCCTGCATGATGTTGTTGAGGAAACAGATCATACGCTGGAAGAACTGAAGAGGGAATTTGGGAAAGAGATTGCCATGCTTGTGGAAGGCGAGACAAAGACTGCCAAAGTCGAGTTTGAAAGCGCAGAGGACTATACTGCAGAGAACTGGAGGAAGATTCTCCTGGCGACAACAAAGGATGTCAGGGTTATACTGATAAAACTGGCTGACAGGCTGCATAATATGAGGACCTTAAAGCATGTGAGGCCTGACAAGCAGAAGAGAATATCGAAAGAGACAATGGAGATATATGCGCCCATAGCCCACAAACTGGGGCTCTACAGCCTGAAGGGAGAGCTGGAAGACCTTTCCCTGAGGTATCTTAAGCCCGATATCTACCAGTATATGAAGAGCAAGATAAATGAAAAGAGGACAAAAAGAGAGGAGAAGGCAAGGATGATAATGAAGCTTGTCACAGATGGCCTTAAAAATGCAGGGATTGAGGTAGCGGAGGTCTCAGGTAGGGCAAAGTATTTTTACAGCATATACAAGAAGATGGTTATTGAGAAGAAAAGCTTTGATGAGATATACGACCTCATTGCAATAAGGATTATAGTGAATACCATCCCTGAATGCTACAGGGTCCTGGCGGAAATCCATCATCTCTGGAAGCCGATACCCGGGAGATTCAAGGATTATATAGCAGTTCCCAAGTCAAACGGCTACCAGTCGCTGCATACAGACGTTGCAACACCTTTTGATGTAGTGCTGGAAGTGCAGATAAGGACAGTTGAGATGGATTACAATGCCCGTTACGGGGTTGCAGCGCACTGGCGTTACAAAGGGACTGAAAGGGACAGGAAATTTGATAAGAGGATATCTTGGCTGGAGCAGGTGCTGGACTGGAAGAGGAAAGCCCCGAATGAGTTTCTTGAAACACTTAAAGTTGACCTGTTTCAGGACGAGATACTTGTGTTCACGCCAAAGGGAGACCCGGTTATACTCCAGGAAGGCTCCACTCCTGTTGATTTTGCTTATGAGATCCATACAAATGTGGGAAATGCCTGCACAAAAGCAAGCGTAAACAAGAAACTGGTCCCTCTTGACTATAAGCTGAAAAGCGGGGATGTAGTCCAGATAATTACTTCGCCTAAGGCAAAGCCTTCCAGGAGCTGGCTGTCTTTTGTTACTTCAAGCAAAGCCAAGCAGAAAATAAGATCCAGTTTGGGTATAGAGGTGGAGACAGACCCAAAGCAGGTAAGAGACAAAAAAGAGCATATCAGCCTTGAGAAATACATTTCCTATAAGGGAAAGAAAGCCCAGCTCAAGCTCTCCAAATGCTGCAACCCGAAATTTAAGGAGAATATTGTTGCTTTCCGGACCAAGGACGGCAGCATTACAGTCCACCAGAAAGGCTGCCCAAATATCCATACGCTTGATAAGTCCAAGGAGGTTGAGGTAGGATGGAACGTGCCGGCAGAGCATATAAAAACAATAGATATCTATGTAGAAGACAAGCTTGGCATGGTAGAGCAGATACTGAACACGCTTACAAGATCCAGGATAAATGTGCTGTCAATAAACATGAAGCCTCACAAAAGGACAATACATATTTCCATGAATATAAAGGCAGAAAGCGATGATGAAGTGGAGAAGACAGTAAGGATTCTGCAGAAAATTAAAAACATTACATACGTGACTTCCGGGAGCAGCCAATAAAAACCATTATAAATCATAGTGTATTTAGCAATATCATGAAAACCCTGATTCTTTCTCTCGGAGGTTCGCTTATAGCTCCTGATAAACCGGACTATTTTTTTCTGAGGGAATTCAAGAATTTTGTGATATCAAGACTGGACAAGTACAGGTTCGTTATTGTATGCGGCGGAGGGAAGACAGCATCCTATTACGTGCAGGCAGCCGGAAGGGTTTCCAGGATGAGCGATGAAAGCCTTGACTGGATAGGTATCATGGCAACAAGGCTGAACGGAGAGCTTGTGAGGGCAATTTTTGGAGAGCTGGCATGTGAGAACGTGGTATATAATCCAAAAGAGAAGATAAAGACAGATAAGAAAATAATCGTGGCAGCTGGATATAAGCCCGGCTGGTCCACGGATTATGACAGTGTGCTGCTGGCAAAGCAGTTTAGGGCTGCAGAGATAATCAACATGACAAACATTGATTATGTCTATGACAAGGATCCAGGAAAAAATAAGGATGCAAAAAAGCTCCTGGATATAAGCTGGAGGGAATACAGGCGTATAGCAGGCAGCAAATGGTCCCCGCGCCTCAACCTTCCGTTTGACCCGATAGCAAGCAGGGAGGCACAGAAAAAGAAGCTTAAAGCAGTCATACTGAACGGAAAAGATTTGCAGAATTTGGACAATTACCTGCTTGAAAAGGACTTCAAAGGCACGATTATTCACGGATGAAACAAAAAAAATATAAACAAGTATACCTAAAATTTTACCAGGGAGAAAATAATGGGTAAAAAATTACTGGTTTTGGCGATTCTGATAATACTTCTAAGCCTACCTGTCTATGCAAAGATATCTGTGACCAGCCAAGCAGAAAAGAGCAATATATACATGGATGAGCAGGCAGTGTTTAAAGTTACAGTGCGCAACCACGACCCTAATGCAAAAACAATAAACGTATATACCACAGACCTGAGATGGTATGTTGATGTCGAGCCAGAGGTAACAACAATAAAAGCAAACTCTGATATCAATTTTGACCTCATGCTTGTTCCAAATGTATGGGCTCAGCCAGGCTCTCAGATAGTGAAAGTCAATGTTGAAGACCCAAATGGTGGATCAGGCGACAAGGTCGTGCTTGAACTCCCTGTATTTGTAAAATCTTATGATTCTGCGCAAAGAGAATACAGCCCGTCCATAGAGGTTATAGTTACCATACCTGAGGTAGTGGACCCAAGAGAAGGCCTTTCCCTTGATGTATACCTTAGAAACAGGAATAAAAGAGATAACCAGGACCTTCAGATTACTCTAAGCTCAGACCTCTTTTCAGACAACAAGACGCTTTCATTTGGGCCTCTTGAAGAAAGGACTGAAAAATTCCTGTTTGATATTGACAATGCTGCAGAGGCAGGAGAGCACCAGCTCCAGGTAAACCTCTTTTCCGGAGACAGGATAATAAACAGGCAGTCTATAGAGTACAATATCCTTGGATATTCAACTTTTGTAGTGCAGGATGACATCACAGAAGCTCTTTTCAAGGAGACAACAGAATATACAGTTAAGAATGAGGGCAATATAAGAAAAACAGACAACTTCAGAGTCAGCATGGGTTTCCTGCAGAGATTATTTACTTCTTTCTCTGTAAGGCCCGACAGGTTTGACTTTGGAGGCAGCTATATTGAATGGGAACTTGACCTGGCTCCGATGGAAGAAGTGAATATAAGGGTAGTAAGGAATTTCAGGCCGACAATTTATGCAATACTTATAGTAATAGTGACAGTAATGATGTATTTCATCTACAGGAGCCCTGTTATACTGAAAAAGGAATCAGTAATCACCGGCTCTTCAGAAGACGGCATATCAGAACTGAAGGTCCTTTTGCATCTCAGGAACAGGGGCCCGGATCTTATAGAAAACCTTACACTTACTGATCTTATTCCCTCTCTGGGCGATTATGTGGATGAAAAGAGGGTTGGCACGCTTTCGCCTTCAAAGGTTATAAAGCATCAGCAGAAAGGAACCCTGCTTAGATGGGAATTTGAAGCCCTTGACCCATTTGAGGAAAGGATAATAACTTACAGGATAAAGACAAAGATGACTGTTGTAGGAGGGTTTAATCTACCCCCGGGTAAGATAAGGTTTGTCACAAAGAAAGGAACAGAAAGGATAGTAAGGTCAAACAGGTTTCTTCTTGGTCTAGGTCTATAGATTTTGCATTGATGTCAGTGATATAAATATTTATATAGCCGGTTTTTCTTAACAATAACCATGGTTACATTAAAATACCAGAATTTGGCTTTTTCAGAGAAAGAAGGCAGGATAAGAATACTATTCCTTAAGATATATTACTTTTATCTGGACAGGAAAGAGCTTGAGAAGATAGGCAAACTCAGGGTAAACAGGCATTCCATCAGTTTCAGGACTGACAAAAGAGAGGAAAATGTCAGGCAGAAGTTTGAATTTATGCTGACACAGGGTTTTGAGCACCTTGTAAGCACAGTCAACGGAAAGCCTGCGCTTTATGTGCACAGGAATTCAGGCATCCCGCTTATAGGCAGCAATGATTTCGGCATCATTGACAGAGGGACGAATACAATAGAGATAAAGCCCCTCACCACCTGCAATATAGACTGCATATTCTGCTCAGTTGACCATCTCAAAAGACACTCGGATATTGTTGTTGAGACAGATTACCTTATTGAAGAGCTGAAAAAGGTCATAGAGAAGAAAGAAAACAGGGTCAATATCCATATAGGGAGCCAGGGGGACCCGTCTTTATACGGAGAGCTTGTCAGGCTTGTAAGGGAGATAAGGAAGATAAGAAAAGTAAATGCAATCTCAATGGTTACAAATGGCATTCTTATCAATAGGACAATGGCAGACAAGCTGATAAAAGCAGGAATGACCCATTTTCACATCTCCCTGCACAGCCTTGATCCGGAGCGGGCCTCTAGGCTGGCCAACGCACCCTATCCTGTCAAAAAAGTCATGGAAACATGCAGGTATATAGTAAAGCACGCGCATCTCCTTCTTGTGCCTGTCTGGATGGCAGGAATAAACGATAAGGATGTGGAGGATGTAATTCTTTTCGGAAAGGAGATTGGAGCTGATTTGGGAGTGCAGAATTACCTGGAATACAGTTTCGGGAAGAAGCCAGTGAACCCAATGCCTATGAAATTATTCTTTATGAAGATAAAAGAGCTGGAGAAAAAGCTTGAAGTCAATCTTACCACGCTTAATGAGGATTTGGGGTTCAAGGTGGATACTAAGCTGAAAAAGCCTTTCAGGAAGGGCGATACTATTAATGTGGAGATAAAGGCCAGGGGAAGGCTTCTTAACTCTTATATTGCAGTTGCAGGAGAAAGGATTGTAACAGTGATAAGCTCGGATAACCTCAAAGGGCATGTAAAGGCCAGAATTATAAGAGATAAGGACAATATTTTTTCTGCCGTTCCAGCATGAGTTGGTTAATCAGAATTTTCAGAAAAAAGAAAAGAAAAAATAAAATTATTTCTCTTAGACTGTGTTGACTCTTAGGTCAGCTAGGTTTGTTGAAACTACTTCAACTTCGTCGCCTGATAGGTCGTAGTTGTCATAGTCAGCCAAAACATAAGCTGCGCCTTTTGTGTCATCAGCACTGTATCCAGCTACTAGCAGAGCGCTCTTTGAACCCCTGTCGTAGAATTTGATCATGCCTTTACCGGCTTCAAATCCTTCTGTGCAGACATCTGGGTCGCCCATCAGTTCAGCAGCTATTGTGTTAGCACATGGACCGCCAACAACTACCATGTTTTTGTCCATGCTCTCAGCTACTGAATCAAGTACAGCAAGACCTACGCTGAAAGGATTAACCTGTTCACCGGATCCTGTGCCTGATACGCTGGTTGTTGCGCTTAGTGGTGCAATGAAAACGTTTGCATATACGTCTTCCTCAGGGTATGTTACATACAAGTATGAGTTCTTATCGTTGTCATACTCGAACACTAGACCCTTTGTACTTGCGTACATCTGTACATCGTTGTCGTTGTACTCTTTGTTCTCAGAGCTTGCAATCCAAGCACTTGATAAGTTAGTAGGTGCTGACACGTCGATTTCTGTATCGCTTGAGTCATATGTCAACTGTAGCCTAAACTCGTCATCGGCTGTTTGCTTGTCTGAATCTTCATCAGGTGAGGTTATGTTAATCGCTGTTGCGTTTATAATCCTCAACTCAGCACCAAGTTCTGTTTCAGCTACATAAGGTGTAGCGTTGAACCATAGCACATTATCTGCTTCGTTGAAAGCCAGTTGGATTGAACCAAGGCTTCCAAGCACAACAGACTCAAGTGCACCTGCGGTAGCAGTGAATGCTGCTGATGTAACTTCGTTTCCTGATGTCAGGTCATCGAATGTTGCCTTGTTGTCGTCATCGTCCCATTCTGAGAATTCAAGAATGTGGACTTCTCCGCCTTCAAGTACAAACCACAGCTTTACATCTGGATCAGCATCAGTATCAACACTGATTGTTCCGTTGAATGTAGCGTTCTGGTTTGCAACTGCCTGCCATAATAGTGGTCCACTTGAACTGTCTCCAAGTGCGATTGCACTATCATAGTGCCATTCAAGTACAACTTCCTGTCCCTTCTTGTTGTTGAAGGTAAAGGCTGCTTCGTCAGCGCTTCTCTCTAGCTTAAACATTTCTGTTTTCTTTGTTGTTCCCTCAAACAGCACTTCCCAGTTTCCGAAAACAGGGTCAATCCATGCTTCGCCTGGTGCAAAATACTGCATGTAAGGATCAATGTCGTCTTTGTCAGTTGTGTAGACTATTGTTAAGCCTGTGAATGTTCCAGCTGTGTTGTTACCTGTAAGGGTAACGGCTGAACCATCAATATCTACACTATTCCTTTCAACTTTTCCGCCTGAATTAAGCACAAGCTTATCAGCACCCAAAGTCACTTCACATGTCTTCAGGTTTGTTGAATAGAATGATGAGATAATACCAACTGTCAGACCACTGACTGCTTCTGTGTCTCCTACATCTATTGTCTTGCTTACGCCGTCCACATTGATGACACACTTGTCTTCTGCTTCGTTAACGCTTCCCAGTGTAACAGTGTGGTCGCCGAATCCGATTGGCTCATCCTGTACAAGGTTGTGTGTTGCTGAACCAGCAAGAAGTGTCATATCTGTGTATGCACCGCTTGTTCCATAGCTTATTGAGGAGATTGTGTACTCTCTTCCCTGTATTGTAAGGGCTTCTCCTTCAAGCTCTGCTGCAGCTTCATTCAGTGTTGACTCCATTGTCAGCGCATAGCTGTAAACCTGGTTTCCTTTAGGGAAGTACAGGTAATCACCAGCACCGTATTCAACATCATCCACCTTACCAGGTGAATCATATTTGAATGTTGCTGTACTTGCGCTTATTGTCAGTGTCTGCGTATATTTTTTGTCTTTTAATGTTTCATCTGCCAGTACGTCAGGCAGCTCTGCGTCATCAAAGACAGTCTGCAGTGTAGCAATCTCTTCGTCGTAGTTCATCTTGTTTCCGCTCTGTGAAACCTTGACACCTTCGCTGATGGTTACTTCACCAGTTGAGGATGTTGTTGTCTCTGTTGCGGATACTGCGGATGCCTGCAATGAAGCAGCTATATCTACAGCTCCTAGAACATCTGCTGTTGCTGCTGATTCGCCGACAACAATTACTGTGTCGCTTAGCACGCCATTCTGGACGAATGGTGCTGGATAATCAGCCAGGTCAGCTACCGCCAATGCGCCCGTAAGCGTTGCTCCGAGCATCAGCGCGCCTGTTCCTAGGGCAGCTATTTTCTTTGCCCAATTTAGTTTTTCCATTTACTTAACACCTCCGTGTTAATAAGCATTAATCGTGTTCTCTCCTCTTCTCTGCACGTTAAACACTGTCGTCTCTATAAATATGCTCAATTGATGTTTGAATGTTGAGTTTTGTTTATAAAGTTTTCGCAATTATATGTTTCTTTCGGACCATTTCAAGCATTTCAGAGCCTGAATCCCCCGAAATCAGCCATCTTAGGTTGTGATAACTTTGTAGTGACTAAATTTTAAAATCAGTCTTATTTCAAAAAGCTTTATAAACAGGCTTTAAAGACGGATATTCTGTGTTTTTAATACCGGCTATAACTATTTAAACCATTCCCTATTTAGGTGTGATATGAGGTTATCTTCTATTGAAAAAAAGATTCACCCTGCATTGTATAATATAATCTCTAAGGACTTTCCCGAACTCAGGCCGGCACAGGCAAAAGCCATAGAAGCAGGGCTTTTAGAAAGGAAAAACCTGCTGGTATGCACGCCGACAGCGTCTGGAAAGACCCTTATAGCAGAGCTTGCCATGATGCAGGCCATATACAATAATATAGGGAAAGCGGTCTACATAGTCCCCCTGAAGGCGCTGGCATCTGAAAAATATGAATATTTTAAGAACAAGTACAAAGATATCAAAGTGGCGCTTTCTATAGGAGATACAGACTCCTCTGACACGTATCTGGAAAGATATGATATAATAATAACAGTATCTGAAAAGCTGGATTCCCTGATAAGGCATAAAGCACCCTGGCTCCGCTACGTCTCCACAATAATCATAGATGAAATCCATCTTATGAATGATTCCCACAGGGGCCCGACCCTTGAAGTCGTGATAACTATCCTGAGGAAAGTGCTTAAAAAAGCCCAGTTTATTGCCCTTTCTGCTACAATAGGAAACCCAAAGGAACTTGGGGAGTGGCTGGACGCAGAAGTTGTTATGGATGACTGGAGACCACTGGAGCTGCATAAGGGGATATATCACGAGGGTTCTGTCAGATTCTATTAATATAGTAGCTTTAAATATAAGGTATTTTTACCCCAAAGTACATATAACCTTGTTTATATATGGAGAGAGGCGGAACAAAATGAAGAAAAAACTTACTCTTGAAGAAAAATTAGGATTTATGAAAGAATTCTTTGGCGGCAAAGTTCCAGAGTATCTCTGGTATAATCTCGGATCAGCCAGCTCAGGCATATTTAATGACACAGCCATAGCCGGGATAGCAGACCAGACCGGGATAAGAGGCCATATAAGCGATCTGATGAAAGTATATGATGTATATCCAAATGACCTCGGAGGAGGAGTTATACCTCTTGGCGTGCCGCAGTACAGGCACAAAGAGCCAATGTGGATGCCTCTTGCAAAGCTAATAGGGAAAGAAGATAAGGCACTCCTTGTAAAAGATGCCAAAGAATTGGTTGCGGGGCTTCAGCTGCCAGACAGGGTTATTGAATTATATGCTGCAACCACAACAGACCATATTGAGTATCCTGCACCTAAAGCAAAGGAGGGGATAGTCCTGAAAGTGAATTTTGCAAAAATGAAAGCGTATGGCCCTATAAGGCTTGCAAAAGTAGCAGGAGAGTACGGCCTTAATTTCTATACAAGCAGGCACGGGTTTTAATTTTATTTATTACTTTTCCAGTAGTTAAAAATAAGTAGGTTTAAATTTAACTTATTTTTACCCGGTTCTATACTTACAGAAGGTGAATAAAAATGACAGACATAAAGATGAGCCTTGAAGAAAGAGCAGCTTTTATAGACCAATTTTTTGACGGAAAAACCCCGGGCTATTTGTGGTACAATATCGGTCCTGTTGAAGAGGGGAAGTACGATATTACCCCGATACAGGAGCAGACAAAATGCGGAAAAAACTTTGGGGATGTAGAGATACACACAGTTTATCCTGATTTCAGCTTTGAGAATCCCGTAGAATTAGGTGTTCCAGAATATAGGGAAAAAAAGCCATGGTGGATGAATATTGCCAACCTTGTAGGAAAAGGAGATACCGCCCTAAGGGTAAGAGGGCCGGGGGAAGTCCCGCTCACACTTGATTTTATCGGAAGGCAGCCTGAACTATATGAAGTTAATGGCAGAATTAAAGAAAAGCACGCAGGTGCAAACTTTGCCCAGATGATTGCATGGGGTCCTGAAAGCAAAAAGGAGCTGGCAGAATCATTCGGATTTAAATATGACTTACACAATAGCAGGTGAAAAAATGCAGAAAAAAGTCATGATTAATGGGGCTGCAGGAAGGATTGGAAGGGCAGTTACATACGAAATTATGAAGGCAAGAAAGCTTGGAGAGGGGATGCTTGAACCTGCAGTTCTTAATGATATAGTTGGAATTGACGGGATTGTAGCAAGCCTGTCAGGAAACGACAGCGTTCACGGCAAATTCGACTGGAACATTGCAAAGGTTGACGACTTCACAATAGAAATAGACGGGCTAAGAGCACGGGTGTATTCAGGAGTGGACATTAAGACTATCCCTTTTGCGGATTTGGGTGTTGATATTGTAGAGGAGTGCACAGGCCGCTACGGGGATGATAAGAAAAACCCGGGGATTAGAAAAAGCGAAGATTTCCTTTATGCAGGTGCAAAAAAGGTTGTCCAGTCATATCTGGCAAAGAGATCCTCTGATGTTGTTCTTGTTATGGGTGCAAACCATGAGATTTATAATCCTGAAAAGCACCATATCATTTCAAACGGCTCATGCACAACAAAAGCAATTGCAGCACCTTTGCGTGTATTGCTAGATGAAGGGATTAATATTGCAGGACTCTATATGAGCACAGTCCATGCAGCAACAGTTTCCCAAAAGACTTTAAAAGTGCTTTCCGGCGTCTATACACACACGACAGGGGCTGCACAAGCAACCAGCATACTCTTCCCACAGTTAGAGGGCAGGATGGACGGAATGTCATACAGGGTCCCGATTCTTGACGGAAGCATTGCCGAGGTGAACATGGTGGCATGGTATAAAGGCCAGCTTACAGCTGAATCCATAAATGAAGCCATGCTAAAAGCCGAGAGCAACCCGGCATATGCAGGCAGGATTAGCACACTTAAAAGCAATGATGAAGGCGAGATACAGGTTAAAGAGGACATAGTCGGAAGAACAGAGAACGGACTTGTTATCCTGGACGAAACAAGGGCCATGCCAATAGAGGGAGCCAGCAGCGAGAAGGGCAATCTTTATTTCATAAAACTATTATCCGGCTACGACAACGAGAGGGGCCCTCCGAAAGATCAGGTTAAGCTTACTGAGTATATTGCACAGTTTTAATTTATTTATTACTTAACAGTAGTTAAAAAATAGAAAGATTTATATAGTTACATCTTCTAATTTATTTCAGGTGATAAAGATGAACCTTACTTCAAGACTAAGAAAAGGCGCTGTTATTACAGGACTTGTAGCAATAATCGGCGGAACAGTGCTTGGAGCATGCGCTCCAATGCAGCCATACCAGTTTGAAGCTGGTGATAGGGTTCAGGTTATTAATGGCAATTTAGCATACGCCCCATTTTCAGAAGGAAACAGATATGACCCGCCCGGAGAGGGCAAGACTATAGGGGAATACGCACAGGTCCCTGATGGTGCAACCTGCATGGTAACTGACAGGATGCCATATGCAGGAGAAGGCAATGAATTTGAAAGATGGTATAAATTAGACTGCCGTGAAGAAGTTCCTGAAATCGATTTGGCTGGTCTTTGCTTTCATCCTATTAAAGGATCTATTAAACCAAGCAATTGCGGCGAAGAGCCGGTTGGATATGCACCTGAAGATAATCTAAGACCAATACAAAAATAAAAGAGGCAAAAATGACACTAAACGCAAAACTGAAAACTGGCATTTTGGCAGCAGGGCTTGCTGCAACTGTCTTGACAGCATGTAGCGGCCAGGGAGAGAGAATACTTGAAAGAGAAAGGCAGTCTGGCTTACAGGTTGAAGTCCTTGCTAACAACTATTGTAATGCCCCTCCCAGGCTTCCAGACCAAAACCTATGGTATTATGAAGTCATTGTGGAAAGAGAGGCAAACGAAAATAATCAGGAGAGATTCTCTGTGATTGCCCTTCAATATGATGGCCGTGATTATTCCTGTACAGGACCATGGCAGGATATTGGATATTCACCACAAACACCTTAATTTTTCTTTATTTATTCAAAACAATTATATATTAGCGCGTCTTAAGATTCTAAAACAACGTGGGGTGGTAGAATGTATCTGAATTTAATATCTTTACAGGCAGGCCCTGAGTGGTATGGGCCCTTGGGGATGGGATTCCTCGGCTTTATGCTAGGTTCAATGCTTCTGATGTTTGCGCTGCTTGTCGGGCTGTATGTGTATACAAGCTTTACTCTGATGAAAGTAGCTGAAAGGCTGAAGACGAAGCCAGCATGGCTGGCATGGGTGCCAATAGGAAATCTTTATCTGATGTCCAAAATGGCAAAAATGCAGTGGTGGCCTATACTGCTCCTGCTGGCATGGTGGATACCGGTTCTGGGACAGGTGGCATTCCTGGTGTTTGCAGTTTTCGCATTCATATGGATGTGGAAAATCCTTGAGGCAAGAAAAAGGCCCGGCTGGTGGTCGCTCTTTGCGCTCATACCTATGGTCGGATTGATATGGTATCTTGTGATGTGGGGAATACTTGCCTGGTCCAAGAAATAAGCAATTTTATTTTAACTTTATTTTTCTTTAATCTTTCTCAGAATTCAAATCTTATGACGTCCCTGTAAAGCTTCTCATGGCAAATATGGAGCCTCTCTACAAGCTCATGGCTATTTGAGGCATGCCTTATCTGCCTCAGCATATCTATGACCCTTCTTATCAGCCTTATAAGGTCGCCTTCCTCCAGGCTGCTCAGTTCCAGGAGATTCCTGAAATCCGTTCCAGCTGTAAAATCGCCTATTACCCTTACCATCCTCTTCACATAGAGCTTATTCAGGTTTTTTGAGACATAGCTTCTTTTAGAAATGACTCTCATTATATGGGCATAAGTCTTATCTATACCTTTCAGCGAGAAATAGTCTTTTCTTCTCGGCTCGTATATTGCAGCAGCGACCAGTACGTTTATTTCTTCATCAGACAGCTCCTTGTAGATATTATCTGCAAACATTTCCGTCACGAGAAGCTCGTTTGAATATATCTTTGTGGCAAAAAGCCCCTTGTCAGAAAGGCCCTCTCCCTGGATGTAGCCCATACTTTTCAGTATCTTGACTTTGTGGTTGTAAGAAGACATCACCCTTACCTGCCTGTTGCTCTGCTGCCTTCTTATGAAATAATCAAAGTTCATCTTCAGGATAATCTCCCTTTCCTCGGGAGTGTGGTTGTTTATGAGATTGAGGACAGTGTTGAAGCTGAGCTTGAACTGAGATTGGATAGGGATATCGTCTTTTGTAGAAATTTCTTTTATCTTCTGGAAATTCGTGTGCACCCTGTCAATCATCACAATTGCATAGCCAATCTTATCTATCCCCCTTCTTCCAGCCCTTCCGGCCAGCTGGAAATACTCCTTTGAATTCACATACCTGAATGTAATGCCGTCATACTTTTCAACAGAGGCAAAGCATACTGTCTTCGCAGGCATGTTTATGCCGACAGCAAAAGTTTCTGTGGCATAAAGCACTTTTATCAGGCCTTCTGAAAACAGCACTTCAACAAGCTCTTTTGCCTTCGGAAGCACGCCGGCATGATGGAAAGCAATCCCGTGCGACAGCGCCTGCTTCAGCTTCTGGATGCTTAAGAGAGACCTGTATTCGCTGGAGATGAGCGTGTTAGACATTTCTATTATGTACTTTCTATCTTTGTCGCTGAGGAAATTTTTTTTCTTTGCGAGCTCTAATGCCTTATCCTCGCAGTCCTTTCTTGAAAAGCTGAAAAATATGCAGGGCAGCTTGTCTTCTATTTTCCTTATCAGGTCAATGTGTGATGACTTCTGGATTCCTCTTCCCTTGTTTTTTTTCGCCTGCTGCTTAAGAAATTCAGTCGTTGACCTGTCTTTCATTATATTTTCTATCTTGGTGACGCCAAGATGGGTATCGTATACAAAGTGTTCAAGCGGCACAGCCCTTTTGCTGTATTTCACCACATCAACCGTATGCTTTTTTATGCTTTCTATCCAGTCTGCAAACTCCCGGGCATTTGGTATTGTTGCAGAAAGGCAGAGGAACCTGACATGCTCTGGCGAGAAGATTATTGATTCTTCCCATACTGTGCCCCTTTCTATATCATTTATGTAGTGGATCTCGTCAAAAATCACATAGGACACATGCTCGATTATAGGGTCCTTCGTAAGAAGCATGTTCCTGTATATTTCTGTTGTCATTATCAGCACAGGGGCCTCTGCATTGATTACGATGTCGCCGGTCATTATGCCAATATTGCTTTCCCCGTGGTCCCTCTTGAAATCCCTGTACTTCTGGTTGGAAAGGGCCTTTATAGGAGCAGTGTAGACAATCCTTCGCCTGCCCTGTATATACTTGTCAATTATATAATCTGCAATAAGCGTCTTTCCTGTTCCGGTTGCAGCAGACACAACAACTGAATGGCCTTTTTCTATTGATTCAATTGATTCAACCTGGAATGGGTCAAGAATAAAATTTTTGAATTTCATACAATCTAGCCTTTTTTACTTCTTTAAAATAGTTTGCCTTTTTTCAGGCAGCCGGCAGCGAAGGAGATTGCATAAGTTTTAAATAAGCACTCCAATTATCCAGCAGAGGGGAAAATGGAAATAATATCTGATTTGCATCTTCATTCAAAATACAGCAGGGCATGCTCCAAAGACCTTGATATCAGGAATATGGAGAAATATGCCAGGATAAAGGGGGTCAATCTTATGGGAACAGGGGATTTCCAGCACCCTGAATGGCAGAAGGAACTGAAAAAAGAGCTGGCAGAAGATGGCACGGGAATACTGAGGACAAAGACAGGTTTCCCTTTTATGCTGACAAGCGAGATTTCCCTTATCTATTCACAAGGCGGAAAGGGAAGAAAAGTCCATAATGTGATATGGTGCAAAAGCCTTGAAATCGCTTCGCAGGTTTCTCAGGCATTGCTTAAGCATGGCAGGATTGATTATGACGGAAGGCCGATATTCGGCATGACCTGCCCTGAATTTGTTGACCTTATGAAGGGCGTTGACGAAGACATAGAGATAATTCCCGCGCACATCTGGACGCCGTGGTTCAGCCTGTTCGGAAGCAATTCAGGATTTGATTCTGTTAGGGAGGCATTCGGTGACAGGATAGACAAGATACATGCAGTTGAGACAGGCCTGTCTTCAGACCCGGAAATGAACTGGAGGCTCTCGCAGCTTGACAGGTTCGCTGTTGTAAGCTTTTCAGACAGCCACAGCTTCTGGCCGTGGAGGCTTGGAAGGGAGGCAACAGTGTTTGAGCTTGAAGAGCTGACTTATGGTAACATAATAAAAGCGCTGAGGACAAAAAAAGGCCTGAAGGAAACAATTGAGGTTGACCCCGGATATGGAAAATACCATTATGACGGCCACAGGAACTGCAATGTTTCCCTGAGCCCGAGAGAATCGAACAGACTCAATAAACTCTGCCCCAAATGCGGAAGGCCTCTTACAATAGGGGTTGAGAACAGGGTCGAAGAGCTGGCAGACAGGCCTGTTGGGTATAAGCCTGAAACTCCAATCCCATTCAAAAAATATATTCCTCTTTCAGAACTTATTTCAGCAGCCGCAGGAAAAGCTGTGGCAACAAAAGCAGTCTGGGCTGAATATTACAAGCTGGTCGGAAAACTTGGAAGTGAGTATGATGTTCTCAGGGCAGTTCCTGAAAAGGAGCTTGAGAAACACGCAGGAAAAAAACTGGCTGAAGTCATTATGAAAAACAGGAACCAGCAGATTAAAGTCACTCCCGGATATGACGGCGTTTATGGAGTGCCTATAATTGATGAGAGCCAGAAGATCGAGCAGCCCGAGGTTGACATAAGAGACAGGCAGAAAGGACTGCAGGATTATATGTCCTGAATTCTAGTTTGTGCTCTCTTTTTCTTCAGAAAAGAAGCCATGCCTGAGCTTGTGGAACAGGCTCAGCACAAACTCAAGGAGGACTATCGCTATCAGATACTGGACTATTATATGCGTGAATAAGGGCAGGGACATGAACTTCTCGATTGTGGTTTCAATGGAAAAATAAGTTGTATCAACTATAAAAATACCAAGCAGCACAAAAGGCACGAGCTTGGCAACCTCCTTTGACAGTTCCTCATTATAATATGCTGTTATCCTTGAAACCACAATGACTGTCATTGAAATAAGCAGCACAGTAGCTACTTCATGGCTTTTTGAAAGGAAAAGCAGGAAGCCGCCTAAAATAAGGAACCATAATGCCGTTATTAATGGGTATATCACAAGGGACTTCACTATAAATACCACAACCCCCCAGGCACTGACAAAAAATGCAAAGAAATTATTTTTTGGTTTTTTGAGCTTTATGCTTATTATCTCTCTTTTTGCCAGGTGCCTGTAGAAATGCCATATGACAACAACATAGATAAACATCCCCAGGGAATAGAGAGCCAGGTTTGTCAGGTTGCTCCCAATATCTTTTGTTATAAGCTCAGGAAGAGCAGAAAAATAAGTTGAGTTTAGGAATGAAGTAAAGTCAACCATGAAATAAAAATTGATACAATGGTATATAAATATTTCTCTTCAATTCCTTAACTTTAAATATAAAATTTAGTTCCCGCAAATTTATGAGCGATGAAGAAAGTCTTGAGGAAAAGATTGCAGCGATTGGAAAAAGAACCAAGAGCATGCTCAGCGATTTTCATGTTCTTCTTAAATCAGGAGATTTTAAGGGCATATATGTCCCTGAATTCATACAGTTTGAGACTATGTGGCTGGAGCTTGGGTTCTATATTGACAGGTACAACATACTATATCATGAAAGGACAATAGCCAGTGATGATATCAAGGAAGGAAGCCTTGGCATATTCCTGCTGAACCAGAACAAATGGGGATACAGGAAGCTTTTGAAGCACAATTTCCGTAATCACCTGGCAAAAAGAAAACTGCTCCATAGCAGGGTTAAATTTACATCTCCGGATAAATACCTTGAGACAGTAGAAGATTACCTAAATAATACTGAATCTATGATACTCAAACTTTCCCAGGGGGATGTGCAGCATAATATAAAATACCTGTCTGAATCAATTGCAAAAAAAGGAGAGGCCAATTATCTCAGCGAGCTTGAGAAATTTCTCAATGGATTAAAGGAAGAATTCGCTCTTCTGGATAGAGACAATGAGTATGGTATGACAGATGAGAACAGGCGAAAGCTCGGCATGATTGGATTTGACCTGAATTCCGAAGGGACGGCCTACAGCACAAAAGTGGAATACCGTCCTGTAGGCTCTCTAGAGATTCTTGCCAACAAGTCTACTTTTGATGTCAGGTTCAGCAATTATAGCATGCATGATAGGATTGCAATAATAAATAATGACAATTATCCATGCCTTCCGGAGCGGCATGTCTCAGGCAGGATAGACATTTCAGAATATCCCGGAAATTATGAGATTAACATCTATTCAGCATCAGGATACTCAGTCCTTAAACTTTTAAACTTTATAGGGCAGGACAATACCATAGATTTTCAGAGGCCCGGCAATATACAGGTATATGTAAACGGGATTAATAACAGGGTGTATACGCAGAGCATGATAAATATCAAGATGAACAAGCACCCGAGCAACCAGATATTAAATGAGACATTAAAGGAAAAAAAGCAGAGAAAATAAGATTTATTTTTTCTTTCCGATTACTTTGACCGGCATGTATGGGTGCAGTGCCTTTGGTACATCAAAGCTGCCGTCCTTGTTCTGGTAATTCTCCATGATTGCAACGATTGCCCTTGATGTCGCGATTGCAGTTGAGTTAAGGGTATGGACAAATTTCCTGTCATTACCTTCCTGATATTTTGTATTCAGCCTTCTTGCCTGGTAGTCTGTGCAGTTGCTGCATGAGACAGCCTCCCTGTATGTCTTTTGTGCGGGCATCCACACTTCAATATCATATTTCTTTGCTGCAATCCCGCCCATGTCGCCGGTACAGACGTTCACAACTCTATACGGCAGCTTTAATTTCTGGAATATCTCCTCCGCGTTTTTCAGCAGCTCCTCGTGGAGCTTCCATGAATCCTTTTCGCTTGAGAAAACAAACTGCTCAACCTTGTGGAAATGGTGGACCCTGAAAATCCCCTTTGTATCTTTCCCGTGGCTTCCGGCCTCTTTCCTGAAGCATGGCGATACTCCTGCATATTTCAGGGGAAGGTCTTTCAGCTCGAGGGTTTCATTCATATGATAAGGGCCTATTGAATGCTCTGAGGTTGCTATAAAATAGAGGTCTTCTCCTTCAACCTTATACATTACTTCTTCAAAATCGCCCATGGAGACCATCGCAGAATATGGTGCTTTCCTCATCATATATGGCGGCTCCATAAGTATGAATCCTTTGCTGTAGAGATGGTCAAGCGCAAATTTAAGAAGTGCATAATCAAGAAGGACAAGCTCGTTTTTCAGGTAATAAAACCTTGACCCTGCGATTTCAGAAGCCTTTGCAGTGTCTGCAAGGCCTTTTTCCTCAAGCAGGTCAACGTGGCTCTTCAGCGGGAAATCAAACTTTGGCTTCTCGCCCCATGTCTTTATTGTCTTGTTCTGGGAATCATCTGCTCCGACAGGAACTGACTCATGCAGGATATTCGGGAGCAAAAACATTATCTGGTCTATCCTGCCTTTTAGCTCTTCTGTTTTTTCCTGCTGCTTCTTTATCTTATCAGGTATGTCTTTCACAAGCTTTAACTTCTCAGCAGCATCTTTCCCCTGCTTCTTCAGGTCAGCGACTTCCTGGCTGAGTATATTCCTCCTGTGTCTCAGCTTCTGCTCTTCCTGCAGGGATTCCCTCCATTCCACATCAAGCTTCCTTACTTCCTCAAGCTTTTTCAGGAGGTCCGGCCTGTCCCTTTTTTCCAGGTCTTTTTTTATTATCTCAGGAGTTTCTCTTACAAGTCTGATATCAAGCATTATTCTCTCACCATAGTGTGTTGTGAAACATACAGCATATTAAAATCTTTTTGAAAAAGGAGGGTCTTACGCATCCGAAAGGTTAGTTGACCTCTTTATGAAATAAGCCAGAAGAGGGGGCACAATGAAGGAAGTGAGGAGGGCCATTGCTGAGATTACTGAGTATTCAGCTGCAGGGAGCACACCATTGGCAAGTCCGATTGAGGCTATTATAAGCGCAACTTCTCCCCTTGGAGCCATGCCTATTCCGACAAGAAGAGACTCATTTGGGCTTAGCTTTGAAAGCAGCGCCATTCCGCCGCACGCAATCAGCTTTGTGAGGAGGGCCAGGGCAGTAAGTATCAGGATTGGTATAAAAAATGCCACAACTGCCTTTACATCAACAAGAAGGCCAAGCGATATAAAGAATATGGGTGTAAAGACAAGCTCCAGGGCAAAAGTCTTTTCTTCAAGTATAGCAAGATTCTTGCTTTTGTTAAGAATGATGCCTGCGAGGAAAGCGCCGACTATTGCAGACAGGTTTATCACTTCTGCGACATAGGCAAGAAGAAGCATGAATGACAGGGACAGCAGGAGCCTTTTTGTCCCCATCTCTTTCCTGTCAATATATCCTATAAAATATTTTCCGGTTACGATTGCACCCAGTAGGAATATAGTGGAGATTACAGACACCCTTATTAGTGAAGCAACAGCATTTCCCTGGATATCGACAATATTTGTAACCGCTGAAAGCAGGAGAAGGGCGAGGATGTCATCTATAACCGCTGCGCCTATTATGATTTCAGAAAATTTTTTCTGGAGCAGCTTCATTTCTTTCAGTATCCCCACAGTCACACCAACGCTGGTCGCAGTCAGCGCAGCTCCCACAAACATGGAATATCCGAAGCTGCCTCCGCTAAGTACAGCATAGAAATAGCCTGCCACAAAAGGGAAGACAATTCCTGCAAGGGCAGTCAGCAAGTTTTCTTTTGAAAAGAGCTTTTCTATCTTGCTGTGCAGGCCAACCTTAAACAGCAGCACTATGGCTCCGAGCTGTGCAAACAGGTGGATAACCTCTTCATGATAGAAGAAGACTGGAGCCTCTGCTGAGATCTGGAAGGGCAGGTTCAGCGAGTGCAGGAAGTCCCAGGTTATATTGAGGAACCCGGGGCCTATAAGAATCCCAAAAATCATCAGCACTACTACAGTCTGCTGCCTGAAATAGAACACCGCAACTTCAGCCAGCACTGCCAGGAGCAATAAGAATACAATCTCAAAGTAGATATGCTTCTCAGGATCCAGGTTTCCAAAAAAAGATGCCCTTATTGTTGCGAATATCAGAAGGAGGAAGAGAAACCCGATAACGAGAGCACCAATCTTATAAACATGCTCAGTAACATTCTTATTCTTCAACCTCTCCGTTATCCTTCTCATCCAATCAGTGCAATATGAATTATTCTTATATATTTTTCCTCTTTTTTCACAAAATTTAAAAACAATCCAGATATGGGAAAAAGTAGAGAGGTGCCACAATGGATTTTACGCTTATCTTGATAATTGGTTTAGGGATTGTTTTTGTTATACTTGCATTGAAGATTGTAAAGATAGCACTGAAACTTATCGCAGTCTCCCTTATAGTGTTAGTACTCTCTACTGCGGTATTCGGCTATTTCTTCATAAAAGATGCACAGGACATAGCATCTGACTTTTCAGAAGGGAGGACACTTATACTTTTCACAGAAAGCGGAGACATAGTTGCCGGCCTTACAAAAGAGGATAACGAGACTATTGTGTTTGAAAGGAGGCAGCTTGATGAATTTGAGGCATATTACCGCAGAGGAGAATATACTGAGATTGCTGAGACTGACAAAAGAGTTTTTTTTATGGAAGCGGAGGAAGTAGATGAAGAGAACAAGACCGGAATTATCTTTAGCTTCCTGCAGAAGAGAATACCTGCGCTGAATATATCAGCCAGGGTGGCAGAAAAAGTTCCGGACAGAGCCACAGCCCAGATTATCATAAATATTATCGATAAGATGAGAAGCGACCCTCTTTATATATTCAAGGCCTACAAAGAAAAAAAGCTTTTTGTCTACCCTGAGACATTTGTCTTCAAGACACTAAGATATCTTACCCGAGGAAAAAAATCATGAGGAAACCAGTCTTACTAATTATTTTTTTGTTCCTTATCAGCATCTCTGCAGTTTCAGCCGAGGAACTGGCATTTGAAGGCTGGGTGTATAACAACAAATCGCTTAACCTGGACACGACATCATATAAGACGTTCATATCAGCAAACAAGAATCTTCTGATTTTATCAAACAAGTCAATAAATCTTGCTCTCAATACCTGCTCTACAGAAGGCGTGACAAAATTCTGCTATAACCTCTCGGAATATGACTCAGATCTGGGGGAATACAAGGCATATGTATATGCCTACTACAGGCAGCCTGAGATAACCATAACCAGGACAGCAACAAACAACCAGATGAACGTGGGGGAAAAGGCAACATTTACTGTAACTATAAAAAACACAGGAGACGTCGATGCAAAGGATGTTATTTTTTCAGAGGATTTTCCCAGCAATATCGTAATAACAAAAGTGAAAAATGCGGATGCTGCAGGGCGGGCAATCTACTGGAAGGGAAACCTTGCAGCAGGAAAAAGCATGACTTTCGAGTATGATGTAACATCTACTGGAATTGTTAATACGTACCTGAAAGCAAGCGTTCTTTATTTCGACGGCTTTGAGGAAAAGGAGGTTTTTTCCACTGAAATAAACCTGAAATCAGAGCAGGTAATTACTGTGGAGCTTGTGACTGATAAGGAAGAGTATGGGCTTAATGAAGAGATGCTGCTCAACCTCAGCCTCGAAAACAGCGGCGATGATGATGTCACGGTCAAATCACTCAGCATACTGGTGCCAACAACCATCCAGGTTACAGATAAAAGCACAATGGAGAAAAGTGAACTTGGACTTGTCTGGTCTGGAAAACTTGAAGAGAATAAGACTAAGACATTTGGCCTGGGGCTGAAGAGCAACAAAACCGGCCAGTCATTTGTGATTGTTAATCTTGTATATGAATACAAGGATCAGGAATACAGGATAGAGAATACAAACAAGGAATTTTCTTTGTCTAATGAGGGGGTAGCTCTTACGACATCACTTTCAGACACTGAGACAGTAAATTCAGAGCAGGAGCTTTCTATATGGGTCAAGCTATGGAACAAGAACCTCTATTCAAAAATAAAGAATATCGCTTTTTCAGCAGAGACAGAGGTAGCGAGGCTTGGGACTACATATATTGATTCTGTTGGAGCAAATAATACAGTTCTGCTCCTGAACACAAAAATAAGTGTCCCCAAATCGGATGAAGAGGTTTCTTTCCCTGTTGCTTTTTATGTAAATTATTCAACCGAAGACGGCCAGGCATATTCAGGCGAGCTGAAGAAAACAATTGTTGTAAAGCCGTTTAAGCAGGTTGCAATAACCCCGAGCGTGACGTCAGTTACACTTGAAGAAGGAGAGGCAAAAGCAATCAGCGTAGAGCTTTCAAACCCCTCAGATAAGGACATAGAATTAATCTCAATTGAAGCATCTATACCTGATATATTTTCTGTCAAGGGATCTACAGCCGCATCAGCTAGCCTTAACAATGGTGAGAGCATTGAAATTATATCCTTTACAGTAACTCCTGGAACTGCAGAGAAGGAAGAGAAATATGAGATAGATCTGTTTGTGGATTATACGGTGGAGGGAAGCCAGTACAGCAATGCAGGAGCAATAGAGATAACAGTTGTCCCAAAAAAGCCAGAAGTGAAAATTGAAAAATCCTTTGATAAAAGTGAGGTGTATCAGGGAGAGCAGTTTGGCTCAAGCTATATAATAACTAATGAGGATGATATATCTATATACAACCTTACTCTTGTTACAACACAGGACTACCGGCTGGATACTTTGTCATTCTTTAGTTATTTTATACCGAAGCTTGACCCCGGGGAGAAAATAACTTTTGATGCAGACCAGCTGAGGGCAAAAGAGAAAGGCACTTTCAGCATAGCAGAATCCAGGCTTGAATATTATAACAAATACAGCAAGAATTTCTCAGAAACTTCAAATTCCCCCGCGCTTACTATTAAGGAAGCCAGGATAACAGGGCCCGTCCTTATGGTAAAAATAACTGCTCCGGAAAAAATTAACGCAGGAGAATCTTTTGAAGCTGAAATAAAGCTGACGAGTCTAGGGACGGAGGGGGTTTATGCGACTATTGACAACAAAATAGTGGGCATAGATGAGGAATATATCATAAAAAAAGAGATGAAGTATGATGAACCCGGCACTTATACGATTGAGAAGGTATTTTTCGACTATGATTATCTTGACGGCAAGGCAAGGGCATTCTCAAATACTGTGACAGTTAGTGTGATTGCGGATGAGCCGGCAGCAGAGACAGCAGTCTCGGAGCCTCCTGCAGAACCTGAGAAAAAAGGGATCATCCAGAGCGTTGTAGATTGGTTCAAAAGTCTTTTAGGGATTGAGAGCTGAAGCGCAGCATTGAACAGTAAATTATATAAATCTCGCACAACAAGATTCTACTATGGCCGAGATACCCGCACTGGTATGGATTGTTGTTGGAATCTTTGTATCCATATTTTCAGTTATAATTGTATTCAGGAGCGGTGAGCCATTCTTTATACTGATGATTTTTGCCGGCATCGGCATGCTTGTTTTCGGAGGCATCAAAATTTTCTTAAGGAACAGGAATCAGGAGAGCCTTGTCGATGAGATGAGAAAAAGACACTCATCAAGAGGGGACAGCGAAGCAGAGATTAACATGGATGACTACAGAAGACAGAGGTCTGGCCAGCACCACCAGCAGGCGCATCAGCAGACGCAGCAGGCGCAGAGGCAGCAGGCACCTTCTCCAACTCCCAAGTCTCCTCCTCCCCAGCAGCAGAGCAATAGCCCGCCCAAAGGCCAGCAAGGCTTCTGCTCACAGTGCGGGACACCGCTGCTAAAACAGCATAAATTCTGCCCTATATGCGGCGCAAGAGTATAAGAGGCCCGGCATATGGTTGATAAATATGGTTGATAATATAGTATCCACTTTGTATCATACTGAAGGCATATCTTTTTAAAACCCTCCGGATTTCAATTAGGGGATGCTGGAGTTCATAAAAAAACCCAATACTGACAGGGAAATTTACAGTATTCTTCATCCTTTTCTGGCAAAATGGTTCAGGGATAAATTCGGGGCTTTCTCAGAGCCGCAGAGATACGGCATCATGCCTATCCATAACAAAGAAAACACCCTTATTTTTGCCCCTACAGGGACGGGAAAGACGCTTACTGCCTTTACTTCTATAATAAATGAGCTTTCTTTCCTGGCAGAAAAAAATGAGCTGGAAGACAGGGTCTACTGCGTCTATATCTCTCCGCTGAAAGCGCTTTCAAGAGATATCAGGGTAAACCTTACGGATCCGCTCTCAGAAATAAAGAAAATAGCAAAAGAGGATAAGAAAAAAATAAACATAAGGGTTGAGGCAAGGACAGGAGATACTAGCACGAGCGCAAAATCAAGGATGCTGAAGACACCTCCCCATATCCTTATTACAACTCCGGAAAGCTTTGCAATTGTCCTGACATCAAAGAAGTTCAGGGAGCACCTGGCAAAAGTAGATTGGGTGATAGTTGATGAGATACATTCCATGGCATCAAGCAAGAGGGGAGTCCATCTCTCGCTTTCCCTTGAAAGATTGCGGAACCTGACAAATTTTACAAGGATAGGGCTTTCTGCAACAGTAGCCCCGCTAGAAGAGGTCGCCAAATTTCTCGCCGGAAAAGAGGGAGATAGTTTCAGGAAGTGCAAAATAGTCGATGCGCAGTTCATAAAAAAGATGGACCTGAAAGTACTTAGCCCTGTTGAAGACATAATAAGGACAAGCCACCAGCAGACACACCAGAGGATGTATGAGATTATTGATGACCTTGTCCAGAGCCATAAGACTACATTAATATTTACAAACACAAGGTCTGCAACAGAGAGGGTTGTCCATTACCTAAAAGACAAATTCCCCGGGCATTATACAGAAAACCCCGGGGAAGAGGATTCAAGATCGCTTATAGGGGCGCACCATGGCTCGCTTTCAGCAAGCCACAGGATTAAGATAGAAAACCAGCTGAAAGAAGGGAAGCTGAAAGCCATTGTCTCTTCAACCTCGCTTGAGCTTGGGATAGATATAGGCTATGTTGACCTCGTTATCCTGCTGGGAAGCCCAAAGTCAGTTGCAAGGGCGCTCCAGAGAATAGGAAGGAGCGGGCACAAGCTGCACGATACAGCCAAGGGGAGAGTTATAGTGCTGGACAGGGATGACCTTGTGGAATGTGCAGTGCTCCTGAAATCAGCCATTGAAAAAAAGATAGACAAGATCAGCATCCCAAAAAACTGCCTTGATGTCCTCGCGCAGCAGATATTCGGGATTGCGATTGAGGATGTATACCACATAGACAAAATCTATGAGACTGTAAAGAGAAGCTACAATTATGAAACCCTGACAAGAAAGGACTTTGATTCTGTAATAGATTACCTGGCGGGCGAGCATGTTTCCCTTGAAGACAGGAACGTGTATGCAAAAATATGGGTTGACAAGGAAACAGGCAATGTTGGAAGGAGGGGGAAGCTTGCAAGGATGATTTACATGACAAATATAGGGACTATACCGGACGAATCGTATATAACAGTAAAGCTCGGGGAAGAGATTGTAGGAAAGCTTGATGAGAATTTCCTTGAAAAGCTGAAGAGAGGGGATGTCTTTGTCCTTGGCGGAGAGACTTACGAGTTCCTGTATGCGAGAGGCATGTCTGCTGTTGTAAAGACAAGTGCAGGAAGGCCCCCCACAGTGCCGTCATGGGTTTCAGAGATGCTCCCCCTGAGCTTTGACCTTGCGCTTGAGATACAGAAATTCAGGAGACTCATGGAGGAGCAGCTTAAGGCAAACAAGAAAAAAAGCGAAATTCTGGATTTTGTTAATGGCTACCTCTATGTTGACAAATACGGGGCCAACTCAATATATGAGTATTTCAGGGAGCAGTTCCTCTATTCAGAGATACCGAATGACAAGAAAATTGTAGTCGAGCATTTCAAAGAGGAAAACAAGAAGTACATTGTCTTTCATATGCTTTACGGGAGAAGGGTAAATGATGTCATGAGCAGGGCGCTTGCTTATGCTATCTCAAGGAAGCAGAAGCAGGATGTTGAGATCTCAATCTCTGACAACGGATTCCTGCTGAGCTATCACGGCAGCCTGCAGGCGCTCCATGCACTTAGGATAATCAAAAGCTCGGATTTGAGGAAGATAATGGAGCTTGCCCTGGAAAAGACAGAAGTGCTAAAGAGGAGGTTCAGGCACACTGCCTCAAGAGGGCTGATGATACTCAGGAACTACATGGGAAGAAGAAAGACAGTGGGAAGGCAGCAGGTCAGCTCAATGCTGCTTCTCAATGCTGTGAAGAGGATATCCAATGATTTCCCTATGCTTAGGGAAGCAAGGAGGGAAGTGCTTGAGGACCTGATGGATATAGATAATGCGCAATATGTGTTTGAGCAGATAGAAAAGGGGAAAATTAAGGTTGTGGAATCATACAAGGATTTTCCAAGCCCATTCTCCTTCCATCTTGTAATGCAGGGGTATTCTGATATATTCAAGATTGAGGATAAGATTGAGTTCCTGAAGAGGATGCATGAAAAAGTTCTGAAAAAAATAGAGAACCCTGAGGAAAAGACAGAGCTTAACTACCATGAACTCTGGAGGAAGATGGAAGAGGGCAGGGAAAAGGAAAAAGAAGAAGAAAAGGAGGAGCTGAAGAGACTGGCGTGGAATGTTGAAAAAGCACCCATGTTTGCAAAAGAAGAGATAGTAAAGATGATAGAAGGAGAGGATGTTGAGCAGGGAGTAATTGACAATTTCAAAAAATACAAAGAAGAAATCGAACTCAATTTTCCGAACAGGCTCAGGAAATTTGTCTTTAAATACATAGAGGCTCATGATTACAACAGTGTGCTGCTGAAGCAGTTTGAGGATGCATACAGGAAAGTAAGATTCGATGCAGACATATATTTTGAGGGAAAGGCTGTTATAAACGGGAAAAGGGCATATGTCAGCAAGAAATTCAGGGACTGGCTGGATACACTGCTTAAAGGTGCAGTGCCATATGCATGGAAGAATGAAATAATCAAGTTTTTCATGAAGGTAAGAAAAGAGATCGAGTAGACTTATGCTGGACAAGAAATCTCGCAAATCTTTATAAAACACCCATGTTTCCCCTATATCATGCATGTTGACACAGCTGACTACAATGGAAATCCGAACATAGGGCTTTTCTGCTATGCCAATAACAAGTACTGCCTGGTCCCGTCAGATTTTCCGGACAAGCTTTCAGCAAAATTCGAGAAAATCCTGAAAGTGCCGGTTCATAAGATGAGGGCGGCAGGAACAGACCTGCTTGGCGTGTTTTTTTCAGGGAATGACGATGTTCTTCTGGTGCCCATGATAATGTTTGATTCAGAGCTTGCAGAGTTGCGCAGGCTGAAAATCAATTACAGGATTATCGAGTCGGAACTCACAGCACTCGGCAATAACCTCATTGTTACAGAAAAAGCCTGCATAGCAAACCCCGACTATACAGAAAGCATGCTGAAAAATATAGAAAAAGACCTTGGAGTAAAAGCTGTCAGCGGAAAAATATCTAAACTGAATACAGTTGGCTCCCTTGTCAAAATAGGCAGGGGAAGCTGCCTCGTAACACCGGAGATAGAGCCATTTGAAGAAAAATTCCTGAAGGACAAGCTTAAGATTGCCGTAAAAAAAGGGACAGTAAACTTCGGCTCTCCATATATAAGCTCAGGAGTAGTATGCAATTCCAACGGGTTCATAATAGGCGAGGCCTCAGGCGGACCTGAGATACAGAATGCTGATGAAGCTCTTGGATTTATAGATACAGGGGGTGAGTAAGATATGTCCGACATAAAGGTTTTTTCAGGAAGCGTGCACAGGGAGTTTGCAGAAGAGATATGCAGGCACCTTAAAATATCCCTTTCAGAAGTAATACTGAAAAAATTCCATGACTCTGAAACGTATGTTAAATATCTGGAGAAAGTCAGGGGGGAGGATGTTTTCATAATCCAGCCGACATCAAGGCCTGTCAATGAGAGCCTGATGGAGCTGCTTATAATGATAGATGCCCTGAAGAGGTCAAGCGTCAACAGGATAAACATTGTTGTGCCATACTATGGATATGCAAGGCAGGACAGGAGGGCATCTGCCAGGGAGCCCATAACTGCAAAGCTTGTCGCAAACCTTCTTACAGCAGCCGGAGCAGACAGGATAGTGACTGTTGACCTGCACAGCCCGCAGACAGTAGGATTCTTTGATATAGATGTTGACCATTTTGAGGCATATCCCCTATTCGCGGAATATTTCAGGAAAAAGAATCTTAAGGATATTGTTGCAGTTGCCTCAGATTCCGGGTTTGCAAAAAAGACAAGGAAATTCGCCAAGCTTATGGAATGCCCGATGGCGATAATAGACAAGAGAAGGCAGGTGCACAACAAAGCAGAGATTGTGAATGTCATAGGGGAGGTAAAAGGGAAGATCTGCCTTCTTATTGATGATATGATTGATACAGGCGGGACTGTTTCAAAAAGCGCTGATGCACTGATGGAAAAAGGAGCTAAAGAAGTCTATATTGCTGCAACACACGCAGTCTTCAGCGGGGACGCAGTAGAGAAGCTTGAAAAATGCGGGGCAAAGGAGATTATTGTAACAGATACGGTCCCTATTCCAAAAGAAAAGAGAATATCAAAACTGAAGATACTTTCAGTTGCAGAGCTCATGGCGCAGGTTATACAGAGGATACATGACCATAAGTCCCTAGGCGAATTATTCTCATGGGAGGAGAAAGTGGATGTCAGGCACAAGTAAGGAAGAATTATACACAGAGCTGAAAGCCCTTGACGAGGAAGTAAAGGCCCTCAATTCCCATCTTGAGAGGATAGATGAGCAGCTTTCTGAACTGGGCTCTTCAAAAAGAGTTGTCAATGAATTCTCAGAGCTGAAAAAGGGAGAAGAGCTGAGGGTCCTGCTGTCATCCGGCATATATGTAAAAGCAGAGCTGGCAGATACAAAAAACCTCATGGTGAATGTAGGGGCAAATGTATCCGTTGAAAAGACCCCAGAAGAAGTTGCCAAAATCCTCGATTCCCAGCTTGTCGAGCTTTCGGGCTACAGGGAAAGCCTTGTCGGGCAGATGCGCACAATAATAAAGAGAATTGAAGAGATACAGAAAGAGTTTGAATAACGAAAATCCGCTACCAAGTATTCTCAAGCTAAACCCCGGAATTTACGACTCTCGTTTAACAGCGGATTCTCGGGCTAGAAAATTTCTGCAAAATTTTCTATAAATTTATAAGGAATGCATTTCTTCCTGAATTCTATGTTTGGATTTTTGAAAGACAAGCTTAAGGAAGCCATTGGCAGGTTTACCAGGAAGGCTGAAGAAGAGGCAAAGGTAGTTGAGGAAACAGAGGAGATTAAAGAGAAACCCGTAGAGAAGAAGCCTGCTGAAAAGAAAGAAAAGCCAAAGGAAAAGAAAGAAGAGAAAAAAGAAGAAAAGAAAAAAGAGATTAAGAAAGGTAAACCAGAGAAGGAAACAACAAAGAAAGAGAAAATTGAGGAAGAAGAAGCTATAGTTCTAAAAGAACCAATCGATGACTCCAAAGAAGAAAAAGCAGAGGAAGAAAAGAAAGAAGAAAAGAAGGAAAGCTTCTTTGGCAAACTGTTTAGAAAGAAAGAAGCTGAGGAAGTGCCGGCTGGGAAGCCAGGACAGGAACCAGAAAAGAAAGAAGAGCCCGAGGAAAAAGAGCCTGAGGAGAAAAAAGGATTTTTTGAAAAGATAGCTGAGAGGATTACAAAAGTCTCGCTTTCTGAGAAAAAATTTGATGAATTGTTCTGGGAGCTTGAGCTTATAATGCTGGAGAATAATGTTGCGGTCGAGGTCATTGAAAAAATCAAGCAGGACCTTAAGAAAGACCTTGTTGACAAGCTAATCCCAAGGAAAAATCTTCAGGAACAGATTATAGACTCACTGAGGAAATCCATTGAGAGCCTGTTTGATGTTGAAAAGATTGACCTGATTAAAGAGGCAAAAAAGAAAAAGCCGTATATCGTTGCAATAATAGGCATAAACGGCTCCGGAAAGACAACCACTCTTGCAAAAATTGTCCATCTCCTGAAGAAGAACAAATTGGAGCCAGTAGTTGCAGCCTGCGATACTTTCAGGGCGGCTGCCATACAGCAGCTTGAGGAGCACACGGCAAAGCTTGGGGTAAAGCTGATAAAGCAGGATTACGGCTCTGACCCTGCAGCAGTTGCCTATGATGCTATTGAGCATGCAAAGTCAAGAGGGAAGGACGTCGTGCTTATTGATACGGCAGGAAGGCTTCATTCCGACAAGAACCTGATGCAGGAGCTTGAGAAGATAATAAGGATTTCAAAGCCTGACCTGAAAATATTTGTCGGGGAGAGCATTGCAGGGAATGACGTTGTGGAGCAGGTGAATTATTTCAATGACAAGGTCGGAATAGATGCAATTATACTTTCAAAGGCAGATACTGATGAGAAGGGCGGAGCTGCTATTTCTGTTTCTTATGTCTCCGGAAAGCCCATAATGTTTCTTGGCACAGGCCAGGGGTATGATGATCTCGAAGAGTTTGACAAAAAGAAACTTATGAAGCAGATCGGGCTAATGCAGTAGCCATACAATTACATCGCTGAATATGAGGAACCAGATAAGATTGTTTGTTACATTTGCTATACCGTCAGCAGCTGCCAGCACAAAAGGCTTCATCACAAGGCTGATGAATATGCCTCCGATGTACTGGAGTATGCTTGTTATGAATCCTACTGTCTGAAGGCTTAACCCTGTCATGTAAAGCGAGATTAAATTTGCTATTACCGACACGCCAACAAAAGCATATGATTCCCATTTCATGCCCTGCCCGGCAAGGACTTTAGGGATTATATAGCCGAACAGGATAAAAGCGAGGGTGTATGTAATTCCATAATATCTTGTTACCACTATTTCAAAAAAGAAAAGAGGGCTTACATCAATCGGCAGATGGTACAGCTTTGAATAGTAAATTATAACAGCATTTATCCCTACAAAAAGCACGTAGAAAGAAGCTTTTTTTGCAAACAGCAGAAGCACCAGAATAAAGGCCACGAGAAGAAATAACCTGAACTTCTTTGATTGTATAATCCGTCCTATAGCTAGATTATCCTCTCTTTTGGCATTCCTTCTCCTTTTCATCTGAACAGTAGGTAATTGAGCAAGAAGAACAGCGTTACTATGAGAAACAGGATGAAATAAAACCTTGAGTCCCACAGCAGCATCTTGTAGGCACTATAAATCTTGTTCATGCTGTTTATTATGTCTGTCTGGGATATGACCCCCACCATTTCGCCCTCAGAATTCACAACCACAAGCTTCCTCACTCTTTTTTCCCTCATCAGGTTTCCGGCGCTTAATATTGGTGAGCCCGGGGAGATAGTCACAGGATTTCTTGTCATGATAGCAGAAACTTTTGTTTTCTTTGGGTCCTTGCCGGGCAGCACAATTTTTTTTGTGAGATCCCTCTCTGTTACTATCCCGAGGATATGCTTACCCTCAGAAACAACAAGGGTGCTTATTGAATTCTCGCTCATGATTTTGGCTGCTTTGTGCACGCTGTTATCCCTGTCAATTCCTATGACAGGCGATGACATGATGTCCATAACTACAACATTTCTTTTTATTTTTGACAGGTTTTTCAGCATGTTTTTCATTAGCCATTGTAGGATGTTGTATTATAAAAATCTACCTAAAACTATTTAAACTTTGAAGCCAATATCTGGTCTGTCATGCAAAAAAGAGGGACTTCTCAGATAGACTGGATTATGAGCCTCGCTCTCTTCCTTCTTTATATAGGGTGGTTTTTTGTCTTCATAAGCCCGCAGATTTCCCTGGGTGCAAACAAGGACTCCCTGATGATAGTATTGAAAGATAATTTCCATGACCAGTTCAGCTGGGAGCTTGACAAATTCCCTGTCTTTATTGAGTCAGAAAAAAGCGGGCTTTATCCTATAGTATTTGATTACAATCCTAATAATTCAGATATACGCTTTCTGGATGGTACAGAATTCGTAATCTGGGACAGCAAGCTCATATTCCAGGCGAACCTCACGCCAAACATGACAACATACTGGGTGACAAAAGGAGGCGGCTACAGCCACAATTATGAGTCCACAGGATTTGACCGTGACGAGGACCAGGCCACAGTGGAGAATATGACTGTAAGATTTGAAAACATGCTCCTGGACTATGTAAATTACAGGAACCAGGAAAAGATAACAGATGTGCAGTACAGGGTAAACAATGAGGCTCTTTTTGCGGACAATACAAGCTTTGAAGATTATGGCTTTGCCGCCTTTTACAGGTCAAACAGTGAGATAAACCACACGACGATTGTATTCTCAGGCGGGAAAGAGATATACAATTTTGTAAACACTGGTGATGCCGAATATACGCTGGCGCTGGATATTGTCCTCGATGATTACCAGTCTTACTACACTGACAATACTTATTTCGGGAACTTCACGTATGCAGAAGGGAGTGAGATAATAAATTATACAGCGGACCACGTTACTGTATATGACGGGCATGACCTGCTGTCGATATTTTTTGACAACAATGTATCCCTTAACTTCTCAGCCTATAACACGACACTTGATCTTGAGGTAAGAATGCCTCTCACGAACGGCTATGAATACAAATATGTATTCCACGAAGGAGATTATGAGAATGTCTCAAGAAGGGAATTTGATTACAGGTATGGGGTCAGCGAAGTGATAACAGGGATAAACCTGGACAACATAACTACCGGTTATGCCTCTCTCAAGGCTGAGTGGCAGTTTCCCAAAGATTTCAATATCAGGGTATATGAGAACAGCTCGGCATTTATCTATGCTGCTGAGCCGACCTATGAGATAGGGATAGAAAGCTCAAGCATAACAAATGTCTATGCGGAAACCGAGGATTCGTTTGCGCTCACAGCAAACGGAAGCCTGATACCGATAAGCGTGAACTACAGGATATGGTAAAAAAAGCATTCATGAAAACAATAGAGATGCTCATAGTTATTGTGCTGAGCGCAATATTCCTTATTATGCTTCTCTCAAAGCCCGCATCTCTAAATCAGGCTGAAGTAAAGGACTACTTCATTAAACTTGAGGAAAACGAGGAGTTCCGGCAGTATATCCAGAACACCACAGGATGCTTTAATTCATCAGTGGATAGTCCCGCGGCTACGCTTCTCATGAGATATATGACAACAAGCTATGATTATCTCCTCTGCTCTGGCACAGTCGCTACATCTGCACAGCTTCCCCCACAGACCGTATATATCGATTCTCTTGTTTTTACTGGCAATTATACAGACACAAGATTCAAGAAACTCTCGTTATATTATTGGCTGAGGCAGTAAAAAAATAAGATTTAAATATCAGGATATCATTGGACAGCAATATGGAAAAAATAAAATATGTCTGCACAAGCTGCAATTATGACTTCTCAAGGAAAGAGAATATACGGTTTAGCAAATGCCCGTACTGCGGCAAGGAAGGCACAGTTGAGGTAAAGAAGGACAATTATGCCTCAAGGCTGCTGAATGAAGTTTCTGACAGCGGATAATAAAGTTGCGCGACCCCAGGGGCTATAAGTCTGGTTCTTATGATTATATTGGTAAGATAAAGTATTATATCATAAACACTTAAATATAGGTTTATCCAACTTTCTGGTTAAGATGGCCAAAATAAAAGCAATAATACCGGTGGCAGGCATAGGCACCAGGCTGAGGCCGCACACGCATACGATTCCCAAGGCATTGCTCCATGTGGCAGGCAAGCCCATACTCGGCCATATACTTGACCAGGTAAAGGAGCTCGGGATAAAGGAAGTAATACTTATCCTTGGTTATCTTGGAGAGAAGATAGAGGCGTATGCAAAGAAAGAACACCCAGGGATAAAGTTCCACTTTGCATATCAGGAGAAAGCGCTTGGCCCGGGGCATGCAATATATCTGGCAAAACCCTTTGTGAAAGATGGGGATCCTCTTCTCATAATTTATGGCGACACTATTTTTGTAGGAGATATGAAGAAATGCCTCAAGACGAAAAAAGACGGGGCAATAGCAGTAAAGAGGGTCAGTGACCCGAGAAGATTCGGGGTGGTCAGGATGAAAGGCGACAGGGTTGTCGACGTAGTGGAGAAGCCCGATTATGTCAGGCCAATGGATGCAATGATCGGAATATACTTTATGAGAAACTCAAAGCTGCTGTTTGATGCACTGGATGAGATGGTAGAGACAAAAAGAATGACCAAGGGAGAATTCTATCTTACAGATGCTTTTAAGATCATGTTGGAGAAAAAAGCCAGCCTCACAACATTCAGGATGGAGGGATGGTTTGACTGCGGGAAGCCGGAAACGCTTCTTTCTACGAACAGGTATCTTCTTGGAAAAAAAGGCAATGGGAAGACAAAAGTAGTTGCTGAAAACACTGTCATAATCCCCCCTGTATTCATAGGCAAGAAGGTTATGTTAAAGAATTCCATAATAGGACCCTATGTTTCTATTGCCGACGGGGCAATCATAAAAACCTCAATAATAAGGGACAGCATCATAAACAGGAATGCCGTGATAGAAAATGCCCAGCTTCAGGAGTCCCTGATAGGGGAAAACGCAATTGTCCAGAACATAATAGAGAAGCTCAATGTCGGCGACAATTCAGAAATAAGCTTTAATTCCTAATATTTCCCAGTTGCCTTCAAATGCTCTATAAATCTTTCTGCTTCTATAGCAGCCATGCATCCTGTTCCTGCTGATGTGACTGCCTGCCTGAAGACATGGTCCTGGCAGTCGCCGGCAGCATATACTCCCTCAACATTCGTATGGGCCCTCTTATCAGTTATTATGTACCCCATTTCATCAAGCTTGATTTTTTTCTCAAATATTTTTGTGTTTGGGATATGGCCGATTGCAAGGAAAAAGCCGTCTGCCTTTATCTCTGCTTCCTGGCCTGTTTTCAGGTTCTTTACTTTTACTCCTGTGACAAATTTGCCGTCTCCCATAACTTCTTCCACACCAGTGTCCCACTTAATATTCACTTTATCCTTTAGCTTGAATATCCTGTCCTGCATTATCTTGCTGGCCCTGAGTGCATCCCTCCTGTGGACCAAGGTAACCTTATCTGCAAACTTGTATAGTGCCATTGCTTCTTCCATTGCAGAATCTCCGCCGCCAACCAGAACAACCTCTTTCCCTTTATAGAGTGCAGCATCGCACACAGCACATGTTGACACTCCTTTTCCAAAATAAACATCCTCTCCCGGAATCCCCAAAAGCCTTGGAGAAGCGCCGGTGGATATTATCACTGTCCTTCCCCTGAATTTCCTGTCGTTTGAACCCAGCTCGAAATAATCTTTTTTCTTTTCAAAAGAATCAACATATACTCCTTCATACTCTGCCCCGAATTTCTGCGCCTGTTTTCGTGTATTCTCCACAAGCACAGGTCCCATTATCCCGTCAGGAAACCCCGGAAAATTCTCAACTGTGGTTGTCAGGCTCAGCTGGTCAGGGTCATGGCCTGAAAGAACCAGCGGGTTTAATTTTGCCCTTGCAGTATACAATGCTGCAGTATGGGCTGATATTCCGCCGCCGATAATTATTACGTCCCTTATTTCTTCTGCCATAACGACCGAAAATTAAAATCTGTTTAAATATGTTTGGTTAGAAAGGGACAGCATCGCTGACCATTTTCAGCGCAGAGTAATTTTTTATTCCAGTATGCCTGCCGTAAAAAAATCCTTTCCCTCCAGACTGGCCCAGCACCATACTCTTAGGGATTTCGCCGGATTTAACAGCGCTTATAACCCCTCTTATGAGTTCAGGCATCCAGAAATCAGCAGGGTGGTCAGAATTCGGCTTTACTTTCCCTATTACAGCAGCAAGGACTTCAGCGTCTCTTATGCTTTCCGCCCTTTCTATAATCTCTTCCACAGCATTGTATATCCATTTGTTCCCGTCGTATGTTGTATTCATCCCAGGGGTATCGTATTCCGGGAGCCTTATGTCCTTGTTCAGGGAATATGGCTCCAGAAGTTTATCCAGGCTTTCTGTCTCAGCATCAGCTATCGGCAGCGCCGAATATGTTTCTTCTGTAGAGGATTTGATCATGCTTACCCTGTAGAATCTGTGGTCTACATAAAGGTAAATAGGAAAGTTATTTACAGCATACAGGTCTGCGACCTGCCATACCTGGGCCATACTTTTCGAGAAGCAGGACTTATTTAAAAAATTTGAGGCTTATTGGCTATCTTAAACCAAAAATACAGTATGATACTAGTTTTTCTCTCCCCACTTTGAAATGCCGTGAAGGGCCTGCAGGGCTTTCATCTGGTCGTCTTCGTTGATTATGAAGATATGTTCGCTTCCGCATATTACCCCGTCGATAATGCTTATATCGTTAAGCGCAAGCTCGCTTGTCAGCGCAGCGAAAACCCCGGGAGTTTCCTTTACATCCTCAGAGTAAATAATGCTTATCTCACCTATTTTCTTCTCAATCTCAACAATATCTTTTTTTGTGAAAAGCTCCTCTACTTTTTTGAGGTTGGCCTCATCTATCACTATTTTTACGAACTGGCTCACTTCCAGTATCCTCAGAACTTCGCCTTTTGAGAAATCAATTTTATTATATAATTTTATCAGGGAATTCCTTACGTCCATTTCTTTCCTGAAGAGCACAGAAGCCATTCTTGTTCTTGAGGAGACTTTTGCTCCTGCAATAAGCTTGTACCTTTTCTTTATATACTCTTTTGGCTCTTCTTTTGTTTCGTATCTCCTTATCGCGCTTATCACAGCATCTATGGAAGATGAAAGCATAAGGTTCTTGTGGATGTACTTTGCCAGCGCCCTTGTATTGATTATTCCTCTTGTGAGGCCTCTTCTTATGGAAACGTCCTGCTCGATGAAATTTGTCACTTCATTCTGTATATTTGTCATATTTAATAAAAATGTGTCATGATTTAAATATTTATCTGATTTGTGTCGTTGCTTTTAAAAAATCTTTTTCTGTTCCTGAAGTGTTATGGATTACGGCTGTTATTATATCACAGAAAAAGGAGACATACCGAGAAATGCGGAGTGGCTTGTGTTTGACATGGATGGCACCCTCACGCCAGAGTCACTGGATTATCTTGCAGGATTTTTCGGCCTGGAAAAAGAAATAGCTGAAATAACAGAGCTTGGCATGCAGGGGAAAATTAGATTTGAGGATTCTGTAAGGCAGAGGCTCGGGATCATGAAAGGCATGCACAGGGAAAAAGTAATCATGGCGGGATATGAGATGCCTCTCCAGCAGGGAGCATTGGAACTTATAAGGGAATTAGGGTATGTGACAGCAATAATTACCGGCGGATTTTCAGATATTGCATACACCGTAGCAAGGAGACTGGGAGCCGATGTATACTGGGCCAATGAGCTTGTCTATGATAACAACAGGACAACTGAGAAATTCCTTATGAATGTCAACGGGAACAAGCATGATATTATGGATTATATTCTTATGGCTCATGCGCCTGCAAGAATGATCTATATAGGAGACGGCGCAAATGATGCCAAAGCCCTTGCAAAGGCAGATATAAGCATTGCCACATACAATGCAAAACAGCCTGCAGTTGAAATCGCCAGATTCCGGCTCCCTACACCTGATTTATATCAGGCAGCAGAAATAATAAGACAAAATTAAAATAAAAAATTAAGCCCCGTCAAACCTTCTTGCAACTTCTTCCCAGTTCACTACATTCCAGAATGCCCCGACATAATCCGGCCTCCTGTTCTGGTAGTTGAGGTAGTAGGCATGCTCCCAGACATCCAGTCCCAACAGTGGCGTTTTGGCTTCCATTAAAGGAGAATCCTGGTTTGCTGTGCTGTATACTTCTAATTTTCCTTTGCTGACAACAAGCCATGCCCATCCTGAGCCGAATCTTGTTTTTGCAGCATTTGAGAATTTTTCCTTGAAAGCATCAAAGCTTCCAAAGTCCCTCACAATAGCTTCGTTTAGTTTTCCAGATGGCTCGCCGCCGCCATCAGGGCCCATTATTGCCCAGAAAAGGTTGTGATTAACATATCCCCCGCCATTGTTCCTGACAACCATCTTTATGTCCTCTGGCAGGCTGTTAAGGTTTCCTACAATCTCCTCAGCAGACCCTGATATGTTTTTTCCCTGCAGGGCATCGTTGAAATTTTTTGTGTAGGCAGCATGATGCTTGCTGTGATGTATTTCCATGGTCCTTGCATCTATATGCGGCTCAAGCGCATTGTATGCATATGGTAATTTCGGTAGTTCAAAAATTTTTATCACCTCCAGAAATTTTTGAATATTGAAAAGTGGTTTTCATTTTCATAAGCTCAAACATTTTATATCACCCATAAATGGAAAATAAGGCTGCTCTTATAAAAGTTATGGAAAGAACTTGCGGCCTAGAACGGCTTGCACTTTTCACAAGGTTTGAACTTACCAGAAGCAGCATATCTTTTTGAGCCTATAACTTTCGTATCTTTCTCGTCTTTGAGCAGCTCGCATCCTTCAGCATGAATAATGTTATCTTTTGTTGAGATATATGATTTTATCTCAACTTTTTTCGGCTCTTCTTTTGGTTCTTCTGGCTTAGGGCTGTGCATTGGCAAAGGCTGTCCGCTGTCCTCAAATTCAAAACCGTCCTTAGGGGCATTTTTCGGGATATATTCTCCTTCCTTCAATCTCATTCTGTGCGCAATAAAGACCAATAGGATGCCCAGCGATAACGCAGCTATGGCAAGATAGCCTGAATATGCAAGATACCTGTTCAGAAGAATCAGGTCAAGCACGTAAAAAGAGACTCCGGCAATTACCAGATAAACCAGCCATGCCCCGATCTTCCAGTAAGGCTCAAGAGCCAGGAATACGAAAAGCACAACATTGAGGAACAGCAGCCCAAGGCTAAGAGCTGCAGAATCAAAGCCAGATACAAGCAGCAGGGCTGCAAGAAGCTGCAGTACAAGCACAACAAGTATCTCCCCGGTCCTTTTCATGACCAGAGAGCAGAATAATAAGCTAAATTTAAAGATTGTGGATGGCAGCTGAAATTCAAAAACCTTAATAACCCATTTTTTTTCTTCTATAGCAATGATTCCGGATTCAGAGATTAAAGAGCTGAGGGAAGCGCTTGTAAATTCTACCCGGCCGCTGGTTTTCTTTGATGATGACCCTGACGGCCTGTGCTCTTTCCTCCAGTTCTACAAGCTGAACCCTGAATGCCACGGAGTTGTCTTCAAGAAGGCAGGCTCGCTTGATGCGGAATTCCTGAGGAAAGTCGGGGAATATCACCCCGATGCAATATTCATACTTGATATTGCGAATGTTGACCAGGAGTTTCTGGATAAGGTGAAAAACGCATACTGGCTTGATCACCATTCACCTTCTGAAAGGAAGAATGTGAAATATTACAATCCTATGATAAAAAGTAAGGGAAAGGACAACAAGCCCATAAGCTACTGGGCGTATAAGATTACAGGGGAGAGCTCATGGCTGGCAATGACAGGCTGCGTGGGAGACTGGTTCCTTCCTCCGGATATAAGGAAAAAATTTGATGAGGAATATCCCGGGCTTATTGACAAGAAGATAAAAAAGCCGGAAGATGCCCTGTTCAAAAGCAAAATAGGAACACTCTCAAGGGCGCTTTCATTCATCCTGAAAGGCAAGACAAAAGAGGTAATGGATTGCGTTAAAGTGCTTACGCGAATCCAGCACCCAAATGATATACTGGAGCAGAGCACTTCCAGAGGTAAGTTTATCTGGAAAAAATACCTGAAGACCAACAGCATATACAATTTACTGATAAAATCAGTCAAAGTTACTAAGGATAAGATAATCCTGTTTAAATATTCCAGTGATAAAACCTCATTAACGTCTGAGATGAGCAATGAGCTTCTTTTCAGATATCCGAAAAAGTTTATAATAATTGCAAGGGAAAAGAACGGAGAGATGAAATGCTCACTCAGGTCATCAAAATACAAGGTCCGCATTATCCTTAAGAAAGCTCTTCAGGGAATTGACGGGTATGGCGGCGGGCACCTGCATGCATGCGGAGCTGCGGTAAAGGCAACTGATTTTGACAGGTTTCTGGAGAATATAAGGCAGCAATTATAATAAATTTTATATATAGACCCGACCTACTTCTCCCCATGTTTTCAGATAATATCGTAGTTTCTATCATTATTATCTAGTTGGGGCTCTGAAAGGGCTCTGGTAATTAATATGATAGAGAGCAAATTATTTAAAACAGAACAAAAATACAGATAAGCACGAAGATGGAAAAATACGACCCTGTAACTGAAGAGAAGAAAATTCTTGAATTCTGGGAAAAAGAAAAGATAAGGGAAAAAGCTGTTTCAAAGAACAAAGGGAAGAAACCCTTCTATTTTCTTGACGGCCCGCCATATACCTCCGGCAAGATCCATCTTGGAACTGCATGGAACAAGTCTATCAAAGACATGGTCACCAGATACAAAAGGATGAGGGGATTTGATGTCTGGGACAGGGCAGGCTATGATATGCACGGCCTTCCTACAGAGGGTAAAGTGCAGGCCAAGCTCGATATGAAGACAAAGGAAGAGATCCTCAAATATGGACTTGCAAAGTTCATAAAAGACTGCAGAGAATGGGCTGTTACCAACCTGAAGCAGATGAACAAGGACTTCAAAAGGCTTGGGGTCTGGCTTGATTTTGACAATGCTTACCAGACAATAGACAATGACTATATTGAGGGAACATGGTGGCTTGTAAAAAAAGCCCATGAAAAAAACAGGCTGTATGAAGGCCAGATGACAATGACCTGGTGCGGCAGCTGCCAGACAGCCCTTGCAAAGCATGAGCTTGAATACAAGAATGTTGTTGACAAATCCCTTTATGTGAAATTCAAGGTAAAGGGCAGAAAAGACGAGTATCTGATTATATGGACAACAACGCCCTGGACAATCCCCTACAACCTGGGAGTCATGGTCAATCCTGACCTCGTTTATGTAAAAGCAAAAGTGGGCAACGAGACATGGGTCCTTGCAAAAGAGCTTGTGAAAATCATTGAGGAAAAAGCAGGAAAAAAGTACAGGATAGCTGAGGAATTCAAGGGAAAGGAGCTTGTGGGCACGGAATACATACATCCGATGGAAGATGTCCTGAAGCACCATTTTGATGCATTGAGGAAGAAAGCAAAAAAGCTTCATGTTGTTGTGCCAAGCACTGAGTATGTCATAACAGATTACGGAACAGGTCTGGTGCACATGGCTCCCGGATGCGGAGGCGAGGACTATGAAGTCGGCCACAGGGAAGGCCTCCCTCCTTTCAACCAGGTCAATGAAGAAGGATATTATGATAATACAATGGGTCCGTTCTCAGGGTTGCATGTAAAGAAAAATAACCTTGTTTTTGTAGAAGACTTAGAGAAAAGAGGCGCAGTTGCAGCCATGGAGGATTATCCACATGATTACGCCCACTGCTGGCGCTGTAAAAACCCGATATTATACAGGACAACAAGCCAGTGGTTCTTCAGGGTTGAGGACCTTATCCCAAAGATGAGGAAGCTGAATAAGGAGAAGATGTATTGGGTGCCTGACTGGGCAGGAAACAGGCAGTTTGACTCATGGCTGGAGAATTTAAGGGATAACGGAATTACAAGGCAGAGATTCTGGGGCTCTCCTCTTCCTGTCTGGAAATGCGATTCATGTAGCCACTATGTTGTTGCTGAATCCAGGAAAGAGCTGAAAAAACTAGGAGCATCCCATATCCCGGATGACCTTCACAAGCCCTGGATCGATGAAGTAACACTGCCCTGCGGGAAGTGCAGGGGAACAATGCACAGAAATCCCGATATAATGGATGTCTGGATAGATGCAGGAGTTGATTCATGGGCATCACTTGGATATCCGCATGATGACAAGCTATTCAAGAAATTATTCCCTGCTGATTTCATAACAGAAGGGAAAGACCAGATAAGGGGGTGGTTCAACCTGCTGTTTGTGGCAAGCATGCTGGCGATGGAAGATATATCCTTTAAGGCGTGCTACATGACCGGCTTTGTCAATGATGCAATGGGCAGGAAGATGTCAAAGAGCCTTGGCAATGTCATAAGCCCTGATGAGATTACAGAAAAATACGGCGCAGACACTTTCAGGTATTATTCAATAGGCGCAACTGCCCCAGGCCTGGACCTTAACTATAATTTTGAGGATGTTGAGCTCAAGAGAAGAAACCTGAGCATTTTGTGGAACCTGCACAATTTTGTAATTGACCTGGCAAAAACAAATGGCCTCAATCCTGAAAAACTAAAAAGCACAGTTCTGAAAAGCGCAGGTGATGAAGAGCGATATATTTTGTCAAAACTGAATTCAGCAATCGCGCTTGTGACAGAGAAGCTTGACAACTACAATCTGAATGAAATTCCAATGATTACAGAAGAGCTTTACATGGAGCTGTCAAGGACATACATCCAGCTTGTGAGGGAAAAGGCAAACGCAGGAACTGATGAGGAGAAGGAAGTAGTGCTTTATACAGTTTACAGTGTGATGAAAAGCCTGCTCATACTGATGGCGCCCGTAACCCCTATGATTACTGAAATGATGTACCTCAATATGAAAAAAGAATTTGGCCTGAAAAAAGAGTCCATCCACCTTTATGACTGGCCTGAAGCAGACAGGAAGCTTATAGACAAAACCCTTGAAAAAGATATGGAGAATATAAAAGGAGTCATACAGGCAGTGCTGGGTGCAAGAGAGAGAGCGCAAGTGGGCACAAGATGGCCATTGCAGGAAGTCATAATCGAGACCTCAGATTCAGATGTAAAAAAGGCGGTTGAGGACCTCAAAGGGCTTATATTCTATCAGGCTAATGTAAAATCAGTGAAGCTTGTCAAGAAATTCGACAAAGCTGACATAACCATAAAGCCTAATTTCAAGACACTCGGCCCAGAATTCGGGAAAGATTCAAAGGAGATAATCAAATACCTTTCAGAGACGGACAATTCAGCCCTTGTGAGCCAGCTCAAAGACGGCAGGCTGAAAGCAGGAAAGCATGTTCTTGAAGAAAAGCACCTTGTGCTTGAGAAAACACTTCCAAAAGGGTATTTTACAGGAGAATTTCCTTTAGGCAATGTCTTCCTGACAGCAGATGTTCCTGACGAGCTTGTTTCAGAGGGGTATTTCAGGGAAGTGCTGAGAAGGATACAGTCTTTCAGGAAAGATGCAGGCCTGAAGAAAACAGATGACATTGAGCTCTACCTAAAGCTGGACAAAGAGATTTACAGCAGGATATTGCCGTTCAAAAAAGAAATCAAAGAGAGGGTCGGAGCAAAATCCCTGGAAATTTCGACTGAGCCTGCAAAAAAGAAATATAAGCACAGCAGCAAGGACACAATAAAAGGCCTGAATGTCGAAGCAGGGTTTGATGTTGTTTAGCATCTATTAATCTACTTTTTAGTACTAGCGCAATTTTATAAACCTGTAAAACATACTATCCTCACATGGGGACCGATAGTGACTTACTGAAAGGTATTGATGAGTATAAATTTGGCTTTAAAGATACCTCTAAGCCTGTCTTCAGGAGCAGGAAAGGCCTTGATGAGCTGGTTGTCAGGCAGATTTCAGAGCATAAGCATGAGCCTCAGTGGATGCTGGACTTCAGATTAAAGGCGCTGAAGCATTTCGAAAACAGGCCAATGCCTGCCTGGGGAGCTGATTTATCGGGACTGAATCTCAATGAGATATATTTCTACACAAAGCCAGCTGGAAAAGAAGGAAAATCCTGGGATGATGTTCCTGAAAACATAAAAAAGACATTTGAGAAGCTCGGGATACCAGAGGCAGAGCAGAAATTCCTGGCAGGAGTCGGAGCGCAGTATGAATCAGAGATGGTCTACCACAACATAAAAGAGAGCCTTGCAAAGAAGGGCGTCATTTTCAAGAGCATTGAGCAGGGGCTCAGGGACCACCCAGATTTGTTCAGGGAATATTTCGGGAAGATCATTCCAATAGAGGACAACAAGTTTGCATCTCTCAACTCTGCTGTCTGGTCAGGAGGCTCATTTGTATATATCCCGAAAAACGTCAAGGTTGACCTGCCCCTTCAGGCATATTTCAGGATCAATGACCCGGACATGGGGCAGTTTGAGAGGACACTGATTATAGCAGACGAGGGCTCAGAAGCCCAGTATGTTGAGGGATGCACTGCACCCATATACACTACAGACTCATTCCACAGCGGAGTCATTGAAATAGTTGTGAAGCCGGGAGCAAGGTTCAGGTACACCACAATCCAGAACTGGTCAAATAACATGTATAATCTTGTAACCCAGAGGGCATACGTTTACAGGGATGCAAAAATGGAATGGGTGGATGCGAATATAGGAAGCAAAGTTACGATGAAATACCCGTCATGCTACCTTCTTGAGGAAAAGGCTCACGGTGAGATACTTTCAATGGGATTTGCCTCAGGGCATCAGCATCAGGATACAGGAGGAAAGATGCTGCATTTTGCCCCGCATACAACAAGCAAGATAACTGCAAAGTCAATAAGCATGAAGGGAGGAAGGGCTTCATACAGGGGCCTGCTGGATATCAAGGAAAGCGCCTATGGCGCAAAATCAAATGTTGTCTGCGATGCCCTTTTGATGGATGAGGAATCCCGCTCGGATACATACCCCTATATGGAGATAAACGGGGATGATGCTACTGTCGGCCATGAGGCATCTGTTTCAAAAATAGGGGAGGAGCAGCTGTTTTATCTTACGAGCAAAGGTTTGTCTGCAGATGAGGCAAGGTCAATGGTTGTCTCCGGATTCATAGAGCCGCTTGTAAAAGAGCTGCCAATGGAGTATGCAATAGAGATGAACAGGCTTATACAGCTGCAGATGGAAGGTTCTGTGGGTTAGTTTAATCAGGTATTTTTAGAGGCAGGAAAATTATCAATGCTGCTAGTGCCATAACTGCAAGCGAACCCATTGCTATTCTGTGGGAAATTTCTGTTCCGAATACTGCCAGCGCGTGTACTGTAACTCCCCAGATCAGAGGCCCTATAATTGATGCAAACCTGCCTAACATCGCATACAGTCCAAAAAATTCAGTAAGCTGGTTGTGGGGCGAGAGCTTTGTAATAATTATCCTGTCGCCGCTCCAGATGCATCCCTCTATAAGTCCGGACAAAATTCCGAATATTATAATTAATGTACGGGATTTCACCAAAGCCAGGCTAAATAAGCAAATTACAAGAAAAAACAGAACAGTTCTCTGAAACTTCTTAACTCCGAGCCTGTCAATAAGGTGCGCAGACAATAAACCCCCTATAATTGAAAATATTATCAGGAATGCAAAAAGATACTGGACCTCAGTATCTGAAAAGCCAAACACAGATGTAAAATAGATCGCCAGGAAAAAATATACTGTATGCATTGCATCGCTGTAAAAGAACCTGCTGATGTAATATCTAAGAGTGCCTGGGTATTTCTTTAAATTTCTGATTGTTTTCAGGACTCTGTTAACAGAATATTTAATGCTGACAGATGTTTTAATACTCCTGTTTTTCTCTTTTAAAAACACTAATGCAGGCAGTGCAAACATTAAAAATAGAAATGCAATCGGCAAAAAGGCCGCGCCTCTGCCGGATTTTGTAACTACAGGCAATAGGAGCAGGATAATCACTAAATATCCTACCTGTCCGAATGCAATGCCTATTCCGGATATCAGTCCTCGGTTTTTCTCGGTACTTACCTGAACAAGATATGAATCATATATCACCTGGCTTAGCTGCATTCCAAGGTATGCCAGCACATAGAATATAATAGAAAACAAAAGCCCGCCAAAGCCAAACAATGCAGTAAATATTACTGCCTGCAATGTGAAATAAACCAGGAACCATTTCTTTTTATGGTGTTTATCCAGCAGCGCGCCAACAACAGGAGCAGTCAGGATAATTATTATTTGGGTAAAGACAACAACCCAGCTATAATGCAGTTCACTTAGGCCCATATCCTGAACAATCCAGAGAGGGAAATACAGCGTTCCGACCCCAAGCTGGAAGAATGAATTGGCAGCATCGTACAATATCCAGCTAAGCACAGCAGCCAAAGAGAGCTTTCCTTTGTCAGTCAGAGACTGGAATAGTTTATTTGCCATCTGCCAGGATTTAATTATTTATTATAAATATGTTTTCATCAGTAGTCAAATATCTTCTTCTGTGTTTTTTCTTTTTTCATGTTCTTCCATGAGACCCATTCTTTCCTGAAAAAAGTTACCTTATGGTTGTCCCAGTTTTTCTCAAGGAATTTCTGGGTTTTCTCATCAGACATGTATCCTGAGCCGAAGTCCCCGAACTTTTCCTTAAGGAACTCGATGTATTTGTCCCTGGTTACTTTTGCGAGGATTGAGGCAGCTCCCACAACAGGATAGTTGAAGTCTGCCTTGTGCTCTGTTACCAGCTCGACTTTTGTTTTTAGATTTTCCTTTATGTAGCCCTGGTATCTTTTCGGGTTTTTTTCAGGCAGGTCAATTATTGCCCTGTCCGGCTTTAAATGGTTGAGAATTTCTGCGGTTGTTGCAGCCTCCAGCCTGTTTAAGTTCGTGTTATCTGACTTGAGCGCGTCGTCAATTATATCCGGCGTCAAACTTATTATTTTGTAGTCTTTTGCAACAGCAAGAATTTTTTTGAAAAGCTTTTCCCTTGTTTCTGGCTCAAGAAGCTTGGAATCCTTTACACCCAGCTTTTTCAGCTTTTCCTCGTCTTTCTCATCAATGAGAACACCGGCCATCACCATCGGCCCGATTACAGGCCCGCGCCCGGCTTCGTCAATACCGCATATAATCATAAATGAAAAAAAGAGTATTCAAATTATAAACTTTGCTTAACGATGGCCCTTAATTTATTACTGAAGGCAGATGCTCTCTTACTGCTTTTGCCAGCCCTTCATCTCCTGTCAGGGCAGTGATATGTTTTGGAATCTTTCCTTCTTTTGGCAGGCTTTCCATCATGTACTGAATCCCCCAAAGGCTTTTATCCAGCCCGTTTGGGGTATAACCAGAGGCATCGTATATCATGTTTATTACATAATCTAAAGAAGGTCTCAGGACAATGGAAGAATTTCCTTTATCCCTTTCAATTTCTATTATCACGATTTTTTCGCCAGATAAGCCATAGCCCAGGCCAATCATAGTCTCATCGTCATTTTCCCTGAATTCTTTGTACAGACTCGGGTCGTTCAGCTCTATTGGGTTAATAATGACAGCAGTGTAAGGTTTTTTTTTATCTTTGTTCTGTGTCCATATCTTTAATTCATAGGCATGCTTGTGGACTACTAATCTTGTTTCTTCATCTGCAGGTGAGATCCCATCTATTTTTGTACTAGCATAATTTCGCCTGTGATCTATAAGTGGTTGTCTACAATCCATTTTTTTACCTTGTCCTTACTACCAACCAGTTAAGAGGCGGACGTAGTAATAAATAATTAATCCACCTAGTGTAGGTATACCTATTCTACTTATTTTAAAAAAATAAGACTGAAAAATTAGACAGCGCTGAATGAAAAAAAAGATAGTGGGGAAAGGATCTAGAACCAACTGAGAAATCAGTTGACACTTTGTGAGTTTCCTTTCAGTCAAGCTCACATAGAACTCTTTTATAAAAAAGTAGCGGGGAAAGGATTTGAACCTCCGACCTACGGGTTATGAGCCCGTCGGGCACTCCTGGCTGCCCTACCCCGCTGCATAGGGTTCCAGAAAATTATATCTTTTATAAATGTTGTTCCATTTCTGAGCTTTTTAATCTCTTATCCTGGAAATAGATTTATATATTAAACCAGGTTTCTGGACATTATTTTATCATTAAAAAGTAGTTACTAGAAGGCGATTGGTGTGCTGAACCCCTATACTGTAAAAGAACTCTGTAATCTGCCAGCAAATAGGCTGTATGACTTAACTCTGGACCCTAAAGCCAAAATTGCAGCTAATACTCCAAGACCAAAGGCAGACAGGAATTTCAGCCCAGGCGCACAGGCATATAAATTTACAAACGAAAATCTTGACAGCATAGTAGACGGGCTTAAGAAAGCCGAGATAGATCTGTCAGGAAAAACAGTTTTCAGTATTGCATGCTCGGGCGACCCTCTTATCCTCTTTTCAGCTCTTGGAGCTGACTACAATATAGCTTTTGATTCTTCATACAAAGCTGTGGCCTGGACAGAGTTTAAATGCGCAATGGTTAGAACCCTCACGCATCATGATGCCCTTGCTTCTCTTGGGCAGGTTAACCTATTGAGGAGTTCAAAGTATTATCTAAAACTCAATAAGCCTAATCTAGGCATAGATGCAAAATCGCAGGGGTTTAAAACCCAATCCGGGATGCCATACATGTCCATAGAAAAAAACAGTACAGTTGCTGACGCCATCATAAGGCAGATGTCAAAATGGGCCGGTAGCATATTTGAGGAGCTCTTCAGAAACTATACTTTTGACAATATACCGCAAGGTGCACCTCCCCATTCTTTAAGGCAGGATTATATCTCCTGCATAATCCCGGAAGATGGAACATCACAGTCCTCAGATTTCTTCAGGGGAGGAAGTCATGGGTATACAGGTGCATTTCCGGAACTGAATGGCTATCTAAAAGATAGAAGGCTGTATGAATCTGCCAGCAGGAATTTAGAGATGGAAGAGACGGCATTTATTCCAGGAGATATTTTTAAGATGATAGAAATGCTTCTTGGAGTAAAGCAATATAGGATATTTTCAAAAGATTTTTTTAAGAGGGATAAAAGAAAAGCCACGAGATTTCTTGAGCAGTCACTAGATGCAGAGCAGAAAGCAGATCTATTCTATCTTTCAAATGTCCCAGATCACCTGAAAGATTCCAAAGGCAACAAAAAGTACCATTCTAAAGTATTCGGTCCATTTGCTGATATGGTATGCGGGCTCCTAAATCCCGGAGGGGCACTCATAATAAACCATGAGTGGAACGCTGAAAAGGAATTTAGGGATAATCCAGACCCGGATTCCAGCTTAGGCGAGTATTTAAAACAAGAGCATGGGCTTGAGAAGACAATATGTAGAGACGGCTCGGGATATGGTTGCGAAGTGATATATACAAAGAGAAGGTGAGAAAAATTTCAGAAGTCTATTTTATCTGTACAGGAAACACGTGCAGGAGCCCAATGGCTGAGGTCTATGCTCAGCACACTTCAAAAGCATATGGCCTTGACAGGATCATTAATTTCCACTCAAGGGCACTAAAGCCCAGAGAGCTGCTCCTTGAAAAATTTTTCGGAGAGCTCGTCGCCTCTCCTATGAGCGAAACGGCATCTCCCGGGACTATAGAAGTAATATCCAAAAGACTGCCGGAGCAAAATGATGCTATAAGCTCCCATAGATCAATGGCACTGAAGAGGGAAGAAATTAAATCCGCTGATATAGTCTTAACTATGACAGCATCCCACAAAGATAATATACTGATTTATGCTCAGGATATACCGGATCTCGAAAAGAAGGTATTCACTCTAAAAGAGTATGCAAACTCAGTCAGCCATTACAGCGATTCAGCTGACATTGATGTTGTTGACCCCTATGGCGCAGGAGCAATACCAAACCTTACCAGTCTACTTTTAAGCAAGACAGACATAGAGATGCAAAAACTGGGAAGAAACTACCTGAAAAAAATAAAAGGTTATTTTGAAAGCAAGGCAAAAAAAATAAGAGAGAAAAAAGGCAATAGGGGTATTAGTTTCAGAACTAATGAATGGATAGCTAGGAGGGGATTCTCTTTCTGCGTATACTCTGAAACCTTGGAAAATGTAACGCTTTCGCAAATCAGGAACCTTCGGTCTAGGCCGAGCCACTTTGTAAAGAGCCCTTTTGAGATATCCATAGAGATTGACTCAGAAAGAAAAAAGGCGTATACTGAAACCTTTGATGAAATAAAAGAGGCAATTGACCATATATCCCCATCAGCCGCTCCTTATTCAAGCATAGGGTTGCCTTATATTATGAGGCCGAGAGCAAATGAAGATAGGCAGATTGTTAAAATGTGGTTAGCAGTAATAGAAAACCTGCTGCCTCAATATACTTCAGATGCTGCAGAAGATAATGAAGTGAATAACATGCTGCTTAAGCTGACCAATTCTTCTTTAGACAATCTGCTGGGAAGGGGAAGGACGGAAATTCTGAAAAAGATAAAGGGAGAAGAATGAAAGATCTAGAAAAACTGCTTGAAAATGTACTTTTTGTCTGCACAGGAAACACATGCAGAAGCCCAATGGCCGAGGCTATATACAGGCAACTTGCTGGGGAATTAAGACCAGATCTAGATACAGAAGTCAAATCAGCAGGCCTTAGTATAGATCCTTATTCACTTGACAGATTTTCAGATATACCTTTTTTTGACGGTGAACATATGAGAGAAAGCATAAAGAGACTTGGTCTCGGTATTGGGATATCCGAAGATACGCTAAGCGTCCTTGAAGAATGGAGAGGGGGAATTTCAGAGGGATACATAAACAGGAAACCAAGGCAGCTTGTAAAAAAAGACCTTAAGGATGCAAGCCTCGTTCTCGTTATGGAAAGGGCACATTATACCACCCTAATGAGAGATTTTGGCAAAAAAATAACGGACCTTGAAAAAAAACTTTACCTAATGACAGAATTTGCCAATCTTCCAGGAGAGGTCACAGATCCTCTTCGCCTCCCTAAGCAATATATTGTCTGCAGAGAGACTATGATTGAGGCCGTAACCAATATACTTACTGGAAAGATAGCAAAACATAAAGAAATTATTGAACACAGGAAGACAGCAAACCTAATAGAAGGGAGATATTCCCGCCAAAGGGAAATATCAGACAGAATGGATATAATGTGGGAGCTTGCAAAGACCCTGATAGCAGAATATGGCAGCCTAAACGAATCAGGAAAAGGCAGTGCTCTAAATATAATTGATACAATATATTCGTCCAGGCAAATTATACCTCCACTTCCAGATGAAGCAAATAACATCACATTAAAAAAATGGAGAAAAGATTATGAGAAAATTGAAAGGCATAATGAAGCAATGTGGGAGAGATTTATTTATTCGGCTTATTTAAAAGGTGAAACAGGGCATCCAAAGTCAGGAAATAAAAGGATACTTGACATAGTCCAATCGGCACTAGAAAGGAGAAGCTACCGGGAGAACACAGAAGAGATATTCACAATATACGCGGGCTCAAAATACCTAAGAAAACACAGCAGGGAAATAAAACGCAGCGATTCTAGGAAAGAAGAGATATATGAAGTAACCAAAGCCTCAGATATGCTGTTTAGGGGCAACAACATAAGAGAAAAAACCGGGCATGATAATATCTCCCTGGATTATGCTTTTCAGTTCTTTGATTTAGTTCAAAGAAAGCTAAGGGAAGACTCCTTTAGTATTAGTCTTTACAAGATAGCAGGAAGCCTCAATCTAATGGGAATAAACCGTAGAAGTCTGGATAATGTATACCATATCTTGGAAGAACAGGGAGAAGCGTCACTGGAAGGACTGATGAGGCTGGCAGAAAAAAAGCTGAAATCATTCAACCCCCCTACCGATGCGATATTGGCTCTTCTTCAGGAGGGTTATCAGCTGGACGTGAAAAATGAAAATGATATGGTCTCAATCCGTGATGCTTTGCGCAATAGAATGAACAGAGTCGGCATGTTAGATAAAATTAAGGATGCTTCAGAATATGCCTCCAGAGAATATTTTCTTGATCATAGGAAAACAAATCTAGGTTAAAATGGCATTGACACCAAAACTTGAAGAGCTGCTCACTGACACCAGATTAATGAACGAGGAGCACGACTTTCTTGTTGAATACATACAACCAAGACTGCATCATTTCTTTTTGAAAGACCAGGAACAAATCTTGACAAGATACCGGGCCATTGTAGAGAATAGGCAGAAATTCGAGAGATCATTCCCTGAAGGAGAATACAGCAGGTCAGTTATAGGTCTAGAAGGGATAGTGCAACTTCCGGAAAGTCCTTATGACATGCTGGGATTATTTTCTAGAGCCATAATAACAATGAATAATAAAACACTACATGAAATGTACAGGTATTTTGACAAAAACTCTCTTGATACTATAAGAAGCAACATAAACGGCAGGCGCCTATATTCGAAAATAAGGGCATATCTTAATGGGGATTTGAATAAAGCCTCAGCAAGAGAACTCATAGCTATATTCAGAGATGGGCTAAACCCTAACAACCGCAAGCTGGAGAGAATCCTGGATTATATCAAGAAAGCCATAGAATCTGATAAATTTGAAAATGCGTCGTATATTGTAGCAAGAGTAAATACCCCCAGGATAGATTATACCCAGGACAAAGGCAAAACAGGAAGCTGTGCTTTTTTGGGCATTCTTGAGGGCGGCCATAATCCCCACTATCAGAGGGATCTTAACTCAAGGTACCATGCATCTTTACTCTATATGGCTGATCCTGAAATTGGGATACTGGCATTGCAGGTTCAGAGAAAAAACAGGCTGGAGCATCCTTCAGGACTGCTTATAATGGCGGATCTGATTGGGAAGAAAACAAAAAACAGCAAAAAAGAGAGATATCTTCTTGTTGATTCTGTAGAGGCCTACAGACATAGCTATGACACCAGATTTGCAGGAGACATGCCTCTAAGGGAGATGGATAAAAATACATGGACCAAAACGCTGAAAGAAGGGCTTCTGAATCTGGCTGCCAGAACAGAGCACGATTATATTTTTTATAATCCAAGATTTTATAATCCGGGAGGAAAAGAATTTACAAAAAAATTTATAAGCTCTATAAAGGAAAATGGTTACCAAGTTGAGACAAGCACTGTCACTTTCTGGAAAAAACTTGGGGATTCGGCCATACCAAAGGGATTCAACTATGAGTTTGGATATTACCTTGATGCATTTATGCCATCAGGTAACCCGAGATATTTCAGTGCTGCGGACCCTGAGCACGCAACCCAAGGAATTAAGAATATACAGGGAAGAAAGGCAAGAGGGTATGTTATAAGCAGGCCAAAAGGCGGATGGCTTTGTCCTTAATGCAAGAAGAGATAATAATAAGAAAGGCAGAGTCAGGAGATTTAGACGGCATAATGAGGGTTGAGGAAGAGTCTTTCCTCCCTGGCGATAGGTATCCAAGGAGGTATATATCTGATGAGATTAAAAACCAAGATAGCCAAAGACAGTATTTTGTTGCTGAATATAATAGAAGGATTGTAGGTTACTCGGCTGCCGGCATCCAGGAAAGCGGGACAGCGCTCATGGGCCCTGTTTCTGATGTTGAAAAAGAACTTGGGATCCATCTGGAAGCAACCAGAGTGGGTGTTCTTATAAGTTTGGGGGTAATAAAGGAAGAAAGAAGGAAAAATATAGGGGGTATGCTAACGCAGGCCAGGCTGAGATGGATTGAGAATAATCTGGAGGACGATAAAAAGTATGTGTTTGCCCATGCATGGCCGAATGGCGGATTCAACTACCTAGCAAAAAGCTTCGGTTTCAGGAGAGTAATGAACTGGGATAACAGAGAAGCCTATTCAGATGATAGCCATGCAATATTGTATTTCCTTGACCTAAACCTGCAAGGTAAAAACGATCTTCAGACTGTTATTATTTTATAGTAGTTAAGACTTAGAAAACTTTATATATTTCCGGCAGATACCGAGGAAAGAGGGGATATGGCTAAAAGTGTCAATGGATTAGAGGCGATACTTAAGAATACGGCCTCCTCTGATTTGAGAAGAGCCATATCCAAAAGTAAGTTCCCAGAAAGCACTTCCTTACTCTTTCTTGACGGAAAAAGCATCGGGACAAGCGCCGACCCTGGTAAAATTAAAGCAGGCACTTACAGGATTGAGTTATGGGATGAAGAACTGGATATAAAATACCCTTTTTCTATCCCTGATATTGGGCTGGATAGTAAAACTCCCGAGGAGCTTACCGAATATGGCATTAGTGCAAATGAAGCAGCACCCAGACTAGTCAGGCTTGGAGCCTCACTTTACTCTCTTCTTGAGAAAAAACCACTATTTCAAACTACTGCTGAACTGGAGGATAAATCCAGGAATTACAAAGAAGAAATCATGAAGAAAGGAGGCACTTACGAGCCGTTTCATATTGCAAGAGAAATAACCCGCGACTATATACCCCAGGATCTTAATTTAAGAGATATTCTTGAAGCAATAAGGGAACTATATAAGGGGAGGGATAGGATGGAGACTACAGTATCATATATTCCTTTCTCAATGGATAGCATAAGAGGGAAGGTGGCTGTTGCTTCTTTCACAGGTGAAAAAGACGGGCTTCATGGGATGATAAGATTTAATGGAGCTGAGCTAAAATTTGGAGATATCGGCCTTGCGAGATATAAAAAAAAGATAGGTCATTTGTTTGACACAGTCACTAAGCTGGAAAGAGATCTTATGCAGGCTGAAACCAGTTTAGATGACAAGGGATTTATTTATACAATCTCCGCTGGAGCAGAAGGGAACTATATCTTTAGAATAAGCAAAAGACCATATACAGAGCCGGAGATTAGGTTAGAAAGACTCATGGGGGCATATAATTCCAAAAAAATAAGTATTTCTGATTTAATGGGTAAATTAACGCAGGATCTTCTAGTACATTATGAAGAATTTGAAACTAAAGGCATTAAAGGTGTGAAGACAGGTGCAACTCCGTCAGGAAGCGGCCTTGCAATAGGCACACTAATACTGGATTCTGCTGAAAAAATTAATGAACTGGCTAAGAATCAGGAGTTTATCCTTGTATCAAGAAGGGATGATTCGGATATTGGCAAAGCACTTTATGATAAGAGATGCGTAGGCTATATCAACCCTACAGCAAGCAAATCCCACCATTACGTTATTCTGGCGGGGAATCTTAACATCCCGGTATTGCACAGTAGCCCATCATTAAAAATTGATAATGATGAGATGCAAGTCTCAGAAGGCGAAGAAGAATATTTTAATGATTTTGATACTGTCAGCGTTGATTTTGGTAACTCCCTGATATATCCTAAAAAACTCAAGGTTATAAAAAAAGAAAATAAGGGTTTGGAGAAACTGTTTGAGATTATAAAGGAGAACCAAAGTATTTCCGTATATGTAAACGCAGATTCTCCGAAAAAGATAAGGGAAGCACTTGAGAATGGGGCCAGAGGGATTGGTCTCTGCAGAACTGAAAGAATGTTTTATCATCCGCCCTATATGCAGATGCTGCAGAGGATTATACTAAGTGCATATAACTGCAATAATGAGAAGCATAAGATAGAAAAGCATAGCATGAAAAAAGACCTCTCTCTCTTAGGAAAATACCTCTCAGATGCCTTCCTGGAGATGTACTCTGCAGCAGATGGGCTTCCTGTTGTTATAAGACTCCTGGATCCACCGCTCCATGAATTTATAAAAAGAGATATCCAGGAGTATGGCTGGAATGAATTCTCGTATAACCTCGGGGTATGTGCCAAGTGCGACAAGCCGGATTTTAAAACTTTGGAGGAGGCTAATCCAGCACTAGGGCTCAGAGGGGTAAGGGTTGGTATAGAAAGGCCCGAGATATACAAAGCCCAGATTGGCGCTATAATGACTGCAGCCGCAAGAGCAAAAAAAGAAGGCAAAAAAGTTATTCCCCAGATTTTAATACCTTTTGTTAATTCCACTGAAGAGATTAATATTATAAGGGGCTATATTGAAGAAATGAGGCAGACAGCGGAATCTAGCTACGGAATTCATATAGATTATAAGATAAGGGCAATGATTGAGACTCCAGCAGCATTATCTAGGATGCCTCAGATAGCTGAAGCAGTAGACGGGATAAGCTTTGGAACAAATGACCTTACCCAGGCATGGATGGGACTTGACAGGGAAACAGCAGACAGCATAGGCAGCATATACTCTTCAAGGGGAATCAGCATAGGAGAGCCGTTTTCAAGACTCGATGAGGGGCTTATCCGGGAGATGGAGCTAAGAATAGATGAGACAAGAGAAAAAATTAAAAAATCAGGCAGGGAATTTACAATATCAGTCTGCGGTGAGCAGGCAGCGCATGAGATAGGAAGATTGCACAATATCGGCATAGATTATGTAAGTATTTCCCCGGGGAAATTAGATTTATCAATTATAGAAAGTGTAAAGTTGAGGTATCATGGCTAAAAAAAAACCAGGCAGGCTTTCTATAGAAGATAAGGTGGCGCTATTCAAAAATCTGAACAATTATAACGAGATTGCCCTGGATAGTATGGAGATGCCAATAGAGATTTTAGAGCGCGGATATCTTTTTTATTCTCCCGGGAGCATATCTGCTAGTGTTACCCGCAGCATACAGGGTATTGGGGGGATGATAGATACATATGAGAGAGTTTCGCGGAAAAAACTCGAGAAGGAAGAGAAAAGGCACATCAGCAAAGTCCAGAGCATAGCAGCAGAAATTGCTGCAGAGCTTGACCAAGCCGTGTTTTCTGAAAATCAGGAAAAAATCAACCAAGAATATAAAAGGTATATAACAGGAGTCAGGGATATCAGGGAGAAGTTTTCCGATTCCGGAGCAGAGTCTATAATTGAAACCAAAACAATCCATGAGTTAATCCGTGTTCTCCATCAGCTTGGAATAAAAAATGCTTTTAAGCTGCCAAAAGCACCTACTTCAAAAAAGCGTTCCATGGGAGATTTTCACCATACCGCTGCAGCCCTTTATATCATAGACATAGGCGGGGCAATAAGAAAAGGCGCCCAAGATAAGTATTATAATCTTAGCATAGAAGATGTGGTAAATCCGCAGCTTGCAAAAATAGCCTCTATATATTCATCAATAGAGAAAAGGAATGAAGGAAGGGAAGACGGCAACCTTTTTGTTTCAGGAAAAGAACTTCTTGGTAGCATATCTCTTGGGGCTCATGCGTTTGAAATAGTAACCTCATTTGAATCCGGCCAGCAAATGATACTAATCAGATATAAAGACACTTCACCAGGCTCCTACAAATATGCAGGGCACAGAATAAAAGCATTCAGTCAGGCACTTTTAGATCTTGGATTCAAGAGCAGCACCGACCGGCAATTCCTGAAAGCGCATTACTACGGGGAAAACCTTGAAAGCTCAATTGAAAAGTTCGGAAAACTCTGGACAATAGCTATGTCAACTAAGGACCTTGATGTAGATGAGTCACCAATAGGTAAGGCATATCACTTTGTAGTTCAGTCCTTTAAAGAAGGGATACTGAATGTTGAGGCTCTGGCAAAGTTTTATGTTAATGTAAGAAAAAAGATGAACAACGCCAATAGTGATAAGAAGATGAATATTCTAATGGATGAGCTTAAAAAATCAGCATCTAAGTATAGTGTAACAGAAAATGAATTCGCATTTGCAATAAGATATACTGCTATGCTGCTTGAGCGTGAAATAAAAAAAGAACTAGGAAAAAAAGCTTTGAATGAAAAAATGGCAGGAAGATTTGCAGCACTATATGCAGAAATAGATAAACGAGGCCAGGATAACTATCTGAAGCCATAGCTTCTTTATGGTATAAATATCAATACTCTTCTCATGTTTTTCTACCGCCAAACTTATAAATAGCACGGGATTTCAGCTACATATGGGTAAAAAAGAAAGAGAAGAGCAGGCAGCCCAGGAAGCATTTCAGGAAGAGCTTAGAAGAATCAAGCTGCCAAGAGGAATCCAGGTAATAGGTGTGCTTGACCAAAGGGTCGGAGGCTCGCGTTCTTTAGTAAGGTGCATGGATGGAAAAACAAGAAACTGCAGGATTCCCGGAAGGTTGAAAAGAAGCCTATGGGTAAGGCCCGGAGATGTTGTGCTTGTTGAGCCATGGGAGCTTAACCAGGATGACAAGGGGGATATTATTTTCAAATACTCCAAGGCCCAGATAAACCTTCTTAAGAAAAGAGGGTTGCTCAAGGAAATGGATGAATTTAGCGGGTTCTAATTATATTACTTATTAGTAGTAACAAAACAGAAAGCTTTATATATAGGCAGCTGCTCACATCTATAAAGGTGAGCCTAATGTTGGAAACAATTAGAAAACTTGACTCAAAGATAAGACACGCTTTTATACTTGCAAAAAGGGATATTTATGACCTGAGGGCAGCTGTAAAGATGCAGCAGGAAGTCATAAAGAAGCTAAGCGACAGCCAGAAAACACTGCTGGCCAGAATAGAGAAGCTGGAAAAAGCCAGGACAGTTGTTAAAACAATCAAAGTTGCGCAGCCAAAAGTTATTAGGACAAAGGTAATAAGGGCAAAAAAGACATATGTTGGAGCTAAGACAACACAGAAAGTCCACAGCATGGACTGTCCGTTCGGAAAGAACATAAAGCCAAAGAACAAGGTAATCTTTAGGACAAAGACAAAGGCTTTCAATGAAGGTTTCAGCGCATGCGACTGCCTGCGTTAAATCAGTAGAACATAGGTTTTATTTTCATATCTTCTTTTTCTTCTTCATCCTCATCAGAGTCTAGATTGTTATTGTCGTTATTATCATCTTTGGAGAATATGTCCATAGTGCCGGGCGCTATACTATCATAGCTGCCTGATGATCCTGGCTCAAGGAACTTCTGCAGGAACTCTATTGTCTTTTTTATATCATCAGCAGAATCTTTTTTTGTGTCTATCTTAATTACAACCATGATTATTGTTGTTTGGTTTTGAGTATAAATAACTTTTCATTCAAAACACAACCTTTATAAAAAATCCCCCCATCTCCAAATTAATGGCTACAAAAGAACAGATCATTGAAGTCCTGAAAAAAGTCGATGACCCTGAGCTTAATATGGATGTATGGAGCCTCGGTCTCATATATGAGATAAATGTTGACAAGGCCAATGTCGGGATCCTGATGACATTCACGACTCCGATGTGCCCTTATGGTCCCATGCTTCTTGAGATGATTGAGGATGCTATAAAAGACAAGCACAAGGACATCAAGAAAGTAAAGATAGATGTTACATTTGACCCGCCTTGGGAGCCTTCTGAAGAGCTCAAAGCCATGTTTGGCGTCTAAAAACTTCTCTTATTACCAAATTATTATATATTATTTATAAACGAAATATTTATATATTGGTATACATATTCATATACTGAGATATATTTAATAAAAAGGGGCAAAGACCAGATGTTAAACAGAAAAATACCACCAACAGCACTTGTTGTCAAAGACTTGAACGGCAACATACTGGGGATAATAGAATAAACCCATACTAGTTTTCTGAATTTTTTATTATAATTAATTACTATATCTTCAGGCTGACTACCTTGCTTATCCCATGCTCGTTCATGGATACTCCATAAAGGTTGTCTGCCTCAGAAATAACATTGTCATTATGGCTGATTATTACATACTGGGCTTTTGATACATACTGCCTCACGAGCTGCGCCAGCTTCTCTGAATTTCTCTTGTCAAGGGCTGCATCAACCTCGTCCAGCACATAGAACGGAGCAGGTTCGTGGTCCTGGACAGCGAACAGGAAGGCAAGTGCAGTCATTGTCTTTTCCCCGCCTGAAAGGCTCCTTATGTCCAGGAATTTTTTTCCTGTCAGCTTTACTTTTATGTTCAGCCCGCCTTCAAACACCGTCTCAGGCTCCTCAAGCTCCATTGTTGCCTCCCCCTTTGTTGAAAGCAGCGAGAATTTATTCTGGAAGTTCTTGTTTATCTGGTCATATGTTTCCATGAACAGGTCCTTTTTCTTTGTCTCAATCTCATTCATCATCAGAAGGACATCATGCCTTTCTTTTACAAGCTTGGCTTTCTTCTCCACTACCTCATTATATTCCTTCTCAACAGCATCGTATATCTCCAGGGCTTTCATATTGACGGCTCCCATATCCTTTACCATCTTCTCGAATTCCCATATCTCTTTCTTTATCTGTTCAAAGTCCTTGTCCTTGTATATCTGGACGCCTTCATATTCCTTGTATTCTTCCCTGACCCCTTCAAGCTCTGCTGTTATCTTTGCATTGTCAAGCGAGATAACATTCCTCTTCTGCTCCTCATCCCTCCTGTCACTCTCTTTCTTGTATATCTTATTCTCCAGCTTATTGACTTCATCATTGACCGCATCCCTTTTCTTGAACAATCCCTTGAACTTTGAATAAAACTCTTTTTGGGTGCTTTCTTTCTCTTTCAGCTCTTTTTCATTGTTCTTTATCAGAGCCTCAAGCTTCTTAATCTCATTTCTGAAATCCAGCTCCTCTTTTTCATGCTGCTTTAATATTCTTCTGGTGTTTCCTTCTTCAGGCTCAAGTATTGTTGATATCTGGACATCTATATTCTTCATATCAGCCTTTACCTGCATGATTTCCTCTTTTAGCTCTCCTTTCTTCTGCTCAAAGGTGTTGAGCTCTGCTAAAAGTGCAGGGTTCTTCAGGGCATTTATCCTGTCTCTCAATGCCTGCTTGCCTGATTTCACATTTGCAAGTTCCATGTTCGCCTTTGTTATGCCTGTATTAAGCTCCCTAAGCTCCTTGTCCATCTCCGTAACTTTTGATTCAAGCTCTTTTTTCTGGTTCTTTGTAATATCAAGGTCAGAATCCTCAAGATGTAGGGATTTTTCCAGCTTTATTATTTCAGCCTCAAGCTCAGCTTTCAGGTGCCTAAGCCTTGTTATCTCAGCTTCATTGTCATTTTTCCTGCTTTCAAGGTTTGAGACAACAGCCTCAAGGTCCAGCTCTTCTTTTTCAAACTCCTCTATTTTGGCAGCAATCTCCTTCTCCTGGAATGCCTGGCCGGCAGCCTTTTTTCTGTATCCGCCGTGCATTGCTCCGCTCATCTCTGTAAGATCGCCGTCAAGTGTAACCATCCTGACCCTACCCACGCCTATTTTTCTTGCAGTGTCTATATCAGAGACAACAACAGTATTCCCGAAAACATATGAAAATGCGCTTTTGTATTTTGCATCAAACTTAACAAGGTCAATCGCCCTGCCCTTCACTCCTGACTCATTCAGGATTTTTGTTATTTCAGGGTTTGGTTTTGCTGACTTTATCTTGTTGAGAGGGAGGAAGCTCGCGCTGCCGAACTTGTTTGTCTTGAGATATTTTATGCACTCGGCAGCAATCTTGTCAGATTCAACAACAATGCTTTTCACTCTCGATCCTGCTGCAACCTCAAGTGCCACAGCATACTCTGAGCTTACCTGGCCGAGGTCTGAAATTGTTCCGTATATCCCTTTCAGCTTTTTCTTCAGCTCAAGGATTTTCTGGATTGCAATGTCCCTTGCATTATCCTTCATTCCCGACTGCTTTGCGCTCAGCCTTGCCAGCTCTTCTTTGGCTTTAAGCAGCCGCGAGCGAGCATTTGCAAGCTGGGCAGTTATTGAAGAATCGTCATTCAGCCTTTTGTTAAGCTCGAGAGTGGAGCTTTTGAATTCCTGCCTCTTCTGCTTCAGCGTGTCAAGGTCCTTGCTGTGCTCTTTCTTTATCTCAAGGACTTTGGTTATTTTTTCTTCAAATGTGCTTATCTGGTACTCATGCCTGTCCTTTTCCCTGAGAAGGTTCTGCTGTTTCTCTCTTAATGCATGTATCTCTGCCAGCTTTTCCTCTGCTTTTTTGTCAAGCTCTTCCAGCTCTTTTTCAAGGTTCTCTGAATCTTTCAGCTCGTGCTTTGATTTGAACTTCGCTATCTTCTCCTCAATTTCAGCCATCTGCTTTTCTTTGGCTGACGCAGATTTTTCCAACTCCTGCTTTTCTTTTTTCAGCCTTTCTATCTTTTCGCTCAATTCAGCGAATCCCTGCTCAAGCCCTGCTTTTCTTTCAGATATCTTCAGGAGACTGTCTTCAATAGAGCTTATCCTTGTCCTGCTGGTTCCTATAGAAACTCTCAGCTCTTCTATCTGCTTCTGTATCTCAACCTGGTCCTTATCGCCTTTTTTCTCTATCTCTTTGTTTATCTCCTCAATCTCTTTCTTCCTGTCTTCAAGCTCTTTCTTCAGCCCTGCTATTTCCCCCTCTATATTCTTTATCTCGTCTTCCTTCTTTTTTATGTCCCTGTCCAGCTGGTCTTTCTTTTTCTCTCTTGAAGACAGTTTATCATATGTCACACTCGCCTTGTTTCTCTTTATCTTGTCATCAAGCTCCCTGAATTTCATGGCCTGGTTTCTTTCCTTTTTCAGCTCTCTCAGATAAACATCTCTCTCAGCAAGTATGATATCCGATTCTTTCAGTTTTTCCTCGACCTTGTTGAGCTCATTTATAGCTCTCTGCTTTTTCTCTTCATATATGGATATTCCTGCAATCTCCTCTATTATTCTTCTTCTCTCAAGAAGAGACATCTCCACGATCCTTACGATATCTCCCTGCAGAATAATATTATACCCGTCGGGGTTGATTCTTGAATTTGTAAGAAGCTCGGCCACCTGGTTTCTTGTGACAGTTTCGTTGTTTATCCTGTAGGTGCTGCTTCCGGAAGCCTTTACAGTTCTTGAAAGCTTTATTTCTTCCTGCTCAAGAGGAAACACTTTGTCTTTATTGTCAAAATATATGGTGACTTCAGCGCTCTTGGCAGGGTTTTTTTTCTTTCCGCCGTTATATATCAGGTTGGCTGACTTTTCAGCCCTTAATGATTTGACAGAAGTCTTTCCAAGGACAAAGCACAGCGCATCAAGGACGTTTGATTTTCCTGAACCGTTCGGGCCAAGGACACAGTTGAACCCATCTCCAAGTATTATTTCTGTCTTGTTCGCAAAGCTCTTGAACCCCTGCATCACAATCTTGTTTATCTTAGTCAATGTCTGCCCCTTCGAGATTATATACGACAATATACAGATAACTGTCTGTTTTTATACTTATTGGTCTGATTTTTATATTTTACTCTGGCAGAATTATGTAAGCTGAGCCTCAATCCTCAGCAGCTGATTGTACTTCGCAACTCTTTCTCCCCTGCATGGCGCCCCTGCTTTTATCTGGCCGCAGCCAAGGCCGACAGCAAGGTCCGCTATAAAGGTATCCTCAGTCTCCCCGCTCCTGTGGCTTACCATAACCTTCCAGTTGTTTCCAAAAGCGAGCTTGGCTGCCTGTATTGCTTCAGTCACTGTGCCGATCTGGTTGATTTTCAGGAGAAGGGCATTGCAGGCATTTTTTTCCAGAGCCAGCTTTATCCTTTCGATATTTGTGACAAGTAGGTCATCTCCGATAACAGTGACTCCTGCTTTTTTCATGAAATAGCTCCAGGATTCAAAATCATCTTCTGCAAATGGGTCCTCTATAGAGAGTATGGGGTATTTGACAAGAAGCTTCATATAATAGGCCGCAAGCTCTTTTCCGTCAAGCTCTTTCTGTCCTGCCTTTGCTTTGCTTCCAAGCACATATTTTCCTCCCCTGTAAAACTCAGATGCAGCGCAGTCCAGCGCAATTTTTATTTTTCCCCTGTATCCAGACTGCCTTATTGCTTCCTCTATAAGCAGCAGAGGGGCCTCGTTGTCTTTTATTGGAGGGGCAAATCCGCCTTCATCACCTACATTGACAGCATCAATCCCATATCTCTCTTCCAGGATTTTTTTCAGGGCATGATAAACCTCTGAACCCATCATCAGGGCCTCTTTGAAATCTTCTGCTCCGACAGGAACAATCATATACTCCTGTATGTCAAGGAGGTTGCCTGCATGCTTCCCTCCGTTTATTATATTGAAATATGGAATAGGCATTTTTGGGGTTGTCTCGGCAAGCTCGCTTAGATAATTATAGAGCTTCATGTTCTTTGCCTTTGCGCCTGCCCTGCAGACTGCCAGGCTCACAGCCAGCACTGCATTTGCACCAAGCTTTGCCTTATTTGGGGTTGAATCAAGCCTTGTCATCAGTACATCTATGAATTGCTGCTGTGTAACATCAAGGCCTATAAGCTTCGGGGCAATCCTCATATTAATATTCTCAATCGCCCTTAAAACCCCTTTCCCTCTGTATCTTTTTCCTCCGTCACGGAGTTCAACAGCCTCATGCTTTCCTGTTGATGCCCCTGACGGCACAGCTGCCCTGACAGAAAATTCCTTAGTAAATAACTCAACCTCAACAGTAGGGTCTCCCCTGGAATCAAGGATTTCTCTTGGCACTATTCTTACAATTTCAGACATGTTTCACCCCGTTATGTAAAGTAAAGCCCCCAGAATAAAAATATTTCTATAAACTTTATAAAGAACGTGGATTTCTTTTGTTTCAAGTACTAACAATGCCACGGTGGCACAATCTGGTACTGCGCAGGATTGGAATGCTAAAAAATCAAAGATTTTTGGCACATCAGAAACCTTTGGTTTCCAATGATCCTGTCCCTTTGGGATTCCCGGTTCAAAAGCCAAGGAGGTTAGTTCCTCCGGCATGAAATTCCGGGCCGTGGCGTTTTTCTTCTCGTGAAAACTATAGCTTAACCAAAAAGCTTTTATATTTGAGAGTAAATGGTAATTTCAATATGTTTGATATGTTTAAGCGCCTGTTAGATAGCTTCTTTAACAGACTTTTTAAAGGGAAGAAGAAGGCTAAATTAGGGCTTTACGGGCCTCCAAACGGAGGCAAGACAACTCTGGCAAACAAAATATGCCAGGACTGGCTTGGCGAAGATATGGGAACGACTTCTCCGATAGCCCATGAGACAAGAGAAATCCAGATAAAAGAACAGATAACAATAAAATCAAAGGGCAAGGAGCTTACATTTAACCTTGTGGATACTCCCGGGATTGCTACAAAGATTGATTACGAGGACTTCCTGAAATACATGGATGCCAAGTCAGCCAAGAAAAGGGCTAAGGAGGCAACAAAGGGAGTTATTGATGCCATAAAATGGCTGGATGATATGGATGTTGTGATAGTTGTGCTTGATGCAACACTGGACCCTTACAGCCAGGTTAATATAACTATAATAGGCAACCTGCAGGCAAGGAACATACCTGTAATAATAGCTGCCAATAAGATTGACCTTAAGAAGGCAAGCATAAAAAGAATTGAATCAGCATTCCCACAGTACAAGGTTTTAGGGATATCAGCCAAATTCGGCACGCATATGGATGAGTTTTACGAAGAATTAATTAAGGTTTCATAAAAAGAGGTTGAAAAACAATGGAGCATTCAGGGTTTGGTGTATTGGCCATTGGGGGTCTTTGCTTATGCTGACACTGGAATTTATACCGTATACGGAAATTGCAGGCCTTGACTCTGAGGCACGCATAAAGAAACTGATAAATGTCGTGAAGCAGGAGAAGATAGTCCTTCTGGAAGGCAGGCTCAAGGAAGAGGAAGAAGGAGAACTGATAAAGAAAACAATGGAATCAATAAACGACAAGTTCACAGGAATTGAACTTGGGGTAATAAACCCTGCAGAAAATGATACTTCTTTTTATAAGATAGTGCAGACCATGCTTGCCAGGATTCTTCTTGGCAAAAGGGAAGGGTTTACAATAATCGGCCCTGCGAATGTAGTCAAGCAGATAAAAAAAGATCCAAATAAGATACAGCTGTTTACAAAAGACAGTACAAGAAGGAAGAAAAGAGCTTCTGGGAGAAAATAAATGCCTCACCAATGCGTAAGATGCGGAAAATTCTATGATGATGGCAGCAAAGAGATTATGTCAGGCTGCGACTGCGGGGGCAGATTATTCTTTTTTGTAAAGAAAGAAAGGCTTCAGGAGATTCAGGCGGCCCAGTATAAGCTTACAAAAAGCGAGAAGAAACAGATTGAGGAGGATGTGTTTGACTTAATCGGGGTTTCAGACAGCCTGAGCAAACCTGTTATTCTTGATTTTGAGTCAATAAGGGTACTGAAACCAGGGAAATATGAGCTTGACCTTGTAAACCTTTTCAGGGACAGGCCTTTGGTCTACAAGCTTGATGAAGGAAAGTATGTGATAGATTTGCCTGAAACATTTAAGACAGAGCTCAAAAAGAAATAATTCTTCTAATTTTCATGCTTCATGTATTTCCATATTTCTATAAACACTGCCCCTGAGCTTGAAAGCAGGAGTATTGCGAGCAGTTCTGTGGTATGGAGAGGGACAATCCCTATTATGCTTCCCAGAGCAGGGATAAACACCAATGCCCCGGTTATGGCCAGTGAAACAGCTACTGCTGCAATAAGCCATATGTTTTTGAAAATCCCGACCTTGAAGACAGGGTAGATGATTGACCTGCATGTAAAAGAAAGGTAGAGCTCAAACAGGCTTATTGTTACAAATGTCGCTGTCTGCGCCTTAAGCAGGTCGCCAGAACCAAAGTATATCCATGCGAATATAGACATGGCTACAATAGTCAGTATAATTGGTGCGTAGAGTATGAAAGGGGTAAGGTCTGCATAGATTGATTCATTCTTCTTCCTTGGCTTCCTGTTCATTGCATTAGGCTCAAATGGGTCAGCACTCAGGGCAACAGCAGGCAGGCCGTCTGTTACAAGGTTTATAAGAAGTATCTGTGTTGCAGTCAGGATCAATGGCCAGCCAAGCAGGATTCCAAGTGTTATTATCAGGACCTCTCCTACATTCCCTGACATCAGCAGGCTAAAATATTTTCTTATGTTGTCATAAACTCCCCTGCCTTCTTCCACTGCATTGACTATACTGGTGAAATTGTCGTCTGTTAGTATCATATCAGAGGCTTCCTTGGCAACATCTGTGCCCGTTATCCCCATTGATATTCCTATATCAGAGGCTTTGAGGGCGGGTGCGTCATTGACGCCGTCTCCGGTCATGGCCACAACATGTCCCCTTTTTTTCAGGGCGCTTACAATATGCATCTTGTGCTCAGGGTCAACCCTTGCATAGACACCTATATTTTCAACCTCTTTCTCAAGATCTATATCCTTGATTTCCGCTCCTGTTATAGCTTTCCCTTCTATCCCGAGCTCTTTTGCAATTGCCACAGCAGTCCCCCTGTAATCCCCTGTTATCATGATGACCTTTATTCCTGCTGTTTTGCATTTCCTGATAGCTTCTTTTACTTCCTCTCTTGGCGGGTCAATCATTCCCTGCAGCCCGACAAAAGTCAGCCCTGACTCATAATCTTTTCCTGAGACTTCCCTGTAGGCGAATCCCAGGACTCTCAAAGCCTGGGATGAAAACTCCTCATTTGCCTTCAGGACTTTTTTCTTTGATATATCATCAAGCTTCTTTACTCTGCCGTCTACTATTATACTGTCGCAGAGATTCAGGATTATGTCAGGAGCCCCTTTTACATAAGATACTTTTTTCCCTTCTATCTTGTGCACTGTAGTCATCCTCTTCCTTGTTGAGTCAAACAATATCTCATCGATTCTCGGATTTTCTCTTGAAAGGGCATGGTAATCTATGCCTGCCTTGCCTGCCGAGACAAGAAGGCATCCCTCAGTGGGGTCCCCCATAACAGAATATTTCCCGTCTTCAGACACAAGCTTGGCGTCATTATTGAGCGCTCCAATTTCCAGAAGAAGGTCGAGGTCTTTTGTCTTTTCCGAAAACTTTCCTGAAGGCTCATAGCCTGAGCCTGAGACTTCAATTGTCTTCCCGTCAACATATATCTTCCTGACAGTCATCTCGTTTTTTGTCAGGGTCCCTGTTTTGTCTGTGCATATGACATCGGTGCTTCCGAGAGTTTCAACAGAGGGAAGTTTTCTGACAAGAGCATTTCTCTTTATCATTTTCCTCACTCCGAGGGCAAGCGATACAGTCACCACAACAGGGAGGCCTTCGGGTATTGCAGCCACAGCAAGGCTGGCAGCAGTCTCTATTGCAACCAGAAATGTTTCTTTCCTGAGGAAAAGAATTACAAACAGCACGCTGCATATTCCGAGGATAAGCTTTGTTAGGAATTTTCCGAGGTTTTCGAGCTTTATCTGAAGAGGGGTCATGGTTTCCTCAGCAGTCTCAATTAAAGTGGCAATTTTCCCGATTTCAGTTTTCATTCCTGTCCTGACAACGATTGCCTCTGCCTTGCCTTCAGTGATGATAGTTCCTGAAAAGACCATATTTTTAATGTCGCCAAGCTGCAGCTCTCTTTTATAGGTAGCAATCTCTTTTTTTACAGGCAGTGATTCTCCTGTAAGGGAAGCTTCCTGGGCCTGGAGATTGTTCAGGCTGATGAGCCTTGCGTCAGCCGGCACCTTTGCCCCTGCATGCAGTATTATTATGTCCCCCGGCACAAGCTCCTCTGCATTTATCTCCTTTTCCTCACCGTCTCTTACCACAATGGCCTTTAGTGATGCCATTTTTTTCAGTGCCTCAATGGCCTTTTCTGCCTTGTATTCCTGTATGAACCCTATGACTGCGTTTGCCATAAGAATGGCCAGAATAACATAGAGGTCTATGGTCTCGCCGAGAATCCCAGAGATTATGGCAGCCCCTATAAGCACCCAGATGACAGGGTCATTGAACTGCTGGAGAAATAATATAAAAGGATTTATTCCCTTTTTGCCTTCTATCCTGTTATAGCCGTATTTCTCAAGCCTGGCTTTTGCTTCAGAAGCAGAGAGTCCTTTCTCTCCAGAGCCTAATTCCTTATAGATTTCCCCCAAATCCACCCTGTAAAAGTCCATCATTTTATAGGTTAAACCAGGTCATTTATATTTGTTTTTCTTTATTAGTCGTTTTTTATTATCCTGTCAGGGCTTATGTCATTGTTCAGTGCATAGAACCCGGCATTTACGCTATCCTCAGCAATCTTGCAGTCACAGTTTGAGATAAGGTTGACAGGTATTGGATTCCCCACATAGCCTCTCTCAAGCAAGATTTTTCCTCTTCTTATCATTTCTGCAATCCCCTTTGCAAGTTTTTCCCCCCTGCCTGCTGACAGGCTGTACCACTGGCTGAATTTCAGATGGTTTTTTGACCAGTCAAAATTTCCGTAGCATATTTTTCCAGAGGTGTAGACAAATGGGTGCTTATACGGAACATTGAGCACTCTTGGGGGTTCAAGCACCATGACTCTGTGCCCATCTGACCTTACAGGCATTCCAAGCTCAGCTTCTCTAAAATAATAATATCTGCTGTCTTTCTCTATTATATATGGCGGGACAGACAAGAGGACCATATATTCATCCATACCCAGCTTCCTTACTTTTATGCTTCCGTCTCCTTTTCCTGCAAATTTTTTATAGTTTTTCTGCATGTCTATCCCTTTTTCAACATTCTCTTTTTTTCTGTTTATGGCATCAAGGACATTAAGAAGCTTGTTTTCTTCTGCCATCATTTTTGATGAAATATGAGTCCTAAGGACTTCATTATATTCCTCGCAGAGCTGCTTAAGGCTCTTATAAGGCTTGAGTGAATATTTCCTGCTGCTTACACGCAGGTGCTTTTTTCCTCCGTTATATTTTTCCAGGGAAAAAGTCTTTCCTTTATGTGCAGCAATCCCGGCTTTATTGCCAAAGAGGGAAGCTATATGATTTTTAGGTGCAAAATCTTCAGGCTTCGGCATGGCAAGGCTTATTTCCTGAAGGATATCAATTCCTGCTTTCCCTGTTCTGTGGTTATAGGCATTCAGCACATCAATCATTATGAATTTCTCAACTGAATAATCGGAAATAGAGAGGTAGGCATCTTCTGCTGATTTAAGCTGCCCCCTTAGTTTCTCTATATCTCCTATGATAAAATTAAATCCAGCCACAAGATAATCCGCAAATTCTCTGTCTGCTCTGAAAAGCATTTTTTCAAGTTCTGAAACTTCCTCAGATTCATGAAGGGAAAATGTTCCTTCCTCCAGAGAGATATGCCTGCCTGTATTTTCAGATTTATCGCCGAAAGTGTACAGCCTGTTATTGGCAACTGCAAAAGACTCCCCGGAATAATAAAAATTCTTTAGGAAATTCGGGACAGGTAGTTCTGCCATTCTCTAATCCACATTCTCTAATCCATGTACTGGAGGGAATTCCTGAGGCTGCCTGAGTTGACGTCATTTACAAGCAACCTCAGCTCATCATTGGTCTCTGCAATAAGGGCTACACCCGGGTGGCTGTCCACTACCTCTGATATTTCCCTCACAGCACTTACATATGCACTGTTCAGCTGCCTGTTGTATTCTGAAAGAGAGGCTATCCCGTCGCTCACAACCCCCACCACCTTTGCCAGGTCTATTATAGGCTGCCATGCTACAAAATTATTGTCAAGCGCCTGCTGGTAGAACTCTGTCTTCACAGCCATCTCCATTACCCTGTAGAGCGTCATCTCGAACAGTGCTTTCTGCAGTTTCAGGTTTTCCACCTGGCTTTCATAATGCTTCTTCCCGAATGAGCTCCTGTTGTAGTTGAACCCCTGCTTTCTTACAGCTGCCTCAACATCTATAAGTTTTTTCATAAGCCCGTAATATTCTTCAGGCTGCTCATCCCTGCTGATCTCCTGAAGCTTTGTTTTTACTGCATCATACCGGCTAATCTCCTGGGGGATTATGGTCTTCAGCTCGTTCCTCTTCAGCGTCTCATTTGCGGCATCTCCAAGGATATTGTAAAGCCTTGATTCGATATCCTCCAGGTTGGAGCTGTAGGATTTTATCATTGATGCAAGGTTGTGGTTCAGGCTTCTGACATTTCCCTGCTGCTGCACAAAAAGGTCATATATCCCCTGCCTCAGCGGTTTCCTTCCGAAAAGTCCGAGAACAGCATCAGACAAAGTGACCATGCCCCTGTAGACAGCAGACCTGCTCATCCTTGCAACTTTTTCAAGCTGCTTCTGGTTCTCATTTATCCTCTTTACATAATGATCAATAGCCATAAGGCCGTAGTATTCCCCGCTATTCTGGGAGGTGACGCTGTGTACTCTTCTGACCAGGGTATTACCGGGGTTTTCCTTTTCCAGGCTGAAATTATCATCCCGCAGATTAAGATTATTATGTGTGTTTTGAGAAACAGCAGTTTCCAAACTGCGGCGCTTCTTTTTTAATCTCTGTCTTATGGTGTCGTGCATTGCTATCTATATCAGATTATCTTTAATATCCGTTGTCCTGAAGAAAGCGGAAGATTTACGGCTTAAGCATCAAAAAAGAGTATCTCGCAGTTTCTGTTTATCATTGTTGAGACATCTATTTCAGGCAGCCTTTTCAATTCTGATATTTTTTTTACTGTTTCTGTTATGAAGCTCGGCTCGTTTTTCCTGTCTTTGAAAGGGCTCAGGAACGGCGAGTCTGTCTCAAGCAGAAGCTGCCTCAGCTGTGTTTCCTTCACTATCTTCTGGAAATGCTCGTCCCTCACAATAGAGGTTGGGATGGAGAAATACCAGTTGTTCTCCCTTATCCTCCTCACCTGTGAATGCTTTCCGCCGAAGCAGTGCATTATCACCTTGCTATAATTGTATTCTTCCAAAATGTCGATGACTTTTGACTCTGCTTTTCTTGAGTGGATAATTATAGGCTTTTTTATTCTCATGGCCAGCTCAATCATCTTCCTGAAAGTTTTCTCCTGCATCTCAAAGTCAGTGCCGTCCTTGAAATCCATTCCGACCTCCCCGACAGCCACAATATTGTCCTTGTTTTTCTCTATGAATTCTATTTCCCTGTCTATGTCATAGTCGAGGTTCAGCTTATTTTCTGATCCCTCGGTCTCTTTTTTCAGTGCGTCAGGAGGATATATGCCAAGGCTTGCATGGACCACATCAGGGTATTTTTTTTTCAGCATCAGCACATTCCTGTTTGTGCCGGGATTTACTCCTGCTGCCACAGCAGACACATTATTCTGCCGGCATCTATCAATGACTTCATCAATATCCTCTTTGTAGAAGAACTCGTCAAGATGGCAGTGGACATCCAAAAGTTTCATACGCATTAGAAAATCCCAATTATTATATAAATCTTATACTGAAAAAAATAGACAGATACTACTCTAAAGTTAAATCAAAATAATTAAATAGGCATTATAGCATTAAAATTAGAGTTATATTAATTTGGGCCTTACAAAGGCTTTGTGGGCAACCGGGAGGATTAGCGTACACATACAATGAAATTTAAAACAGCTGTTTTGATTTTAGTATCGCTGCTTTCTCTCTCCATCTTCTCAAGTTTTTCTGTAGCTGAAACCCAATGCTGGAACTATGATGATAACCAGACAGGATGTGAAGCAGCAGCTGACTGTGACTGGGTAGAAGACCCGTGGGGAAGCTGGTGCCAGCAAAAAAGTTGCTGGAACATGTGGAGCCAAAATGATTGTAACCAAGCTTCCAATTCATCTAATTCTGCTTTTATAAATAAAACATGCAACTGGCGAACAAGCGGTTCAGGTTCTAGTGGGTGGTGTGGTCAAGTAAGTTGTTGGTCATTTGACGGCACAGATGCAAACTCATGTGTAAATAATTCCGTGGGTGTATCATGCGAATGGATTGATGAATATAATGCTTCAGAGTATGATTTTCCATGTTCTGGTCCAAGTTCAAAACAATGCTGGACATATACAGACTCTTCTGCATGCCAGGCAGTAGCGGGATGCAGCTGGGGTATGTGTGAAGAGCAGGGATGCTGGGATTCGAATTCTAAAACAGAGTGTGAAGCCTCAACAGAACAGAACACCACCTGTAAATGGAATACGCAGTACAATTATTGTTATAAGCCGGGGTGCTGGGATTACACTGATAAATCAACCTGTGAAGCTAACAGCTGCAAATGGGATAACCAGTACTGCAGCAATAAATGGTGCTCAGATTTTTCAGGAAAAAATGAGTCCTTCTGTGTGAATAATACAGCTTCTTTGAATTGCAAATATGAGGCCGCCGGCAACACATGCACAGACAACGGCTGCTGGAATGTGAACAATGAGGCATCCTGCAATGCAACCTCTTCATGCATCTGGGAAACATATGATGAGACTGGATGGTGTGAAGAAGTGAGGTGTTGGTCATTTGACGGAACAGATAATTCAACATGTGTGGGTAATAATGCAGGTCTTCGTTGCACATGGGACAACAGCACAGGAAATGAATGGTGTTATGAAGATTTTAGTGCTAAGAGCTGTACTAATTACCTGTCAGAAAAACAGTGCCTTGACACTTTCTATTGTATGTGGAACACGACAAATTGTCTAGAGCCGGGTTTCGCAGGCATTACAACAGACTTTAATCAATGGAATCCAGGATGCTATATATTTGATGGAAATGAGACACTATGCAATTCTACACTGGGATGCACATGGGATAATCCAACCCTAGACTGCAATGGAAATTCAACAATACAACAAAACGGTTTATCATGTGGAAATGTAAATAGTGCAAATCTATGCAATACAATCCCTGCCTTGGGCAGCTGCTGTTCATGGGTGAATAACACCTGCCAGACTGATAGGTATAAGACAACATGCTGGGATTCTATTGAGGAGCCTCCTGCAGGAGCAGCCTTCTGTGAAGATTATAAGGCTTTTACTGATGACGACCTATGTGCGAAGATAGCCGGAAGCCCATGGTTCATGCCTTGCAGGTGGAACAACGGAACAGCTAGATGTGAGGCAAAACTGGATAAGATATTTACAGAAGGCAAGGAAAACATTATGCTTATAGACAATAAACAGAATTGTGAATATGCAGGAGGCAAATGGATAACTGAAAGCTATTGTGAAGGCGCTACAGCAGTTCCTACAGGAAGGTGCGAATTAAAGTTTGATGAAGAGAGAAATTGTGATAAATCCTGTTTTGCGTGTGAATATAAGACAGATGGCACTAACTGGAGCACTGTCCAGAAGGCAAAGGATGCATGTACAGCTTCAAAACTTGGAGTGTGTGAATTTACAGAAAACTCAGGTGCACCTAATGGGTTAGGATCTTGCAATATCAAACAGGGATTTAAGAACTTAGGCGGGAAAACCTGTGATGATGATTGTGGTGCTTGCGCATATACAGGAGACCCTACATCATCAGATCCTACTAATAGACCCTCTGCTTATTGTGCAGAGAGCGCGAAAGGATGCAAATGGCTGCCCGACCCTTTATACCCGACAGACGAGAGCAAAGGAAAATGCACTGGGTTGTCAGAAAAAACATGCAATGACAAATGTGATAAATGCATTGAAACTAATTGTGAGGATGTAGGAGCCAAAAAAGGTGATTCTTCTCTATCAAAACAATGTAGCTGGAGCGCAACTGAGAACAAATGTAATCCTTTAAGTGGCGGCGATCAGATGGAGACTTGTTTTGATGGTATAGATAATAACAATAATGGAGACGTAGATTGTGCTGATTCAATGTGTTTTTCAGATCCTTTTTGTGGCGGCGACTTTTTTTCAACTAATAATAATTGCTGGAACTATAACAATGATAATGAGACTTGTATAGCGAATGATTGTAATTGGGTAGAAGAGGCATGGGGCAGCTGGTGTGATATACCCGGAGCAAATTGCTGGAAATTTGACACTACAAATGAATCAGTATGTGAGGGCCAGTCAGGCTGCCAGTGGTATCCGTTCTCAGGAAATGGACAATGCGAAGAAAACTGGGAAAAAGAAGAGTTCAATACATGCTTTAATTTTAATAACCAAAGCGACTGCACAGGCAACTGTACATGGATAGTTGATACATGGTGCCAGGAGGTTGGTGGAAGGTGTGAAACAAACTGGAATTCTACAGGGAATGACTGGAAAGACTGTTGGCAGGTTTACGGGCAATGGGGACAGGAAGACAAAGCTGGGTGTATAGCTGATCCTGCATGCAATTGGGTTAATGATACCTGGTGCCAATCCCAGGGAGTGAATACAGGATGGTGCGACCATGTTAAGTTTTCATGCTGGAATTATAAAAATGAAACATCATGCACTGATGTAGTGGATTCTGTTAACAGGTCTGAATGGTGTGAATGGCGTTCAGATGAATGGGGCGATTGGTGTCAAAGCAAATCTGAGGGAGGATCATCATGTTGGAATGTTGAAAATGAATCAACCTGTACAAGTCAAGGGTGTAATTGGTTAGTAGGACTTTGTGATCCAATAGGATTTGGCGGTCAAGGTGGCAGTGGAGGAGGATTTGCGCAGACCTGCTTTAAGTATACAGGCAATGAGACAGCATGCACAAATACCACAGGATGCGGCTGGTTCCCTGAACCTCAGCCGTTCTGCGATGTTGATTTCAGCAGTGATTGCCCACAATACTGGAATGATAATACCAGCTGTATAAACAACCCTCAATGTGAATGGAAAACTGATGGATTTGGAGGAGGATGGTGTGATTCAAAAATATTTAATTGTTTCCAATTAAATGACAACGCATCATGTACAAACTCAACACATTGTACTTGGTCTGGATATAGTTGTGAGCCTAGCTGTTTTGTTGGAAATAAAGACGAATCTGCCTGTGGAGCTGTCTTATTAAATAGTTCAAGTGTACCTGCATGCAGATGGACTTCAGGTTGGTGCGATTCTGGGTTGAATACACAGTTCTTTAAAGATATGGAGGGAGGAGAGCCTGTAATGCTTGGAGTTGACCCTGTAGGAGATGCAAGCACCAATGAGACTGATATTATTGGACTGGGAATGAAAGATATGGGCAATGCATTTGGATTTGGCATCCCAGTTGTTGATTTGGCCAATGCAGCTGTATGTAATAATATGAATCTGCGAAACGGAGGCAAGGGGGCCGGAAAAAACACAACAAAATTCTTCTGGTATCTTGATGCAGATGGTGATAAAACAAATAATTGTGCAGCTAAACATAATATCTCAGATACAGGATATGAATTTTACTTTACTTATGCTGTCGGATGGGACCAGCAGAGCAATGATATAAGCGAGAATATGACCTCATTTAAATGCTCATCAGGAAGCTTTGTTGCTACAGACATTAAATTAAGCGTATTTAGGAACATGTTATGCAATGAGATTGGCGGAGGCATGGTAGCTGTTGAAAAAACAGATTTAGAAAAATTCACAATATTATATAATGCAAGCGCAGATTTGAGAGTTAGTGCAGCAACAGCCGGAGATGGGAATAATATCACTTCTGTAAGTGATTACATAAGCCCAGGATTCGCTACTCCGGGAGCAATTGATTTCTCACTTGATTCCTTTGACCTATTTAAAATGCAGGGTAATAATTCAAATAATAAAGGCCAGGACAATGCTTTCAAAGGCTTTGTACAGTATGATGCAGATTGCTGGACGTCATCAGGATGTTCAGATTATTCATGTATGAACCATCCTTATTGTGTTGCTAACTCTTTAGGCGTGCATGCTGCAGGATTTGAGGATACAAGAATGCCTAAGATAAAGGCAATTACAAGAGAAACCTACAGGGATGCTGCACTGATAAACTATTTCACAGATAAGCCAGCTAACGGAACATTGCACTTCTATAGCACAGACAGCACATGCACAACAGAGAATGCTACAATATACGATACAGGAATTAACAATTCATATGTGAGAGATTACAGACTGCCGCACGTAGCTGAGATATATAACGATGGCGGGGCAGATTCACTGCCATACGCTCTTTCAGAAGATACAAAATATTACTTTAAGTTAGAAATATGTGATGAGGACGGAAAATGCGGAAAAAGTGCCTGCTCATCATTTAAGACAGAAACTACAGCATCATGCGGTTTCTGTAACTTTGTTACAAGGCTGCAGACGCCAGCAGGATGGGTTGTAAGCTATGACCTTGACCAGGACGGCACATATGAACATGTCCAGGGTGAAGTATGCGGTGTTAATGCGGGTATGAAGACTAATTATAGCACAGGTAGAGCAGCAAATATACTGCTTAAACAATCAGATAACACCTCCTGGATTGAATTTAAAGATGCCAGATTGACAAAAACAGGACTTGGCAGTAAGATAAGCAATATACAATCAACATCAGCTCTTGCACAGGGAACCACAACAGATGCATCAGGAAATAACATAGGCTATGTTGGTATGGTATCTGACACAAGAGATAAAATCATAAATAATCTATATCCGGAACAATGCCTGATAAAGATACCCGGGACAGGAAGCTGTACAGAATTATGGCACTGCAACGACGAGTTAACTACTTGCGTAGACAGGACAGATGAAGCAACATTAAATGAAACAGGCAGCGATTACTGCATCTGGGAGATACCTTTCTGTGAATTCTCTGTCTGGGCAGGAGGCCAGCCAAGCACCAATGAAGATAATGGCGGTGGAGGCAGCGGTGGCGGAGGCGGCGGAGGCGGGGGCGGCAGCTCAGGCGGAGGAGGGGGAAGTTCTGCGGCTTCAGATAAAACTTCAAGGAAAATGACATGGACGGCTGTCAGAGCCGGGCAGGTGCTGACTTTTAAACCAAACAGCATCAGTATACCTGTTGATGACGTAGTGTTTACTTCAAAAAATGATATCTCCCTAATGGTTCTGGAAGTGATTGTACATGAAATAAAGCCAGGCAGCATAACTGAGCTTGAAAATTCATTTAATTATCTTGAATTTCAACCTGAGAATTTCACTCAGTCAGATATTGAAGGTGATGTTGAAATAAAATTCTCTATAGAAAAATCATGGGTAGATGAAAACGCGAAGGACAAAAATTCTGTTTACCTATACAAGTATTTTGGTGATACCTGGAATAGGCTTGAGACAGGGCTGATAAACGAAAGCGAAGAAAAATACACCTACAAAGCCACAACAGCATTTTTCAGTTATTATGCTATTGCTGCAGATGAAAAGCCGGAAGAGCAGGCAGAAGATGAACCTGAAGCTGCAGATAATGGTGAGGGGGAAGAAATCACATTCAATAAGATTATTGAGCCTATTGTAGAAAAAATTTCTGAGTTTAGATGGTGGATCGTGGGAGCAGGAATGATTGTGTTTGTTATATTATTACTGGTATTTCACAATCCGCATAAACATGTTGATAAGAAATAACTTTTTATTCTAATTATAAATTATAGTGAATATGGAGATATATGACCATATTGAGATGCTTGACCTTGGGCTTTACCTGAAGGATTACGGGATTCTTGCTATTTCAGACACGCAGATAGGCTATGAGGAGTCTCTTAACAAGCAGGGGATCATGCTTCCGAGGTTCCAGCATAAGGACCTTATGAAAAGGGTAAAGAAACTTGTGGAGATATGCAGGCCCGGGAAAATAATCATAAACGGAGACCTGAAGCACGAGTTCGGCAGGGTTAGCGGGACAGAGTGGAGATATACGCTTGAGCTTATAGACTTCCTTGGAGAGAAAGCAGAGCTGGTGCTGGTAAGGGGAAACCATGACAAGACTCTCGGGCCGATTGCTGAGAAAAAAAACCTTGAGATTGTGGATTACTATGTCGTGGGGGATATTTATTTCTGCCACGGCCACGAAATCCCGGAAAACAGCGATTTCAAAAAAGCAAAGGCAGTCATCATAGGCCATGAGCATCCTGCAATAGGATTAAGAGAGAATGGCAGAGTTGAGAGATTCAAATGCTTTCTCAGAGGGAAGTATAAGAACAAAACACTCTTGGTGCTGCCGTCATTCAACCTGCTTACAGAAGGCACTGATGTGCTCAGCGAAAAACTTTTGAGCCCGTTCCTGAAGCAGAATATTAAAGACTTTGAGGTTTTTGTGGCTGCGGATAGAATAAGGAGTTTTGGAAAAATAAAAGAGCTGCTGTAATCAGCTGCTGTAAAGCACCTTGAGAAGATCAGCCTTGGTTATGACGCCAAGCAGCTCTCCCCTTTCTTCTATAAGGACAAGGGGAAAATCCTTCAGCAGATTTCCTATAACTTCCTGCGAAGTGTAGGGCGGCATTACAGGAGGGTTGCCTTTCATGACCTCACGGACAAGGGAAAGAGATTTACCCTCTATTACTTTATCAAGGAGAAGGGATTCGGATATATAGCCTACAACCTTATTCTGCTTTACAACAGGCATCTGTGAAATGTTTTTCTGCCTCATCTTCAGTATAGTATCCTTTATTGTGTCTGACTCCTTTGCGGATATGATTTTCCTGTACATTATGTCTTTTGCAGTGAGCCCGCTGCCCTTATCCATGCCCCTCAGGGTCTCAAATATCTTCTTTGCGTTGGTATAGCTGGGGTCGATTTTCCCTGACTCAATCTTTGCAATCAGGGACTGGGATACACCTGATTTATAAGCCAGTTCAGACTGGGTCAGCCCAATTTTTTTTCTCATTCTCTTTATCTCTGAAATATCTTCCATAGTCCAGGTTAATCTTGGTTTATTTATTAATTTTCTGTTTTTATTCATAGCGGAATGAAATGTTTCTCAGAGGGCAGTTTTTTTCGTTGTTCTGAAAATAACCATTTAATATTCTAATAGGAATATTATTTTCAGTAAGCTTTATAACTAAAAGCGGGGAACCAGAACCCAATAGGAGGGATCATCATGATAAACAACAAGAAGAAATTTTTATTCACATCAGAGAGCGTTACAGAAGGCCACCCTGACAAGATATGCGACCAGATAAGCGACGGAATACTTGATGCCATATACAGGGAAGACCCCAATGGCAGGGTTGCTGTTGAGTGCCTTACAAAGACAGGCAGTGTCATGATAGGGGGAGAAGTCACTACCTCCACTTATGTTGAGATGCAGGATATTGCCCGCAATGTGCTGAAGAGGATAGGGTATGACAAGCACCATTACGGATTTGAGTCAGAGACAGTGGGCGTCTGGATCAATATAAGCAAACAGAGCCCTGAGATAGCTCAGGGAGTTAATGAATCCGGCAATCATGAGCAGGGTGCAGGAGACCAGGGCATGATGTTCGGGTTTGCCACAAACGAGACTGCTGAGCTGATGCCTCTCACTATATTGCTTGCCCACAGGCTTACACATAAGCTTGCGGAGGTAAGGAAAAACAAGAAACTGCCATATCTGAGGCCGGACGGCAAGTCGCAGGTTACAGTTGAATATGAGAACGGAGAGCCGAAAAGGGTGCATACGGTCGTGATTGCTGCACAGCATGATGAAGAGGCCACACTGGAGCAGATAAGGAAGGATGTGATAGAGCATGTCATAAAGCCTGTCTGCGGGAAATGGATTGATGCCAAAACAATCTATCATGTCAACGGCACAGGAAAGTTTGTCATCGGAGGCCCTGTTGCTGATGCAGGCTGCACAGGAAGGAAAATAATCGTTGACTCATATGGCGGAGTCGGAAGGCACGGAGGAGGGGCGTTCTCAGGGAAGGATCCGAGCAAGGTTGACAGAAGCGGAGCCTACTTCGGCAGGTATGTGGCAAAGAACATTGTCGCAGCAGGGCTTGCAGATGTCTGCGAGGTCCAGGTTGCATACTGCATCGGAGTTGCACAGCCTGTTTCAGTCATGGTTGAAACTTTCGGGACTAATAAAATTCCCGAAGAGAAGATTGAGAGCCTTGTCAAAAAGCACTTTGACTTCAGGCCTGCCAGGATAATTGAGAAGCTGAAATTAAGGAGGCCAATATACGAGAAAACTGCCTCATACGGTCATTTCGGCCGCAATGACCCGGATTTCACATGGGAAAAGACAGATATGGCTGCTCTGCTGAAAAAAGAAGCAGGCCATTAGGTTTTTTAAATTAGATTTAAATATAAGCTGTTCCTCCGTTGATAAATGCAGCGGATTGATGAGAACACAGTGATGTTTGATAACGGGGTAATGGCGGTTGCTGACCCGACTAAAGACCCGGAAATAAAATATTCTGCAACAACAGTGGGAATACATGTCGGCGCTAACGGGGACAAGATTGAAGGGGAAGCGCATGCCCTGGAGCATATGGTTCTGAATGAGGATGGCATAAGAAAAGATCCTATCTCACTTGCAAGGTATCTGGAGTTTAAAGGATTTAATTTCAACGCCCATACTTCTAATGACTATACGACTTATGAGGTGCAATGCCTTCCTGAGCTGCTTCATACGGGTATTGATTTCCTTGATAATACTATAAGAAACGAGAATTACAGCTATGAGGAGACAACAAGGGAAGTCAGGGGAGTAATAGGCTCTGAGCTTGAGACATATGATAAAGACCCTGTGCAGAGGTTTGGTTCAAGGGTTGTAACTTCAAGAGTTTTTGACGGGACAGGATATGCACACGATGAAGTAGGCACCCATAAATCACTGGCTCAGATGACCATACCAACGTTTATAGATTTTAAGAGGAGAAATTATAAGACAAAGGCAAAGCAGGGGGAAAGCAACATCATAATAGCTTCAGCCGGCAGAGTCAATAAGGATGAATTCTTCAATTACGCTGAGGAAGTATTCGGCAAAATGAAAGATGAGAGGGCGGTTGAGATAGAGGAAAACTGGAATTTCAGGCCTGGAGTTAAGTATGTAGAATACGATGAACTCATTGTCAGAAGCAGGGAGGATTTTGACCAGGCACTGCTTTCGGTTTCATACAGGATTCCGCCTGTCAGCCATCCTGACAGCTTCGGGCTTGAATTTATTGAATTTATGTTTGGAGAGGGCTTTACTTCAAGGATGATGGAAGAGATAAGAGTGAGAAGGGGACTTACATATGACGCAGGATCCACTTATCTTTCCATGGGGAACTGCGGAGTTATGGAGCTCCATGTTACAATGTTCCCGGCAAAAAAGATTGACCAGACTGTTGGACTGGTTCTTGACGTTATTGAAAGCTTTCCTAAAAAGATAAAGGAAGATAAGGAGTTATTTGAAGGCAAACTTACGCACTATAAGTCAACAATTGCGCAGAAGACATACGCCCCTGACGAATTATGCGAAGAATGGATACTGCATTATTTTGGTAAATATCCTTACTCTTTTAAGGAGGAATTTGAACTTGCCAGCAGAATAAACAAGGATATGATCCTTGACATTTATGAGAGGAATTTTGCCAATGCAGAGCCCATAATAGCAATTGCAGCTGCTCCGGGCTACAAGAACAATTATTCTAAATACCTTAACCAAAAATAGGCAGCAGGTCCCTTATGCTCTGCGAGAATAGGCCGAGGAACTTGGCAAGTGCTTCCAGCATACTCATTTTAAATCTCAGCCATCCTGAAGTTATCTCATAGATGATATTCCCATCTCCGACTTCAGCAGCAGCCTGCTTTGCCCCGTTTTCAGATTCAAATACCCTGAGCGCAGAAGCCTCGGATGCAAGGATTATGACATCCGGCTCTTCATCCAGCATTTCGCCTTCCTTTATGGATTTCAGCCTGCTTGACTTTGTCTCCGCTATAATTGCATAAGTAAATGTTTTGTTTTCCCAACTGACAAATGATATCGGGTCATCATCAAGCTTTGCAGCATAGTCAGAATAGTATTCTTCCGGCACTATGTATGCCTGTATTGTGCTTCCGCTAAGAATAAGGGAAACTCCTGAAGGCAGCTTCTCATCTGAGCCGTCTTTTGCAAGAAGCTCATTCATATGCTCGTCAAGGGTCTTTGCAGTTACTGAAGACACAAGAAGCAGCATTGCGAGAACAATCAACAGAAGTTTCAATTTCATTTAGGGAACTGATGGATAGCCGGTATATAAATTTTTCTGTAAGGTTAATTTAATAAAAAATAAAAGAAAAAAACTATTCTTTTGCTTTACGGACTTTCATGTAAAGCAGCAGCCCGCCTACTATTATGGCAAATACAATCAGGTATGTAGCAAGGTTTGCTCCTGCTCCCCCTGTTACTGCTCCTGTAATTCCTGTAAGGCCAGTATCAGGTGTTTCTGTGGTTCCTGCTGGTGCTGTTTCTTCAGCTGGTGCTGCCTCTTCTGCAGCAGGTGCTTCTTCCTCACCAGATTCGCCATATGAGAATGCAGTTCCTCCGCTGTTTGAGCCTCCGCCTGATGTTGATCCTGCAGAGCCACTGTCACTCGGATTTGAATTCAGGTTTCCGTATGATGTGAAGTGGTAGGTCACAATCTTTGTATTGGTGCCGTCTGTTATGTAACATTCTCCTGGGAAAGTTGGGTTTTCAGGCGCATCATATGTTCCGCCGCACACAGTTGTTATCTGCACCCACTGTGATGATCCGGCCGGCTTGTATCCGACAGAACCAGTGACGCCGTTCAGCATGATTGTTACTGCAGTATCAAATATCAATACTGAGCTGGATGAGCCGACTTCAATCACAGTTCCGCCTACTGAGAACCCTGATGGCGCAGTGCCATTGCTGGTGCCGCTTGTCGGAGGCAACAGTATTCCGTCCCATGAAGATGAGGCAAGTATTGTTGTGCCGTTAGGTATGGATACGGTTACACCTGTAAGGTTGGCATTTGTCAGATTTATTGTAGCCCCTGATGATGTTGTCAGCTGCACTGCCTTATCTATGCTGACGTTTACATCCCCTATTGTCTCTAAGCTCACGTTAGTGTTATTGAGGTCTCCGCCTGTGTAATCTTCAATATCTTTTACTTCTCCCCCTATAACAATGCTGCCGTCTGTTGCGTTGTTTGTCTGGTTATTCAGGTCAAGCTCTTCTTCTATCTCTTCATCTACTGTTGTCTGCCCCTCTTCTTCTGTTGCAGAGCAGCTGGAATCTGTGCAGTATGGTGAGTAGTCGACATTTCCCTCAACATTATCGCTTGGCTCTGTGTCGCCCCACCAGTTGCTTGTTGCGTCAATCTCGTTGTCTGTATCCTCAACAATCAAACCTTTGCTGTCATCAGTAATTGAGTTTTGATTGATAGAGACGTCTGCACTTTCAACATACAGGAGGTGAATACCGGTTCTCTCAGACTCCCCGCCATTGTCTGAGATGGTGTTTTCTTCAATCGTAAGAGTTGCAGGGAGCTCTTCATCACCCTCAATGTATTCAACATAGATGCCGGCTTGTCCGTTATCCTCAATAGTGTTGTTTCCGGAAATCGTCACTAGGGCATCGATTGAATAAATATAGATTCCCTTTCCTATATTGCCGGAAATCGCAGGGTTATCAGTAATATTAAGTGTGCTTCCCTCACCACTTACATATTCGACATAAATGCCGTCGCCCCATCCATCTTCATTGCCGTTATCTTCAATTCTATTCCTGGAAAATGTGGCCTCTGCGCCCTCACTAACTTCATATACATATATGCCGCCTTCGCTGTTTCCTGAAATAGTGTTTTCTGAGAAGGTAAGTATATCAAAGTAGGTATCGCTGAGATAGACTCCCGAATAATCATTGTCTTCAATGATGTTCCCTGAAATGTTAATGGTCTCGTAGGAAACAGAGTCATCTTTTCCGGCATAGATACCATAGCCTTCAGTTGTGACATTGTTGTCGGCAATTGTAAGCTCAAAGCCATCTTCAGCAGAGCCGATAACAATTCCGTCACCTGTTATACCAGCCAACGCATTATTGCGAATACTGACTTGGTTGGCTCCATAAATGAAGATGCCGTCTCCCTCGTCTTCCCCAATATTGTTCATGAGGGTATTCTCTACTGTAAAGACACCCCCTGCATAGTCATCTTCCAGCCAAACAGCACCTCCGGTTATATCCTGAAATACTGTCCCGCCCGGCACATCAGCCGTAACAGTAATGCGCTCTGTGTAACAGCAGGAATAAACGCCGTAATAAAGGTCAAAGAAGCCGCTGTTGGAAATAATGATGTTGTCAAGTGCTTCTTCCCCTTCATAGTTAATCTCTACGCCTGTACCTGTTCCATCATCCCCTTCAAATCTAAAACCATCAATAGTTATGTTTGAAGAAAAAATGCTGAAACCATAGCCATCTTCTGTAATATCAATCACTGTTGTTTCCTCAAACCCGGAACCCTGCAGGGTTATGTCGGATGTTTCAATATCAATGCCTCCTTCATAGGTGCCGTCGGCAACATTTATTGTATCTCCCTCAAATGCAGCATCTATAGCTTTTTGTATTGTTGCCGGGGATTCGACATTGAATGTATTCCCTGTTCCGGTTGCATCTGATGCTGCTGTTCCGCCGATAACTTCCTCTGTATCTTCAGTCATTTCAAATGTGTTTGAATTGATTTCTATGCTACTTATTATGCCATCTCCGTTTCCAGCACCGACTCTTATAGCCCTTAATCCCCAATTGCTGAATGTATTGTTTTCAAATGAAACCCCGGAAATATCGTAATCTGTTTCTGTCTCGATAAAGTTTGTAAGCACCGCTACTTCACTTCCACTTGAGCCGCTAACAGTATTGTGTTCAAAAGCAAGATTGCTTAAATCTGATAATTCAGCTGTCCAGAGGACGTTTGTGCTCTTTGTTGGATCATTTAGGGTTATTTCGTTATAGCTCACTTCAGACTCTGAAACATCATGCAGATCAAGGCCGTCTCCTGTTCCACCTTCGCCGTCATTTATTGTAATGAAATTTCCATGTTCTGAGCCTCCTATTAACCAGCCTGTGTGAGGAGAACTTACTTGTTCAGCATATATTCCTGTGGAGTATCCATCAACAACTATTATAGTATCTTGTACTGTTAGACCTGTTGTTGCTCCATACTCGTTTGGCGTTCCGCCAACCCAGATTCCGTGCGAATCTGTTCCTGTAGTGTGTATCTTCAGATTTGCTATTGTTATATCTGAGGAATCTGTTATTGCAAACCCTATTCCTAAGGAAGGTTCAATCAGTGTAGTATCTCCAACACCCTGTATTGTCAAATCTGTTTTAGAATCTATAACAATATTTTCATCATAAGTCCCAGCAGCGATAATTATTGTATCCCCGGGGTTTGCAGCATCAATTGCAGTTTGAATTGTTGCATACTCTCCAGGTACATTTCTAATCGTAGGATCAGGAACAACAGCAAAAACAGACGCGAGGGTTAAAAGGAATATAAGAGAAAGAACAGCGAACTTAATCGTGTCGTTGTAAATAGAATCCAAGTTAATAGTGGTTTTCATTCTAGTAACCCCCGATAAATTAAGTAGAGGTAGCCTAAGTTTATTTATAAATATATGCCCTAAAAGTTATTTTGCAGAACAAGCTAATCCAGAAATTAAAAAACCTTAAATATCTGTTCCATATAAGATAGGCCATGAGAATCAAAGAATTTGTATTCCTGTTCGTGAAGTCCCTGAGCCCGCAGCAGTACACCATGCTGATAACCAGGAAAAAAAGGGATGCCGCCCTTTACTTTACTTACCTTATGATACTGTTTGTTCTCATATCAGCGGTAATCAATATCCCCTCTTTTTACGATTTTCCACAGACAATCCAGAAATTCAACTTTACAGGCATAGGTGAGAAGACAACAGTCCTCCAGCAGCCGAAAGTAGTGCTGGATTTCACGCCAGGGGAAAAGGACCTCACAAACGAGGCGCTTATAATCACAGAAGAGAAGATTGTGCAGTGGAAATTCCAGCCTAATATCTCCACATTCAGATTATTCGAGCAGGAAACAAAAGAGATCCCCGGATACTTTTACTGGATACTGCTTTTGTTCCTGCTGCCCTCATACTTCTTTGTGGCATTTGTGATGACCTCAGTAAAATACCTCCTATTAGGCCTTCTTTTTGTAGCAATAGGAATTATATTTGACCTGATACTGAAAAGGAAAGCAGGAGTGTTCAAGCTTGCAAGGGCAGCAGCATTCTCACTTACCATTCCTGTCCTGCTGGCCTCGGCATCAATCCTGCTGGGAATCAATCTTTATCCGGTGTTATTCTACCTTGTTTTCTCTGTCATAATCCTTTTAGTAATAACAAAAAAGCCAATGCTTGGATAAAATGCCTAAAAAAACAGATATTCTCTACGAAGAGATAAAGAGAAAAGATGAAATAATCAGGAGGCTAAAGGAGGAAAACATGCTCCTGATGAAGGCAGCCCTGAAAGCCTCTGAAAGGCAGAAAAAGGCTGAGGAAGAACTCATGAGGCAGGCTAAATAAGCTTTTTTTCAATCTCTTTTTTTAAAGCATTGATGTGAAGCTCAAATTTCAATTTTAGAATTTTCCAGTCCCGATATCTCAGCAGCTGCCCCATATAATTTATCGCGTTCCTTTTTAGCCTGATTATTTCTAAAAAATCCCAGTCCAGCTCTAATTCAGGATGCTTAAAGCAGAGATAAGCATTCTTGCACTGGTGATTATCTGCTTTTATACCGTCAAAGAGGAGATAAGCCTCAATCAGCCCTCTTAATGATTCATAATGCTCCCTGAATACAAATGTCCAGTCTGTGCTGCTTTCTGGGATGCCTTTTGATTTGCTATTGATGAATTCAAGCCCCTTTTCAGCAACAGTCCTCAGCGATTTTATAAGCTCAATATCTACAGATTTTTCCTTTATTATTCCAGTGCTTATGCACTGCATGTATGTTTTTTCAAGGTTATCCACTCTGGCTTTCATCTATGCAACCTCTGCAATATCATGTATTTGTCCTTTTATTACATATCCATTGATGATATTTTTCATAAGTCCTGTCCTAACTTGATCGATTTCTTTTTTGCTTTCAAAGACATGCATCTCTATATTTCTCCGCAGCCTTTTTTCATAAAGATTTTTGTCAAAATCCGAAACATTTCCGAAAACAAAAATGTCGACATCAGAATCTTTATACCAGTCTCCCTTTGCAATGCTTCCAAAAAGTATTATTGTTCTCGCTGATTTCAGCGACAAAAGCTTTGGTATAAGCCCGCTTTTGTGAAGCTGCTCCAGAGCATAAATTCTTTTTAGAGAGTAATAAATGTGATTATTGCTTCCGGCTGTAAAATAAGGGAATTTTCCTTTTTCCTTTGTGTAATTAAGCAGCCCTTCAGCAGTATATTTCCTTAGCCATTTATTAGCAACTGCTTTTGTAACCCCTGCTTTCCTGACTATTTCCTGGAAGTGCCATTCTTTTAACGGGCTGTCCTCTAAAATTAATTTCAGCACGTTTTCTTCTTTGCTCGGGCTTGCCATAAAATAGTATAACTGAGATATACTATTTAAATATTTGTATCTTTATTCAATACTAAGCATTGCACTATAGAATTTGAGCATCATATTTATAAATAACTTTTCACTACTCATTAGTAATGGTAAAAAAAGTATTTTGGGGAGACTACGGAAACTCTGCTGTGAGGGATGAGGGAACTCTAAAACTGCAGAAGCTTGTAGAGGAGAAGGCAGAGCTTACATATTCAAAAGATCCCGCTTCAATAGAAGAGCTGCTTGAAGGGGAATTTGATTTTGTAATACTAACTCCGTACTGGCCTCCGTTAGCAGGGACTGGAGAAGATATATCCGAAAAAATCTACCCATATGAAGCAATCTTCGGAAAAGGAAAATTCAGGGAATTCCAGACAGAAAGAAACATGCTTATGCTTGGTATGCTCCTATATGACCAGCCAGGCTTATCCAGGTTAAGTATAGAGGAGCTTCCTGATGAAATAAGGTCAGAGTTGGAAAATGCGAATTATGATGCGGGCACAAGAAGATTCCCGGATATGAATTCGCTTTCAAAGGCCCTGGAAAGGATAGAAACACTGATAGACTATGTGAAGCTCCCATTAAGTGTAAAGGCAAAGCTTGATGAGCACGGCCTGTATTCCACGTCAGGGTTCTATGTTGCTGACAGGCTCAGGAAAAAAAGCGATTCTCCTATAGTTTTTCTCACATATAATGATTATGACGAGAAAGCTGCCGGCGCAATAGGGAATGTATTTTTTGTAAAGGAATCTGAAATATACAGCGGCTTCCAAAAACTCCTGGACGCACTGAATTAATTCTCAGAGAAAAGTTTAAATACCGCAAAGCCAATTGAATCTTAAAATTAATCTGAGGTATAAAAAATGGCGAAATCCAAAAAAGTTTCTAAAAAATCAAAAGCAAAAATTCCTGCTGAAGAATTGTACGAGCTGGAGCACGCGGCAAAGGTCTATCTTTCATTCGTGCTTGAATACGCTGAAATTCTTGATCCGAAAAAAGGGGTGTCTAAAATAAAAAAGCATGCCTTGGCAATTGCCAGGGGCGTGGATGAACTGGCTGCTGAGGCCGGAAAGGTGAGATAAAATGGGAGTTGGAGACTGGCTTAACAGGAAACTTACAGGAAAGGCCCCTGCAGCTGTAAAAGCTATGGAACAGGTAAAGCATGATGAGATGGAACTAAATAAGCTTATCCAGGCTGAGGGAGAGCTTGTGAGCGGCCTGAGGCTTATGTATGCAAACAAGGCAGGGCTTACAGAGAAGCTTGTAGCAGTGGTTGACTGGGAAATTAAAAGAGATGCTATTGGGCTGGAAAGACTGAAGGCATGGAAAGCCAGGCAGGCAGGAGCATTCAGGAAATGGAGAACAAGAATCGGCTCAATGAGAACCGCATTTAAGGAAGGCAAGGCAGATATCACAAAAGACATAGCAAGTCTTGAAAATGAGCTCAGGACCATTGAACTGCAGAAAAATCAGACAATTCATGCACTGGATCCGACAAGGGCAAGAGTTTCAAGGAATCTTGCGCAGGTCACAGACCAGCTCAGGCAGGCAGAGGCCCTTGTAAAGAACCTGAAGATGCAGAAAACAAAGCTTACCAATGTCCAGAGGGATATGGGAAGAGTAGTGACAAGAGATGTCAATCCTGATGATATCCACAGGCAGGTGCTTCAGCTTGCAGCATCCATGAATCAGTTACAGGCAGCAAGGAGCCCGGCAGAGGTTCAGGAAGCAGTAAAAAGAATTAAATAATTTTTTCTTTTATTTACTATAAAGTAGTGAAAAATAGAAACATTTATAAGCCATGCAGAAGTTTCTCTGCTTATGGGCTTAGGAAGCATTATAAAGGCAGCCGCAGGAGGCCTATTGGCATTCTCAGTCTGCGGAATGGTATATTATGGGTTTATGCAGCCGGCCGACAGCATGCCTGCAGCCAAGGCAGCAGAGCCACAGCCAGTCTATGCTGAAGCATCAGTGGATGAAGCAAATCAGCAATCTGGTGTTTTATGCTATACTGTTCAGCCCGGAGACACGCTTTCTGAAATAACTGTCAACACGCTCGGCTATGATCATACTCTGGTAGATGTCATTGCAGGGCTCAGCAATATTAAAAACTCGGGCATCATTGAAGCAGGCCAGCAGATTTACTGCCCCGATAATAATTTTAATATTAATCAGGATGCCCCTGAAGAAGAACCGGCTTATGATGCACAAAGCAGCCCTGAAGAGCAAAGCCCTGCAGAAAATCCCGCGGTTCCAGAGTACTCAAAAAATTTGTCAATGGAAGAAATAAGGGAAGTTGCGTTCCAGGTATTTCCTGCTAATGTGGCAGAATATTTTGCAAGGCTTAGCAGTGAATGCGAAGTAAAAGATGGGAATACAGGAGCCATAGGCGGGGCAGGGGAAAGAGGGCTGTGGCAGATTCATCCGGTCCACGCAGCAACTTTCCCTGAACTTTGGGAAGACTGGCAGAACCCGTACAGCAATGCGCAGATGGCTTATATTGTAAGCACGCAGTATATGCCTGACGGTGTTTTTGATCTAAGTCCCTGGACATGCCAGGCAGTATTAGGTCTGCCAGCACAGGTCACAGAATAATCATTTCTGGCCGAAGTAGAAGTATTTCTCTATTGAGAAATCATCATTCTTGAACTTTTCCCTGCTGACAGCCAGCTCAACCTTCTCTTCTTTTTTCTTTTCCTGGACAAGCTGTGTCTGCGGCTCTTCCCTCTGCACAGGCCTTTCAACATAGACCGGCTTGGCGTTCACCCTTACATCATTAATTTCCCTTTCAAGCTTTCCGACTTTTAGTTTAAGGTCTTTTATTTCAAGAATAGCATCCTTAAGCGCAAATGTCAGTTTCCTTACATCCTTCTTGAGCTCGGCGCTGTCATCAAAATGCTCCTCGTCAGCGAACTCAGTTGAGAAATTATTTTCATTCCCATATATCCTTTCGGCGTGGGAGAGCGCGTCTTCTTTGTTGAAGACGAGATTGTGTCTTTTCAACTCTACAGCAAGATTGTTCAGCTTTTGTACTTTTGCGATATCCATGCCCGATTTTATGATATAATTAGTATATAAATATATCGTTTTTTGATATTAGTATAGTAAAAAGTATATTAATTATACTTACTCCTCCAAGAAATTTTTATATATGCCTAACTCAAAAGAAGTATGCCTAGGTGGATTGGACAGTTGAATGAAGAAAAGATGAGATGGTGGAGAGAAGCCAGATTTGGCATATTTGTCCACTGGGGCCTGTATTCTCTTTTAGGCGGGATCTGGGAAGGCAGGAGAATCCCTGGATACAGTGAGTGGATCAGGTACAGGGCACGGATCCCAAAGAAGAAATATGAATCACTGGCCGCAAAATTTAACCCTGTAAATTATCGCCCGGAAGAATGGGCAAGCATAATTAAAAAATCCGGAGCAAAATATGTTATTATAACTGCCAAGCATCATGACGGTTTCTGCATGTTTGAGACAAAATCAACTAAATTCAATATTGTTGATTCCAGCTCTTTCCGAAGAGATGTAATTAAAGAGCTGGCTTCAGCTTGCAGGAAAGAAGGGCTGAAATTCGGGATATACTATTCCCAGCTTGACTGGCATATGTCAGACAGGCTAAGCATGTTTCCGAAATATAAAAACTTTCCAGAATACATAAACTACATGAAGCAGCAGTTAAGAGAGTTGCTGACGAATTACGGTACTATAGATATCCTTTTTTTTGACGGAGACTGGATGCCTCAGTGGAATCATAAACTTGGCCAGGAAATTGAATTATATTGCAGGTCTTTGCAGCCAAAAATTATAATCAACGACAGGGTAGGAAAAAGGCCATGGCTTGCATATGTGAGATTTGCTCCCCGACTATATACGGAGAACCCATACGGTGATTATCTTACACCAGAGCAATTTGTCTCGAGAACAGCACTACACAGAGACTGGGAGACTAATATGACTATGAATGACTCATTTGGGTATAAAAGCTGGAGCAACAGCTGGAAGAGCACTAAAGAACTTATTAATTACCTGGTAGACACTTCAAGCAAAGGCGGGAATTTCCTTTTGAACATAGGTCCTGACGGAACAGGAAAAATACCTTATGAATCAGAGGAGAGATTAAGCCAGATTGGCAAATGGCTGGAAACAAATGGTCTCACTATATTTAAGCCCACTTAACGCCATCTAACCTGAACATCGTCAGTCCTTTCATACGGCCGTATTGCTGATTTTTCAGGGGAGATAGTTTCGCCTGCCTTATACATCAATAAGCCTGTCCAGGCAATCATCAGCCCGTTGTCAACCAGAAACTGGTTTTCAGGGCAGTAGAATTTAGCATCCCTGTCTTCGCACATAATCCTGCACATCTTCTGCAGCCTTTTGTTGCAGGCAACTCCTCCGCCGAGCACAAGCTCTTTTTTTTCGCAATGCGCCAAGGCCCTTTCAGCAGTCTCTGTAAGCATTGCAAAGACAGTCTCCTGCATTGAATATGCCAGATCTTCTGCGCCGTATTTTCCTGTCCTGTATTTTGTCTTCAGGTTTGTGAGCAGGCCGCCGAAGCTGACATCCATCCCCTTTAATGTGTAGGGCAGCTCAACATATTTTCTGCTCTTTTTTGCAAGCTCTTCTATCTTAGGCCCGCCCGGAAAACCCAGGTCCAGAAACCTTGCAAAGCTGTCTATGAAATTACCGACTCCGATGTCAAGGGTTTCCCCGAAGACCCTGTATTTGCCGCCGTCATATGCAATCACCTGGGTGTTTGCCCCTGAAACATAAAGCAGGATCGGGTCTTTGAACCCCGAAAGCATCCTCCCTATCTCGAGATGGGCAATAGCATGGTTAACACCAATTAATGGCTTCCTATGCTTTAATGCAAGTGTCCTTGCAGCAACAGCCCCGATTCTCAGTGCATGGCCAAGGCCGGGGGAAATAGAAAAAGAGATGATATCAACGTCCTTCATCTTCAGATTAGCTTTCTCAAGAGCCTGTCTGAGTATGCTGTCGCACACTTCAGCATGGTGCTCTCCCAGCTTCACAGGAATCAGCCCGCCCTTTTTGGTTGTATAAAGGTCTTTCACATTAGCCAAAACTTTTCCCTTGTCATCTATTATGCCTGCTCCGAAAGTGTGGGCTGTTGATTCTATGCCGAGTGAAATCATATCCTCAAGAACAATGATTTAGCTTATAAAACTTATTTAACATCCGTCACCAGGCTCAGCAGATCAGGCTCTGCCATAAACTCCTCTTTTTTTATGTCCTCAACAATATAGTATGTCTCTTTTTCCTCAATCTTGAATTTCTGGTCCAGCTTCTCGATAAAACCCTCAAGCTCCACTATGCTCCTGAAAACAGCCTCGAACATATAGTCAAAGCCGTTGTTTATCCTGAAGACAGAATTTATGTTAGGATGCTTCTGGAGATAATTCCCTGCTTCTGCCCTGAACTCTCTGCTTACTTTTACAAGGATATGTGCCCTTGTGTGGAAGCCGAGGGTGCTGAAATCTATAAGAGTTGTATGCCTGACAATAATATTCTCCTCATTTGCCTTTATCCTGTCAAATATTGTAGAAACCGGTATGCTTGTCTCCCTGCTCAGCTTTGTCAGCGGCACTCTTGCATTTTTCCTGAGGTGCGATATAATCCGGTAATCTTTTGATTTCATGCAGAAACGCTAATTGGAATGTTTTAAAATAGATTGTTCCCGTGATAATGGAGATTATCCGTGTTTTATGGAAATCATTTAGGGGTGATGGAAAGATTTCGGAAAATTAAAAAGATGTAGAAAATCCTACATTATAGCTGAACTATCCAAACCTCCCGGTCACATAATCCTCAAGAGTCTTGTCCTTTGGATTGACAAATGTATCTTCCCTGGTTCCAAAATGATGGAGGTATCCTTTCCTGCTGCCGTCGCTGTCATCAACATTGAGGAAGATTACCCAGTCAGCAATCCTTGCAGCCTGCTGTATGTTGTGCGTCACAAGCACGATTGTCCTTTCTTTTTTGAACTCATTGATAAGGTCCTCAATCCTTTTTGTTGCAATCGGGTCGAGCGCAGAGCACGGCTCATCCATTAAGATAACATCAGGGTTCACTGCAAGCGCCCTGGCAATGCAGAGCCTCTGCTGCTGCCCTCCTGATAATGCATAAGCTGATTTTTTTAAATTATCTTTAACTTCATCCCATAATGCAGATTTCTTCAGTATGTATTCAACGTGCTCGTCCATATTTCCTCTATAGCCATTTATTCTCGCTCCCCATGCAACATTTTCATATATGGATTTCGGAAAAGGGTTCGGCTTCTGGAATACCATGCCTATGTGCCTTCTTACCTCCACAGGGTCAACTGATTTACTGTCAGGATTGTATATATTCAGTCCCCTGTATAGCACTTGGCCCTCTGTTTTGCTGTGCGGGATAAGCTCGTTCATCCTGTTCATTGCCCTTATGAATGTAGATTTTCCGGAGCCGGATGAACCGATTATGGCAGTAACCTGATTCTCATATATATCAACACTAACAGGTTTAAGAACACTCCTGCCGTTGTAAGAAACAGAGACATCTCTTAACTCGATGATGGGGTTCATCACTATTATGCAGAAACCCTTTGTTTTATTAATTTTTACTATAACTCTGGGGAGGCTGGGAGCAGGACTTTTGGTTTTTCAAGGCAAAATTTTAAATACAAACCTGAATTAAGCATTCTTATGGGTATTTTTGACAGGATGCTTGGGGATTCTGAATCGCTGTTCATGGACCCTGTTCCACTTGACTATGATTTCATGCCTAAACTTGTGCCGTACAGGGAGAAAGAGCAGCAACAGATAGCTGTTGCTATAAAGCCTCTTTTTTCAAACAGGAACGGGAAGAACATACTTATCCATGGTCCGCCGGGAGTGGGAAAGACCGTTGCAGTGCGCCATGTCCTCAATGAGCTTGGCGAGAAGACAGACGATATTATCCCCATCTACATAAACACCTGGCAGAAGAACACCACATTTAAGATAGTGATTGAGCTGTGCGACCAGCTGGACTATAAATTCACGCATAACAAGAAGACAGAAGAGCTTTTCAACATAGTCCAGAAGGACCTTAACAAGAAATCCGTGGTGTTCTGTTTTGATGAGATAGACAAGGTGGAAGACCTTGATTTCCTCTATATGCTGCTGGAGCAGATATACAGGAAGACCATAATCATGATAACAAACTACAAGTCATGGGCAATTGAGATGGATGAGAGGATAAAATCCAGGCTCTCCCTTGAATTTCTCGAGTTCAGGAAGTACACACCTGCCGAAGTTACAGGGATACTGAAGGAGAGGCTCAGGTATGCGTTTGTCCCTGATGTCTGGCAGCCTGAGGCATTCAATATTGCAGCAGAGAAGACAGCTGAGATAGGCGACATCAGGACAGGGCTCTACATACTCAGGGAAGCAGGCAATATTGCAGAGAACAGGGCATCAAGGAAAATAGAGTCTAAAGACACAGAAGAAGCCATTAAAAAAATTTCTGAGATGAAGGTTAAAAAGACAGCAGAGCTTAAGGATGACGAGCAGGCAATACTTGACCTTATAAAAAACAATTCAGGAAAGAAAATAGGAGACCTTTTCAGCATCTACAAGGAAAAGGGAGGGGAGGGAGTGTACAAGACATTCCAGAGAAAAATAGAATTCCTCAGCAGGAACAAGTTCATCTCAACAGAAAAACAGCTCGGCGGAACAGAGGGCACGACCACAATAGTGAAATATGAAAGGGATGCCAAACTGGATGAATACTAAATTTTAAATACTACTCTGACTTGTCATTTTTTCTATGGGGGAAGATTCAGCAATCACTTTTGAGTCGCTTTATAATCTCGTGAGAAATGAGAAAGTAAATGAGGCTATCCAGAAACTCAGCCCAGATATACACAGCGAGATAATAAGCTATCTCAACACCAAAATAAGCATATACAAGGACGCGAAAGCCAAGAACCTGAATCCTGATGAAGCCGAGAAAATCAGAACCCAGATTGTAAGCGCGAGGAAGCTCATAAAAGAGATTTATGAGAGGAGGGAAAGGAAAATCCTGCAGCTTGCAATCAACAAAAGCAGGATAAGGAAAGTTGATGAAACCACTTTGCTCACGCATGAGAGAATGCTGCTTGATGAAGTGACAGAGATTCTTGACACTTACAGGAAAGATATCCTGCTCAGCCTTGTGAATGCAAAGCTCCCTTCAGGATCTCCGCAGCAGGAAAAAAAGGAAGCAGCTGAGCCTGAAGAGGAAGATATGGTCCAGGAAGCAGAGGAAGTAATCTTGATTGAGGTGAAATTCACAAAGCCTGTCCCGAAATTCTTAGGGAAAGAAGCTGAGGTTCTCGGGCCTTTTAATCCAGGTGATACTGCAAAGCTGGATAAGGACATTGCGAATATCCTGATAACTAAAGAACACGCAATAAAAATTTAGACAAGTTCTAATCTCTTTGTCCTGAAACCCTTTCTCTGAAGGTGGTATTTCTTGCAGACACTGCACTGGAATTTCAAATCTGTCTTTTTAGTCTGCTTCTTTCCTGTCATCTTGAATTTTGTGACAGCCGGCTTGGAATACCTGCCTAGGTTACCGAAACCCCTGGCCCTTCCCCTTTTTCTTGCCCTTACTTTAGAACCATAGCTGAGACTGCTGGGCTGGCCTTTCTTCACTTCAAAGACTTTATGCTCTGTATGCTTCCTGCATGTAGGGCAGTAAGTCCTCTTTGTCTTGGGCATTTTCATGCTACTCTGGAAAAAAGGGGGATTTAAAAAGGTTTCTAATTAAGAATAAGAGGGAATATTCTCATACATGAATTCCTGACCCTTTAGGTTTTTGCTGGCCCAACTCCATTCAGGAAACAGACCCATTTTATTGAATTCTCTTGCCAAGTCCAAAGCATAGCTGAAATACCCTCTGGAAGGAGCCCGCCCAAAGCCAATAGTGTAGTTTGGTATTCCGGGGTCAACTGTGCCTGTCCTGAACTGCCTGATGAAATTTTTCATGAATAATTTTTGCATGTCAAGAGTATTGAAAACATCTCCGTTGCTTCTTCTTTCCTGCATATGAAAATATCTTATTGAGCAGCTCTCAATATTGTTGAAATCAGCCTCAGGATTCTCGTATGCCCATTTTATGAGGTTTTTCGACTCATCAGAGTATCCATCAAACATTGTTTTTACCTTAGGTATTTTAAGAAGGTCTTTTACAATGTGTTCGTCCTGCCCGCCATCATAGCTGAGAAGAGCAACTTTTTCAAGAGTGTCCTCTAGGTCGCCGTCATTTATGCCGTCAAAGCCCTTCCTCCCAAAAAGGAACCATCCCCATATTCTCGCCATGAAATCAGAAGTCCCTGCATTTTTAGGGGCTTTGAATACTCTTATATATCCGTTGCTTAGGTCTTCATTCTGCTCTGAAATTCCCGGGACAACAATTCCCATATCATGAAAGCTAGGCAAATAAGCATTGTAGAATCTTTGCAGGGTTTCCATTTTGGAAACAGTTTCATCAAGGCCAAGCTCCTTTCTTACATCTGTCTGGGACAGCGATTTCATATCATGGGCAAAGCCATCAATGCCATATTGTTCTATCAGCCTTTTCCTGCTCAGTGTGACGCTTGTTCCTGCCCCTATCTCCTTAACTCCGGAGATTGCTCTCCAGTAGTCACTGTCCATGACTCCCAGGCTCATAAGACTTGTAACAAGATATGCATCAGCTTCCTTCTGGCTCGCAAACCTGTTGTCATTGCCGCCATTAGCTATATTGACAAGTGAATTCCTGTAATTATCGATATAATTCTGCACAGAAAGCATCAGTTCACGCGGTGTTTTTTTCATTAACCGTTTTTCATGCCATACAGCCAGTATGTCATGTGGGGTTGTATTGACATATGGCATGCCTATTGCATCCATATACTCCTCTTTGCTCGTTATATCTCTTGGAACCTTTACATTATACTCTCTGCGCATGTTTCTCCTGTTTTTGAACAAAAATCTAAGGGCATTATTGAGATGGCCGCTGGACATATGGCCCTGAATTGAAAGAGCCCTTATGGCAGCATCCAGATCAGGATCAGTAAAGCCTTTTAATGTAACCCTCTCCCTGAAGTCCAGGGTGTCAGCAACAACCAGGCCAGAAAATAAACCATAATCAGGAGAGCCTTTCTGAGCCATGTCGATTCTTAAATCTAAAGAACCAGTGTATCTGCCATAAGCCCCCATTGCCAAATCATTTTTTTGATTATTATTAAACCTTTCCACCACATATGTTCTCAAAAACAGATATATTTTTAAAGTGGTTTTTCGCATGTATGTGCTGGGTGATTTACAGGTATGGCGATAGGGATTATTGGGGGGACAGGGGTATATGACCCGGATCTTCTTGAAAGTATAGAGCAGGTAAAGGTCGAGACGCCTTTCGGAGAGCCATCTGGCCTCATAACAAAGGGGAAGATTGAAGGCAAGGATATAGTTATAATCCCAAGGCACGGAAGCAAGCATTCTTTCAATCCGGGCAAAGTGCCGTACAGGGCAAATATCTGGGCCATGAAGCAGCTCGGAGTTACAAAACTGATTTCTGTCTCTGCTGTGGGTTCATTGAAAGAGGACATAAAGCCCGGTGATTTTGTTTTCACAGACCAGTTCATAGACAGGACAACAAAAAGGGATCAGACATTTTATGAAGAAGATAAGGTCTGCCATATCTCAGTTGCAGAGCCTTTCTGCAGGGGGCTGAGGGGAAAGCTTGTCCCAAGGGCAAAAGAGCTAGGATACCACTTTCATGAGAACGGAACATGCGTTGTAATAGAGGGCCCCAGATTCAGCACAAAGGCAGAATCCAGCCTTTTCAGGTCATGGGACGCTGATATAATTAATATGACTCTCGTTCCTGAGGCAGTGCTTGCAAGGGAAGCTGAGATGTGCTACGCAAACATTGCAATGGTTACAGACTACGATGTCTGGCATGACAAGCCTGTGAGCAATGAGGAAGTTCTGAAGACAATGAAGCAGAACATAGAGAAAGTAAGGAAGCTCCTTATGGCAGTTGTGCAGGACATTGACGATACAAAAGTCTGCCCCCAGTGCAACCAGGCATTAAAGGATGCAATGATGTGATTTTCCAGCAAATTTATTAAACATAGTTGTTTCTGAGCATAGTATGAAAGTCTCGCTTAATCCAAGAAAATCTGTTGAAGAGAATGCAGCAGAATACTTTGAGAAGTCAAAAAAAGCCAAGAGAAAAATAGAGGGGGCTAAAAAAGCCCTTGAGGAAACAAGAAAAAAGCTTAGCAGGATAGACGAGCTAATAAAAAAAGAGCAGGAGATACAGGACAGGCCTGAAAGAAAAAAAGAGTGGTATGAGAAGTTCAGGTGGTTCTATACATCAGATGATATGCTGTTCATAGCTGGAAGGGATGCAACTACAAATGAGATTATAGTAAAGAAACATACAGAGAAGAATGACCTTGTTTTCCATTCAGAGATGGCAGGCAGCCCCTTCGGAGCATTGAAAACAGAAGGCAGGATCCCCGGGGAAAAAGCCGTCCGGGAGTGCAGCCAGTTCATTGCCTGCTACTCAAAGGCATGGAAAGGCGGAAGCACCATAACTGATGTTTTCTATGTGAACCCGGACCAGGTTACAAAAGAAGCGCCTTCAGGAGAATACATAGGCAAGGGCTCTTTCATGATTTACGGCAAGAAAAATATTGTTACAGCAGAGCTGAAGCTTTTCATCGGAAAAACTAATGACGGGAAAATAATGCCTGGTCCAGAATCAGCAGTGAAAAAGCACTGTAAAGAGTATATCCAGATAAGGCAGGGCGATGAAAAAACAAGCAGCCTGGCAAAAAAATTAAGGGCAATACTTAATTCTGATGACCTGGATGACATAATAAAAGTTATCCCGGTAGGAAGCGCATTGATGCAGAAGAGATAGCATGGCTGACATAAAAGAATTAAAAGAGAAAACCAGGAATCTTGAGCCCATAATCAGGATAGGGAAGAACGGCCTGAATGAAAATGTGCTTCTTGAAATAGAAAAATTAGTTAAAAAGAGGAAACTCATAAAGATAAAAATACTGAATAACTGCCAGCAGGATAAAAATGAAATTATTGATACTGTTCTTCAAAAGACTAAAGCACTTCTTGTCGGAGAAGTTGGAAATACATTCTCTGTTTTCAGAGAAAAGCAAGAGAAATAAGTATATACTTAGACTTTTCCTTGTGTTTGCAATATTTTTATTTCTCATTTTTACTTTTAGTGCATTCAGGAAAATAACAGTCCTTATGCTGTTCATAACAGCAAATTATGTCTTTGCCTTCTTAAAGAGAAAGGTGCCGTTTTCTTTTGTAAGAAAATACCTTTTCGGCCTTGAAATAATAATGATATGCACAGTTGCAACGAGCATTGCAATGGGGCCCAAAACAGGCGCAGTGATGGGAGGGCTTCTTATGATTGTAAACTATCTTGCTGAAGGCAGATCCTCAGAGTATTTTATAGTAACTATCCTGCTCTATACAATTGCAGGGTACGCTGCCTATTATTATAGGAGCTATGATTTTATTGCCCTCGGTGTACTTATTACCTCCATATACAATTTCTTTGCATTTATATTTTCAAAATTAATGGGGGCAAATACAGTGACTCTCCTTGTATTCAGCGCTGTGAATATAGCTTCAAATATACTTCTTTTTACAATCTACGGGAATTTTGTGCTGGGTCTGCTTTCCTAGAAAAAAACGCCAGCGCCCGGATTCCCAAATGAGCAAAGCGAATGGGTGCCAAAAATCTGTGATTTTTGAGCATGTTCAAATCCGGCAATCTAAAAAATAGACGCCAGCGCCCGGATTTGAACCGGGAATCCCCGAAGGGACCAGCTTGCTTTTCCTGATTACTCAGGTACTCAAGGCTGGCGCAATACCGGGTTATGCGACGCTGGCATACAAAAGACAGAAAAAAACCCTGTATTTATATATTATGTTTTAGGCCGAGTCTATCTTGTATATTTTCAGCAGTGCAGTCATAATAGACAGTATAACTGGGCCGAGGACAACCCCGATGATTCCGAACGTGGTAATTCCGCCGACAATGCCGAGTATAATAAGCACAGGATGCACATTAACCTTCCCGCTTATGACAACAGGCTTCACAACATTGTCCACCATGCTTATCACTCCAATACCGAATGCAAGCAGCGCAAGCCCCCTAAACACGCCGGCTGTTGAGCCTGAGGAAATCAAGGGGACAACAATCATTGTTATGCTTATGGGGATATAGGCAAATGCAGGCCCTACCATGGGTATGACTGAGAACACAAGAGTCAGCAGGCCGAAGAAGAGTGGGACCCGAAGCCCGAGAACATAGTATGCAGCAGTCGCAAGTATTGCCTGGAGTATTGCAGTAACCACCTGTCCATATATTACAGCATCCATTGTATTTTTTACTTCGCCTATCAATATCTGGCTCTTTGCTTTGCCGAAAGGGAGATATGCCCTAATGCTGTTTACCAACACATCCCCGTCTTTGAAAAAGAAGAACAGGAAAAGAATGGCCAGAGTGAAGTTCAGTATCCTCCCGGGAACTGATGTGAGGATTGCACGGAGGTTTTCCAGCAGGGAAGAGATGAATCCGTCAATTACCCCGTTAAAATTTGACTCCACACCGACACTGCTCAGGATATTCTGGTATAAGCTGACAAGAGTCCCTGTATCACTGGCATAGCCTGAAAGCCATATATATACTGAAGGGATCTCCTTTATGAGGACATTCACAACATAGAAGACCGGGATTGTAATGATAAGAAGCACAAGCACACATATCAGGAGAGAGGCCAGCCAGTCGTATCTTATGGCTTTCCTGGCTACTTTGTAGAGAGGATAAAACAGATATGCTATGATCAGTGCACCAAGCATGGTCATTAAGTAAGGCCTGAACATGACAAAGGAGAGATAGGTAAGCAGAATCAGCATAAAGAGAGGACCGTAGTTCCTGTACAGGTCTTTCATCCTAACTCTTTTGTTAAATACAGTATTTATATCTATCGGTTTTAGAGAGGACAAAATATATATACCTCTCATGATAATTACAACCTATGAAATTTCATTTCATCAGCTCGGTAATATTCAGCGTATTGCTGGCCCTCATGGCGCTCAATGGCAATATCAAAATCAGGATGCTCTACATGGCAGGGGTGCTTGTGCTGTTCTATGTTACCCTTATCTCATTTGCCCTTGATTATGATGCACAGAGGAGAAAACAGTGGAGAGAAAAAGAGAAGAAAGTGTCAGAAGAGGTATATCAGAAGTTTGTAAAGCGGCACAGAAAATCCAGGCCAAAAAGAAAACATAAATAAATCATCAGGAATTTTCAGTTCTAATGCACTTTGCAATCATTGTCTCAAAAAAAGATATAGCAGGCATGAACATAAGGAAAAACCTGCTGGAGATGTTTGATTTTTCTGAGAACGGAGAGTTCCCGGGCAGCAAAACATACAGCCTTAATTCTGATAAAAACATGGTAACATTATACACTATAGACGGAGACACTATTGTTTTTGAGGCAGCAGAGCAGGAGATAGAGGCAGATTATTTTATTTTTGCCACAAGGCACCAGAGCAAGTCAGGGGAAAAGACGCTTTCAGTGCACTTCCCCGGAAATTTCGGCGAGGCATCTGATTATGGGGGCAGAACAGGGGAGTTATGCACAGCTCCGGCAGGACTGCTGAAAGAGGGATTTAAGCTGCTTTCTGCTTCTGAAGACATAGGCTTCAGCATAACGCTTGAGGCAACGCACCATGGCCCGTTCATCAGGAAGCCGGTATTATTTATTGAAATCGGCTCAAGGGAAGAGCAGTGGTCAGATGCCAGAGCAGGAAAGATAACGGCAAAAATAATAATTGAAATGATTAAAAATTACAACCCAGAGAAAAAATATGAGACTGCAATCGGGTTCGGGGGAACTCACTACTGCAACAGCTTCAACAGAGCTGAGGCAAGCAGGGAAATTGCAATGAGCCACATCTGCCCGAAGCATTCCATTTCACAGCTTGATGAGACAATGGTAAAGAAAATGATTGATTCAACGCATGAAAAAGTGGACTATGCGCTCATAGACTGGAAAGGAATGTCAGCTGATGACAGAAACAGGGTAATAGGAATTCTTGATAATTTAGGGGTTGAGTGGAAGAAGACTAAGGGATTGGGAACTGAATAGGAATCTTATATTTTTGGGATTAATATATTTCTTACATAATGCCCTGTCCCATTTCTAGGGATTAAAATGGGAACTATATCTCTTACCCAGTCTTTTTCAGGAATCCAGTCTCCCGGAGTCCCGTCTTTGTGCCTTATATTGAAATCATAGACAAGACCGCAGTCATATGCAACCCAGTGCGTATGGGAATAGGCCTGAGCCCATGCTTTCCAGCCTGAATATTTCCCCCCGGACCCTGTGAACTGTATAAATGCCAGCCCCGAAGGAAATTCGCCGAATGCTTCACTGGGCAGCTGGGGCTCTCCTGTTGTCCTGATGCTTTTATGCGGCTCTCCGAATTCTCCCAGCAGTTCAAGCATAGGCTTTATTGAAATCCATCCTTTCTCCTGCCAGGCATAAGACCTCTCAATTACTTCCATGCATGATTTATTCAGGTAAGCTGCAGCTGAGGTAGGGCCGCAGTTTGCCAGTGTTTCCAATACATCATCTGGAATTCCTCTACCGGTCGGAACTTGCACCATAAAAAGAGCGATTAGCATCTTATTTATAAATTTGCCTCGGTGCTCTTGAAAATGGGTATATGACAGATAATTTTTTATAGTCAGGGGCAAATCAGCCATATTGAGATGGAATACATATATGTCTATCTGGTAACAGGGTTGTCTTTTTTTGCCATCTGGCTGACCATATTTATAGCGAGAAAAACAGGCTCAGCAGTGGCAATGATTGTGCTTTACCTGCTCTTTCTTATGATGGAGTTCAAACCATATTATGTAGACCTGCTTATTGGCGAGATGCGAAAAATGTACTATCGGATATTAAGCAGGAACAAAATTTAAATAGCCCTGAATATCACATTCATATATGCACAAATTAGTTCTGCTGAGGCACGGCGAAAGCGTCTGGAATAAGGAAAAGATATTCACCGGCTGGACAGATGTCGGGCTTTCAGAGAAAGGCATAGAGGAAGCAAAACAGGCCGGCAGGATTCTGAAGAAAAAGGGATACAAATTTGACCTTGCATATACTTCTGTCCTGAAAAGGGCAATAGATACTCTTAAGCTTACTCTTGGCGAAATGGGGATTAAGGTTCCTGTGAAAAAGAGCTGGAGACTTAATGAGCGGCATTATGGTGCCCTTCAGGGATTCAGCAAAACAGAGATGGCTGAGAAAGTCGGCAAAGAGCAGGTTTTTACCTGGAGAAGGAGCTACGATGCAAGGCCGCCTGCACTGGAGAAGACAGACAGAAGATATCCTGGAAAAGATCCTCTCTATAAGGATGTTGATAAAAAAGATATCCCTGCATGCGAGAGCCTCAAGGACACAGTTGCAAGAGTGCTGCCATACTGGGAGGAGGAAATACTGCCCAGCATAAAATCAGGAAAAAGAGTAATCGTTTCAGCCCATGGCAACAGCCTGAGGGCGCTTGTAAAACACATCGACAATATTTCTGATGACGATATACCTAAGCTGGAAATACCCACCGGAATCCCTCTCGTATATGAATTTGATGAAGATATAAGGCCTATAAGGCATTATTACCTGCAATAGCCGAGCTTCATGCTTTCCCTAGAGTTCCCGGAAACCCCCTTAGTTTCCGAAAAATTTAAAAAAAACAGCTTCACACCCCGTTCTTGATATAAAATGTCAGATGACTACGTTGAGGACGAGTATGACGATTCAATAGAGGAGTCAAGCGAGGATCTTCTTGATGATGATGAGCTTACCCCAGAAGAGCAGGCATTCCTGGAAGGCTATGAGGAGGACTCCGCTGAGGAAGAAGACGATGACCTTGACAAAGAATTTGAATAGCTCTAAATCTCAATATATTCCTTGAATTTTGAAATTGATTCCCTGTATTTTTTTATTTCTTCTGCTTTTTCCTTCAGTTTTTCGAGTTCAGAGACATAGTGCGCCCTTATCTTGTCGAGGCTCTCTTTTCCCTTTACCAGCTCATGCTCTTTTTTTCTTATTTTAGCCTCCTTTTTCTCAATATCCTGTGTCCTGCTCCTGATATGCTCTTTTATGTTCTTTTTGTCATTGCTCAGTTTTTCAACCTCAAGCTTCAGTTCAGACAGCCTTTTTTCTTCCCTGTTTCGCATATCCAGCAGGTTCTTCACTTCAGCATCCAGCTCTTTTTTCTTTGTCTGGAAATCACTTTCATAAGAGCCGAGGACTTTCTCTTTTTCAGCAACAAGGTCAAGCCGTTCCAGCAGCTGGGTCCTCAGCATATTCAGTTTTTCACTTCTCTTCCCAAGTGCTTTTTCTTTTTCTGCAATTCTTCCCTTTTCGCTGTCTAATTCCTTATTCCTTCTCTCAAATTCTGCCTGCTCAGCTTTATTTGCGAGCCTGTCTTTTTTCATTGTTTTGTCCAGCTTCTGGAAGTCTTCTATCCTTTTTTCAAATTCCCTGGTTTTGTTTGCCAGTTTCTCTTCCAGTTTGATGACTCTGCTTTCCCTCTTGTTAAGCTCAAGGTCCAGGACATCAGTGTGAGTTTGCCTTTTCTTTAAGTCAGAAGACTCCTCTTTTAGTATTTCAGAAAACCTCAGCAGGTCTTTTTTCTTTGATTCAAATGCGCTCCTTTCTTTTTCAAAAGAATCTTTTTTTCCGGAAATAATTACTTCTCTCTGCTTTATCTCAGACTCTTTCTCACCAAGCGCATTTGAATATTTCCTGAGCTCAGTTTCCTGCTTCCTGAGGCTTTTGGAGGATCTTTCAAGCAAAGCCTCCTCTGCCTCCATCTCTTTCATCAGCTTTTCAATTTTTTCACGGGTTTTTCCAAGCTCAATCTGCCTGTTCTCAAGCACCCTGTTTTCCTCAAGTGCATGCCTGTAAATCAGCTTTGCCTTGTGCTCCCTTATTTTTGTATGCTCAAACTTTTTCTCAAGAAGCGCCTCATACTCAGCAAGATGTTTTTCATACAGTTTCACGCCTGTCAGCTTTGCCTTGTAATCCTTCTTGTGCTTTTCAAAGCTTACTGCAAGCCCAGGCAGCTTATCTTCCAGCTCTTTCAGCTTCTTTTCCTTATAGTCAAGCTCACTGAATCTCTTTTTCAGCCCCTTGCCCAGAATATCAAGCTTCTTTTTCTTATCAGAGAGCTTTTTGTTGTGCCTTTGTATATGCCTGTGCTTTCTTTCAAGAGCCTCTTTCTCAGATTCAACTTTAAACAGCTCTCTTTTCCTGGATTCTTTCTCATTAAATATTCTTTTCAGGCTGTGCCTGACAAGCAGCTCTTTTCTTGCAGCATCCCTCAATTTAGAATCAACTCTGCTGTGAAGAGACTCAAGAGCCTGCTTTCTTTCAGAAATCTGTCTCTCAAGCTCTTTCAGCTCTTTCTGTTTTTTTCCAGTCTTTTTTTTAGCCACAAGAATCCCCAGGAGAATAAATTGTTCTGTGATGGTTTATATATATTTCGATTTGTTGTCTGCATTTAATTAATAGAAAAATATTGTATTTACTTAATGATAGTAAAAATAGGAATCTTTAAATATAGCCGGCTTTTTTTGATAGTATCTTTTAAGAAGGTGAAAAAATGGACGCAAATCAGGACCTGGAAAAAGCATTAAAAATTTTACAATCAGTTCCAATAGACTCATGGAAACAAACTCAAGAAGCAAATACATTTGCAGCATATATAGAGAGTCCTAACGGGACACCATTAAACTTAAACTTAAGCTATCACATGGTGATGGGGCGCGTAGTTCTTTTACCCGGGCAAGAGGAACCTGAACCTAATAGAGGATATTATCTAAATATCAGAAATGGGAACGATCCTCTTAATGTTCTGTATACCGGGGTAATGTACGAACCAGACAGTGAATTTGGAAAGATATATCATCAACTCAAGGAGGAGAGATTTGCAAGAGAACATTTAACTTTGGAGGATGTATTTTAATTTTATTCCAGTTCTCTTATTTTATTATAATCCTTTCAGCAATAATCTCTTTTTCACCATTGTATTCAGATATCTTTCCTGCAATCTCTACGCTGTCGCCAGGGGCAATTTCAATATCAGATGAGAAGACAACAGCATTTATTTCAGTGGTTTCTGCCAGCACAAGACGTGTTGCCTCTCCCTTCCGGCTTACTGAAACAACTTTCCCTGCTACCTTTACAGATTCTTCTGTTTCCCCACTAGTTATCTTGTCTATGGTTGTGTCGTTTATCTCAATCGACTCAGCAACAGCATAGATCAGGCATAGCCCGACCAGTGATACGAGTATAGCTATCCTTAGCAGGGTTGATTCTTTCATTTTAACGGGAGACTAATGCTTTTTTGTTTTTGCCCTGAGCTGATGAAGTACTTTTTCATGCCCTTTCCAGTCAAGGGCAGTCTCAAGGACTTCAAGAATGTTTTCCACAGGTATGACTTTTATTTTTGAAAGCTGCTCAGGAGAGATTATAATATCCCTCATGTTACTCTTGGGCACAATGACATACTTAAGTCCTGCTTCAATTGCTGCTTCCACTTTGCTTGTCACACCGCCTACAGGCAGCACTTCCCCTCTTACAGAGAGTGAGCCGGTCATTGCATGATCCTGCTTGATAGGCACTTCCTTCAGCGCGGAGATTATTGTTGTTGCAACAGCAATGCTGGCTGAATCCCCCTCAACACCTTCGTGAGTCTGGAGGAACTGGACATAAATGTCATATTTGTGCTGGATATCCTCTCCAAAGTATTTCCTTACGATAGCAGTGACATTTTTTATAGCTTCCTTGGCAATTTCCCCAAGGTTTCCGGTTGCAATTACCTGAGACTCTTTTCCGCCAAGCGTAACCTCTGATTCAATAGGGAGTATAATTCCTGAGAAAGCTGCTCCTCCGCCGATTACAGCAAGCCCGTTTACCCTTCCGACCTGCTTTCCTGATGTCCTTATCACTTCGTATTCCTTTTTCCTGTCTATATATTTGTCAGCTATCTGCTGCTCAAGTGTCCTTGAAATCTGCTTTGCCTTCTTTATGTGTTCAGGCTCAACAAGCTTATCTCCTTTTTCAGCAGCAACATCACCGGCAGCCCTTACAAGCCCTCCGAGATCCCTTAACCTCAGCGTAAGATGGCCTTTCCTGTTGGCCCTTTTCCTTGCCTCTTTTATTATCTCTTCGACAGCGGCTTTTGAGAAATGGGGGATCCTCTCATCTTTCTGGACTTCCTGGGCTATGAAAACAGCCAGCTTTTCCCTGTTTTCTTCATTATCCGGAATAGTCTCATCCATGAAAACCTCATAGCCGTATCCCCTTATCCTTGACCTTAAAGCAGGATGCATGTGCTTTACAGTCTCAAGGTTGCCTGCTGCCACGAGAATGAATTTGCATGGTACAGGCTCTGTCCTTACCATAGCTCCCGCCGACCTTTCGGACTGGCCTGTAATTGCATACTTGCCTTCCTGCAGTGATGTAAGCAGCTCCTGCTGCGTCTGCGGCTGCAGTGTTGCAATCTCATCTATAAACAGCACACCCATATGGGCCTTGTGTATCATTCCCGCAACAACCCTGTCATGGCTGGGAGTGCCGAGCCCTCCGGACTGGAACGGGTCATGGAGGACATCCCCAAGCAGAGCTCCGGCATGGCTACCTGTTGCATCAAAGAATGGTGCCTGTTTTTTCCCAAAATTATCAACAATAACCCTTGGAGCAAGTGTTTTCTGCTCCATCTTCCTCCCGAAGTTCATCATGAATATAAATCCGAACACAAACACGATTCCTGTCACCATTGATGCAGAATATATTATTGCGTTTGCAGTCGGGTTTCCCGGAACAAAGAATTCGTTCTTCCACAAATAGTAAGGCACAAGTGTTGAAATTATTATAAGTATTATCATGATTACATTCATATGGCTCATTGAGGTATTGCTCTGTATCTTTGCCTTCATGGCAAATTCCCTTCCTTTTCCGCCTGCCATTGTCCTTATCAGCGGCTGGTTTTCATCATTGGGATTCGGGAAAGACAGGATATCAACAAGCTTTTCTTTTGGCAGAAGCTCAGCAAGAGCAATGCCCAGCATGGATTTTCCGGTTCCGGGCTCTCCTATAAGCAGGACGTGCCTTCTCTGCCCAGCAGCCTTTTTTATTATATTTACGGCATGCTCCTGTCCTATTACCTGGTCCACAATTTTTTTGGAAACAGGTATATCCTTTGTAGTCCTGAATTTGAGCCCCTTTGCCTTTTTTTCAGCCATTCTAAACCGTAAAATGCACTTGGTATTTAAATTTAGTGATAGAAAATATGCAGATTTTATTTCTCGGAAACAGCAGATGAGTAATATTCAACAGCCTTGGCTATATCATGCTTTGTTATCTCTGCCACTTTTTTATTGAGCTGGAATATTTTTGAGCCTGCAGAATCCCACAGGAAAGTCCCTGAAAAATTCCTTGAAGGCTCCACTATCATATCTGGCGGGACAAAAAAAGAGCTGTAGATATTCTCTTTCAGCATGTCCGGAGTTATTGAATCAATGTCAAGCTTCTCGTCCAGTATTTTTCTTATTATCACTCTTGACGCATCAGCAATCTCCTGCTTAGGGTCATAGTTTATGCATATGTTAAGGAAGAAGTGGTCGAAATCATGAGTCTCGCTGCTGAGCTTTTTCAGCTCTTCAACAAGCTGCCCTTGCAGATCATACCACCTGCCAAAGACATTTATGTTCATCTTATGCTCTATGGCTTTTTTCAGAAGCACTTTGCACTCTCCGTAAAGCGCTTTTTCACTTATGTTTTCTTTTTTTCCGAGAGATACTGTAAGAATAGGAATGTTTTTTTCTTTCTGAAGATCCATTAGTTCAGAGAAGAAGCCTAAAAGTTTCCTGAAGTCCTCTTCTTTGCTCTCTTCTGCTGAATTCAGCGGATAAAGGTTTATCAGGACATGCTTCGGAAGATTCTTTTCCTCCGGAGTCCTCTGCAGCAATGCCTGCAGTTTTTTCAGGTCGATTAATCCGGGCATATATTTTTGGATATCTCAGATCTTTTTAAGAGTTTGGTTATATTTTTAAAAGCAGCCAGTTTCCCAGAAGCTATGGAAGGATTTTATGAAGAGATAGTATCAGTGCTGAAAAAGAAGAAGCTTTCGAAAAAAGAGCTTAACAGGCTGAAGACCAAGCTTTCAAAAAAATACGGGCTCAGGAAGATTCCAACAGACGCAGATATAATCCTTAATGCTGATCCTGAATATGCAGAAAAACTGGAGCTTATCACAAAGCCGACAAGAACATTGTCAGGAGTCGCTCCAATAGCACTGATGACAAGACCCCATAAGTGCCCGCACGGGACATGCATATACTGCCCCGGAGGACCTGGCAGCATCTTTGGCGATGTCCCACAGTCATACACAGGCAGGGAGCCAAGCACAATGAGGTCTGCAAGAAACCATTATGACCCTTATCTTGTTGTTTTCAACAGGCTTGAGCAGTTCTTCATACTCAACCAGAACCCTGAAAAGACAGAGATCATCATACAGGGCGGCACATTCCCTTCGCTTGACGATAAGTATAAGGAAGAGTTTGTCATGTATGTATTCAAGGCAATGAATGATTTTTCGGACAAGTTCTACAAAAATAATAAGTTTGATTTTGTCTCATTCAAAAAATTCTTTGAGCTGCCGGGAGACATAAAGGATGCAGAAAGAACCAGCAGAGTCCAGCAGAAAGTGCTGAAATTAAAAAAGAGTTCCGGGCTTGAAAAAGAAAAGAAGAGAAATGAGAGCTCAAGAATAAGATGCGTAGGCCTCACAATAGAGACAAAGCCTGACTGGGGGCTCCTTAAGCAGGGAAACGAGATGCTGGAATATGGCTGCACAAGAGTCGAGCTTGGAGTCCAGGCAACAGATGACAGGATACAGAGGTTCACAAACAGGGGACATGGCATAAAGGAGACAGTAGAGAGCACAAGGATACTGAAAGACCTTGGATTCAAGATAAATTATCACATGATGCCAGGGCTTCCGCTCAGCAGCCCTGAAAAAGACCTTGAGATGCTCAGGGAAACAATAGAAAACCCAGATTTCAAGCCGGACATGTTCAAGATATATCCGACAATGGTGCTGAAAGGCACAGCGCTTTACAGGATGTGGCAAAAAGGAAAATACCTGCCAATGACGAGAGAAACAGCAGCGGAAATAATTTCAGAGTTCAAGCGCTACATACCGCGCTGGGTGAGGATAATGAGGGTCCAGAGGGATATTCCCACATATGTCACAGAAGCCGGGGTTGACAGGACTAATCTCAGGCAGTATGTTGAAGAAAAACTCAGGCAGAAAAAAATTGCATGCAGATGCATAAGGTGCAGAGAAGCGGGACTTGTCTCAAGAAAGGAAAACATCAGCAAAATTATTCCTGAGCTTTTTGTTGAAGAATACGAGGCAAGCAGGGGAAGAGAATTTTTTATTTCTTTTGAGAGCCGTGACAGGAAAGTGCTTTTCGGCTACTGCAGGCTGAGATTCCCCTCGCAGTTTTTGAGGAAAGAAATAACAGAGGGGAGCGCACTGCTGAGGGAGCTGCATGTTGTGGGAACAGCAACAGGGATAGGGGGGGAAGGGAATGTGCAGCACAGGGGCATGGGGAAAAAGCTGCTTGAGAAAGCAGAGAAAATTGCCTTAGAGAATGGCAAGAGCAAGATGGTCGTCATTTCAGGGGTCGGAGTAAGGGAATATTACAGGAAGCTTGGATATAAGAGACAAGGACCATACATGGCAAAATTACTCTGATATTCAGATAAATTTAAATATCCTCTTTTTCATTGTCACTGAAATGACGAATGCCCAGGGCTTCCTGGATGAGATTATTATTAATATCAAGACAAGCATTGCTACTGGCATTGATGTTTCTTCTGTTAAATTCTGCGAAACTCTCTGCAATCCCCCTTTTCTTATGAATGAGCGCGGGAAGTGCAACATGTATGTAGAAAGGCCTGAATTAAAAGAAGCATATATATGCCCTTATCTAAAGAAAGAAGACAGATGCGGCAAGGACTCAAGAACTCCGTTAGGTAAAAATTACCTTACCTATGCATAATTACCCAAAATTATTTAAAGAATATAATACTCACACAATTCTATAAGGTGTTTTTCGGGTTATGAGTAAAATAAGACTGTTAGTTTTAGACGTTCTAAAACCACACGAGCCGTCAATAATGCGGATTGCTACAGCATTAAGCGACCTTGAGGGAGTTGATGGCGCAGATATTACGGTATATGAGATAGACAGCAAAGTGGAGAACGTAAAAGTCACGCTGCAGGGCAAGGATATTGATTTCGCGCAGGTCAAGGAAATAATGGAAGAGAATGGCGCTTCTATACACAGTATCGACAAGGTATCAACCGGAGCTGTGATTGTTGAGGAGGCCCATACCCATCAGGATACTTAATCCAGATGAAAACTCATGGAATTCTTAAAAAAATTAAAGGAATACAACAGGATTGCAAAAATTTCTGAGATAGCAAGAAGATACTTTGTAATGAATTCTTTTGACGGCATACTTACTATACTGGGCATCCTCATAGGAACCTATGTTGCAAAAGTGGAGAGCCCGCACATTATCATTTCCACGGGAATTGCAGCAAGCATTGCCATGGCTGTTTCAGGCATGTGGGGAACATATCTGACTGAAGAGGCAGAGCGAAAAAAGAAGCTGAAGGATTTAAGAAAGCATATCATGGTGGACCTGGAGAAGACCAAGCTTGGGGAAGCGGAAAGGGCAGCTGCAATAATAGTGTCTTTCATAGACGGAGCTGCGCCATTCCTTTCAGCAGTGATTGTGCTCATACCTTTTTTCCTTATTAACCTTATCAACCTTCAGATTGCATATTCAATCAGCATAGCACTGGCGTTTGTGCTCCTTATAATACTCGGCGGGTTCCTGGGGCATATATCAAAAGAAAGCATACTGAAGAATGCACTGAAGATGCTGCTTGCAGGCATTGTTTCTGTGGTATTGATACTCCTTCTTGGCAGCTATGGTTAATTTTTTAAATGAGGCAGTCCTCTTCCGCAAATATGGAACTAAAAGCTTTCCCTGACAAGGAAGACATAAAGCTGAAAAAAGCCTTTGAGGAGAGGTACAGGATGCTTCTCGGAGAGAGGTTTGAGGAGTATATGAAGTATTCGCTTTCTTTTCTTACAAGGTCAATAAGGGTAAATACAGTCAAAGCTTCTGTTAAAGATGTGAGAAGAAGGCTGGAGGAAAAGGGATGGAAGCTTTATCAGATCCCTTTCTGCAAAGAAGGCTTCTGGGTTGAGCATGAAACAGGAAGGATTGATATCGGAAATACAAGAGAGCACGCGCTCGGCTATTATTATGTCCAGGAAGCGGCTTCTATGATACCCCCGATTGTGCTGGGCCCAAAAAAGCATGAGCTGATACTTGACATGTGCGCTGCTCCGGGAAGCAAGACAACACAGATAGCGCAGTATATGGGGAATACAGGCCTTCTCATAGCGAATGACCTCACAGGAGACAGGATGAAGCCTCTCGGCATAAACATCCAGAGGATGGGGCTTACTAATGTAATTATCACGAAAATGTACGGCCAGTGGTTCAGCAGGAGAAAAATAGAGTTTGACGGGGTGCTTGTCGATGCTCCGTGCTCAGGCACAGGCACGATAAGGAAAAGCCTGAAGACGCTTACAATATGGAATCCCGGGATGATTGAAAGGCTGGCAGCAACCCAGAGAAAGCTTATCTCAACAGGCTTTGAAAGCCTGAAGAAAGGCGGAGTTATGGTGTATTCGACATGCTCAACAGAACCATTAGAGAATGAGGCAGTTATTTCTTATTTGTTGGAAAGCCGCAAAGCCGCAAAAATTGAAGAGATTAAGATGGATTTAAAGAGGTCTGAGCCTGTCATGGAATTTGAAGGTCAGAAATTCAATCCTGAAGTCAAGAAATGTTTAAGATTGTGGCCGCAGGATAATAATACAGAGGGTTTTTTTGTGTGTAGAATAAGAAAAACCAGTTAAGCTTATAAATAAATTCTATCTCGCTGAAAAAATGGGACTTAGCAGAAGAGAGTTTTTAAATTTGAGTTTGCTGTGCTTAGCTACACCGGCTCTCCGTTCTATTGATTTAATGTTATCTATGCCTCTCTTAGGCGGTAGTCAAAACTCTACTTTGCTTTTAGATGATATACTTTCTGGAAAAAACTACTCAGTTCCTGCATTTATTGATATGATCAAAGAAACTAGCGGTGGAGATTATAGAACCTTAAGCTTTGGCGAATCACATGGTGTTAATGAACAGAGAGGATTGGCACGCAGAATTTTGACAGCAATTAAAGAGGATATTGATCTTTTTATTGAGGAGAAGAACACATTCTTTACCTCTGATCAGACCATTGACAAATGGAATCAAGGGTATGACAAAGAGATATTTGATCCATGGATACCTCTTCAATTCATAATGCGGGGCTTAAATAGAATAGAAGAAGGATTATTAGTCACATATTCAGGAAATATGCATACGCATAGCAGTCTTCATGACAAATATTATTTTGGATCAGTCACTGATCATTATTTTAGTAAGACCCAAGATTCACGTTACCGAACTATTGATGAATCTTTAGAATATATGGATTCTAAAGGAATTACCCTGCTAATGCTGGAGGAAGATAATATTTCTAAAGACTTGCAAAATAAATTTCTTGCAGCGAACTTTTCCAGAATAGAAGGTTTTAAGGATCATGTTCCAAAAGAGGGATATTGGAGAGAGATATGCGATTATTTTATGAGTGAGACAAGCCAAAAGCTGGAAGAGATAAATAATCATAGAATCTATGAGTTAGACCAAGAGTTATTCATTTATGTTTCTCCTCCCGAAGATGTTAAAAAAGGTCAACTTGAAATAATTGAGAATTTCATGACAGTATTTAGCCATCCCACATTAAGACAATACATACTGGAAAATAATTTAGGATATATGAAAGGAGACCATTTTAAGGGGGGATATGGGACCACGCCTGGCAAAATAGCCGGCTTAATGAGCTTCCAGTTTCCTGACGAAAGACCAGAGAAGGAAAGAAGACATCTTGAGATTATTCTTAAACATAATCCTTGGAAAGAAAGAGTGCCTGTTTTAGCAAAATTATTTGATCCACAGAAAGGAGAGTATGGAGAATATGAAGAGCTGAATTTGCTTTCTAGACATGGCCATTCTGATTAAAACATAATTTTAAATATAAATTTTCTGTCCCTGAATCCATGAGTGATTTATATAAGCTTGATATTGACCTTGAAGGAAGTGTTACATTATATAATTCTCCTGTTCAGGCAATGCCATTAGGACTTCCAATATTTGTGTTCTCTACAAACCCGACAGACGGAGAAAAAGACCCAATGAAAAGAGATCCTCTTGCTTTTAATGAAGAAGAAGCTATGGCCACAGATTATATAAAAGCTTTCAGGCCGCCGAGAGCAAATGCTTATGTCATTGGCAGCTCTGTACGCACTCCCAGAAACATAATCTACAAGGCCGTCCAGTTCTACAGAGTTGATAAGATATGATAAAAAGGCTTTCCACAGTTACGTTATCCCAGCAAATTCCGCAAAGGGGCACAGGGAAAAAAATTTCTAGGGATGAAGCAATTGTTTATGATTTTATGCCTGCTGTTCTTGGAAATAAATTCAGGACAAATGAGATTCTTTCAAGGATGTTGTTAAGGCGAGCACCAGAAACTGCTCCATTTATGCTGCTGACTGATGCCTACGAGGAATTAGGCCTAAGATATGCGGGGGAGGGAAGCATAATCCCTGCCTTGGAATGCTACAGGATTGCCCTGCAAAGCAGAACTAGTTTTGCAAGAGCAATGGGGCTTATTCAGGGCAAAGCACTGCATGATGAAAATGAAATAGACCACATGACACTTTCAGACAGCCTTGAGCAAAGACTTGTAGGATTAGTGGCAGAATCTGAGAAAGAGGTTGATTATGTTGCCTATAACTCATGGATTGAAGAACTGAGGGAAGCTCAGAAGAATTGGTGGAGATTAAACAGGACCCAGCATGGCTCTGAAAAATACATAGAAGCTTGCCTGAAGATTGGAGAATACCAGGAAGCCCTGGCAAGCGCAGAGGTTCTAAAAGACAGCAATCTGATTAGGAAAGTAAAAAAGGCGCAGCCACCGGAAATTCTTGATTTAGATTTCCTGAAAAAATATATCAACGATAATTATCCTGACAGCACAATTGGCAGGGACTCGGTAGGGGTTATGTGAGCTCTTTCTCGCTTATGTTCGGAAAATAAAATTTGCAAAAATAGCAAATTTTATATACAATACTCTACTAGGGAATAGTCAGAAGGTGATAGCATGCCGGAAGATGACATTCGCAGGTTGAGAAAAGATATTGATTCACTGAAAGATGATATGCAGACAAGGGATTCGCTTGCCCGCTCTGTTAATTCTTTGCTGAAGATATTCGAGGAAGCATCCAAAGACCTCAAGATGGACACAAGGGATGCTGTCCTTATATCGGAAAAGATGGATAATATAATGAGGCGGCTGGAAAGGCTGGAAACCCATAATGAGAAGATTGCCAAGGGAATTGTGGCAATAGCGGACATGCTTGAGGAAAAGGGATTTGCCAAAGTGCAGAAGGGCGAATCAAAATCAATCCTGGCAAGCGCAACCCCTCCGCCAGCTATGGGCAGCACAAAGCAGCTGCCAACATATGATATCCCTAAAGATGAAAGGAAAAAGACATTTCTGAATTTCAAGAGTTAAAATGCCCGGTTTTGAACAGTATAACACGGAAAGAGTAAAGACTTTTCTAAAATACCTTGTGCACGCTGCGGCAAAACATAAGCCTGAGAGAGCAGTAATCAGGGAATTGAGAGAGCAGCGGGAAGAAAGGCTTGTTCCGGCAATAAGGAAGAGGCCTGAGAGGCTCCATATACCTGGCAGTGCAGAAAGGCTTTCTGTAATAACAGATGAGAGAAAAGAAGAGCTTGAAGTGAAGATAAAGATGCACCACACAAGAAACAGGTTTCTTCCATACGAGCTAAGGCTGAAAAAACTAAAGAAGAGGTATGCAACAATAAAGAGAAGAAAAATCTCCACCAAGGCTGATAAGAGAAGGCTGGAAGTGCTGAATAACAGGATAGAAAGATGCGAGAGCCTGCTGAAAGAATTAAAAGCCAATGCCCACGAATATTAACTACCTCAGATATCTCTTGCCATAAGAGTCTCTGTTTTAAGAAAACAGAGGACAAAACAAGTGGGTTTCGCTTCGCTCAAGCCCACAGAAATTAGATATCCCTTGCCATTAGTGTCCTTCTTCCGTTTGCAGTTGCCCTTTCAAGAGCCTTCTTTATGACGCTCTCGACTTTCACATTGAGTGCAGGGTAAAACTCTTCTGAGATATTAACGTCCCCTACAATCTGCTTTATCTGGGCTTTTGTTACCAGGTACATATGACCACCTCACATTTCTATGAACTTGGGTTCATTATTAATTCTTAATAATTTCCTAACCATCAGTATCCACAGCGGGCTTAGGAGCAGCGCCATGCATATAACTGAAATAATGAGCTTGTAGCCGGATTCCTCTATGAATCCTATGCTGTAGCCCGCAGTGCCGAGGAGGAAACTGAACTCTCCTATCTGTGCAAGCAGCGCGCCCGCATAAATGCTTTCCTTCCTGCTGTTGCCAAGCATCATAAGGATAACTGTATTGATAATATTGTTTGTAACAAAGACAGCCAGGGTTATGAGCCCGATGATGAGGAAGTTGCTGAAAAGGAAAGATAAATCAAATATGAGCCCAATGTAGATGAAAAAAACAGCGACAAACAGGGCCCTGAAAGGCTCAAGGTTTTTCACGACCCAATGAGTTACCCTGGACTCTGCAACCAGGATTCCTGCAAGAAAGGCTCCCAGGGCAGCAGAAAGCTGAAAAAACAGGGCTATTGAGGCAAGGCCAAAGCATAGGATAATTGCAGCAAAAATCTGGAGATCATAGTCTTTTTCCAGCTTTCCGACAAGAACATTCATGACTTTTTTTCTTCTGATAAACATGGCGACTATGAAAGTCAATACTACCATAATTGTACCTATTATGCTTAGCTGGAAATTCCCAGTTTTTCCCTGTCCGGACATAAAGTTCAGCAGTATAAGCATCGGAACAATCAGCAGGTCCTGGATAAGCAGTATGCTCAGCACGTTCTGTCCGACTGCAGTAGAGAGCTCGTTCCAGCTTTCAAGCAGCTTCATGGCAACTGCCGTGCTGCTTATGCTTATAACAAAGCCGACCAGGAGAATCCTCTGGAAGCTCCAGTCAAAAAAACTGCCCACAAAAAATACAGCCAGCACGCTTAGGATTATCTGGGAAATCGTCCCGAAAACAGCAACCTTCCAGCTGGAGATAATCTTTGAGATGGAGATCTCCATGCCAATAAAAAACAGAAGAAGGATTATGCCTATCTCTGCTGTAAGGTCAACAAACGGAGTCTTCTCCAGCATAGAAAAGCCAAAGGGACCTATTATCATCCCGGCAATGATATAGCCTATTACATAAGGCTGCTTTATGTAATTCATGAGCAGGGTGATAACAAAGACAATAAGCGCGGCAAATACGCCAAAAAGTAGGAATTCTGATACTGCCATTTACCTGTTAGTGAACCAGAACACTAATTTATTCTTTTCCTTTTTGTCCAGCCTGCAGAAACCGAACCTTGCAAACTGGACAATTTCCCCGGCCTTAAGATTTTTTACAGAAGGCTCTGCAAGGCCTTTTTTTATTTCATTGTCAGGCATCCTTATTTCCACATTAGCCAGTTCTTCTTCTTTGGGAAGCCAGTGTATTATTGCCGAGCCGTTCTTCCTGTACTCTTCGACGCTCTTTGAATGGAACTTATACTTTTTTCCTGTAATCTCGAAATTCAGGCAGTCCATAAGCCTTATTAGTTTTCCCTCCCGGAATTTTTCATAATCCTCTTTTGCAACATAGAAACTTTCTCCAGCAGTGAATCTCCTGCTTCCCCTTTCAGGAAAATCAGGGTGCAGCTTCAGCTCAACCTGCTGCTCAGGAGCCCCTGAAATTTTTATCTCAACAGGATTCTCAACAAAGAAATACCTGTTTACATCCTTATCGAGTATTGCCCTGTTTATTGAGGATATCATGCTCCAGTCAATATTTTTTGCAGTGTTGCTGGAAAGCCGCATCTGGTTCATAAGCTCAATATAAGTTTCGTTAACTATCCCCCTTCTTCTCAGGGCTTTTATTGTTACAAGAGAAGGGTCATCCCAGCCTGAAACTTTTCCCTCTTTTATCAGCTCCCTTATCTCCCTTCCTTTTGTCGTTGCGCCTTTTATGTTAAATCTGCCATACTGCACAACAACCTGCTTTTTCAGGCCGAGCAGGTCCTTTATGTAATCCTGCAGCTCAATCCTCATGCTTCCGAATTCAGAGCTTCTCAGTATGTGTGTTATGCCATTTACAGAATCTGATATGGAATTCTCAAAATCATAAAGCGGCCAGACACAGTATTTCTTTTTCTGCCTGTAATGCTCTGCCTTGTTTATCCTGAATATAACAGGGTCGCGCATGACATGGTTCTTTGATCCCATGTCTCCTGCAAGCCTTAATGTTGCCTCCCCCTCTTCATATTTTCCAGCAAGCATCTTTTTCCATTCTGCCATATTTTCTTTTGCATCACTCTTGTCAAGGCAGCATCTTCTTCCCTCATCCCTGTTTTTCTTCATTTCATCCCTGCTGCAGTGGCAGACATAGGCTTTTTTTTTCATGATAAGCTTTTCAGCCATCTCATAGAACATGGGAAGCTCATCGCTTACATAAATGACTTTGTCGGGCTTTATGCCAAGATAATTGAGGTCATCAAGCGTTGAATCCACAAACTCCTGTGTCGACTTTTCAGGGTTGGTATCCTCAAAGCGCAGGATACATTTTCCGTCATATTTTTTAGCATAGGTATAGTTTATGAGAAATGAAAGCGCATGCCCCAGATGAGTGTATTTGCTTGGTTCCGGTGGGATCCTTGTAACAACTTTTCCTTTTACAGCATCCGGAAGTTCAGGCAGGCCTTTCTTTTCCTCTTTCTCAGGCCTCTCCAGCTTTGGCAGCCTGCTCAGTGCTTTTTCCTGCTCCTCAGCAGACATAGAGTTTACTTCTTTGATTATTCCCTGGATCTTTTTAGAGAGGGATTTCATATCCTTCTTAAGCCCTGGTTCAAGAGCAAGTATGCTCCCGATGACTGCCCCGGGGTTTGCTTTGCCCTTATATTTCAGGGCGTTTTCAAGGGCCAGATATCTTATCTTATTATCAACCATTTATTTATGGATAAGGAGCTAGTATTTTAAGGTTTTTAGGAAAAGCTGATATTAGACAACCCTCTTGAACATCTTCTCGAGCTCGTAGAATGACCACGTTATCATTATAGGCCTTCCATGCGGGCAGGTGTAAGGAATGTTCTTCTTTACAAGCTCTCTGATATACTGCTTTATCTGAGGCAGAGTAATTTCGTCGCCGGCTTTTATTGCAGTCCTGCATGCCATCCTTGCAATCCTGTTGTGGAATATTGTTGCGAGCGATTCTATCTTGCCTAATTTTCCAAGCTCGTCGAGGAAATCCATGAATATTTTCTTGTCAAAATTTCTCCCGAGCAGGACAGGAATTGTCCTGATTATTATTGTGTTGTTCCCGAATTCCTCAGTCTTGTATCCCATGCCTTCCAGCAGCTCCTTTTTTTCAAGGCTGAGGCTGAACTGCTTTGGAGGAAGCTCAATTATGACCGGCTCGAGAAGCTTCTGTATGCTAACTTTTTTATTTTTCAGCTCTTCTGTAAATTTCTCATACAATATCCTTTCAGCAGCAGCGTGCTGGTCAATAAGAAGGAGATTGCCAGTAATCTCAGCCAGTATGTAGGTCTTGTTTATTATGCCAAGAACATTCAGCTCAGGAAGCAGTTCTGCTTCTGCTCTCTTATCTTCTTTTACAAGCAATTTCTGCTTTATATCTTCAACATGGTAGCCGCTGTTATTTTTTCCGCTGAAATCACTTAGCTTTTTTGAAGTGCTTTCCAGGACTTCAGGGATAAGATTGTTCTTCCTTATAGTTTCTCTAACAGCACTGAAAACAGCGTCATAGATGCCTTTTGTATCCTTTATCCTTATCTCCGATTTCTGCGGGTGGACATTGACGTCAGCCCTTTCAGGCTCAATCTCTACGTCGAGCACAACAACAGGGTGCCTGTTCACCATCACAAGAGTCTTGTATGCGTCTCTTATTGCTTCGCTTATCCCGCTGTTCTTTTTTATGTATCTCCTGTTGACATAGACAGACTGCTCGTTCCTTGTTGACCTTGTCAGGGACGGCTTTGAGATATAGCCGGTAATCCTTATGTCATCGCCATGCTCAACCCTGAGCATCTGCTTTGCTGCGTCTTTCCCGTATATATGCGTGAAATTTGTCAGGCTGTCTTCAGTTGCAGGGCTGTCGAGAAGTATCTTTTCATGATGGCTCAGCCTGAAATGGACTTTGTGGTGTATAAGTGCATACCTTGTCACAATGTCAGCTATATGGGAAAGCTCCTGCTCAGTTGATTTCAGGTATTTTTTCCTGGCCGGAGTGTTGAAGAACAATTCCTTAACCTCAACTATTGTCCCCTCAGGGCATCCGTATTCCTCGCTTATTATTTTCTTTCCTCCCTCAACAACGATTTTTGTCCCTGAAAGAGCTTTTTTTGGCTTTGTGATAATAGTGAGTTTTGAGACAGCAGCTATGCTAGCCAGTGCTTCTCCCCTGAATCCGAGTGTTCTTACAGAAAACAGATCATCTATATTTTTTATCTTGCTGGTGGAGTGCCTCTGCCATGAAAGCTCAGCATCTTCTTTTGACATGCCATCACCGTCATCTATTACTTTTATGAAAGATTTTCCGCCTTCCTTTACTTCTACAAATATCTTTTCTGCATTTGCGTCTATGGAGTTCTCTATTAATTCTTTTACAACAGAAGCAGGCCTCTCAATAACTTCTCCTGCAGCTATCTTGTTTATGAGAGCCTCGTCAAGTATGATTATGTTCTGAATATCTATCCCCCTCATTGAAAAACAGGAGATTGATATAAAAAGATTTTGGTAAATCTTAAATATAAAGAAAATATTGGGAATGGCATGGGTGGGGATGATGGGTTAAACAGCAATATTGTTAAGCCTATAATCAAGATTCTCTATAATTCCAATTATAAGCGGAACGGCACTGAAGATAAGTTCTTAAGAGTTGCATTGTACAGGCTCAGGATAAAACCCCCTGAAAGCTATGGTGGAGAATATGATGATTATGAGGATTATGAAGAGCCTGAGGGTCCTGAAGAAGAAGATGATTTTGAAGAAAGTGAAGATCATAAACTTTTGTATGATAAACTTAGGAATCTTAGCCATGCCGGCCAGGTTGAGGAGCTGAAAACACATCTTTTAGCATACGGGGACCCATATGGCTGCAGCATAGAAGCATTTACAGGTGTGCCAGAACAAAAATATTCTCCCCTGATTGAAATCGTGAGGTTTCAGAGGCCTGTCGGGATTTTTTACATAGAAGAGGAAGCATACATTGGGGTAAACAGCATCCCGCTTTACAACAACCTGGATGTTCGTGGCAACAGGGAAGAAATCAAGAGTAAGGTATTTACGAATCTTGATGAAGTGCTGTTAGCGAGAAGAAACTAGGATTACCACTTTTTCTTTTCCTGCTCTTGCCTGGCCATGTGCTCTAAATTAGCAAGCCTCTGGTTTATTGCTTCCATGCCGGCTTTCAGATAGTCAAGCTTTGAAGAAATCAGGTCAAGGTCTTTCTGCAGAGGATTAGGACCATGGAATCCAGGGGATGAAGGCTGATAGCCATCATCGCTTCCGTACATGGCTTCCATCCTGCCCTGCCTTATGTTTTCACCCAACGGCATCCTCATCCTTGGGTCATCCATGGGCTCAGGCTGGCTCATTGAAGGAGGACCGCCATATTCCTGGGAAGAAGGGTTAAATGTGTCATTGCCACCCATGCTATCAAGTGGAGGCAGAGCAAGCTCATCCTTTTTCCTGAAAGGATTTATGCTGTCAAAAATTCCCATAATAGTGTATCATGGAGCCTGCACTTTAATAATTTTTTGCTATTTTCTGCAGCCCTTAAAGAATTTTAATAGCCGAGATCAGGATACAAAGGGAACTCCCTGATGAATTCAAGCACTTCTTCCCTTACTTTCTGCTTTACAGATTCATCACTTGGATTTTTCAGTGTCCTCACATACCATTCTCCGATCTGCTTCATCTCTGACTCTTTCATCCCCCTGCTTGTTATCGCAGGTGTCCCAAGTCTTATGCCGCATGGATTGAATGGCGTTCCTCTGTCTCCGGGAATCATGTTCTTGTTTGTGAATATGTGGACTTCATCAAGCACTGTCTCTGCCTCCTTGCCCATTATGCCGAAGCTCTTCTCGACATCCAGCAGAATCAGGTGGTTGTCAGTGCCTCCGCTTACCATTGTAACTCCGTTTTCTGAGAAGACTTCTGCAAGCGCCTTTGCGTTCTTCACTATCTGCTCTGCATATTTTCTGAAATCAGGCTCTAAAGCCTCCTTGAATGCAACAGCCTTGCCTGCAATCACATGGTCCAGCGGGCCGCCCTGCATGCCCGGGAAAACAGCAGAATCTATTTTCTGGGCAAGATTTTTCTTATCATTTGGTTTCAGTCTGTCTTGAATCTTTGACATTATCATTGCCCCTCTCGGGCCTCTCAGTGTCTTGTGCGTTGTGGTTGTCACAACATCTGCTATAGGGACAGGGTTCTCATGCACTCCTGCAGCGCACAATCCTGCGATATGCGCAATATCAGACATGTGGTATGCACCGACTTCCTCTGCTATCTCCTGGAATGCCCTGAAATCCAGCTTCCTTGGATATGCGGAGAATCCTGACAAAAGAATTTTCGGCTTGAATTCCAGTGCCTTTTTCCTGACCTGGTCCATGTCAATCCTTCCTGTTTCAGGGTCAACGCCGTAATGCTCCATTGTGTAGAATTTTCCTGAAAAATTGACAGTGCTCCCGTGAGTCAGATGGCCGCCATGGCTAAGGTCCATTGCAAGGACCTTGTCTTTTAATTCCAGCAGTGCAAAATAGACTTCTGCGTTTGCCTGTGAGCCTGCATGTGGCTGGACATTCACATGCTCAGCATTAAATAATTTTTTAGCCCTGTTTATTGCCAGCTGCTCTGTTACATCAATATATTTGTTGCCTGAATAATATCTTTTGTTTGGCAGGCCCTCAGAATACTTGTTTGTAAGCGTTGTCCCGACAACTTCCAGAACAGCCTTTGAGACAAAGTTTTCAGAGGCAATCATCTCAATGCCCTCTCTCTGCCTCTTTGTTTCATTGATTACAGCGTCATATACAGCTCTGTCAGTATTTTTCAGAGATTCAAGCATTTTCCCCATCAATGCTTGTAATTAGTTCACAATTTAAAAAGGTTTTGACACAGCCAACTTTACGAAAGCATGTGTCTCAACGCCCAAAGATTTTGAAATAAAGATTTTGAAATACTAACGCAATATTTATATAGGAGATATATGTTAGTAACCTTCATGAAAAAAGCATGGGTTTTGTTTATTCTCCTGATATTGGTTTTTAGTGTTGTCAGCGTAGCATATGCCAAGGATGATGACACGTCAGCTGATTCTGGCGACAATTCCGGCAAAGATTCAAAAGATCAAGAGGACGATTTAGACGATGATTCCGCAGACGACAATTCTGAGGATATTGATAACAACGAAGATGACTTAGATGATGACTTAGATGATGATTCAGACAATTTAGAAGAGGATGAGAACGAAGAATCTGAAAATAAAGGAAAATCAGAGGAGATAAAAGAGAAATATGAGCTAAAGTACAGGTATATAAATGAGAACGGCGAAGAAGTTGAAGTGGAGATAAAGCAGGAAACAAAAATAAAAAATGGAGAAGTATTTCAAAAAATAAAAGTCAAGGGTGTTGAGGCAGAGACAGAGCTTGAAATCAGCTCTGACAAAGGGAAATTAAAAACAAAACTTTCCAACGGGAATGAATATGAAGTAAAGATTATGCCAAGCACTGCTTCTGAGAAAGCAATTGAAAGGCTGAAGACTAACAAGAATCTCTCTATTGAATTAAAAGAAGTCGGAGAAGGGAATAATTTAAGCGTTGTTTATGACATTGAAGGCAACAGAACAGTAAGGTTTCTCGGCCTGTTCAAAGTCGAAACAAAATTAAGAGCAAGAGTTGATGCTGATACAGGCGAGCTTATTGAATTTGAAACGCCATGGTGGTATTTCCTCGCAGGGAGAGAAACTGAAGAGCAGGATGGCACCAGCGAAGAGATAAACCAGACAGAAGATAACCAGACTGAGATAGTTTAAGTTCCTAAACAAATTCTACTTTTTGCATAATTCAAGGATATTGCGGAATCTTTTAGAGAACAATAATATTTTTAAATATATTCCTATACTCAAAGCAAGGGGTGTTTGAAATGGATTTGAAATCTTATATTAGGGAAGTGCCGGATTACCCGAAGCCGGGGATATTATTTTATGACATTACTACTCTACTCAGCAACGCGGATGCATTCAGGGAAAGCGTTGACAGGATGTATGAGCTTGTAAAAGATTACAGGATTGACAAAGTTGTCGGCATTGAGAGCAGGGGATATATTTTTGGAGCGCCACTGGCACTCAAACTTAATGCTTCTTTTGTCCCAATAAGAAAGCCAGGAAAGCTTCCAAGCAAAATAATCTCAGAATCCTACAGTCTGGAATACGGCACAAGCACGCTTGAAATGCATGAGGATGCAATAAAAGCAGGGGAAAATGTGCTTCTTGTTGACGACCTGTTTGCAACAGGGGGAACAACAGTAGCCGCAAAAACCCTTGTTGAAAAACTAAAAGGAAACGTAGCCGCGATTGTTTACCTTATAGAGCTTGATTTCCTTAACGGCAGAAAAAAACTGGAGGGCTACAACGTACACAGCGTGCTGCATTATGATAAATGATACCTGAAATCAAGCTAAAGAGCGGGGTTAAAATACCGCAGATAGGACTTGGAACATGGCAGCTTGCAGGCCAGACATGCGGGAATGCAGTGAAATCAGCCCTTAAGCTGGGATACAGGCATATAGATACAGCAGAAATTTACGGAAACCAGAGGGAAATAGGAAAGGCAATAAAGGGATTCCCGAGAAAAGAGCTTTTTATAACATCGAAAGTCTGGCATGGCAATTTAAGGTATAATGATGTTTTGAAGGCATATGAGAACACAATAAGCGAGCTTCAGACAGACTACCTGGATCTTTATCTCATACACTGGCCCAACAGGAGGATTCCTATCAGCGAAACATTCAGGGCGCTGAAGAAGCTTTATGATGAAAAAAAGGTAAGGGCAGTCGGCATAAGCAATTTTACAATAGCGCACATAGAAGAAGCCCTGAAGCATGCTGAAATCCCGCTCGTAGTAAACCAGGTTGAGTTCCACCCTTTTCTCTACCAGAAAGAGCTGCTTGATTACTGCACCAAAAAAGGGATAAAGGTAACAGCATATTCGCCGATAGCAAGAGGAGCTGTTTTCAGAAACGATACAATAATCAGGATTGCTGAAAAATACAAAAAAACAGCAGCGCAGGTTTCATTAAGATGGCTTCTTGAGCAGGATATGGTGGTAATTCCCAAAGCAAGCACAGAACAGCATCTGAAAGAGAATATGGATGTATTTGACTTTAAACTGAACGATGAAGATAGGAAAAAACTCGGCAACTTTGACCAGAAAAGGTTTGTTGACCCAATCTCAATAAGCGAATTTGACACTTCAATTATAGATAAAGTTAATTCCACCTTCAATCATATTCTGCGTAGTAAATAAAAAAGTATATAAATAAGTATACTGATATACTCTTTTATGTTATTAGTTAACCTAGCTGTATTCATAGTGGGATGTCTGATTTTAGTTAAAAGCAGCAGTGTTCTTGTCAAATCGCTGGCTAAAATAGCATCGTTCCTCAATCTTAATGAATTTACAATAGGATTCATAATTGTAGCTGTTGCCACCTCACTGCCTGAAACATTTATAGGGATAATGTCAGCTTTAGACGGGACTCCGGAGCTTTCAGCAGGAAACGTCATAGGTGCCAATGTACTGGACTTGACTCTTATTATCGGGATTGCAGTTCTTCTGGCAAAAAGAATAGATATAGAGAGCAAGATTGTAAAAAAAGACATGATATTCATGCTTCTCCTGGCTTTTCTGCCTGTTGTGCTGATGATAGACCATTATTTCTGGAGCTGGATAGGATTATTCCCCGGCATGGTACCGGGAATTTCAAGGATGGATGGAGTGGTTCTGCTGGCGGTTTTTGTATATTATATATACAGGATGGTCAGGCAGGAGACAAGATTTTCAAAAACAGTTGACCATACAACTAAAAAAGAGCTCGCTAAGGATATGCTGCTGTTCCTTATAAGCATAGTTTTTATGCTTGGAAGCTCGCAGTTTGTTGTAGGCGCAGCAGAAAACCTTTCTATAGAGCTTAATCTCTCACCTCTGTTGATAGGCCTTTTCCTTGTATCTTTTGGAACTACTATGCCGGAGATGGTATTTACCTCCAAGGCTGCACTTGCCGGCCACACGAGCATGGCAGTAGGGGACCTGGTCGGCAGCATAATAACGAACTCCACTCTTGTCCTTGGAATGACCGCAATTATTACTCCTATCCAGCTCAACTCGCTGCTGTATGTCACAAGCACGCTGTTCATGCTGTTCAGCGCCTTTATTTTCTTCACTTTTGCTGAAAGCGACAACGGCATTACACTAAATGAAGGCCTGTCGCTGATAATGCTTTATGTTTTGTTCGTAATCATTGAGATGTACATAAAATACAACCTTCTATAATCCTAACTGGAGTTTTCAAAACATTTAAATTAGGGCACTTATTCTCTTGCAGCAAGGGGGATTTATATGGCTAAAGATGTTCAACCTATTTTTATATTGCCGGAAGGCACAAGAAGAAATTCGGGAAGGAATGCGCAGAGAAATAATATAATGGCTGCCAAGCTGGTGGCAGAAACAGTAAGGACTACATTGGGCCCGAAGGGCATGGACAAGATGCTTGTTGATTCTATGGGAGATGTTGTCGTCACCAATGACGGGGTTACCATACTGAAAGAGATGCATATTGAGCATCCTGCTGCAAAAATGATTGTTGAGGTTGCCAAGACCCAGGAGGATGAAGTAGGAGATGGCACGACAACAGCTGTTGTGCTTGCAGGAGAGTTGCTCAAGAAAGCAGAAGACCTTCTTGACAAGGAAATCCACCCTACTGTAATAGTCAAGGGATACAGGATGGCAGCTGAAAAGGCGCTTAAGCTGGTTGATGAGATAGCAAGGCCGATAACTGAAAAAGATACAGAGCTATTATCAAAAATAGCCCAGACTGCAATGACAGGGAAAGGCGCAGAGGCAAGCAAAGAAAAGCTTTCAGGCATTACTGTCAGGGCAGTAAGGCAGGTTATGTCAGAGAACAGGAGAATAGATATTGAGGATATAAAAGTTGAGAAAAAAGAGGGTGCAAGCGTAGAGGATACTGAGCTTATCGAAGGGATAGTCCTTGACAAGGAAAGAGTCCATTCAGGCATGCCAGTGCAGGTAAAGAAGGCTAACATTCTTCTTATTGATTCAGCCCTTGAGATAAAGAATACAGAAACAGATGCAAAAATCCAGATAACAGACCCTAAGCAGATGCAGGCATTTATAGATATGGAGGAGAAGATGATTAAGGGGATGATAACCAAGCTGCTCAATTCAGGGGCAAATGCAGTCTTCTGCCAGAAGGGAATTGATGATCTGGCCCAGCATTTCCTTGCAAAGAACGGCGTCTATGCAGTAAGAAGAGTCAAAAAGAGCGATATGGAAAAGCTTGCAAAGGCAACAGGAGCAAGGATTGTGACAAACCTTGACGACCTTACAAAAAAGGACCTGGGATATGCAGCCCTTGTTGAAGAATCAAAAGTCGGCGATGAGAACATGACTTTTGTAAGGGACTGCAAGAATGCAAAAGCAGTAACTATCCTGGTCAGGGGAAGCACAGAGCATGTTGTTGAAGAAGCTGAAAGGGCAATTGTGGATGCAATAGGCGACCTGGCAGCAGCCCTGAAGACAGGGAAAGTTGTTGCAGGCGCAGGGAGCGGAGAAATGGAGCTGAGCAAAAGGCTGCTTAATTATTCTGAATCATTATCAGGAAGGGAGCAGCTTGCAGTCAGGGCATTTGCAGAGGCTCTTGAAGTAATACCAAGGACGCTTGCAGAAAATGCAGGGCTTGACCCTATTGACACGCTTACAGAGCTGAAAAGCAGCCACGAGAAGAACAAGGTATGGGCAGGCATTGATGTCTTCACAGGAAAGGTCATTGATGCATGGGAAGCAGGAATCATAGAGCCTGCCAAGATAAAGACACAGGCTATCTCAAGCGCATCTGAGGTTGCCACTATGATATTGAGGATAGATGACGTGATTGCCTCAGGCAGCAGCCCAGAGCCTCCCAAGCCAGAGCCCGGCATGGACATGATGTAGAAGCTTTTTTAAAATTCACTTCTTTTCTCTGTTGTATGAGCTTCAAATACTTTGACCATACAGCTGATGTGATGTTTGAAGGCTATGGAAAAACGCTGGAAGAGGCATTTGGAAGTGCAGCCCTTGCGATGTTCAACCTTCTTACAGACATAGAGAAAGTAAAGGCAGCGAAGAAATACAAGTTGGGGATTATAGCAGACACTAAAGAGAAGCTGCTTTTTGATTTCCTTGATGAGCTGCTGTTTTATCTTGATACAGAGCATATTATATTCAGCAAGTTCGAAGATATGAAAATAGCAAAGAAGAATAACTTATATTTCTTTGAATGCACTGCGTTGGGAGATCTGGCTTCCAATTACAGGACACACGGGGATGTAAAAGCCCCAACATACAACGAGATGCTGATTAAAGAGGAGAAAGGAAAGTTTTCAGTCAGGGTTGTTGTGGACATATAATAGGAAGATTATTAAATAATTTTGTTTTATGCTCTTTAAATGGTGCAGATTGTTATTTCTGAAGAAGGAATAAGGGAAATAGCTAGAGACCTGTATGCTTCTGTAGAAGGCGACTTAAAGCAGGCGCTTTCTGACCTGAACAGGATAATAAAAGAAGATTTGACATCCATGCACAACCTTTATTTATCGCTGCAGACAGACTTAAGCCAGAAGCATGCGGATTTGGACAGGAAGATAAGCGAGTCGTATCGTGGAATCGGGGATATAGATAAGAGACTGCAGGTTAAAGATGCCCTGGAGTACTATATTGTGGTTTATGATTCCTATAGGGATTTCGGGAATTCCGAGCTGGCCTCTGTAGCTCCTGAAGATGTTATAGACGAACATATAAAAGGGGAAAAAGACCATATGCAGAAAAAGCTGGATGAGGCAAAATCAACAGGAGTTGACGGACAGCTAATAGATACTCTGCTGGAAAACATGAAATACAGGCACCATGCAAAATATGCGCTGAAAACAATCCAGGAAATGTTCTGGACCAATAGAGAAACCCCTTTCCAGTCAACTGAGATAACACCTGAAATTTATGATAAGCTTATGGAGTCTTTAATAAATAATAAAGAGGCTGAGGAAATGTCCCTTTTCTACAGCCGCATACCATTCTATGGCGAGCTGGATACTGCTGTAAGGCTTGCTAATGAGATAGGGATTAACATGTCACAGCTAAAGTGGCTTGCAGAAAAGCACCACTGGCTCCATGATGCAAGGCAGTATGTGGTCCATGCAGGAGCAGCAGGAAAGGCTGAGGATGTGGGATATCTTAAAACAGCAATGTTCAGCGCCGGTGCAGCAGCAGGCCTGACTAAAGAGGAAGTGCTGATAAAGCCGATTAAGGCAGTTGAAGATATTGTTTTTAACACGTACCAGAGGGTAAAGCCGATGCTTGAGCTTCTTAAGCAGCTTGAGCCAAAACCAGCTTAATATATTTAAAACATAAGTTTTATATATTCTGCCGGCGTAAATAGATACCTGATAAGAAGAATGATTGAGCTTGGGGGTAATATTGAGCTTGTAGGCTTCAAGGAGATTGAAACCCAGGAGCTGATAGTGCTAAAAAAAATAATCGGCTCATATGCAAGAAAATTCTCTGATAATATCAAGGACTATGAGAAATTAAGCATGCACCTGAAGCATATAGGCCCTGAAACGTCCAACAAATATGAAGTGAAGTCAATGCTGCTGGTGAAAGGCAAGCCGATAAATTCTGAGGTCACAGAAATAAATCTTTTTGTTGCAGTTGCAGAATCCCTTAAAAAATTAGAAGCGCAGGTAATGAAATAGTTATTCTTCAGCTTTTTTAGCCGGTTTCTTAACTGCTGGTTTTCTGGCAGTTTTCTTCTTGGCAGGCTTTTCTTCTGCTTTCTTTTCTTCTTTTTCAGCAGCTATTGGTTCTTTTGGAACCTCTTTGCTCTCCTTTGTTTCCTTTTCTTTTTCTTTCTTTTCTTCAGTTTCCTTTTCAGGATACTTGTGCCCGAAAAGCTCTGCCTTCACAATGCCCTCATCATCTTTTACAAGAGTTATTTTTACATGATGAGGAGGGTTCTTTATCCCCCTTTCCCATATCTTCTCATTGAGAACCGGCCCTATTCTTATCTGGTCAGCTGAACATCTCATGTGCCTGGCAATAAATTCCTTTAGCGTAATTACTGCTTTTTTTGACTTTCTGTATCTTGGAGCCTTCTGGAATCCTTTCCTTAAGGGCACGTTGTATGTTCTTTCAAGCTTTGCCATCTTTATCACTATGGATTGATCCTGCTCCTTCTCCAACTTCTTTTAATATGAGTGTGCCTTCCGGGGTGTATTCTTCTTGTTTTCCCGTATATCTTTGGAACTGTCCAGAAAGGAGCCCATTTGCTCTGCTTCAGGCTCTTTGCAAGCCTTTTCTTCTTTGCCGGCTGCTTATATCTGGTCATTTTCTTTTACCTTCTCTTCCTTTTTCTCTTCAGCCGTCTTTATTTCTTTTTTTTCAGCCTTTTTCTTCTCTGCTTTTGGCGTTTCTTCTTTTTTTTCTTCAGCTTTCTTTGTCTCTTTTTTCTCTTCCCGTGCAGGAAGGGTTGGCTCTTTTGGAACCTCAGTTTCTTTAACTATTTTCTCTGCTTTCGGCCTGGCTACGTAAGGCTTTTTTATCTTGACTGCAATCTTGTCAACAAAAGATATTCCTTTAGGTGTTATGGCCCTGCCCTTGTATGCCTTGACTTCAACCTGCTTGACAAAGCCGACAATCTCTAATTTCTGAAGAATTTTTCTTAAAATGTTTCCTGATGCCTTGAATGTCCTGTCCGGAGCAGTTCCCCTGTTTTTCCTGCTGCTGTATTTTGTCCTTAACTTTGAAACACCTATTGGGCCGTACTTGTAGACTGCCCTCAGCACTGCAGCAGATCTTATGAACCACCAGTTTGATTCAACCGGAGGCCTTTCTTTTGAGACTCCTGTCTTTACATATGCTGCCCATTCTGGCGGGCTCATCTCAGGCATCTTTTCAAGCTCAGCTGCCAGGGCCTCTATCAATTCCCTTGGCGGAACATCATATATGCTAACCATTTTTCTTTTCTCCTATGTGGCTTTTCAGCCAGTTGTCGGGGAACACTTGTTCGCCGTAGACTCTTTAAACTATGCCAATGGAAAAAGAAGGGGTTTATAAATGTATTGGATTGCAAGTAAGCATAGTTTTAAATATAAAATAATTTTGAAAAGAAACTATGAGTGAAGAAGGATTAACAATCGACAAACTATATGAAATATATTCACCTGAAATTGCAGAAGGGGTTGAGATGTTGGTGGATTCCGGATATTTCTACCTTGGAGAAAGTTTACCGCTCCTAACAAGAACGGGTCTTATACGCTTAATGGATGCAGCTGTTCAATTAGGAAAAACATCCATGTCTTCAAAAGATAGTCGTGCTGGATTATACAAACAGGCCCTTGAAATGGGAAATTTCTATGAGATACTGGAAGTTAGCGATTCAAATATGGAACTGATGGTGAACGCATTGGAACACGTTATTGATAATTATCCAGAAGGAGGATATGAAATACCATCACAATAATAGTTCTACATCTCATCAGGCGCTTCTATGCCCAATAACCCAAGGCTGCTCCTGATGACTTCCCTGACGCAATACACCAGCAGCACTCTGGCTTTCTCAAGCTCCTTGTCATCCTGCAGTATCTGGTGCCTGTGGTAATATTCATTGAAAGCCTGGCTTAAATCCAGAACATGCCTTGTAACCATGCTCGGCTTATACTGCTCACCAGCCATCTTAACAATCTCAGGATAGCTCTTCAATAATTTAAGAAGGGCCTTGTCCTCATCTGTATTCAGAAGGGAATAATCAATCTTATCAGAAGGCTTTTTTTCGTATTTACCTAATATACTGGAACAGCGCGCATGAGTGTACTGCACATATGGTCCGGTCTCGCCGTCAAAAGACAGTGATTCTTTCGGATTGAAAACAAAGTCTTTCATTGCATCATATTTCAGTATAAAGAATTTTATTGCAGACATGCTTATTGCCTCTGCCCTCCTCTCAAGCTCTTTCCCGGATAATTTATGCCTCTTCTCTACTTCTTTTCTTGATTTCACGTTCATGTCATCAGCTAAATTATCAGCATCAACAACATTTCCCTCCCTTGACTTCATCTTCCCTTCTGGAAGATAGACCATGCCGTAGGCAAGGTGATAGCAGTTCTCTGCAAACGGATAGTCCAGCAGCCTGAATATCTCAAACAATGACTTGAAGTGGTGTATCTGCTCAGATGCAACCACATATATCATATTGTCCATTTTATAGTCTTCATACCTAAGCTTTGCAAGCGCGATGTCCTGCGTAATATATATAGAGGTGCCGTCTGCACGCAATACAATTTTCTTGCCGATGCTGTCATTCTCGAGCACAACATTTCCTTTCTCATCTTTTTTGAAAATGCCCTTTTCCAGGGCATCCAGCACAATATCCCTTCCTTTTGTATAGTGGTCGCTCTCATAGTATGCCTTGTCTATCTTTACGCCGAACCTTTTGTAAGTCTCAGCCATCCCCTCTATTGCCCACTTGTTCATCTTTTTCCATAATTTGCGGACTTCCTTATCGCCTTCCTCCCACTTCCTAAGCATATCCTGTATCTCCTGCTCGAATTCAGGGTGGCTTTTTGCCTCTAAATCATACTTCACATAGAAATCCCCAACAAAATGGTCCGGCTTCTTGTCAGGCTCTTTGTTTTTCCCGAATCTGTCATAGGCGAGCATGGACTTGCAGATATGGATTCCCCTGTCATTCACAATGTCAACCCTTATTGTATTATACCCGAGAAACCGGTATATGTTCACCAGGAAGTTGCCCAATACCATGTTCCTCACATGGCCAAGATGCAGCGGCTTGTTTGTGTTTGGGCCGGGGGATTCAATCATTATTTTTTCTTTTCTCTTTTTTCCGGCGCCATATCCCTCTTTCTCTTTATATATTTCAGCAAGCACATCCTCAGCCAGCAGGTCCTTTTTCACGAAGAAGTTTACATAAGGCCCTATTATTTTCACGCTGCCAATATACTTATCAGGGCTTATTTTCCCGCCAATCTCTTTTGCAATCTCGGCAGGAGATTTTCTCAGCTCTTTTGCAAGGGTGAAGCACGGCAGGGCATAATCCCCCATATTCTCATCAGGCGGAATCTCAAGGACAGATTCATCAAGCTTCAGCCCGGAGGTTTTATTGACAATTCCAATAATGTGACTTCTAAAATCTGCCATTTATCTTTAAGTAATCCAGACAGTTAAAAAAGTTTTTGGTATCAAAAGTTAATTTTAAATATAGATTAAATTTAGAGAAAGATATGGATATAAGCTTATTGGATAGACTTCTTTATCGCATTGACCCATATATTACACTTGAGAGAAGGTTTGTGGTTGAGGATCAGGTAAGAGAGACAGAAGCAGTGCTCAACAGAAGCTTCAGGCACGATTTTTATTACCTCGATAATCTCAAAGATGATGTTATCACATATAATTTCCTGCCTATAAAAAACGATGCTGATATTCTTCTTGGGTTAAGAGAGGGAGACAGGGTAAAAGTCTTCTACAGCATAAAGGGCATTGCGGATTTTAATTACATCCCCCCTGATTTTAAAGAAAAGCACCAGTTAGAGGGCAGGATTTACGGCAGTGGGCTGGTAAGGCGGCTCGAGAAAATCCCGGAAAACGCTTCTATCCGCTGAAAACAGCAATCTTTATAAAGGGTGGAAATTTCCAAACGCACATGTCCGGGGATTTTTCTGCTAGCGTCACGAATTTAGTCTAGCTGACGCCAATAAAACGCTAGAAAAATCTCTGCAAAACGACACTAATAAGACACGCCCAAGTAGTGTAGTCTGGCCTATCATAAAGCCCTGTCGAGCTTTGCGCGGAAAGGCTTTGACCCGGGTTCAAATATGTCCATAGTCAAAAGCTAAGCATTGAGTGTCCCGGCTTGGGCGTCTTATTATATTAAGACGGGCCGGTAGCTCAGCTTGGTAGAGCACCTGACTTTTACCTTTAAGGGAGAAATCAGGTGGTCGCGAGTTCGAATCTCGTCCGGCCCATAAAAACAGGTGGTCAACATAGCAGAAAAAAAGGCAACAAAAAAAGAAAAATCAGAGCCAAAAGCCAAAAAAGAGGCTCTTGATGTATCAAAACATTTCTTAGTCCCAAAGCACTCAAAGGTTTCAGAAGCAGAAAAGAACAGGGTTATCGAGCAGTATAAGGTAACTCTCGAAGAATTCCCGAGAATACAGATTTCTGACCCTGCAATAGCAGGTCTTGATGTAACAACAAATGACCTCATCAAAGTTGAGAGGCCAAGCGCAACAGCAAAGATTACTGTCTTTTACAGGAGGGTTGTAAAGTAAAATGAATAAAAGGAGCATCCTGATAAAAAAATATTTCGATGAAGTCTCACTTATCAGCTCAGACATAGAATCATTCAACAATTTTATTGAATTTGAGCTGCAGAAGATTGTCGATGAGAACGGCACAATTCTTCCCACAATCATCCCACACACAATCGACGAATTTAAGATCAAGTTCGGTAAGATCGCAATAGGAAAGCCTGAGATAACAGAAGCAGACGGCTCAAAAAGGCCGGTATATCCTCTTGAGGCAAGATTAAGGAAGATCTCATACGCCGCCCCATTATATATTGAGGTAAGCGCGCATGTTGACGGCATCCAGAGAGAATCCTTTACAGCGCAGGTCGGAAGCTTCCCTATAATGCTGAAGTCAAAGTTCTGCCACCTTCACGGGCTTAACGAGAAAGAGCTTATTGAAAAGGGTGAAGACCCTAATGATCCAGGCGGGTATTTCATTATCAACGGAACAGAAAAAGTCCTTATCAACGTAGAAGACCTTGCTCCGAACAAGATGCTTGTAGAAGAGAACAAGATAGGCCCAAGCAGGTTCACAGGCAAACTTTTCAGCGAGCACGGGGCATACAAGATTCCTCACACTCTCGAGAAATTAAAGGATGATATTTTCTACCTTACATTCACAAGGGTGAAAAGAGTCCCATTAATTGTAATACTGAAAGCCCTCGGTCTTGTGAAAGACGAGGAAATCATGAATTTAATAGGCACAGAATTCAAGGATGAGGTCTACATAAACCTTTTCGAGTTCATGAGCATAAAGAATGAAGATGATGCCCTTGACTACATAGCAAAGAAGATAGGGATAACCCAGGCTAAAGAAATCAGGGTTGAAAGGATGAAAGAAATCCTTGACAAATATCTGCTCCCTCATCTTGGAACATCAGCAGAAGAAAGGATATTCAAATCATATAACCTGTGCAAGCTGCTGAAAAGGTATCTCGCTGTCTCAAACGGCAAGCTTGGAGTGGATGATAAGGACCATTACATGAACAAAAGGCTGAAGATGTCAGGAGTGCTCCTGGCAGACCTTTTCAGGGTCAACTTAAAAGTCCTTATAGGAGACCTGCTATACAATTTCCAGAGGATTGTCAAGAGGGGAAAGTTCCCTTCAATAAAAGTCATTATCAGGGATAAGCTGCTGACACAGAGGATATACAGCTCAATGGCTACAGGAAACTGGGTCGGCGGAAGAAAGGGTATTGCACAGAGAATGCAGAGGCTGAACTTTTTAGAGACTCTTTCACACCTTCAGAGGGTTGTTTCGCCACTCTCAGCAAGCCAGGAGAATTTCGAGGCAAGGGCGCTCCACAGCACGCATCTTGGAAGGCTCTGCCCTATAGAGACTCCGGAAGGAACCAACATCGGGCTCAGGAAAAACCTGGCGCTGCTTACTGAAATATCACAGGATTACAATGAAGAAGAGCTGATAGGCCTGCTGAAATCATCAGGCGTCAAGCTGTCAAGGTGAACAAGATGAGCGAAGTATTTTTAAACGGGAAATTTATAGGGGTTGTCTCTGACGCGAAAAAGCTTACGGATTCATTCCTTGAAGAGAGGAGAAAAGGCAAAATCCACTACTCAATAAACGTATTGTATGAAGGGGCCCTTGACCAGGTAAACATTGAGTCTTCAAGGGGAAGGGCAATAAGGCCTCTTGTAGTTGTAAAGGACGGGAAGCCTATGCTTACAGACAAGCATATTGAGCAGATAGAAAAAGGCGAGCTCATATTCTCAGATCTTGTCAAGCAGGGAGTTATAGAATACCTTGATGCAATGGAAGAAGAAAGTGCTCTGGTAGCCTTCTTTGAAGGAGAGCTTACGCCTGAGCATACCCATATGGAAATCCTTCCCCTGGCAATAGTGGGGCTGTGCACAAGCCTTGTTCCATTCGGGAATTTCAACCAGAGCACAAGGCTGAATGCAGGAAGCAAGAACCAGAAACAGGCTCTTGGATTATATGCTGCAAATTACCTTGTAAGGATGGACATGGATGTCAACATTCTTCATACGCCTCAGCTTCCTATAGTCAAAACAATAATGCACGATTCAAGCGAATATGAAAAGCACCCTTCGGGCCAGAACGTTGTCCTTGCAATCTTAAGCTTTGACGGATATAACATGGAAGACGCCATCCTTCTTAATAAGGCATCTATTGAAAGGGGCCTTGCCAGATCAACATATTACAGGCCTGTGATAAGTGAGGAGCTTAGGTATTCAGGCGGCCTTATAGATGAAATCTCAATCCCGGACAAGGATGTGAAAGGATACAAGGCAGAGCATGATTACAGGATGCTTGAGGCAGACGGCATAATACACCCCGAGGCTGTTGTGGCTGAAGGCGATGTTGTTATAGGGAAGACAAGCCCTCCACGATTCCTGAGCAGCCTTGACGAATACAATCTTACAACAAGCTCAAGAAGGGAAAGCTCCATGACACTGAAGCATGGAGAAAAAGGGGTTGTTGATTTTATACTGCTGACAGAAAACGTTGAGGGAAACAAGCTGGTGCAGGTAAGAGTAAGGGACCAGAGAATTCCGGAGATAGGGGATAAATTTACTTCAAGGCACGGACAGAAGGGAGTTGTCGGGCTCATTGTTGATACTCCTGATATGCCGTATTCAGCATCAGGCATAGTCCCGGACATTATATTCAATCCGCATGGTATTCCGTCAAGAATGACCATGTCACACCTGATAGAGCTTCTGGGCGGAAAAGCAGGGGCACTTTCCGGAAGATACATTGATGGAACATCATTTGAAAGCGAAAACCACGAAGATCTCAGAAAAGAGCTTGCTTCCCTCGGATTCAGGGAAGATGGTACAGAAACATTCTATAATGGAAGAACAGGAGAGATGTTCAAGGCACAGATATATGTCGGAAACATGTACTACCTTAAGCTTAAGCACATGGTCGCAAACAAGGTCCATGCAAGGGCAAGAGGGCCTATACAGCTTCTTACAAGGCAGCCTACAGAAGGGAGGGCAAAGGAAGGAGGCCTGAGGCTGGGAGAAATGGAGAAAGATACATTTGTCTCACATGGGGCAACAATGGTCCTTAAGGAGAGATTTGACTCTGATAAGGTCGCAGTCCCTGTCTGCGTAAAGTCAGGGCTTATAGGCTATTATGACAAAAGAAGAGACAGGCTCGTGTCGCCTATTTTTGGGGAGGGGGCGGACATGGAATATGTCGAGATGAGTTATGCATTCAAATTACTGCTGGATGAGCTCAAGTCGCTCGGAATATATCCGAAGCTGATATTGAAGGAGAAGTACTGAGGGATCACAATGGAAATACACGTTTCAAGCAAGGTAAAAGCAATCAAATTCGGTGCACTTTCACCGAAGATGGTTAAACAGATGTCTGTTGCAAAAATCGTAACACCAGAGCTGTATGACAAAGAGGGCTATCCGGTTGACGGAGGCCTTATGGATATAAGGCTTGGTGTGATTGACCCGGGACTTGTCTGCAAGACCGACGGCCTTAAGCTGAAGGAAAGCCTTGGGCACTTTGGCTACATTGAGCTGGCAAGGCCTGTAATACATATCAAGTTCGCCAAGCTTATACTTGACCTCATGAGATGCACCTGCAAAGAATGCGGAAGAGTGCTTATCCCTGAAGAAGAGATGAAAAAATCAGTTACAAAGCTTGAGAAAACAAAGAAAATAAGGACGCAAAGGGCAAAGAGGCTGCTTGTTAAAGAGACTATAGTAAGGCTGAGGACAATTCTTAAGTGCCCTCACTGCAAGGCAAAGCTGAGCAAGATAAAGCTTGAGAAACCAACAACATACTATGAAGATGAAAAGAGACTGAGCCCTATTGAGATAAGGACAAGGCTTGAGAAAATCCCTGATGAGGACCTTGAGCTTTTCGGACTTAACCCCAATGTAATGAGGCCTGAATGGTCAGTCCTTACGCTGCTTCCGATCCCGCCTGTAACAATGAGGCCTTCAATCACCCTGGAATCCGGGGAAAGAAGCGAGGATGACCTGACACACAAACTGGGCGATGTAGTAAGGATTAACCAGAGGCTATTCGAGAATATCAACGCAGGAGCTCCCGAGATTATAATTGAGGATCTTTGGGACCTGCTTCAGTATCATATAACAACCTTCTTTGACAACAACGTAGCACAGCTTCCGCCTGCAAGGCACAGGTCAGGACAGCCGCTTAAGACACTTACAGAGAGAATAAAGAGCAAGGAAGGAAGAATCAGGCACAATCTGGCAGGAAAGAGGACAAACTTTTCAAGCAGGACAGTCATCAGCCCAGATTCAATGATTGACCTTGATGAAGTCGGCGTGCCAAAAGTAGTTGCAATGAAACTTACAATCCCTGAAAAAGTGACAGAATGGAACAAGGAATACCTGAAAGAATATGTAAAAAGAGGCCCATCTGTCTATCCAGGGGCCAATTATGTTGTAAGGCCTGACGGAAAAAAGAAAAAAATAACAGAAGAAACAAAAGAGCAGCTTCTTGAAGAGCTTGAGATAGGGTTTGAGGTTGAAAGGCACCTTATAGACGGCGATATCGCAATATTCAACAGGCAGCCTTCACTTCACAGAATGAGCATGATGTCCCATAGGGTCAAGGTAATCCCTGGCCTTACATTCAGGCTTAACCCGGCTGTCTGCGCTCCGTACAACGCAGATTTTGACGGTGACGAAATGAACCTTCATATCCCTCAGACAGAGGAGGCAAGGGCAGAGGCAGAGATGCTGATGGAGGTAAGGACGCAGCTTATCTCACCAAGATACGGGCTTGGAATTATAGCATGCAACCACGATTCAATCGGCGGCAACTACATGCTTACAAAATATCTTAACCTGTCAAGAGAACAGGCAATACAGCTTCTTGCCTTAGTAGGGGTAGAAGAGTTTTCATCCCTTCCAAAGAAAGAGACAGTATCAGGAAAAGATGTTTTCAGCGTGCTTATTCCAAAAGACTTTAACTTTATAGGTAAAGCAAGAGACGGCACAAAAGTTGTAATAGAAAACGGAAAACTGAGAGAAGGGTTCATGGATTCAGCTAATTTGGGAAGCGGAAAAGGTCTTCTTATAAGAAATCTGCAGAAAAAGTATGGCAGCGAAGAGGCTCTTAAGATACTTGGCTCAATATTCAGGCTGGGAGTTAAGACTCTGCTTATGCACGGATTTACAGCAGCATTTTCTGATACTGACTTGTCAGAGCAGAGCCAGGCTGAGATAGAGAACATATTAAAGACAGCTGAGCTGAAAGTCGACGAATTGATTGATACTTACAAAGAAAACAGGCTTGATGCATTCCCGGGAAGAAGCATTGAAGAGACACTCGAGATAAAGATACTTGAGATACTTAACAAGGCAAGGAACGACGCAGGAGCTGTTGTTGCAAAATCAATTGACGAGATGAAGAACACTCTTATCATGTCAAAGTCAGGAGCAAGGGGAAACATCATCAACCTTGCGCAGATGGCAACTGTGGTAGGCCAGCAGGCATTGCGTGGGAAGAGAATTGAAAAAGGATACAACGGCAGGACATTGTCAGCTTTTAAGAAAGGCGACCTGAGAGCAGGCCCTAAAGGATTCATAAAGAACGGGTTCAGACAGGGGCTTAAGCCTCATGAGTTCTTCTTCATGGCGATGACAGGAAGGGATTCACTGATGGACACTGCACTGAGAACACCTAAGTCTGGATATCTTTACAGGAGGCTTGCAAACGCAATGCAGGACCTGAAGGTAGAATATGACTACACAGTAAGGAACTCATCAAAGAAAATAGTCCAGTTCAGCTACGGGGAAGACAGTATGGATGTCTCCAAATCAGAAGGCGGAAAGATAAACGTTAACAGGATAGTAGATCAGGTATTGGAAGGTGGAAGCAAATGAAAGAGCTCTTTGACGATTATAAAGACAAGCTGCCAACAGTAGTGCTGGAAGAGATAGAGGCACTTGCAGAATCAAGAAACCTCAACAAGACACAGGTTAAGAAAGTCATTGAGCTGGCATATGAAGAGTACAGGAATTCAATGATAGAGCCTGGAGAATCTGTCGGCCTCATAAGCGCCCAGTCAGTAGGGGAGCCGGGAACACAGATGACACTGAACACATTCCACTTTGCAGGAGTAGCTGAGTTCAACGTTACAGTCGGCCTTCCGAGAATAATTGAGATACTTGACGGCAGGAAGAACATCTCAACTCCGATGATGGAAATCTACCTAGTTGAGCCATATTCAAAGGGAAAGGACATAAAGACAATAGCAGAGTCAATCAAGCAGACTCAGTTCAAGGATATTGTGAAGGAGATAAATCTGGATATTACAGAGGCAACTCTTGAAATCAAAATAGACTTTGAAAAAATGAAAAGGCTTGGTCTGAATGAAGCTAAACTGGGAAAAGTTCTTGAAAAATCCCTGAAAGGGTTTACACTGAAGCTGAAAGATGATACACTTACCCTGAAATCAAAAGGCAAGCAGGATAATATAGCAGAACTATACAAATTAAAGGAGAAAATCAAGAGCGTCTATGTCTCAGGCATAAAGGGCATACTTCAGGTATTGCCTGTCAAGAGGGAAGACGAATTCGTGATTGTTACAGCAGGAAGCAACCTGAAGGATGTCATGAAACTTGAGTATGTGGATAAGACAAGAACAACAACAAACGACATCTTCGAAATACAGGCGCTTTTCGGCATTGAAGCAGCAAGGCAGGCTGTAATCAATGAAGTCTACAATGTTATAGAAAATCAGGGCCTGAATGTAGATATAAGGCACATCATGCTTATAGCTGACGTGATGTCATTCTCAGGAAAGGTAAGGGGGATAACAAGGTATGGAGTTGTCTCTGACAAATCCTCAGTGCTTGCAAGGGCGTCATTCGAGACACCTATAAAGCATATGGTTGAGGCAGCCCTGACAGGGGAGGTTGACCCCCTGACAAGCGTTGTTGAGAACGTCATGATAAACCAGGCAATCCCCGTAGGAACAGGGTTGCCTGAGCTAATATCAAAAGTGAAGTAAGATGAAATACAAAACAAAAAGCGCAATAATTGGAAGGGCAGGAAAAAGGGATGAAGACGGAAACGGCCCTGTTTTCATTCACCTCTTCAACCAGAACGATCCGCACAAGACCGCTGCAGTCCCTGAAAAGTTTGTTGACGACCACACAAAAATACATAAGATTATCTTCAGGGGACTTGACCTGAGCTTTTTGCTTGCAGGCTCTGATATCCTGATAAATAACCTTGAATATCTTGAGGTCATGGAAGACCCTAAGAGCAGGGGAAATCTTATAATTACAGGAAAGCAGAAGAAATAACTGTATAGCTTGCTGGTTCTGGGAATAGAAATAATGGATGGGAAAGACGTTAAAGAAGAGAATCCATTTAAGTCTGCTGAATCAAATACAGATGATATTGTATCTGGGTTAGATTTTAAAAATTGATTATATACTCTCTCAAATTTTTATGATTATAGCTCCCGCTATCTCAAATTGACTATGAAATTAAAATAAAGAAAAAAAAAAGATGAAACCGTGCATAGAGTAAGTAATGAGCTTTTAGTGACCGCATGCTGAACGCCTCGTGACCTTGGCGTGTACACACCGGTTCTATTAAACCTGTCTTTTACAGGAGCTCTATGATATCTCTTTTCGAGGCGGGCTTCAAGCTTAGATGCTTTCAGCTCTTATCCCTTAGCGCGTAGCTGCCCGGCCTGCCTTATCAGACAACCGGTTGACCAGAGGCGCCGAACCTTTGTTCCTCTCGTACTAAAAGATCCTTCCTCTCAGATATCAAACAATTCCAGTAGATATTAAACAAACTGTCTCACAACGTTCTGAACCCAGCTCACGATCCCTTTTAATGGGTGAACACCCCCACCCTTGGCTGCTTCTGCACAGCCAGGATAGGAAGAGCCGACATCGATGTAGCAAGCCCCGCCGTCGATATGAGCTCTTAGGCGGGACAACTCTGTTATCCCCGGAGTAACTTTTTTGTCATTCCTGACCCCCATCAAGGAGGTTCAAGAGTTCGCTAGACCACACTTTCGTGGTTGGATTTCGTAGATTGGGAAATCCAATCAGGCTGGCTTTTGCACTTGCACTCTACACCGGATTTCTGACCCAGTTGAGCCAACCATAGGGCCCTGTTGATATCTTTTCAACAGGGTGCCACCCCAGCCAAACTGTCCACCAATTGCTGTCCTCTTTCAAGTAAGCAGCGTAAGTTCTGGAGGATGGTATTTCAACGGCGTCTACACGCAATCTAGCGATCACGCTTTAGCAACTCCCATCTATTCTACACACCAAAACTCACGTCACAACAACAGGCTACAGTAAAGTTTCGCGGGGTCTTCACTTCCCACTGGAATACTCTGGCCTTTGCACCAGACAGAGTGTTCGGAGGATGCTAATTGGGGACAGCGGAGATCTCGTTGCACCACTCATGCGGGCCGTCAATTAAACGGCAAGGCATTTCGCTACCTTAAGAGAGTTATAGTTACTCCCGCCGTTTGCCAGATCTTAGCTCCCTTGAAAGAGAGTTTGAATTACTGGTACTGGGCAGGTGTCACGTTCTATTCACATCTTTTCAGACTTGCAGAACGTTAAGTTTTTGTTAAACAGTCGGACCTCCCTTGTCATTGCACCCTGCAATCGCCTTCAAAAGAAGACCACCGCAGGGACCCCTTAAACCGAAGCTACGGGGCTAGGTTGCCGAATTCCCTCAATTACCTTAATCCTTCACACCTTAGGCTTCTCACCTAGGGGCACCTGTGCTGGTTCTTGGTACGGATATCTAAAGTTTTTCTTTTTTCCCTTTTCACGGTCTCCAGGCATGAACCAAATACCCCATACGGGATACCATTCTAACCTTAATCAGGTTCTCATCATTACGATACTCCTCTGATTTTCTGTTATTAGCAGATAAGATGATATCTGTTGATCTAGCCGGAAGAGTCGGGAATAAAGCTTGCGTTGCCGCACATAAATAGACAATACAGGATTATTAACCTGTTTCCCTTTCCCATTACTCCTATTAGGAGATTGGTTAGGACCGATTACCCCTTGACTGATTTGCATTGTCAAGGAACCCTTGCCCTTTCGGTGGCACTGATTCTCACAGTGCTCAGTTCCTACTACCGCCAGGATTCTCTATTCAAGTCAGTCCACAAATCCTTCAGGAAATGCTTCTGCCTGACCAGAATGCCTGCCTACCACTGCCTTTTCAGGCGTCCACAGTATCGGTGACCGATTTAGCCCCGTCCATTTTCAAGGCCATCAACCTTGACAAGTAAGCTGTTACGCACTTATTATAGGGTGGCTGCTTCTAAGCCAACCTCCTTGCTGTCTTAGGCTGAAGACACCCTTCACCCTTTAGCACTTAATCGGCACTTAAGGACCTTAACTGTAGTTTGGGTTGTTCCCCTCTCGGTAATCAAGTTTACCCCAAGATTACCCGTTTCCTGACGTCTACGATGCAATAAAATTCGGAGTTGGACAAAGAACCGAGTCCTTTCGGGCCCTAAATTCTAAATCCGTTTCTCTACCTTCATTGCAATCTCGGTCAAGGCTTGACTACGGCCAATTTTGGCAGGAACCTGCTATCACCGGGTTCGATTGGCTTTTCACCCCTAGCCCAAGATCAGAGGAACGCTTGTTCACAGAACCCCTTCAGGCCTCCACCCCTTTTTACGGGGGCTTCACCTTGTCCTGGGTTAGATCACCCGGTTTCAGATCGTGCCCATATGACTTAAAGGCATTATTTATACCTTTCGCCTTGCAGGCTGCGCGATTTTGCTTTCGCTGCGGGTCCTTCCTTTTAAGAATTGCCCTTGCCATATTGACACACTCCCTGGCTCGTTATTCGAAACGAACGATACAACTCCGTAGAGCCGTATCTCACTATCACTGTTAGGTTTCAGGTACTTTTAACCCCCTGTTATGGGTACTTTTCAACTTTCCCTCGCGGTACTCGTACGCTATCGGACTCATATTGTATTTAAGGTTGGGAGTTGATGCCTCCCGGATTCTCAGCTAATTTCCAATAGCTGATACTCTGGATACTGCTAAAATCCCCTTTCATTTCCCCTACGGGACTATCACCCTCTGCGGTCCAACTTTCCAGAAGTATTTGGGTCACAAAAAAGGATAAAAAGCAGTCCGAACACGTCATCTACTTTACATTACTGCAAAGTATCAGTTTGCCTTGTGCTGCTTTCACTCGCCGTTACTTACAGCATCTCGTTTGATTTCTTTTCCTGCAGGTACTAAGACGCTTCAATTCCCTGCGTCTCGCTATCCTTACGGATCTATAGTGAAGTCACATTCAGGAACCCCAGGATCAGAGGCTGCATGCGCCTACCCTGGGCATTTCGTAGCTTGCCACGCCCTTCATCACCACTATGAGCCTAGTCATCCACCTAACAGCTCGAACACTCTATGCACGGTTTCATCAATAATCATGAAGTCGATGATTATCTAATCCTTTAGATCAGCATGTTGAAACACTGCTCATCCATTTCACTAATGATAAAGTGAACTTGAATTTTAGTGAGGGATTCCCTCACACTCCCTTATAGGAGTGCGTGAGAACCATTGGTTCTCACCAAGTTATTATGTATGATTTGTTTATTACAATAAATGGACTCGTCGGGACTTTCATTGTAACCCAGCTGGACTGGGCTAATTTTGAACCCGAGGCCTCCGCCTCTCTTTCTCCAGAGAGATGCAAGGGCGGCGCTCTAGCCAACTGAGCTACGAGCCCATTGATTTTGATTTGTGACGGCCATGATATCTCTTCATGACCTTTGTGATTATGAAAAGGCATCTGTTTTCAGTTTTCAGCATTCTCTTTTTCCTATTCTTGGGCAGGGCCCTTTTCAGGAAATGTATGAAATAAAAAAAAGGAGGTGATCCAGCCGCAGGTTCCCCTACGGCTACCTTGTGACGACTTAGCCCACCTCACTGATCCCAGATTCATTCTAATTAAAGTTAGATTTCATCTAGAACCTGCTCAGTTGGCTTGACGGGCGGTGTGTACAAGGAGCAGGGACATATTCACCGGACGATGCTAACGTCTGGTTACTAGGGATTCCGGCGTCATGTGGCTGAGTTACAAACCACAATCTGGACTGAGATATGGTTTAGAGGTTTAGCTTCTCCTTTCGGAGTTGCATCCCATTGTCCATACCATTGTTGCGCGCGTGTAGCCCAGAAGATTCGGGGCATACAGACCTACCGTTGCCTGCACCTTCCTCCTTGTTTCCAAGGCAGTTCCTACAATGTGCTCAATCCATCTAAAGATGTCGTTAGCAATTGTAGGTACAGGTCTCGCTCGTTGCCTGACTTAACAGGACACTTCACAGCACGAGCTGACGGCGGCCATGCACCACCTCTCGGCTTGTTAAGTAAGACCTTCAATCTGACTTTCATCCTGCCGTCGCCTCTGGTGAGATTCTCCGCGTTGAGTTGGATTAAACCGCACGCCGCACCCCTTGTTGTGCTCCCCCGCCAATTCCTTTAAGTTTCAGTCTTGCGACCGTACTACCCAGGCGGTGTGCTTATCGCCTTCGCTTCGACACTGCACATTCACGTAGAATATGCAACACCTAGCACACAGCGTTTACAGCTGGGACTACTCGGGTATCTAATCCGGATCGCTCCCCCAGCTTTCATCCCTCACCGTCAGACCCGTTCTAGTTAGACGCCTTCGCCACAGGTAGTCTACGAGGGATTATAGCATTTTACCGCTACCCCACGCATACTTCTAACTCCTCCCGGTCTCAAGATTAACAGTGTCCTCTGCACGCTGTTCCGTTAAGCGGAACAATTTCACAAAGGATTTACTAATCCGGCTACGGATGCTTTAGGCCCAATAAAAGCGGTCCCCACTTGTGGCGCTGGTGTTACCGCGGCTGCTGGCACCAGTCTTGCCCACCACTTATTCTCCGAGTTATTTACACTCGGCAAAAGCCCATGCATTGCATGGGCACTCAGAGTTCCCTTATCACACTTGCGTGTATTGTAAAGGTTTCGCGCTTGCTATACTCCGTAGAGTCAGGACCCTTATCTCAGTGTCCTCCTCGGGGCTACCTCTTTCAAGGCCCCTACCGATCGTTGGCTTGGTGGGCCATTACCCCACCAACGACCTAATCGGCCGCCGTCTCATCCTTAGACCTTACGTTTGAAGGAAAGAACATTCCAGTATCAATCCCATATCCAGTATTAAACTCAGTTTCCCAAGACTATCCTGGATCTAAGGGCAGATTAACGACGTGTTACGGAACTTTCCGCCGGTGTCTTGCGACCCCTTGACTAGCTTAGCTAAATCGAACTCTGATAGCAGCGACCTCCCGCAGGATCAACGGGTATTGATTGGACAATTGTTTTTTGAAAGCCGCAATTGTCCTTTTAGATCCTTTTTATTGTGCACGGTCGTATGTTTTCGCTTTGTTAATTGTAGTAATTAACGAGAGTTTGCTTATTTTGTAAGCAGATGCCTTTTTCATACAAGATTGATGAATCTTGTACACATATTCTGTGAACAGAAACTAGCTGATAATTTGTGAATTATTTGGAGGTGATTGCTAGCAATCAATGAAATTTTAGGTCGTATATAAACATTATTATTTCTGAGCTCTCTTACGTCTCTCTTTCTTCATCCTCTTGCGCTGCCATTTCCAGCGCATTTGGCGCTTTTTCTTCCATCTCCTAGAGCTTCTTTTCATTTATATACCTCTCTGAGGAAAAACCTGGTGTTTTTAAAGCTTTTGTATTTAGAAAACAGGAAGCTAGAAATAAATCATGGATTTGTCTGCCATCTTTTTTGTTATAATAATGTCTTTAAAAATTGATTCTGAAGTCTTTACTGCAAATTCCCTTGCAGTTTTTTCCTCTATTTCACTGAAATTAGTATATCCCTGCCTCTTTTTTACAAAATTTATTATTTCATCTGATTTTGTCTCTTTCCTGTAGAGCATCTCCATGAAATTCTTTATCGGAGCTCTCATCTCAATGGTCGTTATCTTTTTAACCAGGCTAAGGAGGGATTTGCAGTATCTGTACACCTTTTCTGATTCAAAACCATAAAATGCTGATTCTTTTTCAAGCAGCTTCAAAGTTGCCATATCAGGAACATAAAGCTCATTATCCTCAAGTTTGAAAGGCTCATGACTGCCTGCTTCTCCCGGAACAACCCTTACTTTGTTATTCTGGACAAATTTTGACAGTGAATTCAGCACGCTGGTCATGGCAACGACATTGTTCAGCGTATTCATATCTGAGCCTCTTGATTCGATAGTTGCATGGCTTGTTATTTTTACCGGCTTCCATGATGAATCCAGGAGCGAAAATTCTTTTTTTGCAAAATCCTGCCTTGTAAGGTTATGGATTTTAAGGAGTGAAGACCACTTTCTTGACAATTCCAGTGTGCTCTCGGAAACTGCTTTAAAAGTCGGTTTATAGCTATTTAGCATTCCAAACTCAGGGTATCGGGAATATAAGGAGTTCTCATAACCAAACTCTGAATCCCCCCTGTAGGCTATTACCCTGCCATCTTTCCCTTCAAGCCGGGATTCATAATATGGGCTTGACTGCATAAATGTCGTAATTGCCGGGTCAAGTGCAACATAAAGGTTGTAAAGATTCAGAATCTTCTGCTGCTGGATCTCTTTCAGGTCAATGTAGAAATATTTTGTAATCAGGTTGAAGGATTTTCTCGGGAGCGAATAGTGGTAATGGAAGCCAATGCATTTTCTTGCATTTTCAAATTCTTTTTTTCCGAGTATTCTCTCTTTTGCAAAATATCTCCTGTCTTCAGTTATTCTTGTTGTGTTCTTCCCGGGATAGCTTCCATAATAGTATATCCCAAGCTCGTTGTTTTCCAGTTCATAGACCAATGACTCAAAATCACGAAAAAAATTACCGAATATTTCCCTGGAGGACATATGCGGAAAACTTGCAACTTCAAGCATTGATTGCCCGCATTCTTTTTTTAACTCAATTTCCTTGAGCTGCCTTTTTGAATCTCTTAATATTGCTGCTGCCTTGTTTGCTATTTTCCCTTCGTGGTTCAGGAGGAAGAACTCAAGCTCCATCCCAAACAACTTTGATATGCTGAACTCCATCATTCTTAAAAATAAATATGCCTCGGCCGATATCCTCATTGCTCATTCGGAAACCTGCCAGGCAATAAACTGCCTCGGCCGGGATTCGAACCCGGGTCAAAGCCTTTCTCCAATTGGATTGCGAGAGGGCTTTATGATTGGCCGGACTACACTACCGAGGCTTGTTTGAGTGGGTCCAGGGGGATTCGAACCCCCGACATCTCGCTTTCTTCCAAAGTTAAGAGGCGAGCGCTCTGACCAGGCTGAGCTATGAACCCGTGAAAAGAGCAAAATTTCAGGGGATTTAAAAATGTTTAGGAAATCTGGAATCCCAAACAGTAAAGCTTTTAACGAAATTCAAAATCAGATTAGGCATGGACAGAAAAACAACGAAGAAAAACCTTCTGTATTCGATATTTGACGGCACATTCTATTCGATTATGGTCGGTTTCGGAGAGTCTTTTTTCATGGCTTTTGGTGTTTTTCTCAAGGCAAACATTTTTGAGCAGGGCCTGATAGGCTCATTGCCCCAGTCACTAGGATACTTTTTTGAGATTTTTTCAGACAGGCTTCTTAGGATAATAAAGTCAAGAAAGCTTATGGTTCTCATAGGTGCATTCATCCAGGGAATTATGTATATCCCGGTAATGCTTATATTCCTCTTTGGAGGGAGTAAGATTCCTCTGCTTATCCTCTTTATATCCCTCTATTGGATAGTTGGGATGATAATATCCCCCCCATGGAACAGCTGGATGAGCGATATTGTGCCTGTAAAAGAAAGGGGGAGATATTTCGGGAGAAGGACAAAGATTGCAGGTGTTGCTTCTTTTGTGGCATATATTTTTGGTGGATTGCTGCTCCAGTGGTTTGGAGGGCAGTATCAATATCTGGGATATGCTCTGATATTTGGGATTGCCTTTGTCTCAAGGATGGTTTCCTTTTCTTTCCTGCTAAAACAGGACGAGCCGGAATATAAAATCCCTGCTGAAAGATATAAGTTCAGGCATTTTGTGTCTTCTCTCTTCAAATCAAATTTCGGGACATTTACCCTCTATATGTTTATACTGAACTTTTCAGTCCAGATTGCTGCCCCTTTCTTTATCCCGTATATGCTGAATGATCTCAAAATGGATTATATAACCCTTACAGTTATTACAGCTACATCCATGCTTGTGAAATATATGTCCATGCCTGGCTGGGGAAAAATAATAGACACATACGGAGCAAGAATCGTGCTGAAATTTACAGGGTATCTTATTCCTATAGTACCTATAATGTGGGCTTTCAGCGCAAACTTCTATTATCTTATGTTTGCCCAGGTCCTGTCAGGATTCATATGGTCAGGCTTTGAGCTTGCTTCTGTAAACTTCATGTTCGATACAACACCATATGACAAGAGGGCAGCTATGATAGCATACTATAATGTAGTCTATGGTGTTTCAAATATCAGCGGAGCATTGCTCGGCAGCTGGATTGCCACCCTGCCATTCATATTCTCGGGCTACAAACTGCTTTTTGTAGTCAGCGGGCTGCTTAGATTTGCTGCACCATTAATCTTTGTGCACAAGATAGAGGAAGAAAGAGAAGTGCCGGCACTTGGTTATGACAAACTGTTGTTTAAGATAATGACAATAAGACCAACAAGGGGGTTCTTGATTAACATCATTCCTATCCCGAGAAGGCCCCATAAAAAAAAGTAGATTATTAGCTGGCAAGAACCCGTTCTTTTTCAGCTTTCTTCACTGGATTATTTCCCATTGCATATACAATTGGTTTTTCTCCAAGAGCAAGAACTGATAAATCAACAATATCATGTGTCAGGCCGATTTCTCTTAATCTATGTAGTACTCTTAGCTCGCTGAAAGGAATCTCTATGCCTCTTTCCGGAGCTATCTGGAAATATATTGTATCTCTCCTAATCCTTTCGTCTGCCTGTTCAATTGTCGTATAGATATCAGACATAAGCTCGCCAAGTTTAGTTCTTTCAGAATATGGCCCTTTGCTCCCGAAATGATCAAAGCTGAGAAGCGCATGATAATTATCACCAATTCTTTCTACAAGATTAACCCCTGATTTAGGTTCGTCAACAGCAAAAACAGTATTACCATATGGGTGCTTAGGAACCATCTGAAGGCCAAAGGGACCTATTGTTGTATTAATATAGACTAGATAATCCGAATTGCTCATTTTAATCGAGCTAGATTAAAGTTATATTTAAAGCTATATCTAGATAGCTTTTTAATTGCCACTCACATCCATAAAATTACTGGATATACTTCAAATATGCCAATCGTGCAGGAGTTGCTGTGTTGGGACAGACATAAGGCTGACTGATTCTGATATAGAAAGATGGAAAAGAGAGGAAAGGCTGGATATACTGCTGTCCATTAATCCCCTTATCGGAGGTTCACGGCAGCTTATAAAGAAGAGGCACAATGATGACTGTATTTTCCTGGCAGACGACGGAAGCTGCCAAATACATGAGACCAAGCCATACATATGCCAGCGCTTTCCCACCTCTTTAAAGCACGCGCAGGTTTTTAAATGCAAACTCATAGGAAAAGTGCCGTTAAAATGATAAATATTTAAACTAGTTCATCTTTTAGTATACTGATTTAGTAAAATGACCTCATAGAGGTGGTCAAAATGACAAACTACACTTGCTACAAATGCAAAAAAGAATACGGCAGCGATGAAATAAGGTTAAATGCTGACAGAAAACTGGTATGCGTTTACTGCCTTGGCACAAAAAAACATGCTGAAGTAAAAGAGCCTAAAATTGACAAGATTGAAGAAACAATTGAGTATGTATGCAATAACTGCCATTACTTATTCAAGAGAAAGGCGTCTGTTCTGTTCATGCACTGCCCATACTGCGGCCAGGAAGGAAAGATAATAGCAAAAAAGAATATGGACAGCGACATGATATTAAGTGATAGTATGGATGCAAAATACAGCTACTGAAGCAGCTTTTTTACTTCTTTTATTATCCTTTTTTCAGTTAATCCGTATTTTTCAAGAAGGTCTTTTGCATTCCCTGATTCCCCAAACCTGTCTTCCATCCCTATGATTTTTAATCTTGCTGGATACTCTTGGGAAAGCACTTCTGCAACAGCTCCTCCAAGCCCCCCGTTTACCTGATGCTCTTCTGCTGTTACAATAGCTTTTGTCTGTTTTGCTGCTTTTATTATTGCCTCTCTGTCTATTGGCTTTATAGTATGCATGTTTATTACAGCAGCGGAGATTCCCTCTTTCTCAAGGGATTCAGCAGCAAGAAGTGAATAATAGACCATCAGCCCGCAGGCGATTATTGTTATATCTTTTCCTTTCCTGAGATGGACTGCCTTTCCTATCTCAAAAGGCGTTTCTTCTGTTGTGAATACGGGTGTTTTTTCCCTCCCAAGCCTGACATAAGCCGGGCCTTTCATTTCTGCAACTGCCTCTATTGCCTTTTCTGCCTCAAGGGCATCTGCAGGCACAATGACCTTTATGTTGGGAGTTGCCCTCATCATTGCAATATCTTCCATCATCTGATGCGTGGCTCCATCCGGCCCTACTGTCAGCCCTGCATGCGTAGAGACAAGCTTTACATTTAGGTTGGAATAGCACACAGACTGCCTTATATGGTCGTAGCATCTTCCGGGAAGGAAGGTTGCAAATGAGCTTGGGAAAGGTATTTTTCCTGCCAGTGCAAGGCCTGCTGCCATGCCAATCATGTTCTGCTCGGCAATTCCTGCCTCAATATATCTGTCAGGGAATTTTTCTCTGAATTCGTATGCCCTTGTTGAATCCCCTACGCTAGCTGAAAGCGCAACAATATTCTTATTTTTCTCTCCAAGCCTGATCAGGGCCTTTCCGAATCCATCCCTTGTTGCCAGCTTTTTTTCGTTTTTTAGGTTGTACATTTACTTCTCCTCTATCTCTTTCAGAGCCTGCTCTTTCTGCTTGTCATCGGGAGCAACGCCATGCCATTCGAAATTGTCAAGCACAAATGAAACACCCTGGCCCATGTGTGTATGGAATATTATGAAAGAAGGGCCTTTTTTGTTGTTTTTTGCTTTTTCAAAAGTATCAATTATTTGTTTAAAATCATGTCCGTCTGCTTCATAGACCGTCCAGTTGAATGCCTCTACTTTATCTTTAAGAGGATCAAGCGCCATCATCTCCTCTGTTTTTCCTGCCTGCTGGACCATATTCCTGTCCACAAAAGCTATCAGATTGCCAAGTTTATAATGAGCTCCTGCCATAAGAGCCTCCCAGATTGAGCCTTCTTCCATCTCCCCATCACCAAGTCCGACAAACACATGGCTTTTCTTTTTATCCATCTTATAGCCTATTGCAAGACCTACAGATGCAGGGAATCCCTGACCAAGAGAGCCTGTTGACAACTCTACAAGCGGGATGTCGATATTTGCAGGGTGACCCTGAAGCCTTGAGTTTACCTGCCTTAATGTCATGAGCTCTTTCTCAGGGATAAAGCCAGCTTCGGCAAGAGCAGCATACCAGACAGGATTTATATGGCCGTTGGAAAGAATGAACCTGTCCCTATCTTCCTTATCAGTGTGAATGCTTTTTTCAAATACCCTAAAATAGAGAGCTGCAAAAACATCCGCCATGCCAAGTGATCCGCCAGTATGGCCGCTTCCTGCCTTGTTCAGCATGAGAATTATTTTTTTTCTGATATCTTTAGCATGCTGCTTTAAGTCATCATACCCCATAATTAAACCCCCAATGGCGGAAAGTTTATAAAAGTTTTGATGGATTTTTCTGGTGGCCATAGAGTCCCAGATAAAATTGAAGATTTTCAAATACCTGTCTTTCAGAATTATCCATCCGTGATAATGAGATTATTGTTATTTTATATCCGAGAGTGCCATATCTGGCGCCGTAATCCCTTTCCTTTATTATTGAATAAACTTCTGGTGACATAAACACCTGATAAGAAGCATCATGCCTGTGCACACCAAAACCATTCAGGTAAAGCCCCTGTCTTGATTTAACCTCATCAACACCAAATTCAAGGGGCAGCTGTATCCTGGTATCTGCGTATTTTATTATTGTCCCTTCCAATATATTATTTTCAAGATTGTCTATCTCTCCAGAAGTCAGGAATATATCAATGTCATTATCTGAACCAAGTCCAGCTATCATATTAGAAATAAAGATTAGTCGACAAACTCTATCCCAAGCTCGGTTTCCATGTCTTCTTTCTGCTTTGTGACAAGCTTTTTATCCTTGCCGAAAATCTGGGTGCTTTTCACTCCGGTAATAATGAGTATTGTTCTTATTGTCCCCTGAAGGTCTTCTGAGATTGACGCTCCCCAGATAACTCTTGCATCCTCATCAAGCTTGCTTGACACTGTTTCAACAACTCTTCTTGCTTCTTCAAGTGTCATATCCGGTCCGCCTGAAACATTTATCAATGCGCCTGTTGAGCCAGTTATATCAACATCAAGAAGAGGGTTCTCGATTGCTTTCTCAACTGCTTCTATTGCCCTGTTTTCTGTGTCAGATTCACCTACACCTATAAGGGCGACCCCCCCTGAACTCATGATAGCTTTTATATCAGCAAAATCCAGATTGACAAGCCCCGGCCTTGTAACGAGCTCTGCAAGCCCCTTGACTGCATTTGTAAGAATTTCATCTGCAACTTTGAATGCTGTGTGCAGAGGCAAATCAGGAGCAAGCTCAAGAAGCTTATCGTTTGGAATTACAATTAACGTGTCAACTACTGCCTCAAGCCTTTCAAGCCCAAACAGGGCGTTTTCATATCTTCTGTGGCCTTCCATTGAGAATGGCATTGTTACAATACCTATCACAAGCGCTCCCATCTTTTTCGCGGTTTCCGCAATTATCGGGGCAGATCCTGTTCCTGTTCCGCCTCCAAGCCCGCATGTGATGAAGACCATGTCAGCTCCCTGAAGTGCTGCCTTTATTTCTGATTCATTCTCTTTTGCAGCATCTTCTCCGATTTTGGGTATGCTTCCTGCTCCCAGTCCCTTTGTCAGATCCCTTCCAATCAGGATTTTTTTATCTGCGCTTGTGTATAGAAGGTCCTGCGCATCTGTATTGACTGCAATTGTCTCTGCTCCTGCAACACCCACTTCTGTTATCCTGTTTATAGTATTATTCCCTGCTCCGCCGGTGCCAACGACTTTTATAGCAGCCTTCTGCCTGGAGAGTATCTCCTCCAGCTCCTTATCAATTGCATGCGGCCTTGAAATAGAAACTCCTTTTGGTGAACTATGAAAAGCGTCTTTACCTTCGTTAACTTCAACTTGCAAAATAAACACCTCGCCCAGCTAAAACCTAGTTAAATCAATAGTAAGCTTATATTTAAAGGTATTGAAAGAATTATTCTGGTTTGCTCTCTTTATTCTCGGAAGATTTTTCCTTTTTTTCAGTCTTTGGCTTTGATTCCTTGAAATCTTTCTTAAGCATAACCTCCTTTATATCCGGGATAAGTTCAGTCACTCTTTTCTTTACTGCATCAAGGACTTCCTTTGGGAACTTTTCCTCGCCGATAAGGAGAGTATTTTCTTTTAGCTCAAGTTCAGCATCTTTTATATTAAGCTCGTTCCTGAAAACTGCCCTTGCTTTCTCAAGGGGCGATTCAACTACCCTGGTTAATTTTGCCTCATATCTCAGGGTGCGGCCTGCCAGCGGGTGGTTGAAGTCTACTATAACCCTCCCACCTGAGACTGACCTGACTGTCCCGAAACTGTTGTCAATATTTACTTCAAGGCCCGGGAAAGGCTGTATCTCCTGCTTCCTGAATATCTTCATAGGCATCAGCTTAAGGAGTTTTGCGTTCTTTTTTCCGAATGCTTTCTCAGGCTCCAGTGTAACTTTAACAGTGGCGGGAACTTTGCTTTCCATTATCTTTTCTTCCATTCCCTTAAGAATGTGCTCTTCACCGAGACAAACTACAACCGGCCCGAAGACAGAATTTTCTCTTGCCAGATTATTGTCTTTGGCAGTCTTTTCATCTGTAGTGTCAAAAAGAGTGCCGTCTTCAAGCCATCCTGTATATTCAATCTCCACAAAATCATGCTTTTTTAATGACATTGTTTTTTTAGATTAAAGGCATGTTTAAAAAGCTTTCTGAGAATGAACACAAGTTTAGAAAATTTGAGATTCTGTCTAATTCAAAATAAGAATATTTATATATTGTGTATGCATTACACTAAGAGATGGAAAAATTAAGAGGCCAGATGCAGGTAGCTGTTGACGCAGTTGTATTTACAGTGGAAAATGATGTTCTAAAGATACTTCTTATAGAGAGAAGAAACCAGCCGTTCCAGGGGAGATTTGCCCTTCCCGGTGGATTTGTGAACCCAGATGAGGAATTTGAGCAGGCTGTAAAAAGAGAGCTTTTTGAGGAAACCGGCGTGAAAGACATATTTGTAAAGCAGATAGGTGCATATGGCAAAGTCAGCAGGGATCCCAGAGGAAGGATAATTTCAATAGCCTTTCTTGCACTGATAAGCCATGACCAGAACCTAAAAGCCGCAACAGACGCAGCGAAAGTTAAATGGGCCCCGTTAAATGATCTGCCTCCGCTTGCATTTGACCACAGGCAGATAATAAGCGACTCTCTTGAAGTCCTAAAGTTCGAAATACAAACCACAAATATCGCAAGAGAGATACTTCCTGAAGAATTTACATTAAGCAATCTCCAGTCACTGTATGAGAATATCCTCCAAAGAAAGCTTGACAAGAGGAATTTCAGGAAAAAAATAAGGGAGCTTGAACTGGTAAAAGAAACCGGAAAGCAATTTATGGAGGGAGCACACAGGCCTGCAATGCTATATGAATTTAGGGATAAGGAATATGAAAATTTAAAGGAAAGGATGCATGTTCTGCTAAGCTGATTTGGTTAATGGATGATGGTCGTAATACCTATACATGCTATTAACTTCCGGATGCCTTTGTTTTGAACCATCATACACAATATAGGTCCCTATTAGTTTTGCCCCATTCTTGGACAGAGCCTCTTTTATGCCGGTCCTTGTCCTGCCACTCCAGAGGCTGTCATCAAGGAAGAAATATCCTTCCCCTTCTGCTATATATCCGGCTAAATCCTCTATATCATTTCCTGTCCTGATACCCCCTGTTACAACAAGAAGCCTGTTCTTTGTTTTTCTGGTTGTTAAAACATAATCTGAAAAAACTTCCCCAAATCTTCCTGACACAATAATTCCTGCATTTTCAGGGACTGCTGAATATAGGCAGTTAAAAATATCAAAATTTCTCCCTATCTCTGCATCAAGGTTTTCATAAAATCTCTTCCCTCCCTTATGTTCCTGGAGCATTCCAACAATCAATTCTGTGAGTCTGTTCATTTTTTAGTTTTGCATAGTTTTTTCAAGAGCAAAATAAAACTGATGCGCGAATAGATCAGGACACATTCTGCTCAGTTTTTTTGCAAAAGGAGGATTAATATCTTTAACAATCCACGCCCTTCTGTATTCTTCAGCGACTGGTTGGTATCCTGCCGCAGCGAACATCTTTTTCCATTCCTTTGTTGTGTGCATGGATACATGACCTTTGTGAAACTCTTCAAAATCATAAAAGTTGCCTGAATGCAGGGCTTTATCAACCCTGGCTGCTATGCTCCGCGGGTTTGGGACAGTGATAAGAAGCCTTCCATCATCTTTTAACAGGAACTCTATAGTTCTTAAAGCTTCTTCCGGGTGTTTAAGATGCTCCAGGATTTCGGAAGCAATAACAGTATCATAAACCCCTATATTATCCTCTCTCTTTATTTTTGTGATATCCGCGTGAATGATTCTCTGGAATCCCCCGGGTGTTTCCTCGCATGCATAAATAGAAATATCCAAACCAACTTTATTCGGGACTGCTGCATCAACAGACACAGGATATTTGCCGCAACCTATCTCAAGCAGACTCTCTCCCCTGGCATAATTCGCAATAAATCTTTTTCTTGATGGAGAGGGCTTCCAGTCCTCATAATCATTGTAATGCAAATTTGCCGCAATTATACTATTCATCAGTGGTAGTTTATTGAAATTATATATAAATATATACTAAAATCAAAACATTTATATATAATAAGTGTTTACTATACACTAAGTAAGACAATCAAGCTCAATCCTGAAAACAGGGTTGGGCTTTTTTTGGATGAAAATAAGTGTAAAAAATACAAGAAGTGAAAATATGGATGAAAACCTTGGGATGAAGATAGAAAGGCTCAGCAGGGAACTGGAAAGGGCACAACATGAAAGGTCATTGTGCAACCATGTTTTCGGAGAGCCTAACAGAATTTTAACAGAGTATAAAGTGCCTTACATTGTTGGGTATATACCTTGCGGTTCTGATCCAATCCCTGATTTAAAATACGAAACAAAAACAAGAATCGGATGGGAAAGGATGTGCCTGAATGATTGCGGATACAGAGAATACACCGAAGCACTGGAAGTGACACAGGAAAAGAGATACAAACCTGATTTCACAAAACCGATAGTAAGAACGGGAGGCTAAAATGACAAACAAAACCATGCTTACAGATGAATACCAGCTCACAATGATGGCATCATACCTTGATAATAATATTGATGATAAGGCAACATTTGACATGTTTATCAGAGGGCTTCCTGAAGACTGGGGATACTTTATTGCAAACGGCATAGAAGATGCAATTGATTATGCAACAAGCATCAAATTTAGTAAAGACGATATTGATTTCCTCAGAAGCCAGGGAAAATACAGTGAAGATTTCCTTGATTTCCTCAGGGGTTTTAGGTTTAATGGTGAGATATATTCTGTTAAAGAGGGAGAAATTGTCTTTCCAAACCAGCCGGTATTAAGAGTAACCGGCAGCAGAACAGAAGCCCAGTTTCTTGAAACTGCCATACTTAATATAATTAATTTCCAGACAATGGTTGCATCAAAGGCAAACAGGGTTGTGAATGCTGCCGGAGAATCAACAGTGCTTGATTTTGGCCTGAGAAGAGCCCAGGGTGAGGACGCGGGGATGGAGGGCGCAAGGGCAGCTTATATTGGCGGTGCTTCAGGCACCAGCAATGTAAAAGCAGGAAAAGAATATGGGATTCCAACTGGCGGGACTCAGGCCCACAGCTATGTAATGAGCTTTGATGATGAGGCGGATGCTTTCAGGGCATATGCAAAGACTTTTCCTGACAGGTCTGTCTTCCTTATTGATACATACAATACTCTTGAAGGTGCAGAAAAAGCGGCAATTGTAGCCAAGGAAATGGAAAAGCAGGGGCACAGGCTTGTCGGAGTCAGGCTGGATTCAGGAGACCTTGAAATGCTTTCAAAAGGCGTCAGAGACATATTCAACAGCCAAGGTCTTGGATATGTGAAAATATATGCAAGCAATGACCTGAATGAATACAAGATTGAAGACCTGGTGAGGAATGGGGCAAAAATAGATGCTTTCGGTGTTGGGACAGAGATGATTACAGCAAAGCCGGTCTCCGCAATATCCGGAGTCTACAAGCTTGTTGAAGATACAGCAGGCCCAAAGATGAAATTTTCACCGGGAAAGGAAAGCAACCCAGGAAAGAAACAGATTTATAGGATAAGTGATGAGAAAGGGACCTTCCTGTATGATGTAATGGCTCTTGAATCTGAAAAAATAGAAGGCAGGTCATTGCTTGAAAAAGTTGTTGAGAACGGATACAGAATAAGCCAGAGAAGAGACCTGAAAGAGATAAGGGAATATGCTCTTGATTCAGTAAGCAGGCTTCCTGACAGCCTGAAGCAGGTCAGAGTTGCAGACAAGTATGAGGTAAGAAAATCAGAAGGCCTGACTAGCCTTATAGATGAGCTTGGGGAAAAATATCTCCAAAGCCTTCCTTTTTACAGCGTAGTTCATCCAATTTCAATAAATCAATAAGTGTAAAAAATACAATAATAGGTGAAGCAAATGAAAACAACATTGAACAAAGTTGTTAATGATAAAGGATTCAGGAAATATACCACACATAAAGCAGAAGCCGGGGATATAATCACTTCTCCTGAGTTTGCTTTTGGGGAATACGGTGTTTTCTACGATGATGATAAGCACCTGAGGCTTGACAAGTATAATATCAGTGTAGACGGGCACACAAGAACTCTGGAGGTGCAGTATTCAAACCCTGAGATACCGAGAGGGAAACCTGATGAACTGATAACAATAGATATTGCCGCGTATGACCCTTCTCGGGGAACGGCAAAATTCCTCGTTGAAGAGGCTTATCTTGGCGGCGGTTCAGGCCCTTGCAGCCATGATCCTTATCCTGATGGATGGAATGTAAAGGCAAGAAGGCTTTCAGATGATGCGTCATATGATCCAAAAGGCAAACTAATAGATTTCTACCAGAGCGGTTCTTTCACAAACAAGGTCAGGGAAGTTACTGTAGTCGGGAAGATGGAGAAAATAATCGAGTGGAGAAAAAAATAGCAAGGAGGTAAACAAGATGAAAACAATAGCATGGAATGTAGATACACAATACGACTTTATGCGTGCTGACGGGAAACTATATGTGCAGGATGCAGAAAAGATTGAGGGAAACCTTGAGAAACTGACAAACCTTTTCAGAAAAAAAGGGACAGCAATAGTAAATACAGGGGACTGGCATAATGAGCATACTGCTGAAATTTCAGATACACCTGATTTTGTCAATACCTTTCCGGAGCACTGCATGCAGAATACACATGGAGCGGATTATGTCGGCGCAACCAAGCCAGCAAATGCGCTCTATGTCGACTGGCAGGATGAAAAGGCTGACCTTGATGCAATTGCAGGAGCAAAAGAGATTGTAATATACAAGGACATGTTCGATGTCTTTGCAGGAAACCCGCACACTGACAAAATTGTTGATGCACTGGGCCCGGACAGGGTAATCGTATATGGTGTTGCAACGAATGTCTGCGTCAATTATGCTGTAAGAGGGCATCTGGAAAGAGGGCTTGAAGTCTATGTCGTAGAGGATGCAATAAAAGAGCTCCCAAATATACCTTCACCAGTTGATGGCTGGGTAAAGGCAGGAGCCAGACTGATCAGAACAGAAGATGCAGTTAATTACATCGGAGGTTAAAATGCTCGAACAAAAAATACTGCTGGCACAAATGGATCCTGAAACTGTAAGCGATGAGATAGGCGACTTTGTCATACAACAGGTAAAGGAGGGGGATTATATAGGATGTGTTATAGGGCTATCAGGAGGCATTGATTCCACAACCACAGCTACACTGATAAAAAGAGCGTTTGACAGGCATAATCTCAGAAGAAAACGGAACAAGCTTGAGATTGTGGGGTATATCATGCCTTCAGATATCAATAACCCTGAAGATGCGAGAGACGGCATAAGGGTCGCAGAAAACCTTGGGGTAAGATATGAGGTTCTGGATATAAACGGCGTTGTAGAAGCATACAGGACAACAAATCCCGAAGCATTTGATGTAGAATACCACAAAGGAAACCTTATGTCTAGGATTAGGGGGAACATCCTTTCCACAAAAGCAGCTACAGAAAGGAAACTTGTTGCCGGCACTGGAAACTGGGATGAAGATTTCGGCCTGGGATACTATACTTTATTCGGCGACGGGGCTGTACACATGAGCCCAATCGGCAATCTTCCAAAGAGGCTTGTAAGAGAGATGGCAAAATATCTTGGCATTGATTCCTATTTTGTCAACAGGGAGCCTACTGCAGGGCTTGAGCCCGGCCAGACAGACTTTAAGGATCTGGGCTACAGCTATGACACGGCTGAATTAATTATAAGAGGCCTGGAGCTTGGCATTGACCCACGGGACTTGGCTGATTATTCCCAGGTAAAAAAACAGATTGAACCAGAAATCAGCTATAAGGGAGCCAAATTCACTTCTGCATATGAGATTATAGAAGACATAATGCAGAGACACATTGTTGCAGAGGCTAAGGCAGGTATTGTCAGCCCTCCTGCAGCGCCTGTATCCCTATACTACGGCAAAGAGATCTGGAGGACAATAAAAAAGGTAGAGAGGGAATAAAATGACAAAACCAACACAGCTCTATGTAGCTACAACCCTCATAATAAAGCATGAGGATAAGTACGTGCTTATAGAAAGAAAAAACCCGCCGTACGGCTTTGCCCTTCCCGGAGGCTTTCTCGAGCCAAACCTGACTGGGGTAAAAAATGGAGAAAAAGAAGCCAAAGAAGAGACGAATCTAGAGATCCTGATTCATAACCCCTATACTCCAATAGTCTTCTCATCTCCTGATAGAGATCCCAGAAGCAGAGTAGTTGATCTTATTTACATAGCTACAGGAACGGGCAAGCTGGCTGCCGGAGATGATGCAAAGGCAGTCCATGAATTCTGGCCTGATGAGATAGAGAAAATGTTTGGCAAGAACAAATTTGCCTTTGACCATGAAGACATACTAAAACACTATTTTTCAAGGAGGATGTTCTATGACTATTCCGGCAACGATAGAAGGTAGAGTAGGGACAATCGCGAGGTTTAAGCCTCTCCATATGGGGGCCCAGCTTATGCTTGAAACCATATGCTCACAGGCAGGTGAAGTCATAATCGGAATCGGAAGCTCAAATAAGTATGATGTAAGAAATCCTTTTACTGCTGAGGAAACAGAGGAGATGATACGCAGGGCTCTCTCAGGATATGATAACTATTCTGTTGTCCACGTCCCTGATTTTGCCCACCTCGGCCCTGAATATCAGGATGGCCAGGCATGGAGGAAGAATGTTCTCAGGTTGTTTGGAGAGCTGGATTATTTCATAGTGGAGAACGGCTATGTAAAAAAACTGCTTGAAGAGGATTATAAAATTGCAAGACCTTCCAGCCTTATTCCTAAAGAGAGCCAGATAATGGTCAGCGGGACAATGGTCAGGGTTGAAATGGCAAAAAATGGCGACTGGAAAAGTCTTGTTTCAAAAGAAGTAGCGGATTATCTGACTGAGCCCGGCAAAGCTGGAAGCTATGAAAATCTTGTTGACAGATTTAGAAAAGAATTCGGGCTTGAAACTCTGGCCAGCATGGCAACTGAGGGGATCTATGCCAGGGATGCTGAAACAGAATACAGGAGGACACTGGTGTAAAATGGCAAAAATAGGGAATTATGAAATCATAAAGGAAATAGCAATTGACAGCAAAGGGGAACCTGTTGGCGGAATGGGAAGGATATTCCAGGCAAAGCATATCTATCTGGATGAGCTTGCATGCATAAAGCAGAACAAGGCAAAAGAGTTCGAGGATGTGCTTTACAACGAGGCAAAAATACTCTGGAGGCTCAACGAACACCATTCAATACCTACTGTAAAGGATTTCTTTCCTGTTGCTGATTCATATGTCATGGTAATGGATTACATAGACGGCCCTACCCTTGACTCTCTTATTGAGAAGAATTCAAGAATGCATCCTGAAGATGCATCCTGGATTACCGAACGGCTTCTTTCAGCACTGCAGTATTCTACTTACAAGGGGATTGTTCATGGCGACATAAAACCTGGGAACCTTTTCATTGAAGCAAAACATCATGATGTAAAACTCATAGACTGGGGCCTTGCCTCATACAAGCCCAAAAGTACCAGCAAACAGATGGGATATACCCCGAGATATGTAGCTCCTGAGATAAGGGATGGCAAGTCGCCTATTCCTGAATCCGATGTCTATGGTACGGGAATGATCATGCTCTATGCATTGGGAGGTGATGTTGACAGCAAGGAGTTCAGGGACGAGACTCCTGAGCCGATAAAAGAATTCTGCAGCAGGCTAATAAGATATGACCCTATGCAGAGACCAAGCCTGGAAAAGGAGAACTTGGCAAAAGCTTTGTCAGACATAAGAGAACAGGTCTTTGGAAGAAGACACATGAAATAATATGAGGTTGATAAAAATGTATTCGTGGAGCGGAGATACAACAAACTGGAGAGGAGCAGGGGCGTATAAATTTGACAAAAACCCCTACAAAGCCGATCCGAGAGCAAAAAAGGCGAGGACATATTCCTCAAGCAGCACGCCAAACATGAAGATGGTGGACCCTAAAGATAAAGAAATTGAATCCTACAGTGCAAACCCAATACTTGTAGGCGTGGATGTTACTGGCTCAATGGCCAGCTGGCCTGGTGAGATATTTGACAGGCTGCCGCTTTTTGCAACAACACTTGCGCAGTACAGGGATGACGCGGAGTTTTGCTTTGCTGCAATAGGGGATGCAACCTGCGACAGCTATCCATTGCAGGTAAATAAGTTTGGGAAAGGGATTGACCTTGAGGATCACATAAAGGCGCTTGGCGCTGAAGGAGGCGGAGGAGGACAGATAAAAGAAAGCTATGAGTTATTCGGCTATTACATGCTGAACAATGTCAAAACTCCAAATGCACTTTCGCCATTCCTTTTCATCCTGGGAGACGAAATGTTCTACCCTGCTGTGAATCCTGATCAGGTTGAGCATTATATCGGTTCAACTTTGCAGTCAGGAATAGATTCTCTTGGGCTATGGGCTGCCTTGTCGCAGAAATACAATATGTTCTTCCTGCAGAAGCCTTATGGCCATGGGGGAGAGGCAAGTGTAGATGCTGAAGTGAGGAAAGCCTGGGAAAAGGCCCTGGGAAAAGAAAGAGTGATACAGCTTCCCAGCATGGAAAGGACTGTTGACATAATGATGGGGATTGTAGCCAAAAGCTGGGGAAAATATGATGACTTTAGCCTAAGCCTTGGGGCCAGGCAGCCAGATGATGAGCAGACCAAAGTCCATATGTCAATAAGGTATCTTCCGGACGGCACAACTGAACATTCGGTTATGGATGCTAAAGGAAGCACAAAAACCAAGTCACTGCTCGATCTTGGCAGCAAATAAATTTTTTATTTTTATTTTTGGAGGGAAAAATGAAAACAAAAGCCATTGTAACAATGCCACCATACGCCGGATACTTAAGCGATGTTGTGAAGCACCCCATTGTCTCAGGCATAAGGCTGAATACTGTAATGCCAACCAAGGAAAAGCTAGAAGACATGCTTAAAAGGCTTAATAATGCCACCGGAGATAAAGATCTGTGGATTGACCTTAAAGGCAGACAGCTCAGGACAAAGGGATACTGGGTTCCGCCATTCACTGAAATACAGCTGACTCACACAATAAAGGTCGATACACCAGCAACTGCTGTTTTCAGTGACGGGAAGGAGTACGCAACAATACTGGAGGTTGACGGGAACCGCCTGATAATGCAGGAAGGCCCAAGAAGGGTTGTCGGCCCCGGGGAATCCCTTAACATAAGGGGTAAAAACCTCTCAATTGACGGCTATTTTACAGAGACGGATTTTAGGTATATTGAGGCAGGACAAAAGACAGGAACCAAAAAATACATGCTTTCTTTTGTAGAGTCAAAAACAGACATAGATTTATTAAAAAAATTATATTCCGAAGCTGAGATTATTGCAAAAATCGAGTCAAAGAAAGGGCTTGATTATGTAATGAGAAGCTGGAACAATGATGCAAGGCTGATGGCAGCCAGGGGAGACCTGTATCTTGAGCTGGATATGCCTCATGACATAATAAAAGCTTCAGAGTCCATAATCCGGAAAGACAAGGATGCAATTGTCGCCTCAAGGATATTTGACTCATTGTCCTATCAGGAGGAAATAAGCAGCCAGGATATCGGCGATGTTGACAGCCTTATGAGGATGGGATACAGGAATTTCATGTTCGGTGATTACATATGCATGCACAAGGAATCCATAATGAGCGGCCTGAACCTGCTTTACAGGATGGCGGAGAGCTATGAAAAATGAATAATGTACTCGTAGTGTATAAGAAAAGCACTTTTGAGCTTTATGGCAATTCTCCTGACGGGAAAACCCGGGAGTATGTCCGGGATAACCTTGAATATCTTAAAAAAAGCCATGATTCGCAGCAGAAAACTCTTGAGACTGTAGCAGACGAGCTTAACCAAAGAAACATAAAAAACCACGTAATATACAGAGCTGATTTAAAAGAATTAAGCGGAGAGCTGAAGAAACTAAACGGATATGATCTTATTGTGAGCGTAGGAGGGGACGGCACCTTATTGGAGGTGTCCCATTATGTGACAGATATTCCTGTATTGGGAGTTAATTCCGACAGCAGCGGAAGCACGGGATATTTCAGTATGGCAAATTCAGGGAATTTTGGCTATTTAATTGATAATTTCAGTAATACAAAAATGACAAGACTGAACAGGCTTGAAATAATGCTAAACAGGGAGATATTGCCTGAGCTGGTGCTCAATGACATATTAATAGCCCATTCAAATCCTGCCGCAAATACGAGGTTTAAGCTATATATGAACAATCAGGAAGAGATGTTCAGAAACAGCAGCGGTGTGCTTATATGCACTCCCGCAGGGTCAACTGCATTCATGTATCAGGAAAACGGCAATATCATGCCTATTGATTTTGGGTATATGCAGTATCACATAAGAAGCAACAGGAAAGAGCACGATATGTTCAGATTTGCTGGCAAACTGGAGATAGAATCACTGACAAGGGAAGGTGGGATATGGATAGATGGAGAGCACCTGAGGTACGATTTTGCTCTTGGAGACAAAATTAAGATATATATGGGCCAGCCGCTCCAGCTGGTCGGTGATTTAGAGGAAAAGAGAAAACACTTTAAATAAAGGCGTTGTTCTCAGTTAAAATGGATTTGAGAAAATTCAGCAGGAAAGAAGTAATCTCTTTCATAATTTTATCTATAATTGCAGTCCTGATCCTTGCCACTTTCAGGGGCGCAAGGGCAACCCTATTTGTTCTTGGATTCATCATTTTCAGCGTTATCCTGACATTATACAAGAGGTATTTCTATATCCCCATAGAATTTGAGATTATATCTCTGGGAATAGTGCTCTGCTCTGTTGAGTACGGCCTGGCTGCAGGGCTCATAGTTGCATTAGTCGGCGGGATAGCATACACTATATACTGCACGAGCTTCAGTCCTTTTACTGTGCCCATGCTGTTCGGCTACAGCCTGATGGCTTTTCTTGCCTCTTTCTTCCCGCAGGCAAACATAACCTACCTTGGGATTGCAGTCAATGTAATCCACAACATTTTTGTGTTCTCAATATACCATTTTGCATTTAGATACGACCCATTTAAGAATATCATGTACAGCGGGACAAACATACTGATAAATATCCTGCTGTTCTCTAATGTTGCACCCTTCTTATCTGCAATAATGGGATAATCAGATGGATTCTATTATCTTTAGGAATGCAGCAGCTATTTTCTCCTCTTTTTCTCGCGGGTACTTTGTTTCTGCCAGTGTCTTTCCTTCAAGAGGCTTGTCTGAGCCCACACCGGCAAAGAAATAGTTTATGCTGCCAAGATTTGGATAATTGCTATGGTATCCATGATCAAGGGAAGCCATAACTGACCATTCCATATCTAGAAAATCCCCCCCTGCTTTGAGACCATGCTCCAGGCTGGATTTGCTCTGTTTCAGCACAGAAGTCATGTTTATTGTTGTGCCTGCATGAACCTCTTCCGCAATGCTTTTCCTGAATATCCCAGAGACTTTTTTGTTGAACTCAAGCTGGTTGTATATTGGGTATGTCCTGAAATCCCCTTTTACAACCTTCATTTCGTCAAGGGCTGCTATGGGAATGCAGATATCACCAACTTTAAGATCGGGATTCAATATCCCGATTTTGCCGAAATGAAATATGTTCAGGTCAACCCCTAAAAAGTATGAGCTTGTCATGGAATAAATCTGGGAAAGTATGTTCCTGGCCTGATCAGCAAAAATATAGTCAAAACATATGACCAGCTTATTATTTAGCTTCAGGATTTTGTAATTAAGGTATTCATTAGTATTCTCCCTTATGGCTTTAATGCCATTGAACTTAAGGGATCTGTGCGGGCCAAGCATAACAACTATCTCCTTGGATTTCACAATATCTTTAGGATTGATGCCCTTAAATATCTCAAGGACAAGCGAAAATGCAAATTCCTCGAATCTTTTGCCCGCCATTGCAGCATCATCTTTGTAATTGTTTACCTTAAGCGTGAGCTGCCTTCCAAGGATTTCGCTTAGGCTTTCCACAAGGTCAGTGTCCCTGAACTTTCGCATGACTCCCCTTGTGTTTACAATATGCAGTATCCCTTTTTTGCTGTCCCAGAAATGGGGTTCTGTTGACTTCTCTGGGAAGTACTTTACCAGTCCTTTAATCTCAGTTTCCAGCTCTGAAGTTTTCCAGGCATTGTGCATAACAACTTCGCTGAGCTTCTTCAGCTGGTCATCTCTGACACGAGAGTCAGGATGGAGTTTCCTGTCAAAAGTATATGTCTCCCTCTGCTTCTGGACCATAACCCTATCCATGGCAACCTGAAATAAAGTTAAATATTAATATATAACTATTATGCATGAAAAGATGGATTTTGATAATGAAAAAAAACAGGCCCTGAATAAGCTGGACAAATCAAAAAAAGGGGAAATTGATGTGCAGATTCTTTCTTTGATAAAAAAAGTAAATAAAAATCCTGATTACTACACAACAAGCTCCTGTGCAGGCAGGGTCATGATCCTGAAGGAATCAGAAAGAAAAGACGGGGTTGAATGGGTCTTCTCAAGTCATGAAGCTGTAAAATACAGTGAAATAGGGAGACATCTGGCGGATGTTCCTGAAGAAACTTTGTGGTTCAGAATGGAGCCTCCGATATTCCATGTATGCTGCAGGGATATTAATGCTGCTGAAACCCTGATTAAGATAGCCAATAACTCGGGGTTCAGAAGGTCAGGGATAATCGGCATAAAGAAGAGGATAATTGTTGAGATTCTTTTTCCGGAAAAGATGGATGCGCCTATATCTGAGAAAGGCAGCATGATCGTTGAAGAAGCTTATCTTAAAAGATTGATTTATTATGCTAATTCCAAACTGAAGAAAACAAGAAAAAAATTAAAAATTTTTGAGGAATTATTTCCTTAATATTGCTACTACCAGGATACCGAATACGACCAGTGCCAGTAATAGCAATCCTCCAAGCAGTATCAGATACTGTGGTGATTCAAAGAAAGATTGCTTTTCTTCACCATATATGACTCCTGTTGAAGGCCCGACCTCATCTACAACAACTACCGTATCGCTGTCCTCCTCTTCTTCCTCATCAGAAGGTGTTGCTCCGCCATTGCAGCCCTGTACTGTAAGCACAACGCTCTCCAGGTCTGTCTGCTCGTCATTATTGTAGTTTGCTTCTATTGCAATGACATACTCACCGGCAGCTGTGCTTGAGGGTATAGATAGGTCAAAGGTTCTTGTTTCAGTATCCCCTTCGTCAATCTCTATATTGTAGACTTCTTCACGGATGCCCAGTTTTGATGATTCAACAAAGATAGATGCCTTATTCTGGTCATCTGTTCCTGTATTCTCTATTGTAACCCTAAGAGTTGTATGGGTCTCGCCGCATGCAAGGCTTGCCGGGCTAAGTGATGCTGAGGTTACTGTGATTTCATCATCTTCAAGCTGCACTTCAAGAGTGAATTCAAGGTAATCCCCGTGGAGGGCCCCGTTTTCGTCCTCTCCTGTTACCCATAGCTCAAAGTCGTAGTCGTCCTCATCAAGGTCACTAGGGATATCAAAGGATAGTGTCTCTGTAGCTGTATCATCTGCCTTAAGATCACCAAAATCTACAGTGTCATCATCAAATTCAGAATCTGCAGGCTCAAGTTCTGCCTCGATATCCTGTATTTCACAGTCTCCGTAGTCATCAGGATCATCGCAATCCCCATTATTGTCAAACCTGTTCTCTATGTCTATATCAAGGACAATTTCATCATTTCTGCCGACTTCATCATAGCTGTCTCCGTCATCCAGGCTATTGTCGTCACCATCGATGGTTATCCTTGGATCTCCGAACCTCAGAAGGTTTTCAGCCTGCATTGTGAAATCAGAAATTGTCAGCAATGTGGTTGTTGAGTTTTTCACAACAATGTTACCTATATCAAAAGCTGTTGCCTGTCCCTGGCTGTCAACTGCATCCAGGTCAAGAGGAACATATCCATTGATTGTCAGCGTTGCTGACTCGTTTGAGTCCAGTGTTGTATCTGACAATGTGTAATTTACACTATATTTAGAATCTACACCTGAAGAGGTGACGTTGATACCAGAAACTGTCTCGTTTCCGGTGTTAGTTATTGTAATGCTTGCTGAATCTGTCTCGCCTCTCTCCTGGCTGCTGCTTCCCAGCGCCACTGTTGAGCTTGAGGCTTCAATTGCAGCAAAAGCGCTTGCTATTGTAATTGCAAACATCAGCAAAAACAATATTATCAGTTTTTTCATGGTATACCACCTGCTAAAATCATAAATCTATAGTGCCTGAGAATAACCAGTTATATATAAATCTTATGTAGCGTTACTATTTAAAAGTAAAAAAGATTAAGAAAAATTAAAATGGTCCATCAGGTTGACCTGGGGGATAGGGTTCTTAAACTCCTTTTTCTCTTCCTTTGACTGCTCAACTATGAAATCTTCAGGTTCCTCTTTATTAGCCAATAGGTCTTTGAGCGGCCTCTCATCCCCTATGTCTGTATAGACAGATTTTACTGCTTCTGCTGGCTGTGTTTTTCGCGTCTCTTCGACAGAAAGGACTTCATTAATCTCAATAGTCATAGTGTTGCGGGACTCCTCTTTAACCTGCACCTGAGGTCTGAGAACAGCCTCTGGCTCCTTAAACTCTGGAGGATTGTCTCTTTTATAACCGCTTACCATGATATGGAAATTTTTCCTTTCAGGGCTTGTTTTCTGGATAAGCTCCTCGATTTCCTCTTCATATGTCTTCTTTCTGCCCTCACTTTGGGTAGGCCTGTTTGCGTCTTCAAAATGCCTTGATACTCTCTTTTCAGTGCCCATAATGCTTTCTGCCATCCTTTGTGCCTCTGTAGGGCTGCTGGCAAGACCTGTTTTGGCTAGTGTTTCTGCAAGTGTATTCATATTAGTCATGTTTATACCACCTTAAAGCTTGTTTTTATAGTTACAATAAATTAGTATACTGAAATGTATACTAATATATAAACTTTGTGATTTGTTTTTTGTTTGTTTTATGCGGAAAAGCTTTAATATAAGCTTTTTATTGGGGTGTACTAATGGATCTTGTGGCTTTGGTGGGATTGGCAGGTTCTGGGAAAACAGAAGCTTCTAATATTTTCCGCGAACATGGCTATGGGTATATCAGATTCGGAGATATAACTATGGACATTCTTAAAGAAAGAGGTTTAGAGGTAAATGAAAAAAATGAAAGAGCTGTTCGGGAAGGGGTCAGGAGAGAATACGGAATGGCTGCATATGCAGTGCTAAATGAGGGCAAAATAAGAGAAGCTAGGGAATTGGGTGATGTTGTAATTGATGGGGTGTACAGCTGGGAAGAAGTTCTTCATTTAAAAGATAGATTTCCTGAAATACAGATAGTTGCCGTGGTCTGCCCGATGGAAACAAAATATGAACGGCTTGAAAAGAGGCCAGAAAGGCCGCTGACAAGAGAAGAGGCCCTGTCAAGAGATCTGGCAGACATTAAAAACCTAAATAAGGCTCCGCCAATAGTAATGCATGACTATCTGATAAATAACAAAGGATCAAGAAGGTATTTTAGATATCAGGTTGAAAATTTTATTCAGCCAAAAAATAAACTGGAAAGGATATATAATGAAGTTCTTGAAATCCTGACAGGATGATTACATCTTAGGCATTCCGCCCATTCTCTTCATCATCTTCTCCATATTCTTCATGTTGCCGCCCTTGAACATCTTCATCATCTTCTTTGCCTGCTTGTACTGCTTCATAAGGTCGCGGACTTCCTTCGCAGAAGTTCCTGAGCCTTTTGCTATCCTCTCTATCCTTGTTCCTGAAATGCTGTCAGGATCCTCAAGCTCTTCTTTTGTGCAGGAATCCATTATATAACGCCATTTTTCAAGCTTCTCCTGCTGGACCTCAAGGGCATCTTTGGGAAGCTTCAGCTGCCCCATCCCGGGTATCAGTTCTGCTATTTTAGAAAGCGGACCCATCTTCTTCATTGCCTGCATCTGCTCGTAAAGATCAATGAGGTTGAAGTCTCCCTTGAGAAATTTCTTCCCCATATCCTCTGCATCTTCTTTTGTGATGGCTTCTTCTGCTTTCTTCAGCAGGGCCTCAATATCACCCATCCCAAGCAGCCTTGAAACAAATCCTTTTGGGTTGAATTCTTCAAAATCATCGGGCTTTTCCCCGACTCCGATAAACCTGACAGGCGCTTTTGTTACTGCGCACGCGGAAAGTGCCCCGCCTCCTTTTGCAGTTCCCTCAAGCTTTGTGATTATAACTCCGGTTATGTTACATGTTTCGTGGAATTTTACTGCCTGCTTTTCTGCTGCCTGGCCCAGATCTGCACTTACTACAAGCAGCCTCTCATCAGCCTTTACAGCCTTGCTTATCCTGTTAAGCTCTGCTATAAGTTCGTCCGATAATGCGTCACGGCCTGCTGTATCAATGATGATAACATCAAAATTCTTGAGCTCTTTCTCGAATTTCCTGTAAATTTTCAGCGGATCCTTCTCCTTCGGATCACCAAATACGGGAATGCTAAGCTTTTTCCCAAGCTGCTCAAGCTGGCTGAATGCAGCAGGTCTCCAGACATCCAGCTGGATTAAAGCTATTTTGCCTGCCCTCTTCTGGAAGAATTTTGCCAGCTTGCCGGCTGTTGTTGTTTTTCCGGAGCCGAAAAGCCCGACAAGCATTATCTTAAACTGCTTTTTCTTTATCTCTATCTTGTGCCCTTCCCCTCCTAAAAACTTGACAAGCTCCTCATATAAGATGTTGATTATGTGCTCTTTCTTGGTCATGCCTGCAGGCTCTTTTTCCTCAAGAGCCCTTTTCTTTATGCTGCTGCTCAGGTCAAAAACAAGCTGGACATTCACATCGCTCTGCAGAAGAGCGCGCTGGATATCCTTAACAAGCTCGTTCACAAGCTTCTCATCTACAAAAACAGAATTCGCTATCTTCTCAAGCGTGCTTTTCAGCGAGCTTCCTAGTTTTTCTAAAACCATTGTTGATAAAAACCGGGGTTTTCTTATAAAGTTTTGCCATTTTAACGGCAGGATTTTAATATAAGCTAAAATCACCTCAAAAAATGAGATACATAGACTACACTATTGACGTTGGCGGCTTAGAAAAAAGAATAGGTGTTCTAGGAGAGAACCATATTTACAATGACAAAGATGTCATGTTTGCCAGTCAAATCATGCCAAGTTATGATATCCTTTTGAGGGAAGGGAATAATAATGCGGAGTCTTCTTTGCTTTTTAGACTGGTCGCATTTATGTCTCTACCTCTTTATCTGGCATATTCCTTTGCATCTGACAGGTCCTTTCTTAATCCAAGTGTAAAAGATATTGCAGAAGAACTGGGAAAAGAGATACGCTGGCTGGATTATGATATGGCAAAATCTTATCCGATAATAAATCAGGCTATGATATTCCTAGTAAGCACCATGTCGATATTCAGAGCACCTTTCATATATAAGGATATAAAAACGAACGGAGACACCCTGACACCAGGAACAAAAAATTATGAGAAATATATGTTTGGACAAATGAAAGGATATAATAATTTTTTTGAGAAGCTGGACCTGTTCAAATCAAATGTTTATGGAAGAGATTCTTATTATTACGGACAACTATCTTCATTGTTAAAAGAAGATGCTAATAATATCCTTGTTTCTGTTGGAGATGCCCATTATCTCGGTATAATCTCAAGGCTAAACAATGAATATGAAATCCTAAAAATAAACCAATTCATGGTCTTCTAGATTACTTTTTCCTGCTTTCAAAAGAATACGCCGGCTTGCTGACTTCCTGCAGCCACATAAGACCTATCTTCATCATGTCCTTGTTGAATTTCTCAGAGATCTTGTAGACTTTGTTGTAAAGGTCATAGTCAATAAGACCCATGCTCTTCATAGGAGTTAATATCCTGTCATAAAACTGCCTTTTGTTGTATGATATTTTTACCTTTTTTCCCCTGTACGGCTCTTCATCAATTTCCCCTATAAGCTCTCCGTCATGCAGCTTTGTTGCAAAGAGAGACATCTCTGTCTTGGTAATCTGGCTGTTATTCTGCTTCATGTAATTCAGGAGAAGTTTGGCAACTATTGTCTGCTGTTTTGTGGCAAATATTACTTCAAATATATCCTCTGGCAGGTTAAACCTGTCATACAATATTACCATTAAATATACCCCCTAATATACAAGGAAGTATACTGAGATTTAAATAATTTTCCTCAATTTGGTAATTGTTGACTTTTATAGTTTCGCAGGATTTATAAACAGAATTTTAATTATACTTATAATATAATGAAAAAAGAGATGGCAATTGATTCTATAAAAAAATATGTCAGGGCTGCCAACTATATCTCTGCTGCCCAGATTTACCTCCGGGATAATTTCCTGCTTGAAAAGCCGCTGGCATTTGAGCATATAAAGCCAAGGCTGCTGGGGCACTGGGGAACATGCCCGGGAATCAATTTTGTTTATGCTAATCTAAATTACTTAATAAAAAAGCACAGGCAGAGCATGCTGTTTGTCCTCGGTCCTGGGCATGGCTTTCCTGCATTACAGGCAAACCTGTTTATAGAGGGGACCTTGGCCAAGTATTATCCAAGAGCAAAACCCAACCTGAAAGGGCTGATATATCTCGGCAAAGAATTCAGCTGGCCCTACGGCTTTCCAAGCCACAGCAACCCCGGAACCCCCGGGGTAATTCTGGAAGGCGGAGAGCTGGGATATTCCCTGAGCACTTCTTACGGTGCAATTCTCGACAATCCTGACCTTATAGTTGCCTGTCTTGTCGGTGATGGAGAGGCTGAAACCGGGCCGACTGCAACTGCCTGGCATATCAACAAATTCATAGATCCTGCTGTCAACGGCGCTGTGCTGCCGATACTCCATCTCAACGGCTACAAGATATCAGGGCCGACAATATTCGGAAGGATGAGCAACAAGGAGCTGGAAAGCCTGTTTTACGGTTATGGATATGATCCTGTGATTGTTGATGAAAAAGAAGGGAACATATACGGCAGGATGATTGATGTGCTGGAAAACAGCTACAGGAAAATAAAGGGAATACAGAAGCATGCCAGAGAAAAAAAAGAGATTGCATCTCCAAGATTCCCAATGATTATTTTAAGGACTCCGAAGGGATGGACAGGCATCAAAAGGCTGAATGGGGAAAAAATAGAGGATAACTGCCTTTCACACCAGGTTGTCGGGAAGGAAGCAAAGACAAGCGGGCACGAGCTGAAGAGCATTGAAGCATGGCTGAAGTCATACAATTTCACAGAGCTGTTTGGCAGAGAGGATGGATTTGCCAAAGAGATTACAGGCATAGTCCCCAAACCTGATTTTTGCATGGGACAGAACAGGCATGCTTTTGGAGGAGAAGTATACCAAAAGCTCAGGCTGCCAAGCCCGGCAAAATTTTCTGAAGACTCTTCACTTCCCGGGATTATAGGGAGCAGCAGCATGAGAAGGGCAGGAGCTTACCTTAATGATGTTTTCAGGCTGAATAAGCATAATTTCAGGCTCTTCTCGCCTGATGAAACATATTCAAACAAGCTGGATGAGGTTTTCTGCACAACCTCAAGGTCTTTTGTCTGGCCTGTGAAAAAATGGGACAAGGACATTTCAAGAAACGGAAGAGTGATAGAGATGCTCAGCGAGCATACATTACAGGGCTTGTGCCAAGGTTACATACTGACAGGAAGGCATGCTGTCTTTGCCTCTTATGAAGCATTTGTAGAGATTGTAAGCAGCATGGCAAGCCAGTATGAGAAATTCCTGAAAGCATCAAAGGACTTCCCATGGAGAAAGCCAATCGCTTCCTTAAATTACATCCTGACTTCCTCAGGATGGAGGCAGGAGCACAACGGATTTTCCCATCAGAACCCTAAATTCATCAGCGGCTTCCTGGAGAAAGCAGGCTGCCTAGGCAGGGTCTATTTTCCTCCTGACGGAAGCAGCACATTGGTAGTATTAAAGCAATGTCTGGAATCAAGGAACAGGATAAATGTCATTGTTGCAGGAAAAACTGTCGAACCGAGATGGCTTACCCTCACCAAAGCCAAAGAAGAGCTTAAGGCCGGAATGATGGTGTGGGATTTCTGCAGCGATAGCAATCCCGATATTGTGTTTGGCGGAATAGGGGATTACCTTACAAAAGAGTGCATTGCAGCTATCTCCCTGCTAAAGGAATACGCACCTGAGATAAAAGTCAGGTTTGTAAATGTCATGGAAGTCACTGCATTGGGATTTGGAGGAGGCTCTGCTGACTTTAACAGCTACTTTACAAAGGACAAGCCGGTGATATTCAATTACCATGGATACAGGAGCGATATTGAAGCATTATTGCTGGAATATGATAATGTTAAGAGGTTCAGGGTGCATGGCTACACTGAAAGCGGATCAACCACAACTCCCTTCGATATGCACATAAGAAACAAGACAAGCAGGTACCATCTGGTAATTGAAACATTAAGTATTTTATCAGCGAAAAAAATTGTAACTTCTGCCAAAGCCGAAAAACTAGCTGTGCTTTTTGAAGAAAAGATAAGGAAACACTCTGATTTCATAAGGGAATTTGGTGATGACCCTGATGAGATTAAATACTGGCGATGGAAAGGAAAACACTGATTGTCAATATAGGAAGCACTTCCAAAAAGTATGCTCTTTATTCTGATAAGGAACTAATAAGAATTACCCTAAACATAGACCTGGATTGCGGTTATAAGGCGAATGGCAAGGTCTCAAAATTAAAAGCCGGCAGAAAAGAATACAATGATTCAGCAAAATACGTTCTTAATCTACTGATGAAAAAAGAGCTGATAGCATCAAAAAAAGAAATTGAGAAAATTGCTGTGCGTGTTGTTTCCCCTGGGAATTTCTTCCAGAAAAACAGGCCAATAAATAGAGAATACATCACAAAGCTGGAGGAATCAAGGAGCATGGCTCCGCTCCATATTGAACCTGTGCTTGGAGAGCTGAAGAAAATATTAAAAGAATTCAGGGGAGCCAGGATAATCGCTGTTTCAGACAGCGCTTTCCATTATACTCTGGGGTCTGCTGCGAAATACTATGCAATCCCAAAAAAATACTCTGATTTATTCGGCATCTACAGGTATGGATACCATGGGATTTCAGCAAGCTCTGTCATCAGGCATCTGAAATCATCTTCCAAACTGCCGGAGAGGATTATAATCTGCCACCTGGGAGGAGGCTGCAGCATAACTGCAGTAAAGAACGGAAAAAGCATAGATACCTCAATGGGCTTCAGCCCCCTGGAAGGCCTCTACATGGCATCCAGATCCGGGGACATTGACCCGTCTATTGTCTTCTATCTCCTGAAAAAATTTTCTGCTGAAAACCTCTTAAAAATGCTGAATAGTGAATCTGGACTGCTTGGTGTGTCAGGAAAGAGCTCAAGCGTAAAAGAGCTTATTGATTTAAAGGACAGCAGATCAAAATTAGCTATGGACATGTATGCATACAAGATAAAGAAGTATATAGGCTCGTATTATGCCGCGCTCAACGGGTTGGATGTGCTTGTATTTACAGGGGCAGTCGGCTCTGGTTCTGTGAAGATGAGAAGGAAAATCTGCCAGGATTTGGCCGGGCTTGGCATTAGTCTTGATACAGCAAAAAATTCAAGGAATAAAAAAGGCTTTATCCATGCTTCTGGCTCCAAGGCAAAAATATTCATCATGGAGACAGATGAAATTGAAGAGATGTACAGGATAATAACCCAATATCCAAAAGTTTAAAAATCCGACATAGTTCACATTCTCAGAGGGAAATCAGGGTGCGACTCCCTGGCTGTGCCGCAACCGTAAAGCCGGAAAACCAAATTCCTTCGTGCAAGGGTGAGAAAAATGGATAAGAGAAAAGCAGTTCTTAGCAAAAATGTTGAGATAATTGAGGGAAGCTATCATCCCATCAAAGACTGGGTCATGGACCCGAAAGGATATTTTCTGATAAGGGTTAACAGGAAAAAGAGGCTGCTGGAGCTGGGATACTGCAGAAAAGATAATGTTATTGAGGTCATGATTCTGGGAAAGACACCGCAGGAAGTCTATTTCAATGCCTGCGAGAAAGGCCTGCTCTCAAGGCTGGATCATGCTGCGTATCTTGGAAAAGAGCTTGAGAAAGCATATCTTGCAATGAAATACAATCTTGACTATGTGCAGGATGAGGAGCTTAAGATTGGCTAGCAGGGAGGTAATATTCTTTCCCGTCAAATTTTGCAAAGGGGAGCTTTCCGTTTAGATAGCCCTCATATTCCTGCTGTGGCATTCGCCTCATTAACAGTTTATCAGCTATATCTGTTGAATCTATCAGAAAAACAATATAATGCTCAGGGAAATTAGAGCAGATATAATCCATAATCTTCCCCGACAATTCTTCTCCCTGAGCAGCAAAATTTCTTATGGCTTCATTTCTTTCTTTCATGCCTAGTTTCTTATCCTTGTAGATAACCATAACCATGAATGTTAGAGTATCTAAAGAAAATCTTTCATTGTTCAACATCAGTTGGTAATCCTGATGAGTCAGTGAAGAAATATCAATGCGGGAGTTTAATCTCTTTGCTGAATCTAGGTTATTCTTTATAACCAGAAACTCTGCTTCTAACCTTTCAATTGCTTTATCAATGTCGGGCATGTATAAAACTAAGAGGAGAACTTATTTAAAAATATTGCCAATAAATCTCCATTTTAAATTAACGATACATATCATTCGGAAATGGGTTTTTCATTCTCGGGAGAGCTGAATACCACGGATTCAGAACCTTCCAGTTTGTTTTATATTTAAATTATAATGCAAAAGAAAAAATCAGAGCTCAAACTTAAGCTCTTTGTTATTTATATTCTCTTTCAGTTTTTTTACCAGGAGTTCAGGCTTAACCCCAAACTTAACCTGACCGTCAAGAGTCCTGAGAGCAACAGTATCATTTTCAACTTCCTTCTCTCCGATTGTAAGCATTATAGGTATTTTCCTGAGCTGGGCTTCCCTGACTTTCTTTGGTATTGATTCTGCCCTGTTGTCAAGCTCTACCCTGATGCCTGCTTCCTCAAATTCCTTTCTCAGCTTTTCTCCGTGTTTCTCCATTTTCTGTGAGATTGTCATTATAACAACCTGCACTGGTGAAAGCCAGACAGGGAACTTTCCTGCAAAATGCTCTATAAGGAAACCAATGAACCTCTCATGTGTCCCAAGCGGAGCCCTGTGGATTATTACAGGAGTGTGCTCTTTGCCGTCTTCTCCTGCATATTTCAGCTTAAATTTCTCTCCCATGAACAGGTCAATCTGGTTTGTGGAGGCTGTGAATTCCCTTCCAATAACTGACTTTATCTGGAAGTCAATTTTTGGGCCGTAAAAGGCCGCTCCGCCTTTTTCTACCTTAAATTTGACTCCTGATTTTTTCATGGCCTTCATCATAAGCTCTTCAGCTTCTCTCCACATTTTTTCATGACCATGATATTTATCACTGTTAAGGTCCCTTAATGCCAGCTCCATAGAATAGTCTGTTATTCCAAGTTTCTTGTAATAGTACTCATGCAGCTTTATCACATCAATGAATTCGTCAACAGCCTGCTCTTTTGTACAGTAGATGTGGGCATCATTCATATCCATGCCTCTTACCCTCATAAGCCCTGTGATTGCTCCGGACTGCTCATACCTGTGGCATGTACCGTATTCAGCCAGCCTTAATGGCAAATCCCTGTATGACCTTGTCCTTGCTGCAAAAATCTTGTGGTGGAAAGGGCAGTTCATCGGCTTGATATAGTATTTCTCACCGTCAATATCCATAGGGCTGAACATGGATTCCTTATAATGCGGGAGGTGCTCTGATGTGTGGAAAAGCCCTTCTTTTGTTATTATAGGGGTTGTCACGCGCTTGTACCCCCATTTCTTTTCAGTTTCTTTTGCCCAGTTCTCAAGCTCTTCCTTGATTATGTTCCCGTTTGGAAGCCATAGCACCAGTCCCGGCCCTATATCCTCATCAATCTCAAAAATGTCCAGCTCTTTTCCCAGTTTCCTGTGGTCCCTTTTTTCAGCTTCAGCAAGCATCTCAAGGTGCCTGTTCAACTCTTTCCTGTCCTGGAAAGCAATTCCATAGATTCTCTGGAGCTGCTTGTTTTTTGAGTCCCCTCTCCAGTATGCGCTTGCCAGGCTCAAAAGCTTGATATGGCCGATCTTGCCTGTCGAAGAAACATGGGGTCCTCTGCACAGGTCGACAAAATCTTTTCCTGTCCAGTAAACAGTAACTTTTTCCCCTTTTTCTTTTATTTCAGAAAGCCATTCTTCCTTGTACTTGTTGCCCTTGAAAAGTTTCTTTGCCTCATCCAGTGAAATCTCTTTCCTTACAATAGGAAGATCCTGATTAACCAGCTTAGCCATCTCTTCTTCTATCTTCTTGAAATCATCCGGAGTGAATTTTTTTGATGAATCAAAATCAAAATAGAATCCTTCTTCTGTCGCTGGGCCCATCGCCATCTCTATTTTACCTGGCCAGAGATTCATCATTGCATGTGTAAGGACGTGCTCTGCTGAATGCCAGAGTGCTTTCTTGCCTTCCTGGTCCTTAAAAGTAAGTATGCTTATGCCTGCGTCGTTATTCATTGGCCTTCCAAGGTCCCATACTTCACCATTGACCTTAACTGCAAGGGCTGCTTTTGCTAGGCCTGTTCCAATAGATTCTGCTATTTCCTGTCCTGTAACTCCTTTTCTGTATTCCCTTTTTGATCCGTCTGGAAGCTGAATTTTTATGATTGGCATGTGAATATCACCTTTTGAGTTTATTAAACAAAAAGCAAGTATAAATATTTAACCACTGAGAGAATTAGTACGTTGCCGTTCTTGGCATAAGAATTAAGTGCAGGTAATCTAATAGATTGTTTGCTATCATGGGCCTAGATAAGCCTGTCTTATATTTAAAATTTATGGCTAAAAAAATTATAGAGCAGAAAAAGCAGGCTCAGCACAATGCTGATAAGTATTGATGTTGTAAGGGGAAAGTAAAACCTGAAATTCTCTTTTTCTATCTTTATATCTCCTGGAAGTGAGCCCAATCCAAGCTTGCTGCCGAACTGCCAGAGCAATCCTGCAAGAATCAAAGCAATTCCTGCAATTATAAGAATGTTCGGGAGCTCCATTTTGAAAAAACTGCCTCGGCCGATATCCTCATTGCTCATTCGGAAACCTGCCAGGCAATAAACTGCCTCGGCCGGGATTTGAACCCGGGTCCCAGCATATCTTCCGTGAAGATGCCAGAGAATGCTGGCATTCTTGCGTCGAAAGTGCTGGATGATTGGCCGGACTACACCACCGAGGCTTATGTTTTATGACGTGCTGTTAAGTAAGTCTGATGAATTTTTACATGGTTTATAAAAGTTGCTGAAATAAAAATTGTGTATTACTCTATCTTAAAAACCACTAAACCAATAATGTTTTCGAAAGATTTATAAATACTAAACTCCAGAAATATACTATTCGGGGGTGTAACCAGTAGGTTGCACTATCTAATCCGAGTTATGCAAATCAAAAAAAAGAGGTAACAAAAATGAGAATCACAAAGGAAATATTAACGAAAACAACTGAAGAGGCCATAGGAGAGGATGCCATTCCACTGGTCTTCAAGCTTAAAGGCAGGGAAAACATCTCAGAATTCAAGCTGGCTGATGAGCTTAAAGTAGATGTCCATCTTGTAAGGAATATCCTGTACAGGCTTAATAACTTCCATCTTGCCACATACATGAGGAAAAAGGACAGGCAGAAAGGATGGTATATAAGCTACTGGACTCTCAATACAAAGAGATTTACGGAAGTCTATGAGAAGCTTCAGGTCAACAGGCTTGAAAACCTTAAAGAGAAGCTAAAGAAAGAGCAGGAATACAGGGAAGGTCTGTATATCTGCCCAAATTTATGCACAAGGATGAACTTCGAAAAAGCCATGGAAAACAACTATAAGTGCCCTGAATGCGGCTCCATACTTAATCCGCAGGATAATTCAAGGACAATCGAGCATCTCAAGAGCATGATTGCAGAGATGGAAGAAGTAAGTGCATAAGCATTCCTTTTTCTTTTTATTACTCTTTAATTACATCAAAAAGCAAGCTTTAAATATAAAATGCTATTACCCTTTTTCTATGCAAACAGGTCTTAACCCTATACTTCCGCCCCCTGTAATGTAATCATTGGCTTCTTACATCTTTAATGTTTTGTTTTGAAATTAGGATTTTTGCAATAAAGATTAAGCCAGAGCTGTACAAAATGAAAACCGCAATAACGCATGAGGAACTGAAGCTGCTGATTTACCTCAGATTAAACTCAAGGGAAAAGCTCACTAAGCTTTCAAGAATAACACAAATCCCAGTGTCCACAATCCATGAAAAGCTCAGGCAGTTCAGTGAGGGGATTATAAGAAAGCACACAATAATCCTTAATTCTGAGGTTCTCGGCTATCCTATAAAAACCCATTCTGTCATAAAAGCTGATTCTTCTTCAAAGCAAAGTCTTGGTGAATTTCTGAAAAAACACGATAGCGTAAACAATCTCTATAAAGTCAATAATGGCTTTGACTATGTATTTGATGCATATTTTAAGGGCCTGAACGATGCAGAAGGGTTTTTTGATATTCTGGAGGAGAAGCACAAGGTAAAGAAGATAGAGACACATTATATACTTGATGAACTGAAGAGGGAAGGGTTCCTGAACAGGGAAGAAGTTATATAAACTGCGTCCGCCGGGATTCGAACCCGGACACCCGGCTGTCTTTGCATAGGCTTGGAAGGCCGGAGTCATAGCCATTAGACCACAGACGCACAGGAGGTATAGAAAAATAAATCGTTTATTAATCTTATTGAAAATCACAGCCAAATCTGGTGTGAATTTTTATTATCATAATGTTTATAAACTGACTGAATTTTCTTAGGCTCAATGGGGCGTATAAAAACCAAAGCAGTGAAAAGAATCACTATGGAACTGGTTGAGAATCATTTCAGCGAGTTCAGTGAGGATTTCAACAAAAACAAAGGCATTGTAGAGATGCATACAGACATCCCATCAAAGAAGCTCAGAAACATAATCACGGGGTATGTTACCAGGCTTGTCAAGTCCAGGGAAACACTCTAGGGTGATCAGAAATGACAGAAAAGGATAATAGTATTTTTATCGGCGATAAGCCTTTTATGAACTATGTTACAGGTGTAGTGATGCAGTTTACAACCAAGAATGCTGATGAAGTCATAGTCAAGGCACGTGGGAAGTTCATTGCGCGGGCAGTGGATGTTTCAGAGGTTGCATCCAAGAGATTTCTGAAAGAAAATGTCAAGGTAAAGGACGTAAAGATTGATTCCGAGGAATTTGAGAACAAGGAAGGGAAGCAGGTAAGGGTTTCCACAATCGAGATTATCCTTGTAAAAAGCAGCAAATAGATTTTTTCTTGATGATATTAGTATAAACAAATTTATACTAGTTTATTTTTTAATTTCTTGGGCCTGTGGTGTAACCTGGATAGCACGTCTGGCTTCGGACCAGGAAATCGGGGTTCAAATCCTCGCAGGCTCATCATTATTTAACAATATTTTTAAACGATGTTCTTTTCTCTCATTGTATGGAAAATATCAAGCTCAGGAAGATCAATGATGTAACCTGGGAAATCCCTAAAGAAGGGGATATGAATGTTTCAGGAAGGATTTTCGTAAGTGAGAAACTTCTTGAGCTGATTAAAGAGGACAAGTCAATCCAGCAGGTAAAGAACGTGGCTGCAATGCCTGGCATCCTTAAGCATTCATTTGCAATGCCGGATATGCACATGGGATATGGATTTTCAATAGGTGGAGTTGCTGCCTTTGATTCTGAAACTGGCATAATAACACCTGGAGGGATAGGTTTTGATATAAACTGCGGTGTCAGGGTGCTTGCATCAAACCTCGGAAAAGAGGAGGTGCAGAAAAAGATTGATGAGCTTCTTGACCAGCTTTTCAAGAGGGTGCCTTGCGGTGTCGGCAGGGATTCGGAGATAAAGCTTGATGACAAGGAGCTTGAGCAGGTCATGCTGAAGGGTGCTAAGTGGGCAGTTGAAAAGGGATATGGGAACAAAGAAGACCTGCTGCACTGCGAATCAAACGGAGCGCTTGACTGGCCGAATCCGGGCAAAGTGAGCCAGAAAGCAAAGGCAAGGGGAAGAAAGCAGCTCGGGACGCTTGGGGCAGGCAACCATTTCCTGGAGATACAATTTGTAGATGAGATATATCAGCCTGAAGTTGCCAAAAAATTCGGCATAAAGGAAAAGGGGCAAGTTGTTGTTATGATACACTGCGGAAGCAGGGGATTTGGCCACCAGATATGTACAGATTATCTTAGAAAGATGGAGGATGAATATGCAAGCCTGATTGCAAAGCTTCCTGAAAAAGACCTTGCTTATGCGCCTTTCAAATCAAAGATCGGGCAGGACTACTTCGGGGCAATGGCATGCGCTGCAAATTTTGCCTGGGCAAACAGGCACATAATAGGCCACCAGATAAGGGAATCATTCAAGAGGTTGTTTGAAAAGGCTGAATTAAAGACTGTTTATGATGTCGCGCATAACATAGCCAAGATAGAAGAGCATGAAGTGGCTGGAAAAAAGCAGAAAGTTATAGTCCACAGGAAGGGCGCAACAAGATGCTTTCCTGCAAATCACCCTGAAATACCCGAGGCATACAGGGAAGTCGGCCATCCTGTGCTTATACCGGGCAGCATGGGAACTGCATCTTACATCCTTGTGGGAATGCCAGGAACAATGGATATTGCATTCGGAAGCACTGCCCATGGTGCAGGGAGGATAATGTCAAGGAAGCAGGCAAACCAGATGTTTACTGGAGAATCTGTAAAAAAAGAGCTTATGGGAAAAAATATCCATGTCAAAAGCGCTTCCTGGAGAGGTGTTTCAGAAGAGGCCCCCGGAGTCTACAAGGATATTGATGAAGTAATCAAGGTTACAGAAAAAGCAGGCATCAGCAGGGCTGTGGCAAGATTAAGGCCTATGGGTGTAATCAAAGGATAGGGACATTGTCCTGTCCGTTGTATTAGCAAGCATACCCTTCTATATAATTCATACTACCCGGTAACTAAATTATCCGAAAACATTCCGGAATTTTACAAAATAGCCATTTAAAACTGGTTTTTCTACAGTATGCAAAAGGGGTATTGGAGGTAATCAAAATGGAAAAGCCAATATATGTAACTGTAGATGTGGGGAGTTATCAGGATAACCTTGTGAAAAGAGTAAGCGAGGACTATAAGAGCAAAACATTCGGCGAACTGCTTGAACATCTTACTAACAATGGTCCTGATGAATTAAATGAACTCGGGTATAATGCAAATGAAAAAGCAGTTGCTGAGATACTCGGACACAGGCTGTCAGAGGCAAACAGGAATCCTGGAAATGTCAATATATATGCAATATCAAATACAGAGCCGCCTGAGGAGATACATGTCAGCCTTTCAGATATAGTCTCTGATTACAACACCAGGATTATAAAGTATGATACAGAGCTCGGAGAAGGAGGAGAGGAGCTAAAATACCAGAGAATGGATTTTCTTGTGGTTGAGAATGCATCAGGAGGCCTGAAATGGCAAGCCTACAAAGTATAGCTGCGAGAGGATTGACTGCTGGAATACTGGCACTAACCGCCACAGCATGCTCTCTCACAGACGCAAAGCTTGAAGTTATAGATAATCTCTACCAGAGCCTTCCTCAGGAAAACCGAAATGAATATGCAGCAGCCATGTTCCTGGATACAGACTACGATACACAGATTACAACGATAAAAGACATTGTTGACAACGGAGAGCTGCAGAGCAGCGACAATGCATATATAGGCGATAGTGTGCTGATGCATCTTATGCCTGAAGAAAGGACTGCAGTAATGGAGGCGATTATGGATAAATCAGACTATAACGTGCAGAGAGAACTTACTTTTTACGGAATTGAAAAACTGGATACCGGGGATTTATTCCAGGCCGTGGCAAATTCAGGGGTAAACATATTGAGTGAATTTGGGAAGAAAGTGAAAGATGCCTACCAGTCTCTCTTCGGAGGAGACTAGCTTCTGATTATTGAAAGGATCTCTTCTCTCTTCTTTTCCATTAATTTTTTTGTGTCTGCCTCAAGGTTTAGGCGAAGATACGGCTCAGTATTGCTCGGGCGGACATTAAACCACCAGGAACCATATTCAACTGTAACACCATCAAGCCATGTTACCTCTGCATCTGAAAACCTCTCTGCAATCTCCCTCATCTTTCTTTCTTTGTCTTCAACTTGGGAATTTATCTCCCCGCTCTGGAAATATTTCCTGAGAGGAGCCACAAGTTCTGAGAGCTTCTTATTTTCTTCAGTCATCATCTCCAGCACTTTTATGATAACAAAGAAAGGGGCTTCTGCATAATGCTCATCCTCAAGATAAAAATGGCTGCTGAGCTCTCCTGCAAATTTTGCCTTCTCCCTTTTCATCTGCGCCTTGACAAGAGAATGGCCTACCATGCATCTTCCAGGTACCCCGTTGCTTATCTTGATAATATCCTCCACTGCTCTTGAGCATCTGACGTCATAAAGTATTTTTCTTCCGGGCTCTTTTGCTAAAATTGCTTTGGCAACAAGCCCTATAATCATATCAGACTGGACAGTATTCCCTTTCTCATCCACAAATGCGCACCGGTCTGCATCGCCGTCAAAGGCTATGCCAATGTCTGCCTTATTTTTCAATACTGCTTCCTTAAGGTCATTCAGGTTTTCCTCTTTCAGCGGGTTGGCCTCATGGTTTGGAAAATTCCCGTCTAATTCAGGAAACAGGTGTATAAGCTCAAGGCCCAGCTTTTTGAAAAATTTAGAAGCTGTTGGGCCTCCGACTGCATTTGCAGTGTCAGTTACAACCCTGAATTTTTTTAGTTTTTTCTTTAAGTAAGAAAGTGAGTGGGCTATATAGCTATCCATAACATTTAATTTCTCAACTTTCCCTTTTTTACCAGGCAGCTTGTCCGGCAGCCTGCTGACCATCTCCCCAATCTCGTAAATCCCTGTTTCCCCTCCTATTGGCACTGCATCTTTTCTAACCATCTTAATTCCATTATATTCCGGTGGGTTGTGGGAGGCGCTTATCATCAGGCCACCTTCATGGCCGTAATTCCAGACTGAGAAATACATCATAGGGGTAGTCACAATGCCGATATCAACAACATTGCAGCCCTGGTCTGTTATTCCTTTCACAAGAGCCTTAAACAGGCTCGGGGAAGAAACCCTCACATCCCTGCCCACAGTCACTTTTTTCGGCCGGAACTTCAGGACATATGCCCTCCCTATCTTATAGACAATCCCCTCATCAATTGTTTCTTTATAGATGCCCCTGATGTCATAAGCCTTGAATATGCTCATTTTATCCCTTTCCACTCTTTTATTGCCTTTTCATATCTTTCAGGAGTGCCTGTGTCAAACCACTGGCCTGAGAAAATATAGCCAAATAGCTTCTTGTCTTTTGCAAGCTTGGGGAATACATCCTCCTCATACATGGAAAACCCCTGGGGAATTGCCTTAAGGGCTTCGGGCTCCCATATTGACAGTCCTGAATTGATAAGGTTTGAAGGGGCTTTTCCGGGTGCAGGCTTCTCTACGAATTCAAGTATCCTGTTCCCCTCAAGCTTTGCAACGCCATATGCTGACGGGTCTTTTACTGTTGTCAGGGCAGCTGTAACAAGGGCATTATTGTGCTTGTGAAAATGATACATCTCCTCAATATCAATATCCTTAAGCTCATCGCCATTGGTCACAATAAATGTCTCGTTAAGCAGAGGGGCAGCCAGCTTTATTGCGCCTGCGCTCCCTAATGGTTCTTTTTCCTCAACATAAGTTATTTTTACCCCAAATCTTGAGCCGCTTCCGAAATACTCCTTTATCTTATCTGCCTTATACCCGACTGAGAAAACAAGGTCTGTTATATGGTATTTCTTGAAAAGCTCTATAAGATGCTCGGGAACTGTCTTTCCCTGCAGCGGAAGCAGGGCTTTTGGCATTTCATAGGTTATTGGCCTGAATCTCGTGCCTTTTCCTCCAAGAAGCAGCAGGGCTTTCTTCGGCCTGTTATTTCCCAAAACCCTGTGCAGGAACACCTCTATTGCATGGCTCCTGTTCTTCAGCTTCTTGCCATCTATTTCTTTATCCAGCAACTCCAATGTGTCTGTATCCAGTGTTATTGTCAGCCTTTCTTTCATATGGCATGAAAAACCCATCTAGAATATAAATCTTTTGAAAGTATGATGATGTATGATAAACTATATAGTAGTTCTCCGCAAGATTATTAAAAGGAGAGTAAATTTTAAGCTGTTGTTATGAAGCATTCCCTCAAAACAGGCATCAGTTTTGGCTTAACTTCAGGAATAATCACCACTCTTGGGCTGATGGTCGGCCTGAATTCAGGCACTCACTCAAAGCTGGTTGTTATTGGAGGTATATTTACGATTGCCATTGCAGATGCACTCTCAGATGCACTGGGCATACATGTTTCTGAAGAATCAGAGAACAAACATACTCCTGCAGAGATATGGGAGTCAACAATTTATACTTTCCTTGCTAAATTTGTCTTTGCCCTGTCCTTTGTTATTCCTCTCCTGTTTTTCCAGTTATCCACTGCAGTTATTGTCAGCGCAATCTGGGGTCTGTCTTTGCTGGGGATTTTCAGCATCTACATTGCCAAAGACCAGAAAACAAAAACCTGGAAAGTGGTGGCTGAGCACCTTGCTATTGCCCTGATAGTCATATTAATAACCCATTATGTAGGTGAATGGATTGGCGTAATGTTTGGATAGGCAGAGTAATGCATAATTCAGAAATATTTATCAACATGGGGGGCTTCCGGAAATGTATGAAAGAGCATGGAAAATTCTTTTTTATTGTCCTGTTCATAGTTTCTCTTGACCAGCTTGTTAAGTTTGTGATAAGAGCATCTCTTACTTCTGAAAGCTCAATACTCCTGGTCAAAAACTTTTTTTCAATAACCTACCTCCAGAATACAGGCATATCATTCGGCCTGCTGAAAGGGAACAATGCGCTCTTTGCAGCAATCGCTGCTGCTGCGCTCTTCATATTTTTTCATTTCTACAATAAAGAAAAAAAATACTGGCTCCAGTATGCTCTTATAACCGGCGGTATCATCGGCAACCTGATAGACCGGCTCTATCTTGGCTATGTTGTCGACTACTTTAATTTCCACTTCTTTCCTGTCTTTAATATTGCAGATTCCTCAATATTCATAGGCATAGCATGGCTCATAATCCTGTCGTTCAGGGACGCAAAGAAATATAAAGGAAAAAAGAAAAGAAAGTAATATGGCTGACAAGAGAGTTAAAAAAGCGCAGGAAGCCTATGAAAAAGGCGACATTGAATCAACTAAGAAAGTTCATACAAAAGATGCAATAGAACATGCTGAGAACCACAAGACCGGGAAGCACCTGGGTGATTTTGTGTATGGTGCACTTGACGGGATAGTAACCACTTTCGCAGTAGTTTCCGGTGTAGAGGGCGCACAGCTTTCAAGCTCTATTATACTTATCCTGGGTTTTGCCAACCTGCTTGGCGACGGCGTTTCAATGGGTGTGGGGAATTACCTAAGCACAAAATCAGAGCTTGATTATATAAAGAAAGAAAGGAAAAGAGAGGAGTGGGAAATAGAAAATTACCCTGAAGGAGAAAAAATGGAAATCAGACACATATTCCATAAAAAAGGCTTCAGGGGTAAAGATCTTGACAGAGCCACAGGAATAGTAACTTCTGACAAAAAAATCTGGGTGGATACTATGATGACAGAAGAGCTTGGGCTTGTTGAAGAGGAAAAAACCCCTGTAATCAGCGGGCTTGCGACATTTACTGCTTTTGTCATTGCCGGATTCATACCTCTGCTTGCTTTTGTCTTGAAAATATTAATTCCAAGCCTCACTATAGACCTATTTATGGTTTCCATATTCCTTACAGGCCTTGCGCTTTTTGTTGTAGGCGCAATGCGCTCACTGGTTACAAGATTATCCTGGCTGCGCTCGGGACTGGAGATGCTTTTTGTAGGCGGGATTACAGCACTTGTTGCTTATGGCGTTGGATTCTTCTTAAGAGGCCTTGGAGTATAATTACCAGGTAAATATTGCAACTGCTACAAGTATTACACCTATAGAAATGAAGATTATTGGGAGTAGATCCTCTTTTGGGATATTAATTGGTATATTTGCCATATAAAGATTAGAAGTTCTCCAGTTTTTAAATTTTTTGAATATATTTTTATATATGTTCGGTTTACCATACTTCATGGTGACTATGGATGAAGCTGATTCAATTGATAAATTCATAAAGGATAATGGCTGGCCTGCTTTCTGCAGCATGGTTATAGAGACAGGCAGACGGTTTCCTGAAAACTATTATGTAAGGTCCACGCATGGCCGCACAACAGACAGGATTACAATTGGAAGGCCTGCTGATTTTCCATTGGATGAAAAAGAGCAAAATATATATGCCCTCGCAAAAGAAGGAAAGATAGGAAAGGCTATAGTTGCAGGGCTGGAATTCATTGCTCTGGTGCAGGAGATGAGCAAAACAAGATACACTCCTGTTCTTGATTTAAGGAGATCCTTTATCAATGATGAAATCAGCTATGTTGTGCCGCCAAACTCCTCAGACCCTTTTGTCAAGAAATTGTACCAAACTCTCATCTCATTAGAGTAATGATTGCTTTTTCTTTTTTATTCTATAAGAAACATTTAAAAGCAAAATGAATTTTCACAGACATAAAACCCTCCTTAGCTCAGCGGCTAGAGCGTTCGGCTGTAGATGCTTATCTGACATGGTGCTAACCAAAGGATGAAAATAAGCCAGCCGTGACCGAAAGGTCCCCGGTTCGAATCTGGGAGGAGGGATTTTTATTTTTAGAAAGAAATTAAAAAAATAATGAAAGTTACTTCTTCTTTTTCTTGCCTAGCCTGGCATCAAGCGACCAGTCTCCCGGGCCTGTCAGCATTGTTGAGACCGCTGTAGCCAGAAGCATGATGTCGTATGCTGATCCTCCTGCAAAATTAGCTGTAAGCTTTACCTTGATGATGGCAACAACCATAATCACTGAAACCAGCAGGGCTGCTACTCTTGTCCATAACCCAAGTATCAGGGCGATTCCGCCGAAAAATTCAACTATTGCCACCAGCCATGCTGCATAGTTTGCCATAGGTATCCCTATAGTTGCAAAGAATCCCACAACATTATTAATGCCTGTAAGCTTGATGTATCCGTGCGCAACAAAAACCAGGCCAAGAACCACTCTCAGCACAAGAGGCGCATAGGACTTATTCTTTTCACACCATTTCTCGAATTTCTTTAACATTTTATCACCCTTGGTATTAATTTATCTTGCACTGTCGAGATGATTTATAAACCTTTTGCTTAAAATGCACAACATTTAAATATATAGTCTGCTATATACCTTAACAGAAATAGTTCTTAAAAAAAACGATGACCTAGAATGAATTATTTTGATTCAACACAGTATCTGGAGCCGCGATGCGAAAAGTGCGGCATTGTGCTAGATTATGGTACAAATACAGAATTCAATGAAAAGCTTATGTCCCAGGTATGCATGGTATGCGGAAACAAGCTCTAAATGTAGTAGCACCCTTCAAGTTTTCTCTCTTTGACAACCTCCTTGGCATCTTCATAATTAAGCCCGAGCCTTTCTTCTGGAGTGCTGTAGTCCGCAAGGTTATAGTTGTAGATCTTCAGCTTTCTGACAATATCCGTTTTGGGGTCAACATCATAGCAGATTACCTTATTCCCTATTTCAAGTATATTAAAAAGGCAGTTGTTGACAGCAGAGTTATTCAGCATGAAGTAGAACTCTGACGCATTGTAAAAGTGGGTGGTCATGAGATGATGGTATGACTGCACAAATATTTTGAATTTCAGCTTTCCTTTCATTTCTTCTATGAATTCCCTCACAGCCATGCTTGCGGGCCTGAATGCAAAAGGGTCTTTCCTCAGCTTGCCCTGCGTCTGGTTCAGCAGCAGAAGCTTGTTCACATAGCCTAGCTGCCGCCTTACAGTATTGAGCATATCTCTTGTTATTTTTTCCTGGAATTCTGATGTCGCATCCATTGCCCCTGAGCTTGAATTGAGCCCGGGGATAGCTGCAATAAGCAGATCTCCTGCAAGCAATGTGCTTCCGCCTATATAGACAAGTTTTTTCTGCTTCGGGTCTTTTATTTTAGAAAGAAACTCCTTGAAGGTCTCCCTGTAATCCGACAGCAGGGCAATGCTTCTTATATATGTCTCTGGGACTTCAAGCAAGAAAGCAAGCTCATCAAGCACCCTGTAATGCAGCGGAGACTCATATGTACCGATGTTAAAGCATGTTTTTGCTATGGCTGAGAATTTCTGCAGTATGCTAAGCAGCTGCTCGTACCGGTGATGGACATACTCTTCTATATGCCTGGAAAGCTCCAGTTTCAGCTGCTCATCCTGGCTTGCCTGCTCATATGCGACAGAAATTTTTTTTAATTCTGCGTAATTTGGCGCTATATCCTGCAATACTTTTGCCTTGTCAAGCGAGGCGTCAAAAAGCTTTTTGTTGAAAGAATAGCCATATCCTTCCCTTATCTCATTTTCACCCAATACATCGCCGTTTATGATGATCAGGTCCAGCTTCCATGAAGATTTAGCCCTGATATAGTTGTATATGAAATCAATGTTTTCTTTTGTGTGGCTGTCAGAAATAATAGCGATTCTCATTCCCCATCATAACTAATATAGCTGATTCACTATAAATAACTTTGCACACAGAGCAAGATTTAAATTGGGCAGTTTCTTCCTTTAAAAAATGCCGTTCGTAAAAATAGGAAAGACCTCTGATGTGCAGAACAGGAAAGGCAGGCTCTTTATTGTAAATGGAAACAGAGTAGCTGTATTCAATGTAAATGGTGAGTTCTTTGCAATAGACAGCAGATGCCCGCATCACGGCATTGATCTTGCCGGAGGCTACCTGAACGGCAAGATTGTAACTTGCCCGGGGCACGGCTGGGAATTTGACCTGGAAACAGGCGAAAACGTCATACTTCCGGTAAGTGTGAGAAAATACAATATAAAATCAGAAGGGGACAATCTTCTTCTAGAGATTTAAAATGGAGTGTGAGGGAATCCCTCACTAAAAAATCAATGCAAATTCCTTAACAAATACAATAAACTTTATAAAGACCTTATTTTTCTTTCAGGGTATGGCATTAGACCAGCAGAGAAGCAGGAGAAAGGAAACCGGAGCCAGGTATAAAAGGCAGCATAAGAAGAAGAAGCACACAATGGGCAGAAGCCCAACCCTTACAAAAATAGCCTCAGATTCTGCAAAAGTGGGCATAAGGGTAAGGGGCGGCAGTGTGAAGACAAGGCTTCTCAGGACTGATTCTGCCAATGTATACAACCCTAAAACAAAGAAATACACAAAGGCAAAAATAATCCAGGTTGTCGAGAATCCGGGAAACAGGCACTATGTCAGGGCCAACATCATGACAAAGGGCACAATCATAAAGACTGACAAGGGAAACGCAAGAGTTACTTCAAGGCCTGGTCAGGATGGCGTAATCAATGCAGTTCTTGTTTGATTATTTTTAAGTTATATTTATAAATAAAATAAAAACACCTAGATTATGCCCGGCACTAATTTCCCGAATCCAATAATCTATGTTTTAGGTGATGTTTTTTCTGAAGCTGAGTTTCCAAATCTGCCTGAAAGGGAATTCCCCGCTTATCTTTTTTACTGGCACGGCGACAAACTCCCTAAAAGGGAGCACATTGAAGAGCACAATCCTGTTGCTGTAATCAGCAGTAAGGATGTCAGCAACCTTGGATTCTCCCTTGATACAATTCTTTCTCTCACCAGCTCCCCGGAGGAGGGGATAGAGCTTGCCAAAAGAGCAATGGATAATTATCCTGCAGTACTGGCAAAGTACAGGATCTCTTTGCTGTCAGGGTTTGAGAAGAGCGAATTCGTGCCTCATGAGCCTATCTGGAAAAAATTATTGGGCAAAAACAGGATGCTAAGCTTTTTTGCCGGTGAGGATTCAGAAAAGTACCATCTTGCTGTATTCGGACTGTCTTTATGCTATTCAGGCTACAGCATAGAGGATAAAGAATTGGTGCAGAGGCCGGAAGAGGGTCGCACGCTGCTGCAGCCATGCGATACATGCAAATCAGCAGCTGACTACCTGCTTACAGGCGTGTTTGATAATTCTGACATATCAAAAGTGTATATGCTGGAATGGCTGGGGAAAGCTGGCTTTGGGGTAAAAAGAGATGACTGGAACCTGGCAAGAAGGCAGGTAATTGCAGTTGAGCAGCAAAGACTAAGCCTCCTCCCTGAATTAGCCAGGGTATACGGGATACAGCATTTCCCTGCATATGATGCTCTGATGCTCAAAGGATAGTCTTTAAATATTCTGTTTTCTTAAAACAATCCATGCTCAAACAGATATATGGCAGACTCTTAGCTGAGTATGGTGCTCAGGGATGGTGGCCTGTAACAAAAAAAGAAAAGCCGGAATACTCAGGCGGGCCAAAAACAGAAAAACAGCAGCTTGAGGTCATATTTGGAGCCATCCTGACGCAGAACACTTCATGGAAAAATGCTGAGAAAGCCATAATTGAGCTAAATAGGCGCAGGCTGATTGATATAGACCGAATGCTTGAAATTCACGCTGACAAATTAGCCCTGGCAATAAAATCTTCAGGATATTTTAACCAGAAAGCAAAGAAGCTGAAAAATGTTGCCGCTCTCCTGAAAAAGCACCCTTTAAAAGAACTGGAAAAATTGGAGATAAAAAAATTGAGATTGCTCTTGCTATCTGTAGAAGGTATCGGGCCTGAAACTGCTGATTCCATTATACTGTATGCGCTCAGAAAGCCTGTGTTTGTGGTGGACACATATACCAAAAGAATATTCTCCCGGGTTGGCCTGATTGATAAAAAGAGGGACTACGATGACGTGCAGAGGTTTTTCCACTCTAAACTGAAGAAAGACGAAAAGCTGTTCAATGAGTATCACGCCCTTATTGTAGAACATGCAAAGAGATACTGCAGGAAGGAGCCGCTGTGTAAAAATTGCATTGTGAATTCATTCTGCAAAGCAGCAAAATAACTAAATAACTTCAACTCAATTTAAAGCCTACAAAAGGTATATTAAACTCATATGCTTCACCATTGAAAAGAAGGTGAAAACTATGAGAAAAACATACATTATCGGGCTCATTTTAGTATTAATCTTAGTTGCATCATGCACCAGAACCGGCCTGCAGACAACCGACGAACTGAAAAAGTTTGAGTCAAGGCAGGAAATTATTGATTTCCTTGAGGCAAACCAGGCCTATAATTATGGCAGCAACAGCTATGCATTCGGAAGGGATCTCGCTGCTCTGGGAGCTGCTGAATCTGACGGTGCAGTAAAAACTGCCGCTCCAAGTTCCGGGCAGGCCGCATCGGACTATTCAACCACAAACATACAGGTTGAGGGCGTTGATGAAGCTGACTTTATCAAGAATGACGGGAAATACATATACATAGTAAGCGGCACCAACCTTATCATTGTTGATGCATACCCTGCTGAAAATGCAGAGATTATATCAAAAACAGATATAGAAGGGTATCCGACTGAGCTTTTCCTGAATGATGACAAGCTGGTGGTATTCACCCAGGTTGACAGTGAAACATATATCTTCCCTGAATATGACATACTTCCAATGCCTTCCTACAAGCAGAACACAAAGGCAATTGTCTATGACATAAGCGACAGGGAAAATCCTGAAATAGAAAAAGAATACGAGCTGGAAGGCTATTATGTAAACTCAAGGATGATCGGCGACAATGTCTATCTTATTGTTCAGGAGAATGTCTATTACTATGACGGGTTTGTTGACCTTCCTGTTGTAAAGGAATCTTCAAGGATAATAGCCGAGCCTGACATCTATTATTTTGATAATCCTGAAGATAATTACAACTTTAACACAATCATGTCTTTCAATCTTAAATCCGGGGAGACGGATGCAGAGACATTTATGATGGGCTATGCAAACACAATCTATGTCTCAAAAGACAATATCTATGTGACTTACCAGAAAAACCTTCCTTTCAGGTATTATGAGGAAAGCAACAGGGACAGGTTCTATAATGTGGTTGTTCCATTGCTCCCTGTAAGCGCAAGGACTGAAATAAATACGATAAGGAATATGGACATAAGCGACACTGAGAAGTGGAGCAGGATTTCCAATGTGCTTGAAGAAATGTACAGCGATATGGATGAGGACGACAAGCAGGAACTTGTTGAAGAAATAGAGGAAGCAGTGAATGAGTATGAAATAAAGCAGCAGGAGGAGAGGCAGAAAACCGTTATCCACAAAATCGGGATTGACAATGGAGATATAACCTATGAAAGCAGAGGAGAAGTAAAAGGCTACCTTCTTGACCAGTTCTCAATGGATGAGCATGAAGGCAATCTGAGAGTTGCAACCACATTCAGCACATGGCTTAGGGATGGCTCTGTTACCTACAATAATGTATATGTGCTTGATGAAGACCTTGAGATAATAGGCTCAGAAGAAGAGATTGCGCCTGATGAAAGTATCTACTCAACAAGATTTATGGGAGACAGGCTTTACATGGTCACTTTCAGGCAGATTGACCCGTTCTTCGTGATTGACCTGTCTGATGCAGCAGACCCTGAGGTGCTAGGATATCTGAAAATCCCCGGATTCTCAGATTACCTCCATCCTTATGATGAAAATCACATAATAGGCGTAGGAAAGGAAACAGGAGAGAACGAGTACGGCCAGACAACAGTCAAGGGCGTGAAAATAGCTTTGTTTGATGTATCTGATGTCTCCAGCCCTGAATTGGTTGACATGTATGAGATAGGAGAGCAGGGAACAGATTCAGAGGCGCTGTATGACCACAGGGCATTCCTGTTTGACAAGGAAAAGGGCCTTCTTGTGCTTCCTATAATGGAAATGAAAGGAAAACAGGAATACGACCCAAGGATGGGCTACTACAGGCAGGACACATGGCAGGGAGCCTATGTCTTTGATATAGACGAAAACGGCTTTGAGCTCAGGGGCAAAGTCTCTCACGATGAGGCTCTTGATTATTACTATGACTATCAGAACACTGTAAGGAGGTCATTGTTCATGGATGACGTGCTCTACACAGTTTCCATGAAAGCAATCAAGATGAGCGACCTTGAAAGCCTTGAACTGCTGAATGAGGTTGAGCTTCCGTACACTAAGTATGATTACGGAAGGCCAATGCCATTAGTAGTTGCAGAATAATTTTTTTATTTCTTTTTTGCTTTGCTTAAACTTTCCAGTTCAGCGGGATTATATTCCTGGTGAATCTTTTCATAGAGCAATTTTACAAATGAATCTTTATAATTGACTTCTTCTTCCCAGTCTTTATAAAACATGCCTGGCGCATTTACTCGAAGTATGGTGTATCCCCTTCCAAGAAACCCTTTCCCTATTATTGTTGCTGAGAGAACACCTTTTTCGTGGTTTGATCTGATATTTGATCTGTATTGAGAAAATCTCTCTTCTTTTAGCAGCTCATTCAAAGCTGTTTCAAAATCCTCGGTCTTTACAACATTACCCTTAAGAAGATCAACTAGTGTTGTGCTACCCATAAAATCTTACAGTATTATCGTATATTTAAATTTTTACTTTTCAACATTCCCTGAAAGAATCTCAGGAGCTTCTCCAATAATATCAAAAATTTCTTTTTCCAGCTTATAGACAAGCGCAATATCCTCTTTCCTGTTCTCGCTGTCTCTGGCCGGGTATTTTCTGTTTATGTAGTCATATCTTCCTTTCAGCGAAACTATCTTGTCGTGCAGGACTCTTTTGTCTGCATAATAAATTATTTTTTCCTCCCAGGTCTTCAGGCTTTTTATGAAATCACCCCTGTGCTGCTTGGCATAAAATCCCAGTTCCGAATACCCTTTTTCTGCCAATATTTCTTCTGTCCTGAAACCATGCTTCACTGATTTATCATTTATACAGAGCCACTTGTCTAGGTCATGAAGAAGCGAGCCTTTGTCAACAGTTTCAGAATCTATTTCAATGCCTTTTTCTTTAAGTTTTTTGCAGAGAAAGACAGCAACTTTGTTCACCGCAATTACATGGTCTATTATATTCTGCGGTGTTCCAAGCTCTTTGTACCATCTCAGGCACTGTTCTCTTGTGGGAAATCTCATCTCAAATGCCCTGTGTTGTTTATCATGTGGATTCTATGTTTTTTATCTTCCGTTATCTCAAATATGCTGATACTTGCATTTCCCAGCTCAGGCATCTCTTCAAGCCTTTTACCCTGTACCAGGGCAAGCATCTGCCTGCCTGCCCCTCCATGGCTTACAAATACAACAGTGGACTTTGGATATTTTTTATAGGTTTCATCTATGAATCCCCTTAGTCTTTTCTTTGTCTGCTCTTCAGATTCGACCCCTTCCGGCCTCTTATTTTTCCAATCAATTGGGCCGATTTCTGATTTCTTCTTCCCAGTAAGTATTCCCATGCTGAATTCCCTTAATGATTCAGTAAGAATAAGAGGTACATCTCTATGATAGTGTCTTATTTCTTTTGCAGTGTCTGCTGCTCTCGCAAGATCGCTCGAAAATATTGCATCAATTTTTTCATTTTTCAGCCTAAGGGCTGCTTTTCTCGCCTGATCTATGCCCTGCTCTGTCAGCTTTCCATGAATATGCCCCTGGAAAATGCCCGCAGAATTCTCCTCTGTTTCGCCATGTCTTACCAGAATGACTTTCATAGTTAATCAGTTTCAAGTATAATGCTATATATCTAATTTTTTCTCATTTATAAATTCTTCAAAAACAGAAAGCCTGCTTGTATAATCTGCCTCGGAAAGGTCAAAATTCAGCCTGTATGTTGAGTCAATATCATGCAGGATATCATGCCAGTCTGTTCTCAGGTCAGCATCCATATCAAGGTACAGAAAATAAAACACGTATATTACCTTACTCCTGGCTATAACTCTTCCATTCGCTTTGTCAATTACAAGGCTCCCGTATGCGCCCTTTGAGGGCATTATGTAATCAGGCCTTTTTTCAGCAGCGCTTCCAAGAGTGCCGTTCTGTGCTGCATTATAAAACGCTTCTATAACCGGAACAAGAGCTGCAAGGCCATCATAACCCTCCTCGAGCAGGCTTTGCTCCAGAGGAAAGGTAGAGCCTTCGTGCAGTGTAAGAATATTAGCTCCGCAGCTCAGCCTGTTTTTTATGTCCGGCTTGGAAACGCTCTCTTTTTCTAGGAAATCTTCAAGGTCCGTAAAGAATTTAGTCTGGCCAAGAAAAAATTCATCAAGATACAGAGCAAAAACTCCTTTTGAGTCTATAGCTGCAATCTTCCAGTTTTCCTGGTCATGAAGGGCATAGCCTGTTGGGAACCTTGGTGTATACCCTTTGTTATCCATCAGAAAACTAAGAGAAGAAATTATATTTAAAGTATTCTATAGCTGAAATGCATCCGGCCTGCTATCGAAGAACTCTTGAAATGCAGCTAATGAGGGCCCAATAGGTTCCTCTTTCACGCTAAAGCTAGGAGTATATATCATGTCAACAGTTGCTTTGAGTGTCTCAATATCCTCTCCCTCGTCTCCCAGGTAAAAGAGATGGATATCATATTCAAGATCTTCCTCAATAATAGCCTTATTGCTCTCTCTGTCCAGACGTATTCTGCCTCTTGCACCCATTCCGCCAATCACGTAATCAGGAAGCTGGAAGGTTGAGTTCTGAAGTTCATTCTCGCACTTATCCTCTAGCTCCATGTAGAGCACCTTTATTATTGGATCAAGCGCTGCGGTGCCGTCAAGCCCCTGTGCAAGAAGATATTCATCTAATGAAAACTCTGCTCCTTTGTACAAAACAATTGTCCATGTATCGTATGAAAGCCTATTCACAATTGAAAGGTCAATGCCTTTCTCCCTGTTGATGAGGTCGTTAGCAGTAACGTGCTCCCTTGGCACATTCCCGAATGCCGCATCTATTCCCTGGAGCTTAAATACCCCGCCAGAGGCTATAACGCCTATAGGCCCATACCCGCTGTCCATAACAGTATGGATCATCTCACTGAATTTAGGCTTGTACATTTCCCCTGGGGGAGGAATAAATTATATTTAAATATTGCTTAATTAGTAATAAGAATCAATCAGGAATGTTAACAGAATTATACGTCAATCATCTCAATCTCAATATTAAGGCCGTCCGGGATAGGCACTCTCATAACAAGCCTCAGCGCCCTCTCATCGATGCCAAGATCAATCAATCTCTTGTGTATCCTCATCTCATAGCGCTCCCATGTTTCTGTTCCCTCTCCGTCCGGGCTTTTCCTTGTCGTAACCCTTAGTTTTTTTGTCGGAAGAGGTATGGGGCCACGTATCACTACCCCTGTCTTGTCTGCAATCTCTTTTATACTAGCACAAACCTGGTTCACCTTATTGATGTCCATGCTTGCCAGTTTTATCCTTGCTTTCTGCATCTTTTTTCTCCTGCATGATAAGTTTTAAATTATCATGAAAATAAAAAATAAAACATAAATTTACTTCTTGTTCATGTCCTTTGCGACAAGGTCTATGCACATGCCTGCTGCGACTGTTGTTCCGCTGTCCCTGATTGCGAACCTTGACAGCTGCGGTATGTCCTTCTGCCTCTCTATTACCAGAGGTGTTGTAGGCCTTATCTTTACTATGGCTGCGTCCCCGTTCTTTATGAAGTCAGGCTTTTCCTTAAGTGTTGCGCCTGTTCTTGGGTCCAGCTGCCTTACAATCTCAACTATCTGGCATGCAACCTGTGCTGTGTGGATGTGGAATACCGGAGTGTATCCTGCTGTGATAACAGTAGGGTGGTTAAGGACTACCATCTGTGCTGTAAACTCTGTAGCAACAGTAGGCCAGCTGTTAGGATGACCTATAACGTCTCCCCTTGCCAGGTCCTTCTTTCCCATTCCGCCGACTGAAAATCCGACGTTGTCCCCTGGTTCTGCCTTGTCAAGCTGCTCATGGTGCATTTCTATTGTCTTGCATTCTCCAAGAACTCCTTTTCCTTCTCTTCCCGGAACTGCAACAATCTTGTCCTTTGCTTTCATAACTCCTGTCTCTACCCTTCCTACCGGTACAACTCCTATACCTGTGATGTTATAGACATCCTGGATAGGTAGCCTCAGCGGCAGGTTGACTGGTTTTTCCGGTACTTTGAAATTGTCAAGTCCCTCAACAAGTGTCGGACCTGCGTTCCATTTCAGGTTTTCTGACTTTTTGACAACATTGTCTCCCTTCAGGCCTGAAATCGGAATAAACTGCACTTCCTCTATCTTGTAGCCGACTGTCTTAAGCAGGCCTTCAACCTGTGACTTAACAGAATTGAATTTTGCCTGGTCATAGTTGACCATATCCATCTTGTTCACTGCTACTGCAAGCTGGTTGACACCGAGTGTCTTTGCAAGGAAAACGTGCTCCTTTGTCTGTGCCATGACTCCGTCAGTAACTGCAACTACAAGCACACCGCAGTCTGCCTGTGATGCTCCTGTAATCATGTTCTTGACGAAATCCCTGTGGCCTGGTGCGTCGATTATTGTGAAATCATATTTTGCTGTTGAGAATTTCTTGTGGGCAAGGTCGATTGTAATACCCCTTTCCCTCTCTTCCTTAAGGTTGTCCATGACATAAGCGAACTCAAATCCGCCTTTTCCCTGGGCATCTGCAAGCTCCTTAAGCTTTCTCAGCTGCTGCTCTGAAATATTTCCTGAGTCGAATAGCAGCCTTCCTACTGTAGTTGATTTGCCGTGGTCAATATGACCAATAACAACGAGATTCAAATGTTCTTTTTGTTTTGCCATTTTCTATCCTCCGAATTCAATCATTAGGTCTATTTTTAGGAAATTATAACACTTTATAAGCATTTCTCTTATTCTGCTGTAGTTTCCTCCTCGACAATTCCCTTTCTTGACCTTATCTGGTTTATTATTTTCTGCTGAAGCTCGTTTGGCAGCTTTTCGAATCCCTGGTCAACAACTGAAAAACTTGCCCTTCCCTCTGTTGAGCTTCTTATGTCGTTGCTTAATCCAAACATCTCTGCAACTGGAAGCTTACCTTTTATTGTTGTGAATTCTCCTCTGCTGTCCATCTCAAGCATCTGCCCTCTCTTTGATGAAAGCAGCTTTGAGACTTCTCCCATGAATCTTGTTGGGGTATCAAACTGGAGCACCTGCACTGGTTCATAAAGCACAGCCCCGCCGCCCCTTATAGCTGCCCTTATACCTTCCCTTACTGCAGGGTATACCTGTGCTGGCCCCCTGTGGATTGAATCCTCGTGCAGGCTCATGTCAGCCAGAGTTACAAGCAGACCTATGCATGGCTCTCTTGCCAGCGGCCCTGCTCTCATGACATCCTCAAACATATCGTTTATGAGCTCAATAACCTCTCCCATATGGACCTGACCACGTGTGTCTTCTATGAGGATATTCCCTTTATAGATATTCTTGACCTTTCTTGCCTCTTTTGCATCAAATCCGAGTGATGAAAGCTTTTCCCATAGCTGCGGCACTTTCTTCTTGATTCTCCCTTCAGCAAGCTCTCCTGATTTTATTGCATCCCTTAGTTTTGGGTCAAGAGGAGCAACTTTGAAATAAAACTTGTTGTGCTTGTTCGGAGATTTTCCTTCATATTCCTGGGAAGGCTTTGTTACTGTCTCCCTGTATACGACAACAGGCGGGCTTGTCTTGACATCAAGGTGCTTCTCAGTCTTAATCCTGTTTTCTATGATTTCAAGATGCAGCTCTCCCATTCCTGACATCAGGTGCTCTCCTGTCTCCTCATTAATCTGGATTGTAATGGATGGGTCTTCCTTTCCAACCTTCTTCAGCACTTCAATTAGTTTTGGAAGGTCGCTAGGCTTTGTGGCCTCAACAGCCTTTGTAACAACAGGCTCAAATAAATGCTTGATCTGCTCAAAAGGCTCAGCGTCTGTGTCTTCTGCGACTGTCTCCCCTGCAAATCCTTTCTTGAACCCTGCAATGCCTATGATGTTTCCTGCGGGAACATTGTCCACTACTTCTCTTTTTGCTCCGTTGAATATGTAGACCTGCTGTATTCTTGCAACTTCCTTTGCTGCAATAAGATGAACTGTCATCCCTTTTTTCACTGTTCCTGAAAAAAGCCTGCCTGTGCATATCTCTCCTGCAAGAGGATCAACGACAATCTTTGTTATCACAAACCCTATTTTACCATTTGGATTGCAGCTCAGAAGGGATTTCCCGAAATCTGTCTCAACATCTCCCTGCCATATCTTCGGGATCCTGTATTTTTGTGCATCTATGGGATTTGGGAGGTGCTTTACTACTGCGTTTAGTATGACCAGATGGATCGGGGCTTTTTTCCTTAAAGCCTTGATGTCTTCTTCCTCTCCCTTGCTGTATGCGTCTATTATGTCATTGAAATTGACATTGTTCTTCTGCATATAGGGTATGGAAAGCGCCCAGTTATGGAAAGCAGAGCCGAAGCAGACGCTCCCGTCCTGCACATTGACATCCCATTTTCCCCTGAATTCGTCAGGGCAGATGCTGTTGACAAACCTGTTTACCCCTGTGATAATTTTTGCGAATCTTTCCTGCATCTGTGCAGGTGTCAGCTGAAGCTCTTTTATCAGCCTGTCAACTTTATTTATGAAAAGGATTGGCTTTACTCTTTCCCTAAGGGCCTGCCTCAGCACAGTCTCTGTCTGGGGCATCATGCCTTCTACAGCGCAGACAAGCACGATTGTTCCGTCTGCTGCTCTCATTGCCCTTGTGACGTCCCCTCCAAAATCAACGTGGCCTGGCGTATCCAGAAGATTGATCAGGTGCTCCTCGTTGTTGAGAGTGTGAACCATAGAAACTGCTGATGTGTCGATTGTGATGCCTCTCTGCTGCTCATCTTCGTGAAAATCAAGCACCTGCATCTTTCCTGCAAGGTCCTCTGAAATCATGCCTGCGCCTGCCAGGAGGTTATCTGAAAATGTTGTCTTCCCGTGGTCTATGTGAGCGCAAATAGCTATGTTCCTTATATAAGTAGGTTTATTCATAATTGCTGTTACCCTGTCAACCATCTTTGCCATTTTATTTAGTCACCTGTTTGAAAGTTAAAAAACATGCTTCTCATGCACTGTCTTGTATGTATGAATCTCTTTGTCCGTAAACCACAAAGCAACTTCTTTTTTTGCATTTTCTGATGTATCTGAAGCATGAATGATGTTCTTCACTGCTGTGCCCTTATTGTCGGCATATGCATATGAATGATGCGCAAAATCCCCCCTTATTGTCCCTGGGAGAGCCTGCCTTGGCTCTGTGCTGCCTGTCATCTTCCTCACTACCTCAACTGCGTGTATACCTTCAACCGCTATAGCAACAACAGGCCCTGAGATTATGAACTCCTCAAGACTCCTGTAGAAAGCCTTCGCAACATGCTCTGAATAGTGCTTTTTTGAGAAAGCCTTGTCAACCCACACCATTTTCATGCCGACTATCTTAAGCCCGACATTCTCAAATCTGGTTATGATATTGCCCACGATGCCCCGTTCAACTGCATCAGGTTTCAAAAGCACTAATGTCCTCTCTATAAGGTCTGGCATTTTTATCATCTCCTATTGTTTCTTGTTTTTCCGGTGTTCTTCTGTCCACCTTGTCAACCTTGGCTTCCTGCTAAGCTTTATCATGTTCTTCTCGCATTTTCCTGAACAAAAATAAAGTATCTTTGCATCAGACTTGATGTACATCTTACCTGTTCCCGGAGTGAATTCCTTCCCGCAAAAAGTGCATTTCATTTTCTTAAACACCTCCTGTGTTTGAGAATTGAAAATCTTTGATTTTCATTTCTATCCACTCCCTCTTCCTGTCTTGTTAAGCGGACGGGCCTCAATTTCTGTCTCTCTCAGCATAAGGATATCTCCTGTCTGCACTGGCCCTACGACATTCCTTCTTATTATCTTGTTGGCGTCCCTTCCTTCAAGAATCTTGCACCTAACCTGGGTAACTCCGCCTCTTGTGCCTGTCCTTCCAATTACTTCCTCGACTGTAGCAGGAACAGCAACTGTAAAGGTAACCTTGCCTCTTATTTCCTTTTCCTGCTCTGCTCCCTGTTTCTGCTCAGCCTGCTGAGTCTTTTCTTCTCTTGCCATGAAAATCAGCCTTTCTTGTTGAATTCCTTAATCAGCGCTGATGCTTCCCCTGGTTCGGAAACTGCAATAGCGCTTGTCCCCACTTGTAATCCTGCTGCTGCTCCAAGCTCTTCTTTGCTTGGCACTTCAACGCATGGTATCCCTTTCTCCTTGCAGAGCAAAGGAATGTGCATTATTACTTCTGGAGGATTGACATCTTTTGCAAAGACTACAAGCTTTGCCGTGCCTCTCTCTATTGACTTTGTTACCTCATTGGTCCCTTTCTTAATCTTGCCGGTTGTCCTGGCAACTTCAACTGCTTCGTAAGCTTTTTCACTTTCTGACATTTGTTTTCACCTTTCCCCATTATTGGTAACCAGAATAAATGTTACCTTCTTTCGGGCCATCTGGCCGTCATAATTCATTAGGTATTTTAAAGGAAATTTGGGGTGTTTATAAATGTTACTGATAGAATAATTCTCCAGTTAATTTAAATATAAACAAAATTTACATTGGGGTATGGGAGATATTGCTGAATACATATTGGAACATGAGAATGGCGGGTATCGTATTGTCCAGGCCTATCAGCAATATACTGCTCACCTTGCAAAATATTTGCAGATTATTGGGGAGATGGATAGTTTAAAGGGAACAGGAGATTGGGTTCTCGGTATAAATGTTCCGGGCGTCGGGCCTGCATTAACTCTGATTGACGGTGACGAGCCCTTTATTGGTCCAATGGGGAATGCAATGATGCATGAAGTTGGACAAGCAAAAACACATCTGCAAATACTGGTGGACAGTCATTGGGGGAATATTCCCTTAGTCAAGAAATATTATGGGAGATTAATGCAGCAACCATTCCCAGAGAATTACCAAGGATATGATATCCCCGCAGAATACATGATTGCTGATGGCAAACTTTCTCCTGGCAGGCCGCTGCACCTGCTTGAAGGTTAATTCTTTATCAATACTCAACTTTTATAAAGCTGTTGATTTTTCAGTTTTTCAGATGGCACCCAAGAAAGAAGAATCAGCTCAGCCGGAAGTCAATATAGGCCTGGTGGGGCATGTGGACCACGGCAAGACAACGCTGACTGAAAAGCTTTCAGGAAAATGGACAGACACCCATTCCGAAGAGCTGAGGAGAGGGATAACCATCAGGCTGGGATATGCAGACACTGTTTTTGTGAAAGCCGGAAAAGAATACACAACAGAAGAGCTGGCCAAAAAAGCAAAGAAAAAGTATACTGTTCTGAGGAAAGTTTCTTTTGTGGATGCTCCCGGGCACGAGTCACTGATGGCAACAATGCTCAGCGGAGCCAATGTGATGGATGGTGCCCTTCTTCTTGTTGCAGCAAACGAGAAGTGCCCACAGCCCCAGACACGGGAGCATCTGATGGCATTAAAAATAATCGGCATAAAAAATGTTGTCATAGTGCAGAACAAGATTGATATTGTTTCTGATGAAAAAGTCATGGCCAATTACAAGGAGATAAAGGAATTCCTGAAAGGGACTGATTATGAGGATTCCCCTATAATTCCTATCTCTGCCCAGCACAATATTAATGTGGATGCTGTTATAGAAGCTATTGAAACATACATACCTACTCCTAAGAGGAACAGGGATGCTGACCTGAGGATGTTCGTGTCTAGGTCATTCGATATAAACAAGCCAGGCCAGGACATAAGCACACTGAAGGGAGGGGTGCTTGGAGGGGCAGTGCAGCAGGGGATGATAAAGACCGGAGATACCATTGAAATCAGGCCAGGACAAATTTATGAGGAGGCAAACAGGAAAGTCTGGAAGCCGATAAAGACCAATGTAAAGAAGATCATGACCGGCAGCAAAGAGATTAAGGAGGCAGGCCCGGGCGGCTCAATAGCCCTTCTTACAGACCTTGACCCGTCTGTTGTCAAATCAGACAGTTTCACAGGAAATATTGTAGGGTTTGAGGGCAAGCTGCCTGAAGTCTGGGATAACCTTATGCTTGAAGTTCACCTGCTTGAAAGAGTGGTAGGAACATCAGAGGATGCCAAAGTTGAGCCTCTGAAAATGGGAGAGGTACTTATGCTTAATGTCAACTCAGCTGCGACAGTCGGGGCTGTTGTAAAATTGGGAAAAAACAGGATAGACTGCAGGCTGAAGCTCCCGGTCTGCGCTGACAGGGGTTCAAGAGTTACAATATCAAGAAGAATCGGCACAAGGTTCAGGCTTATAGGCTACGGCATAATTTCTTAGAACTGGAAGCACAAAGAGTTTATCTTGAGAATTTTGAGGTCAGTCGGCGTATCGCCTAGGGCACAGCCCCTTGTTTTTATTTAGAGCCTCTCTCTCAACAAGACCTTTTTGTGCTTCCTATAGTTTAATATGTTTTCTGCATTTATAAATGTAACCTAAGCAGTCTAGGTAAAAATGAAAAATATTATATTGTACAATAATAACACAATATGCAGATGAACCAGCCTGCTTTTGATTATAGTGAGAAAATAATCCCTGAGCTTGATAAGTTTTCAGCGAGGGTTGATGAGATTGCAGGAGACGACAAGCGCCTCAGGGTATCCGTTGAGATGGAGTCGCTTGAATGGCACACTTCTATGTCAAAAGTGAAAAGAGAGCTGCTGATCATGGCTACCCAGCTGAAGGAAATGCATAAAAAGATGGAGTCCATGAAAACGGAATTTATAGAAACTGTCATGGATTTCAGGACAAAAACAGACAAAGAAAATTTCGAAAAGCTGAAAAGGAAGCTTGAGAGGTTTAATTTTGAAGAATACATGACAAAGGAAGAATTCAGAAAACTTCTAGGCAAGAGCAGCCCCGAGTGATTTTATAGCCACTTCAATCATGTCATCTGTCGGCTCTTTTGTGGTTATCTTCTGGATGAGCAGGCCAGGGGATATAATTATCTTAACCAGGATATTGTCAAAATGCTTTCCTGCAAATTTCAGGAATTCATATGATACTCCTGCAATTACGGGCAGGAGGAGTATCCTGATGCCCAGTCTCTGGAAATAATTTCCTGCATCTACGAAAGTGAAAAAGACTATTGAAAGCACAAATACAATAAGTATGAAATTTGTGCCGCATCTCGGATGGAGTGTTGAGTATTTCTTGACATTTTTTACTGTAAGCTTTTCCTTATTCTCATAGCAGTATACTGTCTTGTGCTCTGCACCATGATACTGGAATATCCTTCTTATATCAGGGATAAATGAGATTAGCAACAGGTATATCAGGAATATAGCTATCCTTACTATTCCGTCTATCAGGTTCAGCGCTGCTCCTGTGCTGCCTGCAAGGAATCTTGCGATAAAAAGAGGCGCGGCAAAGAAAAGGAGTATGGTCATTCCTACTGACAGAATAACTGTAAGCGCAATTTCCCATGAGGACATAACCTGGTTATCTTCTCCCTGGGATTCAAGTGCTGAATATGATATGCTGCTAACACCGATTGAGAGGGTTTCAGCAAACCTGTACACCCCCCTTACTACCGGAATCTTCGGGAACCAGTGCTTCGGCTCCTGTATTTTCACTATTTTTGTAGAAATCTTTTTATCGGGCCTTCTTACGCATAGGGCATACTTGTCGCTGGAGCGCATCATGACTCCCTCAATCAAAGCCTGCCCCCCAATAGTTAGTTCCGGCATCGCAAAAGGAATAGACGCCAAATATATAAATTTACTTAAAAAGGCTTAAGATATATAAAGAAAGCGAGATTCACCCAAAACACTAGAGGGGCTATGGTGCAACTGCTATGCGTCAGTTGGCACCGCATGTGCGACATGCGCCTTTTCCAAAGGCTTAATCCCACTAAAAGAAAATAAGGGGCTATGGTGTAGCTTGGTATCACACAAGGCTGGGGGTCTTGTAACCGCAGTTCGAATCTGCGTAGCCCCATTTTTTCGTTCTGTTAGCCTGCTAACAGGACTGGGCCTGTTTGGCTCAAGCGTTTCTTAAAGGCTTGGTTTGTAATCTGCGTAGCCCCACATTATTTATCGTTAACTTAATAATACACTGGGTTGGTAAGGGTGAAACCCTTACGTCAAAAAAATATAGTGCTGTCTTTCTTACTATTCATCTACAGTAAACAATTTAGAATCCTTAACTTTAAACAGGCCGATCCTCGCGCCGGCATCCAGCCAGCCATGCGCATAGTTAAGGGCGGCAAATGCAGTGACCTTATCTCCCTTGCTGCGGAAATGCCCTGCATCGCTGAAATATCTTGAGGCCATATCAAAGAAATCCTCTGCCTCTTTTCTCCTCTCAGGATCAAACCTGCCTTCAGCCATTTTCAGGGCCTTTTCTGTGACTGAAAAATATCTTTTCAGCTTTTCATCTGTTATCCTATCCATCTGCTGAGGGATATATTCATGCTTTATTTATTTTATCATGTGTACTTATTTACATTTTAGTATACTTTTTTCCATATTAATATACAAAAAATAGATAAATTTAAATACCTGTGTGATATATCCATAAATTCTGATAGTTATATGGATCAAAAAAAAGCATACCGAAAAATTGCTATCACTCTTTTCCTAGTCCTCGGCCTGCTGGTCGTGGTATTTGCAGCCATGCTCCTCTTTAATGTAACTGACTACGGAATAACCATTGCATCATTCGGCGCAACAGTCATGATGATACTTTCAAAAAAGAAAGTTGAAAACAGGAAAATAATCGGGGCATATATAGCAGCCTCTGTAATCGGGTTTATCATGGCAAGAGTCCCAGGCTCAGTACTGTTTAATGTTGCCGTCGCTGGTGTAGCCTCAGTAATAGCAATGACTGTCTTGGAAATGCAGCATGCTCCTGCAATAGGTATTGCCATAGCAATGGTCCTTAACAATTTCTCATTCTGGACTGACGTGACTATAATATTTTCAATACTCCTTATCATCGGCATGGCTATGATACTGAAGTCATTCATCAGGAATCCTGAGAGAATACTGAACTTTGTGAAAATAGAAACAGAAAAGATAAACTGGGATTTCTAAGAAAAATATATAAAACCCAACATTAATCAATAAGAATTATGAAACAAGACCAGCTCCTGTTTTCATCGCTTTTCGCGGTTTTTTTTGGATTCCTTATATTCATACTCTCCATAATGAACCAGGGCCTCAGGCTTATTGCCATATTCACAACATATTATGTGCTCTTTCTCCTCCTTGGGCTTGTGATAATGCTAACCGGCTTTGTATTCATGCTCATATGGCATGTAAGCAACAGGCAGCCCTTTGAGGATAAGGAAAATAAGAGAGAAAGCTTCTACGGGTATCTTGCACTGGGAATATTCTCACTGACAATGGGCTTCCTTTACATGTTCTATTTCCATGACAGGAACACGACACTGTATTATGTTTTCATTTTCGTAAGCATCGGGGGAATAGCCCTGCTGGTAAAAGGCCTGAAAAATTTCTATATTAATGTTATCGAAAAAAAGATATGACATTGCTGAAATTCATCTTGACATAATCTGCCGGATCGAGTGATTTTTTCTTCAGCTCAAGCAGCCCTGATTCCACATTCGTGCTGCCGAAAGGAATGAAGAAACCTGCCTTGTGCTCAAGTTCCCTTATCTGTATCAGGGCAAAATACCTAGCAATAATTGATGCCGCAGAAACTTCAGGGTATTTTGAATCCGCGTTCTTCTCCCTGATGTCCCCTACTGAGCAGCCGGGATACAAGTCAACTATATGAATAGCTTTTTTTGAAAGCTTGTTATAGCATTTAAGGTGGAGATTATCAAGAAGTTTTGTTGTGTTATTTTTTGCTATCATCGCATTGTATTCTCTTGGATATAAGGATTCAACATGATAGTTCTTCGGGTATCTCCCGATAAGCTCTTCCCCCAGTTTCACTATCTGCGGCTTGAGCAGTTTTTTTGAGTCTTTTACGCCGAGTCCTTTAAGCTCCTTCCGTATCGTGTCATCTGCCATGAATGCCGCAACAACAATGCCACCGAACGTGTCTCCCTTCAGGGTTTCATCTGAACCGACTGACATAGGCCTGGATTTCTCTTTCTTTATTGCTCCTGTAAAAAGAAGAAGTTTCTCTGCCTCTGCTGTATTCTCCTTTTTGCCCTGCACAAGCAGCTTTCCCGTCTTGTAAAGGATTATGCTGCAGCTGCCGGAAAGCCTTATCTCCTCATGCTTTGATTTCGGCTTTTCCTCTTTAAATCCGTATTTTTTTATTTTTTTCAGGCCGGTTTTAGTCACATTGTCAAAGCTTGCCATTATTATCCACTCTTCCCCTGGAAATCCTCATCTATAGCCTTAAGGTATTCCCTGAGCCTTTCAATAATGCTGGGCACAAGGAACCTCTCTATTTTTTCCCTGAATATGTCCTGGAGAGGAGAGAATTCGCTTATCCTGTATTCATTTTTGACCTTTTCCACAATAAGGACTTTCCTCAGCCTTCTTACCTGCCTTCTTATGTTTGAGGCAGCTGCTCCTGCATCACCCAGCTTATATTCTTTTCTGAATGCCAGCACTTCATCCCTTATCCCGTCAGAAGAAAGCAGCTTATTTTCCTTTCTTGCCTCAAGCAATACATAAAGGACATCAACCACTATATCCCTTGAATCGCCCGGGTTGAGAAGCCCGAGGCTGAGGCATAATTTCCTTACAAGCTCCCTGCTGTTAAGATTATAGGGCTTTTCATATCTCCTTAATGTGATTTCTGCTAAGGGTGTGTCTACCTGCTTGGATTGCATGATTAAATATTTTAATCATAAGTTTATAAATATTTTGGAACTCCAGAAGTCAGTTATCAAAGCTGCCGCCCGGCCTGCTTGCTTCCAGCCTGTACACATCCGGGCTATTTATTAAATCAGGCAGTTCTGCATAAGGCATGCCAATTGCATATATCCCGCCTATTCTACCCATTTTGCCTTTAAAATCCAGTCCGGATTTTGCCCGCATAAGAAAATGAACTTTTGTTGTATTCAGGTCAATGCCCGGATCTTTTGTCATGAGGATATGGTACTGGTGCATCATGTACGGGTCAACTTTCGGGGATTTAAGTGCCTCTTCAATTTTCTCCTTCAGAGAAGTTTGGTCCTGCATAGTTTCATTAATAAAACTAGTTTATATTTAAATTTTGTTAGCTACATTTTTATATAACATTGTATTCTTCTTTTCCTCTATGGGGGACTATATTGATGCTTATGACCATGAAATTTATAGCAGGATCCTCTACAGGCATGCGCTTGAAAGGGACCCTGTAACTGCTGCAGAGATTGCAAAGATGGCAGGATTGACAGGAGACCAAATTTCTAATATCAAATACGTTGGAAACGGTCAGATCCATGCTGATATAAATCTTGAAAGAAGAGTTAGGGAGTAAGTCTTAGAAAACTTTAAGTATAACAATCTCATTGGAATGGAAATGATTAATAGGCATACAGGCATTGTTGCAGTTCTCATTGCCGGCGGAATTGTTCTCGCAGCATGTGCTTCTCCGGCACCTCAGCCTACTGTTACATTAGAGCCAACGGTAGCTTATACTGCAGCACCAACGGTAGCTTATACTGCAGCACCAACGGTAATCCCCACATCCACTCCAATGAATCTTCCGGTCAGAGATGCCATATCTGAAGCAAGAACTGGTTTAATTAAGTCGTTTCAGGAAAATGGTGGCTATTTACTAGAAAGCGATTATGAGAACCATGTTGATGAAGAAATAAGGAGAACAGGACTTAATCCTAAAGAATGCAGTCCACTTGACTCTTGGATTTATTATGAACTTTTTTCAAACTCTCTCAGCATTGATAAAAAAATTGGCGCGGATGAAGATGCCCAATATTACATCTATGATTATTCCGGCCTTCCAGAGAATGTTGAAAGAGCATCAATTAGATACGACAATTTGAGAGATGGACTTGAAGATTATTTATCTAAATTTATGGGTGATGGGCCAATCCATATAATTGTCCTCATGGATATAGTAAGAGGGTATGTTGAGAGGACTAGCGACTATAAAGCATCAGAGCTTTGGAAAACTGAGCTTTGGGGAAGGCTGACATTGGATATGCGAGATGAATTATACGATGGAAAGGTTGAAGGGCTTCTAGAATTTAATTTTCCCCCTTATGTATGTGGGGTGCCATCTGATGAAATAAGAAATACCTTCAGAGAGTTGACTCCGACAGAGCAACCATAACTCTTTTTATCTTTTAATCACAAACTTTATAAAGCATCTCCTAATCCAGAAAGTATACATTTTCGAGGTGTTATGATATGGAAAGCGCAAGACCACTGGATGCCCTTAACAAGGCAAGGAATAAAAGGGTAATAGTTGATTTAAAGAACGGCAAGCAGCTTGCGGGCAAGCTGAATGCTTTTGATATCCATATCAATGTTGTCCTTGATGAAACAGAAGAAATGGTTGACGGGCAGGTCAGCAGGAAGCTAGGCACTGTATTCATAAGAGGGGACACAATAATCCTGATTTCTGCAGAATAAGTGAGTTAACATGACAAAAGGAACGCCATCAATGGGTAAGAAGTCCGGTAAGACTACCCACATAAGGTGCAGGAGATGCGGACAGAAGACATACCACAGGAGAAAAAACAACTGCAGCTCATGCGGCTATGGCGTTTCCCCAAGGATAAGATCGTACGCCTGGATGAAAAAGAAAAAGCTCACACATTCTTAATTACTCTTTTCCTGCTATTTCAGTAAAATATTTAAAAGAAGTAAAAGTTCATTCATACACCCGGCGGAATCTATGTTTATGCGGAGGTGCCGGAGCGGTCAAACGGGACAGGCTTAGGTCAGTCCAACACTATTAAGGTGTGCTGAGGCGAAAGCCGATGAATGTAAGACACCTGTTAGCTTAGTGCTTACCCAGGTTCGAATCCTGGCCTCCGCACTTTTCTTTATGTGTGCTTGACGAACAGAGTGAGGAAACACACAGCTCCATCAATGCTGATAAGGATTGGTGGGTATCCTGGCCTCCGCATTTTTTATTCTAAAATTATGTCAGAAATATTTAAGTTTGAATAGTACCCATATTGAGATAGAGGAGAAGATAAGCGATATCAGGACAACAATGCCGAATGCATGCGGGGACTGCTGGAAAGGCAGTGGTATGTTCATCCCGTATATGCTTGCAATCAGCACAGGGAGCGAGATTATAAGTGTTATTGAAGTAAGGATTTTTATCACGACGTTCAGATTATTCGATATTATTGAGGCAAATGCATCCAGAGTATTTGACAATATATTTGAGTAGATATCTGTCATCTGGATTGCCTGGTTTGTCTCATCTATGATTTTTGTAATAAGGTATTCATCCTCATCAGTCTTCACCCTTATGCCGTATTTTGAAACACCGTACTTGGTCCTTCCGTTTTCCTTGCGGCCTTTCTTCTTGCGCCCCTCCTCAGCAATCCTCTCAATCAGGATTTTATTTGACTTAAGCGACGTGTTGAAATATACAAAGCTCTTTTCAAGCTGGAGATAATCCATTACCAGTTCGTTTTTTTGTGATTCGGCAAGCTTGTCCTCAGCATTGTACATCTTGTTTTTAAGATCTAAAAGGTATGCCAGGTAGAGCCTGGCAGAAACCAAAAGCAGCCTGAAAACCAGCTGTGTCTTCCTAAAAGGAAAGTTCTGGGTCTTGAGTTTTGAAATAGTGTCGTTTTCGAAAAAGCAGATAGTAAGCACAAATTCATTTGTCGAAAATATCCCAAGCGGGACAGTATAGTATTCCAGATCCTTTCCCAGATTATTATATGGTGTCCTTATGATTATAAAAGTGAACTTCTCATAGTTTTCTATTGCAGGCACTTCATCAATATCCTTAAGCGATATGAGCAGCTCTTCCGGTATGTCGAGCATTGACTTTATTCTGGTGATTTCGCTTTCAGTCGGCGAGATAACGTTTACCCAGCAGTTTTTTTCAAGCCTATCTAGAACTTCAAGCTTTTTCTGGGTCGGGCGGAGTATCTCAATCATGTGATGCAGGTTATTCCGATGTCCCTTATAAATTTTTCTGCCTGTAATTTTTCATGCATAATCCCGGAAGCTATCCGGCTTTCCCGTTTATACCAATTTAAAACCCTGCGGTATCTTCATGGCATGGCAGAAAGGAACAGCAGGAACGAGCTTGCATGGGGGGCTGAAAACCAGGAGAAGCTCAGGAAATCAAAGGTCCTTGTTGCCGGCACAGATATACTCGGCCAGATGGTGCTTGGAGGACTTGCGGGACTGGGCATAGGCAGCATACATCTCATGGACAACAGGAGGGTAAGCAGGGGAGATTACGATTTTCTGTGCTCACAGACCAATACAGATATCGGGCAGAAAAAAACCAGCCATATCAGAAGCACGCTGGAAAGCATAAATCCTTCTATCGATGCGGTTGTAGCTATCCATTCCAGATTCTCTGAAGCCCTGGCCTATCCTCTCCGGCCGGATATAATAGTGGACGCGACTAACGACCGGCTAACAAAGAAAAAGACTTCTGAATATGCAGCCAAGTACAGGATTCCTGTTATATCTGCCTCTTCAGGGAGTTCAAAAGCTGCTGTTTCTGTTTTTTCTCCGGCTAGGAAAATAAAACCAATGCACAGCTCTGCTGACCTTGATTCCCTTCTCATGGATGAATTCTATAAAGAGACGCAGTCTCCTGTGGCGGGCGGGGTCATAGCAGGGATTGCATGCGAGGAAGTGAGGAAGCAGATATTTGCGTATGATAAAAAAGATACTCCCCTCCAAAACAGGAAAAAAATCATGTATAACCTGAATTCTGAGTCCAGGACAGGAGTTTCTGAACCACAAAACATAGCTTCGTATTTCAGGCACAGGAAAATGCTGGTTGCCGGGGCAGGGGGCATTGGAACTTTTGTATGCCTTAATCTTGCTCTGCTTGGTGTAGGCTCTATTGATATAGTGGATTTTGATTCTGTCGAAGAGCACAACCTGAACAGGCAGCTCCTTTTCTACGGCAGGCAGGGTGAGCTGAAGGCTGAAGTGATGGCTGGCAGGATAGCCCTAATAGACCCTCATGCAGATGCTTCTGCTTTTTCCGCCAGGGTTGGGAAGATAGACATGAAAAAGGACAGGCCATGGCTGGAAGAGCTGTATGAGACAGACAGGAAGCTGTGGGAGCAGGAAGACGATAATACAAGAGAGCCTGATTATCCTGGGTTTGAGGATTATGTAAAAAAGAATTTCGGCTATCAAAAGGACAGGCTGCTTGATGAGAAGATCGCAGAAAAAGGCTATGATATGATTTTCGGCTGCCTTGACAACAAGTATGCAAGAATATGGCTCAACAATTTCTCTGTTAATAACAAAATACCCTATATTGACGGCGGAACCGCTGCCAGATCCGGCCAGGTTGCTGTGTATGTTCCCGGAAACACAAGCTGCGTGGACTGCCAGCTCGACCTGAAGCATCTCAAAAGGATTCCCATGCACTGCCATGAGGCAGATGCCAGCGTGGTCATGTCAAATATGGTTATAGGAAGCGCAATGGTCGGCGAGGCAGTAAGGATATTTTCCGGTGCAGCCCCCCTGAACGGGATTCTGAGATATGACCCCTTCTCTGATTCGCGGCTGTATATAGATAATAAAAGAACAAGGTTTGCAAAAAAACACGGGTGCTGAAAAATGAAACTGCTTGATGATATACTCAGTAAATATTTTTACAAAACTGCAGGCTCTTCTGGCTCTGATGCCTATGATTCGTCAAGACCTGATTATTCTGAGAGGTTCAATTTAAGGGATGACGGTCCGGAGTATATCATGAAGATGCAGAGATATCAGTACAGGTTCAGGGAGTGTCTTGAATCCAGGCTTGAAAACCCGTCTGAGCCCGGAGAATACAGCAGCAGGATGATAAAGAGCACGGCAGCAATGACAGAGTTCTGTAATGACTATGGCTTTGACGTATCTTCCTATATCAGGAGCCGCGCGTTTAATGAAAGGAGAGAGCTGCTGAAAGAAAAGCTCAGGAGGAGGATTGCCAGAGATTCCAACAGGGAGATAGACAAGACAGTTGCAGATGCTGCAAAGAGCATTAAGATAACAGATTACGCCCTGAAAAAAGCGAATTATGCTGCAAGAAAAATTTCAGAGCTTTCATCAAAAGCAGGGAAGCGCGGTTCGTACGAACTAGGCATGTACATGCTGAGCAGCTCTTTAAAGAATGACGATGATGTCGTGACTGATATTTATGTTGCACAGGAGCAGGTTGTGACCCAGGGCAGGTGCAACATAACCCCTGAGGGTGTGATGAAGTCGCTGAGAGATACAAAAAAATCAGGGAAGAGGATAATAGGCTGGGCCCATTCCCACGGCGGCTTCAGCACATTCTTCTCAGCAGAGGATGATGAAACCCTTCTCGGCAGGAAAAATATAGCAGAGAGCTCTTTTTTCCCGATGTTCCTTGAGAAAAAGGTTAAGGGGCATTTAGCGCCTGATGATGTGGTAAAATATTTCCTTGCACTTGTGGTAAATGAGAAGAACGATGAGCCGGCCTACAGGATAGTGGCTGTCAAGCCGAGGTATTTTGTTGAAAACGGGAGACTCAGGAAAAAGACAGAAGTAATAGACCTTGAGAGGACTATATCAGAAAACAGCGGGGAGAACTGGCCTGCTGCTGAGATAGCGGAAGAGAAAAGCAGGGAAATTGATGCAGAGATAGCCGGCCGCGTAAAGTTCCAGGACGGCACAAGATTAAGTGATTATCAGCCTGTTGTGACTGAATAAGGCGTGCCGTAAATCCCAAGGTGGTTGGCAACTGGCCTGCCTCCCAGTTCCGCTGTATAGACAATGCCGCCTTTGTTCTCTATAATCAGTGAGCTGGATCCCCCACCGTCCATATTGATTGCATGGCTTGCCTGGTTTTCCAGCAGTATATATGCAAGCTCCCTGAAATTGAGCCCTGGCATATCTCCTGTATCCCCTACTGATATAACAAGTACAAGATGCTCATTCTCTTCATCCAGGCCTATTGATGTCCTCGGCCTTCTTGTCTCATACCCATCCTTGTGGTCAGGATGGCCCTTGTCCTTAACTTTTGCATTCACATCTCCTTTTACCACCAGTGTTGTCGAGCCTGAGATTGCATTGTAAACCACATTAGGCCTTTTTCCGATGCTGACTTCATTGTCTTCTGAGATGAAGATTGGCACTTCCCCTGAATCTTCCGGCCTTTCTGCATACAGGTCTCCGAGCGAGGCTGCCAGCCCTGCAACATCTGCGTTCGAGCTGTATACTGTGCCAGGAGGCCAGGGCCACTGGTCGCCGTTGATTGCTATCTGCACTCTCTGCTGCCTCTGGAAATCAATAGCCGGCTGCAGGCCTGTCTGATGAGGGGTCACAAGGAAGCTTGTCCCCGGGTCTCTTAATGCAATCTTTACGACGTAATAGTGCACAGGGAATCCCTCTTCTGTGATATAATCATCTTCCTTGTAGATTATATTCCTGTAAATCATCTCAAAGCCCTCGGGGATTTCCACTTTTTTGTAGTCCAGCTCCCTGTGCTCGAATGCCTCAAAGCTTGTTTTCTGCTCTGCTTTTGACAGCTCTATAGGGAAATCCAGGTATACAAAGAGGTTATTGCCTATGAATTCTGCTTCATAAGCTGGAGTCTGGTAATTTACGTTGTATTCCTTTTCTTTAAAGGTTTTAAAATCGTCAATGCAATCCATGTAGTGGTCTTTGAGATAGTCTTCCACTAATTCCGGGTCGTCAACAACCCACAGCTTCTCTTTCAGCTCCAATACTGTGAAATGCACGCACCCTGTCACGTAATCCTTTAATGATTCTTTTGTCTGAGTGAACAAAACTGCCTCTTCCCCCTCGTTCCGGAGGCTGTTAGGGTCTAAGGTGATGATGAATGCCACAATGAAGACCAGGAGAAGCCCTATTATAACGAATGCAGACGTCATCCCTCTTTTGTCCATGCAGGGTTTAGAGAAGGGGTGGTATATAAAGTTTGTTCAAAAAGATATTTATATTAGGGTTGCATATTGTCTTTGTGGTTAACAAAGAGCTGCTGAAATCACTCGGGTTTCTCGTACTGCTTTCTATCGGCTTTCCTTTAATCATGATACCCATATTCGAGAGTGTTCTGTACGGCATACTTGTCGGCCTGCTATTGGCATTCTTCGGGTTTGTGGTTATGTTGTTTTTTAAGAGTGATTCGGGGAAGCGTTAAGCTTATCATTACAGCAACCTTTATAAATGACCACTGATTTTCCTGTAGCAGAGAGAGAAAAAACCGATTAGATCACTTTCTCAAGAGTGGCGGAGATGAAAGGAAAACCACTATTGCCTACATTAAGGATAAAAAAAAGATATGTCGTGTATGAGGTTGTCTCAGAGCAGGCTATAGACTCAAGGGAGGCTGTAAAGGCCATCATAGAGTCATATGCAAAGTGCTTCGGCACATTCGGGCTTGCTGAAGCAGGAATACTCGACACAAGGATATATGCGGGCAGCAGGGGAATGCTCAAGATAAACCACAGATACGTAGATAACCTGAGGGCAGCAATGGCCATGATAAAAACAATAAACACCCAAAAAGTCATCATAAGGACCGCAGCTGTCTCGGGAATACTAAGAAAAGCAAAATTAAAGTTATAAGGAGGTCACAAAATGCAACCACTACAGCACCAGATGATGGGTTATGATAGGGCAATTACAATGTTCTCTCCTGACGGGAGGTTATTGCAGGTAGAATATGCAAAGAAAACAGTAAGGCAGGGCAGCACTGCAATCGGAATAGTCTGCACTGACGGAATAATCCTTGTCACTGACAAGAGGATTGTCGACAAATTGATAGTCCCTGAGTCCGTCGAGAAGATATGGAAAATAGACGAGCACATAGGCGTCACAGCCTCAGGAATAATAAGCGACGGCAGGGTGCTTATAGAAAGGGCGCAGGTATTGGCGCAGCAGCACAAGGTGACATACGACTCACCTATTGATATAATATCCATTGTAAAGGATGTCGCAAACCTGAAGCAGTGGACAACGCAGTCAGGAGGGTACAGGCCTTTCGGCGTCTCACTGCTGATAGCAGGCGTTGACAACGGCACTCCGAAATTATACGAGACAGACCCGACAGGAATATATTTCCAGTACAAGGCAACTGTGATAGGGGAAGGCGAGCCACAGGTCGAGGAAGTGCTTTACAAGGAATACAAGGAAAGCATGAACATGGAAGACGGCTTCAGGCTGGCAATGAGATGCCTCAAGAAAGCCCTTGACAAGAATTTTGACACTGAAAGGGTGGATGCGGCATTTATTTCCCTGAAGGACCAGAAATTCACAAAGGTGAAAAAGGAGAAACTTCTTGCATACGCAAAATGAAGCCGACAGGTGTAATAGAAAAGGAAAGGATATCCCTCAACCTAGCCAAGCTGAAAAAGGGCGGGGAGCACTTCGAGGTAATCATAGACCCTGACAAGATTGTGCTTTACAGGAGCAAAAAGGCAGCTGCCAGGGAAGTCCTTATGTATGAAAAGATTTTCTCAGACGCAAAAAAAGGCTTTGAGGCTTCTTCTGAGCTTATCGGGAATGTGTTCGGCACAAATGACATACTGAAAGTGGCCGAGACAATCCTGAATGAGGGCGAAATACAGTTCACCCAGGAATACAGGGACAATAAGAGGAAGGAAAAGCTGAACAGAATAATAGACATGATCACAAGGAACGCGCTTGACCCTGTTTCAGGCCTGCCGCATCCGAGGACAAGGATAGTGGCTGCAATGGAAGAGGCAAAAGTGAGGATTGATGATTTTAAGAGCGCTGAAGACCAGATAAACGATATAGTATCAAAGCTGAAGCCCATAATCCCGATAAAAATAGGGATGAAGGAGATACATGTGAGGATTCCCACACAGTATGCGGGGAAATCATATTCAACTGTAGAGAAATTCGGCAGGATACTTAACGACAGCTGGCTTACGGACGGCTCATGGGCGTGCACTGTCGAGATTCCGGCAGGGCTGCAGAACGATTTTTTCGACGCCTTAAACAAGCTGACACACGGGTCAGTAGAATCAAAAATTTTGAAATAAACGGTGAAACAAAAAAATGGATAAAACAAACTTAAAAATAAATGATAAAGATGTTGTTGTTCCCGGTGAGATACTGGCAGAAGGAATGGATTACCTGCCGAGCCAGGGGACATACAGGAAGGATAACCATGTTATCGCTTCAATGCTGGGACTGGCAAGGATAGAGGGGAAAGTCATAAAGATAATCCCTCTCTCAGGAAACTATCTCCCCAAAAGAGGGGACGTGATAGTGGGAAAAGTGGCTGACATTAATTTCAGCGGATGGTCTGTTGAGACAAACTCCGCATATGCAGCAATGCTTTCCATGAAAGACGCAACCTCTGACTACATAAGGAGGGGGGAAGACCTTACAAAGTACTTCAATATAGGCGACTATATTGTCACAAAGATATACAACGTGACAAGCCAGAACCTGATTGACCTTACAATGAAAGGCCCCGGGCTGAGGAAGCTTACAACAGGAAGGATAATGAAAGTCGCCTCACCAAAAGTCCCAAGGATAATCGGGAAGCAGGGCTCAATGGTGAGCATGATAAAGAAAGCAACAAACTGCAATATAATTGTCGGGCAGAACGGCGTAGTCTGGATAAAGGGATTGAACCCTGAGGACGAGCTTATAACTGTCGAGACAATAAAGAAGATAGAAGACGAAAGCCATGTCTCCGGGCTTACAGGAATCATACAGAAATTCCTGGAAAGCAAGGGCCGGAAGGCAGTTTTGGAAACAGTAACAGAAGAAACTACAGGTGAGGCTTAATGGTTTACAAGAAAAGACTTGACGGAAGGAAATTTGACGAGCTAAGGGAAATAGAAGCAAAAGTCGGCGTGATACAGAACGCCACAGGCTCAGCATATTTCAGGATTGGAAAGACTGTTGCATACGCAGCTGTTTACGGCCCAAGGGAACTCTATCCGAGATTCATGCAGGACCCTAAAAAAGGGCTGCTGAGATGCAACTACAACATGCTTCCCTTCTCAGGCTCAGGCGAAAGAGTAAGGCCGGGTCCGAGCAGGAGAAGCAGGGAAATCTCGCTGGTGACAGACAAGGCATTGCTGCCTGTTGTTGACCTTGAGCAGTTCCCGAACTCTGTAGTGGATGTTTTCATAGAGCTTCCGCAGACAGACGCAGGCTCAAGATGTGCAGGCATATGCGCAGCCTCAATGGCTCTTGCTGACGCAGGCATAATAATGAAGGACCTTGTAGGAGCTGTCAGCGCAGGGGTAGTGGACGGCCAGGTAGTGCTGGACCTGAACTATGACGAAGAAGCTTACGAGGAAGGGGATGTCGCAGACATACCTGTCGCATACATACCAAGCCTTGACAAGTTCTCGCTGCTGCAGATGGACGGCAAGGTAAAAAAAGAAGACCTTGTAAAAGCCCTTGAGATGGCAAAAAAGGGTGCCATGCATATCATAGAAGTGCAGAAGAAAGCGCTTAAATCAAAATTTGAGGTTAGCAGAAAATGAACAAAGAAAAACAAGATCACGTCCTGAATTACCTTAACAAGAATGTGAGGTATGACGGAAGAAAAAAAGACGAGTACAGGAAAATCACAGTTGAAACCGGGATAGCTGCAACAGCAGAAGGCTCTGCAAAAGTAACAATTGGTGAGACTGTTGTGCTGGCAGGAGTCAAGTTTGAAGTCGGCGCCCCATATCCGGATCAGCTGGACAAGGGGACAATGATGGTGAACGCCGAGCTGCTTCCGATGAGCAACCCCAGGTTCGAATCAGGCCCTCCGAACATTGAATCAATAGAGCTTGCCCGTGTCGTTGACAGGGGAATAAGGGAGTCAAATGCAATCGACTACAAAAAGCTCTGCATAAAAGAAGGGGAGCTTGTATGGACTGTCATAGTTGACATAACCCCTCTGAATGCTGACGGCAATCTTTTTGACGCATCTGCGCTTGCAGTGCTGCTTGCGATAAAAGACGCAAAAATGCCGAAGCTGAAGGACAACAAGATAGATTACAAGTCAAAGACAGACCAGAAAGTCCCTATGCTTGAGGAACCCATATCAGTAACAGTTCTCAAAATAGGAAACCATTATATTGTGGACCCTGTTTCTGATGAGGAAGATGTCCTTGATGCAAGGCTGACAGTTGCCCTTACAAAGGACAACACAATCTGCGCCCTGCAGAAAGGCGGCGAGCAGCCTCTTTCAGAAAAGGAGATTGAGGAGATGGTTGACCTTGCTGTCAGGAAATCCAAAGAGCTGAGAGGATACTTAAGGTGAAGGCAATGGCAGAAGAGGAAATGAATTACACAAAATACGAAAGAGCCAGGATGATCGGCGCAAGGGCACTGCAGCTTGCAATGGGGGCCCCTTTCATGATAAAGCTTTCAAAAAAAGAGATTGAAGACATGAAATACAATCCCATCAAGATAGCAACGCTCGAGTTCGAGAAAAAACTTATTCCTATAGCTATCAGAAGGCCTTTGCCTGACACAAGAAGGAAAGCAGAAGCTTAGATTTCTGGTTTATTTTTCTGGTTTATTTTTCTGTTTTATTTTCTGTTTTGGTGTTTTCGCTTACAGCATAATTAAGCATCTGCATTGACAGGTTGTCGAGGAATGTCGTTTTCCTGGACACCGCCAGAGTAAATTCTTTAATATCAAGTATTGACGAGAGAGCATCGTATGCCGGGAACTTATCGCCGTTATTAAACATGTAAAGCATATCTTCAAAGCTGTTGTGCCTGACATTCAGCAGGACTTTTGCATTATCTGTGCCGGGTTCTGTCTTGTATACAAAAAGCGGCTCTCCCCTGCCAAGAAGTGAGGTCTCTTTGCCGAGATAATACCCCATATTGTAGATTGCCAGCATTGTATTATCCCTATCCCTCCTGTCGTGGCCATAAGCAGGACTGCTGTGCTTCATAACCTCATATTCAATGCTGCCCTTATCATAATAGCCAAAGCATTTGATTATTTCGTCCCTGATAAAGTCTTTCAGCTTAGCTATACCCGGGTATGTTGTTTCATCCGGGGTGTATTCTATTACAGTCGGGAACCGGGGCACGCCCTGTCTTTTGCCATTGCTCTGGTCCATTTTGCTTTTTATTGTTTCCCCTACCCTTGCTATGCCATATATTGCCGCGCCTCCGACAGCCAGAGGAACCCCTATAGCCAGCACACCTGCCCCGACTGTCATGATTGTCACTACTCCTGTGCCTATCAGAAAAGTCCCTCCAACCACAATTCCTGCGCCTCTTGCAACTCCTTTTACAGCATGCCCTGCTGCATATGCAGCATCCCTAGCTGCCCGGGTAGTCGCAGGTATTGTCCTTCTGAGTATTTCCATATCATAGTTCTTCATTTTGGTTGGTTTTGCGCTTTTTACAAGGTCTACAAGACCTCTGTCAAGCGGGTTCACCCTGATTATATTGCTCTTCTCCATCTGCGATATAAAAGGCGTCCATATGCTGTTAACCATGTAGCCGAATCTCGGGTTGTCAAGAAGAGAGACAAAATCCTCGAGCGTGATATTTTTGCTGTTTACATTGCTGAACATTACTGTTTTTGATATCCTGTCATACACTCCTGCTATTGTATCTTCGTTCTTGTATTCCCTGTTCTTTCCGTATGTGTGGTAAATCTTGGCAAAGTCAACAAGGTATTTCAGCGCGGCATTCTTTTCTGACATGCCCCCTTTTTTCATAAAATCAGGGAGCTGCACTACAAAATCCAGGTATTCCTTCTGGAGCTTTCTTATTATCCTGTTGTAAAGCGGGCTGGACTCGTTTACCTTATCCCAGAGCCATCTGGTTACTTCAAGCTCTGGTGCTTCTATGGAAGCCTCTACCCCAAGCATTGAACCGGTGAACAGGTTCCTGTCAACCTTGTCTATGTAAACTCCCTCTTTCAGGAACTCCATGTTTCCTGTGAAAGAATGGCGCCGAGGCCTGAGAGGCATGCCGAAGAAGCCATGGAAATCCTTATCTTCTATCTCTGCCATGTAAAGATATCTCCCCTTCAGCCCTGGCTTTCTTTTTGGTGCCTCTATCCTTGCTTTGGCCTGCAATTCTTTACTGAATTCTTCACTGTAATCAACAAGCTTATCTCTGCTTCCGAGCAGCATCTGGATAGCGGCCGCTTCTTTCTGGCCAATAACAAGTGTAATGCCTCCGTCCAGACACTCATGCTTTTCTGCTTCAGATGTCGGGACATAGCGCACTTTCCTGTTTTTTATTGCATCTTCCAGCGATACTGCTTTTCCTGCAGTTGACATGAAAAACTTTGCCTCAAAGAAACTGTCACGGTCTGCGCCGAAAGTTTTTTCCTCGTAATCAAAATCATCATCTTTCTCCGGCCTATAGTGCGCCAGTGCCGAAATTATCCTTGGCCTCAGGTATTTCACATGCGCCCTTTCATTGTGGTCATACTTAGATGCCGCTTTTGCCAGGAATTTCGCAACTGCCTGGTCTGCTATGGTCTGTTTAATATGCTTTTCCTTGCCGTTGTCCAGGCCTGTAAATTTCTCATCGTATATCTGGTATTTTGTATTCATGACTATCTCCGTGGCCGGCAGGAGTGAGTAGTCCCTTATGGTATCAAGATAACGGTCATGGTAGAGCACTGTTATATCTGAGCGGATTTCACTTTTCTCATCCATATTGAGTACATAGTCTGAATAGAAGGTCCCGTAGCTGCTGTAGTATACAGAATTCATAATCGGTGTTTTCGGAACATAAAAATCAAACTGGTATCCTGAAAGTGAAACCGAGTCCTTAATCAGTATGTTCTTCTCTTTAAACTTAAATTCAGGAGTGTCTTCAAGGAATCTCTGCCTGTAGACAGATGTCTGAAGGTCCTTGTTGACTTCATTAAGGTGCTGTATAGGGAATCCTTTGATTCCCTTCAGCTGTTGCAGAAGCTCCAGGAGCTCTCCATTCCCGATATATACTGCATCCGGTGCAATTTTCAGCGCCTTTGAGCCGATGAATCTCCTGTCTGTAACATACTCTATCTCCCCTCCCGTCCGGCCTGCAAGTTTTACAAGCTCTTCAAGGTCAAGTGCTGTACCGTCCAGCTTCTTCACTCCCTCAATCTTCATGAGTTGAGATATCAATTGCTTGTCATTCATCTGCTTCCACCGCCGAAAAAAGAAAATTTCCCCATTTTTGTGTAATTATATATCAGGAAGTTGGTCATGTTCTGGTTATTTGTGCGCAGCTGAAAGAAGTTTATGAGGGGGTTCCCCACATATGTGCTGCAGAGCTGATTGAAGTATCCGACTGCCTCTTCACTGATTTTCTCGAGAAGGACAGAATATTCCGGGTTTCCCGAATCGATTTTCGCACCAGAGTATTCATCATCAAATATCATAGGCAGGTCAGGGGATTCAACAACAATTTCAAATCCTGAAACTGGCAGCTCTATAGTGGTTTCAGATACCTTTCTGTTATAATGCTTGAACTGGACTGTGTTTTTGCCGAATCTTTCAACGTCCCTTGAAATGCTCATAGACAGGTCGTATTGCGAGCCATCTATATCAAGGCTGACATTTTTGCCTGGGTTGTATGGGCTTCTCCAGAATGAATAGTATTCCGGCTTTCTTTCTTCAAATCTTCTTCTGGGGGTGTAATCATGCGGCGCCACTTCATATCCCATCTCCCCAAGCATGTCTGCGCAGAACTGCACTATCTTAGTGCCCTCATTCATCAGGACAATCCTGTTCGACATGGTCTCATAGGTCTCATCTTTCCCAACCCAGCTGTCATAGAACAGCAGGCCCCTGTCCCTCTTCGGAGAATCCTCTATGTCCTTTGCCAGCTTATTTATTGAAACCTTATCCTCACTTGTTGTTTTGAATATAGGAAATTCCCGGAATGAAGTGATAAGTTCTTCTCCTGAATTCCTGAATGATTCAGGGCTGTTTATTATGAAATCCCTGATCATGGCTTCCATTCTTTCGAAATCTGTCTTCTCTGAATCCCTGCTCCTTTCTGTGCTGTATGTCGGCTTGCTCTTTACTTTGAGGAAGGCATTTACATACAGCTCAGCTGCTGCCTTCTTCAGGTCAGCCATGAAATTCTCATTTTCCTTCTCTCCAGGCACAAGGTCTGTCATGGCATCTATAAGCCTCAGCTCGTCATTGTTAACTATACCGTAGAAAGGCAGGTCAAGTATCTCAGAAAATTTTATTTTCTTCACTTCACGGCCGTCATTAAGAATAGTTACCAGTCCATTTGCGGATTTGTTGACAGGTATTGCAAGTTCTCCTCTTGTCCTGCCATAGTCGAAGGATATCTTAAAGAACTGGTTCTTATCATAGTATGGCAGGATCGGGCTGAGCCTGATCTGCCTTTCAAACTGGTAAGCGCTGTATTCTACTGCAAGCGAATTTGTCAGATTGATAAACTCTACTTTTTTTTTTGCCTCTTTAAATCTCTTCTCAATAAGGGCCATGACTACATCTTCCTTGCCTGAAAACGGCAGGTATTCTGCAAGCAGTTGCTCTCCTGTTGAGATAATTGAGAAAATATTTTTTATAGACCTGTGGAACAGTTCTTTTGACTTATCATACTCTCCTCTCACTGCCTGCAGTTCCGGGATGTACACTAGTGGAATTCCTTCTTTCGGGAAGGGGAATGCTTCAGTTGTGTAGTATACTCTGGCTGTCTTGCTGCCTTTATTTTTCAGCAAAGCCTTGACAAGGCCTTCGTATGAATATGCATCCTTTCCTGTATGGTCCTGGAACAGCGGTGCAGAAAGCAGCGCTTTTATGGCTTTTTCCGAGATATGCTCTGTCTGGAACCCAAACATATTGCTGTATAAGACGCTGAATCCTGCTATCCTTGCTATCTCCTTTTTTTGTTTCTCGTATGCCATGTCCCCTTTTGTCGGCTTCTTGTATTTGGACATGCTCCCTATATCGCTGAAATTCTTCCCAAGCTCAGCAAGGAATTCATCCACGTAGCCCCTTATAGCCATCCTCTCCTTATAAAAAGAGCCGGAGATGACTTTGCCGCTGATATCCTTTTCAAGATCGTCAAAAGCAGCCATGCCTGACAGTGTTACCCCCGGGGCTACCTCAACAGCCGTGCTTGAGACTTTCTTTCCGAAATTCGTTATATCTATCCTGTGCTTTTCTGCGGGGTTCTCGAGTGCCAGTATTCCCTCAAGCCCGTCTGCAGAAAACCTGTGCTGGAAGCTTGAATGGGGAAAATTAAACCCGACTGAGATGTCCTTTACATTGTTGTATTTTACTGGAATAGGTGAATACAGCTGGTCTTTTATTGCTTTGTATATAGGCCTGCGCTGCTCCGGGAGGACGCCCCTTGAAAGGTCATTCGAGAAGTATATCAATGTCGTTTCTTTCTTTTTTGGCCTGATGGTTTTTACAGCCAGGTCTTCGGCCTCTTTGCCTGCATCAAGGTTCGCTGCAAAGTGCTTTCCATTCCAGTGCGTATAGACATTCATGTTTTCTGCCCCGCCTATACCTATTATTCCTGCCACAGTTTTCTGGAATGCGTTGGAAACATTGAACAGCTCCTCCTCTGAGCCGTATATCCTGAACGGGTCTTCTATAATCTCCGGAGGTATCCCCTTCCCGTCAAATTCAATTCTCGTGGAAAATACGCTTTCGGAGATATTGAAGAAACTCGCATTATTCCTGACTGCAATCTCATATAGGGAAAAAATAGATTCTGTCCATTCTGAAAGCGTTTCTTTAAGCAGCTTCCTTCTCCTTGCTGCTTCATCAATCCCTATTTTAAGCGTGCCGATTGCCTTTGACATTTTTATTTAACCCCGTATTCCAGTTTCAGGATTTTTGAATACATCTTTGCAGCCCTTCCCGGGTGCCCTGCATTTGACAGGGAAATGAATCTTCTGTTTCTCTCGTCATTATAATTAATAAAAAGCGTCCTCTGCCTTCCCTCAATTAATCTCCCTTCCTTTCCGACAGACGCAAAAAGCTCCCTGCTGATATTGTTCCAGTTCCCGTTGCCCTTGTAATACATCTCACCGCCTCCATTGCCGCTGGCAACAAGAATTTTCTCATATTCTATGCTGCCTGAAGCTGTAAAATCAGCAAACCTCACGTAATCAAAAGGAAGCTGCCTGACAAGGTAATCCAGGAATTTCTCTTCCCTGTCTGTAGGTTCAATTTGATTTGGGATGAAAAACAGGCCATTTATGTTCTCCGAGGATTCAAAGTTGAATATCCCCATGCTTCCCAGTTTTCTTGCATGCTGCGTGCCTGCCTTTATCACTGGAATGCTGTATTCGCCAAGTTTTTTTGCTATGCCTGTGTTATCCTCCTGGCCCTCTGTGAAAATACAGCCGAATTCCTTCCTTACCCTGATAAGGTCATCAAGGGAGCATGACTTTGCTTCCTGGCTTTCAGCAAGGGGGATGAATTTTGATTCGTATGCAAGTGAGTTTGTATAGCTCCCTACCAGCCTGATGGCTTTTTGCCTTATGCGGTTCTTATAAAAATCAGGGCTGATTATTTTAACAGCCAGCCTGTTTCTGAAAGGGCCCATCGCACTTCCCTGCTTTACCCTCGAATCAATTGAGGTTACAAGCTCGAGTGCGGCAACTGCTATATCTGGTGACAGGGGCAGCACTGGCTTTTCTTTTGAGGCGTCAATGGCTTCAAAGAATTTTGTGTATAGCCTCTTTTCCATCTCAGGAATCTGCTGGAGGATTGTCTTGTACTGCTTTCCTTTCTCCCCCTCCCTTGCTATCCCTTCTCTTGTCAGGTCATGGTGAATCATGGGAGAATCAATATAGATAGTGATATTGCTGCTTGGCAGGTCTTTTTCCTTGCCTTCCCACAGCAGAATCCCCTTGTTCCTTACTTCTATGGCAGTGTGCTCTTTTGTTTCTTTTCCTATGACCATTGATATTTTTGTGCCGTTGAATTCCTTGTCCAGCCTTATGCTGTCAAGCGCATCCAGCAGTTTCGCCCTGTATGAACCGTCTACTTTATCCTTATGCGCGAGTATCATTTTAGGGTTAAAGAAAGCCTGCGATCTCCAGCCGTATCTGGAAAGAGACCTGAATCCTTCAGGAACCACCCCCCTGAATTCAGGGGATACAAGTTTTGCAATTATCCTGTCAAGCTCTGATTCATGGCTCGCTGCGATGTTCAGCCTTACAAATTCCGGCTTCGGCCCACTCACAATTTTATAGCTCCTGTATCCCTGGCCGTCATCTGCAAATCCCTTGTCATCATTGTTTATATCAAGGAATTCCCAGCCTTCGCCTTCCTCTTTCCGGGGGTCAAACGGGATTACTCCAAAATATAATGGGGCCTCAATTTTGCTCGTCCACCTCTGGATTACGCCCAGGACACTCTCAACAAACTTATCTTCCCTGTCGCTTGGTATCGGGTTAAACATCTGCATTATGGAAGTGCCGAAATTCTCAGGAATTACCCCCTTTGTGCCCTCTGACGACCAGAAATCCTCTTTTGTGAATATGTACTGCTCTATTCTCGGAAAATTTTTCTGGGGATTGTTGTCTGTGAATACAAGCCTGTATACAGGTGTTTCTCCCTTTGGGATACCCATCTCTGTCCAGTCCTTTTTCTCCCCGAACTTGGGCGTGGTGTTTACAATAGTGTATTTCCAGTCAAGGCCGAGCTTGCACATTGTTCCTATGCCGTACTTCCCGGTCTGTGTAAAGTCCTTGTCTTTTGTGCTTGAGAACAGGACAAGATAATTTTCTTTCAGCACACTGTAGTCCATGCCTATCCCGTTATCATTATACATAACAAAAGGGTATACTATATTTTCAGACCGTATGCTTGTGAACCCGACAATTATCTCAAGCCTGCTTGATTTCGCATCCTGCATATTCTGTATCTCCTCCCTTGGGGCAAGCTCAGGCGGAACGTGCTTGATTATTTTCTGGTATTCTGCAAGGAGTTTCGTGTCCATTTTACCTCCTGCCCGGGTAGTATATCTGCGGAGACCTGTCTATTCCGCTGTCTGCCAGCATTTCTGCAAGCTTGTCTGCAATTGCTTTCTCATGCACTGCATATATTGCCCCAAAATTGTAGCCTATGCTGTCCGGAAGTTTTGCCAGAATCTCTTCTTTAACAGGAGGAAGCATCATTGAGTTGAAATCAGGCACTGCAGTTTTCCTCTGTTTTATGTCTTCCCCTATTTCCTGGTAAGGAAAAACTGCAACCATGGCGTCATTCTCCCCTATAAAATCAGCAATCCAGTCGGGGTTTGCAGTCTGGGAAAAGTAAAAATATCCAAGGTTGCCAAAAGATATATTCCTGATCCTTATGTCCCCTGCCATCTCTCTAATGTGGGGCCTGTGTCCGTAGCTGTCAAGGGCGTTATAGAAACTAAATCCATCCAGGGCCATGTTAGTCTTAAGGAATCCGCTGAATTCTGGCGTGGGCTCTACGGTTTTTTTCTTTTTGTTTACTTTGAAGAACCTGTCCAGCCTGCCCTGCCTGTGTTCTATATCAGCTTTGATGTGCGAAAATGTCGCGTATGGCGTCATAATCTCAGCATCCAGAAGGTATGTTGCATAGCCTTCTGCATCAGGGTTTATTTTCCATCTCCACTGGGAATTGAAGTACCCCTTTATTTTACTATCACCAAGTATGTCCGGGCTGCCCTTGGCATTCCTGAAATATTCTGCATAGTATATCACCTGCGGCATGCCTGTTGCAGCCATTATTGAGAGCCCGTTATCTGTATCAAGAGCATATCTGGCAACACTGCTTTTTGTGTTGCTGAATATATATTCAAATCTCTCTATTGCGTCATCCCTTTCAGGAAAATAGCTGTCGAGCGTCACTCCGGCCAGTATGCTGAGAAGCTGAGACTTGTATCTCTCAAATTCTTCATCTGCTATTATTTTTGTTATCAGCTCTGCCATCGCTTTCCCGTTAAAAAGTATAAAAAAGAAAATTTATCCCTTCAGCTGCTTCCTGTTGCCTGGGCCTATCTTATATTGGCTTCTTGGCATCCTGTCCGGGACTATGTGAAGGGGATCCTCTCCAAGCATGAGAGTGGCGCCGCTTTCCAGCCTGAGGAATATCTGCCTGTTATCATCTACAAGCTGCCTTAGCTCAATCATTGAAGAGCGCAGTGTGGCATAGAGTGTTTCTTCCCTTTCAATATAGTTGTAGTTGCCCTGCTGTATTCCCTTCAGTATATCAGCTGACGCTGAGCCAAGTATCTGGGCAGGACCTGTCTGGAGCAGATCAATCGCGCTGTTTGTCCTTACTTTCCTTGATTCCTCAAGCGTTTTTTCATAGAAGTGATGCATTGCAGAATAGGCTTTCATAAGCCCTTCCCTGGCATTGAAAAGCTGCCTGAATACCATTTTTGCAGATGCAGCCTGGCTCTCTCCTGTAACAAGCTCCCTCAGCACTTCATAATGCTCTTTTGTCTTTCCTCCTTTCTGGAAGACCTCATGTGCATTGCTTATCCCAAGCTGGCTGAATGCCTCTGCTCTTGCATTGCTCAATATCTCATATTTTTCTGAGGCGAGATCCACATTCTTTTCTGCTGTTGAAAGCACTGCAGCAAGATATGCCTGCTGGTCAACTATGAAATCCTGGAGTTTCCTGATAACTGTTTCCTGGTTGCCCATCTCATTAATATATCCAAGGTCTGTGTCCAGAAGCTCATAGGAAATTTCTGTTAATGTTTTGCCGCCTTTGAATAGTGGCTTAGGATCAAAAAGGCTTGCCAGCCCCTTTTCTTTTACATTGTCTACATATTTCTCAAGCCCGCGCTTTGAAGGAAGGCTGTCTCTGGCTTTGTCAACGAGTGCCATCGGATTTATCTTCTTTTTAACGGCACTGACTCCCTCATCAATGCTTTCTCCCACATATGGAAGCATTGCAATCCTGGTCTGGGCATATGTGTACGGAGATTTCCTGTTGAATTCTTTCTGGAGTTTGTTTCTCTTTTTGGAAAGGTCTCTCATTGCATCTGTGGAATTTGAGACTGTCTTGACAATCTTCTCAAGATCAGGAATTGAGTCCACCCATGCTATAAGTATGTTTGCAGCGTCATCATCTGCCTTGCCTGTTGGTGTAACCACAACCTGCTCATGCCTCAGCCGGTATCCTCCTATCTCAAAATCCCCGTTTCCTTCGAATTTGGGAAAAAGCTCATACTCAATGCCCTTTGCTTCTTCCATAGCAGAAGCTATCTTCTGGAATATCTCATCAAAATTGTATGTTTTGCCATCAATTACAGTTGTCATTAAAGTCTCCCCCTCACATTATTTTTATTAGCCTAATTATATGACGGGAGAATCTCAGGCTATATTTAAAGCTATGGTGGTATTATTCACTCTATAGTGATGTCTTTTTGCAGTTAGAGATAACTAGAAATTTTATAAAGTAATTGTTTATTCTGATGCCTATGAATATACTTGTAGTCCGGCCAAGAGGATTTTACCTGGAAACTCTTGCAAGGCTGAAAAAGGTTCTTGGCGGCAATAAATATAATATTGTGGACAGGGAGGATCTTCTGGGATCCCATTACAACAATATTGAGCTTGTTATTGTAGTGGGCGGGGATGGGACTTTCCTGAGGGCAGGCCATTTCAATGACAAGATACCCATGTTCGGCATCAACCCTGCCCCAGGCGAGAAAGAAGGGTTTTTCATGCAGGCTGACAAAAATGATTTTGAGGAAAAAATAAAAAAAGTCCTTGGCGGAAAATACAGGCTGTCAAAGCTCCAGAGGCTGAGTGTTTTAATAAACGGGAAAGAGATAGAAGAGTTAGCACTTAATGAAGTCTACATCGGGGATGCAAAGCCCTATACCATGTTCAATTATTTTATGAAAGTCGGAAAAGATACAGAATACCATAGGAGCTCCGGGGTATTGATAGGCACTGCCTCAGGAAGCCATGCCTGGTTAAAATCTGCAGAAGGGAAAGTCATGAAAAAAGAGGAAAGGGGGATGCAGTATGCCTCAAGGGAATTGTATAAGGGCAGGCTGACTCCCGGCTACAGGCTAAAGAGCGGGATTCTTGCTGAAGGGGAAAAAATAGAAATAATCCCTGATATGCCTGCAATTGTTGTGGCTGACTCCGTGGGCAGAGAATACGCTGTAAAGAGAAAAGACAGGATTATAGTGACGACCTCAAAACATGATCTTAATCTTATAGAATTACTTTAAGTTCTTCAGTGTTGGTGCAATTGTATTTTCAACAGCCAAATCTATGAGTTCTTTTGTCATTGCTCCGGGAGGAGGCGCTATTCTTGTGTATGCAACATCCTTTTCTTTATCATAATGGCCATGCTTCATGAAAATTCTCGGCTCTCTTTTTCCCAGGAGCATCTCCTGGCAGACGTGCTCTGCTGTTTTTACTCCTTTCAGCTCAACCCTTATCAGCAGGCCCCTGTTCTCAACAGCAATGCCGGGGATCTCCTTTCTCAGTTTCTGCACAAAATAATCCCCAAGCTCCCTTGATTTTTTCGGGATATCCTCCTCTTCAATATATTTCAGCGCTGCAACTGCTGCTGCGCATGCAATGGGATAGCCTCCATAGGTGCTACCGTCGCTTCCCGGCGTATACACTTTCATGAATTCTTCTGTGCCCACAACAGCTGAAACAGGGATGATCCCGCCTCCCAATGCTTTCCCGAGAGTTACAAAATCAGGCCTTGCCTCTTCCCCGTATTCCTGCCATGCCATAATATAGCCGCATCTTCCGAGCCCGGTCTGTATCTCATCCAGCCCTAAAAACAAATTATGCACATCACAAAGTTTCTTCACTCCAACCAGGAATTCTTTTTTCGAAAATATCGGGCCGCCTTCCCCTTTATGTGTTTCTAAAAACATGCCGACTGTGTTTTTGTTTATCGCCTTTCCTATTGCCTCAAGGGTGTTGTCAACCACAACTATCCCCTGCGCCCTGGGAAGCCTCCTGAAAGACTGGTCAGAATCAAACAATGCGTTTGATGCGAATATCCATGTCCTGCCGTGGAAATAGTCCTTTGTGAGTATGACTTCCGGGTTTTTTATTCCCCTTTCATGGCCGTGCATCAATAATCCGCTTATTGCAGAATCTGCTGCTGAGCCTCCGTCGCTTTTTGGAAGCACCCGGTCATAGCCTGTCAGCCTTGTGACAGCCCTGACCATCTCAGCGAATCTTGCGCTGTACAATGCCCTGCTCACTAAGTCAGAGCCGTGCCTCATCTCATCTTCCACTGCTTTTATTATTCCAGGATGCCTGTGGCTCAAAATTGCTGAATATGCTGACAGGAAGTCCAATGCTTTATTTCCCTCAGGATCAATAAGCCACGGGCCTTCTGCTTTTTCAACAACAAACGGATAAGGAGAATAATTGGTTGCACTGTACTTGTCTATTTCAGCTATTATTCTTGCGCTCTTCTCTCCCAAAGGACTGAACTTTTTATCCTCACCCATAAAGCTGGATTAAAATGCTACTGGTATATAAAGTTTACATAAACGGAACTTTTATTTAAGAAAAATTTAATAACAGGCGAAGTTTTTAAAATTCAAATCGGGGTTATGGTGTAGCTTGGCTATCATCCGTCGCTTGGGACGACGAGACCCAGGTTCAAATCCTGGTAACCCCATTTAACCTTACGGTTAATACCAAATATGGGCTATTCAGCGAAGCTGAATAGGGCACGGGATGATAAGGGTGAAACCCTTATGTGGTAATCCTGGTAACCCCACCATTTATTAAACTCCCTGCTAAGGGTTGACCCTAGGGAGACTTCTGTGCACTTAGTCACTATATAGTAACAAGAATTTAGAAATATTTATATATCTCTAGCCCAATTAATCTAAGGATATCAGTAAGGGGACCACAGAGTAATTCTGTGTTCTTGTGGAGGGTTAAATGACAAACATTGATCTGGTAGGGCAACCTATAGGCCATTTGCTGGACAGGGATGCCAGACTTGAGACATATAAAAAAATAGACAATTTCTTGGCACTGCCTGATGGCTTTGACAAATCCAGTGTGCTGGACATGATGGCATACATGAAAAACAGCCTGCCTGATAATCTTGAAGAAGTGCTGAAGGAAACAAAAGGCATGAGGATAGACACTATCGGCGGCGGCATTTCAGGAGTCATGACTGCCTACATGGCAGGAGAATTATCAAGGCTATATAATCTAAACTGGGAAATTCATGTCTGGGACAAAAATTCAGGGGCAGGGCTTGGGTCAACAATGGAGAGTGCTGCAAGGATAAGGACCTCCTTATACAGCAGGGAAGAAGTGAGAGGCTCAGCAGGCGCTTCAATGTTCTATGACAATCTTGCTGATATCCTGGCAAGAGGGGCAAGAGAATCAGGAGTTGAGTGGGTGCATGATGTCCATACAGGAATTGAGAGAGCCAGCTACCTGTGGCTTTTCGAGTCAAGGCACAAATGGGTGGATGGTAAAAAAGTAGAGAATGGCGTGCTGGACGGAATAATAGAAAACCACAAAGTCCTGGCAGAGCTCGGCATACCTACATATGTTCTTACACCGGGCCAGGTGGAGATGCTGATGCCTGACCTCCAGATAAACAAGGAAAGTTTTGAGTTTGCCTACATGGGGCCTACAGACGGCCACATAGAGCCGACAAATGTAGTGAATGCCCTGGAAAGATATGGGAAAGATGTCCTTGGGGTGAAGTTCCACTATGACCAGAGTGTTGAAGAGATAATAATCAATCCAGGGGAAAGGATAAGGTTCAGGACAAAATACACTGACCCAAGCGCACCAGAGGAAATGCAGGAGCATGAGACAGACAGGCTTAGCCTGACAACAGGCTCATTCACAGAATGGCTTAACGGGAGGGTAAAGCTGGACGGAAAAACTGTCGGGAAGCTTGACCTCAGCATCAGGCCTGTTGCAAGGCAGCTTACGCACATAGGGGGATATGATGAAAACGAGCTGAGACAGTTTGAGCCTTTCATTGTCTACATGACTTCAAATGAGCCCGGCAACAGCAAGCAGACAGGCGTCTACCTTTCAAGGGAATCAAGAGGAAGCAGCAGGATAATAGTGGGATGTGCGGGTGACAATGACCCCAGATTCGACCTTGAAAAGATGATGGCCGGAAAAGACCTGAAATTCAACGGCACAAGCCCAAATCTTGATTACTTTATGGGCCTGATGATTGACAGCACAGGGATTATGGATGTCTTTCCTATTATCCTGGAAAAAATGAAAATAATAAAGCATACAGGCGCAACCTACGGCTACACAAAGGACGGCAGCTACCTTGCTGGCCCGCTTGACCAGCTGAATGCTGTCAACCCAAATGGACTGGTAACAATAGATGCAGGCCACAACGGCCACGGGATAATGATATCGCCTGATACTGCGCTTTCAAACGTCCTATCAATGGTCGGGCTGGCAAATACTCCTGAGACAAACCATTACCATCCTTCAAGGGACATGTCAATGGCAGGCACAACCAGCATCTAGGCATTGATTTTTATATAACTTTTATTTTTCATTTTTCGGGTGGTTAAAAATTGTATTTGTAACAGGTATTGTTTTCAATGATAAGCATGCGCTTCTTGCGGCATACCAGCCTGCAGAAAACAGCTATGTTCCGGTAAAAAACCCTAATCTTGCAGACCCTCCTGGCTTTACTATCCTTAAATCCTATAATAATGGCTATGCCGGCGGAATAGGAAGCATGGATGCGCTGCAGTGGATAGACGGCTTTGAGCTGGATGCGCCTTTTTCTGCTGGTTATATGGAAAAAGCCCTGATGCACTCAAGGGCAAACTCAGGCAAGTTCAATAACCTCACCCAGGTTTTTGTGCAAACAGCAGGAGAAGAATACCCTGAGGCAACCCTGCTCGGATTGATAAAAGAAGAAAATGGACTGGGATTATACAAAGCCTCCATGATATTTCCGGCACCTCTTCCTGTCCACGAGCAATACGAGACTCTTGGTGATTATGGAGGGGTAATAGACAGGATGCTGGCAAAAATAGAGAATAATGATGCTTCAAAAACCCTTAAGGAATTGTCCTCTTTGGCAGAAGAGAAATACGGGTCGGGAGGCAGCTACAGGGTGGCTGTATTTGACGACCTTGGACACGGGGAATTCCGCGGGGAGGATATGAACCTCATTGTCCGGCTTATTGAAATGCGCAGAATTTCCGGAAAAAAACAATAACATTTATATAGGAAATACACCATAGCTTAAAGTTCTATGATAAAATTAGATTACAATAAATCTTTATTGCCCCCCAGTTCTCTTTAGTCATCGGCCTTTCAAAACATCATACTCTTTGAATATTCTGTTAAAAATAAACAATGGTGGTTACGATTACAAGCAGGAATCAGCTCAGGAAAACAAAAAGGATCATTGTCAAGATAGGGACAAGTACGCTTATGAGCAGCAACAGCTTCAACAGCGCTGTGATGGGCAGCATAGCAGAACAGGTGAAAGAGCTCAGGCAGAGCGGAAAGGAAGTTGTCATTGTAGCGAGCGGAGCCATAGGCCTGGGGATGACAAGCAGGCTAGCAGACAGCAGCGACACATTAAAGCAGTGCTTTGCTTCAATAGGCCAGAACATGATGATGAGACACATCACAGACTGCTTCACACTGCATTCGCTCGATGTCTCGCAGATATTAGTAAACCATAAGGACCTTCTGGGGAATGAAAGCAGCCACATAAAAGACATGATAAATGCGCTTCTTGAGATGGAGATAATCCCTGTAATAAACCAGAATGATGCGATCTCCAGGGAAGAGATAACAAAATACGATAATGACACACTTTCTGCACATGTAGCAAACCTCATAGGTGCAGAGCTTCTCATACTGCTCACTGATGTGGACGGGCTTTACAGGAGCGATAAAACAAAAGAAGTAATAGATTTTGTAGAGGAACTCAGCAGTGATATTTATAACTGCGTGAATCTTTCAGGCTCAGGACTTGGAAGGGGCGGGATGAAGTCAAAGATAAGTGCTGCGCGGATAATGAAAAAGCACACTGTGATTGCAAACGGCGCTTCAGAAGAGATAATAAGTAAAATAGTGAGTGGCGAAATCATCGGCACTCATCTGGCACTGAACGGAGGAGAAAAAAGTGAGGATTGGACTGATAGGAGCAGGAAATCTTGGGAAATGTATGATTGATGCGCTTACCGATAATAAGATAACGCCTCTGGTGAGCGATGCCGTCGAGGGAGAATACAAAGGCATAGCCATAAAATCAGATAATAAGTCTGTTATAGAGAATTCTGATATTGTAATACTGTGCGTCAAGCCCCAGGTAATGGCTGCTGTCTTAGAAGAAATAAAAGGCAGCCTGGACGGAAAGCTCACTATAACCTTCGCAGCAGGCCTTCCTCTTGAATTCTATGAATCGAGAGCAGAAGCAAGATTTGTGAGGGTAATGACAAACATGGCGCTGAAATACAGCCAGGGGGTCAACATATTCATTGCAGGGAAAAACTGCACTGAGGAAGACAAGAAAGCAGCTGAAAAAGTGCTGAAATGCTTCGGCTATGTCGCTGAAGCAGGCGATGAATCGCTTATAGACACTGTAACAGGGGTCTCAGGAAGCGCAATTGCCTATTTCATAAAAATAATTGATGTCTTCGTGAAATCTGCGCAGAAATACGATTTGAGCGAGGAAGAGGCAAAAAAAATAGTCTATGAAACTGTAAAAGGCGCAGTGAAGCTTATGGAGAGCGGGGAGCCTGCTGATTCCATCATCTCGAAGATTGCCTCAAAAGGAGGCACAACAGAGCAGGGGCTCAGGGAGATGGATGAGAAAGGGCTTTCTGATATACTGGAGAGCACTGTTGAGAAGACAATAGGGAAATGCAGGTCCCTGGCTGGCAAAAAATGATAACAGAGATGGCGGCAAAGGCAAGGGAAGCTTCATTAGAGCTTGCCAGGCTGACAGCTGAGCAGAAAAACAGGATTCTTCTGGATATGGCTGATTCGCTGGATAAAAACAGGGGCAGGATAATTGCAGCAAATAATACTGATGTTGGGAATGCAGTGGGCGTGATAAAAGACTCTTTAATCGACAGGCTGAAGCTGAACGAGAGCAGGATAGATTTAATGATAGAGTCGCTCAGGCAGCTTGCCGGGCTGAAAGATTATGTTGGAGAGATAATCAGCGAGAGAACGCTTGAAAACGGGCTTGTGCTTACTGAAAAAAGAGTCCCCTTCGGAGTTATAGGCATAATATATGAGTCAAGGCCGAACGTGACTGCTGATGTATGCGGAATCTGCCTGAAAAGCTCCTCTGCTGTAATACTCAAGGGAGGGAAAGAGGCAATTAACTCCAACAGGGTTCTTGTTGGGCTGCTTAGCAGGGCATGCCCTGTAAAAGATGCATTCCAGCTTGTTGAGTCATCTGACAGGGAGATAACAGCACAGATGATGAACTTAACAGGACATATAGACCTTATCATACCAAGAGGCGGGGAAGGCCTTATAAGATTTGTAAGGGAGAATTCCAAAATCCCTGTTATCGAGACAGGCACAGGAAACTGCCATATCTACCTTGATGAGGAGCATGACCCTGTAAAAGCCCTCAATATAATAATAAACGCAAAGACGCAGAGGCCAAGCGTATGCAATGCAGCTGAAAAGCTGCTTATACACAAAAATGTGGGCCGGGATTTCATAAAAAAAATAGCTGGCGAGCTTAAAGAAAGGGGCGTTGAGATATTAGGCTGCGAAAGGACGCAGAAGATTATCGGCTGTTCTGCCGCCACAGAGAAAGACTGGCATACTGAATTCCTTGACCTTAAGATCGGAATAAAGATTGTTGATGATGCTGAGCAGGCAATAAGGCACATTAACAAGTACGGCACAAGGCATTCAGAGGCAATAATAAGCAATAGCAGGGAAAACATAGATAAGTTCCTGAATGAAGTGGACGCTGCTGCGGTCTACTCAAACGCCTCGACAAGATTTACAGACGGCTATGAATACGGGCTTGGCACAGAAATAGGGATAAGCACCCAGAAGCTCCATGCAAGAGGGCCGATGGGGCTGAAGGCAATGACAACAACCAAATATATCATTAAAGGGGACGGCCAGGTAAGAGAATAATTTAAATATAGATGGCGGTTTCAGAATAGTTAGTATTGTGGTGATGGGATAGGATGGCAAAAGAGGATAAAAAACAGACAACAGTAGGACTAAGCGTAAAAAAAGACGAAAATTCCAGCGAATGGTATACCCAGGTCATACAGAAAACAGAGCTTGCTGATTATTCTGTTGTATCAGGCTGCATTGTATTCAGGCCTTATTCCTACCAGATATGGGACAACATAAAGAATTTCTTTGATGCAAAAATAAGGAAGTCCGGAGTTGATAACGCATATTTTCCCATGTTCATCCCTGAATCGCTGCTTATGAAAGAGCAGGAGCATGTTGCAGGATTCACTCCTGAAGTTGCATGGGTGACTCATGCAGGAGACACGAAACTCAGCGAGAGGCTGGCCATCAGGCCGACTTCAGAGACAATAATGTATGACTCATACAGCAAATGGATACGCTCATACAACGACCTTCCTCTGAGGATAAACCAGTGGAACTCTGTAGTGAGGTGGGAGTTCAAGCACGCTATCCCTTTCCTGAGGACAAGGGAGTTCCTGTGGCAGGAGGGCCACACAGTATTTGCAACACAGAAAGATGCAGGGGATGAAGTGCTTGAGATACTTGATTACTATGCCGAGGTTTTTGAAGACCTTCTGGCAATCCCCGTGATAAAAGGAAAAAAAACAGAGTCTGAAAAATTCGCAGGCGCTTTGTATTCAACAACAGTCGAGACTTACCTTCCTGTAAAAAAAGCAATCCAGGGCGCGACATCCCACTGCCTTGGCCAGAATTTTGCAAAGGCGTTTGACATTAAGTTTGTGGACAGGGACGGAGAGACAAAGCTTGCATGGCAGAACTCATGGGGGCTTTCAACAAGGACAATAGGGATAATGATCCTGATGCATGGGGATGATAAAGGCCTTGTGCTTCCGCCAAGGGTCGCACCTATAACCGCTGTTATCATACCCATTCTGTTTGACAAGACAAAAGACATGCTGCTGAAGAAGGCAAATGAGCTGAAGAAGATGCTTTCAGAAGATTACACAGTTAAGCTTGATGACAGGGCTGACTACAGGCCCGGCTGGAAATTCAATGAATGGGAGCTTAAGGGCGTGCCTTTAAGGATTGAGCTCGGGCCAAAAGACCTTGAGAATGAGCAGGTCATGATAGCAAGAAGGGACACAGGAAAAAAGACAGCAGTAAAATGGAAGGACCTGAAGAAAGGCGTTGACAGGCTGCTGAATGAGATGCATAAAAACCTTTACGAAAAGGCAAAGGCGCACCTGAAGGAAAGCATCAGGGATGTAAAAGACTGGAAAGAATTCATGAAGGCGGTCCATGACAAGAAATGGGTTAAAGCGCATCACTGCGGCAATGCTGACTGCGAAGCCTCAATAAAAGAGAAAAGCGGCGGGCTTAAGACAAACTGCATACCTTTTGAGCAGCCGAAAAAATTAGGGAAGTGCGTGCTTTGCGGAAAGCCTGCAAAATACGAAGTTTTATTCGCCAAAAGCTACTGATTTCCTACTGCATATGAGTAAAATATATAAAGGAGGATATACCTTTTAGTATAAGAATGGGGGATAAACTAATAGTCAAGAAAGGGGCAGAAAAACTACCGGAGCCCCCTAAATTTGATGCTGAGGACTTGCCGCCTCCGCCGGATTTCTCAGAGATGGGAGAACCTCCAGTATCGAGTTCTGTTGAAACATTCCCGGGAGCAGAAAATTCAGAGACAATAGAAGAGGCTGCAGGATTGCCTGAACTGCCAAAGGCAGAGGACAGTCCTTTGCCGCAGGATATGGTCTTCGGAGCGCTGCCAAAAAAAGAAAAAGCTTCTCCTGACAAGATACTTGACAATATTGTTGAAAAGAGCAGCGGGTTGTTCTCAAAAATATTCAGAAAAAAATCAAAAGATGCGCAGGCATCCTTGCCGGGCCTTAACCTTGAAGCTCCTCCAAGCTTTGACGTGCCTGGTAGCAGTGCATCCGGGGAAGAACCTGGTTGGATGGAAGAAGGAAAGAAATTCAGGGAAGAGGAAATGGCTGCTGAAGGCGAGTCTTTCAGAGAGAATGAAATGGAAGAAGAGGGGGAGAGCTACCTTGCAAAGACAACCCCGCTTACTGAAGTGAAAGGCATCGGCCCGAAGATTGAGAAAAAGCTGAAAAAAGCAGGCATAAAGAGCGCAGAGCATCTTGCAGCCCATGACCATGTGCATATTGCAAAAAAAGCAAAGATACCTATAAGCCAGGCTAAAAAAATAGTCAGCCATGCAAAGAAGATAACTTCCTCAAAGGCGCAAAGGAGAGAGTCAATTTCCGATATTATAAAAGGGCTGGAAGAAGAAAAGAAAACTCTTGAGAGCGCAAAAGATTCTGAATTCAGGGGCGAGAAAATTGTTGACCTTGAAGGCCATAATGAGGTAGTCCAGGTTCTGGAAAGGCTTGAAAGCAAGAGAAATGAGCTCCTGAATATGCAGAAAAAGCTTGAGGAAAAAGAGAAGAAGCTGCAGGGGCATGATGACGTCTACAGGAGAGACATGGATTATGTCGACAAGATGAAAAGGAACGTTGATCATGATATAAGGGAAAGGACTGGCCACCTTATAGAGCTTGAAAGGGAATATTTCCAGAAGGCCCAGACACTGGCAAAGGAGAGGGCGGAGATTGAGGTGCTTTCAAAAAAGCTTGACGAAAAGGAGAAAACACTGAAAGATAAAGAGAACGAGCTAAAGAAAGAGCTGAATGACCTTGAGGACAGGGAGATAACTGTCAGCACAAAAGAGAAGAAGTTCCAGAAGATAATGGAAGAAATAGAGAAGCACAATCATATACTGAAAGAGAAAGAAGACGACCTTGAGAAGAGGGAAGCTGAATACATGAAAAAGCTTGATATACTTGAAAACCACGAGAGGAATATACTAAAAAATCTCGAGAATAAAAGAGTATCTCTTGAAAAGAAAGAAAAAGAAGTGAAGCTGAGAGAAGAGCAGATTTACAAGAGACAGAGAAATGTTGACAAGAAAAGTGTGGCAGTTGAATACGCCAAGAACATAATTGAAGAAGAGAAAGGCAAGCTTGTTGATGATGAGTTCAGCCACTATGTGCATGACCAGGTGAACAGGCCCGGCTCCGGCGTGAATTACAGCGATGTTAAGCTTATGAACAGCCTGAATGTTGCAGATGTTGAAAAAGGGACAAAATCAATCTACCAGCTTGCAGATGAGATAAAAAGGATGCTGGGCAGCAACAGGGTTGAAGAGGCTAAGATATATTACAACCAGCTGAGGGAAAGGTATTACGATACTAAATTCTCAAACCAGCAGGAGCAGGAAGCTGTGCATAATCTTATAAGGACATTGTATGACGATATCAACCTTGCTGATATAGGCAGGAGATAATATTCTGTTTAGTTTTGAATTTCACATCCAGGAATTTTTCAATGACATGCATGTTTGTCTTTGCGTGCTCTGTGATTTCAGAAACCTTTATTTCTCCTCCTGAAAATGCCAGATAGGGAAGCAGCTGGTCTGCAAGGTATTTATCGACTGGAGCATTGCTGTCAATCTGCCTGGCCAGCCTCTCTGCCGCCTCCATGCCTACGTTCTCTGCTTTTTTCCCGCGCTCACCGAGGGAATCTGCACCAAGTATAACTGGATCTGAAAAATCCATCTCATCCCTGTCAGAAAACATTGCCCACAATGTTATGCCTGAACCGGCTGAAAGCGTGTCAGAATACTGCACGCTTATCTTTGCTGATGCATCATATTTCCCAAGCAGAAATTTCGCTGATTTTGCCTGCCTTTCCGCAACATTCGCCTTCATGAGGTCCTTTGAAGCGTGGCTTACCCCGAACACTGCAACGAGCCTGCTCTGCTCTGTAATTTTTATTGGATTTCCTCTCAGCTGAGAGAGAATTTCTGAAAACCCTTTTTTTCCTAATTCATGTTTTGGGGCCAGCCTTATTGTTAAGCGGCCGCCCCCTTTCGGATAATATCCCCTTTTTTCCAGAGTAATTTCAAAGTCCGCATATCTCCTGAGATGGGGAACAAGGACATTGATAAAATAATCAACAGGCATACTGTGCTCTGTATCTGTGCCACCTTTAACCTGTATCTTCATTTTCCTGTCTGCAAAAAGGCATACAGGAAGCACTGCCTGGAGCAGCAATGTTATTGAGCCTGCTGTGCCTATGTCAATATTCAGGTTTCTGAAGTCTATTTTTTCTGGATAATACTCAAGAAAGCCGCTGCCTGGCTCAGCTCCTTTTACCTCTGCATTGCACATCCCTGCAAGGGTTTTTATTGCTGTAAGGTGCTGGTTTTTTAATCCGGATTTAGGCCTGCCTTTCCTTATGTCCTTTACTTTAAATGGCCTGCCTGTCAGTGTGGAGAGTGCAAGCGCTGTCCTCACTATCTGGCCGCCGCCCTCAAGATATGAGCCGTCTATCTCAATCATGAATGATGGTAGGCGGTTTCCAGTTATTAAGCATTTCCAAAAAATTTATAACCCGTGCAGGATATTCATGGTCCATGAATCCAAAGGAGATTGCAATTACATTTGCCGTTGCTGTGCTTTTTACCATGTTTGTGATAGTTACTGTAGATGCTTTCTATCCAAAGCCCGAGATTGATGATTTCTGCAATAGCCAAAGGCCCTTTCTCAGCCCTGTAAAAACTGATGAACAGTGCAACATAACACTAACAGAGCAGGAGAATGAGTGCTATGACAGCGGTGGAAGCCCAGAATACGGCGTTGATGCTGAAGGGTGCAGGACATTCGAGATGTGCAATTTCTGTTATTCAGAATTCGACAAGGCAGACAAAGGCTATTCCAATAATCTGTTTCTCGTGCTTGCCCCTCTTGGTGCGCTTGCAATAATCTTCGGGGTGTATTTCAGGCCTGAATTCATCGGCTCTGGCTTTATGTACTCTGGAATCATAATAATGGTCTATGGGACTATCCGGAATTTCGGAGAGCTGAACAGATACCTGAAATCACTGATCTTATTGCTGGAGCTTGCTCTTGTGCTGTTTATAGCATATAAGAAGATAATAAACAAGAAATGATTACTTATACTCTTCAATAAATCTTCTCAGCCTTTTGATGTACTCCTCAGCTTCAGCGAAATACCTGTCGTAATCCTTTCCGCTTATTTCTTTTATCTCCCTGTACTCCACTTTCTTGCTGAGGTCATAGAATTTCTTTGCTGTATTTGCATACTTCTTCTCAATAAGGCCTGCCTTTACAAGCTTTTCATTTATCATATCTGCAACGTGGGCAGGCGAAGGGGGTATCTCATTTATTCTCATGAGCGCTGCATGGCTTGCATCAATGACTGCCCAGTAAAGGTCCATCACTGCTGAGATCATCCTGAACTTTGAGCCATGGAGGGTCTGGGAGCTTTTTGAGTAGTAGTTCCAGACTGATTCCTGGGAAGGCCTTATCCTTCCCTGGTAAAGCAATAGCTGCAGCGGCCTGAAGAACTCCCTGTCTGCTATAGGCACGCCGTCCCTAAGTATGTTGATGGCAATAGGGTCTCCGCTTCTTACAAATTCCCAGAATGATGTATATTTGAATGTTGTTACATGCAGCCTCTTTGAAATTTTCCCGACAAGGTTCTGCACTATTATCCTGTATGTCTGCACAAACTCCCTGCTGACAAATATGCTGACATCATCAATTATGACCAGGATATCAATATCGTGCGCCTCTTTGCTCTTTCTTGCCCTGCTGCCGAAAAGTATTATCCCCTTTACGAAGTTTCCCATCTCTCTTGTAAGCTCTGCTGAGAACCTGTAGGCGTGCTTGAGATCATCATCCGGATACTGGCTCTTGTTCCTGTTGTCAAGATCCTTCTCCTTTATTTCAGCTTCCATTATGTTTCTCCTCTTGTTTTTGAGTTTATTAATCTTTTGATTTCTATTCCAGTGACAATCCTGAATAGAATGGTGAGCCCTTGTACTCCTCGCTTGGCGCCATGTCTCCCACCAGGTATCTTGGGCCTTCTGTTCTTCCGAAATAGCTCCTGTAGACATCTCCCCATGCTGGCCTTGCGCTCGGGTCTGTCCAGTTGTCATGCGTAAAGCCTGCAACATGTATGCCGTAGACCGGGCTGTTGAAATGCATCCATGTATCCGGCAGGCTTGTCAGAGGGTTGAAAGAACCGGACTCAACTATGAATTCGCTCATGCCTGCTTTTTTTGCCTGCTCGACAAACTCTTTTATCGGTGCATTGCCGTCCCCTGCAGTAAGATGCTCATCATGAAAGCCGTAGTTGTCGCTTATGTGGATGTGGCCTACAATCCCGTCCTTTATCAGCCCCTGTGTCTTGTCCAGCAGCCATTTGTTGAACCTCTTGTCCCTGTCTTCAAGGGATTCTCCTTCCTTGCTCTTGAAATATTTCCTCCATATGTTGATATGCCCTATATCAAAAGTCGCCTTTATGTGCTTTTCAGCCAGCTTCTTTGCCTCTTCTTCATTCTTTCCGTATTTGGACTTCAGCTCTTTTGCCATGGCTGCCCTTCCGTCCTGCACCAGTTTCCTCAGCTCATCCGGATGGCTCCCATACATCTCGGGGAACAGGTTTTCAGGGGCAAGGTAAAGATCATTTTTCAGCTTCATGGGTGTGTCTCCCTGCTGCTTCTTTGCTTTTTCAGACATCTGCCATGTGTAAATCCCAAGGTCTGCCATTGACTTTGAGCTTTCTTCAACTGCAAAATCTGATGCGGGTTTTAGCCTCTCAACCATCTCAAGAGTCTCCATTGACTGCCTCTTGCCCATTATATCATACTCAGTATGCCTCTGTATATTCCTGTCCACCTGTGAAACCATCTCTTCAAGATATTCGACGGGGTCTACTACATTAGGAGGGATAAACAGCCCCACTTGCGTCTCGCGCTGGACCTGCCACCAGTCTTTTTCAGGCACTCTTTTTTTCAGGTCCCTGTAAAACACCAGTGCTTTCTGGATCTTTTCCCTTTCCTCAAGCATTTTCTCATAAGCCCCTTTATGGAACCTGCCGAAGTTTATGTAATACTGGACCTGATTGAGGGCCTGGGTCCTGTAGAAATCCTTAAAGTATTCTGATTCACTCCGGGGGACTGACTGGCCTGCTGCCTCATATTCCTTTTTTCTGTGCCCAACCCAGTCATTGTATTTCATAAGGTTGACTTTGACTGTGCCGTCTTTTTCCAGTTCATACACTGGCGTCTTCCCTTTGTGCACGTGGTCATATTTTTTCAATGACTCATCCACAATATAATTGCCGTTTTCATCTTTCAGGTAGACGAACCTGCCGCTCTCTCTTTTTATTATCGGCACCGGTATAAGGTCGTTTCTTTTTACGCCCACTACTCTCTTTGTCAGCGGGTCTGCGAGGAAGAACTGCTCCCTTTCTTTTTCTTCAGGGTACATCTCAAACAGCTTATCGCCGTTTCTTGCATTGTCCGGAAGCTGGGAGTAGAATGACCTTGGAGCCTCTCCTGTATGGAAAACTATTGCTCCTCCTGTTGTTGCCTCTGCTGCGAAATGGACTGCTCGCTTTATCTCATCGATTGCGTGCTTCCTCTGCTCATCTGAAAATGCCTGCTGCCTCATATCCAGCCCTGAAAGCCCCTGGACGCCGACTGTTGCGTGCGTCGTTGTCTCTACCTTGTTGAACTCTGCCAGCTCTCTCATATCCCTCCTTTCCCTCTTACCGAATGTTTCCGGAGTTGGGTTTTCTTTCCTGCCCTTTTCAGTGCCGAAAAAAGTCATTTCCACCCTGTTGGCTCCGTGAAAAATCCTTGCCTTAAGCGCATCTGTCTGGTGCTGGAACGGGTTGGAGGTTGTTCCGATCTCCTCAATCCCGACATCCATGGCCCTGTCTATCTCTTTCATCTCCCTGCTTTGCGGAGCCATTTCCCTGTCCATGTTAGTGTAATATTCATTCATTTTTTACCTACTGCCCAGGATCAATCCAGTACAGGTTGCCGCCCGGGCCCATCTTATATCTCATGTATCCTTCAAAGCACGCCTCAACTGCAAAATGCTCTGCCCTGTGATGGATTTTATGGTGCTTGAATGCCTCTTTTGCATCAGGCTTCTTATGGCCGTGGCCTCCGTCATGGTCGTCTTTTTTCTCTTTTTTTGCCGGGCTGCCTGTAAATCCCTTTGCTATATCCCCGAATCCCCTGAATATTGAGACAAAGGGGTCAAGCACATCAGGGAGTTTCATGCCCTCTTTCTCATGCTTGTAGTGCTCTTCCTCATCCCCCGGGAAATGCAAAGTTGGGTCTGCCTCTTTCAGGTATTTTTTCAGGTCATCTCCAAGTGCATTCATTGCTGCCTCAACAGAGCCGTCTATGGCACTCATAAGGTCAATCTCATCATCCTGCCTGTATTTCTTGTAGTTCTCAATCTGCTCATGGTCCCATGCATAAGCCCTCAAAGTGATATCTGCCATTCCTGCATATATCGGGCCCTTGTGCTGGTATTCATAGCTGTGGAAAGAAAGCTCGGGCTTTACCCTGAAGAAAAGGTGCATTGAGACAACAGCAGCAGAATGCCCCTGTTTCCCGCCTGCCCCGAAATCATCCCTTATGAAGAGAAGCTCAAGCTCTATTATCTGCGACTCGAATGCATTTATTATCTCTGCCCTCTCCATGTTCTTCTCATAGAGCTGCAGCCTTCTTGCATTTCTTAAATACGGCTTTACCCATGCCATGTACATCTTGATAGTATCATAATGCTGCTTGAAGTATTTTATTTCAAAGTCCCTCCTTACTTCCAGCTCCTTTTTTGTCCTCCATTTCCACTCGTAATACTGCCTCAGCTTTCTCTTCAGGACTTCCTTGATTTTCTCATTGAATTTTATGGCATCAACCTCTTTCTCCAGGCTTTTCCTGTCTTTTATCTGTATCCTGAAGAACAAATCAGGAAGTATGGTGAACCCCATTGTTGCAGAAAGCCCGTATATTGAGCCGGGGTTCTTGGAGCCGCCTTCAACCTGGTCAACCCACAATCCTTTCAGGACAATCTCTGAGCTTAATGCATTTTCAGGAAAGCCTTTTTTATCCCCGTCGCTGTCATAATAATACTGGAGCCTCTCATCTATGATCCTCAGCTCCCTTACCATCTGGAACAGTCCCTTTATCATGTCGCTTATTCCTTTCAGGTATTGCGATGCCTGCCCCTGCTGCGCCCCCAGCCTGGTCTGCATGTTTCCGAATGTGCTGGATGCAACGCTTGATGCATGCGTGTCAATTACTTTGTCCACTCTTTCAAATCCCCATGACTCATTGAAATAACGCAGGAACCAGTAATATGTCTGCTCTATGTTGAATTCCGGGTATTCAAGAACCAGCCTGAATCTTCTTGCAGGATCCGGAAATTCTGTAGGCACTATCCTGTGCTGGAATTTCTCGAATGATTCCTGGTCTGCATCATCAGCTTTAAGCTCTCCTGCCTTGATAAGGTCTCCTTTTACAGGATTTTTTGCGTTTACAAATCCGTATTTCCTCAGGCGTGACTGCACCGGGTCTCCCCCTGAAGTAACTCCTGTCTTTTTATCCAGCTCATACTCGAGGTGGTGTATCTCTTTCCTCAAGTCTTCAGAAGTCTTCTCTTTTTTCTTCTTTTTCTGCAGGAAGGGTATCTTGAGTTCCATTTTAGCCTTATAGCTCTAAATAATATACTAATTTCTATACTAACATATTGTTTTGGATATAAATAGTTTTCTATTTGCTGCCCTGCTCAGCATACAAACATATAAAAATAATCGTGATTTAGCTAATCCCCATGGATATGCTTGAGCTGTCAAGGAAACTTCACCCCCTTGAAAGGAAAGTTCTCCCCAATCTTGAAAAAACCATTTCTTTTGAGCAGCTTGTCGAGAAGTGCGGCATGCAGGAAGTAGAGGTTATGAGGGCAGTCCAGTGGATGGAGAACAAGGGGATTGTCACAGTAAAGAAAGAGGAAAAAGAGATTATATCTCTTGACAGGAACGGGCTTGACTACAAGAAAAACGGGCTGCCTGAAAAAAGATTTCTGGATGCTGTAAAGGACAAGGCGCTTTCGCTTGCTGAAATAGGGAAGAAGGCAGGCCTTGACCAGAATGAATTGAGTATCTCTATGGGGCTTCTGAGGAAAAAAAATGCAATTGATGTAAAGAAAGACAAAGAGCTCATTGTAAGCATATCAAAAGAAGGAAAAGAGTTCCTCAAAAAAGAGACAGCTGAAGAAAAGTTCCTGGACCTGCACTTCCCGGTTGAGGAATCAAAGCTTGAAAAGGACCAGAAGGCTGTATTTGACGAATTCATGAAAAGAAAGGAGATTGTCAAAAAAGACAGGAGGGCCATGAGGGAGATTTCATTGACAGGGACAGGAGAAAAGCTCTCAAAGCTCAAGATTTCTGATAATGTTGCAGACAAGCTGACATCAAAAATGCTGAAAGAGGGATCGTGGCAGAAAAAAGAGTTCAGGAAATACGATGTCGAGATCAATGTGCCAAAAATATCAGGAGGAAAAAGGCATTTCACCAACCAGGCGGTTGAATACATAAAAAATATCTGGCTGGACCTTGGATTCAGGGAGATGACCGGAAACATGGTGCAGACAAGCTTCTGGGACCTTGATGCCCTCTTTGTTCCTCAGGACCATCCTGCAAGGGATATGCAGGACACATTCTACCTGAAAACCCCGAAAAAAGGAAAGCTGCCGGACGCACGGTTTGTGAAAAGAGTGAAGGCAACCCATGAGAACGGCTGGACAACAGGCTCGCAGGGATGGAAATCTGCATGGGATGCTGAGAAAGCAAAGGAGAACCTTCTGAGGACGCATACAACCGTATTAAGTGCGCAGACAATTGCCTCACTGAAAAAAGAAGACCTGCCTGCCAAGTTTTTCGCAGTGGGAAAATGCTTCAGGAACGAAACAATGGACTGGAAGCACTTATTTGAGTTCTACCAGGTTGAGGGGATTGTTGTTGACCCTGATGCAAATTTCAGGAATCTCCTGGGCTACCTTAAAGAATTTTTCAGGAAAATGGGCTACCCTGATGTCAGGATAAGGCCCGGCCATTTCCCCTATACAGAGCCTTCTGCTGAAGTGGATGTGTGGCATCCTGTAAAAAAAGAGTGGGTTGAGCTTGGGGGAAGCGGGATTTTCAGGCCGGAAGTAACAAAACCCCTCTTCGGCACAGAAGTCCCTGTCCTCGCATGGGGGCTTGGGCTTGACAGGATAATAAAGGAAAACTGGAATATAAAAGACATAAGAGAGCTTTACAAGAATGACCTTAAGCAGCTAAGGGAAATGAAGATATGGCTGAAATAGATGGTGAAAAATGCCGACAATAACAATTAACAGGAAAGTGCTGGACAAAATAATAGGGAAGAAACTGCCTGATAAAAAGCTAAAAGACAGGATCTCAATGCTCGGCACTGACCTTGAGAGCGTGGGAGAAGATGATATCATTGTGGAGATATTCCCCAACAGGCCGGATATGCTCTCAGAGCAGGGATTCGGAAGGGCGCTGAGCTCATTCATAGGGGAGAAAACAGGCCTGAGAAAATACACTGTGAAAAAATCAGGGGAAAAAGTCATTGTTTCAAAGGAAATGAAGAGCGTGCGTCCCTACACTGTGTGCGCACTGATAAAAAACCTTAAGCTGGACGATGAGAAAGTAAGGGAGATAATACAGATACAGGAAAAGCTGCACATAACCTTCTGCAGGAGAAGGAAAAAAGCAGCAATCGGAATCTATCCGCTGGAGAACATAAAACTGCCCATATATTTCTGCGCGAGAAAGCCCGAGGATATTGTTTTCAGGCCCCTTGAATGGAAGAAAGAGATTAATGCAAAGCAGATACTTGAGCAGCATCCTACAGGGATTGAATATAAGCATCTTGTAAAAGGCATGAAAAAGTATGCAGTATTCCACGGTTCAGATAATGAGATATTAAGTTTTACTCCTGTTATAAACTCCCACCACACAGGGAAGATTACAGACAGGACAAAAGAGGCATTTTTAGAAGTGAGCGGCTCTGACCTCCACACTGCAAATTATGTGCTGAACATAATGGCTGCCAGCCTTGCGGACATGGGCGCTGATATCTACTCAATGGAGGTTGTCTATCCTGATAAAACCCTTGTCACTCCTGACCTTTCAGCAAGAAAAATGAAATTCAGCGTTTCCTACATAAACAAGTGGCTCGGCCTGGCTCTTGATGAGAAAAAGCTGAAAAGCCTGCTCGAAAAAATGGGTTATGGCTATGAAAAAGGTCATGCTTTAATTCCCTGCTACAGGCCCGATGTCATACACCCTGTTGACCTGGCAGAGGACATTGCCATTGCATACGGCTATGAGAATTTTAGGCCAGAGCTGTCCACAAAAGGCACAGTGGCAAAAGAGGATGAGTTTGAAAAATTCAGGAAAAAAGTATCCAGCCTGCTGGCCGGCCTCAATCTTCTTGAGCTAAACTCATATCATATTTCAGGAAAAGATATCCAGTTCAGGCTCATGGAATTGAAGGCAGAAGATTATGTTGAACTGGAAAATTCAAAGTCAGAGGAGTACAATATAATGCGGCATTCAATGCTTGCAAACCTCATGCAGGTGCTTAAGGAGAACACGCACAACGAATACCCACAGAACATTTTTGAGTCAGGCTATGTTTTCAGGACAGGGGATTCTGAGACCGGAGTTATTGAAGAAAACAAGGTTGCTGTTGTGCTCTGCGACAGGGATGCTGATTACACAAAGATCCGGCAGGTCCTTGATTACCTGATTGCCTCTCTCGGGCTTGAATGCGCTGTAAAAGAAGCCAGCCACCCGAGCTTCATTGAAGGCAGGTGCGGAAAAGTGGTTTGCGGAAAGACAGAGATAGGGGTAATAGGTGAAGTCAGCCCTAAGGTAATAAGCAATTTCTCTGTTGAGATGCCTGCTGCTGCTTTTGAAATAAGTCTGAGTGCGCTCTTTGGCATGATTGAGAAAGTTTAAATATTGGTTCTGAAATTACTTAGATATGGGGCCTCCAAGAAAAAAACATTATTCTCTTGAGCAGGTGGTTGCGGGCTGCTCTGTTATCGCAGGCCAGATAGCTGAAGTCTACAATAAGCTGGGCTCTGATGAAATAAATATCCTCTATATAAAAAACGGGGGCAGCCTGCCCGGGGAAATCCTGGGGCATATGCTCACAGAAAGGGGCTTTTTTGTCAACCTTTATTCGCCTCATTACGGAAGATATGATGAGAGCGGCTTTGGCGGAAAAATAGAGATAAAAAAAGACCTTAGCCGGCTAGACAAGATAATGATAGCAAAGAGCATAAACAGGGACAACCTGGCTATACACCTTGATGAGCTTGCTGACAAGGGCGAGACCCTTGAGTTTGCAAGAGAGGATATAAAGGGGTATGGGAATATAGATGAAGAAAAGTTCAGCAATTATGTTTTCACTGCTGTGCTCTGCAGGAAGCCTGATTTTGCCGCTCTCCCGGATAACAATCCGTTAAAAGCTTCTCTCAAGTTTTGTGCATATCCTGACGCACCAAACAGATGGCTGACATTCCCATGGGAAAAAGACTCCAAGTTTTACAGGAAGAAGATTGCTAATCTTGTGTATAATGCTCCTGTTTCAGAATTAAGGGAATTTGCAGGGACGCTGGTTAAATAAGCCCTTCTTTCTTCCACTGCACTTCCTTGACTTTTCTCCTGTAATCCGCGTATTTGTCTTCAGGGCTGTATTTTGGAGGCTTGTTCTCTATTGCCTTCCCGCCGCACCCGCATTTCTCAGAAAGAGTGTATTTGCCGCAGCTCTGGCATTTTAGGATGTGTTTCATTTTTCATATGTGGGGCTGAGCTTTTAGCGAATGCCGCACCTGTTTTGTCCTCTGTTTTATTAAAACAGAGTGGCATTTTAGAATATGTTTCATTTTAAATTATTTCTTCTCAGTTCTCTTGAACTCTGCCTGTCCCTTGTGCTTCAGCACATACTCAACTGCAATCTCAGATGCCTGCTTCAGCTTCGGCTCTGCTTCCTTGTAGTCCGGAGCAGTAACAGAAAACCTGTACTTGCCTCCTCCCAGGTATGTGATCCTGACCCCTTTTATTTTCTCTGCGCCTGTTAAGGCGCCTTTAATTGTCTCTATGCCGTTCCCCTCATACGTTGAAAGGCTTGCAACGCCTGAAATCTCAATATCTTTGGGAGTAAACCTCTGCCTAATGAGCTCTTCCATCTGAGGAGCAAATTTTTTGTCTGCAAAATCAGAAACAGAAAGGTGGCCTGCAATGACATCCTCAAAAGCGTGGTGGATATAGCTGTAATCTTTGAAAAGCTTCCCGGAAATCTCGTCATAGAGCTTTTTTGTGTCAATCTTGTTCTGCCTGGCAATATAATCAATTATCGACTCTGCCTTCTGCTCAAGCTTTATCTCATTGACCTTCTGCTTCCTCTGGCTCTCGTTTACCCTCCTCAAAGAAAGGTCAACATGGCCCCTTGCCTCATTGATCCTGAGAACCTTGCAGGCGACTTTCTTGCCTTCCTTTACATAATCCCTTATGTTCCTTATACGGCCTGCAGCAATCTCAGAAATATGTATCATGCCTGAGATGTTGTAATCATCAATCTTCACGAAAACGCTTGAATACTGTATATTCGTAACTGTACACATCACGATTTCAGATTCCTCAGGAAATCCTGTTTTGCTGTAAAACATTTATTCAAGTACCTCTAAGACTCTTGCATCAACCTTTATCTTTCCGCCTGTTGGCTGCGCAATTGGCTTGCCGCACACAAGGCAGTTGACTACAGAAGCTGCTTTCCCGAACACAATCTGCTCGTTCTTGCACTTCCCGCATCTTACTTTGATAAATTTTGAATCCGGTTCTCTCATGAATATCACCAGAGTGAAGAAAACGCGGTTCATTTATAAATATATTGCATAAGGGAAAAATAGAGAATAAAAGGCCGCGGGATATCCGCAACCCAATTTTAAAAAAACCCCTGGTCTTTGTGTTTACTATTCTATTGTAGTTGTAATTTAAATACTTTTTGGTTGTCTGAATGCATTATTCTGTCTAATGGGCTCTTTGTTTTTATCAGCCTTGGCTTTGCGGCGTGCGAATACCCAAATGTTGTTTCCGGATGCACATGGCCGAGCAGGGCCTGGACTGTAGATATGTCTTCATCTGATTCTAAAAGGTGTGTGGTGAATGAGTGCCTGAACATATGCGGGTGGAGATGCCTGCCCAGCCTGGATGATTTTCCTGCTTTCCTGACAATCTCCTGCACAGCCTTTACTGACAGATGAGCACGATTTCTTCCCGGAAAAATATAGCTGTCAGACTGGCCAGCAAGTTCTTTCAATGGCTTTTCCAAGACTTCCGGAATGATAAAAGGCCTGTCTTTCCCTCCTTTGCCCTGCCTTACCCAGCCGACAAGGCCCTCAAAATCAAAATCTGATTTTTTCAGCCGGACAGCCTCCCCCACCCTCAGGCCTGCCCCGTACATTAGGGCAACAATCAGCCAGTGCTTTTTATTGCTGATGGCCTCCAGCACCTGCTTAATCTCCTGCTCTGTCAAAAAATCAGGTTTTTTCACAGGTATTTTGCTGAACCTGATCTTGAGATACATTGCCTTATGCAGGATATCAACCATCATGAAGCGCAGGGCATTATGGGCCACATTGAGAGTGCTCCCGCTCACTCCCTTTTCCTGCATCCTGTATAAAAAAGCCCTTACATCTTTTTTTGAGAATTCCCTTGGAGATTTTTCTTTTGCAAACAGCAGGAATTTCTTCACGTAAATCAGGTATGTTTTGACTGTTTTCCTGCTCATGCCCCTGCGAAGCATCTCTCTCCTCATGTTGTAGATTATATCAACAGCCATTAAATGCCACAACCGGCCTGCCTTAATATGCCCCACCATTAAAAACTCGAAAAAATGCTTCTCCTTGCCGGTTATTTTTACCACTCTGTCATCCAAACACTTTTTCTGCCCCAGATATCCAGAACCAAACCACTAACGCCCCGAATCCCCCAAAACCAGCCTTCTTCGCATATAAAGTGTTAAGTTCAATAAAATTTGAGTTCCTTTTGACTAAAACGAGGGGGTTCCTGTCCTTCGGACATATTGCCTTTTGCTTCGCAAAAGAAATTATTTTTTACTAAGGGGCACACTTTTTTTAACAGAAATACCGCCAGAACATTTTTTAACATCAATCTCGATTCCACTCGACCATGTTAATTTATCAATAAGACTTACAGGTATTGTAATCATATATGATGAACCTATATTTAACAATTTATTGAGTGAATTTTTAGATTTTTTTATAATTAATTCGCCATTATTAATAGATATATCTAACAAATCATTCTTTTGCCATTCTACTTTTCTCATTATGTGTAGAGGAATTGCTATTCTAAAAACCCTCCATCTTATTTGTCTTAATTTCATTTTTCAAGTTTTAACTGATATACAATCTTATTCTTTTCTTCATCGTATAATTTTTTTAAATAACCTGTTTTTGTAAGTTTTTCAAGTGCCTTATGTGTGGACTGCCTATTTAGGAAAATTTCATTCTTTTTCGCAAATGAATGTATCTCATCCATGCTTAGGTTTTGATTCTTCTCAACAAAGAGTAGTATTTTAATATGTTTTTCATTTTTTAATGCTCCAAATTTTTTAGCACTATCTTTCACATTATCTTGATTAACCTTTATTCTTACTTCCATAATATACTAAATAAGTATATCCATATTTAATGATTTGTCTCCACTTTTGCTGACAAGATTTTATATCTTATTGGAAATACCAATAATTATATGGACGTTCCTAATAATGCTCAAATAAAGCGAGATTTTGAAGCTATGCAAAAAATCTCTAAGGCAATCAAGAAAGTCATAGTCAAAATTGGAGATATCTCTATTATTAAGGAAGAATTAGCCCCCGAAGGATTAAAACCTCTTGCCCGTTCAGTAAGTTGGTTAGTGGAACAAATAATGGTTCAAAATATAAGGAAGTATAAAGATGAATTAGGTATTGAAAAAGTTGAAGACCCCCCAAGTAATGTAAGCTTATATGATTGTTCGATCAAGTTTAGAGGAGAATCTAAAATATATTATCTTAATCTTAAAACTAGTAGTGCTGGTGCAAAAAAGACAAAAGATGATATTTCAAAAGCAGATAAATTAATAGAGTTATATCAGAGTGATTCAGATTATACCTTATTTGTTGCTGTTTTAAAAGTGATATTTAAAAATACTCACTTAATATTAAATCACGAAAATAATTTAATAATATTTAATATCGCATGGATTCCTGATATATACTGTAACCCAAGAAACAATAATTTACAATCAAGTGAGTATGACCAAACTCAATTTAGAACTAATCAAGAGTTCCTTCAACAAATAAAGGCACACTATAAAGTGTCTGTTGAGAAAAAAAGAAATCAAGTGAGCCAAACTACTTTAGAATCTTAGAAAGAATATCATTAATTTGTTTTAATAAGTGTGAATTTTCTTCAGATTTACGTGCTAATCGCGTTGCCTCATCAAATTTTTCTGCAATAAGGTCAATATCATTTTGACTAACTTTATTCATATCAGGAACTAATATATTTTCAATATCCTTTGGCTGTAATTTATCTAATCCTCCACCCATAGGACTTATCACTCTTTTGATTAATTCCTTACAAATTGATGAATTTAGAAAAGCTACAAGAAACTTGATAGTATTTTCATCTTTTGTTTTAGGATAAATGCCATGAAAAGTAGTTAAATTAAGACAATTAGAATTATTTAAAATAAATTTTACACCATCTCTGCTAAATGTGCCCGCCCAAATTCTTGCAGGTTCTCGTTTTTCCATTGAATACCAAGGATTTCTTTTTGATGGCAAATATTTATCTGGTATTTTTTGGGCTTCACCATGTTTAATATATTTTAATAGGTTATTAGATGGTTGAGAAAAAACATATAATAAATATGCAGGTTTGTTTGTAATAACAATATTATTAAAATCTGATTCATTGAAAGTATGAAATTTACAGTTTAAAGATTTCTCTAAAACAGGACGCGTGAAGTTTTCTTCAATCCCCCAGTTAGAAAGGTCTGATTTGGATAAAATATAATATTCATTAGCTCCAGTAGCAATTCCTCTACACACTCTTGCATAATTAGACAATTTTACGAGATTATGTTTTGTCTCGTTAAAAGTCTCATTCACTTCAAAATAATTATTCCATTTCTCTTTATAATTTAAATCATGTTGCTTATACTTAAATAATCTAATTGTGGTGGAAGTAGGATTATTATCATGTAATGTATCTAATAATATTTTTTCATCCCACCTACTTAGCTTTATCATTTTAGCTTCTTTAGTTTTAATATCAGAACTGCTTTTAGTCAAAATTGTAATACACGCAGAAGACAAATTATCCTCAAAAATTAAAGAACCGTTATCAAAAGTTATTATTGATTCTACTTCACAATTTTTTTTTATGAAACTTTTCAAATCTACACCATAGTTAAAATTTAAATAATCACTAGGCGTAATAAAGACTAATCTTCCATTCTCTTTGAGCATGGAAATAGCCCTATAAAAAAAGAGTGCATAATAGTTAACTAATCTACTTACTTTAATATAGAGCTCATTTTCTAATTGGGTAATTATTTGGTCTCGTTCACCTACGCCTTGAAACCTAATGTACGGCGGATTAGCAATAATTAAGTCGTATTTTTTTTTATTTTTGAAAAATAGAAAATCTTCATTTAGGTAGTTAACTTTAATTTTTTTATTACGAGAAAGATTTATTCTTGACATAAATAAACAAAGAGGGTCTTTTTCTATAATATCACATTCTATTTGCTTATCATT